>Ga0102592_1000012_pt1 | contig 775758 bp, 764 predicted proteins | sample AraplaCol_mMF_r2_FD_76861 | JGI IMG/M metagenome (GOLD analysis project Ga0102592, IMG submission 76861) | Arabidopsis root microbial communities from North Carolina, USA - plate scrape MF_Col_mMF_r2 (SPADES assembly) (version 2) | ecosystem: Host-associated > Plants > Roots > Endosphere... | reverse complement strand
GCGGTTACACCTCGGCCAAGGCCGAGGTCGTCGAGTGGCTGCGCCAGCGCTCGCGGCCCTATCTGTTTTCCAACACGCTGGCGCCGGTCATTGCCGCCGCCTCGCTCACGGTCTTCGACCTGATCGAGAACGGCGATGCGCTGCGCGAACGGCTCTATGCCAACGCCGCACTTTTCCGCACCGAGATGTCGAAGCTCGGCTTCACGCTTGCCGGCGAGGGCCACCCGATCATCCCGGTGATGCTCGGCGATGCGGCGCTCGCGCAGGAGATGGCGGCGCGCATGCTGCAGAAGGGCGTCTATGTCATCGGCTTCTCGTTCCCGGTGGTGCCGAAGGGCCAGGCGCGCATCCGCACGCAGATGTCGGCAGCCCACAGCGAGAACGACGTACGCCGGGCGATCGCCGCCTTCGAAACGGTCGGCCGCGAGCTTGGCGTGATCTGAGGGAGAGACTGATGACGAACATGATGAAGGCGCTGGTGAAATCGAAGCCGGAAGAAGGCCTCTGGATGGAGCGCGTGCCGGTGCCGGAGATCGGCCCGAACGACGTGCTGATCAAGGTGAAGAAATCGGCGATCTGCGGCACCGACGTGCACATCTGGAACTGGGACCAGTGGGCCCAAAAGACCATCCCGGTGCCGATGGTCGTCGGCCATGAGTTCATGGGCGAGATCGCCGAGGTCGGCTCGGCCGTCACCAAGTACCATGTCGGCGAACGGGTGTCGGGCGAGGGCCATATCGTCTGCGGCAAGTGCCGCAATTGCCGCGCCGGCCGCGGGCATTTGTGCCGCAACACGCTCGGCGTCGGCGTCAACCGCCCGGGTTCCTTCGGCGAGTTCGTCTGCCTGCCGGAATATAACGTCGTGCCGATCCCGCACGACGTGCCCGACGAGGTCGCGGCGATCTTCGACCCGTTCGGCAATGCCGTGCACACCGCCCTTTCCTTCGATCTCGTCGGCGAGGACGTGCTCGTCACCGGCGCCGGGCCGATCGGCATCATGGGCGCGCTGGTTGCCAAGCGCTCGGGCGCCCGCAAGGTGGTGATCACCGACATCAACCCGACGCGGCTGGCGCTCGCCAAGAGCGTCGGCATCGATTACGTCGTCGACGCCTCGAAGGAGAACCTTGCCGACGTGATGAAGGCGATCGGCATGACCGAGGGCTTTGATGTCGGGCTGGAGATGTCGGGGGCGGCACCGGCCTTCCGCGACATGATCGACAAGATGAACAATGGCGGCAAGATCGCTATCCTCGGCATTGCGCCGGCCGGCTTTGAGATCGACTGGAACAAGGTGATCTTCAAGATGCTCAACCTCAAGGGCATCTATGGCCGCGAGATGTTCGAGACCTGGTACAAGATGATCGCCTTCGTGCAAGGCGGCCTCGATCTTTCTCCCGTCATCACCCACCGCATCAGGATCGACGAATTCCGCGACGGCTTCGAGGCCATGCGCTCCGGCAACTCCGGCAAGGTCGTGATGGACTGGTAAAGCGCTGGGGCGGCTCAGTTGGCGAGGCCGAACTGGATCTCGATCTCGTGGTAGCGGGCGCCTTGGCCCGCCCAGCGATGATAGATTTCGCGGCTCTCGCCGGAGAAATTGTGCCTGCTCATCTTGATCTGCCCGACGAGCGGTGCGTAGCCCTCGGTAAAGAGGCTGCGCATCGGCCCCTGATGCCGGGCGGACGCCACCATGATCGGTTCCAGATCGATCAGCTCAAGGTCGCCGTGATAATCCTCGCCGCCGGTGACCCGGCGGCAGATGCGCCAGTCGAACAGGGTCTTGGCATTTTTCGGCAGGTTCTGCGCGATGAAGATCCAGGGCCCCGCGGGCGCCAGGCGAGAGCGTTCCATCTCCGCCTCGATGACAGGCGCCAGCGCGGCGCTTTCACTTTTGACGTCGGGAATGGTGAGGCGCTGCGCGATCGATAGCACGCGCATGGCGTCGGTTTCCTTGATGAGCATTTGAGCCTCCATGAGATCGGCGGCGAAGGTCGTCCGCGATCGGGTCGGGCGCAAGCGAGAAACCGGAATAATCTTGCGAATTTCCGTCTGAAATGGGCGTTTCGGGGAATGGCTTTGCGCGGATATCACCGCTCGCAAACCCGCTTGCTTGGACGCGCCGTCGCTATATCTTGGCCGGAGACCGAAGGGGTTGTTGGCGGAAAAGGGGAGATCGGTGCATGCGTTATGAGGGAAGCTGCCATTGCGGCAAGATCGCCTTCGAGGTGGAAGGGGACTTCGCCGAGGCGGTCGATTGCAATTGTTCGCTATGCCGCCGCCGCGGCGGGCTGCTCGCCTTCGTGGCCCGAGACAGGCTGACGATGAAGACGCCGGAAACGGACCTCTCGACCTATCTCTTCAACAATCATGTCATCCAGCATCATTTTTGCGATACCTGTGGCATCGCCCCTTTCGGCGAAGGTGATGGGCCGCATGGGAAGATGGCGGCGATCAACCTGCGCTGCCTGCCGGAGTTCGATCTGGAGGCGGTCAGGATCGTCAAATACGACGGTCGTTCGGTTTAGGAGCAGGGAAAAGATGAAGCCCTGGTTGCGATGCGGATATGGCACAACGGGACCTTGCCGATTAAATCGGGGGCACCCTTGTCTTTTGGCGGGCAGCGCCTACATCTTCAGCGGAAGCTGATAAACCCCAAAAAGCGATAGGAACGGTGATTTTTGCCGAATCAGCCGGTTTTTCAGCGGAAATGCTTGACGGGATCGAAAATTCTGGGAATCACCATTTCCGAATAAGAAATGGCGAAATGACACGGCGGTTAGGGAATCATGCCAGAGGCGTTTCAGTGGCAGGACTGTCGAAGCTTGCCCGCTTTGCCACGATCGCATTCGTGGTTAAACAGGAATTAAACATCATCCCGTTACGTCAGGGGAAATGATTCGGTGGCGGGTACGCGGCGTGCCCGAACCTTCGAGCGGCATTTGCACCGGGCTCACGCCGGTTGCGACAAGGAAAGCGACGAACTAAATGGCAACCAAAGTCAAAGAAAACGAAGAAGCTGACGTAGAACGCGAAGGTGCTCCGGACGGTCCGCTTCTCGATCTTTCCGACGACGCTGTCAAGAAGATGATCAAGGCCGCCAAGAAGCGCGGCTACGTGACGATGGACGAGCTCAACTCCGTCCTTCCGTCCGAGGAAGTCACCTCCGAACAGATCGAAGACACGATGGCGATGCTGTCCGACATGGGCATCAACGTGATCGAGGACGAGGAAGCCGAAGAGGCTGCCGGCGGCGGTGACGACGAGGCGAGCGACGACGACGGCGAGAGCGAAGGCGGCGAACTCGCCCCTTCCAGCGGCACGGCGCTTGCGACCAGCAAGAAGAAGGAACCGACCGATCGTACCGACGATCCGGTCCGCATGTACCTGCGCGAGATGGGCTCGGTCGAGCTCCTGTCCCGCGAAGGCGAAATCGCGATTGCCAAGCGCATCGAGGCTGGCCGCGAGACGATGATCGCCGGTCTCTGTGAGAGCCCGCTGACCTTCCAGGCGCTGATCATCTGGCGCGACGAACTGAACGAAGGCCAGACGCTGCTGCGCGAGATCATCGATCTCGAAACCACCTATTCCGGTCCTGAGGCCAAGGCTGCTCCGCAGTTCCAGAGCCCGGAAAAGATCGAGGCTGACCGCAAGGCTGCCGAGGAGAAGGAAAAGACCCGCAAGGTGCGCACGGCCGCCAACGACGACGACATCACCAATGTCGGCGGCGATGTCATGCCGACCGAGGAGGAAGAGGAAGACGACGACGAGTCGAACCTCTCGCTCGCCGCCATGGAAGCGGAACTGCGCCCGCAGGTCATGGAAACCCTCGACATCATCGCCGAGACCTACAAGAAGCTGCGCAAGCTGCAGGACCAGCAGGTGGAAGCCCGTCTTGCCGCCACCGGCACGCTGTCGCCCGCCCAGGAGCGCCGCTACAAGGAGCTCAAGGACGAGCTGATCAAGGCGGTCAAGTCGCTGTCGCTCAACCAGAACCGCGTCGACAGCCTGGTCGAACAGCTCTACGACATTTCCAAGCGGCTGATGCAGAACGAAGGCCGCCTGCTGCGGCTTGCCGAATCCTACGGCGTCAAGCGCGACTCGTTCCTCGAGCAGTATTCGGGCGCCGAACTCGACCCGAACTGGATGAAGTCGATCAGCAATCTGGCCGGCAAGGGCTGGAAGGAATTCGCCAAGAGCGAAAACCAGACGATCCGCGACATCCGCCAGGAGATCCAGAATCTCGCCACCGAAACCGGTATCTCGATCGCCGAGTTCCGCCGCATCGTCTCCATGGTGCAAAAGGGCGAGCGCGAAGCGCGCATCGCCAAGAAGGAGATGGTCGAAGCGAACCTGCGCCTCGTCATCTCCATCGCCAAGAAATACACCAACCGCGGCCTGCAGTTCCTCGATCTGATCCAGGAAGGCAATATCGGCCTGATGAAGGCGGTCGACAAGTTCGAGTACCGCCGCGGTTACAAGTTCTCGACCTACGCCACCTGGTGGATCCGTCAGGCGATCACCCGGTCGATCGCCGACCAGGCCCGCACGATCCGTATTCCGGTGCACATGATCGAGACGATCAACAAGATCGTCCGTACCTCGCGCCAGATGCTGCACGAGATCGGCCGCGAGCCGACGCCGGAAGAACTGGCCGAAAAGCTCGCCATGCCGCTCGAAAAGGTGCGCAAGGTCCTGAAGATCGCCAAGGAGCCGATCTCGCTCGAAACGCCTGTCGGTGACGAAGAAGACTCGCACCTCGGCGACTTCATCGAGGACAAGAACGCGCTGCTGCCGATCGACGCCGCCATCCAGGCGAACCTGCGCGAGACGACCACCCGCGTTCTCGCCTCGCTGACGCCGCGCGAAGAGCGCGTGCTGCGCATGCGCTTCGGCATCGGCATGAACACCGACCACACGCTCGAAGAAGTCGGCCAGCAGTTCTCGGTCACCCGCGAACGTATCCGCCAGATCGAGGCGAAGGCGCTCCGGAAGCTGAAGCATCCGAGCCGCTCCAGGAAGCTGAGAAGCTTCCTGGACAGCTAAGCAATCCGCAAGCTGCGCTCGTTCCTCGACAGCTAAAGTCGGGTACATCGAAAATGAGAAGAGCCGGGCAGATCGCCCGGCTTTTTCGTTTCTGCCTCACCCAAGCGATTTATTGTGAGGCTCTGCGCCCAGGAGTATAGTCGCGCTTTCGCAGCAATCTGGGGCACCCCGTCTAAGACGCGGAAGCAATCGCACCGCGGGCGTGAAGCGTGCCCCCGTGGAGGTGTAGGATGACCACTTATGTCATGCTCCTCAACTGGACCGAGCAGGGCGTCAAGAATGTGCGCGAGTCTCCGAAACGGCTCGACGCGGCAAGGCAAGTGCTCGGCGAGATGGGCGGCTCCTTCAAGCATTTCTTCCTGACTATGGGCGACTACGACATGGTGGCCGTCGTCGAGGCACCCGATGACGCGATCGCCGCACGCTTCGCCCTCACGCTCGGCATGGCCGGCAATGTGCGCTCGACCACGCTCAAGGCATTTCCAGAGGCCGCCTATCGCGAACTGATTGCCTCGCTCGGATAGGCTGAACGGCCAGCGATACTGGATCTGCTCAGGGCGACCCGTTTCCGGAGAGGATGCGGGCCGCTCCGCGTAGCGCATTGCGGAAAGCGTCGTCGAAGCTGACGCCGCTGACCTGCCATTCATAGCTTTTACCGGCGGACAGCATCCGCCAATTGGCGATCCAGCCGCGCGCTTGATCGGACCAGACCAGTGTGCCCGCAAGCGTCACGTCCCCCTCGCTCGGCATTGCGAGCCTGGCGAAGCTCTCCGGGCTCGCTTGGGATATCGTGGCAAAGTCCAGCTTTCCACCGGCGACGGTCGCCCTGTCCGGCAGGGTGACCGAGAGCGCCAGCGGTGTCGCGGCCGCGCGGAGCGAGTCGGCCATATAGGGGCTTTCGTCGCCGTCGCGCGCCAGCACGAAACGGCGCCTCTGATCCTCGACCGCCAGCAGTACGGCGATCACCGGGCGGGGCGCAAGCCATGGCTTTCGACCGAGCTTTGCAAGCAGCGGGTCAATCGTCGCCGGCGCGTAGCGGCAGGTGAGATCGTGCGGCCGATCGTGAGTGCCCTGTTCGTCGTGGATCGGGATACCTTCGAGCCGGTCGCGGTAGGAAAACGACGAGGCGAAGCTGCCGGCCTCGGCCCCGAGCGCGGCGAAGCCGGGCGCGTCGAGGATCGTCGGATCGCCCGACAGTTTGACCAAAACTTCACCGAGGCATTCGCGAAAGCCGATCTGCCGGTTGATCTCGCCGGTGCCGGTGACGATCGCGTCGCTCTGATAAAGCCGGCCGATGTCGCCGGCGTTTGCGGGACCGCCAAGGCCCGCGGCGAAGAGAAGCGGCAGCAGCATTCGTGACATCGCCATGCCGTTCTCCCGATCGTTCGCCTTTGAATCAAAAGAGATCCTTAACGTTTACACTTTATCAATCTCTCGGAAACCCGAGGTTCTGCGATGCGTTGCGTATTTGTCGTCGTCCTCCTGTTGCTGGCCGGCTGCGGAACGGTGCCGAGAGACACCCGGAATGCCTGTGCGGTTTTCGAGCAGCGAGATGGCCTGTTCCACAATTGGCGCCGTGCCGCCTATGGCGCCGAGCGCGAATACGGCGTGCCCGTGCCGATCCTGTTGGCGACTGTTTATACCGAGTCCGGCTTCCGCCATAATGCGCGGCCGCCGCGCACCAAGCTCTTCGGCTTCATCCCCTGGACGCGCGTTTCGACCGCCTACGGCTATTCCCAGGCGCTCGACGGCACCTGGGCGCGCTACCAGAGCGAGACCGGCCGCTGGGCGGCGCGGCGCTCGGACTTCGGCGACGCCATCCGCTTCATTGCCTGGTATCACCGCGAGAGCGCACAGCAGAACGGCATCGCGCTCAACGACGCCTACCGGCTCTACGTCGCCTATTACCACGGCCACGCCGGCTATGCGCGGGGCAACTGGAGCGATACGGCCAAGACCGGCGCCAAGCGGGCGGCCGGCATGGCTTCGATCTACAATCGGCAATTGCGCGGCTGCGGCAGCTAGAGAAACGGGCCCGCGGAAACTCTCCAGCTGTTTTTTACGCAATTCCGGACGCAAAACCGTTTCACACTTTAGCTGGAATTGCTCGAGCGCCGTGCGTTCAGAGAACGCACCAAGGTCGCTCTAGTACTTTGATTCTAGAGCATCTTTCCGCCTTCAAGTGATTCCACTTGAAAGCGGGATGCTCTAGCCGGCCGCCGCGCGCTCGAGTTCGGCGACCTCGATCTTGATCATGCCCATCATCGCCTGCTGGGCGCGGGCGGCGCGGGCCGGATCGGGATCGCTGAGGTGTCGCATCAGCGCGTCGGGAATGATCTGCCAGGCAAGGCCGAACTTGTCCTTCAGCCAGCCGCAATGCTGCGGCGTGCCGCCTTCGAGCAACCGGTCCCAATAGTAGTCGACCTCCGCCTGGTCGGCGCAGCGCACGAAAAACGATACCGCCTCGTTGAACTTGAAATGCGGGCCGCCGTTCAGCCCCATGAAGTGTTGCCCCTCGAGTTCGAAGCTCGCGGTGAAGGCTCTGCCATCGGGTCCCCTATTGATGTCGGTAACGCGGGCGTTGCGGAAGATGGAGGTGTAGAAGCCGATGGCTTCCTCCAGTTGATCGTCGAACCAGAGAAAAGGCGTGATCTTCTGCATGGATATGTCTCCCGTGGTGATTGGTACCAACTAAGGACGAACGGGTGATGCCCGCTCCGACAGGCGCCGCTCGAAAAAAATTGGAACTGGTGTCGGAACCTTTATGCCCCGAGCGTCCTATGCTGGTCGAAAGAACCAAGGAGGATTTCTCAATGAACTATGTGGATGGTTTTGTCGTTGCCGTGCCGAAGGCGAATATCGAGGCGTACAAGGCGATGGCCAAGGCGGCCGGCGATGTCTGGATGGAGTATGGCGCGCTCTCCTACAACGAATGCCTGGCAGATGACGTGCCCTATGGCGAGGTGACGTCCTTCCCCCGCTCGGTGCAGGCCAAGGACGACGAGACCGTGGTCTTCTCGTGGATCGCCTACAAGTCCCGCGCCGACCGCGACACGATCGTTGCCAAGGTGATGGCCGATCCGCGGCTGCAGGGCGATGCCTGGAAGGAAGTCTTCGACGGCAAGCGCATGATCTATGGCGGCTTCCAGACGTTCCTCGAGATGTAGCGGCGCGTTGCCTTTCCTGCGGTCACTGCCTTGGACCGGGAACGGTCCAGGGGTAGAAGCGTTGGGCACATCAACGCGTTGCACCTGCCTTGCAGCCGGTGCAATTGCCGGCTGGAGATCGACATGCCGCAGACGAGCATCACCATTTCCACCCGCGGCCAGGGGCTCTACGAGTTCACGGTCGAGGCGGCCGCCTTCGTGCGGGCCAATACGGACGGCGAGGGGCTTTTGACCGTCTTCGTCCGGCACACGTCCTGCTCGCTTCTCATCCAGGAAAACGCCGACCCGGATGTGAGGCGCGACCTCGACGCCTTTTTCCGTCGCCTGGTGCCGCCATCTTCCGATCCCTCGATGAGCTGGGTCGTGCACACCCAGGAAGGACCGGATGATATGCCGGCGCATATCAAGGCGGCGCTGACGCCGGTTTCGCTCGGCATTCCCGTTGCCGGTGGTCGTATGCTGCTTGGCACCTGGCAGGGGATCTACCTCTTCGAACATCGCGACCGGCCGCACCGCCGCGAGATCGTGCTGCACCTTGGCGCTTGATCGCCGCCCGATCGATGCGACAGGGCGCAATTGACCGGCACGGGATCCGTTCTAGTTAGAGCATGGAGACCAAAGGGCTACAGCGCGGCGCGGGAGAGGAACAGGATGACGGATGCACAGACCATTGCCAATCGCTTCATCGAAGCGCTGAACCAGCGTGATTTCGAGGCGCTGGCTCGGCTCGTCCATGAGGATGTCGAGCTCGATTCGCTGACCGGCCAGCGCACCGTCGGCGTTGGCCCCTTGCGCGCCTGGCTGATGAATTATCTGCGCCGTTTCGACGAACAGTTCGGCGATGTGGTGTTGATGCGCGATGCCTTCGGCCAGCGGGTGGCGGCGGACCTGACGGCGCGCGGCACCTATCGCGAAACGATGGAGGGCTTCCCCGCCGCGTCCGGCCAGAGCTATTCCATTCCAAGCGTGCTGATCTTCGAGATCGAAGACGGCGCCATCACCCGCCTCAGCCACTATCGCAACATCCGCGTTTTCGAACGGGCGCTCGCCGGCTGACGAGAGCTCGGATTGACAGAAACGCGCGATGGCGGAAATTTACGATGGCAGGCGCGCGCGGGCCGCCTATCCTAGGGCACCGGTTGCCGACCGGATTGTTGTTTTGCGTTGACCGGGAGAAGATCCATGAAAGCCATGTTTCGTAATTCGGTTCTGGCGGTTGCGCTCGCCGTGACGAGCTTCGCGAGCCTGCCGGCCGAGGCTGCGGCCCCGATGCCGCTGCCGACGATGGAGCGTGGCGACGTCGATCTCGTTCGCCATCGCGGCTACTGCTCGCCGCGCGAAGCACTGGGCAGGGCCTGGCGCCGGGGCTTCCATCGCGCCCGGGTCGAGCGGGTCACCCATTCCCGTGTCGTCGTGGTCGGTTGGCGCCGCGGATATTTGAGCCGGGTCGTCTTCGCCAATGCCTATGGCTGCCCGCGAATCGGCTGACCACCACCTTCGACGGCAGAAAATGCCTCAGCGTTCCTTGGGCGCGGCCGTCCCGGCGACGCCTGATTTGCCTTTGCTGCGATGATCGAGCGGCCGATTTGCTCCTTGCGTTCCGAGCCGCTTCGTTGCGCGTCTTGATCGCAAGAAGTCATTTTGGATCAGTAGCTTATCATTCACAAGCGCTCCGTGTGACCGCCTTCCTTGCAAGGCGAATCTCGCGCCAAAGAGGGGCGGATCGCGCTCCGGCATTCTGAACCTCCCATGAACACCAGGTTCCGCTGTCGTTCAGCTTGGGAAACCTATCCTTTGCTCAATCGCTTGGGACGGTGATTGCCCCATTGAACCCTTCAAGCCTGGAGAGATGTCATGAAGAACCGCTTTTTTAACGCCGCAGCCGCAGCCGTCATTGGATTGACTGGCCTGCTTGGTGCAGCCTCCACCGCTTCGGCGGACTCGATCGAGTTCGGCTTCGGCCCGGGCGTCGACGTGCAGTACCGCGACGACGTGCAGTACCGCGACTATAACGGCGGCTACGGTGACGAAGGCGACTGGGGTCGCGGTCGCGGCCGTGACCGCCACTGGGATCGTGATCGCCGCGGCCGCTGCGCACCGTGGATGGCCGTCGACAAGGCCCGCGATCGCGGCCTGCGCCGCGCTTATGTCGCCGACGTCACGCCGCGCCGCGTCGTCGTCGAAGGCCGCCGCCACGGCTACCGCCAGACGATCGTCTTCGCAAACGCCCGCGGCTGCCCGACGATCGGTCGCTGGTAACAAATCTTCCCGCCTTGTCTCCCCCGGCCGGCGGAAGAATGGCCCCTCATGCTTCGGCATGGGGGGCCTTTTTCGTTTTTGCCAACGGGTGGTCATGCCCAGGCACGCGCTCCGAGGCGGCCCCTCTGCCAGCTATTTTGGGAAAACGCCTCTCCTCGAGCACCATCCTCGAGCCTGACCCGCGCCGACGCGCACATCGATGACGGTCTTGATCCTCGCCTCAAGGGCGAGGATGACCGTGCGTGGGGCGAGCCGGTTTCGACCCAAAGGCTTCCTTTGGCGGTCGGACTGTCGGTAGCCGCAACCGCGGCAATACCTGCTTCGCACCTCCACACACATCCGCAGGCGCACACTCGGCGTGCCGCCCAAAAACACTTCGCCCCCGGCGCCGATCTCCGGCACCAGGGGCGAGGATTAGGTGAAAGCCCACGCGGTTGCGGCGGGCCTTGCAAGCTTACTGCTTGATTTCGAAGGTCACGTTGACCGTGACGTTGTAGCTGTTCTCGCCGGTTGCGACCGGCACGGCATCGGCGGCATATTCCTTGGCCATGCCGGCGCGCATCATCGGGACCGGCTCGGGACGGAAGCCCTGTTCTGAGATGTTGAGGATCTTGCCGATCGAGACGCCTGCAGCTTCGGCGAGAACCTTCGCCTTGACGATGGCGTCGGCGACCGCCGCCTTGCGCGCCTCGGTGATGACCCCTTCCGGCTTGTCGTTGGTGAATTGCACGCCGCCGCCCTGGTTCACGCCGAGCGTCACCGACTTGTCGACGATTTCGCCGAGCTTGGCGAGGTCACGCACGCGGACGCTGACGCCGTTTACCACCTGGTAGCCGATCAGCTCCGGCGGGCGATTGCCGCCGTCGGTATTGGTCGGATAGTTGTATTGCGGGTTCACCGAAAAGCCGCTCGTCTGCAGGTCGCGATCGGCAATGCCGTCGGCCCTCAACGCCTTTAGCACTTCGGCCATGGCCTTGTTGTTGGCGTCCAGCGCTTCGCGGGCGGTCTTGGCGTCCTTGACGACGCTGAGCTGCAGGACCGCCATGTCGGGCGCGACCGTCGCGCGGCCTTCGCCGGCAACGACGATGGTTGCCTTGTCCTTGTCGGTCTCCTGCGCCTGAGCGGCGGCTACACCGGCAAAAGCGGCGGCAAAAGCGGCGATCGAAAGCGTGCGGGCAGTGCGTGTGGAAATCATGGTCTATGTCTCTCCGGTTGTTCCGTCCCTGGCGTCTTCATGCTCGGCGATTGTGTGAGCATTGCGGCAATGGCTTGTCGGCAAAAAGGTTTTCGGCTAGAGCCATTGCCACCGCGAACTGCCATTGGTTCGCGCACCTGGATCACTACGGTGCCACGCGTTTTTATCAGAGGCGCAAAGGTTGCTGTAGTACTTAGAGTTGCTGCATGTCTTATCCTCGAATCGGTACGTTTTGAGGACGCCTGCAGATCCAGCGTGGGCCTGTAGCTCAATGGTTAGAGCCGGCGGCTCATAACCGCTTGGTTGGGGGTTCGAGTCCCTCCGGGCCCACCATTCATCTCTCTCCAAATCGGCTGCCTGAAATGTGGAGAACGAAACATGTTGGGGTTGTTGCGCCAGGTTATCGGCAGCCAGTAATTGTGCCTGTTCCAGAAGCCACATTACGGTTGAAGGTTGAAGGCCGGATGGCGAGCATCGCGCCGGCTCTCTTTGAGCCCTGACCGGTACAGCAAAAAAAATGCCCGCAGGACGCGGGCAGTTTTGGAGTGGGCGCATACGCTCAAACATGTTGCGCCTGGCACCAAAGTGGCTGCCAGAGGTCAACGAACTGTAAATGCGCGGTGGCTAAAAATGAGGAATGGGGCGCTGTTTTCGTTCCATGGCGTGCCACTTGACCGATAAGCGTGGCGTTTGCGGCGTCTTTGCCGCCAATTTTCCGCTGTCGTGCGAGATTTTTCCTTGCGAACCATCCGGCGTTACCGTTGCCGCATCTACCACCGGGCGTGGTGGCCAGTGGAGTGGGTAGTGTCGCCGGTGGTGGGCGCGTTCGCCTTCGCGTCTCCTGTCGGGCAAGCATCTGGTTTTCCTGCTTTGTCTTCCCGATCCTGATGTCGCCTTCCGAGTCCAGTGTGCGATCGATCTGCGGCCGCGTTGGCGCATGGGCCAGTGCCTTCAGCTGCAACCGCTGGAAGAAAAGCCTAAGAAAGAATTTGTTAATTTAAGCAATTTATAATGGAAAGGGGGTTGAACAATGCCGCCATATCCCCCAAAGGAGGCACCGGGCGGCCATAGCCGCCAATTCGAAAGGATGCTTATGCGAGATAAGACCGCATGTGCCGGCGAGAGCCGAACCACCATTTCGGGTTTCAAGTATCTCGTACCGACCGCTTCCATTCTTGGCCTTCTGCTCCTGTCCGCCGGCTGCTCGTCGACGGTCATCGGTGAAACGCCGCTGTTTTCGTCGAGCCATTCCAGCGCCTATGCAAGTCCTTCGGTCAAGATCCGCAAGGAAGAGAAGCAGTTGCGGGTCGCCGAGGCTGATGAGGATGTGGCCGCGCCGCAGCCGATGAAAAAGAGCGCAACCAGCTATCTGGGCCGCGCGCCCTATATCTGTTCGCCGAGCGGCTTCGGCCGCACGTCGCACTGCTTCCTGAGAGCTTCGCTCTAACGGGACTGTCTCTGTTCGAGTTTGCTCTGTTCGAGTTTGCGTAACTCCGGTGCGGTGAAGCCGCCTCGGATCGTTGGGGATCGGGGCGATCCCCTCTTTGGCGGTGACCTTCTGACCGCCGCACGCGTGATGTGTCCGGTTTCATTCGCGGCGTCGAGAGACGATCCGCCGGAGAATGTTCGTTGTCTGCCAGACTTTTGAGAGCAGCCCTTGCCGCGGGAACACTGGCGCTTTTTGCCGTCACCGGAACACCGGCGGCGCGCGCGGATGATCCGGCCGATGGCATCGACCGGGCGCTGACGACTGCGGCGATCGCGCCGCCGGCAAAGGGCGCGACGGAGCGGGCGGTCGCCATCGGCGTCTACGATCCGCATGATGCCGTTGCCGACAGCGATGCGCTCGAGCTCGAACATGTCTTCGTCTACTGGCAGAAGCCGGACCGGGCGCTGTTGAAGCGCAAGATCGCGATCGCGGCGCGGCAGGGGCGGGCGCTGATGCTCTCGGTCGAGCCCTATACCCATGCCGCCGACTGGCGCGCCGGCGGCGAAAGGCTGTTCGCCGATATCGGCAAAGGCCGCTTCGATCGCGAGATTGGCGACGTTTGTGCCCGTTCGGCCGCTTTCCACGGTCCGGTCTATGTGCGCTGGGGCCACGAGATGGAGGACCCCGACGGCCGCTATCCCTGGGCGCGCCGCGACAAGGAAGGCTACAAGAAGGCGTTTCGTTATTTCGTCGGCAAATGCCGGGAGCTGGCGCCGGAAGCGCGGTTCGTTTGGTCGCCGAAGGGCCATCGCAATCTCGCCGGTTACTATCCGGGTGACGATGTCGTCGACGTCGTCGGGATCCCCGTCTGGGGCCTGCAGAAGATGGATGTCGACTACTGGGGCCGTGAGCGCCGCTTCGGCGAGGCGCTGAACGAAAAATACCAGCGCGTCGCGGGCTTCGGCAAACCGGTCATGATCGCCGAACTCGGCGTTTCGGGCTCGGCGGACTACAGGCGCGCCTGGTACAAGGAAATCCTCGACCAACAGACCTATCGCCGGGCCTTTCCGCTCCTGACCACCGTCGTGTTCTTCAACGACAAGGAGCCTTACAAATGGCCGCTTGGCTATGGCTCGCCGGACTGGCGTCTCGACAAGGAAGCACTGAAGGCGCTTGCCGACCGTCAGACGAAGGAAGCGGCCGAACTCGCCGACTGATCGTCTCTTTCGTCAAAGGTGAAGCCGCGCTTGTTCCGCGCGCCCTTGGGGGGGCGATGCGCCGATCGTCCTTCGGCGCATCGTGAGAGACCCGATCTACGGACCTTGGGGACTTCCACGTCAGGCCAGAAGCAGGCCCGATTCGCGGGCAGCGGCAGCAAAGCAGCGGCTGGCCCGGTCCGTACTCGTCAATCCATCCAGCGCGTCCAGGCAGCGCCTGAGAGCCGCGCGGTACTCCCGTCCGCGACGCCCCGGCCATTGCCGCAGCAACTCGACGGCTTCGAAGACCGTTCTGACGACGGTCTGCCGTTTTGCAGATAACCGGAGGGGGATGGGAGTGGCGAAGAACTTCTCGCTCATTTGCTTTCCTCGTTCTCAGTCTTTTTCGAGCGCGAGGCCAACGCTGTGGCGCGGGAATGGTTCCGCCGGATCAGCGACTTTTTTCGGCCCGTGAACTTTTCGTGATTCCTGAAGTCTGAGGGCGGGCCCTAAAGCTCGAGTGCTGCCTTGAGGTCGGTCGATTTGTGGACGCGCAGGTCGAGATCGGCTTCGATATGGTCGATATGGTGGACCATCAGTTTGGCTGCGGTATCGACGTCGCCGCGTTCCAGCGCGTTGACGATCTCGTCGTGTTCGTTGTGGCCGCAGCTCGAAACGGTCGACTGGCCGTAAAGCGCGATCACCAGCGAGGAGCGGGCAATGAGTTCGTCCATGAAGCGGCGAAGAATGGCGTTGCGGCTGAGATCGGCGAGCGCCAGGTGAAAATCGCCTGATGCCTTGATCTCGGCGCGGCGGGCCGAGTGGCCGCGCTGTTCGGTGAGCTGCCGTTCGGCCGCCAGCATGCGCCGGAGCTCGGCGAGCTCGGCCTTGCCGATATGGGGCGCCGCGGCACGAACGACGCCGGGTTCGATCAGCCGGCGGGTCGCGAAGATCTGGCGGGCTTCGTCGATCGAGGGATGGGCGACAAAGGCGCCGCGGTTCTTCTCGACGCTGACGAGCCCTTCATAGGAGAGCGCCTGCAGGGCGGCGCGCACCAGCGTGCGGCTGACATTGAAGAGTTCGCCGACATCGCTTTCGGAAAGCTTGGTGCCGGGGGCGAGTCGCCGCTCGACGATCGCATCGCGCAACGTGTCGCGGATATGCTGACTGCCAGTGTCGGCGGCGGTGTCTGTGGCCATGTCGGCCAGTGGAGGCGTGGTGGTCAAGGACATGAATCGATCCGCGAAATAACGGCTCATCTTATCGCCGGGCGAAGCGAAGGGAAACGACAATCTGACGCGCATGGGTTGCGCGCCGACAACTGCATGTTTCCTTAAATCGTACCCGATTTAAGGACGAAACATGCAGCGCTTCAAAGTGCTAGGGCGACCATTGCGCGTCTGATAAGACGCGCGGCGCTGTAGGGGCGGCGAGGGGCTATTTGTCGAGTTCGGGATAGACGCGGTCGAGGAAGCCGGGCCTGAGCTTCTCGCCGATCAGGCAGTCGGATGCCGGAAGGGCATCGGCCAGGCGGACGGTGGGCGGCGGCGGCAGGCCGCTGACCTCGAGCACCAGCTTCTGGCGAATTGCGATCGAAAAATCCTCCGGCTCGTGCACCGGCAGCACGAAGGACCCGGGACCGCCGATGACGCATTCGGCGTAATACTGGTCGAGCGGGCCGGTCGAGACCGAGGGGCGGATGAGGATCGCAAGCCCGTTGATGGTGATGCCGCGGGCGACTGCCGTCTCGCGGGCGGGAATGACCGGCGGGCCGATATTGTTCGGGCCGTCGCCGGAAACGTCGATGACCCGGCGTATGCCGTTGAAGGCGTTCGAATCGATCAGCACCGTACCGTAGGTGATCGCGTTCGAGATCGACGTGCCGCGGCGGGTGCCGACCGGTCGCGCCTCGATCAGCTTGGCAAAGGCATCGGCGTCGGCGGCGGTGGAGATCACTTGCCAGGCGACGACGGAGGATTCGTTAACCGTTCCGGCCCATTCGAAATAGCCGATGGCGATCTTGCCCAGTTGCCCGCTTGCGACCGCATCGAGGAAATCGCGGTGCCGGAGCGCCTCCACGTAACCGGCGCGCTGGATGCGCGCCTCGTCCAGATCCATCGAGCCGGACATGTCGACGGCCAGGATCAGTTCGACATCGACATCCGTCGACGCGGCGGTCGATGGGCTCGGGCCACCACTCAATGAGAGGATCAACGCCAACACGCTCAACATCGCTTCAACCAGTCATTGCGCGCGGTCAGATTAGAAGAATGTAACACAGGATTGGATTTCGGCGACCATTTGGGTGTAGCTGGCCTTCAACAAAGAGTGATTTGCCGGCGTTAGCCCAGAAGTACTGATGACTGGGGCCAGGGTCCGGAAGGGCTGAATGCTGAAACAGACGGAAAATGCCGAGCTATTTCAAACCGATGGCCTGCAGAAGGCGGCGTTCGGATACTTCCTCGATCACGCCGATCCGGCTACCGGATTGATCGCGGACACGTCGCTGCCGGGCGCGCCGTCGAGTATTGCGGCGACCGGTTTCGGCCTTTCCTGTTATCCCATCGGCGTCGAGCGCGGGTGGATTTCGCGCCGCGAGGCGATCGGGCGGGTGTTGACCACGCTACGCTTCCTGGCCGAGAGCCCGCAGTCGCGCGACCAGCGGGCGAGCGGCTATCGCGGCTTCTACTATCACTTTCTCGATATGCGGACCGGCGAGCGCACCTGGAGCAGCGAGCTCTCGACCGTCGATACGGCGCTGCTGATCGCCGGATGCCTGACCACCTCCGCTTATTTCTCCGGCGAGGACACGGGGGAATGCGAGATCCGCACGCTCGCCGAAAGGCTCTATGCTCGCGTGGATTGGCGCTGGGCGTTGAACCGCAGTGACACACTGACGATGGGCTGGCGCCCGCCCGGCCGGTTCCTGAAGCATCGCTGGCGTGGGTACAGCGAGGCGCTGCTGCTCTATGTGCTGGCGCTCGGGGCGCCCGATCATGCGATCGAGCCGGAGCACTACGCCGCCTTTACGGAGGGTTACGACTGGATCGCGGCTGACGGCGGGCCCCATCTCCATGCGGCGCCGCTGTTCATCCACCTGTTCCCGCAGGCCTGGCTTGACCTTCGCGGTCTCGGCGATCGGCCGATGCGCGAAAGGGGGACGGATTACTTCGAGAATACCCGGCGCGCCATCGCGCTGCAGCGCGACCATGCGTGGCGAAATCCCGGTGGCTTCGCCGGCTATGGCGAACGCCTCTGGGGGATCAGTGCCTGCCATGCGCCACGCGGCCGGCTGCGCCTCAAGGACGGACGCTGGCAGCGGCTTTTGGGCTACGTCAACCGCGGCGCACCCTTCGGTCCGGATGACGGCACGCTCGTGCCCTGGGCTGCAGCGGCCTGTCTGCCTTTCGATCCGGATGCGTCCCTATCGGCCCTCGGCCATGTCGCGGCCGGCTATCCCGGGCTGCTGAGAGAGGGGCGCTTTCCGGGCGGCTTCAATCCGAGCCTTCCAGGCCAGGGGCCCGCGGGTTGGATCGACGAGCGTGTCGTCGGCCTTGACCAGGGGCTCGTCGTGATGATGATCGAGAATTGGCGGAGCGGCTTCGTCTGGGAGCTGACACGCAGCCTGCCGGCGATCCGGCGCGGTCTTGAGCGCGCGGGATATGAGGGCGGCTGGCTGGCGACGGAGACGGCATGAATTCGAGAGATCACCAGCGGATGGCGCAGACGGTCGAGGGATATTCACCGCAGGCGCAGGCGGTGGTCGAGCGGTTGCACGCCCAGTTCCCCGACGCCGGTGTCTCGCTCGGGCCGGCGGACAGTGCCTTCAGCGCACCGGCCGCCTTCTGGGCCGCTGGCGGGGCCGGGATCGAGGAGAGCCTTGCCTATCAGGACTTTTTCGCAATCGGCATGACGGACCGGATCCGGGCGGCACATCTGATCGCCTTCTACAGCCGCCAGCTGAGCGTGGTTCTCGGCGCGCTCTATCTTGGCGCAGGTCTTCAGGCGCAGATCGCCGGCATTCGCTTCGAAGACTGGACCCGCCTCCACCAAGACCGGGAAGTTGCCGGCAAGCGTTATCATTTCCGCCTCGGTCTGGCGGAAGGGCCGCAGCATGCCGAAGGCATCAGCGCTTTCGAGCGCGGCTTCACGGCCCATCTGGCGCCGGTCATCGCGGTCCTGAAAAAGCGCACCGGGCTTTCTTCCGGGGCGCAGTGGCGGCTGGCAGCGGATTCCCTTGCCGGAGCGTTCCTGGAGATCGGTCGCGCGATCGGTGACGAGGCGCGCGGCATGGCCGAGGCGCTTGCGATCGTCAAGCGGCGGGGCTCGCGGTTGTTCTCGGAAGAGCTCTGCTACGAGGAGATCTCCGCGGTCGATCCGGCAAGCGGCGCGCAACTGTCGCGCCAGTATCGGATCCGTTGCGGCTGTTGTCTTTATTTCCGAACGGAGGGTGGCAGCTTCTGCGATACTTGCGTCCTGCTCGAGCCGGACGATCGCCGCGCGCGGCTGGCCGCGCATCTCATGCAAAACGGCGGGGCCTGAACCCCGCCGTCGTTTGTTCAGGTGCCCACGGGGGGGGCGTGATCGGCCGGATCAGTTTGCTCTCGCGAAACGCTCGTTGATGAAGCCGGAGACGACGCCGAGCACGATCCAGAAGGCGAGCGTGGTGGCGAGTGCGGCAACCGCAAACTCGGCGCCGAGCACGGCCGGGACGTTGCTGGAAATGTCTAATGGCTGCGGCGCGCCGTAGACGTGCGGCGCGGCGATCAACGCGAGGCCGACGACCTTGGACACGATTTCTTCGCGCAGCACCACCAGATAGAGGCCGACGGCCGAAAGGGCGACGGTTGCCAGCCACCAGGTCTGGCGGTCGCCAAGTTCGGCGGCCGGGAAACCCGGCAGTTCCGGCGGCAGGCCGATCGCCGGCAGCATGTGCACGGCAAGCCAGCCGCAGGCGCCCCAGAGCGCGCCGTTCCTGAGCGTGATCGGATAGCCGATCACCAGGCTGACACCGGCCAAGAGCAGGCCGAAGCCGGAGCCGGTGACGAGATTGGCGATGAGCGTGCCGGAGAACCGGCTCATGCCGAACATGATGCCGCCTTCCTCGTGTTCGCCCTCATGCGCATAGGCCGGCGTGATCGGCGAAAGCGTGTCGAGCAGGGCGCCAAGCGGCGAGACCGCCTTCAGCGACGAATGCTGGTCGTGACCCTCGGCGGCGGGTTGCGTCGTTCCAGGCTGTGCAGCGGGCTGTTCGGTTGCGGCCGGAGCCTCGCCTTCGAATTCCTCCGCATGCAGGATCAGCGGGGTTACCCTAAGTTCCTGGGCGCCGGTCATGAAGACACCGGCAATCAGTCCGGCCACGATCGCGGCCAGAAGCGTTCTGACAATCATCTTGAATTCCCTCGATAACGGCAAAACCCACGCGCTGCGGCGTGGTTTGCAAGCCTTCCCGTTCTGTCATGCGGACGGCCGTTGCGCGCCGGACGAACCGGCATGCACAAACACCGACATCCGGCACAGGCCGGATGCGTTCATGTCCGCAGACACTTCGATGCGGAACGTGAGTTACGTTCCGGAACATCGTCTTAGTGGCAGGGGAAGCCGTAGGAGTGGCGGGTGTCGTGCGCGGTGTCGTGCAGCACTGCCGAGTTGGCAAGGCCGGCGCCGAAGACGAGGAATGCGCCGATGAAGAGCGCGATGACGCCAGCGGTCAGACGATCGCTGAGGGAGAGCGGAATGCTCGAAACAGTAGACGTAGCCATGACAACCTCCGTGATGGCATCGGGAAATTCCCGGTGTGGGCCCTATGCCCGTATCGAGTGGCAGGTTTCCTGGCTCACGGCGCTGGGCGGGAAGCCCTGGATCAGCCTCGCCTTCCCAGATCGACCACCCTCTCGTGGTCTCTTCCAGTGGCTTCTTCCGGATCGCTCCGGAATGGCAGATCGACGTCGCTCTACAGTCGCGGGGTCGGCCGTGATGTGAATGCCCAGCATGGGTCCATCCGTCACGTTCCCGTTTACTCCCGAAACACGTTCGTGTCCCGGGAACCAATCGATCTCTGATGATTAGGATCGCACCCCTAATATGTCAATTGGACTTGCGCCGCCGCCCGGTCCATCCGCGACAAAATCGCGGATGATCATGCGTTTATAGGCCTCGACGATGCGGTCGCCCTCGGCGCGATCGACCGACACCGCAAGCCGCATGGTGCAATCGCCGAGATGCATGATCAGGAAAGCGGCACTGTCGATGGTTTCGCGCGGGGTTTCGGGCACAAGCCGGGCCCAGACATCGGCAAGCAGTTTTCCGCCGGCGCGGCTTTGCAGAAGATCGATCTCGCGCAGCGCCTTGTCGGCCTGCATTGCCGACCAGATGTCGCGCATGACGGGCTCGGCCAGAAACATGTCGTAGTAGATGTCGAACAGCACCGAGAAAGCGTCGCGCAGTTCTGCGAGCGATGTGACCTTGGCAAGCTCGGCCGCGATGCACTCGTTGCACACGGCATTGTAGCGCTCGGCCAGCGTGCGCACGATCGCCGCCTTGTCGGGGAAGTACTGGTAGAGCGATCCGATCGAAATTCCAGCCTTTTCAGCAACTTCGCTCATGCGCATGGCGTCGCTGCCCTTTTCCTGAATGAGCGCCGTCGCGCAGGCTAGGATCTGTTCGACGCGCTCGCGGCTGCGTTTCTGGCTGGGTGTCCGGCGCAGGGCGGTTTCGTCTTCGGCGGGAACCGCGGATGGGCTTGTTTCTGTAATCATGAGTGATGCTCACATTTTGGCTTGACTCTTAAAATACGAGGATTTATCACATTTGCAAATGTGAGAGATGCTCATGTTTGTTGATGAACCTTAGGAGGAAACGATGTCTCAGAAAGTCACACTGGTTTTGGGCGGTACCGGCAAGACGGGGCGGCGGGTGGCTGAGCGCCTTCAAGAGCGGGGTGTTGCGGTGCGCATCGGCGCACGCTCGGCATCACCGTCCTTTGACTGGACGGACGAGGCGACCTGGGCGAATGTGCTCGAAAATGTCGATCGCATCTATGTCTGCTACCAGCCCGATCTGGCGGTGCCCGGCTCTGTTGAGACCATCCGCAAGTTCGCAAGCCTTGCCGTGGGCGCCGGCATCAGGCGGCTGGTGCTCTTGTCGGGGCGCGGCGAGGACGAGGCGGAAGCGGCCGAGCGCGAATTGCAGGCCTCCGGCGCTGACTGGACGATCGTTCGGGGGAGCTGGTTCTTCGAAAACTTCAACGAAGGCTTCCTGGCCGAGGGGGTCTCAAGCGGTTCGGTCTTCCTGCCCGTGGATACAGTCACCGAGCCTTTCGTCAGCTGCGACGACATCGCTGACGTCGCGGTTGAAGCGCTTCTCGACGATGATCATGTCGGCAAGGTCTATTCTCTGACCGGCCCGCGGCTGATGACCTTTGCTGAAGCCGTGGCCGAGATCGCTGCCGCGGCCAAACGCCCGATCTCCTATCAGGCCGTGCCGGTTGGCGACTTCGCCGCGCAATTGCAGGCTGACGGTGTGCCTGATGACTATGTCGAACTCATCCGCTATCTCTTCACCTCGGTGCTCGACGGGCGCAATTCGAGTGTGACGTCTGACGTCGAGCGCGTGCTTGGGCGGCGGCCGCGCGACTTTGCAACCTACGCCCGCGAGACCGCAGCAACTGGTGTCTGGAGTATTGCCGCATGATCCCGCTGATCCCCGCTCTGGCGTTTGCCGCCGCGATCGGTTCCGGCCTGATGGCCGGGTTGTTCTTCATCTTTTCGGTCTGCATCATGCAAGCCTTGTCGCGGCTGCCGCCGGAGCAGGGGATCGCCGCGATGAACGCCATCAACGTCGTCATCCAGAACCCGATCTTCCTCAGCGCCTTCATGGGCACGGCGCTGCTTGGCCTGGCGCTGATTGTCGTCGCGTTCATTTCGGGCGGCGAGGGCCGATGGCTGCTGGCCGCGGGCGGCCTGGTCTATGTCGTCGGCGTGCTTCTGGTGACGATCGTCTTCAACGTGCCGATGAACGACGCGCTTGCGGCCGCTGCACCCGGGCAGGCCGCGACCGATCTGTGGCTTGGGCGCTATCTCACCGATTGGGTCTGGTGGAACCACGTGCGCACCTTCGCCTCGATCGGTTCGCTGGCGCTCTTCATCCTCGGTTTCGCCCGCACGTGACAAAAAGCACCGGCAAGGCGGTCAATCCTTGCCGGTGCACCCTTCTGAGGTCTCGTCACCTCGGGCGGTCAGCGCTTGGGGATGCGCGCGTCGTACTGCTGTTCAAGCTCAGCAAACTTGCTCCAGAAGGCTGCAGGCTGCTCTCCTTCCAAAAGGTCGCGCAACAGGTCGAGATGCACGTGCCAGCCGGCGGAGAAGCTCGTCATGATGCCGCGGTTGGCGATCCGGGTATGGGTGACGATCAGCAGCACCTTGTCGCCGCGCGGGCTGAGTTCGAAGCGGACCTCGGAGGGCGTATCCGTGCCTTCGTCCCAGCTATAGGCGAGCAGGCGCGGTGGCTCCCAGGCGAGCACATGCCCGTGCTTGCGAACCTCGCCGGCGTGATCGGCCTATTTTTTCGGCGGTCGATCATCCTCTGTCGTCAGTCCCGAATGGCGGAAGACGTGTTCGACCGCTGCACCCTCGGAAGAGCCGATCGTTCCCGATGCCATCCAGAGCCGGCGCTTGTTTTCCTCTGTCAGATAGGACCAGACCCGCTCGATCGGGCCGGGAAGCAGGCGTTCGATGCGCACCGCATCGGGGGCGATGACGCGGCCGTAGTCGGCGCTGGCAAAGGCTGTGGCAGGCGATGTCATGGCTTTTCCTCCGTATCGTTTTGAACAGTTGCGTCGTCGGCGAGCAGCAGCGCCTCAAGTGCGTCAATGCGCGTTCGCCAGAAGGCTTCGTAGTGGCGCATCCACTCCATACCTGCATGCATCGGCGCTGCATCGAGGCGGCATACATGCGTGCGACCTTTCACTTCGCGGCGCACGAGACCTGCTCCTTCCAGCACCTTGATGTGCTTCGATGCCGCGGCCAGCGAGATCGAGAAGGGGGCCGCAAGCTCGCCGACCAGTCTCTCGCCTTGCGAAAGGTTCTGGAGCATGGCGCGGCGCGTCGGATCCGAAAGCGCGTGGAACACGGCATCGAGATGTTCGTTCTGATATTCAACCATGTTATTGAATATCACTTCGATTGCGAAGATTGTCAACCGTTTGGTTGAATTTAGTAGTGGCGCGAGAAGGAACCGTCGCGCGGCGGGTCGTCGTGGACGTGCCGTCGCTTCCAGGCGGCGAGCGCATCGGAGAGATCGTCGGTCGGCACCATCTGGGCGAACTGTTCGCTTTCCACCAGCAGCCCCTCTGCGATCGACATGTTGAGGCCGCGGGTGACGGCGGTGATGATCGAGCGGACGGCAAGCGGGGAATAGCCCATGATGCGGCTGGCCAGGTCGCGGGCGGCGGGCATCAGCTCCTCATGGGCGACGACGTGATTGACGAGCCCGATATCCCTAGCGCGTTCCGGCGAAAAATCCTCACCCGTCAACAGCAATTCGAGTGCGCGCTTGCGGCCGGCAAGCCGCGGCAGGCGCTGGGTGCCGCCGAAGGTCGGCGGCATGCCGAGCTTGATCTCCGGCTTGGCGAAGCGCGCCCGGTCACTGGCGATCGCCAGATGCACAGCCTCGGTGATCTCGCAGCCGCCGCCCAAGGCGATGCCGTTGACCGCGGCGATGACCGGCTTCGGAAAGGCTTCGAGCCGCGCCGTCAGAAGCTGGCCGCGGCGGACGAAATCGCGCACAGCCGGGTTTACGCCCGCAGCCACGCTTTCGGAGAACTCGTTGATATCGCCGCCGGCGGAGAAGGCGCGGTCGCCGGCGCCGGTGATGATCACCGCGCCGACAGCGTCGTTCACTTCGATCGTGTCGAGAAGGACCATGAGCCAGTCGATCAGCTCATAGTTCAGCGCGTTGAGTTTCTCCGGGCGGTTGAGGGTGAAGAGGGCGATCCCCTCGGAAATCTGCATCAGTACGGTCTTGGACATGGTCGCTCTCCGGCTAGGGTTGACGGGGAGAGGCTAGGTGAGTGAAGATGCCATGTATATTCACTAGTCGGTATACTTGAGCGATGGCGAAGGCAGAGAAATCGACCCGGGATGTGATCGTCGAAGCGGCGGAAAAGCTCTTCTATGCGGAGGGTATCCGCGCCGTCAGCGTCGATGCCGTGGCCGAAGCGGCGGGCGTGACCAAACGCACCCTTTACTACCACTTCGAAAGCAAGGACGAGCTGATCGCCGCCTATCTCGAAGGCCGCGACCAGCCCAATCTCAAGCTTTTCCGGAAGTGGTTCGACACGGCCGAAGGGGAACTGGCCGCTAAGGTCGAGGCGATCTTCGTCAACCTGGCGCGGGCGGCACGTCACCCGAAGTGGAAGGGCTGCGGTTTCCTGCGCACTTCGGCGGAACTGGCCAACATGCCGGGCCATCCGGCAATCCGCATCGGTGCAGCCCACAAGAAGAAGTTTGAGGCGTGGATGGCCGAGACCTTTATCGAAGCCGGCATTGCCGAGCCGATCATGCTGGCGAAGCAGATCCTGCTTCTGCTCGACGGCAGCTTCGCCGTGGTGCTGCTGCACCGGGATGCCAGCTATATGGAAACGGCAGGCAAGGCGGCGGCGACACTGGTGCGCGTGGCGCTTGCCGGTGCGGGCCTGCGACCTCAGGCGGCGGTTGCTACACCCTGAGGCTGTCCGACGATTCCCTCTTCAATCAGGCACGTTTGGAAGGCAGTATGGCCGCATCGCCGTGAAAACCGACACCTGTGAGCGCAGAGCGCGCTCCGTTGCTCGCCGGATAAGGAAGAACCCATGACTGTCTTGCGTATCGTCTCCAATCTCCACGCCCCGGACCCACAGATGGCACAAGCCTTTTACGGCGACTTGTTGGAGCTCGACGTGGTGATGGATCATGGATGGATCCGGACCTTTGCGGCCAAGGGTGCTGCGGCGATGCCGCAACTGAGCGTCGCCAGCGAAGGCGGCAACAATACACCCGTGCCGGTGCTTTCGATCGAAGTGGACGACGTCGATCGAATTTACGCGCGCGCCAAGGCGGCAGGCGTGGAGATTGTCTACGACATCACCAACGAGCCCTGGGGCGTGCGCCGTTTCTTCATGCGCGACCCCTTCGGCAACATCATCAACATTCTCTCGCACTAGAGCAATTCCAGGAAAAGTGTGAAACGGTTTTCCGTCCGGAATTGCGTTATTTCAAAGACTTAGATCTTTTCACTGTTTCGGCGAAACAATGAAATGATCTAGGAGGCCGCCGGCTCGACCGGCGGCCGCGATATCGTGTCAGGCGACCGACAGGGCGTTTGAAAGATCGGCGACGAGATCATCCGGATGCTCGATACCGATCGACAGGCGGATGGTCGATTCCAGCACGCCGATGCGGTGGCGCACCTCGATCGGCACGCCGGAATGGGTCATGGCCGCCGGGTGGCTGGCGAGCGATTCCGTGCCGCCGAGGCTGACGGCGAGCTTGAAGATCTGCAGCGCATTGAGGAAGCGGAATGCCGCGTCCTGGCCACCCGTGATGTCGAAGGAGAAGGTTGATCCGGCGCCGGTGCACTGCGCCCTGAAGGTGCGGCCAACCGGCGAATCCTCGTCATGGAAGGGCAGGTAGTGGATGCGCTCGACCTTCGGGTGCTCGCGCAGGAACTCGGCGACGACGCGGGCATTGTCGTCGGCCTTCTGCATGCGCACCGACAGCGTTTCCAGCGAACGGCCGAGCATCCAGCAGGAATGCGGATCGAGTTGGGTGCCGATCGCGCCGCGCAGCGCCTTTACCTGCTTCATGACAGCCTTCGAACCGAGAGCCGCACCGGCGATGAGGTCGGAATGGCCGCCGACATATTTGGTCAGTGAATAGAGCGAGATGTCGGCGCCGTGTTCGATCGGCCGCTGGAAGACCGGGCCGAGCAGCGTGTTGTCGCAGGCGACCACAGGGGTATGACCCTGCTTCTTGCCGATCTGATCGGCGACGCGGCGGATCATGGCAACATCGACGAGGCTGTTCGTCGGGTTTGCTGGTGTTTCTACGAGAATCACCGAGACGCGGCCCTTCGCCATCGCCTCTTCGGCGGCGGCGCTGACGGCTGCTTCATTGACTCCATCGGCAAAGCCGACGGCCGCAACACCAAGATTGAGGAAGGTTCTGGCAAGCAGCGTCTCGGTGCCGCCATAGAGCGGCTGGCTGTGCAGCACCGCGTCTCCGGGCTTGACGAAAGCGAGCAGGGTGGTGGCGATCGCCGACATGCCCGACGAGAACAGCGCGCAGCTCTCGGTGCGCTCGTAGACGGCGAGGCGGTCCTCGACGATCTCGCTGTTCGGATGGTTGAAGCGCGAATAGACGAGACCGGCGCCGACACCCGCTGGCGGTTCCTTCCGACCGGAAACGAAATCGAAGAAATCGCGGCCTTCTTCGGCTGAGCGGAAGACGAAGGTCGAGGTCAGGAACACCGGCGGCTTGACGGCGCCCTCGGACAGTTCCGGATCGTAGCCATAGTTCAGCATCTGCGTTTCGGGATGCAGCTTGTGGTTTCCGATGTGGGTCTTGGAGGGATGCGGTGCGGTCATGACTTGTCTCCTGAAGGGAAGCGGACTCGACTAACTGGCAAATTATATCAGATGCTTGGACCGATCCTTGCTATTTCCGGCCCGATGTCTTTGAGTTGCGCAAAGAATTGGCTGAGTTGGAAAGATATGGCGCAGAAAATTGCCGACGAGACGGATCGCAGGATTTTGAAGGAGCTGGTGGCGGACGCGCGCCTCACCAACAACGAACTTGCCGAGCGCGTGGGGCTCTCGGCTTCGCCCTGTCTCCGCCGCCTGCGGCGGCTGGAGGAGACCGGTGTGATCCGCGGCTATACGGCGCTGATCGATCCGTCGATCGACGGCTGGACGATGACCGCAATCGCCACCGTCAGGCTCAGCCGCCAGCACGAGGACGAGATCGTGATGTTCGAGGAGGCGGTGCGCGGCTGGGACGAGGTGCTCGAATGCCATCTGGTGACCGGCTCGCGCGACTATGTGCTGAAGGTGATGAGCGCCGGGCTCGAGCACTACGAGCGCTTCATCAAGGAAAAGATTGCGCGGCTAAAATGCGTCGCCTCGATCGAAACGAGCTTCGTCATGAACACGATCAAGGAGCGGCGGATCTAGCGTCCACCCGGCAATAATCCTTTGAAGACGCTCGATTTTCTCCGGTCCTGCCACGATTTTGTAGGTGCGGCGGATCTTGCGAGGCATCCGAATTCAAGGGGGATCGACGCACCGGCTTCGGGTGGCGGCATTGAAAGTGTCAAGGATGCCCTAGATTCAAAGGATTAGGGCGTCCCCCCCCAAAAAAAACGCTCGGTCGGACGCCTGGTTCTCTCGGAGAGAGACGATGGATTTCGCAGAAGCGTTCGACGCCGTCGCTTCCTCGTCGCGGACGGTCCTTTTGAACGAGTGGACGTATTATCAGATCGCCATCATCGTTGCCGGCTACCTGATCTGCGGCGCGCTGGCAAAGCGGATAGAGCCGCTGGTCGAAGCCCGCGCCCGCCTGATCAAGGGCAATCCGGACCTGCTGCGCGTCATCATCGCCTTCATGCGGCGGCTGCGCTGGCTTTTCCTGATCGTGTGGCTCTGGATCGCCGATGGGATGATATTGCGTTTCGGTTGGCCGTCGTATCGCTGGCTGGTGGCGACTGCGCTGACCCTGACGGCCGCCTGGTTCGTGATTTCCGTGCTCACCCGCATCATCCGCAACCAGACGCTGGCGCGCGTCACCGCCGTCGTGGGCTGGATCTATTTTGCGCTTTATGCGGTCGGGCTGGACCGGGTGATCCTGACGACCCTTGATGGCGTTGCCGTCAACCTCGGTGCCGTTCGTCTGTCGCTGCTGCTCGTCCTGAAGGCTGTCGTGCTTTCGTCCGCGCTGATCTGGCTTGCCGTGCTGTTGGGCAACGTCTCGGCGCACTGGATCCAGCGGTCGGCAGAACTCACGCCGTCCTTCAAGGTGCTGATAAGCAAATTGGTCAAGATCGTGCTGATCGGCTTTGCCGGTGCGATCGCGCTGTCCGCGACCGGTATCGACCTGACCGCGCTGACGGTCTTTTCCGGGGCGGTCGGCGTCGGCATCGGCTTTGGTTTGCAGAAGGTGGTCTCCAACTTCATTTCCGGCATCATCATCCTGCTCGACAAATCCATCAAACCGGGCGACACGATCACGCTTGGGGATACCTTCGGTTCCGTGCGCGACCTGCGTTCCCGCTTCGTCTCCGTCATCACCAGGGACGGCAAGGAATACCTCATTCCGAACGAGGACTTCATTTCGCAGCAGGTCGTGAACTGGTCGTTCTCCAGCGACTTCGTCCGCATCGAGGTCAGTTTCGGCACTTCCTATGACAGCGATCCGCACGAGGTGGCGCGCATTGCCATCGCGGCTGCCAAATCGATCCCACGGGTTGCGAGCGGCCACGCGGAGCCGGTCTGCTGGATGACCGGCTTCGGCGCATCGTCACTCGATTTCAAGCTCAGGTTCTGGATCTCCGATCCGAGCAACGGGCTGACCAACATTCGCGGCCAGGTGATGATGGCGCTGTGGGACGCCTTCAAGGTGGCCGGTATTTCGATCCCGTTCCCGCACCGCGAAATCATCATGAAGACACCGATCGAGGTGACCCGGGCGTGAGGGGTGCGACCGTCAGAGTCCAGCTTGCGTCCGTGCGTCTTCCGGTTGCGGCAATTGACTGGACACGTCGGGGAAGCGACATTGCCGGCGGCGGAACGGCCTATGGTCTTCCGGTGACAGTGTCAGCATGAGTGGGGCCCGACGCCATGGAACATCTTCAACAGACGCCGCTGTCGAGGTTGCCGGTGCCACGGTTTCTCTTGACGCTGCTCGCATCGTTTTCGACCACCGGGCTGATCGTCGGCGTCTTCTTCTTTGCCATGTCGCTGACGCCGAGCCTCATCCCGCGTCCCTATGTGGTGCAGGCGGTCATCTCCGGCCTGTCGCTTGGCGCCGGCTACGCGATCGGCGTGCTGCTGCGTTGGGTCTGGTCCTTGCTTGACCTGCCGGAGATACGCGGACGCACCGGCTTCATCGTGAAGATGGCCGCCGCCCTCGGCTGCATCGCCGTTGCGCTCACCTTCCTCTGGCGCACCGCCTACTGGCAGAACACGGTGCGTGAGATCATGGGGCTCGCTCCGGTCGAGAGCGCCGAACCCTTCAAGCTCGGGCTGATCGCGGCGCTTGTCTTCGTCGCCATCGTGCTTTTGGCGCGGCTGTTCCGGCTGACCTTCCGGTTTCTCACCCGTCGTTTCGAGCATGTGCTGACGCGGCCGCTGGCGAAGGTCGCCGGCGTGATTGCGGCGCTGGCCCTCTTTTGGTCGGCCGCCGATGGCGTCATCTTCCGCTTCGCGCTGCATGCGGCCGACAGCTCGTTCCAGCGGCTCGACGCGTTGATCGACCCCGACTTAGCCCCACCCACCGATCCCTTGAAGACGGGCAGCAGGGCGTCGCTGATGACCTGGGACGAGCTCGGCCGCCAGGGACGCCAGTTCATCGCCTCCGGACCGGCGGCAAAGGACATCGGCGCCTTCTTCGGCGGCGAGGCGAAGGAGCCCTTGCGCGTCTATGCCGGCCTCAATTCGGCTGAAACCGCCAAGGAACGTGCGAAGCTGGCGCTGGAGGAACTGAAACGCGTCGGCGGTTTCGAACGCGCCAATCTTCTGATCGTGGTGCCGACCGGCACCGGCTGGATCGACCCGCCCGGTCTCGATTCGCTCGAATATCTCCTGAAGGGCGATGTCGCCAGCGTCGCGGTGCAGTACTCCTACCTCACGAGCTGGCTGTCGCTGCTGGTCGAGCCGGAATACGGCGCCGAGACTGCGGATGCGCTGTTCGATGCGGTCTATGGCTACTGGACGACGCTGCCGAAGGACAAGCGGCCGAGGCTCTATCTCTATGGCCTAAGCCTCGGTTCGATGAACTCGCAAGGCTCGGTCGATCCCTTCGACATCATCAGCGATCCGTTCGAGGGCGCGCTCTGGGTCGGCTCGCCGTTCCCGACCAAGACCTGGCTGCAGATAACGAGAAATCGCAATCCCGGCTCACCCGAATGGCGGCCGCTCTATCGCGACGGTTCGGTGATCCGCTTCACCAACCAGGAAAACGCGCTTGAAATTCCGGGGGCTCGCTGGGGCAATGTCCGCATCGTCTACCTGCAATATGCTAGCGACCCGATCACCTTCTTCGATCCCCATTCCTTCTACCGCGAGCCGGACTGGATGAAGGCGCCGCGCGGTGCGGACGTCTCGCCGGCGCTCCGGTGGTTCCCGGTCGTCACCATGTTCCAGCTGCTCGCCGACATGGCGCTCGCGACGACTTCGCCGATCGGCTACGGCCATGTCTACGCACCCGAGCACTATATCGACGCCTGGATGCAGGTGGTGGCGCCGCCAGGCGTGACCGAGGCGGATGCCGAGCGGCTGAAGGGGCAACTCAAGGGCCGTTACTAGGTCTTTGAAACGACGCACCTCCGGCCGGAAAACCGCTTCACACTTTTCCTGGAATTGCTTTAAGGCCCGCTCGGAACAGGCAACGTCGAGAGCAGCGCGCCCATGGCGCCGATGATCTTGCGGTGCTGGTGCGCGTGGCGTGTTCGAAGGCTCGTTGCGGCATAGACGGTCTGGGCGATGGCCGGCGCATCCTGCACCCGATCGGCAAATCCGTCCGCGGCGAGCCGCTCCGCAGTTGCCGCCGTCACATAGGCCGCGCCGCCAAGGGCGGCGAGCAGCCGGGTGATCGCCATGTTCTGGCCGGCCGAAAGCAGGGCTGCGGAAAGGTGCGGCAGGGCCAGCCGGTGGGCACGGTCGAAGGTCGGCGAATAGCTTGCGCGGATATAGTTCTCGGAGCGGACCTCGGCCAGTTCGCGCGCCTCGGTGCTGACCAGCACGTAATGCAGATCGCCGATCCGTTCGTAATAGAGATCGGGCAGGTAGTGGGGCGTGTAGAGGATCGCAAGATCGAGGTCGCCGGCGCCGAGGTCTCGGTTCATCTGGTTGGAATAATCGGCCTCCATATAGACCTCGGTGGCGGGCAAGTCCTGCCGAATTGCCGCCATCCATTCGCCGGCGAAGGCCTCGGCCAGGTCGTGCTGGATGCCGAGGCGCATGGAGCGCTCCAGCGCACCGGCGCTGGTGACCGCGCGTGTTGCCTCATGCCACTGGTTTTGCAGCGCTTTTGCATAGTCGAGGAAGCGCAGGCCGGCGGCGGTCGGCACCGTTCCGCCCTTGTTGCGGGTAAAGAGCTTGCGGTTGAACTGGGCTTCGAGCGCCTTGACCCTATGAGAGACGGTCGACTGGGTGATGTTCAGCCGCTCGGCGGTGCGGTTGAAGGAGCGGCTTTCCATCAGGTCGAGAAAGGTTTCGATCAGTTCCACCTGCATGCCATGCGCTCCCTTTGCAATCGCTTCAATCTAATCGAATTTGTCGATCAATAAAGCCTGTTTCCGTCGCTTGATGGCGCACTGCTTCCCCGGCAAGAATTCCGCCAAAACGAGGGAACAGTTGATGTCGAATTTGCCGTCGCACGCACGGGTCGTGATCATCGGTGGGGGAGCGATCGGCGCTTCCTCGCTCTACCATCTTGCCAAGGCCGGCTGGACCGATTGCGTGCTTCTGGAAAAGAACGAGCTGACGGCGGGCTCGACCTGGCATGCGGCCGGCAACGTGCCGACGTTTTCGTCCTCCTGGTCGATCATGAACATGCAGCGCTACTCGGCATCGCTCTATCGCGACCTCGGCGCACTCGTCGATTATCCGATGAACTATCACGTCACTGGCTCAATCCGGCTCGGCCACTCCAAGGAGCGCCTCCAGGAGTTCAAGCGCGTCGTCGGCATGGGTCGCTACCAGGGCATGGATCTCGATATCCTGTCGCCCGACGAGATGCGCGCCCGCTACCTTTTCCTCGAAACGCACGAGCTGACCGGCGCGCTCTACGATCCCTATGACGGTGACATCGACCCGGCGCAGCTGACGCAGGCGCTCGCCAAGGGCGCGCGCGACATGGGCGCAAAAATCATCCGCTTCTGTCCCGTCACGGCGGCGCGCCGAGAGAACGACGAATGGGTGATCACCACACCGCAGGGCGAAATCCGCTGCGAATACGTCGTCAACGCCGCCGGCTACTATGCCCGCGAGGTCGGCAAGATGTTCGGCCGCGACGTGCCGATGATGGTGATGAGCCATCAGTATATCCTGTTCGACGAGATCCCGGAGCTTGCCGCCTGGTCGAAGGAGGCGGGCCACAAGCTGCCGCTTCTTCGCGACGTCGACAGCTCCTACTATCTCCGCCAGGAGAAGAACGGCATGAACCTCGGGCCCTATGAGCGCAACTGCCGCGCCCATTGGATAACGCCTGACGATCCGATGCCAGAGGATTTCTCCTTCCAGCTCTTCCCCGACGATCTCGATCGGCTGGAATGGTACCTGAACGACGCCGTCGAACGCGTACCGATCCTCGGCACGGCCGGGCTGTCGCGGATCATCAACGGCCCGATCCCCTATGCACCCGACGGCAACCCGCTGATCGGCCCAATGCCGGGCGTGCCCAATGCGTTTGAGGCTTGCGTCTTTACCTTCGGCATCTGTCAGGCCGGCGGCGCCGGCAAGGTACTGGCCGAATGGATCACCGAGGGCCAGACGGAGTGGGACATGTGGTCCTGCGACCCACGCCGTTACACCGACTATACCGACCAGGACTATTGTATCGCCAAGGGCATGGAGATCTACGGCCACGAGTACGCGATGCATTTCCCGAAACACTATTGGGCGGCGGGCCGCGGCAAGAAGTTGTCACCGATCCACGACCGGATCCAGGCACTCGGTGCGCAGTTCAAGCCCTATAACGGCTGGGAGCGCGCCATGTGGTACGCCAAACCCGGCGACGACACCTCTGAAGGTGCGACGCAGACCTGGGGTCGCGCGGGGCCGTGGGCGAAGCGCATCGAGGAGGAGTGTCTGGCCGTACGCGATGCCGCCGGCATTCTCGATTTGCCGGGCTTCTCGCGCTTCCGGGTGAAGGGCGAGGGGGCGACCGCGTGGCTTTCGGGCCTCATCACCGGGCGCGTGCCGAAGCCGGGTCGTATCGGCCTTGCCTATTTCGCGGACGACAAGGGCCGGATCGTCACCGAAATGTCGGTCATGATGATTGACGAGGACTTCTTCTTCCTGATCACCGCCGCAACGGCGCAGTGGCACGATTTCGAGTGGCTGACGAAGCACCGGCCGGCCAATGCCGCCTTCACCATCGACGATGTCACCAAGTCCTTCTCCTGCCAGATCCTGACCGGGCCGAAGTCGCGCGCGATCCTCGCCGAGGTCAGCGATGCTGATCTCGCCAAGGGCTGGCTGACGCACCAGACCGCTCAGATCGCCGGCCGCTATTGCCAGCTGGTGCGTGTCTCCTTCGCCGGCGAGCTCGGCTGGGAAATCCACACCAAGGTGGAGGATACGGCCGTCATCTTCGACGCCGTCTGGGCGGCCGGTCAGAAGCATGGCCTCAAACCCTTCGGCATGGAGGCGCTCGACAGCCTGCGCATCGAGAAGGGCTATCGCGCCTGGAAGGGCGATCTTTCGACCGACTACACCATCCTGCAGGGCGGGCTCGAGCGCTTCGTCGACTGGGGCAAGCCCGGCTTCAAGGGCAAGGCGGCGTTGGAGCGCGAAAAGCAGCAGGGCGTGAGCAAGCGCTTCGTCACCCTGACGGTCGCCGCCGACGGCTGCGACGCGCCTTACATGTCGACGCTCTGGTCCGATGGTCAGGTGGTCGGCGAGACGACCTCGGGCAATTGGGGCTACCGGGTCGGCAAGTCGATCGCGCTTGGCATGCTGCGCGCTGATCTTGCCGTGCCCGGCAAGGAAATCGAGGTCGAGATCTTCGGCGACCGCTTCAAGGCGACGGTCGAGGCGGACCAGCCGCTCTGGGATCCCTCCAATGAAAGACTGCGCGCATGACCAAGCCCATTCCCTCGAAAGCCCGTGCGGTCATCATCGGCGGCGGCGTTTCCGGCTGTTCCGTCGCCTATCATCTCGCCAAGCTCGGCTGGACCGACGTGGTGCTGCTCGAGCGCAAGCAGCTGACCTCGGGCACGACCTGGCATGCGGCCGGCCTTATCGGCCAGCTGCGCGCGTCGCAAAACATGACGCGGCTGGCGAAATATTCCGCCGATCTTTACGTCAAGCTCGAGGCCGAGACCGGCATTTCCACCGGCATGCGCCAGAACGGCTCGATCACGGTGGCGTTGACGGAGGAACGCAAGGAGGAAATCTATCGCCAGGCGTCATTGGCGCGCGCCTTCAATGTCGACGTGCGCGAGATCACGCCTGATGAAGTGAAGGCGATGTATCCGCACCTCAACACTTCGGACGTGAAGGCGGCGGTGCATCTGCCGCTCGATGGCCAATGCGATCCGGCCAACATCGCCATGGCGCTGGCCAAGGGGGCGCGGCAGAACGGCGCGACGATCATCGAGGGCGTCAAGGTGACGGCCGTGCTGAAGAAGGACGGCCGGGTCACCGGCGTCACTTGCGAGCAGAACGGCGAGACCTACACAATCGAGACGGATCATGTCGTCAACTGCGCCGGCATGTGGGGCCGGGAGTTCGCGCGGCAATCCGGCGTCACCGTGCCGCTGCACGCCTGCGAGCATTTCTACATCGTCACCGAGGCGATCCCGGAGCTCAAGCGCCTGCCAGTGCTGCGCGTGCCGGACGAGTGCACCTATTACAAGGAGGATGCCGGCAAGATGCTGATCGGCGCCTTCGAGCTCAAGGCCAAGCCCTGGGGCATGGACGGCATCCGCGAGGATTTCTGCTTCGACCAGCTGCCTGACGATTTCGACCACTTCGCGCCGATCCTGGAGATGGCGGTCAACCGCATGCCGATGCTGGAAACGGCGGGCATCCACACCTTCTTCAACGGCCCCGAAAGCTTCACGCCCGACGACCGCTACTATCTCGGCGAAGCGCCCGAAGTGAAGGGCTATTGGGTGGCAGCCGGCTACAATTCGATCGGCATCGTCTCCTCCGGCGGCGCCGGCATGGCGCTCGCCCAATGGATGAACGACGGCGAGCCGCCCTTCGATCTCTGGGAAGTGGATATCCGCCGGGCGCAGCCGTTCCAGAAGAACCGCGCCTATCTCAAGGATCGCGTCTCGGAGACGCTCGGCCTGCTCTATGCCGATCACTTCCCCTATCGCCAGATGGCGACGGCGCGCGGCGTGCGGCGTTCGCCGCTGCACGAACACCTGAAAGCGCGCGGCGCCGTGTTCGGCGAAGTCGCGGGATGGGAGCGCGCCAATTGGTTTGCAAATGACGGTCAGGAGCGCGAATACCGCTATTCCTGGAAGCGGCAGAATTGGTTCGAGAACCAGAAGGCCGAGCATCTCGCCGTGCGCAACGGCGTCGGCCTGTTCGACATGACCTCGTTCGGCAAGATCCGGGTGGAGGGGCGCGATGCGCTTTCCTTCCTGCAGCGGCTCTGCGCCAACGAGATGAACGTCGAGCCCGGCCGCATCGTTTACACCCAGATGCTGAACGCCCGCGGCGGCATCGAAAGCGATCTGACGGTGACGCGTCTTTCGGAAACCGCCTTCCTGCTGGTCGTGCCGGGCGCCACGCTGCAGCGCGACCTTGCCTGGCTGCGCAAACATCTCGCCGATGAATTTGTCGTCATCACCGATGTCGGCGCCGGCGAAAGCGTGCTCTGCGTCATGGGGCCGAAGGCGCGCGAGCTGATGCAGAAGGTGAGCCCCAACGATTTTTCGAATGCCGCCCATCCCTTCGGCACGGCACGCGAGATCGAGGTCGGCATGGGCCTCGCCCGTGCGCACCGCGTTACCTATGTCGGCGAGCTCGGCTGGGAGCTCTATGTCTCGACCGACCAGACGGCGCACGTGTTTGAGGCGCTGGAGGAGGCGGGGCAGGATCTGGGGCTCAAGCTCTGCGGCATCCATACGCTCGACAGCTGCCGGATTGAGAAGGCGTTCCGCCATTTCGGCCACGACATCACCGACGAGGACCATGTGCTCGAAGCCGGTCTCGGCTTTGCGGTCAAAGCCGACAAGGGCGAATTCATCGGTCGGGAAGCGGTGCTTGCCAAGCACAATCGCGGTCTTTCACGCCGACTGGTGCAGTTCCGTCTCGCCGATCCGGAGCCGCTGCTCTTCCACAACGAGGCGATCGTTCGCGATGGCAAGATCGTCGGAACGATCACATCAGGCAATTACGGCCACCACCTCGGCGGCGCCATCGGCCTCGGCTACGTGCCCTCGGAAGGCGAGAGCGCAGACGACGTGCTCGGCTCGCGCTTCGAGATCGAGATCGCCGGGACGCGGGTCGCGGCCGAGGCGTCGCTGAAGCCGATGTACGACCCGCGGGCGGAGCGGGTGCGGATGTAGGTGAGGCGTTTGGGCGTCGGGCATCGTGTTCGGTGCTTGAGGACTGCCCCTCATCCGCCTGCCGGCACCTTCTCCCGTTCTGACGGGGAGAAGGGACGCGTGGCGCCGGACTCGTTCCCTCTCTCCGCAGGCGGGGAAAGGGGCAGGGGACGGACGAGGCGGGCGCAGAAGACAGATAATCCTCTTCCTCATGAACGGTGAGGAGGGGAACGAGCGGGATCAGCATGTCCCTTCTCCCTGTCAAAACGGGGAGAAGGTGCCGGCAGGCGGATGAGGGGCTTTAATCTCACCGCGCGAATGAGGGGGCAAGCTGCCCCATTGGGAGATGATGATGGCTGACGATTGTGCAGTTGCGGCTTCGAGACGGTCCGGCGGGCGGGCGGCGCGGGTGGCGCTGCGTTCGGCGCCGCTGGCCGAAAACATCCGGCCGGTGCGGCCCGGCCTTTCCGGCGGGCAATACAAGCCGCTGACCGATGCCGGCGTGAAGCGCATCCATGAGGCGGCGCTCGATGCGCTCGAACAGATCGGGCTCGCCAACGCGCCGAAATCGGGCATCGAGATCATGACCGCCGCAGGCGCCATTCTCGGCGACGATGGGCGCATCCGCTTCCCGCGTGCCCTGGTCGAGGACATGCTGGCGATCGCCGCGCGCGACATCACGCTTCATGCCCGCGATCCGAAGCAGGATCTCGAACTCAGCGGCACCCGCGTCTATTACGGCACGGCCGGCGCTGCGGTGCATATCGTCGACGTCGAGAAACGCGAATATCGCGAGTCCACCGCCAAGGACCTATTGAACGCCGCACAGCTCGTCCATCACCTCGACAACGTGCACTTCTTCCAGCGCGCCATGGTCTGTCGCGATGTAGCCGACAACTTCCTGATGGACGTCAACACGCTCTATGCCTGCTGCGCCGGCACTACCAAGCACGTAGGCACCAGCTTTTCCGATCCTTCGCATGTCGATGGTTGCTTCGATCTCATCCACATGATCGCCGGCGGCGAGGACAAGTGGCGGGCGCGGCCCTTCGTTTCCAACTCGAACTGCTTCGTCGTGCCGCCGATGAAGTTTGCCGAGGAAAGCTGCATCACCATGGAAAAGTGCATCCGCGCCGGGATGCCGATCCTCTTACTTTCGGCCGGCCAGGCGGGTGCGACCGCACCGGCGCCGCTGGCAACCGCGATTGTCCAGGCGGTCGCCGAATGCCTGGCGGGCGTCGTCTATGTCAACGCCATGTCGCCCGGCCATCCCGCAGTCTTCGGCACCTGGCCGTTCGTCTCGGATCTACGCACCGGGGCGATGTCCGGCGGCTCCGGCGAGCAGGCGCTGCTGACGGCCGGCTGCGCGCAGATGCACCAGTTCTACCGCCTGCCCGGTGGGGCCGCTGCCGGCATTGCCGACGCCAAGCTACCGGATATGCAGGCCGGCTGGGAGCAGGCGATCTCCAATGTCATGGCCGGGCTTTCCGGCCTCAACATGGTCTATGAGGCCGTCGGCATGCATGCCTCGCTGCTCGGCTTCTGCCTGGAGTCGCTGGTGCTCGGCGACGATCTGCTCGGCCAGGTGCAGCGCTGCATCCGCGGCATCGACGTGACGGAGGATTCGGTCTCGCTCGAGACCATGCGCTCGGTCTGCCTCGATGGCCCCGGTCACTATCTCGGCCATCCGCAGACGCTTGGGCTGATGCAGACGGAATACATCTATCCGGCGGTCGCCGATCGCACGAGCCCGAAGGAATGGGTCGAGATCGGCCGCCCCGATCTGGTGGCGCGGGCGATCGAGAGGAAAAACCGCATTCTGGCCGAAGCAGCCCCTTCGGTGATCGCGCCGGATATCGATCGGGCGATCAGGGAGAGGTTCCAGATCTTCTGCTGAGTTTAGCTCTCCGCCCCGGTCGCGGGGCGGGGGCAGCGGGGGCCAGGTCTGGCCGATCCGTCATCTACAGATTGCAAGGACTACGTCGAGCTGAGGTGTCGCCGAAGTTCGCGAGCGATGGCGTTTGCATTGGGGACGGAGGCGTAGGTGCTTGAAGCTGCCCCTCGTTCGCGTGGTGGGGGAAGGCGCCCCTCATCCGGCCTGCCGGCCACCTTCTCCCCGTTCTGACGGGGAGAAGGAGACGCCTGGCCAGCCCCAAGCCTCAGGCGGCGAGGCGAGAGGAGGCGGCGCCTTTCGACGTCGCGCTCCAAGAGAGCAGACGAGGGAAGGGAAACGCGCCGCGATGCTGGCGCGGACCTGGGTGGGGCGGATGTCCTGGCGCAAACGGCTACTTTCCCCTCTCCCCGCGCGCGGGGAGAGGGTCAGGGTGAGGGGCGGATCTCGCACCAACGGCAGAGGGCGCGCCATCCGGTGCCCGATGAAATTTACACGCGCGCCGGAACGCGGTCCTTCCGGTCCAATTGTTGGAGTTCAACCCCATGCTCGTTTCGGAGCTCAAGACTACGACTGTCACCGGCGACCGCATCGACCAGTTGATTGCCGCCCATCGTCCCGGCCATGGGTTGGCGCGCGCCTTCTATCTCGACCCGGAGATTTATGAACGCGATCTTGAGCGCCTCTTCCGCCGCCATTGGCACTGCGTGGCGCACGAGAGCGCGATCCCGAACGTCAATGACTTCGAGGTGTTCCGCATGGCCTCCGAGCAGGTGATCGTCACCCGCACGGCCAGTGGCGAGATCCACGCGATGCTCAATGTCTGCCGCCATCGCGGCGCCGAGGTCTGCGCCAAGAAGAAGGGCAATGCCCGCGCCTTCGTCTGCCCTTACCATGCCTGGACCTATGGCAATGACGGCGCGCTGAAGGCGGCGCGGTTGATGCCGAAGGATTTCCGGCGCGAAGACCATGGGCTGAAGAAGCTCCATGTGCGTGTCATCGAAGGGCTGATCTTCATCTCATTCGCCGACCAGCCGCTCGATTTCAGCGATGTCGAGCATCTCCTGCACGCGACCTGCGGGCAATATGGCTGGGGGTCGGCCAAGATCGCCCATCGCCAGACCTATCCGGTCGATGCCAACTGGAAGCTCGCGGTCGAGAACTATGTCGAGTGCTATCACTGCGGTCCGGCGCATCCGGAATATTCCGAAACGCATGCGCTGGAACAGCCGCTGCACATGATCGAGGAACTGAACGCCCGGATGGAGGCGCGCACCTGCGAACTCGGCATCGAGGTCGGCTCCGGCAACCATTGGCAGACATCTGTCACGGGGAAGGAGGCGGTGCACGCCTTCCGCTATCCGCTCTATGACGGCGCCAAGACCGGCAGCAAGGACGGCCAGGCGCTGAGCCGGCTCATGGGGCGTTTCAGCGATTTCGACGGCGGCGTCACCTCGATCCACTTGGGCGGCACCACTTTCCTCGTCTGCTATCCCGATCATGGCATGATCTACCGTTTCATCCCGAAGACGGCGGAGACGTCGGAGATGGAGCTGATCTGGCTGGTCGACGGCAAGGCCGAGGAAGGGTGCGACTACGATCTCGACAGGTTGACCTGGCTGTGGAAGGTGACGACCGAGGAGGACAAGGCGATCATCGAGCACACGTCGCGCGGCGTGCGCTCGCACTATTTCGTGCCGGGTCCGATCGCGCCGATGGAGCATAACGAGCTTCGTTACATCAACTGGTATCTCGACGAGATCAGCCGACCGGTCTGATCCATCTCATCAACCGAGTGGGATCGGCCGAGGCCGTCCCACCTAATCTCTGCGATCGAAATGGGTCCGGAGCGCCACATGCGTCTGCACAGTGGCGATACCCGGGATCAGGGAAATCTGCCGGCGGATCGTGTCGAGGTCGCCGTTCGTAGCGCATTCGACGAGCACCATCAGATCGGTGGAGCCGGCGAGCGACCAGCATGTGACGACCGGCGACATGGCGGAAAGGTGCGGCACGATGTGGTCGCAATTCTTGCTGGACTGGAACGTGATGGCGACCAAGGCCCTGACCGTCGGGTTCTTGTCCTCGACGCCGAGACGGATGGTGTAGCCGGCGACGACGCCCTTGGCTTCGAGGCGCCGCAGACGCTCGTGCACGCCGCTGCGCGAGAGGCCGGCATGTCGGGCGAGCGCCACCAGGCTCTGGCGTGAATCCTGGCGAAGCGCTGCCAGCAGCAGCCGATCCTTGTCGTCGAGTTCCGTCAAATTGTATCTCCTTTTGCGCGAAGTCCGGACGTTTGTCCGGTTTGGCGCCATATTGTCCAGTGAAACCGGACGATAGGACAGATAGCTTCCTTCTCGCAACGAAGGAGCTTTGCCATGAAAATACCAGTCGTGCCCGACAATGCCGTGCTGCTGCCGATCGACATGCAGCAGGCTTTCGACAGCGCCCCCTGGCCGCGCCGATGGAATGCCGATATCGACCGGAACGGTCTCACTCTGCTTGCCGCCTGGCGCGCGGCCGGCCGGCCGGTGATCCATGTCCGCCATGACAGCGTCATGCCGGGCTCGACGCTTGGAGCCGGTGCACCCGGCAATGCCTTCCGGCCCGGCTTCGAGCCGCAGGCCGGCGAACCACTCGTCACCAAGAGCGTCAACGCGGCCTTCATCGGTACCGATCTCGACCTCAGGCTTCGGCGTCTCGGCGTCGATACAGTCGTTACCTTCGGCATCTCGACCGACATGTGTGTCTCCACCTCGGTGCGCGTTGGCGCCAATCTCGGCTACCGCATGATCCTCGTCGAGGATGCGTGCGATTGCTTCGACCAGCCGGATGGAGATGGAACGGTAATCGCGGCCCGGGATGTCCACCGGGCCCATGTCGCGACCTTGCGCGCCGAGTTCGCCGAGGTGACGACGACGGTTGCCTTCGTCGAAGCCCTACGCCGTCCGGACGCCGCCTAGAGTGTCCCACTCTCCTGTCGAATCGCTGAGCGCGCGCTGTTCACAAGCGATTCCTGATAAACTTTGAAGCGGGTTTCCGCCGGAATTGTGTCGCATTCCGGGCATTGCACCCGCTGTTCACCGGTTTGTGCCGCGGACCTCGACGATGTCGGCCGTCCATTTCGGCGCCGTCAGGCTCTGGCCTTCGCGGTTCGGAAAGGTGAGGAAAGTCTCGAACGGCCGGCTCTGGCCGGCCGGCACCCGGGCGAGAATGAGGGCCGCGTCGTCGCCGATCGTCTGGCAGACGTCGTCCGGGCAATCTTCCAGCGTGACGGAGAGGCGGAAATATTCGAGCAGCGTCTGGCCCTTGTTCGTCACCGTGCCACGCAGGCGGAAGCTTCGTCCCGGTTGGCTTTGCTCGAAGGTCAGGCCATCAATCGCAATGTCGGCGGCGGTCAGGCCCGCGGGCTGCGTCGTCTGGACCGGTTCAGGTGCTGCGGGCTTGCGACCGTCGCGATCGCTGAACCAGATGATGAAGGCGACGAGCAGGCCGACCGCTACGGCAACTGAGAGGATCGGTTCCGCCCATTGGCGAAAACGGCTGAAGCGCGTTGCCAGATACACAACGACAAGACCCAGCGGTAACGCAATCAACCAAAGCATCCGGATCCTCCTCACCGCATCATTCCTTGAATCGGATTCGATGCAAGAGGGAAACCATGCAGCCGATCAAAGCTTTAGACGGTCCTTGCCCTCAAGAGGCAAGGCCGTGACCGCACTTATATAGGGTGCTCGGCGGCTGACAACACGCGACCATAAGCAGCAGCCGATGGTTCTCGGCCAAGGACGGACTCTATTGCTGGTGAGGACAAAGCGGATGCTAGTCCGCCGGTTTCAGGTCCACCCAGTAGGTGCCTTCGAACGGGACCGCGGCGAAGCGGGTGTTGATCTCGGCAAGGCTTTTCTTCGGGTCGAGATCGGAAAAGAGATCCGGCCGGATCCAGGCGGCGAAGGCCTCTGCCGCGACGATGTTGAGCGGGATGGCGTTGAAGAAGTTCCAAAGCCCATGGACGCGCTTTTCCTGTACGGCGCGGATGCTCGAAAGGGCGGGCGCCTCGATCGTGCGGGCGAGCGTCTGTTGCGCTTCGTCTTCGCTGATACCCGGGCCGATCGAGAGCGTGCCGTACTTGCCGCCGGGCGAGGAGGTAGCGATGTAGATGTCGGGATTGGCGGCCATGACCGCCTCGGCGTTGACCGTGCCGCCCGGCCGCGGCAGCGTGCCTTCGGCGATGTTGCGGCCGCCGGCAATCGTCAGGAACTCGCCGAGGCCGCCGGTGCCATAGGCCCAGCAGCAGCGGTCGGCCTGGGGGAAGGCGTCCATCAGCACCAGAGGGCGTGGCTCCGGCCTGGCGGCGAGGCGCGCCCGGATCAAGGCCAGCTTGTCCTCGTAGAACTGAGCGAAGGCGTCTGCCTGTTCGTCCCGTTCGAGGATCTTGCCGAGCAGGCGCATCATGCGCGGCGTGCTCGTCAGCGGATCATTGTTGAAGTCGACGACGATGACAGGAACACCGATGCCGGTCAGATAGTCGATGGCGCGCTTGCCGGGTTCGGTGTCGGCCTGCCAATTGGCGAGGATCGCAAGGTCGGCCTTCAGCGTCAGCAGCGTCTCGAAGGAAAGGCCCGGGCCGGTTCCGTCGTCGATCTGCGGGACGTCTGCGATCGCGGGAAACTTCCGCCGGAAGCTTTCGTAGATCTCGGGATTGTCGCCCTTCATGTCGCCGGACCAGCCGGCAAGCAGGCTGACGGGATCGGGATGGATCAGCGACAGCGCGACGAGATTGAAACCGCTGCCGAGCAGGATCGCCTTGGGCTTTGCCGGGAGCGTCACCTCGCGGCCGATCGCATCGGTGACGGTCATCGGCCATTGGCCTTCCGCATGGGCGGCGGTTGCGAGCGTCAGAGCAGCAAGGATGACGAGGAAGAACCGCCGGGCGGTCTGGAAAATGCAGCGATGAGGCAAGCCTATTGGTTCCTTTGGCTAGGAAGGGCGCAGAGGCTGCCGCAGCTCGGCACGCCGGGCAGCAGGTAGCGCAGGCAGCAGATCTTGCGGCGGCAGACGCGAGCGCCGTCTTCTTCCTCGTGGCGGAGGCAATCGAAGAAGGGATTGGGCGTGCCGTCCGGCAGGGACTTGCTGCCGATGAGGGCATCGGCCTGGGCGTTCAGCGGCTCGATGCCCGAGGCCCGCAGCGCATAGTCGATGTAGACGAGCGCATTGTTCCAGGCGAGTTTCGGGGCGATGCCGCCGACGGACTTGAGGTAACCGACGACCTCGCGCAGATGCCCTTGCATCAGCGGTGCGAGCGTCGCGAAGACGTCGGTGTCATCGCCCGCCTGCCAGTCGCCCGATGTGGCGACGCCGAAGGTTCGGGGCAGGCCGTCTTCGGCAAGCGCCACTTTCATCTGATCGAAGGTGACGGGGAGCACCTGATGGTCGAGCACGCGCGCCACCAGATAGGGGATGGTGAGGCTCGAGAAATAATAGAGCGACCACATGGAGGCGACGGCGCGCCGATCGCTGGCTCCGGATTTTTCCGTGTAGACGTCGAGCGCCCGGTCGAAGGCGCCAGAGGCGAAGAAGTCCGGCAGCGCAACGCCGTCGGAGAGTTCGTCCGAGAGCACCATCTTCTCGTTGCACCAGGCATGGGTGCCGGCAAAGGCGGCCGACAGCGCCTTGGGGCCGCCTGTCGCGACGACTGGTTCGGAAACGGCAACCGTCATGGCGTCACCCGCATCCGGGCAAGCCCGATCGGAAACTCAGCCGTGAAAGAACGCTGTCCTGCAAGCATGCAACACCTTCTGAGCGCGGTCAGAAACTCATAAGGTGATCGTGTTACTCAAGATTTCGTGCGGCGCAAGTCATTTATGAGTTTTACAATCATGATTTGCGGACAAAAGGAGAGCGCAGCCACAAGCCGGAGCTTGCGGCTGCCAATGCGCAAGGCTAAGCGCCGCCCGTTACATCAGACCGAGCTGCTTGTAGAAGCCGAGGGCGTCGTAATAGTCGTTCTGGGCGGCGATCTTGCCGTCCTTGATGGTGAAGACCGAAGCGCCGGTGAACTTGAAGCTCTTGTTGGTCGCGGCCGTGCCATCCGCCCAGGCGCCTGAGTTGGTGCCGGAGAACTCCCATTCGAAGGAGACCTTGTCGCCGGCTGCGATTGGGTCGCCCTTCATGGTCCAGACCGCATCGGGAACCGCGTTCAGGAAGTTGTCGATGACGCCGGTCTTGGCGGCATCTTTCCCGGTGACCGGCTTGCCGACGGACGCGTCGTAATAGGTCACGTCGTCGGCGAAGTAGGATGCGGCCTTGGCCGAGTCATGGGCGTTCCAGGCCGCGACATAGGCCGCGACCACATCCGGCGCGGCGTCGGCGGCGAAGGCCGCCGGCGAGAGCACCAGGGCGCTGAGGCTCAGAGCGCCTGCAGCAACAAGCAATTGACGACGGTACATGGCAAACTTCTCCCGTTTGTTTTCGTTTGCATGCGATATGCGAGCCGAGCTCAGGCGCGTGTGCGCCTCAGCCGTGGTTGATCATGATGTGGCGAACGGCGGTGTAGTCCTCGAGCGCATAGACCGACATGTCCTTGCCGTAGCCCGATTGCTTGACGCCGCCATGCGGCATCTCGTTGGTCAGCATGAAATGGGTGTTGATCCAGGTGCAGCCGTATTGCAGCCGCGAGGCTGCCTTCATCGCCCGGGAGATGTCCTTGGTCCAGACGGAGGAGGCGAGGCCGTAGTCGCTGTCATTGGCCCAGGCGATCGCATCGTCCTTGCCGGTGAAGCGGGTGACCGAGACAACCGGGCCGAAGACTTCGCGGCGGACGATCTCGTCCTCCTGGGTGGCACCGGCGACCACGGTCGGCTGGAAGAAGAAGCCATCGCTGCTGCCGGCGCTGCCGCCGGTGGTGATCTCGATGTGCTTCTGGTCGGCGGCACGCTCGACGAAGCTTGCAACGCGATCGCGCTGGCGGCGCGAAATCAGCGGGCCGATCTCGTTTTCGGTGTCGTCGGCAAGATTGTAGCGGATGGTCGAGACGGCGGAGGTAAGGTCGGCGACCAGCTTCTCGTAGATGCCGGCTTCGGCATAGATGCGGCAGGCGGCGGTGCAGTCCTGGCCGGCATTGTAGTAGCCGAAGGTGCGGATGCCATTGACCACCGCTTCGAGATCGGCGTCGTCATAGACGATAACAGGGGCCTTGCCGCCGAGCTCCAGATGCGTGCGCTTGACGGTCTTGGCGGCGGCCGCCAGCACCTTCTTGCCGGTGGCGATGTCGCCGGTGATCGAGACCATAGAGATCTTCGGATGGTTGATCAGCGCATTGCCGACGGTTTCGCCACGGCCGGAAATGACGTTGACGACGCCTTCCGGCAGGATGTCGGCGAGCACGCGGGCAAGCTTCAGCGCCGTTAGCGGCGTCTGCTCGGAGGGCTTGAAGACGACGGTATTGCCGCCGGCGATTGCCGGCGCCAGCTTCCAGGCCATCATCATCAGCGGATAGTTCCAGGGGGCGATCGAGCCGACGATGCCGATCGGGTCGCGGCGGATCATCGAGGTGTGGCCGGGCAGGTATTCGCCAGCTGTCGGCGCATGCAGGTTGCGCACGGCGCCGGCGAAGAAGCGCCAGCAGTCGACGATGGCCGGCAGTTCGTCGTTCTTCACCGCGTTGATCGGCTTGCCGCAGTTCAGCGCCTCAAGGGCTGCAAAGCCGTCCGCATCCTTCTCGATCGCATCGGCGATCTTGAGCAGATAGTTGGAGCGCTCGGCCGGCGTGGTCTGCGACCAGCTGGTGAAGGCCTGCTCGGCGGCGTCGACAGCCGCCTCGACCTGGGTATGCGAGGCTTCCGGCAGGTCGACGATCTTGCCGCCCGTCCGCGGGTTCAGGATGTGTTCGTCGGCCTCGGTGCCGGCTTCGAAGCGCGATCCGATCAGCAGTTGGGTGTCCATGTCTGTTCTCCCTTGATAGTCGAGTTATTTGCCGGCACCGGCGATCTGGTCGCCGTCGCGGGTGAGGTAGTAGGCGCCGAGGATCGGCAGGAAGGTGACGAGCACCACGACCATGGCGACGACATTGGTCACCGGGCGCTGGCGCGGGCGGATCAGCTCTTCGAGCATCCAGATCGGCAGGGTCGATTGCTGGCCGGCGGTAAAGGTGGTGACGATCACCTCGTCGAAGGACAGCGCGAAGGCGAGCATGCCGCCGGCGAGCAACGCCGTGCCGATGTTCGGCAGGATGATGTGGCGGAAGGTCTGGAAGCCGTCGGCGCCGAGATCCATCGAGGCTTCGATCAGCGAGCCTGATATCCGCCGGAAGCGGGCGACCGCATTGTTGTAGACGACGACGATGCAGAAGGTCGCGTGGCCGAGAACGATGGTCCAGAAGGAAAAGGGGATATCGGCCATCGAGAAGGCGGAGCGCAGCGCAATGCCGGTGATGATGCCGGGAAGCGCGATCGGCAGGATGACAAGCAGCGAGATCGTCTCGCGGCCGAAGAAGCGCGTCTGGCTGACGGCGGCCGCACAGAGCGTGCCGAGCACCAGCGCCACCGACGTGGCTATCGCGGCGACCTTGACCGAGAGCGTCAGCGCCGCCCAGACGTCGGGCCGGTTCCAGGCAACGGCGAACCATTGCGCGGTCAGCCCCGGCGGCGGGAACTGGTAGCTCTTTTCCTCCGTCGTAAAGGCGTAGAGGAAGATCAATAGGATCGGCAGGTGCAGGAAGGCAAGGCCGGCGGCGGCCGCGATCTTCAAGCCCATCGGCGAGCGGTTCAAGCGATCAGAGCGCATCGAAAGCCCCCATGCGTTTGGCCACAAACAGGTAGGCGCCCATGATGACGATCGGCACCACCGTGAAGGCGGCGGCGAGCGGGATGTTGCCGGCGGTGCCCTGCTGAGCATAGACCGCCTGGCCGATGAACAGCCGGGACGAGCCGACGATCTGCGGGATGATGTAGTCGCCGAGCGTCAGCGAGAAGGTGAAGATCGAGCCGGCGACGATGCCCGGCAGCGCTAAGGGAAAGAGCACGTGACGGAAGGTCTGCGCCGGCGTGCCGCCGAGATCCGAGGAAGCCTCAATCAGGTTGCCCGGTACGCGCTCGAGCGCTGCCTGGATCGGCAGGATCATGAAGGGCAGCCAGACATAGACGAAGACGATGAAGGTGCCGGTATAGCTGACCGAGAGCGAGTTGCCGCCGACGACGGGAAGCGACAGCCAACCGTCGAGCAGCCAGAGCAGGTGCAGCTTTTCGAAGATCCAGGTGAGGATGCCTTCCTTGGCGAGGATCAGCTTCCAGGCGTAGATCTTGACCAGATAGCTCGACCAGAGCGGCAGCATGACGCCGAGATAGAAGAGCACCTTCCATTTTCCCTGCGCGTAGCGCGCCGCGTAATAGGCGATCGGGAAGGCGATGACGGCGGAAGCGAGCGTGACGGTTGCCGCCATCGTCACCGTGCGCAGGATGATGTCGAGATTGGTTTCGCTCAAAAGCTGGCGATAGGTCGCCAGCGTGAACTCGTAATTGATCAGGCCGGAGAAATCGTCGATCGAGAAGAAGCTCTGCAGCAACAGCGCAAAGAGCGAGCCCAGATAGACGACGCCGAGCCAGAGCAGCGGCGGCGCAAGCATCACCGTCAGCAGCAGATGCGGGTGCTTCCAGAAAAAGTCCGACAGGCGGCCGGCGGGGCCGCGGCGCTCGGGCAGAACGAGGGGTTCGGCAAAGGCGGTCATGCGTCCTCCATCGGGTGCAGCTCGTCGGCGGCGAAGCTGATGGTGACGGGGCTGCCGACCGCAGGCACGGTGAGCGCTGCGGGGCTGGCGACGGCGACACGGGCCCCATCGACATCGACGACGACGCGGTTGACGGCGCCGAGGAAACTATGGGCCGAGACGGTGCCCGAAAGGCTGAGCGCGCCGGTCCACGGGGTGGAGATGGAGATCGCCTCCGGGCGCAGGCTGGCGGAGGGTGCCTTCAAACCGAGCCGCTGGCAGATTTTTTCCGGCAGCACGTTGGACGAACCGACGAAATCGGCAACGAACCGCGTCTTCGGCTGCTTGTAGACGTCTTCGGGGCTGCCGAGCTGCTGGATGCGGCCATCGTTGAAGACGGCGATGCGGTCGGCCATGGACAGCGCCTCGCCCTGGTCGTGGGTCACGAAGACGAAGGTGATGCCGAGCGATTTCTGCAGGCTCTTCAGCTCCTCCTGCATCTGCTCGCGCAGCTTCAGATCAAGCGCGCCGAGCGGTTCGTCGAGCAAAAGCACCTTGGGCTTGTTGACGAGCGCCCGGGCGAGCGCCACGCGCTGACGCTGGCCGCCGGAGAGTTGTCCGGGGCGGCGAGTGCCGTAGCCCGGCAACTTGACCATGGCGAGCGCGTCCTCGGCTGCCTTGCGGCGTTCCTCGCGGCCGACGCCCTTGACCATCAGCCCGTAGGCGACGTTGTCGAGGATCGAGAGATGCGGGAAGAGGGCGTAGTCCTGAAACACCGTGTTGACGCTACGCCGATAGGGCGGCACGCCCTCGGCCGTCTCGCCGAAGATCTCGATATGGCCGCCGGTCGGCTGCTCGAAGCCGGCCATCAGGCGGAGACACGTGGTCTTGCCCGAGCCGGAGGGACCGAGCATGGCGAAGAATTCGCCCTCGGCGATTTCGAGGTTCACGCCATCGACGGCGCGCACGGCGCCGAAGTGGCGGGAAACATTGTCGAAGAGAACGGCGGTGGTCATTGAAGTACTCCGGAAAGTGTGGCCCCTCATCCCCGCGGTGAGGGGAAGCGCCCCTCATCCGCCCTGCCGGGCACCTTCTCCCCGCAGGCGGGGCGAAGGGGACTCGTGGCGGGCGTCTTGCCTCAAAGGTCACGCCCGAGGCTTGGCCGGGGGCGTTCCCTCTCCCCGCGTGCGGGGAGAGGGCTAGGGTGAGGGGCGATGCTTGCGATGTGGTCGCGACGGCTCAGCGGCCGCCGATCACGCCGATGTAGTCGGAGACCCAGCGGTGATAGGGCACGCATTCGCCCTGGCTTTCGCACTTCGTAACCGGCGTCTTCCAGAACTTGACCTTGTCGAAGTCCTCATAGCCATTGTTCTTGCAGCCGGCGTCGGTCAAAAGGTCGTTGCCCTTGCAGGCGGCACCGACGGACGGGTTGGCGCCGAACCAGGCGGAGACGTCGCCCTGCACCTTCGGCGACAGCGAGTGCTCCATCCACATATAGGCGCAGTTCGGATGGGCGCTTTCGGCATGCAGCATGGTCGTATCCGCCCATCCGGTGACGCCTTCTTCCGGAATGGTCGAAGAGATCGGCAGCTTTTCGGCTTCCATCAGGTTGACCTGGAACGGCCAGGAGCCGGAGGCGACGACGCCTTCGTTCTTGAAGTCGTCGATCTGGATCATCGCGTCGTGCCAGTAGCGGCCGACCAGCTTGCGCTGGCCGCGAAGCAGATCGAGGGCCGCCTTGTACTGGTCTTCGTTGAGTTCGTAGGGATTCTTGATGCCGAGCTCGGGTTTGTGGGCCATCAGGTAGTTGGCGGCGTCGGCCACATGGATCGGACCGTCATAGGCTTGGACGCGGCCCTTGTTGGACTTGCCGTCGGGCAGGTTCATTTCCTCGAAGACGACATTCCAGCTCTTCGGCGTTTCGCCCTTGAAGGCGTCCTTGTTGTACATCAGCACGTTCGGGCCCCAGACATAGGGTACGCCGTAATGAACGCCGTTGACCGTGAACCACGGCGCGTTCTGCATGCGCTCGTCGATCGTCTTCCAGCTCGGGATCAGATCGGTGTTAACAGGCTGGACGCGCTTGCCGGCAACGAGGCGCAGTGAGGCGTCGCCGGAGGCGGTGACGAGGTCGAAGCCGCCTTCATTCATCAGCGCGACCATTTCGTCCGAGGTGGCGGCCGTCTTGACCGAGACCTTGCATCCGGTCTGCTTTTCGAAATCCGTGACCCAGTCGTAGTTCTTGTCGGTGTCGCCGCGCTCGATGTAGCCGGCCCAGGCGACGATGGAGAGTTCGCCTTCACCCTTGCCGAGTTCCTTCAGCGGCTCCTGCGCGAATGCCGGGGCAACAAGGCCAAGCGACAGGGTCAATGCCGTGCAGGATTTAAGCATCTGCTTCATCTGAATTCTCCCAGTTTTGAGCCGCATTTTACGGCTTCGTTCCCAGAATGAAGCGTGCCTTGATTTCTCCGCATTCGCAAATTCATTAAACAGAATGTCGCTTTCGGTTTTTCCGATATCAACGCTCAGAAGCGGCCTGAAAGCAAACAAATCCAGTGGGTTAACGCGGGCGGGCGCTTCGAAGCGCCTCGGCGATGCCGACGAAATCGCGCGCCGATTGCGGCAGGCCGGAGCCTTTGCGCCAGACCATGCCGACCTGCACGACGGGAAGCGCGCCGGAGACGTCGCGGCTTTCGATCCGGTCACCTTCAAGCGACCACGGGCGGTAGACGAGATCGGGCAGGAGCGCGATGCCGGCGCCGGTTGCGACCAGGCTGCGCACCGCTTCCACCGAGCGGGTGCGGAAGGCCACATGCGGGCGGGCGCCGAGTGCCGACAGCAATTTGCCGGTGTTCTCCTCGATTTCATCCACCGTCAGCATGATCAGCGGTTCCTTGGCGATATCGCTGACGGAGATGATGTCGGCGCTGACCAGAGGGTGGCCGATCGGCAGCCAGAGACGATAGGGCGATGTCTCGAGGATTTCGGCCTGCAGCGCCATGCGATCGCGCAGGTTGGAGATGACCATGACGGCGACGTCGAGCTCGCCGCCGATCAAGAGATGTTCGAGATAGGAGCCGTTGTCCTCGATGGCGCTGACCTCGACGCCGGGGCAGGCGCGGCGATAGCGGGCCAAGAGATCGGAGAGCACGTAGCCGGCAACAAGCGAGGTGACCCCAAGATTGAGCTTGCCGCCGGTTTCCTCGCGGCTGTCGGAAAAGCTGCGTCGGGCGTCGGAGACATTGGAGAGGATCTTGGTGGCGTGGCGCAGGAACTGGTGGCCGTTATGGGTGATCGACAGGCCGCGCGGATGGCGGTCGAAGAGCTCGACGCCGAGATCGCCTTCGAGCTCCTTGATCGCCTCGGTGATCGAGGATTGCGAGATCGAAAGGTTCTGCGCCGCACGGGTGATCGAACCCTGCTCGGCGACGGCGACGAAATACTGCAACTGTCGAAATGTGAAGGCCATGGCGCGAGTTAATAGGTGCGGGGCAGGGCTGGCAAGCGCCGAAACGCAAGCGGATCGGTCGGTGATTTTTTCCTGTCATGTCGGTTTTCGAACAGGGAGCGGGCGTGCCGATGCTAAGCTGGCGCGAAAGCGGGATGAGAGGAGGACGATGTGGACCAGATGACGAAGCGGCCGATGCCGACGGAGGAGGGGATCCTCGCCTTTCACCGCCGCTGCGAGGCGTTCTATCCGGCCGATGCGGTCGATGCCTCGATCGAGCAGCAGCGCCAATGGTACGACGCGCTTTGCGCCGAATTCGATGCGCCGAGCCCGGCCGGTCTCAGCCGCGAGGATAGGCTCGTCGATGGCCGCATTCCGATCCGGCGCTACCGGCCCGCAACGGTTTCGACTGACACCCGCATCTACTACATCCATGGCGGCGGCTTCGTCGTCGGTTCGCTCAACAGCCATGATGCGATCTGCGCCGAGCTGGCGGATTTTGCTGGGGCAGAGCTGGTGTCGGTCGATTACCGGCTGGCGCCGGAGCATGTCTGGCCCGCGGCCTTCGAGGATTGTTATGCGGTGCTGCAGGAGCTGCTCGCCGATGGTCGCCCGGTCGTCGTTGCCGGCGACAGCGCCGGCGGCAACCTCACGGCGGGCATCGTGCTCAAGGCTCGGGCGGAGGGGCTGAAGGGCGTCGTGGGCCAGGTGCTGATCTATCCGGGTCTCGGTGGTGATCTCGTGTCCGGCTCCTATGTGGAGATGGCCGAGGCGCCAGGGCTAACGACCGCCGATACCAGTTATTATCGCAAGATCCTGCAGGCGCCTGCCGACAATCCCTTCGCAGCGCCCTTGGCGGAAAAGGATCTCTCGGGCTTGCCGCCGACCTACATCACCGGCGCCTTCTTCGATCCCTTGCGCGATGACGCCCGCATCTATGCCGCGCGCCTTGCCGCGGTCGGCGTCAACGTCACCTTCCGCGAAGAGCCGCAGATGATCCATGCCTGGCTGCGGGCACGGCATATGAGCGAGGGCGCGCGGGAAGGGTTTCGGCGGCTGGCCGAGGGCGTGGCGGTACTTGCAGGAACCCGCTGACAATTGGTGACTTGCCGTTCCGGGCGGAAAGCTGCGTCACGCTATTTCTATCGGTGCTAGCTTTTCGCCTTGAACACCAGCACCGGATTTGCCCGGAAGGCCTGCGGGAAGAGCGCCCGCAAGTTCTCGATCTTCGGCATGTCGTTGTAGACGATATAGGGGTGCGTCGGATTTCGCGTCAGGAAATCCTGATGATAGTCCTCGGCGGCGTAGAATCCCCTAAAGGGTGAGACTTCCGTAACGATCGCCGCGGGGAAGGCGCGTGACTTGCCGAGTTCGGCGATATAGGCGTCGGCGATGCGCTTCTGCTCATCCGTGACGGCAAAGAGCGCCGACCGGTATTGGGTGCCATGGTCAGGGCCCTGGTAATTGAGCTGTGTCGGGTTGTGGGCGACGGAGAAGAAGACCTGCAGCAGTCCTCCATAGGTCACCTCGCGCGGATCGTAGATGACCTCCACTGATTCCGCGTGGCCGGTCTTGCCGCCGCTGACCGTCTCGTAGTCGGCGGTCGCGGCGCTGCCGCCGGAGTAGCCCGAAACGGCTTTTTTCACGCCTTTGACATGCTGGAAAACGCCCTGAACGCCCCAGAAGCAGCCGCCGGCAAAGACGGCGATCTCCGTCGTGCCGGACACTTTCTCGTCGAGCGAGGGCGGTGGGATGACGACGGCCGGTTCCTGGGCGGCGGCGAGCGGTACCGCCGCCAGCAGCGCGGCGAAGGTAGCCGTCAGCATCCCGAGGGGTCTGTAAGAGGCATGTGCCGACTTGCTGCTCAACGCCATCATTTCCTCCACCACCCGGTTTCCACTCCGGGCGCTTGATGACTTCATGTTTTCACGGGAATGACAATGGTCAAATCGCGTTCGCGTGCTTCACGCCAACGTGACGATCCGCTACCACTTCAGCCGATCAGATGCGCAAACGGGGAAGATGTCATGGCTGGCGAAACGGACCTCGCAAAACTCCTGGCGACGATGAACCCGGTGCTGTTTCCGCAGACCTATGTCTACTGCACCGTCGCCTATCGGGATGCGGCGCGCTACGAAATGCTGGAGCCGCTTGCCACCTATCGCGAGGACGAGGGGCTGACGCTGGTCCTTGCCCGTAGTGCTGCGGACGAGGCGGGGCTCGATTACGGTCCGCTGCTTCGGCGCATCACGCTCAATGTGCATTCGGCGCTGGAAGCCATTGGTCTGACTGCGGCTGTCTCGGCGGCGCTGACGCGCGAGGGCATCAGCGCCAATGTGATCGCGGCCTATTATCACGACCACATCTTCGTGCCGGAAGCGGATGCCGAACGGGCGCTGGACGCGCTGCGGGCCTTGACCGTCGCCTGACGCGGTACAACTCCCGGCGGACCGCGCCTCACATGAAGCGCGTGTCTTCCGGTGGGTTGAAATGGTCGTCAGCGCGGCCGTTTTCGTAGATGATGGGCGCTTCGCCCAGTTCCGCGTCGCTGACGCCATCGAGGCAGGCGGCGTTGACTGCGTAGAAGTGGCCAAGAAAATCCTTGTGGTAGCCGCGCGAGAAGGGGCGGACGCCGCAGCGGCTGCAGAAATAGTGGTCGACGTCGCCCTCGATCCAGCTCGAGTTATCGGCCCGATAGCTCGTGAGCTTGTCTTTGCCGGTGGTGATCCCGAACTCCTCGCGAAGGGCAAAGGCCTTCTGCATCCGTGTCTTTGCGCAGAAGGAACAGTTGCAGCGGCGAACGCCCTGGGCGAGATCGAGCTGGCATTCGAAGGTGACGGCACGGCAGTGGCAGCTACCGCGATAGAGCTTTTTCATCGGTTTCCTCCCTTCGGGCGCATGTCACCGTTCGCCGGCCGATGGCCCACGTTGCTGGGTGCAGCGTTGATTGCGTTCTGATGCCGCGGCGACTTGCGCCGCGGGTGTTATCCGACGTTGCCCGAGGGCGCTGCCTCGTCGACCAGCGCCGTGGCCTTGCCGTCGCCGTCATCGCTCGCCTTGCGCAGGAGCAGGAAGGCCATGAGCGCGGTGGCGAGCGACAGGAATACGCAGATCGAGGCGGTGAAGGCGAAGGACTGGGTGAAGACGTCACGTGCCGCCGTCAATAGACGCTCGGCTTCAGCCGACGGTAGATCGGCGGCGACGGCCACCGCGCCGCCGAGCGTCTGCCGGGCCGCGGCGATCGTCTCTTCCGGCAGGCCGGTTACCACCAGCCCGTCCATGCGGCCGCGATAGGCCGAGGTCAGCAGGCTGCCGAGCACGGCAATGCCGAGCGCGCCGCCGAATTCGAAGCTGGTCTCGGAGATCGCCGAGGCTGCGCCGGCACGTTCCGGCGGCGCCGAGCCGACGATCATGTCCGTCGTCAGCGTCCCGACCGAGGCAAAGCCGAGGCAGAGCACGACGAGACCCGTCGTGACGAGCAGCGGGCTGCTCGACGTGCCCACCTGGGTGCAGATCGCAAAACCGATGGCCGCCAGCACGAAACCTGCGGCAATCAGGTTGGAGGCGGCGACGCGTGTGGCAAGCATCGGAACCCCCATCGAAGCGAGGATCATCGCGACGCCCGTTGGCATCGACCAGAGTCCGGCGACGAAAGGCGAAAGCCCGAGGACGAGCTGCAGATACTGCGCCACGAACAGGAACGCGCCGAAGCCTACGAACATGCCGAGGATGTTGACGCCGAGCGCCGCGCTGAAGGTCGGTGTCTTGAACAGCCTCAGATCGATCAAGGGATCGGCAAGCCGGAGCTGGCGCCGTGCAAACAGGATTGCGACGGCGATGCCGAGAAGGATGAAGAAGATCGCCGTCGTGTCGAGCCCGGCCTCGGCGATATGCTTCACGCCGTAGATTGCCGAAAGCACTGATATCAGCGACTGGGCAGCGCTGACCAGATCGATCCGACCGGCCTCGGGATCACGGAACTCCGGCAGCAGGATCGGTCCGAGAACCAGGATCAGCACCATGACGGGAACGGCGAGAAGGAAGACCGAGCCCCACCAGAATTGCGACAGCATGAGGCCGCCGACAACGGGCCCGATGGCACCGCCGGCGGAGAAGCTGGCAAGCCAGACGCCGATTGCGAAAGTGCGCTGCCTGTCGTCCAGGAACATGTTGCGGATCAAGGAGAGGGTGGAGGGTGCAAGCGTCGCCGCCGCGACGCCGAGCACGGCACGTGCGAGGATCAAGGTTTCGGCGTTCCAGGCAAATGCGGCGAAGATCGAGGCGAGGCCGAAGGCGATCGAACCGATCATCAGCAGCCGCCGGCGGCCGATGCGGTCGCCGAGCGTTCCCATTGTTATCAGTGAACCGGCGACCATGAAGCCGTAGATGTCGATGATCCAGAGAAGCTGGGCGGCGGAGGGCTTCAGCTCCTCGGTCAGCTGCGGGACCGCGAGGTTCAGCACGGTCAGGTCCATGGAATAGAGCATGCAGGGCAGGGCCAGCACGGCGAGCCCGATCCATTCGCGCCGGGTCGCCCTAGGGCCGGGCGTCACAGGGCTTTGCAGGTTTGCGATCTCAGACATGTTCGAGGTAATCCTTGAGCCGCTCGAGGCACTCGCCCCAGCCTTCCTGGTGCGAGTCGCGCTCTTCGACAGTCTCGAATGGTGTTTGCTGGAAGGTCAGCCGCGTCCGGCCGCCGATATCGGCAAAGGAAACGGTGACCAGCGTGTCGGCGCCGGGCTCGCCGTCTTCATCCCAGGCGAAGGTGAAGACGAGCTTTTCGGGCTCGCGCACTTCGCGATAGACGCCGCTCATCCAGTAGTCCTGGCCTTCGGGCGAGCGGATGCAGGCGCGCCAAGCGCCGCCCGGACGGAAGTCCATGGTCACCGAATGCGGCGTGAAATCCCGCGGTCCCCACCAGCGCAGCATGTGCTCGGGCGTCGACCAGACCTTGAAGACGAGGCTCACCGGCGCTTCGAAGTCGCGCACGATTTCCAGTCCGATATCCTTGCGCGTTGCGTTCGCGGTCGCCGCTGTCATGAAGCCTCCTCGCTCGGCGCCCCAACGCGCCCAGTCTTTAACCGTAGAGTTATTTAACTCGTCGGTTAATATCTGCGTGCGGAGGCGCTTGTCAAGGCAGGCTCAAGCGGTGATCTGATTTATGTCAATTTGGCGGGGGGGGGGGGACAGGTAGCGCGGCGGCGTCCTTGCCGTCCCTCGCATTTCACGATGATGCGGGCAGGCACCGCGTCTTCAGCCGGGCGAGCACCCGGCCGAAGGCGCCGGGGTCGTCAAGGCTGCGGGCGAGGATCAATGCCCCCTGAATACCGCCGACGATTTCCTCGGCGAGCGCGTTGCATTCCGCCTTTGGCGTGCCGGCGCGTTCAAGCGTCGCAGCGAGATCGGCGCGCCAGTCGGAGAAGTAACCGTTGAGTTCGCGGGCGAAACGGTCGTGGGCGCCGCTTGCGGCGATCACCCCCATCAGGCAGAGCCTGCGGCCCTGGCGGAAATAGCTGTCGACGCCGGCAAACATCGTCTCTAACGCTTGCTCAGAATTTTCCGTGTTGCGCAGCGCGTCGAAGATGTGCGTGCGGAACCACGCGGCGATATCGCCGAGCACGGCCTCGGCCATCTCCTCCTTACCGCCGGGGAAGAAATGGTAGAGGCTGCCTTTGCCAAGGCCGGTCTTTTCGGTGATCAGGCTGAGGCTGGTGCCGTCATAGCCATGCTCGCGGAAGATTTCCGCCAGCGTGGCGATGACGTCCTGACGTTCGGCGACGATGCGGCTCATGCCGGTTTCCTCACAAGCGGATACTCGACCCGGGCAAAACGGTGGAACAGCGCGCCGACGGCGACGAGGATGAGCGAACCGGTCAGCACCGGGAAGAGCAGGAACTCGAAACCGGGATCGGCGGCAAAGACGACGAGCGGATTGGCGCCCGCCGGCGGATGGGTGATGCGCAGCGCCGCCATCAGCGCGATCGCTGCACCGACGGCGATCGCCACCGCCCACCATTCGTTGGGGAAAAAGGCTCTCAGGATCAGGCCGACGAGCGTGGCGACGACATGGCCGCCGACGACATTGGCCGGCTGCGACAATGGGCTTGATGCGACCGAGAAGATCAGCACGCAGCTGGCGCCGAAGGGCGCCATCAGCATGGGATGGCCGACAAGATTGGTGAGCGCGCCTACGGCAGCAATGGCGACAAGGCCACCGATGCCGGCGATGAGGCCGCGGTTGATATGAACGGGAGGCTGGTGACGCGAGAAGAAGTGGCGCATTTGTGTACCAATCGGTCAAGTGTTTACCGATTGGTACAATGACTTGCCGATGAAGTCAAGAGAGTGCTGCCGAACCGGGCGTGGCGGCGGCCAACGGCCCGCCCGTTCCTGGCGCGCACCTCACATGAAATCGCGAGGGATGCGCTTCTTGAAGTGCTTCTCGAAGATCTGCCTGTCACCCTCATAGGCGACGACTTCAGCCTCGGTGATCCACTCGCTTTCGGTGCAGTGGAGCGTCGAGGTCGAGACCGTGCGCACCGACCAGCCGTCGCGCTTGGCGACACAGGTCCAGGTCGAGGTTCCGATCATCGAGAGCGGATCGTCGGGCGCGATCGACCAGGTTTCGTCGCGGATGTCCTGGGTGGCAAGGCCGGTCTCAGGATGTTCGGAGAGGCCGGTGTCCTCGTAGATCCGGTAGTGGGTCATGCCGTGGGTCATGTCGCGCTCGACGGTGCGGCTCGATGTACCGCGTGTCAGTTCGCGGTATTTCGGCAGCGGATCGGGGTTTTCCGGCTCGGGCACGGCGATTTCGCGGTGAGCGCCAAGCAGCGGAAGCGCCAGCGACAGGCTTGATGTATCGATCGTGAGGCCCGGCTCCGTCGGCGATGGCAGGATCAGCGGCCAGTAGGAGGTGGAGAGCGACACGCGAATGCGGTTGCCCGCGCGGAAGCGATAGCCACAGGCGTCGAGCACGAGTGTCACCCGCGTCTTGCGACCCGGTTCCATTGGCCGCGGCTGGGCGTTGCCGTCGCGATGCGCAAGGTTCAGGACGCCGAAGGCGACGCGGGTCGCGGTGCCATCCGGATGCACGTCGACGAGGCGCACGGCGAGGTTGGTGGTTGCCGCCTGGCAGTTGACATCGACGGTCAGCGTCGGCTGGCCGAGATAGTCGGCGGCGGCAAGCAGCGGCGCCGTCTCGAACACAAGCGAGCCGGCGTCGTCGATGCGCTGGTCACCGGCCATTTCGGCGTCGGGCTTCAGGGTGAAATACTCGCCGGATGCCGTTCCGGTATCGAGCGGCGATTTCAGGTAGATCTCGCCGATGCCGGTACCGCCGGCCGAAGGCGTCAGCCGCCCGTCATGGGAAACGCCGAAAAGCTGCATCTCCGGCGATGCCCAGGCGTCCTTCGCCACCCAGCGGCCGGGATCGCTGTCGCGCCGGAGCGACGGGCGCGGGCCATCGAGAATGTAGGCGCGCACCTGCGGCCCGTCCTCGGCGCCGTTCTTCTCGTCGCGCAGCCAGCGGTTCCACCAGCGGATTGCCTCGCCGTGAAAATCGGCGCGCGGCTTCGGGAAGGCGAAATGCGGGTACTTGTGCACCCAGGGGCCGATCAGCGCCTTCGCCTGGTCGCCGAGACCCTCGACTGCCTTCAAGGGCGTGTTGCGGTAACCGTCGGCCCAGCCGGCGATGAAGAGTGCCGGCACCTCGACGCTTCCGAAATCCTCCGCGATCGAGCCGTGCTGCCAGAAGGCGTCGCGGCGCTGGTGCTTCAGCCATTCCTCCATGAAATAGGGCTCGTTCTCCAGCCGCTCCATCCACATTTCCTTCCAGCGGTCGCCGACGATTGCGGGGTCGGGCGAGCGCGACTGGTAGCCGAGCATGGTCGCCGCCCAGGAAAGCTGGGCGGATAGGTGGCAGCCGTTCTTGTAGTGGATGTCGTCGTTGTAGCGGTCGACCGTCGAGGCGATGGAGATGACGGCTTTCAGCGCCGGCGGCTTCAGGGCTGCGACCTGCAGGCAGTTGAAGCCGCCCCAGGAAATGCCCATCATGCCGACCTTGCCATTGGACCAGGGCTGCGCGGCGATCCATTCGACGATCTCGCAGCCGTCCGAAAGCTCGCGCGGCGTGTACTCGCCATCGATGACGCCATCGCTTTCGCCGGAGCCTCTGATGTCAACGCGCACGCCGGCAATGCCGGCGGCGGCAAAGACGGGATAGGTGGACTCGTCGCGGACACTCGTGCCGCCCTGCTTGCGGTAGGGCAGGTATTCGAGCACGGCCGGAACCGGCGCGGCTTCCGCGCCGGCGGGCATCCAGATGCGGGCGGCGAGCCGGGTGCCGTCTTTCAGCCGGATCCATTCGTTTTCGATCACAGTGAATTCACGTTCTGACATGTCGTTCTAGCACTCTATCTCTTTGTTCTTTCGGGCACTTCCGAACGTGGAATTGCTTAGCTGTCGAACCAGACGCGGCTTGCGACATAGCCGTTGGAAAGATCGTTGCCGATGTCGTCGACGAAGCCCTTGAGCGAAGCCGAGGCAGCGTTCACGTAATCGTTGAAAACGGGCAGGATCAAGCCGCCTTCGTCACGCACCGTCATCGCCATGCTGTGGTACATTTCCTTGCGCTTGGCATCGTCGAGCTCGGAGCGGGCCTGAAGCAGGAGCTTGTCGAAGTCCTCGCGCTTGAAGCGCGTGTCGTTCCATTCGGCGGTCGAGAGATAGGAGGTCGAGTAGCGCGAATCCTGCGTCGGACGGCCGCCCCAATAGGAAGCGCAGAAGGGTTGCACGTTCCAGACATTGGTCCAGTAGCCGTCCTCGGGCTCGCGCCGCACTTCGAGCTCGATGCCAGCCTTCTTGGCGCTTTCCTGGAAGAGCACGGCAGCGTCCGCCGCACCCGGGAAGGCGGCGTCGGAGGTGCGCAAGAGGATCGGCCGGTCGTGGCCGGACTTCTTGAAGTGGAAGGAGGCCTTGTCGGGGTCATAGGCCCGCTGCTCGATGCCCTCAGGCGCCAGTGCGTAGTTGCCGTTGACCGGATAGTCGTTGCCGAGCGTGCCGAAGCCGCCGAGCACCCGGTCGAGGATCGCCTGGCGGTCGACCGCATATTTCAGCGCCAGCCGGAGATCGTTGTTGTCGAAGGGCGCGGTGTCGCAATGCATCAGGAAACTATAGAAACCCTTGCCCGCGGTCCGGAGGATCTCGACGCGCGGCGCCCGCTTCAAGAGCGGCACGGTCTTCGGGTCGATGTTGTTGATGAAGTGAACCTGGCCGGAAGAAAGGGCGGCGATGCGCGCCGTCGTGTCGTTCATCACGATGATCTCGACCGAGTCGACGAAACCGCGGTCGGAGCGCCAGTCAGCGGCGTTCTTCTCGAAGGTGGCGCGCAGGCCTGCCTCGTAGCTTGCAAGCTTGTAGGGGCCGGTGCCGATGGGCGAGGCCGGGTTGTCGACGCCGCCCTTCGGCTGGATGATCAGGTGATAGTCGGTCAGAAGCAGCGGCAGGTCGGCATTGCCCTCGCTCAAGGACAGCACCAGCGCGCCGCCCTTTTCCTCGATGGTCTTGATGGAGCGCATCAGCCCGAGGGCGCCGGACTTGGAGCCTTCGTCGGCATGGCGCTTCAAGGTCGCAACGACATCGGCGACCGTCAGCTTGCTGCCGTCATGGAAACTAACGTCGCTGCGGATCTTGAAGGTCCACTGCGACGCATCCGCCGAAGGCTCCCAGGATTCGGCAAGGGCCGGCAGCGGCGCGCCGGTCTTCGGGTCGGATTCGACCAGCGTATCGCCCCAGAGGTGACCGATGACGAAGGAGACGGAACCGCTATAGGCGGCGGGGTCGAGCGAATCGGTGGTGGCGCCGCCCTTGAGGCCGAGCTTCAGATGGCCGCCGCGCTTTGGCTCCTGCGCGCGCGCGTCGCCTGCCGCCAGCGTTGCGCCGAGGCCGGCCGCAAGTCCGAGCGCTGCGGTACCCGCCAGGAAGCCGCGCCGGCTGATGCCGGTCGAAGCCATGCTCGCGGGGACGAGAAGGCCGTCGGGTCGCTTCGTGAATTCGGTCATTTCAAGGTTCCCTTTGGTATAATGTTTATCGAGGAAACCTAATGGCTGCAGGCGCGTGCACAATTTCGCGACTTGACGCTTTTTTACGCTCTTTTACGCTATCCCTTCGCCGCCGGCTTCTATCAAGGTGGTTGGCGCCAAGGTGAGGGCGGGTAGCGCAGTGCAGGACATCGACATCTTCTCGGCCAATCTTCGCTTTGCCTGTTCGACGCGGCGCTCGATCTCGCAGATCTGCCGTGAGATCGGCATCAACCGGCAGCAGTTCAATCGCTACATCGGTGGCGAAGCGCGGCCGTCACCGCACAATGTCACGCGCATCGCCCGCTTCTTCGGACTGGCGGCCGAGGACTTCGCGCTGCCGGCAAAACAGTTCGAGGCGCGCATGACGCGACCGGACCGCGATCGCTCGGACGCCGGTCTGCTGCTCGAAGGCTTTCCCGGCGACATCGCGGGCTTGAGGCGCCATATCGGCTACTATCAGACTTACCATGTTTCGCTCTCCTGGCCGGGGCTGGTTGTGTGCTCCTGCGCCCGGATCTACGAGGAGGCCGGCTCGATCCGGGTGAAATCGATCGAGCGCATCCGCGACCCGAAAAACGAGATCCAGCAGTTCTCGAAATATGTCGGTCTCGTCACCTTCTGGCGAAACCGCATCTTCGTCGCCGAGCGCAGCATCGGGCGCGAGCCGATGCTGGCGCAGACGATCCTTCTGCCTTTCGAAGTGCACCAGCGCGTCTATCTGCGTGGCACCACCATGGGGGTCTCCTGGCGCAAGGAGAACCTGCCCTATGCGTCTCGGATGATCTGGCGATCTCTTGGGGCTCAGCCGGATCTGCGCCAGATGCTCTCGCGCTGCGGCGTGCTTTCCTTCGGTTCGCGACACATGCCGCAGACGGTCCGCGCCTTCCTCGATACGCCCGAGGCCGAGCCTTTGACCGTGCCGACCGAATATTGAGGCGGGGGCGCGGCCGTGTCATAGCTTGCACCGGCAAGGGGACAATTGGAGGAGAGATCATGAAAGCTGTAGCGGCCGTCACCGCCTGCCTTTGGTTCGCCGTGCCGGCTCCGTCTGCAATGGCCGAGGAGGCGCGGGCGCCGATCCCGTCCTGCGCGCTTTCGGGCGCCTCCAGCGTGATGATCGGCGGCCAGCCGGCGCTCAGGCTCTCCGACGTCGCCAATTGCCCGCCGGAACTCTACGAGGTGGTGCCGAGCATCATGATCGAGGGTCAGCCGGTCGTGCATTTCCGCGCGGGTGCTGGCGCCAAGGGCGATTGCGCCGCGAAGGCAGAACCGTCTGTGACGTTTGAAGGCGAAGCCGCCCAGCGCGTGGGCGACGTCGATTGCCGGCAGAAGTGAGATTGCGCCGTCAGTCGAGCATCGCCAGCCGGGCTCCTTCCTGAACGGCTTTGAGCGCCGGCGGGTTGGTGACCGGGTAACCGGCGATGAAGCGCTCGACGGAGAAGTCCGGGAACTCGGTGCGTAACCGTGATGCGGCGCTTGCCGCTTCTTCGGTCTCTCCGATACGGGCGTGTCCCATGGCCTGAAACATCAGCGTATTGGGCGATTCCTGTGAACTGCGTCCCAGCGCCGAAAGGCTCTCCGCATGACGGCCGATGACGAAGAGCACGCGACCGAGCATGCCGTAGTACCAGGGCGGTGCCAAGGGATTGAGGGACAACGCTTTCTCGATTAGCGGCATCGCTTCGGCCGGATTTCCGGCCACCAGAGCCTTGCTGCCGGCCAAGAGCGCCAGGGTATCGGCATTGTGCTTGCCGTGCTCGAACGCGTGCGCCTGGGCGTCGGCGGCACCTTTGAGGTCGCCGAGGCACGCCTTGAGATCGCCAAGGCAGGTATGGGCGAACGGGTTTGCCGGATCGAGGCGCAAGGCCTCCTCGATAGCCGATCGCCAGTTCCCGATGGTCGTATCAAAGTCGATGCCATAGCCGTTGCAGGCCTGGACGGAGTAGGCATAGGCCAGTTCGGTCCAGGCCCTTACCCGTGCGGGGTCCAATTCGAGCGACCGCGTGAGGAGGTAAATTGCCGCGGCGTTTCCTTCCGCGCTGAACCGGTTGAGCTCTTCGACGCCGAGAAGATAGTAATCGTAGGAATGCAGGTTCGAGGGGGCCTTCTTGCGGCTGGCATTGCGCCTGAGGGCGGCCAGCTTGCCGAAGCAGCCTGCCAGCGCGTTGACGACGCTCTCCGTCAAATCGTCCTGAAGCGCGAGTATGTCTCCGATCGGCCGGTCGTAGCGTTCGCTCCAGAGCGTCATACCGGAGCGCGTTTCCGAGAGCTGGATCGTCAGCCGCACCTGCCGGTCGTCGGCGCGCACTTGGCCGGTCACCGCATAGGTCGCGCCGATGGCCTGGACATGGTCGTCGTAGCTCTCCGCACGATTGCCGAGCAGCTTCATGGTGTGAAAGGCGACAACGGGCAGATCCGCGTAGCGCGCGAGATCGACGCAGATATCCGACGAAAGGCCGTCGGCAAACCGGCGCCAGCGCCGCTCTTCGTTCAGGCTTTCGATCGGGAACAGGGCGAGGACCGGTGGCCCTTGCTCTGCCGGTGCCGCGGTCGTTAACTCCCTTGGTCCGGCTATCTCTGACGCCAGCGCGATCTTGTTGCGAACGCCAAGCTTGCCATAGATCGTCGCGAGATGGCTGCGCACGGTCGATGGCGCGATGCAGAGCGCTTCGCCGATCTGGCGGTAGGTCAGGCCGGCAGCAAAGCGTTCGGCGACTGCACGCTCGCGATCCGACAGGATCGCAGGCACAAAGCGACGCCTCAGGATGCGGGTCATACCTGCCTCCTTGTCGTTTCACCGGTTCGGTTCTGCTGCGGCTCCAGCAAAATACTACAAATGCTGGAAGCAAAACACTGCACATGTGCGATTGCCGCATAGTCCTATGAGGCTAGAGTTTGCGCTGAACATCACGCGGGAGGACGACCATGAGCAAGCTTCTGTCAGGCATGTCCGACTTCTACCACTCCGTATCCGAGGACGTTGAGCAGACATCCGAGCCCGGCGATGGCCGCATCACCAAGTGGTTTCACCCGAAGCGTCTCTTTGCCATGTGGGACGATCGTCAGCACTACCGCGATCAGCTTGCCCATATGGCGGCCGACTCGCCGGAGTTGATCGATGATATCGGCCTGACCGAAAAGCAGGTCGATACCGAGGTCAAGAAGCATTTCTGGGAGCATTGACGCGAGCTCATGCGAAGCGTGACTGCGCCCGTCGGGTCGTGACACGGCGGATCCCGGAAACCGAGCATTGGGGGCAGGGAAGCCGCTCGCCTCTGTGCAGCCGGCTTCCCTTCAGATTGCGTCCCACAACAGGCAACGCGCATTTTCCGCGATGGCCCTAGAGCAATTCACTGTTTCATTGAAACAGCGAATTGCTCCAACTGTTTGAAATTGCGCAATTCCGGACGGAAAACCGTTTCACACTTTTCCTGGAATTGCCTTAGTTTCCGGCGCTTTCCATCCTTCGCGTCTTCAGCACGCGCTCCAGCCAGCCGATCTCCATTTCCGGAACCGATTTCAAAAGCAGGTCGGTATAGTCGTCGAAGGGTGGCGACAGCACCTTCGATTTCGGCCCGAAGCGCACGAGGCGGCCGCGATGCATGACCGCGACGCTGTCGGCGATCGCCCGGACGATGGCGATGTCGTGGGTGATAAAGACATAGGAAACAGCGGTTTCCTCCTGAAGCTTCAAAAGCAGATTCAGGATGCCTTCGGCCACCAGCGGGTCGAGCGCCGAGGTCGGCTCGTCGCAGAGGATCAGCTCCGGCTTGGCGGCCAAGGCGCGTGCGATCGCCACGCGCTGTTTCTGCCCGCCGGACAGCTCGGCCGGATACCGATCGAGGAAGCGGCTGCCCATCTCGATCTGGTCCAAGAGTTCCTTGACCCGCTCCGACTTCTTCTGGCCGTGCATGCCGAAATAGAAGGAGAGCGGCCGGCCGACGATGTCGCGCACCGTCTGGCGCGGGTTCATCGCCGTGTCGGCCATCTGGTAGATCATCTGGATGCGGCGAAGCTCGTCATTGCTGCGGCCCTTCAAGGCCCGCGGCAGTTCCTTGCCCTCGAAGCTGATGCGGCCCTCGGTCGGCGGCAAGAGGCCGGTGATGACCCGGGCGAGCGTCGATTTGCCCGAGCCGCTTTCGCCGACGATCGCCAGCGTCTGGCCCTTGGGCAGATGCATCGAGACGTCGTGCAGCACCTTGAAGCCGTTGGCGTAGCCGGCGCTGACATGCTCGATCTTCAACTGCGCCCCGGTCTGGTCGGCCGCCTCGTCGCGCTTGGTCTGGCGGACGCTGACGAGCGCGCGGGTATAGTCCTCCCGCGGTGCCTCGATCACCTGCTTGGTAGTGCCGTATTCCACGGTCTTGCCGTGGCGCAGCACCATGATGTCGTCGGAGATCTGGGCGACCACCGCGAGATCATGGGTGATGTAGAGCGCTGCCGTATGCGTCTCCTCGATCGCGTGTTTGATCGCGGCGAGCACGTCGATCTGGGTTGTCACGTCGAGCGCCGTCGTCGGCTCGTCGAAGACGATCAGCTCCGGATTGGGGCAAAGCGCCATGGCGGTCATTGCGCGCTGGAGCTGGCCGCCGGAGACCTGGTGCGGATAGCGGTCGCCGAAGGTTTCCGGATTGGGGAGGCCCAGCACCCGGAACAGATAGAGCGCCCTTTTCTTCGCCTCCTCACGGCTCATGATGCCGTGGCGAACCGAAGCCTCGATCACCTGGTCACCAAGCCGGTGGGCCGGGTTGAAAGCCGCCGCCGCGGATTGCGCGACGTAGCAGACGCGGGCGCCGCGGATCGAGCGGATACCGTTCTTGTCGAGCGTCAGGATGTCCTTGCCGTCGAGCAGGACCTGGCCGCCGGTGATGCGCACGCCACCGCGACCATAGGCGAGCGCCGAAAGCCCGATGGTCGACTTGCCGGCGCCGGATTCGCCGATGAGGCCGAGCACCTTGCCCTTCTCAACGTCGAAGGAGACGCCCTCGACGAGGGTCACGACCTTGGGCGGTTCGCCCGGCGGATAGCTGGTCGCTTCGATCTTGAGGTTCTTGACGGAAAGCATCTCAGGCATCGCCGCGTCCTCCCTTGAGGCTCGAGGTTCTTTTCATCAGCCAGTCGACCACGAGGTTGACGCAGATCGCCAGCGTGGCGATTGCCGCGCCCGGGATCAGGGCCGCCGAAATGCCGAAGATGATGCCATCCTTGTTGTCCTTGACCATGCCGCCCCAGTCGGCGGACGGCGGCTGGATGCCGAGGCCGAGGAAGGAGAGGGTGGAGAGGAACAGGATCGAGAAGGCGAAGCGCAGGCCGAATTCGGCGAGCAGCGGCGACAGCGTGTTCGGCAGGATCTCGCGGAAGATGATCCAGAGCGAACCTTCGCCGCGCAGCCTTGCGGCTTCGACGAATTCCATGACCGCGACGTCGAGTGCCACGGCGCGGCCGATGCGGAAGACGCGGGTGCTGTCGAGCACTGCCATGACCAGGATCAGGATCCACAGATGTTGCGGCAGCACGGCGAGAACGACGAGGGCGAAGATCAGCGTCGGGATCGCCATCATCAGGTCGTTGAAGCGGGAGAAGAACTGGTCGGTGAAGCCGCCGACGACGGCCGCCGTGAAGCTCAGGAGCATGCCCAGCGAGAAGGAGAGCACGGTCGCCGCCAGCGCCACGAAGATCGTGGTGCGGGCGCCATAGACCAGACGCGACAGCAGATCGCGGCCGAGATTGTCGGTGCCGAGCAGGAAGTCGCCGCCGGCCGGAAGCCAGATGTCGCCGACGACGTCGCGTTCGCCGAAGGGGGCGATGACGGGCGCGAAGACGGCACAGAAGATCGCAAGGGCGATGCCGGCGATGCCGACCCAGGCGCTGAAGGGAATGGATCTCAGGTTCATCGCGGATGCCTCAGTCTCGGGTTGGCGATGATCGCGAGAATGTCGGCCGCCATGTTGAGGAAGATGTAGAAGGCGGCGAAGATCAGGCCGCAGGCCTGAACGACCGGCATGTCGCGCACGGTCACCGCATCCACCATGTATTGCCCCATGCCGGGATAGACGAAGACCACCTCGACCACCACGACGCCGACGACGAGATAGGCGAGGTTGAGGGCGATGACGTTGATGACAGGCGCAACGGCATTGGGAGCAGCGTGCTTGGCGATGATGCGAAAGGCACTGAGCCCCTTCAGTTCCGCCGTCTCGACATAGGCCGACGACATGACGTTCAAGATCGCGGCTCGGGTCATGCGCATCATGTGGGCGAGCACGACGAGAACCAGGGTCGCGACCGGAAGTGCTATCGCCGAGAGACGTTCGGTGAAGCTCATGCTGTCATAGACGGTCGCGGGGAAGGTCGCGATGCCGTATTTGACGGCGAAGAACATGATCAGGAGATAGCCGACGAAGAACTCGGGCAGCGAGATGGCCGCGAGCGACACGACGTTGATGATCTTGTCCGGCAGCCTGTTGCGGAACTGGACCGCCAGCATGCCGAGGCCGACGGCGAGCGGCACGGATATGAGCGCTGCGAAGAAGGCGAGGAACAGCGAATTGCCGAGGCGCTTGCCGATCTGCTCGCCGACCGAATTTTTGCTGGCCCAGGAGGTGCCGAAATCGCCTTTGACGGCACCGCCGAGCCAGGACAGGTAGCGTTCGGTCCAGGGCTTGTCGAGGCCGAGATCCTTGCGGATGTTTTCAACCGCCTGCGGCGTTGCGGACTGGCCGAGATAGGTGGTGGCGAAGTCGCCGGGAAGCGCCTCGATGCCGCCTGATATCATCAGCGACACGGCAAAGAGCAGGCCGACACTCAGGCCCAGGCGCTGCAGGATCAGCGCCGCGAGCGGGCGGCGGAAGGTGAAGCGGCGCCAGAAGGTGCCGCCGATTTCACCATCCGCAGGGTTGGGTTTTGCTGGTACTCCGGAAAGTTCGGCAGGGCGCGGATGGGTTCCATCCGCGCTCCCGTCCGTCGGAACCGGACCAGTGAGCGGTCCGCTTTCCATCATCATGCGTCCAGCCACACCCGGGTTGCGACATAGCCGTTCGACATGTCGTTGCCGATGTCATGCACGTAGCCCTTCACCTGCTTGCCGGCGGCATTCACGAAGTCGTTGAACATCGGCAGGATCAGGCCGCCTTCGTCACGCACCATCATCGCCATGGTCCGGTACATCTCCTTACGCTTCGCTTCGTCCAGCTCGGAGCGGGCCTCGAGCAGGATCTTGTCGAAATCGGCGCGCTGGAAGCGGGTATCGTTCCAGTCGGCGTTCGAGAGATAGGCGGTGGAATACATCTGGTCCTGGGTCGGGCGGCCGCCCCAGTAGGACGTCGAGAAGGGCTGGACGTTCCAGACGTTTGTCCAGTAGCCGTCGCCCGGTTCGCGCTTGACCTCGATTTCGATGCCGGCCTTCTTGGCGCTTTCCTGGTAGAGCACCGCCGCGTCGACCGCGCCTGGGAAGGCGACGTCGGAGGTGCGCAGCAGCACCGAGCCGCTATGGCCGGACTTCTTGTAGTGGAAGGCCGCCTTGTCCGGGTCATAGGCGCGCTGCTCGATGCCCTCAGGGAAGAGGGCATAGGTGTCGTTGATCGGGAAGTCGTTGCCGACCTTGCCATAGCCGCCGAGGATGCGCTCGACCATGGTTTCGCGATCCATCGCGTATTTCAGCGCCAGCCGCAGGTCGTTGTTGTCGAACGGCGCCGTGTTGCAATGCATGATGAACACGTAGTGGCCGCGGCCCGACGTGTTCAGGATCTCGACAGTGGGCGCCCTCTTCAACAGGTTGACCGTCTTCGGATCGACTCGGTTGATGAAGTGCACCTGGCCGGAGGAGAGGGCGGCGATGCGGGCCGTCGCATCGTTCATGGCGATCAGTTCGACGGAATCGACATAGCCACGATCCGTGCGCCAGTCGTCGGCATTCTTTTCGAAGGTGGCGCGAACGCCGGGTTCGAAGCTCGTCACCTTGTAGGGGCCGGTGCCGATCATCGCGTCGGGACTGTCGAGACCGCCGTTCGGCTGGATGATAAGGTGGTAGTCGGACAGCAGCAGCGGCAGGTCGGCATTGCCTTCCGTGAGTGTCAGCACGAGCTTGCCGCCGTCGGCCTTGATTTCCTTGATCGACTTCATCACGCCGAGTGCGCCCGATTCCGACTTGTCATCGGTGTGGCGCTGCAACGTCTTGATGACGTCGTCGAGCGTCAACTCCTTGCCGTCGTGGAACTTCACGCCCTTGCGGATGTTGAAGGTCCAGGTCGATGCGTCGGCCGAGGGCTCCCAGGATTCGGCAAGTGCCGGCACCGGTGCGCCTGTCGTCGGATGGCTTTCGACCAGCATGTCGCCCCAGTTGCGTCCGACGACGAACATGAATTGCGAAAGCGCCTTGGCCGGGTCCTTCGAGTCGGTGGCGGCGGCACCTTCGAGGCCGAGCTTCAGATGGCCGCCGCGCTTCGGCTCCTGCGCCGCCGCGCTGGTCGCAAACAGCGTGCCGGCCGTCGAGGCGAGAATGCCGGCAGCGGCTGCGCGGCCGAGAAACTCGCGCCGGTTCATCTTGCCGAGCATGACCTGTTGTGTGAGGTAATCCTTGTAATCGCTCATTCCCCTGTTCCCTTCTTTGTCGGCATTCGCCGTTCGTTGTGGTTGTTAGAGATTGCTGCGTACAGCCATTGTATCGATGGCATTTCGGATCGGCCCGGGCGGCCGCTTCTTGTTTCGTCGGGTTTCGTTCTCCTTTCGTCGACCGGGCGCATTAGCTTCAGATCGATAAGCGTAGTCGCTGGAACCGATCTTGTAACGCCCTAAATTACAATTTATTTCCATAAGCTTGGCTTATGGACGCGTGGTTTATGGCGCGCGGCTTTGCCCGCGCGTCTCGTCACGTCTCAATGCCGGTCGCCCGGCTCGGTTCCCTGCGCCACCAAGGATGGCGGGGTCTGTCAGCGGCCCTTCCAGACGGGGTCGCGCTTCTCGGCGAAGGCGCGTGCGCCCTCCAGCTGGTCTTCGCTAGAATAGAGAATGTCGACCGTCTCGAACTGCCGTTGGGTGATCTTGTTCATGGTCGTCTGGAAGGCCTCGCCTTCGGCGGCGCGCACCACTTCCTTGATCGCGGCATAGACGAGCGGCGGTCCGCTTTCGAGCAGGCGGGCGAGTTCCCAGGCGCGCTCCATCAGCTTGTTTGCCGGCAGGATCTCGTTGACGAAGCCCCAGCGGTGGGCTTCCGCCACGTCGAGCCAGCGACCGGTCAGGAGCATGTCCATGGCGATGTGATAGGGGATGCGCTTCGGAAGCTTGATCGAGGCGGCGTCCGCAACTGTGCCGGAGCGGATTTCAGGTAGCGCGAAGGTCGCGTGTTCGGCGGCAAGGATCAGATCGGTCGACAGCGCGATTTCGAGACCGCCACCGCAGCAGATGCCGTTGATCGCCGCGATGATCGGCTTGTTGAGGTCGCGCAGCTCCTGCATGCCGCCGAAACCGCCGACGCCATAGTCGCCGTCGACCGCGTCGCCATCGGCGGCCGCCTTCAGGTCCCATCCCGGACAGAAGAATTTTTCACCGGCGCCGGTGATGATCGCGACGCGTAAGCTGTCGTCGTCGCGGAAATCACGGAAGATCTCGCCCATCACCCGGCTGGTCTTCAGGTCGATGGCATTGGCCTTCGGCCGGTCGATCGTGACTTCGAGAATACCGCCTTCGCGGCGCGTGAGGATCGGTCCGGTCATCAGGGTCAGTTCCTCCGGCGGATGAGGGCGTCGGCCGCAACGGCACCCTGGCCGTTCGGCAACACCATCAAAGGATTGATATCGAGTTCTTCGAGCTTCGAAGCGTTTGAAACGACATAGGATGCCGCTGCGGCGACAGCCTCGACCAATGCCGCGAAATCGCCTGCAGGGCCGCCGCGATAGCCGTCGATGAGCTTGCGGATCTTCAGTCCGGCGATCGCCTCGTTTATCGCTTCCGGCGTCGTCGGCAGCGTCAGGATGGCGGAATCGTCGAGCAGTTCCACCAGGATGCCGCCGGCGCCGATCGTCAGTACGGGGCCCGCGACCGGATCGCGCATGGCGCCGATGATCAGTTCGGCGACGGGTTTTGCCACCATCTTCTCGACCAGGTAACCCGAGGCGACGGCGGCCATGGTCTTTGCTGCCGCATAGACGTCATCGCGGCTTGCAAGGTTGAGCTTCACGGCGCCCGCTTCGGTCTTGTGGGCGACGCCCAGACCCTTGAGCACGACGGGGAAACCGAGGGCCTCGGCAGCGTTTGCGGCCTCTTCGGCGGTCGCCGCCGTTCTGCCTTCAGGCACCTTGAGGCCCGAAGCGGCAAGCTCCACCTTCGCCTCATGTTCGCTGAGCGTGATCGCCTCGCCAGCTGCGCTGCCGCTGCCGTCGAGCAGGCGGGGCGGGACCGGTTTCGCCCAGGCGGCGCCAATGTCGGCGGCCGTCTCGATCGCGGCCAGCGCCTCCTCGATGCCGAAGAAGGGGACGACACCCGCCTTCATCAGGAAGAGCGCCGTCGCCTCCGGCATGTTCTCGCCAAGGCTGGCGACAATGCCGGCGCGGGCGCCCGTTGCCCGTGCCGCGTCGATCACCGCGTGGCAGGTCGTCTCCCAGTCGGTCGGGTCGCAGCGGTCAAGCCGGGGGAAGTCGAGCACGAGGAGATTGATTGCATAGCCGCCCTTCATCATGGCGGTAAAGGCGGTCGTCTGCTTCTCCCGGTTGCCCCAGACGAAGGTGTGGTAGTCGAGCGGGTTGGCGATCGTCACCATCTCGCCGAGCGCGTCCTTCAGCGGCTTCTTCTGCTCGTCGCGTAAGGGTCGGTAGTTCACCCGGTAGCGCTCGCCGGCATCGGCCATCAACGAGGCCTCGCCGCCCGAGCAACTCATCGAGGAGATGTCGTTGCTCTCGAGTGGGCCTGCCACATGCAGCAGCTTCAGCGTTTCCAAGAGCGCTGGCAGCGTGTCGACGCGGCCGATGCCGAGGCGGGCAAGAAGCGCCGAGGAGACACGGTCGTTGCCGGCAAGCGAGGCGGTGTGCGACACCGTCGCAAGCTGGGCCGCTTCCGACTTGCCGACCTTCAGCGTCACGACCGGTTTGCCGAGTTCGCGCGCACGCGTTGCCAGCCGCTCGAGGGCAGCAACGCTGTCGAAACCCTCGATATGCAGGCCGACGGCGGTGACGCGCGGATCTTCGAGCACGGCGCAGGCGATGTCGGACAGACCCGTCTGCGCCTGGTTGCCGGCGGTCATGACATAGGCAAGCGGCAGGCCGCGTGTCTGCATCGAGATGTTGCAGGCGATGTTGGAAGATTGCGTCAGGATCGCGACGCCCTTTTCGACGCGTTGCATGCCGTGCTGGTCCGGCCAGAGCAGGGCGCCATCGAGCATGTTGATGAAGCCGTAGCAATTCGGCCCGACGATCGGCATGTCGCCGGCAGCCGCCACCAGCGCCTCCTGCATCTCGTTGCCGTCGTGGAGCTCGCTTGCCGCCTCGCGAAAGCCGGAGGCGTAGCAGACGGCGCCGCCGGCGCCGCGGCTCGCAAGATCGGGGATGATATCGATCGTCAGCTGCCGGTTGACGCCGACGAAGGAGGCATCCGGTGCGCCTGGCAGTTCCGCCACCGAGCGATAGCACTTGCGGCCGAGGATTTCGGCTTCGCGCGGGTGCACCGGCCAGATCTCACCGGTAAAGCCCATCTTGTCGCATTGCTCGATGACACGCCGCGCTTCCTTGCCGCCGAAGACGGCGATGGTGCGCGGGCGGATGAGGCGGTCGAGGGAGCGTATCATCGGCCGATCACGCTCCCAGCGGCCGGAGCAGGTCGCGGCTGATGATGTGGCGCTGGATTTCAGACGTGCCGTCCCAGATGCGTTCGACGCGGGCGTCGCGCCAGAAGCGGGCGAGCGGCAGGTCGTCCATCAGGCCCATGCCGCCGAAGATCTGGATCGCCTCGTCGGTGACGCGGGCGAGCATTTCGGTGGCAAACACCTTGGCCGACGCGATCTCGCGGTTCGACGGCAGGCCATTATCGAGCCGCCAGGCGGCAGACAGCGTCAGGAGATCGGCGGCGTCGATCTCGGTGATCATGTCGGCGAGCTTGAAGGAAACGCCCTGGTTGGCGCCGATCGGCTTGCCGAACTGCTTGCGGTCGGCGGCGTAGTTCAGCGCGTAGTCGAAGGCGCGGCGCGCCCGGCCGACCGAGGTCGTAGCCACCGTCAGGCGGGTGGCGAACAGCCAGTCGTTGGCGACGTCGAAACCCTTGTGCACTTCGCCGAGGATCTGGGACGAGGGCAGGCGGCAATCGTCGAAGGTGAGGATGCAGTTGTTGTAGCCGCGATGGGAGACGGAGTTGTAGCCCTTGCGGATCTCGAAGCCGGGCGTGCCGCGGTCGACGAGGAAACAGGTGATCTTCTTCTTCGGGCCACGTGGCGTGTCCTCTTCGCCGGTGGCGATGAAGACGATGACGAAATCGGCGATGTCGGCATGGCTGATGAAGTGCTTGGTGCCATTGACGATCCAGTCGTCGCCATCCTTGCGGGCGAAACACTTCATGCCGCGCACGTCGGAGCCGGCGTCCGGCTCGGTCATGGCAAGCGCGTCGAACTTGTCGCCCTTGACTGCCGGCAGCAGGTATTTCTCGCGCTGCTCGGCATTGCAGGCCATCAGGATGCCCGAGGGGCGGCCGAAGAAGACGGTCAGGCCCATCGAGCCGCGGCCAAGCTCGCGCTCGACCAGCGTGAAGGAGGTGTGGTCGAGGCCGGCGCCGCCGACCTCTTCGGGAAAATTGCAGCCGAAGAAACCGATTTCCTTGCACTTGCGGGCGATCTCCTGCCCGAGTTCGCGCGGCACCACCCCCGTGCGCTCGACCTCGTCCTCATGCGGATAGATTTCCGTTTCGACGAAGCTCCTGACCGTATCGACGATCATCTGCTGTTCTTCGGTCAGTGCGAAATTCATTGTTCTCTACCCCTCGTTTTCGCGCCGCTGACGTCCATTCCGCAAACGAGAGATGCCTCCTCAAGCCTCCCTCTTTTGCGGTTCGCCGCCCCGCCGCCGGTGCGGCGAAGCTGCCTTGTCGTGACCTGCCGCTGTTGCGGTCAGGCGCGCTTCTGGCCGACGAAGCGTCCCACACCTTCCGGTGCCGGCAGCTGCGCATGCGCTTCGGCAATGGCTGCAAGCTTGCTCAATACGTGTTCCGGTGCCGGCACGGACTTGCCGGCCTTGCTGTCGACATGGAGCGCCATCTGCTCGGCGGTCGCCACTGCCTCGTTGGTCGCAGCGTTGTAGATCGTCGAGAAGATGTGCAGGCGCTTCTCGTCGGACGACAGCACCTGGCAGGTCGAGTAGAGCGCGTCGCCGAGCCTGGCTTCGCCGAGGTTCCGGATGTGGGTCTCGACGGTGTAGTAGCTGTGGCCGTCGCGCACATAGTCGAGATCGACGCCGATCAGACGCAGCAGGCCATCGGTCGTATCGCCGAAGACCTGGAGATAGCGATGCTCGGTCATGTGGCCGTTGTAGTCGACCCAGGCAGCACTGACCTTGGTGTCGACGATGCGCAGCGGCTTGACGTCGCCGAGGTTTGCTTCCGGCTTCTTGGCATTGGCCCAGAGCTTGGCCTCGAAATCGGCGAGCAGCTTGCCGGCACCCCAGCCTTCGCCACCATTGCCCGATTTCAGCGCATGCATGATGCCGACGAGGTTTTCGTCGCGGATGCGCTCGAGTTCGCGGATCGAGCGGCCGGCGGCCTGCGCGTCCGACTGGGCGCCGATCTTTTCGACCAGCGCGTCGTCGAGATCGACGACGTCGGTGAACTTCGTCCAGGGCCATTTCAGGCAGGGGCCGAACTGGGCGAGGAAGTGGCGCATGCCGGCTTCGCCGCCGGCAATGCGATAGGTCTCGAACAGGCCCATCTGCGCCCAGCGCATGCCGAAGGAATAACGCATGACGTTGTCGAGCGTTTCGGTATCGCAGATGTCGTCCTGGATCAGCCAGAGCGCCTCGCGCCACAGCGCTTCGAGCAGGCGGTCGCCGACGAAGGCTTCGATCTCCTTGGCGATGACGACGCCCTTCATGCCGATCTGCTCGACGCCCAGCATGGCGCGCTCGATCGTCGCCTTCGTCGTCTTCTTGCCGCCGACGAGTTCGACGAGCGGCAGCAGGTAGACCGGGTTATATGGGTGCGCCACGAACATGCGCTCGGGATGGTGCATCTCGGCTTGTAGATCGGAGGGCAAAAGACCCGAGGTGGACGAGCCGATCAGCGCATCGGCCTTTGCGGCCGCATCGATCTTGGTGATGACGCCGCGCTTCAGTTCGAGCCGCTCCGGCACGCTTTCCTGAATCCAGTCAGCACCTTCGACCGCTTCCTCGATGCTCTTGCAGAAGGTGAGTTTTCCCTTCGGCGGCAGCGGGGCCATGGTCAGCATCGCATAGGCACGCTCGGCATTGGCCATGACTTCGCCGATGATGCGTTCGGCTTCCGGATGCGGGTCGAAGATCTTCACGTCGATTCCGGCGAGCGCGAAACGCGCAACCCAGGCGCCGCCGATAACGCCGCCGCCGACACAGGCTGCTTTGGTGATAAAGCTCATGGTGTTCTGCCCTTGCTCAGCGCTTCGTCAGCTTCAGTTTCTCGCGGACCTCTTTCGGTCCGATGATCTTGGCGCCCATGCCTTCGATGACGCCGACGGCTTTCTCGACGAGCTGGCCGTTGGTGGCGAGCTGGCCCTTGCCGATATAGAGGTTGTCTTCGAGGCCGACGCGGACGTTGCCGCCGGCAAGGATCGCCGCTGCCGGATAGGCGAGCGCATTGCGGCCGATGGAGAAGGCCGAGAAGGTCCAGTTATCAGGCACGTTGTTGACCATCGCCATGAAGGTGTTGAGGTCATCCGGCGCGCCCCACGGAATGCCCATGCAGAGCTGGATCAGTACCGGATCCTCGATCAGGCCTTCCTCGGCGAGCTGCTTGGCGAACCAGAGGTGGCCGGTGTCGAAGGCTTCGATCTCGGGGCGCACGCCGAGTGCCGTCATCTGGCGGGCCATTTCCCGCAGCATCGATGGCGTGTTGGTCATGACATAATCGCCGAGCGAGAAGTTCATGGTGCCGCAGTCGAGCGTGCAGATTTCCGGCAGGCACTCGGCCACATGGGCGACACGCTCGGTGGCGCCGGCCATGTCGGTGCCCTTCTCGTTGACGGGCAAGGGGCTTTCGACATTGCCGAACACCAGGTCGCCGCCCATGCCGGCCGTCAGGTTCAACACGATATCGATATCGGCGGAGCGGATGCGGTCGGTCACTTCCCGGTAGAGATCGAGCCTGCGGGAGGGCGCGCCGGTTTCCGGATCGCGAACGTGGCAGTGGATCACGGCGGCCCCGGCCTTGGCTGCCTCGACCGCCGCTTCGGCGATCTGTTTCGGCGTGATCGGAACATGGCTGGACTTCGAAACGGTGTCTCCCGAGCCGGTGACGGCACAGGTGATGAATACCTCGCGGTTCATGCTGAGCGGCATTGCTGTCTCCCTTTTATTGAGACCATTACGAGCCAAGAAGGGCGCCGCTGCTTTTCATTATCGGCTGCATCCTATACATTATCGGCGACAGAGCGGAGAAGTTTGGGCATGGATCAGAACGTTTCGCAGGTGCAGCACGTCGATATCCTGGTGCTGCCGGAGACCAATTTGATCCTCGTTGCCTCCGTCATCGAGCCGATGCGCGCGGCCAACCGCATCGCCGGGCGGCCGCTCTACGACTGGACGATCTACAGCCCGGACGGCGCGCCGATCGAGACAAAGAGCGGCATACCCATCCCCGTCTCGGGCATCTTCCGGCCGCAGCGCGAAACGTCGCCGCTCTTCATCCTCTCGAGCTACAACTGGCAGCGTAGCGCCACCTCGCAACTGAAGATGCTGCTTTCGCAGACTGCCCGGCATCGCGAGCTGATGGCCGGCATTGAATCCGGCTCATGGCTGCTCGCTGAAACCAGCCTGCTTGACAATTTCAGCGCCACCACCCACTGGGAGGATTTCGAGGATTTCACCACCAGCTATCCGCAGGTGACCATGGTGCGCGAGCGCTTCGTCATCGACGGCAAGCGCATCACGACCGGCGGCTCGCTGCCGACGCTCGATCTGATGCTGGAACTGATCCGCCGTGCGCACGGCTACTCGCTGGCGCTCGAAGTGTCGCGCCTCTTCATCTACGAGCAGGAGCGCACCCGCGGCGACCTCCTGCAGATGCCGGCGATCGGCAACATGCGCATCCTCGATCCGCGCGTCGGCGCCGCCGTCAAGCTGATGGAGGAAACCGTGGAAGCGCCGTTGACGCTGGCGCGGCTTGCCCGCCGCATCGGTGTCGGCACGCGCCACCTGCAGGATCTCTTTCGCGACACGATGGGCGTCGCGCCGCACGAGCATTACCTTGCGCTTCGCCTCAATGCGGCGCGGCGCAAGGTGATCGAGACACGTCTGGAATTTGCCGACATCGCGGCGATCTCCGGCTTCAACTCGTCGTCGTCCTTCTCGCGAAGCTACCGGGCGCATTATCGCGAGAGCCCGAGCGAGACCCGGCGACGACTGAAGCTCAAGACTTGAACACCCACTTCATGTGTTGATTTAGAAGGAAGTTTTCCGAGTCGTTTCAGGCGGTTGGCCGCAGGGGATCAAAGTTTGATTCCGCCGGCGGCACCGTTGCCATCAGGCCTGTGGGCTCGCCCGCATCATCGAAATCATCAACTCGCCGATCTCGCCGGCGAAAGCGCCGCGCGGCCAGACAAGTGTGAGGGATTGCCGATAAGCAGGGCCAAGCCGGATCATCGCCGGAGGCCGGTGCATCCTTGCGAGCGAGGATTCCGGCAGCACCGAGAGGTAGCCGTGTTGAGCGACGAGGTTGATGATAACAGGAATGGAATCGACTTCGACGAGGGCGATGCGGCGACGCTCGGTCTCATCAAGCGTGTCGTCGAGGAAGCGGGCGGTCTCGCGGCGCAATCCGCTCCTGACGCTTGGCACTGCGATCGGGCAGGCGGCGAGCAACCTTGGCAGGTCGCCTGCGAATGCGGAAAGGACGGAGGCGGGGCCTGCCAGCGCCAGCGGCATCTGCGACACCAGCCGGCCGTCGCAATCCAAGGGGATCTCGGCGACATCGAGAAGGGCGGCGTCGAACCGCCTGCTTCTGAGGCCAGCCAAAAGTTCATCCGCCGTGGTGCTGGATATGTATAGCGGCTGGCGCGGGCGGGTGCGTTGCCAGTTCGCCGTCAGCGCCGCCAGCATGCGGGCGATCTCGCTTTCGGGACCGAGCGGCATGACGGCGCCTAGGCGCCAGGTCGCGGCGTCGCGGCGGAAGCGATCGGCCGATGCGTGTGTCAACCGCGCCCAGATGTCGAGCAGGGCCTCGACCAATGGAATGATCCGCTCAGCGGTTGCCGTGCCGAGGACACCGCCATGAGAGCGCTCGAACAGGCGGCTGCCGAGATGGCGTTCAAGGTCGGCCATCTGCCGTGTCAGCTGCGGCTGACCGAGGCCGAGCGCCTTGGCGGTGGCGCGGATGCTGCCGGAGCGGGCGATCCGGACGAAGCGATCGAGCGCGACGAGGCCGATCGGCGGCGTGGGATCGATCGCCTCCTTACCTGCCGCCTCCATGATGGCAGCAATCTTGGTCGTTGCCTCCCTGATTTCAGTCGCGCGGGCACGCGCTTCGAGCGTCAGGACGAGTGCGGTTTCTTCTCGCCGGAACAGCGACATGGAGATCGCCTGTTCAAAGCGCTTGATGGCGGCGCTGACGCTTGAAGGCGCGCGTCCGCTGAGCTTGGCGGCGCGGCGGATGCCGCCTTCGCGGAGCACCGCATCGACGATCACGATCGTTGCCAAGTCCATTCGGCGATCCTTCTGCCAGACGAGCGGTACCATGCGCCGATGGCATGTCCATGATTACGCATTGCCGGTTCCAGATTTGGGATATAGCACGAGCGGGCGATAAGCGCATAGCATGCATAAAGCAACCAAGGCCTTGCGAGCGGCGGTTGCGAGACATCAGAGCATCCGCGCACCGTTTCGAAACCGAAGCGAGTCCGGCGCGGAAAGGTATCCATCGGCATGCTGCACCAGGTCAAAACCATCGTTCTCTGCGGGAAACCGCTGGACTTCGCGACGCTCGAGGACATCGGGACGGGAAGGGTTCGGCCGGTGGCCGATGACGGCGGCATGGAACGGGTGGCCGCCGCCCACAAGGTGGTTGCCGAGCGTGTCGCGATGGGGCTTCCCGTCTATGGTTCCAACACCGGCGTCGGCTCGATGAAGGACCGTCTCTGGACGGCCGACGATCTGGCTGAATTCAACAATTCGCTGGTCAGAGCCCATCACTTCGGCACCGGCGAGTTCTTCGCGCCGGCGATCGTGCGCATGGCGATCGCCATCCGCGTCAACACCGCCATGCGCGGCCACACCGGCTGCAGCCCGGATCTGATCCGGGCGTTTCTGTCCCTTCTTGCGTCCGACATCATTCCGGCCGTGCGCCGGCACGGCTCGATGGGCTGCGCCGATATCGGGCTGATGGGGCAGATCGCCTCGGTGCTGACAGGCGTCGGCGAGGCCTACTATCAAGGGCGCCTCGTTTCGGCCGAGACGGCGCTTGCCGAAGCGGGCCTGAAGCCATTCGTCATGCAGCCGCGCGACGCGCTGGCGGCGCTCAGCGTCAATGCCATTTCCTTCGCCGCGGCGGCCAACGTGCTGCGCGAGGCGGCGGCCGCGATCCGCGTGCTGCTCGTCACCGGCGTTATGTCATCCTTAGCGCTTGGCGCGTCGGCCGATCCGTGGCGGGTGGCGGCAACGCTCTCGACCCGCGGCGAGGCGCTGGTCGGCTCCTGGCTCTACGGTCAATCCGGTGTTGCAGACTGGCCGGTGCCGACGGCCATCCACGATCCGCTCAGCCTGCGCATGACCGCCCAGGTCTTCGGGGCCGTAGTCGACACGCTGATGGTTGCCGCTGGGCGGCTGGTGGAGGCGACCTATCTCTCCGACGACAACCCGGTGGTGCTTGGCGGGCAGGTCCATTCTTCCGGCGCGTCGCTGCCGCTGACCACAACGCTCTATATCGAGGCGGCACAGATCGCCTTTTCCCATGCGGCGCGCAACGTGCTGAACCGCTGCATTCTTCTATCGAACGGCGGACGTCGCAATCTCTCGGTCAATCTCGTGGCGCCGGGAGAGGTGGCGACCGGGCTCGGCCCGCTGATGAAGCTCGCCGTCGAACTTTACATGCGGGTGCAGTCGCTGGCCGTGCCGCTCTCGGCGCAATCGATCGTCGTTGCCGGCGGTCTCGAAGAAGAAGCGACCTTCCTGCCGCTGATCGTCGAGCGCATGGAAACGCAGGTGCGGGACCTGCGCCAGCTTGCCGCCATCGAGGCGATGCTGTCGTCGCAGGCGATCGATCTCGTCGGTGACCAGCCGCAGGGCGTCGTCAAGCGCGCCTACGACCAGACCCGTTCCGTCAGCCCTATGTATCTCAAGGACCGGCCGCTCTCGAAGGAGATCGAGGCGCTGCAGGATGCCTTCACCTGCCACGATCTGCTGCGCTCCTTCGTCGCCACCGCACCGATGCCGGAGTTCGACGACTTCTTCGCGCTCGGCAAGTGACCCACACCTGACCCATCGGGAGTACAGCATGTCCGATTTCGATCTCGTTCTGAAAGGCACCGTTGTTCTCCCTCACCGGATCGTCGAGGGCGGGCACGTGGCGGTTCGCGACGGCAAGGTGGTGCATGTCGGCCAGGGAGCGGGACCGGCGGCACGCGAGCGGCATGATCTCGGGAATGCGCTGATCCTGCCCGGCGCCGTGGATTCGCAGGTGCATTCGCTGTCGCAGAAGAACCAGGAGGATTTCATCTGGTCGACGCGTTCGGCGGCTGCCGGCGGCGTCACCACCATCGTCGACATGCCCTATGACGAGGGCAATCTCGTCTGCTCGGCTGAAGCCCTTCGCCGCAAGATCGACCATGCCGGTCCGCAGGCGCGTGTCGACTTCGCGCTTTATGGCACCGTCGACCCAGAGGAGGGGCCGGCACGCATCGGCGAAATGGTGGAGGCGGGTGTCGCCGCCTTCAAGTTCTCGACCTTCGGCACCGATCCCAAGCGCTTTCCGCGCATTCCGGCGGCGCTCCTTGAAGATTGCTTCCGCGCGATCGCGCCAACCGGGCTTGCCGCCGGCGTCCACAACGAGGACGACGAGGCGGTGCGCGCCGCGATCGATAAGGTCAAGGCGGCGGGCATCACCGACTACCGCGCCCACGGGCTGTCGCGCCCGCCGCTGACGGAACTGCTTGCCACCAACCAGATTTATGAGACCGGCGCTGCTACGGGCTGCCCCGCGCATGTGGTGCACTGCTCGCTCGGCCGTGGCTACGAGATTGCCGCCGCCTACCGCGCGCAAGGACATGCGGCGACGATCGAGTGCTGCATCCACTATCTGACGCTCGACGAGGAAAACGACGTCCGGCGCCTCGGCGGCAAGGCCAAGATCAATCCGCCGATCCGCCCGCGCGCCGAGGTGGAAAAGCTCTGGCGGCATGTGGCCGACGGTACGGTGACGATGGTCTCGACCGATCATGTGAGCTGGTCGGAGGATCGCAAGACCAATCCGGACATGCTGGCCAATGCCTCCGGCGTGCCGGGGCTCGAAGCCATGGTGCCGCTCTTCGTCAAGGGCGCGCTGGAGCGCGGAATTCCGCTGACTCGGGCAGCCGAACTGATGACGCTGAACCCGGCGCGGCATTTCCGCCTCGACCATCAGAAGGGCGCACTCGAAGCCGGCAAGGATGCCGATATCATCGTCATGACGCCCGAGCCCTATGTCTATGATGCGGCGGCAAGCGGTCACAACGTCGTCGGCTGGTCGCCCTATAACGGCATCAGGTTGCCCTGGCGGGTAAGTGCCACGTATCTGCGCGGCAGGCTCGCCTTCGACGGTCGGCAGGTTCTGGCCGAACCCGGTGTCGGGCAGTTCGTGCGCCCGTTGCCGACGCTTGCGCTGCAGGAGGCGTAATGATCAAGACGGCCCATAACAAAGTCCCAGCCAACCTGCCGGTCAATGCCAGCCGCATCGCCGGCATCGTCAACGGTTTGGCCGGCATCACCGAGCTCGACCGGCCCTACACACGCCGCGCTTTCACGCCGCTGTTCCTCGAGGGCCGCGCCTTCCTCGACCGGCGCTTCCGCGCAGCCGGTCTCGAAACCCGGATCGACGCCGCCGGAAATCTGATCGGCCGGCGCAAGGGGCGCAAATCGGTGCTCGGCACGATCATGCTCGGCTCCCATTCCGACACGGTGCCGGATGGCGGACGTTTCGACGGTATCGCCGGCGTTGCGGCGGCGCTGGAAGTGGCGCGGGCGCTGACGGACAACGGCATCGAACTCGACCATGATCTGGAGATCGTCGATTTCCTGGCGGAGGAAGTGTCGATCTTCGGCGTCTCCTGTGTCGGCAGCCGTGGCATGGCGGGCGTTCTTCCGGATGGCTGGTTGAGCCGTACCCAGGGCGAACTCAGTTTGCGGCAGGGCATCGTCGAGGTCGGCGGCGACCCGTCGCGGCTTTCGGGTTCGAAGCGCTCCGACATCAAGGCTTTCCTTGAACTGCATATCGAGCAGGGGCCGGTGCTGGAAACCGGGCGGCTCGATGTTGGGGTCGTTACCGCCATCTCCGGCATCACCCGCATCGAGATCGTCGTCGAGGGGCAGGCGGATCACGCCGGCACGACGCCGATGGGGCATCGGCGCGATGCGCTGGTTGCCGCCTCGCGGCTCGTGCTGGAGATCGAGCGGCTGGCAACGGAGTTTTCGAAGGGCGAGGGCCATTTCACCGCAACGGTCGGCGAGTTCTCGATCGAGCCGAACGCCGCCAATGTGGTGCCCTCCAGGGTGCGGCTGCTGATCGATGCGCGCGCCGAGCTGCGGCCGCAAATGGAGCGGTTCCTGACCGAACTCGGCCCTCTTTGCCAGAGCGTTGCCGAAGCGTCGGGCGTGACGATCGCGCCTGCCAATGTGATTTCCGATAACCATCCGACGCCGGGCGACGCGCTGCTGCTTTCGACGCTCGAAGAAAGCTGCGATGCGATCGGCGCGAAGCATCGACGCATGGCGTCCGGGGCTGGGCATGACACCGCCTGGATGGGCCGGATCACCCGCTCGGCGATGATCTTCATACCGTGCCTCGGTGGGCGCTCGCATGCGCCGGAGGAATGGGCTGAGAACGACGACATCGCGCTTGGCGCCGCCGTGCTCTTCGATGCGGTGAAGAGGCTCGACAAGAGATTGCAGGAGAAGGTGTGAGATGGGCCGGATACTGAAGGAAAAGGACGTCGAGGCGGCGGTCAAGGGCGGTTCCGTCTATGCGGCGGGCGGTGGCGGCTGGGCCGACCATGGGCGCATGCTTGGCTACGCCGCGGTCTCGATCGGCAAGCCGGAGCTGGTCTCGATTGACGAGCTCGACGCCAATGACTGGGTGGCGACGGCAGCCGCCATCGGGGCGCCTGCCTCCACCACGCCCTGGGAGATGCGCGGCGTCGATTACGTCAAGGCCGTGCAGCTTTTGCAGGAGGCGCTCGGCGAGAAGCTCTCGGGCCTGATCATCGGCCAGAACGGCAAGTCCTCGACGCTGAACGGCTGGCTGCCTTCGGCGATCCTCGGCACCAAGGTGGTCGATGCCGTCGGCGACCTCCGCGCGCATCCGACCGGCGACATGGGGTCGATCGGCCTTGCCGGCTCGCCCGAACCAATGATCCAGACGGCCGTCGGCGGTAATCGCGACGAGAACCGCTATATCGAACTGGTGGTGCGCGGCGCCACCGCCAAGGTCTCGCCGATCCTGCGCACGGCCTCCGACATGTCCGGCGGCTTCATCGCCTCGTGCCGCAATCCGGTGCGTGCTTCCTATGTCCGGGACAATGCGGCGCTCGGCGGCATCTCGCTGGCGCTTGCGCTCGGCGAAGCGATCATTGCGGCCGAAGCCAAGGGCGGCAGCGCCATCATCGACGCGATCGTCAAAGCAACCAATGGCGCGATCCTCGCCGAAGGTACGATTACCGACAAATCGGTCGTCTATACCAAGGAAGCCTTCGATATCGGCACGGTCACGCTGGGGAAGGGCGCTGACTCGACGGTACTGCACGTGATGAACGAGTATATGGCGGTTGACTCTGCGGAAGGTCGGCGGCTTGCGACCTTCCCCGACGTCATCACCACGCTGTCACCGGAGGGCGAGCCCTTGAGCGTAGGCCAGCTTCAGGTGGGCATGAGGATCTTCGTGCTGCATGTGGCAAAGACGGTGATCCCGCTTTCGTCCAGCGTGCTCGACCCGACGGTTTATCCGTCTGTCGAAAAGGCGATGGGCATCGAGCTTGCCCGCTACGCGCTTTCGGGTCGGAGCTGACGGGAGAGAGCCATGGCACGCGATGCCGGGTTGGAAGAGCTGATCCGCGAGGAGCTCGGCGATCGCGCCGGGCTCTCGGAGAAGGCGATGTTCGGTGGCTGGGCCTATCTGCTGCATGGCAACCTGCTCCTTGGCGCACGCGAGGGTTCGCTGCTGGTGCGGCTCGGCAAGGGCAATGACGGCTGGGCGCTTGCGCTGCCCGATATCGAGCTGATGGTGATGAACGGACGCGCGATGCATGGCTGGGTGCGCGCGGGTGCGGATGCCTATGGCGACGATGCCTTGCGCCGGCGGCTGCTCGATGGGGCGATTGCCTTCGTCGAGACGCTGCCGCCGAAGTGAAGGTTGGTGGTCTGCCCGCCAATAAGTGTTGGCGGGGTTGCCCCTCACCCTAACCCTCTCCCCGCAGGCGGGGAGAGGGGACGTGGCCGCCATTCTCCGCAGTGCGTGTGGCACGCGGTGCGCCATTCACCGGCCGATCGTGGAAGGGGAAACGGCCGCGGTTCGCATTCGGCAACCGAGGCAAACGCAACGCCATCCCCTCTCCCCGCAAGCGGGGAGAGGGCTAGGGTGAGGGGCAGCGACTCCCGCCGACGTAAATGGGGGCAGCGACCTTCTGCCGACATGAATGAGAGGGGCAATCACCCCGCCGAGACAACAATGAGGAACAGGACAATGCCCAAGGCCAACCCCCGTCACCCTGGTTTCCCGATCCCTGGCGGGCCGGAGCTGCGCGCCAAGGGCTGGCGGCAGGAGGCGCTGCTGCGGCTGCTCGAAAATGTGCTCTCCGTCGGCGAGGATCCGGACAATCTCATCGTCTATGCCGCCCTCGGCAAGGCGGCGCGCAACTGGCCGGCGCATCGCGCCATCGTCAAGGCGCTCACCGAGATGGACGAAGACCAGACGCTCATCATCCAGTCGGGCAAGCCGGTGGGGCTGTTGAAGACCCATGCCAAGGCGCCGCTCGTCATCATGGCCAACTGCAACATCGTCGGCCAATGGGCGAAGGCCGAGGTGTTCTACGAATTGCAGCGCAAGGGGCTGATCTGCTGGGGCGGGCTGACGGCCGGCGCCTGGCAATATATCGGCAGCCAGGGGGTGATCCAGGGCACCTACGAGATTTTCATGCGCATCGCCGAGCGCCGATTCGGCGGCGATCTCTTCGGTCGTTTCGTGCTGACGGCGGGGCTCGGCGGCATGGGCGGGGCGCAGCCGCTAGCCGGCCGCATGGCGGGGGCTGCGATCCTCTGCGTTGACATTGATGCGGAGCGGGCGAAGAAGCGCCGGGAGATCGGCTATCTCCAGGAGATCGCGCCGGATCTCGATGCGGCGCTGGCGATGATCGACGCGGCCGTGAAGGAGAAGCGCGCGCTTTCCGTCGGCCTCGTCGGCAATGCGGCGGAAATCTACCCGGAAATCGCACGGCGCGGCATCGTGCCCGACGTGGTGACCGACCAGACCTCGGCGCATGATCTCGTCTACGGCTACGTGCCGAAGGGCATGAGCCTCGACCAGGTGAAGTCGCTGCGCGATGACGGCCAGGGGCAATTGATGGCGGCAAGCCGTGCCTCGATCGTCGAACACGTCAAGGCGATGCTCGACTTCCAGAAAAAGGGCTCGGAAGTCTTCGACAACGGCAACCTGATCCGCACCCAGGCCCGCGAGGGCGGCGTTGCCAATGCCTTCGACATTCCGATCTTCACCGAAGCCTATCTCAGGCCGCTTTTTGCCCGCGCCATCGGGCCGTTCCGCTGGATGGCGCTGTCAGGCGAGGAGAGCGACATCGCCCGCATCGACGACCTTTTGCTGGAGATGTTCCCGGACAACAAGATCATCACCAACTGGATCAAGCTCGCACGTCAGCATATCCCCTTCGAGGGCCTGCCGGCCCGCATCGCCTGGCTCGGCCATGGCGAGCGCACGGCACTGGCGCGGCGCGTCAACGAGCTGGTCGCATCCGGCGAACTCAAGGGACCGATCGCGTTCTCGCGCGACCATCTCGATGCCGGCGCCATGGCGCACCCGAACATCATGACCGAGCGGATGAAGGACGGATCGGACGCGATCGCCGACTGGCCCTTGCTCGACGCCATGCTGCTCTGCTCGTCGATGGCCGATCTCGTCGTCGTGCATTCCGGCGGCGGCGGCTATGCCGGCTATATGACCAGCTGCGGCGTGACCGTCGTTGCCGACGGCACGGCTGAGGCCGACGAGCGGCTCGACCATGCGCTCACCAATGATACCGCTCTCGGTGTCATCCGCTATGCCGATGCCGGCTACGACGAGAGTTTCGAGGAGATTGCTGCCAAGGGCATCGGGCATGTGAAGGTGTGAGACGAGGCGTGAGAGGTTTCCCGAGTGGAGCCTCAATAAATCCTTGATTCGAGCCGTTTTAATCTGTGCGCCTGGTGATTGCGAGTGCATGAAGCAAAAACATGAAATGTAGAAATAGTGCGGAAAAAGTAGATGTAGCGATATTTGAAACTGTCTTGTGAAGGCCGAGCATAGTAAACTGGCCTTTGTCAACAAGAATTCCGTCAGAGTCTGCAATAGATACCGCCGGCGATCCGGATCCAAAATAATATATATTATAGAAAACAAATGCTATAATAGAATTTACGAATATCATGTCTGAGATCATCAATGATCTAAAAAGAGTATAATTAGATATTGAACCAGAGATGTTGTTAATAAGTTCAACTATGGCAAATATTATCGCTAGCCAAGCGGTGAGAAGTGCGGACCTCAAGAATATTCCAAATATAATTGGCATTGCCATGTGTTGAGAAAAATAAACAATACCAGCGTCAATGATAAATGCCATAAATAGTACAAATATTATGCATAGAAATCTGATGAATAAGATAGTTGAGGTGCGCTGCATATTCCATCCAGGTGGAAACTACGCTCATAATGCGAGTTTTTTCACTTTATTTCAGGGGTGCCCGAGCCTCAGAAATACCGCCTGCCATTCGCCAGTCACCATCTGCAGAAGTACAGTCGTGTCCGACTTAAATGATTATCGCGAGAATGGAGACGGCTCCAATTATCAGAAAGGACGTTAAGAGGCGCTTATTTCCCCTTTTCTTGATGTTCCTAATGAGCACTTCAAAATTAGTTCCGTCAATGGTCTGGCTGACGGATTTATGGCGAGACGCGTTGAGCCCCGCACTAAACGGCCATCTCGCCTCCATCCATCATCAGGAACCGGACGGGCACGTACTATCTACGCCTTGGTGCAAGGCGTGGCGCGCGGTACAATGCGCTCCCTGCGGCTCTGGGGGGCACCGATGACATCGAGCTTCAATGTGCAGAGTGCGACCGGCTATGAACAGTTGATGGGGCGGTGGAGCCGGCAGCTGGCGCCGCCCTTCATCGATTTTGCCGGCATTGCCGACGGCGAACGGGTGCTGGACGTCGGCTGCGGCACCGGGAGCCTGACCTTTGCGCTGCCGCACGCGGCCGATCTCAGCGAGATTACCGCGATCGATTTTTCCCCCGTCTTCGTCGAAGCGGCGATTAAGGCCAACACCGATCCGAGGATCAAGATTCAGCAGGCCGATGCCTGCGCGCTTCCCTTTGCCGATGCTTCTTTCGACCGGGCGCTGGCGCTGCTGGTGCTGCATTTCGTTCCAGAGGCGGGAAAGGCGGTTGCCGAGATGCGCCGGGTCACGCGGCCGGGCGGCGTGGTCGCCGCCGTGGTCTGGGATCACCTTGGCGGCATGCCGGGCATGCGCATGGTGCTCGATACGGCGGCGATGCTCGATGAGAATGCGGAACAAATACGCAGCCGATATTGCTTCCAGCCGATGATGCGGCCGGGTGAGATGATGCAGAGCTTTGCCGCGCATGGCCTTGAAAAGGTCGAGCAGACGTCGCTGATGATCCGCATGGACTATCAGTCGTTCGAGGATTTCTGGCAGCCGATCGCGGCGGGCGAGGGACCCTTGGGCAAATATGTTGGCTCGCTGGATCAGGGACTGCGGGCAAAGGTCGACGCGGCAGTACGCGCGGCCTATGAGGCCGGCCAGCCTGACGGCCCACGGTCCTTTGCGGCGGTGGCTTGGGCATGCCGGGGGACGGTTCCGGAGGCTTGATAAGGTCGCCAACCTCATCCCTGTGCTCGTCACAGGGATCCAGCAGCGGCGCGTCGGTGGCGCGAAAGGCACCTTCGATCCGGCGTTCTCAAAAGTCATTCACGGCGCGGACGCGCCGTGGCTGGATTTCTGTGACAAGCACAGAAATGAGGGAGGATAGGAGACGCGCCTAACCAGCCCAGTTGTCCGTGGCTTTGTTGCGCCAGAAATGAAGGAAGTGCGGTGTCGCCGCCGCACTTCGAAACCTAAAGGGGACGCGACGTCAACGTCCGGTCTTCACACCACCGTCTCGCCGCCATCCACCACCAGGATCTGGCCGGTCATGTAGGAGGAGCGGTCGGAGACGAGGAAGAGGATCGACTCGGCGATCTCGTCGACACTTGCCCAGCGGCCGAGCGGCACCTTTTCGCGGATATAGGATTCGATCGCGCCGCGCCCGCCCATCTGGGCGATGAAGGGCTCGTTGAAGGGCGTGTCGACCCAGCCGGGGCAGAGCGCGTTGACCCGGATGCCGTGGCGTGCGTAGTCGCCGGCCATCTGCTTGGTCATGGCGATGACGGCGTGTTTGGTGGTGGTGTAGGCGATCATCTCGCGATCATAGAGCACGCCTGAGGAGGACGAGGTATTGACGATGACGCCGCGGCCGGCCGCCCTCATCGACGGCACGACGAGGCGTGCGGCCATGAAATGGGCGCGGACGTTGAGGTTCCAGGAACGGTCGAAGCCCGAAATCTCGACCTCTTCGAGATCGCCCGCCACTTGAGCGCCGGCATGGTTGTGCAGAATGTCGATGCTGCCGTGGCGATAGAGGATATCGGCGATACCATCGCTGAGCGCTGCGTCGTCGGTGACGTCGATCGCCAGCGCCTCGGCGCTGCCGCCCTTGGCGGCGATCGCCGCGACGGCGGTGCTGGCAGCCGCAAGGCTGCGGTCGACGACGACGACATGGGCGCCCTCGCGCGCCATGATGGCAGCACCCGCCTGACCGATCCCGGAGCCGGCTCCGGTCACGATCGCGACCCGGTCTTTCAGGATCATGGTTTCACTCCCCGGATTTTGTTTTCTTCTCTCGCATCAGGATGCGGGCGGTCAGGATCAGAAGCAGCGAGGCGACAAGCACCAGCGTCGCGATCGCGTTGATCTCGGGCGTCACGCCGCGGCGGATCGAGGCGAAGACGTAGATCGGTAGCGTGGTTTTCGAGCCCGCGACGAAGAAGGCGATGATGAAATCGTCGAAGGAGAAGGTGAAGGCCAGAAGAAAGCCGGCGAGGATCGACGGCAGGATCTGCGGCAGCACGATCAGCCGGAAGGTCGTGAGCGGTGTCGCGTAAAGGTCGCTCGAAGCCTCGACGATATCGCGGCCGAGGCTGGCGATGCGGGCCTTCACGATCATCGTCACCAGCGCCATCGAGAACAGGCCGTGGGCGGCGATGATCGAGCCGTAGCCGAGGCCGAGCTGCGGCGGCTGATCGCCCGGCCAGATGGTGGCGAGCGCCGGATTGATGAAGGAGAAGACGGCGACCAACGCCACCAGCGTCGCGATGCCGATGACGACGCCGGGCACGACGATTGCCGCTGCAAAGAGCGCATCGAAGATCGCCCGGTTGCGCGGCGCCAGCCGCTCCATGCCAAGGGCCGCCATGGTGCCGAAGATCGCCGCAAGCGTGGCGCTGGTGAAGGCGATTAGCAGGCTGTTCTGCAAGGCCGAGACCAGGAAGGTGTTGCCCAGCGCCTTGCCGTACCAGGCGGTCGAAAACCCGGTGAACTCGCTGGCGTTACGCCCGGCGTTGAAGGAGAACAAGACGACGAGCGCGATCGGCGCGTAGAGGAAGAGATAGACGGAAGAGATAAAGGCGCGCATCAGACGAGATCCACCTGTCTTGTGCCGGCAACGCGGAAGGCAATGCGCATCGCCACCATCAGGATCACCACGACAACGGCAACGAGGGTGACGGCGATCGCCGAGCCGAAGGGCCAGTTGCGCGATTGCAGGAAGAGATCGACCAGTGCATTGCCGATGAAGAACACTTTGCCGCCGCCCAAGAGCTGCGGGATCAGGTATTCGCCAAGAAGCAGGATGGTCACCAGCGCGACACCGGTCATCACCCCTGGTAGCGACAAAGGCAGGGTGACGCCGAAGAAGGTCGAGACCGGCTTGGCGCCGAGATCGGCGGAGGCTTCGAGCAGCCGGCGGTCGAGTTTTTCGAGGCTCACATAAATCGGCATGATCATTAGCGGCAGGTAGCCGTAGACGATACCGAGCAGCACGGCCCCGGGCGTGTTGAGCATCCTCACGTCCTCGATGCCGATCATCGACAAAAGGTTCGGGATGCCGCGCGAGCCAAGGATGTACATCCAGGCATAGGTGCGCACGAGCAGGCTGGTCCAGAAGGGTACGACCACCAGCGATACGAGGATCAGCCGGTAGCGCGGGTTCGCCTTGACCGCGAGATAATAGGCGACCGGATAGGCGATCAGCAGGCAGGCGAGCGCGCCGATCGGCGCGAGAACGAGCGTGTTCCAGAAGGCCGCCGCACGTGTCGGCAGGTTGGCGAACTGGGCAAAGGTGAAGGCCGCCTGATAGCCGCCTTCCGGTGCGCGTTCGCCGAAAGCGAAGACCAGCATGGCGATGAATGGCAGCACGAGGAAGATCATCAGCCAAGCCGCCGCCGGCGCCACCAGCGCCGCCGTCACCAGGTTTCTCTTCGTGTTCGTTGCCGCGGGCATAAAGTTCATCCGTTCGAGTTTCAGTCGTGTTTCGGTCTGCTTGGCGCGGTGAGGGAAAATGCCCCTCTTCTGCACACAGTGGGTAAGCGCCCCTCATCCGGCCTGCCGGCCACCTTCTCCCCGCTTTCGGGGCGAAGGACACTCGTGGCCCTCGCTTGGTCCCTCTCTTCCGACAGAAGCAAGAGGGCAGGGAGCTCGCCGCTTGTTCCTTCTCCCAGCAAGCGGGCAGGCGGATGAGGGGCAATTTCCAGGTTCAAGCCGACTTGAAGCGCGCCATCAGCTCTGCGCGGCCGGGGTCGGTCAGCGTCACGGCGGCGCCGAATTCGAGCGGGGTCAGCGATGCCTCGTCCGGATAGACGATCTTGTTGCCGGTCACGTCGGCCGGCAGCAGCTTCAGCACGCGGCTGTCGGTGGTTGGTGCGCCGTTGGCGATGTGCTCCTTCATGGCGTTTTCCGGCGCCATCAGATAGTTCAGCAGGGCATAGCCAGCGGCCTTGTTGGCGGCACTCTTCGGGATCGCGTAGAAATCCGACCAGATTTCACCACCGTCCTTGCCGAGCACGAACTGGATTTCCGGCATGTCGCGGTTGAGCTGGGCGCCGTCATTGGTCCAGCACATGGTCATCCAGGCATCGGTCGCGCGCATCGACGGCTGGTAGTCGCTGTTGATGGCGTAGAGATGCGGCTTCACCTTGATCAGCAGCTCCTCGGCCTTGGCTAGTTCGTCCGGCTTGATCGAGTTGAAGGAAAACCCAAGCGATACCAGCGCATTGCCGATGGTGGTGAGCTGGTAGTCGTGGACCATGGCGCGGCCGTCGGCCTCGGTCATGGCGATCTCGAAGAAGTCCTTCCAGCTGGTCACCGGCGTCTTGATCTTTCCGGAGTTGAGCGCGATGCCGGTTGTGCCCCAGTTCTTCGGCACGGCATAGGTCTTGCCGTCGACGACGCCTTCGTTTGTGAAGCGCGCCGTCTCGGTCGAGGCGTCGTAATTCGGCAGCTTCGACAGATCGAGCTCGTCGATGAGGCCGAGCTTCACATAGGTGGAGATCGTGTAGTTGGTGGGAACGAAGAGGTCCCAACCGGTGCCGCCGGCCTGGAGCTTCGCCAGCATTTCCTCGTTGGAGCCGAAGACATTGACCTCGACGGCAACGCCGGTTGCCGCCTGGAAGGCCTCGAACGTCGCGGGGTCATGGTAGTTCGGCCAGGTGGCGATCGACATCTGCGTGCCGAGATCGCCGGCGAAGGCGGTGGAATTGAAGAGGCCCGGCTGGCGCGCGAGAACTGCGGTCGCAAGCCCGAGGCCGGTGACGCCGAGGAAGTGGCGGCGCGTAACCGAGCCGCGCTTCAGGCGCATCAGTTCGTCCGAGAGCTGATCGGCGGTGATAGGGGCATTTTCTCTGTACCATTTGCTCATGACGCTGTTCCCTTTATCGTTTGACGTTCATGCGTAGGCGGCAGAACCGGCTTGGTGAGGCCGGGAGAGTTCAGGCTGGAAAGACGTGCAGCGCGTTCGGATCGAAGGCGAGGCCGACCTTTTCGCCGGGCTCCACCAGTTCGCTGTCGCCGAGCGTGCGACGGTCGGCCGTCACCAGGAAATCGCCGAGCCCGTCGACCGCGACGGAGTATTCGACGGCTGAGCCCAAAAAGATCCGGTGAGTGACGGTGCCGGCAAGCGCGTCTGCGCTGGCGGCGCCGTTGCGCGTCAGGCGGATCGCTTCGGGCCTGAGCGCCACCGTTGCCGCACCCTTCGTTCCATTGACGGCAGGGGTGGCGAAGCGGGCGCCGTTGGCAAGGACAAGCGACGAGGCGCCGTCGACGGTCGCATCGATGCGGTTGGTCTTGCCGACGAAATCGGCGACGAAGAGGCTTGCGGGACGATCGTAGATCTCCTGCGGCGGGCCGACCTGGACGATGCGGCCGGCATTCATGACGCAGACAAAATCGCTCATCGACAGCGCTTCTTCCTGATCGTGGGTGACGAGCACGAAGGTGATGCCGAGCTCGCGCTGCAGCGTCTGCAGCTCGATCTGCATGGCGGTGCGCAACTTCTTGTCGAGGGCCGCCAGCGGCTCGTCGAGCAAAAGCACCTTCGGCTTGTTGACGATGGCGCGGGCAAGCGCCACGCGCTGCTGCTGGCCGCCGGACATTTCATGGATGCGGCGTTTGCCGAAGCCGCCGAGCCGCACCATTTCCAGCGCCTCCTGGGCGCGGCGCGAAATCTCGGCGCCGGCGATGCGCGGCCGCATCTGCCTCAGGCCGTAAGAGACGTTCTGCTCGACGTCGAGATGGGGAAACAGCGCATAGTGCTGGAACACCATGTTGACCGGGCGCCTGTAGGCGGCAACGCCGTTCATCGGCTCGCCGCTGATGAAGACCGTGCCCTCGCTCGGCTGCTCGAAGCCGCCGATCATGCGCAGGCAGGTGGTCTTGCCGCAGCCGGAAGGCCCGAGAAGCGCCATGAAGGCGCCACGCGGCACCTCGAGATTAATGTCCGATACGGCCGTCACGGCGCCATAACGTTTGGCAACCGAACGGAATTCGATGTCGTTCGTCGAAGCGGATGTCACGTCTGTTCCCTGCGGTTGTTTTCGGATGCAGCCAGGAATCTCCCGTCCTGGCACTCCACCGTCATTGATATGCAGCCTAGTCAGCGCGCACCCTGCCGGTATATACCCCGAGAGAGGTATTTCAACGCGGAATGCTCTGTGTGAGGAGTATACCCCGGAGCAGGAAATATCGGCCGGGAGGGCGGTTTGAGCGTCGATCTCGAGGGGCTTTTTCAGGTCATGGCACCGTTGGTGGCAGGTCCTGCGCTAGACGACGAGGCGGTCGGCACCGCCTATCGGCGGCTGATGTCGACGCTGATGACCTTCGACTATGTGGTCGTCTTTGCCTATCGCGCCAAGGAACGGCCGATCGATCTCTTCAGCACCTTCAACGCTAGGGATCACGTCCTCTTCGTCAGCCTCTACCAGGCGGGGCCCTATCTGCTCGACCCGTTCTACCATGCGGCGTCACAGGGCAAGCCGGGCATCTGGCGGATGCGGGAACTGGCGCCTGACCGGTTTTTCTCCTCGGAATATTATCGCACCTACTATGTGCAGACCGGGCTTGCGGAGGAAGTCGGCTTCTTCGTGCCGGTCGACGAGCAGATCACCGTCGTGCTGTCGCTGATGCGGCGCGAGGCGACGGGGCCGTTCAGCGCCGCGGAATTCGCCCTGTTGAAGAAGGTCGAGCCGCTGGTGTCGGCGCTGGTGCGCCATCATTGGGCGGGTCTCGGCCGCCGCTTCGATGCGGCGCTGGCGAAAACCGGCCGCAGCCGCCGCAAGGCGACCCACCCGCCGGCCGATGGCGTCTGGCAGCATCTCAATCTGACGGACCGCGAAGCCTCGATCATCGAGCTGGTGCTGCAGGGCCATTCGTCGGAATCGATCGGCCTCAGGCTCGGCATCTCCACCGGTACGGTCAAGGTTCACCGCCGGAACGTCTACCGCAAGCTCGGCATTTCCTCGCAGACGCAATTGCTGTCGCTGTATCTGAGAAACCTCGGGCAGTAAGCCGTGTAGGCGCCGCCCATCACTGCATGCCCGCCCGTAGCGGCGCCCCGACGGCGCGCCGCGCCGGTCGATGCCGGCTCTCCCAATCCCATTCCTCCACAAACGTGATCGATCGCGCGGCTGATCGCTATTGACATTTTTTGCACGCCATGAAATTTCTTTCATTAACGGATAAAAATATCACGCGGTGCAAAATTTATCATGCAACGCAACAAGGACCGGGTGGAGACAATGACGATTGGCGGGACAGGTATTCGTGACGACGAGACCAGCATGGCGACGCGGGCGGCCTGGCTGCACTATGCCGGCGGACTGACGCAGGCGGAGGTCGCCAAGCGACTCGGCCTTACATCGCTCAAAGCCCACCGGCTGATCATGAAGGCCAACCAGGAAGGGCTGGTGAAGGTCTATATCGACGGCGAAGTCTCCGAATGCGTCGAACTCGAGCAGGCGCTTTCGGCCCGCTTTGGCCTCGACTATTGCGAGGTGGTGCCGGACTTCGATTCCGACGATCTGCCCCTGAAGGCGCTCGGCATTTCCGGCGCGCAGTTCCTGAAGCGCGAGATCGAGCGCGGCGAGACGGCACTGGTCGGCGTCGGCCACGGCCGCACGCTTGCCGCGTGCGTCGAATATCTGCCGCGCATGGCAAGCGGCAACACCCGCTTCGTGTCGCTGCTCGGCGGGCTCACCCGCAAGTTCTCGGCCAACCCGCATGACGTGATCCACCGGCTCGCCGAGCGCACCGGTGCGGAGGCCTATGTCATGCCGGTGCCGTTCTTCGCCAACACGGTCGAGGATCGCGACGTGCTCTTCAGCCAGCGCGGCGTGCGTGAGGTCTTCGATCTCGCCAAGACCGCGGATCTCTTGATGGTCGGCATCGGCACCGTCGAGCGCGAGGCATCGCTGGTCTCGACCGGCATGATCGAGATGAGCGAGATCGAGGAAATCCAGAAGGGCGGGGCCATGGGCGAATTGCTCGGCCACTTCTTCGACAAGGACGGCGCACCAGTCGAAACAGCGTTGTCCGACCGGACCTTCACGCTCAGCCGCGAGGACCTGAAGAACCGCCGCACGGTTGCTGTGGCCGGCGGCAAGATCAAGGAGCCGGCCATTCGCGCCGTGCTCGCAAGTGGACACTTAAGCGGCCTTATCACCGACGAGCGGACGGCACGGGCGCTTGCGGCCGAAAGCGCATGAGGCGCTGAGACATTCGAGGCCATGCGGAGGGCAGGGAGGATCTGCCGTTCGGGTCTCAAAGGGAGGAATACCGGTGGGGTAGCCGGCAGTCGCAATCATACCCGCAACGGAGGAGAAGACGGATGTACGAGAAGGAGAAGGACCTCATCAGCGCATTCCTGCGTGGGGAGGTGGATCGCCGCGGCATGCTCAAGGGATTGGGGGCTGCAGGCCTGACCGCCGGCACGGCCGGCACGTTGTTCAACATGATGTCGACCCGGGCGCTTGCCGCCGATTTCGACTGGAAGGCGCATTCCGGCAAGAAGCTGAAGCTGCTTTTGAACAAGCACCCGTATGCCGATGCGATGATCGCCAACCTGCAGGCCTTCAAGGACCTGACGGGCATCGAGGTCACCTATGACGTGTTCCCGGAAGATGTCTATTTCGACAAGGTGACGGCGGCGCTTTCGTCGGGCTCGGCCGAATACGACGCCTTCATGACCGGCGCCTACATGACCTGGACCTATGGCCCGGCCGGCTGGATCGCCGACCTCAACGAATGGATCAAGGATCCGACCAAGACCAATCCCAACTACAATTGGGACGATTTCCTCGCAGGCGTGAAGAACTCCTGCGCCTGGAACGGCCAGCCGGGTGGAGCGCTTGGGTCGGAAGACGCCAAGCAATGGTGCATTCCGTGGGCGTTCGAACAGAACAACATCACCTATAACCGCGAGATGTTCGACAAGGCCGGCGTCGAATTACCGAAGAACCTCGACGACATGATCGCGGTCGCGGCCAAGCTGCAGAAGGACATCGGCGGCATTTACGGCATCGGTGTGCGTGGTTCGCGCTCCTGGGCGACGATCCACCCGGGCTTCCTGTCGGGATATGCCAACTTCAACCAGAAGGACCTGAACGTCGGCGCGGACGGCAAGCTGTCGGCGGCGATGAACACCGCGGAATCGAAGGCCTATCACGCCAAGTTCGTGCAGATGATCCAGGAAAGCGGCCCGAAGGACTGGTCGACCTATACCTGGTATCAGGTCGGCACCGACCTTGGCGCCGGCGCATCGGCGATGATCTTCGACGCCGATTGCCTGGGCTACTTCATGAACGGCGGCGACAACAAGATGGCTGGCAAGCTCGGCTATGCCGCCTTTGCCGCAAACCCGGAAGCGACAGCCTCGACGCCGAACATCTGGATCTGGTCGCTCGCCATGTCCAACTTCTCCAAGGATAAGGACGCCACCTGGTACTTCCTGCAATGGGCCTCCGGTCCGGAGCATGCGCTGTTCGGCGCCACCAAGATGGACTTCGTCGATCCGGTTCGCCAGTCGATCTGGAAGGACGAGATCTTTCGCGAGAAGCTGAACGGCAAGTATCCGGGCTACGTCGAAATGTTCGACGCTTCGGCCGCCGGCGCCTCCATCAAGTTCACGCCGCAGCCGCTGTTCTTCGACGTCACCACCGAATGGGCGGCGACGCTGCAGAAGATGGTCGCCAAGCAGGTGCCTGTCGATGAAGGTCTCGACCAGCTTGCAGAAAGCATCAACCGCCAGCTCCAAGAGGCGGGTCTCGGCTGATAGGCCTCCCAAGCGATGCCCGGCGCTTGGATGCGCCGGGCATCCCGAGATGCCGGTTGAGCCGGCCTGTTGCGACCGGTTTGAGGTTGCACCGAAATCAACCCGAGATGCCGAGGGACTGGCGCGGCGCCTATAGGCTCCCGCGTGCCGCGTGCTCTTTAAAGACTTCAGGAACGGAGCTCGACATGGCTTCAACAGAAATCCTCCGCAGACCGGCCTCCGGTTTCAGGATCAGCAGGAAGATGCTTCCCTACGTGCTGAGCCTGCCGGCGTTGCTCGTGTGCATCGGCATCCTCATCCCGTTCTTCACGGCGGTAATCTATTCCTTCCAGCGCTATCGGCTGAGCCAGCCCTGGGCGCGCCAGTTCAACTGGGGCGAAAACTATCTCAACTTCGTCACCGACCCGGCCTTCTGGAACACGCTCAAGGTGTCGCTGCTCTATGCCGGGCTCACCGTGACGCTGGAACTCTTGCTCGGTCTCGGCATCGCGCTGCTTTTGCAGCGGCGCTCGACGGTCAACAACTTCATCTCGATTATGCTGCTTCTGCCGCTGATGATCGCGCCGGCGCTCGCCGCCTTGATGTGGAAGCTGATGACCAATCCGAGCTTCGGCATCCTCAGCTATCTCGCAAGCCTCATCGGCCTGCATGATTTCCGCTGGGCGTCCTCGCCGGACACCGCGCTTCTGACCGTCGTTCTCGTCGATATCTGGGTCTACACGCCCTTCATCATGATCCTGCTTCTGGCGGGCCTGCGCTCGCTGCCGACGCAGCCCTTCGAGGCGGCGGCCCTCGACGGCGTGCCGCGCAGCTTCGTCTTCTTCCGCATCACGCTGCCGATGCTGACGCCCTATATCCTGACGGCGACGCTCTTCCGGCTGCTCGACAGCATCCAGCAGTTCGACATCATCTACGCGATGACGCAAGGCGGGCCCGGCAACACGCTCACCGTCTTCCAGGTCGAGGCCTATCTCAACTTCTTCCAGTCGACCAATGTCGGCCGTTCGGCAGCGCTGCTGATCATCCTGTGGGCGATCACCTACACGCTGTCCAACGTCTTCATCAAGAACTGGCTGCGGCTGCGCGAGCGCGCTCGCGGCGAAGCGTAAAGGAGGGACCAATGGAAACCATGTCTCCGCTCGAACGGGTCTTGCGCGGTCTCGCCCTCACGCTCGTCGTCGTCTTCTTCATGTTCCCGATTTTCTGGATCTTCCTGATGTCGTTCCAGACGAACGAGACGATCCTCGCAATCCCGCCGTCGATCGTGTTCTCGCCGACACTGTCGAACTACGCGGCGCTGATCACCGGCAAGCTGCAGACGGCGGCCGGTACGCTCGACATTGCCTTCATGCGCAATCTCGGCAACTCGATCTTCCTGTCGGTCGCCTCCGTTGCCGTAGCGCTGGTGCTCGGCGTGCCCGCGGCCTATGCGTTTGCCCGCCACAAGTTCAAAGGTTCGGAGGACATCGCGTTTACGCTGCTGTCCTTCCGCTTCGCGCCGCCTCTCCTGGTGCTACTGCCGCTGACGCAGTATTTCCAGTGGCTCGGCCTCTCCAACACCTATTTCGGCCTGATCTGGGTCTACCAGCTCATCTGCCTGCCACTCATCCTCTGGATCGTGCGCGGCTACTTCGAGGATATCTCGGCCGACGTCGAATATGCCTATCGCATCGCCGGCCATTCTTGGTTTGCGACGTTCCGCAAGATTGCTCTGCCGCTTGCCGGACCGGGCATTGCCGCTGCCGGCCTGCTCGCCTTCATCTTCGCCTGGAACAATTTCGTCTTCGCGCTGGTGTTGGCATCTGCCGACAAGCAGCCGGTGACGGTCGGTGCGCTTGCCTTCGTCACCTCCTCGGGCATCCAATACGGACAGATCGCCGCGGCCATCGTGCTTTCGGTCACGCCGACGCTCGCACTTGCACTCTACGCCCAGCGCTACCTCGTCGAAGGCCTGTCGCTCGGCGCGGTGAAAGGGTAACTCATGACCACGCTGCAACTGAAGAATATCGTCAAGCGCTACAAGAGCCAGACGGTTCTCGACGACTTGACTCTCGACGTCGCCGATGGCGAGCGGCTGGTGCTTTTCGGCCCCTCCGGCGCCGGCAAGACGGTGCTGCTCCGGCTGGTGGCCGGGGTCATCGAGCCCGACGAGGGCCGGGTGCTGATCGGTGGCGAGGACATGACCGACGTCGATGCCGAGCATCGCGGCGTCGGCATGGCCTTCCAGAACTTCGCGCTCTTCCCGCACATGAGCGCTTTCGACAACATCGCAAGCCCGCTGACGGCGACGAGATCGTCGAAGGACAGGATCGCCGCCGGCGTGCAGAAGGTCGCGAAGCTCCTCAAGATCGACCATGTGCTGAGCCATCATCCGAAGGCGCTTTCCAACGGCCAGAAGCAGCGCACCGCGCTTGCCCGCGCGCTCGTCGGCTCGCCGCCGCTTCTGCTGCTGGATGATCCCTTGCGCAACGTCGATGCAAAGCTCCGCTTCGAGATGCGGCTGGAACTGCCGCGGCTGCTCGCGGCGCAAGGCGCCACCGTCGTCTACGTCACCCAGGACTACAAGGAGGCGATGGCGCTCGGTGACCGCATCGCCGTCATGGCCGCTGGCCGCATCCGCCAGGTGGGCACGCCGCAGGAAATCTACAATGCGCCGGCCGATATCGAGATCGCGCGGCTCTTCGGCGATCCCACCATCAACCTGCTCGACGTGGTGCCGCAGCGCAGCGGCGACGGCGTGTTCGTCGAGCTCTCCAATGTCCGGGTGCGGCTTGCCGACTATGATGCCGATGTCGCGGGTAAGGAATGCGTCCTCGGCCTGCGTCCGGAGGCGATCAGCTTTGCCGACGCCGGAGCGCCCGGTGCGATCCCTGTGACGGTGGAGGCGGAGACGCCGCTCAACGAAAAGACCGTGACGCTGGCACTGACCGCCCGCGGCCGCGAAATCCTGGTGTCGCGTCCAGCTGGTACGCCTGGTCCGGTCGCCGGCCCGGCCCATATTGCCGTCAATGGCTCCCAGGCCTTCCTCTTCGACAAGACGAGCGGCGCCCTGCTGCCGCGCGCCGACCTCGCAGCCAAGCGCAATGGAGAAGCGGCATGACCGACACCGCTCTTTTGATCAAGGACGTCGACAAATTCTACGGCCCCGTCGACTACGGCGTGCACGCCGTGAAGAAGCTGAACATGGATGTTCAGAAGGGCGAGATCATCGCGCTGCTGGGCTCGTCCGGCTGCGGCAAGACCTCGACATTGCGCATGATCGCCGGCTTCGAGGCGGTCTCGCGTGGCACGATCTCGCTTGCCGGCCGGCCGGTGCAGACCTTGCCGCCGGTGCGCCGCAACGTCGCCATGGCGTTTGAGGGCTATTCGCTCTACCCGCCGCTCACGGTGCGCGAGAACATCGCCTTCGCGCTCAAGGCTTCGAAGCTTTCGCAGGGTGTCGTCGACGAGAAGGTCGCTGGTATCGCCAAGCTTTTGGAGATCGAAGACATTCTCGGGCGCTATCCAAGCTCGATCTCCGGCGGCCAGCAGCAGCGCGCCTCGCTTGGGCGGGCTCTCATCCGCGATGCCAGCCTGCATCTGCTCGACGAGCCGATGGGACAACTGGAGCCGCAGCTTCGCGCGCTGCTTCGCGGCCGCATCAAGCACTACATCAAGGAGCGCGGGCTGACGGCGATCCTCGTCACCCACGACCAGACCGAGGCCAACGCGCTCGCCGACCGCATCGCCGTCATGGAAGGCGGGGTGCTGCAGCAGTTCGACACCCCGCAGAAGATCAAGGAGCGGCCGGCCAATCTCTTCACCGGCACCTTCGTCGGCGAGCCGCCGATGAACGTCTTCGAGGCCAGCGTTTTGGGATCGGAGAGCAAAGTTGCCTTCGGCCTCAAGGATGGCGTGCGGCTCGAATATCCAGCCTCGGACTTCTCGCATGCGGTGCGTGATGCGCTGGTTCAGCGGCAGAAGGTGGTGCTCGGCATCCGGCCCTATTCGGTGCGCCGCAGCGCCGACGGCGTCACCGGCCGCGTGGCCGTCAACCAATGGCTGGGTGACCAGACCCATATCGCCGCGGATTTTGCCGGCGGCACCATGGTGCTGGTCGAGCACGACCGGACGGAGCTTGATGTCGGCCAGCCGATCGGTATCCATCTCGACCCGTCGAGCCTGCATGTCTTCGACGGCGAAAGCGGCCGGGCGATCAGCCATGGACAGGAGCTCGCCTGATGCGGGATATCCTCATCGGCATAGATGCGGGTACGTCGGTCATCAAATCGGTGGCCTTCGACCTGCGCGGTCGGCAGATCGCCATGGCGGCCCTGCCGAACGCCTATGAGGCCGTGGGCCGCGCCGGCAGCGTGCAGGATCTCGACCGCACCTGGGCCGATGCGGCCGCGACGCTCAAGCAGCTCTCCGACAAGATCGAAAACCTCCCTGGCCGTGTTGCCGCGATCGCGGTGACCGGTCAGGGGGATGGCACCTGGATGATCGACAGGGCAGGCGAGCCCGTTGGCAAGGGCTGGCTCTGGCTTGATGCGCGCGCCGGCGAGACGGTGGAGCGGCTACGCGCCGACAGCGGTGATATCGCCCGCTTTCTAAGCACCGGCGTGGGGCTCGCCGCCTGCCAGCAGGGCCCGCAGCTTCGCTGGATGCACGACCATGCGCCCGACATGTTGAACGGCGTCGCAACGACGTTCCATTGCAAGGACTGGCTCTATTTCAGGCTGACCGGCAAGCGCGCCACCGACCCGTCCGAGGCCAATTTCAGCTTCGGCAATTTCCGCACCCGCAGCTACAATGACGACGTCATCGCCTTCCTCGGCCTCGAAAAGCTGAAACATGTGCTGCCGGAGATCGTCGATGGTGCCTCGACCCATCACCCGCTCTCAGGCGACGCGGCGAAGGCCACGGGCCTCATCGAGGGCACACCCATCGTGCTCGGTTACGTCGATGTCGTTTGCACCGCGCTGGGCGCTGGCCTCTATGATCCCGGCACCGATACCGGCTGCTCGATCATCGGTTCGACCGGCATGCATATGCGACTGGCCAACGGTGCCGACGATGTGCGCCTCAACCGCGATTTGACCGGCTACACCATGTGCATGCCGATCCCGGGCACCTATGCGCAGATGCAGTCGAATATGGCAGCGACGCTCAACATCGACTGGATCCTGTCGGTGGCATCCGGCCTGCTCAAGGGCATGGGCGTCGAGAAATCCAAGAACGAACTGCTTTCCCATGTCGACGGCTGGCTTGCGGACGCCAAGGACACGCCGCTGATCTTCCAGCCCTATATCTCGGAGGCGGGCGAGCGCGGGCCTTTCGTCGACGCCTCGGCCCGCGCCTCCTTCGTCGGCCTCTCGATCACCCACGGTTTCGGCGACATGGTGAAGGCGGTCTTTGACGGGCTCGCCATGGCGGCGCGCGATTGCTACGCGGAGATGGGGCCGCTGCCGGCGCGCATCCGGCTGACGGGTGGTGCTGCCCGCAGCGCCTCGCTCCGCCGCATCCTCGGTGCGGCGCTCGGCGCCAGCGTCCAGACGAGCGAACGGGAAGAGGCGGGTGCTGCCGGTGCTGCGATGATCGCCGCTGTATCGCTCGGCATCTATCCCTCGATGGCCGATTGCCTCGGCGATTGGGTCACCCCCTACCAACGACCGGCGGAAGCCGCCGATCCGGTGCTTAGCTGTCGCTTTGACGAACTCTTCCCCGCCTACCAGCAGTCGCGAACAGCGCTCAGACCCGTCTGGCACGCACTCTCCCAAAGTGCTGACGCCGGAAATCAACAGGAAACACCGAAATGAAGAAGATAGCCATTATCGGCGACCGGTTCATGCTGCCGGATGTGTTCCGCGACAAGATCGTCGAGGCGACCGGCAACGGCCATGACATCCGCACGCTCGAACTGCCCTGGCCCGATGTGCCGATGGAGCACGGCTATGCCGTCGAAGGCATGGACGGGCTGAAGGAATACCTCGGCAAGCCCGAGGACATCGTCGAATTCATCGGTGACGCGGAAATCCTGGTGACGCAGCTGGCGCCGCTGTCGCGAGGGATGCTTGCGGCACTGCCCGGCCTCAAGCTCGTCGCGGTCTCGCGCGGCGGACCTGTGAATATCGACATGGGTGCGGCGCGCGACGCAGGTGTGCGCGTCGTCAACACGCCCGGCCGCAATGCGAGCGCCGTTGCCGAATTCACGCTCGGCGCGATCCTCGCCGAGACGCGGCTGATCCGCACCGGGCATGAGGCGCTGCGCAAGGGCGAATGGCGCGGCGATCTCTATCGCGCCGACCGCACCGGCCGCGAACTCTGCGAAATGACCGTTGGCGTCATCGGTTACGGCAATATCGGCACGAAGGTCGTGCGTCTGCTGCGCGCCTTCGGCACCAAGGTGCTGGTGCACGACCCCTATGTGCAGCTTTCGGCGGACGACCTCAATGCTGGCGTCGAGCAGGTCTCGCTCGACGATCTTCTGTCCCGCTCGGACCTCGTGACGCTGCATCCCCGCGTCACGGAGGAGACGCGCAATATGATGAACGCCGAGACCTTCGCCAAGATGAAGCCGGGCACGATCTTCGTGAACACGGCGCGTGGCCCGCTCTGCGACTACGACGCGCTCTATGAAAACCTGCTGAGCGGCCATCTCTCGGCGGCGATGCTGGAGACCTTCGCCGTGGAGCCGGTACCGGAGGATTGGCCGCTGCTGCAACTCCCCAATGTGACGCTGACGCCGCATATCGCCGGCGCCTCGGTGCGCACCGTGACCTTTGCCGCCGAAATGGCGGCCGAGGAAGTCCGCCGCTACATCGCCGGCCTGCCGCCGGTTCATCCCTGCTGAGGTGACAGTTATGAGCGAACGCGAACTGCGCCAGTCGATCGTCGACCATTGCCGCCACATGAACGCCATCGGGCTCAACCAGGGCACGTCGGGCAATATCAGTCTGCGCCACGGCGAGACCATGCTGGTGACGCCCTCGGGCATTCCCTATGACGAGATGACGGCCGAGATGATCGTCGCCATGCCGATCGAGGGCGAATACGGAAGCTGGTCAGGGCCGAAGAAGCCGTCGGTCGAATGGCCGTTTCACCTGGATATCCTGCGCGCTCGGCCGGAGGTCGGTGCCGTCGTCCACACCCATGCGATGTATTCGACCATTCTGGCGATCGCCCGCAAGCCGATCCCGGCCTGCCACTACATGATCGCGGCCTTCGGCGGCAGTGATGTGCGCGTCGCGGACTACGAGCGCTATGGCACCAAGGCGCTCTCCGACAGCGTCTTGCGCGCCCTCGAAGGCCGCAGTGCCTGCCTGATGGCGAACCACGGCATGATCGCGACCGGCGCGAGCCTGGAGAAGGCGATGTGGGCGGCGGTCGAGCTCGAGACGATCGCCAAGCAGTACTACCACACGCTGCTGATCGGCGGCCCGGTGCTCCTGTCGGAGGCCGAGATATCAGGCGTGATCGAGGGCTTCTCCACCTATGGCCTGCAGGACAAGACGAAGGCGGCGTGAGGCATGGCGGCGATGGCGACAGGAGTAACGACGGTGGGTTCCGAGACCAGAGTGTATGATCTGTTTGTCATCGGCGGCGGCGTCAATGGCGCGGGCATTGCGCGCGACGCCGCCGGGCGAGGGCTTTCGGTTCTCTTGTGCGAGAAGGACGATCTGGCGCAGGGCACGAGCTCGCGTTCGGGCAAGCTGGTGCATGGCGGTCTGCGCTATCTCGAATATTACGAGTTTCGTCTGGTGCGCGAGGCGCTGATCGAACGCGAGGTGCTGCTTCAGTCCGCGCCGCACATCATCTGGCCGATGCGTTTCGTGCTGCCGCACAACCCGGAGGATCGGCCGGCCTGGCTCGTGCGGCTCGGGCTCTTCCTCTATGACCATCTCGGCGGACGCAAACGGCTGCCGGGGACGCGGAGCCTCAATCTTTCGACCGCGCCGGAGGGCGCGCCGATCAAGCGCGAATACCGCAAGGCGTTCGAGTATTCCGACTGTTGGGTGGATGACGCCCGCCTCGTCGTCCTGAACGCGCTCGATGCCCGCTCCCGTGGCGCCCGGGTCTTGACGCGCACCGCCTGCAGCGCGATCCGCCGGCGCGACGGGCTCTGGTTTATCGAGATGACCGATACGCGAACCGGCGCCAAGACCGAGGCGAGGGCACGGTGTGTGGTCAACACGGCCGGCCCCTGGGTCAACGACGTGATCGGCCGGATCGGCGGGCTGAACTCCAGCCGCAGCGTGCGCCTCGTCAAGGGTAGCCACATCGTCGTGCCGAAGTTCTGGGAGGGGCGGCAGGCCTATCTGGTCCAGAACCCGGACAAGCGGGTGATCTTCATCAACCCCTATCAGAACGATCTGGCGCTGATCGGCACGACGGACATCCCCTATGAAGGCCGGCCGGAGGACGTATCGGCCGACGGCAACGAGATTAGCTATCTGCTGAAGTCGGTAAACCGCTACTTCAAGCAACAACTGACCTCTGACGATATCGTCTATAGCTTCTCCGGCGTGCGCCCGCTCTATGACGACAACGCCGAGAACCCCTCCGCCGTCACCCGCGACTATATTTTCGAGGTCGATGCGGCCGATGGCCAGGCGCCTCTGCTCTCGGTCTTCGGCGGCAAGATCACCACGTTCCGCAAGCTTTCCGAACATGCATTGGAACGGCTGAAACCCTTCTTCCCCAAGATGGGACCGGCCTGGACGGCACGCGCCCATCTGCCGGGCGGCGACATGGCGGATGCCGATTTCGAGCAGTTCCTGGGAGATCTCAAGGCACGCTACCGCTTTCTGCCCGCCGATCTCGCCAAGCATTATGCGCGGCTCTATGGCACCAGGACGCATGCGCTGCTTGCCGGTGCCACCGCGGTCGAGGATCTCGGGCCGGCCTTCGGCTCGCTCCTTCGCGAGCGCGAGGCGCGCTTCCTCATCGACAACGAATGGGCGCTGACGGCGGACGACATTCTTGACCGTCGGACCAAACACGGCCTGCACATGACACTGGCCGAGCGGCAGGCCTTCACCCATTGGCTGGAACGTCAGCAGGCGGCGGCTTGAAGGAGACCGAGATGCGAAGTCTGGAATTCGAAGCGCTTCTCGATCTTTCGGCCCGTATCGGGTCGGATCCGCTGCTGGTGCAGGGGGCGGGCGGCAACACCTCGATCAAGGAGGGTGGGGCGCTCTGGATCAAGGCCTCGGGGCTCTGGCTGGCGCATGCCCGCCAGCGCGACGTCATGGTGCCAGTGGCGCTCGATCCGTTGCTCGATGCGCTGGAGCGCAATGATCCGGCGACGGAGAAGGCCCAGGACTTCGTGATTGCCGAGCGCAACCCCTCTGGCCTGCGCCCTTCGATCGAAACGACGGTGCATGCGCTGATGCCGCAGAGGGTGGTGGTGCATGTGCATTGCGTCGAGACGATCGCGACGGCGGTGCAGACGATCGGTGCCGCGATCGCCGCCGAGCGGCTCGCCGGTTTCCCGCATGTCTTTGTGCCCTATGCCCGGCCGGGGTTGCCACTTGCCAGAGCTATAGCCGAACGGGTGCAGGACAACACCTCGGCGCTGGTTCTCGGCAACCATGGCCTTGTCGTCGCTGCCGAGAGCGTGGTCGATGCGACCATCCTGCTGACCGACATCACGCGCTGCCTGACCGGGCAGAGGCGGGAGGCGCCGACGGCGGATGTGGCGGCCCTTTCGCGGCTTGCCGTCGACAGCGACTACCGGCTGCCGGAGGATCCGTACCTGCACGCGGTGGCGGCCGACCTCGACAGCTGCCGGCTTGCCGCCGGCGGCAGCCTCTATCCCGACCACGTGATTTTCCTCGGCAAGGGCGTCGTAGTAGCCGCTCCCGGCGAGACCGCGCTTGCGATCGAGGCGAAGCGGCGTGCTGCCGGCGAGAGCCTGCCGCCGTTGCTGCTTTTCCCCGGCAAGGGCGTGCTGGTGCAGAAGGAGATGTCCGCCGGCGCCTTCGCCATGGCGCGGTGCCTCGCTGACGTGACGGCACGCATTCCGGCGGATGCTCGCCTGCGCTACCTGACGGAAGCGGAAAACGCGGAACTTCTCGGATGGGATGCTGAGAAATACCGCCAGCAGCTCAACCGCGCCGGACAGGTGCTGCAATGAGCGGTGACAAGCTGGTCCTCGGCATCGATATTGGCACCTCGGGCGCGCGGGCAGTGGCCATGGCCGCGGATGGCGTCGTCGTCGCATCGGGTGCGGCGAGACTCGCGTCCTTCTCCGGGGATCATCGCGATCCCATCGGCTGGTGGAAGGCGGTGCAGGCGGCGCTCGGCGAAACGCTCGGAAGTATCGACAGGCGACAGGTTACAGCGCTCGCGATCGACGGCACGTCCGGAACGATGCTGCCGGTCGATCAAAGCGGTGCGCCGCTGGCGACGCCGATGATGTACAACGATCCGGTTGCCGACCGGGCTCTTCTCGATGCGGTTTCCGCCCATGCGCCGCGGGAGAGTGCTGCCCATGGCGCCACATCCGGCCTTGCCAAGCTTCTCGCCTTCCAGTCGGTGCCGGATGTTTTCCGGGTGATCCATCAAGCCGATTGGCTCGCCGGGCACTTCACCGGGCTCTATGATGTCTCCGACGAAAACAATGCCCTCAAGACTGGCTACGACCCGGTATCACGCTCGTGGCCGGAGTGGATCGGAAGGACGGGGGCGCGTGTCGAGCTTTTGCCAGACGTGCTGCCAGCCGGCGCGCCGATCGCGACCATCGCGCCGGCGGCGGCCGAAGCCTTTGATCTACCGGCCGGCGTGGTGATCGTTGCCGGCACCACGGACGGGTGCGCCTCGTTCCTGGCAACGGGCGCCGATCAGCCGGGGGACGGCGTCAGCGCGCTTGGCACGACTTTGACGGTGAAGATGCTCTCCGAACGGCCGCTGTTTGCGCCGGAATATGGGCTCTACAGCCACCGCATCGGCGAGATGTGGCTTGCGGGTGGGGCATCCAATACCGGCGGGGTGGTGCTCGCCGAGCATTTCTCGCCGGAAAGGATCGCCGTGCTTTCTGAGGAGATCAACCCGGTCGTCGATACCGGGCTCGACTACTATCCGCTCGTCAAACCCGGCGAGCGTTTTCCGGTCGCCGATTCGGATTTTCTGCCGCGGATGAGCCCACGGCCGGCCGACGATGCGACCTTTCTGAAGGCAATCTTCGAAGGCATTGCCGGGGTCGAGAGCCTCGCCTACCAGCGGTTGGCCGCGCTCGGCGGGCCGACGCTTCGTTCGCTCCGCAGCGTTGGCGGCGGCGCGAAGAATGCGGCCTGGACCGCAATCCGCGCGCGCAAGTTCGGCGTGCCATTCCTGCCGGTTCTCTCGGAGGAGGCCGCCGCCGGCACGGCGCGGCTTGCGCTGGCCGGCGCCAGGAAGGCAGGTGTGCTGTGACGGTCGTGCAAACCATCGAGAGGCTGAGTGCGATTGCCGATCGCTACGATGCGTTCTTGATCGACCAGTTCGGCGTGCTGCGCGACGGGCGCGGATCCTACCCGGGGGCGGCCGAAACGTTGGTGCGGCTGAAGCAGGCCGGCAAGCGCATCGTCATCCTCTCTAATTCGGGCAAACGCTCCGCGGAAAACGACCGCCGTCTGGTCGATCTTGGTTTCGTTGCCGGCAGCTGGGACTGGTTCCTGACCTCGGGCGAGGTCGCCTGGCAGATCCTGAAACGGGAACGTGAAGGCGTAAGCGGCGGGGCGCGCAAATGCCTGCTCATCAGCCGCGACGGCGACGTCTCGCCAATGACGGGCCTCGATCTCGAGCGCAGCGAAAACGGCGCGGATGCCGATATCGTGCTTCTTGCGGGGAGCGAAGGCGACGTCTATCCGCTCTCTCACTATGAGGCGTTGCTGGCGCCGGCGGCCGCGCGTGGCGTTCCGTGCCTCTGCACCAATCCCGACAAGGTGATGCTGACGAAGACCGGAAATGCCTTCGCCGCTGGGCGTATCGCCGAGCTTTACGAAGAGCTCGGCGGTAGCGTGCGCTGGATCGGCAAGCCCTTTGCCGACATCTACGCCTCTGCGCTCGATTTCCTTGGGCATCCCGACCCGACGCGGGTCGCAGCCATCGGCGACAGCATCGAGCACGACATTGCGGGGGCAGCGAGTGCGGGGCTTCATTCTGTCTTGGTCACAACGGGGGTTCTGGAGCAGGCCTCCGACGAGGAACGCCGCCGGCTCTTTGCCGAACATGGCGCGTCCCCCGATTTCATCCTTCCGAAATTTCTCTGGTAGCCGGGAGTAAGGTCGTGGCCTTCACGCTGTCGCTCAACACCAATCCGCTAGTCAACCGTTTCGCCGAAGCCGACGACCTGATCGACACGATCGCCGAGAAGATCGGCATCGGCTACGTGCAGCTGACGCATGAATTCGTCAATCCGGGCTGGCCGGCGGCGACGATCGCCAAGACCGTCAGGCAGTTTCGCAAAGCGCTGGACCGCACCGGGGTGAAGATCACCTCGGGCATGACCGGCCCCTATGGCCGGCTCAACCATTTCGGCCATCCGGATCCGGATGTGAGGCGCTACTATGTCGACTGGTTCAAGACCTTTGCCGATATCTCCGCCGAGCTCGGCGCCTCCGGCATGGGCACGCAGTTCGCGATCTTCACGCTGAGGGATTACGACGATCCGGCGCGGCGCGAGGAGATGATGCGGATCGCCATCGAATGCTGGCGCGAAGTGGCAGAGCACGGCAAGGCGGCGGGGCTCTCCTACGTCTTCTGGGAGCCGATGTCGGTCGGCCGCGAATTCGGCCACACGATCGAGGAATGCCGATCGCTCGACCGGCGGCTGGCCGAGGCCGATCTGCCGATTCCAATGAAGATGATGGTCGACATCGACCATGGCGACGTCACCTCGGACAATCCCGATGATATCGATCCCTATGCCTGGGCCGGGGCGTTTCCCGAGCGTTCGCCGATCATCCACATCAAGCAGTCATCAATGAACAAGGGCGGCCATTGGCCGTTTACCGCTGCCTACAACCGGGACGGCCGCATCACGCCGGAGAAGCTGATCGGCGCGGTCAAGGCTGGCGGCGGCACCGACAACGAGATCTGTCTCGAGCTTTCCTTCCGCGAGCGCGAGCCGACCGACCACACCGTCGTGGAGATGATCCGGGAGTCGGTGGAGTTCTGGGAACCCCACATCGATACCGGTTTCAATCGCCCACAGAAATCACATTGAAAGATCACAAAATCACACCATAGAAATTGAAATATCACAAATAGGTGTTATCTTCTCACGGTGAGCGCGGCCATGGCTGCGCGTGATCGGGACCGAGATGATGAAGCCGGAAGACAGGCGACAGGCGATCATGGATGTGCTGATGGAGGCCGGAGCGGCGTCCGTCGAAGACCTGTCCTTGCGCTTCGGCGTCAGCAAGATGACGGTGCATCGCGACCTCGACGACCTCGAACAGGCGGGCCTGCTGCGCAAGGTGCATGGTGGCGCCTCGATCCAGTCGAGCCCACAATTCGAAAGCGACTTCCGTTACCGTGAGAAGATCGCCACCGCCGAAAAGCGGCGGATCGCCGAATATGCGGCGGGGCTGATCGAGCCCGGGCAGAGCATCCTGATCGACGACAGCTCGACGACGGGCGCGATCGCTGAGTGCATCCGCGACATCCGCCCGCTGACGGTCATCACCAACAATCTTGGCGTGATCACCAGCCTTTCGGGTACTGCCGGCATCAACGTCATCGCGCTCGGCGGCCAGTACAGCAAGAAGTTCAACGGCTTCTTCGGCATCGTCACCGACGAGGCGCTGCGGTCGCTGCGCGTCGACATCGCCTTTCTGTCGAGCTCGGCAATCGAAGGGACGACGGCCTTCCACCAGGACCAGGAGGTGGTGCAGGCCAAGCGCCTGATGGTGAAGGCGGCCAAGCGCAAATACCTGCTGGTGGACCACGACAAATTCGGGCGCTCGGCGCTCCATTTCCTGACCGGCCTCGATGCCTTCGATGCGGTGCTGACCGGCGCCGAAGTGGCTGCCGAGCATGCAGCACCACTCGAAGAGGCAGGCATTCGGCTGGTCAGGGTCGGCAATAGCAAGGCATCGGAGAAAGCATGAACAAGTCCGGGCTCTGGGTCGGCACCAGCTGGAAGATGAACAAGACGCTGGCCGAGGCGATGGTCTTTGCCGATGGCCTGGCCGCTACCGATGCGACGCGCGACGATCGTGTCCAGCGCTTCGTCATCCCGCCGTTCACGGCGGTGCGCGAGGTCAAGGCGCGGCTTGCCGCAACCAGTGTCAAGGTCGGCGCGCAGAACATGCATTGGGACGATGCCGGCGCCTGGACCGGCGAGGTGTCGCCGCTGATGCTTGCGGATTGCAACGTCGACGTGGTCGAGCTTGGCCACAGCGAGCGGCGCGAGCATTTCGGCGAGACCGACCGCACCGTCGGCCTGAAGACGGCAGCCGCCGTGCGCCATGGTCTGGTGCCGCTGATCTGCATCGGCGAGACGCTTTCCGAGCGTGAAGCGGGCGAGGCGGATCAGGTGCTGAGGCGTCAGGTCGAAGGCGCACTGGCGCTTCTCGAAGGCGAGGCGAAGCAGGCGACCATCCTGCTTGCCTACGAGCCGGTCTGGGCGATCGGCGTCAACGGCATTCCCGCGACATCGGACTATGCGGACGAGCGCCACAAGCGCATCGCCGACGTCGCCGAAGCGGCGCTCGGCCGGCGCGTGCCGGTGCTCTATGGCGGCAGCGTCAATCCCGGCAACTGCGAAGAATTGATCGCGCAGGTGCATATCGACGGCCTCTTCATCGGCCGCTCCGCCTGGGACGTCGCCGGCTATCTCGACATTCTGCAGCGTGTCGTAAAGGCGATCTGAGCCTTCGGCCGCGGCAGTTCCTGAAGAATGGAAAGGAACAATCATGAAGATTGCAATCGGGGCAGACAGCGCCGGCAAGCCCCTGCTGGACGTCATTGCCGCCCATCTCGCGGGCCGGGCCGACGTCGAGGTCGTAGACCTCAGCCAGTCCGGCTTTTACGCGGATCTCGCGCAGAAGCTGGCGCAGCAGGTCGTCGAGGGCAAGCACGACCGCGGCATCCTGTTCTGCGGCACGGGCATCGGCGTCTGCATCTCCGCCAACAAGGTGCCGGGCATCCGTGCAGCACTGACGCACGACACCTATTCGGCCGAGCGTGCGGCGAAGTCGAACAACGCCCAGATCATCACCATGGGTGCGCGGGTCATCGGGCCGGAGTTGGCGAAATCGATCGTCGATACCTGGCTTGCGTCCGAATTCGATCCGCAGGGCGCTTCGGCCGGCAACGTGCAAGCGATCGACCGTCTCGATGCTGCCAAGGCATAAAGAACATCGCGACGCCCGTTGATCCTCCCTCAGGCATCGTGACGAGACGCCCGGCAGAGATGCCGGGCGTTTTCGTATCTGGCGCGCACCACGCCTTGACGACGCTTCCGCAAATATTTGAATATGCTTGCAGATCGTCAGCAGGGACCTTACCGCATGAGCGAAGCAACCTCGACTGAACCGCATCCGAGCGCTCACCACCACGTGGCGCGCATGAGTGGACGTGATACGCACGAACATCACAGGACTGCGACGACACTCGAACTCCTGTTCGACCTCACTTTCGTCATCGCCTTCAGCCTGGCCGCCTCGCAGCTCGCGCATCTCTTCGCCGAGGGCCACTTCACCGCAGGGCTGATCGGCTTCGGCTTTGCCACCTTCGCCATCTGCTGGGCCTGGATCAACTTCAGCTGGTTCGCTTCGGCCTACGACACCGACGACTGGATCTTTCGCAGCGTCACCATGGTGCAGATGGTCGGCGTGCTGATCCTGGCGATCGGCCTGCCGCCGATGTTCGAATCGATCGACAAGGGCGAACACCTCAACAACGGCGTCATGGTGCTCGGCTATGTCGTCATGCGCGTCGCGATGGTCTTCCAGTGGCTGCGCGCCAGCCGGCAGGATCCGGCGCGGCGGGAAGCCTGCATGGCCTATGTGAAGGCGATCAGCGTCGCCCAGCTTGGCTGGATCGTTTTGATCTTCTTCGACTTCTCGCTGGCGGTGACCTTTGCCATGGTCGTCGCGCTGACGGCGATCGAGATGCTCGGCCCCTACATTGCCGAGATGCACTATGGCGGCACGCCCTGGCATGCGCATCACATCGCCGAGCGTTACGGGCTGCTGGCGATCATCGCGCTCGGGGAAGGGGTGGTCGGAACGGTCGCCTCGATCTCTGCCGTGGTCGAGGGCGAGGGCTGGAACCTCGACGTTGCGCTCGTCTGCCTCGCCGGCACCGGGCTCACTTTCGGCATGTGGTGGATCTATTTCCTTTTGCCGAGCGCCGAGGTGCTGCACCACCACCGCCTCAAGCGGTCCTTCGTCTGGGGTTATGGCCACATACCGATCTTCGCCGCGATAGTCGCCACCGGCGCCGGGCTGCACGTGGCGGCCTATTATATCGAGCACAAGGCCCATATCAGCTCGGTCGCAACTGTGCTGACAGTCGCGGTTCCAGTCGGACTATACATCGGCCTGCTCTACGCGATGTACGCGTATCTGCTGCGGCAGACGAACCGGCTGCATCTCTGGCTGCTTTGCGGCACGGCGCTGGTGCTGATCGCGTCCGTCGTCGTGGCGATGCTTGGGCTCGATATGGCGATGTGCCTGATCATCCTGACGCTCGCGCCCGTCGTCACCATCGTCGGCTACGAGGCCGGCGGACACCGCCACCGGATGGCGGCGCTGGAGCGCAGCCTGCAGGACGGCGAGGCGGCGCGGTAGGCGCGAATTTGAGAGTCGAGACAGGGGCTTATCGGCTGGGGCTGCCGGCTTGAATCAGGTGGCTCACAAGTGGATTCAACGGGAGTGCTTGTGGCGTTCCGGGGGGCTGCGAGTTCGGCATGATCTGAGAGCAATTCTGCCCCTCACCCTAACCCTCTCCCCGCAGGCGGGGAGAGGGGACGAGAGCTCTCGCTGGCGGGATGGCTCTGATTGACCTCAGGGGGGCCGGCCGTTCTCGAGAGAGGATGAGTTTGGGTGACAAGGAGCCACGCGTGTCCTTCTCCCCGCAAGCGGGGAGAAGGTGGCCGGCAGGCCGGATGAGGGGCAGCGCGCTTACGGCGCACCCGCCAGGCAGGCTCACTTCGGAGCCGCAGACGATCAGGCGTTGACAAGCGCCAGCTTGGCGCGGGCATCCAAAATCTGCGAGCAGGCGTTGGCCGCTTCCGTGCCCTTGGTGACGAAGTGCTCGCGGAAGAAGGCGATGAGCGGCTCGCTTTCCTGGAAATTGTGCGGCGTCAGCACGGCCGAAAGCACCGGCACGCCGGTGTCGAGCTGGACGCGCATCATGCCGTCGAGCACGGTGCCGGCGACGAAGTCGTGGCGGTAGATGCCGCCATCCACGACGAAGGCGGTGCCGAGGATCGCCGCATAGCGGCCGGTCTTGGCCAGCGTCTGCGCATGCAGCGGGATTTCGAGTGCGCCCGGCACGTCGAAGATCTCGACGTCGGCCGCCGAGCCGCCGAGCTTCGTCCACTGCGCGACGAAGGCGTCGACGCAGCGGTCGACGATGTCGGCGTGCCAGCGGGCACGAACGATCGCGATCTTGGCGGTGGGGTGGGAAAGAATAGTCATGGTCTCAAGCCTTCCAGGGTTTGGCGTTTCCAATGATCCCGTCGGGCGAACATGCATGCGCGTGAGGTCCCGTCGCGGGGCCCACGTTCCTGCTTGCTCTCTTCCATCCGGACTGTGACCGTCGGCTCCGGAATTCGACCGGATCTGCTGACCCCTGGAGCGTAAGCTCCAGAGCGCTCGCGGGCTTCGAGGTTTCTCTCGCTACCGCCGGTGGGGAATTTCGCCCCGCCCTGAGAACACCGCGACTATATAGGCCGGGATTGCCCGGTCAAACGCACGCCGCGACGAAAAGAGCGGAAATCACGACAGATTTTTGCTTGTGGGGTGCTGGTGAGGACAAATTCGTTCCCGCCAGGACATTAATCCGGATGGTCAGGTTGCCATGCAGTCATGGCGGCAACATTCCGACCGCGTGGCACTTATCCGCGCAGATCGTCGTCTTCCGCGGTAACCGCGCGTCCGGCCCAGTGGAGGAGGGCGTCGCGATCGTCGAGGCAGTCGACAGGCGCTTCGTAGAAGCGATGCACGACCACGGTCTTGCCGCCCTTCTCATAGGTGAACGGCTGGCAACCCTCTGTGATAAGCGCGTCTTTCAGCGCCTGATCAACCCTGAAATAGAGGCGGTCCTTGATGCTGACGGCAAAGCGCTTGTCTGCGACGACGTAGGCCCAGCCGCCGAAGAAGCGGTCAATCTGAACAGGCCCGAGATCGGAGAGTTCATCCTGGATATGCCTGACGAAGGCACTTGGTTCAGCCTTGGCCATGATTGCAACCTCGCGGGTCTCCGGCAATGGCGCAACGAACCGCTGCATACTCGCTGGCGCCCTGCGCGCCAGCGTTCATCGGTCTTCTGCAAGGCCTACTCGCGAATAACGAGCAGGTCCTTGGCGGCGAAGCGCAGGGTGACGTTGTCGCCCGAGACCGGCGGGGTTACGCCCGGATTGTTGAACATGTCGAAGGAGATGACATCGTCGCCGACGCGAAGCCGCGTGCGGATGACCGAGCCGAGGAAGCTCGTCGAGACGACCTCGCCGGCAAGCGCCGTATCGCCTTGCGCCCCTTCGGCAATCGAGCCCGCTTCAGGGCGCAACGCCAGCGAGATGCTGTCGCCACCCTTCATGCCGGCAATCGGGTCTTTCAGAGCCACCTGCTGGTTGCCGATCGTTACGGCGCCCGAGGCCGGATCCGCGACCTTGCCCTCGATGATGTTCAGCGTGCCGACGAAGGAAGCGACGAAGCGCGTTGACGGCGTGTTGTAGATCTCGAAGGGGGTGCCGATCTGGTCGGCACGTCCGGCATTCATGACGACGATACGATCGGAGATCGACAGCGCCTCTTCCTGGTCGTGGGTGACGAAGACCGTGGTGATGCCGAGCTGCTGCTGGATCTGCCGGATTTCTTCGCGCAGCGACACGCGGATCTTGGCGTCGAGCGCCGAAAGCGGCTCGTCGAGCAGCAGCACCTGCGGCTTGACCGCAATGGCGCGGGCAAGCGCCACGCGCTGCTGCTGGCCGCCGGAGAGCTGGTAGGGGAAGCGGTCCGCCAGGTGCTCGAGCTTGATCAGCCCGAGCATCTGCTTCACCCGTGCGTCGATCTCCGACTTGTCAGTGCCTGCGACCTTGAGGCCGAAGGCAACGTTGTCATGCACGTTCATGTTCGGAAACAGCGCATAGGCCTGAAACACCATGCCGATGTTGCGCTGGTTGGGTTTCAACGACCCTTGGTCCTTGCCGTTGATCACGATAGAGCCGGCGGAGGGTGTCTCGAAGCCGGCGATCATGCGCAGGACGGTCGTCTTGCCGCAGCCGGACGGACCCAGGAAGGAGACGAATTCGCCCTTCTCGATGTCCATGTCGAAATCGTGCACGACGTGAACAGGGCCGAAGGACTTCTTGATGCTGGTGAGTGACAGAAAACTCATGGGTGCGGTCCTCAGGCCTTGGGAGGCGCGCTTTTTTGGAAGCGCGAGACGAGCTGGATGAGGCCGAGGCAGCCCCAGGTGATGCCGAATGCGATAACGGCGAGTGCGGCAGGCTCATAGGCGCGGTTGGCGCCCAAGAGCTGCATGTACGGGCCGAAGGCCGGGCGGTTCAGAAGTGCCGCCATGGTGAACTCGCCGATGACGATGGCAAAGGTCAGGAAGGCGCCTGAAAGCACCGCGACGAGCACGTTCGGCAGAATGATCTTGGCGAGGATCGTGGCCCATCCGGCGCCGAGGCTCTGGGCGGCTTCGGTCAGGGTGGCGACGTCGATGGTGCGAAGGCCGGTGTCGACCGCGCGGTACATGTAGGGCAGAGCGAGCGTCGCGTAGCCGAACATCAGGAGGATGTTGGTCCCCGTCAGCGAGCCCGTCAGCGGCAGCCAGCTCGAGGTGTTGTAGAGCCGGATATAGCCGAAGACGATGACGATCGCCGGGATAACGAGCGGCAGAAGCGTGATGAACTCGATATAGGGGCGCAGCCGCGGCAGCTTCAGCCGGACCCAATAGGCGGTAGGTACGACGAGCAGCACGCCGAAGACGATGGTGAACAGCGCCTGCAGCACCGAATAGCTGAAGGTTTCCTGGAAGCGCGGATCGGCGAAAACCTTCTGATAGGCGTCGAAGGAATATTCGCCGCGGCGCATCTTCAAGGAGAAGTTGGTCATGCCGATGAGCGGCAGGGTGAAATAGAGGAGGCCGAAAACGAGGGCCCCCCAGGCCCAGATCTTCTTCATTTCAGCCACCTTTCGCTGCGGCCGCGCAGCCAGATGTAGATCGCGTTGGCAATGCCGGTGACGACGATCATGCCGAAGGCGAGCGCATAGCCGAGATGCGGATTGCCGAGCACGTCGCCGCGGATCTGGGCGAACAGCAGGATCGGCACGATCGACAGCGACGAGCCGGTGAGCGCGATCGCGGTCGCAACGGCGCCGAAGGCATTGGCGAAGAGCAGCGCCAGCGTGCCGAGCAGCGAGGGAAGCAGGATCGGGAAGGCGACCATGCGCCAGTACTGCAGGCCGGTGGCACCGAGGATTTCGGCGGCCTCGCGCCATTCGCGCTTCAGGCCGTCGAGCGCCGGCGTGATGATGAGGATCATCAGCGGGATCTGGAAAAAGAGGTAGGTGACTGTCAGCCCCCAGAAGGACAGGAGATTGAAGCCGAGCATTCTGAGGTCGAGACCGAAGTTCGAGCGCAGGAACACCGTAACGATGCCGACCGGGCCGAGGGTAGCGAGAAAGGCGAAGGCGAGCGGCACGCCGGCAAAGTTGGAGGCAACGCCGGAAAAGGTCAGAAGCGGCCCGCGGATGCCCTTCGGCAAGCCGCCGAAGACAATGGCCGAGGCCATGGCAAAGCCAATCAGGCAGCCGAGGAGCGCCGAGGCTATGCTGATCTTGATCGAGATCCAGTAGGCCGCAAGGATCGAGGGCGTGAACAGGCCACGGATGTTCTCGAACGTGAAGCTGCCATCCGGTGTCTGAAAGGCGCCGACCACGATCTTTGCCGTCGGCAATATCAGAAACAGCGTCACAAAGGCGGCAAAGGGCAGAATGCCCAGCCAGTGAAGCGGTAGGCGACGCGCCGGCGGGCTGGCGTCGGGTTTAGCAGATGACATTCCGTTCGCGCCCCTGAAACCGCGTTATCGACGCGGGCGTTATTGATACTTGCAAGTTAGAGCGGGGTGCGGGCTGAAACCCGCGCACATTTTTCCTCATTCCGCTCCAAAGACTTGAATTCCTTACGAATAACTTATGTCGCCCCGGCCGGAAAACCGGCCGAGGCGACATGTCTGTGGAAAGACTTACTGAACGTTCGCGCCGACGACGGAATCCCAGCCGCCGGTGACGGCAGCCTTGTTGGCATCGACTTCTTCGAGCGTCGGGAAGTAGGCCTTTTCATAAGACGCTGCCGGCGGCAGGGCGTCGATCAGTGCCTGCGGAACCTTGCCGGCCTTGACCATCGCGTTGAAGCGGGTCGGGTGGCAGAAGCCCTTGAGCCAGCCGAGCTGACCTTCGTCGGAATAGAGGTGCTCCATCCACAGCTTCGCTGCGTTCGGGTGCGGCGCGTAGGCCGAGATGCCCTGAACGTAGACGCCGGCGAGAACTCCGCTGGCCGGAACGACGACTTCGGTCGGCGGGTTGCCGTTGAGGGTCTTGGCCCAGCCGAGCGCGTTGTAGTCCCAGGCAACGATGATCGGGGTCGAGCCCTGGGCGAGCGTACCGGACTTGCCGATGACCGGAACGAAGTTGCCGGCCTTGTTGAGTTCGGCGAAGTAGCCGAGGCCAGCTTCACCGGCTTCCTTGCCCGACTTCGCACCCTTGGCGAGACCGGCGGCGAGAACGCCGAGGATCGCCTGGTTCGACGCGCGCGGATCGCCGGCGAGAGCGACCTGACCGGCATATTCCGGCTTCAGGAGATCAGCCCAGTCCTTCGGAGCGGTCTGGACAAGGTCCTTGTTCACGAGGAACGACATCACGCCGTAATAGTCGCCGTACCAGTAGCCTTCGGCGTCCTTGACGCTGTCCGGGATCTCGTCCCAGGTGGAAACCTTGTAGGGCTGCAGCAGGCCTTCGGCCTTCATCTGCGGGCCGAAGGCGAGACCGACGTCGACGACGTCAGGGGCCTGCGGACCCTTGTTGTCCTTGTTGGCCTTGACGGCTTCGACTTCGTCAGCCGAGCCCGCGTCCGGGTTCAGTTCGTTGACCTGGATTTCCGGATACTTGGCCTTGAAGGAGGCGATGACGTCGCCATAGCCGCACCAGTCGTGGGGCAGGGCGACGGTGGTCAGCATGCCTTCCTTCTTGGCGGCTTCGATGAGTTCGGCGCTCGGCTCGGCGGCGGCGATTGCGGTCGTCGCCAGGAAAACGGCGGTGGAAAGCGAAAGCAGGCGATGGGTTCTTGAAATCACTGGTGTTCTCCTTATGGGTTTAGTCAAATTCGTGGGGTATTCAGTCGATTTCGGCTAGGCTGTTAAAGAGATGCCATGAAAGTAATGTGACAGCGGTTTATCCGTTCGCGCCGCCTATGTCGTTGGAAGAACATTTCTTTTTCTGGCGGGGTGGCTCACTGTCGCACAACTGTATGAAATTCCGTGAACGGGTCGGCGAGCACTCCTAGACGGGTTTGCGAAAGATGCGGGTGGAATCGAAAAGGCCTTCGAGCGTTTTCATTCGATCCCGGGTTTCCTCCCAGTTCGAACTTTGCACCGCCTCGATCAGAGCCTCGATCAAGAACAGGATCACCACCGAGCTGTCCCAGGCCGACGGTACTTCGATCTGCGAGCGGAACACGCGGGAGGCGGATTTGGCGACCGGCGAAGTCCAGCGATCGGTGAAGAGGATGATCTCGACGCCACGCTCGCGGGCGGATGTGGCGAGCGTCGCCATCTCCTGCTCGTAGCGGCGAATGTCGAACAGAATCAAGACGTCGCCCTGGCGCATATCGAGCACGTAGTGCGGCCAGGCGCTGGCGTTGGAGGCGATCTCGGTGACACCCGGACGAATGACCTGAAGATGGGTGAAGAGATAGTCGGCAAGCGCATGGGTGATGCGGCCTCCGAGCAGATAGATGCTGCGCTTGCGGTCGGCGATGAGGGCGGCGGCCTCGTCGAATTCCCGTGGATCGATCTGGGTCAGCGTCTCGCGCAGATTGCTGGTGATCGCGTCGGCGAAGCGGTTGAGCGTGTGGGTTCCCGGCGCATTGGCGGCCCAGCGGTCGTGCTTGGTGATCGGATTGGAGATCGTCGCTTCCAGTTCCTGGTGCAGCCGCGCCTGGAAATCCGGAAAGCCGCGGAAGCCGAGCTTCTGCACCATGCGCGCGACGGTCGGAGTCGATACGCCGGCGTTCTCGGCGACCGTGGTGATCGAGCCGAGTCCCGATACGGGATAATTGTCGAGAAGTGTCTCCGCCAGTTGCTTCTCCGCGCGGGTCAGCGCGGTGAAGTGGGCATTGATCACATCCGACACCGTCGTCGATGTCGCCTTGCTGCTCAAAATGTCTCCCCTGAACCGATCTAGAGCCGGTTTGTGACAGATTAAACATCGCTGTCACAATTGGAGTCAATCGCAATTTTGAAGAGATCGTTTCAGATTTTGATTGACACTCGCCAATCTCTGAAGAATTCTTTTCATTAACGAACGTCTAACGGGCAAAAGGGGATGCCGGTGTTGACGCGACTTTTGACCGAAGCAGATGGCGATCCGGTTGCGATCGAAAACGCCACAGGGAAGGGCGATATCGTGCTCGTCTGCGAGCACGCCTCGCGTCGGGTTCCGGAGCGCCTCGGTACGCTCGGCCTTACGGAGCAAGCGCTCGAAAGTCATATCGCCTGGGACCCGGGCGCGCTCGCCGTCGCCAAGCTTCTCGCCGCCAAGCTCGATGCGGCGTTGATCTACCAGCGCTTCTCGCGGCTTGCCTATGATTGCAACCGCCCGCCCGAGGCAGAGGCGGCGATGCCGGTTCTGAGCGAAGTTTACGAGATCCCGGGAAACCGGACGATGACCGACGACGAGCGGCAGGCGCGGGTCGAGGAGATCTATCGCCCGTTTCACGATTCGGTCGCGCGCTTCGTTTCCGCCCGCAAGGCCGCCGGCAGGCCGCCGATCCTGGTGACGATGCATAGCTTCACGCCCGTCTATTTCGGCAAGCCGCGGGCCGTCGAGGTCGGTATCCTGCACGATGCGGACAGCCGCCTTGCCGACCACATGCTGGCGGTCGCGACGAAGGGGCAGGTCGCCTACGACATCCGCCGCAACGAGCCCTATGGCCCGGCCGACGGCGTTACTCACAGTCTGATTGAATACGGCGTCCTCAACGGACTGCCGAATGTGATGATCGAGATCCGCAACGATCTCATTCGCAATGACATCGGCCAAAGGGTCATGGCCGACTATCTGGAAGGATTGCTCCGCAAAGGCGCAGTGGCACTTTCAGCACAATAAAAGACCCTGGGGAGCGGCTTGCCGCGGTCCTGTTCCGGCCAGCCGGGGCAGGTGGTTGATGGGACCCTGCCGCAATGGGGCGGTGTGGTCTGAATAAATCAGGGGAAGAAAAATGTCAGACTACAGCGATTTGGACAAAAAGCAGGACATGAGTGTCTTGCACTCGATGGGCTATGCCCAGGAGCTCGAGCGGCGCATGAGCCAGTTCTCGAACTTCGCGGTGTCGTTCTCGATCATCTGCATTCTCTCCGGCGGCATCAATTCGCTCGCCCAGGCGACAGCCGGCGCAGGGGGCGCCGCGATCGGCATCGGCTGGCCGCTTGGCTGCTTCATTTCCTTGGTCTTTGCGGTCGCCATGGCGCAGATCAGCTCGGCCTATCCGACGGCCGGCGGCCTCTACCACTGGGGTTCGATCCTTGGTAACCGCTTTACCGGCTGGGTGACCGCCTGGTTCAACCTGCTCGGTCTCGTCACCGTTCTCGGCGCGATCAACGTCGGCACCTATTACTTCTTCATGGGTTCCTTCGGCACGCCCTATTTCGCGCTGGAGGACACAACCACTACCCGCATCGTCTTCCTGGCGATCATCACCGGCGCACAGGCGCTCGTGAACCACATGGGCATCGGGCTCACCGCCAAGCTCACCGATTTCTCCGGCTACCTGATCTTCGCAACTGCGATCCTGCTTGCCGTCGTTTGCCTCGCGGCCGCCGACAGCTACGACATCGCAAGGCTCTTCACCTTCTCCAACTATTCCGGTGAAGCCGGCGGCAACGTCTGGCCGCAGACGTCGGGCACCTGGGTGTTCCTGCTCGGCCTTCTGCTGCCGATCTACACGATCACCGGCTACGACGCTTCTGCCCACACCTCGGAAGAAACCGTCAAGGCGGCGGAATCCGTGCCGCGCGGTATGGTTTCTTCCGTGCTCTGGTCGGCGCTCTTCGGCTACATCATGCTGTGCGCCTTCGTGCTGATGATCCCGAACATGGACGAAGCTGCCAAGCAGGGCTGGAACGTGTTCTTCTGGGCGATGGACGCCCAAGTCAACCCGGTCATAAAGGACATCCTCTATCTCGCCATCCTCGTCAGCCAGTGGCTGTGCGGCCTGGCGACGGTGACCTCGGTATCACGCATGATCTTCGCCTTCTCGCGTGACGGCGGTCTGCCGGCCTCCAGGGCGCTCGCCAAGGTCAGCCCGACCCACCGGTCGCCGGTTGCGGCGATCTGGACCGGCTCGATCCTCTCGGTCCTGTTCGTCTGGGGCTCGTCGCTCGTGTCGATCGGCGAAACGCCGGTTTATACGATCGTCGTCTCGTGCACGGTCATCTTCCTGTTCTTCTCCTTCGCGATCCCGATCACGCTCGGCCTTTTCGCCTGGGGAACCTCGAAGTGGGATAAAATGGGCCCGTGGAACCTGGGCGAGGCGATGTTCAAGCTCTTCGCGGTTCTGTCGATCATCGCCATGGTGCTGATCTTCGTTCTCGGTATCCAACCGCCGAACGACTGGGCGCTCTACATCACCGTGGGCTTCCTGGTGCTGACGGCTCTGATCTGGTTCGGCTTCGAAACCCGCCGCTTCCGCGGCCCGCCGATCGGCGACGAAGTGGCGCGCCGCCAGGCCGAGATTGCCGCTGCCGAAAAGGCCGTCGGCGAAGTCTGAACACCAACAAAATGGGCGGGAGCGCGACCGCGACTTCCGCCTTTTCTTTTCCGGAGCTTGTCCGGTTACTTGAACGGATCACGTCCACGCGGCCCAAAAATATCGTGACCCAAGGGAACGGCCGCGTGACCAAACATGGGATGGAAGTTGATGAGCTATACGTTTGATGAGTTGAAGGAAGACGTCGCCGCCGGGCGCATCGATACGGTTCTCGCCTGCCAGGTCGACATGCAGGGCCGGCTGATGGGCAAGCGCTTCCACGCGCAGTTCTTCGTCGACGGCGCCTGGAAGGAAACGCATAGCTGCAACTATCTGCTTGCGACCGACATGGAGATGGAGACCGTTCCCGGCTACAAGGCGACGAGCTGGGAGAAGGGCTACGGCGACTATACGATGAAGCCGGACCTTTCGACACTTCGCCGCATTCCCTGGCTCGAAGGCACGGCGCTCGTGCTTTGCGACATGCTCGACCATCACACCCACGAGGAAGTGCCGCACTCGCCGCGCGCGATCCTGAAGAAGCAGGTGGCGCGGCTCGAGAAGATGGGGCTCAAGGCCTACATGGCGAGCGAGCTCGAATTCTTCCTGTTCGACCAGTCCTACGACGATGCCCGCCAATCCGGCTATCGCGACCTGCAACTCGTCAGCGGCTACAACGAGGACTACCACATCTTCCAGACCACCAAGGAAGAAGATGTGATGCGGGCGATCCGCAACGGCCTGCAGGGCGCCGACATCCCGGTCGAGAATTCGAAGGGGGAGGCATCGGCCGGGCAGGAAGAGATCAACGTGCGTTATGCCGACGCGCTGACGATGGCCGACCGGCACGCGATCATCAAGAACGGCTGCAAGGAAATCGCCTGGTCGCGCGGCAAGGCGATCACCTTCCTCGCCAAATGGAATTATTCGGCCGCCGGCTCCTCCTCGCATATTCATCAGTCGCTCTGGAGCGCTGACGGAAAATCGTCGAAATTCTACGACGAGAGCGGCAAATACGGCATGTCGGAGATGATGCGCCACTATGTGGCGGGTCTGCTGACCCACGCGAGCGAGATCACCTATTTCCTTGCGCCCTACATCAACTCCTACAAGCGCTTCATGGCCGGCACCTTCGCGCCGACCAAGGCGGTCTGGAGCAAGGACAACCGCACCGCCGGCTATCGCCTGTGCGGCGAGGACACCAAGGCGATCCGCATCGAATGCCGCGTCGGCGGCTCCGATCTCAATCCCTATCTCGCCTTCGCGGCTTTGATCGCCGCCGGCATTTCCGGTATTGAAAACAAGATGGAACTGGAAGCGCCCTTCGTCGGCGACGCCTATGGCGGCAAGGACGTGCGCGAGATCCCGCGCACGCTCAGAGACGCGACGGCAGCGCTTGAGGAATCCAAGATGCTGCGCGCCGCCTTTGGCGATGAGGTCATCGAGCATTACGCGCGGGCCGGGCACTGGGAACAGGAAGAATATGACCGCCGCGTCACCGATTGGGAGGTCGCACGCGGTTTCGAGCGGGCCTGATCCTGGTCCCTATCTCTCACACGGTGGCCGATCCTGGCAGGGTCGGCCACCGCATCATTCGCAATGAAAGCAGGAAAACGATCATGAGCATGATCAAGTGCATTTCGCCCGTGAACGGCGAAGTCTACGCGGAACGCCCGGCGATGCCGCTGGAGCTGGCAAAACAGGTGGTTTCCCGCGCCCGCCAGGCGCAGAAGGCCTGGGCGCGCCGTCCGCTCGACGAGCGCGTCAACCTGGTGCTATCAGGTGTCGCCCGCCTCAATGAAATGGTCGACGAGGTGGTGCCGGAGCTTGCCTGGCAGATGGGCCGGCCGGTGCGCTACGGCGGCGAGTTCAAAGGCTTCAACGAGCGCTCGAACTATGTCGCGACGATCGCCGCCGATGCGCTGAAGCCGCTGGTGATCGAGGAAAGCGACCGCTTCGAGCGCCGCATCGCCCGCGAGCCGCATGGCGTCGTCTTCGTCGTCGCGCCGTGGAACTATCCTTACATGACCGCGATCAACACGGTCGCCCCGGCGCTGATGGCCGGCAATACCGTCATCATCAAACATGCGAGCCAGACGATCCTCGTCGGCGAGCGCATGGTGCGCGCCTTCGTCGAGGCCGGCGTTCCCGCCGACGTCTTCCAGAACATCTTCCTCGACCATGAGACATCAGCGGCGCTGATTGCTGCCAAGAGCTTCGATTTCGTCAACTTCACCGGCTCGGTCGAGGGCGGACGGTCGATCGAGCGCGCGGCTGCCGGCACCTTCACCGGTCTCGGCCTCGAACTCGGCGGCAAGGATCCGGGCTACGTCATGGAAGACGCCGACCTCGATGCGGCCGTCGACACGCTGATGGATGGCGCCACTTACAATTCCGGCCAGTGCTGCTGCGGCATCGAGCGCATCTACGTGCATGAAAAGCTCTATGACGCCTTCGTCGAGAAGTCGGTCGCCTGGGTTTCCAATTACAAGCTCGGCAATCCGCTCGATCCGGAAACGACGCTCGGGCCGATGGCAAACAAGCGCTTTGCCGCGACCGTGCGCGAGCAGATCGCCGATGCGGTTGCCAAGGGCGCCAAGGCTCTCATCGACCCGAAGCTGTTCCCGCAGGATGACGGTGGCGCCTATCTCGCGCCGCAGATCCTTACCAATGTCGATCACTCCATGGCCTTCATGCGCGAAGAGACCTTCGGTCCGGCCGTCGGCATCATGAAGGTGAAGAGCGACAGCCAGGCGATCGAGCTGATGAACGACTCGCAATATGGCCTCACCGCATCGCTCTGGACCAAGGATGCCGAGCGCGCCGCGCGCATCGGCGCCGACATCGAGACCGGCACGGTGTTCATGAACCGCGCCGACTATCTCGACCCGGCGCTTTGCTGGACCGGCGTCAAGGAAACGGGCCGTGGCGGCTCGCTCTCGGTCATCGGCTTCCAGAACCTTACCCGTCCGAAATCCTACCATCTGAAGAAAGTCACCGCATGACCATCACCGCCAACTGGAGCTATCCGACCGCCATCAAGTTTGGTGCCGGCCGGATCAAGGAGCTTGCCGACCATTGCAAGGCGGCGGGCATGAAGAAACCGCTGCTGATCACCGACCGGGGCCTCGCGCCGATGGCGATCACCCAGAACGCGCTCGATATCCTGAGCGCCGCCGGTCTCGGCCGGGCGATCTTCGCCGATGTCGATCCGAACCCGAATGACGTCAACCTTGAAGCCGGCGTCAAGGCCTTCAAGGATGGCGGTCATGATGGCGTCGTCGCCTTCGGCGGCGGCTCGGGCCTCGATCTCGGCAAGTGCGTCGCCTTCATGGCCGGGCAGAGCCGCCCGGTCTGGGACTTTGAGGACATCGGCGACTGGTGGACACGCGCGAGCGTCGAAGGCATTGCGCCGATCGTCGCCGTGCCGACCACGGCCGGCACCGGGTCGGAAGTCGGCCGCGCCAGCGTCATCACCAATTCGGCAAGCCACGTAAAGAAGGTGATCTTCCACCCGAAGTTCCTGCCGGCAGTGACAATCTGCGACCCGGAACTGACGGTCGGCATGCCGAAGGTGATCACCGCCGGCACCGGCATGGACGCCTTCGCCCATTGCCTGGAAGCCTATTCCTCGCCCTTCTACCATCCGATGTCGGCCGGCATCGCGCTCGAAGGCATGCGGTTGGTGAAAGAGTATCTGCCGCGCGCCTACAAGGACGGCACGGACATTGAGGCCCGCGCCAACATGATGAGTGCGGCTGCCATGGGTGCCGTCGCCTTCCAGAAGGGCCTCGGCGCCATTCACTCGCTGTCGCATCCGGTCGGCGCGATCTACAACACCCACCACGGCATGACCAATGCGGTGGTGATGCCGCCGGTGCTGCGCTTCAACCGCCCGGCGATTGAGGACAAGATCGTGCGCGCCGCCGCCTATCTCGGCATTTCCGGCGGTTTCGACGGTTTCTACGACTACGTGCTGAAGCTGCGCGAGGAACTCGGCGTTCCGGATAAGCTGTCGGCACTCGGCGTCGGTACGGACCGCATCGACGAGATGTCGGAGATGGCGATCGTCGACCCGACGGCGGGCGGCAACCCGGTCGAGCTCACGCTGGATGCCGCGAAGAAACTCTTCCGCGAGTGCATCTGACATAGTGTTGCTGGCGCCTCGCCCGGGTGAGGCGCCAGATCTCCCTTAGTTTAGAGGGGTCGAAAATACCACTTGCCATTGCAGCCGATTTGTCACCTAATTGTCACGGAACTGTCACGATTTGGTTCCCAGGAAGCGCGCCCTTTACAGTTCGTTTACCGCGATCTGAAACGCTTCCATTAGGGTGTGCGTATGTTTCGGCCCGGAACCAGAGGGCCGTGGGTGAGTTAGGGTCGAGCAATGGCGATTGTGTCCCTCGCGAATGCGAAGGGGGGAGCTGGCAAGACGACGGCGGCGTTGCTGCTCGCCAGCGAGCTTGCCCGGCGCGGCGACCGGGTTGCGGTTCTCGATTGCGACCAGCTCGCCTGCATGACCGACTGGTTTAGGCACGGTCGAAGCGACAGCAATCTCTCCGTCATCTCCGGTGTCACCACGACGACCCTTAGCGACCACCTCAGACGGCTGCGAGGTTGCGTCGAGCATGTGGTCATCGACCTCTCGGGAGCGGCCGACGTGCTGGTTGCGCTTGCGATCGGTCTTTCGGACCTGACGCTGATCCCGGTTCAGGGCTGCGTCATGGATGCGCGCGGTGCCACGCAGGTGCTCGAGCTGATCCGCTATATCGAGAACAATGTGCACGCCAATATCAACCATGCGGTACTGTTGACGCGGGTCAATGCCATCGTGACGACGCGGGCGATGCGCAAGGTCAAGCTGATGCTGGCCGAATGCAAGATTCGCCTCGTCGATACGCCGCTCGTAGAACGCACGGCTTTCCGCGAACTCTTCGAGCAGGGCGATACGCTCTATTCGCTCGATGCTGCCAGGGTCAGCAACCTGGCAAAGGCCCAGGCCAATGCCCGCGCCTTTGCCGATGACGTGCTGAGGCTGGTCAACCCGGCCGGAGAAGCGATGCGGCACGGTCCGTTCTCATCGATGTGCTACCGCTCGGAGCGGGCGGCGGACCCGGTCGCACTGCCGGCCTGAGAGCCGGAACCTCTGCTCTTTTTCATCTTCATTGCGGCGTACCGCCGGTCTTCCGGCCGCGTGACTGTCAGGTTTCACGTAGCCGCGTTACCAATTCGTTAACCATGATCTGAAAGGTTTCGTTAAGAGGCGAACCACCGGCCATGGCCGGGTTCAGCGCGGAACACGCACAGAATGAGGAATATCATGGCGGTCATCACTTTCGCCAATGCAAAGGGCGGCGCGGGCAAGACGACGGCGGCGCTGATCCTGTCGACGGAGTTGGCAAGGCAAGGACATCGTGTCGTGGTTCTCGATGCCGATCCGCAGCGCTGGATCACGAGCTGGGCCGAAGTTTCCGGCCACATCGCCAACCTCACGGTCATCTCGCATATCACGCCCGGCTCGCTCGAATGTCATATTCGCGAGATGAAGGATGAGGCGGATTACATCGTCATCGATCTCGCGGGCGCGAAAGACCAGATTGTCGCACTGGCACTGGCCATTTCCGATCAGGTGCTGATCCCGGTGCAGGGCTGCGCCATGGATGCGCGCGGCGCTGCGCAGATCCTCGAACTCATCCGCCAGATCGAGGATCGGTCCAAGCAACGCATCAACCATTCGGTCGTGCTCACCCGCGTCAATTCGCTTGTCACCACGCGCGCGCTGCAGACGATCAAGGCCATGCTCGCCGAGCGCGGCGTCTCGGTGCTCGACACGCCGATCGTCGAGCGCGCCGCCTATCGCGAGATTTTCGACTGCGGCGGCACGCTGCAGACGATGGATCCGGCCCGTGTCAGCAACCTCGACAAGGCGCGCGAAAACGCCTTCGCATTGGCAAAAGAAGTGCAGGCGCTGTTGCCGGTCAAGGCGCGCCGTTCCTGGGCCGCACGCATGCCGTCCTGGGCGTCGCGCAACGCCGCCTGATCTTTTCCTCGAATTGTTCCCTTTCAACCGGAATTGACGTTCGTCAGTTCCGGTTGAATCCTGTTTCAGCACTCGCGAAATAGCTGTCGCCCGTAAGGCTTCCTTTACCCTAGGCTTCTAACAGTGGCCAAGGACACAGCTTGCCCCTCGCGATATCAGCAAGCGGGCAATCGGCCGCCATGACTGCGGCCATGATCTCAGACGCCTACAGCGCCGCGCGTCTTATCAGACGCGCAAAGGTCGCTGTAGCACTTTGAAGTGCTGCATGTTTTTGTCCTTTAATCGAATACGATTAAAGGAAACATGCAGTGCGCCGTCGATCCTGTCTCCATGATCCACAACAGCGCCGCGCCCAACCAAAGGTGCCAAGGTCGTTGTATCACTTCGAACTGCTGCGTGTTTTCGTCCCCAGATCGAAAAAACATGCGGCAGAGCATGCAGGGAAGTTCGCGCATGAAAACGGAACACACCGCTGCCGGCACGCAGGATGTTGCCGGTCGTCTGAATTTCATGGCGCTCGACGATGCCGCCAGAACGAGCCTCAAGGCGCTGAAGCCGATCCTCGAAAAGGAGCTGAAGCCGGCGCTCGACAAGTTCTATGGCAAGGTGAAGGCGACGCCTGAGACGAAGCGCTTCTTTTCGTCCGACAGCCATATTGATCGTGCCAAGGGCGCGCAGGTCGGCCACTGGGCAAACATCGCCGACGCCAACTTCAATGAAGACTACAGCGCCAAGGTCCGCACCATCGGCCAGGTCCACGCGCGCATCGGCCTCGAGCCCCGTTGGTACATCGGCGGCTATGCGCTGATCGCCGAACATCTGATTACCGAAATCGTTAGGGCGTACTGGCCGAAGGCCGGTCTGTTTTCGCGCCAGACCACCTCGGCCGAAGACATGGGCGCGATGCTGTCGAGCCTCGTCAAGGGCGTCTTCCTCGATATGGATCTGTCGATCTCCGTCTACATGGATGCGTCCGATGTCACCAAGCAGCGCGCCGTCCAGGAAGAAGTGCTGGCGGCCGAGCGCGCGCTGATCAGCAAGACATTCGGCGCCGCCTTGAAGAAGATCGCCGACGGCGATCTGACAGCGCGCATCGGCGCCGATCTGCCGGTCGCCTATCAGGAGCTTGGCGAAAACTTCAACCACGCGATCGGCGAACTCTCTCGTGCCATCGGCGGCATCGAGGCCGGCGCCAGCCAGATCCATACGAGTGCCAAGGAAATCGCCGCGGCCGCCGACGATCTGGCCAAGCGCACGGAGCGGCAGGCCGCCAATCTCGAGGAGACGGCGGCAGCCGTCGAGCAGGTGACGCGCACCGTCAAGCAGACGGCCGAAGGCGCCAACCAGGCGAACTCGACCGTCATTGCCGCGCGCGCCAATGCCGAACAGAGCGGCGAGATCGTCAGCCACGCGATTGAGGTGATGCAGGAGATCCAGACGTCGTCGGCCAGCATCGCCCGGATCGTCGACGTGATCGACGAGATCGCCTTCCAGACCAACCTCCTGGCGCTGAATGCCGGCATTGAGGCGGCGCGGGCCGGCGAGGCGGGCAGGGGCTTTGCCGTTGTCGCGTCCGAAGTCCGCGCGCTTGCTCAGCGTTGCGCTGACGCTGCGAAGGATATTCAGGGACTGATCGCCAAGTCGCGCGACCAAGTGGATGACGGGGTGAACTCGGTCAACCAGGTGGCCCAGTCACTGCAGCAGATCGTGGCGCAGGTGGTGGAAGTCAGCTCCGTCTTCGGCGCGATCCGCGCCAGCACCGCCGAACAGGCAACCGGCCTGCAGGAGGTCAACACTGCGATCACCCAGATGGACCAGATCACCCAGCAGAATGCCGCCATGGTCGAGCAGGCCAATGCCGCAAGCCAGGCGCTGACGGGCGAGGCCGAGCACATCGCCATGCGCCTGCGCGCCTTCCGGACCTCTGGGCAGGTACAGGTCAGTGCCGGTTCGGGCTACCGCGCGGCGGCGTGATCGTATTGAGAGACGACGCCTCGGGTCAGGGATGATCCGGGGCGTTTTGGTTTGTCGGACTGGCAGACTAGCAAATTAAGCAGGAACGTAGGTCAACCTCACCACGTCCTCGCCAATCCGATCATGAGACACCAGACGGAGCGGCGGTCGGGGGCCGGCGAAATAGGGGTTCCCGTGACCCAGCACGACCGGGTGCAGGTAGATCCGGTATTCGTCGATCAGGCCAAGTTCGGTGAGGCTGTCCGCCAAGACCGGGCCAGCCACTTCGATCTCGCCGTCGTGCTCAGCCTTCAACGTGCGGATTGCGCCTTCGAGATCACCCTCGACAAGCCGGGCATTGGAGCCGACAGCCTTCAGCGAACGCGAAACGACATATTTCGGCTGCTTCCGCCACGCCGCCGCGAAAGCACGCTCGTCCGCACCCCATTCCGAATGCTCGTCGTCCCAGTAACGCATGATCTCATAGATGCGGCGACCGTACAGGCTGCCCGCCTGCTGTTCGGCCTCCTCGATGAAGTGGCGGAAGAGCGTGGGGCTTGGCGCAAACGCCATGTGATCGACGTAGCCGTCCAGGGACTGGTTCATTCCGAACACGAGTTTTGCCATAGCCGCTTCCTTTCCCTAGATGGCATCCGCGCAGGTCTGATTGTGATATGCAATCGGTGTAGGATAGGTCGACTGCTTTTATAACGCAATCGGTTTTTGGAGGGCGCATGAAGGTGCGGTTAGCCGCAACCATTCTGGCCGGCCGGCTGGTGGCCCGGAGAAGGCCGGTCTGCCGGGACCGACCCAGAATGGTCGCGGAGCTTTCTTTCGGGATGACAGAGAAAGAAAGCTGTCATCGAGGTAACGGACCGGCACGACCGGTCCGATGCATCCTCTGGGAGCTGCTCAGAAGCGCCGATCGATGAAGTGCTTGGCCTGGGCGCCGGCGTGGTAGAAGGCCGACTTTACGCCGCGCCAGGTGTCCGGGGTTACCGGTGTTTCAGCAAGCGGGATCGCCGAGGTCTCGCCGGTGACGTGGTTCGCCAGAGCCCGGCCGAAGACGGTGCCCGGCGCAATGCCGCGGCCGTTGTAGCCGCTGACGGAAACCACGTTGGGGGCGAGCGTGTGCATGGCCGGCAGGTTGTTGGTGGTCATGCCGATGCGGCCGTCCCACCAGTATTCAAAGCGGAAGTCGCCGATGAAGGGGAAGAGCTTGCGCAGCGAGCGGGCGGCAAAGGCGCGGTGCGTGCCTTCGGCGATCGCGTCGAGCCTGCCGATCGAGCCGAAGATCAGCCGGTCCTGCTGGTCCATGCGGAACGACGTCATGACGAGGCCGGTGTCCCAGGTGCCCTGGCGCTCCGGCAGGATACGGCTTGCAACCGCATCGGGCAGCGGATTGGTGGCGAATTGGAAATAGGGCAGGATCGTCAGTTCCTGCGTATGCGCCTGCCACGGGCTTTCGGCGAAGAGGCCGCCATAGGCGTTGGTAGCAAGGATCACCTGCTTGGCGCGGATGACGCTGTTGCCGGCTTTCAGCACCCAGGTCTCGCCCTGGCGTTCGGCGCCTGTCAGCGGCGTGTCGGTGTAGATCTCGGCACCGGCAGCAAGGGCTGCGCGTGCCAGGCCGCGGGCATAGGCGAGCGGCTGGATCGTGCCGGCGCGGCGATCGAGCAGGGCGCCGGAAAAGCCTTCGGCGCCGGTGAGCGCATGCGCCCGCTCGGCCGAAAGTGCCTCGACCGGGGCGCCGCGCTTCTGCCATTGCGCTTCGCGGTCTTTGATTTCCGTGACACCGTCGCTACCGACGGCCATGTGCAGCGTGCCGTTGCGCACCGCCTCGCAGGCGATGCCGTATTTTTCGACCAGAGCATAGACCATCGACGGGCCGTCACCGAGTTCGGTGAGCAGGCGGTTGCCGGCGGCCGGGCCGAGGGTCGAGATGAGATCGTCGGGCTTGACCCACATGCCGGCATTGACGAGGCCAACATTGCGGCCGGAGCCGCCGAAGCCGATCATCTTCGCCTCGATCACCGTTGCCTTGATCCCTTTTTCGGCGAGGTGCAGGGCTGCCGATAGGCCGGTGAAGCCGCCGCCGATGATCGCGACATCGGTCGTCAGGTCGCGGCTGAGCGGCCTGGTTTCGGGCGCGGCCGGTGCCGTCGCATGCCAGAGGTTGGGCAGGGTGCGCTCCGTCGCCATCGCGGCAATCCTTCAAGTGCTGCCGGACGTCCGGCTATAGGTCAGGGTTCTCTCGGTGATAGCCGATTGCGGGGAAAATTCTCATGACAATGTTTCATGAAGTCATGATGCAAGGCCGGCCGGAGGCATCGGGGCGCTGCGCGGTGGGGCAATGGAGAAAAACCGCAGCTGGGTCGTCGGCAGCTGCGGTCTTGTAAATGTATACGTCTGAAAAATCTTTGCCGAAACGTCGTCAAGCTTCGGCGATACATCTTTAAAAACGTGCCTGTCGTGGATGGTCAATCAGGCAATGCCATCTTCTATGCCGTTTGGCCGAAGTCACTCACCCAATTGGGGGAAATGGTGCAAAAAAGCTTTCGGCAACGCAATGGCGTCAATCGACGAACTCGACGGTCACGCCGGGGCTGACCATCTTGGCGAGCTCGGTCGCATCCCAATTGGTCAGGCGCACGCAGCCGTGGCTCTGGGTCTTGCCGATCTTGGAGGGTTCCGGCGTGCCGTGAATGCCGTAGGTCGGCTTCGAGAGCGCGATCCAGACGGTGCCGACCGGGCCGTTCGGGCCGGGCTGCAACGTGAGGATCTTGTCGTTGTTGCCCTGCCTGAAGTTGATCTTCGGGTTGTAGGTGTAGCCCGGATTGAGCGCGATGCGCTCGACATTGACGGTGCCCGAAGGCGATGGTGTGTCGGACGAGCCGATCGTTGCCGGATAGGCGGCGATCAGCTTGCCGGTGTCGTCATAGGCGAGCACCTGCTTGCGCGCCTTGTCGGCGAGAATGCGGGCAACCTTGCCGGCCTTGTTCGCACCCGGATTGATCACCTTGATGATGGTGCCCGGGATGGTGAAGTCGACGCCCGGGTTCAGCTCGCGCAGATAGGCTTCGTCCATGTGGAACTTTTCGCCGAGCATTTCCGTGGTGGAGGTGAAGGACATATGCGGCAGCATCGCCTTGTGCGCGTAGTCCTCCGGGATCGACGCGACATAGGGGCCGGCAGCGTCGGCAGCCGTGATCGTATAGCTGGTGATCGGCATGCCGCCGCTCATGCGCAGCCGCTCGAGGATGTCCTCGGTGTTGTTGGGGTCGAGCGTCTCGCCGGTCGACTGCTGCCAGGCCTCGATCGCCTTGGTCACGTTCGAGCCCATCTTGCCGTCGATCACGCCGGGCGAAAAACCTTCTCGGTCGAGGAAGACCTGCAGTGCGGTGATCTCGGCGCGCGACTTGCTCTTGACCGTCATTGCCGGCGGCACCGACTGGCGCATGGGCTGGCTGTCGTTCGGATCGATCGCGGCCTCTTCAGTGCCGTCGATCAGGCCCGGAAGGCTGTTCGGCAGCTCGTTGCCATCGGTGGATGGCGGCACCACGTCGCGGTAGTCGGGGATGGAACCGGTGACTTCGCCAGGCTCGGAATAGCCGTAGCCGCGCTCGGTGTCGCGGTTGCGGCGGTTCGAATAGATGTCGACGTCGCCCTCGCGGCGATAGCCGCCATAGCCATCCTGGCGGCCGCGATTGGGCACGACGGTCGCCACCACATTGCCCCAGCTATCGATCAGCAGCGTGCGCCCGCGGCTGTCGCGCATGGTCTGCACCTCATCGGCGCGCGGCACGTAGTCGAGTATTTCGCCATCGGGCGTGACCAGCATGACGTCGTCGCCATAGCGATTTCTGCCGCGATAGTCCTGCGCGAAAGCGGCCGTCAAATCCACGGCGAGAAAGCCGGCTGCGGCGAGAAGCGAGAGGCCGATGCGGGTCGCTGACGTCACGTGAGAACCTGTCTTCATTGTAGCGAATGTGGCGCGGTACATTTGGATTTCGACGTTAATGTGAAAAAAATGAATTCATCATGAACAAGCGGTTAAATTCTATCTAGGCGGAGCAGACTTCGGCTTCAACCAATGAAATGTGGCTCTCCTCAGATATCATCGCTTTGTGATTGCAGTGATTCTACGGCCGATTTGAGGAAGAGGACATGCTGAGAACGCTCGAAGAACCTGCGGACGGCCAAGAGAATCATGTGCTGTTCGATCGTCTTTCCGCGCTCGACATCGCCGCCTTCGTCGTCGATGGCGTCGACCTGTCGCCGGGTGCCGCGATCCCCTCTGACGGCGATATCAGGATCGACCGGGCGCTTGCCGGATTTCTCTTCACCTGCGGCCCCGAGCATATCCGCCATCCTGAGCCGATCGAGGGCGGCGCGGACGGCGCGCGCTACCCGCTGCATGGGTCGCTTGCCGGGTCTGCGGTCAGCCACACGCAGATGGCGAGCGATGGAGCCGAGTGCACGGCGACGATCGAGGTGGCGCTAGCCGATGGCGGGCAGGCGCGGATCGAGCGGCGATGGCGGATCGATGCGGGGCGGCACGAAGTTGTGCTCGAGGATCGCGTCGTCAACGTGGGGACCTCGGCCTTTCCGCCGATGATGATGTATCACGTCAACATCGCTGGCAGGCTGCTCGGGCCGGTCACCCGTATCCTCAGCGCTTCGCTTGCAGGCGGGGAGAGCGCCTGGCGCTTCGGCAATGGCGAGAGCGCGCATTTTTGCCTGCCAGCGGCCATCGGTTCCGACGGCTGGTCGGACGTCACGCTTGTGGGCCTTGCCGGACTCGGTGGGCGCAATCTCCAGGTGCGGTTCCGCATCGACACGCTGCCCTTCCTGCAGATGTGGCGCTGTCAGCGCGGCGAGGCGGATGTGATCAGCATCGAGCCGGTATCGCACCGGATTGCCAAGCGGCCGGAGCTGGCGGCCGCCGGTGAACTGACGCCACTCCTGCCGGGCGAGGCGCGGAGCTATGCGATTGCCTTTGCCGTCGTCTGATCTGGCATCTGGAACACGCGGCTTTTGAATTGACGCGGGGAAGGGCTGCGCCTACATCAGAGGCCACCACATTTCCTGAGGAAGACGACCATGGACATCCGCCAGATCAACGACGAATACTCGGTCTCCGGCCAGATCACCGTCGAGGATCTCGACCAGATCAAGGCGCTCGGCTTCAAGTCCATCGTCTGCCACCGCCCGGATTTCGAGGCGCCGGATCAGCCGACCTTCGATTCGATCGCTGCCCGCGCCGAAGAGCTCGGCATCGAAACCAAGCACATCCCCGTCGGCCCGATGGGCGTGACGGCAGACGCGGTAACGAGCATGGTCGACGCGCTCGACGAGTTCCAGCGCCCGATGCTCGGCTATTGCCGCTCCGGCGCGCGCTCGACGGCCGTCTACCAGCAGACCCAGCATATCCGCGGCTGAGCCAGGCTCCAGTTTTGTAGATCGCGCTCGGCCGCGTTCGTGTGATCGAACGACGGAGGATCGGCATGGCCGAAGCGCATCTGATTTCGCGTGAGCAATGGGCGGATGAGCCCGAGGTCTGGAAGGGCGAGTTTGAAGGCGGGGCCTTTGGCGCTGGACTCTCGGTGATCTTCGTTTCCACGGACGAGATCGGCTACGGGCCGAAGCTGCACCGCCATCCCTATCCGGAAACCTTCATCGTGCGCGTCGGCCGCGCCCGCTTTACCGTCGGCAATCGCACGATCGACGCCGAAGCCGGCCAGATCGTCGTGGCGCCAGCCAACGTGCCGCACAAGTTCGAGAATCTCGGACCCGGCCGGCTGGAGACGACCGACCTGCATGCGGCCGGCGCGTTTTCGACGGAGTGGCTGGAAGAATAGGCGACAATCGCTTGCGACCGCCGCAGTTCGCAGCGGTCGCCATCACTTCCCAATCGATCAGCCGTTCCTGATATCCGTCAACGTGCGCGTCGGCGTGATCGCTTCGGGATCGAGCTTGATCTCGATGATCGACGGCTTGCCGCTGGCGCGCGCCCTGAGGAACGCGTCGGCAAATTCTTCCGTCTTCTCGACCGTTTCGCCGTGGCCGCCATAGGCGCGGGCGAGCGCCGCAAAATCCGGATTGGTGAGGTCGGTGGCGCTGACGCGGCCGGGATATTCACGCTCCTGGTGCATGCGGATCGTGCCGTAGATGCCGTTGTTGACGACGACGGTGATGATCGGCAGGCGGTAGCGAACGGCGGTCGCGAATTCCTGGCCGTGCATCAGGAAGCAGCCATCGCCGGCAAAGCAGATGACTTCGCGATCCGGATGCAGCTGCTTGGCGGCAACGGCGGCCGGCAGGCCGTAACCCATCGAACCGGAGGCAGGTGCGGCCTGCGTCGCAAAGCGGCGGAAGCGGTGGAAGCGATGCACCCAGGTGGCATAGTTGCCGGCACCGTTGGTGAAGACCGTATCCTGAGGCACGTTCGCCTCGATCCAGTTCATGATCGGGCCCATCTGCACCGCACCTGGACCGGTCTCCGGCGGAGTCGACCATTTGAGATAGGCCGCGTGCATGATTTCCGTGCGCTCGGACCAGACGGGTTCGCCTGCGGGCGCAAGGCCCTCGAGGGCGGCGACGAAGTCGTTCGGGCTTGCGGCGATCGCCAGCTCCGGCCGGTAGACGCGGCCGAGCTCGGAACTATCGGGATACACATGCACCAGCGTCTGGCGCGGGTAGGGGCTATCCATGAGCGTGTAGCCGGAGGACGGCATTTCCGAGAAGCGGCCGCCGAGAAGCAGCACGAGATCGGCCTCCTTGATCTCCTTGGCGAGTGCCGGGTTGATGCCGATGCCGACATCGCCGGCATACATTGGATGCAGGTGATCGAAGAGCATCTGGCGGCGGAAGGAGCAACCGACGGGCAGCTTCCAGCGCTCGGCGAAGCGCTGGAAATCCGCGACGCTTTCCGCGGTCCAGCGGGTGCCGCCGATAATGGCGATCGGCCGCTTGGCGGCGGCAAGCATTTCGCCGAGCCGCTTTACCTGCGCCGGGCCCGGATGGCCTTCGACCGGCTGGTAGGCCTTGGCGGCCGGCGCCTCGGCGCTGCGGGTCAGCATGTCTTCGGGCAGCGTCAGCACGACCGGGCCGGGGCGGCCGGACGTGGCGACGGCGAAGGCGCGGGTGACGAATTCCGGAATGCGGGCAGGATCGTCGATCTCGCCGACCCACTTGGCCACTTCGGTGAAGGCGCGGCGGTATTCGATCTCCTGGAAGGCTTCGCGCTCGCGGGCCTCGCTCTGCACCTGGCCGATGAAGAGGATCATCGGGATCGAGTCCTGCCGTGCGACATGGAGACCCGCCGACGCGTTGGTCGCGCCGGGGCCGCGGGTCACCATGCAGATGCCGGGCTCACCCGTCAGCCGGCCCCAGGCATCCGCCATCATTGCGGCGCCGCCTTCCTGGCGGCAGACGAGCACGTCGATGTCGGTGTCGTAAAGCGCGTCCAGCACAGCCAGGTAGCTCTCCCCCGGCACGCAAGCGATGCGTTTCACGCCATTGGCGACGAGTGCGTCGACGACGAGCTGGCCTCCAGTTTTCATGATCTTCCTCCCGATGGTCTTTCTTTTGTAGTCTGATTGTTGTTGTCAGATGGCTGGCGACACCGGAGCGACGCTCGTGTCCTTGTGTATGCGGCGCTCGCGCCAGATGATGTAGAGGCCGGAGCCGATGATGATGGCGATGCCGAGCCACTTCAGTGCATCAGGCAGATCGCCGAAGACGAGCCAGCCGAAGATCGTCGCCGAGACGATTTCCAGATATTGCAGCGGTGCCAGCACCGACGCCGGGGCCGCACGATAGGCGTAGACGCCGAGCACGCCGGAGATGGTGGCGGTGACGCCGACGCCGAGCAGATAGTACCAGGTGTAGCCCTGCGGCCAGACCGGATCGAAGATGCCGGAACCGGTGCCTTCGCCGAAATAGAGAAGCACGAGGCAGAAGAGCCCGCCCCAGATGCCGGCATGAAATTGCATCGACCAGGGGTCCTCGTTCTGCGCGACCATGCGGGTGACGAGCAGGAACACGGCAAGGCCGAAGGCGGCGACAACAGGCAGAAGCGCGATCCAACCGACCTCCTGCATGCTCGGCTGGATGACGAGCAGCGCGCCGAAGAAGCCGACGCCGCAGGCGGTGTAACGCCGCCAGCCGATGGTCTCTTTCAGGAAGATGCTGCCGAGGATCGTCAGGATGATCGGCTCGACGAAGAAGATCGCAATTGCGTCGGCAACCTCCATCACCTTCAGCGTGGTGATGAAGGAGAGCATCGTCACGACCAGGAGGCCGCCGCGCAACGCATGGAGCCCGGTCTTGCGCCAGGTGAGATCAAAGAGGCTGCCGCGGAAGAGCACGATCGGCAGGATGAAGACGACCTGAAGCAGGAACCGGACGGCGGTGATTTCGGCCGAGGGGACGGTCGCGATCGCCAGCTTGGCGAAGATGTCGATCAGCGGCGACAGGAGCACCGAGATCACCATCAGCGTCAGCCCGAAGGAGATGCGGTTGTGGTCCGTGGCGATCTTTTGAAGAGACATGTCGGCCATGATATTTCCGGTCAGCGCCTGCCTGCGATGGCGCCCAAGCACCAGGCGGCGAAGTCCGCCGTCGCCTGTTCCCGGCCGAGTTCGTTGAGGGTCTCGTGGCGCATGCCGTCATAAACGGTGACGGTGACGTTGGTCAGACCGGCCGCTTTCATCTTGGCGCCGAGCCAGCGAATGGCATTGCCCATCTCGGTTGACGGGTCGGCGCTGCCGCCGACGAGATGAATGGGCAGGTCCTTGCGGAGCCGCGTCAGCCGGTCGGGCCGGGCGCCGCCGAAGGATAGCCGGAAAAGGTCGAGCCAGAGCGAGACGGTCGCATCGAAACCGCAGAGCGGGTCGGCCGCGTATTTCGCGACCTCGGCATCGTCGCGCGAGAGCCAGTCGAGATCGGTCTTGCGATCCTTGATCGCGCCGCCCCACATGCCGAAGGTAAGCTTGGTCAGGAGCGGGCTCGGCACATCCGAACCCTTCAGCGCCTTCTCGATTTTCAGGATCATCTGGCCGCCGCGGCCGGCGAGGCCGGGACGGAAATTGGAGTTCCAGACGGCGAGCGCATCATAGAGGCCGGGATCAGCCTCGGCTGCGTTCAGCGCAATCAGCCCGCCCATGGAATGGCCGAAGAGGATGACGGGAAGACCCGGATGGGCGGCGGTCGCGATTTCGCGCACAGCCCGGATATCGGCGAAGATCTTGTCGAGGCCGTCGCGGCTCGAAAACATGCCGAGCGGGGCGTCGGGCGCGCGCGTCTCGCCATGGCCGCGATGGTCGTGGGCATAGACCTGGAAGCCATGCGCGGCCATCGCTTCGGCAAAGCGGGCGTAGCGGCCGGAATGTTCGGCAAGGCCGTGGCTGATGAGGAGGATGCCGCGCGCATGAGCGGTCGCGGGGAAATGGCGCCAGCTCAAGGTGGCTCCGGTCGGGCTCTGATGTGTCTTCACCTGCCCGAACACGATTTCCCCCGGCAACAACGACAGACCAATTCGATATCAAATCGATTTGCAAGGCAAAGGCAATCGCCGCTTGTTGCTCGTTGCGCATGAGGTCACACGCGAATGTGCGCTCATCTTAATTAAGAGTTGCAATTTTCCCGTTTTGAGCGATATTCGTTCCTGTTTTGTTTCCGCAGGAGGATATCATGGTTAGTTTCTGTAAGGCGATATCGGGTCCGATGGCAGGACTGCTGGCGGCGTTGGCGCTGTTCCTTGCGCCGGCCGCCTTTGCTGCCGGCGAGGAAATGTCGGATCAAGGGGGTTCCGAAGGCGCGACCAGCCGCACGGAATATGTGCTGGCGGTGAGCTGGCAGCCGGGCTTCTGCGAAACGCGGCCGCAACGCAAGGAATGCGAAAGCCAGACCGCAGAGCGTTTCGACGCCACCAATCTCTCGCTGCATGGCCTCTGGCCCCTGCGCAAAAGCTATTGCGGGGTAACGGCCGAGGTGCGTGCGCAGGATCGCAAGGGCAGCTGGCTTGAACTGCCGAAACTCGCCATGGCAGACGACACGGCGGCGCGGCTGCTGATCGCCATGCCCGGCGTGCAATCCGGCCTCGACCGGCACCAGTGGCTGCGCAGCGGCACCTGCCAGAGCGGCTCGATCGACGACTATTTCTTGGCGCAGCTGCGCATGCTGGAGGAGCTCAACCGCTCGGCGGTCGGCGCGCTGTTCCGTCAGCGCATCGGCTCCGAACTCGACGAGGCGACGATCAAGCAGGCCTTCGACCAGAGTTTTGGTACTGGCGCCGGCGACCGGGTGCGCATGCGCTGCCAGACGGTTCAGGGGCGCAGCATCATCACCGGGTTGACGATCGGGCTGACCGGCGACGTCATGAAGGCGTCCAGCCTCGCACCGCTGATCCAGGCGGCGGGGCCGACCGAGTTCAAATGCGCCAAGGGTATTGCCGATACGGCCGGGCGAAGCTGAGCCGCTTTGCAGGCACTGTTCTTCGGCAGCGGATGTGCTGGAGGCGCAGGGTTGCCGCATGGGATAGGTGGGGGGACAAGCCGGGGCGAATGCCTTTGCTCATTGCCCCCTTCCTATAATTCGCCTACATAGCGGGCAAATTTCCTTTCCCTGCGGAGCATTCCCTTATGGCACGTCAGTTCATCTATCATATGGCCGGACTTAATAAGTCCTACGGCGCGAAGAAGGTTCTCGAGAACGTTCATCTGTCGTTCTACCCGGACGCCAAGATCGGTATCCTCGGCCCGAACGGCGCCGGTAAGTCGACGGTTCTGCGCATCATGGCCGGCCTCGACAAGGAATTCACCGGCGAAGCCTGGGTCGCCGAGGGTGCCACCGTCGGCTATCTGCCGCAGGAGCCGCAGCTTGATCCGACGAAGACGGTGCTTGAGAACGCAATGGAAGGCGTTGCCAAGAAGACCGCGATCGTCGAGCGCTACAACGAACTGATGATGAACTATTCCGACGAGACGGCGGAAGAGGGGGCGAAGCTCCAGGACATCATCGACAGCCAGAACCTCTGGGATCTCGAAAGCCAGGTCGAGATGGCCATGGAAGCGCTGCGCTGCCCGCCGGGTGATGCCGACGTCACCAGCCTTTCCGGCGGTGAAAAGCGCCGTGTGGCTCTCTGCAAGCTGCTGCTCTCGCAGCCGGACCTCTTGCTGCTCGACGAACCGACCAACCATCTCGACGCCGAGACCATCGCCTGGCTCGAAAAGCACCTGCGCGAATATCCCGGCGCCGTGCTGATGATCACCCACGACCGCTACTTCCTCGACAACGTCACCGGCTGGATCCTCGAGCTCGACCGTGGCCGCAGCATTCCCTACGAAGGCAACTACTCGGCCTACCTCGTCGCCAAGGCCAAGCGCATGCAGCAGGAAGGCCGTGAAGAGGCCTCCCGCCAGAAGGCGATCGCCCGCGAACAGGAGTGGATCGCATCGAGCCCCAAGGCCCGCCAGGCCAAGTCCAAGGCGCGTATCCGCTCCTATGACGAACTGGTCAACGCGGCGGAAAACCAGCGCCCGGGCGACGCGCAGATCATCATCCCGGTCGGCGAACGTCTCGGCCAGGTGGTCATCGAGATGGAGGGCGTCACCAAGGGCTACGGCGATCGCCTGCTGATCGACGGCCTGTCGCTCAAGCTGCCGCCGGGCGGCATCGTCGGCATCATCGGCGCGAACGGCGCCGGCAAGACGACGCTCTTCCGCATGATCACCGGCCAGGAGCAGGTCGACAGCGGCTCGATCCGCATCGGCGACACCGTGCATCTCGGTTATGTCGACCAGAGCCGCGATGCGCTCGACGGCAACAAGACCGTGTGGGAAGAAATCTCCGGCGGTGCCGAAGTCATCAAGCTCGGCAAGTACGAGATGAACTCGCGCGCCTATTGCTCGACCTTCAACTTCAAGGGCGGCGACCAGCAGCAGAAGGTCGGCAACCTCTCGGGTGGTCAGCGCAACCGCGTTCACCTCGCCAAGATGCTGAAGGCCGGCGGCAACGTGCTGCTGCTCGACGAACCGACCAACGACCTCGACACCGAGACGCTCGCAGCACTCGAAGTCGCGCTCGAAAACTTCGCCGGCTGCGCCGTTATCATCAGCCACGACCGCATGTTCCTCGACCGCCTGGCAACGCACATCCTCGCCTTTGAAGGCGACAGTCAGGTCGAATGGTTCGAAGGCAACTTCGAAGACTACGAGAAGGACAAGATCCGCCGCCTCGGCCCGGACTCGGTCAACCCGAAGCGCGTCACCTACAAGCGCCTGACGCGCTGATCAGAGCCAAGGCGCCGCATTTCCTTGCGGCGCCCAGTGCATCGCGGCAGCGCCGCGAACGCTGGAACTGAAAGTCTATTGTTACGGGAACGGGCGAAGCGCAGGCTCCGCCCGTTTTCCTTTGCATGCCCTGTTCCGCAAGCGCCATTGTTTGGCCTCTCCGCGCAAATCCGCTTGCGCCGACATCGCAAATCACATAAACATATCTTTATGTGTTGATGGGGATCGCGATGGCTGTTCAGAGAGAACTGGGTCTGGATGCGCTGGTGGACGTGCTGAAGGCGGCAGGAGAGCCGACCCGCATGCGTCTCGTCGCCTTGCTTGCCGCCGGCGACCTCACCGTTACCGATCTTACCGAAATTCTCGGGCAATCGCAGCCGCGTATTTCGCGGCACCTGAAGCTGCTTGCCGAAGTCGAACTCATTGATCGTTATCAGGAAGGCGCCTGGGCCTATTTCCGTCTCAGGCAGGATGGCGCCCGCGTCGGGCTCGTGCGGGCCATGCTGGCGTCGGCGTCTGCTGACGACGCGGTGCTTTCGCGCGATGCGGCGCGGCTGACCACGCTGAAGAAGGCGAGGGCCGAGAAGGCGCAGGCCTATTTCAGCCGCAACGCTGCTGGCTGGGACGAGCTTCGCCGCCTGCATGTCAGCGAGCGCGACGTCGAGGCGAAGCTGCGCGAGATGGTCGGCGACGAACCGGTCGAGAGCCTGCTCGATCTCGGAACCGGCACCGGGCGCATCCTGCAGCTCTTCGAAGGGCTCTACCGTCGCGGCGTCGGCGTCGATGCCAGCCGCGACATGCTGGCCGTTGCGCGCTCCAATCTCGAACGCGCCGGCATCACCAAGGCGTCGATCCGGCATGGCGATATCTTCAACCTGCCGCTCGACGGGCACGCCTTCGATCTCGTCACCATTCACCAGGTGCTGCATTTCCTCGACGAGCCGGAGGCGGCGATTGCGGAAGCTGCACGCATGCTGATGCCGGGCGGTCGTCTTGTCATCATCGACTTTGCGCCGCACGGGCTCGAGCATCTGCGCGACGAACACGCCCATGCGCGCCTTGGCTTCTCGCATCAGGTAATCTCCGATTGGCTCGCCAAGGCCGGCCTGGTGCTCGAAAAGACCACGGACCTTTCGCCGGAAGGGGCCGAGGAAGAAAAGCTGACGGTGACGATCTGGCTGGCGCGCGACCGGCGCGCCGTGAATGAGAATGAAACGCCGCGGCCGCGCGTCCATGCAGGGGGAGTTTGAGAATGACGGCACAGACGCTTTATCCGGCCGAGCGTGGCAATCTGAGGCTCTCCTTCGAGTACTTCCCCCCCAAGACCGACGAAATGGAAGTGCAACTCTTCCAGACGGCGGGAGATCTTTCCATCTTCGGTCCTGCCTTCGTGACGGTTACCTACGGCGCAGGCGGCTCGACCAAGGCGCGCTCGCTGACGACCGTGCGGCGGATGGTCGAGGAGAAGGGCTTTGCCAATACGGCCGCGCACCTGACCTGCGTCGGCGCACCGAAGGCGGAAGTCGATGCGGTCATCGATGAGTACATCGATTATGGCGTCCGCCATTTCGTGGCGCTGCGCGGCGACCCGCAGGGCGGCATCGGCAGCGCCTATCAGCCGCATCCGGACGGCTATGCGAGCAGCACCGACCTGGTGCGGGCGATCCGCGCGCGGGGCGACGATATCGAGATTTCCGTCTCCTCCTATCCGGAGAAGCATCCGGAGAGCCCTGACGTGGCCGCCGATATCGACATGCTGAAGCGCAAGGTCGATGCCGGAGCCAACCGGGCACTGACCCAGTTCTTTTTCGACAACAACGATTTCGAGCGCTATCTCGAACGGGTGCGCCGCGCCGGTATCAACATTCCGATCGTGCCGGGCATCCTGCCGATCAACAATCTGGCGCAGGTGCAGAAGTTTGCCGGCCTCTGTGGCGCGAGCGTGCCGGAGGCGATCGTCACCCGGCTCGTGCATCTGGAAGACCAGCCGGTCGAGCGTTTCAAGGAGGCGACCCATATCGCTGCCGAGCAGATCGTCGATCTCGCCCGACGCGGTGTTCGCGACTTCCACCTCTACACAATGAACCGTTCGCCGCTGGTGACCGCGGTCCTGGATCTCGTCGGTTTCGAGCAGGTGGCGCTCGAGGCGAACAATGCTCTCGACGAAGCGCCACGGACGAGGGCGGCGGGCGCTGCCGCCTGAACCCTGGATCCGAACCCGATTTCCCGGGCGGATATGCCATCAAAAGAAAGCGCCTGAAGATCGATCTTCAGGCGCTTTCTTGTTTGTCGCAGCGATTAGACCCTTTGCTCTCTTGGCGGTCTAGCTTGCTTGGTGCTGCAAAATGGATTTCCGGAAATTTAAGTCCCTATTCGGTTTGGACTCTCAGCAGCCGCTCATCAGATGAAGAGCATCGTGGCCACGAATACGAACGCTGCACTGATCATGAGGACATTCAGCGAATGTGTAAGGCCCATGGATGACCCTCCCTGCGTTAACGCGTTAAAACATAGGGCGAAATCACGATGTGTTAAAGCGAAACTTGTGCTGCAGTGCGAAATCCGTGACGGGGAGCGGCCTTATTCACAGGGCTATAATATTGAGATATTTATCTTTTTCAGGCTGCCACATTTTTTTCACAATCGCTTCCGCAAGGTTAATATAAACGCTTGTAACCGTGCGTGAGCGCTTCAGAAGGGCACGAATTCGGCGGTTCGATTCCCCGTTCAGGCGGCGCGTTTGAGCCGTAGAATGCGGCCGTCAAGCACGGCGAGCCCAAGGGCAATCAGCGCCATTCCGCCGACATCGGCCGCCGGCAGGGTTTCGCCGAGGAAGAGATAGCCGAGCAGGATCGCGCTTGGCGGCACCAGCAGGGTGACGAGCGAAGCGTTGGTGGCGCCGGCCTCCGCCATGATCCGGAAAAAGAGGATATATCCATAGGCGGTCGAGACGAGCGCGAGGCCGAGGATGGCAAGCGTCGCTTCCATTGGCGGCATCGGCAAGTTCCAGGGCGCATCCGTGAAGGCAGCAACGGGCAGCATCATCAGCGTCGAAGCGGTGAGCTGGCCGGCGGCCGTCACCGGTGGTGCAAGATTTCGGAAGCGCTTGCCGTAGGTTGCCGCAAGGCCATAGCTGACGGCGGCCAGCACCGGAAGGACGAGCGCCCACAGCGGAACGCCGCTCGTCGTACCGAACAGGCCGGCAACCGCACTCGGCCCGATCAGCACCACGGTACCGGCAAGGCCGAGCAGGCAGCCGGCGATCTTGGCAGAACTCAGCTTCTCGTCCTCGGTCGCCATGTTGGCGATAATGACGGTCCAGACCGGCGTCGTGGCGTTGAGGATCGCCGCCAGGCCGGCGCCGATCTGGGTCTGGCCGAGGAAAATGAAGGCGTGCGGAATGGCGTTGTTGATCAGTCCCATCAGCGCAAATTCGCGCCAGCGTCCGGAAAGTGCCTGATACATGCCGAAGCGGCCGCGGATATAGAGATGCAGGGCAAGTGCCGCCATGCCCAGACGCAGCACCACCAGCGTGAATGGCGGCACATGGGCAACGGCCACGCGGGCGAAGAAGAAGGATCCGCCCCATATGAGACCGAGCAGGGCGAGCAGCGCCCAGGTTCTGACGCTCATCTGATGGCCGTCGACTGTGGTTCGCGCATTCATGGGTGTGCCTGTCCGTGCTGATTGCATCGTCCGTCAGCCTCGCCCAGGCGGAGAATGGTGATCTGGGCGCAAAAGCTGCGCCCGACATTCCCGGACCGGTTGCGATCTGACGATTATTTCATAGCCCGGCGCCTTCGCTCGGACCACCCGGTTCTTGTCGTATTCGCGAGCAAGAGGGCGTTCGGGCATGGGCGGTCCCACCGGGGTCGTGGCGCCTGGACCGCAGATACAAGAAACCCCGGAGATCGCTTCCGATCCCCGGGGAGATGCATCCTGCGTACGAGCCACATCGGTGGCCCGAGGTTCACTTGAAGCGCGTCGCGATCTTTCAGATTCGCTCCTTGCGCTTTAAGTTCTTGATATTTCGCATGTCGTTGTCGCAAAACCGCTGCGCACTTTTGCGCGACAGGCTTTAGAGCATTTCACTGTTTCATTGAAACAGCGAATTGCTCCAACTGTTTGAAATTGCGCAACTCCGGACGGAAAACCGTTTCACACTTTTCCTGGAATTGCTCTAGAGCGCGTTCAAGAGTTCCAGCGTGGCCCAGCCGTCGGCGGGGCGTCCGAGACGGAGCTGCTCCTTCTGGAGTGCGGCGCGGGTGCCGGAGCCGAGGATGCCGTCGACCTTGCCGACGTCGTGGCCGAGCGTCTGGAGCTTGGTCTGCAGCGCCTTCATGGCGACATCGTCGAGGCCCGGTTCCGGGTTGCCGCCTTCATAGGTCGGCGCGCCGGCGAGGCGGGTTGCGAAGTAGGCGGCCGAGGTCGTGTAGATGAACGACTGGTTCCACTCGAGATAGACATTGAAGTTCGGGTAGGTCAGGAAGGCAACACCCTTGCGGCCCTGCGGCAGCACCAGCGAGGCTTCGAGATTGCCGTTGGCGGTGTTGCCATCGCGCGGCTTGACGCCGAGCGCGAACCAGTCCGAAGCCTTCATGCCCGTCTGCAGGCCGGTCTTTTCCCAGGGGAGTTCTTCGGGAACGCTGACTTCCTGGATCCAGGGCTGGCCAGCCTTGAAGCCGAGGCTCTGGATGAACTTGGCCGCGGTCAGGATCGCGTCAGGCGAGCTCTTCTTCAGGTTGACGTGGCCATCGCCGTCGCCATCGACGCCATAGGCGATAATGTCTTCCGGCAGCATCTGCACCTGGCCGATCTCGCCGGCCCAGGCGCCGGTGGTCGTTGCCGGGTCAAGATCGCCGTGCTGGACCATCTCGATGGCGGCGATCAGCTGCGGTCGGAACATTTCCGGGCGGCGGCAGTCGTGCGAGAGCGTCACCAAAGCATTGCGGGTGTTGAAGTCGCCCTGTACGGCGCCAAAGTCGGTTTCCATTGCCCAGAAGGCGGTGATGACGGGGGCCGGCACGCCGAATTCCTTCTCGGCGCGGGCGAAGACGTCGGCATATTCCTTCATCTTTTGCTGGCCGATATCGAGGCGCGACTTGCTGACCGTGCGCTTGGAGAACTCGGTGAAGGTCTGCTTGAAGACGCCCTGGGTGCGGTCACGGCTGAGAACCTTCTGGTCGATCACGGCGCCTGCGAGCGCACGATCGGCGACATCGGCCGGAACACCCTTGGCGACAGCTTCGGCCTTCACGCCCTGAAGAAACGCGCCGAGGTCGCCGCCGCAGGCAGCAGCCGGAGCGGCGCTCTGCGTGGCCGTCTGGGTCGCGGTCTGGGCGTAGGCGGTGGAAGCGGTAAGCGCCAGGAGGGCGACGGAGGCCAGGGCGTGCCGGGTAGTCCGGATCATCATAATTCCTTTCTTTGGCCGCGGGTGCGGGAGACACCACCACGGGCAGCAAATTGCTGGATGACCTGCATAACGCCTTAAATCGTCACCGATTTAGGGACAAATCATGCAGCGGTTCAAAAATGTTACAGCGACCTTTGCGCATCCTTGGAGATGTGCGGGCGCTGTAAATCTGCCTTTGCTCTTCCAGAGCATTATGACCGAAAGAAGAAAATGGGGTGCCTTGCCGCAGTTGCCGGCAAGAATGCCGGTCTTACTTCGGCTGTGAGACCGCTGCGACCCAGTTCTTCCAGTTTTTCGCCGAGCCGGCGAAGGCATTGATATCGGTACTGCCGTCGATGCCCGGTATAACGCCGGTGCTGGTGTACTGCCAGAAGGCCCAGCGGCGCTCGACATAGACGTCTTTCGGGTGCTTGGCGGTCGAGCGCACCCAGAAGTGATAGTCCTTGAACTGGTCGACGAGATTGTCCCGGTGGAAGTCGACCGAGGTGTAGATGATCGGGCGTTTGCCGTAATGGGCTTCGAGGCGATCCATGAAGTGCTTCATCTCGGCGCGGACTTCGCCTGGCGTCGGGCGGTGGCGGCAGGTCTTCGATTCGCCGTTCCATTCGACGTCGAGCACCGGAGGCAGATAGACCGCGCTTTTCGGCACATTGGCGATGAACCAGTCGGCCTGATCGTCGGCGGTCGAGCAGAAATAGTAGAAGTGATAGGGCGCGTAGGGGATGCCGGCGGCACGCGCCCGCTGCCAATATTCGTTGAAGCGCGTGTCGACCCTGTCCTTGCCTTCCGTCGCCTTGATGAAGGCGAAGGAGACGCCCGAATTCTTCACCTTCATCCAGTCGATATCACCATTCCATTTGGAGACGTCGATGCCGTGGATGTTGTGGTGCTGCGGGGTGCGGTCGCCGAAGTTCTGCGGGTCCGTATCCTGGAAGCGCGGCGGGATCGATGCCGTCTGCATCAGGTCGTAATCGGTCGACGAACAGGCGGAAAGGAGGGTGGCAATGGGCAGTAGAGCCAGAAGAAGCCGGCGCATGAGGTACCTGTCTAGAGACGAGCGACGATCCTGCCTCACACGATGGCTTTCATATCGGTGATTTCCCCCGCGAGGCGTGAACCTCATCTTCACCATATCATCGTAAAAATTGGGTTAGCTCAAGCGGGAATTGCAGGTGGGCGGGAGTTCGCCGATTTCTACTCCAACGCGAAATCCCCTTGGTGATTTCGGTGCTCTCGGGCGACGTGAGATAGGGGCGATCCCTGCCGACCGCGCGACGGGTTCCCGGTTTCAGGCGGCGATTGCGACGGCCGGGCGGTGATAGACCGCAAGCCAGGCGTAGCCGCGACCGATCGCGCGGCGTTCGAGATCGGCGCCGTTTACTCTCGCCTTCTCGCGCAGAACCTCGAAGAGGTTTGCGCGTGGCGTGACATGGAAGCGATCGAGCCAGCCGTGCAGCGCGCGGCGGAAGCTCGCCGGCAGGCGCTCCTGCTGGCCGAAATCGGCGATGTGCAGCGAGCCGCCTGGATTGAGCGCGGCGATGGCCGCTTCGATCGCCTTCTGCCAATCGGGGATCATCGACAGCGAATAGGAGATGACGATGCGATCGAAGCCGCGCTCGCCGAAGATGGCGGGGTCGAAATCCGTGGCGTCGGCGACCTGAAGTTCGGCACGGCGCTTGCCGCTACGGTTGAGCTTTGCATCGGCGGAGGTCAGCATTTCCGAGGAAATGTCCAGGCCGAAGAGACGGGCCGAAGGGAAGCAGCGGCCGATCAGCGCCAGATTGCGCCCGGTGCCGCAGCCGACTTCGAGCACAGAGGCACCGGGGGCCGGGTTCATCTCCCGGATCAGCGTGTCGCGGCCGAAGAGATAGTACTTCCGCGTCAGATCGTAGAAATGCCGCTGGTAGCGGTACATGTGGTCCATGCGCCGCGCGTGCGAAATCCCGGCCTCACGCATCGGCTCAAGCCTTCTTCCGATAGATGTGGAAACCACCATAGATGGCGGAGCGGTCTTCGGCGCCGAGCTTGACCGATGCTTCGGCATCGTAGTGCCACTGGTCGAGCAGGGCCGAGGAGACACGGCCGGGCAGGATGCTGTCTTCTGCCGCCGTGCGGAAGATGACGATCGCGCCGGTATCGGCCGTGCGGGTGATCTCGGTCCAGAGATCGTTGAGCTGCTGGTCGGTCATCCAGTCCTGGGCATCGAGCAGGATGTAGCGGTCGACGGAAGCCGCCGGCTTGCTCGCCAGGAGCTCGGTGTAGCTTGCGTGGTGGACCTCGACACGCTCGGCATTGTTGCGGATCGCCTCGTAGGCGCGGGCATTGAGGTAGGGCGGTAGCTCGCCTTCGTGCGGCAGCGGATAGCGGCGCCCAAAGGCCTGCCAGGCGAAGTAGTTTTCCCGCAGCGGAAAGTGACAGGTGAGCTTTTCAAGCCGATGGCGCAGCACGGCGGCGAGCGACTTCTCGCTGCTGAGGCTTGCCAGCTCGTCGAACTGCTGCGGCGGGATGCCAAGCCCGAATAGCGAGCTCTTGCGGCCGGTAATCCAGCGGATGACGGGGCGATCGAAAAGCGGTGCCAGGCGCTCGTCGAAGAATTGCCGCTGCTCGCGCATCGAGCCGGCCTGGACGAATTCTTCCGGGTTGACGCCGTGTAGACGGGCGAGCAGGTGGCTTGCGGCAATGAAGCGGCCGAGCAGGCCGGTGCGATAGATGTTGCGGCCGAAGACGCCGATGCGGCGGCGGCCGGTCAGGTCGCGGCCGTTCCAGTAGCTGCGCGTCGCGGTGTCGAGCTTCGGCGCAATGAAGAGGTCGAAGGCCTGGACGTTGGTGGCCGTGCCCTGGGTCGCCAGGAAACGCGTGACATCCTTGTGGCTCGGCAGATGGCGGAAGGCCGCGAGCTTGAGGCGGTTCAGCGCGATGTGGTGCGGGTTGAGGTCGACGACGTCGATCTTGCGCGGGCCGGCCGACAGATAGGTCAGCATATTGCAGCCGCCGGAGCCGATAGTGACGATCCGGTGCTCCGGGCCGAGCTGCATCGCTTCCATGTCGACGATCGGATCTTCCCAGATCTGCGGGTAGACAAGACCGGAAAAAAGCAGGCCGAAGAGACGCTCCGAGAGGCCGGCAAGGGAAAAGGTCTTGTGCTGGAGCAGGGCGTTTTTCAGCTTCGGATTTTTTCTGCCAAAGCCGACGTCGGGGGCTAGTTCGGTCATCTCTGCCGGTCATCCAGTTGAAACTTAGCCGCTTCTAAAGTGACTCCGCTACACTTTGATGACGAGGTTTCCACAGCCCCCAGAGCGCGCTCGAACGGCCGCCATACTATTTTTCACCCATAAGAAATCATTAAACCCTGGCGTGCTAGCACCGGCTCATATTCGGGGGCGTCGACATGATGTTAAGAACGTTTCTGCCGAAGCCCGAGCAGCGATTTGCGGTTGCCGGCGCGGCATTGGGGGCTCTGGTTTCCGCGGCGTGGCTGGCGACGGAAACCGTGCTCGCAAAACAATCGAATTGGGATGTTCCGACAATGCTTGCGGCTGGCGCCATGCCGTTCCTCGGCGGGTCCTTCTATCGCTGGCGTTACTCGCGCCGCCTCGAACACGAGTTGCATGCAGCGCGCCGCGCCGAGCGGCGCTTGCGCCACGAGGTCCACCGCGACAAGCTCACGGGTCTCGCAAATCGCGCGGCGCTGGAAGCGGACATTCGTCAGGCGCTTTGTGCCGAAGGGCCGGCCTTCGAGCGCAATGCCCTGCTCCTACTTGATCTCGACCGGTTCAAGGCGATCAACGATACGATGGGTCACGATGCCGGCGACCGGCTGCTTGCACTCTTCGGTGCCCGGCTGAGGCGCGCCTTTTCCGGGGAGGCAACCGTCTACCGGCTCGGCGGAGATGAGTTCGTGCTTGCAGCGGCCGATGCCGCGTCACAGGTCGAAGCGGAAATACTCGCAATGCGGGTAAAGGCATTGTTCGAAGCGCCGTTCGATCTTGGCGATGCACGGGTCGCATCCGGCTGCAGCATAGGCATCGCCTTCGTCGAGCGAAGCGATACGGCAACGGGCGACGTGCTGAAGCGTGCGGACCTGGCGCTCTACGAGGCGAAGGCGATGAGCGGCAATAGCCACGCCTTCCACTCGGAAACGCTGACCCACGCCGCCCGGCAGCGGGCGGAGGCCGAGCGCGATGTGGCACGCGGGCTCGAGAACGACGAATTCTTCCTCGAATTCCTGCCGATTGCCGGGACGGCAAGCGGAGCCATCCGCGCTTTCGAGGCGCTGCTGCGCTGGCGGCACCCGCTTCGCGGCGTCATCGGCGCGGAAGCCTTCATAGAGCCGTCTGAGCAGAGCACGAGTGCGCTTTCGCTTGGCTATTGGACACTTCAGACGGCCTGCACGGAGGCTGCCCGCTGGGCTTCGCCGACCGGACTGACGGTCGCCCCCTTCGCCCCGCAACTCAAGGATCGAGACTTTGTTGCGCAGGTCAGGCAATGCCTCGCCGAGGCGAGCTTGCCGCCGGGACGCCTGACGATCGAGATCACCGGGGACTTTTCGACCGAAGATCTCGCCCTGATTTCCGAAAATCTCCAGGGGTTGCGCGCGCTTGGTGTGCGGATTGTGCTTGGCGGCGGCGCCGGTTCATCCTTGCCCTTGAACCTGATTGCCGAACTGCAGCCCGACCAGGTGACCATCGATCTTACCGCCATCCGGGCGACCCACGGCAGCGAGCGCAGCGTTGCGCTGCTCGCCTGCCTCATCAAGACCGGCCAGGTACTGCGCCTGCCGATCGCCGTGCGCGGCATCGAAAAGCAAAGCGAGATGGATTGCGCGCAGGCAAGCGGCGCCGCGGAAGTCCGCGGTCCGTGGATATCGCCGGCGCTCACGGATGTGGCGGCATTGCCTGAGACAGGCGAAGCGGCGGATTTGCGACGCTCGGCCTAACGCCGCGGGACCAGCACTCCAGGGTCCCCATTCCCCAGAAATTGGAAACTTGCAGTCTGCGGGCTTTTCCTGTCGGCGAAATGCTGGTTCTCTCTGCAACTCGACAGCGACCGCGCGTCCCATCGGACCAGTACCACCGCTGTTTGAATTGCTGCATCTTTCTGTCCTTGGTCGGCAAGACTCCAAGGATATTTGAGACGGCCGGAGGGAACGCATGAGACGCATGTTGAGGATATCAGGTGCGGCGCTGGTGTTGGGTGTCGTCGCGCTGTTCGGTTGGCTCGCGCTCGCGCCGCCGGAATTGCTCAAGGTCGGCGATGGGTACGCCGCGAAGATCGTCTGCTCCAATGTCTTCATTGCGCGACGCGATGCCCAGTCGGTGCTGGCCGATGATGTCCAGGCGCCGGGACACCCCTTGCTGAAGCTGGTGAAGGTTGCCGTCGAACCGGAAAAACAGATGGTGACCGCACGGATCCTCGGCTTTGCAGCGGCGGGCTACGCCGCCTACCGGCCGGGCGCAGGATGCACGAGCCTGCCGGATGGCGGCGGAACGAGCCTGCCGCCGATCACGACCGCGGCGGCTGTGGCGGCGCCGGCTTCCGAAGCGCCTTGGCCGGAAGGCGAGGGAGCCGCGATCGATCCCGCCCTGCAGAGACTTATCGAAGATGCCGATCTCGCCGGTCCGGGCGCGCGGGCGATTGCCGTCATTCGCGATGGCCGCCTGGTCGCCGAGAGCTATGGTCGGGGCTTTGACCGCTCGACGCCGTTGCTCGGCTGGTCGATGACGAAATCGGTCACGGCGGCGCTGATCGGACTGCGTGTGGCCGAGGGCCGAATGGAAGTGGCGCGTGCCGGGCTCCTGCCGGAGTGGGCGAGCGACGAACGGGCCAGCATCACGCTTGCCGATCTGATGGGCATGCAGAGCGGTCTCGAATTCAACGAGAACTATGGCGACGTCACCGACGTGACGCGCATGCTCTATCTTGAGAAGGACATGGCGGGTTATGCGGCCACCAAGCCGCTGACGTCCGATCCCGGCGCGACGTTCAGCTATTCCAGCGGCACGAGCACGTTGCTGTCGCGCATCTGGATGCGGACCTTCGAGGATCCGGCGGCGGCACTTGCCTTCCCGCATGACGCCCTGTTTGCGCCCTTGGGCATGAGCAGCGCCGTGCTCGAAACCGATGCGAGCGGCACCTTCGTCGGCTCGTCCTATATGTATGCCACCGCGCAGGACTGGGCGCGCTTCGCGCAGTTCCTGCTGCAGGATGGCGTCTGGAAGGGGAGGGCGATGCTGCCGAAGGACTACGTCGCCTTCATGCGCGCACCGGCCAAGGCTTCAGGCGGCAAATACGGCCAGGGCCAGGTGTGGCTGGAAGAAAACGGCGTGCGCGCCGGTTCCGGCAGTTTCCCGGCGGACGCCTTCTGGATGCTCGGCCATGACGGCCAGGCGATCATGCTGGTGCCTTCGCTGAAGCTCGCGGTGGTCCGGCTGGGGCTCACGCCTTCGAGGCTCGGCTACGACGTACAGAAGCTCAATGCCAAAATAATAGAGGCGCTCGATTGAGCGCCTCATAAAACGGTTCGAATATCAGTAAGCGGGCTTCGCTCACTTCATGCCGAGTTCTTCGAGCAGGCCCTTGCGCTTGGCGTGGTAGTAGTAGCCGCTGGCATAGAGCTTGACCGCGCCGTCGTGCTTGTTGTCGGCCACCATCCAGGCGCCGTGCAGATACTTCGTCGCGTATTTGAGGTTGGTTTCGGCGTCGAACAGGCCTTCCGCCGGACCGTCATAGCCGAGGCCCTTGGCGGTGTTGTAGCGGATCTGCATCAGGCCGTAATTGCCCTTGCTGTAGGCGCGCGGATTGTAGTTGCTCTCGCGCTTGACGACGCGGTGAACCAGCTCGACCGGAATGTCGTTCAGATCGGCATAATACTTGATCAGCTTGTCGAGGTCGGGACGCGAGCTGGTCGGCGCCTTGGTGAGCTTCATCGAATCCGGAATGACGCTGGCAACGGCTGCGACCGTCGAGCCGATGACACCGGTCTTCGGACGCTCGGTCGGCACGATCATGCGGTTGGCGACCAGCGTTTCGAGACCGACGGGCTCGCCGGTGTCGAAGTCCGATTCCATCGCGGCGGCAACTGCGAGCGTCGAAACCGGAAGATCCTGGACGCGGGCCGTCTTGGTCGCGGCGGGCGAAGCGGCTGCTTCCGCCAGCTGCGTCGCGTCGCCCGACAGCGGGGTTCCGGCGGCGGCTATGGCAGCGGTCGCATTCGTTTGCGTTGTCGGAGCGACCATGGCAAGCGCCATGGAGTCGCCCGGCTTGGCGGCGGGGACCGCGACCATCGAGGGGGCGGCTTCGGCGCCTTGTGCCAGGTCAGCCGCGACCGGATAGGTGACCGCGATGCCCGATGCCTGGGCTGCCGTCTGTGCCATAAGCGCAGCGCTCGTTGCGGTGGCCACACCATCAGGCGTGGGCAGCGCGTAGGCCGTCATTTCAGTTCCGGGCTTTGCAAGGGGGGTGACCGTCTGCACGGCCGTCAGTTCTTCGAGCGACGTGTGCTCTACCGTTGAGCATCCCGAGACGATGGTCGCCGACAGTATAGCTGCCACGCCAAACGTCTGTTTGGTAAGGGAAATACGGTACTTCGCCATTCTGTCACTTTCGTGCTTCTGGGCCCCGTAGCCCCTGCAAATCAGCGGTTGCCAGCCGCCAAGAGTGAATCTCCATTAACCTATGAGGCTGGCGGCGGCAAGCACGGGCGACGATTTCACGCCGAGGCGCGCTTCATCGTTGCCGTCAGAAGCCCCGCGCCGATGAGCATGGAGCCGCCGGCGCGGTTGACGATGCGGCGAATATTAGGCCGCGAGATCGTGCTGCGCGCCGCGGTCGCAAGGGCCGCGTAGAGGCTGGCATTGACGATCGCGAGCGTCAGGAAAGTGAGCTCGAAAATCGCCATCTGGGTAAAGAGCGGCTGACCAAGGTCGAGGAACTGCGGCAGGAAGGCGACGAAGAAGACGATGCTCTTCGGATTGAGCGCGGTGACCGCATAGGTGTGAAAGAAGATACGCAGCGGGCGCTCGGTGGGGGTGGTTTCGACGTCGGCATCGCCGCCGGCTGCGACCGGCGCGCGCCAGAGTTTGATGCCGAGCCAGATGAGATAGGCCGCCCCTACCCATTTCAGCACGGTGAAGATCGCCGCTGAGGTCGCCAGCAGCGCACCGAGGCCGAGCATGGACGCGGTCATGGCGGTGAAATCGCCGAGCGCCACACCGGCGACGGTGGCACCTGCGGTCTTGCGGCCGTGGCCGAGCGCATAGGAGATCACGAGAAGAATGGTGGGGCCGGGGATGGCGAGCAGCACGGCAGAGGCTGCGGCAAAGGCAAACCAATGTTCAAAGGACATGAAAAAGCTCCGCGTTTAACTAAATCTCGGCAATGAATTGGCCGAGCCAGCCATGGAAACGCGGAGCCGTCAATCTTTTAAATCAGGCGTTGTCGGCGGGCGGCATACGCACCCGCCGGGGTTCGCATGGTCAGTGCTTCTGCGCCTGCCACTTCTGGCCGATGACGTCCATCACGTCGCCGAACCACTTGACCGAGGTGTCGAACTGCTTGCCGCCCTTGATGCGCGGGAACTCGATCGTGCGCAGCTTGCCGCCCTGGTCCTCGTCGTGACCGGTGACGCCGGAGACCTTGTTGAGCGCGCTTTCGACGGCGAGGTCGACCATGCTCTGGATCAGGCGCAGGTCGTCGCCGTTGGCAGGGGCCGAGCGGGCGTAGTAACCGGACTTCTGCACCATCGCGCGCTCGGCGCCGAGCAGTGCTGCAAACTGCTTCGAGAACCAGTTGCCGACATTGATCGTGTCGATCTTCACGTGGCCGAAGGCATCGCGCTTGATCGTTTCGCCGGCCGCTTCCCGCTCAGTGACGATCGCGTCGAGGCAGGCGCCTTCGCTGACGAACAGCGTCACGAAGCCCGTGCGGTCCATGATCTTACGCAGGCGATCGGCTTCGCCCTGCAGATCGAACTTCATCTCCGGCAGGTAGAGACCGTCGATGTTCTTCATCTGGCGGTTCATCATGAAGCCGTCGACGAACTCCTTGTCGTCGATCGTCTGGATATAGGAGCGGGCGGTGGCCGCGGTCAGCCAGCCGCAATGGCGGCCCATGACCTCATGGACGACCAGCGTGCGTGGTGCGGCGCTCTGCTCGTTGCTGACATTGTCAAAGAAGCGGGCACCGTATTCGGCGGCCGTCCAGGCGCCGAGCGTCTGGCGGATCGGCACGACGTCGTTGTCGACGGTCTTCGGCAGGCCAACCACGGTCAGGTTGTAGCCGTTGGCGCCGAGATAGGCGGCAAGGTCGGCCGCGGTCGTATTGGTGTCGTCGCCACCGATCGTGTGGAGGATCGAGATGCCGTCATTGGCAAGCCGCTCTGCGGCGATGCGCAGCGGGTTCTCGCCATCCTTGACGAGGCCGCGCTTGACGCAGTCGGCCGCGTTGGTGAGCTTGACGCGGCTGTTGCCGATCGGCGAGCCGCCATGGCGGTGCAGGAGATGCGCCTTCTCGCGCATGTCGCGGGTGATCTCGATGCGGTCGCCTAAGAGCACGCCCTGGTAGCCGGAGCGATAGGCGACCAGCTCATATTCGGGCGCGACGTCGGTGTAGCGCTCGATCAGCCCCCCAACGGCAGATGACAGACAGGGCGCGAGCCCGCCGGCCGTCAGCATTGCGACTTTTTTCTTGGCCATGTTTCCTCCTCGGGACTTTGGCATGCGATGGGTGGGGCCTCCATAACGCAAATCGGATGGAAATTAAATGACGGGTCTGTGGATGTTGTGTCGAGCTGCTGCCGCAAGGAGCCATTGAGCGCCGGAATTGCGGGCAGGGCAGGTGCGCGCGGATTGTCGCAGGGTGCGCTGCCCGCGGGCGCGCAGGCTGGCTGTTGCGAACGGTGGAATTGCTGCCTTTTCGGGCCGCGATGACATCTCTTTTTTATTTGATGGCTGTTCCCGCGGGAACAGCTTTCCATCGGCTGACTGTCGCAAGTTCCAATCGATGGATTGACAATAGTGAGGGGCCATCACAAATTCGTCATCCTCGTGGTCTGGGCCGTCCACCGCTTGCAATTTGCCACCACATCGGTCCATGCTATAGAGTGGAGAGACAGGGAACCTCGCATGTCATTTTGGGACAGCCTCCTCAAGATCGTTATCGCCACCGGCAATGCGCTTGCCGGCGTGGTCGAGGCCGTGCGCACCCTGTTCGAGGGCGATCCGGAAACACGGCGCAAGGTGGCCTTCTCCGTCGCCATGATCGCGCTTTCGGCCAAGATGGCCAAGGCCGACGGCATCGTGACCGAGGCCGAGGTCGACGCCTTCCGCGACATCTTCCAGTTTCCGCCGGATCAGGCGCAGAACGTCGCGCGTCTCTATAACCTGGCGCGCCAGGACGTCGCCGGTTACGAGGCCTATGCGGAGAAGATGGCGTCGCTGTGTTCGTCCTGCGAAAGGAATTGCCCGATCCTCGAGGATATCGTCGACGGCCTGTTCCACATCGCCAAGTCGGATGGCGCCGTGCATGAGCGCGAGCTCGCCTTCCTGTTGCGCGTGGCAGACATCTTCGGCATGGACGAGGGACATTTCGAGCGCATCATGGCCCGTCATGTCCATGGTGACGGCCGCGACCCCTATCAGGTGCTCGGTGTTTCGCGTAAGGATGACTTCGCCGATATCCGCAGGCGCTACCGGGTACTCGTTTCGGAGAACCATCCGGACATGCTGGTTGCGCGCGGCGTACCGCACGAATTCCACGCGATCGCCAATGATCGCATGGCGGCACTGAATGCCGCCTACGAGGCGATCGAGAAAGAACGCCGAGCCGCATGACCTCCAAATACTGCGACTATCCGGGTGCACGCTTCATGCCGTCGCCCAATTTCGGCGACCGCGTCGACCAGCGCGCCCCGGATATGATCGTTCTGCATTATACCGGCATGCCGACGGGCGCTTCGGCGCTCGAATGGCTTTGCCGCGAGGAAAGCCAGGTCTCCAGCCATTACTTCGTCCACGAGGATGGGCGCGTCGATCAACTCGTGCCGGAGGCGCGCCGCGCCTGGCATGCCGGCAAGAGCTATTGGAAGGGCGAGACCGATATCAATTCCTGTTCGATCGGAATAGAGATCGCCAACCCGGGTCACCCGGGCGGTCTGCCGGACTTTCCGGAAAAACAGATCGCGGCAGTTGTGGAATTGTGTCGGGACTGCGGCGACCGCTGGTCGATCGCGCCCGAGAGAGTGCTCGCACACAGCGATATCGCCCCCATTCGCAAGGTCGATCCGGGAGAAAAATTTCCCTGGCACATTCTTCATCGCGAAGGGGTCGGGCACTGGGTGGAACCGGCCCCGATCGGCGGCGGACGCTTTTTCCAGCGCGGTGACCAGGGCCAGCCGGTGGAGGCCATCCAGTCGATGCTGTCGCTCTACGGTTATGGCATTGATGTAACTGGCGAATTCTGTGAAAAGACCGAGGGCTCGGTCGCGGCGTTCCAGCGGCACTTCCGACAACAAAGGGTCGATGGCATCGCCGACATCTCAACCCTCGATACGCTCCACCGGCTGCTTTCCAGCCTGCCGCAATTCATCGCCTGACGCGGAAGATTTTTTCGTCAAAACGGCACTTCTGCAGATATTCTTGGCATGTTTTTTTAGCTTTGCCACATGTTTACCATGATGCGGCATTCATTTCCGGCCCCATTGGAACTGCAGGGGTATCAGGGCGCAACGCTCACTTCCTGTGAATGAAACGATCGGGAAGTGAGGTTCGAAGCGGGGTGCGCTTCGGTCCATTCCCCAGGCCGGAGAATTCAAACTAAATGAGAATATCGTCTGTTGCTGCGGTGGCGGCATGCCTTGGCATGTTCTTCGCCGGGATGGGTACGTCGTATGCGGGGAATGTCGATAAGACCATCAAGACCTCATCCATCCAGTCCGTCACCCGGACCACAGGCTATCCCAAGCCGGATCTCGTCTCGAACGTCCAGTACACGGGTCTGATCAAGTCCTACGCCAAGCAATACGGCGTTCCGGTCGATCTGGCGCATGCGATCGTCAAGGTCGAAAGCAATTTCAATCCCAAGGCACGCGGCAGCGCCGGCGAAATCGGCCTGATGCAGATCAAGCCTGCTACCGCTCGCATGATGGGCTATTCCGGTTCCTCCAAGGGTCTCTACGATCCGGAAACCAACATCAAGTTCGGCATGAAGTACCTCGCCATGGCGCATGAGCTGTCCGGCGGTACGACGTGCGGCACGGTTCTCAAGTACAATGCCGGCCACGGCGCCAAGCGCATGAACCCGGTTTCCAAGCGCTACTGCGGCAAGGTGCAGAACATCATCGACTGATCGATTGCATGACGAGCGCCGGCGCGTTCTTTCGCTTGGCGAAAGCGCCGCGCGTCTTATCAGACGCGCAAAGGTCGCTGTAGCACTTTGATTTTCTGCATGTTTTTGTCCGTTAACCGGCTACGATCAATGGAAACATGCAGTCAACGAAGAGCTTCATCCGCCAGCCATATCCGGCGATGGCGGATGCTCTAGCCGGACAGGTCTCGCGTTCCGGCGCACAGGGAAAAACCCTACAACCATCGTGTCATACAGGCGCCGGCATGCTATCTCCCTTGAGCAAAAGGGACGAGGACCGGCATGTCGGAAAGCTTTGATTTCATTGTCGTCGGCAAGGGCATGATGGGTGCTGCGGCCGCCCGCCACCTGGCGCTTTCGGGAGCCAAGGTCGCGCTGATCGGACCTGATGAGCCGACGGACTGGGCCAATCATACCGGCGTCTTTTCGAGCCACTACGACAATGCCCGCATCACCCGCACGATCGATGACGATCCAGTGTGGGCGCGGCTCGCCAGACGCTCGATCGAGCGTTACGGCGAAATCGAAGACGAAAGCGGCATCGGCTTCTACCACGAAGTCGGCTGCCTGATCGCCGGGCCGGCGCCCGGATCTTCCTACGACTATATCGAACAGGTCGAGAAGGCGCGCGACGCGCTTGGCGTCGAGGCGCCGCTCTACGATGGCGAGGCGCTGTCGCAGCGTTTTCCCTGGTTCCGTTTCCCCGATGGCACCGCTGGCGTTCACGAGAGGCGCGGGGCCGGCTACATCAACCCGCGGGCGCTGGTCGCGGCGCAGACGGTATGCGCCGAGAAGGCGGGAGCCCGGATCGTGCGCAGCGAGGTTGTGACCGTGGCGGAGGAGCGCGACCGTGTGGTTGTCGCGACCGTCGACGGAAAGCGTTTCGTGGCAGGCCGGGTGATCGTTGCCGCCGGCGGGTTCTCGATTTCCGCAGCACTCCTGCCGCGGCCGATCGATCTCACCGTTAAGGCGCGAACCGTATTCTTTGCCGAGGTGGCAAGCAGCGATCTGTCTGGTTTCGAGCGCATGCCGTCGCTGATCGGCGCGGCGCCGGAGCAGGAGAAAAGCTACTACCTGCTGCCACCGGTCGGCTATGCGGACGGCAAGCATCACATCAAGATCGGCGGCGATCCGACCGACAGGATCCTCGAGGGCGAAGCGGCGGTGCGGCAATGGTTCCGCGGGCCGGGCAGCGCGACAACGGCGGAGCATCTGCGCGGGCTGCTGGCCGAGGTGATGCCCGGCTTCCAGCCGGTCTCCACCCACTTTTCGCCCTGCGTCACCTCGTTCACCCGCCACGGGCTGCCCTATATCGGCTTTGCCGAGGGGAGCCGTATCGCCGTCGTCACCGGCGGCAACGGCCAGGCGGCGAAGAGCTCCGACGAGATCGGTCGGCTCGGCGCGGTCCTCGTGCTCAACGGCCGGATCGACGAGCCCGAATACGATGCGGATTTCTCCGTCGCGTTTCGCTAGATCGGGTGCGCCAGGACCGCCTTGCTCCGATCTGCCCTGTTGGCAGCTGAAAAACCCTGCCGTTTTTTCTGGCGCGCTGCGGCGGGCTGGTTTAAGGAGCGCGTGCCAGTTGGCCGGGCAGCCGCTCTCCGCAAGTGCCGAAAGGCCGCGGGGGGAGGAAAGTCCGGGCTCCACGGAAATACGGTGCCGGATAACGTCCGGCGAGGGCGACCTCAGGGAAAGTGCCACAGAAAGCAAACCGCTCCGCTTGGCGGAGTAAGGGTGAAAGGGTGGGGTAAGAGCCCACCGCGGACATGGCGACATGGACGGCACGGCAAACCCCACCGGGAGCAAGACCGAATAGGGATGACGCGGGCGCGCAAGCGTCCAGCCTGTTTCCGGGCCAGTCATCCGGGTGGGTTGCAAGAGGCTGCGTGCAAGCGCAGTCCCAGATGAATGGCTGCCACGTTCCGTTGCCTTCGGGCTGCGGGGCCATACAGAACCCGGCTTACAGGCCAACTGGCGATTTCTCCTTTGTTTTGTCCGGCACAGAGCCGTCTCGAATTCTCTTTCGAAGCGGACCCGAGGGTCGACGTCTGCCGGGGTAAGGCGTCGACGTTGCCGACGCCCGCAACATCAGGTCGGCCGACAGGCAAATCATGCGTTTCGGCTGCTTCGCGCCGGCTTGATCTGGCCCGCATTTTCCATGCGTGTCCGTTTGGAAATGAACCGGCCCGTCTCGGTGAGCTGTTTTTTCGCCCCGTGCCGGAGGCATAACTGCGCTCTTTCTCACATTCTGATTTTCCAACGATTTGAAGCCGTTCCGCTGTCGCATTCCCGGACGGTGGGGTCTCTTCGTAACCCTTCGTTAAACTTAACAACCTATCAATATTTGATCAGCCCGACGGCTGTTTACGAGCTCATTCCCATTGACGCCCATATGGTCCCATGATATCCCATAATGGCACTGCGCAGGGGCTGCTTCGCGGCCCAACATCGCAAGAATCCAGTGCCTTCCGGCTTCGGAGGGTAGGCGGACATTCCGGTGTCCGGCAGGGGTGTCTTGTGTGTGCGGTTACGTGTTCTCGCGGGTCGATGATTGTGGCCCGTCAGTCTTGGGCGGCCGTTTCGCGTTATGAACCGCTTCTTGTCACATGCTGCCAATCGGATCGATGCGAAGGGGCGGGTTTCCGTTCCCTCGGCGTTTCGTTCCGTGCTGTCGGATGGGGGCGTCCGGGAGCTATACTGTTTTCAGGATTTCGTCTTCCCGGCGATCAGCGTCGGCGGGCCGGAGCTCCTGGATCGGTTCGAGAAGCAGATGGCGGCCGAGGATCCGTTTTCCTCGGAGGCCAACGAGATGTCGCTGCTCGTTCATGGGGGTGGCGTCTTCGTGAAGCTCGATCCGGAAGGCCGGTTGATGGTGACGGATTTCATCCGCGACTTCACCGGAATCTCGACCGACGTGATGTTCGTCGGGCGGGGCGATTATTTTCAGCTCTGGGAGCCGCAGGCCTTTGTCAAGGCGCAGGCGGTGGCCCGGGAAGGGCGCAAATCACGGGGGTTGCGTCCAGACTAGAATGGAGAGGCGGAATGGTGACGGAACAAGGCGGAGGTATTCCTGAAGCCGAAGGCGGACCGGTTCGTCACATTCCCGTCCTCCTGTCGGAGGTTCTCGCGGCGCTCGAGCCTGCGCCCGGCAAGGTCATCCTCGATGGCACCTTCGGTGCGGGCGGCTACAGCTCCGCAATCCTCAAGGCCGGCGCCGACGTCATCGCGCTCGACCGCGACCCGACGGCGATTGCCGCCGGCGAGAAGCAGGTCGCCGAGTGGGGCGGACGGCTGAAGCTTATTCATTCGCAGTTCTCCGAACTTGCCGCCTATGCGCCGGCCGAGGGGCTGGACGGCGTCGTGCTCGATATCGGCGTTTCCTCGATGCAGATCGATGAGGCAGAGCGCGGCTTCTCCTTCCAGAAGAAGGGGCCGCTCGACATGCGCATGTCGGCCTCGGGCGTTTCGGCCGCCGATGTCGTCAACCGTGCCAAGGTCTCCGATCTCATCCGCATCTTCGGTTTTCTCGGCGAAGAGAAGCAGGCGGGCCGCATTGCCCGCGCAATCGAGAAGCGCCGGGCCGAGCAGCCCTTCGAGACGACCCGCGACCTTGCGGGCCTGATCGAGGTGGTGACGCCGCGCAAGGCAAAAGACAAGATCCATCCGGCGACCCGCGTCTTCCAGGCGCTGCGCGTTTTCGTCAACGACGAACTCGGCGAGCTCGCTCAAGCGCTGTTTGCCGCCGAAAAGGCGCTGAAGCCAGGCGGCCGTCTTGTCGTTGTCACCTTCCATTCGCTCGAAGACCGCATCGTCAAGGCCTTCTTCCAGGATCGCTCCGGCAAGGCGAGCGGTTCGCGCCATCTGCCGATGGTTTCGGCGCGCGCGGCAACCTTCACGCCGGTTGGCAAGCCCATGGTGGCAGCCAGCGAGGAAGAAGCGTCCCTCAATCCGCGTGCCCGCTCTGCGAAGCTGCGCGCCGGCATCCGCACGCAAGCCGCGTCGCCGGGAAACGATCTATCCATTTTCAATCTGCCGGAACTGGCAAGCCTTGCACGGTTGGGGGGCTGACAAGACATGCTTCGAACGCTCGATATCGTTCTGATCGTCGTCATGACGGCCGCCGCGACGGTGACCTATACGATCAAGCATCGCGCCGAAAACAAGCTTGAGGAAGTCCGCAAGCTCGACGTGGCGATCAAGCTTGAAGAGGACACGATCGATCTGCTTCGCGCCGACTGGGCGCTCTTGACGCAGCCGAACCGGCTGGAGCGTCTGGTCGGTACCTTCGGTGCCGACCTGCAGCTTGCGCCGACGCCTTCCACACAGCTCGCCCAGCCGCAGGAACTGCCGATGCTGAAGGCGGATCTGCCGGTGCCGGAAGACAAGTCGGCGAAGGACGGTATCGCCTCGATCATCAACAAGACCGATAACATGGCAACTGGCTCGGTGGCGCGCTGATGTCGTTTCTCTCCCGCATCATGGTATTGAAGAGCAAGGCGCATTTCTCGGCAGGCGGCAACAACCGGCCGGCCGAAAGCGGCCTCAACGTCACCTTTCAAGGGACGCGCAAGAAGACCACCAATCAGGCGAAGAACCGCGTCGCCATCGTGATCGCGAGCTTCGGCATCGTCTATGCCGTCATCGGCGGGCGCCTGGTGCAATACGGCATGGCGCAGCCGGAAACGGTTTCCAGCATCGGCCGGGCCGACAACCTGATGGCCTCGCGTCCAGACATTCTCGACCGCAACGGCGAGATCCTCGCGACCGACATCCGCACCGTTTCGCTCTATGCCGAGCCGCACAAGATCGTCGATGCCGACGAGGCAGTCGAGCGCCTGTCGACGGTTCTGCCTGATATCAATGCGCGCGAAATCTACAACAAGCTGAAGTCGAAATCGCGCTTCCAGTGGCTGCGCCGCCAGTTGACCCCGAAGCAGCAGAGCGAGATCCTGGCGCTCGGCATTCCCGGCGTCGGCTTCCGTCCGGAAAAGCGCCGCTTCTATCCCGGCGGCCACACCGCCGCGCATATTCTTGGCCACGTCAACATCGACAACCGCGGCGTTGCCGGCATGGAGCGCTACATCGACAGCCAGGGGCTCGCCGACCTTGCCGCGATCGGCATGACCAGCGACGCCAAGCTCGAGCCGGTGAAGCTCTCGATCGACGTGCGCGTGCAGAACATCGTGCGCGACGTCATCGACGCCGGCATGAAGAACTACCAGGCGCTGGCAGCCGGTGCCGTCGTGCTCGACGTCAACACCGGCGAAGTGCTGGCGATGGCGTCCGTTCCCGACTACGACCCCAACAAGCCGGCCGAAGGTGCGGAAGAAGGCTGGATGAACCGCATGTCGAACGGCACGTTCGAAATGGGCTCCACCTTCAAGACCTTCACCATCGCCATGGGGCTGGATTCGGGCAAGGTCACGCTCAACGACAGCTTCGACGCTTCGGCGCCGATCCGCATCGGCGGCTTCACCATCAAGGACTTCCACGGCAAGCGCCGCGTGCTGACCGTGCCTGAAATCTTCCAGTATTCGTCGAACATCGGCACGGCCAAGATCGCTGACCTCATCGGCATTCCCGGCCACAAGGAATTCCTGACGCGCATCGGTCTGCTTTCGAAGCTGCCGACCGAGCTGCCGGAGGTGAAAACCCCGACGCAGCCGCACGAATGGAAGAAGATCAACTCGGTCACGATCTCCTTCGGCCACGGCGTCTCGACGACGCCGCTGCAGACGGCGGTTGCGGGTGCTGCACTCGTCAACGGCGGCAAGCTGATCGAGCCGACCTTCCTGCCGCGCACCGAGGAGCAGGCCAACGCAGTCGCCACGCCGGTGGTCAAGAAGAGCACTAGCGACGACATGCGCTTCCTCTTGCGCTGGAACGGCATTGCCGGCTCGGGCAAGCGTGCGCTGGTGCCGGGCTTCAACGTCGGTGGCAAGACCGGTACGGCCGACAAGGTGGTCAATGGCCGCTATGCCAGCGACCAGAACTTCAACGCCTTCCTCGCGGCCTTCCCGATCGACAACCCGAAATACATCGTGCTGACCTTCATCGACGCGCCGAAGACCGGCGAGGGTGGCGGGCGCACGGCAGGCTCGAACGCTGCTCCCATGGTTCGCGACATCATCAGCCGCTCCGCGCCGCTGCTCGGTGTCGAACCAAAGTTTGGAGAAGACGGTTCTGCCTTGCTTGTGTCTTATTAGACATGAAATGAGAAAGCGGACGATTCGCGATTCTTGCGGATCGAAATCGATGCGAGACGTGCGTTCATGAAGATCAAAGACCTGGCGGGATCGAACTTCCCGGAACTTTCGGCGCAACTGGGCGGCGCTGCCGCCGATATCGACGTTGCCGGACTGACGGCCGATAGTCGGCAGGTTCAGCCAGGGGATCTCTTCGTCGCAGTTACCGGCAGCAAGGCCAATGGCAGCACCTATATTGCCGACGCGCTGAAGCGCGGCGCGGTCGCCGTCGTCACCGAAGCGGGCTCGGACGCCGATGCCTCGTCGGCGCCGGTCCTGAAGCTCTCTGAGCCCCGCGCTTTCCTGGCGCGCGCCGCTGCCGCCTTCTATGGCCGCCAGCCGGAAACCATGGTCGCCGTGACCGGCACCGCCGGCAAGACCTCGGTCGCCTCCTTCACCCGCCAGATCTGGGCGCATTCGGGCTTCGCGGCCGCGATGATCGGCACGACCGGTGTCGTCGCTCCAGGCCGCAACGATTACGGCTCGCTGACGACGCCCGACCCGGTGTCGCTGCACAAGCTCTTGGCCGAGCTTGCCGATGCCGGCGTCACCCATGCGGCGATGGAAGCCTCCAGCCATGGCCTCGACCAGAGCCGTCTCGACGGCGTTCGCCTTTCGGCCGCCGCCTTCACCAATCTCGGTCGCGACCACATGGACTATCATCCGACGGTCGAGCACTACATGGCCTCCAAGATGCGGCTGTTCAATGCCCTGCTGCCGAAGGGTGCGCCGGCGGTGATCTTTGCCGACGACCAATGGTCGGACCAGGCGATCGCCGCTGCCCGCAAGGCGAAGCTCGATGTGCGCACCGTCGGCCGCAAGGGCGATTTCATCTCGCTGAAGCGCGTCGAGCACTTCCGCCACAAGCAATCGGCCGAAGTGCATGTCGGCGACGACATCTTCGAAGTCCACATTCCGCTCGCCGGCGATTTCCAGGTGGCCAACGCTTTGGTCGCGGCGGGTCTCGCCATGTCGACCGGCATCAGCGCCAAGGCGGCCTTCTCGGCGCTTGAAAAGCTGCAGGGCGCCTCCGGTCGCCTCGAGCTGGTCGGCCAGACCAAGGATGGCGCGCTCGCCTATGTCGACTACGCCCACAAGCCGGATGCGCTCGAAAACGTGCTGGCCTCGGTGCGTCCGTTCACCACCGGCCGCGTCGTCGTGGTCTTCGGCTGCGGCGGCGACCGCGACAAGGGCAAGCGCCCGATCATGGGCGAGATCGCGACAAGGCTTGCCGATGTGACGATCGTGACCGACGACAATCCGCGTTCGGAAGTTCCCGAGGGGATCCGCGCCGAAATCATGACTGCTGCCAAGGGCGCAATCGAGATCGGCGACCGCGCCCAGGCGATCCGCACGGCGGTCGGCATGCTGAAGACCGGCGACACGCTGATCGTTGCCGGGAAGGGACACGAGGAGGGCCAGACGGTCGGCTCCGTGACGCTGCCCTTCTCGGATCATGCGGAGGTCCGCAAGGCATTGGGAGGCTTGTGATTTGAACTGGCTCTGGACAAGCAGCGATCTCCTGGCCGCGATGAACGGCCGGCCGGTTGGCAACCTGCCCGAGGGCATCTCGGGTATTTCGATCGATAGCCGTTCGATCGGCAAGGGCGAAGCTTTCTTCGCGATCAAGGGCGATCGCGTCGATGGCCACGACTATGCCGGCATTGCGCTCGCCAATGGCGCGGCGGTGCTGGTCGTCAGCGAAGGCAAGTTGCCGGCGCTCGGACGCCTCAACGCGCCGATGATCGTCGTCGACGACGTGCTCGAAGCGATGATCCGGCTGGGTTGCGCGGCGCGCGACCGCAGCGCCGCCAAGATCATCGCCGTCACCGGTTCGGTGGGCAAGACGACGACCAAGGAGATGCTGCGCCATGTGCTCAAGCCCCAGGGCCGCGTGCATGCTTCGGTCGCATCCTTCAACAACCACTGGGGCGTGCCGCTGACGCTCGCGCGCATGCCCGAGGCAACCGACTTCGGCATCTTCGAGATCGGCATGAACCATCCGGGCGAGATCCGGCCGTTGACTGCCATGGTCCGTCCGCATGTGGCCATGGTGACGAGCATCGCCGCCGCCCACCTCGGCAACTTCAAGAGCCTCGATGAGATCGCCGAGGCCAAGGCCGAGATCTTCGAAGGTGTCGTCAATGGCGGCCATGCGCTGATCATTCACGACAGCCCTCAATACAAGCTTCTGGAAAATGCCGCGGCTACGGCCGGCGTCAGCCACATCCATTCCTTCGGCGCCAATCCCAAGGCCGAATTCCGCCTGGTCGAATTCAGTGGCGGTCCGGAAGGCTCCATTCTCTGGGCCGGCATCGGTGGTCGGACGCTGGAGGTGGCGATCGGCGCGCCCGGACGGCACATTGCCGAGAACGCGGTGGCCGTTCTGGCAGCGGTGAAGCTTGCCGGCGGCGATCTCGACTATGCGGCTTCGGCCCTTGCGACCATGCAGGCGGAAACGGGCAGGGGGCGACGCCATACGCTAGTGATCGGCACCGGCACGCTGAAGGTGATCGACGAGAGCTACAATGCCAATCCGAGCTCGATGCGGGCGGCGATCGCGCTCCTGCGCGACAGCGAACCGCCGGTCGGCGGCCGCCGCATCGCCGTGCTCGGCGACATGCTGGAAATGGGCGAACACGCCGTCGAGGTGCATGCCGCACTCGCCCGTCCGCTCGTCGAAGCCGGTATCACCGATGTCTGGCTTGCCGGACCTTTGATGGCGCATCTGCGTGATGCGCTGCCGCCCGAGGTCTCCGTGATCTATCGCGAGAGCGTCGAGGACCTGAAGACGTATGCGCTGGCCGCCGTCGCGCCCGGCGATGTCATCATGATCAAGTCGTCGAAGGGGACCGGCTGCGCCAAGATCGTGCAGGCGCTGATCGAGACCTATCCGGCAGCGGATACCGAGGGACCTGAAGCCGAGGAATAAGCCGGCGACACCACCCATGATGGGCGCGGTGGATACAGCCTGGGGTTAGGTGGGCGCGCCCGAACACTTCGCATGCTGCTGCATACCTCCTTAAATCGGAATCGATTTAGGGGAAAAATTATGCAGCGGATCAAATTGTTACAGCGACCTTTGCGCGTCTAGTTAGACGCGCGGCGCTGTAATGCGTATCGTTTTTCAGATGATTCTGTTGGACGACGTCTATTGCTAAACCTTTGGGGAAAGGTCCCTTATGCTCATTTGGCTCGTGGAACTGGCGGACCACTTTCAGTTTTTCAATCTTTTTCGCTACATCACCTTCCGCACCGGCGCGGCGCTCTTCACCTCGGCCATGATCGTCTTCCTGTTCGGCCCTGCGATGATCGCTTCGCTGCGCATCCGCCAGGGCAAGGGCCAGCCGATCCGTGCCGACGGGCCGCAGACGCATTTCAAGAAGGCCGGCACGCCGACCATGGGCGGCCTGATGATTCTGGCCGGCATCGTCGTCTCGTCGCTGCTCTGGGCCGATCTTTCCAGCGTCTATGTGGTCTCGACCCTGCTCGTCACCCTCGGTTTCGGCGCCATCGGCTTCTATGACGACTACCTCAAGGTCACCAAGCAGTCGGACAAGGGCTTTTCCGGCAAGGCGCGCCTCGGCTTCGAATTCATCATCGCAGCGATTGCGGTGTTCTTCATGATGCAGGCTTCGCTTTCGAGCGGTACCGCCGGCTCGACCTTCGGCTCCTCGGTCACGTTCCCCTTCTTCAAGGACCTGGTGATCAATCTCGGCTATTTCTTCGTGCTGTTCGGTGGCTTCGTTATCGTCGGCGCCGGCAATGCCGTGAACCTGACCGACGGTCTCGACGGCCTTGCGATCGTGCCGGTCATGATCGCCGCCGCTGCCTTTGGCCTGATCGCCTATCTCGCCGGCAACGCGGTCTTTGCCAACTACCTGCAGATCCATTTCGTGCCTGGCACCGGCGAGCTTGCCGTCATCCTCGGCGCCGTCATCGGCGCCGGCCTCGGCTTCCTCTGGTTCAACGCGCCGCCGGCGGCAATCTTCATGGGCGATACCGGGTCGCTCGCACTTGGCGGCCTGATTGGCACCGTTGCCGTTGCCGTTAAGCACGAGATCGTCATGGTCATCATCGGCGGCCTCTTCGTGATGGAAACCCTGTCGGTCATCATCCAGGTGTTCTGGTTCAAGCGCACCGGCCGTCGTGTCTTCCTGATGGCGCCGATCCACCACCACTTCGAAAAGAAGGGCTGGACCGAAAGCCAGGTTGTGATCCGTTTCTGGATCATCGCCGTCATCCTGGCGATGGTCGGCCTCTCCACCCTCAAGCTGCGGTGAGCGGACGATGATCCCGGTCTCCACATTCAGCGGCAGGAAGGTCGCTCTTTTCGGGCTCGGCGGCTCGGGGCTCGCAACGGCGCAGGCGCTGGTCGCGGGTGGCGTGGACGTCACCGCCTGGGACGATAACCCGGACAGCGTCGCCAAGGCTTCCGCCGCCGGCGTGCCGACGGCGGACCTGCGCACGGTCGAGTGGTCCGGCTTTGCCGCCTTCGTGCTTTCGCCGGGCGTGCCGCTCACCCATCCGAAGCCGCACTGGACGGTGGATCTCGCCCATGCTTCGGGCGTCGAGATCATCGGCGACGTCGAGCTCTTCGTGCGCGAACGCCGCGCGCATGCGCCCGATTGCCCGTTCATCGCGATTACCGGCACCAACGGCAAGTCGACGACAACGGCGCTGATCGCGCATATCCTGAAGGAAAGCGGTCGCGACACCCAGCTCGGCGGCAATATCGGCACGGCGGTTCTGACGCTCGATCCGCCCAAGGCCGGCCGCTTCTACGTGGTCGAGTGCTCGTCCTACCAGATCGATCTGGCGCCGACTCTCAACCCGAGCGCCGGCATTCTCCTGAACCTCACGCCCGACCACCTCGATCGCCACGGCACGATGCAGCACTACGCCGACATCAAGGAGCGGCTGGTCGCCGGCAGCGGCACGGCCATCGTCGGCGTCGACGACACCTTCTCGGCCCTGATCGCCGACCGGGTGGAGCGCGCGGGCACGAAGACGGTCCGGATCTCGCGCCGCCATGTGCTTGCCAATGGTCTTTATGCCGAAGGCTCGCGCATCCTGAAGGCAGAAGGCGGCACGTCCCGCCTGTTCGTCGATCTCGACGGTATTCAGACTTTGCGCGGCGGCCACAACGCCCAGAACGCGGCGGCTGCCATTGCCGCCTGCCTCGCAGTTGGCGTCAGCGCGGTGGAGATCCGCGACGGGCTGAAGAGCTTCCCCGGTCTCAAGCACCGCATGCAGCCGGTCGGGCGTAAGGGCGCGGTCGTGTTCGTCAACGACAGCAAGGCGACCAATGCCGACGCGGCAGCGCCGGCGCTTTCGAGCTATGAGCGCATCTACTGGATTGCCGGCGGTCTACCGAAGGAAGGGGGCATCACGACGCTTGCGCCCTTCTTCCCGAAGATCGTCAAGGCCTATCTGATCGGCGAGGCGGCGCCTGCCTTTGCGGCGACGCTCGGCGAGGCGGTTCCTTACGAAATTTCGGGCACGCTGGAGCAGGCGGTGGCGCATGCGGCCGCAGAGGCAGGCAAGGACGAAGCCGGCCCTTCGGCGGTGATGTTATCCCCGGCTTGCGCAAGCTTCGACCAGTATAAGAACTTCGAGGTGCGCGGCGATGCGTTTGTCGGCCATGTGCGCGCGATCGATGGCGTGACGATGCTGATTTAGTCCGTCACCGTCAGGCTGGTGCTGAAGGCACCGGTCGAAACGGAAGCGGGTGCAGGTATTCGGACGTGGGGCGCAAGAGGCGCCGGAGAAGGGGACTGACAAGATGGTAAGCCGAGCCGAACGTGGCCCCGTGGCCGACTGGTTCTGGACGATCGACAGGTTCTTTCTGGCGACCTTCATCCTGTTGATGGGCGTCGGCTTCATGCTGTCCTTCGCCGCAAGCCCCGCCGTCGCCGAGCGCATCGGCCTCGACAGCTTCCACTTCGTCAAGCGTCACGCGCTCTTCCTCTTGCCGTCACTGGTGGTGATGGTCGGTATCTCCTTCCTCTCGCCGCGCCAGGTCAGGCGCGCTGCGATCCTGCTTCTCGGCGGCTCGCTCGCGATGATGGTGCTGGTGCTCTTCATCGGCGAGGAGGTGAAGGGCTCGATGCGCTGGCTTTCCATCGCCGGCATCTCGATCCAGCCCTCGGAATTCATGAAGCCGGCCTTTGTCGTCGTCTGCGCCTGGCTCTTCTCCGAACATGCGCGCCAACCGGAAATCCCCGGCAATCTCTTTGCCATCCTGCTCTTCGGCATCGTCGCAGCGCTTCTCGTCGCCCAGCCCGACCTTGGCCAGACGATCCTGACGACCGCGGTCTGGGGCGGCATGTTCTTCATGGCCGGCATGCCCTGGCTGTGGATCATCCTGCTCGGCGGTGCTGCGCTCGGCGGTTTCTTCGTCGCCTATACGATGCTGCCGCACGTGGCGGCCCGTATCGACAAGTTCCTGACCGGCGAGGGCGACACCTTCCAGATGGATACCGCACGCGAGGCGATCATTCGCGGCGACTGGTTCGGCCGGGGTCCTGGCGAAGGCATCGTCAAGCGCATCATCCCGGACAGCCATACCGACTTCGTCTTTTCCGTTGCGGCCGAGGAATTCGGCATCGTCTTTTGCATGGTCATCGTGCTGATCTTCGCCTTCCTGGTGATGCGCGGCCTCAACCATGCCTTCCGCGAACGCAACGACTTCAACCGGTTCGCCGTTGCCGGCCTGGTTCTCCAGATCGGCATCCAGTCGATGATCAACATCGGCGTGAACCTCGAACTGCTCCCGGCCAAGGGCATGACCCTGCCGCTGATCTCCTATGGTGGCTCGTCCATGGTGGCGATCTGCGTCACTGCCGGCTTCATCCTGGCTTTGACTCGTCACCGTCCGGAGAAGCGCGCCGTGGAGCGCAGCCTGTTTCGGTCCGGCATTGGTGTGCCGGCGGAGTAAAACATGACTAAAGGCATCATCCTGCTCGCCGCCGGCGGTACCGGCGGCCACCTGTTTCCGGCGGAGGCGCTGGCCCACGAACTGAAGGCCAATGGCTATTCGGTCCATCTCGTCACCGACAGCCGCGCAGAGCGTTATGCCGGCAAGTTCCCGGCCGACGAGGTGCATGTCGTGCCCTCGGCGACGATCGGCTCGAAGAACCCAATCAGTGTTGCGAAGTCGCTCTGGACGCTGTGGACCGGCATGCGCGCCGCGCGCAAGCTGATCGCGCGGCTTAAGCCCAAGGCCGTCGTCGGCTTCGGCGGCTATCCGACCGTTCCGCCGCTGCTTGCCGCAACCGGCATGGGCGTGCCGTCGATCATCCATGAGCAGAATGCCGTCATGGGCCGGGCCAACAAGGCGCTGGCTTCGCGCGTCAAGGCGATCGCCGGCGGCTTCCTGCCGGAAGGTACGGGCGCCTTTGCCGCGAAGACCGTGACAACCGGCAATCCGGTGCGCCCGGCCGTGCTGGCCGCCGCCAATTCGCCCTATGCCGCCGCCAGCGGCGACGCGCCGTTCCATCTTGTCGTCTTCGGCGGCAGCCAGGGCGCGCAATACTTCTCCAAGGCGGTCCCGCAGGCGATCTGCCGGCTCGAGGACGACGTTCGCCAGCGGTTCAAGGTCACCCAGCAGGCGCGCCCGGAAGACAGGGACGGCGTGATCGCCACTTACGAGAAGCTTGGCGTACCGGCCGAGGTCTCGCCGTTCTTCACGGACATGGCCGAGCGCATCGCCGGTGCCCAACTCGTCATCTGCCGCTCCGGCGCCTCGACGGTTTCCGAGCTTGCGGTCATCGGTCGCCCGGCGATCCTGGTGCCCTATCCCTATGCGCTCGACCACGATCAGGCGGCCAATGCCGCAGCACTCGCCGCCAAGGGTGGCGCGCGGGTGATCGCTCAAGGTGAACTCACGGCCGACCGCCTTGCAGGCATCCTCAAGGATGCGATCGGCAACCCGCAATCGCTCGCCCAGATGGCGGCAAACGCCCGGGAAACCGGCAAGCCGGACGCAGCAAGCTTGCTTGCATCCCTCGTAGAGGCTATTGCCAGCGGTTTGACAGTCGAGAAATTCAGGGAAACACGCTCATGAAAATGCCGAAAACCATCGGGCTGGTCCATTTCATCGGTATCGGCGGCATCGGCATGAGCGGCATCGCCGAGGTCCTTCACAATCTCGGCCACCGCGTGCAGGGTTCCGACCAGGCCGACAGCGCCAATGTGCAGCGCTTGCGCGCCAAGGGCATCGAGGTCTTCGTCGGCCACAAGGCCGAAAATCTCGGCGACGCCGAAGTGATCGTCGTTTCGACCGCAATCAAGAAGGACAATCCGGAACTGATCGTCGCCCGCGAGAAATTCCTTCCCGTCGTGCGTCGCGCCGAAATGCTCGCCGAGCTCATGCGCTTCCGCAACGCGATCGCGATCGGCGGTACGCATGGCAAGACGACGACGACTTCCATGGTTGCGGCGCTGCTCGAAGCCGGCAATCTCGACCCGACGGTCATCAACGGCGGCATCATCAATGCCTATGGCACCAATGCCCGCATGGGCGAGGGCGAGTGGATGGTGGTGGAGGCCGACGAATCCGATGGCACTTTCCTGAAGCTGCCGGCCGATGTGGCCGTCGTCACCAATATCGACCCCGAACATCTCGACCACTACGGCAATTTCGACGCGGTGCGCGCCGCCTTCCGACAGTTCGTCGAGAACGTGCCGTTCTACGGTTTCGGCGTGCTCTGCCTCGATCATCCGGAAGTGCAGACCATGGTCGGCAATATCGAGGACCGCAAGGTCGTGACCTACGGCGAGAACCCGCAGGCCGACGTGCGTTTCCACAACATCCGCATGGAGAACGGCACCTCGATCTTCGACATCGAGATCCGCCGTCGCCGCACCGGTCAGGTGATCCCGATGAAGGATCTGCGCCTGCCGATGCCCGGGCGCCACAACGTATCGAACGCGACTGCGGCGATTGCGGTTGCGCAGCGCCTCGGCATCAGCCCGGAAGCGATCGCCAGGGGGCTTGCCTCTTTCAGCGGCGTCAAGCGCCGCTTCACGCTGACCGGCGAATGGAACGGCGTGCGCGTCTATGACGACTACGGCCACCATCCGGTCGAGATCAAGGCGGTCTTAAGGGCCGCGCGCGAGGCCTGCCAGGGGCGAATCATCGCCGTGCACCAGCCGCATCGCTACTCGCGCCTTTCGAGCCTGTTCCAGGAATTCTCCGCCTGCTTCAACGATGCCGACACGATCCTGATCGCGCCGGTCTATGCGGCCGGCGAAGAAGCGATACCGGGCGCGACGGCCGAGGAGCTGGTGGATCGCATCAAGGCCGGCGGCCATCGCGACGCCCGTTACGTCTCCGGTCCGGAAGCGATTGCCCCGGTTGTCAGCAAGATTGCACAGCCCGGCGATTTTGTGGTTCTCTTGGGGGCTGGCAGCATCACCTACTGGGCGGCTGCCCTGCCTAAGGAACTCGCGGATATTTCAGGAATTTGAGCATGAAACAGGTCAACGGTCAGAAACTACTGGAATCGCTCGGAAGCGGTGTCAGCGCTGTGCGCGGCCGCATCACGCCCGACGCGCCGATGGATCGCGTCACCTGGTTCCGCGCCGGCGGCCTTGCCGAGCTGATGTTCCAGCCGCACGACACGGATGATCTCGTCACCTTCCTGAAGCTGGTTCCGGCCGAAGTGCCGGTCATGGTGGTCGGTGTCGGCTCGAACCTGCTCGTGCGCGACGGCGGCATTCCCGGCGTTGTCATCCGCCTCTCGGCCAAGGGCTTCGGCGATCTCGAGCTCGTCGGCGAAAATCGCATCAAGGCCGGCGCCATCTGCCCGGACAAGAACATCGCAGCCATGGCGCTCGATCACGGCATCGGGGGATTCTACTTCTTCTACGGCATCCCCGGCTCGCTCGGCGGCGCACTGCGCATGAACGCCGGCGCCAACGGCACGGAGACCCGTGAGCGTGTCGTCGAAGTCCATGCCGTCGACCGCCAGGGCAACCAGCATGTGCTGTCGAATGCCGATATGGGCTACGCCTATCGCCATTCGTCGGCACCAAAGGATCTGATCTTCACCCACGCGGTCTTCGAAGGTTACGCCGAGGACAAGAACAAGATCCGCACCGACATGGATGCGGTGCGTCAACATCGCGAAACGGTCCAACCGATCCGCGAAAAGACCGGCGGTTCGACCTTCAAGAACCCGGAGGGCCACTCGGCCTGGAAGTTGATCGACGAAGCCGGGTGCCGGGGGCTCATGGTCGGCAGCGCGCAGATGTCGCCGCTGCACTGCAATTTCATGATCAATACCGGCCAGGCGACCGGCTACGAGCTCGAATATCTCGGCGAAACCGTGCGCCAGCAGGTGCTCGAACATTCGGGTGTACGGCTCGAATGGGAAATCAAGCGCATCGGCACCTTCATGCCGGGCTACGAGATCAAGGAATTCCTCGGCCGCGGCATCGCCTGAACGGTTGGGTTGCGAGAGATGAATGGGAAGGGCCGCGGCGGAAGCGCTGCGGCCCTTTTGCTTTCAGGCGAATGCGCGTTCCTCACTCTCCGTCATGCTCGGGCTTGACCCGAGCATTCATGCTCCGCCCAACATACGGGTGGCCCGGGCGTGGATCCTCGGGTCAAGCCCGAGATGACGGCAGGTGGGTGGGGCAACGGGAGAGGACATTCCTCCTCGGCCCCATCCCCAATCACAAAGAGCCGCAGCGTTGCCGCTGCGGCTCTTCTTGTTTGTGGTCAGCCGCGCGCTGCGCAGCCAAACAGATCTCAGGCCGAAACCTCGTCTTCCGTCGACAGCACGAGGCAAAGCAGCGTGATGGCGGCGGCGGCCAGCAGGTAGTAGCCGACGTAATCCAGGCTGTAGTTGGTGGCGAGCCAGGTGGCGATGTAGGGCGCCAGAGACGCGCCGAAGATGCCGGCGAGATTAAAGGTCATGGACGCGCCGGTGTAGCGCACCGAGGTCGGGAAGGGGGCGGCAAGCGCTGCGCCGATCGGGCCGTAGGTGAGGCCCATGAGGCCGAGGCCGATGATCGAGAACAGGAAGGCGCCACCGATGCCGCCGGCCAGCAGCGGTGCCATGAAGAGGCCGAAGACGCCGATGCCGATGGTGGTGACGATCAGGATCAGGCGGCGGCCGAACCGGTCCGAAAGGATGCCGGCGACCGGGATCATCAGGCCGAAGAAGACGACGCCGGTCATCTGTACGACGAGGAACTGCTCGCGCGAGTAGCCGAGCTTTGCCGTGCCCCAGGAGAGCGAGAACACCGTCATCAGATAGAACAGCACGAAGGTCGCGAGCGCCACGAAGGTGCCGAGCACGAGGCTGCGCTTGTGGAAGCGGAAGATCTCGGCGATCGGAACCTGCACGCGCTCGTGCTTGTCTACCGCCTTCTGGAACTCCGGCGTCTCGGTGATCTTCAGCCGGACATAGAGGCCGACGGCGACCAGCAGGATGCTGGCGATGAAGGGCACGCGCCAGCCCCAGGCGAGGAAGGCTTCATTGCTCATGACTTCGCCGAGGATCAGGAAGGTGCCGGCCGACAGGATGAAACCGATCGGGGCGCCGAGCTGCGGGAACATGGCGTACCAGCTGCGCTTGCCCTCGGGCGCGTTTTCGGTGGCGAGCAGCACAGCGCCACCCCATTCGCCGCCGAGGCCGAGGCCCTGGCCGAAACGGCAAAGGGCCAAGAGCAGGGGCGCTGCGACGCCGATCGTCGCATAGGTCGGCAAAAGGCCGATCACGACGGTAGATATGCCCATGGTCATCAGTGCCGCCACGAGCGTCGCCTTGCGGCCGACCTTGTCGCCGAAATGGCCGAAGATGACGGCGCCGAAGGGGCGGGCGAAGAAGGCAATCGAGAAGGTCGCGAAGGACTGCAGCATTGCCGAGGTCGGGTCGGCGGTCGGGAAGAACAGGTGCGGAAAGACCAGCACTGCGGCGGTGGCGTAAACGTAGAAGTCGAAGAATTCGATGGTCGTGCCGACGAGGCTTGCGAACAGCACCCGGGCAGGGGAGTTCACTGCCGCGTGCTTCGACGCATTGTCCTTCGGCGACAGGGAGGTTGTCGCGTCTGTCATTATGATGGTTCCTGATATGGATTTCATACCGTCTTGGGAGGCGGTTGAGGGCTATTAACGCAAGTTTCGGCATGACGAAACCCTGAAACCGTAAGAAATGCGAACGATATCGGCGTCATGCGCAGCATTATTCCGCTGGTGCATGGCTCTCTGCGGCAGAGGTTGGGGCTGCCTGTTCCTTGGGCAATATATTGAGCTGCGCTTGGTCGATTTCACCTTTTGCGCGCGTTTGACATCGCCTCACAACCCATCTTGACCGGAATCAAATTGTGGCAAACTCTGGGCACTTGAAGCGATCGGCTTCGTTTTTCAGGAGCGAATGCATGTTCAAAAGGCTTTCTGCGGAATTTCTGGGTACATTCTGGCTCGTTTTCGGCGGTTGCGGCAGCGCGGTGCTGGCGGCTGCCTTTCCTGAGGTCGGCATCGGCCTGCTCGGCGTTTCTTTTGCTTTTGGTCTCACCGTACTCACCATGGCCTATGCGGTCGGCGGCATCTCCGGTGGACACTTCAATCCGGCCGTTTCGGTTGGGCTGATGGTCGCCGGCAAGTTTCCGTCCCACAAGCTCGTCGGCTACGTTGTCTCCCAGGTGCTGGGCGCGATCGCCGCTGCCGGCGTGCTCTATCTGATCGCCAGCGGCAAGGCCGGTTTCCAGCTCGGCGGTTTTGCCGCCAATGGCTATGGCGAACATTCGCCGGGCGGCTATTCGCTGACATCAGCGCTCGTCGCCGAGGTGATGCTGACCTTCTTCTTCCTGTTCATCATTCTCGGCTCCACCCATGGCCGCGTGCCGGCCGGCTTCGCGCCGATCGCCATCGGCCTGGCGCTCACCCTTATTCACCTGGTCTCGATCCCGGTGACGAACACTTCGGTCAACCCGGCCCGCTCGACGGGGCAGGCGCTCTTCGTCGGCGATTGGGCGCTGGCACAGCTATGGCTGTTCTGGGTGGCGCCGATCGTCGGCGCGGCAATCGCCGGCATCGTCTGGAAGATCGTCGGCGACGACGACTAATCCCTCATCGCATCGTCAGATTGGAGCCCGCCGCCTCGTTTGCGGCGGGTTTTTCATTTTTTTCGCTTGTTACGCATTCGATTCAGGATTGCTCCGCAACCCTTTGATCTCCCGCCAAAATGCCTTGTCGACTACGCGCGTGCACGCACGGCGCGTGTTTCGTTTCCCGACTAAGGTTAACGAAAGTAAACGGTTCGTTAACCATAATGCCGTTCTAGTGACCCAATGGCACCGGTGACTCGCGGGGACCGGAATCAGCCAGACGCAAGGAAACCTTGCGATAGTGGCGTATTGTTTGGGGGTTTGAATGAGCGGCAAGCATGTGGCTGTCCTGATGGGCGGATTTTCTTCGGAGCGACCGGTTAGCCTGTCGTCCGGGGCTGCCTGCGCGGATGCCCTTGAGGCTGCCGGCTACCGCGTCACCCGAATCGACGTCGATCGCAACGTTGCCGAGGTGCTCGCGGCACTCCGGCCGGACGTCGCCTTCAATGCTCTTCACGGTCCGTTCGGCGAGGACGGCACGATCCAGGGCATCCTCGAATATCTGGAAATTCCCTACACCCATTCCGGCGTACTCGCCTCGGCGCTCGCCATGGACAAGGCGCAGGCCAAGCACGTTGCGGCCGCCTCCGGCATTCCGGTTGCGGACGCGCAGGTGATGGATCGCCATGCCTTCGGTCCGAAGCACCCGATGAAGCCGCCCTATGTCGTCAAGCCGGTCCGCGAGGGCTCGAGCTTCGGCGTCGTCATCGTCAAGGAAGATCAGTCGCATCCGCCGCAGGTGGTGACCTCGAGCGAATGGCGCTACGGCGACCGAATCATGGTCGAGCGTTATGTCGCTGGCCGCGAATTGACCTGTGGCGTCATGGGCGACAAGGCCCTTGGCGTGACCGAAATCATCCCGCAGGGCCATGCCTTCTACGATTATGACTCCAAGTACGTAAAAGGTGGTTCTCGCCACGTCATTCCGGCACAGATTTCACCAAATATTTACCAAAAAATACAAACACTCGCTCTGAAGGCGCATCAGGCAATCGGTTGCCGGGGCGTCAGCCGATCCGACTTTCGTTTCGATGACAGTTCCTCCGGTGAGGGCGAGCTGATCTGGCTGGAAATCAACACCCAGCCCGGCATGACGCCAACCTCCCTGGTGCCCGAGATGGCCGCGCATGCCGGCTATAGTTTCGGTGAGTTTTTGAGTTGGATGGTGGAGGAAGCGTCGTGTTTGCGTTGAGGGGCAGAAGGGGCAAGAGGGTTCGTCACCTCGATGGCGCTGCAGCCGTCGATGTGGATGGCGGCCGTGTGCTGCCGCGTCCGCTCCGTCGTGTCGTGCGCTTCTTCGTCAGTCTTGGTGCCGGCCGCGTTCGCTTTCCGGCCCATACCGGCACGATCTCGGCGCTCGCCTTTTTTGCTGCGACGGGCTTCTACGGCATGTCGCTCGGCGGTCATACGCAGAACTTCGCGCAAGCTTCGACCACCGCCGCGGGATTTGCGATCGAAGACGTCAAGGTTTCCGGCAACGACCAGACCTCGGAGATCGATATCCTCCAGCAGCTCGGCCTGGACGGCACGACGTCGCTGGTGGCGCTCGATATCGCCGAGGCCCGCAAGCTGATCGCGGAAATGCCCTGGGTTCAGGGCGTGACGGTGCGCAAGGTCTATCCCGGCACGATCGAGGTCAACCTTACCGAGCGCAAGGCCTTTGGCATCTGGCAGCACGGCTCCGATCTTTCGCTGATCGAAAGAAGCGGCAGCGTGATTGCGCCGCTGCGCGACAACAAGTTTGCGGCGCTGCCGCTGTTCGTTGGCCGCGATGCCGAAACGGCGGCCGCCGATTTCTACGACGAGTTTTCCCGCTGGCCGGAGATCCGCTCGCGGGTGAGGGCCTTCGTTCGCGTCGCCGGTCGCCGTTGGGACCTGCGCCTCGATAACGGCATCATCGTCAAGTTGCCGGAGCACGACGTCGCCCAGGCGATGCAAGTGCTCTCCGACATGGAAAGCCAGCACCAGCTCCTGGAGCGCGACATCGCGGCCGTGGATCTGAGGCTGCAGGATCGAACCACAGTTCAGTTGACTCCGGGTGCAGTCACCCGGCGCGAAGTTGCCTTGAAGGCGAGGGACAAAATGCTGAAGGCGCAGGAGACCGAAAAGAAGAAAGAGGGGCGGATATGAGTTTGTTCGGTTCCTCCAGCTTTGGCTTGCCGCGCCTGAAGCCGCTTTCTTCGAAGCGGTCTCACGTTGTCTCGGTGCTGGATATCGGTTCGACCAAGGTGGTCTGCATGATCGGCCGGCTGACGCCGCGCGCCGAGAGCCAGATCCTGCCGAACCGCACCCACAACGTCGAAATCATCGGCATCGGCCATCAGAAGTCGCGGGGCGTCAAGAACGGCGTCGTCGCCGATCTCGATGCGGTCGAAAGCGTCGTGCGGCTCGCGGTCGACGCGGCCGAGCGTATGGCCGGGCTTACCATCGACAGCATGATCGTCAACGTTTCGGCCGGCCGGCTGCAGAGCGACGTCTACACCGCGACGATCGATCTCGGCGGCCAGGAAGTCGACGCCAACGATCTGCGCAAGGTTCTGTCGGCCGCCGGCCAGCAGTCGCTGCGCTCCGACCGCGCCATCCTACACTCGCTGCCCACGGGCTTCTCGCTCGATGGTGAGCGCGGCATCCGTGATCCGCTCGCCATGTTCGGCGACGTTCTCGGCGTCGACATGCATGTGCTGACGGCCGAGCGTGCAGCGCTCAAGAATCTGGAACTCTGCGTCAACCGCGCTCACCTCTCGGTCGAGGGCATGGTGGCGACCCCCTATGCTAGCGGTCTTGCAGCGCTCGTCGACGACGAAGTCGAGCTCGGCTGTGCCGCGATCGACATGGGCGGCGGCACGACGACGATCTCGGTCTTTGCCGAAGGCAAGCTCGTTCATGCGGACGCTGTCAGCCTCGGCGGCCACCACGTGACGACGGACCTGGCGCGCGGTCTTTCGACCCGCATCGAAGACGCCGAGCGGCTGAAGGTCGTGCACGGTTCGGCACTGCCCAACAGCGCCGACGAACGCGACATCGTCTCGGTTCCGCCGATCGGCGAGGACGACCGCGATCAGCCGACGCATGTGCCGCGCGCGCTCGTCTCGCGCATCGTGCGCGCCCGCATCGAAGAGACGCTCGAATTGATCCGCGACCGCATCCAGCGCTCGGGCTTCAGCCCGATCGTCGGCAAGCGCATCGTTCTGACGGGCGGCGCAAGCCAGCTCACAGGCCTGCCGGAAGCGGCGCGCCGCATCCTCGCCCGCAATGTTCGCATCGGCCGTCCGCTCGGAGTTTCCGGGCTGCCCGCGGCTGCCAAGGGGCCGGCCTTCTCCACGGCGGTCGGCCTGATGATCTATCCGCAGGTCGCCGACCTCGAGACCCATGCCGCCCACGGCGGCATGTTCTCGGCGCTCGGCGCCGGCAACGGTCGCATCGCCCGAATGGGGCAGTGGCTGAAAGAGAGCTTTTGAGTGACGTTCGGCGCCGACAGGGACGGCGTCGGATGAAGGAAATGTTGGACTTTGAGAGATTTGGCCGGCTCGGCAAGGCGGCCAGAAAACAGAAGGAACGGGTACAATGACTATCAACTTGCAGAAGCCGGATATCACGGAGCTGAAGCCGCGCATCACCGTCTTTGGCGTGGGTGGTGGCGGTGGCAACGCCGTCAACAACATGATCACTGCAGGCCTCCAGGGCGTCGATTTCGTCGTCGCCAACACCGATGCCCAGGCACTGACCATGACCAAGGCCGAGCGCATCATCCAGATGGGCGTCGCCGTCACCGAAGGTCTCGGCGCCGGTTCGCAGCCGGAAGTCGGCCGCGCGGCCGCCGAAGAGTGCATCGATGAGATCATCGACCACCTGAACGGCACCCACATGTGCTTCGTCACCGCCGGCATGGGCGGCGGCACCGGCACGGGTGCAGCCCCGATCGTTGCCCAGGCCGCCCGCAACAAGGGCATCCTGACGGTCGGCGTCGTCACCAAGCCGTTCCATTTCGAAGGCGCGCGCCGCATGCGCCTCGCTGACCAGGGCATTGCCGAACTGCAGAAGTCGGTCGACACCCTGATCGTCATCCCGAACCAGAACCTCTTCCGCATCGCCAACGACCGCACCACCTTTGCGGACGCCTTCGCGATGGCCGACCAGGTTCTCTATTCGGGCGTTGCCTGCATCACAGACCTCATGGTCAAGGAAGGCCTCATCAACCTCGACTTCGCCGACGTCCGCTCGGTGATGCGTGAAATGGGCCGCGCCATGATGGGTACCGGCGAAGCTTCGGGCGAAGGCCGCGCACTGGCCGCTGCCGAAGCCGCGATCGCCAACCCGCTGCTCGACGAGACCTCGATGAAGGGCGCCCAGGGCCTCCTGATCTCGATCACCGGTGGCCGCGACCTGACGCTGTTCGAACTCGACGAAGCTGCAACCCGTATTCGCGAAGAAGTCGACCCGGATGCCAACATCATCCTCGGCGCGACGTTCGACGAAGAACTCGAAGGCCTGATCCGCGTCTCGGTCGTCGCCACCGGCATCGACCGCACGGCCGCGGAGGTAGCGGGTCGTTCCGCTGACTTTCGTCCGGTAGCAGCCAAGCCGGTCGTCCGTCCCTCGGCCGCCATTCCTGCCCAGCAGTCGCAGCCGGTCGCCCAGCACCAGCCGGCCCCGGTTCACCAGCCGGTGATGCAGCAGCCGGTCGCCCAGCCGGTGCAGCAGCCGGTCCAGCAGCAGCCGTCTGTCGATCACATCGCGGCTGCGATCCGCGAAGCCGAAATGGAGCGCGAGCTCGATATCGCGACCCGCACCGCCCAGGCACAGGTCCAGGCTCCGGCTCAGCCGGCGCATGACGAGAACTTCCGTCCCCAGAGCAAGCTTTTCGCCGGTGCAGCACCGGTAGAGGCCGCTCCGGTGATGCGCCAGCCGCAGCCGCAGATGCAGCCGGTTCAGGCCCAGCCTCAGCCGCAGCCGGTCATGCGCCAGGAGCCCGTTGCTCCGGTCATGCGCCAGCAGCCGGAACAGGTTCGCATGCCGAAGGTCGAAGACTTTCCGCCAGTTGTGAAGGCCGAGATGGACCGCCGCGCCCAGCCGGCAGCCCCGATCGCGGAAGAGCGTGGCCCGATGGGTCTCCTCAACCGCATCACCAGCTCGCTTGGCCTGCGTGAGCGCGAACAGACCCCAGCGGCCGCCGACATGACGGCTTCCGCACCGACCGCTGCTTCCCAGCAGCGCCGGCCGCTCTCGCCGGAAGCGAGCCTCTATGCGCCGCGTCGCGGCCAGCTTGACGATCACGGTCGCGTTTCGCAGCAGACGCGCCCGCAAGAAGATGATCAGCTCGAAATCCCGGCGTTCCTGCGCCGTCAGTCGAACTGATTGGAAGGCCCGTTCCTTCACCTTGCCGAATGCCCGGGCAACTGCCCGGGCATTTTTGCATTTTCTTCATCATTTCAGATGTTTGATTCGATGTTGCGGACCGTCGCAAATACGTAACAAAGCGAAACGAACAGTGATTTGGAATGGTGCCTCCAAACTCCTATTTTCAGACTCGGAATTGGGGACGCATGCGATTCGATCAAGCGCTGTCTGTTCGAAACGCAGAGGATCGGATTTTGCTCCGAGACTCTCGGGCGCCTTGTTTGTGCCCTGAAGTTCGCTGCGTCCGCCAGCAGGTTTTGGCCATCGGCCACAGGTATTGAAAGTGACGAGAATGGGAATCGAATTGCTCGGGTTTCAGACGACGATTGCAAACCCGGTAACGCTGAAGGGAAATGGCGTTCACTCGGGTGTAGAAGTGTCGATCACCTTCCATCCGGCGGAAGCCGATGCGGGCATCGTTTTCCAGCGCGTTCTCGCCAATGGCCGGATCAGCGAATACAAGGCGGTTTCCTCGCAGGTCGGCAACACCGATCTCTGCACCGTTCTCGGCATGTCGCCGGCGACGTCGATTGCCACGATCGAACATGTGATGGCCGCGATCTATGCGCTCGGCCTCGACAACCTGACGGTCGAAGTTCACGGCGCCGAAATGCCGATCATGGACGGCAGCTCCGAACCCTTCATCGACGCGATCGAGCAGGTGGGCGTTCGCGCCCTTGCGGTCAAGCGTCGCTACATCCGCATCGTCAAGCCGGTGCGCATCGAATCGGGCGCGTCCTGGTCGGAGTTCACGCCCTATGACGGCATGCGCTTCGAGGTCGAGATCGACTTCGATTGCCCGCTGATCGGTCGCCAGTCCTGGAAGGGCGACATGACGCCGTCCGTCTTCAAGCGCGAACTGTCGCGCGCCCGCACCTTCGGCTTCATGCGTGATGTCGAGCGGCTCTGGGCTGCCGGCTTTGCGCTCGGCTCCTCGCTCGAAAACTCGGTCGTCATCTCCGACGACAACACCGTCATCAACGTCGAGGGCCTGCGCTACACGGACGAGTTCGTTCGTCACAAGACGCTCGATGCGGTCGGCGATCTCTCGCTCGCCGGCGCGCCGTTCATCGGCTGCTACCGTTCCTACCGCGGCGGTCACAAGATGAACGCCAACGCACTGAAGGCGCTTCTCAGCGATCCGACGGCCTACGAAGTCGTCGAAACGGCGACCCCGCGTCAGCGCACCCGCGCCCGCGACATGGTTGCAGTTGCAGTTCCGGGCTTTGCGCCCTGGTCCGCATAAACAAAAAAAGTCATCATCTCCTCCAGTCGCCGGCCGAAAGGCCGGCATTTTCATGATAGGGCCGCCACAAATTTGCATGAATCACCGATCATGACGTTGCGGTCTCAAGGTAACTTGCTCTAAAAGCGCATGTCTGGCGGGGTCCAAGCCCGCAGCGTGGAACGGGAATATCCGATGGTTCTTGCAGTTTCTGTTGATCTGAGAAAGTCAGCGCGCGTCGCCGCCGTGATCGTCGCGGCCATTGCCGGCAGCGCCCTGATTACCGCCTGCCAGAACGATCCCGATATCGACATCACCAAGTTGACGGCGGAGACGGATCCGCCGGAAGTGCTCTACAATCAGGGCCTTGCCAACCTCAACGCCGGCAAGACGACGGAAGCGTCGCGCAAGTTCGAAGCGCTCGACCGCCAGCATCCGTTCTCGGAATATGCCCGCAAGGCGCTGGTGATGAACGCCTTCGTTTCCTACCGAAACGGGCAGTACCAGGAGGCGATCAACGCCACCGGTCGTTACCTCAATCTCTATCCGCAGTCGGAAGACGCGGCCTATGCGCAGTACATCCAGGGGCTGGCCTATACCAAGCAGATCCCCGCGGTGACGCAGGACCAGAAGCCGGCGATGAGAGCGATCGAGGCCATGCAGGCCGTCGTCGATCGCTATCCGGACTCCGAATATGTCGACGACGCCAAGTCGAAGATCCGCTTTGCCCGCGACCAACTCGCCGGCAAGGAAATGCAGGTCGGTCGCTACTATCTCGAGCGCAAGGAATATCTCGCGGCCGTATCGCGCTTCCGCGTCGTCATCGAGCAGTATCCGAACACCAACCAGGTGGAGGAAGCGCTGGCGCGCCTCACCGAGGCCTATTACGCGATGGGCGTGACCCAGGAGGCGCAGACCGCTGCTGCCGTTCTCGGCCACAACTATCCGGACAGCCAGTGGTACTCCGATTCCTTCAAGCTGCTGCAGTCTGGCGGCCTGGAGCCGCGTGAAAGCGGCAACTCCTGGATATCGCGCGCTGCCAAGAACCTCATCGGCGCCTGATCCTTATCAGCGCCCGTCAAGGAAGATACGAACCCGGATGCTCGCCCAGCTTTCGATCCGCGATATCGTCCTGATTGAACGGCTTGATCTGGCTTTCGACGCCGGGCTCTCGGTGCTGACCGGTGAAACCGGCGCCGGTAAGTCCATCCTGCTCGACAGCCTGTCGCTGGCCCTTGGCGGCCGTGGCGACGGCTCGCTGGTGCGCCATGGCTCCGACAAGGGGCAGGTGACAGCGGTCTTCGACGTGCCCGTCGGTCATTCGGCGCGGCTGATGCTGCACGAAAACGGCATCGACGATGATGGCGACCTGATCTTCCGCCGCGTGCAATCCGCTGACGGCCGCACCAAGGCCTATGTCAACGACCAGCCGATCAGCGTCCAGCTGATGCGCCAGCTCGGACAGACGCTCGTCGAGATCCACGGACAGCACGACGATCGCGCGCTTGTCGACATCGACGCGCACCGCACCTTGCTCGATGCCTTCGGCGGCACCTCCGACGAGGCGCAACATGTCGGCAATCTCTATCGCGCCTGGAAGGACGCCGAGCGCGGTCTGAAGAAGCATCGCGAACGCGTCGAAGCTGCCGCGCGTGAGGCGGATTTCCTGCGTTCTTCGGTCGAGGAACTGGAAAAGCTCAGCCCGCGCGACGGCGAAGAGGACGAGCTAGCCGAGAAGCGGGCGCGAATGATGAAGTCCGAGCGCATCGCCGGCGACATCAACGAAGCCTCCGAATTCTTGAATGGCAATGGTTCGCCGGTTCCGCTGATCGCCTCGCTTGTGCGCCGGCTCGAGCGCAAGAGCCATGAGGCGCCGGGTCTGCTGGAGGAAACCGTCGAGCTTCTCGACGGGGCGCTGAACCAGCTCTCGGACGCGCAGATGGCGGTCGAGCGGGCGCTGCGCAACACCGAGTTCGACCCGAAGGAGCTGGAGCGGGTGGAAGAACGGCTGTTTGCGCTTCGTGGTGCCAGCCGCAAATATTCCGTCCCGGTCGCCGAGCTTCCGGCGCTCGCCGTGCGCATGATCTCCGATCTTGCCGATCTCGATGCCGGCGAGGAAAGACTGAAGCAGCTCGAAGGCCAGGTCGGTGTTGCCAAGGCAGCCTTCGACGCGTCGGCGCGCTCGCTCTCGGAAAAGCGGCAGCGCACGGCGTCGGCACTCTCCGCCGCCGTCATGGACGAATTGCCAGCGCTGAAGCTCGAACGTGCACGCTTCATGGTGGAAGTTCAAAGCGATGCGACGCAGGCGACGGCCGACGGCATCGATCTCGTCGAATTTCATGTCCAGACCAATCCCGGCACGCGGCCGGGGCCGATCATGAAGGTCGCCTCGGGCGGCGAGCTCTCGCGCTTTCTCTTGGCGCTGAAGGTGGCGCTTGCTGATCGCGGCTCGGCGCCGACGCTCGTCTTCGACGAAATCGACACCGGTGTCGGTGGTGCCGTGGCGGATGCCATCGGCCAGCGGCTGAAGCGGCTTTCCGGCACCGTCCAGGTGCTTTCCGTCACGCACGCGCCGCAGGTGGCGGCGCGGGCCGCAACGCATCTCCTGATCTCCAAGGGTCCCTCGGCCGAGAAGGCCGAGACGATCGCAACCCGCGTCGCCCGCATGGACGACAAGGCGCGCACCGAGGAAATCGCCCGCATGCTCGCCGGCGCCTCGATCACCGAAGAGGCGAGGGCGGCAGCGGCACGGTTGCTGGCGGGTAACGGCTAGCCACAGGCTCTTTTCTTTCGCGATGGTTGCTCTACAAAACGACTCCGAATCCGGAGTCGTCGCGCATGTCCAATGAATTGAAACCCGTCGAGAATCTCAACGAAACGGAAGCGGCCGCGGAGCTGGCCTTTCTCGCCGCCGAGCTTGCCCGTCACGATTCGCTCTATCACGGCCAGGACGCGCCGGAGATTTCGGATGCGGACTATGACGCGCTGAAACGGCGCAACGACGCGATCGAGGCGCAGTTTCCGGCGCTCATCCGCGAGGACAGCCCGTCGAGGAAGGTTGGGGCGGCACCCTCCGTCACCTTCCAGCCGGTCGTCCACGCCCGGCCGATGCTGTCGCTCGACAACACATTCTCAGACGAAGACGCCCGCGATTTCGTCGCATCGGTCTATCGCTTCCTCGGGCAGCTTCCGGACAATTCGATCGCGTTCACGGCGGAGCCGAAGATCGACGGTCTGTCGATGTCGCTGCGCTACGAGAACCGCCGTCTGGTGACGGCTGCCACGCGCGGCGACGGCACGACCGGCGAAAACGTCACTGCCAACATCCGCACTATCGGCATGATCCCGCAGACGCTGCCGGCGGGCGCGCCCGATGTGGTCGAGGTGCGCGGCGAAATCTACATGGCGAAATCGGACTTTACCGCGCTCAACGCCGAAATGGCGGCGCAGGGCAAGCCGCTCTACGTCAACCCGCGCAACACCGCTTCCGGCTCGCTGCGGCAGCTCGATGCCAAGGTGACGGCCAGCCGCAAGCTGCGCTTCTTCGCCTATGCCTGGGGCGAGATTTCGGAAATGCCGGCCGAGACGCAGATGGGCATGGTCGAGGTGTTCAAGTCCTGGGGCTTCCCGGTCAACCCGCTGATGCAGCGGCTGATCTCGGCCGACGCGCTGCTCGAACACTACCATCACATCGAGCGCGAGCGGCCGGATCTCGACTACGATATCGACGGCGTCGTCTACAAGGTTGACCGGCTCGACCTGCAGGCCCGCCTCGGCTTCCGCTCGCGTTCGCCGCGCTGGGCAACTGCGCACAAGTTCCCGGCCGAGCAGGCGTTTACGCGGCTGACGGCGATCGACATCCAGGTGGGCCGCACCGGTGCGCTGACGCCGGTGGCGCGGCTGGAGCCGATCACCGTCGGCGGCGTCGTCGTCACCAACGCGACGCTGCACAACGAGGACTACATCAAGGGGCTCGGCAATTCAGGCGAGCCGATCCGCGAGGGCCGCGATATCCGCATCGGCGACATGGTGATCGTGCAGCGCGCCGGCGACGTCATTCCGCAGATCGTCGACGTCGTCATGGACGAACGCAAGGAAGGCGCCGAGCCCTATCGCTTCCCGACCACATGCCCGGTCTGCGGCAGCCATGCGGTGCGTGACATCAACGAGAAGACCGGCAAGGTGGATGCGGTGCGCCGCTGCACCGGCGGTTTCGTCTGCCGCGCCCAGGCCGTCGAGCACTTGAAGCATTTCGTCTCGCGCAACGCCTACGACATCGAAGGCCTCGGCTCCAAGCAGATCGAGTTCTTCTTCGAAAGCGAAGACCCGACGCTCATGATCCGCACGGCGCCCGATATCTTCACGCTGGAAAAGCGCCAGGAGACGTCGCTGACCAAGCTCGAAAATATCGACGGCTTCGGCAAGGTCAGCGTGCGCAAGCTCTATGAGGCGATCAACACACGCCGCTCGATTGCACTTCATCGCTTCATCTATGCGCTCGGCATCCGCCATGTGGGCGAGACGACGGCGAAGCTGCTCGCGCGCTCCTATGGCAGCTACGAGCACTTTGGCACGGCGATGGGCGAAGCGTCGGCCTTCTCGGGCGACGCCTGGAACGAACTCAACAGCATCGACGGCATCGGCGAGGTCGTCGCCCGCGCCATCGTCGAGTTCTACAAGGAGCCGCGTAACCTCGAAGTGGTCACGCGTCTGCTGTCCGAGGTGACGCCGGAGGCGGCGGAAGCACCGGTTGCAAGCGACAGCCCGGTCGCCGGCAAGACGGTGGTCTTCACCGGTTCGCTCGAAAAGATGACGCGCGACGAGGCCAAGGCCAAGGCGGAAAGCCTCGGCGCCAAGGTGGCAGGCTCCGTGTCGAAGAAGACCGATATCGTCGTTGCGGGTCCGGGTGCCGGCTCCAAGCTCGACAAGGCCCGCGAACTCGGCGTCGAGACCATGGACGAGGACGAGTGGCTGGCGCTGATCGGCGGGTAGGGGCTTTCTTGGTGTTCGGGGGGAAAGCAGAGAGATGTCTGACTTCCTAGAGTTCGTTCTGGCCAAGGGGCCGGAAGGCCGCATCACACAGGATGATGTGGTTCGGTGGGCAGGCGCTTTGGACAACTGGGAGTTCTACAACGCCGCTGCTGTCGAAATCGCAAGGAAATACCATCACGGCGCGCTGACCTATAGCTTCTGCGACGGCGTCATGAACGATCTCTGGCGCGCGGTGCAGGCGGGCTTCACAGCCGGCCGCAATGCGCTGCCTGAGCCTTTTTACGTCGTTTATGAAGCGTTCGATGCCGGGGAGTACCACCGGGCAGAAGACGGGAGCGATGACCCGATTGCCGACCTTACCGATCCGCTCATCGCGGAGTTGGTGGCGCGCCTCGGCCCCTAGCAGCAGGGTATGGTTGGCTATCGACACAAAGCAATCGGCCCGGGCTTGGGAAGGCTCGGGCCGATTGTCTTAACGTTCTCTTGAATTGGGCCATCAGCCCTGCTGCTGCGCCGCTTCCTGGTCCATCCACATGAACTCCCAGACGTGGCCGTCGAGGTCCTGGAAGGAGATGCCGTACATGAAGCCGTAGTCGATCGCCGGCTTCCAGGGCTTGGCGCCAGCGGCGAGCGCCTTGGCGAGCATGTCGTCGACTTCGGCGCGGCTCCCGGCCGAAAGGGCGGTGATGACTTCGGTTCCCTTCCGGGCGTCGCTGATCTCGCCGGTGATGAAGTCACGGAACTTCGGCTCGGTCAAAAGCATGACGAAGATATTGTCCGAGATCACCGTGCAGGCGGCGGTGTCATCGGAGAACTGCTCGTTGAAGGTGAAGCCGAGGGCAGCGAAGAACGCGCGCGAGGCCTTCAGATCCTTGACCGGCAGGTTTACGAAAATCATGCGCATGAAATGCTCCTTGGGAATGGATTTTGTGTCTACGGACTAAGGACGAATGCCGATCGACGATTCCGACACCGGCTCAAACATTTTTTTAGCTGGAGAGATGTGGGGCGCAACCCCGGGTTTTCAACAGCAATTGCGGGTCGTGCGGAGGAGCCGGTCTTGCCGCCATTACCCCCGATACCGCAGCGCCTCCACCAGCACAGCAAAGGCCGGTGAGGACTGGCGGCGGCTGGGGTAATAGAGGTGGTAGCCGGGGAACGGGTCGCACCAGTCTTCGAGCACGCGGATGAGGCGACCTTCGGCGATGTGGGTGAGGGCCGATTCCTCCGGGACGAAGGCAAGGCCGAAGCCGGCGAGGCAGGCGGTAAGCCGGTGCGCCAGCCGGCTGAAGACGAGCTGTCCGTCGACGCGGACTTTTAGCTCGCGGCCGTCCTTTTCGAACTCCCAGGCATAGATGCCGCCGTAGGTCGGAAGCCTCAGGTTGATGCAGCGGTGCTGGGTCAGGTCCTGAGGGACGACGGGCTTCGGATGCTTTTCGAAATAGCTGGGCGCGCCGACGACCGCCATGCGCATGTCCGGCCCGATGCGCACGGCGATCATGTCCTTGGCGACCTGCTCGCCAAGCCGGACACCGGCTTCGTAGCGTTCGGCGACGATATCGGTGAGGCCGTAGTCGATGACGATCTCGACCTTGATATCGGGATAATCGGGCAGAAGCTTTTCGAGCTTCGGCCAGAGCACGGTCTCTGCCGCGTGCTCGGCAGTGGTGATGCGCACCGTGCCTGCGGGTTTGTCCCTCACGTCGCTCAAGGCGGTGAGCTCGGTTTCCAACTGCTCGAAGTGCGGGACGAGGGTGGCAAGCAGCCGCTCGCCGGCCTCGGTCGGGGAGACGCTGCGCGTGGTGCGGGTGAGCAGGCGCACGCCAAGCCGTGCTTCGAGCGCCCGCATGGTGTGGCTGAGCGCCGATTGCGAAACGCCGAGCTGGGCGGCGGCCCTTGTGAAGCTGCGCTCGCGCGCCACCGCCGCGAAGGCGATCAGGTCATTGATGTTCTCGCGCAGCATTCATGAATCTCTCTCATAGGTCCATGCCGTTTATACCATCTAATTGTTGGCGGCGGCCATCGCTAGATTGTGCACAGCAACAGAACGGGCGGCGGGTCGTCCGGTTCGCCAAGGAGAAGACCTCATGGAGATCAAGAGAAGCGGTTCGCAGCCTTCGGCCCGGGGGACAGAGGACTGGTTCAGCGGCACCGTGCGCATCGACCCGTTGTTTGCCGTGCGCGAGCCGGCGCGCACTGCCGGCAATGCCGTCACCTTCGAGCCCGGCGCCCGCACGGCCTGGCATACGCATCCGCTCGGCCAGGTCCTGATCGTCGTTTCCGGCTGCGGCCGGGTGCAGCGGGAGGGCGGGCCAATCGAGGAGATCCGGCCGGGCGATGTCGTCTGGTTCGAGCCCGGCGAGAAGCACTGGCACGGGGCGGCACCGACGACCGCCCTGACCCATATCGCCATCCAGGAGACGCTCGACGGCAAGGCGGTCGACTGGATGGAAAAGGTGACGGACGCGCAATACGGCGCTGCGCAGGCGGAGTAGGCACGACGATGGACGTCACGTCGATGAAACACCTTTCAGCCCGCAAGACGGCGGTGCTGGCGATCGTCATCGTCAGCTACCTGATGATCGTGCTCGATATCTCGATCGTGATCACCGGCCTGCCGAAGATTCGCGACGAGCTGCAGTTCAGCGACGCCGGGCTTTCCTGGGTGCACAGCGCCTATACGCTCGCCTTTGGCGGCTTCCTGCTGCTGGGCGCGCGGGCGGGCGACATTCTCGGCCGGCGTCGGCTGTTCATTGCCGGGCTTGCCATCTTCACAGCGGCCTCCGTCGTGATCGGGCTGGCACCGTCGCCGGAATGGCTGCTTGGCGCGCGCGCCGTGCAAGGCTTCGGCTCGGCGATCCTGGCGCCGGCGACGTTGGCGCTGATCCAGACGCATTTTTCCGAGGGACCTGAACGCACGCGGGCGGTCGCCTATTACAGTTCGGTCGCCGGCATCGGCGCGAGCTTCGGCATGGTGCTCGGCGGTCTGCTTGCCGGTTGGCTCAGCTGGCGGGTCGGCTTCTTCATCAACCTGCCGATCGGCATCGCCCTGATGCTCGCGGCGCACAAGTACGTCGGCGAAACGGAACGGCGCACGGGTGAATTCGACCTTGCGGGCGCCGTAAGCTCGACGCTCGGCATGACGGCGCTGGTCTATGGCATCGTCCGTTCGGCGGAGGAGGGGGCGTACGATCCGCTGACGCTCGCAGCGCTTGCCATGGGTCTTCTGCTTCTTGCGCTCTTCGTGGTCAACGAGCATCGCGCCCGGCAGCCGATCATGCCGCTCCGGCTCTTTGCCAACCGCGAGAGGGTCGGCGCCTATCTGGCGCGTGTCCTGTTCCTCGCCGCGATGATCGGGTTCTTTTTCTTCTTCACCCAGTATCTGCAAGGTGTTCGGCACTTCGACCCGCTTGCCTCCGGCCTTGCCTTCATTCCGGCAACATCAGTCAATTTCGTTGCGGCGATCTTGGTTCCAAGGCTTAGCCCACGTTTCGGCAACCGCCGCCTGCTTGCCTTTGGCCTGATCTCCGCGCTGATCGGCATGGTCTCTATCAGCCAGATCTCGGCCGACACGTCCTTTCTCTTCGGCATGGCGCCGCCCTTGATGCTGATCGGGCTTGGCCAGGGCTTCACTCTGAGCCCGCTGACGGTCGCCGGCATTGCCGGTATCGCTCCCGGTGACGCGGGGGCGGCGGGCGGTGTGGTCAATGTCGCCCACCAGCTCGGCAACTCGCTCGGTCTCAGCGTGCTGGTCGCTGTCGCAGCACTCGGTGCCGATGGGCTTGATGGCAGCGCTCTGCTTGCCCATCGGGTCGATAATGTTCTCATCGGTTGCACGGTCCTGCTGGCGCTGGCGCTTGCCGTCGTCGCGCTGATCGTGCGGCCGCACAATGCAAAGCGGGTGGAGCGTCCGGCGATCGGACGGTTCGTTGCCTGCCAGAATTGCCGCTCGGTTTCCCCAGACCTCGCGGCCTGATCAAGGAGCAAGACAATGCAGAAACGTAGGCTAGGAAAAAGCGATCTCGAAGTCTCGGCCATCGGCTTTGGCTGCATGGGCCTCAGCTACGGTTATGGCCCGGCAACGGAGCGCAGTGAGGCGATCAGGCTGATCCGCGCGGCGCACGAACGCGGCGTGACCTTCTTCGACAGCGCCGAAGCCTATACCGGTAACGAGGATCTGGTCGGTGAGGCGCTGGCCCCGTTCCGCGGTGAGGTGGTGATCGCCACCAAGTTCGGCTTCGTCAACGGCGATGTCAGCCAGGGCATGGACAGCCGGCCGCAGCGCATCCGCGAGGTCGCCGAGACGGCAATGAAGCGTTTACGGACCGACCGCATCGACCTCTTCTACCAGCACCGCGTCGATCCCAATGTGCCGATTGAGGACGTCGCAGGCACGGTGAAAAAGCTGATCGCGGAAGGCAAGGTCGGCCATTTCGGCCTGTCGGAGGCGGGCGCCGATTCGGTCCGCCGGGCGCATGCGGTTCAGCCGGTGACGGCGCTGCAGAGCGAATATTCGCTCTGGTGGCGGGAGCCGGAAACCGAAATCCTGCCGCTCCTCGAAGAGCTCGGCATCGGCTTTGTGCCCTTCAGTCCGCTTGGCAAGGGATTTTTGACAGGCGCGATCAACCAGAACACGACCTTCGACCAAAGCGATTTTCGCACGATCGTGCCGCGATTTTCGCCGGAGGCGCGCAGAGCCAATCAGGCGCTGGTTGATCTCTTGGGCGTGATTGCCGAGGCCAAGGGTGTGACGAAAGCGCAGATCGCGCTTTCCTGGCTGCTAGCGCAAAAGCCATGGATCGCGCCCATTCCCGGCACGACAAAGCTGCATCGGCTCGAGGAAAACCTCGGCGCTGCCGATGTCATTCTGACGGCCGAAGAGCTTGGCGACATCCAGGCGGCGCTCTCCGCCGTCGAGGTGCAGGGCGCGCGCTATCCGCAGCATCTGCAGCAGCGCGTTGGGAAGTAGGCGAACTCGACAGATATCCTTCCATCAGGCGCGTACTCTAGAGCGCCGCGCGTCTTCTCAGACACGCAAAGGCCGCTGTAGCACTTTGATTTTCTGTATGTTTTTGTCCTTTCGTCGACCGCGGCTAAGGGAAACATGCAGTAGCCTGCGCGCCTGATAGGCTTTCCGTTGACTGCAGCTTCCGGCACGATCGGGGAATCGAATGGCGGGAGGAACGCATGCGCTTGAACCAGGTGACTGTCACCATGCCGGACCTCGATGCCGGCTGGGATTTCTATCGCCGCCTCGGGCTCACGCCTATCGTCGACGCCCGGCCGCATTATGTTCGGTTTCTCTGCCCGGTTGGGGAGGCAACCTTTTCCCTGCACGAGGGAAACGCGACCGGCGGTGGCACGACCGTCTATTTCGAATGCGACGATCTGGATGTGACCGTCAACCGGCTGACCGAGGCCGGCATCGTCTTTGCGCGTGCGCCTGAGGACAAGAGCTGGCGGTGGCGAGAAGCCGAGCTTTTCGATCCTGGTGGCAATCGCATCGTGCTCTATTTCGCAGGCACGAACCGGATCGATCCGCCCTGGCGATTGCCGTAAGACGCAGCGGTCAGATGACGGCGTCCTCAAAAAAGCGCTTCGCGCGTTGCCGGTTAGCTCAGCGTGCACACACCATTGGCGCCGCCCTTGCCGGTGTAGGAGACGCTGGGTGAGCCGTCGGGATTGATGCTGAGTGAGATGGTGACGCCGGCACCGTGCGCCTCGTAATAGTTCTCGTTGAACACCTTGAGCTTGGCTTCCTTGCCATTGATGTAGACCGGGCCGCCTTCATCGGCATGGACCTCGATCTTGTCGGGGCAGGTGGCGTTGACGAGCGGGATCTTCGCTTCCGCCGCACCGGCGAAGGCCAGCGTCGGGAGAGCAATACCAAGAATGCGCAAGCCGGCTTTCATGTCGCTCTCCAGCGTGGGTTGCAGTGGCGTCGATGGCCAACCGTGACGGGCTGCCGATGGAAGTCAAGCGCGGCCGAGCGTCATCAACCTGTCATCAATCCGATTGTTTTTTTGCGCTGCACAAGATAGAGGATTGCAGCCGAATTTTGTGCAAATGCCTTTTCGCGGAGCAGGGTCGTCGCCAGTCCCGAAGGCAGCGCGCCAGCACCCTTAAGGGCAGGGCGCCGGCGCGGATTGGAGGGTCCGGACATGAAGACTTTCACCACGATTGCCGAACTGCGTGCAGCAATTGCCGAACATCGCCGGGCAGGCAAATCGGTCGGTTTCGTGCCGACCATGGGCTACCTGCATGTCGGCCATATGGAGCTGATGCGCCGCGCGCGTGAGGAAAACGACATCGTCGTCGCCAGCATCTTCGTCAATCCGCTGCAGTTCGGTGCGAATGAGGACCTTTCCAAGTACCCGCGCGATCTCGCCCGCGATCAGGCGATGCTGGACGAAGGCAAGGTCGACTATCTCTTTGCGCCCGGTGTTGCCGACATGTATCCGCGGCCGATGGAAACCGTCGTCGATGTGCCGACGCTTGGCAGCGAGCTTGAGGGCTCGGTTCGTCCCGGCCATTTCGCCGGCGTTGCCACCGTCGTCACCAAGCTCTTCAACATCGTCCAGCCGGACCGCGCCTATTTCGGCGAGAAGGATTTCCAGCAGCTGCAGATCATCCGCCGCATGGTCGCTGATCTCGCCCAGCCGGTGACCGTCATCGGCGTGCCGACAGTGCGCGAGGCCGACGGGCTCGCCTGTTCGTCGCGCAATGTCTATCTGTCGGCCGAGGAGCGCCGCGCCGCGGCGATCGTGCCGAAGGCGCTGGACGAGGCGCAGCGCCTGGTGGCGTCGGGCGTCAGCGACGTGGCGGCGCTCGAAAATGCCGTCACCGAATTTCTGTCGAGCGAGCCGCTGGCCAGGCCAGAGGTCGTGGCGGTGCGGGATCCGGAGACGCTGGAGACGATCGAAACGATCGGCGACAAGCCGGTGCTGCTTTTGCTCTTCGTTCGCTTCGGCACGACGAAGCTGCTCGACAACCGCGTGATCGCCCTGAAATCCGCGTCATTTGCAAAGGTTGCCTGACATGAGCGTCCAGACCGCCAAGCGCCGGCTCAGCCCCGCCAACATCGAAGCGCTGAAAGGCGAGCGTCCGATCGTCAGCCTCACGGCCTATACGACGCCGATCGCAAGGCTGCTCGATCCGCATGTGGATTTCCTCCTGGTCGGCGATTCCGTCGGCATGGTGCTTTACGGCCTCGACACCACGGTTGGCGTAACGCTGGAGATGATGATCGCTCATGGCCAGGCGGTCATGCGTGGCTCGGAGCGCGCCTGCGTCGTTATCGACATGCCCTTCGGCTCCTATCAGGAATCGAAGGAGCAGGCGTTCCGCAGTGCGGCGCGCATCCTGAAGGAAACCGGCTGCAGCGCGGTGAAGCTCGAAGGCGGCGCCGAGATGGCCGAGACGGTCGAGTTCCTCGTCAGCCGCGGTATTCCGGTGCTCGGCCATGTCGGGTTGATGCCGCAGCTCGTCAACACGACGGGCGGCTATCGCTCGGTCGGCCGCAACGACAAGGAAGTGGCGAAGATCCGCCGCGACGCCAAGGCGATCGACGATGCCGGCGCCTTTGGCATCGTGATCGAGGGCACGGTCGAGCCGGTGGCGCGCGACATCACCGCGGAACTGCGCTCGCCGACGATCGGCATCGGCGCATCGCCCGCCTGCGACGGCCAGATCCTCGTCTCCGACGACATGCTCGGCCTTTTCAACGATTTCAAGCCGCGCTTCGTCAAACACTTCGCCGAGCTCGCGCCGGCGATCTCTAGGGCTGCCGAGGATTACGCGGCCGAGGTGAAGGCGCGCACCTTCCCGGGCATCGAGCACACGTTCCAGGTCAAGAAGTAGGACGCCCGTCCGGCACGGGCCCGTGAAACTGATAGACAAGATGCACCGGTTTTCCCGATCGGTGCGCCTTTTGTTCAAGCCTCGTTCGCCAAGGCATCATAAAATTCAATCAATGTATCAGCGCATTTGAATTGTTGCCGGGGGCGCAAGCGCCTATCAGTCCGGCACCGGCCGCATGGCGCTTTCATCGCCTTGGCCGGCGGAGGTTTCCATGACAAAAGACGAATTCTGGGAAGGCGTGCGTGGCGGCTTTCCCATCATGCTGGCGGCGTCGCCCTTCGGCGCACTGTTCGGGGCGCTTGCGGTCGACAACGGCTTTACCATTGCCGATGCGGTGTTCATGAGCGCGACCGTTTATGCCGGCGCCAGCCAGATGGTCGGCATCGAGCTTTTCGGCAATCACGTCCAGCCCTGGTTGGTCGTGCTCTCGGTCTTTGCGGTCAACTTCCGCCACGTGCTCTATTCGGCCTCGATCGCCAAATATGTCCGGCACTTCACCTTCGGGCAGAAATTCCTGGCCTTCTTCCTGCTGGTCGATCCGCAATATGCCGAGACGGAGAAGCGCGGCGAGCGCGGCCTGCCGATCAGCTTTTCCTGGTATCTCGGCTTCGGCCTGGTGATCTACATTCCCTGGATCATCAACACGCTGGTCGGGGCGATCTTCGGGCAGATGATCGGTGATCCCAAGGCGATCGGCCTCGATGTGCTGCTGCCGGTCTACTTCATGGGGCTGGTCATGGGCTTCCGTAAGCGCGACCGGTTCCTGCCGATCGTCACCGTCTCGGCGCTTGCCTCGGTTGCGGGCATGCATTTCGTCGGCTCGCCCTGGCATGTGAGCATCGGGGCGCTCGCCGGCATCGTGCTTGCCGCCTGCCTGCCGCCGAGCGGGACGGCTGCCGCACCGACCGGCGTCGAGAAGGAGGCCTGAGCATGGACCCGCAACACCTCAACCTCATCTACCTGATCATTGCGGCTGCGGTCGCGACCTTCCTGACACGTGTCGGCGGCTACATCCTCATCACCCAGATGAAGCAGATCCCGCCACGGCTGGAAGCGGCGCTCAACGCCGTCCCGGCGGCGGTCCTGACGACGCTGGTGGCGCCGGCCTTCGTCTATGGCGGGCTCGACGTGACGATCGCCATGTTCGTCGCCTTCGCCATCGCGCTCGGCCTCAACCTGTCGACCCTGCGCATGCTCGTCATCGGCTGGGTGGTGGTGATGCTGATCCGGCATGTGGTGATGTAGGTCAGCCGTCCGCGACACCCGTTTTAATTGGCGGCGAAGGGCAGCTGGATTATCATTCTTCGGTTGCCGGAGAGGCACGACAAAGCCGCACGCGCCATCTGCGCTGCCTCTGCAAGGCGCGGCCTCCCGGCGGTGGAGGAGCGACCATGTTAACCAGGATCTCGATTGCCCTTTTGCTGGCGCTCGCGCCGGCAACCGCCTTAGCCAATCAATGCCCGACCATGATGGCTGCGATCGATGCGGCGATGCCGACTGCGAACCTATCCGAGGCCGACATGGCCAAGGTCAAAGAGTTGCGTGCCAAGGGCGAGGAACAACACAAGGCCGGTGATCACCCTGCCTCGGAGGCGACGCTCGGCGAAGCGAAGAAGCTGTTGGGAATCTAAGTGCAGAGGCCGGGTTCTCCGGCCCATTGCCGCCCCTTGAGCCTCGTAGCAAACAAGCGGCTGCGGGCGCGCAATGCCTGTTGCCTGGGCTCCCATTCAGGAGCCCAGGCGGAACGCCTGACTCAGCGTGAAAGCGCTTCCGTTGCGGCCTTCAGCCAGTCGCGGGTCTCGTCGCTGGTCAGCAGCGGCATCAGCTTTTCCCGCGTCTCGGCGTGATAGGCGTTCAGCCAATCCAGCTCCTCGTCGGTGAGCAGCGCCGGCAGCACCAGGCGGCGGTCGATCGGGCAGTAGGTGATGGTGTCGAAGCCGAGCATCGGCAGGTCGCCGCCTTCCACCATGGTCGCCGGCTGCACCACAATCAGGTTTTCGATGCGGATGCCGAAGGCGCCGGGGCGGTAGTAACCGGGCTCGTTGGAAAGGATCATGCCGGGCAGCAGCTCCTGGGTGGAAAGCCGGGCGATGCGCTGCGGACCTTCATGCACCGAGAGATAGGAGCCGACGCCGTGGCCGGTGCCGTGGGCGTAATCGGCGCCCGCCTTCCAGAGCGCGATGCGGGCCAAGGGGTCGAGATCGACGCCGCGCGACCCCTTGGGGAAACGGGCTATGCTGATCGCGATCATGCCCTTCAGCACCAGGGTGAAGAAGCGCTTCTGCTCTTCGGGAACCGCACCGATCGCCACCGTGCGGGTGATGTCGGTGGTGCCGTTGATGTATTGCGCGCCGGAATCGATCAGGAACATGGTGCCCGCTTCGATCGGCTGGTCGGTGGCGGTGGTGACGCGGTAGTGCATGATCGCCGCATGCGCGCCGGCGCCGGAGATCGTGTCGAAGGAGATGTCCTTGAGCGGGTTCTGCATGCGCTCGCCGACGGTGGCGCGGGCCGCTTCCAGCTGGTTGGTGGCGGCGATCTCGGTGACGGTTCCCGGCTGCTGGCTGTCGAGCCATGCCAGGAACTCGACCATGGCGGCGCCGTCCTGCAGGTGGGCGCGGGTCGACCCGTCGATCTCGGCCTTGTTCTTCTGGGCACGTGGCAGGCGGGCGGGATCGACCGCTTCGACCACCTTGCCGCCCTTGGAGCGGATCAGCTCGGAAATGGCGAAGGAGGCGAGGTCCGGGTCGATCATGACAGCGGCGCCGGCAGCACCGAGCGCTGCCAGGCTATCGTCGAAAGTCGAGGGCGCGACAATGTCGGCGATCTGGGTGAGGTAGGCTTCCTGCTCGATGCCAGTCTTGCGCTTGTCGAGGAAGAGCTCGGCGCGGCCGTCGGCGTGGATGATGGCGCGGGCCAGCGGATGCGGCGTATGCGGCACGTCGCTGCCGCGGATGTTGAAGGTCCAGGCGACGGAGGAGGGGTCCGTCAAGACCACGGCGCTGGCATCGGCCTTGGAAAGGCCCGCCGCGATTCTTGCGATCTTGTCCTTGGCGAGTTCGCCGGCATGCTCGATCGGCTGGATGCTGACCTTGCCGAGCGGTGCCGCGGGGCGGTTCGTCCAGATCTTGTCGAGCGGGTTGTGATCGAGGAAAACGAGCGAGCCACTGATGACGGCGAGCGCCTTTTCCAGCCGGCGGACTTCCGCGCCGGTGTGCAGCCAGGGATCGATGCCAAGCTTGAAGCCCTTGGCTCCGTGGTTTTCCAGCCAGAGATGCGGCGGCTCGCCGATGAGGTCGCCGCCAGTGAAAACGCTGCCGTCGACCTGTTCTTTCAGCTGCGTGACGTAACGTCCGTCGACGAAGACAACCGCTTCACGCCGCGTGACGAGGGCAACGCCGGCGGAGCCGGTGAAGCCGGTCAGCCAGGACAGACGCTCCGACGAGGCGGGTACGTATTCGCCCTGGAACTCGTCGGCGCGGGGCACGAGAAAGCCGTCGATGCCGAGGGCCGCGAAGGACGCGCGCAGGGCTTCGGTGCGCTCCTTGCCGAATTGCGGCGTGGAGGTGACTTCAAAAGACTGAAACATGGGGGAATTCCGGTAGATTGAGCGGTAAACCGCGGGAAAGATGTGCAGCCATGTTAGCGGAAATCGCCCTTGCCGGGAAAGAGGCGATATCCTGCGATCCAGCACACAGCGACTCTTCTGGTTGCAGTTTGATGAGAGAGCAATTGCTCATTTATAATACATATGCGCTCAGCGCATGGCACCCATGCTAAGAAGCCCCTTTCTCTATCGGAATGATAGTTTATAAGCCGCCTCAACGAACACGGACGAACATCCGGTGGTTCAAAAGACTGCGGTTCCGAGAATAGTTGGTCATTCTGTTCTCCTCCTCCCTCAAGGGTGGCCAGCTTCGGAACGGTAGACGCCCGCTCGAGCACTCCTCCTCCTCAGGCTCGCGGGCATGGTTGGCCACAAGCCAACCAGCAGGCGATGCCCCTGGCATCGCCTTTGTTTCGAAAGGCCGCCCGTCATGATAGACGAGGCGGCCTTTTCGTTTTTTCCTGGCTTGCTTCTGTCGCTGTCACGCCGATGCTCGCGGCATTTCTCGTGAAGCTTCTTGCATAGGCGCTGCGGCCAACAGCCGGCGCGGCAATCCGCATTTGCCCCTCACCCTAACCCTCTCCCCGCAGGCGGGGCGAGGGGACGTGCCCGATAGCGGCCGTCATGCGCTGGGGCTTTCGCTGCCTGTCGGGGCGCGGCTGAAAGCAGCCGCAACGAGTCGGAAGTTAACCGGTGGATGAAGCGGTGCGGCAGGTCCCTTCGCCCCGCATGCGGGGAGAAGGTTCCGGCAGGCGGATGAGGGGCAGCTTCAAGCGTCCGCGCCTACGCCTCACTTCTCCAAATGAATCGTCACCCAGCCGTTCCGCCAGATGGTGCGCACGTGGCGCAGGTGCTGGCCGTTGTAATGGGCAAGCACCTTCCAGCGCTGTTCGGCGAGAATGCCGGACAGGATCACCGAGCCGCCGGGGGCGAGATTGGCGACGAGCTGCGGCGCCATCTTCATCAGCGGGCGCGCGAGGATGTTGGCGATGATCAGATCGAACGGGCCGTTGGTGCTGAAGGCGGTCGAGTGGAAGCCGGGGGCCGTGGCAAAGGTCATGCCGGTGACGACGCCGTTGACCCGGGCGTTTTCTTCCGCGACGCGGGTGGCGATCGGGTCGATGTCGGTGGCAAGCACCGGCACGTGCATGAGCTTCCAGGCGGCGATTGCGAGCACGCCGCTGCCGGTACCAAGGTCGAGCACGTTGCGCACGGTGCGGGTGCGGGCAACCGTGGCGATCACTTCGAGGCAGCCGGCGGTGGTGCCGTGATGGCCGGTGCCGAAGGCCTGGCCGGCATCGATCTCGATGGCGATCTCGCCGGTCTTCACCTTGTCGCGGTCATGCGAGCCGTGCACGACGAAGCGGCCGGCGCGCACGGGCGCCAGCCCCTCGAGCGACTTGGCGATCCAGTCGATATCCGGCAGCACTTCGCGCTCGATCGGGAGATGGGCGAAGTCTTCGGCCAGTGCGTCAGTGAGGCGTTCGTTCACGCTCTCCTCGTCGACTGCCATCATGTAGATCGAGGCTTCCCAGACGTCGCGCTTTTCATCGACCTCCGTCGTGCCGATGGCAAAGTCCTCTTCGCCGAAGACTTCGCTCAGGCGGTCGAGCACGGCTTCCGCCTGCTTCTCGGTGGTGGTGACGAAAAGTCTGATCTCGCTCAAGGCCCTGTCCTTCGGCTGGGAAATCCGCCGCCCGCATCAAACCGTTGAGGGGTGCGCTAAGCGTCGGCAATCGTGCGCTGTGCGCTATCACGATTGCCCCGCAAACGCAAAGCGCCGGGCAGGGCCGGCGCTTGCAATCGATCGGTCAAGGGCGCGTGTTAGCCCTTGGTCAGATTTTCCAGCTTCTTGACCGCTGTTTCCGGGTTTTCCTCATAGGCGATGGTGCCGGAGAAATGGCCGTTGGCGTCGAGCAGGAACACGGAGGCCGTGTGGTCCATCGTGTAGTCGCCGTTGGGCTGGGCAGCGTCGACCGGCACCTTCTTGGCGTAGACGCGGAAACCCTTGACCATCTCCATCACCTTGTCGGCCGGGCCGGAAATGCCGGTGATGCGCTTGGAAACGTTGGAGACGTACTGGCCGAGGATTTCGGGCGTGTCGCGCTCGGGATCGACGGTGATGAAATAGGCCTGCAGCTTGTTGCCTTCCGGGTCGACCTTTTCCAGCCAGCCGTTCAGTTCGAACAGCGTCGTCGGGCAGACTTCCGGGCAATGGGTGAAGCCGAAGAAAAGCGCGGTCGGCTTGCCGGTAAACGCCTTCTCGGTAATCTCCTTGCCGTCCTGCGAGACCAGCGTGAAGGGAACGCCGAAGGGGCCGGTGGCGGCCTCCTGCTTCGACTGGGTCATTTCATAGGTCAGCCACCCCAAGATGCCCGCCATGACGACGACGGCGGCCCAGAGGACGATGCGGATGGTTTTCATGCGTGCTACCGATTTTGTTGGGGCCGAAGACGGCCATGTCCGGTTGATAGGCCCTTGATACCGCCTTCACCGGGGCCGCGCAAATGGGACAATTGCCGCAGGTTGTGGCCGCGGAGGTGCTCTCAGCCCCTCATCCGGCCTGCCGGCCACCTTCTCCCCGCAGGCGGGGCGAAGGAACCTCGCCGGACCGTCTCGTTCCAATCGCTGCACTAACATTCGAGGCGAAGAACCGTGCGGTTGCGCCGCTGATGCTCCCGTCCCCTCTCCCCGCAAGCGGGGAGAGGGTTAGGGTGAGGGGCGGAGGCGGGCCTCGAAGCTGTCGGGCCGTCCTAGAAGCACCAGGAAAGGCCGGATTGGGCGAGCGCCAGGAAGATATCGGCGCCATTTTCGATCCAGCCGCGGAAGGCGAGCAGGAGCACAACCGCAATCGCAGCCGCAAGGCTTGCGGCAAGGGGAAGGCGGATCGAGCGCTGGGTCTTCGTGTTCATGGCGTCATCATAACAGCTCGCGCGGCAAGGGGAAGCCGGGCGATTTGCCGGGTGCGGCCGGAGGCGCGTTCCGGTCGGTGCAGGAAACGGTGGAAAACCGCGCCTGAGGTTCCATTCGATTGTGCCCGCAAATGCCGGGAAACCAGAGCTTGCAGCGCATATGCGCAAACATTGAAATAGCCGATTTCGCTGGGGATTGGGCGACCGCCTTAGCGAATGCTTAAGGTCTGTTTGACACTGTTTTTCCACGCGGTCGGAGTGTTCGTGCTCCGATATGACATGAGGTCAGCCAGCTTTATCGGCCCCGGTTTTCCGTATCGATCGTAGGAGGACTCCGCTTCACGCGGATCCGTGACCATGGACTCCCTATGACTGCCACATCTCCTTCCCTGAAACGCAATCTTTCCGTGAGCCAGCGGCTGGCGACGCTTGCCGGCGCCGCTTTTGTCGGCTTCGGCTCCGTGCTCGGGGTGGGCTGGTACCAGGGCGGCCAAGCCAATAACGCCTTGCAGGGCGCTGTCGCGGCGCAGAACGGGCTGACGACCGTCGATGAGGTCCATCTGGCGACGACCAATCTCGTGCTCAACGCGATGGATAGCATCATCGACAGAGAAGAGGGCGCGATCCAGCCGGCGCGCGCCGCCAGCATTGCCGAGATCCTGAAGCTGCTCGAAACGAAGTCCGTTGAGATCCAGGCGCTTGCCAAGCTCTTGGGCCGGAGCGAGGTGCTTTCGACCTTCGACGCCGATGTCGCGGAACTGCGCAAGGCGATCGGCACCGACCTGAAGACGCTGATCGAAGGCAAGGCTTCGGCCGACGACTTCGGCAAGATCGACGATGCGATCGACGGCGCCGGCGAACGGGTCGCCACGGCTTTGACCGGACTTTCCGAAGCGGCGACCGAGTTGGTGCAGACGCGCGTTGCCGAGGCGCGCACTGTGTCCGACCAGGCGTTCCAGCTTCAGGTGGCGGCTGGGCTGCTGGCGATGGCGACGCTGCTTTATCTGCTCTGGTTCCACGGCAGCACGCTCCGCGCCGGCATCCTCGGCCTGCGCAACGGCATGCAGCGGATCCAGAACGGCGATCTTTCAACCAAGATCGAGGCGCTCGACCGCGGCGACGAAATCGGCGCGATGGCGCGCTCGGTCGATCTCTTCCGTCTTTCGGCCATCGAGAAGCAATCGCTCGAACAGAGCGCCGCACTCAGCCGGCGGGAAATCGAGAAGGAACGCGAAGATCAGCAGAGCGAGCGCGAGGAAGCGGTGCGCCGTATCCAGGCGGCGATCGACAATCTCGGCCGTGCCCTGACCCAGCTTGCCGATGGCGATCTTGCCGTGGCGATCGAGCGGCCCTTCGACGGCAATCTCGATCAGCTCCGCCAGAACTTCAACCAGACGGTCGAGCGGCTGCGCGTGGTGCTTTCGAGCGTCAAGGAGAATGCGCTCTCGATCGAATCGAACGGTCGCCAGATGCGCACGGCCGCCGACGATCTCGCGCGCCGCACCGAACGACAGGCGGCCTCGCTGGAACAGACGTCGGCTGCCCTCGACGAAATCACCGTCACGGTCCGCACCGCGACCCAGCGCGCCGAAGAGGCAAGCCGCATGGTCGGCGAGACGCGCACCAATGCGGAGGAATCCGGCCGCATCGTCGGTGAGGCGATCGCCGCCATGGCGCGGATCGAAAGCGCCTCGAACGAGATCGGCAAGATCATCAACGTCATCGACGAGATTGCCTTCCAGACCAACCTTCTGGCGCTGAATGCCGGCGTTGAGGCGGCCCGCGCCGGTGAGGCCGGCAAGGGCTTTGCGGTCGTGGCGCAGGAAGTGCGCGAACTGGCGCAGCGCGCCGCCGGTGCCGCCAAGGATATCAAGGCGCTGGTCAGCCGCTCCGGCAACGAGGTCGGCAGCGGCGTCAAGCTCGTCCAGGCGACGGGCGAAGCGCTCGGCCGGATCGGTGCCGATGTCGCACGCATCAACGAACACATGACCTCGATCGTCATGGCTGCGCGCGAACAGTCGATCGGCCTCAACGAGATCAGCACCGCCGTCGGCCAGCTCGACCAGATGACGCAGCAGAATGCCGCGATGGTCGAGCAGACCAACGCGTCGAGCCACACGCTGGCGCAGGACGCCGAGCGTCTGACCGGCCTCGTCGGCCAGTTCCGCGAAGGCCACACGATGCAGCGCGCCATGCCCACCTTGGCGCCGGCCCCGGTGGCGCCGCCGGCAAGGGCGGCAATTGCTTCGGTGCAGACGAAAGCCCCTTCGGCTTCTGCCGTTCAACGGCCGGCCGCCAAGGGCACCGGCGAACCGGTGCCGCTGCGCAAGATCGGCACCGCCAAAATGGCCTCGTTTCCAACTCCATCTCCCGCAAAGGCCCTGATGGGCAAGCTGGCGGGCGCATTCGGCAACAAACCGGGCTCTGTGCCGTCGACGACGGCTTCCGGTGAAAACTGGGAAGAATTCTGATCATGACCAACGCACTCAAGCAGTCCGGTGCCTATCTCGAAATCGTGTCGTTCCATCTCGGCGACCAGGAATTCTGCATCGATATCATGGCGATCCGCGAAATCCGCGGCTGGGCGCCGGTGACGCCGATGCCGCACACGCCGCCTTACGTGCTCGGCCTCATCAACCTGCGCGGCGCGGTGATCCCGGTGATCGACATGGCCGCCCGCCTCGGCATGAAAATGACGGAGCCGTCGGAACGCTCGGCGATCATCGTCACCGACATCGCCGGCAAGCTCGTCGGCCTGCTGGTCGAGCAGGTCTCCGACATGATGACGATCAAGAGCGAAGCCCTGCAGCCCGCGCCGGAGATCATTCCGGAAGCGCAGCGTGCCTTCTGCCGCGGCATCGTCGCTCTCGAAAAGACGATGGTCTGCTTCCTCAACCTCGACACGGTCATTGCCGACGAGCTGGCCCAGGCCGCCTGAGTTCGACACCTGGCAGAGTTGACGGGCACCCCGGCGGGATCTCCGCCGGGGTGTTTTTCGTTTCGGCAGGTAGTGGATCGCGCCGGTCAAATTAAACTTCGGCAATGATCTTCACGCTTGGGCGATACCATTGTGACAAATCGTCATGTGGCGAGCTGGAATACTTGTACTAACTTACCGTTGTTGCTGGGTGCCCGAACGGAGGCCGGGTGCTCGGTCCCGACAACAGGAGTTGGACTCATGACAATCTCTGTAAGGAAACTTGTAGCCGCGCTCTCCGTAACGATGTTGATGGCTGGCCCGGCTCTGGCTGATAGTTACTATCAGGGCATCGACGCCAACAATCCTCCCGGAACGCGGAACACGCAAAAGGCCATGCCGCTGATGAAGCGGCCCTCTGCCACGGTTGACACGATGTCGACGGGCAGCATCAACAGAACCTCCACACCGACCCCCGTCTATCGCGATCGTCAGCCTTTCGGCGGCTATCAGGGCGGTGACGGCGAATATTATCAGGGCATCGTCCCGCCGAACTCCTACTAGGGCAGCGGAAGTGGAATGGGGTGCTCCCAGACACTTCGCCCTGTTCCGCCCTGATGAGGTTTCGCGAGCGCCCGTGAAGGGGCGGGCGCTTCGCACTCTTGAGACGGATATCCTTGCAGGCTGACGCAGGCGGCAGGGGACCCTTACTGCGGCTTTCCGTTTTGCCAGGTCACCGTCTGGCCGTAGAGCGGAATGGTGCTGATCGACATCTTGGCCGAGCCGTCGGTCAATTCACGCGAATGCGCGAGATAGATCAGCGTATCGTTCTTCCGGTCGTAAATCCTTGTGACCAGCAGGTTCTTCCAGACAAGCGAAAGCCCTGAGCGAAACACTTCCTCGCCTTCCTTCGATAGCTCGATGTCGCCGATTTCGATCGGGCCGGTCTGCCGGCAGGCGATCGAGTTGTTCGATGGGTCCTCGAACCAGTTGCCGTTCTTCAGCCTGTCGATGACGCTGCGGTCGAAATAGGTGACGTGGCAGGTGACGCCCTTGATCTTCGGGTCGGTGACGGCATCGATCATGATATCGTTTCCGAGCCAGTCGACGCCGACCTCGCCGACCGTTTCGGCGCGGGCGGGCAGGGCGGTTACCGTAAAGGCGGCGAGACCGGCAACGAAGAGAGCGCGAACAGCACGCAACATGGATGTCCTCCTGCAGCGACGCGCGTCACTGAGACGCGTGAGAGGTCGCCGTAGCGTTTCGATGGCTGCATGTTTCGTCCGCGAATCGGTTGCGGTCCAAGGAGACATGCATTGGCCAAGCTCACATAGGTTCGGGAAGCGGCATTACAAGCCGCGGGGGTCAGTCAGCCGGTATCGCGCAGCAGCCGCGGCTCGAAGCTTCGGCTATCGGCGGCACGCATCTGTGCGGCTGCGGCCGCCAGCGCCCGCGCGCTCGCGTCCGGCTGGAAGCGGCCGGCAATCGTGCAGCGGTCGCGCCCGTCGGCCTTGGCGTCATAGAGCGCCATGTCGGCGCGGATCATGATGTCACTGATCGTGTCGCCCGGCACAGCCTCGGCAAGACCGATGCTCACCGTCAGCCGGATCGGCCGATCGAAGCGGCCGATCGGCGTGTCGCGCACCACGCGGCCGATCTCCTCGGCAAGCGTAAAGGCGGCATCTTCCGTGCAATTGGGCAGGACGATGCCGAACTCTTCGCCGCCGATGCGCCCCAGCGTGCCGCGGCCGGTGAGACAGGTGGCGACGGTGCCGGCAAAATGGCCGAGGGCGGCATCGCCAACCGCATGGCCATAGCGATCGTTGATCTGCTTGAAATAATCGAGATCGAGCAGCAGGAAGGATACCGGCTGTTGCCGCGCGAGACTGGTGGTGAGGGCGCGCTGGCCGAGATCGAGCAGGGCACGCCGTGACAGAGCGCCCGTCAGCTCGTCGCGGGCGATCGTGGTCTTGAGCTCGGTGATTACCCGGTTCTGGATCATCAGGATCACGCCCAGGAACAGTGCAGGCAGGTAGAAGTAACGCATGACGGCGCAGGCGAAATCCCAGCTGACGGGTGCAGGCGAAACCGATGCGGTCGCGTGGACGGCGGGCGAAAACACGGTGACCGCGAGCAGCGTCGAGCAGCCGGTTGCCACGCAGGCGATGACGCAGAGCCGCTCTATCGGCCCGGGCGCCTGGCGCCGGTGCTGCGAACAGACGGCGATGATCAGCACGAAGGCGGCGGCAATGCCGATGACGGAGAGCGCATGCAAGGTGGTGCTCATGGCACCGAATGCGGCGATCAACAGCGCGACGAACGCCATCGACGCGGCCGCGACGAGGGACGTCGAGGTGCGTCTCTGAACGCCGAGTGCGTGGTGAAAGCCGCAGAGCACGAGCAGGCAGGCGCCGGCCAGGAACACGAAGCCGATCAGGGACAGAGGCTGCAGCGTCGGAAACGCGGAGAGCATCATGAACAGGGTCGCGGCACTGGCCACCGCACAGGCCGCGGCGAAGTCCGTGCCGCCCTCGATCATCGAGGCCCGCAGCGAAATCAGGACCGGGAGCATCGCCAGGAGGGCAATGATCGATATGGCAGGGAGAAAGCTCATTTCGAAACGGCCTGTCGTGCTAAAGTCAACAAAGGCGGCTTGCGTCTCAGCCAGATATGCAAGGCCAATTGGTAGCGAGGGCGCCTTAACGAAACCCGGTGGAATCCGTTGCAATTTTACCGATTGGTCGGGATTGGCACGGTTGTTCACATGCGCACCCCGGCAACCGATAGATGGTGGATTGTCCCGGCCTTCAGGCGCGCCAGGATAAGAGACCCGTGGATGTCCTTTGGCCGATGCGAGGACCGCGCGAGACGACCTGGAAACCGGGCCTGACAGCAAACGCCGGACGCGGGGGAACCCGAGCGGGTTTTCCTCATTTCGCGTCTGCGGGCCAAGTTCCTCCTCGTCCACTGGACGGGGATCCGACCCGCGGCGGCGGTGGAAACCTGGGAGAGATGAGGTGTTTACGGGAACATGGCTCTTCGAAGACAGGGCGGATGCCGGACGGCAGCTCGCTGAGACGATCGCGGGCGAGACGCTGATCGATCCGCTGCTGGTGGCGCTGCCGCGCGGCGGCGTGCCGGTTGCCTATGAGATCGCGGTTCGCATCGGCGCGCCGCTCGACATCTTGATCGTCCGCAAGATCGGCGCGCCGGGGCACGCGGAATTCGGGCTCGGCGCGCTGGTCGACGGCGAGGAGCCTGAACTGGTTCTCAACCGCCAGGCGATCCGGCTAGTGCGTCCGGCAAAGGGCTATCTGGAGGCGGAAACCCAACGCCAGCATGCCGAAATCCTGCGGCGCCGTATCCTTTACTTCGGCGATCGCACGCCAATCTCACCCAGGGATCGCGACGTGATCCTCGTCGACGACGGAATTGCCACCGGCGGGACCGTGCGCGCGGCGATCAGGGCGTTGCGGCGGGCAAGCCCACGCCGCCTGATCCTTGCGGTTCCGGTGGCGCCGAAAAGCGAAATCGCCGAGCTGCGCAGCTCCGTCGACCTCGTCATCTGCCTCGCCACCCCCTTTGCCTTCCGCGCCGTCGGCCTGCACTACCGCGACTTCGAGCAGACGAGCGATGAGGAAGTGATCGCGTTGATGAAGAAGGCACGGCGGGAAGACGAGAGTTGAATGCGTCGACGCTGGCGCCTCGGTTGCCGTGAACGCCGAAACCCGTCCGAATAGTTGCATGAAGCGCGCTCACCCGTATTGCAACGGCAGGCCTCACGCGCCACATTCCCGGCGCGTGATGTTGGCGGAGTGGGCGCCGGAGGAGGCGACCCCGAGGAGAGATTATGGCCGCGAAGCTGGAAATTGGAAAGACGCTCGAGGATTTCTGTCGTCCGGAGCGCATGGCGCTGGTCGTCTACGACATGCAGGTGGGTATCACCAGGCAGATGAAGAATGGCGCCGAGATTACCGGCCAGGTGCTGAAGGTGCTGGATGCAGCGCGGGCAGGCGGCTTTCCGGTGATCTTCCTTCGGCACCTCTCAATGCCGAAGCCGCTGATGGGCGCCTTCCAGATGCGCCAGGCGATGGCGTGGCAGCGGACGGACGATCCGGATGCGGTGCATCCCTGGTTCCTGCGCGGCACGCCGGGCTTCGAGCTCGTGCCGGAGCTTGCGCCCCGCGAGGACGAGGCGATCCTCGACAAGATCACGTTCTCCGCCTTCGAGGGCACGCCGCTTGCCATGATCCTGCGTGATCTCGGGCTCACCTCCTTTGCGATTTGCGGCATCGCCACCGAAATCGGCATCGACCCGACCGTGCGCCACGCCACCGACCTTGGTCTCGTGCCGGTGGTGGTGCGCGACGCTTGCGGTGCAGGGCATCATGAGGCCGGCGAACGCTCGATGGAAAACATCGTCTTCATGGGCGATGCGATCATGACCGACGTTCAGGCGATCACGGCGGCGATGACCATGGGGCGATGACCAGAGGGTAGGGCGGCAGTGCCGCTGCCGCCGCCTGTTCTATTCAACCCACTACGGAACCGGCAATGACCGAAAACCTCCGCATCCGCCCGATAACCAGAGCTGACTATGAGCAATGGCTGCCGCTCTGGGATGGCTACAACGCCTTTTACGGCCGATCCGGCGAAACGCGCTCGACCCCGCGATCACTGCCATGACCTGGTCGCGCTTCTTCGATGCCTATGAGCCTGTTCATGCGCTGGTGGCCGAGAGCGAGGGGCGGCTGATTGGGCTCACCCATTACCTCTTTCACCGCAGCACGACGGCGATCCAGCCGAATTGTTATCTGCAGGACCTCTTCACCAACACGCAGGCACGCGGAAAGGGCGTCGGGCGGGCACTGATCGAGGGCGTCTACGAGGCGGCGCGGGCGGCCGGCTCGCCACGGGTCTATTGGCAGACGCACGAGACCAACGAGACGGCGATGGCGCTCTACGACAAGGTGGCGGAGAAGTCGGGATTTATCGTCTATCGCAAGATGGTTTGAGGCGCTTACGGCGCGTCGCGATCTTTTCGCACGACGTTATCGCAAAACTGCTGCGCACGGCGCGGCAAAGCGGTGTGCGGCACCTCACATATCCGCCTTTGCGAGGTTGCCGACTTCGTTTGTACCGGCGCTCGGCAACTGCATGGTCCAGATTTCGGTCAAGCCGAAGCCCTTGATGTCTTCATGGCCCGAGCATTCGAATTGGAAGTGCTCGTTCAGGCGCCGCCTGATCTCCGCGGTCGTCGTGATGCAACCGGGCTTGCCGATCGCTTCCAGGCGCGCGGCAAGGTTCACCGGCGCCCCCCAGACGTCGTAGGCGTATTTCGTTCGCCCAAGCACGCCGGCCGTTACCGATCCCGACGCCATGCCGGCGCGAAGCCTCAGCACGACATCGTAGCGTTCGCCGATCTCGCGGGCAGCGGCGATGGCGCCGAAGCCGAACGCGGCGGCCGCCTTCTCGGGGGCAGGGTGTCGGGCGGGCACGCCGGCCACGGCAAGATAGGCATCGCCAATGGCCTTGATCTTCTCAACACCGACCGCCGCCGCCAGCCGATCGAATTCGCTGAAGAGTTCGTTGAGCAGGCTCACGGTCCTTTCCGGTCCCAGGCTGTTTGACAGGCTCACGAACTGGACGATGTCGGTCAGGACTACGGTCGCGTGCTCGAATTCGTCGATGATCGTTTCCCGCTCATTCCTAAGCAGGCGCGCCACGATCTCGTCCGGCATGATCGACGCCATGAGGCGGGCCAGCCGCCCTTGTGCTTCTCTCGCCAGGTGGAAGGCATAGTAGATCGTGGCGAAGCACATGAGGGTGAGGGTGACGATCGACGAGGAATAGATGAGCTGCAGGAAGCCGCTGGCGTCATAGACGCCTGACCGCGCCTCCGGGAACGCGATGGATGCCGCGATGACCGTGATCGTGGCCGTGGCGCTCAAGACCGCCACCAGGGCGACGTTCTGGAACCCAAGGATCGCGAAGGCGACCGGCGTTGCGCCGAGCAGCGTCAAAAGCACGCCGGAGTCTCTGCCGACATAGGAGGCGATCCACACGAGGATCACGACGCAGATCCCGAATTCCCAAAGCCCTGATGCCACGCGCCCGAACCGATGAAAGAGGGGCGTCAGCGCGGCGGCCGCCGCCAGAGCGAGATTGGCATAGACGAGCGGGACCAGACTTGGTTCGCCGTGGAGTGCGTAGATGAGAGCAAAGCCCGTGGTGGTGACGACGATCACGCACGCCGCGACATTCGCAACGAGAATGCCTTCGCGGTCATCCTCGGCAGCATTTGAAGCGCCTACCTCCAGCAGGCCGCGAACAGCGCTCGTCCAGGACATGTCTCCATCCACTTCGCGTCGAGGGAGATCGGTACAAGGTTTCGTTCAAACGCGAGAATTGTGCCTGCAATTATTAGTGCACTTCGCCGGTCGACGCCATGAGATCGACGGTTGCGCGGTCACTGGGGAATGCACGCGAGGAGGGCTCTGACCTCCTCACACCTTCTCGACAAACCCATCCAGCACGCGCTTCTGGCCGGCGCGGTCGAAGTCGATGGTGAGCTTGTTGCCTTCGATCGCGGCGATGTTGCCGTTGCCGAACTTGATGTGGAAGACGCGGTCGCCGACCGAGAAGCGCGAGGGTTCCGTGGCTGTCGATTTTGCCACCAGCTCGCCGTCGATCGTGCGGCCGCGCGGGCCGCTTTCGCCGTAGCCGATGCGTTCGACCGCGTGGCCGGAGCGGGTGCCCCAGTTGTCGCGGGTGGCGTCGGAACGGTGCTGCTGGGCGCGCTTCCAGCCCGGTGTCGAATAGGTGTTCTGGAAGGGATCGGCCTTGTCGAAGCGTGACTGGCCGTAACCGCCGCGGCCATAGCCGCCATAGGATTGCTCGCTCTCGGCCACGTCGACATGGGCGAGCGGCAGCTCTTCGAGGAAGCGCGAGGGCAGCGTCGATTGCCAAAGGCCGTGGATGCGACGGTTGGAGACGAACCAGATGTGGCAGCGGTGCTTGGCGCGGGTGATGCCGACATAGGCAAGGCGCCGTTCTTCTTCCAGGCCGGAGCGGCCGCCTTCGTCGAGCGCGCGCTGGTGCGGGAAAAGGCCTTCCTCCCAGCCGGGCAGGAAAACGGTGTCGAACTCCAGCCCCTTGGCCGAGTGCAGCGTCATGATCGACACGGCGTCGAGGTTTTCGTTCTGCTCGGCATCCATGACGAGGGCGACGTGTTCGAGGAAGCCGCGCAGGCTCTCGAAGGCTTCCATCGAGCGGATGAGTTCCTTGAGGTTTTCCAGCCGTCCGGGGGCCTCGGCCGACTTGTCGTTCTGCCACATGGCGGTATAGCCGCTCTCGTCGAGGATCTGCTCGGCAAGCTCGGTGTGCACGGTGGTTTCCAGCAGGCTCTGCCAGCGGCGGAAATCGGTGACGACGTCGAAGAGGGCTTTCCGCGCCCTCGGCTTCAACTCGTCGGTCTCGATGATGTCACTGGCGGCAGCCAGCATCGGGATATCGCGAGCGCGGGCATAGTCGTGCAGGGTGCGCACGGTGGTGTCACCGAGGCCACGCTTCGGCGTGTTGACGATGCGCTCGAAGGCGAGGTCGTCGGCCGGCTGGCAGACGAGGCGGAAATAGGCCATCGCATCGCGGATTTCGAGGCGCTCGTAGAAGCGCGGGCCGCCGATGACGCGGTAGTTGAGGCCAAGCGTGACGAAGCGGTCTTCGAACTCGCGCATCTGGAACGATGCGCGCACCAGGATCGCCATGTCGTTGAGCTTGTGGCTCTTGCGCTGCAGCTGTTCGATTTCCTCGCCGACGGCGCGGGCCTCCTCTTCGGAATCCCAGGCGGCGTGCACCTGCACCTTCTCATCATCCGGATCGGTGCGGTCGGTAAAGAGCGTCTTGCCGAGACGGCCCTCATTGTGGGCGATCAGGTGGCCGGCGGCACCGAGGATGTGCTCGGTCGAGCGATAGTTGCGCTCGAGCTTGATGACCTTGGCGCCCGGGAAATCCTTCTCGAAGCGCAGGATGTTGTCCACTTCCGCGCCGCGCCAACCATAGATCGACTGGTCGTCGTCGCCGACGCAGCAGATGTTGATCTGCTGCTGTTTGTTCGCGCTCACGCTGTCGCCGCTGCGCGGCTCGCTCCGCGGGCGCGCGCCATCAGGCGCGGCGGCCGCTTGGCCTTGCCGGGCTGCACCCGGATTCGCGGTGTTTGATTGCCGGGGCCGCTGGGCCAAGAGCCGTAGCCACATGTACTGCGCCGTGTTGGTATCCTGGTACTCGTCTACGAGGATGTAGCGGAACTTGTCGTGATAATCCTTCAGCACGTCCGCATGGTTACGGAAGATGCGGATCGGGTGCAGGAGCAGGTCGCCGAAGTCGCAGGCGTTCAGCGTCAAGAGCCGGTTCTGATAGGCGGCGTAGAGTTCGCGGCCCTTGCCATTGGCAAAGGCGCGGGCGTCGCCCTCGGGGATCTGGGCGGGATCGAGGCCCTTGTTCTTCCAGCCGTCGATCATGCCGGCGAACTGCTTGGCCGGCCAGCGCTTGTCGTCGATGCCTTCGGCCTGGATGAGCTGCTTGATCAGCCGCACCACGTCATCGGTGTCGAGAATGGTGAAATCGGAGCGCAGGCCGACGAGCTCGGCATGGCGACGGAGCAGCTTGACGCCGATCGAGTGGAAGGTGCCGAGCCAGGGCATGCCTTCGACCGCATGGCCGACGAGCACGCCGATGCGCTCCTTCATCTCGCGCGCCGCCTTGTTGGTGAAGGTCACCGCAAGGATTTGCGAAGGGAAGGCGCGGTTGGTCGAAAGGATGTGGGCGATGCGGGTCGTCAGCACGCGGGTCTTGCCGGTGCCGGCGCCGGCAAGCACAAGCACGGGACCGTCAAGCGTTTCGACCGCCTCGGCCTGTTCCGGGTTGAGGCCGGAGAGATAATCCGGGCGCGGCTGGGCGCGATCGCGCGCCGCCATGGCGCGCGCGGCAATACCGCCGGCGGCGGGGATACCTCCGGGGGCTGGCGGCTGCTTGCGCGGCGCCGGCTCCTCGTCGAAGAAAGGAATGTCGTCGAAACCACTCATCATGCGGCTCAATGTAGTGATTCGGTGGGGAAAGGCCAGAAAGGATGTTCTTCTTTTATTCCGTTTTCTGCGCCAGCCGCACCAAGCCTGTGGAAAGACAGGCGATTTCGAGACCGCTTATTCTTGGTCGCACGTTTTGATTTGTCGCATGTCGTATCGCAAAACCGCTGCGCACTTTTGCGCGACATGCTTTATCCCGCCGTCTTATCAAAGACGGTATCGACCGGGACCTGCAGCGCTGTGGCAAGCTGGTTGGTGCGGGCGGCGAGCGAGATCACCCGCAAGAGGTCCGCGTGCTCGGCATCGCTCAGGCCCTTCGCCCTTGCCGCGGCCGTATGGGAATGGGCGCAGTAGCCGCAGCCATTGGTGACGGACACGGCGATATAGAGCATCTCTTTCACCAGCGGATCGAGCGCAGAAGGCGTTGCCATCACCGCCTTGACGTCGCCCCAGGTCTGCTCCAGCAGGCCCGGGTCGAAGGCGAGCCACAGCCACATATTGTTGATGAAATCGGATTTGCGCGTGGCGCGGATATCGTCGAACACGGCTTTGACGCGCGGGTCGGCTTCCGGGTTCTTCGGCGGCGTAACGGTGCTCATGGGCTCTCCTGCATGGTGCTGCCGGCGGCCCTGCGCCGCCGGATTTGAAGAGTATGGATCAAGCAAGGGCGAAGACGCGCGCCGGGCCGCCGGTGCCGCCGCGATGCTTCGGCGCGCCGAGAATGAGCGTCGCGCCCTTCACCGGCAGCTTGTCGAGGTTGGCGGCGGCCTCCAGCCCCCAGCGGCCCTCGGGCAGCCAGGCATAATGCGTGGCGAAATCCGGCGAGGGGCCATGGTCTAGCGAAAGCGTGTCGACGGCGATGCCGGCGGCCTTGCTCTCTTCGAGCAGGTATTTCGCCGCTTCGACATGGAAGCCGGGGAAGTGCAGTTTGCCGCCGCCATCGGCATTGCGGAACTTTTCCGTGCCCATATGCGCGGCCCAGCCCGAAAGCATGGCGACGCAGGCGTTTTCCGGGATCTCGCCATTGGCGGCGACCCAGGCCTTGAGGTCGTCGGGCGTCACCTGCGCATCGGCGTCGGCCGTTGCCTTCTCGCGGATATCGACGATGCAGAGCGGCACGACGAGCTTTTCCACCGGCAGCTCGGCGACCGACAGGCCATCGGCGGAGAAGTGCAGGGGCGCATCGACATGGGTGCCGGTGTGTTCGTTTATGCGCAGTTCGAACAGATTGAACTTTTCTTTGGCGTAGCTGAACTTTTGCTCGCGGAAGAACTGCTGCTGGCCGAAGAAGGTCGGGAAATCCTCGTGCAGTTCGTGGGTCAAGTCCGTGACGCTACTATGTCCCTGAGCCAATGCCGGGGGTGCTGCACCGACGCTCGCGGCGGCGAGGCTGGCGGTTCCAACTGCAGCGGCTTTGAAGAAGCTGCGGCGCGACAGCATGCGCGCCTTCACCGTTTCCATCACACAGGCATCGCACATCGTTCTTGCTCTCCTTCAAGAAACTTGAAAACCAGACGGCGAAACCGCTCGAAAAAGCGGCCGGCGGTTGCAGGATAGCGCGGCCGACGCCGCTGTAAATGCCGGCCTATGCAGCAAAGTGCGGTTCACGCTGAAAGCTGCGCTGGAATTGCTCTGCACGTCATCATGCCGCCACCAAATTCGCTTTTATTACAATTGCGTAATGATGGCATTCCGTCATTGCCCCGACGCGCGCGAACGGGGATACTCCGCCCAATCGGAACGAACCGCCGGCCGCGCCGCGCTGGGGCGTGTTTTATGCTTAATCTGGAGACTTGAATGCGGGTTTGGAAACAGCTTGCGGTGAGCGCCGCTGTGCTTCTCGTGGGCGCAACCGTCTGGCTGCGGTTCGTACCCGGCGCAGGTGAGACGCTCGCCGCCATCGGCGTTTCGCACCCGCTGATCGATGCCCTGTCCAAGCCCGGCGCCGGTGGCGGTGAGGGTGGCGAGCGCGGCAATGGCCGCGGCCAGGGTGGCAACAATGCCATCCTCGTCATGGTCCGGCCTTCGGCGACCGCTGTCGTCAACGACCGGCTGAACGCGATCGGCAACGGCGAAGCGATCCACTCGGTCACCGTGACGCCGACGGCAACCGGCAACCTCACCGAAATTCTCGTCCGCTCCGGCGAAAAGGTGGCCCAGGGCCAGGTGATCGCCAAGCTCGACAGCGACGACCAGAAGATCGCCGCCGACCAGGCGCGGCTGAACCGCGACAGCGCCCGCGAAAAGGTCGAGCGCTACCGCAATCTCAGCAACGCACGCGCTATGACCGCCGTCGAAGTGCGCGACGCCGAAATCGCCATGCAGACAGCGGAGCTGGCGCTGAAGACTGCCGAACTCGACCTCAAGCGCCGCGATATCGTCGCACCGTCCAAGGGTGTGGTCGGCATCATCACCGTCAATGTCGGCGACTATGTCACGACCACGACGCCGATCGCCGTTGTCGACGACCGCTCGGAAATCCTCGTCGATTTCTGGGTACCGGAGCGCTTCGCCAACAAGATCACCGTCGGCCAGCCGGTCACCGCCTTTGCGATCGCCCAGCCGGGCAGCCAGCTCGATGGCGCAATCCACGCGATCGACAACCGCCTCGATCAGGCAAGCCGCACGCTGCGTGTGCGCGCACGGCTCGAAAACCCTGACGACATGCTGAGGGCGGGCATGTCCTTTTCCGTTACCGTCGCGTTTGACGGCGACACCTATCCGACGGTCGATCCGCTGGCGATCCAGTGGAGCTCGGAAGGCTCCTACATCTGGCGCGTTGCCGGCGATAAGAGCGAAAAGGTGCCGGTGAAGATCATCCAGCGCAATCCGGACAAGGTGCTTGTCGACGCGGCCCTTAACGAAGGCGACGAGATCGTGACCGAAGGCGTGCAGCGCCTGCGCGACGGCGGCGAAGTGCGCATCGCCGGTCGCGAGCGCAAGCAAGAACCTGCGCAGAAGGTCGCGGAGGAAACCAAGTGAGCGGCGGCGAAGCGCACAGCAAGACGTCCGCCCGCGAGCGCGGCAAGACCGGCTTTACCGCACTCTTCATCCGCCGGCCGATTTTCGCGCTGGTGGTCAACACGCTGATCGTCGTTGCCGGTCTTGCCGCCTGGAACGGCATCGAGATCCGCGAGCTGCCGCAGGTCGACCAGCCTGTCATCTCGGTGACCACCACGCTCGATGGCGCCGCCCCCGAGACGATGGACCGCGAGGTGACCTCGGTCGTCGAAGGTGCGGTCTCACGCGTGCAGGGCATCCGCGACATCTCGTCGACCTCGTCCTTCGGCCGCAGCCGCGTGACGCTGCAGTTCTCCGACACCACCGATATCGGCCAGGCCTCCAACGACATCCGCGACGCGCTCGGCCGGGTGCGCAACCAGCTGCCCGACAATGTCGACGAGCCGAGCATCGTGAAAGCCGATGCCGATAGCCAGCCGATCATGCGGCTGGCGCTCACCTCCGACACCATGTCGATGGAAGACATGACGCTGCTCGTCGAAAACGAGATCAGCGACCGGCTGGCTGCCGTCGAAGGCGTGGCCGACGTCGCCGTCTATGGCGACCAGGAGAAGATCTTCCGCATCGACCTCGACCAGGCAAAGCTCGCCGGGCGCGGGGTGACGGTCGCAAACCTCAGGACCGCGCTCGCCAACGCCTCCTATGACGTGCCGGCCGGCAAGCTGACCAGCGCCAGCCAGGACATCTCGGTGCGCGCCACGGCCGACCTGCAGACGCCGGAGCAGTTTGAAAACCTGATCCTCGTCAACAATGTGCGCCTGCGTGACGTGGCCACCGTGACGCTCGGTCCCGATACCGGCACGACGGCGCTGCGCTCCAACGGCCGCCAGGGCATTGGCCTCGGGATCGTGCGCCAGGCGCAGTCCAACACCGTCGATATTTCCGAGGGCGTGCGCAAGGTCGTCGATACGATCCAGACGCAGATCCTGCCCGAGGGCACGCAGCTCAGGATCACCAGCGACGATGCCGTCTTCATCAACGGCGCCATCCATGAGGTCGAGATCGCGCTGATCGTCGCCGTCTTCATCGTAACGCTGGTCATCTACATGTTCCTGCTCGACTGGCGGGCGACGCTGATCCCGACGATCAGCATGCCGATCGCGCTGATCGGCACGGTGGCGGCGATCTATCTCGCCGGCTTTTCCATCAACATCCTGACGCTGCTGGCGATCGTGCTTGCGACCGGGCTCGTCGTCGACGATGCCATCGTGGTGCTCGAAAACATCGTGCGGCGGCGCGCCGAGGGGCTTGGGCCACGGGCGGCCGCCGTGCACGGCACGCTCGAAGTGTTCTTCGCGGTGCTGGCAACGACGGCGACACTTGCTGCCGTCTTCGTGCCGCTGTCGTTCCTGCCGGGGCAGACCGGCGGTCTGTTCCGCGAGTTCGGCTTCGTGCTCGCCTTCTCGATCCTGCTTTCCTCCTTCGTGTCGCTGACGCTCTGCCCGATGCTGGCCTCGCGCATGCTGACGAAGGAGCAGCATACGGTGCCGGGGCCGATGGCGCGGTTCGGCGCGCGGGCGGCCGGTTTTTATCGGGTGACACTTCGCGCCTGCCTCAACTCGCCGCTGATCGTCTTCGCCGTTGCCGCTTTCTTCACGGTGATGGGGGCCGCCGGCTTCCTGACGCTGAAATCGGAGCTGACACCGACAGAAGACCGCTCGCAGGTGATGATGCGCATCAACGCGCCGCAGGGTGTCTCGCTCGATTATGCCCAGGCGCAGATGCGCCGCATCGAGGACGGGCTGCAGCCGCTCGTCAAATCCGGCGAGATCGACAACATCTTCTCGATCTCGGGGCAGGGCGGCTCGGTCAACAGCGGCTTCATGGTGTTGACGCTCGCCTCCTGGGAGAAGCGCGACCGCAGCCAGCAGGAGATCGTCGCCGAGATCAACAGGGTGACGGCGCGCATTCCATCGGTCCGCGTCTTTGCGATGCAGCCCAACAGTCTCGGCATTCGCGGCGCCGGCAGCGGCCTGCAGGTGGCGCTTGTCGGCAACGACTACAACAAGCTCGGCGATGCGGCGGCGAAGCTGGTGCGCCAGATGGAAGACACCGGCCGCTTCGAGAACGTCCGGCTCAACTACGAGGCCAACCAGGCGCAGCTTTCGATCACCATCGACCGCGAGCGCGCCTCCGACATGGGGGTCGATATTGGCGGCCTTGCCTGGGCGCTGCAGGCGATGCTCGACGGCAACAGCGTCGTCGATGTCTATGTCGACGGCGAATCCTACCCGGTGAAGCTGCTCTCCTCCACCAATCCGGTCAACGACCCGACCGATCTGCAGAACATCTTCCTGAAGGCCGGCGACGGCAAGATCGTGCCGATGTCGACCATCGCCAGCGTCGAGGAGATGGCGGTGGCGCCGCAGCTCTCGCGGGAATCGCAGCTTCGCGCCGTCTCGCTCTCCGCGGGCCTCAAGTCGGACCTTGCGCTTGGCGAAGCGCTGACCATGGTCGAGCAGATGGCCGAGCCGCTGCTGCCGCCGGGTTCGCGCATCATGCCGCTCGCCGAAGCCGCGACGCTCAACGAAAACGCCAATGGCCTCTTCGTCACCTTCGGCTTTGCGCTCGTCATCATCTTCCTGGTGCTGGCCGCCCAGTTCGAAAGCTTCGTCAGCGGGCTCATCATCATGTCGACGGTGCCGCTCGGCCTTGCCTGCGCGGTCTTCGCGATGATCATGACCGGCAATACGCTCAACATCTACAGCCAGATCGGTCTGGTCATGCTCGTCGGCATCATGGCGAAGAACGGCATCCTGATCGTCGAATTCGCCAACCAGTTGCGCGATCGCGGCCAGGACGTGCGCTCGGCGATCGAGAACGCGGCCAATATCCGCCTGCGCCCTGTGATGATGACGATGATCGCCACCATCGTCGGCGCGGTGCCGCTGGTGCTGGCAAGCGGCGCGGGTGCGGAAGCACGCATCGCGCTCGGCTGGGTGCTGGTCGGCGGTCTCGGGCTGGCGGTGATCGTCACGCTCTACCTGACGCCGGTCGCCTACCTCGTCATTGCCCGCTTCACCAAGCCGCATGCGGACGAGGAGCGCAAGCTGCACGAAGAGATGGATGCAGCGGCGGCGCTGGAGGCGCATTGAGCCGGTAACTGGCGGACATTCCTACGCTACATTTCGAGCCAGGCGGCAATGAGAAAGATCGTTGCCGCCAGCCCGCCGAGTGCGGTTCGCCCGGCATGGAGCCTGCCCCAGCGCTTGAGCAGGCTGCGGCTTTCTTCGCCAGTTTCCTCCGGCCGCGTTGCCTCCAGCTTGCGATTGACCGGCATGACGAAGAGCAGCGTATAGGGCCAGTTCAGGATGATGATGGCGGCACCCATGCCCCAGAGCACATGGCCAGTCCTTCCCCAGGCGGCAGCGCCGAGCAGGCCCGAGATGAGGGCGAGCGTCGCCTGCATTTCGAAAGCGCGGCGGTAGGAAGGAACCCACTGCGCCAGTGCGGCGCGATCGTCGAGATGGAGCCTTGCCGGCTGTTCGGCCAGATTGATGTAGATGGCGGCGCCGAAAAAGATCGACGCGGTGAGCAAAGCGGTGAGACCCAGCATTGCCTCTCTCCCTTCACGCCAACATGATAATCCAATGCCCGCAATTGAGTAGGTGTTTTCTGCGGCTTTTGCCCTCATACGTGGCATTGCCGAAAGGATCTTCAGTGGTTCGCCCGCCGTCAGATGACGCATCGAGATGGCGCGACGCAGCCTCTTGTGACAGTCCGGTCTCACGTCAGGCGTTTTCCTGCGCTACGTTCCCCAAGAAGTGCGCGAGCGTCTGGACAAAGTGATTCCGATTTGCACAGTAGCGCCTTGAAATGACTGCGCTTCCCGGGCATCTGCAAAGGGGATGCCGCAGATGCAAGAGGAAGGACGTTTTCCGTGGCATTGAAGGCGATCAGAGCTGGCGTGAGAAACGAGGCCGGCATCACGGCGGCGAAGGAAGAACTGGGCATCCGCTTCGGCGACCGGTTCCAGACGGGCGAGGCGATCCGCGCCCAGCACGCCCACACCACCACCTACATTCCGGCGCAGCTTCCCGATGCGGTGGTGTTTGCCGAAAGCGCCGAAGACGTTCGTGAGATCGTTCAGATCGCGGCCCGGCACAAGGTGCCGCTGATCCCCTTCGGTACCGGCTCCTCGCTCGAAGGCCATGTCAATGCGCCGCACGGGGGCATCTCGGTCGATCTTCAGCGTATGAACCGGGTGCTGGAGGTCAATGCCGAGGATCTCGACTGCCGGGTGGAGCCGGGCATTACCCGCGAAGAGCTCAACACCTATCTGCGCGACACCGGTCTCTTCTTCCCGATCGATCCCGGTGCCAATGCCTCGATCGGCGGAATGGCCTCGACGCGGGCTTCGGGCACCAATGCGGTGCGCTACGGCACGATGAAGGACAATGTGCTGGCGCTGACGGTGGTGACGGCTGAGGGGCGCGAGATCCGCACCGCGCACCGGGCCCGCAAGTCTTCGGCCGGTTACGATCTGACGCGGCTTTTCGTCGGCGCGGAAGGCACGCTCGGCATCATCACCTCGATCACGCTGAGGCTGCAGGGCATCCCGGAGGTCATTTCCGGCGGCGTCTGCCCGTTCCCGACGATCGAAGACGCCTGCAACGCGGTGATCCTCACCATCCAGTCGGGCATTCCGGTGGCGCGCATCGAGCTTCTCGATGCGCTGCAGATGAAGGCCTGCAATGGCTATTCCGGCCTTTCCTATGCCGAAACGCCGACGCTCTTCGTCGAGTTTCACGGCAGCGCCGAGAGTGTCGAGCTGCAATCGCGCCAGTTTGGCGAAATCGCTTCGGAGTTCGGTTCGTCAGGCTTCCAGTGGACGACCAATCCGGAAGAGCGAGCGCGGCTCTGGAAAGCGCGGCACAATGCCTATTGGGCGCAGAAAAGCCTGATCCCGGGTGCGGCAATCCTGTCGACAGACGTCTGCGTGCCGATCTCGCGGCTGGCCGATTGCGTCGTCGCTACCCAGGAGGACAGCGCCGCCCACGGGCTGACGGCGCCGATCGTCGGGCATGCAGGTGACGGGAACTTCCATGTCGGCCTGCTGTTCGACGACAAGGACGCAGCCGACGTGGCGCGGGCCGAGGCTTTTGTAGAGCGGCTGAACGCCCGGGCGCTTGCAATGGATGGAACCTGTACCGGCGAACACGGCATCGGCCAGGGAAAGATGCCGTTTCTCGAAGCCGAGCTTGGTGACGCGCTGGACCTGATGCGGCAGGTCAAGCGTTCGCTCGATCCGGACAATATCTTCAACCCAGGCAAGATCTTCGCCTGAGGCGGAACCCCGCGCGGGGGCGTCTGGTTTTGGCCCAATTTTTCGGGCAATGCGCCGGCGCCAAAGTGTGGTACTGCATAGTTCCGAAGTCGGAATCGACCTTGACCGAATTATGCGGCAAATCAGAGCGTCAGGGCGCGAGCCTCTGGCGGTCAAGTGATGCGCGGCGCGCAACGCGCCGATGAATTGAATGGGAATGTAGGCACGGTGCTTTCGCGAATTCTGCTTGCCGTCGGTGGACTTGTGGTCGTTGCGCTCTTCGCGGCGCTGATCGCTCCGTGGTTCATTGACTGGACGGATTTTCGCAAGGAGTTCGAGCGCGAGGCGAGCCGCATCATGGGCAAGCCGGTCGTCGTACATGGCAGCGTCGATGCGCGGCTGATCCCGTTCCCGACCGTGACGCTGAACGACGTGCGCGTCGGCGCCAGCGAAGACGGTGAGCCACTGATCCGGGTGGCGCAGTTTTCCATGAGCGCGGAACTGGCGCCTTTCTTAAGCGGCGAGGCGCTGATCTTCGACATGCGGCTCGACCGGCCGAAGGCCAAGGTAAGGCTGTTGCCGGATGGTACGCTCGACTGGGCGCGCGGTCGCCGCACCTCGATCCCGGCTAAGACCGTCGTGCTCGAAAACGTCGAGATCACCAATGGCCAGATCGAATTTGTCGACGAGCAGACCGGCCGAACCCGTCGCGTGAGCGGGCTTGCTGCCGATGTTTCCGCCCGCTCGCTTACCGGTCCCTGGAAAGTGGAGGGGCGTGCGGCGCTCGACGGCGAAGTGGGCAGCTTCTCCTTTACCAGCAACGAGGTGGACGCAGCGGGGGCGCTCAGCCTCAAGGCAAGGGTGACGCCCGACAAGCGCCCCTTCGGCGTCGAGACCGATGGCGCGCTGAAGATCGTCGATTTCAAGCCCGTTTACAGCGGCCGCTTCACCCTGACGGAAAACCGGCAGGGCGAGGAGAAGGATGACGCGCGGGCGCCGTTGCGCATCAACGGTGATTTCCAGCTTACCAACGAGAGCATCCGCGTTCCGGATTATCGCTTCGAGGTCGGTTCGACGGATGATCCCTATGTGGTCACCGGCGAGGCGACGCTCGATACCGGCAAGGACCAAAAGTTCCTGCTGATCGCCGACGGCCAGCAGATCGACGTCAGCCGCATCGGTCCCAGCCGCAATGCCAAGACCGGCCGCGACCCGGCGATCTCCATGCGCCAGCGACTGGAGGCGATGCTCGCTATTGCTGCCGAGATTCCCATTCCGCAGGTGCCAGGCCGGGCCAGCCTGAAGCTGCCGGCGATCGTCGTCGGCGACACGACGGTGCGCGACGTGCGCATCGACGTCCAGCCCGATGGCGCCGGCTGGGTGATCGACAATGTCGTGGCCCTCTTGCCGGGGCGCACGCAACTCGAAGCGAAGGGGCGGCTGAACCTTAAGGGACAGCGCAGCTTCCGCGGCGACCTGCTGCTCGCCTCCAACCAGCCCTCTGGTCTTGCGAACTGGCTGGCGGGCTCGGTCGACCCGGCGATCCGCAAGCTGAAGACCGCCGGCTTTTCGGCCAAGGTGAACCTGACCGATACGCTGCAGCAGTTCGAAAACCTCGAATTGGCCGCAGGTGAGGCGAGCCTGAAGGGCCGGCTCGAACGGCAGTCCTTTGCCGAGCAGCAGCCGAACCTCTCGCTGCAGCTCAAGGGCAACCGCATCGATTTCGAGGCGCTTCAGGCGCTGACTGGACTGGTGGCGGGCGATGCCTCCACGCAGACGCTGCTTCAGCATGCGATCGCCGCCGACCTCTCGGCCGACGAGTTCTCCGCCTTCGGTGAAGAAGCCAAGGACGTGCAGGCGGTGTTGACGCTGAAGAACGGCCAGCTTCAGGCCGAACGCTTGGCGATCGGCGCGCTCGCCGGCGCTCAGCTGGCTTTCTCCGGTCGGGCTAGCGGCGATCTGGACAAGCCCGTCGTCTCGGCCAAGATGAAACTTGCCGCCAAGAACCTGACGCCATTCCTGGAAATGATCGGCCGGCACGCGGTCAACCATCCGGCGCTGCGGCAGCTGATCAAGGCCGGACCCTATTATAGCGACGCGGCTTTCGACGTGACGCTGACGGCCGGCAACAAGGAAGGCAATGCGCCGGCGACCTTCGGCATCTTCGGCACGGCGAACGGCACCAAGATTGCGGCCAGCTACCAGGCGCCGGATATGGTGCAGGCGCTGACCGGCAAGGCGATGCTGCTCGAAGCGACGCTTGAAAACCCTGAAACCCGCCTGCTTCTCGGGCAGACCGGTTTTGATCCCTTGCCCTTCGATGCGGACGCCAACGGCATCCTCTCGGTCAAGCTGCAAAGCACCGAAGGGTCGAAGGCCAACGGCACGGTGACCTTCACCACCGAGAAGTCGTCGCTGGCAGCCAAGGGCAATGTCGATCTTTCCCGCGACCACTTCCTCGAAGGCCAGGCAAAAGTCACGCTCCAGACCCGGGACGTCGAGCCCTATCTGCTGCTGCAGGGGGTCGCGCTGCCGCAGATGGGGAGCGGCCTGCCACTGACGATCTCGGCCGATGTCGCCGCAAGCCCGGAGGCGATCGCGCTGACGGCGGTCGAGGGCAAGGCAGACAACAACGCCTTTACCGGCACCTTGACCGTGGACCGCAAATCGCCGGGCGCCGCCACCGGCCAGCTCACCGTCGATACGCTCGATCTTGCCTGGCTGGGCGAGGGCATCCTGGGCGCGGTCGAGGATGCGAACGGCGCGTTCTCGAAGAGCGCCCTGGCGCAGCCGGCCTGGACCGGCCTCAACGTCGCGCTCGACGTGCAGGCAGGAAAATTCTGGCCGGGCGTCTATGGCGCGATCACGAGCTTTGCCGGCAAGATGGAGTGGAAGGGCGACGAGCTTTCCCTGACCGATGCCACCGGCGACTGGCTGGGTGGCAAGCTTGCCGGGCGGGTGCAGGTCGGGAACGCCAACGGCTCCGGGTTCCTGCGCTCGCGCCTGGACGTCAAGGGCGGTGACCTGACCCAGGCGGGCTGGACCCATGCCGGCGCACCGGTGGCGACCGGGACATTCGATCTTTCCGTCGCGCTGGAAGCATCCGGCGCAACACCGGAGGCGATGGCCCATGCGGCAAGCGGTTCCGGCACCGCGACCTTCAACGGCATGACGCTGAACGGCATCAACAGTGCGGCTTTGCCGCAGTTGATTGCTGCCGCGGATGGCCAAAAGAGGCAGATTTCGGCGGACAGCATCCGCAGCGCGGCGGAAGCGGCCGTGTTCTCCGGCCAATCGGTGGTCGGCGTCGTCAAGGCTCCCTTCAGCGTCGCCGGCGGCGTGCTGAGGGTGCAGAACGTTACGGCTGGCGATGGCAGTGCCGCCTTCATGGGCGCAGCGGCGCTTGACCTTGCGGCCGGCCGGATCGATGGCGGCATCGACCTGACCTTCCGGCCCGGCGAGGAAGCGCTTGCCGGTACCGAACCACGCGTGCGGATCGGCTATGCCGGCCTGCTGGAGGCGCCGGGCGTCAGCCTCGACGTGGCCGATCTGGCCAATTTCCTGTCGCTGCGCGCCTTCGAACGCGAGCGCCGCCGGGTCGAGATCCTGCAGGCGAACGTGCTGGAGAAGCAGCGGCTGCGCCGCGAAGTGGCGCTTTACAAGGCGAAGGTGGAAGGACGCGAACTCGAACGGCGACGTGCCATTGCCGACGAGCGCCGGCGTGCTGCCGGGGCTGCGGAAGCGGCCCGCGTCAAGGCTGAAGTGGAAGCGCGCGCCGAGGCCGAGCGCAAGGCCGAAGCGGAGCGCAGGGCCGAAGCCGAACGGCAGGCCGAAGCTGTGCGCCGGGCACAACAGGGGCCATCGCGCGTGCGCGGTGCCGGCCAGGAACAGCAGCCGATCCCGCCGCAGAGCGGCTCCGACGATGTCCAGGGCGGCAGTACCGGGCGGGCACCCGGCCAGAAGCTGGACTTCGACGTGCTGCCCGACGTCACGGTGCAATAACCAGCGCTCGAATCTGAAACGATAGGCCCGCCTCCTGAGGTGGTTTTCCGTGCGTTGCGCCCGTGCAGGTCCGGCGGGCCTTGCAGGCCTATCGAGAGCCACAAGAGGCTCCAGATGAACTAAAGCGCGTCGCGATCTTTCAAATTCGCTCCTTGCGCTTTAAGTTCTTGATATTTCGCATGTCGTTATCGCAAAAACGCTGCGCACTTTTGCGCGACAGGCTTTAGACCGCGACGTCGTGTTCCTCGCGCGCAGCTTCCCAGACTTCCCGCGCGGCATCCAGGTTCATCAGTGCAATCCCCAGGCCAACGATCAAATCCGGCCAAGCTGATTGCCACAGGTAAGCTGTCGCCAGACCCGCGCCGATGATCGCGACATTGGCGAAAGCATCGTTGCGGGCAGACAGGAACGCAGCCCGTGTGAGGCTGCCGCTCGTATGACGGTAAGCGACAAGAAGGTACGCGCAGAACAGGTTGGTCAGGAGAGCGCCAAAGCCAGCCAGGGACAGGGCAAAGGGCTCAGGCGGGATTGGATCCATGAACTTCGCCCACGCCGTCCATAAAAAAGCCAGCGCAGGGACAAGCAGAATGAATGCCATTGCCATGCCGACCCGAGCGCGGCTCCGCGCCGTCCATGCCAGCGCAAAGAAAATCAGAAGGCTCACGGACGCATCTTCGAGAAAGTCAACGCTGTCGGCCAGGAGGGACACCGAGCCGATGGCCAACGCAACGACGAATTCAACCGCAAAGTAGCCCAGGTTCAACAAGGCGACGAAGAACACGACGCGACGGAGATTGTTATCCACTGAAGGGTTCCTTCGCTGACGAGATAGACCATCGGCAATTTGACACACTTGCTGGCATCAGATTGCTATCCATAGCGTTGCGTTTCGACATATCTATCGTTCATGGAAAATTCTGCACATACGTCCCCGGCTGCCCGCAATACGCTGGCTGCATTTTTTGGAGGCGCAACTATCGGCGCACTCGGTGGCTTGATCGGCCTTGGGGGCGCCGAGTTCCGATTGCCGCTGCTCATTGGGATGTTCAACTTTGCCGCTCTGGAAGCCGTCATCCTCAACAAGGCGATGAGCCTGGTCGTCGTTGCGACGGCGCTTCCGTTTCGAACGGCAACTGTCCCGTTTGGCGCGATCACGGAAAATTGGGGCATTGTGGCCAACCTGCTCGCTGGCAGCCTAATGGGCGCATGGTACGGGGCGGGATGGGCCACACGTCTCAAATCCGAAACCCTCTACAAGGTCATCGCCGCTTTGCTCGTTGCGATCGCGGTCGTTCTGGTCATGGGGCATGACGCGACGACGACGGGGCAGCCAGCCTTGGCTGGATCCGCACAGCTCATCGCAGGTGTGGTGGCCGGCTTCGCCATTGGAATTGTCGCGTCGCTCCTTGGTGTGGCGGGTGGCGAGTTGCTTATTCCTACGCTGGTGCTCCTATTTGGTGCGGACATTAAACTTGCCGGTAGTCTCTCACTCGCCGTGAGCCTGCCGACGATGCTTGTCGGGTTTACCCGCTACAGTCGCGATCAAAGCTTCGCCGTTCTTGGAAAGAACAAGCGCTTTCTGCTGGTCATGGCGTCGGGCTCAGTTCTGGGTACATTCATTGGCGGATTGCTCTTAGGCGTCGTGCCCAATGCGGTCCTGCTGCCTGTGCTCGCCGTGATTATGGTGATCTCTGCCGTGAAGGTCTGGCGACATACCTAGGCAGACTTGCCACGTTTCTGCAGATGCGCTCGTCGCCGGATAGTGGCAATGCTCCATTTTCCGCTGGGGATTACCTCCGCGCAGTACCGATTTCGACAAAGTTTAACAATTTCTGAAGTCATTTCTCCACGATTGATAACTAAATTAGCAATCTGTTTTGGAGCGCAGGGAGGGGCGCGGCCAGCTGGCCGCATCTAGCTCCAACTCATTGGAATCGATGACGCCTTTTTGCTTTGGGGCCACCTGGCTCTGAAGTCGTCGTGATCTGCCGAGGGGGCAACAAACAGATGCCAAGCGATCTGAAGAACAAGCTCGTCCGCTTCCTTAAGGACGAAAACGGCAACTTTGCCGTCATGACTGCTCTGGTGATGCTACCGTTGTTCACGGGTGCTTCCATCGCCATCAATCTCGCCCGCATCAATCTCGAATCCGCCAAGATGCAGGCCGCGCTCGATGCGGCCGCCTTTTCCGCGGTCAAGTCCTATGGCGAAGGGGAGGATGAAGCCAAAGCGAAAGATCTGGCGAACACCACCTTCTTCGCCAATTTCGGTGTGCCGGAGATCGTCGACGAAATCGGATCGGGGAGTTCGACGCCGGTGGCGACCCAGGCGATCAAGGTTGTTTTCGGCGCTCTTGGCGTCGAAAGCACGGCGACGACCACCTATGCGCTCAAATACGCTCCGCTGTTCTGGGGCCTTCAACCCTATACGATCACTCGCGAAAGTGTCGCCGCGCGCATGCCGGGTAGGGAAGCGTGCATTCTGGCACTGCACCCGACCGCATCCCGGGCGTTCGAAGTGAGCGGCAGTGCCACTGTCGATACGTCGGGCTGTACAATCACGTCGGATTCGAGCGATGCGCAGTCGATCTATCTCAGCGGTTCGGCCACGCTGAAGGCCGAATGTCTTTATGCAACGGGCAAGGTCTCGGCGACGCTTGCCCATCTCGAACTCGCCTGCGGCAAGGCAGTGGAAGATGTTCCGCCAATCCCGGACCCCTTCTGGTCCAAGAAAATGCCGACGACGGGAAGCTGGGTGAACCTATCCGGATGTGGACAGAACTTCGTGGCCGGCGGTGGCGGCAATGGCGACTGCAACGGCACGAGCAAGACGCCGAACAACGCGCCTGCCGGCTATACCGTCGAACTGAAGCCCGGCACCTATGGCGGCTTGGAGATCAAGGGCAAGGTTCTTTTGCGGCCGGGCTCCTACATCATCGATGGAGGCACCTTGAAACTCGCCAGCCAGTCGGTGCTCACGGGTGAGGGCATCACCTTCTTCCTGCTGAACGGTGCCCAACTCGATATTCACGGCGGCGCGACCTTCAACGTCACGCCATTCCTGACGGGTGACTGGGCAGGCTTCTCGATCGTTGCCGCCAGGAACAATACGGCGACGGCGACGATCAACGGCAACAGCGCCTCGTCGCTTGCGGGCATCATCTACATGCCGGCCTCGCGTGAGATCCAGTATGCTGGCAATGGCTCCACTGGCGGCGAATGCGTGCGCATCGTCGCGCAGGAGATCACCATGATCGGCAACAGCAGCTTCAAGCTGGATTGCAAGGCGGCGCTTGCGAACAACACCATCAACAATCCGGGTGCAATTCGCCTGGTCAGATAGTCTGCGTGCGACGTCTGCTACGGCGGTCGGGAGACGCGCGGACAAACGTGACGGTTGGGTCACCACCTCTTAAACCCGGTTGCATGGCAACCGGGTTCTTTCCCATGCGAATGCTCAGAAGCGTATGGAAACGCCGAGGATCGGGCCCTGCTGCACCGTATCGAAGATGAAGCCGTCGTTGTCGTAATCGACGCCGACCGCACGATAGCCGGCGACAGCCGAGATGGTGTCGCTGAAGCGGTAGCCGAGGCCGAGCCCTACATCCCAATCGATATCGGCGCCGCCAGCACCGACGATCCCCCAGCCGGTCAGGTAGATTTCCGGCGTCATGTAGTAGGCTCCCCGCAAGCCCACCATGCCGTCGACCCAGGTTTCGCCGTCTTCACGGCTGACGCCGTCGAGCGGCCCGCCCTGGAAGGAGATGGTGGTATCGACCGACCAGACCTTGGCGCCGCCGACAACGTCAAGGTGCGATTGCTGATCCTCGAACACCGTATAGCCGACGGCGAAGAGGCCGGCGAAGGTTTCGGACTTCACGTCCACCGTGTCGGTGAAGATGCCACGCGCCTTACCGTCGCCGGAAAGCTTGGAATAGATCAAGTCGGAGAAGATGCTGAAGCGGTCCTTGCGGGCTTCAATTATGCCCATGGCCGCAAAATCCAGATTGTCCCAGATGTCGCCGAAGTCAGAGTCGATATGGACGGTGGGAAGACCGAATTGCGCCGTGTCGCCGGAAATGCCTGCGATCCAGAAATAGGGGGCGACGGTAAACTGCCAGCCGCTCTCGGTTTCTTCCACCGGCGCCGTCGGCGCCATCAGCGGCGTGATATCGGCCGCATTGGCCGAAAGGCAGGACACCAAGCTCAAGCAGGCCGTAAGGCCGATACGCGTAGAGATTCTCATGATACGCCTCCCGCAGTGGTGGCGACTCAGACTTGCCACCCTCGATACGCACATCTTTATATAAGTTGCTGCGAAAACAACCGAATTCGGCGGCGAACGGGAGCGGATGCGGGCAAAACCGGTGCTGCTGTTGCAAGGGCCACACAGTGGCGAACTGCATGTCTCCTTGAATCGACCTCGATTTAAGGACAAAGACATGCAGCAAATCAAAGTGCTACAGCGCCGCGCGTCTGATAAGACGCGCGGCGCTGTAGGTGATTTCTTGTTGTTGGCGCAATGGGTTGCGCGTCAGTTCGCGTCAGGCGACGGCAGCGCAAGTTTCGATTTCAGCCATTCCAGCACGTAGACCCGTAGCGCCGAGGAAAGGTTGCTATCGGGCGTGCGCTGGTCGTCGATTTCGGCGATGAGTTGCGCGAGCGGCATCGCCCTTGTCTCGGCGATCGCCTTCAGTTCCTGCCAGAACGCGTCTTCGAGCGAGAAGCTGGTGCGGTGGCCGTGCAGGGTCGCGGAGTGCTTACGGATCATTGTCCGGTCTCTGGATCAAAATGACTTTGGGGCGGATCGCCCCGTAAACGGGATCGATTGTAATAAGTTGGAGCGTGCTGCGGCGGAAAGTTGCCGCACGCGGGCTGCGGGATCGATTCAACTGCTTGGCAATTCGATTCGAAAAGCGGTCGCAAGTCCTTGCTCCGGAAGCCTTTTCTTCGGGAAGGGCGGCTCAGTCCTTGCTGTCGCCGCCTTCGTCCTTGGCCGGCCGCTCGATGCGGCCCTGGTCAAGGCGGGTCTCCGCCTTGTCGTTCAGCGCCTTTGTCAGGGATTTTTCAGCCTTGGTGCGGCCGAAGGAGATGCGGTTCTGTTCGGCCTGTTTTTCCTTTTCCGTGCGCTGCTGGCGCTTGCGGAACTGGCGCAGATTGACGACGTCGCCGGTCATGATCCGATGCTCCTTCAGCGCTGCGCGTCCTCAACGCGCAAAGGCCGCTGTAGCACTTCGCGTGGCTGCATGATCCTGGCCGCCCAATCGGCTGCGACTGGAGGCGGCTTGCAGCCGGTGGTGATCAGTTCTTCTTGCGGAAGGAATCGAGCGAAACGACGGAGCCGCCGCCGTTCTTCGGTTCGGTAGGCTTGTCTTCCTTGGCCGTGACTTCGCCGTTTTCTTCCGGGACCGGATAGGCGGTGATTTCGGCCGATTCCACTTCCTCTTCCTCGCCGGCGGCGACATCGAACTCCAGCTCGAAATTGACCGAGGGGTCGTAGAAGCCGCGGATGGCGTTGAACGGGATCACCAGGCGTTCCGGCGTGTCGGAGAAGGAAAGCCCGATCTCGAAGCCGACGTCAGTGACCTTCAGTTCCCAGAACTGGTGCTGGACGACGATGGTCATCTGCTCGGGATACTTCGCCTTGAGGTGCTGCGAGATGCGCACGCCCGGCGCGCCGGTCAGGAAGGTGATGAAGAAGTGGTGTTCGCCGGGCAGATGGCCTGTCGTGGCGACTTCGGTCAGGACCTTGCGGATGACGCTGCGGAGCGCGTCCTGTGCCAGAATGTCGTAGCGGATGTGGTCCTGGCCCATGAGTGTCCCGTCTTTCCTCGAACTCAATCTTACTGCTTGCTGCCGGCTAGCCGCCGTCACGCTTCATTGCCCATCCACAAGGGACGAGTCAATTATTTGAGCATCTATAGACCATTTCGAGGCGGGGGAGAAGGTGAAGGCTTCTGTTGCCAGGTGCCTTCGGACCCCGCCTTACGGTGCTACCCGGAAGGACTTGATTTGAAGTGTCGCACCGCGATTAAGCAGCGAGACGTGCTTCAGCATAGTTGTCGTTTGCAACTATAAGTTTAGCCCGATAACGGTGGTACAATGCCGAGCAAAAAGTCGATCTTTACGCCCTTGTCGATCCTATTTCGCCCCCATCAAAAGCCGATCCTCAGGAGATCGGTTTTTGGTGGAGGCGCCGGGTACCGCCCCCGGGTCCAATGGGTTTATTTCATCGCCCGTTTATTGCCATAGCCGCCCGAAGACGGCACCGTTCATATAGGTCTTTCCTGTCTCCAAGAAAAGGGGGATGTGTCGGATATATGACTTTGTCCCGGACTGTGCCGGCCCCGAACCGCCTTGACTTGACCGGCATCCATGAAAAACTCCCGCTGCTGCATGCGGCAGGCATTGTCCGGCCGCAGTTTCGAGAAACAAAGCAACCTGGAGGCCTCATGACGGACTACCTCGCAGATGTGCAGAAATACGACAGCGGCGCCGACGAGGCGATCGTGAACAAGATCGTGCGTCACCTTGGGATTGCGCTTCGCAACAAGGATTCTTCGCTCGTGTCGGCGACCGATCCGAAGGAGCTCGAGCGGGTCAAGGAGAAATGGTGCGAGAAGAAGCTCGGCATCAGCGGCGGCGATGCGGATACGGCGATCGCCGCCACGGTCAAGGAGATGTCTGCCGATCGCTCCAAGTCGCGCGTTACCTTCTATTACCTGGTGGCGAAGAACCTCGGGAAGCTGCAAGCGCTGTAGATCACGATGGTTTTGGGTCGATTGACCCAAAACCATAAACGTGATCGCCTCTCATAGTTAGAGCGGGATGAGGAAAAGCGCGTGCACTTTTCCTCATCCCGCTCTAAGGCAGCCGAATTATCCGGGATAATCGCCCGGAGGTCATTGGTTCGCCGCCGGCTTCGTCCTAAATTCAGGGCAATACGAATCGGCGGCGCCAGACCATGCAGCAATATCTCGACCTTCTCGACCATGTGATGACCAACGGAACCGACCGGGGCGACCGGACGGGTACGGGCACGCGCTCGGTCTTCGGCCACCAGATGCGCTTCGACCTCGCCGAAGGTTTCCCGGTGCTGACGACAAAGAAGCTGCATCTGCGCTCGATCATCCATGAACTGCTCTGGTTCCTGAAGGGCGATACCAACGTTCGCTACCTCAAGGAAAACGGCGTCACCATCTGGAACGAATGGGCCGACGAAAACGGCGATCTCGGCCCGGTCTACGGTTATCAGTGGCGCTCCTGGCCCGCGCCGGATGGGCGTCACATCGACCAGATCGAAGGCCTCGTCGAGAGCCTCAAGACCAACCCGAACTCGCGCCGCCACATCGTTTCGGCCTGGAACCCGGCACTGGTAGACGAGATGGCGCTGCCGCCATGCCACTGCCTGTTCCAGTTCTACGTGGCGGACGGCAAGCTCTCCTGCCAGCTCTATCAGCGCTCCGCCGACATCTTCCTCGGCGTGCCGTTCAACATCGCGTCCTACGCGCTTTTGACGATGATGGTGGCGCAGGTGACCGGCCTGAAGCTCGGCGATTTCGTGCACACGCTCGGCGATGCGCATATCTACCACAACCATTTCGAACAGGCCCGGCTGCAGCTGACCCGCACGCCGAAGGCGTTGCCGCGGATGGAAATCAATCCTGACGTGAAGGACCTGTTTTCTTTCTGCTTCGAAGACTTTACGCTCGTCGGCTACGAAGCTGATTCAACGATCAAGGCGCCGATCGCGGTCTAAGGCACCTGGGCGGGGCGGACCCGCCTGCGCGCCAGCGACGACCCGGCGTGTGCGGGTGGGCCTCGCTGCCATGCATGACAATACGGGCGTGGCCATGGAGCCGATTGGCGAGGGCTGCAGCGGAGAGTGGCCGGGGAGGGCTGGCCCTCAAGGGAGGTATGATGCTCACACTGATCCATGCGCCCCTGTCGCGGTCGTCGCGCATCGTCTGGCTGCTTGAGGAACTGGGTGCCGAATACGAGATCAGCTACGTCTCGATCCGCCGCTGGGATGGCTCCGGCGCGCCGGACGATAACAATCCGCATCCGCACAAGCAGGTGCCGGCGCTCATTCACAACGGCGCAGTGATCTGGGAATCGGCGGCGGTCGTGCAATACCTGACCGACCTCCATCCCGATTGCAGCCTCGGTCGGCCGCCCGGTCACAAGGAGCGCGGCGCCTATCTCTCCTGGCTCGCCTATTATGCCGGGGTGATCGAGCCGACGGCGCTCGCCCATATCTCCGGTGCGACCATCAACAATCCGGCGCAGGCGCGGCTCTACAACGAAATGTGCGCTCATGTGATCGACGTGCTCACCCGCCGGACCTATCTGCTCGGCGAAACGATGAGTGCGGCCGACCTGCTGCTCGCAAGCGCGCTGCAATGGATGCGCAAGATCCTGCCGGAAAGCACGGTGGTCGACCGCTACATCCGCGTGGTGACGGACCGGGCGGCCTACGACCGGGCAAGGGAAATCGACAGCAAACCGAACGGGTTCCATGACTGAAACGAAGAGCATCCATCCGAAGATATCGATCGTCGTCGCCGTTGCCGCCAACGGCGTCATCGGGCGAGACGGCGATCTGCCCTGGCGGCTTTCGACTGACCTCAAGCGCTTCAAGGCGCTGACGATCGGCAAGCCGGTGATCATGGGGCGCAAGACCTGGGCTTCGCTGAACCGTCCGCTACCTGGCCGAGCCAATATCGTCATCACCCGCAACACGGATTTTGTCGCCGAAGGCGCTGATGTCGTGCCATCGCTCGATGCCGCGATCGCGGTCGCGAACCGCGAGGCTCAGGCGGCGGGCGTCGATGAGATCTGCGTTATCGGCGGCGGCGAGATCTATCGCCAGTCGATCGGCATGGCGGATATCCTGCACGTGACCGAGGTCCAGGCCGAGGTCGATGGTGACACGCGCTTTCCTGATATCGACGCGCAAGTGTTCGAGAAGGTGTTCGAAGAAGACCTGCCGCAGGGCGAAAAGGACAGTCACGCCATGCATTTCGTTACCTGGAAGCGGCGTGCGACAGCCTGACGCGCCGGATCGTCAACTATTTTGAACCATTTACGGTGAACTCGGGCCTATCGCGTTGAAAGCGGTGCGGGTGATACCTATAACGGTTTCACATCGTAAACGACCGCGCGGTGGCGCGGCCGTTTGGCGTGGGAAGTGTCAATAGAGAGGTTTTGATGCCCTGGAGCAATCAGAATGGCGGCGGCGGCCCATGGGGCGGCGGCGGCGGCGGCAATCAGGGCCCATGGGGCCAGGGGCCCAATCGGCCGCGTGGCGGCAAGGGTGGCCCGCCGGATCTGGAAGAGATCATTCGCCGTGGTCAGGACCAGCTTAAGAATGTCGTTCCCGGCGGTTTCAACGGCGGTGTCTTCGCCATCGTCGGCCTGCTGATCGTCGGCTTCATCCTGATCAATTCGATCTACACGGTGCAGCCAGACGAGCGCGGCGTCGAAATGCGCTTCGGCAAGCCGAAGGAAGAAATTTCGATGCCGGGCCTGCACTATCACTTCTGGCCGCTCGAAACGGTCGAGATCGTCAAGGTGACGGAGCAGCAGCAAAACATTGGCGGGCGCACTGGTGGTCAGTCCAATTCGGGTCTGATGCTCTCCGGCGACCAGAACATCGTCAACGTGCAGTTCTCGGTGCTCTACTCGGTCACCGACCCGAAGGCCTATCTGTTCAACGTCGAGAACCCGTCCGACACGCTGCAGCGGGTCGCAGAAAGCGCCATGCGCGAAGTCGTCGGCCGCCGTCCGGCCCAGGACATCTTCCGCGACAACCGTCAGGCAATCGCCGCCGACGTGAAGAGCACGATCCAGGCGACGATGGACACCTATGGTGCCGGCGTCTCCGTCAACACCGTCGCGATCGAGGATGCGGCGCCGCCGCGCGAAGTGGCCGACGCCTTCGACGAAGTGCAGCGTGCCGAACAGGACGAAGACCGCTTCGTCGAAGAAGCCAACCAGTACGCCAACCAGGTGCTCGGCAAGGCCCGCGGTCAGGGCGCGCAGATCCGTGAAGAGGCGGCCGCCTACAAGGACCGCGTCGTCAAGGAATCACAGGGTGAGGCGCAACGCTTTATCTCGGTCTATGACGAATATTCCAAGGCGCCCGAAGTCACCCGCAAACGTCTCTATCTCGAAACGATGCAGGGCGTTCTCGGCAAGTCGAAGAAGGTCATCATCGACGAGAAGAACGGGCAGGGCGTTCTGCCCTATCTGCCGCTGAATGAAATTGGCCGGCCTGCCCAGTCGGGTGCAGCAGCAGCAGCGGGAGCAGCACAGTGATCAACAATCGTACCTCAGTCATCCTGATCCTGCTCGCCGTCGTCTTCGTCGGTCTCTATTCGTCGATCTTCGTGGTCAACGAACGCCAGCAGGCGATCGTCGTCCGCTTCGGTCAGATCCAGGACGTCAAGGCCGAGCCGGGCCTCTACTTCAAGCTGCCCTTCGCCTTCATGGATGCCGACCGCGTGCAATATGTCGAAGACCAGGCGCTGCGCTTCGACCTCGACAACATCCGCGTCCAGGTCTCGGGCGGCAAGTTCTATGAAGTCGATGCCTTCGTCGTCTACAAGATCGCCGATCCCCGCCGCTTCCGCGAAACCGTTTCGGGCGACCGCGATTCGGCCGAGGCACGTCTGCGCACCCGTCTCGACGCATCGCTGCGCCGCGTCTACGGTCTGCGTGGCTTCGAAGCGGCACTGTCGGACGAGCGTGCATCGATGATGCGCGAAGTTCGCGCCGACCTCAAAACCGATGCCGAATCGCTCGGCCTCAACATCGAGGACGTTCGCATCCGTCGCACCGACCTGACGCAGGAAGTCTCGCAGCAGACCTTCGACCGCATGAAGGCCGAGCGCCTGGCCGAAGCCGAACTGATCCGCGCCCGCGGTAACGAAGCCGGCCAGCGTCGTCGCGCCATCGCCGACCGTCAGGTCGTCGAGATCGTCGCCGAGGCGCAGCGCGATTCGGAAATTCTGCGCGGTGAGGGCGAAGCCGAACGGACGAGGACCTTTGCCGACGCCTTTGCGCGCGATCCGAAGTTCTTCGAATTCTACCGCTCGATGGCGGCCTATACCCAGTCGATCGGTAGCCCGGACACGACGCTTGTGCTTTCGCCGCATTCGGAATTCTTCCGTTACTTCAACGACTCCGAAGGCACTGCACCGGCTGCCGCGGCGCCGCCAGCAACCACCGGGAACTAAGCGGACGATGTCAGATTTCCTGACGGGAATCGCTTTCTTCCTGATCATCGAGGGGCTGGTGTACGCACTGGCCCCTTTGGTTTTGGTGGAAATGGCGAAGCGTTTGCCGTATGTCCCCGAACATCAGCTTCGACTGGCGGGGCTCTTTTCCGTGGCTGCCGGGGTCGGACTTGTATGGTTGCTTCGAGGATAATGCGAAATGCCACATAAACTGCTGATCCGGCTGGTCGATGCCGAATACGCGATCACCCGCCTCACTATCGGCTCCAGCATACCGGAATGGTTGCCGGGGCCGGGCTTCTGGACGGTGTCGAGCTCCCGCGAGGAGATGACGCTGGTCTGCCGAGCCGCCCGCGTGCCTTCCAGCGTCCAGAGCTCGCTCGGCTGGCGCTGCTTCCGCGTCGAACAGCACTTTGCCTTTGACGTTCCCGGCGTGCTCTCGTCCGTGCTCAGGCCGCTTTCGGCCGCCGGCGTCGGCGTCTTCGCCAATTCGACCTTCAGCACCGACTATGTCTTCGTCGCCGGTTCCGATCTCGACAAGGCCGTGCAGGCCCTGAAAGACCACGGGCACGACCTGACGACCTGACACGTCGCGCCTCCTTCCAAGAAGACGCAGCCGGTACCCTCCAGCCTTTCGCAGTCCTCTGCGCGGGGATCAGGAAATCGTGTGTGGACGCTTCCGAATTCCGCCTTATCTTCAGGTGAAAATCGAAAGTCGCGCGGTTTGCGGATTGCGTCGACGGTTCCTACCGCATAGGCGCTCTTGCCGGTTCCGGTCGACGCAAAATTGTGCGAAGAATCAAAGTGCTATGGCGCTCGGCGCCGTAGGCAGGAGAGGTGGCGGCCAAGAGAAGCGGTCGACCATCGAACAGCCAGAGGAGCTTAAGCGACTTGTCCACGCGAACGAAATTCCGAGCTCACTCGCTTGGCGCCACCTTGGGCGTTCTGGCGCTGACAAGCGCGCTTGCCTTCAGCAGCACGGCGCTCGCCCAGAACACGGCCATTCGCCCGCCGACCAACGGTCCCGCTTCCGTTGCCGATCTCGCCGCCGGGCTGCTGGACGCGGTCGTCAACATCGCGACCTCGCAAAAGGTCAAGAACGATGACGATGCGCCGGCACCGCAGGTGCCGGAGGGCTCGCCCTACCAGCCCTATTTCGACGAGTTCTTCAAAGGGCAGGGTGGCCAGGGCGGCAACCGTCAGCGCACCGTTGATTCGCTCGGCTCCGGCTTCGTCATCGACCCCTCAGGCTTCATCGTTACCAACAACCACGTGATCGAAGGCGCCGACGATATCGAGATCAACTTTGCCAATGGCAGCAAGCTCAAGGCCAAGCTCGTCGGCAAGGACACCAAGACCGATCTCGCGGTCTTGAAGGTGGAGCCGAAGACGCCGCTGAAGGCGGTGCCTTTCGGCGATTCCCGCAAGATGCGCATCGGTGACTGGGTGATGGCGATCGGCAATCCGTTCGGCCTCGGCGGCTCGGTTTCCGTCGGCATCATCTCGGCGCGCGGCCGCAACATCAATGCCGGTCCCTACGACAACTTCATCCAGACGGACGCGGCGATCAACCGCGGCAACTCCGGCGGGCCGCTCTTCAACATGGCCGGCGAAGTGATCGGCATCAACACCGCGATCATCTCGCCGTCGGGTGGCTCGATCGGCATCGGCTTCTCGGTACCGACGGAGCTTGCCGCCAACGTCGTGCTGCAGCTCAAGGATTTCGGTGAGACCCGGCGCGGCTGGCTCGGCGTCCGTATCCAGCCGGTGACCGACGATATCGCCGAGAGCCTGAAGATGGCGACGCCGCATGGCGCGCTCGTCTCCGGCATCATCGAGGGCGGGCCGATTGCCCATGGCGAGATCAAGGCCGGCGACGTCATCGTCAAGTTCGACGGCCGTGACGTCACGGAGATGCGCGATCTGCCGCGTGCCGTTGCCGAAAGCCCTGTCGGCAAGGCGGTCGACGTGGTGGTCGTCCGTGACGGCAAGGAGCAGACGGTCAAGGTGACGCTCGGTCGCCTCGAAGATGGCGATGAGGTCGCTGCCGCGCCGGCGGCGACAACCAACGACGAGACGCAAAAGCCGGACAAGCCCGAAGCAGCCCCGCTGCCCGCGACCGATGTCGTGCTCGGCATGAAGCTTGCGACGCTGAACGAGGAGACGCGGAAGAAATACGGCATTGCCGAAGACGTGGACGGCGTTGTCATCACCGAGGTCTCGCCGAATTCGGCGGCGGCGGAACGCCGTGTCGAGCCAGGCGACGTGATCGTCGAGGTCGGCCAGGAGGCGATGGATACGCCCGGCGACGTTGCCGATCGCGTCGAGGAGCTGAAGTCGAACGGCCGCCGCAACGCGCTCCTGATGCTCTCCAGCAAGACCGGCGAACTGCGCTTCGTCACGGTGCGGGTGGAGTAGGCGAGCCCGCCACGATGGCCAGCCGCCGCCGCGTGTTTTGCTGCGGTCATGCCGCCGATTGTCGAGTCTTTTCAGTGCGATCGGCGGACAGGCTTGAAGATAGAATCCACCTGTTCAGTTTTTGATTCAGATCTCTTCAGTGGTTTGCTGCCGCCCCTCATCCTGCGTCCGCGACCAGAAAAGGGCGTGCGGTTGTCCGCGTTTCTTTCGGAGTTGGATGCGATTGTGGCGACGAGCGGCTGGCGCGGGTAGGGCAGGTATTGATTTCCCCGCAAGGTTGTCTTTACACCTAGCGAACTGGGGTCGAACAGATCCCATTTCGCCGGGGGAATCTGATGACGTACAGCGTTGAGAATGTCGTATCGCGCGCAGGCTTCTGGCGACGAGCCATAGCATTCCTCATAGACTTTATGCTTGTCGCCCTGCCGATGCAGGCTGTGGTCGTCGTTCTGTTCATGCTAACCGGCGGAGCCGTGCAGGCCAGTTTTGGTTTCCATAGTACGGTTTGCGAAGATATCGGTGATCTTCCGATAGCGCCTACGCCACCGCCACCAGCCGATTACAATAGCGTCGTTGAATGCCGGGTTACGTTGGCTGGGTTCGACCTGAAAAGAACTTTGACGGTCAGCAAGATTACCGTTGAAGCTGGGACCACGACCCGGATTTCGCAAACCTATTATCTGGGAGCAGACGGGAAACAACGCGACGTCTGGCCCGTCGATTTCTTCGGCATTATCGTATTCCTGGCGTATCTCGTGGTGCTGGAAAGCCGCCGCGGCGCGACGCTCGGTAAGCAGTTGCTTTCTATCAGAACGGCGAGCCATCGGGATGCCTTCGCCGTTGGCGTACCTGTCCGTTCGGCTTTGCTGCGTTACGCCGTGATGTTTGCTGCGGTCGTTCCCGGCATGCTGGTGACGTTGGGATTTGAACTCGCTGTGGCACGTGGGGCCTGGGACCCGTTTGTTCTGCTCACCCACCCTTTCTTCGTCGGCGCCAATATTCTCGCAGGGCTCATATTCGTCGGATGGTTTGCTTGGATTACCGTGAGTGTCATCCGAAAGCGGGACCCCGTTTACGATCGTGCTGCCGGAACCTCGGTCTGGGTGCGGAGTTGAAGCGCCGCAGACTAACAGTCGCCACGCTCTGCCGCTCGAGGGTGCATGCAGGACTTCCTGCGGGCCGGCTGGAAGGTCATCCGCCGCAGGGCTTCGAACAGGATGTCGATGATCGCGAGCATGGCCGCACCTCCTTTCTGACCTTTATTTCACCGCACTTGCCCCTGTCCCTCAAACGAGTTTACTGTCGGCTTCGGATAACTTGAGGTTATGCATGAAGCGCGGACGATTGCCCCTGACGGCGCTGCGGAGTTTCGAGGCGGCGGGACGGCTGGAGAGCTTCACGCTGGCCGCCGCCGAGCTTTTCGTTTCGCAGGCGGCGATCAGCCGTCAGGTGCGCGAGCTCGAGGATCTGATCGGCCGACCGCTGTTTGAGCGTCATCATCGCAGCGTCCGGCTGACGGCCGATGGCCGCGTGCTGCTTGGCGTGCTGACGTCGGCATTCGACATGGTCGGAGAGAGCCTCGATATGCTTTCGGGGCGGCGGCTCTCGCACACGCTGAAGGTCAGCGCCGAGCCTTCCTTTGCCGGGTGCTGGCTGGTGCCGCATCTGCAGGAGTTTCAGGAGGCGCACCCGGAGATCGACCTGGTGATCGATGCGGAATCCCGGCTCGCCGAGTTTCGCAGTGGCGACGCCGACATCGCCATCCGCCACAGCTTGACCGCCGTTTCATGGCCGCGGGTGGAGGCGCGACCGCTCGCGAAAGTCGAGATGATCCCGGTGATCGCGCCGGCGCTCGCCGGCGCCGGGCAGCCGCTCGATCGCCCCGACGACCTGCTGCAGCACGCGCTTCTGCATGAGGACAACCGGCTTCTCTGGGAACAATGGTTCACGACCGCCGGTGCCGCGCCGGTGAAGCTCGAGCGCGGCGCCATCTTTGCCGATGGTTCGATGGTGCTGCAGGCGACGCTCCGTGGCAGCGGCGCAGGGCTGATCGACCGCGACCATGCGCGCGATGATGTGATCGCCGGGCGGTTGATCCAGCCTTTCGAGGTATCTGTGCCCTATGGCGCGTTCTTTCTCGTGGCGCGGCGCTTCGATGCACTGTCGGATGCGGCGAAGGCGTTTGTTGAATGGATCGAGCGGAGCTACCCGGGCGCCGGGCGGGAGAGGTGAGGCGCGCCAAGAGTCAAGAGTGTTGTGATCGGCCCCTCTCTGTCCGGCAGGATAGTGAGGGGCAATCCTGTCGAAAGAAGGCCTGGCTACTTCGCGTTCCGCTTCCGCCACTCGGCGGCGCTGATGGCGTAGAGCACGTGGCGCACGAGTGCCGGCTGGTCGGCGGGGACGCGGGGGTGGTCGAAGTCGCGGGAGGCGTCGCGGTGCATGCCGAGCCGTTGCATGACCGCCGTCGAGCGGCTGTTGGCGGCGATCGCGAAGGAGACGACCTCGTCGAGCCCCTTTTCCTCGAAGGCGTAGCGCAGGAGCTCGCAGGCGGCTTCCGTGACAAAGCCCTTGCCCCAATAGGACGGCGCCAGTCGCCAGCCGATCTCGACCGTTCCCTTGGGCAGGTGCGGCTCCAGGTCGGTCAAGGCGAGGCCGCAGAAGCCGAGCGGCCGGTCGTCGGCCTTCAGCGCTATCGCGAAGAAGCCCAGACCGGTCTCGGCGATGCCGCGACCGACACGATCGAAGAGCGCGTCGGCTTCCGCTCGGTTGCGGCGGAAGGGGAAGAATTCCATGACCTTGGGGTCGCTGTTGATGGCGAAGAAGAGATCGCGGTCGCTTTCCTTCCAGGCCCGAATGCGCAGCCGCTCGGTCTCGGTGATGATCATCCGACGAAATCCGTCTTGCGATAGCCCTGGAGATAGAGAAGGGCGGTCAGGTCGCCGTGGTCGATGCGCACCTTGGCCTGTTCGGCGACCACGGGCTTGGCATGCAGCGCCACGCCGGTGCCGGCAAGCTGGATCATGCCGAGATCGTTGGCACCATCGCCGACGGCAAGCGCTTCGTCCGTCGAGATGCCGAGGCGGCCGGCGATGTCGATGAGGGCATCGACCTTGGCCTGCTTGCCGAGGATGGGGGAGGCGACCTCGCCGGTCAGCACGCCATCTTCGGCGATCAGCGTGTTGGCGCGGTTCTCGTCGAAGCCGAGCATCTCGGCGATCGGTCCGGTGAAGACGGTGAAGCCGCCGGAGACGAGCGCGGTGTAATGCCCCTTGCTCTTCATCGTCGCGATCAGGGTGCGTCCACCCGGCGTCAGAGTGATGCGTTTGGCGATCACCTCGTCGACGACGCTGAGTGGCAGGCCCTTCAAAAGCGCGACGCGCTCGATCAGCGCCGGCTCGAAGGCGATCTCGCCGTTCATGGCGCGGGCGGTGATGGCCGCCACCTTGTCCTTGAGGCCGACTTCGGCGGCCAGTTCGTCGATACATTCCTGGCCGATCATTGTCGAATCCATGTCGGCGATCAAAAGCCGCTTGCGGCGGCTCTCGGCGTCCTGCACGGCGACATCGATCGGCGCGCCGCCGATTGCATCGCGCAGCAGGGTTTCGGCCGCATCCGGGTCGGTGCCGTCGGCGAGCGCGATATCGCAGGCGACGCCATCGGCCAGCCAATAGAGGCCGGACGCCTTGACGGCATCGGCGGCGGTTTCCGCGAGTGCTGGCGTCAGAACAGGATTTGACGGATTGGCGATAAGCGTGGCAACGAGAGCCATGGACAATAACCTTGAAACCGAGAGCGACGCGATCCTGATAACCGGGCCGACCGCCAGCGGCAAGTCTGCGCTTGCGGTCGAACTGGCGCGCCGGCACGGCGGCGTGGTCGTCAATGCCGACAGCATGCAGGTCTATGACACGCTGCGATTGCTGACGGCGCGGCCCGACGAAGCGGATATGGGCGGCGTGGAGCACTGTCTCTATGGCCATGTGCCGGCCGCCGCAGCCTATTCCACCGGCGCCTGGGTGCGTGAGGCGCAGGCGCTGGTCGCGCGGCTCAAGCAGGAGGTGCGGATGCCGGTCTTCGTCGGCGGCACCGGGCTCTATTTCAAGGCGCTGACCGGCGGTCTCTCAGACATGCCCGAAATCCCGGCCGCGATCCGCGAGCGGCTGCGCGAACGGCTGAAGGCGGAAGGGCCCGAAGCCCTGCATCGCGTGCTCGAGGCCAAGGACCCGGAGACGGCGGCGACCTTGAACGTCGGCGACGGCCAGCGGATCGTCCGGGCGCTCGAAGTGGTGGAGGCGACCGGCAAGCCGATCCGCTTCTTCCAAAAGCAGAACGGCCCCATGATCGTCGATCCGGACCGGGCGGAGAAATACGTGGTGCTGCCGGAGCGAAAGCTCCTGCACGACCGCATCAATCGCCGTTTCGAGTTGATGCTTTCGGGCGGCGCGATCGACGAAGTGCGGACGCTGCTTTCGCTCGACCTGCCGCCGGAAATGCCCCTCATGAAGGCGATCGGCGTCAGCCAGATTGCGGCACTCTTGAGGGGCGAACTCGACGAGGCCGAGGTGATCGAGATGGGTGCTGCGGCAACGCGGCAATATGCCAAGCGCCAGATGACCTGGTTCCGCAATCAGCTCGACGAGAGCTGGCGGCGGATCGAGCGCGCCGAGGCCGTGTTGTCGAGCGGAGGGGCCAACTCCCGACCATGAAAAACGAGCAGAAATCACTTCCCGACAGCGCGGAAATCCGCCTTTCTCCCGATGAAGCCCTCGTATTTTTCGACCTTCTTTCCCGTTGGTGCGAGGAGAATGATGCTCCCACGCCGGCCGCGGAGTGCTTCGAAAGCACCGCTGAATGCGCTGTGCTGCACGGGTTGCTTGCGGATCTGGAAAAGCAACTGGTCGCACCTTTTCGGGCAGACTACGCCGACGTCGTCAAAGAGGCCCGTCTCCGGCTTGAGGCATCGTGGGACTATGCCGATTTGAGGGGCTGACACGTCAGTCTCGCTCGGCAGAGTTGCGCTCAGGCCGCCAAATTCAGCTGCCAGGAAACGCCGAAGCGGTCGTTGACCCAACTGAAGCGCTGGCTGAAACCGTAATTGTCGAGCGGCATCAGCACGGCACCGTCCTCGGCCAGCATGGTTGCGAGCGTGATGATCTCGTCCTCGCTCTGGCATTCGACGAAGAAGGAGAAGGAGGGGGTAAAATCGAAGGCGTGTTTGACCGGGCTGTCGATGCACTTGACCCTCTGTGCGCCGAGCCGGAAGAGCGCAACCTTGATGCTGCCTTCAGGACCCTGCTCGCCCGGGCCATAGTGCTCGATCTCCAGCACCTCGGCATTCGGGAACAGCGAGATGTAGAAGGCCATGGCTGCCTCCGCGACGCCATCCTGGAACATCAAGAAAGGGGTTACGCTTGCGACCATGGCGGCCTCCTGACTTCGTTTTCGTTGAGTGCTTGAAGATCCGCTGTCTGTTCGCGCTACAGGATTGCGCAGACCAACGACGGGGCGCTGCAAAGGTTCCGTGGCATTCCAGAAGCCTTGCGACCGCACCTTTGGATGAGCGCCCGGATCACGAGACAATTATGATCCGTATTCTATCGGAGGCCCAATTTCCCTGGCAAGGCCAGGGGTCGCGCAAGGAGCGACGGGAATTTGCGCTAGGTCTTGCGGATGATGCTGCCGAGCGGCCGCTTCAGCAGGCTTTCCCGGAGCGACCCTTCGCGCGGTCGATCGCCCGCGGTGGGCGGCGAATCGTGTGCTGTGGGCGGCGGCGCCGCGAAGCGAGGCGCGGGCTGCTCGGCCGCGGGCTTTTCGTTCAGAAGCTGTTGGCGGATCTGGTTGAAGCGCTCCAGCTCGGGATTGGGGGAAATGGTGCTGCGTGGAAGCATGTCCGGGCGGTAGGGCTCGGCAGAGAGGGCCTCGTCGGCGAAGCCATGCTCCGCCTCGCTTGCGGATGTGGCGCCGAGTTCGCTGTCCCAGCGCTGCTCTTCGCTGCCGGTCGTCGCCGCGATGTAGCTCTGCTGGAAGCCGGAAATATCCGGCCCGTTGATCGCCCGCATGCGGCTGACGATCGAGCGCAGGTCGACAGTCGGAGGTGCGTCTTCGTCGATCCGGTCGACGATGCCGTGGGCGCGCGGCAGGCGCTCTTCGGCAATCCGGTTGAAACGCATGCGCATCGGCACCGCGACGGCCTCGCCGAAGGCGATCGCTTCGCCGTTGCCGATCGAGGAGATGAAGCTGGTGGTCGAGGTCGAGGAGTTCGGGATGGCCGAACGGATGATCTCCTGGTCGCGGTCGTTGGCAAGCCGCATGGCAAAGACCGTCGAGCACTGGGAAAGGATCGTCGGGTCGAGCTCGCCGGGGCGCTGGGTGATGACGCCGAGCGAGACGCCGTATTTGCGGCCCTCCTTGGCGATGCGGGCAATCGCCTGGCGGGTCGGCAGGAAGCCGAGCGAGGGATCGGCCGGCACGTAGCGGTGCGCCTCTTCGCAGACGACAAGCATGTGAATGCCGCCATTGCTCCACAGGCCGATTTCGAAAGCCATGCGGCAGAGCACCGAAGCGACGGAATTGACGACTTCCGAGGGAATGCCGGCAAGTTCGAAGGTGGCGATCGGCTTTCCATCGCCGGGAATGCGGAAAATCTTGGCGATTGTGTCCTGGATCGTGTCGGTGATGGTGTTCGAGGAGAACATGAAATGGTAGCGCGGATCGTTGATCGCCGAGACGATCTTGACCTTCAGCGAGCGCAGATGCGGCTTGTCGTTGCGCCCCTCGAGCCGACCGATGCGCTCGTCGATCAGCGCCAAGAGGTCTGCTATGCGGTAGGGCACCGGCGTATCCGCGGTGATCGAGCTTTTCTCGGTCTGGCGCCGCATGAGGCCGGATTCGCCACCCCGGAAAGCCTTCTTCGCTTCCGGAATGATGTCGCGCAGCATGTCGAGCTCGTCCGGCGGCGCCGGGCGGCCGCGGAAGATCACCTCGGCGAATTCCTCGAGGCGGAAGAACCAGAAGGGCAGGTCGAGCGTGTCGGTGTCGATGACGACCGCAAGCTCCGGGAAGGCGGCGGCGAACTCGTTGTGCGGGTCGAGGATCAGCACGCGCAGCTTCGGATCCGAGGCGATCGCCTTGTTGAGGAGCAGCGTGACCGCGGTCGATTTGCCGACACCGGTCGTGCCGACGATGGCGAAGTGCTTGGCGAGCATCGAGGGAACGTGGATCGTCGCGTCGAGGCTCTCATCCTGAGTGAGCTTGCCGATGATGCAGCTGTCGTTGCGGCCGGAATCGTAGATGCGGGCAAGGTCGGCCGCGCGAATGCGGTGCACGATGGCGCCGAGATAGGGATATTGGCTGATGCCGGCGGAAAACGCCTCGCGCCCATCGGCCCCCTTGTGGACCTCGCCCATCAGCTCGACTTCGATGCGGAAGGTGTTGTTGGCTTCCTCGCCCCATTCGGCAGAGGCGGTCTGCATGGAATAAACCAGCGCCACGACGCGGTTTCTGCCGACGGAGATCGAGATCAGCCGCCCGACCGACCAGAGTTCGGTCAGCGACGTTTCGCCGTTTTCGGCGACGGCAGCGATGGTGGCGCGCGCGCCGCTGCACGCGACGACACGCCCCAGGAACCGGTTGCCGGGCTTCAGGCCGTCACGGCGATCCTGCTCTCCCGCGCGGATTGAGGAATGAAGATCATTGTTCAGCAACGCAAAAACCCCGGCATCACGATCGCTCATGTTAGCCGGGGGGATTTAACAAGTGGTTTCGCGGATTTTGCGCGACGCTCAGCCCAGGATGTGGCGCAGGACGCCGGCCGAAGCGACGCCGATCAGCACGGTCGGCAGCGCCTGCTCGGCGATCTCGTGGCGCGGCTGGTCGACGGGTAGGGCGGTGGCGGGTGTCGACTTGATAAAAGTCAATGCGCCTTTGCCTGAAGCAGAATAATCCTATGCCCTGACCAACAGCATCCAGCCGGAGATGGCATCCGGTTAGGCTTGCGGGTTGGCGTGGGGAGGCGGCCATGGGCAGTGCATTTGATTACGTGCGCCGGACACCCATTCTCTGGCTTCTCGTTTTCGTCCCCCTGGCGATCGCGGGAGAGCACATCTGGCCAGGGGCACACACTTTGCTCTTCCTCCTTTCGGTGGCTGCCATTGTGCCGCTTGCGGCCCTGCTCAGCCAGGCGACGGAGTCCGTCGCGGCACGAACCGGCGATACGATCGGCGCGCTCCTCAATGCGACGCTCGGCAACCTGACGGAACTCGTCATCGCGCTGATGGCGCTCGCCGCCGGTCAGTACCTGCTGGTCAAGGCCTCGATCGCCGGCGCCATCGTCACCAATACGCTCTTCATGCTCGGAGGCTCGTTCCTCTTCGGCGGACTGCGCTATCACCTGCAGGAGTTCAACCGGGTGAATGCGCGCTTCCTGGCGAGTCTTCTGTTCATGGCGACGGTCGCGGTTCTCGTGCCGTCGCTCATCGGCGCAGCCGACGGACAGCCGCAAACGCCCTTCACCCAGCAATTGAGCGCCGGCCTGTCTGTTGTCCTGATCGTCGTCTACGGGCTCTGGATGCTGTTTTCGCTCAGGACCCATCGCGAACTTTTCATTTCCGCCGGCTCCGGGCATGGCGGAGAGGAGGCGCATTGGCCGCTGGCGACCGGTATCGGCGTGCTTTTGGCGGTGACGGTGCTGGTAGCGCTCGTCAGCGAAGTTTTCGTCGGCTCGGTGCAGGTGGCGGCGGAAGAGCTTGGCATGACGCCGGCCTTCGTCGGCTTCGTCGTCGTGGCGCTGGTCGGGGCCGCCGCCGAGATGGCGACCGCCTTTTCCGCCGCGCGCAAGGACCGGCTCGACCTGAGCGTCGGCATCGCGCTCGGCAGCGCGGTGCAGATCGCTCTCTTTGTCGCGCCGCTGCTGGTGCTCTTGAGCTATGTGCTCGGGCCGCAGCCGATGGACCTGCAGTTCTGGCCGGGGGCCATCGTGATGATGCTGGTCGCGACGATGGCGGCGACGCTGCTGTCGAATGCCGGCCGTTCTGCCTGGTACATGGGCGTGCTGGCGCTGACGGTCTACGTGATCTTCGGCATGACCCTGTTCCTGCTGCCACCACAACAGCCGTGAGACGCGGCTTCCGTCTGGTCGACGATATCAAGGGATCTTCGGGCGGGATGGCGGGGATCGAGGTGGCGCGCGGCTGCCGGCTATTTGGGGGAGTTCATGTCGAATACGACCCAGCGGAAGAACAGGTAGATCGCAGCAAAGCTGATGACGAGCGGCATCAACACAGGGAGGTCAAGCATATCATTGCCCTTGGTTTGAAGCTGCATCATGCAGCAATGCGAATCTTCCACGGCAAGTGTTAATGCGGGGTGCACGAACAGCGTTCGCCCCTAAAACTTTGTCGTTTTATCAGGCTTGACCTCAACTATAGTTGAGCTCCTACAAACCCTTCCATGACAACGCGTCGGAGCGTCATTCCCGGTTGCAGCCCGGCCCGGGAAGCCAAGCGAAAAGCGACATGGAGGACGGGCATGACCGAGCAATTGCTTTTTCGAAACCTGATGAGGATCACCCCCGGCCATCTCGATCCGTTCCGCGAGGCGGTGCTGGGCGCAATCGCATTTGTTGAAAGGCACGCACCGCAGCTGATGGTGCAGACCTTCATCGACGAGAAGGCGATGCAGGCGGTGAGCATACAGCTCTATCGTAATTCGCAGGACGTGCTCCGGCACTGGCAGATGTCCGACGCGCAAATCCAGGATGTGTCTGCCCATTGCACGGTGGAGCGGCTCGAAGTTTACGGCAATCCGAGCGAGGCGGTGGCCAAGGGGCTTGCGCCCTTCATCGGTGATGGGCGCGGTTTCATCATGCCGCCGCTCACGGGCTTTTCGCGGTTCTGAAACCAATTCCGGTGCGAAACGGTTCCATGATCGGGCCAGCCGATTGCGTCACGCCGGCAGTCCTGCCTTCAGCAGGCCCTGGCGGAACAGGTCGCGGTGTTCGTCCAGCTCAAGCAGGAGGCCGCGCCGGATGAAGTCTTCCGTGGAGAAGTCCGGGCGCACCTGCAGAAGGCGGGCCTTCGTCTCCTCGGCGGCGGCGCTGCTGCCGGCCTGCGCATGGCAGGCGACAAGGCGCGCGAGCGTGAAGGGGCCGGGATTGGGCAACTCCTTGAGCGCCGCGGCCGCCTCTTCATAGCGGCCGAGGATATAAAGGGCGTTGCCGAGTGCAGCGCTATACCAGGGCGGCGGAAATGGGTTCAACCGGAAGCCTTCGTTGATCCACTCCATTGCTTCATCAAGCTTGCCGCGTCGCGCAAAGAGGCCTCCCATCTGCACCAGCGTACTGGCATCATTGGGGTTCAGCAGATAGGCGCGCCGATAGTGCCGTTCGGCCAACTCGAATTCGCGGCGATTGACGTGAATGAGCGCCAGCAGCCGCTGGCAACCGCCTTCGGTCTCGTCGAGCGAGACCGCCTTGCGCGCCATGGCCAGGGCACTGTCGAGAACGTCCTGCGGGGCATTGGCGTAGCCTTGCGCGGCGGTGGTCGCGAGTGCCAGATGGGCGTAAGCCAAGGCAAAATGCGGGTCGCGGTCGACGGCCGCCTGGAACATGGCGCATGCCTGCCGGTTGTCTTCCGGCTCGTAGCCGCGAATATGCGCGAGCCCACGCAGGTAGAATTCATAGGCCGCAAGGCTCGTCGGCGGCTTGCGGAGCGCCTGCCGCATGCCGGCGCTCTCGATCTGCCCGACGAGGGTGGAGACGATCGTCCGGGTCACCTCGTCCTGCACCGCGAAAATATCCGTCAGGTTTCGGTCGTAATGCTCCGACCAGAGGTGTGCGCCGCTCGCTGCCTCGACCAGCTGCGCGGTGACGCGGATCCGCTCGCCGGCGCGGCGGACGCTGCCCTCGACGAGGTAGGTGACGCCGAGCCGGCGGCCGATCTCCCTTCTATCGACATTTCGATCGCGGAAGCTGAAGGATGAACTGGCTGATGTGACGGAAAGCGAGCGGAACCGCGCGAGCCCGCCGATGACGTCCTCGCTGATGCCGTCGCTGAAGAAGGTCTGCTCCGTCGCGCCGCCGAGGTTCTCGAACGGCAGGACCGCGATCGACGTGTGCGCGCAGGCTTGCGAGGCCGCCGGCCCCATTGTCGGTGCGTCCGTCCAGTGCCAGACGCGGATGGGGCGCGTGATGTTCTTCAGCGCGATCTCGCCGCCGTCGAGGAAGGCCGATCGGTTCTTGGCGCTGAGTTGCCGATGGACGACATCGGCGATGCATATGCCACCGGGGGACGCCGAGGCCTGCAGGCGCGCGGCGACGTTGACGCCGTCGCCAAGGAGATCGTCTCCTTCAATGACGACGTCGGCGAGATTGATGCCGATCCTGACGAGGATGCGGTCGTCGGGAGGCTGCTCCAGCTGATCGGAAGCGAGCGCCTCCTGCAGCGATAGGGCGCAATCCACCGCGTTGACGGCGGAGTCGAAGACGACCAGCGTGCCGTCACCCATCAGCTTGACGATCCGCCCGCCGCAGGCGGCGATGCTGGGAGCAAGGATGGACGTCTGCAGCCGCTTCATAGTGCCGAGCGTGCGAATTTCGTCGGCCTCCGTCAGACGGGAGTAGCCGACAATGTCGGTGGCCATGATGACCGCAAGTCGCCGCTCGACGCGCCCGTTTGCCATCCCGCTCTCCGCATGCTGTCTATATTTTAGCGTGTTCTCACTAGGGCCGGAAGATGAAGGCCTTCGCGGTCAAAGCGCGTTGCGATCTTTCAGATTCGCTCCTTGCGTTTTTTCGATTTTTTTTCGAATGTCGTTTCGCAAAACCGCTGCCTACTTCTGCGCGACTTACTCTAGCTGCGTCCCATCTGTTCCTGCAGAAACTCGATGAAGCGTTGGGTCTTGGCCGGCAGCAGCCGTGTTTCGGTGATGGCGTGGATTGCGACGGAGGTGCCTTCCCAGGCGGGCAGCACACGCTTCAACCGGCCCTCGGCGAAATCGTCACCGGCGATGCGTTCGGCCAGCAAGGCGATGCCCTGACTGTTGACGGCAAGTGCGCGCATCATGCCGACATTGTTGACCGTGAAGCGGCCGCCGACCGAAACCTCGATCTTGTGGTTGCTGCCATCATGCAGCGTCCAGTCCGTTGCCCTCGGCATGGAGATGCAGTCGTGGCGGGCCAGATCTGCCGGATCCTGTGGCTCCCCAGACGCCGCCAGATAGGCAGGGGAAGCGTAGAGATAGCGTGCGTGGCGGCCGAGCAGCCGCGCGATCAGGCGTGAATCCTGCAATTCGCCGGCACGGATCACCACGTCGAAGGGCTCCGCCACCAGATCGACGCGCCGCGGCGTCAGGTCGAAGTCGAAGGTAATGCCGGGATAGCGCCGGGCGAATTCCGCGATCAGCGGCGTCATGTAGATGGTTGCGAAATCGACCGGCATCGACACGCGCAGGAGGCCGCTCGGCTGCTCCAGCATGGCGCCGAGCTGTTCGTGGGCCAGGCGCGCTTCGTCGACGATGCGCTTGCTGCGCTCGAAATAGAGTTGGCCCGCTTCGGTGAGCTCGATCTTTCGCGTCGTGCGGTGAAGCAACCGCAGCCCGATCGCCTTCTCCAGCTCGCTGATCCGCCGCGACAGGGTGGAGTTGGGCATGCCGACGATTTCGGCGGCTTTGCGAAAGCTTCTGGCTTTCGCCACTTCGACGAACAGTGCCATGTCGTTCAAATGGGTCATCGTATTGCTCCATCAATGGAACAGTAAATTCAATATGGCTATATTTATCCCGGAAGCGGAATAGTGGACAAGGACTCCAACTTAAGGACGAGCCTCGAAGGAGATCCTGATGAGCACGCTATTCAACCCTGTCCGCATCGGTCGCTACACGCTTGCCAACCGGTTGGCCATGGCGCCCATGACCCGCAACCGCGCCGAACTCGATGGTACGCCCGGCGCGCTTGCCGCCGAATATTACGCCCAGCGCGCCAGCGTCGGCCTGATCGTGACCGAGGGCACCCAGCCTTCGGACGATGGCCAGGGCTATCTCACCACGCCCGGCATCTACACCGATGCGCATGTCGCCGGCTGGAGGAAGATTACTGCTGCCGTGCACGAGAGGGGCGGTCATATCTTCGTCCAGCTCATGCATGCCGGGCGCATGTCGCACCCCGACAACACGCCGCATCATCGCCAGGGCGTTGCGCCGTCGGCGATTGCGCCGGGAAGTGGCATGTTTACGGCAACGGGCATGCAGGACATCCCGACGCCGCGGGCGCTGACGTCAGAGGAAGTGCGCCGGACCGTTGCCGACTTCCGCCATGCGGCCCGTCGCGCGGTAGAGGCCGGTGCCGATGGCGTCGAGATCCATGGCGCCAACGCCTATCTGGTCCATCAGTTCCTGGCGCCGAGCGCCAACACTCGCACCGACGAATATGGCGGATCAATCGAGAACCGGGCGCGGTTTGCGATCGAGGTAGCCGCGGCCATCGCCGAGGAGATCGGCGCGGACCGCACCGCCATCCGGCTTTCTCCCGGCCTTGCGATGTGGGGCATCGACGAGGGCGCCGAAGGGCCTGATCTTTATCGTTATCTGGTTGCCGAACTCGACAGGCTGGGCCTTGCCTATCTGCACATCATGCATGCGGGCGACGAGCCATTGCTCGCCTCGATCCGCAAGCTCTGGACGCAGCCCTTGATCCTGAACAGGCCCGGCCGCGGACGCGACGAGATCGGTTCCGATCTGACATCGGGGCTCGCCGATCTGGAGGCTTATGGCCAGATGGTGCTGGCCAATCCGGATTTCGTTCACCGGCTGAAGGCCGACGCGCCTATGAACGATGCTGACCGCATGACCTATTTCGGCGGCACCGCGAAGGGTTACGTCGACTATCCGGCGCTCGCCGCTACCGCCTGAAGCGGGAGCCTACTGCATGTTTTTGTCCTTTAACCGGCTACGATTAAAGGAAACATGCAGTAGCTGCACGTCTTGATCACCCGACCATAGGAGCGCATTGAGCTTCTCGGCTGCGATTTAGCAGTAGTAGACGCCAACTGCGCAGCGGCGCACGGTGCGCCGCGCCGCTCCGGCCACGCTGACCGGCGTAAGTGGACGCCCGACCCTGGCCTCGGCTGTCGAGACGAAACTGTACGAACTCAACGCTGGAATGCGCTCCGCCGCTTGCAGTCCTGGAAAGCCGACGATGCCGGCGAGCAGCACAATTCTCAATTTCTTTGACACGGTCATTGGCCGCCTCCTATGGCCAGATGGCCGGGCAGTTCATCAATATCGATGAGTTCCTTCGGATCGACCTTCTTTGCGTTGGTCTCGTTCTTGAAGCCGAAATCGTCTGCAGCAACCTCACTGCCGGTCTTCCAGTCCCTGGTCTGGACGCTGTATTGCGGTGCCTGGTCAAGCTGATTGCTGGTAATGACATACCGGCAGGGATAGGGGCGCTCGCCCTGAGCGATCCAGATCTGCCAATCGATCTCCTTGGTGCGAAATGCCAGATGATCGCATTCGGTGCCGCCGATTACGCCGCTGCCGAGGTCCTTTACGTCAACAACGTCGGTCATCAGCACATCGTAGACATTCGACAGAAGCAAATCGGCGCCAGGCATGGGCTTCTGGAGCTTTTCCCGCAACTCGTCGACGAGCTGGTCCAGCGTGCCGGTCTTCTCGACCTCGGTGTAGAGATTGGCGTCCTTGCCGAGAACCGTGAGAGTCTTGCCGTCGAAGATCATCTCGACATTGGCGAAGCCGCCAGTGCGCGTCGCACGAATCTTGTCGGGCCGGGTGAGATCGATCGTTCCAGAACTCGCCAGTTGGAGCTTCTGGTGATCCTTGGTAACAACCTCGAGATTAGTATCATAACCAAAAGATATGGTCTTCTGCGCCGCCAAATAGTCGGACATGGCCTTGAGCAGGCTCTTGGCCTCAGCATCCCCGGCCTTCGCGCCTGAAGGTGTTCCCATGCCAACGATTAATGCCAATACCGCAGCCGACACCGTCGCGGTGGAACGCACCACCGCTTTCTGCACAAGCTTCACCATCTGATTGTTCTCCCTCTATGCCGCACTTGGCTTACATGAGGTCGCCTCCCGGCAGCGAGCGCTCCGAGGGTGGCGATCAATGGCAGACAAATGATCGCACGGAAATCCACCTCGCGCGATTGAGATGGATACCTCGCGCCGAAACGTACGCTTGCAATCGGAAGTCACGGATACTAGCAGGTTAATCAAATAGTGTCGACGCGATTGCAGGGCCGCTGCGCCGGCGTTCTGATCGGCACGCGACAGGCTGACATGATCTGGTGCCGGAATGAGCCGCTTCGGCACCTTGCCGCCCGGTTTTCTCAACCGGCCACGGGTCGGGCGCCCCTGCTTGCGCAACAATGTTCCGCGCGGAAGCCCGATCGTGTAACTAAAAGCCGTTGACGCCTTGGGCTTTTGTGGTTATCAACTCGGCCCATGAAAAATTTCGCGGTTATTCTTGTGGTGGGACGGCGCATGGGCAGGATGGTGTAACCATCCGGCGGTAGCCACCCATGCGCTGAACGAGGCTCCTGACGGGGCCTTTTTTTATGCCTTCAAACAAGCTAAGCACCCAACTGGGAAAAGGGACGGAAGCAAGTCAATGAGCGGTACAGAAAACCAGATGACAGGCGCGGAGATCGTTCTCCAGGCACTGAGAGACAACGGCGTCGAGCATATCTTCGGCTATCCGGGCGGCGCCGTGCTTCCGATCTACGACGAGATCCACCAGCAGGACGATATCCAGCACATCCTCGTTCGCCACGAGCAGGGCGCCGGCCACATGGCCGAAGGCTATGCCCGCTCGACCGGCAAGGTCGGTGTCATGCTGGTCACCTCCGGTCCCGGCGCCACCAATGCGGTGACGCCGCTGCAGGACGCGCTGATGGATTCCATCCCGCTCGTCTGCATCTCCGGCCAGGTTCCGACCTCGCTGATCGGTTCCGACGCCTTTCAGGAATGCGACACCGTCGGCATCACCCGGCCGTGCACCAAGCACAACTGGCTGGTCAAGGACGTCAACGATCTCGCCCGCATCATCCATGAGGCTTTCCGCGTTGCCCAGTCCGGCCGCCCGGGTCCCGTCGTCGTCGATATCCCGAAGGACATCCAGTTTGCGACCGGCACCTACACGCCTCCATCAGCCGTTCCGACCCAGAAAAGCTACCAGCCGAAGAAGCAGGGCGATCTGAAGAAGATCGAGGAAGCGGTCGAACTGATGCGCAATGCGCGCCAGCCGATCATCTATTCCGGCGGCGGCGTCATCAATTCCGGTCCGGAAGCCTCGCATCTCCTGCGCGAGCTGGTCGAATTGACGGGCTTCCCGATCACCTCGACGCTGATGGGCCTCGGCGCCTATCCGGCCTCCGGCAAGGCCTGGCTCGGCATGCTCGGCATGCATGGCACCTACGAAGCCAACATGGCGATGCATGACTGCGACGTCATGATCTGCATCGGCGCCCGCTTCGACGACCGCATCACCGGCCGCCTCAACGCGTTCTCGCCGAACTCGAAGAAGATCCACATCGACATCGACCCGTCGTCGATCAACAAGAACGTGCGCGTCGACGTGCCGATCCTCGGCGATGTCGGCACGGTTCTGGAAGACATGGTTCGCCTGTGGCGCGCCGCGTCCAAGAGCGCCGACAAGGCGCGGCTTTCCGACTGGTGGGAGATGATCACCAAGTGGCGCGCCCGCAACTCGCTCGCCTATGCGCCGAACGACGACGTCATCATGCCGCAATATGCGATCCAGCGACTCTATGAGCTGAGCAAGGGCCGCGACACCTACATCACCACGGAAGTCGGCCAGCACCAGATGTGGGCAGCGCAGTTCTTCGGCTTCGAGCAGCCGAACCGCTGGATGACCTCGGGCGGTCTCGGCACCATGGGCTACGGCTTCCCGGCCGCCATCGGCGTCCAGGTCGCGCATCCGAACAGCCTCGTCGTCGATATCGCCGGCGACGCCTCGATCCAGATGTGCATCCAGGAAATGTCCTGCGCGGTCCAGTACGGCCTGCCGGTCAAGATCTTCATCCTCAACAACCAGTACATGGGCATGGTTCGCCAGTGGCAGCAGCTCTTGCACGGCAACCGCCTGTCGCACTCCTACACCGAGGCGATGCCTGATTTCGTCAAGCTGGCGGAAGCCTATGGCGGCGTCGGCATCCGTTGCGACAAGCCCGGCGAACTCGACGATGCGATCCGCCGCATGATCGACACGCCGGCGCCCGTCATCTTCGATTGCCGCGTTGCCAATCTCGCCAACTGCTTCCCGATGATCCCCTCGGGTAAGGCTCATAACGAGATGCTGTTGCCCGACGAAGCCACGGACGAAGCGGTCGCCAACGCGATCGACGCCAAGGGCCGTCAGCTCGTCTGAGATAGGTAGAGGAACCAACTGACATGAACGCACACCTTCAACCGACCGGCTCCGCCTACTTCATCGCCAAGGAGACCGAGGTCGCCGAAACCCACACGCTTTCGGTTCTCGTCGACAACGAGCCGGGCGTCCTTGCCCGCGTCATCGGCCTGTTCTCCGGCCGCGGCTACAACATCGAAAGCCTCACGGTTTCGGAAACGGAACACGAGGCGCACCTGTCGCGCATCACCATCGTGACGCGCGGCACGCCGCATGTGCTCGACCAGATCAAGAACCAGCTCGAGCGGCTGGTGCCGGTCCACCGCGTCGTCGACCTGACGGTCCGCGCCGCAAGCCTCGGCCACGACCGGCCGATCGAGCGGGAACTGGCGCTCGTCAAGGTGCATGGCTCGGGCGACCACCGCGTCGAGGCGCTGCGGCTGGCCGACGCCTTCCGCGCCTCGGTCATCGACGCCAACATCGATCACTTCGTCTTCGAGATCACCGGCAAGCCGTCGAAGATCGAGCAATTCATCGCCATCATGAAGCCACTCGGCCTCATCGAAGTCTGCCGCACGGGTATTGCGGCGATGAACCGCGGCCCGCAGGGCATGTGATTTTTGCGCGGGCGAGGGGCCGCTCATGCGATCTTGGCGCCCGTCGCTGCCCTCAAGCTGGATTTGCGCTCACGCTCTTGGGCTGGGAATGCCCCTCACCCTAGCCCTCTCCCCGCAGGCGGGGAGAGGGGACTGGCGCCGTTCGTGCCTCTCCCTTCCAGACTTTCCAAAAAACCAGCGTCTCTACAATCGACGTGGTGCGCTTGTGCCCGACGGTCGCCACGCGTGTCCTTCTCCCCGCAGGCGGGGAGAAGGTGGCCGGCAGGCCGGATGAGGGGCAGGCTGAACCTCGATGGAACCTGCCGGACGCCACTCTGTTGACTTCGCCGGCATTTCTCGCCGACTAATCCCGGACAGGAAATCCGAAGATATCAGGTGCCGGATGAGCTCCACGATGCAGGCATTGGTACTCACACGATACGGCGGCCCTGATGCTGCCGAGCTGCGTGACGTGCCGCGTCCGCGAGCCGCGCGCGGCGAGGTGCTCGTGCGGGTGCACGCCGCAGGTCTCAATCCCGTCGACTACAAGACGCGGGAAGGCATGCTCAAGGTCGTCCAGCGCTACTCGCTGCCAACCGTCATGGGCAACGAACTTGCCGGCGTCGTCGAGGCGCTGGGAGAAGACGTCACGTCCTTCACGCCGGGAGATCGTGTCTTTGCGCGTATGCCCAAGGAGGCCATGGGCGGCTTGGCCGAGTATGCGGTCGTGCCTGAACAGTTTCTGGCAAAGATGCCCGCATCGATCGATTTCAACACGGCAGCCGGCGTGCCGCTTGCCGGCCTCACGGCCTTACAGGCGCTGCGCGACGAGCTTCATGTGAGCCAAGGCAGCCGGATCTTCATACCCGGCGGCGCCGGCGGCGTCGGCACCTTCGCGATCCAGCTGGCGAAATGGCTGGGGGCGGAGGTGACGACCACGGCGTCGACGCGTGGCCGTGCGCTTGTCGAAGAGCTCGGCGCGCACGTGGTGATCGACTACACGACAGAACGGTTCGAGGAGCAGTTGCGCGACATGGACGGCGCCTTCGATCTGGTTGGCGGCGAAACGCTCATGAAGTCGTTCGGCGTGGTCAAGCGCGGCGGCAAAGTGGTTTCCATCGCCGGCATGCCCGAGCCTGAAACCGCGCGAAAGGACCTCGGCCGTGGCCTGTTCCTGAGGGCGCTTTTCTGGCTTGCATCCTACCGGATCCGCGCCGTCGCCAGGAAACATGGCGTCGCCTACCGCTACCTTTTCATGCATCCTGATGGTGCCGAGCTTGCCGAACTTGCCGATCTCATCGAGACCAAGGCGATCAGGCCCGTCATCGACCGCGTGTTTCCGCTCAAGGATGTAGCGCAAGCCTTTGCCTATCTGGAATCCGGCCACGCCAAGGGCAAGGTGGTGGTGGAGATCGGGAGTCGCTCCGGCTGACCCAAGTCTGCCGCAACGGCATCGCCGCCATGAACCGCGGCCCGTAGGGACTATGATTTCCAGCGTGGGTTACGCGGGCTGCCGCCCCCTGACAGCCCCTCACCCTAGCCCTCTCCCCGCAGGCGGGGAGAGGGGACGCGGTTGTGCGCTGACCGCCCGGAGTTCTTTCAGGGACGAGCAGGACGCCAACGGTTTTGTTGGGGCGAGCGGGCGCGGCGATTTCCTTCTCCCCGCAGGCGGGGAGAAGGTGGCCGTCAGGCCGGATGAGGGCTGTCCTACTTTGACTTCGCCTTGGCTTCGCTCTCCCGCTTGAGAGGACGGCTGACCGGGCAGACCTCCTGGGCAAAGCCGTTCAGCGTGTTGATCAGATTGTTGGTCACAATGGTGTAGTGAACGAACTGGCCGCGCTTTTCCTTGGCAATCAAGCCGGCGTTCTCCAGCACGGTCAGATGTTGCGACACCGAGGGCTTGCTCATGTTGAAGCGCTCGGCGATCTCGCCCGCCGTCAGGCTGGAGGCTGAGAGATAGGCCAGAATCTTGCGCCGATGCAGCGACGATAGTGCGTTGAACACCCGTTGCGCCGATCCGCCTGCATCAGGGTTGAGCGTGTCGTCGTTCACAAAATCTCCTTTGTCGCCGGCAGGTCGATCAATAGGTAATTAGGATATTGCCTAAATACCTATTCGCGGGTAAATATGTAATTAGTTTATTTCCTAAATAACTTCTGCGCCGGTTGTTTTCAATCGGGTCCTTCAGTGTTGCCTGAAAAACTGGTCAGGGTTTTGTCGTGGAGGGTGCCATGGATGTCGTGTCGACTGGCAGAATGATAGCGCTGCGCGATAGCGAACCGGTGAACGGCCGGGTCGTCTGGGTTCCGGGCAAGTCGCTCTGGATCTCCGGAATGACGCTCGTGGCCGTTATCGGTGCGCCAATGACGTTTTCGGTGGACGCCCTTGTGATCTTCATCGTTCTGACGGCCCTTACGATCTGCCTCGGCCATTCGGTTGGCATGCACCGGCTACTGATCCATCGCTCTTTTGAGGCGCCGCTCTGGCTCGAGCGCATCCTCGTCACCTTCGGTGTGCTTGTCGGCATGGCCGGGCCGTTCGGCATGATCTACGCCCATGACATTCGCGATTGGGCGCAGCGCCAGCAGGCCTGCCACGATCTCTTCGCGCACCGCCGACCTTTCCTTCAGGACGCCTTCTGGCAGATGCATTGCGTGGTCGCGCTCGATCATCCGCCGCGATTTATCATTGAAGACCGTGTCGCGCAGGATCGGTTCTATCGCTTCCTTGAAGTGACATGGATGCTGCAGCAGGCGCCGCTGGCGCTGGTGCTTTTCGTCTTCGGTGGCATTTCCTGGGTGATCTGGGGCGTGGCGGTCCGTGTTTCCGTCTCGCTCACCGGTCATTGGCTGGTCGGTCACTTCGCCCATCGCGGCGGCGAGCAGGGGTGGCGCGTCGATGGCGTCGCGGTGCAGGGCTACAACCTGCCGCGTTTCGGTCTGGTGACCTTCGGTGAAGCCTATCACGGCAACCACCACGCCTTTCCGGAATCCGCCAGGCTCGGGATCGAGGACGGGCAGATCGATCTGGGCTGGTGGTTCATCCGCCTGCTTTCGCGCCTGGGGCTGGCTTCGGCGATCAAGCTGCCGTCCAATACGCGACGACGCGCCGGTCTCAGACGCATCGTTGCAAGTCCGGAAGGACTGACCGGCCAGAGAAAGGCCTGTCCGGTCCTGCGCGCGTTGCTGCGGTAATGCTTAAGCTGGCGGCTGGTTTAGATCATCTCCAATGATCGCTTGCGCTTCGGCGGCGGGAAGGCGCGGTCGAGGTCGCCGAGGTCTTCCGCCGTCAGGTGAATGTCCATCGCGTCGAGGTTTTCTCGGGCGCGGTCCGCCGAACCGGTCTTGGGGATCGAGATCACGCCGGGACGGGTTTTGAGGAAGGCAAGCGCGATCTGCGATGGCGTCGCCTGATGCGCCTTGGCGATGTGGATGAGATCCGGATGGCGGAGCAGCCGGCCTTCGTCGAGCGGCGAATAGGCCATGATCGCGATGCCACGCTTTTGACACCAGGGCAAAAGGTCGAATTCGATGCCGCGGCGTGAGAGGTTGTAGAGCACCTGGTTGACTGCGACGTTCTTTCCGTCCGGCACCGCAAGCAATTCCTCCATGTCGTCGACGTCGAAATTCGACACACCCCAGGCGCCGATCTTGCCGGCCTTTTTCAGCGCCTCGAAGGCGGCGACGGTTTCGGCGAGCGGATAGCCGCCGCGCCAGTGCAGGAGATAGAGGTCGATATGGTCGATACCGAGATGCTTCAGGCTGCGTTCGCATGCGGCTTCGGTGCCGATCCGACTGGCATTCGATGGCAGCACCTTACTGACGATGAAGGCTTCGTCGCGCCGGCCGCTGACCGCTTCGCCAACGACCCGCTCCGAGGCGCCATTGCCGTACATCTCCGCGGTGTCGATCAGCGTCATGCCGAGATCGAGGCCAAGCTGCAGGCTCTTCACTTCATCGTTCTTGCGCGACGGCGCGTCGCCCATGCGCCAGGTGCCTTGCCCGAGCACGGGCACGCGGCGGCCATCGGGTAGCGTGGTTGTCGGGATCGGATCATGCATCGGGCTCTCCTCGCAGGCGTATGTGTTGGACGGGCGGTTGTTCTGTCCGATCGGCAATCTAGCGCAAAGCATCGCGCTTTCGAGCCCACGCCGTCGGGCAAAGCAGTATCGCGCTGCGGCCGGCTAATTTCGCGTAAAGGTCGATGAGATGGCCGTCGTCAATTTGTCATGGTGACAAGTTCGCGACTGGTGCCGGTCAATAGGTCAATTATGTTGACCCAATTGAGCCGGAGGAAACCATGCAGGCCGATACGCTTCTGGCGTTGTTTTTGTTTGCGTTCACCACATCGATCACGCCGGGACCGAACAACATGATGCTGTTCGCATCGGGCGTGAACTTCGGCTTCGTGCGTACCGTTCCGCATATGCTGGGCATCGGTGCCGGCTTCTTCCTGCTCTTGATCGCCGTCGGCTTCGGTCTCGGCGCGCTGCTCCACTCCGTGCCGCTGCTCTACACGGCGTTGAAATTCGCAGGCGGCGCCTATCTCGTCTGGATCGCCTGGAAGATCGGCACCTCGCGTTCGCTCGGCGAAGGCAAGGCCGGCGCCAAGCCGATGACCTTCCTTTCTGCTGCCGCCTTCCAATGGGTCAACCCCAAGGCCTGGGTCATGGCGGTCTCGGCGATGGCGACCTATACCAGCAGCGACAGCTACCTCTTCAGCGTGCTGGTCGTCGGTCTGGTCTTCGCGCTGGTCAATGTGCCGAGCGTTTCCACCTGGGCAGGCTTCGGCTCGGCGCTCCGCCAATGGCTGTCGGAGCCGTCGCGGCTCAAGTGGTTCAACATCACCATGGCGGTACTGCTCGTCGTCAGCCTCTGGCCGATGCTAAAATAGTGCGAATTGCGGCTTGGTGAGCATCAGCCAGAAGATGCCGGTCACGGCCAGGAAGGCCGGGAAACCGCAGGCAAACCAGATGGCGTAGAGCCGGTCGAATTCCTGTGGCAGCGACGCACCGTTTGCCGTTGCAAGACGGGCAAGATCGCGCAGCCGCAACTGGATCCAGACGACCGGGAGCCAGAAGAGACCGGTGACCACATAGAGGATCAGCGACAACACGATCCAGCCTTCCGTCAGCGACCAGCCGATGCTCGTCGCCAGCAGATAGCCGGTGATTGGCTGTGTCAGCACGGCCGTGGCGGTGAAGACCGTATCGGCGATGACCACCGTTCCGGCGACATGGGCGATCAATCGTGCATCGCGGGTGCGCCGGGCCATCAGCATGAAGAAGGCGATGCCTGCGCCGGTGCCGAAGAGCACGGCGGCGCCGATCACATGGGCAAGGCGCAGTACATCTTCGAGCAGCATCAGCGTTCATCCAGAATGGCAAGCGTCGCAAGTGTGGCGAGGATCGAAGGCAGGACCTTGACGAGCGGTCCGAGCGGTTCGGCCCAGAGTGCGGGTTCGACGAGGCTTGCTGTGGCGAGATAACCGAAAGTCAGCGCGAGCATGCCCAGCAGCGCACGCTTCGCCAAGGGGCGGACGAGGACGGAAATGCCAAGGGCGATATCGGCAAGGCAGGTTGCAAACGTCATCGCCGTGGCCGGGCCATCGGTGAGAAACCGCAGGAAATGCTGCCGAGCAGCGTCGAAGGCAAAAAGCGGTATCAGTCCGGACAGCAGCCAGAAGAGCGAAAGCCCGACGACCATCAGCGGCTTCAGCAGGTAGAGCCGGGCGAACCAGAGATCCTGAGCGCCCGATGGATTGGCTGAAAGGCTCTGGCGGGCGGACAGGAACGGGCCGGGGGCTCGGGGCCAACCCGCGGCAGAAACGCCGCCGGCCATCACCGAAAGTGCTGTCGAGCGCAGCGGCGAACGCCAGCCAAGCCCGCCGGCGATATCGGCAAGGAAACCGACAGGTGCAGCAAGTGCTGCGGGCAACGAGACGGTTCTGGCGGCGGGCAGGCCAAGCCACTCACGGTGCAATGCCACGAGTTCGCCAAGCGTCGGCGGTGTCTCGTCGCCAAGCACGAGATCGCTTCCTTCGGGCATCAACCCGGCAACGGCCGCGCTGACGGCCTCCGCAACATCGCTCATGGCGACCGTTTCGACGCGTGACCCCACGTGCACGAGCGGGATGGCGAAGGGCAGGGCGGCAAGGGCACGGAGCAGGGCCGAACCGCCATGGGCGTTGCGGCCAAGCACCAGCGCCGGCCGAAGGATGACATGCGCCACGCCGCTTGCCGCAAGCGCCTTGTCGGCACGGAACTTGGTGGCGAGGAAGGCGCTGTCGCTGCCGGCGCCGCCCAATGACGCTGAGATCTGGGGTGCGGAGATCTGGACGATCCGCAGCGGCGATGCCTTCGCAGCCGCATAAAGCGCCAGCATCGCCGTCTCCTGGGTCGCACCGACATCATCGGCCAAACCATCCTGCAACGCGCCGGCGCAGTTGACGATGACGTCATGGGCCTCGACCAACCGTCGCCAGTCGCTGGCAGCGCGCATGTCGGCGAGGTCGGCGGCGAACCATTGCGCCTGCGGCCGTTTCAGCCGCGCGCTCGCGACATGGCGGCCGAGGCCGGTTACCATGTGTCCGTCGCTGACAAGACGATCGAGTAGGGTCGAGCCGATGAAGCCGGTGGCGCCGAGAATCAGAACCTTCATGCGGCTAGAATAGCGGAGGCGGTTGCGCGCGAAAGCATCATGTATCGTCAAAGTTTAGTCGCGGCCGGACTTGTTACAGTGACAATTCTGGTTGCCGGTCGCTGATGAAATCGATTTCGAATGCGGATTTCATCAGCTACCACTATCGCCCGAGTGAGGAGGCAGCGCCGTCTGCGCCCGAGGGGTGCGCCGGTGCCGAAAAGCACGGCGGCGCCGATCACATGGGCAAGGCGCAGCGGTGGTGTGAATTCTCGCGATCACGTCGCACCTCGCGGGAGGCTACTTCCCCCGCGATTTGTCAGCATTGCTCCCACATTCCCACCATCAGGGCACGAGTTCGATCTCGCTCGGCCGCCATTCCTTCGTGAAGAACGATTCCAGCGGACTGTAGAGACGCAGGAGCGTAAACCAGCCTTTGCCGGGCATGGTCTGGATCCAGTTGCCGCGTTTCACCCCCTCGGGTTGGGTTGGGCCGAAATAGATCGTCGTCGAGCCATCCGGTTCCGCTTCCGCGGCAGGCGATGGATAGCTCTGGCTGCCGGCGCGCGGGTAGCCTTGCGGCGTCTGTAGCATCGAGCGCGACTGGTTGTCGTAGAGCGTGAAGGACCAGAACGCTGCCGCCGGAATGTCCTTCGGCAGCGTGACCTTGTAGGTCTTGCCGCCGTCGAGGTCGTTCTTGTTGGCGTCCAGGAAACCCATGAGATATTGCGACCCGACCTTGGGGAGCCGCATGATCATGCCGGGCGAGTCGAGCGTGTAGCCGAAGTAGAAGGCCGTCTTGGAATCGAGGGTACGCGCGCCAGTCGGCGGTAGCGGGTCGAACAGGCCATCCTTTGTGATCATCGGCGGCGGCGTTTCGAAATTTGCGCCACCCTGCCACAGCATGTTTCCCCACATTGAGTCTGGATAGTACGACCAATCAGGATGGGGCCCGCTGAAACGCCAGTTCAACACACGGCTGGCCGCGTTTCCCACCGCTGCTGCATCGGTCAGAATCTTCTTCATCCGGTCGTCCGGGTTGAATTCCTTGCCCTTGACGATACCGATGGCTGCCAACTGGCCTGCAAGTTCCGGATCGTAGGAATCGGCCGGCTCGGCCTGAACATTGGCGTTGATCATCTCGAAGAACGAATAGTCGCTTGGGGGGATCGTATTGAACGCCTTGCCGCTCGCCTCGAGGAACTTGGTTTCAGGAACCGGCGGATTCACTTCAAGCCTGACTTTGCCTTCGAGCGCCGTTGCGATGCTCGTGCCGACACCGCCCGGCGTGTAGGGATAGATCTTCATATTTTTCTTGATGTTCTCGACGGTCGGCTTCGGATCGTTGTCTACAAGGTAACCGCGAGATGCATAGATGACCCGGTTCGTCTTCGACCGCGCAACATAGAAACCACCTTCCGGAACCGGACCGTCATAACCTGGTGGCAGCAGCAGGTATCTTCCGCCTTCGCCGCGGTCGGGACCGGGGAACCCGACATCGATGATCCAGCCAAACCACATGTCGTTGATCGTGCCTACCCCCATAGGAGGCTGCTCGACCACGGTTGGCCCCTTCGTCAGATCCACGATGCTGAAATAGTAGACGGTATCGGCATTGGCCGTGAGGAACAGCGACTTCGAATCCATCAGTTCAGGGTAAAGGGTGACCGTGTTGTCCTCTGCGCCGATGCTGAGAAGACCCTTGCGGATCGCATAGGCCGATGCGCCGCCATAGCTGTTGAGGAACGCGTCAAGGGCGCGAGTGAAATCAAGCGTGTCATAAACCTTGTCGACGGTGTCTGCACTCGGCGCGCCATCCTTGAAATTGAGCGTACCGATGCGAGACTCTACTTTATCCGGGGTAACCAGAATCGGTGGGATTTCGGTCGCCGTCTGGCCAAAAGCTGGATTTCCGCCGTTGACGATGGTTGCGGCGACAAGAGCTGCAAATAGTGGAAGCTTGCTTCTAATAGGTTTCATGCTGCCCTCCATTTGTTGAGTAAGACTCTGGATTGGCGCGGACAACACCACGTTGCCGGATGTCTATGGCGCGATGCACGTTTCCCGACTCCCGAGCATGCTCCGCGAGTACCTTTTGGACAAGTTTGTCTTCATGAGAGTTTGAGTCAGCGGGTCTGCAAATCGGACAGCGTGAACCCTTTCACGAGGCCGTGAAATAGCAATTACGTTACTGCAACATACGTGGAAAACGGCGCTCTTGCTGGCTTTAGCCTCGCGCGTTGGTGGATCCTACATAATAGCGCATTTTTCAATGCTGCCGGTTCGCATGGAACCGGACTTGTTACGGTGACAATTCTGGTCGCCGGTCGCTGATGAATTCGATTTCGAATCCGGATCTCATCAGCTACCACTATCGCGCGAGTGAGGAGGCAGCGCCGTCTGCGCCCGAGGGGTGCGCCGTTGCGAGGAGCCAGGCAATGTCCGAACACCATCATGGTCACGATCACGACCATCATCACCATGACAACCATTTCACCGACATGGAAGCGCGGGTGAAGGCGCTGGAAACGGTGCTGACCGAGAAGGGGCTGATCGATCCGGCGGCGATCGACGCGATCGTCGAGACCTATGAGACGAAGATCGGCCCGCGCAACGGTGCCCGCGTGGTGGCCAAGGCCTGGGTCGATCCCGATTTTGCCGAGTGGCTGAAGCGCGATGCGACCGAAGCGATCGCCAGCCTCGGCTATACCGGCCGGCAGGGCGAGCATATGCGCGCCGTGTTCAATACGGCCGAGACCCATAACCTCGTCGTCTGCACGCTCTGCTCCTGTTATCCCTGGTCCGTGCTCGGCCTGCCGCCGGTCTGGTACAAGGCGCCGCCCTATCGCTCGCGCGCGGTCATCGATCCGCGCGGGGTGCTCCAGGAGTTCGGTCTGATCTTGCCGGAGACAACGCGCATCCACGTCTGGGACTCGACGGCGGAGCTGCGCTATCTGGTGATCCCAGAGCGTCCGGCCGATACCGACGGTTTCAGCGAGGAGGAACTCGCGGGGCTGGTGACGCGCGATGCCATGATCGGCACGGGGCTCGCGCTTTCCGGGGAGACGCTTCGATGAACGGTCCGCACGATCTCGGCGGCGCGCACGGCCTCGGCCCCGTGGCGCCGGAAAAGGACGAGCCCTATTTCCACGGCGAATGGGAGAAGCGGGCGCTCGGCGTCACGCTCTCCTGCGGCGCCTTCGGCGCCTGGACGATCGACGAAAGCCGGCATGCGCGCGAAAGCCTGCCGCCGGCGACCTATCTTTCGGCGAGCTATTACGAGATCTGGACCCGCGCGCTGGAGACCCTGCTCAAACGCCATGGTTTTGTAAGTCAGGCCGAGCTCGATGGCGGCCACAGGCTGGAGCCGTGTGCGAGCCCGAAGCGGGTGCTGAAGGCCGACATGGTGGCCGGCGTGCTGGCGAAGGGCGCGCCTTGCGACCGCCCGGCCGAAGGATTGCCGCGCTTTGCTGCCGGCGACCCGGTGAAGACGAAGAATTTCAATCCGGAGACCCACACGCGGCTGCCGCGCTACGCTCGCGCCAAGCTCGGCCGGGTAGAGGCGGTGCAGGGCTTCTTCGTCTTTCCTGACGATAACGCCCATGGCCGCGGCGAAAATCCGCAATGGGTGTATACGGTCGTCTTCGATGGGCCCGAGATTTGGGGCGAGGGCGCCGATCCGACGCTGACGGTCTCGATCGATGCCTGGGAGAGCTACCTTGAACACGTGTAAGGTGACATCGCCGCTCATTGCCTCGGCCGAACTGCCGAAATCGCCGGAGGGCGATCCTGTCTTTGCCGAGCCCTGGCAGGCGAACGCCTTCGCCATGACCGTACGCCTGCATGAAAAGGGCGTGTTCTCCTGGCCGGAATGGGCCGAGGCGCTTTCGGCCGAGCTCTACAAGCCTGGTCGCAAGGCGGATGCCAGCGACTACTACGATTGCTGGGTAGCCGCGCTCTCGCGCCTCGTCACCGAGCTCTCGATCGCGTCTGGCCGTGAGTTGGAGCACCTGACGCAGAGCTGGCAGCGGGCGGCGGAAGCGACGCCGCACGGGCACCCGATCGTGCTCGCCAACGACCCTGAGCGGCCCTGATTTCGAAGGCTCCGATCGGCAGGATTTTCGCAAGTTGATCGCAGACGGTTTTTCACGTAGAGGCTGCTAATCTAAACGATCTGGAGCTTGCCGTGGGCGAAACGCGATATCCTTTTTCCTCCATGGAGGCGGCGGCGGAGATGTTCAAAAGAACGCCGCTCGAACGCCTCAGCACATGGTTGGAAACCAAAAGGATGGCCCGGCGGGAGAGAAAAAAGAGACGCCGGCACGCGTTGACGTGCCTGAACGCGCGCGGGCCGGCGACCTTGTCGCCCGACGATATCCCGTTGATGTTCATCACCCACAACGACCTCAAGCTGATGCCGTCGTTCCTGGCGCATTACCGCAAGCTCGGGGTGACGCGCTTCATCTGCATCGACGACGTCTCGTCCGACGGCACGCGCGAATATCTGGTGGCGCAGCCGGACGTCGATGTCTGGTCGTCCATCGTCCGCTTCAAGGAGGCGCGGCGCGGGCGCGAGTGGCGGGAAACGCTGTTCGAGCGCTACGGCACCGGCCGATGGTACGTCAATGTCGATTCCGACGAGTATCTCGTCTATGACGGCTATGAGGAACGCGGACTGAAGTGGCTCATTCCGGCGCTGGAGCGCATGGGCGCCCGCCGCATGCTCGCCCCCATGCTCGACATGTATCCGGTGGATCTCGAGCGCGCCGACGTTGAAAAGCTGGAGCAACAGGCCCCCTGGGAAATTGCCGATCATTTCGATGCCACCGGCTACGCCATGCAGGCGATGAAGCGGGCCTTCAGCGTCAAGGGCGGACCGCGCTATCGCAAGTTCGGAACCGACCTGGAGATGGTCAAGTATCCGCTGCTGTTCTGGGACGGCGAGTGCTGTTTCGGGCCCAGCATCCATCAGCCCTTGCCCTATGACCGGAATTTTCCAGCCGCCATGGGCGTGCTGCTGCATTTCAAGTTCTTCGCCGATTATGCCGAGGTCGTCGATGCGGCGGCGGCAGGCGGGCAGTATTTCGATGCCTCCGCCGTCTATGTGAAGATCAAGGAGAACATCGCAAACGCCGGCGGTCTGCAATTGACGTCGGATGTTTCGGTGCGCTTCACCGGATCGAGGCAATTGCTGGATCTCGGATTTATAACGCGGCTTGAGCGCGCCTGAAGCGCGGCTCGGCGAATAGCTTGGAGTGAGAATGGAGAAGGCGAAACTCGTCGTTCTGTTTCCGGTCTTCAATGGTGCGAAGACCCTGGAAAAGTGCCTGCAGTGCATCGCAGATCAGGATTTCAGGGATTTTCGCGCCATCATCGTCGAGAACAGGTCGACCGACGGTTCGCTGGAGATCGCCAAGGCTTTCGCGGCGAAGGATCCTCGTTTCGAGGTTCTCGAAAACGAGGTCCATCTCAAGGCTGACGAAAACTTCCTCAAGTGCTTCCACCTTGGCACTGAGCTCGGCGAATATTTTTGCCTCAGGGCCTGCGACGACTTTTCGACGCTCGACTACCTGTCGCGCCTCGTCGCCGCCCTGGACGCGGATAAGACCAAGCTGCTCGGGGTTTCGGACGTCAGGCGCTTCAACAACGGCAAGGGACGCCTTGCCAGCCCCAACCGCGACGTCTTCAATTTTGCCCAGCGCGTGCGCGACGGCAACATCCCGCGCAATCTGAGCTATCCTTCCGAATGGGTCTACGGCATCTATCGGTCGCAAGGCAGCCTGGAGATCCTGCTCCGGCGCTATGCGGAGTTCAGCTATCCCTGGACCGGCGCCTCCTACATCGTCACGGAGTTCGTGGTGCGCGATCTCGTCGCCTATGTGGAGGGCCCCGAGTTCCATTTCATCGAGGGTTCGGGATCGGTTCAGCGCTATGGCGCCAAGACCTTCCGGCAGAAGTTTGCCCAGCGCTGGGACTACACCGTCGGCTGCTACCGGCTGAAGGACAAGCTGCCGCCGATGTCGCCGTGGACAAAGTTCCTGCTGTTCCGGATGTTCTGGAACGACGCGCGTCGCAAGACCCGCTACAAGCTGCTCGGCTTCTTCTGATCGGGCGGAGGCGCGCCGGAGAGGGCGCGCCGCGACCTTAACTTCCCGTCGCCTCGCTCTTGTCGAACTGGCGGTAGCATTCGTCGGCCACCTGCTGCAGCAGGCTGCGCGGCACCTCGCCGGTGACGGCGTAGCCGATCGGGCCGTCGATCCAGTAGAAGGTCTCGACGCCGTCGACGCTGTCGATACGGAAACTGGTCTCGCGGTTGTCGTCGTTGCGGCCGAGAAGCACGGTGAGCCTGCGTCCGGTGCCGTCCTCATACATGAACATCGCACCCGCCTTGCCATTGACCGGCAGCAGCCGGCCGCCGACCAGCGAGAAGCCGAGCGAGGAGAGATCGGGGATCGACAGCGGATGGTCGAGGCGTTTTCCGAGCCAGGTGGCGAGATGGCTCTGCTCGTCGGCGCCCACTTCGACGGCGTGGCGCACTTCGCTGGCATAGACCAGGAAGGCTGATTGCGCCTGCCGCGGAAAGCTGTCGGCGGTCTCGATCGTTTGGTTGCCGCCATCGGCGGAAAACAGAGATGGCGCGTAGAGGCCGGTCAGCGCGCCCGCGGCAAAGAGGGCGAGACCGGCGGCGATGGCGCGCAGATGGCCGGTGGCGGATCGCTTGCCCTTGTCCGGGTCCGATTGCGGAAGATCGTTGCGGCGTTTCGATAGCAGGGCGCGGTCGTTTGTGTCGCTGTGGGCGTAGCCGGCGAAGAGCGCACGAAGGTCCACCGCCTGCGCCTGCCATTGCCTGACTTCTTCGGCGCGGGCGGGGTTGCTCTCCAGCCATTGCTCGATCCGTTCGCGTTCCCGTGGGGTCACGAAACCGTCGACATAGGCGTGCAGGTCGTCTTCGGAGACGGTGTTGAGATCTTCCGTCATTTCGGTCTCCGCATGCTGATCACATTGTCGTCCTTCATGGCTTCGGCAAGCTGGCGCCGGGCGCGTGAGAGCCGCGACATCACGGTGCCGATTGGAATGGCCATCATCTCGGCCACGTCCTGGTAGCGGTATCCCTCGATCACCACGAGCATCAGCACCGAGCGGTTTTCCGAGGAAAGGCCGTTCAGCGCCCGTTCGAGCTTGGAGCGTTCGAGCGGGTCGCTTTCGCGGTTCTCCGCCTCGAGCCCCAGATCCTCCTCCAGCGCCACCTGCGGGTGCATGGAGAGGTAGCGGTGCCGGTTGCGGCCGAGATTGGTCATGATGGTGAAGGCCCAGGCGCGCAGGTTGACGCCGCGCCATTGCGCGCGGCGCGAAAGCACCTTCTCCACGCAATCCTGCAACAGGTCCTCGCCATCCGGATCCGAGCGCACGAGGCTGCGGGCATAGCGCCTCAGCGCCGGCACCAGCGCCAGCACGTCCTCTTCGAACCGGTCGGATGCGGGGTTTTCGGCCCCCGCATCCGCATTGCCGCCATTACGGCTTTGCGACATCCCATTCGCCCTTCACGCCATCACCGGTAATGTCACCCATCTTCTTGTCCTTGACGAAGAAATAGAGCGGCATGCCGTCCTTGGCCCACTGTTTCTTGCCGTCCTTGCGCTCGACCAGCGTATAGGCGCCTTCGGCCTTGGCGCTGGCTTCCGCCAGGAAGGGCGGCCAGTTCTTGGCGCAATTGTCGTAGCAGCTGGACACGCCGCCATGGTCGTCCTTGTAGGTATAGAGCGTCATACCGTTTTCCCCGGCCAGTACCTTGCCTTTGGCCGATTCGACTTCCTTGACCGGCGGCGCGGCGAAGGCCGTGACGCTGGCGGCAAGGAGCATGGCGATCGTCAATGGAAACGTTCTCATGGCAATTGTCCTTCCTCAAGATGATTTTCCTATCCGGAAACGGGCGGATGCCTCCTCGTCCCGTTCCGCAAGAGCCGCATGCTTGCAGATCCAACCGTGAGACACGGTGCGCGGGGGATTTATTCCCGGAAAACTGGTGGCTGTTTCGGTTCCGCCATTTCGCTGCCGGAACCGAAGCAAACGGAGCGACCGGCCGCGCGATCGGCAATCGCGCGGCCGGCAAAAGGACGGTGATTTGCTGGAAGCAGCCCGCTGTTCAGGGCAGCAGAACCACGGACCCGGTCGTGCGACGGGCCTCCAGGTCCTCATGCGCCTTGCGCGCTTCAGACAGCGGATAGGTGGTGATGGCGGAGGCGCGAACGATCCCTGCCTGGATCGCGCCAAACAGGTCTCGCGCCGCCGTCTCGTATTCCCTTCGGTCTGCGGTGTAATGCGCGATCGAGGGGCGGGTAACATAGAGCGAACCCTTGGCCGCAAGTAAGGAGACGTCAAGCGGCGGCACCGGGCCGGAGGAGGCGCCGAACGAAACCAGCGTGCCGCGCGGGCGCAGGCAATCGAGCGATTTGGCGAAGGTTTCGGCGCCGACAGAATCATAAACAACATCGACGCCCTTGCCGCCGGTGATCTCGGCGACACGCGCCCGAAAATCCTCCTCGGTATAGAGGATCACATGATCGCAGCCGTTGGCGCGGGCGATCTCGGCCTTTTCGGCGGAGCTGACCGTGCCGATGGTGGTTGCTCCGAGGTGCTTCAGCCACTGGCAGGCGATCGAGCCGACGCCGCCGGCCGCCGCATGAAACAGCACCGTGTCGCCGCGTTTCACCGGAAAACAGCGGCGGATCAGATACTCGACCGTCAGCCCCTTGAAGACGAGTGCTGCGACCTCAAGGCTGTCGAGCGCGTCGGGCAGCGCCAGCGCCCGGGCGGCGGGCAAGTTGCGGTGGGTGGCATAGGCGCCGGGCGGACCGCCGACATAGGCGATGCGTTGGCCGACAGCAAAGCCCGCCACCCCTTCGCCAAGTGCCGTGACGACCCCGACGCCTTCGACGCCGAGGCCGCTTGGCAGCGGGAGGGGGGCGGTGCCGCGGCGATGATAGATGTCGATGTAATTGACGCCGATCGCGAGGTGGCGGATCTGGATCTGGCCGGGCGCGGGGTCGGCCAGTGTCTCGGCTTTGAAAGCGAGCACCTCTGGCGCGCCAAATTCGGAAAATCGGAAGGCTTCAGTCTCGATCGCCATGCTGCTCTCTCCAAGGGATTTCGCGGAATCTGCTTGATTTTTCAGCGTCAGTCGAGAAACCTTTGCGCAAACCGATTTTCCAAAAATGGAAAGCAAATGGACTGGAATGATCTGAAGTTCTTTCTGGCCGTGGCCAATGCGCGGTCGTTGAGTGCCGCGTCGGCCAGGCTCGGTGTGAGCGCATCGACCGTGTCGCGCCGGGTCGAGGCACTGGAAGCGGCGTTGCAGGTCAAGCTTTTCCGGTCCCATCGCGACGGTTACGACCTGACGCCCGCCGGCGAAGACTTGCTGGCGCCGGCTGAGCGCGCCGAGGCGCAGATGCGCGTCTTCGAGCGCACGGCGCGCGAGAAGGACAGCGATCTCGCCGGGCCGGTCCGTATCGACGTGCCGGAACTGCTCGGGCAGGAGGTGCTGTTGCCCGGGCTGGCGGGGCTCCTGCGAAGCCATCCGGAGATCCGCCTTGAGATGCATTCGAGCGTCCGGCCGGTGCGGCTGATCGGTGAGGAGGCGGATATCGTGCTGCGCCTCGTCCGGCCGCAGCAGGGCAATTATCGTCAGCGCAAGATCGGCTCTCTCGCCTTCGGCCTCTATGCAGCACCCAGCTACCTTGAACGCCACGGTACGCCAGGTACGCCGGCTGACCTCTACCGCCACCGGGTGATCGGCTGGAGCGAGGAGTTGAGTTACCTGATCATGGTGGCCTGGGTCGAAACGCTCTGCCCCGGTCTCCAGCCGTCGATGCGTCTCACCTCCCTCGGTGCGCAGATGGCGGCGGTGAAAAACGGGCTAGGGCTTGCCGTGTTGCCCGCCTTTGCGGTCCAGTCGGCAGGGTTCGTGCCTCTGCTGCCGGAGGTGACGCCCTTGGCCCCCGATCTCTGGATGCTGGTCCATGAACAGGCGGCGGAACTGCCGCGGGTGCAACTGGTCAAGGAGGCGGTCATCACGGCGCTGGCGCGCTTCAAGGTGCGGTCGGGCGTGTAGATGCCAAGCGGCTCAAGCCCGGTCGGCGACGAAGCGGGCGAGGGCTGGACCGATCATGGTGATGATCAGAAGGCGGGCGGTCTGCAGCGCCATGACGAAGGAAAGATCGACATTGCTCGATGCGGCAATGACCGCGATCGAATCGAGCCCGCCGGGGCTGGTGGCGAGATAGGCGGTCAGCGGATCGATGCCGACGACCTTGATCAGGAGCACCGCGAGCAGACCCGAGAAGGAGATCAGCACGATAATCGAGATGACCGTCGGCACCAGCGCGCGGCGCGCGTGGATGAGGATCTGGCGGGTAAAGCCCAGGCCGATGTTCCAGCCGAGAGCCGCAAAACAGAGCGCCAGCAGCCATTGCGGCAGCACGGTGGTCATGACGCCGCTGACGTTGAGCACGGCGCCGACGAGGAAGGGCAGCAGGAAGGCGCCGGCCGGCACGCGCAGGAAGCGGCCGGCAAGGGCGGCGCCGAGCCCGACGGCCATGGTCTCGAGGAAGAGCAAGCCGTCGATCGGCGCGAACCAGTGCGTGGTCTGCTCGGCTTCAGCCCCGGTGACCCACATATGCGCCACGACCGTTGCGGTGCTGGCGACGAAGATCACGCGCAGATATTGCATGAAGGCGACGAGGCGGGCGTCGGCGCCGTAGGCATCGGCCATCAAGAGCATGGTCGAGGCGGCACCGGCCGACGAGCCCCAGATCGCCGTCGTGCCCGGCAGGATGCGCATGCGGGTGATCACCCAGCCGCAGAGCGTGCTGACGGCGATGACCGAGAGGATGACGGCGAGGAACAGCGGCCAGTTGCCGGAGAAGGTCACGAGCATGCCCGGCGTCATAGCGCCGGCGATCATCATCGCCAGGATGAACTGCACGCAGAAGAAGAGCTGCCGCGGCAGCCGGATCGTGCCGCCGTTCATGCCGACGAGAACGGCGCCGAGCATCGGGCCCATCAACAGCCCGGCCGGAAGGCCGATGAATTCGAAGAACGAGGCGAGCACAATGGAGATTGCCGAGAGCAGGCACCATTGCAGCCACGGGGCCAGCCGTCCGATGCCGACCTTTTCCGGAGAGGACGCGGCTTTGGGCTTGTCGGTCGTCACGGGCATTCTCCGGCATGACCCCGTAAAGGCGGAGCGGCCATTCGTGGCCGGCCTCGACGGGCTTCGAGCGATGGTCGTCACTACAGCGCCGCGCGTCTTATGGGACGCGCAAAGGTCGCTGTAGCACTTTGAATTACTGCATGTTTGGTCCTTAAATCAGATAGGATTTAAGGAAACATGCAGCGGCGGGATCGCGGCGCCATCAATGTCCCGCTCGTTAGCAACAATGCGGCGTTGCATTCAAGGGGCACGGCAAGAAAGTGCCACTGCTGCCGTCGGCCGGAAACAAGGGGAGCGGTGTCGCCACACTTGCCGGGAAGGCTTGCAGCTGTGTGACGAACGCGCGTTGTGAGAAAAAAACGTGAACAAAAGATCTCTGGCTCGGGTAGCGCGACAGATGCGGTCAGGCAAAAAGATATTGATTTTGCGTGGCAATTTCGTGAATTGCCGCGGAGTGCTCGCCAACCTGCCGTCACAGGGGCCGTGCAGCCCATAAATCCGGGCTTGCGTGTGCCGCCCGAATCCTGACACTCAAGCCCATGCAGTTCGCACCGCAACAGGATGAGGCCCTCAAGGCCGTTTCGCAGTGGCTGAAAGAGGGCCGCTCGCCGCTCTTCCGTCTGTTCGGCTATGCCGGCACCGGCAAGACGACGCTGGCCCGGCACTTCGCCGAACATGTCGATGGCGACGTGCTGTTTGCCGCCTTCACCGGCAAGGCCGCGCAGGTGCTGCGCTCCAAGGGTGCCAGCAACGCCAAGACCATCCACTCGCTGATCTATCGTCCGCGCGGCGAGGAGGAGGTTTCCGATGAGGAAACCGGCAAGACCTCGATCGCGCCGATGTTTGCGATCAACCGCCAGAGCCCGGTCGCCAAGGCCGCGCTGATCATCGTCGACGAATGCTCGATGGTGGACGAGGCGCTCGGCAAGGACCTGATGAGCTTCGGCACGCCGATCCTCGTGCTCGGCGATCCCGGGCAGCTGCCGCCGGTATCCGGCGGCGGCTACTTCACCAACCAGGAGCCGGACTATCTGCTGACCGACATCCATCGTCAGGCGCGCGACAATCCGATCATCCAGCTCGCCATGCAGGTGCGCGAAGGCAACGAGATCATGCATGGCGACTACGGCACCACGCAGGTGATCGGTCGCGGGCAGGTGAACCAGGAGCTGGTGCTGGAGGCGGACCAGGTGCTTGTCGGCACCAACAAGACCCGCCGGCGCTACAACCAGCGTCTGCGCGAACTCAAGGGCTTCACCAGCGACTATCCGCAGTCCGGCGACAAGCTGGTCTGCCTCAGGAACGATCCGGCCAAGGGCTTGCTCAACGGTTCGCTGTGGCAGGTGATGAGCTCGTCGAAGGAAACGGTGAAGCCCGGCATCAACCTGATGATCCGGCCTGAAGACGACGACATGGATCGCGGTGCGGCCAAGATCAAGCTGTTGAAGGCAGCCTTCGAGGACGTCGAGGGCGAGATCCCCTGGACGACGCGCAAACGCTACGACGAGTTCGACTACGGCTATGCTCTGACGGTGCACAAGGCGCAGGGCTCGCAGTGGAACAATGTCGTGCTGTTCGACGAGAGCTGGGCCTTCCGCGATACCCGCGAGCGCTGGCTCTACACCGCGATTACCCGTGCTGCCGAGCGGCTGACGATCGTTCGCTAAGGGCGGCTACGGAAGGGGTGCGACGTTGCCGATCAACAGGATCATCGTGTCGAGGCCTTTTGTCAGCATAGTGGACGCGATTTCGGCTGGCGGATACAACCCGTTTCTCTGCCAAGCGACACGTGGATTCCGCACCGCCCTGTTTGCTGCTAATATCATAGCTTCACCACCGGTTGTGGAGGGCAAAATGTCTCGGGCTCGCTTCCTTTCCGTCGCCGCATTCTCAATAGGCTTTGCAACGACGATCCACGCAGCGCCTATCAACATGACAAACAGTCCGTCCTGGACCAGCCCCACCGCTGCAAATCCATAGGACCTGGCTCTGGTGGCAGAGACCAAGAAGCCGCTGGTGAAATCGCCGTCGGTCAAGGCTGGAGCAACCGGCCCACAGACCACGGTCGGCTCTGCTGAACTGACTGCCCAGGAATGTGAGCGCGTTGGCGGTGTCGTGACGGGCAACGGTGACCCTAACTGCAAATCGAACCAGCGGTGCAAGACGACGCTGAGCAATGGCGACATCCGCTCGGTATGTATCGACGAAGCAAATTAGGCTCACCAGTCCGGGCTTTTGACCTACTGCATGTCTCCTTAAATCGAGCTCGATTTAAGGACAAAGACATGCAGAAAATCAAAGTGCTACAGCGACCTTTGCGCGTCTGATAAGACGCGCGGCGCTGTAGGCGGCAAGCTGGATAAGGCCGGCCGCATAACGGACGATTATCGCTTGGTCGCCATCCACAGCACGTGGCGCGCACCGCCACGCTTGCCATTGGCGCGCACATTGACCTCGTCGGTGGCAAAGCCGACCTCACGCAATCGCCGCGTAAAAGCGCTGTCCGGCGCCGAGGACCAGACGGCAAGCACGCCGCTGGGCCGCAGCGCCGCCTGGGCGGCGCGAAGCCCGGTATGGCTGTAAAGGCTGTCGTTGGAGGGGCGCGTCAATCCGTCCGGGCCATTGTCGACATCGAGCAGGATGGCATCGTAGGCGGCCTTCTTCGAGCGGATCAGCGCGCCGACATCGCCGACATGGATATCGACGCGGGGATCGTCGAGCGTGCCCTTGTGAAGATCAGCCATGGGGCCGCGCGCCCATTCGACGACGGCCGGCACGAGCTCTGCGACGACGACGTTGGCATCGTCCGGCAGCACGGCGAGGGCCGCTCGCAATGTGAACCCCATGCCGAGGCCGCCGATCAGCATGCTCATGTTTTTCCGGCCGGCGATCCGCTCGTGGGCGAGCGTCGCCAGCGCCTCTTCCGAGCCGCTCAGCCGGCTGTTCATCAGTTCGGTCGAGCCGAGCATGATGGAAAATTCCTGGCCACGCTGCTTCAGGCGCAACTCGTCATCGTCTCCGGGAATGGTGGCTCGGTCTAGCTGGATCCAGGGAAGCATCGGGGTATCTCACTTGCGTCGTTTAGAGCATTTCACTGTTTCATTGAAACAGTGAATTGCTCCAACTGTTTGAAATTGCGCAATTCCGGACGGAAAACCGTTTCACACTTTTCCTGGAATTGCTCATAAGCGCCTCGTAACATGAGCGCGGCGTCGAAGACATCCCATTGTCGACGATCCCGAGAGAAACGCGCCCAAACCGGCGGCGCGACGGGCCACCGAACGGGCTCTGGCGGTTCCGCATCCAGACGCAGCGGCGCTGCGCCACGCGTCCAGGCGAAGACGAAAACCGCCGTAAGGTGCTTCGGTTACTCCGCCGAGATCATTCCGGCGAGTACGGCCTTGGCGATTGCCTGGAAGCGGTTGTTGGCGCCGAACTTGCGGATGATGCCGGCTTCGAGCGTGAGCGCCGCGGCGACGTCCATCTCCATCAGGCCGGCGATGCGCGGGGCCGGATAACCGTCGGCCATGAAGGTCAGACACTCGCTCTCGATCGGGGAAAGGTGGACATGGTCATCTTCATCGGTCGCGGTACCGCTGCCATCGCTGCTTTCGAGCAGCTCGGTGATGCGCTGCATCTGGCGGCGCAGGTTCGCCTGCTGGGCGGCAAGTTCCCGGCGCCGCGCCAGCAGCGCCTCGCGAAACAACTGGTCGGCGTCTGCCTGTTCTTCGGTGCCGGCAAGGCCGGTCAGAAGCTCCAGGATGGCGGCGATCGGCATGTCGATCTCCCGACAGGCGTTGATGACAGCCATGCGGCGGATGTGTTCTTCATTGTAAACCCGCATCGGCCCCATGCGCGCGGCGGTCAGCAGGCCTTTCTCCTCGTAGAAATGCAGGGTGCGGTGGGTGACGCCGAAGGCATCGGCCATATCGGCGATCGCCAGCGGGGCCGTCGGATCATGATGGGGAAGGGGAAGGATGGGCAGGAAGCCGACGCGTTCGGGCGCGGCGAGCATGCCTTCGTATTTCCAGTGGTCTCGCGGCATATCGATTGTCCCCGGTCTACAGGCCGCGTCTATCCGGCGCGTTGTCTCTGTAACGTTTGATTTTCCGCATATTTGACCTGAATCGAGGCCGACCCAGGGTGTAACAGTCCGCGTCCGGAAGCGGCGGCGATCACCGGGTCTCATAGGTGCGGACCGCGTCCGCGTGCTGAGGCACTCGTTGACCGACAACGACAATGCCTGCTGCTCGGCTGGGGCACCCCGCGTGGACCACGCGGTTCTACTCAGGACTTCGATGCTTGCCTGACGAGCAACCAGGCATCCATTCCCAACGCATGCGTGCACCGTATACGCGAATCAAATATATGACCAGTCTTTAATATTGGTAGGCTGACGACCGTTTTCCCCGCCTGGTGGTGCCGCTGCCGCTGCACGGCTCCCTACTGCCTGTCTCCTTAAATCGATCTCGATTTAAGGGCCAAGACATGCAGAAAATCAAAGTGCTACAGCGATCTTTGCGCGTCTGATAAGACGCGCGGCGCTGCAGGCCGCTCCAGGAAAACATGCAGTGATTCAAAGCGTTACGGTGAGCTTGCCGCGTCCTCGAAGATGCGGCGCATGCGGTCACGAGGTCAGTGGCCGATAACCTTGAGCGGGCTGTTGGAGCTCAGGATGAACAGCGGTTCGTCCCCGCGCAACGGCGACAGCTTCTGCTGGCAGGACCAGGCTTCCTCGAAGGCACCCCGGGTCAGGTGCTTGCGATAGCGCTGGGTAGCGGCCATGCAGCCCATGAGGGGGCTTTCGATCTGCTCCTGGCGGGCGTGCTCGTAGATCTCGCCGTCGAGCGAAAACAGTTCCGACGCCAGCGACATGCTCTCGTAAAGCAGGTCCGGCTCGGACGCGAGCCGCTTCCAGGTAATGAAGTCCTGGCGCAGCGGCACGTTCTCGCCATCATGCGAGAGGGTGACGCGGATGCCCTGCGCCGGCGCATCGTACCAGGTCACCTGCACGGTGAACGACAGGGCGGAATTGCGCGAAACGGGTCGACCGGTGTCGCCGTCGGTGGCGCGGGCCAGCGTCTTGTGGCGCTGGGCCGCAAGGCGAAGCGCCGTGGCAAACGCTTTTGCATCTTCGTTTTCGGCGCCGGCCATCTTCACCTGAACCGAGGGCAGTACCCGCTCGGTCGCGTGGCGCGCGTTGAAGAGTTTTGCCTGCGCGTCGATGTCCAGCGTCATTTCCTGCGAGGGCATCGGCGCGAAAAGGAGCAGCGGCAGCACGGTCAGCACCGAGAGCGGCGACGAGAAGGGCGCCGGCGGCCAGGCGGGCCGGTGCCCGGCAAAGCGCCGCTTCGTCAGTTTCGGCTGGCGGGGCGAGGCTGCCGCTTGATGCTCTTCCTCGTTGCGGGCGCGCTGGTACTCCGGAACATAGGTTCCCTTCGGAATGGCGATCCGCCATTCGTCATCGGCACCGTCGCCCTCGTAGAAAGCCTTGAGCAGCTTGCGCAATTTGCCGGCGTGCACCCGCACAAGCGGGTCGCTGTCGGCGTTGAAGGCCTGGGGCCGCTCGAAGACGTCGATCGCGATCGAGTAACCCTTGAGCTGATGGCCTTCGCCGGCCATCTCCTTCTCGACCACATAGGTGAGGAAGGCCCTGAGGCGCTCTGAACGCGCGAAAGCCTTGCTTTCGAGGATACGACGGAGGGCCCGTCGAATCGTCTCGTCGCAGGGTCTTTCGACCGTCGTCATCCGTTCTTGCTCCAGTGTCATGTGAACTAAAATCTATGAAATGCGATCGCGGCGCGGGCTGGGCCATTCGATCTGATTCGGAAAGTTAAGCCCTAAAAAGGTGGTTGTCAGGGGTGTAGACGCCAAATTTGAGTTTTTTCTGAAATAAACGTAAAAATTGCGCCGGTTCTCCCTGTGGCAGATGGTAGCGGAAGTCCAGTCGGCCATTTTCGCCGCTCGTGATTGAGCCTTCCCGCATATTAGAGACGTCGATTGTCAAGACTTGGTCAAGACAAGGCGGGCAAACGAACCGCGCGCAAACGCCGCATCGCTCCCCTGCGACCCCGTTGGAATTGCTGCATAATCGGACCTCAAACTGTTTTCGGTTTCAGCAATTATGCAGTAGAACATTGCAACCACATTGCCTGCGTCTGGGTCCGCCTTGGGGCCCGCTTTCTGGAAAGTTCAGACATGCCTGCAAAACTGTCCGTGAATCTGAATGCCGTCGCAATGCTCCGCAACCGGCGCGATCTGCCGTGGCCTTCCGTCACCGCGCTTGGCCGCATCGCGCTCGAAGCGGGGGCTGCCGGTCTCACCGTGCACCCGCGTCCCGACCAGCGCCACGTCCGCTTCAGCGATCTGCAGCCGATCCGCGACCTGATCGACCAGGCGTTTCCGGAGACGGAATTCAACATGGAAGGCTATCCGAACGAGGAATTCCTCGGCCTCGTGGAGATGCATCGGCCGGAGCAGGTGACACTGGTGCCCGACGATCCGGCGCAGGCGACCTCGGACCACGGCTGGGATTTCCGCAAGAACCACAACCTGCTCGGCAATGTCGTCGGCCGGCTGAAGAAGAAGGGTTTTCGCGTTTCGCTGTTTGCCGATGGCGACGAGGATACGGAGGCCTTGCGGATTGCCAAGGAAACCGGCGCCGATCGCATCGAACTCTACACCGGCCCCTATGGCGGTTGCTATGACGACCCGGACAAGGCCGAGAAGATCGCCGCCGAACTTGGCCGCACGGCTGCGATTGCCGCAAGCCTCGGGCTCGACGTCAATGCGGGCCACGACCTGACGGTGGCCAACCTGCCGTTGCTCGCCCGGCACATCCCCGATCTTGCCGAAGTCTCGATCGGTCACGGCCTGACGGCCGATGCGCTGGAATACGGTATGGCCGAGACGGTGCGCCGCTTCCGTCGCGCCTGCGGGCAGGAGGTCTGAGGCGACATTTGCGCCCTAGTTCTTGCGCGGCAGCAGCGCCTTGCGGAAACCCGAGCGATGCCATGAAGGATCTCTTCGTCGTCACCCACACGGAATCCGTCCATCACCTGGAAGGCAAGGTGGGTGGCTGGTACGACACGGATCTGACAGCGCGCGGCATGAGGGATGCGCAGGCGACGGCCGAACGGCTGGTGGCTTTGGTTGGCGGAAGGGACGTGGAAATCCATAGCTCCGATCTGCGCCGCGCCACCCAGACGGCCGATGCGATAGCAAGGCGCTTTCAACGGCCGGTGATGGAAACCGCCGATCTCCGGGAAATCAGCTATGGCGTTGCCGGTGGCAGGCCCCAGGCCTGGCTCGATGCGCGCTACACCCCGGCGTCGGATGACAATCGGCTCGATGATCCCTGCGGGATCGATGGCGCAGAAACCCGGCGCGAGGTGGCGCTGCGCGTCTTCCCTTGCGTCGACGCCATCGTCGCGCGGCCCTGCCAAACGCAGATCATCGTCACCCACGGCTTCACGCTGACGCTGGTGCTTGCCGCCTGGATGAAGATCCCGATCGGCGCCACTGGCTTCCTGAGTTTTCCGGCAAAATCGGGAAGCATCACGCATCTGCGCCAGGACGATTTCTTCCGAAACCGGGCGGTTGTCGGTCTTGCGGATGCGTCACACCTCAATTCATAAGCCTCGCCGATCCGAAAATATCATCTGCAGAAACCGGCGTTTTTTTCGGTTGATGTTGCGACTGGTGCGCGCAGGCCTGCGGCAAGACTGCTATAGGTCGAGTCTTTCCTTCCCTTGTGTGCAGCCAATGACATTTCAGACCAGTTTCCGCGAGCGCATCGTTCTCTATGCGCTTCTGACGTCGCTGACCTCGATCAGCATCGATGCGCTTTTGCCGGGCCTGCGCCAGATCGGGGTCGATCTTGGCGTTCGGCCGCCACTTTCGACCCAGCACATCATCTCGCTTTTCATCCTCGGCATGGCGTTTGGCGAGCTGCTGCTGGGGCCGCTCTCCGATGCGATGGGGCGGAAGAGGGCGCTTGTTCTGGGGCTTGGCGTCTATGCGCTCGGAACGATCATCGCCATGGCGGCCGGCTCGCTCGAGATGGTGATTCTCGGCCGCTTCCTTCAGGGCGTCGGGGTCTCGGGGCCGAAGATTGCGACGCGGGCGATGATCCGCGACCAGTTCGAAGGTGACGCCATGGCGCGTGTGATGTCGTTCATGTTCACGCTGTTCATTCTCGTGCCGATGCTGGCCCCGACGCTCGCGCAAGGGATCATCACCGTCGGTGGCTGGCGTAGCGTCTTTGCGGTCTATCTAGCGGCGGCGGGACTTCTCGGCATGTGGCTGGTGGTGCGCCAGCCGGAAACGTTGCCGCTAGAGAAACGCATTCCCTTTCGCCCGCGGCTCCTCGTGTCGAACGGGCGGCGTATCCTCTCAAACCGGCGCGTGACACTGCTGATCCTGGCGACTGGGCTCGTCTTCGGCGCGCAGCTCCTCTATCTCAGCACAGCGGCGGACCTGTTCTTCGACGCCTACGGGATCGGGCAGACCTTTCCCCTCTATTTTGCCATGCTGGCGACCGGCATCGGGCTTGCATCGTTCCTCAATGCCAAGCTCGTGCAGCGCTTCGGTTCGGAGGCGATGGCGCGATATGGCTTCATCGGCCTGGCGGTGGCGGGGCTCGCGATGCTGGCTGCTTCGACCTTCTGGGCAGGCAGGCCGCCTCTTGCCGTGCTGCTGGTACTCGGCTTTGCGGCCTTCTTTGCGATCGGGGTGCTCTTCGGCAACCTGAACGCCATGGCCATGCGCTCGCTGGGGCAGGTGGCGGGCCTCGGGGCGTCGTTGATCGCCTCCGGCTCGAGCCTGATCGCGACCCTGTTCGCGATCGCATTCGGCGCCTTCTACGACGGCACGACGCTCAATCTTTCCGCCGGGTTCTTTGTCGCCGGAACCAGCGCGCTCGTGCTTGCGGAGATCGCGCTGCGGGCAGATGCCTCGCCGGTGGAGGCCGTACGCTAAGCCAGGCAAGATCCGAGCGGACCGTGCGGCAGGCGCGGCCCTGCGCACGGCCCGTCCAGCCCCTTGGGAAATGGGAAACAAGCCCAGGGGAACCCGCAAAGCATGGTCGCGATCCGTCCGTGCACGTCGTTTTCGCAATGCCGTCCCGTATTGTCCGCTACGGCAACCCTAGCCGTTGTAGACGACTGAAATCTTGTTTCCGGATGGATCGCGCATGTAGGCGGAGTACCAGTCGGGCCCATAGTGCGGACGCGGCCCGGGTGCGCCTTCGTCCGCCCCGCCATTGATGATGGCGGCCTGGTAGAAAGCATCCACCTCCGCGGGCGACTTGGCCATGAACCCGACCATGGAGCCGTTTCCGGCGGTCGCCGGCTCACCGTCAAAAGGTTTGCAGACCCACAGGACAAAGCCTTTGCCGGTTCCGCCTTCGGAATAGGCGCGCCAGTCCGGAAACTCTATGTGCTTGCTCCATCCGATGGTCGCGAGAATTGCGTCATAGAAGGCATTCGAGCGGGCGCAGTCCAAGGCACCCACGGTCAAATAAGCGCTCATAATGTCCCCTTTCTCCGGTGGTGAAGGTGGGGAATGCATAGCGTGTCATACTGAACATAACAAGAACAAATGTGGCGACGGCGACTGACAAGATCCTGCTGCCGGGGCGGAAGACGCAATTGGGCATCTCCCTCGTCGCAATCTGGGAGCCCGGCACGGATGGCCGGGCTCGCGTCGTTTCGGACCGGATTCCTTCCTCAGCCGGCAAGTCTCGCCTTGCTCGCTTCCAGGAAAGCGCCGAGCTTTACCGGCGTTGCACCCGTCAGAGACGTCACGTCGTTCGTGACCATGTTGATATGGCCTTCGCGGGTGTTGGCGTCGAAGGAGACGACGATCGGGATGAGGAAGTCCGGCAGGCCGGCGCCCTTCAGGCCACCCGCGAGCGCCTCGTCCGAGATGTGCACGACATCAAGCCGCTTGCCGGTCGCCTTGGCGACGAGGGCCGCGATCTCGTCGGTCGAGCGCAGCTCGCCGCCGGTCAACGTATAGGTGCGGCTCTCGTTCACAGCTGAGGCAAGCGCAGCGGCGGCTGCCCTGGCGGCATCGGCGCGGGCGATGTGGGCGAGGCGGCCTTCGCCGGACGAGGAATACCATTGCCCGGTCTCAAGCGCGTGCGGCAGGGCCATGAACAGGTTCTCCATGTACCAGCCGTTTCGCAGGATGGTGTAGGGGATGCCGGTCGCCTTGATGGCGTTTTCGGTGCCGAGATGATCGGGCGCGAAGGGGATCACCGATGTCTCGGGGCTGGGCATGGAGGTGTAGAGGATATGCTTGGCGCCGGCCTTCTTCGCAGCTGCCACGGCGGCGAGGTGCTGCTTCAGGCGCTTGCCCGGCTGATCCAGCGCATCGGTCGAGATGATCAGGATCCGGTCGGCGCCGGCAAAGGCCTTGTCGAGCGAGGCCGGGTCGTCGAAATCGGCGACGCGGGCCTGAACGCCCTTGGCCGTGTAGTCGGCAAGCTTGGCCGAGTCACGGCTGGTGGCGATGATCCGGGTCGGCTCGACGCCGGAGCCAAGAAGCTGGTCGAGCACGAGCTTGCCGAGCTGGCCGGTCGCGCCGGTGACGAGCAATGTATCGGACATGGTCTTTCCTTTTCCTCTAAACCTGAGACGGGATGGCAGCGGGAGATCGCCCGCACTTTCCTCGCTCGTCGTTGATGCCGGCGGCCCGGGAGGTCGCGCGGCACATGGTCTCTTTTTGAGACTTGCTCTTATCTCGTAATCTCGGTACAGCTGTAAAGGAGGCAGTTTTTTCTGCTGTGGTTACAGGAAGGGTACCGCCTATGAACAAGCTGACCGGGGATGTGAAGGGCAAGCGCGTGGCCATCGTCTGCGGCGTTCCGATGGACATGGAGAACTGCCCGGTGCGCGACGTCATGGACAATATCGGCGGCAAGTGGAACTCGCTGATGATCCTGTCGCTGGCCGACGGTCCCTTGCGTTTCTCCCAGCTTCGCCGGCTCATCCCCGACATTTCCCAGCGCATGCTGACCCAGACGCTGCGCGACCTGCAGCGCGACGGCTACATCCACCGCACCGTCTACCCGACCCAGCCGCCGAGCGTGGAATATGCACTGACCGATCTCGGCCGCTCCCTGCTTGGCCTGCTCAAGCATTTCGTCGACTGGTCGTTGGAAAACCACGGAGCGATCCGCGCGGCACGCGAGGTGTACGACGCGGAGGCGTAGGGCTGTAGCAGCCGAATCCACCGCAGGGCTAGTCCGTTGCGCATGCGGCGCTCTCGTTGCGGGCCATCGCTAGCGGAGTTTGCCCCTCACCCTAGCCCTCTCCCCGCGGGCGGGGAGAGGGGACGTGGACGACGGCTGCGTTCCCGGCCGGGGCCTGCTGTCGAGAAGGTCGTGACTGAAAATCGTGAGGTGGAGCGAGCAGGTGCCACGGGTCTCCTTCGCCCCGCCTGCGGGGAGAAGGTGGCCGGCAGGCCGGATGAGGGGCGGTTGTGAGGCGCGACGCGCGACGTCGTGTCCTGTCTTGCAGACTTGCGCTAGCGCCTTGAATTTCCCTATAGTTTCGTCGACTTCCTACTCACCTCGGGGACCCATGAAGACACTTGATATCGGCATTGCGGGCGCTGGCCCGGCGGGGCTCGCGGCGGCGCTGATGTTGTCGCGGCAGGGGCATCGGGTGGAAATCCTCGAACGCTTCGACGTGGCCTCGCCGGTCGGTTCCGGCCTGATGCTGCAGCCGACGGGACTGACGGTGCTGAACGCGCTCGGCCTGCTGCCGTCCATGCTTGCCCTCGGCAGCCGGATCGACCGACTCTATGGCGCCGACGCAAAATCCGGCCGCACTGTTCTCGACGTGCGCTACGACGCAATTGCCGGTGGCCGCTTCGGGCTGGCGGTGCAGCGGGCGGCGCTTTTCAACACGCTGCATGATGCCGTGATCGCCGCCGGTTTGCCGGTTCGCACCGGCGTCACGCTCGCTGATGTTCGAATGGCCGGTGGCAAGGCCGTGCTTCTGGATGCAGAGCGGCGGGAGACGGGCGCCTATGATCTGGTGATCGACGCGAGCGGTGCGGGCTCGACGCTATCGGCCGGTTCCACTGTCGCGCCCAAGGTTCGCGAGCTCACCTATGGTGCCTTCTGGGCGACGCTCGACAGCGAAGGGCTCGTCCATGATCCTCACGCCCTGGTGCAGCGCTACGACCAGGCGCGGGTGATGATCGGCATCCTGCCGGCGGGCAGGGCGCGGGTCGGCGAGAAGGCGCGCGTCGCCTTCTTCTGGAGCCTGAGGGTCGCGGATGCGGACGCGGTGCGCATTGCCGGGCTTGAGCGCTGGAAGGCGCGTATCCTCGACTACTGGCCGGATTGTGCGCCCTTGCTCGATCAGGTCGCCGACTGGGAGCAACTGACGCTGGCGCGTTATGCGCATCGCACCATGCGCCCGCCCGTCTCCGGCCGTATCGCCTTCGTCGGCGACAGTGCCCATTCGACGAGCCCGCAGCTCGGGCAGGGGGCCAACATGGCGCTTCTCGACGTGGCGGCGCTGGCGCATGCGCTGGAGACCGCGCCGGATCTTGATTGCGCCCTTGCCACCTATGCTGCCGCGCGGCGCAATCATGTCGCGCTGTTCCAGCTTCTCTCGCTGGCCTTCACGCCGTTCTACCAGTCGGACTCGGCGCTGCTCGCCTGGCTGCGCGACCGGCTGGTCGCGACGATCGCCCGCACGCCGCCGATGCAGGCGCTGCTCGCCTCGATCGTCTCGGGCACGCTGATCGACCCCTTCGCGTCGGCCGGGCTTGCCGAATGCGATTGGCAGGCGTTGGGCGCGCGCCCGGACGGCCTGTTCCGGTCCGCCTCGGATGCGATTTCCGCCTGAGGCAGTCGGCGAATCCTGTAACGAGAGGGCCGGATGGAGGGATGGAGAAATTGCGATGACCGAAAGCGTGGCGGCCATACTGGTGCATGTTCCCGACACGGAAGCGGGACTCGCCTGGTATCAGCGTGCTTTCCCAACGGCCGAACGCCAATGGCTTCAGGCGTTCGACTTCGCCTATCTCAAGGTCGGCACGGTGGATCTCGAAATCGTTCAGGCGGACGAGAAGGTGGCGAGTGGTGCCGCAGGTTCCGTCGTCTACTGGGCGGTCGAGGACTTCGACCGGGCGCTTGCCCATTTCGAAGCGCTCGGCGCACCTCTCTATCGTGGACCGATGGCGATCCAGGAGGGGCTCTGGATGTGCCAGGTGCGCGATCCCTGGGGCAATTGCATCGGCCTTCGCGGTCCAAGATCTGGACACAAGGGAGAGGAAGCCTGATGCCGGATGGTCCCGTCACCTGTGAAATCCGCTACCGGCTCGCGCAGGGCCGGATGACGGAGTTCGATGCCTATGCCCAAACCTGGATGACGCTCATCGAGCGTCACGGCGGCACGCACCACGGCTATTTCATCCCGCGCGAAAAGCCCGAGGGCATCGGCACGAGCTTTCCGGGTGTCGGCGAGGAGGGCGCCGGCGATGTCGCCATCGCGCTCTTTACCCTTCCGGACGAGGCGGCTTACCGCCGCTATCGCCGTGACGTTGCCAGCGATCCGGACGGCATCGCTGCCAATACACGTTACGCGGACGATCCGCCGTTCATCAGCTACGAGCGCATCTTCCTGCAACCGCTGCCAAGAAAATGACTGGACGCAAAGCGGAGGGCGGATTGCCCGCCCTGCGTTTGCACCCGTTTCTCGGTTCTGTTCAGGCAGCCCGTGCCAGCGCGGCGTCCATCAGCGCGAACTCGACGGCGGCGTCCGCGTGGATCGCGGTGGAATCGAAGCCCGGCAGCGGCAGGGCCCTGGGGTCGAGGGTCAGGCAGATCTCGGTGCAGCCGAGGATGACGGCGTCCGCGCCTTCCGCCTCGGCCTTGTCGATCAGGTTGATCAACGCCCTGCGGGAAGAGCGCAGCACCTTGCCGGCGCAGAGTTCGTCAAAGATGACGTTGTGGACGAGCGTCCGGCCATCCGCGTCCGGCACCATGATGTCGATGCCGTGGCTCCGCATGCGCTCTGCGTAGAAGCCGTGCTCCATGGTATAGCGGGTGGCGAGCAGCAGCGGCTTGCGGCTGCCGGCGGCCTTGAGGCGAAGGGCCGTCTCGTCGATGATGTTGATCAGCGGGATGTCGACGGCCGCCTGCACCGCGTCTGCGATCAGGTGCATGGTGTTGGTGCAGATCAGCACGCAATCGGCGCCGGCCGCTTCCAGGCCGCGGGCGACATCGGCAAGCCGCTTGGCGGCATCATCCCAGCGGCCGGCCTTCTGCAGGTCGACGATCGACTGGAAGTCGACGGAGTGCAGCAGCACCTCGGCCGAATGCAGGGCGCCCAGACGCTCGCGAACGGCCTCGTTGACCATGCGATAATAGACTGCCGAGCTTTCGAAGCTCATGCCGCCGATAAGACCGATCTTGCGCATCGCCATTCCTCTTTCCCTTTATGGCGCGCCGGGGCACGCCGTTGTTCGATGGCCAGAACTATGCGGCCGAAGCCGCCGGAATGGTTCGCTTTGTTCGCGAGAGGAATGCCGTTCGGCGCGAAAAATTTGCGCATAGAGGTAAATTTGTGCAAATATATACGGCATTGAATCGCAATGGGTGGAGGGATCGGCGTGCTTGACGAGAGAGACAGGAAGCTGCTTGGGCTGTTGCAGCAGGATGCCAGCGTCGCGGTCGGCGAATTGGCAGAGCGGGTCAATCTTTCGCTTTCCGCCTGTTCGCGCCGCATCCAGCGGCTGGAGGAGGCAGGTTACATCGCCCGGCGCATCGTCGTGCTCGATCGCGAGCGCATGGGCGTGCCGACGACCGTCTTCGCGCTGATCAAGACGGCGCATCATTCGGACGAGTGGATCGAGACGTTCCGCCGCGCGATCAGCGATATCCCTGAAATCGTCGAGGCACATCGGTTGACGGGGAACTATGACTATATCGTCAAGGTCGTGCTGCCGCGCGTCGAGCACTACGACGTGGTCTACAAGCAGATCGTGCGAAAGGTGGAGCTCTTCGACGTTTCCGCCTCGATCTCGATGGAAATCCTGAAGAGCGGCACGGCGGTGCCGGTCGATTATGCGGAGTAAGAATCAATGACGGATGAGGCAAACGACGCGAGCATGGCGAACGAAGGCGACGTTGCCGATGCGCTTGTGGTGGTCGATGTTCAGCGCGCCTTCATCGCCGGACCGGAGGCGGTGCCCGGCCACGTCGACCTTCAGCGTGCCGTCGGTCTTCTGCTGAAAAAGGCTCGTGCGGCAGGCGTGCCGGTGATCTTCCTGCAGAATGACGGACCCGAGGGTGCCTCCGACGAGCCGGAGACCGACGGCTGGCAGCTCTTCTTTTCGGCGGAGGCGGAAGAGGCGGTGGTGCGCAAACTGAAGGACGACGGTTTCGATGGCACCGACCTTGAGGATCTGTTGCGGGAGCGAGAGATCGAAACGATCGCAATTTGCGGCATGCTCTCGGAGATGTGCCTGGCGGCGACGGCCCGCACGGCGATCGCCAAGGGCTTCACCGTGATCCTCGCCAACGACGCCCATGCCACCTATGACGTGCCGCCCGGTCCCGGCCGCTCGCCGATGGTGCCGGCGCGTCTGGCCGCGCGCGCGGCCGAATGGTCGCTCGGTGACGAGATCGTGCTGGTGGACGCGGCCGACGAGATCACCTTCGCGACAAGGCCTTGATCGCCGGCCGTTCTTGACTTTTTGCAAGGGTGACATGAGGTGGCTGCGCTTGTCCTTGCTGACCACAACCCCAATCTCGTGGCATGTCCAATAGAAGGCCGGCTGGGAGCCAGCTGGAAGCAAACATGCAGGACAGGCATCATGTGGTCGTCGTTGGCGGCGGGTTCGGCGGATTGCAGCTCGTCAAAGGGCTCGCCGGCGCGCCGGTTCGCATCACCCTCATCGACCGGCGTAACCACCATCTTTTCCAGCCCTTGCTCTATCAGGTGGCAACGACGCTGATCGCCACCTCGGAAATCGCCTGGCCGATCCGCAGCCTTTGGCGCGACCGGCCGGAGGTGACGACGCTGCTCGGCGAGGTGACGGATGTGGACGCGGCCGAAAAGGCGGTCGTTCTCAGGGACGGCAAGCGCATCGGCTACGATACGCTGGTGTTGGCGACCGGGGCGACGCATGCCTATTTCGGCCATGACGAATGGGAGCCCTTCGCCCCCGGCCTGAAGACGCTGGAGGACGCGACGACGATCCGCCGCCGCGTGCTGCTCGCCTTCGAGCGCGCCGAGCTGGAAGAGGATCCGGATGCCCGCGCAGCGCTCCTGACCTTCACCGTCATCGGTGCCGGCCCGACGGGCGTCGAGCTTGCCGGCATCATCGCCGAGATGGCGCATCGCACGCTTCCAGACGAATTTCGCCGCATCGATACGCGGCAAACGCGCGTGCTCCTGGTCGAGGCGGGTCCGCGCATTCTCGCTGCGTTCAGCGAGGATCTCTCGGCCTATGCGGTCAAGGAACTGGAGCGCCTCGGCGTCGAGGTTCGCACCGGCACGCCGGTGACATCCTGCACCGAAGAGGGCGTGATGATCGGCGAGGAATTCGTCGGCAGCCGCACGCTCGTCTGGGCCGCGGGCGTCCAGGCGTCACCCGCTGCCCGCTGGCTGGATATCACGGCTGACCGCGCCGGCCGGGCGATCGTCGGCGCCGATCTGACTGCGCCCGATCATCCCGATGTCTTCGTCATCGGCGACACGGCTTCGGTTACCTATGACGGCGGCAAGCCGGTGCCGGGCATTGCGCCCGCCGCCAAACAGCAGGGCGCCTATGTGGCCGACGTCATCCGCGCGCGGCTTGCCGGCGACAAACCGCCCGCCGATTTCCGCTACCGCCACCAGGGCAGCCTTGCCACCATCGGCCGCCGCGCCGCGATCATCGATTTCGGCCGGTTCAAGCTGAAGGGCGCGCTTGCCTGGTGGATCTGGGGCATCGCCCACATCTACTTCCTGATCGGCACGCGCAGCCGCTTCGCCGTCGCCTGGAGCTGGTTCTGGACCTATCTCAGCGGCCAGCACAGCGCCCGGCTGATCACCCAGAAGGAGACGCTGAAGGAGAAGGGGTAGGAGGGGGAAGCCAGCAAGTCGCTATGCTGGTGGCATACGGCTTTGACCCAGTATGCCCTCATGCGCTCGGCTATGGTCTTACTCTTCGCCAATGCGATCCAGGGCTTCCCCAATTATTTGGTTGGCTGGGTCCTGCTCGCTCCGCGTTTCCCAATGTAACGCCTGTTCCGGATCTTTCGGCATTCCCACGCCTTCGCGGTAGTGGCGTGCTAGAGACAATTGAGCGAGCGAGAACCCACCTTCTGCTGCCTTCTTAAGCCAGTGAACAGCGGCTTGGGTATCTTGCTCGATACCGAGACCGGTCTCGTACGATTGGGAAACGGCATATTGTGCGCTGGGATCACCTTGATCAGCTGCGCGTTTGAACCAGTGATACGCCTTGGAGTAGTCTTGTTCCACTCCGCGGCCATATGAGTATAGGGATCCCACCATGCTCTGTGCCGCAACATTGCCGCGCTCGGCCTCTGGCAGAGACTGGCGATATGCTTCTCGATATTCCGCTCGCCTGAACGCTTCGATCGCTTCTTTCATCCCAGCCGCCGCAAAGTCGCCACTACCCAGCCCCAGCCCGATGAGCGTCGCGACTGTTAGGAGCGCACTTGTCGCTGTCTTCCGGAAATTTTGCATGCGGATATCGTGCCTATGTTGAGCAAGGATTTTCAAATCAGCGCGAGACATTCTCGTCGCCCCGGAGGCGGCCAAGCGGCCGGCAACTCCGGCTGTGGACTACTTCTGCACCTTCACGATCAGGATCATCGGCCGGTCGACTTCTTCGGCAAGGGCGGGGATCTCCGCGATCTGCGCTTCCGTCGGCCGCCATTCCTGAACGTGGCGGATGGCAAAGCCCGTTGATATCAGCGTGTTGAGCGTCGTGCCTGTCGTGCGGTGGTGCTTGATCACGCCCTTCGCCAGCCAGTCGGTGGTGCGCGGTCCCTCGGCCGAATAGTGATCGACCGGCCAGGTGCGCTCGCCGTTCTCAAGCCGCCAGCCGGGATTGAGCGACGCCATATAGATCGGGTGCTCGATGGTGAAGACGAAATGCGCGCCGGGCACGAGCGCCCCATGGATGGTCGTGACGAGCCGGCCGAAATCCTCGACATAGTGGAAGACGAGCGAGCTATAGGCGAAGTCGAAGCTCTCTTCGGGGAGGTCGAGCTGGTCGAGGTCGGCGATCCGGTAGTCGATCGCCGGATCGGACGTATCGGTCCTGGCGCGGGCGATCATTTTTTCCGAGAGATCAAGTCCGAGCACCTGGGCCGCACCAGCCTCGCGGGCATAACGCGAAAACCAGCCGAAGCCGCAGCCGAGATCGACGACGCGTTTTCCCGACAGATCCGGCAATTGGGCGCGAATCGCCGGCCATTCGGCAGCGCCCGCAAGGCCATGCACCGAGCGTCCGAGCTGGCTGTAGCCTTCGAAGAATTCCGGCTTGTCGTAAATGTTCTGGGCCATATCGGTCTCCTTCGGGGCAATGGGCAAGAGCGCGGTCGTCTGCCGCGCGCGATAGGGCGAGCGGGCATCGTTTGCCGTTACCTTGGGAACAGCATGCCGGCAAGGATCCTGCTCGAAACCTCCGGCATTTCAAAGTGCTAGCGCGTTGATCTGATAGGGCGTCGAGCGCCGCAAGGTCAAGTTGCGGCTGAGGTGCAAGGTTTTACTTGTGTTTTTTGGGGGTGTGTTAATGTACGATTCTCTTGGTCCAGTCCGTTTTGTGGAGGCGTAATGTCCGAGGCCATCCATCCCACTGCAATCCATCATTTGCCGGCATTCATCACGGCGCCGGGACAAAGCGACGTCCTGTTCAACGTCGTCGTCGTCTTCATGATCCTGGCGATCTTCGCCCTCGGCACCTTCTATCTCAGGCTGCATTCGCTGCCGGAAACCATGGCGCACAAGAGCCACAAGGTTCAGTACGAGCTGGTGGCGGTGCTGGGGCTGATCTCGCTGCTCACGCACAACAACATCTTCTGGATCGCGGCGCTGATCCTGGCGCTGATCGACCTGCCGGACTTTTCGTCGCCGCTCTCGTCGATCTCCCGCTCCCTGGAGAGGATCGCCGGCAAGGTGGATGCATCAACTGAACCGGTGCCGGCCGAGCCCGAGCCGGTGGCGAGCCATCCGGCCGCGCCTGCAGATCAGCTGTCGGTGGAAGGGAAGGCCTGAGCCATGTTCGAATTCATGCTTTGCTCGATGCTGACGATCCTTCCTGACTATCTCTTCCGCCGCTATGTCCAGGGCAAGAGGTTCGGGCGGGAGATCACGCTCTATTCGGTGTGGTTCGAACTGCGCTGGGGCATCACCGCCTGCATCATCCTGACGATCTCGCTGATCACGCTGATCTTCTACTTCCACCCGTCGACGAAGAATGTCACCGCGGCGTTCCGCACGGTCGCAATCCTGCCGGAAGCCGGCGGGCGCGTTTCGGAGATCTATGCGACGCGCTTCGAGAAGGTGGAGGCCGGCCAGCCGTTGTTCAAGCTCGACAGCTCCGAACAGGAAGCCGCCGCTGAGGTTGCCCGCCGCCAGATTGCCGAAGTGGAAGCGGAGATCACCGTCGCTCGCACCGAGCTGGTCGCCGCCGATGGCGCGATCGTGGAAGCCCAGGCGGCCGTGCAACAGGCCCAGGACGAGTACGACACCCAGGTCGAACTCAACAAGCTGAACCCCAATGTCGTTGCACGGCGCGAGATCGAGCGCCGGCAGGTCAACCTCGAAGGGCGCAAGGGCGCACTCACCGCTGTCCTTTCCAACAAGCAGACGCTGGAGACGAAGCTCTCGTCGCTGCTGCCCTCGCAAAAGGCGAGCGCCGAGGCCGCCTTGAAGGAGGCGGAGATCGATATTAGCAAGACCACCGTGCGCGCCGGTGTGGCCGGCAGGGTGCAGCAGTTCGCACTCCGGGTCGGCGAGGTCGTCAATCCGCTTCTGCGGCCAGCAGGCGTTCTCGTCCCTGAAGACGCCGGCCGGGCGCGGCTGGTTGCCGGCTTCGGGCAGATCGAGGCGCAGGTGATGAAGGTCGGCATGATCGGCGAGGCAACCTGCATCGGCAAGCCCTTCACCATCATTCCCTTGGTCGTTACCGACGTGCAGGAGGTGATCGCCTCCGGCCAGGTGAGGGCGAGCGACCAGCTGATCGACGTCACCCAGATCTCGCAACCCGGTACACTGACTGTCGTCATGGAGCCGCTCTATCCCGGCGTGCTCGAGGACATTCCGCCCGGCAGCAGCTGCATCGCCAATGCCTATACCAACAGCCATGACGAGCTCGAGTCGCCCGATATCAGCACCGCCCGCTGGGCCTATCTGCACGTGGTCGACGCCGTGGGCCTCGTCCATGCGATGATCCTGCGCATGCAGGCTTTGATGCTGCCGGTGCAGACGCTGGTGCTCGGCGGGCATTGAGGGGGCGGCGTAGCCTCTGAGGTGCCCCTACGGCAGTCAATATAAGGGCCCCGACCGGAACTGGTCGGGGCCCTTTCTCTTTTCCTGTTCCTCAAATGAACTGAGCCTCCGCGGGGAACGGAGGCTCAGGCGCGCAATAAAAACAAATAAAGCAACTGCACGGCAATAAAAACGCAACCACACTACTCTTCCGGGGATTGTATGTTCGCGGTGTGCAATTACAGGTGCAGTGTGACAAAAGCGGGGTCTGAAATCAATCAAATTTAAGGAGCATTTGAGTAGTCAATTCGAGCTAGGCAGGGCCGCGCGGCGGCCTGCCCAAGCGGATTAGAAAGGCTTTGCCGGGGTTAGATGCCATTTTTGGGCCCCATGGCCAGGCTGATCGCTAGCTTTCGCCGCCATCCGCGGTGATCTCCACCGGCATCGTCCAGGGTTCCCAGATCGCGTCGTGGCTGCCGCCTTCGCGTCGGTAAAAACGCTTGGCGGCGTCGTTGGTCGCAAGCACGGTCCAGTTGATGCGCGGCGCGCCGATCCTGGCGGCGTGGCGCTTCAAAGCTGCGATCAATGCGGCGCCTCCGCCCGAGGAACGTGCTGTTTCATCAACGAAAAGTTCCTTCAGCACCAGGGTCGGCTTCAGATCGTAGGTCCACGGGATGACATAGTGTACGGCGATGCCGACTGCACGACCGCCGAGATCCGCGACGAGCACGCCGAAGCGCGGGTTATCGCCAAGCCCGTGTTCGATGAGATCCGCTTCGGTCACGAAAAATTTGTCGATGTAACCTTCGAAGATTGCAAGTCCGCGCATCAGCTCCAGCACATCAGTCACGTCGTGGCGTTCGAAGGGGCGGACGGTGAGGGGTGATGCGTTCATCTCGACATCTCGTGCAAGGGGGGTACCCGTTAGGTGTGGGTTACTGAAGGCCGGCGGGGACGCCGGCCTTGCTGCAGATTCTTTGGATAGCAACCCATTTAGGGACAATTATCCAGCGGTCCAAAGTGCGTAGCGATTTTGCGCTGACCGGCGCTCAGGCGGCGAGCAGGGCCTGCGCTTCGCCCGGTGCTGCCCCGGTGGCGAAGGCGAAGCCTTCATCTTCCCAGCCGGTGATGCCGCCGATCATGATCTTCACGGGGCGGCCGAGCCGCGCGAGCTTGAGCGCGGCCTGATCGGCGCCGTTGCAATGCGGGCCGGCGCAGTAGGCGACGAAGATGGTATCTTCGGGCCACTCGGCCATGCGCTCGGCGCTGATCTCGCGGTGGGGCAGGTGGATCGCGCCCGGCACGTGGCGGCGAGCGTAAGCCGCGTCCGAGCCGACCACATGCAAGAGCACGAAATCCTGCTGCCCGCTCCTCAGCGCATGGGCGACGTCGGCGCAGTCGGTCTCGACGCTGAGGCGCCCGGCGAAATGGGCAATGGCAATCTCGGGGGAAGCGGCGGGGGTTTCGGTGACGTAGCTCATCGGGGCTCTCCTTGGCTCGGTGCGTGTTGGCGAAGAGATATGTAGCAGCGCCTGAGGAGGGCTGGCAGTTGGCAACATTGCCATATATGCTCAAGATCATGCCAAAGTCGTTTTCCGCTACCCAATCGCTCCAAAATCCGCTCGTCGTGGCGCTCGCCTATGACGGGCTCTGCACCTTCGAGTTCGGCGTCGCCGTCGAGATGTTCGGCCTGCCGCGCCCGGAAATGGGCGAGGGCTGGTACCGCTTCGCCGTCGCCTCGGTCGATCCCGGCGAGCTCAGGGCAACCGGCGGCGTGCGCTTTGTGGCCGATGGCGGCATCGAGCTTCTGGCCGAGGCCGGCACGATCATCGTGCCCGGTTGGCGCGGAGCGGACCAACCTGTGCCGGAGGCAGTCTGCCAGGCGCTGCGGGATGCGCATGATCGTGGCGCGCGCGTCCTTTCCATCTGTTCCGGCGTCTTCGTGCTGGCGGCGGCAGGCCTGCTTTCGGGCCGGAGGGCGACGACCCACTGGCGCTATACCGACAAGCTTGGGGCGTTATATCCTGACATCGAGGTGGTGCCCGATGTGCTCTATGTCGATAGCGGGCAGGTGCTGACGTCTGCCGGCAGTGCCGCCGGCATCGACCTCTGCCTGCATCTGATCCGCCGCGATTTCGGCAGCGAGGCGGCCAACCGCGTGGCTCGCCGCCTGGTCGTGCCGCCGCACCGCGACGGCGGCCAGGCGCAGTTCATCGAGCGGGCGGTGCCTGATGTGCATGAGAGCGCCCGGCTCGGGCCCTTGCTCGATCGCATGCGCGAACGGTTGGGTGAAGACTTCTCGATCGCCGTGCTGGCAAAGGCGGCGGGCATGAGCGAGCGCACATTCCTTCGCCGCTTCGAGGCCGCGACCGGCACGACGCCGGCGCGCTGGCTTTTGAACGAGCGGCTTTCGCGCGCCCGGCAATTGCTGGAGGAAACCGCGCTCGGCATGGAGCAGGTGGCCGAAGCTTCCGGCTTCGGCTCGACCCAGACGCTGCGCCACCACTTCCGCCAGCAGCTTTCGACGACACCTGCCGCCTACCGCGCGGCGTTTGGGCGGATGGCGGGGCAGGCGGGTGTGCCTGCCGAGGTCGCCGCGGAGTGAACCGGACGCCTTCCCTGGCCGCTACGCTTCCGATAGGGCAGGTTCGGTACCGTCCCTGCGGAAGAAGGACCGGAAGAACACGGCGTCCGGGGCCGAGACGATGACCCGGGCGACGATGGCTGTTGCCGCAATGGCAAAGACGAGACGCCCGACGAAGACGCTGGTGAAATCCGCGCCCAGCGCGACGACGACCAGCGTGTCCTCGATGAGGCTGTGGCCGAAACCCATGAAGACGCAGGCGAGGAAGACCTGGCGTGGCTCCACCTTGGCCTCACGCGCCTCGCGGATCAGCAGCGCACCGCCGTAGGAGATCCCGAGGAGCACGCCGACGGCGGCAAACGGCACCGTCTCAGGCTTTATGCCGGCGAGACGGAAGAGCGGCGCCATGCCCCGGTTCAGCCAGCCGAGGATGCCGACGAGCTTGAGAATCTCGATCGTCCAGCTCAAGGCGAGCAGCACCACCAGCATGGTGGCGAGCGTCTTCAGCGTGCTCAAGCCGAAGGCGAGCCAGCCGGAGCCCTCGTTGACCGGTATCCATGTGGGATACAGCGGCGTGGCAAGCCATCCGGTTACCGCGAAGACCTGGTGCAGCAGTGCCGCGAAGACGAGCCCGCCGCCGATCCTGAGTGCGCCTGTGACGAGGAAGCTCGGCCCGGCCTTTTGGATGATGCGCTGCTCGATCGGGATGGCATGCGCCACCAGCATCAATGCCGAAAAGACGGTCATGTCGGCAGTCGTCAGCTCCGAGACCGGGACCAGCGCGAAGACGACGACGACGGCGCCCCAGATGCCGACAAGCAGGCCGGTCAGCCAGGCGAAGGCAAGCTCTGGCGGCAGGCCGACGAGCGTCATCAGCGGCTCGAAGGCGGGTGCGACCGCGCGGATGACGCCGAGTTCCTGCAGCACATGGGTAACGATCGTGACCGGCACGATGATGCGGACCAGGTCAAAGTAGACTTCGAGTGTGGCGAGCGTCTTGCGGTAGAAAATGATGTGAACGGCCATGACGGTGTCTCCTTGAATGTGTTGTCCAAGGACTAGCGCGAGGCCCTTCGCAGTTGTGGTCAAAATATGCACTTTCATGCAATAAAATTGCACGGCGCCACAAGTGGGAGGATTCGGCATGGACAAGATCGACAGCAAGCTTCTGAGGCTGCTGCAGGAGGATGCGTCGCGCACCAATGCCGAGCTTGCGGCTGAAGTTGGCCTGTCGCCGTCAAGCTGCCTGCGCCGCATAAGGCGACTTCATCAGGCCGGCGTCATCGACCGGATCGTCGCTGTCCTCAATCCGGCAAAGGCCGGCCGAACGATGAAGGCGATCATTACCGTGGAGCTCGAGCGTCACGGCGAACAATTCGTGCGCCGCTTCCTCGACACGGCCGCCAAGGAGCCGGCGGTCGTCCAGGCCTATAGCGTCAGCGGCGAGACCGACGCGCTTTTGATGCTGCGACTGAAGGACATGGATGAGCTCGACGCCCTGACCGAGCGGCTGTTTCGCGAAGAGAGCAACGTTGCGCGCTATTACACGGCGTTCGTGATCCGCACCGGCAAGGAGACGACGGAGATACCGCTGGGGTAGCGTCGCTTCGGGACACACGGTATCGCCGCGCGCTTGGTTCGCGCCGGGGCAACGTGCCCCGACGCACAAGACTGTCGCGACCGTCACTTCACCGCAGCATTGCCACCGTCGGCAAAGAGCGCCGCACCGGAGACGAAGCTTGCCATCGGGCCGGAGAGGAAGAGGGCGGCCTGGGCGATCTCTTCCGGCTGGGCAATGCGCTTCATCGCATGCAGGCCGGCGGCCCATTCCTTCTGCTCCTTGCTGCCGCCCGCCGGCGTATCGACTCCACCCGGGAGCAGGGCGTTGGCGCGGATGCCCTTTGCGCCATAGTCGGCGGTGATGCCCTTGACGAGGCCCATTAGTCCGGCCTTCGCTGCGCCATAGGCGGCCATGCCGGGAATGCCGACGCTGGTGCCGACGAAGGTGGAGGTGAAGACCAGCGATCCGCCATCACGCGCAAGCATCGCCGGGATCTGGTGGCGGGCGCCGAGAAAGGCGGAGGTGAGGTTGGTGGCAAGCGATTGCTGCCATTCCGACGTGGTGATCTCGGCGACCGGTTTCATGACGTTGACGGCGCCGGCATTGTTGACGGCGATGTCGAGGCCGCCGAACTGTTTCAGCGCCTCCTCCACCAGCCGGATATGGGTGGCTTCGTCGGTGACGTCGCCGCTGACGGCGATCGCTTCGCCGCCATCCTCGCGGATCGCTTCGACAACTGCCATAAGCTGCGCTTCGCCGCGGGCATTGGCGACGATCTTCGCACCCTCGGCGGCGAAGAGCTTGGCGACCGCCCGGCCGATGCCCGAGGAGGCACCGGTGACGATAACGATCTTGTCTTGCAGCATGGTCATGGTCTTATCCCTTCTCTTAGTTGAAGTGCGCCCTGACTACTGAAGGGGGGCGGCAGCGCCCACCCGATTTCCGCCCACTCAATTCGGAAGACGGTTGAGGGACGACGATTTTCAATCGGCGGGGCCGGTGGCATAGTCCGAGCCGACAAGAGAGCGGGGAGGAACGGGATGCTGAAGACCTATCGCGGGAGCTGCCATTGCGGCGCGGTGCGCATCGAGGCGGACATGGACATCAGCGCCGGCACCGGGAAATGCAATTGCACCATCTGCTTGAAGATGCGGCTCTGGTCGGTGGTGGTGAAGCCCGAGGCTTTCCGCCTGATCGCCGGCGAAGAGGCGTTGACGGACTATCGCGGGCGCAACCCGGTCGCCCATCATTTCTTCTGCAGCCAGTGCGGCGTGCGGCCGTTCGAGCGCATCGACGCGCCGAACATGACCGACGAGACCTACTACAACATCAACGTCGCCTGCCTCGATGGCGTCGACATCGACGAGTTGGTGGCAGCCCCCGTGACCTATTGCGATGGGCTCAACAACAACTGGGGTTCGACGCCGGCCGAGGTGCGGCATTTGTAGGGCTGGAATTGATTGATGGTGGAAAAGACGTTTCCTGAGGCTTTCCCGATCGCACTTCGCTGTCAGTCCATGAATGCTGTTTCGGCACTCAGGTTGAATTCCGACTATGTATCCGGCCAGTTTTCGGTCAACGTTCTCGGCGAGACCTTGCGCATACCCAACCGAGTTCATCTATCGGCAAGGCCGGAGTTCCCGGGACTGAGCCTGTTCGAGCGGCAGATGGCCCTTTGCTTGCTCACGCGCAGCACGGACGGCTTCCAACGCCAGGCCGCTCTGCGAGAAATCCTTCACATCAACAAGCCCTGGTCCATTCCGTTCGTCATCGCGCTGATCGGCGAATACGTCGTCGAAATCATCCGGGATATCCACGCGGCTCTGCCCGGCCTGGAGCGGGACGTCGTCTCGGCATTTATCAGGGCGAACCCGGTGTTTTATAAGCTCACGTGTGATCGGGTGATGAGCTATTGGGACTGCTACTACCGCTGGCAGTTTTCGCGCAGCGATTACGTGGGCTTCAAACTCTTGCGGGAACTGGATGCAATGCGTGATCTCGAATAGCGGGTTGCCGCCCGCGAGAGGCGGCATCGATAGGGGCTGGTAGGCCCTTGTGAAACTTCTCAAGGACGATGAAGCTAGTCTTCGTCCAGATCCGCCAGCGTCCTCAATGCGGCCAGCGTTTCGCGCAGCGCCCGGTCGAGCCGCTTGTCGCGGCGAAGCACCAGGGCGGAGCGGCGTGAGAAGGGCGGCGTAACCTGCCGCACCTCCAGCCGTTCGCGATCCCCGGCGCGCAGCGCGATCTCCGGAACGAGGGCAGCACCCAGGCCGGCGGCGACCATTTCCTTGATCGCATCGACGCTGCCGAACGACATCAGCGGTTTGACGTCAGTGCCGCCCGACGCCAGCCATTCATCGGTAATCCGACGGGTGTTGGCGCCCGGTTCGTAGAGGATCATCGGGTACTTCGCCAGGGTTTTTGCGGTCACGCTCTCAGGCAGATCGGTTCCCAGAGGGGCGATTGCGACGAAGCGTTCGTCGAAGAGCGGCGCGACATCGAAGATGCGGCCGGTGACGGGCAGGGTGACCAGCCCGATATCGAGCAGGTTTTCATCGACCGCCCGGACGATGTCGGCGCTGTTGCCGGTCGTCACCGTGATGTCGAGGTCGGGGAAGCGGCGCTTCAGGTCGGCGAGCAGCGGCGGCAGCAGGAAGGCGCAAGGGGTGGCGCCGGTGCCGAGCCGCACCCGGCCAAGAACGCCCTTGGCATGGCGCGCCACCGCTTCGATGGCCTGGCTGGTTGCAGCCTCGATGCGGCCGGCATGGGCAAGCAGTTCCTCGCCGGCGGCACTTGGCCTTGCCGTGCGGCCGACGCGCTCGACCAGGCGCACGCCAAGCTGCTTTTCCAGCACCCGCACCTGCAGGCTGACCGCCGGCTGCGTCAACCCCAGCCGCTCGGCGGCCGCCGAGAAGCTGCCGAGTTCGGCGACCAGCGCAAAGGTTTTGAGATAATCGAGATCGAGGGTGCCCATATCAAAGTTTCTCTTATGCTTTGAATATGAATGCTAAGCTTCTTTTATGCAATGTCGAGGCGCAGACTGTGCCCATGGTGAGAAACAAAACATGGGTATTCGACATGTTCCGGGAAATCGGCCTCTATCTCGTCGCCTCACCGCGCTCGCGGTACTGGCAATTGCAGCAACTGCGCGAGCTGGACGCGGAGCGGCTGGCCGACATCGGCATCACACAGGCCGAGGCGCAGCTTGGAAGGCGCAAGGCAGCGCCGGTATGGGCGCGAGAAAGCGCAATGCCCACACGGCATGCCGAAGCTGTGCGGGCAGCGGCGATGTAGGCGCTGCAGGTATGGGCGACCAATTCGCCTCTTGGGGCGGTGGGGCGAGGGGCGCCGGCCAAACGCGTGAAAGCCTTGGCTCAATCCGACGCTAATCCCAGCTTTTGATCGTGAGGCCCGGCCAAAGGGCGCGCCAGCGATTGACCTTCCGCTCGTATATCTCTTGTGTGATCTGGCTCCTGTTGGCCCGCACGATGGGGGCCAACAGATCATCAAGTCCGAAGGGTGCACATGCATCCAGCCCGTCGCCGGCCGGGCGAATGCCGACGGCGGTTGCCGTGGTCGGGAATGTCGCGATGGCCTCTTCCATCGAACTATAGGGCTTGATCGGGCTGCCGAATTTCTCCTGATACCAGAGGTGAACGCGCGCCTCGTTCTTGACATCGATCCGGACGGGCAAGTCAGTGAACAGGTTTCCGATCCGGGCGGCGTGCGCGGCCTCCGCCTCTTCGGAAAGGTCGTCACCGTCGAAATAGACGACGTCGATATCGCTGATGCCGTGCGTGGGCGGCAATCCGAAAGCGTGGTTCCAGACGGTTTGCGCGATTGCCCCGGCCACCAGCCAGCCATCCAGCAGGGCAATCTTCTCCCAGTTTGCGAGGATCGGGGAAAGCAGCGGACTCTTGAGGACGATGGCCCGCAGCTCCTCGCGCTCGCGCATCGGAGGTTGCCTTCGGTATGAGAGGATCTCAGGATCTGCCATGTCGCGCCGTGGATATCGAGAATCCGTCGAGCCTGATATCGCCCGTTGTCTGCACGGTTCCAGCGGCGATCCACACGGGATCTCCAAAACATTCGATCTGCCCGCCTGTGACGACGATGCCGTCGCCGTCGTTGCAGGCAACGATCGGCCGCGGCGTCGATGTGCTGTAGCGAATGAGCGTGGGCAGGTAGGTGTCGTCGTCGCTGAGATGCGGGAAGAACTCGAACGGCACGAGATCGAGCGCATCGCCGTCCGTGATCTCCTCGGGCCTCAGGCCAATGAAGAGCGCATCGGTTGCGATCGTCGGGGCCATGAGAATGGCGCCGGCGCTGACGCCGATCAGGATGCCGCCGGCGAGCGCCCAGTCGCGGAGCGGCCTGAGCATGCGGCTTTGCTTCAGCCGTTCGAGAAAGCCGCCGGTATGTCCGCCCGAAAGATGAATGGCATCTGAGGCGAAGAGTGCTGTGATGTCTTCTGCCGAATGCGGCCCGTCGAGATCGTAGAACAGCGCGAGATCGAGGCCGTATCGGCCGTAATAGGACCGGGCAGCAAGGAAGAAGCTGCGGTCCGGTTCCGGGCCGGAGGCCATATAGGCGATGCGGTTTGCACCGTTACGGGCCTTCAGCATCTCTGCGAGCCTGAGGTCGATCGCCGAGCAGTCGGGGGACAACTGATCGCTGTAGAGGACGAGGTTGAACATGTCTTTCCTGTCGTGACGAAGGGGTACAGCCCGTTTCCCTCGTGGTCTAACCCGCGACCGCCTTCATCCGGCGACCGTAACGCCAGACACCGAGCCAGCTGAAATAATTGACGAGAAGCGACAGGGAAAGCCAGAGCAGGCTGGTGAGATCATCGCTCCTTTCGAACCGGGCGACGAATTGCACCACGCTGATCAACGACAGGCCGCCGAGCAGGATGCCGAGAAGCCAGCTGTACGGTCGCCAGAGACCGAAGGGCGGGAGTTGCAGGTTGAAGGCATAGGCGACGAGGCCGATTGCCGCGAGCGTTGCGATGGCCGTGCTCACGCCGCCCAGGATCACAATGGCCAACGACATCTGCCCCCATGAACTCAGCAGCAGGTTGGCAGCGATTACCAGGCAGAAAACCAAGCCAAGCACATAAAGAACCGCAAACGCCTTCCACATCGCGAATCATCCCCGGTTTACGCTGGTTCTATCCTGGGTGGTGACAGGCGGCCTGTCCATCGTCCAGCGACGAGATGTGTCACAACGAGGTCAGGCGTGTCTGAGGTCGCCCTCCTTCGCCCGGATGCTGTCTTCTGTGGTGGCACTCGATTTGTCCACGGCCCCGCTGAGGGCTGCGCGCCGCGCTTTAGTCCGCACTGAGCGCCACCGCCGGCTGCAGCCGTGAGGCGTTGCGGGCGGGCAGGAAGCCGAAGGCGAGGCCGGTGAGGAAGGCGCAGGTAAACGCGAGCGCCACGGGTCCGAGGGTGAAGGAAACGGGCATGCCGAACTGGCCGGCAAGCGCGCCGGTGCCGAGCCCGAGGAGCACGCCGATCGCGCCGCCGATCGCCGAGACGACCAGGGCCTCGATGATGAACTGCAGCAGGATGTCGCGCTGGCGGGCGCCGGTCGCCATGCGCACGCCGATCTCGCGGGTGCGCTCGCTGACCGAGACGAGCATGATGTTCATGACGCCGATGCCTCCGACCAAGAGCGAGATCGCGGCGACGGAACCCAGGAACAGCTTCAGCGTGTTGGAGGTCTCGGTGAAGGCCTCGCGCACCGAGGACATGTTGGTGATCTGCGTGTCCTGGCGCTTGTGGCGCTGGTCGAGCAGCGCCTGGATCGTCTGCTGGGTTATGTCGATCGCCGAGCCGTCCTTCACCTGCACGGTGATGGTTCTGATGTTGCGCTGGCCGAAGAGGCGGATGCTGCCCGTCGTCAGCGGCACCAGCACGACGTCGTCCTGGTCGTTGCCGAACGACGTTGCGCCCATTTCCGCCATCACGCCGATCACCTGGAAGGGGATCTTGTTGACGAGCACATATTGGCCGATCGGATTGTCGCCATCGGGGAAGAGCGTTTTCACCACCGTCTGGCCGAGGACCGCGACCGGCGCATAGGTGTCCATGTCGTTCTGGTTGATGAACTCGCCGCTCGCCATTTTCCAGGATTTTGCCGTCGTGAACTGAGGCACGGTGCCGTTGGCGGTCGTCTGGTAGTCGATATTACCGTGGCGAAGCGTGACGGAGCTCGTCATCTCGGGCACGGCGAAGGCGACGTTCGGCACTTCGAGGATCGCATCGGCATCGGCCGGGACCAGCGTCACGTTGCTGCCGCCGGCGCTGCCGCGAAAATTCGCCATGCTGGGGCGTACCACCAGCAGGTCCGAGCCCATGGAAGAGATGCGGCTCAGCACCGAATCCTGCGCGCCGGTGCCGATCGCCAGCATTGCGACGACAGAACCGACGCCGATGACGATGCCGAGCAGCGTCAGGATGGTGCGGAAGAGATTGGCCTTCAGCGCCCGGAACGCCATCTTCACCGCTTCGGTGACATCGGCGATCGCCGCCGAACCCTCGCTGACATGGTGGGCAAGGGCTGCTGCGCCTTCGGCATTGCTGCGGCTCTTCTTGGCGCGGTCGGCGACGATGCGGCCGTCATGGATCTCGATCAGCCGGTCGGCCTGTTCAGCGACCTCGCGCGAGTGGGTGATGACGATGATCGTGTGGCCCTGGTTGTTCATGTCGCGCAAGAGCGCCATCACGTCCGAGCCGCTCTGGCTGTCGAGCGCGCCGGTCGGCTCGTCGGCGAGGATCACCCGGCCGCCGTTCATCAGGGCGCGGGCAATGGAGACGCGCTGCTGCTGGCCGCCGGAGAGCTGGTTCGGCCGATGGTCGAGCCGCTCGCCGAGCTTCAGCGCTTCGAGCAGCGCCTCGGCGCGGTCGTGCCGGTCGCGCGCCGACATGCCGGCATAGACGGCCGGCACCTGGACATTCTCCTTCGCGCTTGCCGTCGGGATGAGGTTGTAGCTCTGGAAGACGAAGCCGAAGGTGCGGCGGCGCAGGGCGGCCAACTCATCGGTATCGAGGTCGGCGACGCTCTCGCCGTCGATCAGATAGTCGCCGCCGGTCGGCTGATCGAGGCAGCCGAGAATGTTCATCAGCGTCGACTTGCCGGAGCCGGACTGGCCGACGATCGCCACGAACTCGCCCGCCTCGATATCGAGGGAGAGGCCGTGCAGGACCTCGACGGCGAGATCGCCGTTGAAATAGGTCTTGCTGACGTGCCTGAGCGAGATGAGCGGGGACATGGCCAACCTCAGAACATCGGCGGCATGCGCATGCCGCGCTGGCTGCGGCCGTCCCGGGCGTTGCCGCTACTGCCGGAGCCGGTGGTGACCACGATCTTCTCGCCCTCTTTAAGGCCGCTCCTGATCTCGGCGCTGACGCGGTTGCGGATACCCACTTCGACGTCTCGCGTTTCGAGCGCGCCGGAGGCGGCGACGACGGTGACCTGATCCTTGCGGCCTTCACCCCGTGCGCCGCCCGCCTGGCCATTGCCCTGGCCGTCGCGTCGGCCGTTGCCCTGGCCGGCCGCTTCGCCGGTACCCTTGGCGGGGTGGCTCAGCGCGGCACTCGGCACGATCAGCACGTCCTTGGCGGCGGCCTGCACGAAGAACACCTGCGCGCTCATCGACATCATCAACTCGCCGTCGGGATTGGGGACGTCGAAGAGGGCGTAATAGAGCACGACGTTGTTGGTGGTGTCGGGCATCGGCTGGATCTGCCGGAGCTTGCCGACGAAGCGTTTGCCCGGCTGGCCGAGCAGCGTGAAATAGGCATCCATGCCGACCTTCAGCCTGGTAACGTCGGCTTCCGAAACCTGTGCCTTCACCGTCATGGTCGAGAGGTCGGCAATGGTGACGATGGTCGGCGTCGTCTGGTTGGCGTTCAGCGTCTGGCCTTCTTTCGCCGGGTTGGCGACGATGGTGCCGGTCATCGGCGCATAGATCTTGGTGTAGCCGAGATCGACCTTGTCGCCGGCAAGCGTCGCCTGCTGCTTGCGGATCTGCGCCTCGATGGCGTTGACGTCGGCTTCAGCGGCAGCGAGATCGGCGATCGCCTGGTCGAGCGTCGATTGCGCCACGCTTTTGGTTTCGACGAGATTGCGCTGACGGTCGATATTGGCCTGTTTCAGCACCAGCTGCGCCTTCTTGGAAATCAGCTGCGCCTGGAGATTGGCGAGCTCCGCCTGGTCGATCTCGATGCGATTCTCGATCGTTGCCGGGTCGATTTCGGCGACCAGTTGATCTTGAGTGACCTTGTCGCCGATCTCGACATGCAGCGCCTTCAACTGGCCGGAGACCTGCGCGCCGGCATCGACGGATTTGACCGCATCGAGCGTGCCGACGGCTGTGACGCTGTTTTCGATGTCGCCGCGCGTCACCAAATCGGTCACCATGGCAGCCGTTGCCGGTTCCTCGCCGTAGCGCACCCAGCCGTAATAGCCGGCACCGGCAACGGCGAGCACGACCGGCAGCCACAGCCAGCGGCGCGTGCGGCGCTTGCGCTTCACCTTCTGCACCGCACCGGGAATGAAGGTGACGTTGGGGGTCGCGTCGTCGCGGGGCGTGGCGTCGGCTCGCGCCGTCTTGGCTGTCTTGTTCATCGCATGCGCCTAACCGGCATCGTCGATGCCAAAATGGATAGGTCAAAAATAGAAGCGAATGGACGCGGCGAAAAGCATTGAGATCATTATATTTTCGTAATCTTCGTCATCGGCCGTGCGGCAAAGGCGCCCATGACAGGTGGACGCCCTCGGGTTTCGATTGCGAAGGGCGGGTTTGTCAGCCGCACGGGCCAATCAATGCGGCGACATCCACGACGGCGCCGTGGTGATCGGCAAGGCCGGCGAGCTCGGCATCATGCAAGGCGCGCGCCGGGACGGTTCCGTTCGGCGAGGGCAGGTCGCGGGTGGTGCAGGCGTCGGCTGCAATGGTGATGCCGCAGCCCAGGTCCTTGGCGGCGCGGGCTGTCGAGGACACGCAATTGTGCGTCATGAAACCGGCGATGATAACAGGCGTGCCGGCCGGACCGACGATCTCGGCAAGGTCGGTACCCGAAAAGGCGTTGGGCCGCGGCTTCTCGACGACGGTTTCACCTGCAAGCGGCGCCAGCGCATCGACGATCGCGCCGCGATGCTGCGCCCGGTCGAACACGCCGCCGGCCGAACCCCGATGGGCGACATGGATGATCTTGGCGCCCGCGGCACGGGCTGCGAGCAAGAGCTCGCGCGCCTTCTCGACGGCGGCTTCCGGTTCGAAAAGCCGCAAGGGGCCGGCCAGGTATTCGTTCTGATAGTCGATCAGGATCAGCGTCGCATCACCCAGCGGCGGCGGGGTGAGCGTGACGCCGGCGAGCGTGAAGAGGGTTGCCGGGGCGGCGGGCGAAGGGGTGGCGGAATCGGACATGGGAAGGCTCCTTGGTTTGGTCGAAGTGGCCGTTGTGAACCGGGTCGTCAAAGCGGTCTGTCGATGGGCTTGATCTTAGCGACTGCATTGATGCAGAGTGACCCGAAGTTTTCGGAGGATGATCTGCATGAATGCAGGGACGTGGGCAGATCTCGAGCTGCTGGATCATCTGGTGCGCGGCGCGACGCTCAGCCAGGCCGCCCGTTCGCTCGGCGTCGACCAGACGACGGTTTCGCGCAGGCTCGCAGCGCTGGAGCGGCGGGTGGGGGCAGCACTCTTCGACCGCATCGACGGCCGGCTGACGCCGACGCCGGTGCTTGCCCCTGTTGTCGAGCGGTTGCGGACGATCTCCGAAGAAGCGTCGCTGGCGCTCGCGACGCTTTTGCGGCGGACGGCGGAATTGAAGGGCCAGGTACGGGTGACAAGCATCGGCTTCGTGCTGAGCGCCATCCTGGCGCCGTCGCTTGCGCGCCTTGAGCAGCGGCATCCGGGCCTCACCCTTGATCTCGTTGCCGACAACCAGATGCTGAGCATTGAGCGGCGCGAGGCCGATATCGCCATCCGCATGGCGCGCACGGGCGAGGATTCGGTGCGGGTGAAAAGCCTCGGCACGCTTCGCTTCCGGCTTTTCCGGCCAAAGGGGCTGGGGACGGGGCCTTGCCCGGTCGTGCGCTATGGTCCGGCGCTTGCCCACGTGCCGGAGATGCAGGCGCTTGACCGGCTGCGGCCGGATGCGCGCGTAGCGCTGACCGCCGACAAGCTGGAGATCCTGATGGAGGCGGCGCTTGCGCTCGGCACTGAGTTGATGTTGCCGGAGGTGTCGGCCTCACGTGATTCTCGCTTCGAGGCGGTGGACGAGCCCGGTGCGACAGCGGAGCGCCCGGTCTATCTGATGATGCATCCGGAGCGGGCGCGCGTGCCGAGCGTGGCCGCGGTGGCGGCCTTTATCGAGGAGGCGATGCGGGGCTGGAGGTAGGCGTTCGGCTTTGCCACCCTCTGCAACTCTTCCGAGCTAGGCTTGAAAGTTCTATGCCAAATGGGACAATGTCTTCAGTACGCGGCAAAGGAAGCGCCTGGACGGTACAGGCGATAATTGCTGCACAGCCCGGACACGGCAATGGATACCAACACCCCCAGCGGCCAGCTTGCTGCACTGTCTTTTCTGGTGTTCTGGGTGCTGTTCGCGATCCTGCTCTTTAGCGCTGTGCGTGCTGGACTCGGTGCGGGGCCCAGCGACGATGATCTGGCCCGCGCGCGGGACCGTTCCGGCGGACGAATAACCCGCTATATGAATGAAAATGCCCGGCAGGCTGGAGCCGCAGGTCGAGCCATCGAGGCGAGAGCCAGCTCCTATTTCGCGCGCCGCATCGGCAAGATCCACCTGGCAGCGCTGGCCTTTTTTGCCGTGACGACATTGTTTCTGACGATGTGGAATCTGCATGAGGCGAAGTTGAAACGGCCATCTCAGATCCAAGTCCCATTGCCGTCTCAGCGCGTTCAAATGACCGATTTGGCGGCGATTGCTACATAGTTCCGCTTTTGGGCCCGGACTTGTGGCCGCCCTTGTCCCCGCGGGCGGGGAGAAGATGCCGGCAGGCAGATGAGGGGCCTTTAGCTCTGACCGGCACCGTGCCCCAGTGACCGCCGACGGCCCAAGCGGCCATCACTCTTCGGCGATCAAGCCGCCGAAAACGCTTTCATCAACTTGTCAAGCGTTCCGGGTGCTGCGACATCGACACACCGGATGTTGGCCGCTTGGGCAGCCTCAAGCATGTCTCTATTTTCTCGGATCGAGCGCTCGATGAATTTCGCGATAATCGCGGCTGTCGCCTCGTCCGCATCTGAGTGTCCAGCTTCTTCCATCATCCGTCGACGCAGGAAATCCTCATCCGCGTAGAGGAACACGGCGGCAACGCTCCCCGGTTCGAGTTGAGCCACATATTCCGGTCTAAGCGCGGCGCCCTCCAGCACGAACGGCTTTGCCAGTTGGCGATGGCTTTCGATGATCTGGCGTATGCGCGGCCACATATTCTCATGGTGATCCTTCAGGAACCAATGAATGGTCTCGTCGGACAGGCTGGCATAATATTCGGCGACCTGCGGGCGGACCGATGGCCACGGCCTGCCGGGATGGCGCCCCAAATCGTCCGTCGAGATCAACTCGCGGCCGAGCGAACTTGCCAGAGCCCTAGCCAATGTCGACTTCCCGACATGCGAGCTTCCTGCAATCAAAATACCCAGGGGTGGCTGCTGCATGCGTTGAACTCCATCCATATCGAGTGGTTATCCGGTCAGCAGGCGTGGCATCTCTTTCGCCGCGGAAGTGCCGAAGGCCTTTGATGCATAAAGGCGCATAGCACGATCAGCACATAGCATTTTGATGTGGGGGCAAGTCGACCTCCCGCGGCGCCAATGGCCCTTGATAGCCCAAGGGCGATCCGATCGGATCTCACTACCTTGCGGTGTGGCCCCACTTCCGGCACGTTCCCGAACATGCAAACCGCCAGTCCGACTTGGCCCAACGAGATCAGTAAAAATGGCTTCGATCAACGACGCGCTTCCACAACCAAATTACAAACTGGCCAAGAAGCTTTCGAGGTCCCCGGCACTGAACAGGGCTATGTTGGCCGTCCTCTTTTCGCTCATTGCTTGCATGCGTCCGGCATCGGGAATGCAGCCATGCCCCAGCGAGAGCGAGTTGTTTTCACGGGCAAAGATTGTGGTCGAGGCGCGCGCAAAGTCGTTCTCAATCAGCGAGTCGGGTTTGCTGGTGGACGGTGAAATACCGACGAGAATGATAAGAACGGATTTGGAGATCAAGCGGGTCATCAAAGGCAGTTTTTCCGCCAAGGAGGCAACTCTATACGGGTCACCGCTTCTTCCCGGACCAGTAAGAGAATTGGCCGTTATGGCGACCATCTTCGGATTTGGTAACGAAGATACGTTCGAGATGGAGTTATCACGCCATCAATTGACTGATGGCTTCGCCGCATTCTCTCTAAGCGACTGCATTTATTACAAATTTGCAGATTTTGCCTCCGGGCGAAACTGAGCCGGCGCAAGCGCTCAACCCCAGGCAACATAGACGAAGCGGGCAAGAACAAGTGCCCCGCCAATGCCGGCGAGGCCGCAGCACCATGCGGCGATTGCGTCCCGTTCGTGCCGGAAATACCGGACACCCTTGATAGAGGCCGCGAGGAAGACGCACAGGGTCACCAGGATGTATGCCTTGTAAAATGGCGGCAAGGTCGACCTCTCTCCAAATCCGGGTCTTCAGCCTATGGGGTTCGGCTTTCGCCGTCACCGCCGAAATTTCGCCCCGTTGTGAGAATCGTCTTGACGCCTCCGGGGTGCTTCACTAGAAGAGTGCGAACCGTACCGTACGGTACTGATCGGGAGCGAGGCGACGTGCAGATGACTGCGGCGATAAGGGAGGCGAATGCCGGGGAGGGGCTGACGGAACGTCAGGGCGCCGTTCTCGAACAGGCATTGCGTCTTCTGGTCGACGGCGGCGAAAAGGCGCTGACGACGGCCGGCATCGCGCGGGCGGCCAATTGCTCCAAGGAAAGCCTCTACAAGTGGTTCGGCGATCGCGACGGGCTGATCTCGGCGATGATCGGTTTCCAGGCGAGCAAGGTGCGCACCCAGGACGTCGCCGCCAGGGCGCTCGACGCCGAGAGCCTTGAGCGTCATCTGATCGTGTTTGCCAAGGACCTGCTCGAGGTGCTCGCGGGCGACGTGTCGCTGGCGCTGAACCGGCTGGCGATCGGCCAGGCGAGCCGCGACGGCTCCAAGCTCGGCCACATGCTGCAGGAACGCGGGCGCCGGCAGATCGGCCGCCGCGCGGCGGCATTGCTTGAGGCCGGGCGCAAGGCGGGGCTGCTCACCTTCGACGATGCCGACGAGGCCTATGGTGCGCTCTACGGGCTTGTTGTCTCCGATTGGCATCTGAAGATGCTGCTCGGCGAAGAGGCCGGCGAGATGAAGAAGAGTTTCAGCCGCAAGGCGGAGCAGGCGGTTTCGTCCTTCCTCGCGCTTTACGGCACGAAAAGGTAACTGCAGCGCCGCGCTTCGCAAGAAGCGCAAAGGTCGCTGCAGCATAAGGAATGGCAGCGCCGCGCTTCGTAAGAAGCGCAAAGGTCGCCGCAGCATAAGGAATGGCAGCGCCGCGCTTCGTAAGAAGCGCAAAGGTCGCTGCAGCACAAGGAATTGCTGCATGGTTCCTGAGCCATGCAGCGGAGACAACTGACAACAACGGGAAGGACCACTAAAATGCGCGTCTATTACGATCGTGATGCCGATATCAACCTGATCAAGTCGAAGAAGGTCGCCATCGTCGGCTACGGCAGCCAGGGCCGCGCCCATGCGCTGAACCTGAAAGATTCTGGCGCCAAGGAAATCCGCATCGCGCTGAAGCCGGGTTCGGCAACGGCTGCCAAGGTCGAGGCCGACGGTCTCTCGGTTCTGTCGGTTGCGGAAGCCGCCAAGTGGGCCGACCTCATCATGATGGCAACGCCGGACGAACTGCAGGCCGAAATCTACAAGGCCGACATCGCCGGCAACATCCGCGACGGCGCTGCGATCGCTTTCGCCCACGGCCTCAACGTTCACTTCGGCCTGATCGAGCCGAAGGCTTCGCTCGACGTCGTCATGATCGCGCCGAAGGGCCCGGGCCACACGGTTCGCGGCGAATACCAGAAGGGCGGCGGCGTTCCCTGCCTCGTTGCCGTTCACCAGGACGCTTCGGGCAACGCCCTTGACCTCGCGCTCTCCTACGCCTGCGGCGTCGGCGGCGGCCGTTCGGGCATCATCGAAACCAACTTCAAGGAAGAGTGCGAAACCGACCTCTTCGGCGAACAGGTCGTTCTCTGCGGCGGTCTCGTCGAACTCATCCGCGCCGGCTTCGAAACGCTGGTTGAAGCCGGCTACGCTCCGGAAATGGCCTATTTCGAGTGCCTGCACGAAGTGAAGCTGATCGTCGACCTGATCTATGAAGGCGGCATCGCCAACATGAACTACTCGATCTCGAACACGGCCGAGTGGGGCGAATACGTCACCGGCCCGCGCATCATCACCGAAGAAACCAAGGCCGAAATGAAGCGCGTCCTCAAGGACATCCAGACCGGCAAGTTCACCTCCGAGTGGATGCAGGAGTACAAGTCGGGTGCCGCCCGCTTCAAGGGCATCCGCCGCGTCAACGACAGCCACCAGATCGAGGAAGTCGGCGCCAAGCTTCGCGGCATGATGCCCTGGATCGGCAAGAACAAGCTGGTCGACAAGGCGAAGAACTAAGCCTTATCGAACGATTGAATGAAGGAAGCCGGGGCAGTGCCCCGGCTTTTTTCGTGACGTGGGCAGGCCATTTGCAAAACCGCGTCATTGCTGCCGGATCGGCGCGAGATTGGTCGAGGCAGACGGGTGGCAGCCTGACGGCGTGCGGCGGCAAGATGCAAGCAGTCGGCCTGGAGCATCCTGCCTGAAGTGAAACCAGTTGAGACAGAAAGATGGGCTACTGCATGTTTCCTTTAATCGTGGCCGGTTAAAGGACAAAAACATGCAGCACTTCAAAGTGCTACAGCGACCTTTGCGCGTCTGATAAGACGCGCGGCGCTGTAGAACCAAAGCACTCGAGCGTGATTGGTGCGATCATCTGAACGCACGGCGCCCTAGACGACTTCCCAGAGAAACCGAAGCAGATCCAAACAGAGACTCCCAAGCAGATCCAGCCAAAAGCCAGGGAAGGCGACAAAGGCCGAACCGGCGCCGAAGCCGACCACGCCGAAACCGAGCGCTCCGTCCCAGCCGTGACCTTGCCAGCCGAGCAGGGCGCCGAAGGCGGTCGCCGCACAGACGACTGTGACCCGAACGATAAACAGGAACGTCTCGCGCATGCTTGCCTTCCTGGCTGAGAGCAGAACAATCTATGGTTCACTTCAGCATATAAGTTCGCGTATGCGTAATCGCCAGGGGCCAGGAGCGAGGAGGTCCGAAGAGAGGGCCGTTCCGTTTCGGCTACCGCATGTCTCCTTTAATCGGCTTCGATTAAGGGACAAAGACATGCAGCAAATCAAAGTGCTGCAGCGACCTTTGCGCGTCTGATAAGACGCGCGGCGCTGTACCTCGGGTGTCAGTCCCGCTGCGCCGCCAGGATGAGATCGCAGGCGGCCGTAATGTCGTCGACAACCGCCGAAGGCGCCGGCTGGAAACGCTGCTCATCGCCATCGCGATATTTGCCGCTGCGCACGAGGATCGCGGTGCCGATCCCGGCGGCAAGCGCACCGGCGGTATCGCTTTCGGCATCGTCGCCGATCATGGCCAAATCGGCCGGGTCAAGGCCCATGCTCGCTGCTGCTGCCAGGAAGAAATCGGCAGAGGGTTTGCCGAAGAGCTTCGCCTTGATACCGCTCGCATGTTCCAGCGCCTCGACAAAGGGGCCGGCATCGAGGCTCAGCTCGCCGTCGCGATCACGGAAGAACCGGTTGCGGGCGAGCGCCAGCAGCGGCGAGCCAGCCATCAGGGCGCGAAACGCGGCGTTGAGGCCCTCATAGCTGAGGCGCTCCGCGGCATCGCCAAGCACGACGGCGACGGGGCCGTCCATGCGGCAATCGGCGAAGTCTTCCTCAAGCGCGGGATGAATGAGCAGGTGCGGCTGGTGGCTGTTCGCCTTGAGCCAGGCGCGCGCGGCGGCAACCGGCGTGAACACCTCGTCGGCAGCGCAATCGAAGCCAAGGCGCTGCAGGTGAGCGACGATCTGGCGCTTCGACTGGCGGGTGGTGTTGGTCAGGAAGCGGACGGGGAGGCGAGCTGCGCGCAGCCGCTGCACCGCCGCGATGGCACCCGGCAACACGGTGTCGCCGTCATAGAGCACGCCGGAGAGATCGAGCAGCACGCCTCTTGCCATGGCAAGAGACTGCCTGAGCGCCAGACCATGGTCAACGTTGGGCGGCGGACGCCTCCCAATCGGTTCCCCTTTAGCGCTGGCACCTTGGGGACTGGTTGCTGTCTTCCCACGGCAGGCGAGCAGGGGCGGTGCCGCCTAAGGATCAGGCCTGCCAGGCCTGCAGCCGTTCGACGGTCGTCGTTGCGCCGCCGCAGACGATCATCAGCACGCGCTCGAAGCGCAGGAGTTGATCGGCGTGTTCGTAGGCGATGGCCAGGGCGGCGCCGCAGGCGGGTTCCACCAGCACGCGGTGGTCGTCGAGGAAGCGGGTGCAGGCGTCGACCGCCGACTGGTCGCTGACGACAACGCATTCGACCGGCCGGATCTGGCTGATCTCGAAGGCACGCTTGCAGACCTTTCGGGCGCCGAGCGAAGTGGCGACGCCGCTGATCGAGGGAAGCTCCACCAGCGCTCCCGCCTTGACGGAGGCGAGGTAGGACGCGGTGCCTTCGGTCTCTGCGGTGACAATAGGAATATCCCGTAGCCCGTTGCGCTCCAGTCCCTCGGCGACGCCCGACAGCAGCCCGCCGCCGCCGACAGAGAGCACGACCGCATCGAAGGCGAGGCCGGCCTTGACCACCTCGTCGATCATCGTCGCGTGCCCGGCCCACAGCAGCGGATCGTCGAAGGGATGGATGAAGGCGGTCTCGGCATCGGCGGATGCGAGCGCGCGGGCATTCGCTTCATCCCAAGCGGCGCCGTGGACGATCACCTCGGCGCCTTCCTGGCGGATAAGCGCCTTTGCCCGTTCGGTGGTCGTTTCGGGAACGAAGACGGAGACGGGGATCGAGAGCTGGCGGCCGGCATAGGCAACCGCCATGCCGGCATTGCCGCCGGAGGAGGAGACGAAACGCCGCTTGCCGTTTCGCGCATGGTGCTCGCAGGCAGCACCAACGCCGCGGATCTTGAACGAACCGGGCGGCTGCAGCGCCTCCATCTTCAGCCAGATGGAGCAATCGGATGCGAGGCTTAGCGGGCGGGATTCAAGGAGGGGAGTTTCGAGGTGAAGTGCCATGGGATGTTCCGTTGAGCGCGCGGTGCTGGAGGCCGGTTTGTTGCAATGGCTCCTGCGGGAGAATCTTGAAGCAATTTGCCCCTGATCGCTAGTTCAACGCAACACGGGAGGGGTACAGTCGCGGATGGCCGTGTCCTGTCGTGGGATACTATGGGTTTACGGCGCCCGTCACCAGAGAAGGCCGCTCAATGTCATGAGCGTGATGAAGAGAAGGGACAGGACGAGCGATGCCTTGATGGCTGCCAGAGTGTAGTCGTATCGGCGAAGTCTGTGTGTGAGCGTCTGGAACATGTGTTCGTCCAATCGTAAGGGATCTGCGGCTCCTCGCCGTTCGTTCAAGCGCAATGCGGCGCCCGTAGAATGTAGCGCCCGTAAATTGGCTGTGGCGAGAATGTCTGCTCAGCCCCCGAACACACCCGTTACACACCCGTTCGGCTCACGGTTGCCTCTCGCCTCCACGCAACGTCGCGGACGTACTGCTGTCGATAAAGGAGGAAATTGGCGGTCGGGAGCCCCCCACCGCGATATGCCAAGTCGGCCAGTGTCGATCGTCGAACCATGCGCCTCAAATGTGTCCAGCACAAGGGAGATCCCCTTCGAAGGGCATTCCTTCGACGTTCCGGCACTGATGGCCTGTCCGGATTTCGGGCCTATCAGGATTTCGGGGCCTTGCCGGATTTCGGGCGCTTGCCGGGACGGGGTGTCGGGTTCAGGGGCGATATCGCGCCCGGCCAGGGGAGGCGTCGGGCACCGGTGTAGCGGGTAATCGCGCTGGGTCTTTGCGGCGCGCCGCCGTCGTTTTCCCACTGTTCGAGATTTGCGGTTTCAATCTGCCGCGGGGTGCGCTGCCCATCCCGGTTCTGCAGTTCAGCAAGCAGGATATCCGCGGTGGTAACGCCCGCCTGGAACCTTCTGACAAGGAAGACGGCGGCAAGGCGAAGGCTGTCTTGATCGTCAAGGTCGACGCGCTGATGAAAGCCCGCGCGCCGCAACACGCCATCGAGCATTGCCAGGTCGGAGGGAGCCAATGGATGCCGCTGAGCGGGTGACATGAGCCACCTCCTGTTGACGGGAAACGTCGTTTTCGGAGCGTCCAGGGCGCCGTACGTTCATCTGAACGCACAAAGGACGCTCCGACAATTCTCTCCTACTGCATGTCTCCTTCAATCGATCTCGATTTAAGGACGAAGACATGCAGCAAGTCAAAGTCTACGGCGGCCTTTGCGCGTCTGATAAGACGCGCGGCGCTGTCGGTGCTTGCGCAAGGCCTTATGCCCATGTCCGGGCTTGCGCGTTCGGTTTCAGTCGATATTACGGCCGGCGCGATTTTCGGGATGGTTTGCTTGCGGGCACCTCCGCAGGCGGTTCGGCGGCGGCGCGCTCAAGGCGCTGGGCCTTGAGCTTCTCGGTCTTCTTGTCGCGGGCGATCTTTTCGGCAGCAACGATTGCTCTCGCCGTGTGATCGGTGGCGGAAGCCTTCTCGCTCGCGGAGGTCTTGGCCGGTTTAAATGCCGTGTTGGGGTGTGGCGTCATGACCTGTCTCCTGAAACGGGCGGATTTTTGCCGACCCCAAGCCTCAGCGCGATGGTCGCGCTGCCTTCTTGGGTCCCGGCAGCAGGCCTTCGCGCTGGAGCTTCTTGCGCTGCAGCTTGCGCTGGCGCCGTACCGCTTCTGCCTTTTCGCGGACGCGCTTTTCCGAAGGTTTCTCGTAGCTGCTGCGCGCCTTGAATTCACGGAACAGACCCTCGCGCTGCATCTTCTTCTTCAAGATGCGCAAGGCCTGGTCGATGTTATTGTCCCTAACGAGTACCTGCAAAAGATGTTCTCCTGTTGTCGGTCGCGGCTTTCCCTGCATCCGCAATTATCTGCCGGGTTTGGTGCTCAATTTTTTGAGCCAGGGCCCGGTGATGGCCGCCTGGGGGGCGTCCTCTTTCGAAGTCTCGGCATGCTCGATGTCAGTCTCCAGCACGCAGCGTTCGAACGTCTCGCCTTCGACCCTTACGCGAAAGCGCGCCTCGCCACGATCATTGGGCAAAAGGCCGACGATCAGACCAAGACGGCTGTTCAAGGTCGACTGGGCGGCACTCGCCCTCAGCGTGACCTTGTCGCCAATCTCATAGCTTTTGCGGCTCATGGTGGTCTCCTGAAAAGGGCCCTGAGACGCAAAAAGGCCGGGTTGTTCCCCGACCTCTTCCCGTCATTCAAGCGCCTCCCTGCCAGTACATCCGTGGTCAGAGGAGGGCGAATGACAAATTATTCGGCCCTGAGATTGTCGGCCGAGCTCTTGCCCGTTCTGCGGTCGGCAACAACGTCAAAGGTCACTTTCTGACCTTCGTTGAGCGAGCGCATGCCAGCGCGTTCGACTGCGGAGATGTGAACAAACACATCCGTGCTGCCGTCGTCGGGCTGAATGAAGCCGAAGCCCTTGGTGCCGTTGAACCATTTTACCGTGCCTGAAGCCATGACGATTTCCTTTCAATCGCTGAATTTACCAGAAATATTTCTCTGGCGGTGATCGATATTTGAGAGGAGATCTGGCCGCGCGGAAGCGCCGTGTCAAAGGTCACAAGCAATATTCGATGAGGTGATATATAGACGATACTTTTTGAAACTCAATGAAAATATTAAATTATTTGATTTTGAGCGATCGCGAAAACATCTGCAAAGGCCTGAAATGGCGGGTTTTCGTCCATTTATTTTTCTTGTTATTCAAGCTGATACGGCTTCTCGAGAGCCAGACGCTGTGCGCGTGAGCCACGCCGCGACCCGTCGTTGCGCGGTGCTCCGGACGCACAGCTGCTGAATGAAAAGGCAGGCGCTGCTTCGAGAGCGGGCGAGCGGATTCTTGGATGTTTCGGCAAGCGGGCTGTCGCTGGCCATTTCGACCAAAGCGGCCGGTCGCGACAGGAGGCGCGAGGGTAGAAGGCGGCGGCGCGCTGTCTTCGGCGCACCGCCCCCGCTTGTCAGGCGCTTGTAAAGGTCTGCGGCGAGACCTGCAATGCGGCGGCGATGCGCTGCAGCTTGGCGGGATCGGTATCGGCGCCAAGCTCGATCTTTGAGATTTCAATTTCCGTCAGGCCAGTCGTGACCGAGAGATCGTCGACCGTATAGCCGGCGGTTTCACGCGAATGCTTGATGGCGGCTCCGATATTGACGCGGGACAGAGATGCGCCGGGGGCCTTGGTTAGGTCTTTCTTAAAGGACATGAAGTGTCTCCTTCGTTGGTCCACCGACAAAGAACATTGTCGGTTGAAGGGGGCCCAAAACTGAAATGCGACTCGGACAGATGAGCGCGAACCTAGGGCGCCGCTAATATAAGCGAGAAGTTTCCGGGCGCAAGTTTGCGGCCGAAGTTTTGTGAAATGCCTATTTAAATCAATCGTTTGTCCTGTGATTTCCGCGCCCGGAGGCCGGTAAACCCCATGGGCCAGGGGCATCATCTCTACGACGCGCCGGTGCTCGACGCAGTGCAAAGCGGCACGGAAATTCACACGAGGCGAGCCTCGATCAGAAAGAGTCCACGCCGCGAGAGCGCGGCATCGAAGAGGGCGGCGAAGGCTTCGCAGGAGGTCGCGACGGCAGCTTCGACGCCGAAGCCGCGGGCGAGCGAAACCCAGTCGAGCGCAGGGTTGTCGAGGTTCAGCATGCGGCGCGCGTTGGTGCCGATCTCCTCGACGCCGACATTGCGCATTTCGGCATGCAGGATGGCGTAGGTGCGGTTGGAAAAGATGACGGTGACAATGTCGAGGTCTTCGCGCGCCTGCGTCCACAGGCCCTGAATATTGTACATGGCGCAGCCATCGGCCTGCAGGCAGATCACCTTGCGGTCGGGACAGGCGATCGCGGCACCGGTGGAAAGCGGGATGCCTTCGCCGATGGCGCCGCCGGTCTGCATGATGAAGTCGTGCGGCGCAGAGAAGGCCGAAAGGGCGAAGTAACGCCGGGCCGAAGTGGCCGCCTCGTCGCAGACGATCGCATTCTCCGGGACCTTATGGGCGACGATGAAGGCGATTGCGTCTTCCGTCAGCGCGCCCGAAGGTTCGCCTTCGTCTGTGGGGACGCTCGGTGTCGGCAGAGGGTGGGACGGGCTGATGCCGAGTTCGTCGCGCAGCGCTTCGAGCGTTCCCTTCAGGTCTTCACCGTGGCGGGCAAGCGTGACCACCGCGCAGCCTTCCGGCACCAGTCGGCCGGGCTTGCCCGGATAGGCGAAGAAAGCCACCGGTTCCGGTGCGCCGACAAGCAGCAAAACCTTGACGTCGCGCAGCGTTTCGAGCGCCATGTCGATCGGGTAGGGGATGCGCCGCGGCGCCACCCGCCCGCGGCCGCGCTGGGTGTGGGCGACAAGCACCTCGTTGAAAAGCTGGACGTTGCAGGCGGCCGCGATCCGCCCGGCGATGGCGAGGCTCTCGGCCTTTGCGGCGGCGCCGCTTACCACCATTGCCACGCCTTCCGGGTTTGCTCGGATGAGGCGGGCCACCTCGCGGACCGTCTCGGGGCTTGCCGGCGTCTCCGCTTCGACAAGCACCTTTTGCGCAGGCGCATCGGTGGAAAGCGCGCCCCAGGACGCGTCTGCCGGCAGGATCATGGTGGCAACGCCCGGTGGCGTCAGCGAAGCGCGATAGGCGGCCGCCGCCGTCGGTCCCACGTCGGAGGGGTTGTTCACCCGCCGCACCCAGTTCGACATCGGGCGGGCCAGTCCCTCGATGTCGCTCGTCAGCGGGGCATCGAGCGCAAGATGGTAGGAGGCATGGTCGCCGACAACGTTGATGACAGGCGTGCGGGCGCGCCGCGCATTGTGCAGGTTGGCAAGACTGTTGGCGAGGCCGGGGCCGGTGTGCAGCAGGGTCGACGCCGGCCGACCCGTCATGCGCGCATAGCCATCGGCCGCACCGGTGACGACGCCTTCGGAGAGGCCGAGAATACAGCGCATCTCCGGCTTGCGATCAAGGGCGGCGACGAAGTGCATTTCCGACGTGCCGGGATTGGGAAAACAGACATTCACGTCGTTTGCCAGAAGTGTATCGACGAGGATGTCCGCACCTGTGGTGCGAATAGGTTGGCCGCCTTCTCCCATGCGCGTGTCCCCCCGATGGCGTTCGCGCATGATAGCTGCAAGAGATGCGGGTGCAAGGTAGGCTTGCAGCGGCGCTCGATGCGCCGCCCAAGTGAGGTTACGTCCGCTGCCAGGCAAGATGGGCGCCGAGCCCGATCAGCACCGTGCCGCCGGCGCGCTGCAGCAGGCGCTGTGCCCGGGTGGAGCGGCGCATCCTGACGACGACGGCATCGGCGAGAAACACGCAGACGAGATCGGCGGAGGAGAACATCAGGTTGACGACGGTGCCGAGCAGCAGAAACTGCACCCACACCGGGAAGGCGGCGGAGGCATCGGTGAACTGCGGCAGGAAGGCGACGAAGAAGATCGCGGTCTTCGGGTTCAGAACCTCGACGGTGATGCTCTCGAAGAAGGCGCGGCGGGCCGATTTCGCCTCGACTGCGGGCAGGTGACCGTCGCCGCTCGCCTTGGCACGCATCAGCGTGAAGCCCAGCCAGACGAGATAGGCGGCACCGGCAAGCTTCACCACGAGATAGAGTGTCGGCACCGCATGAAACAGGATCGAAAGACCGGCGGCGGCCGCAAGGACATGCACGTAACCACCGAGATGGATGCCGAGCGAGGCCATCAGCCCGGCAAAACGGCCGCGCGCCATCGTCTGCGCAGCGGCGTAGAGCGTCGCCGGTCCCGGGATATAGGCGAAGATCGCCGTGGTGACGAAGAAGGTGAGGAGAATGTCGAGCGATGGCATGGGGTGCACCTCATCTGCTGATGCGAAGCCTCTTTCGAGAGTCGTTCTAAGGTCTTGCGCGGGAAAGTTGAAGGAAAATCGGAATGTCTCATCCATCGGGTGAGATGCTAGACGAGGCGCCCGTTGAGCGTCAGACCGGTATCTCCCCGGAGACGAGGCGATCCTCGGGCCGCGCGCTGGCTGCGAGCCCTGCGGCCACGCCCTGACGATCTTCAATGCTGCGGTTCTGACTGAACTTGCGCTTGCCGTCGAGGCGGTCGATCGGCAGCCGCAGACCGATGATGCCGCGAAGCTGGGCCTTGACGAAGGCGGGTGGTGCGTCGCTCACCTGCCAGGGTTCGGCACGCGCCGCCTCGTGACGATTGGTCAGGCGGGTGACGACATCGAGAAGCCGGTCCTCGTCGGTGAAGAACTCGACCTCGCCATAGGCATGCACGGCCGAATAGTTCCAGGTCGGCACGACCTTTCCGTGCTCGCGCTTGGAGGCATACCAGGAGGGGGTGACATAGGCATCCGGTCCCATGAAGGTCGCCATGGCTGCGCCGATCGGCGCGGTCGTCCCTTGCGGGTTGGCGCGGGCGAGGTGGCCGTAGAGTGTGCCATAAGGACCTTCGTCGCGATCGAGCAGCAGCGGCAGCGGCGTGGCCAGCAGGCCCTCGGCCGTTGCGTTGACGAAAGTGGAAAGCGATGCGGCCTCGATGATCGCGTGCAGCACGCTCAGTGTTTCCTCCTTGAAGGCCGGGGGTGTGTACATGACCTTGCTCCTTGTGCTTGTCCTGTCATAGATGCAAACTGGACCGGAACGAATATCCAGTTTTCGTATAAATGCGTGGGCCAGTTGGTGACGGAGAAGGACGAGGCGAGGGGCGGGACCACCCGGCGGATCTACGACGCGCTGAAGGCGCAGATCCTCGGCGGCACCTATGGCCCCGAAGATCGGCTGCCATCGACGCGGGCGCTGGCGGCCGAACTCGGCGTCTCGCGCACGACCGTGACTGCGGCCTATGAGCAGCTTCTTTCCGAGGGGTTTCTGGAGAGCCGGCAGGGTGCGCCTTCAAGGGTGGCGCTGCTGCATGCGCCAGAGGGTGCCAGGCCGCTTCCCGGCGGGACGGCTTCCCAGTCTGCGCCGAGACCGGCAGCCCCCGTTCGTCTGTCGCGCTTTGGAGCGGCCCTTGGCGACGGGCCGACCTGGGTGCCGCCGCAGTCCGGTGGGTTGATCGCCGATTTTCGCTATGGCGACCTGTCGGCCGCCGATTTTCCGGCGGAAGCCTGGCGGCGGTCGGTCAACGTCGCACTTCGGCGACGCCAGCCGCGGCTCGCCTATGACGACCCCGGCGGCTCGGCGGAGCTGCGGGCAGCCCTGCAGGCCTATCTCTGGCGGGCGCGCGGGCTCAGATGCGCGCCGGACCAGATCATCATCGTCAACGGTTCGCAGCAAGGACTGGATCTTGCCGCCCGCGTGCTCCTGGATCCCGGCGACCGCGTTGCGATCGAGGATCCCGGCTACGTTATGGCGCGCCGGGTGTTTGCGGCCGCCGGCGCTGAGGTGGTTCCGATTGCCGTCGACGAGGAGGGGCTGCAGACCGATGCGCTCGCGGGGCTCGACGCCGTCAGGCTTGCCTATGTCACGCCCTCGCATCAGTTTCCTCTCGGCGGCGTGCTCTCGGCCCGGCGCCGGCAGGAGCTTCTCGCCTGGTCGGACCGCAGCGGCGCCTTTGTGATCGAGGACGATTACGACGGCGAGTATCGCTATGACATCCGGCCGATCCCGCCGCTGCAGACCATGGCCCATGTGGAGAACGTCCTCTATCTCGGCACGATCTCGAAGAGCCTGTCGCCGATGTTGCGCCTTGGCTATCTCGTCGTGCCGCCGCCGCTTTACCCCGTCTTCGCCGCCGCCAAGCAGCTCGTCGACCGCCATTCGCCCAGCCTCGAGCAGGAGGCGCTGGCGGCGATGATTGCAAGCGGGGCCTATGAGCGCCACATCCGCCGGAGCCGGCGCAGCAATGGCCGCCGCCGCGAGGCGCTGCTCGCGGCGCTCAAGGCGGAACTCGGTAGCCGCGTGACGATATCGGGCGCCGATGCCGGATTGCACGTCGTCGTCTGGTTCGAGCGGCTGGACCGGACGCAGGAAGGTGAACTGATCGCGCGGGCGCGGGAAGCGGGCATCGGCCTTTATCCGATCTCGCCCCTCTACGGCGCCGATGAAGCCGTTCACCGGCCGGACCGCGCCGGCATCGTCATGGGCTACGCAAGCCTCGAAGTGCCGCAGATCGGTCAGGGTGTCGCGGCGCTCGCGAAGCTGCTGGGTGATTGGCTCGATTAGCACCGGCGGCACAAAACGCCATGCAGATCACCATTCGGCGTGGGCCGTTCGTCCACCTGTGATAGGGTGGGGCTATCTTCCGCCATCGCCCGGCTTCCGGGCGGGCGGCAATGGGAGCGAAAATCACGGGCAGGGACAGAGCGGCGCAGGGGCGTCGACTGGGGGAGCAGATGGCAGACCGGACAGTGCAGCCGTTGCAGCCGGGACAACCCGCACCCGCCTTCGAGCTTGCAAGCGCCAATCGGGACGGTCCGGTTTCGCTTGCGAGCCTTCGCGGCCGGCCGTTTCTGATCGGTCTGTTTCGCGGCCTGCACTGCCCGTTCTGCCGGCGCCAGATGCGGCAGTTTTCCTCCGTCGAGCCGGCATTGCGTGCCGTCGGCGTGGAAACGCTGGCGGTGGTCAACACCCCGGTCGAGCGGGCGCGCCTCTATTTCCGCTTCCAGCCGACGCCGGTCACGGTCCTTGCGGATCCGGACTGCCAGACGCACAGGGATTTCGGCGCGCCACAGGCCGCGCTGCTTCCGCCCGAAAGCACGGAGACGCCGGAATGGCCCCATCGCACACGGCCCGCCGATTTCGCCGCAGCGCGCATCAACCCGACAGGCGAGCTCGCCGAACCGATGCATCCGATGGAGGCCAATGAGCTGCTCAATGCACGCGAAGGCTTCGAGCCGGACGAGACCGATCTGCGCATCTTTGCCGAACACGGCACGCAACTGGTCGGCCACTTCCTGGTCGATGCAGCCGGCATCATCAGCTGGAGCGAGATCGAGGCGCGCTTCGGCCCCGACGAACTGGGCGTGTTCCCGAGCGCCGCGGAGATCATGACGGCCGTCAAGAGGGTCGCAACCTAGTACGGGCAACCGGCTTGCAAGCCGGGGCCTGCAAACAGGGTGCAGGCCAAGGTCGCAACCGGCCGCGCGTTACGGTTAGCCGCTTGCGCCCTGGCTGCGTCCGCTCACAGTGGCCAACTCTTCAGTATGGCGGTGTGGCCTTCATGAGATCTCTTCGCATCCATCCCCAGCTTCACGACGTGTTCGGCGAGGAGCAGCCGCCGGCCTATCTCGTGGTGATCCTCCTCTTCGGCGTTGGTGTCGCGGCCACCTTTGCCCTGTCGGCGGGGCCGATGCTGGTGGAGCTTGCCTGGTGGCGGGCGGCACTGGCGCTTGTCCTCGTCCTCGATATCGCCGCCGGCTGTGTCGCCAACTTCACGCCCTCGACCAATGGTTTTTATGCGGCGCGGCCGCGCAATCGCTGGATCTTCATCGCGATCCACTTCTATGTGGTCATCGTCGCGCTGCTCGTCGGCACCGGGGTCGGTGCTGCGGTCGCCGTCTGGGCCTATACGATCGCTGCGGCCGCGGTCGTCAATCTGCTTGCGGGACGCGCCGCACAGACCTTTGTCGGCGGGCTGCTGCTGGCGGTCGGCCTCACTGGCTTGCCGCTGTTGCCGGGCTTGACGCCGGCGATGGCGGCGGTGTCGGCCCTGTTCATGCTGAAGGTGCTTTTCAGCTTCGCGGTCGATCACTACCGCACTGTCGTTTCCAGCGGTGGGTAGCCGCGCTGGCATCCTTGCCTTGCAGGACCGCATTCAATAGCCTCGGAAGTGGCAAGCTCAGGGAGAGGCTCATGGCAGTTTCAGCGGCAGAGGCGGCATTGCGCCTTCCGACATTCGACGACGTGCAGGCGGCACGGGACCGCATCGCCGGCATGGCGCATCGAACGCCGGTGCTGACCTCGCGCACAGCCGATGCCGCCACCGGCGCGCGGCTTTTCTTCAAGGCGGAAAATTTCCAGCGCGCCGGCGCCTTCAAATTCCGCGGTGCCTACAACGCGATCGCCGCCTTGCAGGAAGGCGGCCAGAAGCGGGGCGTCGTCGCCTTCTCCTCCGGCAACCACGCGCAGGCGATTGCCTATGCCGCACGGCTGCAGGGTGTTGCCGCGACGATCGTGATGCCGAAGGATGCGCCCGAAATGAAGGTGGCGGCGACCCGCGGTTATGGCGCCGATGTCGTGTTCTATGACCGCTATACCGAGGACCGGTCGGCGATCAGCGCGAAGCTGGCGGCCGAGCGTGATGCTGTCCTCATCCCGCCCTTCGACCATCCTGATGTGATCGCCGGGCAGGGGACGGCGGTGCTGGAACTGATCGAGGAGGTGGGCGAACTCGACCTGATCGCCACGCCGCTCGGCGGCGGCGGCCTGCTCGCCGGTACGGCTCTCAGCGCCAAGGAGCGTTCGCCCGGCGCGGTCGTCGTCGGTGTCGAGCCGGAGGCTGGCAATGACGGCCAGCAGTCGCTCAGGAAGGGCGAGATCGTCCATATCCCGGTGCCGAAATCGATCGCCGACGGAGCGCTCACCAATCATATCGGCGAACACAATTTCCCGATCCTCAAGCGCGATGTCCGCGAAATCGTCACGGTGAGCGACGCCCAACTCGTGGAGACCATGCGCTTCTTTGCCGAGCGCATGAAGATGATCGTGGAGCCGACCGGATGCCTGGCGGCGGCGGCCGTGCTGCAGGGCGTGCTTCCCTGCGCCGGGCAACGAGTGGGCATCGTGATCAGCGGCGGCAATGTCGATCTCGCGACGTTCTGCGCCCTGCTGCGGTAGAGAGCGGCGGTCCCAGAGCAATTCCAGGAAAAGTGTGCAGCGGTTTTCCGTCCGGAATTGCGAAATTCCAAACCAGAACAACACGAAAGCGTGAATTGGGGGGGTGAATTTTTTGCGTGTATTTTGGTTGGGTTTCGTCATGCCGCTCAACCGCAATCCAGAGGGTTTGCTCATGAGAACGCTCATTCTTGCCATCGCCGCACTCGCGCTTACGGGCTCCAGCGCCTTCGCTGATCCAATTGCAGATCGCAAGGCTATCATGAAGGAGCGCGGTAGACTGGTCGGCACCGTCGCTCCCATGGTCAAGGGAGAAAAGCCGTTTGACGCTGCCGTTGCCATGACCGCCCTCAAGGGCCTTAGCGAGAACGCAGAAAAATTCGACGTGGACGTCTTGTTTCCCGCCGGCAGCGAAACCGGAGACACGGCCGCCTTGCCGGCAATTTGGCAAGATATGACCGCGTTCAAGGCGGCTGCCGAGAAATTCCGGGTGGCTGCGGCCGCTGCCGTCGCTGCCAATCCGCAGGATCTCGAAGCATTTAAGACGCAGTTCAACGCGGTAACCACGAATTGCGGCAGCTGTCACGAGAAATTCCGAATGAAGAAAGAGTAGCAGCGACAGGCATACGAGCCTGCTCAAGTCGCCCGTCGGATGCGAACCTTCCGGGATTGGCGGATGAAACCGGCGAGCGATGTCCGCATTGTCGAATTGCCAAGAATAAGATCAATGGCGCTTGGCGCGTCTGCACACGCGTGCAGCGGCGAGGCCGGCGTTGCGACAACATTTCGACGCGTGGCTGGCCTGCCGCGGCGACCGACGATCGATGATGCAAGCCTCGATCCGGCCGGTTGCAAGGCTGCGTCTTTCCGGTTGCCTTAAGCGGCAAAAGTGGCACACTGGACATCGCGCCTTGGCGCCGGGCTTCCCGGCGTGCTCCAGGGCTGCTGTAATGATTTGATTTTCTAAAGGAATTTTTCCTCCGGACGGTTGTCGCCGGAGCGTAAACAATGGACGAAAGCAGAGGATTGCAGCGGCCGTTGGGCGCCTTGCCGGACGCGGCGCTGTCAAGAAAATAGAGTGCTCCCATCGCGCCCGGCGGGCGCGGCGCTCACACACATTGGAGGGTATCGTGACGCTTGCAATCAATGACCTCGCACCGGACTTCGAGGTCGGAACGACCGATGGCACCATCCGGTTTCACGACTGGATCGGCGACTCCTGGGCGGTCCTGTTCTCGCACCCCAAGGACTACACGCCCGTCTGCACCACCGAGCTCGGCTACATGGCGCGCATCAAGCCGGAATTCGACCGGCGCGGCGTCAAGATCATCGGCCTCTCCGTCGATCCGCTCGACCGGCATGCCGGCTGGGCCGCCGACATCGAGGAAACGCAGGGCCATGCGCCGAACTTCCCGATGATCGCCGACGTCGACTACACCGTCTCGAAGCTCTACGGCATGCTGCCGGCGCCTGTTTCCGGCGACCCGACCAAGCGCACGCCAGCCGACAACCAGACGGTGCGCAACGTCTTCGTCATCGGTCCGGACAAGAAGATCAAACTCGTCCTCATCTATCCGATGACCACCGGCCGCAACTTTGACGAGGTGCTGCGCGTCATCGACTCGCTGCAGCTGACCGCCAAGCACAAGGTGGCGACGCCAGTGAACTGGAAGCAGGGCGACGACGTCATCATCGCCGGTTCGGTCAGCGACGAGGACGCCCGCAAGGTCTATCCGGAAGGCTGGCGCGCACCGAAGCCCTATATCCGCATCGTGCCGCAGCCGAAGGGCTGAGGCGTCGCATCGGCAAAGGGGTGAGGCAAGTGCCCCTCATCCGCGCGGTGAGGGGCAAACCTCCTCACCTGTGCGGATGAGAGGCGACCACCTCTCTTTGCCATCGCGCCCCGATTGGAAGCCGCGTTATCGTCAGCCAAGGAGCCGCCGATGATCTTCCGTCAATTGTTCGACAGCGTGTCCGGCACCTATACCTACCTGATCGCCAGCCGCCAGGGCGGCGAGGCGCTGATCATCGATCCGGTGCTGGAAAAGGTCGAGCGCTACCTGCAGCTCGTCCGCGAACTCGACCTCCGGCTGGTCAAGGCCGTGGACACCCATCTCCATGCCGATCACATCACCGGCCTCGGGGCGCTGCGCGACCAGACCCATTGCATCACCGTGATGGGCGAGCAGACGGCGGCCGACGTCGTTTCCATGCGGGTTGCGGAGGGCGACCGGGTGTCGATCGAGGGTCTAAGCCTCGACGTGCTCTATACGCCCGGCCATACCGACGATTCCTATTCCTTCCTGATGGGCGGTGACATGGGGCGGCGGGTCTTTACCGGCGACACGCTCTTGATCCGCGGCACCGGCCGCACCGATTTCCAGAACGGCGACCCGCGCCAGCAATATGACTCGATCTTCAACAAGCTCCTGAAGCTGCCGGACGAGACGCTCGTCTACCCGGCGCACGACTACAAGGGCGACACGGTTTCGACCATCGGCGAAGAGAAGCACTTCAATCCACGTCTCAGGGTGAAATCCGTCGACGAATATGTCGACCTGATGAACAACCTCAAGCTGCCGAACCCGAAGATGATGGATGTGGCGGTGCCGGCCAACGTCCACATCGGCCTGCACCAGGACGAGATCGCGCGGCGTGGCTGGGCGCTTTCGGCCAAGGAGGCGCTGGCGCTCTGCGGCCGGGCGAAGATCGCGCTGGTCGACCTGCGCGAGAAGGCCGAGCGGGAAAAGCACGGGGTCATTCCCGGCTCGCTGCACGCGCCCTATCCGGACCTCGAGCAGAACATCGCGACCGGCGGCGTGCTGCACGAACTGGCGGAGGCAACGGGCAAACGCATCGTCTTCTACTGCGCCTACGGCGAGCGCTCCGCCATGGCCGTGGAGGCCGCCCAGGCCGCCGGCCTCACCACCACCTGCCACATCGAGGGCGGCATCGCCGCCTGGAAGAAGGCGGATGGGCCCGTGACACATTGATGCCGACGCATTGACGCCGGGCGCGGGCGCGCCATCTCATAGGAGCGTTCAAAGAGCAGGGGTCGGCCATGCGCAAGTTTTCCGTCAGCGTTGTCAGGGAGTTCGAGGCCGATAGCGCCGAGGAAGCAGCACTTCTGATGTACCAGTATCTGACGCGCGAGCCGGCGCCGCTCACCTACGCCGTCACCGATGAGGCGAGGAACGCCACCAGCCAGACGCTCGACCGGGAAAAGGCCGACGAATTCGCCAGCATCGATCACAGTGCTGATCCGGGCAACTGGTAGCACCCGCTGGCAGCGGCGGCTGTGGGCAACAGCCACGAATCCGACATTTTCGGTTGCAAATCCTCAAGCATTCACGTCTCGACTGCGGGTGTGAAAGACGCGGTTCCGCGGGATTGCGCTTCAGGAGGAAACCTGCCTTGTTCATTGCCCATCTGCCGGCAGGCTATCTGCTGAGCCGCCCCTTTGCGCGTCGCAATCCCTCGCAGGCCCGCGCCATCTTCGGCATCGGGCTGCTCTGTTCCGTTCTGCCGGATTTCGATCTCGCCTATTTCTACCTGATCGACCAGCGCCGCACGCCGCATCACGACTACTGGGTGCATACGCCGGTCTTCTGGCTGGTGCTGGCGGCGGCGATCGCGCTTCTCCTCATCGCCACCGGGCGACGCAATCAGCTCGTCCTCGTCAGTGTCGGGCTCATCAGCGTGCTCCTGCATCTGGTGATGGATTCGATCGCGGCAGATATCCGCTGGCTCTTTCCCTTCGCCGATCTCCGGGTGAACCTGGTGCATGTGCAGGCGGTCTATAAGCCCTGGTATCTGAACTTCCTGCTGCACTGGACCTTTGCGCTTGAGCTGGCGATTTGGTTGGTTGCAGGCCAGTTCGCCCTGCGCGATTTCAGGGCGCGGCGCGCCATCGGGAAAGAGGCTGCCCGTGCGGCAGAGCCGTAGGCTCCACGAACTCCGGCATGCAATGCTTGCGGTCTCGCGCGGTGCTGCGACGTGAACGCCGATGAAGAGGCCCTCCCCATGCAACGTGCGGTGTAGCCGGATCGTTGACGAAGGCCGTCGTTCTATGCATCCTGCCGGCCAAGAAACGAAGATGCCGGCAGACGGCACAGGGAACACTGCAGCGCCGCGGTCTTACCGGACCCGCAAAGGTCGCTGTATCACTTTGATAGCATTCGCATAGCCGTGGCGCGCGCCTCGTGTTGCCCCGGAACTTGGACGCATTCCTGATACGCATTCACGACGTCATTCGCATCGATTAATCGAGGCCGGAGGGGACTGTGAAGGGAAAGTCGAGGTATCTGCCAGCGGCGCTGGCTGTCATGCTTGCCGCATCCGTGACCGTGCCGGCCACTGCCGCCGACCTGGTGATCGCCATGCCGAACTGGCCGTCGGGCCAGGCGACGGCCAATATCCTGAAGGTCGGCATCGCCAAGAAGTTCGGCCTCGATGCCGAGGTCAAGGAGCTCGGCACGCTCAATGCCTTCGTCGGCTTCGAGACGGGCACGGTCGATATCCAGCCCGAAGTCTGGCGGCCGAATTTCGAGGATGTCGTGCGCAAATACGTGACCGACAAGGGTGTCGGTCAGCTGACGGAACGCAGCGTGCCGGCCTGGCAGGGGCTTTGCGCCACGCCGGAAGCCGCCGCGACGATCAAGACGGTCGCCGATCTCAGCGACCCCGAGAAAACCAAGATCCTCGACACTGACGGCGACGGCAAGGGCGAGATGTGGATCGGTGCTGCGACCTGGCTTTCGACCGGTATCGAACGGGCGCGGGCGGCGGGCTACGGCTATGGCGAAACCCTGACGCTGTTCGAGGCGGAAGAGGAAGTGGCGATGGCGGCGGTGGACGCGGCGGTCGCGACCGGGCGGCCGATGGTGTTTTACTGCTACGCGCCGCACCATGTGTTCGAGCTGCACCAGATTGCCAGGCTCGAAGAGCCGCCGCACGATGCCGCCAAGTGGAAGATCGTGCCGCCGAGCGACCCGCTCTGGGTGTCGAAATCCAGCGCCTCGACCGCCTGGGAGGCGGCGCATTTCCAGATCGCCTATGCCACCGCCTTCGGCAAGAAGCACCCTGACATTGCGAAGTTCCTGGAGAAGGTGGATTTCTCGCCGGAGGAAGTGACGAAGATGAGCTACGCGCTGGAGGTCGAGCGGCAGGCGCCGGCCGACTATGCGAAGAAATGGGCCGAGGACAACGCAGCGCGCATCGACGGGTGGGCCAAGCCATGACCGCGACATCCGACCATAACCGTCCTGTCAGCAAGGATCAGCCGGCATGGACGCGGCGCAAGCTCGGTGCTGCCGTTCTTGCCGCTGCGCTCTGCCTCGGTCCGCTGGCCGCACTGGCACAGACGCAGATCTATGATGCCCGCACCAAGAAGTGGGTGAATTACGACAAGAAGAAAGCGCGGCAATACTTCGCCCGCAACAACCAGCTGCCGGAAGCCTTCCGCCGCCAGGTGGTGCCGTTCCGCACGGCGGAGCAACCCGGCACCATCATCATCGACGGCAACCAGCATTTCCTCTACCTGGTGCAGCCGGGCGGCCAGGCGATCCGCTACGGCATCGGCGTCGGCCGCGAGGGCTTCGGCTGGGCCGGAATCGTGCGCGTCGGACGCACGGCGGAATGGCCGACCTGGACACCGCCGGCCGAGATGGTGGCCCGCGACCCGAACGCCGCCAAATGGGCGGCCGGCATGCCCGGCGGGCCGGACAATCCGCTCGGCGCCCGCGCGCTTTATCTCTACGAGGGCGACCAGGACACGATCTACCGCATCCACGGCACGGTCGAGCCCTGGACGATCGGGCTCGACGTTTCGTCCGGCTGCATCCGCATGAACAATGACGACGTCACCGACCTGCATTCCCGCATCGAGATCGGCGCCAAGGTGATCGTGCTGATGCAGGGGGCAGCACTCTACAAGGGGGTATGACGTCGCTCGAACAGGGGTGGCGAGTGCTTTTAATTGGCCGCAGGGTCAGGCGTGGCCAATCCGTCCCGCAGGACCCAGTGACAGGCAAATACTCAAAGGGGAGAACAGATAGTGAGCGAGGGGATGTTGCGTTCGAAGGGGTTTGTTCCCGTGGCTTTGGCGCTGGCCATAATCGGTGGCTGCCAGTCAGCGCCCAAACCTGAGGATATGGCGCGCACGAGCCTGCAGACGGCGCCGGCCGACCTGCAGCTGATCTGCGCCAACGCGGTCGCGGGCACGGCGAAGCTCGAAAGCACCAAGGTGCTACCGACGAGCTCCCGGGCGCTCGACGCGACAAGCTACCGCGTCGATCTCGACGCAGGCGGCCGCAAATACAACTGCGTCGTCGATAGTACCGGCAGCGTGAAATCCGTGACGCCGGTTTAGGCGGGCAAGCGCCCGCGCTTGCGCGACCTTCGCTGATAATCAATCTCCAAGGCTGAACAGCGTCGCAGGGTCGGCGACGACCGGCGGTGCATAGAAGGTCAGCCGCGCGGCATCCATGAGAAGAAGCGGCTGGACCATTTCGCCGGCGAGCCTGGTGATCCAGTCCTGAAGTTCGCGCAGCTTGTCGCCGTTCTCTGCCGAGAGATCCTTCGTCTCGGACGGGTCGGCGGCGATGTCGAAAAGCTCCAGCCTGGAGGGCAGGGCTGCCTTCCAGACGAGCTTCCAATTGTCCTTGCGCACAGCACCAGCGGATCGACATTGTAGACGAGCTCCCCGCGCGGCGAAGGTTTGCCTTCACTCAAGGCCGGCCAGAGGTTCATGCCGTCGAGCGGCTTGTTCTTGCCGAGCGGCGCACCGGCGATGGCTGCGAGCGTCGGGTACATGTCGACGACATGGACCATGCCGCCGACCTTGCCCGGCTTGATCCTTCCCGGCCAGTTGGCAAGCGCTGCGACGCGGGTGCCGCCTTCGTAGAGCGTGCCCTTGCCGTCGCGGTAGGGGCCGTTGTTCGCCGGCAATCCGCCGCTGACCTTGTTGTCGCCGGCAAAGAGCGAGCTTGTCACGCCGCCATTGTCGCTGTGAAAGACAATCAGCGTGTTGTCGCGCATGCCGCGCTTTTCGAGTGCCGTCAGCAGCTTGCCGATGCCATCGTCAAGCACGGAAATCATCGCCGCGTAGGCGCGGCGGTTTTCATCCGCGATGTGCTTGTAGCGGTCGAGATAATCCTCAGGCGCCTGGAACGGCGTGTGCGGCGCGGTAAACGCGAGGTAGAGGAACAGGGGAGCAGCGGGATCGTGCCCTTCCACCACCCGCGCCGCCTCGTCGCCGAGGAGCGTGTTGTCGAAACCGCTTTCCTCGAGCGGCTTGTTGTCCCGGTACCAGTCCTTCACGCCGTGGGAGGAATGCTTGAAGTGATCGATTTCGCCGACCAGCGCGCCGTAGAACGTGTCGAAGCCGCGCTGCTTCGGCCAGTATGCCACCTTGGCGTGGCCGAGATGCCACTTGCCGACAAGCGCGGTTCTGTAGCCGGCTTCCTTCATCGCCTGAGGCAGCAGATATTCGTCGAGCGCCAGCCCGTAGGAGCCGGGCGAGGGGATGACCCCGGTCTGCAGTCCGTAGCGCAAGGGGTAGCGGCCGGTGAGGAAGGCGGCGCGCGTCGGCGTGCACATGGGCTGGGCGTAGAATTCGTCGAAGGTCACGCCGGTTTCGGCGAGCTTGTCGAGATTGGGCGTCCTGATGTCGGAGCCATGGAAGCCGACATCGGCCCAGCCGAGATCGTCGGCGATGATGTAAACGATGTTCGGCGGCGTCGTGCCATTGGCAAGGGCCGGGTTTGCGGAGAAGGCGGCAAGGCCGGCCGGCATGCCGGCGGCAACGGCAAACGCCGCGCCGCTCATGAGCGCCTCGCGCCGCGTCAAGCCGCTTTTGTCCTTGTCGGCGACAGCCGTTTCGCCGCCGCCCGCGCGGGCGTTGTTCGCTTGCAGGTCAGACATGCGCACCCCCTGGAAAATAGACCCGCCAGCCGGCGGATCTTTTTATTCGATATTACTAATATCTACATCTTCCGGTAGCGCCGTCAATCGGTTTGCCGCGCCGCCGGCGCTGGGCTTTTTCCTCAGAGCCGTTCGTCAACGAAGGCGACTGAAGGCCGCCACGGGCAGGACTGGCGTCACCTCCAAGCGGGCTGGCGCGTCTCGGGCAGTTTGAAGGAAATCAAGTCGTTCGGCACTCCGATCGAGAGCCGAATCTTCAAGTTGTGCCGGGTCTCGATGTTGAAGTCGCTATTGTGCGGTGCCGAAATAAATTTGCTGCGGAGCAATAATAATGCCGAGTAATATCAATTGAACGTCAGTATAGCCCGGTATTCTTCTTCCAAACCGTGGAAATATGTGCTCTCATAGGTTTAGTTGGAAGGAGGAAATGCCATGCTCTCGTTCTTCGAGCATTTTGCACTTTTCGACGCCTTGATCGTTGCAGCGATCTGCACGCTTTTGATCCTGAGTTACTTTAGCAGCGAGGCCTGAGGCGGCAAGCAGGTGAGCGGACCTGCCGGTCCGGGTGGGCCGCAGGGCAATGCCCGCGAGCGACGGGGCGCTTCAGGCTGAGCGGACTGCCGCCACATGCAGCCAGCGCGTCGGCTCGCCGTCGTAACCGCCGCCGTCCGCTTCGCGCATCTGGATGTCCGACCAGCCGGCATCTTCGAAACGGTCGCGCAGCCATTCTGCCGAAGGATAGTTGTAGTAGCGGCCGAAACGGTCGTGGCCTTCCACTTTGCCCGCCTTGAAGCTCGCTTGCAGAAAACCGCCCGGCCGGAGCGCCTGGCGAATGCGGGCAAGCACATCGGCAAGTTCGGCGCGCGGCACATGCAATAGCGATGCTTCCGCCCAGATGCCGTCGAAGCGCTCCTGCCAATCAATCTCCTGAAACCTGACGACCTCGACCTTGCGGTCGATCCGGTGTTCCGCTTCACGCGCCAGTTCCGCCGAGCCGTCACAGGCGGTGACGTCGAGACCGTGCCCCAGCATGGCAAGGCTGTCGTGCCCGCCGCCGCAGCCGAGGTCGAGCACGGCGGCACCCGGCGGAAGTTTGCGCATGAAGGCGTCGAGCCGGGCGGTCGGCGGTTTGCGTTCGCGCGCCGCATAGGTCGCGGCATTGTCGCGGTAGAAGGCAAGGGTATCGTCGGTGTCGGGTTTTGTCATGAATGTTCCCGGCTGTCGGTGCTGGGTCTGAGGTGAAGAGTGGGAGGGAGCAGCGACCTGAAACGGTAGAAGGGTTGCGTCGCCGCTTCGGCTAAGCTTTCCCGCCGATCAGCGGCAGCGCCCGCAGCATGTTGCGGATGGCGATCGCGTCCCAGGGCAGGTGTTCGGTGATGCCGAGCCCGACGACCTCTGCTTCGGCTGCCACGTCGTTCAGCAGGCGAACGACCTCGGGGATCGTCATCCGCCCCTGAGGGATGCCGGCGAAGGCGCCGGGGGCAGCATCCGGCCGTGAAAAGTAAAGCGAACGGAGACCGGTCGGGTCGAGGACATCAAGGTCGAAATGGATGGCCACATGCCGCGCGCCGGTGGCGTGGAGCCAGTCGAGCACCGGCTTGCTCGACCCGATCAGTTCGGACGGTGTCGCGATGTTGAGCCCCAGGCGGTCGACGGGTGCGCGTTCGGCCGGCGACATGTCGTAGAGGCCGGCATACATCACCCTTTCGGGTTTTATCGGTCTCGTGACCCTTTTCGTAAAATCCGGGTCGCCTTCGCCCATCAGTTGGGCGAGCACCATGGTATGCGCATGCGTGCTTTGATCGGGCGTCCTGATATCCGGATGGGCGTCGACCCAGAGAACCGCAAGCTCGCCTTCATAGCGTTCGTTGAGATAGGCGAAGGGTGCAAGGTCGACTGCGCAATCGCCGCCGAGGACGACGATCTTGTCCGGCGCTTCTTTCTTCAGGATCTCTTCAGCCGCATCGAGCTGACGGAGGAGGGCAGTGCGGGCGACGATGCCGTCCTCCACGGCAAGCTCGGTGCCATCCGGTTCCGGCACCTCGACGGTTGCCACCGGCCCGGTGGCGGCGGGCGCCAGAAAGGCGAGCAGTTGCGCGCCAAAGTGATAGGCTTCCAGTGTTCCGCCCTGCCATTGCGGGATCTGCAGGCGCAATGTCTTGCCGCTCAAGGCTGCCTCCTGTGCTTTGTCCGGGCCTTTCCACCACCCTAGGTCGTTCAAGTCTATCGCGCAAATCGACATATCCGCCGGTTCCGCGTAAGCATTCCGCATTCACATCCGGAACGCCCATGGCCGATATTGCTGTTCTCCTCACCTTCGTCGCTGCGCTGTTCGTTCTCGAAATCACGCCCGGTCCGGACATGATGCTGGTTCTTGCGCGCGGGATCGGGCAGGGGCGTCGGGTTGCGCTCTTGACGGTCGTCGGCATGGTCTTCGTTGCCGGCGTGGTGCAGGTGGGCCTGCTGGTGCTCGGCGTCGCCTCGCTGCTCAGCGCCTATCCGGCCGGGCTCATGGTGCTGCAATGGGCCGGTGCCGGCTATATGCTCTATCTCGGCGCGCGGATGGTCTGGTCGAGCTTCGGCGACCGGAAAAAGAAGAAGCTTGCGGCGGCCTATGTTTCCGATTGGACCGCAGTCCGCCAGGGAACGATCAACAGCCTGACCAATCCCAAGTCGCTGCTCTTCATGTTTGCCTGCCTGCCGCAGTTCGTCGATCCGTCCGCCGGCCCCGTTTGGCTGCAGCTTGCCGTGCTCGGCACCGTCCAGAAGCTTGCGGGCATCCTGTCGCTCGGGTCCGTGGCGCTCGCCTCGGGAACGGTTGGGCAGATGCTCTATCGCGCGCCGCGCCTGCTCGTCTGGCAGGAGCGTTTCACCGGCGCCGTCATGCTCGGGCTCGGTTTCCGGCTCCTGTTCTCGGGCAGCGGCGGCGCGCCGGCGGTCAGAACATAAAGCGTCCTTGCCCCGCTTGTGGCGAGGTTCGCGCGCTCGACTTGCCGCAATGGGCAGAGTGCGCCGGGCCGGGGCCGGGGCTCTGTCTCGTCGTGTCGATCGTGGCCGTGTGCGAGACCGGCTCCTTAACGTCTCACTTGGCGGCTTGGGTGGCGCCGAGGACGTAGCCTCCGTCCCAGTGCCAGATCTGCTTGTCGTCGACCGTGACCTTCACGATCGCCTGGAAACCGGCGAGCGTGCCGCTGCCCGCATGAAACGCACAGGTTCCAAGCGGCGGACTGGCCGATTCGTAGACGATGCAGTATCCGAGCGCCGAGTCGCCGTTTCCGACGGCGATGACCGCGTTGCTGCTGGAAAAGAGCGGATTGGTGATCACCGGTCCGTAGTAGAGGATCTTGGTGCCCGCCGGGATCGCCTCAAGGTTCGATTCCGTGATGGTGCAGAAGCTCGGCGTGTCGCCGGTGAACTGGCTGCACTCCTTGGAGATCTTCAGGGGTTGCGTCGCGGGCGCCGTGGGTGCCGCAAAGGCTGCGGATGCCAGCGCCAGGGTGGCGCCAGCCGACAGGATAAACAGTCTCATGGCCTAGTCCCTCCGGTCGAATGAAGGGCGAAATTCTACTCTTCAGCTCCTCTGTCCGCAATTTCGTTCCTTTGAACTCTCCGGCAACGGGTGCGGCTTCTTCCGCCGCCGCCATCCCGCAGAGGCTGCCCTGCGAGATGGAAGCGGCGAGGGGCATCATGCCTATTGTTTGCCGCCGGTCGAGAGCTTGTCCATCACCTCGTCGAGATTGAAGCTTGCCGGCTTCTGGCGGATCGGGAACTCCCTGAAGCTTTCCAGCCACTTGGCGACCAGCGCCTGCGAGGGCACGAGGATGAAGGCGCGCTCTGCCATCCAGCGGTCGTATTCGAAGGATTCCGGGCCGCGCTCGAAGGGGTCGGCGCGGATGTTGATGATCCAGGGGACGCGAAGGCTGGTGAATTCGCGCTGCCAGACGCCGATGCCGGTGTGTTCCTGGATCTTGAAGTTGACCTTCCAGTCCTGCACCCGGATCGCCACCAGTTCGCCGTCGTCGTTCCAGTAGAGGAATTCGCGCCGGGGCGAATCCATCACTTCGCCGCGGAAGAAGGGCATCAGGTTGAAGCCGTCGAGGTGGACCTTGAAGGTCTTGCTGCCGGCCTCATAGCCGGTGAGGCACTTCGCCACGATATCCGGCTCGCCCGCGGCGGCGCAGAAGGTCGGGATCAGGTCGTAATGCGAGAACATGTCATTATAGACCGTGTTCGGCTTGATGACGCCCGGCCAGCGGATCAGCATCGGAACGCGATATCCCCCTTCCCAGTTGGTGGCCTTCTCGCCACGGAAGGGTGTCGTACCGCCATCCGGCCAGCTCATCACTTCGGCGCCGTTGTCGGTCGTGTAGATGACGATGGTGTTTTCGAGAACGCCAAGATCCTCGAGCTTCTTGAGCAGCTCGCCGACATGGCCGTCATGCTCCACCATGCCGTCGGGGTAGAGACCCTTGCCGGTCTTGCCTTGAGACTCTGCCTTCAGGTGCGTGAAGATATGCATGCGGGTCGAGTTGAAATAGCAGAACCACGGCTTCTGGGCATTGTGCTGGCGGTCGATGAAATCGAGGGCGGCCGCCAGGAACTCGCTGTCGACCGTTTCCATGCGCTTCTTCGTCAGCGCGCCGGTATCCTCGATCCGGCCATCGGCATAGGAGTGGATGACGCCGCGCGGGCCGAAGCGCTTGGCAAATTCCGGGCTCTTCGGATAATCGGGATTTTCCGGCTCCTCCTCGGCATTGAGGTGGTAAAGGTTGCCGAAGAACTCGTCGAAGCCGTGGGCGGTCGGCAGGAACTCGTCCTTGTCGCCCAGGTGGTTCTTGCCGAACTGGCCGGTGGCATAGCCCTGCGCCTTGAGCAGTTCGGCAACGGTCGGGTCTTCCGGCTGCAGGCCGAGATCGGCGCCGGGCAGGCCGACTTTCGTCAGGCCGGTGCGGATCGGCGACTGGCCGGTGATGAAGGCGGCGCGCCCGGCGGTGCAGCTCTGCTCGCCATACCAATCGGTGAAGAGAGCACCCTCATTGCCGATGCGATCGATGTTGGGCGTGCGATAGCCCATCATGCCGCGGTGATAGATGCTCGGATTGAGCCAGCCGATATCGTCGCCCATAATCATCAGGATGTTCGGCTTGCCGCCGCCGGCGGCAGGCGCTGCTGATTGCTGCGCGTGCGCTGCGGGGGCGGAGACGGTCAGCGCCGCTGCGGCCAATGCACTGCCACCAAGCAGCAGGTCGCGGCGGCTGACACTCAAAAGCGGTTCGTTCTGAGGCTGTCCGTTCTGTTCGGGTTGATCGGATATTGGATGCTTGCTCATGGCATGTCGCTCCATATCGCCAGTGGATCGGGACCTTTGTGCCGCGTCATTGCTGCGATCGGGCCTGCGATCGGATCGAGCCGAGGGCAAATCATGCGGCACGTGAAAGCGCTGCAGCGGCCGTTGACGTCCGTCCGGACAGACGGCGCTGCCATGAAACACAATCGGTGGACGCATGACTGTGCGCCCGGCAGAGGCAGGCGGCAAGAGCGTAACAGTTACGCAGTGGCTTGCTTTGCCCGGGGCCGCGTGGCATTCGGCTTGGACTGACGTAACGTCAGGCCCCGGACGCAACGTGCAAAGAGCCCAAAAAGCCCGAAAAACGCACGGATTTAGGTCAATAATATTGACATAAATTAGCCATCGTGGTCCTGTCGCTTCGCCGTCCAGAGCGTCGCGCTCTCAAGTGGGATCGCTTGAAGTGGAAAGATGCTCTAGAACGAAAATGCCCGAGCGTCCTTTGTGCGTTCACCTGAAAGCACGGCGCTCTACAACGACGCGGGAGAAAGCGGAGAACCGCTTTCCGCACCAATAATCTCTGAGGAAACACCCCATGCTGGATTGGGAACACATCTTCGCGACGCGCTCGAGCCGGATGCGCGCCTCGGAAATCCGCGAACTTTTGAAGCTGCTCGATCGTCCTGACATCATCTCGTTTGCCGGCGGCATTCCCGACCCCGCGCTGTTTCCGGATGCGGAATTCAAGGACGCCTATGCGGAGATCTTCGCAGGCCCGGCCGTTGGCGCGGCGCTGCAGTATTCGGTCAGCGAAGGCTACAAGCCACTGCGCGAATGGCTCGCCAAGCAGATGGAAAAAATCGGCATTCCCGCAGGCGCCGACAACATCTTCATCACTTCGGGTTCGCAGCAAGGCCTCGATTATCTCGGCAAGCTGTTCCTGTCGCCGAACGATACCGCACTCGTCACCTGGCCGACCTATCTCGGTGCGCTGCAGGCCTTCAACGCCTATGAGCCGACCTACGACCAGCTGAACCCGAACGGCAACCGCACGCCGGAAGCCTACCGCCAGGCGGCAGGCGAAGCGGGCGGCCGCGTCAAGTTCGCCTATCTGTCGGCCGATTTCGCCAACCCCACCGGCGAGACCGTCGACCGGGCCGGCCGCGAGCGCGTGCTGGCGCTTGCCGAAGACCTCGACATCGCCGTCATCGAAGACGCGGCCTACCAGTCGCTGCGCTACGACGGCGAGCCGGTGCCGCCGATCCTGGCGCTCGAAATCGCGCGCAAGGGCGACATCAACAACACCCGCACGATCTATTGCGGCTCGTTCTCGAAGACGCTGGCCCCGGGCCTTCGCGTCGGCTGGGTCTGCGCCTCGGAAAAGGTGATCCGCAAACTGGTGCTTCTGAAGCAGGCGGCCGATCTCCATTCCTCGACGATCAACCAGATGGCGATCTGCACGGTTGCCGAGCGCGGCTTCGACCAGCAGGTGGCCAAGATCCACCGGGTCTACAAGCAGCGCCGCAACGCCATGCTGGGGGCGCTCGAAAAGTACATGCCCGAGGGTGTTTCCTGGACGAAGCCGGAAGGTGGCATGTTCGTCTGGGTGACGCTGCCGAAGGGCATGGATGGTGCGGCACTGCTGGCGAAATCGATCGAGACGGTGAAGGTCGCCTTCGTGCCCGGCCGCGCCTTCTTTGCCGACGGCTCGGGCGAAAATACGCTGCGCGTCTCCTTCTCCTGCGCCAACGACCAGATGATCGACGAGGGCATTCGCCGCCTCGGCGATCTCGTCCGCGGCGAAGCGGCGGCGCTGGCTGCCTAAGACGCCAAGCTTCCGGTCCAGAAAAAGAACGCGTCCGCTTCGGCGGGCGCGTTTTTCTTTTGGCTGGAAAACCTTCGTGTTTTGGTCAAGATGACGCATTGATCGAAGCGGCGTCCTCCGATAGACAGAAAGCGTGACATGACCGGGCGTATCCCGGCCACGTAAGCGTTAACGTCACTCAACGCGTATGATCGAACGGCTTGAAGCGGCTTCGATCTGCGCGACTGTGTCCTGCGGATCGAGGTTTTCGAGCCCCCTAAGGGATGCAAATGGACAATCCTCTCAACTATTCCAACCTTGCTGCGCCGCGCATCGAGCGTGTTCGCCATGAGCTCAGGCGGCGGTCTCTCGTCGTCTCCGGCATCGAGCGTATTACGCCCGGCATGCTCAGGATCACGCTTTCCGGCGAAGATCTCGCGGACTTCGTCAGCCTCGGGGCGGACGACCACATCAAGATCTTCGTGCCCGGAGTCGACGGCACCGTGGAACACCGGGACTATCCGCCCCGGCGCTACGACAACGACGCACGCATCCTGGCGCTCGATTTCGCGCTGCACGAGGCGGGGCCCGTGACCGCCTGGGCGATGAATGCTGCGGTCGGCGATCACCTCGAAATCGGCGGGCCGCGCGGTTCGGCCGTCGTCTCGGGAGATTTCCGGCGCTGGCTGCTGATCGGCGACGAAACGGCGCTGCCGGCCATCGGGCGGCGGATCGAAGAGACGCCTGATGGCCACGAGATCACCAGTATCGCGGCTGTCACCGGGCCGGACGAACGCCAGGCCTTCCGCACCGAAGCGGCGCTCACGACCCATTGGGCCTATCGTCCGCTCGATAGGGCGAGCGACCCTTCGGCGCTGCTCTCGGTCGTGCGTTCGGTGAAGCTCGAGCCCGGCACCTTCGTGTGGATTGCGGCTGAGGCCGCGGTGACACGGGCGATCCGCAGCCATTTCGTCGAGGAGCGTGGCCTGCCGCTCACCTGGCTCAAGGCCTCCGGCTACTGGGTGAAGGGTAAGGCGGACAGCACCGAGAAGTTCGACTAGCGACCGCGAGAACGGAGGGCCACCGGTTCGAAAGATCCGCGCGGCCCTTCCGTCGCGGCGCCCTCATGCCCGCGCCCGCCTTTCGGTGCGCTCGCCGCCATTCCAACGGAACAACGCCCGCGAAAACTGTGAGCCGGGTTGGCTGCGGAATTGCCTTGTCCGGGAGAGTCAGGTCATTTCGCATTTCGATGCGGCGCTGGTCCGATCCCTCGGATCGCGATCGGCTGTTGCTGACTGTGGTCACTACGAGGGTAGGGCAGGCTTGAACCTCAACGACGAGACAGAGCAATCGGATCAGCCGACGCCACGCATGTATGCCTGGGCGCGCAATTCCGCGGCCTATCGGCTTCACCGCCAGATGCTGACGGAGAAGCAGCTTTTCGATGCGATCGCGCGCAAGGCGCGGGAGAAGTTCGAGGATATCAGCACCACCCAGGTAGAGTTACTGGCCGCTGCCGCCGTGACCTTCGCCTATGACAACGGCGCGCTCAACGATCAGGCCTATGCCGAGATCAAGACCCGCTCGGGCATGCGCGGCGGCAAGTCGAAGCGGGCGATCGCGCAGAAACTGTCGCAGAAGGGCATCGCGAAAACCGATGTCGCAGCGGCGGTTGCGGAGGCCGACGATCTTTATGCCGCCGTCGTTCTTGCGCGGAAGCGCGCTTTCGGCCCGTTTCGCAAGATCGATCTCGACGAGAAGCGCACGATGAAGGAGCTTTCCGCCTTTGCGAGGGGCGGTTTCAGTTTCGAGCTGGGCAAGCGGGTTTTCGCAATGTCCTTTGACGAGGCCGAGGAAATCCTGATCGCAGGCCGCTTGCTCTGACGGCAGGGCAAAGCCCGGTCGTTACCCGCGCTTCAGCGCGGGGTCGTCGAGGGCGGGATTGTAGAAGAGGGAAAGCGTCAGGCTGCGGGCAATACGCTCGGCCGTCGCCATGAACCAGGCCTTGGCCTCCTGGTTGGGCGCGATGTCGTCGAGGGTGGTGGAGAAGAGTTCCAGCCATTTCGGGAAGAGATCCGGCGTCAGTTTGGCGACGCCGACATGGGCCTGCACCGGCTTGCCGCCATAGGCGCCGTTGCGGAAGGCGACGGCCGACCAGAAGCTCTTCATCTTTTCCATATGCTCCGGCCAGCGGCCCGAAAGCCTGGCGTCGAAGACGGGCCCAAGCTCCGGATGGGCGAGCACGCGCCCGTAGAACGTATCGACCAGATGACCGATGAAAGTCTCGTCGACGCCGATCGCCTTCATCTCGGCTTCCGCCCGTTCGCGGATCGCCGCGACATGGACGGCGCGGCCCTGCAGTTCGTCGTTCATCCTATTACCCCGGCTTCGGCCCTCGGCTTTGCCGGCCTCATATAGGCGCTGTTGCGCCGGCGCCAAAGACCGAACCGCCGATTGCGGCAATCTGTCGTCAATGCGGGGGCGAGTGTTTGCGGTTTGGACGGGACCGCAGGAAGCCATCGTTCAGCGCGGCACGAATTCGACCAGCAGCGACTTCAGCTCGATTTCGCGGACACGGCGCGCCGCTTCGTCGGGACTGACCCAGGCGAGAACGCGCTCGCCGCGCTCCTTGAAATCATCCGCGATTTCATCGACTTCGATCTGAAAGATATCGACCACGCAGGGCACGACGTCGCCGTCATCGAGCGATTTCAGATAGGTGTAGCTGCCGACCGGCTTTTTCCGGACCTTGCCGCGTACGCCGGCCTCCTGCCAGGCCTCGATTTCCGCCGCCTCGTATGGCTTCTTGCGCTTCATCGGCCATCCCTTGGGAATGACCCAGCGACCGCTCTCACGCGAAGTGACCACCAGGATTTCGATGCCGCTGCCATTTTTCGTTGGGCGGAAGCAAAGCGCGGCGATTTGCTGGCGAAACGACCCTGAAAACAGCTTCTCGGGCGATCTTGCAAGTTGTTGCAAGAGCGTTCCGGCCTTGCCGGTCTTTTGCCCGCTGTCCTTCTTGGTCGATTTCATGCGTCCCTTTTCTGTCGCGCCCTTGTTGCGAGCGCCGGCAGTTTCGCGGCGAGATACTAATGGCAACCGCTTGTTACGCGGAAGCGGTGGCGGATGGCAATCCGATGATCGGGCGTGCTTCATCCACCGAATATTTGCCGCCGCGAGGCGCGCAACTGCGCGCGCCAAGCGTCCCACTTCGTAACCGTTACGTACAACTGTCGCCGCGCTAAGGCGCCATCCCCGCCGCCGGCGACCGCTGGCGGCGGGGATGGCGCCCTTTTGGGGCCCGCATTCCATCGTCATTGCGTGGATCGCTCAATCGCCGTAGGTTCCCGCGAAAATTGCGGAACCGGGCCATGCGAATTCGACCTGCGGTCAAGGATGACCATCCGGCGCTCTGTGCGATCGACACCGTTGCGGCGGGCGACCCAACACGATGCGCTGATATCGCCGGCTGGCTGGAAAATGGCTGCTGCCATCTGGTCCAGATCGATGGCGAGGTTGCGGCCTATGGCGTGCTGACCCGCCACTTCTTTGGTCACGCCTTCATCGAGATGCTGATGGTCGGAGCCTCCCATCGCCGGCGTGGTCTCGGCGCGGCGTTGATCGGGCATTTCCAGGCGATGTGCGCCGGCTCAAAACTCTTTACCTCGACCAACATGTCCAACCGCGTCATGCAGGATCTGCTGATCAGGGCCGGTTTTCGGCCGAGTGGCTATATCGACAATCTGGACGAGAACGACCCGGAGATCGTTTTCTACAGCCCTCTCAAGCCGATCGCGAGTTAAGGAAGCGGGACACAGGCAGGACCTATGCGGCTTCGCCGAGCTGCGTAAGGTGGCCGGCAAAATCGATGCCTTTGCCGCCGGCGTTGATCGTGTCGAAATACTCATGCCAGCCGGATTGCGCGATACCCGAAACGAGCGCTTCCAGCGCCGTCGCATCCGGACAGCGCCACACCGCGAAGAAGGTCTGCGAGGCCGCGTGCAGCTTGGACTGGTCGACCTTGCCGAAGGTGATCAGCTCCACGCCGAGCGCCGTCAGCGCCGGCATGGCGGAGCCGATCGCGGTGAAGAACTGCTGGCGTCCCTGCCTTGAAAGGGCAAGCCACGCCGGCTTGGCGCTGTAAAGTTCGGTCAGGTAGTGAGGCATAGTCTGCTTTCGTGTCTGCTTGTCAGTCTGAAATCGGAGTGTTCGGTCGGAGAGCCGTTTCATGCTCCTGCAATTTCAGAGTCAACACGTTGCCTGTTGTTGGCTGTGGATGGAGATCCCGGTCGTTGACTGAAGCGGCGCGCCTGCAACCGCGCTGATGGCGCATAGCGCCGCGTGCCTTAGCTGGCGCACCTGGCCCTCCGTCATGCTCGGGCTTGACCCGAGCATCCAGAACTGTGGCCTGAGTGTTTTACGTTGCGCGCATGGATCCTCGGGTCGAGCCCGAGGATGACGGGTGGGGATGTGGCGGACTAGAGCATCCTGCCTCCAAGCCGCATCACTTGAGGGCAGAAGGACGCTCCACGGCAACAGGGCAGCAAGATTGTGTCTACCGTCCGATCATCCGCTCCTGCATCTCCTCGCCGATGAAGCAATTGTAGCCGCTGCCGGCCTGAACCGGCCGCACGGTGGCCGGCTCCATGCGACTTACCTCCAGGCCGGAGATCTCGGTGATCAGCTTGCGCAGGATGGCGCTGGCGAACTCGCCGCTATCGGACACCTTCACCAGAAACGCACCGTCGCCGCCGATCACGCATTCGCGGTAATAGGCGTCGAGGTCGGGGATGGAGGCTGAGTCCGAGGCTGCGTGTGTTTTCAGCATGATCGGCAGGCCATCGATGACGATGCCGCGGGCGACGGTGGAATTGCGGGCGACCGGCGCCGGGACGCCGGAATTGTTGGGGCCGTCGCCGGAGATATCGATGACGCGGCGGCTGCCCTCGAAGGGGCTGAAATCGAACAGCCGTCGCGTGAACGCAAGGGTGTTGGAGATCGAGGTGAAGGCGATCCGCCGGATCGGTTGCCGACGCAGGAGCTCGGAATATTGCGCCGCCGTGCCGCGACCGTCGATCAGCGTCCAGGGGGTGACCTGCACCGCCGAGCCGCCCCACTCGACATAGGTGACGGCGATGCGGCCGAGCGGGCCGTTCTCGATGGCCTCGATTAGCTCGGGCTCGAGAAAGGCGGCGACATAACCCTGCCGCTGCAGCCGCTGCTCGTCGAGGTCCATGGAGTAGGAGACGTCGACGGCGAGCACCAGTTCGAGATCGACCGATAGCGGCTTGGCGGAGGCGCTTCCGCCGAGCAGACAGGCGCAGGCAAGAAGGACCGATCTGAGCGTCATTGCAGCCGATACCGAACGCAAGCAGGAGGATCATGCTACGCCCAAACCGGCTGTCCGCAATGAGGAGCGTTGGCAGCCTGCCGAGGGCGAGGTCAGCGGCGCAGCTTTTGCAGAAGCGGTTCCAGTGCCTCGATCAACGGTTCAGGCGTCACCGGTTCGCCGCCCTCCGACCAGGCGTTCTGAAACTCTGCGATCTCCAAGCCGACGACTTTGCTCTTGGCAAGGACTTCGCAGGCCGCGCGCAAGTCGTCGAGCGACAGCCCGTCGTCATGCTGATAATCGGTCGGGACGATGCCAGGGTTCAGCACGTCGCAGTCGAGATGGATATAGACAGGCCTGCCGGCGACGGCCTCGGCAAGCTTCTGCGCAAGGTCGGCGCCGGGGCGGATATGCGGGATGTGCCCCACAGCGATGAGGCTAACTTCGAACAGATCGAGGTCGCGCTGCCCGACCAGGACGACATTGCGAACGGAGACACCGTGCCCAAGGCCGGATTTCCAGAGGCCGCACGGCCCCGAAAGCGCCAGCCCGCCGAGATAGCCGGTGCTGCTGGTATCAGGTGTGTTCAGATCGCCATGCGCGTCGAACCAGACGACGACGGCATCGTCATGGTGCCTGGCGACGGCAGGCAGGGTTGCTAGCGACACCGCGCAACGGCTCGTCGCCGCCAGCGAGAACGATCCTTCGGCGTAAACCGCGTCGAAGCGATCCTGCATGCGCCGGAGTGCCGGCATCGCGGCTTCGAGCTCGACCGTCCAATGGCCGTTCAGCGCCGGTTCCGGCTCTCCGATCACGACGGTTTCAAGACCGAGCCTTCGAGCGAGATGGGAGGCGATCGATCGGGCGCCCGGAATGGCCAGGTCATTGTGGTCGCCGGCGCGACCCTGGAAGCAGGTGAGGGCTATTGCCATCGATCACTCCAACTTACGTTCGGACCGAACGAAGCACAGGGGCAGTCGATTTGACAAGGCTGGAAGCCGAACGACGCAGGGCGGATGCGTCCGTTCGGCTTCCACCGCAGGCCCTGCGGTGGCTGCTCTCTATCCGAAAACCAGCGAGCGGTGCAGTTGCGCCCCGGCCCAGGCGCCGTCGCCGACGGCGAGCGAGACGGAGTGGGGAACGCGGCCGACGTCGCCGCAGGCATAGGCGCCGGGAATGGTCGTTTCCTTGGCGGCCGTGGCCCGGATTTGCAGCCCCATCGGTGTTTCCTCGATCTCGCAGCCGAAGCGTTCGGCGATGTCGCTGGCGGGCGTCGTGCGGGTGGCGACGAAGAGGCCGGAGAAGGGCAGGCGGCGGCCGTCTGTCAGCACCACTTCCGCGAGGCCTTCGAGCCTGACGATCGGGGTTTCGTCGATGGTGACACCGCGTTTGACGAGGTCGGCGCGGCCCTCCTTGTCGAGCGCGATGGCGCCATTGGTGAAGAAGGTCACCTTGCCCCATTCGGGAATGAGCTGCGCCTGGTGGATCGACATCGGGCTTGCCGCGATGACCGCGATCTCGCCCTCGTTGAGCTCGTAGCCGTGGCAATAGGGGCAATGGAAGGCGCTTCTGCCCCAGCGCTCGGCCAGCCCCTCGATGTCAGGCAGGCCGTCCTTGACGCAGGTTGCAAAGAGCAGGCGTCGGCCCTCGAAGGACGCACCGTCGGCGGTGGTGACGACGAAGGCGTCCTGCTTGCCGCTGGCGGTCACGGCGCGGCCCTCGATCCAGGTGAGCGTCGGATAGGCGGAGAGCTGCGCCCGCGCGGTTGCGGCGATCTCGCCGGGCGCGATGCCGTCCTGGCCGAGGAAGCCATGGGAGTGGCTGGCAAACCGGTTGCGGCGAATGCCCTCGTCGATGATAGCCACGCGCCGGCGGGCGCGCAGAAGCTGGAGGGCGGCGGCCATGCCGGCATAGCTGCCGCCTATGATGATGACGTCCTGTTGCATCGTTCAAGTCCTTTCGGTTGCGCGCGGACCAGCCCACCGGTTCACGGAACCAGCGCCTCGACCCGAGCCTTTGGGCAATAGAATTCCGGCCGGAAAACCGCGTTTTAAGCGGTTCCGGGAGCCGCTAAATGCGGTTCCGGGAATGCCGGATGTATCGGGATCGATCACGTCATAACGTGGATCGATCGGCTGCTGTCATTGCGATCGAAGCCGGTGCCGCCTTGCGAAATCCTCGGCGAGATCGGCGAGTGTCACATGCGCGAAGCGCTCGAGCAGCAGTGCCTCGGCCTCGGCAAAGGCAGTGTCGAGGGCGGCATTGACCGCCTGCTCGACGAGACATTCCGGCATTTCCTGCCGGTTGCCGATGGCAAAGATCGCGGGTTCGCCGAGCGTCTCATGCAGTTGCCGGAGCGTCACGGTCTTGAGATCGGCGGTGATCGCCCAGCCGCCCGCATGGCCGCGGGCGGAGGAAACGATGCCGGCGTCACGCAGGAAGCCCATGGTGCGGCGGACGACCACCGGATTGGTGCGCATGCAGAGCGCAAGCTCGTCCGAGGTCAAAGGTTCGCCGCGCTCGGCCATGTGGAGAAGCGCGTGCAGAACGGAGGAAAGGCGGCTGTCTTTTTTCATGTAACTTCAATTATTACGAATCGAAGCGTGATGCAAGGGGGGTGTGACGGGCAGCGGGCCTGACGGTGTGGCAAGGCGTTTCTCCAGTCCTCATTCCTGTGCTTGTCACAGGAATCCAGCCGCGCCGCGTCCGCGACGCGAGGGACTTCTTCCCACAAAGCTAGAAGGCATCGCGCCGGGACCGCCTATTACGCCGCGCCGACGCACGGCTGCTGGATCTCTGTGACGAGCACAGAGATGAGGGTGGGTGGGGCTCCCTCACTCCAAACAGCCAGAGAAACTTTGGACGCAACTGACGCCAACAACACCTCCCTCATTCCTGTGCTTGTCACAGGAATCCAGTAGCGCCGCGTTCGCGGCGCTAGGGGCTTCTCCACAAATGTGGGAGTCAGCGCCGGGGTCACATCTCGCGCCGTGCCGACGCACGGCTGCTGGATCTCTGTGACGAGCACCGAGATGAGGGTGGGTGGGGGTCTCTCGTGGCAAGCAGACAGGGCAGCGATGGGGACCATGCTGACCCCAGGCTAGGCCTAAGGCGCCAGATGGATGGCGCCATAGGGGTTGTATTTGAACTCGTCCTCGTCATAGGCATCCACGGGCAGCAGTTTGGCGCCACGGCGCGCCACGACCTTTTCGACACCCTCGGCGAAAACCTCCTCGGCAACGCTGTCGATGATCGCGCTCAGCGCCAGTTCGTCGTCGGACAGGCTTCTTGGCGCGTAGACGTCGGGGATGCCGACCAGATGGAAGCCGATGCTGTAGAGGTATTCGGCGGTGCCGACCGGCCGCTTGCCGAAGGCGAGGCGGCAGGGGCGGGCGAGGGCGGCACCCGTCCAGCCTTCCGCGTCGCGGGCAAGCTGCTGCCATCTGGCAACACCGTGCGCGACGCCGGCGCTCTCGCCCTTGGCGGCCACGATGCCGTTTTCGAGCGTATGAACGACCAGCCGAAGCGCCACGGCCGAAGTCTTGACCGTATCCTCCGCCGTCATCGGCGGGCCGAGCACATAGATGACAGAGCGATGGTCGCCGACAGCCTCTTCGTCGTCTTTAGTCCACGCACCCTTCTGCACGCGATCCCAGCAGACCTCGAAGGACATCGGCATGCGGTCATCCGGCGCGTCCTCGGAAAACGTATAGTCGATCTCGAAGCCGCGGGCGAAACTGTCGATCGCCGACTGGATCATGCCGCACAGCTCGGAGAAGGGCCGCTCTCCGCCGAGCAGGCAGAGCACGTGACGTGGTTTGACTTCGGAAAAGCTCATGGACGTGACCGCTGCCCTGATTGTTTGGTGGAGAGCTTTCGCAAGGACCACCGCAAGATGCAAGCCGTCCTGTCAGCCGAGAACCGGCCGTTGTGCCCGTGCGACGATGATGATGCCGAGAAGCGAGACGGTGAGCCCGGCGGCCATGGCCCAGGAGAGAGGCTCGGCGAACATGACGAAGGCCCAGATCATCGTCACGGGTGGGCTCAGATAGAGGATCGCGGTGACGCGGGCGGGCGAGGACTTCTTGAGCGCCAGGTAATAGAGGCTCCAGGCGCCGAAGGTGGCGATGAAGACCAGCCAGAGGATGCCGCCGACGAAACCCGGATCGAGAACAGGCAGCACGCCGCCTTCGTGCCAGGCGAAAAGGGCAAAGATCGCGGCAGCCGACAGGCACTGGATGCAAAGGCTCTGGTGCACCGGCATGGCGCCTGCCGGGCTGCGTTTCTGCAGAAGTGTGGCCAGCGCCAGCGACAGGGTGCCGAGAACAGGCAGGCCATAGGCCCAGAGCGGAACTTTGCCGAGATCGAGCGACCAGCCGGAGGCGATGAGCACGCCGGTCAGGCCGATGAGGGAGCCGAGCCATTGGCGGGCGTTGAGCGCCTGGCCGAGAATGGGCCAGGAGAGGATCGCGACCGCCAGCGGCAGCATGTCGGCGATCAGCGCCACGAGGCCGGTCGGCACGCCGTAGGAGATGGCGAGCGCAAAGCCGGCGAGATAGCCGGACATGGCGAGTGCGCCGAAGAGCATCTGCGGCGCCGCATTCTTCAGCCGGATTTTCGGCCCGATCGTCAGCGCGAAGGGCAGCAGCAACAGGCCGGAGACGAGGCTGCGCCAGAGCAGGATCAGGAAGATCGGCGCATGGTCGATGGCAAATCGGATGCCGACGAAGCCGGCGCTCCAGGAGACCACCAGCGCCGCTTCGAGCAAGATCAGAATGACGATCGCGGAGAACCGGTTTGCCTGGCGTTGGGGCAGCGCAGCAACGTCGCTCATCTCAAGGCTTCCGGCTTCAGCGGGTGTGGAGCGCCGCGTCGATCGCGGCATCGGATCGCTCAGGCTTGGCGCGGCGATGCCGCCCCGGCACCGGAACGGTCAGGACGAAGAGCGAGCCGACGATCAGGCCGATACCCACCCAGCCCTCGGCCGGCAGGCGCTCGCCGACGATGACGACCGCAAGCACGGCGGCAATGACCGGTTCGAGCAGCGACAGCGTGGTCGCCATGGTGGCCGACACGCGGGCGAGACCATAGGCGAAGAGCACATAGGCGACGAGCACCGGCACGAGCGCCATGTAGACGCCGACGGCGATGTTCGTCCACGACGCGAGCAGCGGCGCGCCGGTGAAGGCGAGCACCGGCAGGAGAGCCACGCCGCCGACGCCGAAGATCGAGCCCATGGCGGCGCGCGGCGGGATGCCCGCCTGCATCAGCCGGCGCGCTACCCAGGAATAGAGCGCATAGAGCAGGCCGGAGACGAGGCCGAGCAGAACGCCGTAAAGGACCGCCGCCGCGTCCTGAGCGTTTCCGCCGCCGTGGCCGGCGCTTTCGGAAAAAGTGAGAAGCACGGCGCCAGCAAGGCCGGCGGCAGCGCCCAGTAGCCAGCGGGTCGTGAGCTTCTGGCCGTCGAAGATGCGCTCGATCAGCGAGGCTGCCAGCGGCGCCGAGCCGATGGAGATGACGGTGCCGATGGCGACGCCGCGAGGTGCATGGAACTGTAGAAGGCGAGTGGATAGATCGCGACCGAGAGCGAACCGAGGACCAGCATCGGCCATTGTGCAGCGATCCGGCTGCTGCTCTTGACGATCGAGTGCAGCGCCGTCAGCGCCAGGAGCAGGCCGCCGAAACCCATGGCGACGGCGCCGATGCCGAGCGGGCTGACACCTGCGGCAAAGGTGGCAGTGGTGCCGGTCGTGCCCCAGAGGGCGGAGGCGATCAGCACGCAGGCAAAGCCGACGAAAGAAACGGAATTCTGGGAGGTCATAGCTGGTCCATGATGGAGATGGCGATCCTGCGCGCGGATTTCAGCCTGATGTCGTTGCCGTCAAGGCCGGCGCGGGACATCGCGCCTTCGAGCAAGAAGGAGAGATGCTCTGCGGTTTCGTCGATCGCGGCCCCGGCGTCGGGCCGCATCTCGCTGAGATACTGCTTGAACAGCGTTTCGACCTCGTCCTTCTGCAGGGCGACGATGGCGCGGGCGGGGTCACCGACGGAAAGCTCGGCTGCGGCATTCAGCAGCCCGCAGCCGCGGAAGCCCCAGGAGTAAGCCATCTCGGCGTGGTCGACATAGCTATCGAAGATCGCCAGCACCCGGTCTCGCGGCGTTGCCGCGTGTGCCAGGCGCTCACGGTAAAGCTCCTGCCATTCCTTGTGCCGGGCCTCGATATAGGCATTCACCAGATCGGTCTTGGACGAGAAGTTGTTGTAGAGGCTCATCTTGGCGACGCCCGCATGCGCGGTGATTGCATCGATGCCGGTGGCACCGACCCCATCTCGATAGAACAATTCGGCCGCGGCCTTCAGCAGGCGCTCGCGCGCCGGCGCTTTCTCGCTCATCGCTTTCTCCAAAACGTTAGGTAGACCGATCTACCTAATTTGTCCTGATGTCAAGGGCCGGATGTAAGGGGCCGGATGCCAAGGGCGCTATGCCAAGGGCTCAATGCCAAGGCAGTGTCCGGTCTGAGGAGGAGCCGGCGATCACGGGCCTGGTTTTCTGATTTAGGTAACTGTTACGTACTTCCGCGGCGAAAAGGCGGGAGGTCTACTTCCCAGCGGTTCATCGCGGTGGAAAGATGCGGCCTGGCGTCACGCCGCATTGCGTTTCGCGCTTCAGATGGACATTGCCGAAAGTGAGGATCCACATGCTTCGGGTTGCCTTTACAGCGCTTGCGCTCCTTGCCGGAACGGCGAGTGTCGTCGCACAGGACGTTTCGCCGGAAAGTCTTCAGCGCCGCGCCGTCGAGCGCCGGGCGACGGAGGCGGTCATCTGGGGCATGCCGGCGGTCAACGCCGACCTGATGCTGCAGGAGGCGCTTTCGAAGACCAAGGCCAAGGTCAACGAGATCGTCTACTGGTCGCGGCCGGTCAACTGGAAGAACCAGACGCTGACGCCGAACCCGGACGCGATCTACTTCATGTCGTTCTGGAACGTGAAGGACGGACCCATCGTCATCGAAATCCCGCCGGCAGAAGGCGGATCGATCGCCGGCAACATCGTCAATGCCTGGCAGATGCCGCTTGAGGATGCCGGGCCGGAGGGAGCGGACAAGGGCAAGGGCGGCAAGTACCTGATCCTGCCGCCGGACTACATGGGCGAGGTGCCGGAGGGCTTCATTCCGCTTCGCTCGGACACCTTCACAGGTTTTGCGCTGCTGCGCTCTAACCTGAAGAGCCATGCCGACGCCGATATCGAAAAATCGGTCGCCTATGGCAAGAAGATCAAGATCTACCCGATGCCGGTGACCGACAAGCCGCCGGAAACGGTCTTTACAGACGCCTATGATGTGCTGTTCGACAGCACCATCCGCTACGATGCGAGATTCTTCGACAACCTGAACCGCGTCGTGCAGACGGAGCCCTGGCTCGAACGCGACCGGGTGATGATCGATCATCTGAAAACGCTCGGGATCGAGAAGGGCAAGCCCTACCAGCCAAGCGACGAGACGAAGAAGCTTCTCGACGCGGCGGCCGCCGAGGCCAAGGCCGAGCTTTCCGCACGCTATGACGCTGGCTTCCCTGTGATCAACGAGGGCATCCGCTGGTTTCCGGCCGGCCTGCCGGACATGGTGGCGGCCGCCACGGACGCCTATGCCGACCCGAACAGCTATCCGGTCGACGCCCGCGGCGTGACCTACACGCTCGGCTTCACCGGCATCAAGCATATCGGCACGGCGCAGTTCTACCTGACGGCCAACAAGGACAAGGACGGCAACGCCTTCGACGGCAGCGCCAATTATCGCCTCGTCGTGCCGAAGGATGCGCCGGTCAAGCAATACTGGTCGGTGACGGCCTATGACCGCGAGACCCATGCTCTGATCCGCAACATGGACAAGGCAAGTGTCGCCTCGATCGGGTCAGGCGTTCAGAAGAACGCCGACGGCTCGGTCGAGGTCTTCTTCGGCGCCAAGGCGCCAGCGGGCAAGGAGGCCAACTGGGTGCCGGTCGATCCGAGCCGCAAGTTCGAGCTGCTCTTCAGGCTCTACGGCCCGGAAAAGCCGCTGTTCGAAAAGAGCTGGAAGCTGCCCGATGTCGAGAAGATGAAGTGACGCGCTAGAAGAGGGCGCTGGCGCCAAACTTCTTGGAGCCCGGAGAGGGCCATGGGCTACGGCCGTTGACCCGGAGCGGCCGGGCTATACCTTTTGCCTGCGGCTCCGGCGCCTGTTGAATGCGCAAAGCCGATGCTGCCGTTCGTTTTGCCGCCGGTTCCAGAGGAGCGATCATGTGCGGACGCGTCTATCTGAAGACCAATCTCGAGGGATTGCTGCGCGCCTTCGGCTTTGCGACGCGCGGCGGCGTCGAAGCGCTCGCCAACCAGTTTCCGCGCTATAACGGCGCGCCGACGCTGATCTATCCAATCATCATCCGCGACGTGATCCGCGATCCCGATCTCTTCGGCCCGGTCTTCGTTTCGGCGCGCTGGGGGCTGATCCCGAGCTGGACGAAGGATCCGAAGGCAGGGCGGCCGCTCGTCAACGTGCGCAGCGACACGATCGCGACGAAGTTCCGTTCGTCCTATCAGCGGCGCCGCTGCCTGGTGCCGATCGACGGCTTCTTCGAGTGGAAGGACATTCACGGCACCGGCAAGGACAAGCAGCCCTATGCCATCGCCATGAAATCGGGCGAACCCTTCTGCCTTGCCGGCATCTGGGAGACATGGCGCGACCCGGCAACCGACGAAGATATCCGCACCTTCGCGATCGTCACCACCGATGCCAACGCCATGATCGCCGATATCCACGACCGCATGCCGGTGATCCTTCACCCTGAGGACTACGAGCGCTGGCTTTCGCCAGAGCCGGAAGCCCCTGACCTGATGAAACCGTTTCCGCCTGATCTGATGACCATGTGGAAGATCGGCAGCAAGGTGGGCTCGCCGAAGAACGATACGCCGGATATTCTCGATCCGGTGGAGTGAGAGAATCATCTTGCTGAAGAACGAAGACCCCGTTTACGTACTGTACTTGGTCGTACCTGTACTCGCCGCATTTCTGATCCGGGAAACCTATTGGTTCATCTGGTCATTGCGCTTTTACAAAGGCAATGGCTGGGATTTTACCGTCGATTTCGGGCCGAAGATGTACAAGGGAGATTCGACCGATCCTGACTTTGAGATGTCGCCTCGGGAAAAATTACTCTATGGCTATCCTATGGGCATACTTATTTGGGCTACCTTGTTAGCCGGTTTCTCCATCCCTTTGTTCTGAGCGAAACTCCGGTGGACCGAACCAACGCTTCCCTTTCAAAGTCGGCTGTGCCGACCGTGATCTACCTTCTGCGCCACGGCGAGACCGTCTGGAACACCCTTGGCCGCTTCCAGGGGCAGCAGGATTCGCCACTAACCGGACGCGGGCTTGAGCAGGCGGATTTCGTTGCGCGGCTGCTATTGGAGGAAATGACGGACGATCCGCATACTGTCGAGTTGCACGTCAGTCCCCTCGGCAGAACACGGGAAACAGCGGAGCGGGTGCAGCGCGTGCTGCCGCTGGCGCGTCGCGAGGACGCACGCCTGATGGAGGTTTCCGTCGGTTCCTGGGACGGTCTGACGATGTTCGAGATCGACAACGAGTTTCCGGGCGTGCTCGACGGTTCCGACGCCTTCGACTGGTACTTTCGATCGCCGGATGGAGAGAGCTTCGACGCAGCCTGCGCCCGGGCAAAGAGCTGGCTCGCCGATATCAAGGGGCCGACGGTCGCGATATCCCACGGGCTCTTTGGCCGGCTGGTGCGCGGCGTCTATGCCGGCCTCTCGCGGCGGGAAATGCTGGAACTGCCGGTTCCGCAGAACGGATTCTACCGCCTCTGTGACGGGACGTTCAGCCTCGTCAGCGGCTCGCCGGTGCGTGCCCCATCACTGCAAACGCAGTAAACGGGTGCGCCCGGCGGGACGACATGGCCTTCGGCCTTCTGTCGCGTGCAAGCCGCCGGCAAGATCCTCACAGATCGCGTGCCCACGTCTGGCCGGTAAGATCCTTGCCGAAACTGTGGTGCTGCTCTTCCTCGATCAGCGCGAAACCGGCCTTCTCATAGATGTGGCGGGCAGCGTCGAGGCCGGCATTGGTCCACAGCACCATGCGCCTGTAGCCCTGAAGGCGGGCGTGTCGCATGCATTCCTCGACCAGGCGGCGGCCGATACCGAGGCCCCGCGCGCTCGGCTCGACATAGAGTAGCCGGAGCTTTGCCGTCGTTGCGTCGTGCCGGACGAGAAACACCGAGCCGACCACCTTGCCATCCTTTTCAGCGATCCAGCACCGGTCCGAAGCGGGGTCGTAGTCGCGCATGTATTTGACGATGATTTCCGCGACCAGGGCCTCGAACTCGGTGCTCCAGCCGTATTCCTGCGCATAGAGCGCGCCCTGGCGATGGATGATCCAGCCCATGTCGCCCGGTTGCGGATCGCGCAGGATATAGCCTGGCGTCCGCTCGTCCCGCAGCAGGCTCTCGATCTCGCCCATCGCGGCGACCAGTTGCCGCTGTTCCGGCACCGAGAGCTTTTCCAGCATGGCGACGACTTCGCGCTGGGAGGCATCCTCCAGCGGCTGGAACGTCGCGCGCCCCGCTTCCGTCAGTTCCAGCTGTGCGACCCGGCCGTCCGCCGGCGAGCGTGTCTTTTCGACCAGTCCCTTCTTCTCGAAGCCGGCGATGACCCGGCTCAGATAGCCGGCATCGAGGCCAAGTTCGCGGCAGAGGTCGGTTGCCGTCAGCGCCGGCCGGTGCGCCAGTTCATAGAGAATGCGAACCTCCGTCAGCGAGAAGGCGCTGGCGAGCAGGTGCTCGTGCAGCAGGCCGATCAGGCGGGTGTAAAACCGGTTGAAGCGCCGCACCGTCTGGGCGCGGTCGTCGATTTGTTGCGGAGACATGCGGTGACGCCTTCATAAAGTTGCCGTGAGCATATAAATAGTTGCCTAAGTCAATTAATGTCAAGTGGAGACGGCACCGTAGGCCCCAAGGCTCGACGACCTGAACGGGAATCTGCTCTGACCCAGGCTTGCTTCGCGAGCAGCTTTCGAGAAGCCTCGACCGCCTGGTTCGTCGCTCGATGCCGCAATCGAATGATGCGCAGCGCCGGGTTGCTTCCGGACACTTGCTCCCTCTTGATTTGGTGAGTGCTAATTTAGGTAGGCGATCGCGTCGCCGTACGATAGTATTCTGCGGTGATCTCCTTGGTCCGGAAGCCCGGAACGGGCCGCTTTTCAAAGTGTTTGGCAAGCCCATGGAGCAGAGACTCGCCGCAGTGCTGGCGGCCGACATGGCCGGCTACAGTCGGTTGATGGAGGCCGACGAAGCGGGCACGCTTGCGCGGCTCAGAACCCACCGCATCGAGCTCATCGATCCGGCGATCGCCAAGAACAAGGGCCGGCTGATCAAGACCACCGGCGACGGAATGCTGGTCGAGTTCCAGAGCGTGACCGATGCGGTCAAATGCGCGGTCGAGATCCAGCAGCGCATGAAGCGGCGCAACAGCGACGTGCCGGAGGACCGGCGGATCGAATTCCGCATCGGCATCAATCTCGGCGACATCATCTTCGAGGACGACGACATCTTCGGTGACGGCGTCAACATCGCCGCGCGCATCGAGCAACTGGCCGATGTCGGCGGCATCTGCGTGACCGCCGCGGTGGCGACACAGGTGGCCGACCGCCTCGAACTGCCGATCGAAGACCTTGGCGAGAAGATACTGAAGAACATCAGCCGCCCCGTGCATCTCTATCGCATCGGGCCCGAAGGCGTGATCCTGCCGGCTTCGCCCGACGAGGCCGATGCGAAAAGGGCCGTCTGCAAGCCGACGATCGTGGTGCTGCCGTTCGACAACATGAGCGGCGACCCGGATCAGGAGTTCTTCGCCGATGGCCTGACCGAAGACATCATCACTGCGCTGTCGCGCCGCCATGAGCTCTTCGTCATCTCGCGCAATTCGAGCTTCGTCTACAAGAACCAGCCGGTCAACGCGCGCGAGGTGGCCGCACGGCTCGGGGCGCAATACCTGGTGGAAGGCAGCGTTCGCAAGATCGGCGAGAGGGTGCGCGTCACCGTCCAGCTCATCGACGCGCTCAACGACGCCCATATCTGGGCCGACAAATACGACCGGCAGCTGGACGACATCTTCGCCATTCAGGACGAGGTGACGGCGGCGATCGCCGCCACCTTGCCGGGCCGCGTCGAGGCCGCCCAGCGCGACCAGCTCTCCCGCACGAAGCCGGCCAACATGGCGGCCTATGAATGCGCGCTCGCCGCCAAGGTGCTGCACCATCGCAGCACCGTCGCCGACAACAGCCAAGCCCAATCGCTGATCGACCGGGCGGTGGCACTCGACCCCGGCTATGCCCATGCCCATGCCTGGCGGGCCTGCATCCTCGGGCAGGCCTGGGTCTACGGATGGTGCGCCGACAAGGACGCGACCTGGGTGGAGGTCAACGCCGAACTGGAACGGGCGCTGGCGCTCGACGACAACGACGCCGACGTGCACCGCATCCTTGCGGCCGTCAACGTCAACAACAACGAGCTGACGATGGCGCGCTATCACCAGGAGCGGGCGCTCTTCCTCAACCCCAACTACGACCTTGTCGTGGTGCAGCAGGGCGAACTCCTGACCTGGCTCGGACGGCCCGAAGAGGGGGTGGAATGGATCCTGAAGGCCATGCGCCTCAACCCGCATCATCCGGAGCGGTTCTGGAGCCACCTCGGCAAGGCCCATTTCGCCGCCCGCCAATATGGCGAGGCGATCGAGGCCTTCATGCATCTTACGAGCATGGACGAGACGCAACACGCCTTCGTCGCCGCCTGCCACGGCTGGCTCGGCGACAACATTGCGGCGAACGCGCATATGGAGAAGGTTCGGACGCTGGCGCCGACGTTTGGGATCGAGACGTTTCTTTCGACGCTGCATTATGCGCAGGAGAGCGATGCGCAGCATTTGCGTGAGGGGCTCACCAAGGCTGGGGCGGGGTGAGCTGTCTCGACGCCAGGCGACGGGCATTGCGCGATGACGGTCGCCCTGGTGGCGCCCGGAAAAACGACTGTAGCTCGCCACGATTTTCTGGAATTTTGACCGCCAAAGCCGGAAAAACTGCAATTCCAGTTAGCGACGCTGGTCGCGTTTCTAGCGACCAGCCCCAGTTTCAGAGGCCGCTCAAATGGGCAGCCTTGAGAATTCGCCACGCATCAGCCTGCGTTGCTCGGTATCGGCGTGTTGAGCAGTTGTTGCTCCCACAGGAACGCGATGCCGCTACCAGCGGCATGATGCTTGAGCACGTCCGTCAGCTCGGCGGCATGCTGGGTGCGGGCCCAGTCGCGCTGCCATTCGGACGCCAGCGCCAGCCAGGTCATCATGTTCGCACCGGCCGCGATCATCCGTTGGATAGCGACCTCGTGAGCCTCGACCGAAGTCCCTCCCGAAGCGTCGGTGATGACCGTCACGTCCCAGCCTTCGCCGAGGGCCTGGATCACCGGCATCGCGACGCAGATCTCGGTCCACAGGCCGGCGATGATCAACTGCTTGCGGCCCGTCGCCTTGACCGCATCCACCACCTTCCGGTCCTCCCAGGTGTTGATGAACGTCCGGTCGATCACTTCCTGGCCCGGGAACACATTGGTGATTTGCGGGAAGATGAGACCGCCACGCTCAGCGATCACGCTGGTCAGGATGGTCGGTACGCCGAAGGCCTTGGCGGCCTTCGCCAGAGCCGTCGAATTGTTGACCACCATCTGCGGATCGTGGCTGTTTAGGTTTGCGAGCTGGTAGGGCTGATGGTCAATCAGAACGAGTACGGAATCCTCCGGGCGAAGAAGCGAAGCAAGGCCGTTACGAAAGGTCATGAATACATCCTCTGCTGGCGTTTTGTGTGAGGTCGGCTTACCGGCAGACATGCGCTGACAGCGGCGCTGCCTACGAAACGGACACTGCCATTCCCATTTTTGATACGGTAGCCTTCGTTTGTGCCAAGCTGTGTCGCGAAATGGGGAACGCCAAAGTGGATATCGAAGATCTGCGGACATTCGTGGAAGTGGCTGATGCTGGGGGCGTTTCGCCCGCCGCGCGGCGGCTGGGCGTCTCCAAGTCAATGGTCAGCCGGCGGCTCGTCCGACTTGAAGCGGAACTTGGCGTGCAACTTCTTGCACGAACAACCCGCGGCGCAGCTCTCACAGAAGCCGGGATCACGTTTCGGGACCATGCAGCCAGAGTCTGTGCCGAGATCGACATGGCAAGGGAAACGATCCTACCCGCCGGTGACCTTTGCGGCCGCTTGAGAGTTGCTGTGCCGCTTTCTTTCGGCCCGACCCACTTCGCGCCCGTACTCGCGCAAATGGCGCAACGCCACCCGCAGCTCCATATCCATGCCGCCTACAGTGATCGCTTCGTCGATCTCATCGCGGAGGGCTTTGATTGCGCGATCCGGGTTGGGTATCTCCAGGACTCTAACCTGGTCGCAAGACGCGTCGGGCCGATCTACGGGAAGTTGGTCGCGAGCCCGGACTATGTCAAAACGCATGGTTCCCCCGAGACGCTGGAGGAACTCGTCGCCCATCAGGCCCTCATGCAAGGAACGGAGGGCTGGCAATTTATGGATGGCGACAAGATCATTACGGTTTATCCGCGGGGGCGCTTCAAGGCCGACAACGCCCTAGCTCTCGCCGCCGCTGCATTGACAGGACTCGGCATCGCGTGGCTCCCCGATGGCGTCACCCATGAATATATAGCCTCCGGCGCGCTGGTTCCGGTCATGACACGCCATCCGCCACCTCCGGCAGGTGTATATGTTATCCGTCCGCCGGGGCAGCATCCCGCAAGGAAGGTACGTGTCCTCACCGAAATGCTGATCGAGTGTTTCGAACAAACTCCGGACCCTGCGGGCGTCGGTCTCTAAGACACGACCGGTGCGCAGCCCCGGCCGATCTCAATCGATGTCAGGATGCGGGGATGATCGGTCGTGGCGAATGTCCACGTTGGTTTGGGGGCACTACGGCGCCGCGTTTTTTATCAGACGCCCAAAGGTCGCTGTAGCGCTTTGATTTGCTGCACGTCTTTGTCCTTAGATCGAGGTCGATTTAAGGAGACATGCAGTAGGGATAGCGCGGGATCTTCCGCTGACGATTCATCATCGCTGGCTCGACCTATTCCGCATCCGTTAGTCTGACGTGACCTAATTCCTCGAACATGCAAGTGATACGTCCATTGGTCAGGTGAGATCAGCCGCGGATCCCTCCAGCTCCACCCCCACACACCTCCCGCACACACAACCTTAACCACCGGTGCGCTGGATCCGCGTCGAGGCGGGGGTGCCAGATCAGCGAGATGGTGATCTCGGGCAGGGTGACCGGCAGGGGGAAGGTGAAGAGGTTTTCGCGGAGTGTTCCGGTGTAGCGTTCGGGGACGCTGGCGATGAGGTCGGTGGCGCGGGCGAGCGCTAAGGCCTCGGAGAAGCTGCCGACGGATGTGGCGATCTCGCGTTTGAGGCCGAGGGGCTGAAGGGCGGCGTCGATCGGGCCGGTGTCGTTGCCGCGTCGGGAGACGTGGACGTGGCGGCCTCTGGCGTAGCGGGCGGCGGTGATCTCGCCGCTCGAAAACGAGTGGCCTGATCGCACCACGCCGACGAAGCGGTCGTGGAAGAGGGCCTGCGCCCGAAGCTCCGGGCCTGTCGCTTCCCCAATCACGCCGGTTTCGAGGTCGACGCTGCCTTCGCGCAACGGGCTGCTTTCCCGGTCGAGTTTCTGCACGAAGCGAAGGCGCACGCCGGGGGCTTGCCTGGCTACGCGGGCAATCAGCGCCGGGCCGAAATTCTCGACGAAACCCTCGCGGTTCCTGAGCGTGAAGGTGCGGGTAAGCGTCTTCAGATCCAGGCTTTCGGCGGGGCGGAGGCAGGCTTCGGCCGCTTCGACCAGCGGGCCGACGCGGGCTGCGAGTTCGAGGGCCCTTGGCGTGGGCACGAGGCCACGGCCGGCGCGCACCAGCAGCGGATCGCCGGTCGCCTCGCGCAGCCGGGCCAGCGCCCGGCTCATGGCGGATGGGCTGAGCTGCAGGCGCCTGGCGGCGCGGGCGACGCTGCCTTCCGAAAGCAGCACATCAAGGGTCACGAGCAGGTTGAGGTCGGGTCTGGTCATGGCCTTTCATAGCATGAGTTCGACCATGATGTGGCGTCAAACGCACGAATGAAGTGCAAATGCTGCGCCTTCCGCCCTATGTTTCAGGAGATTAGGTTCTCGGGGAACCGAATTTGGAGGGTTTCCCGATGCTTACACGCCGACTGGCGCCCATGGCCCTTGGCCGTTTTCCGATGTCCCCGATGCCCCGGTCCAATCGCATGGGATTGCCGCATAAACAGAGTCACGAAGTTGCTCTAACTCTTTATTTTCAAGGGATTTTCTGTGCGAGAACTGCGCGTCGCGAAGCCTTGTGCGCGGGAGGTGGCCGATGACCTCGACAGACACCACCATGCCCCCGGCCGCTCTAGCGCCTTCCGTTCGCTGGGTGCTCGCCAGCCTCTCGCTTTCCATGCTGCTCTCCTCGCTTGGCACCAGCAGCGCCAATGTCGCCCTGCCGGCGCTGGCGGACGCTTTCGGCGCGTCCTTTCAGGCGGTGCAATGGGTGGTGCTTACCTATCTGCTGGCGATCACCACGCTGATCGTCAGCGTCGGGCGGCTTGGCGATATCGTCGGCCGGCGGCGGCTGCTTATTGCCGGTATCGCGCTCTTTACCGCGGCTTCCGTCCTTTGCGGCCTCACGCCAGGCTTTGCACTACTGATTGCGGCGCGGGGGGTGCAGGGGATCGGCGCCGCTATCATGATGGCGCTGACCATGGCCTTTGTCGGCGAGGCGGTGCCGAAGGCGAGGACCGGCAGCGCCATGGGCCTGCTCGGCACCATGTCGGCGGTCGGCACAGCACTCGGGCCCTCGCTTGGCGGTGCGCTGATTGCCGGTCCGGGCTGGCGGGCGATCTTTCTCGTCAACGTGTCGCTTGGTCTCGTGGCGCTCTTTCTCGTCCGTCGGCATCTGCCGGCCGACCGGAAGACTGAGGGCGGGCAGCGCCCGCGCTTCGATGTGCCGGGCACGCTGCTGCTGGCGTTTTCGCTCGGCGCCTATGCGCTGGCGATGACGCTGGGGCGCGGCAGTTTCGGCGTGCTCAATGTCGTGCTGCTCTCGGCCGCGGCTCTCGGGCTTGGGCTGTTCCTGCTGGTCGAAACGAAGGTCGCCTCGCCGCTCGTCCGGCCGTCGATGTTTCGCGACCCCGCTTTAAGCGTCGGGCTTTCGACCAACGTGCTGGTCTCGACGGTGATGATGGCGACGCTGGTGGTCGGGCCGTTCTATCTCTCCCGCGGGCTCGGGCTCGATGCGGCGACGGTCGGGCTCGTCATGTCGGTCGGGCCGGTCATCTCGGCCTTCGGCGGCGTGGTCGCCGGCCGGATTGTCGATCGGCTGGGGGCGCGATCGGTGGTGACGGCCGGTCTCGTGGCAATGGTCGCGGGGTGTGCTGCTCTTGCGCTGCTACCGGATCTCCTTGGCGTCGCCGGCTATATCGCGGCGATCGCGATGCTGACGCCCGGCTACCAGCTGTTCCAGGCGGCCAACAACACGGCCGTCATGGCCGACGTCGGCCCGGACCAGCGCGGCGTCGTTTCCGGCCTGCTCAACCTTTCGCGCAATCTCGGTCTGGTCACCGGTGCATCGGTCATGGGCGCGGTCTTCGCCTTGGCCGTGGCCGCAAGCGATATCGCCAAAGCCGCGCCGGAGGCGGTCGCGGGTGGCATGCGGGTGACCTTTGTGGTCGCGGGTGTGCTGACCGTGATCGCACTGGCGATCGCGGCCGGGAGCCGGGTGTTGGGCGGAGCGAGCATGGGCTCTCGTAACGCCTCGTGACAAGGGACGGATGCGGGATCACGATGGTTTGGTCGTGCCAAACCACGTGCTCGTTCTCCTATCCCTTGCCGGCCCGGGATCAGGCGACCGGCGCGCTCGCAAGCCTGGCGCTGAGCGTCTCGAAATCCGGGACGAACCAGATGGAATTTCCCTTGTTCGTCTCGCGCACGAAATCGGTCAGCGCCTTGCTGCCTTCGAGCCTGGCGCTGATATCGCCGACGATGGCGAGCCGCATGCGGTAGTTGACGAACTTCTGGAACACGTCGCCGGCAATACGGGTCGAAAGATCGAGGAAATCGGCCCCAAGCCGTTCCACAGGGATCGCCACCAGGGTGGCCTCATGCGCCCAGGCGTCGCCGAGAAAATCATTGGCGTCGCCCGGCACCTTGAGAAGGGGGCCATCATTTGCGCATTTCAGCACGCGCGCGGTTCCGATTTCGAGAAGCTGTGTCATGCGTTCGGGATAGGGGATAAAGCCCTGGGTTGCAAGAGGGGTCGTGTCAGGCGCTGCGGCCGAGCAAGCGCCGCGTTCACCGTCCGTGAAATTCGCCCGACGTTTGCGCTGTTTGACTGGCTCGGGCGATCGGTCCTGAATCGATGTATTCTTTTAAACATAACGAATCTCGTAAAATTGTTTGTTCTTCGCGAGTTATTTCGGCGCGCGATCCGAGAGTTTCGGACGATTTTCCCGTTGGAATCCTGTTGTTTTGACCCAGATCAATGACCCGCTCAGTTCGCTATCTATTCTGCAACAGGATACATTCTTGTCATCTGCCGGTTACGGGATTGATTTTTATTTCGGGTGGCGCATCTTACCTTAGATTGTGTTGGGGGACGCAGAAATGCCAGAACTCGTTCAGCCACAGCCGATCGAAAGGCCGCCGCGCTCGCGGCGTGCGGAGCTGCTCACCTTCCTGGTGCTCGCCTTCGGCATCTGGCCGATCGTCGCCGTCGGCATCGTCGGCGGCTATGGCTTCCTCGTCTGGATGCTGCAGATCATCTTCGGGCCGCCTGGTCCTCCGGGACATTGAGGTTGGCCATGGGCATCGAACCTCTTTCCCGCCGTGAACTCTTTACCGGCCGCGCCGCCGCAAAGCCCGCCCGCATCCGGCCGCCCGGTGTTTCGGAGGCAAGCCTTGCGGCCTGCACCGGCTGCGGCGCCTGCGGGGAACGATGTCCCACCGGCATAATCCGTCTCGCAGACGGTCTCCCCTTCGTCGACTTTTCGCGCGGCGAATGCACCTTTTGCGGCGCCTGCGAGGAAGCCTGTCCTCAGCCGGTGTTCGAGGCAAAGGACGTGCGGCGCTTCCCCCATGTCGCCGCGATCACCGATACGTGCCTGGCGCGCCGCAACGTCGCCTGCCAGTCCTGCGGCGAAAGCTGTTCGGAGCAGGCGATCCGCTTTCGCCCGCGCATCGGCGGGCCGTTCCTGCCTGAGATCAACGAGGCCAAATGCACCGGTTGCGGCGCCTGCCTCTCGGGCTGCCCGGTCAGCGCGATCGCGGTCAAGGCAATGGAAGCGGAGGTGGCTCATGTCTGAGGCCGCAACGGCAAAGGCGGGCACGCCCTATCACATTTCGAGCGCCGTGGTCGCCACGATGCCTGACAGCACCGAGAGCATCCTTCAGACGCTGCAAGGAATGGAAAACGTCGAAATCCACGGCCACGGCGGCGGCAAGATCGTCGTCGTCATCGAAGGCAGAAGCACGGGCCAGCTCGGCGAGTGCCTGACGAAGATCTCGCTGCTTGATGGGGTGATCTCGGCCAACATGGTTTTCGAGCATGTCGAAATGGAAGAGGAAAGGCAGGAGCCATGAGCGGACAACTGACGCGGCGTGACATTCTGAAAGCCCACGCAGCCGGCATCGCCGCCGCCACGGCCGGCATAACGCTGCCTGCCGCCGCACAGCCGGTGCCGGGCGGTGTAAACGCGCTGGAGATCAAATGGTCCAAGGCGCCGTGCCGCTTCTGCGGCACGGGCTGCGGCGTGATGGTGGGGGTGAAGGAGGGCCAGGTCGTCGCCACCCACGGCGACATGCAGGCGGAGGTCAACCGCGGCCTCAACTGCATCAAGGGCTATTTCCTCTCCAAGATCATGTATGGCAACGACCGGCTGACGACGCCGCTCCTGCGCAAGCGCGGCGGCGCCTACGCCAAGGACGGCGAGTTCGAGCAGGTGAGCTGGGACGAGGCCTTCAACGTGATGGCCGAGCAGGCGAAGAAGGTGCTGAAGGAGAAGGGGCCGACGGCGGTCGGCATGTTCGGCTCCGGCCAGTGGACGATCTTCGAGGGCTATGCCGCGACGAAGCTGATGCGGGCGGGCTTCCGCTCCAACAACCTCGACCCCAATGCCCGCCACTGCATGGCCTCTGCCGCCGTCGCCTTCATGCGCACCTTCGGCATGGACGAGCCGATGGGCTGCTACGACGATTTCGAGAACGCCGATGCCTTCGTGCTCTGGGGCTCGAACATGGCGGAGATGCACCCGATCCTCTGGACGCGCGTCGCCGATCGTCGCCTCGGACAGCCGCATGTGCGGGTCGCCGTGCTTTCGACCTTCACCCATCGCAGCATGGACCTGGCCGACATCCCGATCGTCTTCAAGCCAGGCACGGATCTGGCGATCCTCAACTATATCGCCAACCACATCATCGAGACTGGCCGCGTCAACGAGGACTTCGTCAGCAAGCACACCAAGTTTGCCCGCGGCGTCACCGACATTGGCTATGGCCTGAGGCCCGACAATCCGGTCGAGGTCAATGCCGCCAACTCCAAGGACCCGGGCAAGACCGAGCCGATGGATTTCGAGGCGTTCAAGGAATTCGTTTCGGAATACACGCTGGAAAAGACCGTCGAACTGACCGGCGTCGAGCCGGAATTCCTGAAGCAGCTTGCCGAGCTCTATGCCGACCCCAGCCGCAAGGTCATGTCGCTCTGGACCATGGGCTTCAACCAGCATGTGCGCGGCGTCTGGGCCAACCAGATGGTCTATAACCTGCACCTTCTGACCGGCAAGATCTCCGAGCCCGGCAACAGCCCGTTCTCGCTGACCGGCCAGCCTTCGGCCTGCGGCACGGCGCGCGAGGTCGGCACCTTCGCGCACCGCCTGCCGGCGGACATGGTGGTGACCAATCCCGAGCACCGCAAGCATGCGGAGGAGATCTGGCGCATCCCGCACGGCATCATCCCGGAAAAGCCCGGCTATCACGCCGTGCAGCAGGACCGGATGCTGAAGGACGGCAAGCTCAACTTCTACTGGGTGCAGGTCAACAACAACGTCCAGGCGGGACCCAATACCGCCAACGAGACCTGGCAGGGCTATCGCAATCCGGACAACTTCATCGTCGTTTCCGATGCCTATCCGACGATCACGGCGATGAGCGCCGACCTGATCCTGCCCGCGGCCATGTGGGTGGAGAAGGAAGGGGCCTACGGCAATGCCGAGCGGCGCACTCATGTCTGGCACCAGCTCGTCCAGGCGCCCGGCGAGGCGCGCTCGGATCTCTGGCAGATGGTGGAATTCTCCAAGCGCTTCGTAACCGACGAGGTGTGGCCGAAGGAAATCCTCGACGCCAGCCCCGAATATCGCGGCAAGACGCTGTTCGAAGTCCTGTTCAAGAACGGCGAGGTCGACCGCTATCCGATCACCGACGTCAGCGCCGAGTACGACAACAACGAGGCGAAGGACTTCGGCTTCTACATCCAGAAGGGCCTGTTCGAGGAATATGCCACCTTCGGCCGCGGCCACGGCCATGACCTGGCGCCCTACGACACCTATCACGAGGTGCGTGGGCTTCGCTGGCCCGTCGTCAACGGCCAGGAGACGAAGTGGCGCTACCGCGAGGGCTTCGACCCTTACGTGAAGGCGGGCGAGGGCGTGAAGTTTTATGGCAACAAGGACGGCAAGGCGATCATCCTCGCCGTGCCCTACGAGCCGCCGGCCGAATCCCCCGACGAGGAGTACGACACCTGGCTGGTGACCGGCCGGGTGCTCGAACACTGGCACTCGGGCTCGATGACCATGCGGGTGCCGGAACTCTACAAGGCGTTTCCGGGCGCGCGCGTCTTCATGAATGCCGAGGACGCGCGCAAGCGCGGCATCAACCAGGGCATGGAAGTGCGCATCGTCTCGCGGCGCGGCGAAATCCGCTCGCGCGTCGATATCCGCGGCCGCAACCGCATGCCGCCTGGCGTCATCTTCGTTCCCTGGTTCGACGCGAGCCAGCTCATCAACAAGGTCACTCTCGACGCCACCGATCCCATCTCCAAACAGACGGATTTCAAAAAATGCGCGGTCAAGATCGTTCCCGTCACCCTCTAGGGTTTTCTCGGCTGAAGCGGATTTGCGGAAACGTCCTGTCTCTTTGTTTCGGGGCAGTTCCTCAGGCAAGTCCGCTTCGCACCTTTGCTGGCCCGAAGCGGCCCGTCTGGATGGCGATGGCCGCCGGGCTGATGGTGTTCGTCACCACCGCCGCCGTGGCTCAAGTTGCGGAAAAGCTGGTGCCGCAGCTCGAAGGCCCGACGCCGCAGATGGCCACCGAAGCCGCGGCACCGCTGCCGAAATGGGTGGTCGACGACAAGCGCAAGATGCGCGCCTATCCCGACCAGCCGCCGGTCATCCCGCATTCGATCGAGGGCTACGAGCTTTCGGTCAATGCCAACCGCTGCCTTTCCTGCCACAAGCGCGAATTCACCCAGGATTCGGGCGCGCCGATGATCAGCGTCACCCATTACATGACGCGCGACGGGCAGATGATCGCCGACGTTTCGCCGCGGCGCTATTTCTGCACGGCCTGCCATGTGCCGCAGGCGGACACCAGCCCGCTGGTGCCGAGCACTTTCAAGGATATGAGCGAGTTGGGTTTCAAGCCGGCCGGAAGCGAGTGACATCATGATCGCATGGATCAGGAAACTTATCCTCTGGGCCTGGCACATCATGGCGACGCCGGCCGGCACGCTGGGCTTGGGCTTCCTCACGCTCGGCGGCTTCATCGGCGGCGTGATGTTCTGGGGCGCCTTCAATACCGCGCTGGAGATCACCAACACCGAGAAGTTCTGCACCTCCTGTCACGAGATGCACGACAACGTCTACCAGGAGCTGACGCGCACCATCCACTTCTCCAACCGCTCCGGCGTGCGCGCCACCTGTCCGGATTGCCACGTGCCGCACCAGTGGACCGACAAGATCGCCCGCAAGATGCAGGCGTCGAAGGAGGTCTGGGGCAAGATCTTCGGCACCATCAACACAAGGTCGAAATTCCTCGAAAAACGGCTGGAGCTGGCGCAGCACGAATGGGCGCGCATGAAGGCCAACGACAGCCTGGAATGCCGCAACTGCCATTCCTCCGTCGCCATGGACCTGCAGAAGCAGACGCAGCGGGCGGCCGAGATCCATACCCGCTATCTGCTCTCGGGCAAGGCCACCTGCATCGACTGCCACAAGGGCATCGCGCATGAGCTGCCCAATATGGAAGGCATCGACCCCGGCTGGAAGATGCCGCCGGAGCTGGAAGGCAAGAAGATGGCGAACCAGACGCCGATCGACGATCTGAGGCAGGCGCTGGCGGAGCTGCATCAGCAGGTGCAGTAGGGTGCTGTGGCCGAGGTTTTCGGTCGGAGAGAACGCACGATGACAGGGGCCATGCTGGCGCGGCGTGGCCCTTGTTCGTTCATTGGGCAGTGGGACGCCCATCAAGGCCTCCTCATTCCTGTGCCTGTCACAGGAATCCAGCCGCGCCGCGTCGGCGGCGCGAGAGATCTTCCAAATGTCGAGTGTTGGCACTCCATCTCCCGCCGTGCCGACGCACGGCGGCTGGATCTCTGTGACGAGCACAGAGATGAGGGTGGAGGGTGCTGCGACCGCCGAGCCTACGGAGCCTACGAGGACGGGCGGCAATGGACAGGCTGGCCTTGGCTTTCCGTTCGCCTCCCTCCACATCATCATTTTTCCTGAAAAATTTCGCCAGCGATGTCGGACCCATCGTTGCCCGTTCGTCATTTAGCCAGGGAGGCCAATCTGGCTTCCTCCACCGGAGCGGGATAGGAAAAAAATCCGCGCGGGCCTTTCGCCCGCAAACCGCTCTCACTATCTGGGTTTCACCGCGCCGATACCCCCAGGGGTCGCAACGACCGGGACCGGCGTGACAGAGGAGATTGGACGATGCGCGTAGTGGTTTTTGTAAAGGCGACCGAGGACAGCGAAGCGGGCAAGATGCCGACGACCGAGCTTCTCGAAGCCATGGGCAAGTACAATGAGGAACTGGTCAATGCCGGCATCATGCAGGCGGGCGAAGGCTTGCATCCTTCCTCCAAGGGCGCCCGCGTCGCCTTCGACGGGCCCAATCGACTGGTCATCGACGGCCCCTTCGCCGAGACCAAGGAACTGGTCGCCGGCTTCTGGATCTGGACGGTCAAGGACATGGACGAGGCGATCGCCTGGGTGAAGCGCTGCCCGAACCCGATGCCGGGCCCGAGCGAAATCGAAATCCGCCCGGTCTTCGAGGCCGCCGATTTCGGCGACGCACTGACGCCCGAGATCGCCGCACAGGACGAGCGCCTGCGCGAGAAGATCGCCAAGCAGTAGGGACGTCACTCTGCTGACGGTTAAGGGTGGGCTTGCCCCTCTCCTCGGGTTTAACCCGAGGACTAACCCTCTCCCTGCCAAGCGGGGAGAGGGGACGAGCCCGGTTCGCGGCGTTTTCGAACGCGGCCGCAGTCAGGGTCAAACGGGGTTTAGTCGGGGGCAAACCAATTAGCCCGGAGTGAAACTGTGGCGCTTGTTGTCGAGGCGAGCGGGCGCCACGCGTGCCCTTCTCCCCGCGCGGGGAGAAGGTGGCCGGCAGGCCGGATGAGGGGCAAGCCCTCACCGGGCGGATGAGGGGCAGCCGCAAGTGTTGGGCGGTGAGCGGGAAGAAAGCAGCCCGCATGCCGGATGAGCGGCTACCACAGTGTCCGAACCGTGGCGCCGTTAGCGGTCCCCGCTCGGTCGGTTTCCCGTAGAGATTGTATTAACCATATTTGCTTACCTGTTCTCAGGGGTTTTAACCGGAGTGGGGCAATGGTCAGGGCGAGCGGTTTCGTCATTTTTCTTCTTTCAAGCGTTCAGCTCGCGGCGGCTGCCGATATCGACGGTCCGCTGGTCGGGACGCAGGACGCCTATGAAGTGCCGGTGGAGCAAGCATCCGGCGGCATCGTCGGCTACATCGAGGGCTCCTATGGAGCCGGCGTCGATACACCCGGTGATATCGATACGGATGCATGGGACCTGCGCGGCGCCGTGAACTTCGATGCCGGTGCCGGCCTGAACCTGCAGGTCGATCTCGGCTACACGCGCGCGTCCTATGAAGACGTCGATACCAACAGCTATGACGGCGCGCTGCACGGCTACTACCGCAACGATCTCTATGCGGCCGGCGTCTTCGTGCAAGGCGCACGCCTCGACCCGGGCATTGGCGTCGATCTCAACGATTACATGGGTGGCGTCGAAGGGGCCTATTTCCTCGATACCTGGACGCTGCATGGCGCGGTCGGCTACGGCCAGGCGAGCGTGGAAGACTTCGACGACATCGACGCCGATCATTATATGGGCTCGCTCGGTGCCCGCATTTACGCGACCGACAACCTGCGCTTCGACGTCGACGGCTCGCTTCATCGCATGAGCGAAAACGACCTGGATTACGATCTGCGCAGCCTGAAGCTGACGGCCAACTACCGGCTGGACGCTTTCCCGGTCACGCTCTTTGCCGGCTACAAATACACCAACGAGGAGCTGTCGGGGCTGAGCGCATCGGTCTCCGGTGACACCAGCACCATCTTCGGGGGCCTGCGCTTCTCCTACGGTTCCGCGACGCTTAAGGAAGAAGAGCGCCTCGGCCCGGTCTGGTCCAACAACCGCCTGTCGTTCTGATCGGCTGTTTCGCAGTCTTGGGTATCCATTGCTGCTACGGCATCCGGGGCAGCCGCCGCTCGGATAAAACGACCTTCATCCGAGCGAGCTTGTGGGCGCAGCGACAAAGGGGGCCCTCGAAGCCATGCCTTTGAAGTCATGTTCAGGGTGGCCTTGCCGCTCAACCCCAACGCTTCCCCGCGCCAAGCGGGGAAAGCGAAACCTCCGCATTATTCGCCGGGCAAACGGGTCCTTCGAGCCTCACCGCAAGCTCCTCAGATAATCGGCCCGATCGAAGGGGTTGCTGCCCAATCGGGGGTGGGACGGCTGCGCGCCTGAGATCGGCGCGTAGTGATCGAACGTGCTTTCAAGCACGCCGGCTCCGCTCGTGAGCCCCGGCAATTGTCGCTGGACGCTCTGGACGATTACCGATGGCACGATCCCCGTCAGCCTGGCGATACCGCCATCGATCACCGCATCCGTCGTCGATGCGCCAGACTTTGCGAGGAGCGCATGGATGGCCGTCAAGGTCGATGCGGGCGCTTCGAGGTGGAAGCGGTCGATCGGCTCGCAGACGACCGTGCCGGCGGATGATAGCGCCGCGGCGAGGACCAGGGGCGTCAACCTGCGAAAATCGACGGCGGTGCTGGCGGGCGATGTCTGGCGCGCAGCCGTCATGGCGACGTGGCAATCGATCACCTGCCAGCCGAAGAGGCCTGCCTTCAGCGTCTCTGTAACGGCCTCCTCGACGGCCCTGTAAAAGCTCGCCGGCATCTGGCCCACGTCGACTTCCAGCGCGAAGCTGTTGCCCGCTGCTGCCGGCCGCGGTTCGATCCTGAGCCCGACCGTGGCAAGGAAAGGGTTCGGCTCCCGGAAGATGATCTCGATGCCGCTTCCGGTTCCGACTGGTCTTTCGACGCGGATGACGGTGCTTTCCTCAAAGATGACGCCGAGGCCGAAATCGACGGACAGGGTGGCCTCAATCACCTCTTTCTGCACCTCACCATAGAGCGAGACGAACATTTCGCTGGCATCGTCGTTGGTGCGCAGGTTGATGAACGGGTCCTGTTCGGCCAGCTGCTGCAGGGCAAGCCACAGCGCCGTGTTGTCAGAGGGGCGCGTCGGCCGCACGAGGGTTTCGAGCGTCGGCGGCGCGAAGTGAAACCCGCCGGAGGTGCTTGTGCCGGTCCCGACCTGATCGCCGATGCGGGGCTGGGCGAGCCCACCGATCTTGGCAATGCGGCCGGCCGTGAACTGATCGACCTTTTGCAAGCGGCCCTGATCGAAGAGCTGGATGCTCGTGACCTTCGCCGCACCGGCGGGAAGGGCGAGATAGTCGCGCGCAACCACCGTGCCCGACGTCAGGTTGAGGAAGGCGAGTTTTTCACCGCCCCAGCCGCGCTCGATCTTGAAGATCCTGCCCGCGACCGGCGCATCCGACGCCGGCTGCTTGCTCGGCAGAAGCGTCTCGATCGCGGCGATCAGGTCCTTCACACCGACGCCGGTCATGGCGATGCCGCAATAGACCGGATGCAGAAGGCCGGCGGCAAGCTGCGCGGCGAGCGCCGTCCTCAGCCGCTCGACGGTCAGGCGCTCGGGCGCCAGCACATAGTCGTCGAGCAAGGTCTCGTCGTTGGCGGCAAGCGCTTCTGAGAGCGCGGAGAAATATGGCTCCTCTTCAAAGTCGATTGCCTCCGCTCTCGCGTTCCGGCTGCCGGCGTCGATCGCCACCGACATCGCGACAGGGCGGACCGCGAGCTGGCTAGCGATCTCGTCGATGACCTCGGCGGGACGCGCCCCGAGGCGGTCGATCTTGTTGACGAAGAACAGGAAAGGGACGCCAAGCCGACGCAAGGCGCGCACCAGCACGCGCGTCTGCGCCTGCACGCCTTCCACCGCCGAGACGACCACCACGGCGGCATCGAGTGTTTGCAGCACCCGCTCGACTTCGGCGATGAAATCCGGGTGTCCGGGGGTGTCGATAAGGTTGACGACCAGGTCGCCAAGGTTGAACGACACGACGGAGGCGGCAATCGTTATGCCGCGCTGTCGTTCCAGTTCAAGGCTGTCGGTCTGGGTGTTGCCGCTATCGACGCTGCCGAGCTTGTCGATCGCGCCGGTATCAAAAAGCAGTCGTTCCGTAAGGCTAGTCTTTCCTGCATCTACATGGGCGAGGATGCCCAGATTCAATGTGCGCATAATCCATCAGCTTCTCAAAAATTCGGATCTGGGTTTCTTGAGAAGTGACTCGGTGCATTGGGACCTCCAGCTTCGGCTTCTTTCCGGTACCGCGCCCTTTAATCGGCGAGGAGTACGCGTCGAATCTAATGACGCGCGGCTGCAGGCGTCAAGCGCTGCCGGCCAACTCTGAATTGGTGTTGCAGATTTGCGAGGGGGCGTGGAGGACGGAGGCACCAGGCATGACGTCGGGCTCGGACGCGGCCTGTACACTTGAAAGCGGTAGCCCCCAACGAAGGCTTCGCTTCAGCTCATCGAGCACTCTGCGCACCGCAAACCCGGTGCACATGTCGCGAAATACAATGCCTAGTAGCATTATTTAGTATGTGCTAACCTCTCGTCGCCATGAGGGCAAGAGGGAGGCGAATATGGACATGACACGCCGTGCCGTCGCTTTGGGAGGCGCTGGCCTGCTCGCAACGGTTTCAACTTTACCTGCGAATGCTCTGGAATCTCCGCTGATCGATCCGGTCGAGGCGGCTGACGAATTCTGGTTGGCGGTGGAAGCCTATATCTACGGCTATCCGCTGGTGACGACGGAAATGACCCGCCGCGTCGTCACCAATGTGGCACAGCCTGAGGGCAGCAAGGGGCCGATGGGGCATATCATCAAGCTTAGGGAGTATCCGAACGCTTCCTTCAAGGACGTGACCGCGCCGAACGCCGATACGCTTTATACGACGGCCTTCGTCGACGTCAGCAAGGAGCCCTGGGTGCTGTCGATCCCGGACATGAAGGATCGCTACTTCCTGTTCCCGATGCTCGACGGCTGGACGACGGTGTTTCAGGTGCCGGGCAAGCGGACGACCGGCAACGGGGCGCAGTCCTACGCGATCACCGGGCCCGGCTGGCAGGGCACCATTCCCGACGGCGTGACCGAATACAAGTCGGCAACGAGCGTCGTCTGGATCCTCGGTCGCATCTATTGCGATGGCTCGCCCGAGGACTATGCGGCGGTTCACGCGCTGCAGGATCAGTGCAAGCTCTCGCCGCTCAGCGCCTATGGCAAGGACTGGACGCCACCGGCGGGCAAGATCGACCCGACCATCGACATGAAGACGGCGGTGCGCGAACAGGTCAACCGCATGGACGCGGTCGAGTACTTCACATTGCTCTGCGAACTGATGAAGACCAATCCGCCGACGGCTGCGGATGCGGAAGCGGTCGCCAAGTTCGCCGAGATCGGCATCGTGCCCGGCAAGGATTTCGACAAGAGCAAGCTGGATGCCGCTTTCATCTCGCGCATTCCCGCCATGGCGTTCCATCGCATCATGCTGCATTTCAAGTTCAGCGATGGCGACGTCCAGGACATCAATGGCTGGGGCTTTACCACCAAGACCGGCATTTACGGCACGGGCTACCTGCAGCGTGCACTGATCACGGCGATCGGTCTCGGCGCCAATCGTCCTCAGGATGCGATCTATCCGACGTCGCTGAAATCCAAGGACGGCCTTTTCTCCCGCGCCTACCATGGCGCCAACAAATACGTCATCACCTTCCCGAAGGGGCAATTGCCGCCGGTGCGCGGTTTCTGGTCGATCACCATGTATGACGAGGACTATTTCTTCGTCGACAATCCGCTCAATCGCTATTCGATCAGCGCACGCGTCAGCCCCAAGGCCAATGCCGACGGGTCGACGGAGATCTACATCCAGAACGAAACGCCCGGAGCTGACAAGGAGAACAACTGGCTGCCCGCGCCGAAGGGCAAGTTCATCCTGATGATGCGGCTCTACTGGCCCGACGACAGCCCGCCGTCCATTCTCGATGGCTCATGGGTCATCCCGCCGGTGAAGAAGGCGGGATGATAGAGGCGCTATAGCACTTTGAATTGCTGCATGTTTTTGTCCTTTAATCGGGTACGATTAAAGGAAACATGCAGTAGCGCCGCGCGTCTTGTCAGACGCGCAAAGGTCGCTGTAGCACTTTGAATTGCTGCATGTTTTTGTCCTTTAACCGGGTACGGCTAAGGGAAACATGCAGCAGCGATCAGGCCACGGATACGCGCTTCGGCAGGACGAGATCGCCGACCGAGTAGGTGTGAAACTCGCTCCGGGAGACCTCGTCCAGCTTCCGGAACTTCTCCACGAACACCGGGTCGGAGAAGAACTCACCGACATTTCCGGTTCCCTGGATTGCCTCGACATTGACGACCGTCTGTCCGTCCGTGCTCTTCGCCAAGGTGCTCCACAAAAAGCCTTCCTTCCGTTCGGCGACGTAGTGCACGACGTCCTGGATGATCGCGAAGGCTTCCTCCTGCTTGCCGGGGTGAGCGTGGATGACGTTGACGACAAAGGTCGTCGGAGCGGGGGAAGCTGAGAAAGTGGGGGTAAGGCTCGTATTCATGGGGCTCTCCATTTGAACGTCGCAGCGCATCGACCGCGACGACATCTGGATATCGACGGAGAAATAGCGGATAAACGAGCGGGTATTCTCATCACTTCGGAAATTAATTCCGCAATCGGCAGACGATGGACAAGCTCGGAACGCTCAGCATTTTCATTCAGGTCGCAGAGGCAGGCAGCTTCGTGGCCGCCGGCCATCGGCTCGGCCTTTCGGGTTCTGCGGTCGGCAAGGCCATCGCGCGGCTCGAAGACGAGATGGGCGTGCGTCTCTTCAATCGGTCGACGAGAAGCATGGCGCTGACCGAGGACGGGAGCTTCTTTCTCGATACCTGTCGCCGCATCCAATCCGAATTCGAGGCAGCCCAGGCGCAGCTGTCGCGGTCGCACGCGACACCGCGCGGCCAGCTTCGTGTCAGCCTGCCCTTGGCCGGCATGCTCCTGATGCCGACCATATCGGATTTCATGCGAGCCTACCCATTGATCAACCTCGACCTCGATTTCACCGATCGGCTGGTCGACGTCATCGAGGAGGGCTTCGATGCCGTCATCCGAACAGGCGAGGTCAAGGATACGCGGCTCATGAGCCGCAAGCTCGGGACGTTCCGGCACAGGATCGTCGCGGCTCCGGAGTATCTCGCCGCGCACGGTCGGCCGAAGGTGCCGGAAGACCTGCTCGGGCATCGCTGCCTCCATCACCGGTACGCGAACTCCGGCCGCCTCGAACCCTGGCCGCTCTTTCGTCACGGGCACGAGGTCAAGCTCGATCTGCCCGTGACCACGGTTGCGAGCACACTCGAGCCCCTGATCTTCCTGGCGGAGCGATCCTTCGGCATCACCTGTCTGCCCCCGTTCGCCGTGTCGTCGGAACTGGCGGAAGGCAAGCTGGTATCGCTGCTGGAGGATTGCCTTCGCGAAACGGGCACATTCCGCGTGCTGTGGCCGACCAATCGATATCTCTCGCCAAAGGTCCGTGCCTTCGTCGACTTCATGGCCGCGAACCTGTTTGCCGAGTGACGGCCGGGCCGCACGGCAGGCGCCTTGTGTTATTCCAGCCGTTGCTAAAGCGCGACAAATGGCAGAAGCTCCGTCTACGCCCCTTTGGCCATGTGAGCCGGAGATGCAGACCATGACCGAAGCCTCTACCATGCAGCCGGCCAATCGCGGCGACGCCAGGATCTGCCGCGGATGCTGGGACCAGATGCACATGCCGATCCCCATTCGCGGGCCGCTGGCGCTGCCGTTTCGTGCCTTCGGCATCACCCGCAGCAAGATGAACCCGAACATCTGCACGATCTGCGAACGCTCCTTCCGTTACGTCAAGAAGCAGAGTCACGTTGCGGCAAGCGCGACCATTCTTTTTGCCGACATCCGCGGCTTCACCCATTTGTCCGAGCGCATCGAGCGCATCCGGCTCAGCGAAATCGTCAGCCTGTTTCAGGACCGCTGCGCCCAGGCGATCTGGGCGCATGACGGCATCGTCAACAAGCAGATGGGCGACGGGCTGATGGCGATCTTCAATTTTCCCATTATCAGGAAGGATCACGCGGAAGCCGCGATCCGGGCCGGGAGGGACATCCAGCGGCTCTGCGCGGCGGCACTTGGCAGCCTGCAGTTCGACGACCTCAAGGGAGAGACGCTCGGCGTCGGTGTCGGCATCCACTCGGGCGAGGTCGAGATCGGCGAGTTCTCGAGCTTCCGCAGCGATTTCACCGCGATCGGCGGCACGGTCAACCTGGCCTCAAGGCTCGAATCCCAGGCCGAGGCGGGCGAGATCCTGATCTCACCCGAGACCGCCGCCGAGGCGGCAGCGCTCACGATGGGCGCCGGAACCCGGCTGCTTGTCCTCAAGGGCATCGACCAACCGGTGGAGGCGCGGGTGCTGGCGGCGCACTGATCCGGCGCACCGTTGCAACTGGAGGGAGCCCACTCGCCGAAATGGTGTGTAGAGGGAGATTACACTGAGGCGATAGGGGTGGGCCCGGAGCAAGCTGCCAGCAGTTGGCGCGGATTTGCGCGACAACGTCCTTTGTGCCGCTGCCGCTGCGCCCTTGGGTGTCTCGTCGGGAAGGGAGCGCCTCGATGACCATTGCACACCATCAAGGCCCGGAACAGATGAAGGCCGAGCTGGAAGACAGCGAGCGGCTGCAGGCCATCAGCCTCGAACTGATCAAGGACGGGCGACCGCAGGCCGTCTACGAGACCATTTTGGATGGTGCGGCCGCCATCATGCGCTCGCAATTCGCCAGCCTGCAGATGCTGGATGCCGACCGGGGCGCCGCTGGAGAGCTACGCCTGCTTTCCCATCGCGGCTTCAGCGACGAGGCCGCGCAATTCTGGCATTGGGTCAGCATGGACCGGGCTTCCACCTGCGCGCTCGCCCTGCGCACCGGGCGGCGCGTCGTCGTTTCGGATGTCGAAACCGCTGCGTTCATGCAGGGTACGGCGGATCTGGCCCATTACCGGCAGAGCGGGATACGCGCCGTGCAGACCACGCCGCTCCATTCCCGCGTCGGAACGCTCATCGGGATGTTGTCGACCCATTGGGCGCATGTGCACCGACCGAAGGAGCGGGAACTGCGTCTCCTCGACGTGCTGGCACGACAGGCGGCCGACCTGATCGAGCGCGAGAAGACGGAGACGGCGCTTCGGGCGAGCGAGGAACGGTTGCGGACGGCGGTGGAGGTCGGCGGTCTGGGGCTCTGGGACTGGAATGTCCTAACCGGAGAGGTGCATTGGAGCGACGAGTATTTTCGCATGCTGGGTTACGGGGTGGACGAGGTGACGCCCAGCTATGAAAACTGGTCCGCGCGCATCCACCCGGATGACCGGGCGGAGACCGAGGCCTTGCTGCAGCACGCGCGGGAGGCCCGCACAGAGTTCGTCACGGAGTTTCGCACCCTGCATCCGAATGGCGCCGTTCGCTGGCTGCACGGCCGCGGCCGTTTCTTCTACGATCAAGGCGGGCAGGCGATCCGCATGGTGGGCGCGATGACCGACACCACCGAGCGGCGGCAATGGGAAGACCGCCAGAAGGCGCTGGTTGCCGAGCTGCAGCATCGCACCCGAAACCTCATGGCGGTTGTCCGGGCCGTTGCCGAAACCACCGCCCGCAGAGCCAAGGACCTGCCGGATTTCAGCGCGCATTTTCGCAGCCGCCTGTCGGCGCTGGCCAGGGTCCAGGGCCTGTTGTCGCGCCTGGCCAACCAGCAGCGGGTCACCTTCGATGAGCTGCTCCGGGCAGAACTGGCGGCGGTGGATGCGGATATGGGGCGTGTGCGGCTGGACGGTCCCAGCGGCGTGAAGCTGCGTTCGTCGACGGTGCAAACGCTGACCATGGCCCTTCATGAACTGGCCAACAATGCCGTCAAGTACGGTGCCTTGGGTCAGGCCGGTGCAGCACTTTCCGTTCGCTGGCATGTCGAGGCCGGGCAGGATCAAAAGCTCTGGCTTCACATCGACTGGCACGAAAGCGGCGTGCGCATGCCGCCGGCAACCGGTGCCGGCGAGGGCATCGGGCACGGGCGCGAACTGATCGAGCGGGCGCTGCCCTACCAGCTTGAGGCGAGAACGAGCTTCGCCCTTGGGCCGAATGGCCTGCGCTGCACCATCTCCATGCCGGTCTCCGAGCTCAACATGGCTCGATGAGGCAGGCTTCGACACTGTTCTGCAACCTTGCTCTGCCACTGCGAAGACACATCGCGAGGGGGGACGCGACTACCCGGCCAGAGGGGCTTCCATGAAGATGAGATGGTTGCGCAGTTCGGGAGGTGCTTTGTAGTAGGGTGCGATCTCCTGGAATCCCAGGGAGCGGTAGAGGCTCAACGCCTCATCGTGGTTGCGGCCGGTATCCAGCCGCATGGCGGCATAGCCCCGCTCGGCAGCCACGCGCACGGGGGCCTCGGCGAGACGGCGGCCCAGCCCCAAGCCTCGGCCCTCCGGGCTGATGAACATTCGCTTCATCTCGCATGTACGTTCGTCGATCCGCTGCATCATCACACAGCCGACCACCTTTCCGTTCAGGCGGGCAACAAGAATCTCCCCATCTGGAGCCGAATGGATTTTCGGCAGGCTGTCCAGGAGTGCGGCCCATTGTTCCGGCGTGTAGTACCGGTCGACGAACCAGGCGTTTTCGCCATAGCGCGATCGGCACCAGTCGAGGAAGCCGTTGCACAAGGATCGAATGGCAGGAAAGTCGTCAGCTTCGGCCGGGCCGATCTCGGAGTTCTGTTCCATCGCTGCGCTCCACTCACGAATTCTGCATCGGAAAGCGGGCGCTCCGTCCCGAGTTCCGCGGCCACCGAAAGGGAGGCCACAGTCGGGCCGGGCTCAAGGACTTGTCCGCTCTGACGAATGTCGTGGTTTCTGCCGCAACTGTAGTCGAAAAAGGCCCTGTTGACCATTTGCCGGTGCTGAGCGCGGCGCGCTTCTGCTTCCGCAAAAACGTGGGGCTTGCCGCGTCCCGCCATCCGGTGTTAATTGCATGCCATCGCGAAAAGCGACTGCTTCCCTTGATCCGCTCAGTGGCGGAGTAAACAGGTGGACGAATCCACGTCCAGGCAGTCAAGCACACGCCATCCCTGCCGTTTGAGCACGGATCGGCCAGCGTTTCCCAAAACCTATCGCCTGCATCGTCAGGTCACCCAATCGCAAGGCATCGGCGCCTCTTGGCGTGGGCGTGCTTGCGTTGATCGGAACGCATCATGAAGAAATCCCTCATCGTCATTTTTACTGCCATTGTGCTCGATGCCGTGGGCATCGGCCTCATCTTTCCCATCCTGCCTTCGCTGCTGAAGGACGTGATCCATGCCGACAACGTGGCGCCCTATATCGGCACGATGACCGCGCTCTACGCGGTCATGCAGTTCATCTGCGCGCCGGTGCTGGGTGCGCTCAGCGATCGGCTGGGCCGCCGGCCCGTGCTCTTGATCTCGCTCGCGGGTGCTGCGGTCAACTATCTGTTCCTCGCCTTTGCGCCCAATCTCTGGATGCTCTTTGCGGGCCGTGCGATCGCCGGGCTGACGAGCGCCAACATGTCGGTCGCAACCGCCTACCTCACCGACATCACGCCCGAGGACAAGCGTGCGCAGCGCTTCGGCCTGTTCAACGCCATGTTCGGCATCGGCTTCATCATCGGCCCGGTTCTCGGCGGCGTGCTCGGCGACCACTGGCTGCGTTTGCCCTTCGTCGCCGCGGCGGTCCTGAACGGCTGCAATTTGGCTCTGGCGTACTTCGTGCTGCCGGAGTCGCGCGCACCGAGCCGCGAGAGGATCGACCTTGCCGCGCTCAACCCGCTTCGGCCGCTGCGCTGGGTGTTCTCGGTGAAGAGCGTGCTGCCGATCGTCTTTCTCTTCCTGATCTTCAGCGCCACGGGCGAGGCCTATGGCACCTGCTGGGCGCTCTGGGGCAGCGAGACGTTCCAGTGGAACGGGCTCTGGATCGGCCTATCGCTCGGCGCCTTTGGCGTCTGCCAGACGTTTGCCCAGGCGGTTCTCCCGGGACCGGCCGTAAAACGCTTCGGCGAGCGCGGCGCCATTCTGGTGGGCGTCGCCGGCGTCTGCGTTGCCCTGACCGTCATGGCCTTTGCGACCGAGGGCTGGATGATCTTCGCGATCATGCCGGTCTTTGCGCTCGGCGGCATCGGCGTGCCGGCGCTGCAATCGCTCGCGACCCGGCAGGTCGACGAGAACCAGCAGGGCCAGTTCCAGGGCGTGCTGGCCTCGGCCGTGAGCCTGGCATCGATCATCAGTCCGCTCGCGTTCTCGAGCATCTACTTCGTCGTTCGCGCGCAATGGCCGGGCGCGATCTGGCTTTCGGTCGTCGTCGTTTATGCGCTGGGCGGGCTGCTGGTTCTCGGCCTGCGCCTGACGAAACCGGTGGCGGCCTCAGTCGCGTCATAACGCCCCGCGGGGCATGTGGATGGGATCGCAATGATCCCATCCGCTGCCGAGCGGGACGATGCTCCGAGGGGCTATTTCGATGGGCGATCCAGCCGCATCACCTTCTCCTCGCCGAGCATCATGCCGGTCTCGCGGAAACCGAAGCGGTGATAAAGGGCGTGGGCGCGGGTGTTTTCAGGGTAGACGCCGAGATAGATGTCGCCGCATTCGGGGATGCCGGCCATATGTTCCAGCAGGGCGGCAAGCGCCTTGACACCGTAGCCCTTGCCCTGGTGGCGGGCGTCGATCATCAGGCGGTAGATCCAGTGGTTGCCGTCATCCGGATCGAGCGCATACATGGCGAAGCCGACGGGGGCGCCTTCGGCTATCACAGCAAAGCCGACGCATTCGGGGCGTTCGGCGAGTTCTTGCAGCGACTCCTCGTTGCTGGCGATGAAGTCCATCTGGTTTTCATGCACGTCCAGTTTTCGGATGGTGTCGGGATCGACGGCATCGACTGGCAAAAGTGTGATCGTCATTCGTTTCCTCGTGTTTGACGCTCGGTGCCGGTATCCGGCGCGGCGTTTGCAGCACGCCCCTCATCCGCACGGTGAGGATTGCCCCTCATCCGCACGGTGAGGATTGCTCCTCATCCGCCTGCCGGCACCTTCTCCCCGCCTGCGGGGAGAAGGGACGCTGTGGCGCCTGCCTGTGTCCATCTCTAGCGTTCGCAGGTCGGGCCAATACGGTCTGGTCGCAGCCTTCAACCGGCTACGGCGAGGCGGGACGCTTACCGTTTCCCTCTCCCCACAGGCGGGGAAAAGGGGAGGGTGAGGGGCAGATTTGCGCGACGCGTGGCGCGTGTTCCGCCGGGAAAAGGCGTCAATAACAATTTGATTTATAAGTTGTTTCTGTTCAGGCCGAATCCGGCCCCCGGCAAGTCTAGCGCGGGAATCCGGAAAGGCGAGTCCTTGTCGTTAGGCTGCATTGCGGGAACATTGCGGGGCCGCTCTCGGCACTTCCGCCGGCTCCTGAGGATCAGTCTTCGTCCAGGATGCGCGGCTCGGGCGCGCCCGACCATTGAAAGGTGATGGTGCGGCCCTGGCGGATGTTCTGGATGACGGCGGGGCGGAAGACGGCGAGGCATTCGCCCTCGGGGTCGCGGGCGGAAGGGTAGATCAGGCCGTTGCCGCCTTCCGCCAGAATGGTGGCGGCGAGCGCCTGGCCGGCGGGGTAGGCGACCGTGGTATCGGGATCGAGATAGGCGGCTCCCTTTTCTCCGCGCGCATCATGAAAGCGGCAGGTGAAGCCGGCGATCAGTTCGCGGTAGCGGCCGATGTCGTGAAAGCTGCCGGCTTCGCTGAGCGCCCGGGTGCGGTGATAGACGATTTCCGCCTGGCAGGTTTGAAGCGCGCGCGGGCCGAAGGCGCAATACCAGGCGCCGCGCTCCTCGCCGTTGAAGCGGTTGCCCGGCGGGCGCGCATGGCAGAAGGCGGCATTGATCAGCGACCAGCCGTAGCCGAAGGTCTCGTTCAGCAGTTCGGCCGGATCGACGCCGACAGGCAGGGCGAGGGGGCTGAGGCGCGCCGAGGTGATCGCCTCCAGCCGGTTGAGGATATCGATCTCGTCGTCATCGTCGGCCAGCGGCTTGACGGCGGGCTCGTCAATATAGGCGGTCGAGATCAGCCGGACGGTCGCCGGCTCGTTGAAGTCGTTCTCTGATATCATAGGCCGCCGCGCAGGCCATCGAGATAGCGTCGCACCTTCAGCATCACCGGAATGCCGCCCTCGATCATGAGATCGACGGGCGAGTGGCCATTGAACAGCGGACCGGTATTGACCGCCTTCGGCCATTGATAGGTGAGCGGGCCGTTGAAGAAGAGCCGCAGCCCCTTGAAGATGCCGACGATCAGGCTCGCGCGCATGCGCTTGTCCTGGTCGAGCCTGCCCTTGAAGTCACCGGCCTTCATGCGGTTCCAGGTGGCGATCGGCACGTCGAAGAGCTGGGCGGCCTCCCTGTTGGTGAGGTTCCAGAAGTCGCAGGCTTTGACCACGGCCTTGACGATAACCGCCTCTTCCTGCCGGGCCGCTTGCCGATCGGGGGCGAAAGCCGGTTGAGCGCTGGCCATTTTTGTCTCCTATGCCGCGACTTAGTGTATCATATGATATGAAATGGCGATGCTGGGCGAGAAGTCAAGGGGCGATGGCGACGTTTGCTGTGCGGGGTGCTGCCGGAGAGACATCACCGCCGTGGCTCCGGCTGGATCGGAATTTTCCTGCGTGCGTGCCTCTGATGGGGAGCGATCGGTTCTCGAGGTCGATCCAACCCGTCAATTCAGGCCGGCACGGGCAAGTCCCTCGATGAGACGCGCCCGATCCTCGGCGCGAACGAAAGAAGATGTTGCTGCGACGGCGTCCCGTGAGATGTCAGGGACTAGCGACTTGAGCCGTCCGAGCAAGTCCGTGGCAGCCTCCTGGTTGTCCAGAAGTCCGGCACAGGCCGTGCCGATGATCAGCGGAACCGCGTGGCCGGACCGCAAGCGATGCGCCTCCCGTGCGTAACTCAATCCAAGTTCGTAATTCGCGCCCTGGAAATAAGCCATGGCGTAGTAAAACTGAAAGTCGCCGAGAAAAGCCTCGCGGGGGCTCAGTCTGAGGGCGTAGTCGATGCAAGGAATGGCGTCCGCCGCGCGGCCCCCGTTGGCATGCGCAAGCCCCAACTGGCCGTGCGCAAACGCGGAGTTGGGGTTGATCGCGACAGCCTGGCTGATCGCTGCCATCGCCAGGACATTGTCACGCGTCGCAAAGGCTATCATCGCCTGCGCAAGGTAAGTCCACTGTTCCTTATCGTCCGCGGCAATGGCTTGTTGGACGAAATCCCTGGCAAGGGCCAGGGCGTGTCCCATGTCCTCCCACCCCTGGAACGCGCGCCACACGGTAATCCAACCTTTCATCGCGAGCGCCTGGGCATAACCGGGAGCCAGTCCGATTGCCCGATCGAGCAGGGGGAGCATCTTGCCGCTGCTCTCCTCAGACAACTGGGAACACAGGAACACCGCCCGCACGACACATTCCCAAGCATCAAGGCCATGATGCGGCTTGGGGCTTTCGCGGGCATGCTCTGCCGCCAGGAGTTCCGGCCCGATGCGGCCGACGACGCTTGCAGTGATTTCGTCCTGAATGACGAAGATGTCGCCGAGGTCGCCGTCGTACCTCTCGGCCCAGAGTTGGACTTCGGAGGCCGCATCGATGAGCTGCGCGGTCACCCTTACCCGGTTGCCGGACTTGCGCACACTCCCCTCGAGAATATAGCGGATCCCGAGTTCGCGCCCGATGGCGCGCACATCCACGGGCTTTCCCTTGTAGGTGAACATCGTGTTGCGGGCGATCACGAAGAAGCCCTTGAGCTTGGATAGCGCGGTGGTGATGTCCTCGGTGAGTCCATCGCTGAAGAAGTCCTGCTCCGGGTCGGCGCTCATGACGTTGAACGGCAGCACGGCAATGGATGGTCGATCCGGAAGTGCGGGCCTGGGCGATACCGTTCCTGCGGTCGTCCTTTCCAGAAGGGGGCGGTACAGTCGCACCGGCCGCTCCATGTTCTTGAGCGCGCGTTCGCCGAGGTACTCATAGCCGCAGTCAAGCTTGCCCGGGAGGTGATCGTACGCCGTGCCGGAAATGCAAATGCCGCCTGGATCCGCCAAGGTCTGGAGGCGGGCCGCGATGTTGACGCCATCGCCGTAGAGATCCCCATCAACCTCATGGATCACATCACCGAGATTGACGCCGATCCGGAAGATGATGCGTCGCTCCGTCGGGATATCGGCCTGGTTCTCGGCAACCCCCTTCTGGATGGCGACCGCGCACGCGACGGCATCGACGACCGAGCCGAACTCCACGAGCGCACCGTCGCCCATCAGCTTGACAATACGGCCCTGATGGTCGGCCAGCAGCGGATCGATCACCTCCCGGCGCAGAACCTTGAGGGCCGACACCGTCCCAGCCTCGTCATGTTCGACGAGGTGGGAATAGCCGACGACATCAGCGGCCAGGATCGCGGCCAGCCGCCGCTCTGCTCTTGCAGTTGCCATGGCTGTCTCCCCCTCAGGAGATCCGCCGGATGAAGCCAGGCAATTGACGCGACATGCACCATCCGGCTGCCCGACACCGCGACCGTGCTGGTTCATGATACCACTGAGACGGTCGTATAGCGACGCTTCACGAGAGTACCGCCTTCAACAGGAACAGGATCCGCGAAGCGGTCACTGCAAAGGTCTGTTGCGGTCCAATGGAGAAGGGAGGTCGGTTTTCCTCACGAGATCGCGTCGGCCTTCATCGGAATCTTGTGGCACTTGCTCCATGATGCTGAAGAGGCGTTGGCGAGCCGGATAGGGCACCTTCCTCTACAAATGCGGCCCCAGCAGCGACAGATCCGCTTCGCCGAGCCGGTCCTTGGCGCTCCGGAGCTGGTGCCAGTAGGGGTAGATCACCGGCGGCAGGCTGACGGCGTCGAGCAGTTCCTTTTCCTCGTCGGAAAGCTTCAGGCCGGCGGCGGCGAGGTTGTCGCTGAACTGTGCTTCCGTGCGGCCGCCGATGATGACGGACGTGACGCCCTTGCGGCCGATCAGCCAGGCGAGCGCCACCTGCGCCGGGGAGACGCCGCGCTCGCCTGATATCGCCACCAGCATGTCGACGATCTTCCACAGCCGCGCCTCGTCGCGGATCGGCGGCTCGTTCCAGCCGGCGAGCTGGCGCGTTCCCTCTGATGTCTCGCCCGGCCGATGCTTGCCCGAGAGCAGGCCGCCTGCAAGCGGGCTCCAGACGAGCACGCCGAGCCCCTGATCGATCGAGATCGGCATCAGTTCGTATTCGGCCTCGCGGGCTTCCAGCGTATAGTGGATCTGCTGGCTGACGAAGCGCTGCCGGCCCTCGAGCGCGCTGATGCCGAGCGCCTTCATGATGTGCCAGCCGGAATAGTTGGAGCAGCCGATGTAGCGGACCTTGCCGCTTCGGACGAGGCTGTCGAGCGCTTCCATCGTTTCTTCGAGCGGCGTCTGGCCATCCCATTCATGCACCTGGTAGAGATCGATGACGTCGGTCTTCAGCCGCTTCAGGCTCGCCTCGCAGGCGGCGATCAGATGGTGGCGCGAGAGCCCGCCGTCGTTCGGTCCGGGCCCCATGGAGAAGCGTGCCTTGGTGGCGACCAGCACGCCGTTCTTGCGCTTGCCGCCAAGCACCTCGCCGATGATCTGCTCTGAGTAGCCGGTCGAATAGATATCGGCGGTGTCGATCAGGTTGACGCCGGCGTCGAGGCAGAGATCGACGTAGCGGCGGGCGTCCTTGAGGCCGACATTGCCGACCTCGGCGAACTTGCCGCGGCCGCCAATCGTCATCGTGCCCATGGTGATAACAGAGATTTTCAGGCCGGAGCGGCCGAGCAGCCGGTATTCCATGGTCTCGGATCCTTTGCTGATGCGCTGGGAAAGCAACGAAAACGCAAGCCTCCGTTGTGGAACAAACCGAAGGCGACAGGCGGTAAGGTAGCGGCCTGTGCCGGGCGGGCAAGATGTGTATGCCTGCACCGTCCTGCAATCGGATGTTGCGGTTCTTGAGGCTCCTGTTTCTTAGGGCTGGCTTGAAGATGGCGGAATGCTATCGTCTCTGCCGAGAGATGAGGGGGGTCACTCGATGAGCGTTGCCAAGAGTTTGCTGTCCGCATAGGCAATCGCTGCCGGCCTGTGTTGCGTGGTCGCGCCTTCGACGGCGAACGCGGCTGAAAACGGTGCCGGCTTCTATCTGCTCGGTGCCCGTGGCCCGATGGCCGGCCTTCTCGCACCGCCCGGAACCTACTTTCAGAACGACACCTATTTCTATGTCGGTGAGCTCAAGGGCAACAAGCAGCTTCCGCTCGGCGGCCAGATCGTCGGCGAAGTCGACGCGACCCTGATCGGCGTCTTCGGCACCGGCCTCTGGGTCATGCCCGAGGAGGTGCAAGGCGGCAATCTCGGCTTTACCGCGATCGTGCCTTTCGGCGGCCCCGACATCGATGCAACGCTGTCAGCGCCGAGGGCCGGCCGTTCGGCCTCCGCAAGCGACTCGATCTTCACCATCGGCGACCCGGTGGTTGGCGTCGTGCTCGGCTGGCACGAAGGCGATTTCCACTGGACGGCGAACGCCAGCCTCAACGTGCCGATCGGCGACTACCAGAAAGGCGAGCTCGCCAATCTCTCCTTCAATCGCTGGGCAGGCGACTTCACCCTTGCCGGCACCTGGTTCAACCCGGAAGCCGGTTTCGACCTTTCGGGTGCCGCGGGCTTCGCCTTCAACGGCGAGAACCCGGCGACGGACTATCGCACGGGTACGGAATTCCACGCGGAATGGGCGGTTACCAGGCACTTCGGCCAGGAATTCTCCGCCGGCGTGGCGGGCTACTTCTACCAGCAGGTGACGGGCGACAGCGGTCCCGGTGCAAGCCTCGGCGACTTCAAGGGCCGTATCGCCGCAATCGGCGGCACCATGGGCTACAATTTCAAGATGGCCGAGACGCCGGTCTCTCTGACGCTGAAGATTTTCCAGGAATTCGGCGCCAAGAACCGGCCGGAGGGTTCCGCCGGCTTCGTCACCATCGCCTTCCCCATCGGCACGCCGCCGGCGCAGGTGAAGTAGCATCGACTATAGAGGGAAGCCCCTCATCCGCCTGCCGGCACCTTCTCCCCGCGGGCGGGGAGAAGGGACATGTGGCAACCGCTCGTCTCAACAGCAAGCATCTTCGATTTTTCTCTGACGGCGGCTCCGCTCGACAACGCTGCGAAGGGGCACGTTCCCTCCCCCCGCAGACGGGGAGAGGGTTAGTCCTCGGGTTAACCCCGAGGAGAGGGGCAAGCTTCGCTCATGCTGGCGCTTTCAGGAGCGGACGGGGCGGTGGAAGGCGTCACCGCGTCTTTCCCATATCGATTCACGAAGGCGCTCTATCTCCCTGTATCCCCTTGTGTTTCTAGCGCTTGGCTCACATCTCGAAAAACCGCTCGGGCATCAGGTTCCGGTAGGGAAACATATGGAAATAAGGCCGCGCTTCGGTGAGCACGCGGCGCACGGAGGCGCGCTCAAGCAGGCGCTCGAAATAGGCTGCGAGATGCGGGTATTTCTCATCGAAGGGCTCGACGATGCCGCCATAGAAGAGCGCAGGCGTGGCCGCGCAATCGGCAAGGCTGAAGGCATCGCCGGCGGCGAAGGTGTTCTCAGTGAAATGCTTGTCGGCCATGCCATAGGCAACGGCAAGGGAAGCGCGGGCGTCGGTGACGCCGCGATGGTCGTTTTCGCCTGATGCACGCAGCGTATCGGTGACGATCTTCTGCATCGGCACATGGATGTAGAGATCGAAGAAGCGATCCCAGAGGCGCGCCTTGAGGGCCGTATCCTGATCGTCGGGGATCAGCCGCTGGCGGCCGGGATAGTGGCGGTCGAGATATTCGATGATGATGGAGGTTTCGGGCATCACGACATTACGGGCGCTGTCGGTCAGAACCGGCATCTTGCCGACCGGCCAGAGTGCTGCAAAGCGGGCCGCTTCCTCAGGATCGAGCAGATCGACAAGGCTGCTCTTGAAGGGGGTATCGTTCTCGTAAAGCGCGATCAGCACCTTATGGCAGAAGGACGCAAGCGGATGCTGGTAAAGCGTGAGGGACATGCGGACGGTCTCCGGCTCGGACGGTTCCAATGAATGGATGGCGCTTCGATAGAACTAGCGCCGCGCTTTCGATTGTCGATCTCGACAATGATATAATTTCACAACCGGTTTAAATTGACAATCAGATTATGGGCATCCGGCGACGCCGATTGTCGACGCAGCGGGCACCGGAACTGTGCCGAATTTGCGCATAGCCATTGAAAGCGCAAAAGCTGCCCTAGAATTAATAGAGTAAGGGCGTCGCAACGCTCGGCGCCTTCTGGCAATCGCGACAGGGGAGGATCGCCGATGCGCTGCTTCACGGTACTTGGGCCCTCACAGACCGGAAAAACCACGCTGGCAGAAAAGCTGGCCGGTCTGGAGGGGGCCTCCAGAAAAGCTGTTTCGCCCTATGGACTGAACCTCACGGAATTCGAGTTTGGCGGCGAACCCTGGTGCGCGCTCGATGCACCCGGCGGAACCGAGGCGCTTGGCCACGCGCAGCATGCGCTGATTGCCAGCGATGCCTGCGTGCTCTGCGTCTCGCCGGCGCCGGAGGAGGCGGTGCTGGCCGCGCCCTATCTCAAGGTGATCGAGGCCTCGGGCACGCCCTGCATTCTCTTCATCAACCGCATGGACGAGCCGCGGGCGCGGCTGCGTGACGTGATCGCCGCGCTCCAGGACTATTCCGGCCACATGCTGCTCCTGCGCCAGGTGCCGATCCGCGAAGGCGACAAGATTGTCGGCACCTGCGACCTGATCTCCGAGCGCGCCTGGCGCTACCGCGAAGGCCAGACCTCGGCGCTGATCGAGATCCCCGATACGGTGATGGAGCGCGAGAAGGAGGCGCGCACCGAACTGCTGGAACATTTCTCCGAGTTCGACGACTGGCTGCTCGAGGAGCTGATCGAAGATCGGGCACCGGCAAGCGACACGATCTACGCGATCTCCACGCGGCTGCTTAAGGAAAACCGGATCATCCCGGTGCTGGTCGGCTCGGCGAGCCATGCCAATGGCATCATGCGGCTGATGAAGGCGCTGCGCCATGAGGCGCCCGCTGTCGATGCGCTTCGAAACCGGCTGGCTGCGGCCGGCTCGATTGCCGAAACCACCCTTTCGGCTGTCAGCTTCCATGCCTACCACCGCGCCAATGTCGGCAAGACCGTGCTGGTGCGGGCGCTGACATCGGGGATCAAGCAGGGCGCAACGCTCGGCGGCGGCAGCCTCGGCTCGCTGCAGGACCCGGCGACCGGAAAACCGCTGCCAAACGCCACGCCGGAGGCGGGCGCGATCATCGCGGCGGTCAAATCCGAGCATCTGCCGGTGCCGGCGCTGCTTGCCGGCAATAGCACGGCCGAGGCGCCGGACTGGACGGTGCCGCCGACGCCGATGCTGGAGCGCATCCTGGTGCCGGACAGCGAGCGCGACGAGACCAAGCTTTCCGGCACGCTCGCCAAACTCGCCGAGACCGACCGCGGGCTTGCGGTCATGCAGGAGGAGGGAACCGGCGCCCAGCTCGTCTGCGTGCAAGGGCCGATGCACCTGCGCGATCTCTGCAAGACGCTCGCCGACGTCTTCCACGTCGGCGTCACCGACAAGCCACCGAGCCCGACCTATCGCGAGACGGTGCTGAAACCCTCCGACGTGCATTATCGCCACCGCAAGCAGACGGGTGGCGCCGGGCAATTTGCCGACGTCAAGCTCAGCGTGCACCCGAACGAGCGCGGCACCGGCTTCTCCTTTGCCGAGACGGTGAAGGGCGGGGCGGTGCCGCGCAACTTCATCCCGGCGATCGAGGCCGGGGCGCGGGAGGCGATGGAGAAAGGCCCGCTCGGCTTTCAGGTGATCGATGTCGGCGTGACCTTGACCGACGGCCAGCACCATTCGGTCGACAGCAACGACTTCGCCTTTCGGGCGGCGGCCAAGATGGGCGTGCGCCAGGCGCTGTCGCAGGCCTCCGCCGTGCTGATGCAGCCGGTCATCCGCATCGAGATCCACATCCCCTCGATCTATTCCGGCAGCCTGGTGCCGATTGTCTCCACCTACAAGGGCCAGGTGCTCGGCTTCGACCGCGACGAGACCGCCAAGGGCTGGGACATCTTTCGCGCACTGGTGCCCGGATCGGCGCTCGACGATCTCGCCCGGGCACTGCGGGCGGCCACGCAGGGGATCGGCTACTTTTCCAAGAGCTTCGACCATTTCGAGGAGCTCTACGGCAAGGAGGCCGATGCGGTGATCCACGCGCATGGGGCGCAGCAGGCGGGGTGAGGCGAGCGGCCCTTCGGGCAGATGTCGGTGTTCATGGGGTGGTGCGGACGGCTCAACTCGATTGCCGGGCTCTACGGCGCCGCGCGTCTTATCAGACGCGCAAAGGTCGCTGTAGAACTTTGCTTGGCTGCATGTCGCGCAAGAGCGCCGCGCTTCAGGCTGCCAGGCTGGCGATCCTGGGAATGAACCAGAGCATCGCGCTGGTGCCGATGCCGTAGGCGATTGCCCGGCGCGCGAAGGCGGCGTGGTAACCAACCACCGCGCGCCCCGCCCAGGCAACCGCCAGAGCCGCGGCAACGAAGATGATCTGTCCCGCCTCGACACCGAGGTTGAAGGTCAAGAGGCTCAGCGGCACATCCGATTGCGGTAATCCGATCTCCTTCAGCGCGCCGGAGAAGCCGAAACCGTGCAGCAGGCCGAAGGCGAAGGCGACGACCCAGGGATAGGTTTCCGACAGGCGCGCTTCGTTCGGTCTGGCCTTGAGCAGTTCGCTTGCGACGAAGGCAATGCTGAGGGCGATCGTTGCTTCGACCGGCTTCTGGGGAAGGCTGAAATAGCCGAGCGACGCTCCGGCAAGCGTGATGCTGTGGGCGACGGTGAAGGCCGTGATCGTCTTGAACAGCATCCAGCGGTCATGGATCAGCAACATGAGCGCGAGCACGAAGATCAGATGATCGAAACCCAGGAGTATGTGCTCGACGCCGAGCAGGAAATAGGTCCGGGCCACTTCAAGACTGGGCTGGGTGCCGGCCGCAGTGAAGGTGGGCGCCTCGGGCATGAGGCGCCCAACCTCGGTGCCGCCATTCTCGTATTCGATGCGCACCAGTGCTTCGGTCAGCGTGGCCTTGAGCCCGTCGATGACGATCGTGCCATTCCGCAATCCCCCCGCGCAGTCGACGGTCCACCGCTCCAGATAGGCGCTGCCTTCGAACCACCGGATCGGCGTGGCCCTTTCGATGCACTGTTTTGGCAGATGCGCGTCGAGCGCCAGCCGCATCCTGCCCTGCGCCGGCACCTTCCAGAGAACGGCGAAGGTGTCGTGCGCCGTTTCGCGTATGTCGAGATATGCCGGCCGAACCTCATGAGCGATAGCGGAAGCGCCGAGCAGCAGGAGGATCGGCAAGGCGAGAAGCGCGCCAAGCGGTCTCATCAGTTGTCTCCTGCAGCGGTGGCGGCTTCGACGCTCACCTGGTAGCGAGCGAGCAATTCACCGAAGCGTTGCTGCTCAAGTTGGGCACGCTTGGCGTTTTCCCACTCCCTTGCCACTTCGTCGCGGACGTCCTTGAGTTGCGGCACCCGGCCCGGCGCATGCTCGGACACCCGGACCAGATGGAGGCCGAAGCTGCTGGCGATCGGCCCCGTCCACTGACCGAGCGGAGCCTTTTCGAGCCCGTCCGCAAGGTCGCCGCCGAAGGTCTGGTCGATCGCCGCCTTGCTTGTGAGCAGAACTGCCGCGGGAAGCAGGGAGACATCGCCAAGCGAAGCAGGGTCGGCCATTTCGTTGCTGCGGAGCTCCGCGAGCAAGGCGGCGGCGTCCTCAGCAATCGTGTCGCCGTGCCGGGCGGGATTGAGAAACACCTGCTCGAATGCCAGCTTCGCATCGGTGGCGAAGGTTGCCGGATTGGCCTCGAGATAGGCTTCCAGTTCCGGATCGGTGACCGTCACGGGGACGGCGTCGGCGGCGTTCAGGAACTCCATTTTCTGGCGCAGGCGGCGGCGCACGACCGTGTCGTCCCGGTCGAGCCCGAGTTCCAGCGCCTGGCGGACCAGAATTTCTTCCTTCACATAGTCGTCGATCATGCCTTTCAGCTCGTCCGCCGTCGGCGAGCGCTGCCAGGTCTTGGTGAAGACCTTTGCCATCTGCTCGATCTTCGACGCACTGACGACGATTTTTTCCGGCGCATCGGCGCCGGTGCGCAGAAGGCCGTGCGCGGCGAAAATCAAAAGTGCAAGTGCCAGGAAATGGACCAGCGGCTCTCGTAAGATGCGTTTCAGCATGGCCGTGCTCGCTCGCTTGACGGAGGGCGGCGGGCGCATGGTCTTCGTGCGTCCGCCCGCATGCGGTCATCCATCTCCCGGATTATGGCGTGTACCAGATCGGAGAGGTGTAGGCGCGCTCGGTCACGGTCATGCGCGTGCCTTCCAGCGGCCTCGTCCCGAAACGCTTGGCGTCATAGGCCGTCCACCGGGGCGTCGGGATCTCGATGACGCGGCCGTAGTAGAAGGCCTTCTGCTTCGGGTCGAACTCCGGGTCCTTCCAGACGGCGATCAGCTCGGGCGCGCCGATGGTGTTGGTCCATGTGGCGTTCTCGATGTCGACCGTATCGCCGACAGACGGCACTTTGCTGTCCGGGCCCGGCTTGCGGTCTCCGCCCCAGGCGACATCGTAGACCTGTTCGTGCGTCTCGCCCTTGTCGTCAAGCCAGCCCTTGACGACCTGGTAACGATCGAGATTGGCGCCGATCGGGTCCCTGAGCGCGGCAACGAGAAATGTCGGTGCCTTGCCCTCAGGCGCCGCCGTCAGATCGCCACCCATGGGCACGCCCTTGGCATAGCCGATGGCGCCGGGATTGCGGCCTTCGGCATCGGCCGGTTCGAAGTCCCAGCCGCCGAAGAAGCGCACGAGCATGCGCGGTCCTGTTGTCGCATAGGTCTCCTTGCGCTGCATGGCGTCCCAGATTGACTCGCGGGTGTTTTCCACCGCCCAGACGGCTGCGTAGCCAGACGCCCCGACCTCCCAGTCCATCACCGTTATGTTGGTCTTAGGGTTCTTGACGAAGGTTGCAGTCAGTCGTTCCGGGCTCGGTTCCTGGGGGGTCGTCTTGCCGAAGAAGTTCTCTTCCTCCATGGCCGACAGACCGGTATGCGAGTCCGAGCTGCCCACCAACCCGAACTTGTAGGGATTGGTGCCGAGTTGAGCCTCGAGCTTGAGGCCGTTCTTGAACGCCGAGCGCGCATATTCGAATTCGAGCATGTCCGGCGTCTTGCGCTCGCTGGCATCGAGGTTGCCGAAGTCCCAGATCTCGAAGTTTGCGAACTCGTCATTGGGCGCGAGCGCCGGGTGCGCCTCGCCGGTGCCCTTGGTCTGGGTTGTCTCATAGAGCCGTTCCCAGCGGGCGCGTTGCTCGACATAGTCCTTGTCCACCGGCTTGCCGGTGAAGGATTCGATCATCGGGAACATGCGCCCGTTGGACAGGTTGCCGTTGTGGGCGATCGCCAGCACACTGCCACCGGTCTTGTCCTCGTAGGCCTGCATCCACTTCCACAGGTCGCGCGGATTGTCGCTGCCGAGCGGCTTCAGCGTCGTGTAGGGCAAGACCTCGTTCGCCTTGTCGGCATTGTCGCGGAAGATGACGTTGCGGTGCAGGTTGTTGCCCGCTGTGTTCGATGTCCATTCGTAGCCGATGAAGGCGGTGAAGCGGCCGGGCTCGTTATATTCCTCGGCCGCCTTGATCGTGTCCTGCCAGGCGTTCTTGTAGGGGCGGGTGTCGGGCCCGTAGATCATCGACTGCGGCAGGGTGCCCTCGCTGAACCCGACGATGATTTCCATCGCCGCCTTGCCGCCCTGGCCCGACTTGATCATGTCGTACCAGGTCTTGGCCTGCGGATCGGAGATAACCTCCGGCTTGCCGGCGAAGAGGTCCGGAAACATGCCCATGTTGTCGGAGTGGTCGGAGACCACCAGGAAGTCGAGCGGGCGCGACAGCTTGGCGGGCTGGCCGCTCGACGCCATGACCTCTTCGCCGCGGGCGAAGCGATAGGCGTCGCGCGGCGTCAGCCGCGCCCCGAACGCGCCGGCGTCGAATGAGGCTCCGGTGTGAAGATGCGTGTCGCCGAACAGGGGGCGGGTCGGAAAATTGCGGCCTGCGTAGGGCGAATAGAGCGGCTTGGCGGCAAAAGCCTTTTCGGCCTTGGCCGTGTCCAGCGTGCCGGTGTCGTTATGTTCCTGTGCGGCTGCCGGGAGCGCCGGGCCAAGGCTCAGAATGCTTGCAAGGATCAATTTGGCAGACTTGTTTCTCATCGCTTTCCCCTCCGTGCGGCACGGCCGCTTCGCGAAAGACTGAGCTACTGCACGGAAACAATCGCACGGCGCTGCGGGGATTTCCTTGACTTTGATCAAGATCACCAGGGCGATGAGGGGGCGGGCCAGCGAGCAGGACAAGCGGGCAAAAGCTCGCCCGCCGCCCTCCGATGCCAGCTAACGGTCAGTTGGCAAACTCGGCGTTGCGACCTTCCCGTTCCTCTGACTGCAGGCGATCGCCTCCGGGCAGGCGCGCGTCTCCGGCACGGCGGTGGCGCCGGAGGCGGTATCGGCCGCACCCTTCATCGTGCGGATCAGGCTGGATGACGAGGCCTTTGCCGCAAGGCTGCCCGCGGGCGCGGCAGGGGTTGCCGCTGTATTCACCGACCGGGTAAAGGCGGCGCATGTGATCCGCCGGGTGCTTTTGCGCCAGATCGCGATCACCAACTATATCAACCCGTTCTGATGGAGCAACGGAAGCCTGATCTGGCAGCGGAAGCAAAGGTGGCGATCAACTGCGCGCCCGCCGTTGTTAAGCCGCCTGTTGCGACGTAGCATGGCCACCCCATGCCGAGGTCCAGGTCGCAGCAGGTCATGTCACTTTCTTCCATTCAACCATCGCCACAGATCCTGCTCACCAGTGCCGGGCGGGCATGGAACGTGCTTTCGGCCGACTTCATCCATATTCCGCGCGGCCGGGTGCATGTGCCGGGCGGCGAGATGCACCGTCTGGGCATGCATTTCGGTCCGCCGGTCAACGCCGATTGCCAATGCGGCGGTCGGCGCATGCGGCGGGTGCAGAAGCCGGGCGATATCGACATCATTCCGGCCGGCGTCGACGGTTCCTGGGAGGATGATGCCGACTGCCGGATCCTGCGGCTCAGTTTCTCGCGATCGCTGCTCGACCGGGTCGCGGCCGACCTCGGGCGGCATGGCGACAGGGTGGAATTGATGCCGCAATTGCAGCTGCGTGACACCAGGCTCGAAGCGATCGGCTGGGCGATCAAGGCGGATCTGGAGGCCGACACGCCATCCGATCCGCTCTATATCGACCTTCTTGCCAATGCGCTTGCCGTGCGGCTGATCGAGACCGCGACGGGCGGACCGCAACGGCCGGAAGGGCGGAGCGAACCGAAACTCTCGGCGCGGCAATTGCGGGTTCTGACCGAGTTCATCGAGACCCATCTGGACAAGAGGCTTCATCTTGCCGACCTTGCCGCGGTCGCGGGCTTGAGCGCCACGCGGCTGAAGACGCTCTTTCGCAACAGCACCGGCCTGCCGGTGCACCAATATGTGATCCGCCGCCGCGTCGAGCATGCCCGTGCGCTGATGACCACGACGATGATGCCGGCGAGCGAGATTGCGGTCGCCGCCGGCTTCGCCCATCAAAGCCATATGGCTTCAACGATGCGCCGGCTTCTGGGCGAGACGCCTGGCGAGATCATGCGACGCGCGGCCGAAATCTGACCGAAGCTGCAAAATCCTGGCCGAATCTGTGCGACGAGGGCCCTCGCGGTCCCTAGAACTTGCCGATCTTCAGCAAGGAACGAGATCATGTTTGTTATCCTCGGGGCCGCCGGAAAGGTGGGCTTTTCAACGGCATCGGCACTGCGCGCGGCGGGCCTGCCGGTCAGGGCGGTGCTGCGCGACGCGGCCAGGGCGGACAAATTGCGCGCGATCGGTTGTGACGTCGCGCTCGCCGATTTGCAGGACCCGGCGGCACTCCGTCAGGCATTCGCGGGTGCGCAAGCCGTGCAGATCATCCTGCCGCCGCCGCTCAGAGCCGAGGACGCCAGAGCTGAAATGCGCCGGATGACGGCGAACATGGCCGAGGCGATTGCGCGCGCAGGGCCGGAACGCGTGCTGGCGATCTCCGACTACGGCGCCCATGTCGACGAAGATATCGGCATGCCCACTGTGTTCCGTCACTTCGAGGATCGCCTTCGCGAGCTCGCCATGCCCAAGGTGTTCCTGCGCTCGGCGGAGCATATGGAGGGCTGGGCCCGCAGTATCCCCACGGCGATCGCGACGGGCATTCTGCCGAGCCTGCACCACCCGGTCGAGCGGACATTTGCCGCCGTTTCGACCGGCGATGTGGGCCGATCGGCAGCCGACCTCCTGCGCCGCCCGAGCATGGAAAAGGTCGAGCGTATCGTTCACGCCGAAGGACCGCGCCGCTATAGTGCCGCGGATGTTGCCGGCGCCCTCAGCCAGTTGCTGGGCCGCACGATCACCGCTCAGGCCGTGCGGCGCGAGCATTGGCAGGCGGCGCTTGAGCGGGCTGTGAGCGCGAGCACCGCCGGGCTCCTGGTCGATCTCTACGACGCGCACAACAAAGGCGGGCTGATCGACATCGAGCCGCAGGGCGAGGTTTGCTACGGCACCACCGAACTGGTCGAGGCTCTCCGGCCGTTCGTACCGGCATGACGGGACAGGGCGACAGGTCGAGGTTTCCGCGATAGCCTGACGGCGGGTTTTCGAATTCGAACCGGGTGGCGTCATGGATAACCGCGCAGGCGAGATGATGGTCTTTGTCCAGGTGGTCGAGGCCGGCAGTTTTTCCGAGGCGGCGCGGCAGCTCATGATGACGCCGTCGACCGTATCCAAGCTCATTCAACGGCTGGAAGCTCGGCTCGGCATCCGCCTGGTCGAGCGTTCGACGCGGCGGCTGCTTTTGACGGATGAAGGCGCGTTCTATTACGAGCGGAGCCAGAGGCTGCTTGCCGATCTCGACGAGACCGAGCAGCAGATCGCCCAAGGAGGTGCAGCACCCGAGGGGCTGATCCGGGTGAGTTCGTCCGTCAGCTTCGGCACGGCGGCGCTGGAGCCGATCCTGCCCGCTTTCTTTGAAGCCTATCCGAAGATCGTCATCGACCTCTCGCTGTCCGACGAGGTGGTCCACCTCTATCTCGAACGGACCGATGTCGCGATCCGGGTCGGGCGCCTGCCGGATTCCAATCTGGTGGCGCGCAAGATCGGCACGACAAAAAGGCGCATCGTCGCTTCACCCGCCTATCTCGCCAGGTGGGGCGTGCCGAAAACGCCGGAGGATCTGCTGAGGCATAATTGCCTGGGGTTCAATTTTCGCCGGGCAAACCCCGTCTGGCCGATGCGCGAGGGCGGGCGGATCGTCGAGCGGATGCTGAGCGGCTCGCTTCTGACCAATAACGGCGAAACCATCCGCCGCATGGCGATGGCAGGCGTCGGGATCGGGCGGATCGCCGACTATCACGTCCGCGGCCCGATCGCCCGCGGAGAACTCGTCGAGGTGCTTGCCGACAGCGCCATTGCCGAGGCTGATGAAATTCATGCGCTCTATCGCGGTGCCCAGCATCTGCCGGCGCGCGTGCGCGCGTTCCTCGATTTTGCCGTGCCGCGCCTGCAGCGCTTTCTGGCGGAGGATCCGGTAGCGGCTGCCCCGCCCGCAAGATAGCGGGCGGGCACAGTTCACGCTCTCGCTCAGGCTATCGGCAGGGGAGCGGCGGGATTGACCAGGCCGGCTGCCCTGAGTTCGCGCCAGAAATCGGCGGGAATGACCTCGTTCAGCGCCGCGCGGTCTTCCGCAATGCGGCTCGGCTGGCTGGCGCCGGGGATGACGGCGGCGACCGCCGGGTTGGCGAGCGCGAATTGCAGACCCGCGGCCTTCATGCTGATGCCGTGGCGGTCGGCGATCGCCTTGATGCGCGCGACCTTTGCAAGGATTGCGGGCGTGGCCGGGGCATATTCGAAGTTCGGTCCGCCAACCAGGGCACCCGAGCTATAGGGGCCGCCGACGATGATGCCGAGGCCGCGTTCGGCGACAACAGGCATGACGCGCTGCAGGGCGCGGTCGTGATCGAGCAGGGTATAGCGGCCGGCAAGCAGGAAGCCGTCGGGGCGGGGGCCTTCGAGCGCGAGCAGCAGTTCGATCGGCTCGACACGGTTGACGCCGAGGCCCCAGGCCTTGATCACGCCCTCGTCGCGCAGCCGGTCAAGCGCCTTGAACGCCCCCTTGCGGGCGGTCTCGAACACATCCAGCCATTCGTCGCCGTAGAAATCCTGGGCGACGTCGTGGACGAAGGCGATCTCGATCCGGTCGGTCTTCAGGCGCTTCAGGCTGTCTTCGATCGAGCGCAGCGTCGCGTCATAGGAATAGTCGTTGACGATCTTGTTGGGCCGGCCATAGCGGAAGACGTCGCCCTTTTCCCCGAGATCGCGGGCGCTGACATCCTCGATCTCGTCGAGGATGACCCGGCCGACCTTGGTGCTGATGACGTATTCGTCACGCGGACGGCCGGCCAGCGATTCGCCCATGCGGATTTCGGCGAGGCCGGCGCCATAGAAGGGGGCGTTGTCGAAATAGCGGATGCCGTCGTCCCAGGCGGCCTCCACGGTGCCGAGCGCCTCCTGTTCCGGGATATCGCGGAACATGTTGCCGAGCGGTGCGGCGCCGAAGCCGAGCGTGCCGGGAAGAATGTCCTTGAGTGCCATTTCACTGTCCTTTGCTGATCAATGGGGCAGGCCCTGCCTGCGTCGAGGGTGGACAGAGAAATAGGTCAGCCCGTGGATCGCCGGTAGGCAGACCGGGTTCGCAGGTATTAGGAAGCAAATTCACAGATGCCGAGACGGTCGATCTGTTGGGGGCGGCATGGCGCTCGCAATCTTGCGCCGCAGGGTCGATGCCGAATGGGACCGCCCGGCCAGCGCTCCAGGCGCAGGGTGGGGGCGATCCGTTTGGCCGCGCAGGGTGCGCTCTCTCGTCAGCCTGATGCAGCGCGCCATCTCCATGAGACGAACGGCTGTAAGCCGGCCGGGCAAAGCTCCGGCGGGAAATAGGGAAAAAAACTGCTTGGGAGGTTCACAGGGTGCGAGGCCGAAACCTCGTGAGGGAGCACAGACCTTCACGCTGTCACGGTGCTTGAAAAGCGCCAGTATCGTCCGTCCATGAACGCCTGACGAGGTTCACCGTCCGGGCCGGCCCCCCGTTTTCAGCCGGGGGCGGGGCCTGAGATAGCGGGCCGCCGGGTTGGGGCGGAGATCGCCCCAACCGTCGACGGAAAGCCCCGCAATGCATTTTACCAGTTGTTGTAGCCGCGAACCGGGCAGTTGGGCTGAAGGCCGAAGACGATCGTGCGACGGTGCGACCCTCTAATTTCGATCCATTGATTGGTGGTTCGACCGACTCTGGCGCCCTGCAAGCCCTCGGCCCGCGCTATAGCCAAAGCGCGTTGCGGGGTGCAAATGCGGCGCTGGGCGCGGCGATCGCGATACTGGCGGTCGCGATAGTAGCGGTCGCGATAATAGTCGTCGCCGTAGTCCTCGTCGTAATAGCGTCGGCCATCGTCATATCTTGGCCCACCGTCATCGAGATAGAGCTCTACGCCCTGGGCCAGTGCTGTGCCCGGCATCAGTGCTGCGCCCGGTATCAGCGACGCGAGCAGCAGGCTGATTGAAATGATCTTCTTCATGTATGTCACCTCCTAAACGTCGGTCCCATTTAGCGCTCGTAATTATGAACGCAGCCAGAACGGAATTGTTCAGGCAACGAAAGACGCGACGCCCGCGTCGATCGCTGGGATGCTTGCATCGCTATACGTGAGTCCCGCTCAAACGAGCATGTTTTTGCGTGATTCATGTTTGCCTGTGTCGGCATCAGCCGCCTTGGGACATTGAACCTAACGCGCGCGAGTTTTACGACCGGTCTTTTACCTTTCCCACACGCAGTGATATGCGTATATTAGACCGTTCTAATTCGGAGAGAATTCAACGATCTGCAGTAGAGGTGTTCGCCATGACCATTGGCCAGAGCATGCTTGCGGGTGCAGCCTTCTTCGCGCTTGGTTTTACGTCCGCATGGGCACAGCAGGTTTCAGGGACGCTCGGCGCACCCGGAGCGACCACGACAATTACGGGTAAGCAGCTTCCGTCGCCAAGTCCGGCTTTTGGCGGCGTGATCAAGGAAAAAGCCTCGGAATCGACGCCCTGGTGGACGCCGCGTGTCGTGCCTCCGAAAGGCGCTCCCAATGTGCTGCTCATCATGACGGACGACCAAGGCTTCGGCGCGCCGAGCACCTTCGGCGGGGTCATTCCGACACCGGCGATGGACCGCATCGCCAAAGAGGGGTTGCGCTTCACGAACTTCCACTCGACATCGCTTTGCTCGCCGTCCCGTGCGGCGCTGATCACCGGGCGCAATCACCATTCCGTCGGTTTCGGCGTGGTCGGCGAAATCGCTACCGGGTATCCCGGTTACGATTCGATCATTCCCATCGAGAAAGGAACGATCGGCACGATCCTCAAGGAAAATGGCTACGCCACCGCGTGGTTCGGCAAGAACCACAACACGCCGTCCTATCAATCGAGCCAGGCGGGGCCCTTCAACCAGTGGCCGACGGGCATGGGCTTCGACTATTTCTACGGCTTCGTCGGCGGCGATGCCAGCCAGTGGCAACCGAACCTGTTCCGCAACACGACTGCCATCTATCCGTTTGAAGGCAATCCCAAATGGAACCTGGAAACGGCCATGGCCGACGACGCGATCCAGCACATCAAGCAACTGAGCGAGATCGCCCCCGGCAAGCCCTGGCTCGTATATTACGTGCCTGGCGCCACCCATGCGCCGCACCACCCGACGCCCGAATGGATCAAGAAGATCAGCGACATGCACCTCTTCGACGAGGGCTGGAACAAGGTTCGCGAGACGATCTTCGCCAATCAGAAGCGGCTCGGCATCATGCCTGAGAACGCGAAGCTCACGCCTTGGCCCGACAGTTTACCGCAATGGGATTCGCTCAGTTTCGAGCAGAAGAAACTGTTCATCAGGCAGGCCGATGTGTACGGCGCCTACCTTGCCTATGCTGACAACGAGATCGGGCGGGTCATCCAGGCGGTGGAAGACCTCGGAGAGCTCGACAACACCCTGATCATCTACATCGGCGGCGACAACGGAGCGAGCGCCGAGGGCATGCTCAACGGCACACCGAATGAGTTCACCACATTCAACGGTGTCGAAGTTCCGGTTAAGGACCAGTTTCTCTGGTATCCATTCTGGGGTTCGGAGCGGACATTCCCGCATTTCGCAGCCGGCTGGGCCTGGGCAATGGGGACACCGTTCAAGTGGGTAAAGCAGGTGCCGTCGCATTTCGGCGGGACGGCGCAGGGCATGGTCATGTCCTGGCCCGGCCATATCAACGACGCGGGCGGCATCCGCGCGCAGTTCCACCATTTCATCGACATCGTGCCGACGATCCTGGAGGCGGCCGGCATCCCGCAACCGGAGACGATCAACGGCATCAAGCAGGAGCCGATCGAAGGCGTCAGCTTGGCCTACACATGGGACAAGGCGAATGCCACTGCCCCGACGCAACACCAGACGCAGTACTTCGAGATGCTTGGAAACCGCGCGATCTACCACGAGGGATGGGTCGCCGCGACGACGCCCGCAACACTGCCGTGGGAACTCAGCACCAAGACGCCTCCCGACGTGATCACCGGCTACAATTGGGAACTCTACAACGTCGACGAAGACCCGACGCAGTTCACCGATCTTGCCGCCAAAATGCCTGACAAGCTCAAGGAATTGCAGGACCTCTTCTATGCCGAAGCGAAGAAGTACAACGTGCTGCCGCTCGACAATTCGACGCTCGCACGCTGGAACGCCCCTCGACCCAACCTGACGGCCGGACGGACGGAATTCACCTATCAGGGAGAATTGAGCGGTGTGCCGGGCAGTGCTGCGCCCAGCACCTTGAACAAGTCCTATACGATTACTGCCGACGTCGAGATACCGGACGGCGGTGCGCAAGGCATGATCGTCACCGAAGGCGGCCGCTTTGGCGGTTACGGCCTCTTCCTCAGCCAGGGAGACTTCGGTGTCGGCAGTGGGAAGGTCGTGTTCCTCTACAATCTCCTCGACCTCAAGCGCACCATGTGGGAGGGACCGGAACTCGAACCCGGCAAACACACGATCGTCTTCGACTTCAAGTCGGATGGAAAGGGACTTGGCGCCGGCGGCACGGGCGTTCTGTCGGTCGACGGCCAGGAGGTCGCCACGAACAGCATCGACCACGGCATCCCGGTTACCTTCCCCGAGGATGAGACCTTTGACGTCGGTCTCGACACACGCACCGGCGTCGCCTTGCTGGAATACCGCTACGACACGCCCTTCCGCTTCACGGGCAAGATCGACAAGCTGACTTTTGAGCTGAAGCCAAACGCAACGCCCTAGAGCGCCGTGCGTTCAAGCGAACGCACAAAGGACGCTCTAGTACTTTGAATCTAGGCCATCTTTCCGCTTCCAGTGATTCCACTTGAGAGCGGGATGCTCTAGCGCCGGTGCATCGCAAGGCTTGGACATAAACGGCTAGCAGAGGTGCGTTCCTATGATACGCGTGCTTGATCTCGCCGCCTTCGCGGAGATGGCAACAGGCCTCGCGCTGGTGGTGCTGCCTTCGTTCGTGGGGCAGGTATTGCTTGGCGAGGCACTGACCGGGCCCGCTATCCCGACGGCCCGGGTGGCCGGTATTGCCCTGATCGCACTCGGCGTTGCCTGCTGGAGGAACTCAGGTCTCCTCGGCATGCTGATCTACAGTGCGGCAGTCACACTCTATCTGGCCTATTTCGGACTAACTGGCTCCGCGGGCGTCCTTCTGTGGCCCGCGGTCGCAGTTCATGCGGTGCTGTCGGTCTTGCTCTGGCGCAGTCGCAACTAACCCAACGTCACCTAGAGTGCCGTGCGTTCGACTGAACGCACAAAGGACGCCCTAGCACTTTGATTCTAGAGCATCTTTCGCCTCCAGTGCTTCCACTTGAGAGCGGGATGCGCTAGGCCGTGAACCCATAAATCAGCCGGGCGGACGACTTGCCGGCGTCCGCTATGCACCGAAAGCGACCAACGTTTGCAGCGCAGCTAAAAGAAGCAATGGGCCACAAGCAGAAGTTAACTCAACTTGCTCGTAAGGGGCGCACATACTGCTCCGGCAGCCCCGCCTTCCGCAGGGCATCAATCAAGTGTTGCTGAGCTTCAGGGCGTGCGTAGTGCAGTACCTGGATCACATTTCGAAGCGATAAATCCGGTTTCACCAGCTTCACCTTGGCGATCACCTCACTTGCACCAGTTAAGTCGCCTAATTGCGCGCGCGCGGCGGCTAGGTACAAGAGGCCACTGGAGCGTTGTACAGGGACACTCTCGAGCGCTTCGACTGCGTCAGCATATCGAGCGAGGTCAAAGAGCGTCAGGCCGCGAACCGCTGCAAACCAATCGGGCACGAAGGGACCCAAGCCTATGGCGGCATCGATTGTGGCCAACGCATCGGCCGGCCTGCCACTGGCGCGCTGCCAGTTCGCGTAGTCGCCCTTAATCTGTATATCGGCCGGATTGAGTGTCAGCGCCCTGTCAAAATGGAAGCGTGAACGGTCATGGTCTCCTGTCCAAAGGTAGTAGAGCGCTCTTGCCCAATGAGACGTGGCGTCGTTGGCATCTAGTTCCAGCGCTTGTTTCGAAGCGCTCTCGGCCTTGGCCATCTGATCGTCATCGAGCACAATGATATTGCTGATGGTAAGAGCTATCGCCAGCCAGGCATGCGCAAGTGCAAAATGCGGATCGACGGCAATTGCCCGCTCAAGTAGGGGTACGGCTTCGGCATCACGCTGATGGTCACATAGATTGCGGCCTTGTAACAGACAGTCATAAGCCGACCAGCTAGTAGTTGGTTTTGCACGGGCTTTTGCTGCTTCTGCAGCGTACATGCGGCCCTCCAGCATTGTTACTATTGCGGCCACAACAAGGTCCTGGACAGCGAAGATATCCTGCGCATCGCGATCGTAGCGGTCGGCCCAGACGTGAGTGCCGGTTATGGCATCGACCAACTGGGCTGTGATGCGTATTCGGTCGCCCAATTTGCGTAGACTACCCTCAACTACATAGGCAACGCCCAGTTCCCGCGCTACTTCGCTATGACTTTTTCCTTTGTTGGCAAAATGAAACGACGCGTGGCGAGCTACTACGGATAGGCCGTGAAAGCGGGCGAGTTCGGTAATGATATCCTCGGTGATCCCATCGGAAATGTACTGTTGCCCGGGATCACCACTCATGTTGGTAAATGGCAGTACTGCTATGGACGGTTTGATTCGTTCTACCGCTGTTGGTCGCACCGATGTTCCTGAGGGAGCTCCCAGACTATAGACCCGGACCGGCTGGGCGATATTCTTGAGTTGCTGCTCACCCATGTCTTCAAACGAGAGATCAAGGCGACTTCCTACGTTGTCGTGAACCATGCCGGTGACTGCAATGCCGCCCGCCGGGGCAAGTCCCTCGATCCGCGCAGCGACGTTCACGCCTTCACCGAAAACATCGCCATCCTCAGCAATCACATCCCCCAAGTTGACGCCAATGCGGAGTTGGATGGCTCGGTCCTCTGACAGCTCTGCGTTCCGTGCTGCCATATCCTTCTGTAATGCGACTGCGCAGGCCACGGCCTTCACGACGCTGGGGAATTCCGCGAGAAAGCCATCCCCCATAGACTTAAACAGCCGACCTTGGTGCTCGGCGATCCTGGTTTCGATCACTTCGGCGCGGAGGTTCCGCACGACCGCCAAGGTGCCGTCCTCGTCCACGCCCATGAGGCGACTGTAACCGACTACATCGGCGGCAAGGATGGCAGCCAGACGGCGCTGAACGGACTTGTCCACCACTCGATAGTGTCCCTGTTGGTCACCTGGGCTCCCTTGCAGAGCCTGGTTGATGACAGGATAGCATACATAGCCGCGCCTGGCCGCAACCAGTTGTCCCAGAGCGAAGTCAGGCTGCTACGCGTCAGGTCTGCTAGGAGTCATTCGCGACGAAGCGGCGGTCGATTTTTCTTTCGTACCTGTCGGCGCGCGGCGCCTTCGTTCGTCTTCATGACGTGCACCAACGGAGAGCCACCGCATGAAGCTCTACTTCAGCCGCAATCCTAATCCTCGCCTGGCGGTTGCCGTCGCGCGGTATCTGCAGGCCGGGGTCGCGTTCGAATTTGCCGAACCCATGGCGCCGGGCCAGGCCGAACGTTTCCGGTCACTCAATCCGAACCTGCTGCTGCCGATCCTGGAGCGCACCGGCCGGTCGCTCTGGGAGGCGGATGCGATCGCCTGCTATCTTTCCCGCCAGACCGGTTCCAATTTCTGGCGGACGGATGACGACGAGCCGGAGATGATCCGCTGGATCAGCTGGGGGAAGGAGAACTTCGTGAAAGCCTGCGACATGGTGCATTGGGAGCGCGGCACCAAGCTGCGCTACGGCATCGGCCCCTGCGAGGAAGCGATGGTGGAGGAGGGGCTGCGGGAGTTTCATAGGGCGGCGAGGATACTCGAGGCTGAGCTCTCCGGTCGCGCGTGGCTGGTCGGCGACACGGTGTCCTTCGCCGATTTCCGCATGGCGACATTCCTGCCCTTTAACGACGCGGCGCGGCTACCGATCGGTGATTATCCGGCGCTCATGCGCTGGTCGCGGCGGCTTGAAGAGATCGAGACGTGGCGTGATCCTTTCCATGGTCTGGTCGCGCCTGAACTGCCGCCGCTGCCGGGGTGAAGGGTACAGATTTTGCCTTTGGTTCGGACGGCGCTGGCAGCGGCCCGCGTGGTGATGCCGGCGGTCGCCGCTGCCGAGCTTCATACCCTCGGCGCCTATTCGACAGGTGTCGCTTTGTGGACGACAACGCCCGCGACCAGTCCTGCGGTTTCTTCGCGCCACTGTTTGATCGAGGGGCCGTCGAGATGCAGGTCGAAAGCGGCTGCATCCTGATAGACCTCGTGGATGTGGATTTTCGCCTCGTCATCGTTCGACGTCATGATGTCGAAGCGGAGCGTTCCTTTCTCATCACGCAGGCAGCGAGCCCGATGGGCTTGCAACAGGGGGATGAGCTGTTCTCGATGGCCGGCAACGGCTTCGATTGTTCCAAGTACTACGAATTTTGACATGGTCATTTCCCTGGTCACTGGGGACGGCGCGACAAACCGGCGTGCCGTCCGTGTCTCTTCGTTTCAGAGCAGCGGGCCCGAGGCTCTCGCCGGCGCCTTTCGTCACGAAGCCGGCAGGGCCTCGAGCAGTTCGCCCGTTGTCAGGATCGCGTGCGCGAAAGTGGGGCCGTTCAGATCGTGGGCGGCATGCATCATTTCATGCGTGAAGGCGGCCGTCGCATCGCGCACAAGGGTCACGTGATAACCGAGCTCCATGCCGTAGCGGGCCGTGGATTCGATGCAGGTATTGGCGAGCAGGCCGACGATGATGAGATGCGTGATGCCGCGTTGCCGCAGCTGCTGGTCCAGGTCGGTATTGGCAAAGCCGCTCTGGCCCCAATGCTCCTTGGCCACCACGTCCCCCGGCTTCGGCGCAAAATCCGGATGCCATTCCCCGCCCCATTCGCCGCGGGCGAACGAGTGGCGGTGCATGATGGCCTGCTGGGTCGGACTGGGATGCGCCCAGTCTTCGTAGTCGCCCGGTTCCCAGCGGCGATGCGGGGCGATGAAGACGCGTATTCCGGCGGCGCGGATTGCGGCATCGATCGACTTCAGGTTCTCGATCAGCCCGACGTCCTCGGCGATCGGCTTGATCCGGTCCCAGATCTTGCCGCCTTCCGAAAGGAAGTCGTTATAGGGGTCGACAAAGAGCAGGGCTGTCGTCTCTTTGCTGTAATTCGGCTTTGACATGGTCGTCTCCATTTTTATTGGTTCATAGAGACCTAGTTTCGAAGCGCCGCACGCTCGATGCTGGCAGCAAACAGCGGTGTCTCGCCCTTGTTGTGCGCAATCGACATCGGCTGTCGCTGCGCGCGGAACACGTCGAAGGGGATGCCTTGCCGGTCGAGCGAGGCCTTGAATTCCTCCGTCGCCCTGGAGCGAACGTGGTTGGTGAATTCGCACGTGTGCTCGTCAATGCGCCTGACGCTCAGTTCCCAAAGCACATGGATCGTGGTCCGGCCCGAAGGCGGGAAGAGATCCGAGACCGACTCCAGCACCAGGTGATGCTTCTCGCTCAGCGTCTCCACATAGTGCTGCACCATCAGGGTGCCGCCAATCGTTTCGACGTTGATCGACATGCGTCTGCCGTCGGGCGCTGTGGTAACGCCGGCGGCAATATGGGCCGGGGAGCAAAGCCGGTATTCCTCCTCGGCAAGCGTAAAGCACCAGCTCGGTATGTCGACCTTCTCGAAGGGGGCGTTGATGATGGCGCTGAAGCTGGAATCGACGATCTCGAGATCGCCGGTCTCGTGGCTGTTCATGGCAGACTCCTTTTCATGTCTGGCCTTTTCATGCTTGGCCTTTGAATGCCTGGCCGCATCGCGGGGGCCCTCATGGCCCGTTGCATTCCGTGCGACATCGCTTATATTAGATATGAAAATCATAGTGACAAGTGCCTATGAAAAAGAAAGTGACAAAGTGGAAAAGAATTCTGCCGAACGCACCTTGTGCCCGGTGGCGCGCTCCGAGGCCGTCGTGGGGGACCGCTGGACCGTGCTGATCCTGCGCGAGCTGTTCATGCGCGGACATCGCTTCGAGGAGATCCAGGCGCAGACGGGGGGCACGCCTCAGATGATCACCGCGCGCCTGAAGGCGCTGGAAACGGAAGGCATGGTGGAACGCCGCCAGTACAACCAGCGCCCGCCGCGCTTTGAGTATCACCTGACGGAAAAGGGAAACGCCTTCTACCCGGTCATCCTGGCGCTGCGCGCCTGGGGCGAAGCCTGGGTGAAGGCACCCGAAGAGGGGCGGGCGGTCAACTACACCCATCTGACCTGCGGCAAACCGGCAGGGCTGGGTCCGCTCTGCGAGAGCTGCGGCGAGCCCTTGAAGCGGGCGGATCTCAGCGCCGAGCTCAATCCGGCCTATGCCCAGGAAAGGGAAGAGCGGTGGGAACGGTTCAAGGAGAGCCGGTAGTCCGCATTCCGCTGCCGGGCGGGCGGCACGCCTGAGACACCACTGCCAGGCCATTGCGGAATGCGATCATCTCTGCTCTCCTCTGGACGTGCCGGGTGACGGCGCCAGACCGCCCGGGCGGTCGGACGCTTGCGGCTGCAATCGCCGGAAATGGCCGAGAAGCGGCCTGTCTCGCCGACTTTCCCGCCCAACCATTCCCGCCCAAAATCCGAAAGGTGTTTCGCGTTTTTTAGGCAAGCGCGATTTGCCCTCCTTCAGTAGCCTTTGCCTTGTCCCGCTGGAGACGGGACGCGTCGCAAAGGGATGGAGGAGAGACCCTTGGCAAGCATTTCAGAGGACACTACGCGTACCCAGAATCTGGCCCAGAATCCGGCCCAGAATCCCGAAGACGAACGCCTGAGCATCGGCGCCAACCTCGCCTATGGTCTGCAGCACGTTTTGACCATGTATGGCGGCATCGTTGCCGTCCCCTTGATCCTTGGCCAGGCGGCGGGCTTGAATTCCGCCGATGTCGGCCTGCTCGTCACCGCATCGCTCTTTGCTGGCGGTCTCGCAACTATCCTGCAGACGATCGGCTTGCCTTTCTTCGGCAGCCGCCTGCCGTTGGTGCAGGGCGTTTCGTTCTCGGGCGTCGCGACGATGATCGCGATTTCAGGCAATGGCGGCATTCCGGCCATTCTCGGCGCCGTCATCGCGGCCTCGCTGATCGGTCTTCTGATCACGCCGATATTCTCGCGCGTCACGCGCTTCTTTCCGCCGCTCGTTACCGGCATCGTCATCACCACCATCGGCCTTACGCTGATGCCGGTGGCAGCGTTCTGGGCCATGGGCGGCAACAAGGCGGCGCCGGACTTTGGCAGCACCGCCAACATTCAGCTTGCGGCGGTGACGCTCGTCATCGTCTTGCTGCTCAGCAAGCTCGGCAGTGCTTCGATTTCCAGGCTTTCGATCCTGCTTTCGATCGTGATCGGCACGGGCATCGCCTACGTCGCCGGCATGACCGACTTTTCGCAGGTGGCAAACGGCCCGGTCTTCGCGCTGCCGAAGATTTTCCACTTCGGTTATCCGACCTTCGAACTGGCGGCGATCATCTCCATGCTGATCGTCATCATCGTGACGCTGGTCGAAACTTCGGCGGATATTCTCGCCGTCGGCGAGATCGTCGAGACCAAGGTGGATTCGCGCCGGCTCGGCGACGGCCTGCGCGCCGACATGCTGTCGAGCATCCTGGCACCTGTCGTCGGCTCCTTCACCCAGAGCGCTTTTGCCCAGAATGTCGGCCTCGTGGCGGTCACCGGCGTCAAGAGCCGCTATGTGGTGGCAACGGGCGGAATGTTCCTGGTGACGCTCGGCCTTTTGCCGATCATGGGGCGCGTCGTTGCTTCCGTCCCGACCTCCGTTCTCGGCGGCGCCGGCCTCGTGCTCTTCGGCACGGTCGCGGCTAGCGGCATCCGTACGCTGTCCAAGGTCGAGTACAACAACAACATGAACCTGGTGATCGTCGCCACCTCGATCGGCTTCGGCATGATCCCGATTGCGGCCCCCGGCTTCTACGAGCATTTCCCGGCCTGGGTCGCGACGATCTTCCATTCGGGCATCTCGTCGGCCGCCGTGATGGCGATCCTGCTCAACCTCTTGTTCAACCACTTCACGGCAGGCAATTCCGATCAGCAGTCGGTCTTCGCCGCGGCAACGGAGCGCACGATCCGCTACCAGGACATCGCCCGTCTGCATGACGGCGACTACTTCCTCAACGGCAAGCTCTACGATGCCAAGGGCGCGGAAGTGCCGCTGATTGCGGCGGAGGCGCACTGAGCCGGCCCGATCTTTGGAACACGCAATCCCGGGCGGAAGTCGCTTCAGACTTTTCCTGGGATTGTTTTGAAACACGCAATCCCGGACGGAAAACCGCTTCGCACTTTTCCTGGGATTGCTCTGAAATACGCAACTCCGGACGAAAAACCGCTTCGCACTTTTTCTGAAGTTGCTCTGAGACCCGCAATCCCGGACGGAAAACCGCTTCGCACTTTTCTTGGGATTGCTCGGAAATACGCAACTCCGGACGAAAAACCGCTTCGCACTTTTTCTGGAGTTGCTTTGAAACCCGCCATTCCGGGCAGGAAGCCGTTTCCTGTTTTTCCTGGCGTTGCTCTCAAAACCCAACAAAAGGACACTGGGAATGACACAGCAGACCGATAACTACCAACTCCTCGATGCACTGCTTGGCACGATGGAGCGCGGCATCATCCCGGCAACGGAAGCCGGTGTTGCTGCCGGCAACAAGATCTTCGGCGCGGCACTGATGCGCAAGTCCGATCTTTCGACCGTGCTCGTCGAGACCAACAACGAAACGGAAAACCCGCTCTGGCACGGCGAAGTGCACACGCTGAAGCGCTTCTACGAGATCGAGGGTACTGAGCGCCCGGACTCCCGCGATCTCATCTTCCTCTCCACGCATGAGCCCTGCTCGATGTGTCTGTCGGCGATCACCTGGGCGGGCTTCGACAATTTCTACTACTTCTTCAGCCACGAGGATTCCCGGGACAGCTTCTCCATTCCGCACGACCTGAAAATCCTGAAGGAGGTCTTCACGCTGGAGCCCGGCGGCTACAACCGCACGAACGCGTTTTGGAAGGGCCAGTCGATCCACGCGCTGATCGACGGCCTGCCCGAGCCGCAGCGCAAGGATTTGAAGGCTCGCGCAGACGCGATCCGCGCGAAGTACGACGAACTCTCCTCCACCTACCAGGACAGCAAGGACGGCAACGCCATCCCGCTGAACTGAGGCCTGAAAGACGGCCTGCGCATCGGACCATTTCATTGTCTCCTGCAGCGCCGCGCGTCCTATCAGACGCGCGGCGCTGTAGCGCTTTGAAGTGCTGCATGTTTGTGTCCTTCAATCGGCTACGATCGAAGGAAACATGCAGTTGATTCAATGAAATGGTCTATTTGTTTGAAAGATTGCGCATTCCTGCCGGCCCGAGCAGGTGATAGTTTCGCCGAAATAAAGTCACGTTTCGGGGGAGTTGCGTGAACTGGTCCAGGCCTCTCAGGGTGCACCTCAGCGTTCTGGTCGTCGCCTTGCTCATCTGCACGGCGACGCCGATCATCTGGATGGCGTTCAGCCAGGGCAGGGCGGCGGCCGTTCTCGGCGGCGCCAAGCACATGCGCGAGATGAGCTTTCGGCTGATCGAAGGCTACAGGAATGCGTTGGAAGGCGGACATGAGGCCGTCGGACTGGCGTCCGCGGTACCTCAGCTCATACCCACGCCGCCTGCGGAACTTGAGGCAAAACAGCAGTTCTTCCTGGAGGTGCTTCGAAGCGTGTCCAACGCGACGAGCATCTATGCCGGTTATCCTGACGGTTCCTACGTGCAGGTGATCAACACCGAGAGGGATTATGTCCGCCAGAGCCTTTCGGCGCCGGCGGAGGCGAACTTCGCCATCCGGACGATCACGCCCAGGCAGGGTTCGCAGGCTCAGTCGACCCTTCAGTTTCTCGACCGCGAGACAAGGCCGATCGGAGAGCCGAGGTTTGAGCCGACATCCTTCGATCCACGGCAACGTCCGTGGTATCAGGCCGCCGTTTCAAGCGGTGCGCCGGTGTCCGTCGGGCCCTTCGTCGCGGGAACGCTCCGGGTTCCGACGCTCGCTTTGGCCGCGCCGATGAAGGGCGACCACCGGGTCGTGGTTGGCGTCAACATTCACCTGCAGACCGTCAGCCGGCTGCTCGATCCGCGGGAGATTTCGCCGCGCGCCCGGTCCTTCATCATCGGCGACGGCGACACGATCGTCGCCCATTCCGACCCGGCGATCATGGGCAGGATCTTGGGAACCTGGTCGGGCGGGCGCGCCGTCGACATGGGCAGCCTCGACATGAGCGTGGAGGCCGTGGCGCGACTGCGCAAGGATCCGCGCTATGCCAATGGTGGCCTTGCCGAGATTGATCTTGAGGGCGAAAGCTATCTGGCGCAGGTCGCGCCGGTCAGCGTTGACGGCCTGTTCAAGGGGAGCTCGGTCGCAATCGTCGTGCCGCTCGACGATCTCGTGGCGCAGGCCAACCGGTTGCTGGTGCGCAACCTGTTGATTGCCGCCGGCCTTCTGGTGGCCGGCGTGTTCGGATCGCTGATGCTGTCGCGGGTGATCAGCCAGAAGCTTTACCGGCTTGCCGACGAGGCGCGCCGGATCGGCGATCTGAATTTCACCGGCAAGGGCGTGGCGCATTCGTGGATCACCGAGATCAACACGCTCGGGGGCGCGCTTGCTGCCAGCCGCCGTGCCATCGTGCAATTTGCGCTCTACGTGCCGCGCGAGGTGGTGCGGCGGATCATAGACCCTCAGGGCGGGGCGGTGGTCAAGGGCAGGCGGCAGGAGGTGACGGCACTCTTCACCGACATTCGCGACTTCACCACCATTTCCGAGCAGCATTCGCCGGAGGATGTGGTCGACATTCTCTCTGCCTATTTCGAGCTCCTGAACGGCATCGCCGAAGAGCATGGCGGGACCGTGGTGCAATATCTCGGCGATTCCATCTTCGTCGTGTGGAATGCGCCCGTCGAGGATATCAGGCACGCCGAACACGGCTGTCGTTGCGCGCTGGCGATGAAGGCGGCGGTCGAGGGCCTGAATGCTGCCAACCGCCAGGCGGGCCGGCCCGAATTGTTCACACGCTTCGGTCTGCACACCGGTCCGGCCGTCGTCGGCAGCATCGGGGCGGCCTCGCGCCAGCAATACACGGCCATGGGCGACACCATCAACGTCGCCTCCAGGCTCGAAGGGTTGAACAAGGAGTTCAATACGTCGATCCTGGTGAGCGTCGCCGTGCACGACGCGGTCGCCCGCAGCTTTGTTTTCCGCGAAATCGGGCTAGTGCAGGTCAAGGGACGCGCTGCGAAGATCGACCTTTGGGAACTGGTGGGGGAACGCGGCGGGTAGGGCCGGCGGATCGCGCCGCCTGCCTCATCGATCCGCCAGAAAGCCCGAGACCAGTGCGCGGAAAGCATCAATCGCCTTCGGCAGCACGGCCTGCGGATCATCACTGGCGGCGACCCATAGGGCGGCGTTGAGCGCGGCACCGCTCAAGAGCCTTGCGGCGGCTTCCGGATCAACCGGCTTCAGCACGCCTTTCTCCAGCAGCTGCTCCACCGACCGCTTCGTCGCCACCAGGCAGCTGTTCTGGCTCGGCCATTTCGAGGGGTCGCCGAGCACGGCGGGGCCGTCGAGCAGCACGATGCGCTGGACCTCCGGGTCGAGCGCCATCTCGATATAGGCGGCACCTTCCGCAAGCATGGACTGCCAGGCGTCGTCGTTTGCGCCGCCGATCTCCTTGGCGCGCGCGGCCATTTCGCCGTCGATCTCATTGACGACGGCGGCGAGCAGCCCGCGTTTGTCGCCGAAATTATGGTAGAGCGCGCCGCGCGTCAGGCCGACATCGGCGGTGAGCTCATCCATGGAAGCGGCGGCGTAACCCTTTTCGGCGAAGGCCTTTCGGCCCGCCGCTATCAGCTTCACGCGGTTTTCTTCCATCGTTTCCTGGCGCGTTCTGGCCATGTTGTCCTCAAATTCATATACGATGCGTATATGAATTTGACATACGCGCCGTATTTGGTTAGTTCATATACGTGGCGTATATCAAATGAAGCAGGTTTTGTGAAGTTCTGCCGGATCGGGCAGCGCTCGCCCGTTTCTGCACCCTGGATTTAGCAAAGGACCAGACAGATGACTTCACGCGACGCAATCTTTCCCGCAAACAGGCACGCGCTTTACGAGGCCCACGGCTATTCGGCCGCGATCCGCTCTCAGGATCTGCTGTTCGTGTCCGGGCAGGTGGGGAGCCGCGAGGACGGCTCGCCCGAACCGGATTTCGCCCGCCAGGTCGAGCGCGCCTTCGACAATCTCAAGGCAACGCTCGCCGCGGCCGGCTGCAGCTTTGACGACATCGTCGATGTCACCACCTTCCACACCGACCCGGAAAACCAGTTCGAGAGGATCATGACAATCAAGAACCGGATCTTCCCGGAAAAGCCCTATCCGAATTGGACCGCCATCGGCGTCAACTGGCTTGCCGGCTTTGATTTCGAGATCAAGGTGATTGCGCGGATTCCGGAGAGTGCTGGAGTTGGGCGCGAGCGGGCGGCCTGACACCGCCGGTAGACCGCTGACAAAGCCGAAATGCTTTTTGGCGAGGGTTGTCCCATTCTCCCTCATCCTCGCCCCTGTTGTTCAGTCCGGGGAGATACCTGACAGGTGTTCGGGGAGATAGCTGACACATCATCGGCTGGATTTGGTCTTGAGGAGATCGGTCCATGCCCTGGCGAGAGGTGTCGGCGATGGAAGAACGTCGCGAGTTCGTTCGTCTGGCGATGATGGAAGGAGCGAACCGGCGGGAGCTTTGCCGTCGGTTCGGCATCAGCGCGGATGTTGGCTACAAGTGGCTGGCGCGATGGGCGGCAGGCGATGGCGATCTGGGGGACCGGTCGCGTCGTCCTCATGCCAGTCCCGGCCGCTGCAGCGAGAGGATCGAAGCTGCGGCGCTTTCGGTGCGCGACGCTCATCCGGCCTGGGGCGCCCGCAAGATCGCCGCCTGCCTGCGGCGCGACGGGCTGGAGCCGCCGGCGGTCTCGACCGTCCACGCGATATTGCGCCGTCACGGCCGGATCGATGGCTTCCCGACTTGTCCCGGCAAGGCCTGGCAACGCTTCGAAAAAGCCGAACCCAATCAGCTCTGGCAGATGGACTTCAAGGGCTGGGTCAAGCCGACGGGAGGCGAGCGTTGCCATCCCCTGACCATCGTCGACGATCATTCCCGCTTCTCGCCCTGCCTGAGGGCGTGTGCCGACCAGCAGGGCGTGACGGTCAAGGCTGAGCTGACGCGGACCTTCCGGCGCTATGGCCTGCCCCAGGCCTTCTTCGTCGATAACGGCCAGCCCTGGGGCGAACCGGGCGGCGAGCGGTGGACCCGCCTGTGCGTCTGGCTGCTCAAGCTCGGCGTCGAGGTGTGGCACAGCCGGCCCTACCATCCCCAGAGCCGCGGCAAGATCGAACGCTTCCACCGAACTCTGGAGGCCGAAGTCCTCGATCTGCGCGGCTTCAGCGATCTGGGCCAGGCCCAGATCGCCTTCGATCGCTGGCGTGAGATCTACAATCACCAACGGCCCCACGAAGCCCTGGGCCAGAACCCGCCAGCCAGCCGTTACCGACCGAGCGCACGGGCCATGCCCGGCTGCCTCCTCGACCCGCATTACGACAGCGGCGACGTCGTCTCCACCACCAAGGCCTATGTCAGCTTCAAGGGCAGGCTATGGCGTGTGCCAAGAGCCTTCTGCGGAGAACGCCTCGCTATCCGCCCCCTGACCCGGGACGGCACCTATGGCGTCTTCTTCGCCTCACACAAGGTCGCAACCATCGACTTGACCAAACCCAAAACTGTCAGTCATCTCTCCGAACAGGTGTCCGCTATCTCCCCGGACTGAACACCTGTGGCGGGGATCCAGCGGCCCGACGTCGGTCGGGTCAAAAGACCTTTCAGCCCAAGGACTTGGGCTGGTCCGCAGTTCCATTGGAACTGCTAGAGATTCCTGTGACGAGCACAGGAATGACGGAGATTTTGGCTGACGCACCGGCTTCTCCCGCAAGCTTACAATGATCAAACATAGTTTTGTCAGCAGTCTGTCGGGTGGCTTAGTGCCGCCCGGAACAGTAACGCCGGATAATGCCCACGCCTAATGCAGATGCACCAGCTTGTCCGGGTTGCGCACCACATAGATCGCCACCACCTTGCCGTCCTCGATCTCAAGCGCGGTCGTCTGCAACTCGCCGTCGGCTTCCCTCGTTACGAAGCCGGGGAGACCGTTGATGAAGCCGGTGCGCACCAGGGTTGAGCCGTGTTTGGCAAAGAGGGCGGCCAGTTGCTGGTGCACCTTCATGACGGCATCGAAGCCGAGGATTGGCCGCATCGCCGCCGGGCGTTTGCCGCCGCCGTCGGAATGGACGCTGACATCGGCCGCCAGCATCGCGCCGAGCGTCTTCATGTCGCCGTTTCTGGAGGCCGCGAAGAAGGCATTGGCCAGTTCGAGCCCACGCTGTTGTTCGATCTGGAAGCGCGGTCGTTCCTCGCGCACATGGGTACGGGCACGGGCCGCGAGCTGGCGGCAGGCGGCGGCATCGCGGTCGATCGTCGTTGCGACTTCGTCGAAACTCAGGCCGAAGACGTCGTGCAACAGGAAGGCGGCGCGCTCCAGCGGGGAGAGCCGTTCAAGCGCAAGCATCAGGGGCAGGGTGACGTCATCCTCCGGCTCCTCCTCGACCACGGGGTCGGGCAGCCAGGGGCCGACATAGGTTTCGCGCTTGAGCCGCGCGGATTTCAATTGGTCGAGGCAGAGCCTGGTCACGGTACGGCGCAGGAAGGCTTCGGGTTCGCGCACAGCCGCACGGTCGGCCCCCATCCAGCGGATGAAGGCCTCCTGAACCATGTCCTCGGCATCGGCGACCGAGCCGAGCATGCGGTAGGCGACGCGGATCAGCTTCGGACGCAGCGGGTCGAAAACCGCCGCTGCGTCCTCTTGGGGGGTGCCCGTCATCAGGCGGCCTTCTCGGCTGCGGCCTTTGCCTCTGCCGGATCGACCCAGAGGCCAAAGCCGACGGCCAGGCGGTTCCAGCCATTGATGACGTTGATCATCAGCGTGAGCTTCACCTGTTCCTCCTCGGTGAAATGGTCCTTCAGCGCTTCGTAGGCCTGTTCATGGGTGTGGCCTTCCGAAAGCCGCGTCAGCGCTTCGGTCCAGCCTAGCGCGGCGCGCTCGCGATCGGAATAGCACGGCGCCTCGCGCCAGGCCGCAAGCAGGTAGATGCGCTGCTCGGTCTCGCCCTTGGCGCGCGCTTCCTGGGTGTGCATGTTGATGCAGTTGGCGCAGCCATTGATCTGCGAGGCGCGGATCTTGACGAGTTCGATGATGGTCGGGTCCAGGCTCGCGGCAACGGCGACGGAGGTGCCCATCCAGTTTTTCATCAGCTGGGGGGCGGCAGCGAAAAGGTCGATCTTGGCAGTCATGGTTCCGTTTCCTTTCGTTGGTTCCGATACCATGACGAGCGAGCTACGGCCGGTGTGACATCGGCGCGAAATTTTTTACGGAATCTTTTGCGGCGGGCTCGTCGGTAGCTTGGTTGATGCAACATTTGAAGGCGCATCTGGCGGCATCCTTCCCCGTCCGATCACGCCCTTTCCACCCGCGATCGACACGGTCGGCAGCGCCTATTCGGCGGAAGGTTGGCTGCGGCGTTCCAATATGGACTGAAGCAGATCGGCCTGGCGCTCGGCGGCGAGGCGAATTTTCTTGAGCTGTCCGAGCAACGAGCCGAAGGCCGCAAGCGCGATGCCTGCGCCGACGGTCGGCAATGCCGACTGCACGGCAAGAATAATGCCCAGCCAGCCGAAAGACGGCACGATTGCGTGCAGCGCATCCGCCAGCGATACGACGATAAGCACCGCTCCGGCAATTTTCAGAAAAGTGTCCATGGCAGTTTCTCCACTCGCATTCCGTGCAAACTTTCTCCGTCTGCACGTCTTGTCAAGGGAGCGTGCGTTCTCTCGCTAAGGGAGCGCGACAGGGGGCTTGCGGTTCTGGTCTGTCATACCCCTGTAAAACGTCCTCTCTATCCCTCGGCGCCAGTTTCAACACGAGGGTATATCCATGAAATCCTTTGTTTCCGTCCTTGCCGGCGCTCTCGTCGCGGGCCTGCTTTCGACCGCGGCCTACGCCGAAAGCCTGGTGCTCTATACCAGCCAGCCGAACGAGGACGCGCAGGCGACCGTCGATGCGTTCCAGGCGGCCAATCCGGGCATCGAGGTCGAATGGGTGCGCGAGGGCACGACGAAGATCATGGCGAAGCTGATGGCCGAGATCGAAGCCGGCAATCCGGTCGCCGACGTGCTCTTGATCGCCGACACCGTGACGATGCAGCGGCTGAAGGAAGCCGGGCATCTGGCCGACTACAAGTCGCCGGAAGCGGGCAACTACGATGCTTCGCTCTATGATGCCGACGGCGCCTATTACTCCACCAAGATGATCACGACCGGCATCGTCTACAACACCGCGGCCGCGATGAAGCCTGCCGGCTGGCAGGATCTCACAAAGCCGGAAGCCAAGGGCCTCGTGACCATGCCGAGCCCGCTGACCTCGGGCGCGGCGCTGATCCATGCGCAGACGCTGACCAACATCGATGGTCTCGGCTGGGACTATTACAAGGCGCTCGCGGCAAATGGTGCCACGGCCGCTGGCGGCAACGGCGGCGTGCTGAAGGCGGTTGCGACCGGCGAGAAGGCCTATGGCATGCTCGTCGATTTCATGGCGATCCGCGAAAAGGCCAAGGGCGCGCCGGTGGAATTCGTCTTCCCGGCCGAGGGCGTTTCGGCTGTGACCGAACCAGTCGGCATCCTGAAGACTGCCAAGAACGTCGACGCCGCCAAGAAGTTCGTCGACTTCCTGCTTTCCGAGGAGGGCCAGAAGACGGCGGTGAAGATGGGCTACATCCCGGCCCGCAACGGCGTGGCGCTGCCCGAGGGCTATCCGGCCCGCGAGACGATCAAGGTGTTGCCGGTCAACGCCGCCGACGCGGTGAAGAACTCCGACGCCGACCTCAAGACTTTCTCCGGCATCTTCGGCACGAACTGATATCGGGAATGCTTGAACGCAATGACCTGCGCAGCCGGCCCCGCTGGCTGCGCTTTCCCTTTCAAAGCCGGACGCAGGACGTGCCGCAGGCGAGGGTGGGTGCCAGACCCGCCGCCGAGCCGCGCTGGCTGGTGCCCTTCGTTTTCGCCTGCCTGTTTCTGCTGTGCCTGCTGCCGCTCATCAGCCTGGCCAAGGCCGGCTTTGCCGGGCTCGTCTCCGGGCAGTCGATCGGCGTGCTCACCGAACCCGCGACCTTTGCAGCGATCCGCAACACGCTGATAACGGCGACCGGCGGCATGATCGTCTCCGTCGTTATCGGCGCTATCTTCGCCTTCGCCGTGGCGCTGACGGATGTGCGCGGCAAGCAGAGCTTAAGCTTCGCCTTCATGCTGCCGATGATGATCCCGCCGCAGGTGACCGCACTCGCCTGGGTGGAGATGACCGGGCCGGCGAGCCCGCTTCTGAAGACGCTGGGGATCGCGCCGCCGCTCGGCAGCCCGCAGCCGCTCTATTCGCTCGCGGGCATCTCGCTGCTTCTCGGCGTACAGCACGCACCACTGGTCTTCTTGGCGCTGAAAGCCGGGCTTTCAGCTTCCCCGCGGGATGGAGTGGAGGCGGCACGGCTTGCCGGTGCCACGCCGTTCCGCGTTTTCCGCGATATCGTCGCGCCGCTGTCGCTGCCGGGGCTGATTGCCGGGGCGGCGATCGCCTTCGTTTCGGGTGTGGGCAATTTCGGCATTCCGGCGATCCTCGGCATTCCCGCTGGGATCGAGGTGCTGCCGACCTTGATCTACACGAGGCTGGCAAGCTTCGGTGCCGGCACCTTCGGCGAGATCGCGCTGCTTTCGAGCCTCATCGCCGTGATCGCCGCGGCCGGGCTGATCCTGCAGCAGCGGGCGCTCTCAGGGAAGGACTACCGCATCATCGGCCTCTCCGGCGCCAATGCCGCTTTCGCGCTCGGGCGTTATCGCCTGGTCGTGGAGATGGCGCTGGTCGCGATCCTGTTCTTCGTGCTGGTGGCGCCGCTGGCTGCGCTTGTCGCAAGCTCGATGGTGCCGGCCTATGGCGTGCCGCTCAACCTTCAGACCGTGTCATTGCGCGCTTACGAAGAAATCCTCTTTCGCCAGTCGATGACGCTGAAGGCGCTTGGCAATTCGACGTTCCTTGCGACCACCGCAGCACTTGGCCTGCTCGCGGTCTCCGTACCCGCGGCCTACCTGATGACCCGGCGCAAGGGCTTGCTTGCCAATACGCTCGGCATCCTTATCGAGATCCCCTATGCGCTGCCCGGCATCGTGCTGGCTGTCGCCTTCATTCTCACCTTTGCGGCTCCGTTGCCTCTCCTCAGCGTCTCGCTCTACGGCACCATCTGGATCATCCTGATCGCCTATTTCTCCTCGTTCCTGGCCGTCAGCCTGAAACCCGTCATGAGCGCCTTTCTGCAGATGGATCCGTCGCTCGAGGAGGCCGCGCGTCTCTCGGGTGCCGGCTTCCTCAGGCGCATGCGTGACGTGATCCTGCCGCTGGTGGCGCCCGCCGCCGGGGCTGCGATCATCCTCGTCTTCCTCATCGCTGCCAACGAACTGACGGTCTCCGCACTGCTCTGGTCGGCCGGCACCCAGACGCTCGGTGTCGCCATCTTCAATCTCGACGACAGCGGTTCGTCCGATCTTGCCGCAGCGCTCTCGGTGCTTGTCGTGGTGATGGTCGTGCTGTTGATGGCGGCGCTCGAGGCGCTTGCGAAATATCTTCCCGAGGGCGTGCTGCCGTGGCGCAACTGATCCTCAATCACCTCACGAAACATTTCGGCGGCGGGCGGCCGGCGGTATCGGATGTTTCGCTGACCGTGCGGGAAGGCGGCTTCCTGGCGCTGCTCGGTCCCTCGGGCTGCGGCAAGACCACGGTGCTGCGCATGATCGCCGGCTTCGAGCAACCAACCGACGGCTCGATCGATTTCGGCGAAAGGCGGCTTTCCGACGCATCGCGGGCGCTGCCGCCGGAACGGCGCAACATGGCGATGGTGTTTCAGTCCTATGCGCTGTGGCCGCATATGACGGTGGCCGAGAATGTCGGCTATCCGCTGAAGGTGCGCGGCATTTCCGGTGAAGCCTGGCGACGAAGTGTCGGCGAGGCGCTGGCGCTGGTGAAGCTCACCGATTATGCTGATCGCCGGCCCGCGGCCCTTTCCGGCGGCCAGCGCCAGCGCGTGGCGCTTGCCCGCTGCCTGGTGACCTCGCCGGATGTGGTGCTGCTCGACGAGCCGCTCGCCAATCTCGACCAGCATCTGCGCAAGTCGATGGAGGAGACCTTCCGCATCTTCCACGAGCGCTCGGGCGCGACGATGATCTACGTGACCCACGACCAGGCCGAGGCGATGGCGCTCGCGACCGATGTCGCCGTCATGTCCGAGGGGCGGCTGATGCAGATGGCGTCGCCGGCGGAGATTTACGCGAGGCCTGAGGGTGCCGTCGTCGGCGGTCTGATTGGCCGCGGCTCGGTGCTCAGGCTGCCGCTGTCCGAGGGGGCGCCCAGGGCGCTGGAGTGGCCGGCGCTGCGGACCGCACTTGGCGGCATGCGCGAGGCGGGTGCGAGCAATGGGGCGATCCGTGACGTGCCAATGCGCGATGTGCTTGTGCGGCCGGAGCATGTGCGCCGCGACGGCGAGGGGGTGGCGCTTCGGGTCATCGCCTGCTCCTTCGAGGGCGAGCGTTTTGCGCTGACGCTTTCGCTGCCCGACGGGCAGGCGTTGAAGGCCTATGGCGACCAGGCGATGAAGCCCGGAGAGACCGGGCGCTTCGTTGTTGGCAGGGGCTGGCGGCTTTAGGGAAGGAGGTTGCGCCTTCTTGGGAACGCCACTTCCAAATGCTATATCGTAGCTATGGTCAAGAATGTCAGGAAGACAACGGGAAGAGTTGCGGATGCCGCGATAAGGCGTGAGCTTTACCGCGACAAGGACGGCATTTTTCACGAACGGCTGAAGTACAATAGCGAAGTTATTTCTCAATCCGTAGTCGGATCTTCGCGGTCCACTTCGAACCTACGACCGCAGACGGTTGTCGTCAAACAGGAGCAAGCGCCTGCGGCAGACAGTAGCGACGAAACCTACGACATCTCAAAGGAGGCGGCAGAAGACGTGTTCGCCCGCTTTGATTGGACGCTCTCCGAACTCGCCAAATGAAGCCAATATCCTTCGACGCCTTGGTGCAGGCCCATGACCTGACCATCAAGCGGCACGGCGGTGTTTCGGGCATCCGGGATGAAGGGGCCATTCGAGGCGCGATCGCGCGTCCCGTCAACATTGCGCTCTATGAAGGTGAGGTCACCGTCGGGAGGCTGGCGGCGGCCGTATGCGTTGGTATCGCCAAGGCGCACGGCTTTACCGACGGCAACAAGCGTGCAGCGCTATTCGCACTCGCCATGCAATTGCTCATCCTCGGCTACCGGCTTGACGCCACCCAGAAGGATATGCGCGATGTCATCTGGTCTGTCGCCGATGCCGATTGCCCGCTTTTTAGAGTGCTGTTCAATCACAATCCGGCTTGTCGAGCCGGACCTCGAATTGGCGCGGGCCGACCAGTCCGGGTTTCGACGGCAGGCCGATGATCCTTGCGATGACGGTGCATTTGCCCGCAATCACCGCAAAGCGGTCGCGGCCCTGGCTGATGATCTTGTCGATCGGATATCTGGGAACCGCGGCGGCAACCGCGTCGATGACGGCGGTGAGTTCGCGGGCGCGCTGATAGTTCGGCGCAAGGGCTGCAGCCGCCTGACTGGCGGCAAGAAGGAGGGCGAGGCAGCAGACGGTCGATCGGGCGAACATGGCAAGGCTCCTGTTTGGGAGAGGCAAGCAAGATGGCTGAGCAAGTTCAAGCATATCGGGTTGATCGGCACGCCGAGGGACGCGATCCGTTGACAGTTGCTACAGCGCCGCGCGTCTTATCAGACGCGCAAAGGTCGCTGTAGCACTTTGAATTGCTGCATGTTTTTTGTCCTTTAATCGGGTACGATTAAAGGAAACATGCAGTAGCCTGAAGCCGATCCTCGGCCCGACTTCGTCTCCAGCCTCCCGAACGGTCCGATGACATCCGAAACCTCGGCACAAGAAACGCCGCTTGCCGGCGGCAACGTCAACGCAAGCGTCGTGCGTGTGAGCGATACGGTGCGTCGCGCAACCGCGCCGCAGAGCGCAAGCGTCCACCGGCTGCTCCTTCATCTGGAGGCAAGGGGCTTTCAGGCGTCGCCGCGCTTCCTGGGCCTCGATGATCGTGGGCGCGAGGTCCTGAGCTTCCTTGATGGCGAGGCCGGCGTGTCTTCCGAGATCTGGCTTTCTGAGCGTGCCTTGACCGCCGCTGCCGCGCTGCTCAGGGCCTATCATGACGCGACTGCCGATTTCGAATTCACGGCGGCCGATCTCTGGGCCTTCCGGGATCCGGATCAAAGCCGCTCGGAGGTCGTCTGCCACAATGATTTTGCGCCGTACAATCTCATTTTCCGCGGCGGCGAACCGGCGGGGATCATCGACTTCGATCTCGCTGGGCCCGGGCCTCGCCTGCGCGATCTGGCCTATCTCGCCTACTGGATGGTGCCGCTTTCCTTCCATGCCGAGGAATTGAAGGCGGCGGCGCTCGCGGATCTCGGCGACGGCAGCCGGCGGCTGAAGCGCCTGTGTGCGGTCTATGGTCGTGCCTGCGACGACGCGCTGCTCACAATGGTGGTCGAGGTGCTTCGACATATGGGCGACGAGGCGGCAATGCTGGCGATGATCGGCGCGGCCGCGACCGAGCGCCTGAAGCGGGACGGGCATCTCGATCACTGGCAGCGGGAACGGGAAGCCTTCGAGCGCCATAGGGCATTGCTGTCGCTAAACATTGCGTAGCGGCCTTTGACGCACCGAGGACAGGCCGATGGCTCAGTGAAAAGATTTGCTGTCCTTTGAAATAAACCATTGAGTTAAATGAAACCGGTTGCTATATACAACCAGTATCCCGCGTAGATGCGTTGGGGAAACGAGGCGGGTGGCCTCATCGACAGGAGGATAAGATGAAGCTTTATCAGGGCATGGGGCCGAATTCGTATCGCGTACGCATCTTCATGGCGGAGAAGGAGATTTCGGTGCCGATGGTGGATGTCGATTTCGCCAAGGGCGAACACCGGGCGCCGGAGTTCCTGGCGGTCAATTCGCTCGGGCAGATCCCAGTGCTGGAGCTCGACGACGGAACCATCATCACCGAGAGCGTTGCGATCTGCCGCTATCTCGAGGAGACGAATCCCGAGCACCCGCTCTTCGGCCGCGATGCCGTCAGCCGTGCCAAGGTGGAGATGTGGAACCGTCGCGCCGAACTGGTGATCCTCGGCACCGTCGGCAATGTGGCGCTGCATTCGGACGCCTTCTTCGCCGAACGGCTGACGCAGTTTCCGGCTTTTGCCGAGACCGAGCGGGAGGCGGTGCCGAAGAAATGGGGCTGGCTCGACGACGAACTTTCGGATGGCCGGCCGTTCCTCGCCGGTGATGAGTTCTCGATCGCCGACATCACTGCAGGTGTGACGGCCTGGCTCTGCGATGTCTTCGGCATGGAGATCCCGGCTTCGGCCCGTCATGTTCAAAGCTGGCTGGAGCGGGTGCGCTCGCGGCCGAATTTTGAGGCTTAGGGCTCAACAAAGGGCAGGGCGGTTGCCTGTACTGCGGATCTGCCCCTCATCCGGCCTGCCGGCCACCTTCTCCCCGCCACGCGGGGAGAAGGAGACTCGCGGCGGCCGCTCGTTCCATCTCGGCCAGTCTCCGTTGCCGCTTCTTGCACGGACAATGTCAGATCGTGAGGCGGCGTTGGTTCTCGTCCCCTCTCCCCGCAGCCGGGGAGAGGGTTAGGGTGAGGGGCAATTGCCTAGGCCCGGGCCTAGGCAAGATACTGATCCGAATATCATTTTTTGGTCTGGCGCGGCGCGGGGCAGTGCGCCAAGTTGCCACCGAAAGGACCCGCTAAAATTCATATGTGGATAGGCGTTCTGTCCTTTTTCCTTGCCTTCTCCATGGCTTTTTTCAATTCCTAAAATAACAGCTGCCCGATTCGCCCGCCGTCGGCGCCTGCAGGGCGTCGGCTCTAGGAGACAAGCCATGAACGATTTCAAGAAGCCCACGATCACCGAAATGCGCCCGAAGATCACCGTCATCGGGGTCGGCGGCGGTGGCGGCAACGCCATCAACAACATGATCAACGAAGGGCTGCAGGGCGTGGAATTCGTGGTGGCGAATACGGACGCGCAGGCGCTCGCCATGTCGAAGTCGTCGCGCATCATCCAGCTCGGCGCTGCCGTGACCGAGGGCCTCGGCGCCGGCTCGCTGCCGGATGTCGGCCGGGCGGCGGCGGAAGAATCGATCGACGAGATCATGGATCACCTCGGCGGCACGCATATGTGCTTCGTCACCGCCGGCATGGGCGGCGGCACGGGCACGGGGGCGGCACCGGTCATTGCGGCTGCGGCGCGCAAGGCCGGTATCCTCACGGTCGGCGTCGTCACCAAGCCCTTCAGCTTCGAGGGCAAGCGCCGCATGGAGACGGCGGAGCAGGGTATCGAGCGGCTGCGCGAGGCTGCTGACACCGTGATCGTCATCCCCAACCAGAACCTCTTCCGCATCGCTGACGCCAAGACCACCTTTGCCGATGCCTTCGTGATCGCCGACCGGGTGCTTTATTCCGGCGTTGGCTGCATCACCGACCTGATCGTCAAGGAAGGTCTGATCAACCTCGACTTCGCCGACGTAAAGTCGGTCATGAAGGGCATGGGCCGGGCGATGATGGGCACCGGCGAGGCAACCGGCGAGGGCCGGGCGCTGAAGGCTGCCGAAGCGGCGATCGCCAACCCGCTGCTCGACGAAGTGTCGATGCGCGGCGCCAGGGGCGTGCTGATCTCGATCTCCGGCGGCATGGACATGACGCTGTTCGAAGTGGACGAAGCCGCGACCCGCATCCGCGAAGAGGTCTATGACGAGGCCGATATCGTCGTCGGCTCGATCTTCGACCGCACGCTCGACGGCACCTTCCGCGTCTCCGTCGTCGCGACCGGCCTCGATTCCGCGCGTTCGGCCAACAATGCCGCCGGCGCTGCCGCTGGCCAGCCCGCACCGGCCCCGACCCGCACGCTGCAGTAGGGCTCACACGCCCCAAGCGGGCGCTGCTTCAAGACAACAGGACGCCATGCGCTCATCCGGGTGCATGGCGTTTCCTGTATGAGCCCCTCATCCGCCTGCCGGCACCTTCTCCCCGCAGGCGGGGAGAAGGGACGTTGCGGCATGCTCACCGTTTCCTCTGCTCGCTTGCAGCCGCAGGATACCTTGAGGGAGCACAGCCGGCTTCTTGTTTCCGTATGCCAGAGGTGGCGGAAAGGAGACGTGGGAGCTGCGCGCGGTTCCCTCTCCCCGCAGGCGGGGAGAGGGTCAGGGTGAGGGGCGGGGCCAACCGGAAAGGCTTCGTCACGGCTTTATGAAAACCCATGTCGCGCGCCCATGAGAGCCGCAAACGCGCCGCGACGGGTGAAGCCGAGCGGTTCAATTCGAAGCCGCCGCATCCGCCCGAGGCGCCAGCCGGTAGATCAGCATCGTATCGTCGTCGACGACGCGCTCGGCTGTCCGGTCGAGATGCGCGATCAGGCCCTTATTGTATTCGAGGAGCTTGCGCCGCTGCATGTCGCGGGCGTTCTTGGTGATGCCGAACCAGGTGGCGTTCCGGGCGCGCAGCTCCTCCAGCGCCTCGATCGCATCGTTGTCCTCCATCAGCATCGACCATTCGGTTTCGCCGCCGCCGGGCGGGAAGACCCAGCCGCGGCGGCGGCTGTAATAGATCGCCACGGGATCGCCGATCGTCGGCGTTGCGGTGATGACGAGATCGCCGGGCTGGCTGAGTTCGCTCAGCTTCGTGCCGAGCTTTTCACCATGATCGGCATAGGGCGCCTTCATCAGCGAGAGGCCGGGGATGCTGCCGCCGATGACGACGACGGCGGCGATCGCCGCGAGGCGCAGAGCGCGCGTGCGAAATCCCTGTTCGCGGCCGATGCCGACCAGCAGGATCAGGCCGCGCCCGGCAAGTGCCGCCATCGGCACATTGAAGATATGGAAGTTCCAGGGGTTGGTCTTGATCTCGCGCGCGGCAAAGACATAGACGATCGCCGCCCCCAGGAACCAGACATGGAAGAACCAGGGCGCGCCGGCGGGGGAAGCGTCGTCTGGCGCCGCTTCGTTTGCCGCCGGCGGCGCGGTCAGGAGCGCGATGCCGGTGAGGATCACCACCGGCAGGGTGAAAAGCCAGCTGCTGGCGATCCTCCACGTGGCGGGAATGTAGAAGGCTTCGTCGAGGAACCGGGAAAGCCCGTCGCTCCAGAGATAGCCGCTGCCGGCGACATGGTATGGCGGATAGTTGGCGCCGAGATAATGCGCCCACCAGTAATAGCCGAGAATGAGCGCACCGGCGGCGAGTGCGACGGGCAGGATTGCCAAGAGCCGGCCGACGCTGAGCCTGCCGCGCTGGTGCAGAACGACGAAGGTCGCGTAGGTCATCGGCACGACCACGGCGATGCCCGGGAGCTTGGCAAGCACGCCTGTCGTGGTGAGGAGGCCGGCCGCGATGAGAACGGGCAGGCGATCGTTCTGCAGATAGGCGACATAGGTCCAGCCGCCCGTCGTCACCAGCGCCAGCATGGCCGGATCCGGCAGAAACGAGCGGTCGATCATGACAGCGCCCGGCATGATCGCCAGCAGGAAGGCGCCGGCATGGGCGTGGGCCTCGTCCCAGAGCCGCGCAATCAGCCGATGCAGCGCGAAGACGCCAAGGACGCCGAAGGCGATGGCGACGAGCCGGCCCCAGGTGTCGTCCCAGCCGAAGACGGCATAGAGAAGGGCGGTGATGTAGGAGACGACCTGCAGTTCGCGGCCCTGATAGGAGGGGTCGGGACCGGTCCAGCTCACCTCTGGAAAGAAGATGTTCCAGCTGCGCAGGAAGAAATTGTCGGCCATCATCGCCGTGCTCGCCTCGCGCCAGCTGAAGGCATCGACCAACGGCTGCTGAACGTCATGCAGGCGGAACAGGGCGGCGAGCACCAGGATCGCGGCGAGTATCGCGCCATTCATGTGCCTGTGATCGAACCCCGACATATGCCTCCCCAGGCGCGCCGAACGACCCTGACGACGACCGCGAGCGAGATGGGTGCCCTGCGGTAGGCTTCCGCCATGCGCCGTCGCCTGTATCCCTTAGTCTAGGACGAATATAATTAAGTAATCGCTGATTGTCTTGGTGGGAAAAGCTGGAAAACGGCCCCGTTTTCGGGCCTCGATGCGTCGCCAAGACTAATCCCTGGCGTGTGCCGTAGCCCAAAGGGACAGCTTGTCCAGAAACGCGCCCGGTCCTATAAAATTAGTACAAGCAAACTGTTGAGCACGACGCTCGCAGTTGCGCGTTGCTTTCGACCTTGACCACGGATGTACTGGCACGCGTTTTGAGAGCGAAAGAACAGAAGGGCCGGAGCCGCGCGCTCCGGCCTTTTTTTGTTGGGACGGGCCGATCGCCCTCCTGAAGTCCGCCGGCTCGGGTAACAGCGCGACGGCCAGGCCGCCGGCAACAAAACGAAGGTTCAAGATGGTGATCGGTTAAGTTGTCTCTTGTGATCTTCTATCGCAACTTTGCCGTTTGGCAAGGCGCCTGAGGATCGTGACACCAAGTGGAGGCGTGAACGCCGAACGGCCGACGCGCAAGTCTCGCGCGGTCGCTTTCACGAATTGTTCCTCACCCAATTGGGGGAAATGGTTAGAGCGAGACCGCTTTCGTGCTTGGAGCGTTCTCTCATCGTTCGTCGCGTATTAGTCATTGCGCAATTGGGCGCGACCAATTTCCGGGTGGCGGAACGATAGACAGGCCGCGGCTGGGGCAGGCGCGGCCACCCTGTGACGGCCGCCCGCGTCGCGGGCAAGGGGAAAGGTTTACAGGCCCAGCAACCAGAACAGCGCGCCGAACACGAGGATGAAGGCGACGACGGCGCCGATGAATCGCAGCATGCCGGTGTTGGTGTCGCCCGTGCCGACAAGACAGTACCAAAGATTGTCATTGTTCATGTTGCAGCGCTCCGTTTTGCACGTTCCGGTCTTACCAGAACCACCCGGGGATGCTCTTACCAGAACACCCCGGGGATATTCCTACTAGAATACCCCGGGGATGGAAGCGCAAGCCGGGCGCGCGGCAGTCGGGGTGCGCCCCGGCTGGCCATGTTTGCGGGATCCAGGGAGAGTTCCCGCCGGCGGCACGAAACCGCGCGCCCAGGGGCGCGGTCGTCTGCCGCGGTCGCGGCTATGCGGACGGAGCCTCCTTCACCTTCGGCAGTGCGCAGAGGATGGCGACCGAAAGCAGGTGAATTGCGCTAACGACGAGGGCGAGGGCCGGCAGTCCTTTGGTGATGACAGGCGCTGCCGCCATCGTGCCCAATGTGGTCGTCATGAAGATGAAAAAGACGATCAGCGCCGAGCCGCGAGCATCATTGCCGCCGGAAGCGACGATGCCGCGGTAGAAGCCGATGGGGCCACGCAGGCCGAGGCCAATGCCCATGGGCAGGAAGAGAACGGGCACGAGCAACGGATTGGTTCCGCCTGAGAGGCCATAGGCGAGGAGAGCGAACGCGCTTGCGGCGGCCATCGCGCTGCCGGCCATGATGACTTCTTCCGTGCCGAAGCGCTCGGCGATCTTCGCGGTCAGATTGGCGGCGACGATGAAGCCCGCGACGCTGACGATCTGCACGATGATGAAATCGTTGAGCGTGCCGCCCATCGTCTCGACGATCACCATGGGAATGCCGAACACGAAGGTCAAAACGCCACCGAGCGTCATGGCCTGGCTCAGTGCGTAGCGCATGAAGACGGGATCCGTCAGCAGCTGCAGATAGGTTCCTTGGGTGCCGCTTCTTCGTTGTTCGCGCGGAAGGCCGATCGCCAGCATCAGGACGAAGACGATCGCTCCGGCGGCGTCGAGAAGCTCGAACGACGATTGCCAGCCGAAATGCGCAAGAAGTGCCACGCCGGCGATGGGCACAAGCGCCGGAACCAGCGACTCGACGCTTCCGAGAAAGCCGATGGCGCGCACGGCCGTCTTCTCGCTGAACAATTGCCGGATGACGCCCGGCGCAAACACGGGCGCAGCGCTGGCGGCGATACCCTGCAGGAAGCGCAGGCCGATGAGGACGGCGATATCAGGCGCAAAGGCGCCGGCAAGGGAGGTGGCGGCAAAGGCGGCAAGGGCTGCGACCATCAGCGTCTTGCGATCGAAGTGATCGGCGAGGTGGCCGAAGAGCAGGAGGCCGAGTGCACTGCCGCCGACATAGGCGGCAAGCACCATCTGCGCGGTCGCTTCGCTGGCGGAAAACACGCCCGGCAGGATCAGGTCGGTGCCGGCAAGGGAAAGCGCGGTGCAGTATGAGCAGGATGAAGGTGAAGGAAGCGCTGGATGATCCTGTCATAGCAGGATCACCAGGCTGCGGGAGAGCGCATGTCGCATCGTCAACGTCTCGATATCAGTTGGAAGGATCGGCCTGATCTCCCGCCCCTAGAGCGAGAAGGTCGGCCAAGCCGTTCCCGCTGCTATCCAGAGACGCACATAGGGAGTGGGGCCGCCGGGGCGGTCAGACGTTTGGCAGCAATGATGAGCCGATACGATCGCATGCGATGAGGATTGCAGAAGACGGAGATCGCTGCAAGACGGAATGAAACCTATGCGGGAGGGGCTGAACGACTTCTGCGAGCATCGCCCGAGCCGGTCCGGTGGTCAGGACCCGCTGGGAGCGGGAGGGGGCGACCGGTCTATTTGCAAAGACCGCTCAGAGGGCGGCAAGTTCCTCGGCCGTCGCAACGATGTGCGTGTTGCCGATGGAATGATCGGCATATTTGAACGCCAGAATGCTCATGACTGACGCGACGAGGGCTACCAGGATGATACGCATTGGGGCGCTCCGAGCTCTTGCTGCCTGACCATGATCTTTCGTTGGGCCAGGCGTTGACCGAACCGGAACCGATGCCCCGATTGAAAGGCCACCGGCCTTTGTGCATTTGTTTTAGCAACGGAACCGGGTGGATGTTGTTCCCGCGGGGACAGGGGGCAAGGGACCGCGACGGCGGCCACGCCTTGCCGCCGGATGCGCCTGTGATCTGCCGTGATGGAGCGAGGAGGACTGGTCGCGCCTCACCCCAAGGGGCGCGTGAGAACTCAGGGCGGCCAGGCAACGCCAGCCTGGAAGCGTGGTTACGGTGTCTGGTAGCGCAACAGCAGAGTGCCGAGCCGCGGGTACCTGCGCAGCACCAACTCGATTGCGCCGCCGCCATAGTCGCGCCCCTCGAAGATGTCGACTTTCTCGCAGGTGCCGCAATATGTTCGGCGTTCGCCATAGCCAAGCGAGCATTCACGCTCGGGGCAGGTGATCTCAATTTCGTTTTGCCGCCTGCTCAACTTGAAGGTCATCTTGCTGGCGGGGGACGGCGTGAACTCGCACGGTTCCCCGACGACACAGGCGACCTCGCCTGCCACGGGCTCCTCACCGTCCAGCATCAGCGCATAGTGCATCGCGTAGGTGGGCGGTTCGGCGTGGACGGTGGCCACGGGCAGAAGCGAAAGGACAAGGGCAGACAGGGCTAGAGCAGACGGGGCGAGGCGCATGGATCGCATCAGGCAACATCCTCGGTGGCAGCGGCAACATGGCAGCGTCGGCAGGGTGCTGCAGCGCCTAAGCCTCGTCTGTGCGTTTGAGGTAATGCAACAATGATGTCAAAACTGTAGCGGGTGTTGGCCGTCGGTCGCGCTTTTTAATTGCGCGGTCTTGCTTGGCCTGATCGGGCCTACTTGGTTGGCCCTACTTGGTTGGCTTGACGAGCGAGATGAACCGCGGCTTTGCGGGGGCGTCCAGCCAGTCGATCCATTTGTCGCGTTCCATCGGCAGCAAGCCGGATGACCTGGCCGGTGCCGTAGGTTCCATCGGGATCGTCGACCGTGAAAATGCATGCCGGTCAAGCTGTCGAAGGCTTTGTCGTTGATAGGGTTCAGGCGTTGCCCGATGGCAAGGCCATGCTGACACCAGCCGCGACGAACGCAGGAAGTCTGTCGCCGCGTCGCGCCGGATTGACCGTTACCCTTCCGCGTCTGCTGCTTCCGGTGCCACCGGCTTCTTCGCCAGCGCCAGGTTTGCCGCCGCAGCCTCCGCTTCCGCCGCACCGGCCGCGCCGGAGCGTACGGTGACGGCGTTGGAGGCGAGGTCGAGGCCGGCTTCGCGCAGCGCCGGAAGCAGGCGCTTCATCGCCTCGCGCTGGAGGATGCTGGGGTTGCCGGGGCGGGCGGTGAACTTAAGGCGGACGACGAGGGAGTTTTCGGTGACGTCCTGGATGCCCTGCATCTTCAAGGGCACCAGGAATTCGCTGCCGATCTCCGGGTCCTCCAGCATGGCGAGGCCAACCTTCTTGATGGCCTTGCGGATCTTTTCAGGATCGGCGTCGCGCTCGAATTTCAGCTCGAACTTCACCGTGCTCCAGTCGCGGCTGAAATTGGTCACCGCCTGAAGCTGGCCGTAAGGGACGGTGTGGATCTGGCCGTTCTGGTGACGCAGCCTCAGCGAGCGCAGCGAGATGCGCTCGACCGTGCCCTTGAGCTTGCCGGTATCGACATATTCGCCGACGCGGAAGGCGTCGTCGGCGATGAAGAAGATGCCGGAGACGACATCCTTCACCAGCGTCTGCGAGCCGAAGGAAAGCGCCAGACCCAGCACGCCGAAGCCCGCCAGCAGCGGCGCGATGTTGATGCCGAGTGCTGAGAGGACGACGAGGCTGGTGACAGCGAAGATGGCGCCGAAGATGAGGTTGCGGACGAGCGGCAGGATGGTCGACAGCCGGCTTGTCTGATGAACCATCGTCTCGTCCTCGCTGTCGCCGGGCATGGCGACGCGGGCAGACGGCGAGAAGGCTTCGAAGCTCCGCCAGAGGAAGCTGCAGATCACCCAGGCGGCCACGACCGCAAGGCTGATGCGCTCGAGAACGACGATCCAGCCGACGGCGGCGGCGGTGTCGTCCTGGACCATGATCGGGCGCCAGAGCTCGATGATGATGTGCAGGCCGATCAGCCAGGTGGCGCCGGCAAGCGCCGTCTGGATGCTGCCTGATATCGCCGCATGCAGGGCGTGCGAGGCCGGCGTGCGCCGACGCGCGGCGGCCGCACCGGCCAGCGAATGGATGCCGAAGGCAAGGATCGGCAGCGCAAGCAGGATGATCTGCGTGGTGCCGCCGGCAAAGCTCCAGGCCGCGCTATTAGGGCTGCCGGCAACGATGACGCTCATCAGCCAGAGCACGATGGCGCTCAGCGCATAAAACTCCGGCACGCCGAAGGCGATGGCGCGACGCACGGGGCCGGGGTTCTCGCCGGCAAAGAGCGCGCGGATATCACCCGCGCCACCGATGAACCAGTGGAGCTTCACCACCGTGAGGATGCTGACGCCGATCAGCAGCCAGCCATCGGTGGCGGAAAGGTCCAGCCCGCGCTGATGGGCGAAACGCATGCTGGCGCCGACGACGGCGCTGGCCGCGCCATAGGTGGCAAGCATGTTGGCGTGGAAGCGCGGATGGGCGATATCGAGCAGGCGGATTTCGGGTCGCGTCGGCGCGAAGAGGAAGCGGGCGCCGACGGCATAGACGGCGGCGACGACGGCGATGGTGATCAGGGCATGGGCAAGCTCGGCCGAGCCCGTACCGCGCGTCAGGAGCAGCTGGGCGATCGTGTGGCCGACGGCGGCGAAGATCACCAGATAGGCGATGTCGAAGCCGAGCCGGATCACCGAGGCGCGCACGCGGTGCAAGAGGTCGACCACCTCGAAGGAAGCGCCAAACAGCCGATGGATAAGGGAGCGGCTGGCGAAGGCGGCGGCCAGCCCGGCGGCAATGGCCAGCACGGAAATGGCGGCAACCGAGACGACCGACCAGCCTTCGGCGCGGATGCCTGCCGCAACGTCAGCCATCACGCCGGCGATGCCGGAGATGCCCGCAAAGCCCATCTGCAAGCCATTGAGAAAACGGGCGGAAAGGGTGTCAAAGGAATCCTCGGGGTCAGCGAGTGGAGCGGCTTGCTGTGGCGTACCCGCCGGCGTCGCGGCGACGGCCGGTGTGGCGGCGTGGGTGTTGTCAGGTGTCGCCGCGCTGGCCGGCGCTGCGGCCTGATTTGCCGCGTCGCGCCACTCGACCGTGACCGGACCGCCTGCTTTCGCCGCGGCGCGCAAGGTTTCCTCGATCTCGGCAGGGCTTTGGCCGGGCGTGAGAATGACGGTGATCGGCGCTGGTGCCGTCTGGGCAAGGGCGGGCAGGGCGAGCGCGAGAAGCAGCGCCAGGCTCGCCAGCAGGTGGCGGCAGAAAAAGCAGTTATATGCCATGAATTTCACTCATCGAGCCCCGTCGCGCGCCATGCGCTCATCCGCATCACATTACACAACGTCCTAAAATTCCAATCCTATTTTGAATGGAAGGGGCGTCAGCAGCACGCACGCTCTGCCAGATCGCTTCGGGTTGGAAGCGAGCTCGGCCGGAATGCCCGATGGGTAAAGCCGACCAAGAGGTGGTCGCCTGGCCGAGCCGCGCAATTCCCCACAAGCATATGTGCATGAGCACTTTAACGGACCCGGCTGCTCCAGCCTTCCGCGCACCCCATCAACCAAGCAACTTCCTTGCCCAGTCCGAAACATCATCGCCGCTGCTGACGTCCGGTTGCACGATTCCGTCGATCATGAAGGTCGGGGAGACGTGGATGCCGTTCTGTCGCGCAAATTTGCAATGCCACTTGATTTCCCGGTCGAGATCCGGGATCGCGAATGCGGCCTTGAGCTTGACGCCGCTATAGCCTTCCAAGCGCTCGATGATCTGGTTGGGTGTAGCGTCCAGATTGGGGCCGCCGGCATGATGGACGAATTCGAACTCTTCCCGATGCGCAGCGACTGCAGCGATGACTTTCTTCGCGGTATTCTTGCCGCCCTCAAGTGTCGAGGCCGCGATGATGCAGCGAACGATGACACCGGAATACATATGCCAGGGCTGCGACTGCAGGCGGATCTTAATAGTGACGTTGTCTTCGCCGGCCTGGTCGAGCAGGGCGTCGAGCTTGCTAAATGCCTTGGTGGAGTAAGGATCGGTCGGCTCCAGAAAGACCTCGAAGAGATGTGGACCGGTGCCCCAGGTGAGTGGATCGGCGTGCCAAGCTGAGTTGGTCATGGGACTTCCTCTCTTTTCAGGGTCGACGGGTTGGGATCGTTGAATTTTCAGAGTTTTCCAGTTTCGATTGTCGCTGAACCGTCCATGGGCAGAGCATGCATCAGGCTTGTGTGCCACGCTAGGTGATATCATTGGGGCGGGGCATCCCTGACAGCCGCTGCCCCTCTCCTCGGGTTTAACCCGAGGACTAGCCCTCTCCCCACAGGCGGGGAGAGGGGACGGCGCCGCGTGTGCTGCACTCTCGTCTTCTTGCCTTGGCCGCGAATACAGCCACACGCGGACGTCCTGGTTCCCGAGGTATACCGTGGCACGACGCCTCGCGGTGCGCCGAAGTAGAGCGCGGAGAGAGCCACGTGTCCCTTCTCCCCGTGATTACGGGGAGAAGGTGCCGGCAGGCGGATGAGGGGCGTTTCACTCACCGCGCGGATGAGGGGCCAGTCACTTACTTCGTCGTGTAGCCGCCATTGACCAGGATCGTCTGGCCGGTCATCCACCAGCCGTCGGAGACGAGGAAGCGGATATAGGGGACGATGTCCTCGATGTCGGTAAGGCCGGTCTTGGAGAAGCCCGAGAGGGCCGACGCGGTCTTGTGGTAGGCGACGGCGTCGGCGCCTTCGGCCGGGTAGAAGAAGGGCGTATCCATCGGGCCGGGGCCAATGGCGGTAACCGAGATGCCGCGTGCGCCGAACTCCTTGGCGGCTGCGCGGGTGAAATGCTCGACCGGGGCCTTGGTGCCGGCGTAGGCGGCGTAGAAGGGCGTGAAGGCGCCAAGCAGCGAGGTGACGAGCGTGCAGACCTTGCCGTTGTCGTTCACATGTTTGCCCGCTTCGCGCAGGAAGAAGAAGGCGGACTTGGCGTTGACCGCGCTCATCTCGTCATATTCGGCCTCGGTGATCTCGACGAAGGGCTTCTTCAGCACCTTGCCGACGGTGTTGACGGCGATATCGATGCCGCCGAGCGCCGCCTTGGCATCGGCGAAGAGCTTTTCGACATTGGCCGCGCTGGTGAGATCGCCGGCATAGGCGTGGGCTGCAGCACCGGCTGCCTTGATTGCCGCCACGGTTTCTTCGGCTGCCGCCCTGGTGGCGGCGCTATTGTAGTGGATCGCGACGCCGCGGGCGCCATGTTCGGCGAGATCGCGCGCCAACAGGCCGCCGAGGTTCTTTGCGCCGCCGGCGATGAGAACGGATTTACCATTGATGCTGTGGTCTGCCATGGGTTTCTCCTGTTATCGGCCGCTTGCTGCGGCCGGTTTGCGGCGAGCGGGAACGCCGGCGCGAAAGGTGCGCAGGTTCCCGGGCTGCTCTGGCGCTGACGGCCTGTCCCGAACACGTTGTCTGTCCTGAACGCCGCACGCCGCGTTTCAAATAGCGCGGGCCTTGCCGCCGCCAACGCGAGAGGTCAGCGGTGCGACAGGCATCGCAGGGTTGAGAATACCGTCCGCGCCGCTGGTATAAAGCGCCAGTTCGTGACATGACTTGTCAGAATTGACGAACAATTGGCGTGGCCCGGCATGGACAGGATCGAGCTTTTCCGCATCTTCACGCGCGTCGTCGAAAGCGCGAGTTTTACCCGCGCGGCCGACACATTGGGGCTGCCGCGCTCTTCCGTTTCGGCCGCGGTGCAGACGCTCGAAACCCGGCTCGGCACACGGCTGCTGCACCGCACGACCCGTAAGGTGGCGCCGACGCAGGATGGGGCCGCCTTCTACGAGCGCTGCCTGCGGCTGATTGAGGACATGGACGAGGCGGAGAACCTGTTCCGCCGCAGCGCTTCCGGCCCGACCGGGCGGCTGCGCGTCGACCTGCCGAGCCGCATCGGCCGGCTGATCGTGGCGCCGGCGCTGCCGGAGTTCCTGACGCGCTACCCCGGCATCGACATCGATCTCGGCATGACCGACCGGGCGGTGCACCTGATAGAGGAAAGCGTCGACTGTGCGCTGCGGGTCGGGCCGCTCAGCGATTCCGGCCTGATCGCCCGGCCGTTCGGCACGCTTCGCCTGATCAATGTCGCAAGCCCCGACTATCTCGAGCGGTATGGCACGCCGCGAACGCCCGCCGATCTCGCCAGCCATTTCGCCGTCAACTATGCCTCGCCCTCAAGCGGCCGGGTGGAGGACTGGGAGTGGATCGAAGGCGGCGAGGCGCGCACGGTTGCCGTTCCCGGCCGCATCAGCGTCAACAGCGCCGAAGGCAGCATCGCCTGCTGCCTCGCCGGCCTCGGCCTTATCCAGATCCCGGCCTTCGACGTGATCGACCATCTGAAAGAGGGGCGCCTGGTGGAGGTCATGCCAGACCATTCAGCCGCACCCATGCCGATGGCGTTGCTCTACCCGCACCGCCAGCACCTATCGCGCCGATTGCAGGTGTTTGCCAATTGGCTGGAAGGGCTGATGCGGGAGGTGATTGCGGCGTGAGGGAGCGGATATGGATGCGGCCGTCAAGCGTGCCGCATCCTGTGGCTCAACTTCGCCTGCGCATTCTAGACCGCGATGCGTTCAGGTGAACGCATAAGGATGTTCTAGCTGATCGTCTGGTTGCAGCGCCGGCCGTTCCACGGCAGGAACTCCGATCCGCCGGCGTTCCATTTGCCTTCGAACTCGGAGAAGTCCGGCGTGAAGGTCACGACCAGCTGGCCGTAGCCGTATTTGTCGCGCCACATGAAGGTACGGGTCCGATCGCTGCCGTCGCCGTCGTCACCGGTCTCGGCAAGCTCGCCGTGAACGGGCTGGCCCTGATCGGAGAACATATATTCCCCAATGATCGTGCCGCTCGCATCGGTCTCGAAGTGCGTTTGCGCGTCCGACAGGACGCCGGCGGACGAGAGCTGGCCGCAATAGGCTCCCGAGGGGGCTCTCTCGCCGGCCATCGCGGCAAATGCGACCGAGGCCGCGAGCAGGCTTGCAGCCGTCCATGAAATGCTTGCTATCAACGCGGCACCTTTGGCGTGTCGGGCATGTTGCCGTTACCTCGCGCCGCGATCGTGGCGCGAACGAGTCGTGACGGCTGCTGCCATGGGCGATCATTCGGGACGCAAAATCAAGATGCTCTAACGCCCGTTGCCGGCACGCTCCTCACCGTCGCCGACCGGGTGGCCTTCTCGGCGACGGGTTAACGGGCGAGCACGCAAGCGCCAAAGAGGCAGAGGTTCACGTTGAAGAGTTCCTAGCGATGCGCGCTCGCGGCAATTGGCGGGGTTCGGCTTTGCGCTGAGTTCATCCTCATCGTCCAGGCTCTTTGCCTGAGCCCTAGTTTTCCTGAACCGAAACGCCGTCCCGGCCGATCTTGATCTCGACGCCCGGCTTCGTCTCTTCCTGATAGACGTAGAGGCCAAGGCCGACGACGGCGACGGCGAGCAAGGCGATGACGAGATAGAGGCCGTTTCGGTTCATGCCGAGCGCCTTTATGCGGTTTCGACAGGGAAGTAGGCGCTTCTGCACGAAAGACAACAGGATAGCGGCGGAACTCACGCAGGGACGCCAGTCCAGCCGATCTTTGCGGCTGCGTCGAATTGCATGGCGTGGCACGTCACTGGTGTTGACGAACTATTGGCCTCAAGCTTTGCAACCGCCGGCGGACATCGGCAGGCGCGAAATCGAAACCGGTTACCGTGGCGCTGCTCCAATTTGTGCCGATCACCAAATTGTCCTTCTCAAGGCCCGGTAGCCAGCGATCGACAAAGACGTCCAGTGACAGTTGATGAGGCGTGAAGCTGCGATAGGTGGGTATCCGGTCGATTATCAGCCGGGCTCTGGAGAGCGACGACCAGAACGGCATCGCGGTTTCATTCGACTGGTTCGTCGAGGTCGGGAAACCTGTTGCGTCACGAATCGTCCAGACGAAGCCGGCCTCCAGGACTTCTTCGAAGAAAGCATGTGTGTGGAGGGGCGCGACGCTCATCGCGCGACGTAAGCAGTGATATCAGGTGTTTGCAACCCTGTGAGGGTCACGGATCAGAGCGGGATGTCTCTCCTCATCCCGCTCCGACGCGTTGCCGCAACGTCATGTGACGCCGCGGCAAGGCCGTCCGATGGCGTCCGGTCGTCTCAGCGTCCGGGATGGCGAGCGCCCGTCCAGCGGCCGGGCGCCGGGTTGCTTTAGAGAAAATGCAAGTTCCCGAATCGGCAGGGGTGACGTAACCTGCGGCCATTCGGTCGAGGTGTGGTCCGGTGCAACTGAGACTGGCGACGCCGCCGCGGACGCTGCAAGGGGGAATTGCGCGTGGGGCAGATAGGAGCCAATATTTGGGTGGCGATGCTTGTCGCCGCCGCTATGCAGGGGCAGCAGGCGCTGGCCCAGGATGCGGACGACCTCGCAAAGAAGCTCTCGAACCCGGTCGCCGACCTGATCAGCGTACCGTTCCAGAGCAATTTCGATTTTCGCGCCGGCGCCGAGGAGGATGGCTTCTCCTATACGCTCAACGTCCAGCCGGTCATTCCCATCACGCTGAACGCGGACTGGAACCTGATCTCGCGCACGATCCTGCCGATCGCCTATCGCGACTACCTGCCGCCGCCCGACGGCGATACGTTCGGGCTCGGCGACATCACCCAGAGCCTCTTCCTGTCGCCGGCCAATCCCGGCCCTTCGGGCATCGTTTGGGGTGTCGGTCCGGCCTTTTTGATCCCGACCGCCACCGACGATTTCCTCGGCACCGGCAAGTTCGGCATCGGCCCGACGGCGGTCGTGCTGAAGCAGGAGGGACCGTGGACCGTCGGCGCGCTAGGAAACCACATCTGGAGCGTTGCCGGCGAGGGTGACCGGGCGGATGTGAGCCAGACCTTCCTGCAACCCTTTCTGTCCTACGGCCTCGGCCATGGTGCGACCCTGACACTCAACACGGAGTCGACCTACGACTGGGAGGCCGATCAATGGACCGTGCCGATCAACCTCAGCGTTTCGCAGGTCTTCAAGGTGGGCGACCAGATGCTTCAGGCCCAGATCGGTGGGAAATATTATGCCGAGGCGCCGCAGGGCGCGCCGAGCTGGGGCGTGCGCGCGACGCTGACCTTCCTGTTTCCGAAGTAAGTCGTTCGCGCCGACGCTATGTTTCAGCGGCGCCGCGGCTTCCGCCGCCGCGCCGCTCTCCGGCGTCTTCCGCCCTCACACCGAGCGCGTCAGGCCGCCGTCCACCTTCAGGTTCTGGCCGGTGATGTAGCCCGCACCTTCAGAGGCGAGGAAGGCGACGGTTGCGGCAATTTCGGCGCTGGTGCCGTAGCGCTTCATTGGCACGGCGTCGCGGCGCTCTTCGGTCGCCGGCAGGCTGTCGATCCAGCCGGGCAGCACGTTATTCATGCGCACATTGTCGCCCGCATAGGTGTCGGCGAAGATCTTGGTGTAGGAGGCAAGGCCGGCGCGGAAGACGGCGGAGGTCGGGAACATCGGCGAGGGCTCGAACGCCCAGGCGGTGGAGATGTTGACGATCGAGCCGGACTTCTGCTTCTGCATGATGGGTGCGACGAGGCGGACCGGGCGGATGACGTTCATCAGGTAGACGTCGAGGCCGGTGTGCCACTGTTCGTCGGTGATCTCGAGGATCTGGGCGCGCGGGCCGTGGCCGGCGCTGTTGACCAGCACGTCGATCCGGCCCCACTTCTCCACGGTCAGGTCGACCAGGCGCTTCAGGTCGTCATTCGACTGGTTGGAGCCGGTAACGCCGATGCCGCCGAGTTCAGCGGCCAACGCCTCGCCCTTGCCGGAGGAGGAAAGGATCGCGACCTTGAAGCCATCAGCGGCAAGACGCTTCGCGCTTTCGGCGCCCATGCCGCTGCCGCCGGCGGTGATAACGGCTACTTTTTCTACTGCCATGGTTCTATCCTCTCGTGTCGCATCCGGCGCAGTGCCAATTGTGCTGGTATTGCGATTGAAATACCATCTCTCGGATGCAACGACGAGGCAGTATCGCTTTCCTATGCCAGTAGAAAAACTATTCGATGAGTGACGCACCGGGAAGGCTCCCTTCGCTGAATGGGCTGAAAGTGTTCGAGGTGGCGGCGCGCCATCTGAACTTTCGGCTGGCGGCCGAGGAGCTTGGCGTCACGCAAGGGGCGGTCGCCCAGCAGATCCGCGGGCTGGAAGCCGAGCTCGGGGTGAAACTCTTCGAGCGGCTGCCGCGCATGCTGGCGCTGACCGGCGAGGGGCGGGCCTATATCGCCGATGTCAGGCGCGCCCTCGACATCATCGCCCGGGCGACGGATGAGCTGAAGCCGCAGCCGGTGCGGCTGACGATCAGCACCACGCCATCCTTCGCCTCGAAATGGCTGATCCCGCGGCTGCCGGATTTCACCGCGCGCCATCCGGACCTCGACCTGCATATTCTCGCGACCGATCGCATGTCGAATTTCCAGGCCGATGGCGTGGACCTGGCGGTGCGCTACGGGCGGCCGCCCTTCGGGCCGGGGCTGGCTGTCGAGCTGCTGTTCGAGCAGGAGATCGTCGCCGTGTGCAGCCCGATGCTGATGGCCGGCCGACGCGTGCCTGAGACTGCGGACGCGCTTGCCGGCTATACGCTGCTGCACGACGCGCATAATTTCTGGCCGGAGTTCATCGAACGGCATTTCGGCGGGAGCCGGCAGGCCTCGTTCAAGGGCATCAGCTTCAATCAGACCTCGCACGCGATCGAGGCGGCGATCGCCGGCCAGGGCATCGTGCTCGCCAACGGCGATTTCGTGGCGCAGGATATAACCGAAGGTCGGCTGATCCGCATCTTCGCGGGGTCAATGTCGGGGCCTTCGGATTTCTACCTCGTCTGGCCGCGCTATCGCAAATCGCCGGCGCTGCAGACGGTGATCGCGTGGATCAGCGAGGAAGCCGGCAAGGCACGCGAGCGCGCCCTGGCGTGATCTGCCGCTTCGCCACGCGTAAAGTCAGGGGCGCAGGGCGGTATCGAGCCGGTAGAGCAGGGCGTGAAACGCGCCCTTGCTGGGCTTGCGCCCCGGCATCTTCGCGACAATGCGCCGGATCTCTTCCGATGCGGCGGTAATCGCCCAGCGCAGTTCGGTTTCGCTGGTACCGGCTTCGTCGTCCGCTCCGAGCGCCAGCGCCTGGACGGCATAGGCGGCGGGTCCGAGGATATGATTGATCTGATGCGGCGTTTCGATCGGGTGGGTGTAGGGCGCACCGGCAGCGGCAATGGCTGCGCGGGCGGCAGCCTTGGCGGCGGGATCGTCGACCGCGCGCGCCGCTGCTTGAGCGCCCCACGCGGCCTTGCGCAGATGCGCGGTGCGCGGGCCCCCTTGCGCAAAGGCGCGGGCCGCCGCGATCGCCTCGCGCGGGCGGTCGTCGCCCGGCACGGCCGCCTCGAAGACCGGGAGCGCCCGCTCGGCTGTGAGCACCGCCCATCCGGTAATGTGGCGTAGGTCGTCTTCGGTGAGGAGCGGTGGCAGTGCGTCGTTGGTCATTGGAGGCGACATCGGTGTTTTGAGCGAGCCTGCGGCGGCAGATCCAGCGGAAAGCCGGCGGCTTTGTTGACGGGCTTCAGGGATCCGAAACGGAGAGGACTAGCGCTCCCAGCCGGGCGTGAAGGGGAAGCGTTCGGCCCACAGGGTCGCCAGCCGGGGATCGGCGTCGACGCGGCGGACGGTTTCCGCGAGCCCCGGTGCAACCTCGTAGAAGCGCCGCCGACCGGGAGACCAGCGCGACGCCGTTGCCACATAGAGGTCGAGCACCGACACGTCGTCGCCGAGAAGGTATCTGCCCGGGCGCAGCTCCGCACCCATCCGCGCCCGGCAGTGGGCGATGCGCTCGAACAGGCGCGCCTTGACGGCGGCGTGGTCCTCTTCCCGTTCGACGATGCGGGATGGGTCGTCGGCAATCCAGTAGAGGGCGTAGATGGCCGCCGATACGAAGGTCATCCATCGCAGGAAGGCCGGTCGTGCCGGGTCTGTCGGCGCCGGTGCGAGCCGCCCGTCGGGGTGGGCATCGGCCAGCCAGATCAGGATCGCGGCGCTTTCGGTCATCAATTCGCCCGTCGGCAGCGCCAGGGCCGGAACCTGGAGTAGCGGATTGATGCGGGCGAGCCTGTTTGCTTCCTGCTTGCCCTCCCAGGGCGCGTGTTCCTCGACGCGATAGGGCAGGTTGAGAAGGGTCAGCGTTGCCTCGATCGGAACGGATCCCGAGGCTGACGCGCCATAGACGATAAACGGTTCGGCCAACGATCTTTCTCCTTCGCATGACGCAGCAGGGCTTCGGGCTCAAGCCTGCCCAGGTCCGTTCGAGACTCACCTGCACGTTCCCTCAAACGCGATGCGATTCAAGGGAAAACATGCAGTAATACCAAAGCGGTGCGGCGGCATTCGCGCCGCTGACACGTCGCGCGGGCGAAGCTCTCCATCGCATCGCTGTCGCATAGATCCCGGCTTTCGCGATACAATCAAGGCCTTGAGGTGCAAAGGCATGATCGCTTGCAAACCCCGGTTGCGAAAGGGCGCGCGCCGGGTCCTGTCCACGGGCTGCCAGCCTGGTCGCCTGTCGAGGCCGCGCCGGGCGAGGCGAGCGCTCGTGCGGCCGCGCCGCAGAAGCAAGACACGAGGACCAATTCGATGCCACCAGTGACCGCATCTGCCACCCTCGATCCCGATCTTTTGCTCAGGCAATCGCAGGCGCGTCTTTTGCGCGCGGAATGGTCGAGGGAGCGATTACTGGCCTTTCAGCGCAGCGAGTTGCAGTCCGCCTTGCGGCACGCTGTCGGGGCATCGACCTATTACCGCGAGAGCATTGGCGAGCTGGTGGCTAGCGGTGCGCCGTTTCATGCCTTTCCGGTGCTGACGAAGCGGGCGCTGATGGAGAATTTCGACCGGGTCGTCACCGATCCGAGGCTGAGTCGCGGCCTGATCGAGCAGCACCTGGATGGAGACGATCCCGGGTCGCTTCTTCTCGGACAATACCGTGTGGTGGCAACCGGCGGCACGACGGGCGAGCGGGGTATCGCAGCCTTCGACGATGCCGCCTGGCTTGCGGCAATCGCCAACATGGTGCGCTTCCAGGCGATCGTCGGCATTGACGACACCACGCGCAGCGTTGCCATCTTTGCCTCGTCGCCGGTGCATATTTCCTACCATATCGGCGTGGAGCTTCGCGCGATCCGGCCGGCTGCGCCACGCTTCAACGTGCTCATGCCGATCGAGGAGATCGTCGAGGGCCTCAACCTGCACCAGCCGGAGGTGATTTCGGCCTATCCTTCCTTCGTGCGGGTGCTGGCGACGGAGCAGCAGGCCGGTCGCCTGCGGATCAGGCCCCGGCTGTTTCGCACCAGCGCCGAAACGCTGACGCCGGAGGTGCGCGACCTCGCCGCCGAGACGTGGCAGGCGGCTATCGCCAACAGCTATGTGTGCACCGAGGCGGGGCCCATGGGCCACGAGTGCATCTTTGGCGATGGGCTGCATCTGGCCGAGGATTCCTTCGTCTTCGAGGTGGTGGACGAGAATGATCGCCCGGTGCCGGATGGGACCGAGGGCGCAAAGCTTCTGGTGACGACGCTCACCAATCGCGTGCTGCCGCTGGTGCGCTACGAAATCTCCGACATCGTTGCGATGGCGACGGAACCCTGTCCGTGCGGCCTGCCGTTCTGGCGGATCGCATCGATCGCCGGACGCAGGGAAGAGACACTGCATCTGCCCGGGCGAGGCGGCGGCGTCGTGCGCGTGCACGCGCACCGGCTGCGCTCGCCCCTGACCGGCACCGCCGGGGTGCGACAATTCCAGTTCGTGCAATTGCCCGATGGGCTGGAGATCACCATCGCCGTGTTTGGAGGCGTGGATGCTGCCGCCGTCAGCGCTAAGGTCGATGAGGCCGCCAAGGCGGCGCTCGATGCGGTGGGCGCCGAGGCGGGCGGCGTGCGGGTGAGGGTGGTGGATGCCATCGAGCGCTCGGGGTCCGGCGCCAAGCAGAAACTGGTTGTCGCCTCGCCAGCCATCGAGTAGCCAGGACCGGTGACGGGAGCGTGAGAGGCGGCTACGGTCGGCCTTCTCGAAGACTTGCAGAATGGACATTTGCACCGCGGGACGCATCCTGAGGCGTTTCGCCCATGGCTGCGGCCGGAGACCCTTCGATGGTGGGGCAAGGTCGATGAATTCTGGGCGAGTGGAAAGCCGATCGTCTGAGATCCTTCGCGAGGCGGCGCCGTTGTTCTTCCACCCAGCGACCGCAATTGCGTATAGTGTTGATTGGCAGGCAGCCGGCCGATAAGGACGCTGCGTGCCATACTGCCAGACGGAGTTCCAGAGATTGAGCGTTGCCTTCACCAAGGAAGAAAGTGCAGAGACCGCGGCCGAAACATTGCTGCCGGATCGCCCGATCTCGCCGCATCCGAACCTCGTGACCGAGGCGGGCTTGAAGGCGCTGGAGGCGCAGGTGCAGGAGGCGCGTGCGGCCTATGAGGCGGCGGCCACAGTCGACGACGTGAACGAAAAGCGCCGTCAGCAGGCCGGCCCCTTGCGCGACCTGCGCTATCTCGCCGAGCGGTTGCGCACGGCGCAACTGATGCCGGAGCCAGCGTCCAACGATATCGTCGCCTTCGGCAGCACGGTCACTTTCAGCCGCAACGACGGGCGGGTGCAGACCTACCGGATCGTCGGCGAGGACGAGGCCGATCCGAAGGCCGGGTCGATCTCCTATGTCTCGCCGGTGGCGCGGATGCTCCTGGGCAAGGCGGTCGGCGACGTCATGAGCGTCGGCGACCAGGAGCTGGAAATCACCGCGATCGCGTGAGCGCGCTCTTGCAACCATCGGGCGGAACCTCAGCCCCGCGGCAATCCCTCAGGATACCCACGCTTTGGTATAGCTATCTTCGCCGTGATTATTATCGTATGCGATTAAATCGCATTGTATTGACATTGTGACACGCTTCAGTATTTATATCGCATCCGATTTAATGTGAGGCGGCAAGCCCATGGATGCCGGTGCGCCTCAGAGCGCTCGGGCATTCCCTGGAAAAGCCCCGTCCACAGCGATCAGTCCGTCGACTGGAGGAAGCTGATGCAGTTTGAGCCCCAACGCGTACAGGCCTATAGCGAGTTTTCGCTGGTGCTGGACCCAAAGGCCTATGAGCCATTGCCCGACGACTGGCTGGTGGGGATCACCGATGTCGTCGATTCGACCGGGGCGATCAGGTCCGGGCGCTACGAGGACGTCAACTACACGGGCGCCTCGGCCATCGCCGCGATCGGCAATGCCTGGGGCAATTTCGATTTCCCCTTCGTCTTTCGGGGCGATGGCGCCGCCTTTGCGCTTCCGCCGGAAGGGGAAATGACGGCGACCGCGGCGCTCAGGCAGATTGCAGCCTTCGTGAAGGATCGATTTCGCTTCAACCTTCGCGTCGGCCTGCTGAGCGTCAGAGAAATTCGCGCCAACGGGCAGGACGTGACGATCGCACGCTACGCCGCTTCGAAAGATGCCACTTACGCAATGTTTGCCGGCGGCGGGCTCAAATGGGCGGAGCAGCAGCTGAAGAGGGGACGCTACCAGCTTGAGCCGGACAAGGATGGCACCAAACCTGATCTGACGGGGCTTGCCTGCGAGTGGCGACCGTTTCCGAGCCGGCGCGGGCAGATTCTGTCGCTGCTGGTCGAGCCGACGGACGATGTGGCGCCGGCGCGTTTCGCGGCGCTCGCCAGAGACGTGATTGCCGTCTTCGACGAGGCGGCGCGGCAGTCGCATCCGTTGCCCGCGGAAATGGGCGTGCCGAAGGATGAGCGGGTCTATATCGCGCCAGAGCGCTGGCTGGGCGTTGCCGCCAATTCGGACTTTCGCAAATACGACGATGGTCTTCGCCTGACGGTGGACGCCGCAGTCGGGCAGATCGATCGGGTCGAAGCGATCCTCCTTGCGGCAAGGGCAAGGGGTGAGGTCAAATTCGGGCTGCACCGGCAATCACATGCGCTGATGACCTGCCTGGTACCGTCAGCCCGGCCGGATGCGCATCTGCATTTTCTCGACGGCATGGATGGCGGCTACGCGCGGGCGGCCGAAATGATGGAGTCGCGCAGGCGCGTCGAGGCGTAAGTGCGATCGAAACGGGCCGCTTCAAAGCAGCCCCGAGCCGGCGAAACGACAATGGGCGGCCAGCGGCCGCCCTCAGACTGCTGACAAGGATATCTCTGATCATCCCAGGCATGCTGAAAAAGCCCGTCGCCAGCCAGCGGCGCCGCGTCGGTGGCGCGGGAAATCATCCTGATGTCGAGCGTCGGCATTCCGGCTCTGCATCTCCTGCCGTGCCGACGCACGGCTGCTGGATCTCTGTGACAAGCACAGAGATGAGGGTGGAGAGGACGGGCGGTCTCATGCCGCCCGTCGTCGTTGGTTGCCGGCCATAGGGATCGAAGCGACGGTTATTCCTTCTGGGATCCGCGTTGTATCGAGTGCAGCAGGTTGTCGCGCAGGCTTGCCACCGATTGCTGCACGACCGGAAAGTCGTCGCCGAGGCCGGTGGCGTCAAGGAGCGCCGAACCCGGCTCCGCGTCCACCAGTTCGCGACCGGCCGGCGTCAAGGTGAGGCGCACCTGCCGCTCGTCCGAAGGGTCGCGACGGCGCTGCAGATAGCCGTCCGCTTCGAGCTTCTTGAGGATCGGCGTCAGCGTGTTCGATTCCAGGAAGAGCTTTTCGCCAAGCATGCTGACGGTCTGGTCGTCTTCCTCCGACAGCGCCACCAGGGTCACGTATTGGGTGTAGGTCAGGCCCAGCTTGTCGAGCAGGGGTTTATAGGCGCGGCCAAAGGCGAGGTTTGCGGAATAGATCGCAAAGCACAGGAAGTTGGAGAGCTTCTTGCCGCCCTGTGCAGGCGTGGTCTCAGGGCTCGCTGTTTTGGAGGCGGGCATGGGGGTGTCCTTTTTTCTCTTTCCGTATCTGCACTTAATATAAATCGTATCCGATTAAATCGCAATGGTGTTGACGTCGCATCCGGTTTCATCTATATACATCGCATCCGATTGAAGCGGATCCGCTTAATAAATCAAACAGAGAGGAAATGACATGACCACGAAGCTCGTATTCACTGGCAAGACCCACAACACCGGCGGCCGCAACGGCGGCACCCGCAGCCAAGACGGCATGCTGGAACTGAAGCTGTCGCAGCCGCATCCGGCCGCGGAAAACCTGTTCGGTGCCGCCTGGTCGGCCTGTTACATCGGCGCGATCGAGCTTGCTGCGCAACAGCACAAGGTGAAGCTGCCGGCCGGCCCCGAGGTCGAGACCGACATCAATCTCAACGTCGACGACGGTTCATACTTCCTCAGCGCTCGGCTGAATGTCAGCCTGCCGGGCCTCGATCGCGACCTCGCCCATGAAATTATTCACGCCGCCCACGAGATCTGCCCGTACTCCAAGGCGACCCGTGGCAACATCGAAGTCGAGACCAATCTCGTCTGATCTCGCCCTCCGAAAATCCTATTGATATCATCGGGATGTGCCGGACCTGGATCTCCAGCCGCGGCGCATCCCGATACCGTTTCAGGGGCTTCGTCCTTGCGCGCCGATCGCGGGCGGAGGCGGTCTTCCGGTCCGACCTCAGGGGAATGTAATTGGGCTGATCGGCAGAACTCCCGTTGTATGGAACGTGTCGCCTCCCGGGCCGATGCCCTCCGTCGCCGCTTGACAAAGATGGAGGACTGTTCGAGTTTCGCCTCATGATCTGCCGTCTCGCCAAACTGACGACCTCGAAAAAAGCCCCGTACCCGGGGCTGTCGGTCGTTGCGCGCAGAGCATAGCAAGCACAAGGATCAGATCGACCCCGCCGGTTCGGACGGGGTTTTCGCTTGCGCTCCGTCTCCGGTTTCTTGAAGGAGATGGAATTTCATGGAAACCACATATTCAATGCCGAGCGGCCTCTGGCTGCCGCTGATCACGCCGTTTCGCGATGGCGAACTCGATGAGCGCTCGCTGCGCCGGCTGGTGACGCACTATGCCGCAGAGCCGATCGACGGCTTCATCCTGGGTGCTACCACCGGGGAGGGCATGGCGCTCGGCGAGGCGGAAGGCGAGCGGCTGGTTGGGATCACCAACGAGACCCTGGCTGCGGCGGGCAAGTCCATACCGGTCTATTTCGGCCTTTCGGGCAGCGACACGCTGAAGACGGTAAAGGCGCTGGAGCGGACGGCGCCTTGGGATATCACCGGCTATCTGATCGCCTGCCCCTATTACACAAGGCCGTCGCAACGCGGGCTCTTCGCCCATTTCTCGGCACTTGCCGATGCCACCGCACGGCCGATCCTGATCTACAACATTCCCTACAGAACCGGGGTGAACCTCGGCAACGAGACGATGTTGCAACTGGCGGAGCGGGAAAACATCGTCGGCGTCAAGGATTGTTCGGCGGATGCGACGCAATCCTTCGATCTGCTGCGCCACAAGCCCCAAGGTTTTTCGGTGCTGACCGGCGAAGACCCGCTGTTCTACACGGCGCTGACTCAAGGGGCGGAAGGCGGGATCACGGCTTCGGCGCATGTTCAAACGGCAGCCTTCGCCGCCATTCGCAACAGGCTGATATCCGGCGATCAACCGGGGGCTTTGGCCGACTGGCAGCGTCTTGCCGATCTGCCGTGGCTGCTGTTTGCCGAGCCGAGCCCGGCTCCGATCAAGCACTGGCTCTGGCGCTCAGGGCTCATCGACAGCCCGGAAATGCGCCTGCCGATGGTGCCGGTCAGCCACGAGCTGGCAGCACGGATCGACCGGGCGATCGCCAGCCAGGACAGCGAAGGCTGACGGGCTTGCTGGAGCCCGGCCATTGTCGCTCGGCTAGAGCATCCGCTCTCAAGTGGAATCACTGGAGGCGGAAAGATGCTCTAGAATCAAAGTGCTACAGCGACCTTTGCGCGCCTGATAAGGCGCGCGGCGCTGTAGTGCATCTTTCCGCTTCAAGCGATCACGCTTGAAAGCGGGATGTTCTAGCCAGGGCCTTCAGCGCGCTGCAGTCACGGACGCCGCTTTGGTAGATCGCAACAAGCCGCTTTGCGATCCGCTCTGCGGCTTCGCAGCGTCGCGTCAGCCCGCGATCACGCAGGATGTCGTCGAAGATGCGCTCGATCTCCTGCATGTCATGGGGGTGTATCGCCTGTTGGCGGGTCGTGGAATGCATCGCGCGACCTCCAGAACTGGGGCGAAAGCGCGAATGAACTTTCAGCCGTTGGAGCCCGTATAAACAGTCCAACGATGGGCGTGAGTATGCGCCGTTTCGCGGCGAATACAATGAAGCCTTGCGGTTGTGTGCGATGGCCGGGTCGGCGCGGCCGTGGCTCAGCGCCAGAAGCGCTTGGCGTCGATCACGTCGTCAAGTGCGCTCTGCGCGTGGTCGATCAGCTTGTCCTTGTCGGCGTGCACAACGAGCGTTTCGGCGTCCGGATGATCCTCAAGGCCGATCTCGCCGAGCACGAGCGGACCGGACACGAGATCGTTCAGCGTGCCGAGCCGGTCCTGCAGTCCGGCCATCGCATCGATGAACCGCTTGTGGCGCCGCGTGCCCCGCTTGTCGTCAAACAGCGCGGCAAAGAATTCGGCGGCGTAACGCAGCTTCTTGGCATCCTTGCGGGCCTCGTGCCGCTCCTCGTCGCTGACCTTGGCGAGTGCGCGGCCATGTTTCTTGAGCTTGCGGCGCGCGCGGTCGAGAACGGCTTCGGCGAAATCGGCCACCGGCCGGTCGCGAAGCTCGGCGGGCGGCGTCGACAGATAGTCGCCGCAGTGCAGCCATTGCTGGATATCGAGAAGAAGGGCGCGGCCGCGTGCGCCGTCGAGGGCCTCGAAGACTTCGACGTAGCGGGCGGCGCGCGCCGTCTTCAGGCGGTCGCGCAACTCCGGCTCCGGATCACGCGTCAGGAGAACGTCAACATCGCGGACCTTGCCGAAAACGCCAGCCAGCCATTTCAGCTCGCCGTTGATGCGCGCGCTCTCCTCATCGCCAAGCATATCCTTGTAGAGCGAGATAGCCGAGCGCAGGCGGCGAAGGGCGACGCGGACCTGGTGCAGCGCCTCCGGGTTCTTTCGTTCACGCAGCACGTCCTCGTTCAGGCGGTAGTGCCTGAGACAGGCAAGCGCGATGGTGCGGAAACTCTTCGTCACCCGCATCTCGCGGTCGAGCACGACCGGCTCCGCCTTGAAGACGATCGGCCTGGCGTCGATCAGACGGAAGCCGCGCTCGGCCTTGGAAAGAACGCCCAAGCGGAAGGGAACGATCGCCTCGATGCGGCGGGCGAGGGTGAAAAGCGCCTTCGGGTCGCCATCCTTCAGCTCGAGTTCGATTTCGCCGACGGCGGTCTGGCGATTGCCTGAGGCGATCATTCCACGGTCGAGGGCCACTTCGATCTGCGTGCCGTCCTGGTGAACCTCCCAGGTCCTGCGCTCGACCTCGACGGTAAAGTGCGGCTCCAGATCGTCGGGCTCAAGGTCAAACGCGGCGGCAAGCGGGGTGGTGTGATCGACGACCGGCTCATCGGCGGAAAGCGGCTGCTCCCATTCCGGACGGGCAAAGACCGATGCGCCGGGGCCGGTCGCCTTGATCGTCTGGGTGCGTGCCGCGCCGACCGTGCGGATGCGCAGCGTGAAGCCTGACTGATAGAGATCACGGCCGCGCGTATCGAAATAGACGGACCGTTGCTGCTCCGTGCGCGCCGGCTCACCAAGGAGGCCGGATGCGGCAAAGCGGTCAAGATCTTCGGGAGAGAGCTCGAGCTTGAGTTCGATTTCGGTGTTCAAACCATCCTCCATGAGCGCAAGGTCATACACTAACGCCATTTGAGCACATTGGTTCGCGTTCTGGATGACATGGATCATATTGCGGGCGCAGAGACGGAAATCCGATCGGCCGGGAAGTCGCGCTCGCCGAGACGTGACTGGCCGACAAGGAAATCAGGCTCGACATTTGCCGCTCGATGCCTGGATCATCTGCGCAATTCCGGACGGAAAACCGCTTCGCACTTTTCCTGAAATTGCTCTTTGTATTGGACGCAATTCCAGGCGGAAAACCGCTTCACACTTTTCCTGGAATTGCTTTAAGCTCCCGGCATTTCATGCCACGGAATTGATAAATGTCGCTTCGCCTTGCCACCTTCAATATCGAGAACCTTTTGAGCCGCTTCGATTTTTCCGGCTTTCGCAACCAACTCAAGCAGGACCGGGTCCTCAGGCTCTTCGACGTGAAGACGGAAGCCGAATACCAGCGGCTGGAGGAGGCGCGCACCATCGCGCACACCGATGATACGCGGCAGATGTCGGCGCTCGCGATCGCCGATTGCGATGCGGATATCCTTTGCCTGCAGGAGGCCGACAACATGGCCTCGCTGCAGGCCTTCGAATACAACTATCTCTTCCGCATGGTGGGTAACGGCTACCGGCAGAAATACCTGATCGAAGGCAATGATTCGCGCGGCATCGACGTGGCCGTGCTGATGCGCGAGGAGACACGCGACGGCCAGCCGATCGAGTGCCTGGATGTGAAGAGCCATGCGGGGCTGACCTATGAGGATCTCGACCTCTTCAACGACCAGCTCGCGCTCACCAACCGGCCGGCCGACCGGATCTTCAAGCGCGATTGCCTGGAGCTGGACCTGCGCATCGGCGGGCGGCCGCTGACGCTTTATGTCGTGCACTTCAAGTCGATGGGGCCGGCGCGCGAAGGGCTCGACGGCCGGCAGGCGACGATGCCGCTGCGCGTGGCGGAGGCGAGCGCCGTGCGCCATATCATCGAGAGCCGCTTCGGCCGCGGGAAGACCGCCGACAAGATGTTTGCGATCTGCGGCGACATGAACGACTACCAGGAGAAGGTGAACATCCTCGGCGACCGGCGCAACGGCTACCAGTTCGTGCCGCACGAGGAGGAAACGAGCTCGCTCGACGTGTTCAGCCATGACGGCTTCGTGGAAAACCCGATGCTGCGCCGGCCGGTGATGGACCGCTGGACGCTGTTTCACAGCCGCGGGCCGCAGGAGCGGCACCTCTGCCAGCTCGACTATATCTGGCTGTCGCCGGCGCTTGCCAAGCGCAACCACTCCCAGGTGCCCGAGGTCATCCGCGGCGGCCAGCCCTTCCGCACGATCTTTCCGCCGGGGCTTGACGTGGAGCGCTACCCGCGCACCGGCTGGGACCGGCCGAAGGCGTCGGACCATTGCCCCGTGGCCATAACGCTGGATGTGTGATCATGGGCGCTCTTGAAAGCAATAGGGCAGCGTGGCCGGCCGAGGGCGTCATCATCCCGATCGACGACGTCGATATCCGCGTCAACGGCGCGGCGCATCCGTTTCACCTCGACGAGGTCGAGCGGGCGCAGGAGAACTGGCAACGCGAAATCGCGGCCAACCCGCATCTCTTCGATGGCCGAATGGTGCTGCAGCGGGTGCTCCGCATCGAGGATGGGCGGATCCGGGGCGAGGGGCATGTTGTGCCCTATTCGACCTTTCTCTGGTGGCGGAAGACGCGGGCCGAAGGCGCCTTCCATCTCTTCGCCATGCCGGCGATCCTGTCCTCCGACGGCGCGTTGATCCTGGTGCGCATGGGGTCGCACACCGCCAATCCGGCCCGCGTCTACAGCCCCTCCGGCTCGCTGGAGCCCGAGGATATCGTCGACGGCCGCTGCGACATCGCCGGCAACATTCGCCGCGAGGCGCTGGAGGAAACCGGCATCGACCTCGCGCTTGCGACGGCCGAGCCCGGCTATCACCTCCTGCATATGGACCGCGCCGTGACCGTGCTTCGCGTCTACCGCTATCCGGAAACGGCGGCGGCGCTGGTTGCCCGCGTCGCGGCGCACATCGCTGGTGATCCCGAGCCGGAGATCGACGAGGCGATCGCCATTTTCGGGCCGGACCCTGGGGCGCACAACTATCCGCCGTTCATCCTGCCTATCCTGAAGTGGCTGTTTCGGTAACATCCGCTCGCCACGGCCTTGAATCAATAAATCGCGCTATCTTTTTGTATTTGTAGTGCTTATGCCGCGCGCGTCTGCTTGCGCCTTAGGCCCTGTTGATGCGCAGGAAGAACTGCCACGCCTTCACACATGCCCGCGCCCCTCGGTCCTCACATCCCAATAATCAGGAAGGACCGCGCAGGGTGGAAAGCGGACTTCCGCCGGACCGGCCACCGACACTGCAGTCTCACAACGTGAAAGCAATATCGTCGGCAGATAAGTCCGCAAGCGAAACGCCTTCGATGAGGATACCTTCGGTTTCACCATGAAAGGCTACATAGAGACCCTCCTCTGTGTCATGCGAGGCAGCCACAAAGGAATCGAAATTATAGATGTTGGTGTCGCCAGGATAGAAGCCCCCCAACTCGATCACGTCGCCACTTTGGGTGTCAAAATCGACGATATGGTCGATGCTGCTATGGCGAACCTCAAATCCACTCCAGTGGAATGTGTCAGCGCCCTCACCGCCGATCAGACGATCCGCACCGTCGCCTCCAGAGAGGTGGTCATCGCCTTCACCCCCACTAAGTGAGTCGACTCCGGCACCGCCTTCAAGGCGGTCATCATCGCCTTCGCCATAGAGATAGTCATTATTTTCGCCGCCAAACAGGCGGTCGGCCCCATTGCCGCCGAAGAGGTTGTCGCGACTGAGGCCACCGAGCAAAGTATCATTGCCGCTGCCGGTATGTGCGTAAACCCGCTCAAAATTGTGAAAGGCCGTACCGGTCGATGTAACGCCATTGACCACATCGACCGTGACATCATCGGTCCGATCCGCATCCTCGAACCGTAACGTGTCGTCACCGTCGCCGCCGTCGAGTTCGGCAGATGAAAGTGTCGTTGTGATGCTGTCGTCGCCACTGCCGCCAGAAAGATGATTGGCCCCGAACCGATCGATTATCGTGTCGTTGCCCGCACCGGCGTCGATAACATCAGCACCCAGGGAACTCATTTGATTATGGGTGTTCGGCAATGACTGGCCGCCAATGATGTCCGCGCCGTCTCCGGTCGAGATCACGTCGTCACCCGTGCCACCCTCAACAATGTCCTTGCCGCTACCGGTCGTCAGCTCCAGCCGCTCAATGCCGCGGTAGAAGATGTGATTGTCGGTCTCAGCCGGGTCACCGAAGGTTACGTGGCGGTTCATGCCGTTAAACGTGACTCGGTTGCCCGTCCCTGAAAGATTGATGACCAGCGTATCGATGCCGGCACCTCCCCGCGCCACGCCGCCCGTTCCGTTGAGTTCCAGCCGGTCATCGCCATCGCCGCCATCGAGCTCGTCATAGCCGCTGAAACTCACCAAGCCGTCGTTACCGGCCCCGCCATAGAGAAAATCGTTCCCAAGCCCGCCGTCCAGCGTGTCATTGGCGCCGAGACCCCAGATATTGTCGTTTTCGTCTGTCCCGAACAGGGTGTCGTTCGCATCAGTGCCGACTATCTTTGCCATTGTTTTCATCCTCCTGAAAGCAATCTATAAGCAAACAACAATTGCAAACAAGTATTATATTTATTAAGTGCAGTAATTTATTGTATTTCAATTATAATTCAAAACTTAAATTAATATCCATCACTGTCATTCAAATAACTGAAAGCCGGCGCGATCCTGGAACAACTGGCGTTGAGATCGATGACGCTAGCCCGAAGCGCCCGAGCCAGGCGCGGGACGGCTGGCAAGACTCGGATCTACGATTGTTAGTAGTTGCTGATGTTTCCTTCAACTTTGCTACTGTTGTCGAGATGATGGAAAGTAGCGCGGTAACTGTGTGCCGCAGGCTGTTGAGCAAGATGGGAGAGCGCTCATGGCAACGGGGACAGGTTTCACGCCCGGGGAATGGGGGCAGGTACACTGCGTCCAAGACGTCGGTTGGTACCGTTTCCGACTGGGGGTATTCGAGGGGACGGTTGTCTGGGATGGTTATATCCATCACAGCTACGAGGGCTTCTACCCAGATGCTGATCCGGCCGAAATCGCCCGCCTGAAATCCGTCCATCGGTTGCCCATCGACCACATTCCAATGGATATCAACCCAGTCGTGATGAACACGGGCGACAGATTGTTTCTCATCGATGCGGGCGCGGGGCGGACACTTACATGGCGTGGCGACATGGGTCGTCTGATAGACAATCTCGGCGCGGCCGGTATTGATCCGAAAGACATCGACGCGGTCCTGATGACCCACCTGCATCCGGATCACGCCTTTGGCCTCATCCATCCCGACGGTAGCGCGACCTTCCCCAACGCGAAGCTTTTCTGCACCGATCGGGAATGGGCTGAATGGACCGATCCGGAAAACTTGAATCGGAATGACTTCCGATCGGAGTGGACGGGAGGAGCACTTGAAGCAGTGGCTCCTTATCGCGACAGGCTGAGGCTTTTCTCAGTCGGGGAGACCCTGTTCCCGGGAGTGTCCACGTTTTCCGTCGCGGGTCATACCGCCGGGATGTGCGCCTACATCTTCGAGAGCGAAGGGCAAAAAATTGTCTTCACCGGTGACGTCTGCCACCATCAGGTATACGACCCGGCTCATCCGGAATGGTATTTCCATATGGACTACGATACCAACCCGCAGCAGGCCGCGGATGCGAAGACCGCGATTTTCGCCAAGGTCGTGACCGAGGGTATTCGCTATCATGGCTACCATTTCCCTTTCCCGGGAATTGGGGACGTCGTGCCATTGGGCGACGGCACGTATCACTTTCATCCGGAGGCTGTTGCACCGCGCCATTAAGAGCCAAGTTCAGCCGTCGGTGGCTCGCAACCGGCGAACGATTGGTATTGGATTTTCCCGAGGAAGTCCGACGAGGGCTTACGCGGAAGACAGCAAATAAGCTCGGTCAATGTCTGCAGGTATTGCGACATAATCCCGGAAGTTTGGACGGCTCTCGTGAGCTTTAATAGAGGTGCGTAGCGCTACGAACCCATGACACCTGCTCCGAGTTGTGCACGGGTGCTTTTTAACCCTTGCCGCCCGCGCCCCGACGCTGCAAAGTTCGGGGCATCTTCGCAAGGGGACATGAATGACGCTGAGTTACGCGATCTACGACGTCTTTACCGACAGGCAACTCGAAGGCAATCCACTGGCTGTGGTCTTCGGCGCCGACCGGCTGGACGACGAGGCGATGCAGGCGATCGCGCAGGAATTCAACCTGTCGGAGACGGTGTTCATCCGCAGGCCCGGGGGTGCTGCGCATACGGCGAAGCTCCGGATCTTCACCCCCAGCCAGGAACTGCCCTTTGCCGGACATCCGACCGTTGGCGCGGCGATCGCTATCGCCGAGGCGCAGCATGGCGCGATCGAGGAGGGGATCGACCTTGTGCAGGTGCTGGAGGAGAAGGTGGGTCCGGTGCGCTGCGCCGTCCGCCTCAAGTCGAGGGCTGCGAGCTTTGCCGAGTTCGACCTGCCGCGCAAATCGGTACGGCTCGATGCCCGCTTCGACCGGCAGGCGATCGCCGATGCGTTGAGCCTGAAACAATCACAGATCGGCTTCGAGAACCACGTGCCTTCGTTCTGGAGTGCCGGCGCGCCCTTCGTCATGGTGCCGGTGCACGATGTTGCGGCGGTTTCTTCGATCGAGTTCGATTCGCAACGCTGGGAGCAACTGACGCCGATGGCCGAGGGGCGGCTGGCCCCGGCCTATGTCTATTGCCGCGGCGGCGTGAACCACACGGCGCGCTTCCACGCGCGCAAGTTCGGCCCCGGTGCCGGCAACCTCGAGGACCCGGCGACCGGCTCGGCCGTGGCCGCTCTCTCCGGTGCCATCCATTTTTTCGACCAGTTCGTCGACGGTCATCACCCGGTGCTGGTCGAGCAGGGGGTGGAAATGGGACGGCCGTCCTTCATCCACCTGCATCTGGATATCGCCGGCGGCGAGATCAGCAATGCCCGCATCGGCGGCCACGCGGTGAAGATCGGCGCAGGCGAACTTTTCGTCTGAAGCGGGAGCCAAGCCTTTTGGAAAAGAGAAATTCAATCAGCGTTTTAGGAGAATTTGGTGGGTGATCACGGGCTCGAACCGTGGACCCGCTGATTAAGAGTCAGCTGCTCTACCAACTGAGCTAATCACCCATCCGCGAACGCGTCGGTCAAGTCCCGTCGCTGTCGTGAGGGGGCGTATAAAGGCGTTCGATTGGCTTGTCCAGCGCCTTTGTGAAAATCTTTTGAAAAACTTCATGGGGCCAAGGCGCGCCCTGTGGAGAACGCCCCGCACACCGCCGTGGTTGTAGGGAACACGGGAGTCACGACGAAAGACGCGTTTGACAACTGCCGCTTTGACCTGGGCGGCCGCTTCATCGGCGTGCGCTGATGGCGCGGCCAGGCGAGAGCAAACGCAATCAACTCGGAGCCGGATGGAAACGCTGTGGGTTTATCGTCGCGTGACGCAAATACCCTCTTGAGTGTCATCGGCCCGTGCGCTAAAGCGACGCCACGGATGGGTGATTAGCTCAGTTGGTAGAGCAGCTGACTCTTAATCAGCGGGTCCACGGTTCGAGCCCGTGATCACCCACCAAAACTTCTCCTAAGACGCTGATTAAATTCCAATTTTTCCGGCAGGCATATTGGTGCGCTTTCCAGGTTCTGGGAGGTATCCACGGCCCGTTCCTAAGCATCCGGCGTGACCGCGTGCCGTCCTGTCCGCCGACACTTGTTGCGATGGCCTACGAGGCGCATCAGCGGCGCCATAATCCCGACCGGCGATATGTGCAGCGCTCGACCAGCGCGATTGGTCGCCTGGTCGAGCCGGTCGCGGGCGACGCCAACGGCACCGACCACGCCCTCATCAAACGGTGCGCCGAACATTCATAACGGCGTGACCAATATCGTCGTCAGACGCTGCTGCCGTTCATTTGGCGGGAAAGTATCGGAGCGTTCCGGCGAGCCGCGGGCCGGTCGATCCCTGGGCGTCCATCGGGTGATTGATGCCGTCGTTCACGGGCAATTCTTCAAAATCAAAGGGGCTCACGCCTTCGAGACACGCTGCATTGACGCCGTAGAAATCGGGGTTCGCGCGCGGCCTGTGGAAGGTGTAGATGCCGCATTTTGAGCAAAAGAAATGCTCGGCCGCCTTTGTGTTGAACTGATACCTGGTCAGCGCCTCACCGCCTGAAAGCACAGTGACGCCGTCCTTTGCGGCGGAGACGGCAACCGCGCCCTTCAACTGGCAGTAAGAGCAGGTGCAGCGGCGGGCCGTATGAAGACCGTTCTTCAATCGAACATTGAAACGAACTGTTTTGCAGTGACAGGCGCCGTTGAGGTCCTGAACGTCGAGATTCATGGAAGCATCCATCTGATTTTGAAGCGCAATTGACGTCCTTTTCTTAGGGGCTGGATTGCGGATGCTCAAGTGCGGGCAAAGCGAATGGCATGCCGGGCGGAAGGTGAGGACAGCCGTGACGACCCTTGGAGGCCTCTCCGCCTCATCGCGGCAGCGCCTCGACGTCGTGGCGTGAGGGGCGTGGCTCTGTGGTCGCGATGTCAACGATGCTGCCGATGCAGATCAGTGCGAAGAAGACGGAGAACGAGACAATGACAATCAATCGCTCCGTTTTGAACTCTTCGCCGCGGTGGAAAAGCCGCGTCTGTTGGCGATAAAGGCCGGATCGACCCCTGCGGCACGCTCGCACCCGTCACCTGTTGCTCCCGTGCAACAGGCGCTTCGTCATTCCGACAGTTTGCGATTGTGCTCTTGCCGCAGAAGTAAACTCGTGTAATTTTCACCAAATCGGAGCTCAAACTAGAGGAGGCATACGATGAATCATAATTTTGTTCAGATGCTCGCCTCTGGTGGAATGGCTTGCTCGTCACGACGAGTGTGCCACAATTCTGTGAATTACTTCGGCGCATAAACGCGACCCGAGTTCCGCCTTTTCGTATTTTCCATTTTGACTTGATGTGACCGGTTCCCGGAACGCGTTTCCGTGTCCGCGCGCATCCATAATCTAGAGGACCCGGCCGCTCGCGGCGGCGGGAATAAACATGCGCGAATTGCAACTCACCTCCGCCGGCACCCTGCTGGCGATCATGGACGACCTGTTTCGAACGTTCGGCTTCCGGCGGACAGTCGGTGCCTTCATTCTGGCTGCCTGGAGGCGTCGTCGGACGCTCAACCAGCTCAGCCATCTCTCGGATCACATGCTCCGCGATATCGGCGCGGAGGAAGGCGTGAAGAAGCCCGAGATAGCAGACATATCCCTCTGGCAAATGCCGGTCGGCTATCCGGTTACGAGACAGAACTGAGGCCCGCGTCAGCGGGCCTCAGGCTGCTGGCAAACCCTAAAGATGGCTTTCTGCCGCGAAGGGTGTCCCATTCTCCGTCATCCTCGCCCTTGTGGCGGGGATGTGAGCGACCCGACGTCCTTCGGGTCGAAAGACCTTTCGGCCCAAGGACTTGGGCTGGTCTCGCAGTTCCAGCGCACAATTGGGTGGCAGCGCCGCTTGTGTGTGAACGCGGCTGATCCTGCAACGCCGCGCATCTGCTCAGGCGCGCAAAGGTCGCCGTAGCACTTTGAATTGCCGCATGTTTTTGCCCTTTAACGGGCTACGAACAAAGGAAACATGCAGTCGGCAAGTCATCTCTCGTCACCAGCGCGTTGCAGGCCGATCGGAGATCAGGGTGCCAGCGCGGTCGCCGCCGATTGTTGTTCGGCGGCGAGCTTGGCGGCGCAGTCGTGTTTTATCATCGCCGCTGCGAGGTTCGCTCGCCCGGTACCGGTGGCCTTCGCCTTTGCTGCCGCCATGTCCCTGCACCAGTTTGCGTCGAGAACCTCTTCGGGGATGTGCGGCATGCAGGACGAGAGAAGCAGCAGCAAACATAGCAACGCGACGCGCATTCAAGGCTCCTTTGCGGGTGCCGGATTCTTATCATCAGCGAACCGAAAGGAAACACGTGCTTGTGCTTGGGGGGCTGCCTGATAGCCCTTGTTTCATGCGACCACCCGCTGGCCGGCGGTGCGGCAGGGGTGGTCGCGTTTCGTGGCCGTTACGGTGTCGTTGCCGGCTGCGTCGTGGACGGCTGCGTCGTTGACGGTTCGGTCGTGGACGGCTGAGTGGTCGAGGGCTGCGTCGTCGACTGGTCAGTCGTTGCCGGCTGCTGCGTCGTTGCTGGCTTCTGCTCGGTCGTCGCGGGCTCCGTCGTCGTCGTCGCCGGTGCCGTCTCGGTGGCTTGCTTGGCCCCCGGTTTCAGGTACACGACGCCAAGAATGATGAGCACGATCACAACCACGATGCCGATGACTGTGTTTCGATTCATGCAGGCTTCTCCTCAGGTTAAGTGCCTCAGAGGTGTAAATGGAGCGGTCGGTCGAATAATCAACGGCCAAACTCGCGGATCGGTTGAAAAACGATCCATCCGGTCGCGCAGCGACCGGCCGTGCCGTTGATCTTCGGCCTGGAGACATAGCCGGGAGCGGCGCGGTGATGAGTTCTCGAGCGTGCCTGTGCCGGGAGAGCCGGTGCTTTTCCGGTGTGTGAAGGCTGACTGGTAAGGGCCGCGGACCGCGAGCCTAGCGCTCGCCGCCGGCGGTGGATTTGGGCACGGGGGTGATGAAGCCGAGCCGCAGCAATTGCTTCGAACCGCCGAATTTCACCGAGGAATGGGAAAAGAGCTGCAGCGCGCCGGTGCCGGCGAGGGCTTCCGTCATCTTCGCATAGGCCGCCGAACCGTCGAAGTATTGGCCGTCGGCGACGGCATCCTCGATGACCTTTTCGTAGTCGGCGAAGAACTTGAAATGCAGCAGCGCGCCGAGCACCGAGGAGAAGTTGCGTTGATAGGGCAGCGGCTGATGGATGCTGGCGCCGAAGCGACAGTCCTCGTCCCAGAAGATCAACGGATACTTGATCAGTTCCAGGTCGGATTCAAACTCGCGGTGGCGCGCGCCGCCCTTGACCGTGATCGCTCGCGCGGTCGTTGCCAGCGAATAGCCACGGCTATCGAAATGATCGGCGACCTCCCACGGGGCTCGGGTTTTCAGCTGATTGACGTCTGCCGTGCGCAGATTGACCGGATACATATCCAGCATCGGTGCGGGCAGCCGTGAAATCTTCAGATTCTCGAGCGTATGGATCACCGACCACAGCGTGCGGTTCTCGCAATCGTCGTAGATCAGGAACTCATCGGAATCGACGTTGACGTACCAGCGGTCGCCGCCATAGCGCGCAAACAGCGCCTCCCTCCAGAGGCGGCCGCGCCGGGCTTCCGCGTAGCGAAGCGCAGACGCCCACAGGTCGACATCGGGCTGGCCCAGCAGATATTCACGCGTCCCATCGGTCGAGGCATCATCCACACAGATGAAACGGGTAACGCCCAACGACCGGTAATGCGCCAGAAAGCCGGGCATCAGCTTCGCGTCATTGCGGCTGAGGAAAACCAGCGGGAGATCATCAGGGTAGAGCGACGTTTGCCCCTGCGGGCTGACGCAGCGCAGGTCGACTTCGCGGCCCTCCGTCCGTTCGCGACGCTCGACCTTGGCGGATTCGTACCAGGTGATGAGGCGATCGAAGAGGTTTCGGTCCGAGATCATCTCGGCGTCGGATTGATCCCTGAAGGGATAGGTAATGTCTTTCATTCCCATTCCGATATGTATTCTTCATACATAATATGGGGCGACTTAGATCAAAAACACCGGTGAGGCAATTGCCTGATGGCATCGACCCGGCGATGCCGCGAGTGGCGCATTGCCTGTCTCTGGAGCGCGAAATCGCACTAACTGGCGGTGAAAAGATCCTTGAGGCAAGGCATGAAGCGTCTTCTTCGTTCGATCCGAAAGAGAATTCGTTACTTCACCAATGCGCGCACGGTGACGATCGACGGCATCCGGCTGGTGTCCGACGCGGCGCGCGTTCCGGCCGTCGTGCGCGACCTGATGTATCGCGAAGTCTACGAGGATACGGAGCGCAACATCCTGCTTCGGCTGCTGAAGCCCGGCTCGAAGGTGCTGGAAGTCGGCACCGGCGTCGGCTTCATCGCGCTGCTTGCGGCAAGGATCTGCGGCGCTTCGAACGTGCTGACCTATGAGGCCAATGCGTCGCTGGAGCCGCTGATCCGCGAGAACTTCCGGCTGAACGGCATCGAGCCCGCCTTGCGGCTCAGAGCGATGACGGCCGAAGGGCGCAGGATCTCCTTCTTCCGGAGCGACAACATCATTTCGTCGAGCGCCTACGACCGTCAGCTGCCGGGCGCGAAAGTGGAGCGACGTCTTCTCCGAGGTACTCCAGACCTATCGCCCCGATGTGCTGATCATGGATGTGGAAGGCAGCGAGGATGAATTGCTGCGCGTTGCCGATTTCGGCTCGTTCAGGGATATCCTGGTGGAACTGCACCCGCATGTCATCGGCGAGGCGAAGGTCGAGGAATTGAAGGCGATCCTGGCGGACAAGGGGTTCCGGCAAGGCGAGACCGACCGCAAGACCTTCCATTTCCACCGGAACCGCGCTTGAACGCAGCCGATTTCGCTCGCCATGACGCGACCATCGCAACTTTTTGGCGGGTCGTTGGTTACTCCTGCATTCACGTTCACTGGGCTAGCCTTGAGGTCCTCTCAATGGGTAGCGGGTGGAGGAGACTGATATGACACACAAGATGAGCAAACTTCTGGCCGTGCTCCTGGTCGCCGCAGGCGCCGTAGGCGCCGTCACGGCGCTGCCTTCGGTATCTCCGGCGCAGTCCCTTGATCTCTACATCGGACCTCGCGGCGACGATGGCGACTGGGATCGGGACTATCGGCGCGAACGCCGCTATGACGACGATTACTACAGCCCGCGGCGCGGCTGCAGCGCCCGCCAGGCCATTCGCCGCGCCTATGGCTATGGCATGCGTGATCCCGAGATCGCCGGAATGAGCCGCAACCGAATCGTCGTCGAGGGCATCGGACGGCGTGGACAATACGCCAGGATCTATCTCGCCAACCGCAGCGGTTGCCCGCGCATCCGCTAGATCACTTCATTGTTTCATCGAAACACTGAAGTGATCTAAGTCTTTGAAATTACGCAATTCTGGACGGAAAACCGTTTCGCACTTTTCCTGGAATTGCTCTAACGTGTCTCCCTGTCTCGACCGCGCGCTTGGTGCGGTCAGGGGGCGCGGTCGAGGGCGCAGTCGGGAATTGCCTGCGCCGCGCAAAGGACACGCGGCAAATGCTCCTCGTTCCGTATTCCGCAGTGCGAGGCGGCGGCGTGATGCTCGTGCCTGGCTCGCCGCAATGGGGTGAACGCCGCTGGTCCGTTCCCTTGAGGAAGGGCAATGTGATATAGCGTCCGCCGATGATCATTCCGACCTCTTCGACATCCACACCGCTCGGCGAGCGTGCCTGCGGCACCTGCACCCTTTGCTGCCGGCTGCCGGATATCGACGCGTTGGAAAAACCGGCAAACGACTGGTGCCGGCATTGCATCGACGGTGAGGGGTGCCGGATCTATGAGCAGCGGCCGCAGCTCTGTCGCGACTTCCTCTGTCTTTGGCGCACGGATGAGGGCCTGGACGACACCTGGGATCCGGCGCGCTCGCGCATGATGATTTATCGGCAGGGGCCGCAGGTCACCGTTCTCGTCGATCCCGATTATCCGGAAATCTGGAAGCAGACGCCCTATGCCGAGACGCTGCAGCGCTGGGCGCGCGCGGGCGAAGGCGGGCAATATGTGATCGTCTTTGTCGGCGACGCCGTATTCAAGGTCGTCTGACGCGCGCGACAAAGCGCGAAAAAGAAAGAGCCCCGCACGAGGGCGGGGCAAGCGAGCACCCAAAATGGCTCGGGGTGCGGGGAAGCGCAGTCAGAAAGAACGTACTGCGCGGTACGGAAGCTAACGCGCATCCGCCAGCCGGGGGAAGGCCTGATTCGGCGATTCCGGTACGCTCGCCAAAATAAATCCTGAGAAGAGCCGAGCGGCGGGCCATGGCCGCCGCGCCCGTCTTTCGCGGTCCCGGTCTTGAGCAGCGCCGATTGACTTTGCCGCGTTCCGCCTCATTTCCGAAAGGAGAAACTGACGGAGACGATGATGTCAAAGACGATGCTCATGGTCCTCTGCCTACTGCATGTGTCCTTTAATCGTACCCGATTAAAGGACAAGAACATGCAGCAATTCAAAGTGCTACAGCGACCTTTGCGCGTCTGATAAGACGCGCGGCGCTGTAGCGCTTCTTGCCCTTTCGGCCTGTGGCAACACGGCGCGCGGCTTTCGGCAGGATGGAGCCGAGACCGGCCACGCACTCGACGACGCGACGCACCGGGTACTGAAGTCGACCTCGAAATAGAGCAAATCCAGGAAAAGTGCGAAACGGTTTTCCGTTCGGAATTGCGTAATTTCAAAGACTTAGATCACTTCAGTGTTTCGATGAAACAATGAAATGATCTAGGGCGCAAGAACCCGATGCAGGAAAGGCACTTCGGCCTTTCCTGTGTTCGCGCTCGATGGTGGTGCGGTCGGTGCCCGGACGAGCGTTATCGCGGCCGCAAGGCGTTCGGCTGAGCGACCGTTTCGCTGCTCGAAAAGATGACGACTGCAAACAGCAGCACGCCGACGAAGGCGACGATCGAGGCCGCGGCGACGATGGGCTCGATCTCGGGCCTGCCGGTGACCATCAGATAGAGCGACGGCACCAGCACGGCGACGCCTGAGGTGTAGACGTAATATTGGATCATGGCGAGCCGGCGCTCGGCCTTGGCGGGATTGAGCGCATAATAGATGCCGAAGATTGCCATCGTGACCCAGCCGAGCAGGTTTGTATGGGCATGCGCCGGCGTGGCGGCATGATCCTGACTGATAGCCATGTGCAGGCCGATACAGAGGCCGATGATCAGGAATATGATTGCGGTCTTGAAATACAATTGAGCAAGGCGCGGCATCGATTCTCTCCTCTTGATGCTCCCCGCTTACTTTATTAGCATTTTTGCAAATTAATAATGATTGCCAATATTGGGCACTTTGCGCCGTCGTCATGCCCGCGAGCGGATCCATGCGACCGGGCGGTTGCCGCGGCCAATGCGGCGCGCTTGCGCGTGGCCATGTCGTTGAAAGCGGTGAGGTTCTGGCGCTGCAGATAGGCGGATATCGCGGCTTCCACGCCGCGCTCATTGCCGCCTTCGGCTTCCCAGAAGGCTTCCATGGCGGCGAAGAGGGCGGACTTGTCGAGCGTCATGGTCATCTGAGATCGGCACCGAACTGCTGGCGGTGGTTGAGGGTGCCGTGGACGGCCTGGCTGTAGGGGGAGCGTTCCGCGTCGAAATCCGCGCACCAGCGCTCCCAGGCGTCGGAGGTGCGGACAAAGGCCGGCAGCTTGTGCTCCTCTTGCGGGCTCTGGTCGTAGCCTTCGAGCCAGGCGTCGGCGACTGTCTCGGTCACGTCTTCGCCGTGGAGGACGTCGAGATCGAAGCGGATCAGCTTTGCGACATGCTCGCCATCGTGGACCCGAAGCCAATCGGCAGCGGTGCGGTAGGTGGTGCCGACCGTGTCTGTCTCCTCGCAAAAATAGCCGGTGCCGAGCGTCATGACGGCGAGAATGACCTCGCGCCCGTGAAGGAACGGGGCGGGGCCTGTCACAGCATCCGCGATCAACACGTCGGGCATCGTTCACCTCGGCCTGTTCGAGGTGCGCGCTGGCGCGCCCTTGCGGGTGCCATCGGTCCCTCCGGTTTCGTTCTGTGGCAATATAGGAAAATTCCTATTTATACTTCAATAGGAAAGGCACTGCCGGCAGGAATTTTCTTCGCGCGGCCGCTTTTAGTTGTCGATAGGCGATTATTTGTTCTTGTTTTGTTCGATCGATTGCGCCACCTTGGAGCCGCCATTCCAGGTGGCGGAAAAGGAGCATGGGATGATCACCTATTTCGTGGTTCAGAGCTTCACGCTGGGGAGCCGCGGGGCGCTGCTTGCCGACAATCCGGTGCAGGCGACCGGGGCCGAACATGCGGTGCGGCTGGCCGAAAGGCTGGCAGCGACCAAGGTGGGCGTCGTGGCCTTCAGCCGCTCAGGCGATCTCGCGACCGGGGAGTTCGAGGACGCCACGCTGCTCTTCATGTCGGGCGACCTGCCGATGGAGATCGAGGAGGGGATGGCGGCCTGAGTGTCAAGTGGCAGGAGGCAGCGGACCGAACGCTTTGTGACGGCATGCGGAACGGCGGCGATTGCATGGCGAAGTGTTGAGGACTGCCCCGAGGCGATGCCTTGCCCGCGGCATCCTCGCCTGGCGGTGAGGGGCGAACCAGCCAGTGCCTGTGGCGTGCGGGATTTGTCCCTGGATCGGCTGGCACTTGGTGCAGAATTGACGTGCCTGTGGTCGGGACTCGCTACCCCACTGCCAGTCGTCGAGACAAGCTGGCGCCCATCGCGGCCCTGTTCAGGGGGTGAGCAGCTATGTGGTCGGCATGCTGCTTTGAATCAGGTAAGCGATATAGCACGTTGAATATGCAAGGATATCGTCGCTTGGCCCTGCAGGCTCTAGCGGGCGCTGTATTTGCCGACCACCCGGTGGCAGAAGGACCACTCGACCCGGCTCTCGGTGAATTCCAGGAAAGGGTTGTACTGCCGGAGCGTCCATTCGCGGTCGTTGAAGGAGACCAGCCGCTTGATGATCGCTTCGGCGTCGTTGGCGGGCGGCACGTGATAGAGCACCACGTCCTTGTCGCGCGCCGGCGGCAGATGCGGGTGGACGAGCGCCATGTCGCCGGGCTCGTATGCCGGGATCATCGAGCTGCCGGTGAGGTAGATGCCGTAGGCGCCCTTGACGCCCTCAAGCACCGAGGGGCGCTTGACATATTCGACCGCATCGAAGGTGACGATCACGTGGCCGTCGCCGCCTTGCGCGGCGGCGAAGATCGGTAGGTCGCGATGGCCGACGAGCTGTTCGCCGGGCACGATCTGCGGTGCGAAGCCGGGCGCACGTCTCGGTGCCGCTTCGGCGGCGGGGGCGCCCTGAATCAGATCGACGATCGTGCGCGCGTCGCGCTCGCGCAGTTCCCGCGGTGTCTCGCGCTCGACGAATTGCTGGATATAGGCGTGGTTCTTCGCGATCGCGATCGACAGATCCTTGTAGGTCGTCTTCTTCGCGTCGACTGCTTCCCGGATAAGGCGGCGCAATTCGTCCATGGCACTGGCATCCCAGATTCCGTTTCTTACGTCCAATAGGAAATTTCCTCTTGATGAGTGTAGGAAATCCTACTATGAATAGGATGTCAACGGAAATGAGCGGTGCAAATCGCCTGAGTTTCCGGCGGCGGCCGGCATCGCCAGCGTTTTTAAAAGACGCGCGGCGCTGTCAATGGCCCCACAGATCGGTCTCCGCAGCAATTGCGGTGAGCATTTTGAGAAAAGCTGCTGTCTTCCCGATCGGCAACGATTTCGGGGTGCGCAGCGGGCGAGAGGTTCCGCTTCCTCCCCGGAGCCTCTCGCTCTTCGATTACGATGATCTTGGGTCGGCTCGGCCCGGCAACATGAGCGCGATCGAAATTGGCGCGAGCGGAACGCGGGCGGGAAACCGTCAGCACTTTTCCTCCTCTCGCTGCAATTCGTCGCCGGCAAGCCGTCACCGGCGCATGCCTCCGGAACTGGCAATGGTTGCGGCTGGCGGCGTGCGCGGTCCGGGCGCCGGGAGCAGGCGGCTGCGCTCCTTGGGGGTGCGGTGCCGGCTCACGAGCCCGAAGTGGCGCCCGTCGTCCCGCCTGCATTCCTTTGGGATGCGCGGCGCAAGGGACCGAAGGGCCTGACCGGTCCGCCCATCAGGGGCGGATGCTGGAAGCGGCTTGTCGGCGGGGTGGGGAGACAAGCGGATTTGGCGCGCGATGAGCGCGATGGAATGGCCGTGCCAGACGGGGCGGCCAAAGGCGAAGGCATGGGAAAAGGCATGGCGCAGGACAGTCTGACAGGAAGGCCTGGAGCTTCCCGCTTTCAAGTGGAAACGCTGGAGGCGGAAAGATGCTCTGGAATCAAAGTGCTGGAGCGTCCTTTGTGCGTTCGGTCGAACGCACGGCGCTCTAGAGGACAGGCGGAAAGCAAGGGCGCGGGCGTCCTGCCGCCTTTGGTACGCGTCTGCGGCAGCGCTGTTGCCGCGGCGCCCGGCAAGGCCAGGGCCGGGGCCGCATCCCGGCCGAGCGGGGAGTAGCGGCCATGCGCATCACCGCGATCGTCGAGGCGCTGGTTCAATCCGGTGCGTCGCCGGAGATGATCCTTTGCGCCGTGCGCGCCGCCGAAGCCGGGCAGCAGTCGGAGATCGAGCGGCGCCGGGCAGGCGATCGCGAACGGCAGCAGCGTCACAGGGCGCGCGTGACGTCACGCGATGTCACGGCGACAGCGGCGGGTGTCCTCTAACTCTCCCGACACGACTCCGGCCGGGAGCGGCCCTCAGCTCGATCTCCACCTGGGGGCGGAAAATGCAGCGCGGTCGGGGCGCGGCCGCAGGGCCAGCCGGCTGCCCGCGACCTTCGAGCCCGACTGGGCGTTTGCCGCCGGGCTCGGCTTCGGGCCGGCCGAGGCAACAATCGAATTCGACAAGTTTCGCGACTACTGGACCGCCAAATCCGGCCGCAATGCCACCAAGCTCGACTGGGCGGCCACCTGGCGGAACTGGATGCGCAATGCCGGCCGACCAGCCAGGGCTGGCGGCCCCCAAGTCGCGAGCCGATCAACCGCGGCGGGCCGGGCCGGAGACGCCGGACCACCGCGACGCGGACATCGCCAGCAGGCGCCGCCGCACGAGACCGCCTTTGCCCGCCACCAGCGGGAATGCAGGCAAGCGATTGAAAGCGAAATCAAAGGAAACCGAAACAATGACCCTCTTGGAAATGATGAGTTTGCCGGCGCAGGCCCGGCTTTCGACCTTGAGCCGGGAGATTACCGCGCTCACTGAACGGCTGGCGCCGGCCAGCGAGGCGGCGGTGCTGCGCAGCCTCGACGCGATGCAGACGGCCGGCATGACGATGCCGCAGGGGATCGAGCCGAAAAAGATCCTCGCCGTCTACCATTATGCGCTCTCCGGCGTGCCGGGCTGTGGGCTAACGGCGGCGACCCAGAAGCTGATCCGCGGCGACTATGCGGCCAACGCCAATGTGCTGCTGGGCACGATCCCGAAGCCGCCGGTGCTGGCGGCACTGGCAAAGGCAGAGGCGCTGAGCATGCGGGCGGAGCTTGCCCGCAAGCGTGAGACGATCGCCGCCCTCAAGCCCCGGGATACCGGCCGTTCCGAAGCCAGTCGTGCCCGCGTTCGCGCCAGGCTCGAAGCGTTTCGGCGGACACACGCAGCGGCCAAGGCGGCCGCCCAGAACGTAAGCGCGCTTGCAACCCGGGAGATCCACCATGCAGCCTGAGGCAACGGAATTCATGACAGGGCAGACAGCTGCAGGCGGCAGGACAAGCGCCGTTGCGGCGCGGGCGAGGGCCGTGCCCGGGGCTGGCGGTGACGACGATACGGGAAAGCGCCACCGTGGACAGGCGCGCGCGGAAAGCGGCGCAGAGGCTATGGCAATGCGGATGACGGCAGGCGACGAGGTGAGGCAGAAGGCGGCCGCGCGTGGTCACGCGCAAGCCGAAGGTTCCGTGGGGATGGCCGCGGCTGACCGCGAGGCGGCGCCCGCCGCGACGCTGGAGGATCTGGCGGGCATGGTCGCGGTTCAGGTGCGCACGCAAACGCGGCGGATCGCGGAGCTGGAACTGGCGCTCGCCGATGCGGAGGCGCGGCTTCTGTCGCAGGCGCGGATGATTTGCGGCGCGGCGGATGCGGCAGGCGGCGATCTCTTCAGCCGGCGGCCGGTGCGCGAGATCATCGACGACGTGCTTGGCGCCTATCCCGGCATCACCTGGGAGGAGATCATCGGCGTTGGCCGCGAGCGCCGCCTGGTCGAGCCGCGCCATCGCTGCATGGCGGCAGTCTACGAGGAGCGCAAGGATCTGTCGCTGCCGGCGCTCGGCCGCATCTTCCACCGCGACCATACGTCGGTGCTGCATGCGGTGAACAGGCGCGGCGCCAGCCGATGACGGCAGCCTTTTGATTTTTGGATTGATTTTGCGTCAGCGCGAAGCCGGGGCCGGCGGTACGGCCAAGCAGCGATGACGAATGAATGAAACGAGGAAACGATACGATGACATCCAAGGCAGAACGCATCCGCATCAAGCGCGCCAGCCGGGCCGGCCGGCCGCGCAAGGCCGACGTGGCACGCTATCCCGGTGGGCAGATCAAGCACGGCGAGACCGAACGGGAGGTGCGCTCCGTGGCGCTCGACGCGCGCAAGCGCATGCATTTTTCCGGCAAGCGCGACGTCGATGTTGCGAGCCCCTTTGCCGGCTACACACTCGGCCGCATGTTCCTCGACGGCAAGCTGACGGCGCATGAGCGCGAGGCGGGCGACGAGTACGCCCGGCAGATGGCGCGCTATTACAGCCTCACCGGCATTCCCTTTCCGAGTGTCAGGGCGCAGTCGCTCTTCAGCGTCAAGGGTTTTGCCGGCGAGACCTCCGCCGAGCGTGCCCGGAGCGCCCGCCAGGCGGCGAACCGGATGATGGAACTGGAAGGCGTGCTCCTGAAACTGCAGGACGGACCGCAGGTGAAGACGACGGTCTTCAACGTCTGCATCATGGATTACGAGATGCTGCGCACCATGCCGGAACGGCAGCTCGCCTGGCTGAAACGCGGGCTGACCGAGCTGCACTGGCACTTGGGGCTGTCGCGGGAGAAGGAGGGGTGAGGTAGATGGCGCCCATCTTCTGGACCGCTCGTCCGGCCTGCCGGCCACCGTCTCGCCGCAGGCGGGGAGAAGGGACATATGGCGACGCCCCACCTAAATCGCTTCGTCACACCCGGCCGCGGGATACTTTTGCAGTCTAACTCCATCGGGCGCGCCGCATCAGCGGCGCCAGAAGGTCCGGTGGGGGCTGAGTAGTTCGTCCTCGATCTCGGGGAAGGGGCCAAAAACCTCGATCGGCTTCTGGCCGGAGGCAAGCACCGTGCGCGAGGCGAGGTTCATGGTCGGGTTTTCGGGGTGGTCGCTGGTTTCGGCAAGGAGCTTTTCCTCCTCGAAGCCGTAGACCAGGCGACCGATATTCGCCCAATAGAGCGTGCCGGTGCACATGGCGCAGGGCTCGCCGGTTGAAACCAGCGTGCAGGACCATAGGAATTTCGCCGGATAGGCGGTCGCGGCACGCCGGCTAAGCTCGGTCTCGGCGTGGCGTACGGTGTCGATATTGCCCTGGCGCATCAGGATGCTGTCGTCGGGGCCGACCAGGACCGCGCCGAAAGGATGATGGCCGTGCGCGGCGGCCTCGCGCGCGACTTCGTCGGCGGCGCGAAGGTGGGCGAGCATCTGATCGCGGGTCATGGTCTGTCGCTCCCCAACGTCGTGGACGCCACCGATTGGACGGTGCCGTTCGGACGATCGTAGCTCGAAAATCGAATGTCCGATATCGCCGCTGCCCGCAATTTCGCAAGACATCCGCCATGCCAGCGGGTGCTGCGCTTGCAAAGGGGAGTGTGTCTCCGTTCTCCTTGCGACAGGTGAGGCGGTCGCATTGCCCGGTCTTTCCCCAACCGCCGCAGCCTGCGCTGGCGGCGGGTCAATCTTGATCCGACCAGTCGGCAAGCAGGGTGATGCCGAACTTCGGCGCGGCCCTCCGAAGCCGATCAAGCTCTTCCGATGTCGGTGGCTTGACCGCTTCGCCCGGCCCAAGTTCACGGCCGGCTTCCTCCAGAAACCGGTCGAAGATGGCTGGCGTGCCGATCAGGATGTAGCGCGCCGGCCGGCGGCTGACGTTGAGGAGCTGGTGGGGTACGCGGCGCGGGAGAAAGATGCTCTGGCCCACGGTCAACCGGTGCGCGGTCCCGCCGATTACCGCAGTCAGTTCGCCCTCGAGGATGTAGACGGTTTCGTCGTCGCTGGCGTGGACGTGAATTGGCGTCCTGGTGTCGCCGCCGCTGACGTTTTCGAAGAGGCAGAACTGGCCGTCGGTCTGGCTGCCGGACAACAGACGCTTCATGACGACGCCGGCGAGGGCGAATGCTTTCGGTTCTGTGCTGCTCATCGCAAATACCCCATCGAATTTCGCAGGAGCGGTCCTGTCCGCTGCGCTCCCGAGGAAGCGCGGCGGCATGGTTGCATGCGTCGGCGGCGACATCAGGACGAAGGGTGAGGTGCGGCACGGTCCGATCCGGCGCCGATGGAGCCGGGGCGGCGCCCTGTCTGGCCGGCTTACCGAGAGGATGGCGAAATATCCACCGCGCGCGAATGGCGATCGGTTCCGCATGCCGGGGATCGGTCTCGAACCCGGTAAACCGATCGACGCGGCAGTTTGCCAGCACCGATGTCTCGGCTTGCCCAGCCTGTGGTAGAGTTCGCCCGTTCAGCTGGCTGGAGTGTGCTGTGATGGCTGCATCGACGTTCAATGCCAACACTGGCGACGGATATGAGTTGCAGATGGGGCGCTGGAGCCGAAGGCTGGCCGTGCCCTTCCTGGCATTTGCCGGAGCCGCGGCGGGCGAACGGGTGCTGGATGTCGGCTGCGGCACCGGCAGCCTGACATTCCTGTTGGCCGCGCGGCCCGACCTTTCCGCCGTCTGCGGGGTGGATTGCGCAGCGCCCTACATCGAACACGCCAGCCGCAGCAATCCGGATCCGCGCGTCTCCTTCCAGATTGGCGACGCATGCGCTCTGCCCTTTGAGGATGCGGCGTTCGATCGGGTCCTGTCGCTGCTGATGCTGCATTTCGTTTCTGAGCCGGAACGGGCCGTGGCGGAGATGCGCCGCGTTGCGCGGCCTGGCGCAACGGTCGCTGCCACCGTGTGGGACGGTCGCGGCGGTTTCGTTGCCAGCCGCCTGTTCCTCGATACGGCGGCAGCCCTTGATCCCGCCGCCCGCCGGCTTCGCGAGCGCGCCTTCACCCGCCCGATGACCCGGCCTGGCGAACTGGAGGCGGCCTGGCATAGGGCCGGCCTTGTCGAGGTCGAGACGGCTGAGCTTGCGATCCGCATGGAGTACGCTTCCTTCGACGACTACTGGACGCCCTATCTCGGCAAGGATGGCCCAGGGGCCGAATATATCGCGACACTCAATGAGCCGGCGCGCACGCGGCTTCGCGATGCGGTCCGTTCTGCCTATCTCGATGGCGAGGTCGATGGTCCACGGTCCTATGTCGCGGTCGCCTGGGCCGTCAAAGGTGTGGTGCCAGGTTGAATTCAGGGCGGCGGCTCATACCCCTGGGATCGCTGGTGACTTGAAGAAAGAGGTCAACCGGGTGATGCGGCTCTGTCAGAGTGACGCAACTCGGTTGCCGCTTCCGGGTTAGCCTGCCGATGCGGAGGTGAAAACCGCCAACTGGGCCTCGAAGGCGCGCTTGTAGGCCGGCCGTGCTTCGCCGCGAGCGACATAGGCAGCAAGGTTCGGGTATTCCTCAAGAATCCCTGATCCATGCAGCCGGCGCAGCACCGTCACCATCAGGAGGTCGCCGGCGCTGAAGGCGCCATCGAGCCAGTCGGCATCGCCAAGGTGATTGGAAAGGCCGCCAAGCCGTCTGCGGATGGTTTCGTCGAGCGCACGCAGGCGGTGCTCGTACCAGGGCTCGTTGCGTTCGAGGATCTGGACGAGATTACGGTCGAAGACCGGCGGCTCGATGGTGTTGAGCGCGGCAAACATCCAGGCGATCGCGCGCGCCCGGGCATTGGCTTCGTCTGGCAACAGGCCGGCATGGCGCTCGGCGATATGGAGCACGATCGCTCCGGACTCGAAGAGGGCGAGATCGCCTTCCTCATAGGTCGGGATCTGGCCGAAGGGCTGAAGGGAGAGATGCGGCGGCTGCTTCATCGCCTTGAACGACAGAAGGCGAACCTCGTAGGGCAGGCCTACTTCCTCGAGCGCCCAGCGGACACGCATGTCGCGCGCGAGCCCCTTGCCGCGATCCGGTGACCGTTCGAAAGCGGTAATGGTGATCGTCATCGTTGTCCTCCATCGCTTGGTCTCCCTTGAAGACGGATGGCAGCCCGCGATCCCGACACGTCGTCGCGAAAGTCGCGCCTGGACGGGCCGCTCAGGCCGCTCCCGTCACCGTTCCCTGGTGGAACAGCATCTGCCACCTGGTTCCGTTTCGCTTCCAGACAGAGCTTCTGAGTGCGTGCCGCTCCGATCCATCGCTTTCTCTGCGATGGGTTCTGTAGGTCAAGAGCAATGCTTCCGGCGAAATGGCGGTCAGGCGGTAATCGCTCGCGCGCAGTTCGCCATCGTCTTGCTCTGGCTCCTGCACAAGCAGATCGATGATTTCCGCACGATGATAGATCGTACCGGAAGCCCCGAACTCGACGAAGCCTTCGGCGAGCAGCGCCTCGACGGCTGAACGCGACCGGCGAACCTCCGGGCGGTGCAGTGCTTCTTCAAGCGCACGGATTTCATCGAGAGGGGGCAGAGCGTGCATCATGATTGTTCCGCTGTGGGCGAGGGCTGCCGGTACACTACTGCATGTCTCCTTAATCGACCTCGATTTAAGGACAAAGGCATGCAGAAAATCAAAGTGCTACAGCGACCTTTGCGCGTCTGATAAGACGCGCGGCGCTGTAATCTGCTGAGACCTCGGACGGCAACTGCCAGAGCGCCGTGCGTTCAGATGAACGCAAAGGACGCTGTAGCCGTGGCGCACCAGTTCATCCGGGGCGGCGCGAGCCAGCCGTTCAAAGAGGAAGCGGCCGGTTCTGGAAGATGCTCTTCATCACAAGGGTAGAGGTCAGGCGCAGCACGCTCGGCAGCGCAAGCAGGCTCTCGTCATAGAGCGCCTGGAAAGCCTTCAGGTCCTCAGTCACCACGTGCAGCATGTAGTCGGGATCGCCAAACAGACGCTCGGCTTGCGTGATTTCCGGTATCGCCCAAAGAGCCTTTTCGAAGGCATGCACGTTCTCGCGGCTGCCTTCCCTGAGCGTCGCAAAGACGATCGCCGAGAAATTGAGGCCGACCTTGGCGGCATCGATATTGGCGCGATAGTCGCTGATCACGCCGGATTGCTCGAGCGCCCTGACCCGGCGATGGCAGGGGGAAAGGCTGAGCCCGATGCGGTCGCCGAGCTCGGTAACCGACAGTCTCCCGTCCTTCTGAAGCTCAGCAAGAATCTTGCGGTCCGTATCATCCATGAGGGAGATATTACCTCAATATGCCACATCTCGGCAAGAGATATGGAGCTAATCCCCGTGATGCAACGCTATTCTTCCTTTGATGGCGCGGGTATCCGAAGGAAGGTGGCGCGAGATGGAAATGGGTCTGTTGACGGCGTTTTGGGCGATATCGTTTTCGCTGGTGCTGACACCCGGCGCAGACTGGGCCTATGCGATCTCGGCGGGATTGCGAGACAGGGCGATCATGCCGGCCGTTTCCGGCATGCTGCTTGGCTATCTTGCGATCACTCTGGTGGTCGCGGCCGGCGTCGGCGCGCTCGTCGCCGGCGTTCCGGCGGTTCTGACGGTGCTTACCGTGCTGGGAGCGGGCTATCTCCTTTGGCTCGGCGTCGGGGTTCTGGCCCATCCGCCTGTTCCGGTGGCCGATGAAGATCAGGCGGCCAGGAGCTGGACCGGGTGGATCGTCCGCGGTTTCGCGGTGAGCGGCATCAACCCGAAGGCGCTACTTCTTTTCCTGGCGCTGCTGCCGCAGTTTACCAGCCGCGACGGGAGCTGGACGATCCCGAGCCAGATCGCGGCGCTCGGGGCCGTGCATATGCTCAACTGTGCGCTGATCTACTCGCTTGTCGGCACGGGTTCGAGCATGGTCCTCAGGACGCGCCCGCGCGTGGCCCGTCTGGTGAGCCAGTTCTCAGGCGCGGCGATGATTGCGATCGCGCTGTTCCTGCTCGCCGAGCAGCTTGTCATGGTCCGATGAGGCGTGGCGGCCGCCTCAGGACGCTTTAGCCAGCTTTTCTTCGCGACCGATGCGGGCGTCGAGGTCGCGCAGGCGAAGCGTGACGGCGGGGTGGCCGGGCAGGAGCGACAGGGCATTCGTCAGCATGTCGCGCGCCGTGACGAGGTTGCCGTCGCGGATATGGCGATTGGCGCGGTGGAAGAGGAAGTTGACCTGCTCTGTAGGGGCAAAGCGATCGCCGAAGCGGGCGTGCAGGCGATCGGCCCAGGCCGGGTGGCGGGCCATGGCGGCGACGGCGTTCTGGTAAGGCCGCATCGGCGCGTCGATCCGCGCGGAGCGGGCAAGGGCGCGCAGGGCAGCAAGGTCATTGGCGCGGCAGGCATCGATCAGCGAAAGCGCGCGCTGCGTTCCGGTGAAGACCCTGACCGTGCCATGACCGGTCATGTGTACGGGCACGAGATGCGTTTCCGCCTGCAGTTCCGCTATGCGCTCGGCATGCCTGCGATCGATCGCGTGGAACGGGTCGTAGAAGAGATAGGCGCGGCCGGCGGCATGGTCGGGGGCGATACTCATATTGGCGTGCAGGTCGGGCGAGAAATGCCTGAGAAAGCGATTGTCGTAGGGAACGGCTTTGGGATTGATCGAGATTTGCGGGCAGAAGGCGATGGCTGTCGTGGCGTTGAAACGCCGGCGGTAGCGAAGCGCTGCATAACCGCCCTGAGAATGGCCGTAGAGGATGCGCTCGGGTGCTGCCTTCAGGATCGGCGCCGCAGCCTCGACCGCCTTGACCACGCTTTCGGCCGGAAACCAGTTGGGACGCTTGCTGATGAAGCCGAGGGCGGCGATATCCGCCTTCTCGCAAAAGCGCTGGCCCCAGTAGCGGCTCCCGTTTGCCTGGATTTCCATCTCGTTGAAGGTGATGAGGAGGTAAGCCGAGGCGCCCGGGCGATGGATGACCTCAAGGTTTTCGTCCGAGTAGATAAGCACGGTTGCTCCGAAGTATTTCAAGGTTTGCAGTAGTATATTTCCAATTTCCGAAGCTTGTTCGGCGACGTTATATTAGTGTGAATTCGCCTGGGATTTCCAGTGCCTAGGACTTTCTGCAAGAGGATTTCAATATTCATTTCGGCTGACGGCTTCAGCGGTCGTTCGTTTCGGCAGCTTTCGGCTCAAACCGGACATAGAGGTTCGCATCGCGGACGGCTGCTTTGCGCCCCCATTTGAGCCGTTCAGCGCGCCGATCGCCGAGCCCAGAAGCTGCCATTCATTCACGTGGAGCGGCGCTGAGCGGCAACGGCCTCAATGGGACTCTGCTGCCGTCCTCGGATGATACGGCGAACGGCAGCTTCCAGCGAGAGCGAACGTTCCGGCGTTTATGCAGATCATCGCCCGTGGCATGCGCTGAGACATCAGGGTTTCGTATCCTCCTTGAAACGCGATACTGGTTGACTACATGTTGTAGATGCATCATCGAGAGACTTATGAACCTGCGTTCCCTACCCGACGATAGACGAGCAATGCTGCGGGAACTGGAAGATGCCTGCGTAATTTCGCGGGCGCGCCTTATCTCACGCGTTATGACCAACATCTTCGACGAGGAACTGCGGCCGTTCGGCCTAGTGTCCTCGCAACACACCTTACTCGGTTCAATCATGCGGATGGGCGTCGCGACGCGTGCCGAAATCGGCCGAGCCAACTGCCTCGATCGCTCCACCTTGACGAGAAACCTCAAGCTGATGCTGGACGCGGGATGGATCGAAGAGGTCCCCGACAAGGTTCAAGGTCGTCAGCGCCCCCTTCGGCTGAGCAAAGCTGGCGAAGACCTGCTGTTTTCATCCATGCCGGCCTGGCGGGCGGGGCAGGAACGAGCGTCCAAGCTGCTTGGGCAAGCAGGCTTGAGCGCAATCAAGACCGTCGCGGACGACATTCCGCGCGATTAGCCGGAATCTGAAATTATGGTATTGCATATACAACACTGCTTCCCATGTGTTGTATATGCAGCATTAGGACGCCGCGGAGCGCCTGATGCCATTATCGAAAGGAGAAATGCGATGACAACGATTCTGGTGACCGGTGCAACCGGAGATACGGGGCGTCCGACCGTGAAGGAACTGCTGAAGAAAGGCCTAAAGGTCCGCGCCCTCGCTCGTCGGGAGGACGCTCGCTCGCAGGAGCTGGCCAGTCTGGGTGCCGAGATCGTTTATGGGGACATCACCAGCCTGCGCGATATGCGGCTGGCTTTCGACGGCGTCGACCGCGCTTACTTCTGCTATCCCATTGCCGACGGTCTCGTGGAGGCGGCAGTCATCTTCGCACAGGTGGCGAGAGAGCAGGGCGTCGAGCACATCGTCAACCTGTCCCACAAGCAATCCAGGCCCGACGCGCGCAGCAAGGTGACCCAGAACCATTGGCTTTCGGAGCAGGTGTTCAAGTGGTCAGGCATCCCGACGACGAACTTGCGCATCACCTTCTTCGCCGAGTGGCTCCTCTACATCTCGACATTCATCCAGCGCGGCCGCTACGTCATGCCATTCAACAAGGATGGCCGCTTTGCTCCGCTGGCCGCGGCCGATACGGCGAAGATCATCGCCAACATCCTGGAGAAACCGGAAGGCCACGGCGGCCAAGCCTACCAGCTGCACGGCCCGAAGGAGTATAGTCACGAGGAGCTCGCGCAGAGGTTGGTCGGGTCCTCGGAGTCGATCTGCCCTTCGAGCAGCTTACCGTATCGGCCTTTCTGGAGCTCGCGGGGCTCGAGGATGACACCGTCTTGCGGCGGCACTTCGAAGCTGCGGAGCTGGACCAGCAAGAGGGTCTCCTCGCCGGTCTCGATGACATCGGCACGAAGATTATTGGTGGCCCGCTGATGACCGTAGAAGCTTTCGTCAACGCGAACCGGGCGCGCTTCGTCCGTGAAGCGCAAACGTCAGTCGACCGAAATTAGAATCCTGTACGTTTTGGGGCGGATATATCAGGGTGACTAATCCAGGTCGCTAACCGGGGCTATCCGGAACGCATGTTTCGGAGCTGCATCGTCCACCTCGAAAATGCCATGGCTTTGCGATTAATTCACCGGCCACTGAGCTGAATCCTCGAGTGCGTAGCGACTGGCAGCTGCGCACTCGATGGACTATAGCTTTTGGCCGAAGCAGATGCTCACATCCAGGTCAAGGTACGACCTGGAGGGGTCGACAGCAGTCAATGGCCGACCTGCTGATTTAAGCCGATAGCGAATGTCCGCTTCATCAATGCTGCTGCCCGGAACCTGCCGTCCCGCTCTCGGCCCCATATCGGCCACGGCGCCGCGGTCGGCGAATGTCTACTGTTGGCGCAAAGCGGCCAAGGCCACCATGACCGATTGGTGGGATTGCTGAGCAACTCCGAGCTTTTCCTACAATAGGGCAGCTTCAGACCCGCTTGAGAAAAGCAAGCACCCGATCCGTCAGCAGCGCCGTTGCCGCCGCGTCGTAGGACGGCAGCGAGCTGTCGGCGAAATAGTGCTGGTCGCCGGGATAGAGGAAGAGCTCGGCATCGTCGGCCTTCTCGACGAGTTCGCGGGCGGCGTCGATGTCGCCTTCGCCGACGAAGATCGGGTCGTTGTCCATGCCGTGGATCTGGACGGGCACGCCATCCGGCCAGGGGCCGAAGGACCACTGACCGCTGATCGGGATGCAGGAGTAGAAGAGTAGGGCGCCGCGGGCGCCGGGCCGGGTCTGGGCGAGCTTCTGGGCCGGCAGGACGCCGAAGGAGAAGCCGGCATAGACGAGGCCCTGGGGAAGCGCGTCGGCGAGGCGAACGCCGCGCTCGCGCATCTCATCGAAGCCGACCTCGCCGATATAGGCGAGGCCTTCTTCGATGCTTGCGAAGGTGCGCCCCTCGAAGAGATCAGGCAGGTGCACGGTGTGGCCGGCGGCCCGGAGGTCCTCGGCGAAAGCGTGCATTCCCGGGGTCAGCCCCTGGGCGTGATGGAAGAGCAGGACCTCGGCCATGGACGACTTCTCCTTCAAATTATCCTTCGCGTTCCAATTGTGTCTCGCCGCCTGAAGGGTCAAGCGGTGTTGCGGTCGATTGAGAAAATTTTCCTGTCGCAGCGATAGCACGTTTCCTTGACGTCTTGTTGCCATCTTCGACCGCTTCCTTGCGGATCAGCATTGGTCACGATTCTGAAGGAAAGACGTCATGACAGGGAAGTTGCGCATTGCCGTGTTGTTTGGTGGGCGTTCGGCGGAGCATGAGGTTTCGCTGATGTCGGCGCGCAATGTCGTCGCCGCGCTTGACAGAGCACGCTACGAGATCGTGCCGATCGGCATTGCCAAAGATGGGCGTTGGCTGTTGCTCGAGCTTGAAAACGGCGAGCTGCCCCGGACCATTCCGGCGGCAGGAACGCAAGTTGCGCTGATCCCGGGCGGCAAGGGCCGGGCGGTCACCATTGCCGCCGACGGAACGCAAGGGCTGCTGCCGGCCGTCGACCTGATCTTTCCGGTGCTGCATGGGCCGTTCGGCGAGGACGGGACGGTGCAGGGTTACGCCGAGACGGCCGATGTCGCCTATGTCGGCTGCGGCGTTGCGGCTTCGGCAGCCGCCATGGACAAGGTGCTCGCCAAGCGCCTGCTTGCGGCCGAGGGGTTGCCAGTCGCGCGTGCCATCGCGCTGCATCAGGAGGACGCCTATTCCGGCGAAACCATCCTGGAAACACTGGGATTGCCGGTTTTCGTTAAGCCGGCGCGGCAGGGCTCATCCGTCGGCGTCAGCCGTGTCAATAGCCTCGACGGGCTTGCGGCTGCGCTGGAAGAGGCGTTTCGCCACGACGACAAGGTGCTGATCGAAGAGTTCGTGCAGGCCCGCGAGATCGAGTGCTCGGTGCTGGAAGACGCCAAGGGCAGGCTCACCGTGTCGCGGCCGGGAGAGATCATCCCCGCCGAAAGCCACGGTTTCTACAGCTACGACGCCAAATATGTCGACGCTGGCGGCGCGATCGTGAATGCGCCGGCGGACCTTGCCGAAGAGGTGGGCGCGCGGGCGCAGGAGATGGCCGAGCGGGCCTTCCGGGCACTGGCCTGCGCCGGCATGGCGCGCGTCGATTTCTTCCTGCGGCCAGATGGAAGCCTCGTCATCAACGAGATCAACACCATTCCCGGCTTCACCAATATCAGCATGTATGCCAAGGCGCTTGCGGCAGACGGAATCTCCTATGTCGCGGCGGTGGAAACGCTGATTGCGCATGCGCTCGCGTTGCGTGGGGATGGGGCCGCGCGCGCATGAAACACTAGCCGCGGATGCTGCCTTTGGGTTGTATTACATATTAGATGTATCGCATTCATTGTGGGTTCACGTCATTCCGCGAAACTGCCGCCTGTTTCCAAACGGACAGGTGATGAGATGAAGAAGATTGCCATCGTCATAATGGCGGCGGTTACGGCTCTTTCGGGCATCACGCCGGCGAATGCCGTGCCGGCGGTTGCCATCGAGCGGGCGCAGAAGAGCGACGTCGAGCTGGTGCAGCACCGGGAATGGAACGGCGGACACTATCGCCGGCGTCCGCCGGGTTGGCATGGCGGCTATCGCCCGCGCCCCGGTTGGGACGGCGGCTACCGTCCGCGGCCAGGCTGGCATGGCGGCTATCGTCCGCGTCCGGGCTGGGATGGCGGCTACCGCTATGGACACTATAACGGCTACCGCGGCTATCGCTACGAGCGCTATGGCTATCGCCGCCATAATGACGGCTGGTGGTATCCGCTGGCGGCCTTTGGCACCGGCGTCATCATCGGCGGCGCCATTGCCGCGCCGCCGCGCCGGGCGGATGCCGGCGTGAACCCGCGGCACGTGGACTGGTGCTATGCCCGCTACCGCTCGTACCGCGCTTGGGACAATTCGTTCCAGCCCTATGGCGGCCCGCGCCAGCAGTGCTATTCGCCCTATTTCTGAGCGAAGCGCGTTCCAAAAAAAAAGGCCCGTCGGTTGTGGTGACCGGCGGGCTTTTCTGTTCATGCTTGCAAGTCAGTTAGCCGCATGTCGTTTATCGCAAAACCGCTGCCCACTTTTGCGCGACATGCCTATCGGCTGCTCTTCGGAAGCTCCTCGTCGAAGCGGGTCTTTTCGCGCGCCGGGTCGTCGTCGAGGATTTTCTCCTCGCCGTCTTCGGGCAGGGCGTCGTCCGGGTTCACATTGGCCTCATCGCGGCTCGGAACCGGCGGCACGCGGCCCTGGTCACCCGGCGGAATGTCATCGCCCTCAGGAACCAGATCGACCGGCAACGGCGGGATCCTGCCGATCGGCACGACGGTCGGTTCTGCGGGTTGCGACAGGTCTTCGGGTGTCTGCCTGAGATCACGTGATTTCGGGTTCGCCTTGCTCATCCTCGCATCTCCTCGGTTGGTCATGTCGAAGGAGTAAGGCGAGGAGGCGGGAAAGGTTCCCGGCTGCCGGGCAAGGGGAACGTCTGTGAGAGGAAGGGAGCCAAAGTGCTCGCTGTCGCCAGTCGACGCTGTCCGCGCTCAAGATGGTGCGGCCCGGCGAACGAGTGGCGCTGCGAAGCGGGCGCTTGCGCGCTTAGCACGTTTCATGGAAGAGCCAGCGGCTCTAAAGCGTCGCGATCTTTCAGATTCGCTCCTTGCGCTTTAAGTTCTTGATATTTCGCATGTCGTTGTCGCAAAACCGCTGCGCACTTTTGCGCGACAGGCTTTAGAACTTCAACCGGGCGTCGTCATGATCGGGAGGACGGTGTGCGTCCTTGCGGCGCATTCCGTAGGCAAGCGCAAGCCCCAGGATGGCGGAGCCGACGACGATGGCGGCGAGTGCGAAGAAATTCTCCATGGCATTTTCCTCCCAAGGGGAAGCTTAACACAGAATGCGCGCAAACAAATGGCGTGGCACCGAGATTGCGCGTCATGGTTACTCAACGCGTTTCGGCGCCGGAGGTTCAATCAGCAAGCGCCGAAGCGAGGCGAACGGTGCCGGCAGGCTCCGTGCATGGCGGTGCTGTCATACGCGGACTGGACAGGCAGCCTGCGGTCGGCGACGCTCGTCACAGGGCCGTTCAGTTTTGGGTTGTCGCAGCAAAACCGCTGCGCACATTTGCGCGACGTGCTTTATTGGTTTGTCGCATGTCGTTATCGCAAAACCGCTACGCACTTTTGCGCGACATGCTTTAGTAGCCGGAGCTTCCGCCGCCCTGGCTCATGCCTTGGCCGCCTTGCGTGCCCTGGTTTCCCTGGCTTGGGGCAGGGGCGGTGCTGCGGCTGGCCTGGTCGGTGGTGCAGCCGGCAAGCGCGACAAGCGCCGCGATAACAGCGGCAAGCAGATATCGTGGGGTCATGGGATCCTCCCGTCGTCGTGGGAACGGCCTTCGACCGCCTCGCCATCGAACCGGACATGGCGCGCTTGGTCATGGCCGGCGCTCCATTGCCGCGGGACCGCGGGGCAAAGGCAGTGTCGCGTGCCGGGCGTAACTATATCACCAAACGATGGGAGCGGGCGGGCGAGACGGCAGGTGGGCGTGAGGCGAGCGACGCAGGCGGCTCGCGAAAAAAGAACAAAACAGAAACAAATTTAGGCAAAGGGGCTTGCCAAACGGCCAGAAGCGGGCTAAGGATATTACAGGCTGGCCGTTTCGTCATTGAAGCGGCCTTTTTGATTCCGGGGTCAGCTAAGGCGAGCGGCCTACAGCGCCGCGCGTCTTATCAGCCGCGCAAAGGTCGCCTGACCGTTGCGGATCGTTACGGTGCTTCGCGAAGGCCGGTTGGCGCTTGCTATGCTTCCTGTTTGGCGATCTTGCCGGAAACGGCGCGGGCGGGCTCAATTCGCGCGCGCGGTTGCCCAATGTTGCGAAGCCAGCGCGAGGCCTCTTTCGGATCGCGCTCGACGCCGAGCCCCCTTTGATAGATGGTGACGAGACGGGCCTGCGCGGCGGGATGACCCTGGCGGGCGGCCTGCCGGTTCCAGTGAAGCGAGGCGGCGTAGTGTTCCTCGCCGCCGTCGTTGAAATAGATTTCGGCCAGTTTTGCCTGGGCGTCGACGTTCCCCGAGGTGGCCAGTTCAAGCAACCTGGGCGAGATATTCGTTGCGGAGGGCCGCGGGGTGAAAATGGTCTTCAACTTACTGAACGCGTTGCGGATCATCTGACACCTGTTGCATCCATCGCACGGTTCCCGCAGCGGGCCTGCTAGGCTGATAAATTACTCAAAATCTTGAACTACTTTGGCTTTTCCCTGGCTAGCAGGGCGCTTGCGATGCATTCCGCCAAGAGGACCCGAAACGGGCAACCCGGTGGGCCGCATTGATGACCGGATACAACCTGAAGTCAAGGTTGCAAGCGTGACATCCGGCGTGACACCCGCAATTTTCTGTGATCGGCTGTCACGCTCGGCGCGCGTTGCGCTGTCCGCGGTGACGGCGCTCGACGATTGGCAGGTGCGCCGAGCCATTCGAGCAAAGACGAGGTGACGGACCGAAGTCGAGGCCGAGTGCCTTTTCTGTCAAAGCCGCGGCTGCCAGCAGGCTCAGCGGCTCAGCCTGCCCGGAGTAATTTCCATGACAAGCAAACCAGCCAAGGACCCGAAAACCGGGCGTTTTTTGCCGCGCGCCGACCGGGCAGGTGCGGTCATCCGGCCGCGCGCCCGCAAGGCGGTACGCACCAAACTCGGCGAGCTTTTCCTCGAAGACATGCTTTCGGCCTGGGAAAGCCGCGGGGCAGCGGCGATCCACGCGCTGATCGAGAAGAACCCGCATGATTTCCTGAAGGCCGTCGCGGCGCTGATGCCGAAGGACGTGACCATCAATGCCAACCAGATCGGCGAGATGACGGATGAACAACTCCTTCAGCGGATCCGCAAGCTCGACCAAACCATCCGGCCTTTCCTTGCTGCTCAAGGAGCGGATGGAGCTGGCGATGGAGATCGGGCGCCGGCAGAACACGAATAGGCTGCTCTATTACCGGCCCTATGCGAGGCAGACGGCATTCCATGAAGCAGGGGCCACGTTCCGCGAGCGGCTGTTCATGGCCGGCAATCAGCTCGGCAAGACGCTGGCCGGTGCTGCGGAAGCGGCGATGCATCTGACAGGCGACTATCCCTCTTGGTGGGCGGGCCGACGGTTCGAGCGGCCGATCACGATGATCGGCGGCTCGGAATCGCACGAGCTGACACGCGATGGCGTGCAGCGGCTGCTCGTCGGCCCGCCGATGAGCGAGGAGGATTGGGGCACCGGCTATATCCCGAAATCGAATATTTCAGGTTGGACCCGGCGTTCCAGCGCTTCCGGCGCGCTCGACAGCGTGACGGTGCGCCATGCTTCGGGCGGCACCTCGACGCTGCTTCTCAAAGCCTATGAGCAGGGCCGGGCGAAATGGCAGGCAAACACGGTGGACTATGTCTGGTTCGACGAGGAGCCGCCGGAGGATGTCTATTTCGAGGGCATCACCCGCACCAATGCGACGGGCGGCTCGGTCGCCGTGACCTTTACGCCGCTGAAAGGCATGAGCTCGGTCGTCAGCCGCTACCTGCTGGAACCCTCCGAAGACCGGACCGTGGTGACGATGACGATTGACGATGCCGAGCACTACACGCCGCAGGAGCGCGCGAAGATCGTTGCGAGCTACCCGGCGCATGAGAAGGAAGCGCGCACCAAGGGTGTGCCGACACTCGGCTCCGGCCGGATTTTCCCGGTGACCGAGGAACAGATCCGCGTCGAGCCGTTCGAGATACCCAGGCATTGGGTGCAGATCGGCGGGCTCGACTTCGGCTGGGACCACCCCTTTGCCGCAGCGCTTTGCGCCTGGGACCGGGAGGCCGATGTCTTCTATGTGACCCGGGTCTACCGCGAGCGCGAGGCGACGCCGATCATCCATGCGGCGGCGCTCAAACCTTGGGGGCCCTGGCTGCCGTGGGCGTGGCCGCATGACGGGCTGCAGCACGACAAGGGCTCGGGCGAGCAGCTGGCGGCGCAATATCGCGGGCAGGGGCTGGCGATGCTTTTGGAGCGTGCGACCTTCGACGACGGCACCAACGGCGTCGAGGCGGGGATCTCCGACATGCTGCAGCGCATGCAGACCGGGCGCTTCAAGGTGTTTTCCACTGCGAGCGAATGGTTCGAGGAGTTCAGGCTCTACCACCGCAAGGATGGCCGGATCGTGAAAGAGCGCGACGACGTGATTTCGGCCTCTCGTTATGCGCTGATGATGAAACGCTTTGCCCGGGTGAAGGCGGACGCCGCCGCCTGGGCCTTTACCGATCGGAAGGTTCTCTGATGGCAGAGAACACCCTTGCCGGAAGCGAACTTTTAACGCGGGCTCGCTACCAGTGCGGGTATGTATTTTTTCTGGGGAAGCAAACGAAGGCTGATTTGGGCGCTGCTTGGCGTGCTGTTGGCGATTTCGATTTCAGCCGCCTACTGCACCAGAGCGGCATCGTAACGGCCAGGAGCGCCACGCTCTCGGTCTATGCCTGGACAATACTGTCTTTCACCTTCATTGCCGCGTTGATACTGTGGCGCGAGCCCGACTACGTTTCCAGGTTCTTCGACGTTATTCCGGTGGCAGAGATGAAGCGAGCCTACCTGGGGCTCGGAGGCTTAGTGACGTTCGCTGCCCTGTCGAGTGGCATGGCGCGGCAAGAGGGGTTCATGCCCATCGCTCAGTTCGTCGCGTCGGCCAGTGGCATATTCGTTCTCCCAGACTGGTTGGCCGCGGTCAGGTCTCATCGAAGGTCTCGCCGCAAGGGGTGATGCAATCGATCGACGGCTGCCCTCCGTTGCCGACCTGTCCAACATTCTGCAACAACAAGCGGTGAGCTGGCGACCTAAGGTTTCTCACCCCGGTGTTCGCCGTCACCAATCCCTCACGACAAAACGATGTTCATGCGACATCTTTCCGCTGCCGATCAACCCCAGGGCGCGGCCGCACCCGTTCGGGCCGCGCGTGACAACGGCAGCATCTCAACCATATTCCTCCCTGAAAGGTTCTCTGATGGCAGCGATGACGAAACCGGAACTGACGGAGCTCGTGAGCCAGCTCGTCAGGGATTGCGAGGACTATCGCGACCAGCTTTCGGCCACGCGTGTGCGGGCAATGGAATACTACGACGGCGTGATGGCCGACGTGCCGGCGGAAGCGAACCGCTCGAAGGTGGTTTCGCGCGACGTGCGGGCGGCGGTGAAGAAGGTGCTGCCTTCGCTCATCCGCACCGTGCTTGGCAATGACAAGGTGGTGGAATACCAGCCGGTCAACCAGGGCGACGAGGCAGGCGCCGAGCAGGCGACCGACTACATCAACTACATCGTCTTTCCCGAAAGCGACGGCTATGACGCGGTGCAGGATGCAGCGCATGACGCGCTGAAGCTCGGCAACGGCGTGATCCGCTGGTGGTACGAGAAGAAGAAAAGCGTCGAGGTTTCGACCCATAGCGGGCTCGACGAGGCCGCCCTGGTGCAACTGATCGCCGACGACACGGTGGAGGTGCTGGAACAGGCGCAATCGGTCGAACGGATCGAGCTGCCCACCGGGCCGGTGGAGCAGCCGGTCTTCACCGTCAAGATCCGCCGTACGGCCGAGCGTGGGGCGACAAGGCTTGCCGCCGTGCCGCTCGAGGAATTCCTCGTTCATCCAGATGCGATCTCGATCGACGACAGCCCGATTGCCGGCATCAAGCGGCGGATGCGCCGCTCGGATCTGATCGCCATGGGCTACGACCGTGATCTCGTCGAAGGTTTTGCCATTGCCGGTAATGCCGATGGCGAGGACGAAGAATTTGCCCGCAGGCGATAGGCTTCGGGAGTGGAGGAAGGCAATGTGCGCTGTTGGATTTGGCAATTCCATACGCGTTCTGATGGCGCTGGGTGCCTTGGCAACGGCAACGCCTGCGACGGCAGAGCCAGGGCGTTTTGGTCTCAATCCGGCCATCCGCAAATGGCTCGACGGCAACCATGATTTTCCAATTGCCAAGTATGTTCCTCCGACGGATGAGGAGAGCCGTAGAGTGATGCCATCGCTCTCCGCGCGGCAATTCCGTCTCGGTCTCGTTAGTGCGGGCGCTTCGCCAGAGGCCGTGGCAACGACGATTGCCGCGATACCTGTGGGCCCCGAACGAGACGAGGCACAGATTGAGTGGGAATATGCCGAGACGTTTCAGCGTGGGCACCCACTCGTCGCGACGGTTGCGGTTGGGCTGGGCCTGTCAGATCTGCAGGTCGATGCTCTGTGGCTCGCGGCAGTCAATCTCTAGCCGCCCTCTGCTATACAGGTGATTTATGAACCGATCGGTATTCTTTGCCGCTCTCCGGCGACGGGGCAGCGTGGTGTTCGGCATCTCTCTATCTGTCCTACAGATGGCAGGCGTTGACGCTATCGTCGACGAGGCGCGTCGCCGTGGTGTCAGCCTCTGCCAACTGGCAGCGATCCTTGCAACCGTCTACCACGAAACCGGCAGCTCCATGCTGCCGGTTGAAGAAAATCTCAATTATTCCGCGAAGCGGCTCACCCAAGTGTGGCCTGCTCGATTCCCGACACTTGCGAGTGCCGAACCCTATGCTGGCAAGCCGCAAAAGCTTGCGAACCGGGTCTATGGCGGGCGGCTCGGGAATGTGGAGGCCGATGACGGGTGGCGCTATCGCGGGCGCGGTTTGGCCCAGATAACCGGCAAGGCGAATTATGCGAAGTTCGGCATCGCGGCGGCACCTGAACAGGCGAGCGAGATGGCGACCGCAGTGCGCATCCTGTTCGACGGCATGACGGAGGGGCTTTTTACCGGGAAACGGCTTTCCGACTTCGACACGGACGAGAGCCTTTCCGGGGCGGCAACCGGCTATCGTTATGCGGCATCCCGCGCGATCATCAATGGTGACATCAGGCAAAATGGTCCGAAGATCGAGGCTTATGGTCGGGCGTTCGAGGCGGCATTGCGGGAAGCCGGATATGGCCGGAGTGGCCAGCAAAAGGTGGGGCCGGCAGAGGCGGGCGTCATCGTGGTGCTTCGACCCGGAACGTCGGGATCGGAGGCAAAAGGCGAGGGCGTCAGCGCTTCGGCCCTGTCTCTTGGCAACATCTTCGAACGCCTTGTCACCGTGATTGTCTCAATTTTCGCGAGGCGGGCGAAATGAGCGCCGTGATGATCCGCATCGTGTTGCGCTATGGCGCCGGCTTGCTTGTTGCGAAGGGCTTGCTGGCGCCTGAAACCGGTCCCGCGATTGCCGATGATCCGGACATCCAGATGCTGTTGGAGGTTGGCGTCGGCCTTGCTGCCGGCGTCCTCTCCGAAACCTGGTACGTGCTCGCGCGCCGCCTTGGCTGGGCCAGATGATGCTACCCTGGCCGAAGTTGTTGGCTGGCGGCTTGTTACTCGCCGGCATCGTCTGGCTCGTTCACGAAATCCGGGCCGACGGTGCCCGTTCCATAGCCAATGCTATCGAAAGGCAGAACAATGACGCTCAGAGCCGCGCTCGCGAAAAGCGCTTTGATTACGATTCCTGCCTTGATGCAGGCGGGTTGTGGAACTTCGCAACCGGCCAGTGTTCCGGGTCTGCGGGGCGTCGTCGGAACTGATCTCGTCGGCGCGCGCGGCGCGACTGCGGCCGATCAACGCCGGATTGATCGCACGGCCGTTGGCCTCTGTGCTGCGGAAATCTGGACACGGGCGGAATGCGCCAGGCATGGTGGGCGCGCCGATGTCGGCAGTTGAAATCGATGTTGCCGTTCACCGCCAGCTCGGCGAATTGGTTGCGGGCATGCGCGGCTTGCAAGAATCCATCCGCCGGATCGAGGAGGGCAGCCGCCGTGCCGAGGACAAGTACGCCGCCATTCATGGCAGCGTACATCTACGCATGGAGCAGCTGGTCGATCGCGTGGGTGAGATCGAGGCGTCTGTCTCGGCGATCGGTGCGGACGTCGCGGAGATGAAGCCGGTGACCGACGACGTCAGGCGCTGGAAGCTGATGGGGATCGGCGCATTGGGCGTCACCGGCATCGCGGCGATGGCGCTGGGCGTCAGCTTCGCCGAGGCGATCCGCCGCGTCGTCTTTGTCATCATGGGCAAGGGCTGACGGGGCCGTCTGAGATCGGAGGCGACGGCAACGCCGTCTTGGTGACCCCGAAGGGATAGAAAACGCAAAAACCGCCGCGCGCCCGTTGGGGCGCGCGGCGTGCATTGAATATAGTGGTTTGGAACGATCTTCCTTGGACGAGCGGTCAATCCAGATCTGACTTGTCTCGGAACTCGGCCGGCAAATCTCGTCGACCCAGCTTAGGCCTTCGCGGCGCCCATGATCGGCTTGTTGTCCTTTATCGGGGGAGCGCCAGGTGGCGAGAACCTACCAGGAGATGCGCTGTGGGCTGTCACTTTGGTCGGGTCTTGAGCGGATGCAGCTTGCTGGCGCGCTCAATCGATGGAGCGCCCTAGGTCACAAAGCCGGCACCGCATTCGGCGCTCCTGCGGCCATTCGCCGGGCACCATCCGATACCGAGAAGCGGAGGCGATATTCCTTTGGCGAGAGACCGAGGATCTTGCGGAAGATCTTGCGGTAGGCGTTGGTGTCGTCATAGCCGCTCTGCCAGGCAACCTGCTCGATCGAGAGATGCGAACGCTCCAGCAGATCGCGTGACTTGGCGATCCGCAGCCGCTGGCAATACTCCGTCGGATTGAAGCCGGTCGCCCTCTGGAAGCGACGCAGGAACGTGCGGTCGCCGAGCCCGGCGCGCTCCGCCATAATCTGCAGCGTCACGCCCTTGGTGCTGGTGCCATGCAGCCAGTGCTGGATCTTGAGGATGACGTTGTCGCCGTGATCGAGCTTCGGCGCGAAGACGCTGTAGTAGCTCTGCTCGCGCGCGCCGGGATCGATAATCATGTACCGCGCCGTTGCCAGCATGACGTCGGTTCCGAGGAACCGGTCGACGAGTTTCAGCCCGAGATCGATCCAGGCCATCATGCCGCCGGCGGTGATGATGTCGCCCTCGTCGATCAGCAGCCTGTCGGTGTCGACGCGGATATTGCCGTAGCGGTTGGCGATCAGGTCCTGGTGCGACCAGTGCGTGGTGATGGTACGGCCAGCAGCGAGGCCCGATTCGGCGAGCAGATAGGCGCCGCCGCAGACCGAACAGATGGTCGTGCCGCGTTGATGCTGCTCGCGCACGAAGGCGGGCAGGGTGCCGATGCGCTCCCCGACCGGCAGATCGGCGAGCGTCGGCGGCAGGATCAGCGCCACCAGGCTCGAGGAGGGATCCTGGTGGGTGTCGCGTGATTTCGCCACCGAGCCGTCTTCCTGCAGCTTCCAATGGCTGATGCGGATCTGGGGAGCGTCTACCCCGCTCTGTTCGACCGATTGCATGCTCGCCACCTGGAACATGTCGGTCAGCCCGTGGATCGCCGACATCAGGGCGCGCGGGTAGACGACGATGCCGATCTCCGCCGGTTCGCTTTCCGCTCGTTTTGTCACTTCTGCCCCCATCGTTGTCAGCTTTGCCGGTCGAGAGGTTAGGCCCCCCGATTTATCAATTCAACCATCGCTTCCACGGGATGGAAGCCGGGCAACAGAGATCAAAGAGGTGAGGACAATGACACAGGCAAAAGCAGTTTCCGCAACCGTTTCCAATGGCCTTTCGCGCCGCAACGTTCTTTCGGCAGCCTTCGGTGCCGCCGCCACCGCCGCCGCGGTCAACGCAATGAACATTCCGGCCAAGGCCGCATCCGCCACCGCATCAACCGCCGGCGCGTCCGGCACCGAGGGAGCAAAGACCATGGGCAGCCGCATCACCACCCGCGATGGCGTCGAGATCTACTACAAGGACTGGGGTCCAAAGGATGGCCCGGTCGTCGTGCTCAGCCACGGCTGGCCGCTGTCGTCGGACAGCTGGGAAGCGCAGGCCTTCCACCTCGCCGCCAATGGCTTCCGCGTCATCACCCATGACCGCCGCGGCCATGGCCGCTCGTCGCAGCCCTGGGACGGCAACGACATGGATCATTATGCCGACGATCTGGCCGATCTGATCAATGCGCTCGATCTGAAGGGCATCTTCCTTGCGGGCTTTTCCACCGGCGGCGGCGAGATCAGCCGTTACATCGGCCGCCACGGCACCAGCCGCGTCGCCAAGGCCGGGTTGATCTCGGCGGTGCCGCCGCTGATGGTCAAGACCGACAAGAACCCCGGCGGCCTGCCGAAGGAGGTGTTCGACGGGCTGCAGGCGGCAAGCCTCAAGGATCGCTCGAAGCTCTACCGCGATATCGCCTCGGGTCCGTTCTTCGGCTTCAACCGGCCGGGTGCGGTCGCCTCCCAAGGCATGATCGACAGCTTCTGGCTGCAGGGCATGACGGGCGGCCACAAGAACACCTACGACTCGATCGTCGCCTTCTCGCAGACCGATTTCACCGAGGACCTGAAGACGTTCGACGTGCCGACCCTGATCATCCATGGCGACGACGACCAGATCGTGCCGATCGATGCGGCCGCCAGAGCTTCGAAGACGCTGGTGCCGCATGCCGAGCTCAAGGTCTATGCCGGCGCGCCGCACGGCATTACCGATACGCACAAGGACCAGCTTAACGCCGACCTGCTCGCGTTTGCCAAGGCCTGATGTGTCTGAAGTCACGGGAAGAGGCGCCTGCAACGGCGCCTCCTTCTCGCTTTTCGTGATAGGTGTTTCGCTTGTCGAGATGGCTGTCGTGTCGCGCCGTTTCGTGCACTATCTCCCGACGATTCTGTTCCGGAGGCAGGCATGAGCTCGAAACCCCGCATTCTCGTCACCCGTCGCTGGCCGGCGGCGGTGGAACAGGTGCTTGCAGAGCGGTTCGACGTCACCTTGAACGAAGGCGACGTGCCGATGACGGCCGAAGGGCTGACCGATGCGCTGCGTACCTTTGATGCCGTTCTCCCAACCGTTTCCGATCGGCTTCCGGCCGAACTCTTCGCCGGCGGCGGCCTCCGGGCGAAGATCCTTGGAAATTATGGCGTCGGCTACAACCACATCGACGTCGCGGCCGCCAAGGCCGCCAATATCGTCGTGACCAACACACCGGGTGTTCTGACCGACTGCACCGCCGACATTGCCATGACGCTGCTGCTTGCAGTCGCGCGCCGGGCGGGCGAGGGGGAGCGCCAGGTTCGGGCCGGCGAATGGACCGGATGGCGCCCGACCCACATGATCGGCAGCAAGGTCACCGGCAAGACGCTCGGCATCATCGGCTTTGGCCGCATCGGCAAGGCGATGGCCAAACGCTGTCATTTCGGCTTCGACATGGATGTCGTCTTCTACAACCGCTCGCGCATCGACCCGGCGGAAGCGAGCCGCTACGGCGCCCGGCAATTGGACACCGTCGAGGATGTGCTGAGAGCTTCGGACTTCGTGTCGTTGCATTGCCCCGGTGGTGGCGAAAACCGGCATCTGATCAATGCGGAACGCTTGGCGCTGATGAAACCGGGTGCTTACCTCATCAATACGGCGCGCGGCGATGTCATTGATGAAGCGGCCTTGGTTGCCGCTCTCGAAAACGGCGTCATTCGCGGTGCCGGCCTTGATGTCTTCGAGGCGGAGCCGAATGTGCCGGAGCGTCTGCGCAGGCTCGAAAATGTCGTGCTGCTCCCGCATCTCGGCAGTGCCGCGGAGGAAACGCGGGTTGCCATGGGTATGAAGGTGGTCGCCAACGTCACCGCTTTCTTCGAGGGCCGCGAGCCGCCGGATCGCGTGGCGTAAGCGGCTGCCTGTTTTCTGCGCAGTGCCTGCATGGAAATGTAGCATGCTGGCGATTTTCTTTGCAAAACAATAACTTGACTTGTCGTTCCGCGATGCGGACGATAGCGCGGAGGCAAGGCGATCGGCCCTATGGGTGTAGCGCCAGGAATCGAAGGACACCGCTCGGCGGTCGAAACATGAACAAGGCAGCAAGCATCGCCCCGCAACGGGCCTGGGGTAAGGGCCGGCTGGTCGCCAAGACGGCGCTCGGCCAAAGCCGCATTGCCGAACTCTATCAGGAAGGCTGCGCAAAGATCCGGTTGCCGAAGACCTTCGACGCCTCCATGGAAGCGGTGCTGATCAATTCCTCCGGCGGCCTCACCGGCGGCGACCGCATGGTCTGGGAGGTTGCGGCAAGGGCCGGAACCGATGTGACGGTGACGACGCAGGCCTGCGAGAAGATCTATAAGGCGAGTGCCGATACGGTCGAGGTGGCCACGCGTATCGAGGTTGCCGCCGGCGCGCGCGTCGACTGGCTGCCGCAGGAGACGATCCTCTTCGACCGCGCCTCGTTGTCGCGTTCGCTGGAGGTGGAGCTTGCCGCGGACGCGACATTCCTGGCGGTGGAAGCGGTTCTGCTTGGTCGCAAGGCGATGGGCGAGGTGGTGCAAACCGGGCTCTTCCGCGATCGCTGGCGCATCCGCGCCGAAGGCAAGCTGCTGCATGCGGACAATCTGGCGCTTGCCGGAGAGATCGCCAGTCTCGGCCAGCGCCGGGCGGTGCTCGATGGCGCAGCCGCCTTTGCCACGCTCCTCTATGTCGGCCCCGATTGCGAGCCCTTGTTGCCGCGTCTTCGATCGCTCATTGACGGCGAGGCTGGCGTCGGCATCAGCCATTTTCAGGTTGATGGCCGCGACAAGCTGGTTGCCCGCTTCGTGGCGCCGGATGGGTTCGCGCTCAGAAAAATCCTCATCCCCGTTATTTCGCACTTGCGCAAGCAGAAGACAGTGCCGAAAGTCTGGGTTCTCTAGGTCATTTCATATTTTTATTGAAACAGTGAAATGATCTAACACGTTGAAACTTTGTAATTCCTGGCGGAAAATCGCTTCGCAGATTTCCTGGGAATTGCTTCACGAACAACCGGTGGCGACGCATGAATCTTACTCCGCGCGAAAAGGACAAATTGCTGATTTCCATGGCGGCCATGGTCGCGCGCCGGCGCCTGGAGCGCGGCGTGAAACTCAACCATCCCGAGGCGATCGCGCTGATCACCGATTTCGTCGTGGAAGGCGCCCGCGACGGGCGCTCGGTTGCCGAGCTGATGGAGGCGGGCGCCCAGGTGCTGACGCGCGATCAGGTGATGGAGGGCATCCCCGAGATGATCCACGACATCCAGATCGAAGCGACGTTCCCCGACGGTACCAAGCTCGTCACCGTTCACGAACCGATCCGCTAAACGAAGGAAACGCGGCCCTTTCCGGCCGTATCCCTCCAACCCTGATCTCAGGAGGCAAGCATGCTGGCTTTGCGCCCCAATTGCGAGTGCTGCGACAAGGATCTGCCGCCGGATAGCCGCGAGGCGATGATCTGTACTTTCGAATGCACCTTCTGCGTCGATTGTGTCGATGGAAAGCTCGGTGGCACCTGCCCGAATTGCGGCGGCGAATTCACTCGCCGGCCGGTGCGTCCGGCAGCCCTGCTTGAAAAATATCCGGCCTCCACCGAGCGGGTGCTGAAACCGCAGGGCTGCGCCGGTTCGAAGGCGGCTTGAGGAGACAACCATGATCCCAGGAGAAATCATCGCGGTTGCCGGAGAGATCGAGCTCAATGCCGGCCTCGACACGACAACCATCGAGGTTGCCAATACCGGTGACCGCCCGATCCAGGTCGGCAGCCACTACCATTTCGCCGAAACCAATGCCGGGCTGCAGTTTGACCGGAAGGCAGCCTACGGCCGGCGTCTGGATATTCCCGCGGGCACCGCGGTGCGTTTCGAGCCCGGCCAGACGCGTCAGGTGACGCTGATCCCTCTTTCCGGCAAGCGCGAAGTCTATGGCTTCCGCCAGCAGGTGATGGGCAAGCTATGAAGCGCCTCGCTATACTTGCCATCGCTCTCGTTTTGCCGTTTGCACCGGCTCTGGCGCAGGAGGACAAGGTCGACTGCCAGAACGCGGTGACGCAGATGGACATGAACATCTGCGCCAACAAAGACTACGAGGCGGCCGACACGGAACTGAACAAGGTCTACAAGCTGGCACTGGCAGCGACAAAGCAGCAGGACAAGGAACTCGCCGAGATCGATGCGAACTACGTTGGTGCGGAAGAGGCACTGAAGAAGGCGCAGCGCGCCTGGATCGGTTACCGTGACGGCCAGTGCGAGCTTTCGGGCTTCGAAGCCCGCGGTGGCTCGATGGAGCCGATGCTCGTCTCCGGTTGCCTCACCGAATTGACCAGGGCCCGGACGAAGGAACTCCAGGCCATTGTCGAGCCTGACGGAAACTAGACCTTGAGCGGCGGCCGCATCATCATGATCGTGGGCAATGGCGAAGTGCCTGACGGAGCTGGCACGGTGATCGATGCCGCCGATATCGTCGTGCGTTTCAACGATTGCCGTTCCGTCGGCCCCGGTGGCCACAAGACCGATATCGTCGCCGTCTGCAACACCGGGCGCCCCGGTCTCTCCATGCTCGGCGGCGGTCGCTGGAAGACGAGTTCGGCGGTGCGGCAGGCGCGCGAAATCTGGTGCGTGCGGACAGGCGCGAAGTTCGCCGCGATGCGGGCCGGGCTCGCCGAAACACATCCGGATCTCGACGATTTCTGTGACGACTACACCGTCGGTTTCGAGAGTTTCAGCCGCTCGACCAACCGCGGTTTTCGCGTCGTTCCGGTGGCGGTGCATGACCAGCTGGATCACGATCTCGCCGGTTTCTCACCTGATCCGTACGTCGTCCCATCCAGCGGCCTGATCGTCATTGCCGATATCCTGTCCAATATCGCGAGAGCCGGTGACGACGTCGTTGTTGCCGGCTTCGGCCATGTCGGGTGGCAATGGCATCCCTTTGCCGCCGAGCGCCGCTATGTCGACGCGCTGGCGGCGAGCGATCGCCTCCGCCGCCTCCATCCACTTTCTTCTTCGTCCCAAGGAGCCTGAACCATGCCCTACAAGATGTCGCGCGCGGCCTATGCCAACATGTTCGGCCCGACGGTCGGCGACAAGGTGCGGCTCGCGGATACGGAACTCTTCATCGAGGTGGAGAAGGACTTCACCACCTATGGCGAGGAGGTGAAGTTCGGGGGTGGCAAGGTCATTCGCGACGGCATGGGGCAGAGCCAGGCAACGCGCGCCGAGGGCGCCGTCGATACGGTCATCACCAATGCGCTGATCGTCGACCACTGGGGTATCGTGAAAGCGGACATAGGCCTCAAGGACGGGCGGATTGCGGGGATCGGTAAGGCCGGCAATCCGGATACGCAGCCGGGTGTCACCATCGTCGTCGGTCCCGGGACCGAGGTGATCGCGGCTGAGGGCAAGATCGTCACCGCCGGCGGCATGGACAGCCACATCCACTTCATATGCCCGCAGCAGATCGAGGAAGCGCTGGTGAGCGGCCTCACCTGCATGCTGGGTGGCGGCGCCGGGCCGGGACATGGCACGCTTGCCACCACCTGCACCTCCGGCCCGTGGCATCTCGCCCGTATGATCGAGGCGGCCGACGGCTTCCCGATGAACATCGCTTTCGCCGGCAAGGGCAATGCCTCGCGCCCGGGCGCACTGGTCGAGATGGTGCTGGCCGGTGCCACGTCGCTCAAGTTGCACGAGGACTGGGGCTCGACGCCGGCGGCGATCGATTGCTGCCTCGGGGTCGCCGACGAATACGACGTGCAGGTGATGATCCACACCGATACGCTGAACGAGAGCGGATTCGTCGAAGATACGATCGCGGCGATCAAGGGCCGCACGATCCATGCCTTCCACACCGAAGGCGCCGGGGGCGGCCACGCGCCCGACATCATCAAGATCTGCGGCCAGCCGAACGTCATTCCGTCCTCGACCAATCCGACGCGGCCCTACACCAAGAATACGCTCGCCGAACACTTGGATATGCTGATGGTCTGCCATCACCTGTCGCCGTCGATGCCCGAAGATATCGCCTTTGCCGAAAGCCGGATCCGCAAGGAAACGATCGCCGCCGAAGACATCCTGCACGACATCGGCGCCTTCTCGATCATCTCCTCCGACAGCCAGGCCATGGGCCGCGTCGGTGAGGTGGCGATCCGCACCTGGCAGACCGCCGACAAGATGAAGCGCCAGCGTGGGCCCTTGCCGCAGGAAACCGGTGACAACGACAATTTCCGGGTGAAGCGCTACATCGCCAAATACACGATTAACCCGGCGATCGCCCATGGTCTCAGCCACGAGATCGGTTCGCTGGAGGTTGGCAAGCGCGCCGATCTCGTCATCTGGAATCCGGCCTTCTTTGGCGTGAAGCCGGACTTCGTGCTGCTCGGCGGCTCGATCGCCATGGCGCCGATGGGCGATCCGAATGCCTCCATCCCGACGCCGCAGCCGGTACATTACCGGCCGATGTTTACCGCCTACGGCAAGAACCGCACGAGTTCGTCAGTCACCTTCGTGTCGCAGGCCTCGCTCGATGCGGGTCTTGCCGCCAAGCTCGGCGTTGCAAAGCAGCTGGTGGCCGTCAGGAACACCCGCGGCGGTATCGGCAAGGCGTCGATGATCCACAACAGCCTGACGCCGCATATCGAGGTTGATCCGGAGACTTATGAGGTACGCGCCGACGGCGAGTTGCTGACCTGCGAGCCAGCGACGATCGTGCCGATGGCGCAGCGCTATTTCCTGTTTTGAGCAAGTAGAGACGGAGGATGAAGCGCGGCCTGAAATGGGCCTTCTTCGGCCTGCTGGCTGCGGTCCTGGCGGTCGTTCTCGGAACGCTGCTGCCGCGGCCGCTCTTGCCGGTTTCCGCCGCTGCGGCGGGGGCGGGCGCGACGCGCATCCTGGTGCTCTCGGGCCCCATCCACACCGATATCGCCGTGCCCTTGACGGAAGAAACGAGGGCGCGGTTCGGCTTCATCGAAGCGGCCGGCGTGCCGCTCAATCATCCGCAGGCACAATGGCTGATCTTCGGCTGGGGCGGGCGCTCCTTCTATCTGGAAACGCCGACCTGGTCGGAGCTGAAGGCCATGCCGGCATTCAGGGCGCTGACGCTCGACCGCTCGGTCATGCATGTGGATATCGCCGGCCGGATCGTCGAGCCGCAAGCCTCCGTTGCCAGCTTCGAACTGGACGCGGCCGGATATGAACGACTGCTTGGCTTCATTGCCGAGAGTTTCATAAGCGACGCCGGGACTGTCGTTCCGGTCGACGGCTTCTCCTACAATGGCAATGACCGCTTCTTCGAAGCCGAGGGCAGGTTCAACGCGCTCTTCGGCTGCAACACATGGACAGCGCGGGCGCTGCGTGAGGCGGGCTTGAGAACCGGCCTATGGAACCCGGTTCCGCCGAGCCTCGGACTATCCTTGCGCATCCACAATTGAGGTGTCACGCAGCCATGCGATCATCGCATGGCTGCCATGCCCGCATGTGAATCGAGGCCTTTCGTGCTGCGCCGCAGCGCAATATCCGATAGGAAAGCGGCTGATCGTTCTCGGTTGTCAGAAATCCTCCCAAGACCTGCCGACCGAGAGCCGAACGAGAGCGGGATGCGGAAACGTGTTTGCGGTTTTCCGCCGGCATCCCGCTCTAACTTGATGGATGTGATCACGTTCATGGTTTTGGGTCGAGCCGGTCCAAGTTCATCGTGATCCAAAGGAGATGACGATGCTTGGCAGAAAAGTACCCGCTGTAACGTTCCGCACCCGCGTTCGCGACGAGGCCGTTGGCGGCCCGAATCCGTTCCGCTGGGAGGACGTGTCCTCCGACAATTACTTCGCCGGCAAGCGCGTCGTGTTGTTCTCGCTGCCGGGCGCATTCACGCCGACCTGCTCGACCTACCAGTTGCCTGATTTCGAAAAGCTGACGGCCGACTTCCGCGCCGAAGGCATTGACGAAATCTACTGCATCTCGGTCAACGACGCCTTCGTCATGAATGCCTGGGGCAAGTCGCAGGGCCTCGAAAACGTCAAGCTGATCCCGGACGGTTCGGGCGAGTTCACCCGCAAGATGGGCATGCTCGTTGCCAAGGACAATCTCGGCTTCGGCATGCGCTCCTGGCGCTACGCCGCCGTCGTCAACAACGGCGTCGTGGAGCAGTGGTTCGAGGAAGAAGGCTACTCCGACAATTGCGACAGCGACCCATACGGCGTTTCCTCGCCGCAGAACATTCTGGAGACGCTGAAGTCTCAGAAGCTTGCTGCCTGATGCGGCCAGAACGCTTCTTTTTCTGAATTGAAAAAGCCCGAAGATCGGATCCGGTCTTCGGGCTTTTTGTTGTTCGGGAGCTGCATGCCAAATGGTTGAAAACCGGCTCTGCGACTGGCGCAGAAGCGAATTCTTGATACACTGGCAGGCACAAAAGATATCGAGGGTTCAATGGTTTACATTATCGCCTACCTGACCGCGCACAAGGGCAAGGGAGATGACGTCGTGTCGCTGGCAGCACCGCTGATCGAGGCCACGCGCCGCGAGGCCGGCTGCATCAGCTACGACCTCTACCGCAAGCCTGCCGATCCGGACGCGCTGGTGTTCGTCGAGACCTGGAAGGACAAGGCGGCTGTCGATGCGCATTTCGAAGAGCCGCATCTGAAAGCCTTCCAGGCAGCCATGGCCGATCTGCTCATCGAGGCGCGCATCGAGCTTGTGTCGCCGGAAAAGGTCGAGGTGCTCTGAAGATGCCGTACCGCTCCACCCAGGTGCTTTCGCCGGGCCCAGCCGGCACGACTCCGCTTCACAGCGTGACGCTTGCGCACGACGCCCGTCATCTTCGCCGCAAGTTGCTGCACCTCGAAAACGACGATGTGGTGATGCTCGACCTCAAGGAAGCGGTGATGCTCGCCGATGGCGACCTTCTGGTGCTCGAAGGCGGCGGCTATATCCGGATCGTTGCCGCACCAGAAATGCTCTTCGATATCCGTCCGCGTGATCCGCTGCATCTCATCGAACTCGCCTGGCATCTCGGCAATCGCCATCTGCCTGCGCAGATCGAGCCGAACCGCATTCTGATTGCCCGCGATCCGGTCATCCGCCAGATGCTCGAAGGCTTGGGCGCGCAGGTGAGCGAGGTTTCGGAACCCTTCCAGCCGCTGCGCGGCGCCTACCACGCCGGCGGTCACAACCATGGCGACAGCCATCACCATCATGGCTGAGCGGCTCGATACGCAAGCTCTGCTTCGCCTGGTCACCTGGATGTCGCCGGCCTTCCCGGTCGGTGCCTTCTCCTATTCCAGCGGACTTGAACAGGCGGTTCATGATCGCTTGGTCACGGACGCGATGGAGCTTCGCTCCTGGTTGGAGACAGTCCTCTGCCACGGCTCCGGCTGGAACGATGCGCTGCTTTTTGCCGAGAGCTATCGTGCCGTGAATGACAGCGTCCGGCTGGCCGCGGTCGCAGACCTTGCCGAAGCTCTGGCGGGAAGCCGCGAGCGGCATACGGAAACCATGCTGCAGGGCCAGGCGTTTCTGGCGGCCGCACGGTCGTGGCCGCACCCGGTTCTTGATGTGCTCCCGGAGACTGTCGCCTATCCGGTGGCCGCCGGTGCCGTTGCCGGCGCCCATGAGACCGGTCTTGAGCCGGCACTTGCCGCCTTCCTCAACGCCGCCGTTTCGAACGCCGTTTCGGTGGCGATCCGCTGCGGCGTCATCGGCCAGCGGGATGGCGTCGGCGTGATCGCGGCGCTCGAACCGATCATCGCGGCGACGGCAGGGAAAGCGGCCAACGCCTCGCTCGACGATCTGGGCTCGGCCACGATCATGGCGGATATTTCGGCTTTGAAGCACGAAACCCTGCATTCTCGGCTCTTCCGATCCTAGGAAGAGACCCCTTGAAAGGACATCCAGATGGCATCGAAGAACGGTCCCCTTCGCATCGGCATCGGCGGGCCGGTGGGCTCGGGCAAAACGGCGCTGACCGACAAGCTCTGCAAGGCGATGCGGGAGAAGTATTCCGTCGCCGTCGTCACCAACGACATCTATACCAAGGAAGATGCCGAAGCATTGGTGCGCATGCAGGCCCTGCCGTCCGATCGCATCGTCGGGGTGGAGACCGGCGGCTGCCCGCATACGGCGATCCGCGAGGACGCCACGATCAATCTGCAGGCAATCGCCGACCTTAACCGGCGTATCCCTGATCTCGACGTCGTCTTCATCGAATCCGGCGGCGACAATCTCGCGGCGACCTTTTCGCCCGACCTTGCCGATCTGACGATCTATGTCATTTCCGTCTGCCAGGGCGAGGAGATCCCGCGCAAGGGCGGGCCGGGCATCACCAAGTCCGATCTGCTTGTCATCAACAAGAAGGATCTTGCTCCCTATGTCGGGGCTGATCTCGACGTGATGCAGCGGGATGCGACGCGGATGCGGGCGGAAAAGCCCTTCGTGTTCACGGACATGAAACGCGGCGACGGCATCAACCGGATCGTCGATTTCCTGACGCTGCACGGCGGGCTGTGACGCTGCAGGCTTCTGACAGCCGAATCCTGGTCGGCGCGTCAGAAGCGTTCGAGCGCCTGCCGGTCGTGGATCTCGATCACGCGGCCCTTGACCGTGACGCCCGAGCGGCGAAGTGCCGAGAAAGCGCGCGAGAGTGCTTCCGGCGCCAGGCCGAGCTTGCCGGCCAGTACATTCTTCTGGAAGGGCAGGCGGAAGGAAAAGTTCGTGATGCCGTCCGGACAGTTCCCGAGAATATAGCTCGCGACCCGCTGCGGGGCCGTCAGCAGCCGGTCTTCCGCCAGGCAATCTTCCGCCATTTGCGCGTGCCGGCACAGTAGCTGCATCAACGCGTCGGCGACTTCAGGCGTTTGCTCGGCGAGTTTGCGCAGCTTGCGGCTGTCGATGCGGGCGAGCATCGTCGTCTCGATCGTCTGGGCGTTGGCCGTGGCGCGGTTGCCGAGGAACATGGCGCTTTCACCGAAAAGCTCACCTCGCGGAAAAACGGCGATATCCGCCTCGCGTCCGTCCTTGCCCAGCCGGTAGAGACGCACCAGGCCGGAAAGAACGAAGAAGACGTGATCGAGCGGCTCGCCCTGGCCAAAGAGGATGTCGTGCTCCTCGTGGGTTGAAACGACCACATCCTCCAGAATTGCGTTCGTTGCCGCCATCGGCAGCTTCCCGAAGAAGCAAGAACCGAGCAGCACCGCCCTATCGTTCGAGTTCAATCGCAACGTCTTCATCACACCCGTCCTGAGTAAGATCCAAGTGCAAGGTAATAAAGCTTGGCGGAAGGTGGTTTGACCTCGATCAAATAAGAATGACAAAAAGCCCGCGCTTGCAGGGCGCGGGCTCCTTCCTGGATCGTGACAGTTCCGGGCGAAGCGCCACTTCGGACCTGGCCTATTCGGCGGCGAGCGCCGGATGGTTGATGACCTTGCCGCCGGGTCGTCCCTTGCTCTGGTCCGATTCCAGCGTCTTCAGCCGGTCTTCCAGGCCTTCGATCGTCTTGCTCTGCTCATGCACCAGACCCGTCAGGGCTTCGCGGTCGAGCGGAAGGTTCTCTTCGTCCTTCTGGCCGACGAACCGCCCGAAGAGGCGGGCGAGCAGCCGCGAGAGGTCGTCCATGATCAGGAAGAACGACGGCACGATCACCAGGCTCAGCACCGTCGAAACGATGATGCCACCGATCACGGCGGTCGCCATCGGCGCGCGGAACGAGCCGCCTTCGCCGACGCCAAGCGCGGAGGGCAGCATGCCCGCCGACATGGCGATCGAGGTCATGATGATCGGACGGGCGCGTTTGCGGCCGGCCTCGATCATGGCCATCTGGCGGTCCATGCCGTGGTGCATCATCTCAATGCCGAAATCGACGAGCAGGATCGCGTTCTTGGTGACGATACCCATCAGCATCAGGATGCCGATCAGAACCGGCATCGACAGCGCGTTCTGCGTCAGGATCAGCGCCGCAGCAACGCCGCCGATCGCGAGTGGCAGCGAGAACAGGATGGTGAACGGCTGGATCACATCCTTGAACAGCAGGATCAGCACCACGAGCACCAGCATGAGGCCAAGCAGCATGGCGTTGCCGAAGCTCTGCTGCATCTCCGCCTGAACCTCAGCGTCACCGCTTTCGAGGAACTCGACGGACTTCGGCAAACCGGCCTGGCCGGCGATCTCTTTGAAGCGGTCCGAGGCGGTATTCAGTGCGACGCCGACCGGCAGGTCCGCACCAAGCGTCACGACGCGGTTGCGATCGTACCGCTTGATCGAGCTCGGACCTTCCGAATAGTTGATGTCGGCAACGCTCGACAACGGTACCGTTGCACCTGACGCCATAGTGATCTTCAGGTTGCGGATCGCGGCGATATCCGTGCGGAAGTCGCGGTTGATCTGCACGCGGATCGGGATCAGGCGGCCGTCGAGCGCGATCTTCGTCAGCGCCGCGTCGATATCGCCGATCGTAGCGACACGGATGACCTCGGAGATCTGCGCCGTGGTGATGCCGAGGCGCGACATCTGCTCGTCACGCGGACGGATCTGTAGCTCCGGGCGAGGCAGCGCACCGTCCGGGCTGACATTGGCCAGCAACGGATCGCTTCGCAGCTTGCCTTCGAGCGTCGCAACCGCCTGGTCGAGATCGGCCTCGTTGTTGGAGAGCAGGTTGAACGCGAGGTCGCGCTCGCCGCGGTCGTTGAGCTTGATGACCCGTACATCCGGTATGTCGCGGACGCGGGCAAAGATTTCCTTCTCGATCTGCGACTGCGGGATGATGCGACCAGCGGGGGCCATCTTCGGTAGGTAGGGGCCGATCAGTGGCGTGCGGCCGATGACGTCGTTGACGATCTTGTTTACGAGCGAATGGTCGAGCTTTTTCAGAAGTACCGTCACGGTCGCGCGGCGCAATTCCAGGTCGCCCTTCGGCGAAGCGCCGCCAAGGACGAATATGTTATCAACCCCTTCGATATTCTTGACCCGGTTGTAGATCTCCGTGGTCGTGCGGTCGGTGTCCTCGAGCATGGCGTCCGGCGGCAGCTCGATCGACAGGCTGACGCGCGAGGCGTCTTCCGGCGGCAGGAAACTGCCGGGCACATAGAGGATCAGCGCGAATACCGACCCAACGGAGAAGGCGATCGCGGCAAGCAGCGTCAGGTAGCGCGTGTACCAGTAGTGCGTCGTGGCGCGCACGAGACGCGTGTAGTTGCGCATCATGAAGCCGTCTTCGTCGTGGTGACCGCTGCCTGCGTCCGCGGGGCGCATCAGGTAGGCCGCCATGACCGGCGTGATCAGGCGGGCGACGAGCAGCGAGAAGAACACCGCAACGGCAACCGTCAGACCGAACTGGATGAAGTACTGGCCCGGAATGCCCGGCATGAAGGACACAGGCACGAAGACCGCGATGATCGTGAAGGTCGTCGCGATAACCGCCAGACCGATCTCATCCGCCGCCTCGATCGCGGCGCGATAGGGCGATTTGCCCATGTGGATGTGCCGCTCGATGTTCTCGATCTCGACGATCGCGTCGTCGACGAGGATACCGGTTGCGAGCGTCATCGCGAGGAAGCTGACGAGGTTCAGCGAGAAGCCGAGCAGGTCCATGATCCAGAAGGTCGGGATCGCCGAGAGCGGCAGCGCCACGGCCGAGATCAGCGTGGCGCGCCAATTGCGCAGGAACAGCATGACGACGATGACGGCGAGCAGTGCGCCCTCCATCAGCGTGTGCAGCGCTGCCTCGTAGTTGCCGTAGGTGAAGTAGACGGAATCGTCGACCATCTCGATGGTGACATCGGGATTGGCAGCACGGATCTTTTCGAGCGATTTGGCGACGGTCTCCGCGACGCTCACTTCGCTGGCACCCTTGGCGCGGAAGACCGCAAAGGTCACGCCGGGATTGCCGTTGAAGCGCGAGAAGGAGCGTGGCTCCTCATAGGTGTCGGTGACTGTGCCGAGATCAGAGAGGCGCACGAAGCGACCGCTCGGCACCGAGATCATCGTGTTGGCGAGCTGGTCGACGTTGCGGGTGTCGCCGAGGGTACGGATAGCCTGCTCGCTGCCGCCGACCTGGCCGCGGCCGGAGCCGAGGTCCATGTTCATGCGGCGGAGCTGGCCGTTGACGTCGGCGGCGGTGATGCCGAGCGAATTCAGCTTGTCTTCGTTGAGCTCGACGCGAACCTCGCGGTCGGCGCCACCATAGCGGTCGACGCGGCCGATGCCCTTCTTGCCCTGGATCTCGCGCTTGATGACGTCATCCACGAACCAGGAGAGTTCTTCCAGCGACATGCCGGGGGCGGAGACGGAGAAGGTCTGGATCGCCTGGCCCTCGACGTCGACCTTGGAGACGATCGGCTCCTCGATCGAGGTGGGGAGATCGCTGCGGATGCGGTCGATCGCGTCCTTGACGTCCTGCACCGCCTGGGTCGTCGGCACTTCCATGCGGAAGATGACGGCGGTCGTCGACGTGCCGTCATTGATCGTCGACTGGATATGGTCGACGCCGGTGACGCTCGCGACCGCGTCCTCGATTTCCTTGGTGACCTGCGTTTCAAGCTCGGCCGGCGATGCGCCGCTCTGCGTCACGTTGATCGAGACGATCGGCACATCGATGTTGGGGAAACGGGTGATCGGCAGCGATACGAAGGACTGATAGCCGAGCACCATCAGAACGACGAAGGCAAGGATCGGTGCGATCGGATTGCGTATGGACCAGGCTGAGAAGTTCATGGTCACGGTTCCTGTCAGTTGGTCGCTGGTTCAGCGGACTTGACGGGGTTGATGCGGTCGCCGTCGCGGACATAGGCTCCGGCCCTCGCCACCACTTCCTCGCCAGCCTTCAAGCCTTCGAGGACTTCGATGAACTTGCCGTCGGAAATCCCTGTCTTGACTGGCAGGATGCGGATGACGCCGTTTTCGACCTTGCGGACGATCGTGCGGCCATTCTCATTGGTAACGGCCGTTTGCGGCAGGACCACTGTCTGCTTCTGTTGGGCGGTGATCAGCGCGCTTGCATACATGCCGGCGCGTGCCTTCTCGGTATCCGCCAGGTTGATGAAGACGGTTCCGAGGCGGCTGACGGGATCGACGGTCGGGGCGATCAGGCGGATGGTGCCCTCGACCTTGGTGTTGCCGCCGGCGAGCGTCACGGTTGCCGGCTGGCCCACGGCGAGCTTGATGATGTCGGCTTCGGCAACATCTGCCTTCATCTCGATCGCGCCATCGCGGATCATGGCGAAGAGCGGTTCGCTATTGCCGGTGGCGATCGCGCCGACCTTGGCGTTCTTGGCGGAGATGACGCCGGCGACGGGCGCCTTTACCTCGGTACGAGCGAGGCGAAGGTCGATGTCGTCGATCTGCGCTTCGGCCACCTTGATGTCGGCATTGGCGACGGCGACGGCCTGCTCCGCCGAAAGGACGCGTGCCTGCGTCGCAATCGCGAGCGCCCGCACCCGGTCGGCCTCAGCCGTCGAAACCGTGCCGTTCTTCGAAAGTCCCGCAGCGCGGTCGCTGACGCGTTTGGCCTCGTCAGCGTTCGCCCTGGTTTCGCTGAGCTGTGCGTTCAGTTGAGCAAGCCCGGCCTCCGCCTTGGCAAGCGACGCTTGGAGTTCGCTTTTTTGCAGGCGAAGGGCGTCGTCGTTCAGGACCACGAGCACGCTGCCGGCTTCGACCTTGTCGCCGACATCGACATTGAGTGTCCGGATGGAAAGGCCCTCGACCATGGGGGCGACGTAGACCTGCTCGACCGCCTGGATGGTGCCGGTCGCAACGACGCGGTCGCTGATCGATTGGTCGACCGCTGTGGTGACAACGATGGAGGGGAGGTTTTGCGTCGGCTTCGGTTGCGTCGCTTCCTCCGCCCAGACGGACGAAAGCGAACCAAAGGTCATCGCAGCGCACACGCTGAGAACGGGCAGTACTTTTAGAGCCATCGGCTTCACAGTCCCGGCAATGGAAACAACATCGAGCGGATCACCGCTCGATGCAGGATCCACGGGCAATCAGGCGATTTTATCACGCCGACATCTCGCCCCGGCGGATTGCGCGGGGACAGGAGACTGCGCTTTCCTCATTTCGCGCTCCGCGTGCACGGTATCAGACCGTAGACGCGGGCGGAACTGGGACCGGTTACCGCAGGCAAAACATCGGGAAAAGGGTGCCCTCCACCATGCCTGCCTCCAACAAACATCGGGGCCTATGTAATCTCGGCCTTCGACGCTTACAAGTGCGCATGAAGCGATGGTGCCTCAATATTCGACCTGTTCTGCGGTTATGGTTGCGATCTTGACACGATCTTGACAATGGCAAGCAAGGGTAGCGCCGTTGCTTCCAGGGTTACCACCCCCACGCCTCGTACCCGGCAGCAATTTGGCGGATGCGAACGGCCGCCGAGAAAACGGAAGAGGGCCGCACGATCGTGCGACCCTCTTCTGACGATTTGGCGATGTCTACTTCAGTGCGGCATCGGTGATCTCGTGCGTCCAGGCGCCTTCCGGCTCCTTGGAGATCACGGGATCGGAGCCGCCCGCGAGCAGCGATTGCACCGTGCGCTTGTAGTCGGCCTCATCCAGCGCGCCGTTCGAGCCGGCCGTGAGCTTGGCCACTTCGCCCATCATGCGCTTCTGGTGTTTTTCCGTCTGGGCGCCGGTGGAGTCGTTTTCGAGCACGATGCCTGCGGCTTCATCCGGGTTCTCTTCCGCGAATTTCCAGCCTTTCATCGAGGCGCGCACGAACTTGACCATCTTTTCCTTGAAGGCGGCGTCCTTGAGCTTGTCTTCAAGCACGTAGAGGCCGTCTTCGAGCGTCGCCACGCCCTGGTCCTCGTATTTGAAGGTAACGAGGTCGTCCGGCTTGATGCCGGCGTCGATGACCTGCCAGTATTCGTTATAGGTCATGGTCGAGATGCAGGCGGCCTGCTTCTGGATCAGCGGGTCGACGTTGAAGCCCTGTTTCAGGACCGTGACGCCGTTCGGGCCGCCATCCGTCGGGATCTTCAGATGCGCCATCCAGGAGAGGAACGGATACTCGTTGCCGAAGAACCAGACGCCGAGGGTCTGGCCCTTGAACTTGTCGGGGCTGGTGACGCCGGTTTCCTTGAGGCAGGTCAGCATCATGCCCGATTTCTTGAAGGGCTGGGCGATGTTGACGAGCGCGACACCCTTTTCGCGGGTGGCAAGGGCAGAGGGCATCCAGTCGACGATCACATCGGCGCCGCCGCCGGCGATCACCTGTGCCGGTGCGATATCAGGACCGCCGGGCTTGATGTCGACGTCGAGACCTTCCTCCTCGTAATAGCCCTTGTCCTTGGCGACGTAGTAGCCGGCAAATTGCGCCTGGGTCACCCATTTCAGCTGCAGTGTCACCTTCTCGGCGGCCTCAGCCTGGAACGCTGCCAGCGAAAAGACGCCTGCGGCGAGAAGCGATGCAAGTCTTTTGTTCATGTCAGTTCCCTCTTGTTTTTGTTTCATTTTCTTTCAACTGCGCAATTCCGGACCGAAAACCGTTTCACACTTTTTCTGGAATTGCTCAGGCAGTATGCGTCAGGCGCGCCCTCCGCGGATGGAAGGATGCCAGAAGGTGACAGCGCGCTCGATGAGCGCGACCACCCCGTAGAAGGCGGAGCCTGCGACCGCCGCGACGGCGATCTCGGCCCAGACCATGTCGACATTCATGCGTCCCACTTCCGTGGAAATCCGGAACCCCATGCCGACGATGGGGGTTCCGAAGAACTCGGCGACGATGGCGCCGATCAGCGCCAGTGTCGAATTGATCTTCAGCGCGGTGAAGATGAACGGCCAGGCGGCCGGCAGGCGCAGCTTGACGAGCGTCTGCCACCAGGACGCCGCATAGGTGCGCATCAGGTCGCGCTCCATGTGGCTGGCGGCGGCAAGGCCGGCGACCGTGTTCACCAGCATCGGGAAGAAGGTCATGATGACGACGACCGCGACCTTCGACTGCCAGTCGAAGCCGAACCACATGACCATGATCGGCGCGACGCCGATGACGGGGAGGGCCGAGACGAAGTTGCCGAGCGGCAAGAGGCCCTTCTGCAGGAACGGCGAGCGGTCGATGAGGATCGCGACGGCAAAGCCGAGGCCGCAGCCGAGCGCGTAGCCAATCAGCACCGCCTTCAGGAAGGTCTGGCGGAAGTCGGCGCCAAGCGTCGGCAGCGAATTGATCAGCTTCTGCCAGATCATGGAGGGTGCCGGCAGTAGCACGGACGGCACGGAGAAGCCGCGAACGATGCCTTCCCAGAGAACCAGGATGGTGATGCCGAAGAGCAAGGGCACGGCAAATCGTGCGGCGCTGTTGGCGACGTCGCTTTGGAATTTTTGGCGCACCAGCCACTCGTTGAAGGCCCAGGCGGCGAGCCAGAAGATGATCGCTGCTGCAAGGACTGGCAGGTTCATGGCTTGGCTCCCATGCGCTTCAGGACGGCGGTGTGGGCAAAGCCGACGATCATGACGAGGACAGCGGCGAGTGCTGCCGCCATGAAGAGGGCCGCCCAGATCTGCACCGTCTGGCCGTAATAGGAACCGGCGAGCAGGCGGGCGCCGAGGCCGGCGACAGCACCGGTCGGCAGCTCGCCAACGATCGCGCCGACCAGCGAGATGGCAACGGCAACCTTCAGCGAGGTGAAGAGATAGGGCATGGACGACGGCCAGCGCAGCTTCCAGAAGGTCTGTGCCGATGAGGCGTAATAAGTGTGCATCAGATCGAGCTGGATCGTTTCCGGACTACGTAGCCCCTTCACCATGCCGACGACGACGGGGAAGAAGGAAAGGTAAGTGGAAATCAGCGCCTTCGGCAGCAGGCCCGAGATGCCGATGGCGTTCAAGACGACGATGATCATCGGCGCGATGGCGAGGATCGGGATCGTCTGGCTGGCGATCACCCACGGCATCAGCGAACGATCCATGGCGCGGTTGTGCACGATGCCGACCGCGAGCAGGATACCGAGTGCTGCACCGATGCCGAAGCCGAGCAGGGTCGCCGAAAGCGTGATCCAGGCGTGGTAGACGAGGCTGCGTTTCGACGTGATTGCCTTGTTGAATGTCGTGTCCCAGATCTCGGCGATCACCTGGTGCGGCGCCGGCAGCACCGGGCGTTCCTGCGCCATGGTGTTGCGCATGATCTCGGAGAAGGTGATTTCGGTGCCGGCACGCGCGGCCGTGTCGCGCTCGAAGGGCGCGTTCAGGAAGACGACTGCGACGTACCAGAGCGCGATCAGCAGCACGATGACGGTGCCGACCGGCAGCAACTTGTCCCTGAGGAAGCTTGGTTCCTGCATTGTCACGCCTTTCCGCTTGCGGGCAACAACATCAGACCCATGGCGACGATGCCGAGAAGGACACCGGCGGCCTGTGTGAGGCTCAACCGTTCACCAAAGACCGCAAAGGCGATGATGTTGACGAGCACGAGCTGTACGATCGCCGAAAGCGAAATTGCGAGGCCGAGGCCACCTTCGCGCATCAGCTTCACCATGATGATGTTGCCGATGACGTAGAGCCCAAGCGCGAGGACGAGCATACCGAGGTGATTATTCGAAACATAGGCGCGCGAGGCGGTCGCGCCGCCGAGAAAGATCGTCGTTGCCAAGAGCATCCAGAGGCCAAAGGCGAGGTTCATGCCTGCATCTCCTTGGCCTGCCAGCGATAGTGGATATCCGGCAGCTTCTCTTCGTTGTCGCCGTCCGTGCGCCGCACGACTTCGAAGCCCTGGTGCTGGTAGAAGCGCTGGGCGTCACGATTGTGTTCGAAGGTCCAGAGATTGAGTTCTTCCGGAGACAAGTCCTTGGCGGCCTGCACGAGCTGCGAGCCGATGCCGGTGCCGCGGTGAGGCGCGTCGATGTAGAGCGCCGTGACGTAGCGGTCGTCGGAAAGCGCAAGGAAGCCGGCGACGTCGTTCTTCCGCTCCGCCACGATCACCCTGCGTTCGGCAAACACCGTGTCGGCGTAGTAGCGCTCGACGTCGGCATGATCGTGCACGCGCGGCATCCACGGTGTTGCGTCGATCCAGCGGTTGAGGATGCCGGCGCAGGCGGCCATGTCGGTCCGTTCGGCCGGGCGGATCACGGCACTATTCGTCATAGCTGTGTCCCGCGCGCAGGCCCTCGCGAACGCGATGGGCAATCTCCAAGAATTCCGGCGTCTCGCGAATGCCGAGCGGGCGTTCGCGCGGCAGCGTCGATTCGATGACGTCGGTGACGCGGCCGGGACGCGGGCTCATCACCACGATCTTGGTTGAGAGGTAGACGGCCTCGGGGATCGAGTGGGTAACGAAACAGATCGTCTTGTTGGTGCGGGCCCAGAGCTTCAACAGCTGTTCGTTGAGGTGATCGCGGACGATCTCGTCGAGTGCGCCGAAGGGTTCGTCCATCAAAAGCAGATCGGCATCGAAGGCGAGTGCACGGGCGATCGAGGCGCGCTGCTGCATGCCGCCAGAGAGCTGCCAGGGATATTTCTTGCCGAAGCCCGTGAGGTTGACGAGGTCGAGCGTGCGCTCGATGCGCGCCTTCTTCTCTTCCCTCGAATAGCCCATGATCTCCAGCGGCAGGGCGATGTTGTTCTCGATCGTGCGCCAGGGATAAAGCGCTGCCGCCTGGAACACGTAGCCATAGGCGCGCTGCTTGCGCGCTTCCTCGGGCGTCATGCCGTTGACGCTGATCTTGCCGGAGCTCGCCTTTTCGAGATCGGCGATCACTCTGAGAAACGTCGTTTTGCCGCAGCCGGACGGGCCGATGAAGGAAACGAAGTCACCCTTGGCGACGTCCAGATTGACGCCGGTCAGCGCATGGACCGGTCCATCGGCGGTTTCGAAAGTCAGGCAGAGGTCCCGGGCCGAAACCACGGATGCGGTATTGGACGTCATCGGCGAATACTCATTCTGGCTGGTCTGTGTCAGACTGCTATCCGGACCGGCAACATGCAATCGCGGATTTGGGTGCGGAGCCGTTTGTTGCTGGTTTTTCAGGGAATTCTGGAGAACAGTCATGTCTCGATCATCCAATCCGGGCTGTCGCGTGGTTCGTCCTGAAGGCGTGCAGGCCGGCCAGCAGGGGCTCAACTATTTCGAGGGCATTGCGGCGGAGACCGTAGGTGCGACTGGCCTCAGCATGCATATCGTCACGATCCCGCCCGGCGCGCGCGCCAAGGCGCATCTGCACGAGAGCCACGAGACGGCGATCTATGTGCTTTCGGGCGAGGCCTGGACCTGGTTTGGCGAGAAGCTGGAGGAACACGTCGTCGCCCGGGCCGGTGACATGGTCTATATCCCCGCCGGCATGCCACACCTGCCGGAGAACCGTTCGAATGAGCCCTGTTCGGCCGTCATTGCGCGCACGGACCCGAAGCAATTGGAAAGCGTCATGCTTCTGCCCGAGCTCGACGCGCTCGTGCCTGCCTGACGCCACCCGCGCCGAAGTGCCCCGCCGATCTGGCAGGGCATGTCCGGTGGGACAGAGCGGCGCGAAGACGTGCAAGCCGCGAAACATGAGGCCTCAGACGCCGGTCGCCGGAATGCCGGTGCGCTGGACGGCGCGCGGTGCCGTGACTTCCTTCCAGGTAGAAAGAGCGGAGCTGACGGCCGGGAACGGATCGCGGCGGACGAATTCGCCGTGGCCTTCGCGGGTCTTGATCGTGCTTTCCTCGATCGCGACGACGCCGCGGGTCAGCGTGTAGCGTGGCAGGCCCTTCACCTCCTTGCCCTCGAAGACGTTGTAGTCGATCGCCGACTGCTGGTTCTTGGCCGAGATGGTCTTGGTGCGCTTCGGGTCCCAGACGATCAGGTCGGCATCGGCGCCGACGAGGATCGCGCCCTTCTTCGGGTAGATGTTGAGGATCTTGGCGATGTTGGTCGAGGTGACCGCCACGAACTCGTTCATGGTGATGCGGCCGGTGTTGACGCCATGGGTCCAGAGCATCGGCATGCGGTCTTCGAGACCGCCGGTGCCGTTGGGGATCTTGGTGAAGTCGCCGAGGCCGGAGCGTTTCTGTTCGCTTGTAAAGGCGCAATGGTCGGTCGCGACCACCTGCAGCGAGCCCGAGGCGAGACCGGCCCAGAGTGAGTCCTGATGCAGCTTGTTGCGGAAGGGTGGCGACATCACGCGGCGGGCCGCATGGTCCCAGTCCTTGTTGAAATATTCGGTTTCATCCAGCGTCAGATGCTGGATCAGCGGCTCGCCGAAGACGCGCATGCCCTTGGCGCGGGCCCGGCGGATCGCCTCATGCGCCTGCTCGCAGGAGGTGTGCACGATATAGACCGGGCAGCCGGCCATGTCGGCGATCATGATCGCGCGGTTGGTTGCTTCGCCCTCGACTTCGGCCGGCCGCGAATAGGCGTGTGCCTCCGGACCGTTGTTGCCTTCGGCAAGCAGCTTCGCCTGGAGCTGGGCGACGACATCGCCGTTTTCCGCGTGCACGAGCGGCAGCGCGCCGAGGGCTGCGCAGCGCTGGAAGGACGAGAACATCTCGTCGTCGTCGACCATCAGCGCGCCCTTATAGGCCATGAAGTGCTTGAAGGTGTTGATGCCCTTGTCCTTAACGATGGTCTCCATCTCGTTGAAGACCTGCTCGCTCCACCAGGTGATCGCCATGTGGAAGGAATAGTCGCAGTTGGCGCGGGTAGACTTGTTGTCCCACATGGTGAGCGCTTCGAGCAGCGACTGGTTGGGGGAGGGCAGCGCGAAATCGACCACCATGGTCGTGCCGCCGGCAAGTGCCGCACGCGTGCCGCTTTCGAAATCGTCCGAGGAATAGGTGCCCATGAAGGGCATTTCGAGATGGGTGTGCGGGTCGATGCCGCCCGGCATGATGAAACAGCCGCTCGCATCCAGCGTCTCGTCACCGGAAAGATTGGGGCCGATCTCGACGATCCTGCCGCCCTCGATCTTGACGTCCGCCTTGTAGGTCAGGTCGGCCGTGACGATGGTTCCACCCTTGATGACAGTGCTCATGGTACTTGATCCTCGCGATTGCGCTTCCGGCGCCCACACGGCCGCCACGAAAAAGGGCGGAACTTTCGTCCCGCCCGCAAACTCATTCGACGATTTCAGCCGTTTCGACGACGGCGTGGAAGAGGACGTCGGCGCCGGCGCTGGCCCACTCCTTGGAGATATCCTCCGCCTCGTTGTGGCTGAGGCCACCGACGCAAGGGCACATGATCATCGTCGTCGGCGCCACCTTGGCGGCCCAGCAGGCGTCGTGGCCGGCGCCCGAGATGATGTTCATGTGGCTGTAGCCGAGCCGTTCGGCGGCATCGCGCACGGCGGTAACCAGTTTCGGGTCGAAGGTCACCGGTTCGAAGTGGCCGATCGCCTCGATGGAACAGCCGACGCCGAGCGGCTCGGTGATCTTTGGCGCTTCGGCCTCGATCCTGGCGCGCATGCGATCGAGCTTCTCCTTGTCGGGCGAGCGGATATCAACGGTGAAGACCACCTTGCCCGGCAGAACGTTGCGGGAATTGGGGGAGAAGACCACCTGGCCGACGCCACCGACGGCACCCGGCTGGTTCACCATGGCAACACTCTGGACCATTTCCATGATGCGGGCCATGGCGAGGCCGGCATTGACGCGCATGTTCATCGGCGTCGAGCCGGTATGGGCTTCGCGTCCCGTCAGCGTGAACTCCAGCCACCAGAGGCCCTGACAGTGGGTGACGACGCCGATGTCCTTCCCCTCGGCTTCGAGGATCGGGCCCTGCTCGATATGATATTCGAAATAGGCATGCATCCTGCGGGCGCCTACCTCTTCGTCGCCGACCCAGCCGATGCGTTTCAATTCATCGCCGAAGGTCTTTCCTTCCGGATCCTTGCGGCCATAGGCGAAGTCCTGGCTGTGCACGCCGGCAAAGACGCCGGAGGCGAGCATGGCCGGCGCGAAGCGTGCGCCTTCCTCGTTCGTCCAGTTGGTAACGACGACCGGGTGCTTGGTCTTGATGCCGAGGTCGTTCATCGAGCGAATGACTTCGAGGCCGGAGAGCACGCCCAACACACCGTCGAACTTGCCGCCGGTCGGCTGGGTGTCGAGATGCGAACCGACATAGACGGGCAGAGCGTCCGGGTCGGTGCCGGCGCGTGTGAAGAACATGTTGCCCATACTATCGACGCCCATGGTGAGGCCGGCCGTCTCGCACCAGGACTCGAACAACCGGCGCCCTTCGGCGTCCGCGTCGGTCAATGTCTGCCGGTTATTGCCGCCAGCAACGCCAGGGCCGATCTTGGCCATTTCCATAAGTGAATCCCACAGGCGGTCGGCATTGACACGCATGTTCTCGCCAGGTGCAGCCACGGCGGTCTCCTCATCTTTTCAGGGCCTTGCCTCAATCGGCGCGCCCTTATGTTCCCTTGGTCAAATCCAGGCTTGGTTTTTTCTGGTGCCCTTCGATCAGCCGTTGCCTTTGGCGGTGAACTGGCTGATAATTTGACCGGTTGGTAAACATTACAACTTCCATTGCGGCACTCAAGCCGGAAAAGCAAAAAAACGAAGTTGTTGCCCAAGAAGATGGCGAGGCCGGAAATTGGGCAGATCGGTTCTTGCGCGGCGAGGCGCGCGGGGATCGCCAGGGGGACAGATGGTACTACCGAGAGCGGCCAGGACCCAGAGGCGGACACGCATCCAGGAAGAGAAAGAAGAGCGCATTCTGGAAGCGGCGCTTGAAGTCTTCTCCGCCAATGGTTTCCGCGGCGCGACCGTCGACCAGATCGCCGAAGTGGCGGGCATGTCGAAGCCCAATTTGCTTTATTATTTCCGCACGAAGGAAGCGATGCACCGGGCGCTGATCGACCGGGTGCTCGATACCTGGCTCGATCCCCTGCGCGAGTTCAATGCCGAGGGAAATCCGGTCGCCGAGATCCGCAGCTACATCCGGCGCAAGCTCGAAATGGCCCGCGACTATCCGCGCGAAAGCCGGCTCTTCGCCAACGAGGTGCTGCAGGGTGCTCCGCATATCGAGGACGAGCTCAAGGGGCCGTTGAAGGCGCTGGTCGACGAGAAGGCGGAGGTGATCCGCGCCTGGGCGAAAGCCGGCAAGATCGCCAAATGCGACCCCTACCACCTGATCTTTGCGATCTGGTCAACGACCCAGCATTATGCCGACTTCGACGTGCAGGTACGCGCCGTGCTTGGCCAGGGCAATGCCGGGGAGGGACGGTTCGAAGACGCAGCGCGCTTTTTGGAGCGGCTCTTTGTCGACGGGCTGCAGGTCAGCGAGCAGCCGGCGGCCTGAGCCGCCCGCACATCTTCAATCGGGCAGCAGCGCCATCAGGAGCAGGCCGCAGGCCGTGGTCAGCGCGCCGGCAAGAACCGGCAGGCTGGTCCAGCCGTGGCCGAGCAGCCCTTCGAGCAGAATGATGAAGCTCGGCGTCAAATAGCCATAGCCGAGCACCTTGGATGCCGGCAGCCGCATCGAAGCATATTGCAGCAGCAGGAAGGTGATGGCGGTGGTGACGACGGCGAGATAGAGGACGGCGACCCAGACGATCGCGGGAAGCGCTGTAAAGTCCGTGGTGATGAGACCGATGCCACCGGGCACCAGCAGCCAGGGCACGGTGAAGACCGCGACCCAGAAGCCGAAGGCGAAGGGGTTTTCCTGTCGGCCGAACTTGCGGATCAGCGGCACATAGATCGCGTGGCAGACGACGCCGACGAAGAAGATTAGCTCGCCCTGGCCGATATCGAAGGCAAGGATCGCCTGGATATTGGCGCGGAAGATCACCCAGACGGCGCCGAGGGCTGCGATGATGAGGCCCGCGAGCACGCCCGGGCGCGTGCGCTGGCCGAGCAGCAGATAGGCGAAACCGGCGCTGAGCAACGGCATCAGGGTGAAGACCGCGCCGGTGGAAACCGGGTTGGTGAATTCCAGCGCCTTGAACATCGTCAGCATGTAGACGGCGATCAGGCCGCCGAGGATCACGAAGCGCCACGATTGCTTGGGGAAGTGAAAAGGCACGCGCGCATAGCCGAAGGTCATCAGCCCCAGCACGATGACAGTCAGCAGATAGCGCCAGAGCGTCAGCGGTCCGGCGCCCATGTGCTGGGTTGCAAGACCACCGAAAGAGAAGGAACCGGCGATCAAAATGGCAAAGCTCATCATCGCCAGATGTGCCCTCAGCTTCTCGATGCCTTTGGCGTGAACCTGATGGGGCGTTTTCGGGGATACGTCCTGCTTCATTCACGATTCCGGGGAGTATGAGGGCGGGGATACCAACCTAAGCGTTTGACGGCGTTGGTTGCAAGGCCGCGGAGATTCGCGCGGCATCCTCGACGATCCAGGTTTCGAGTGTCGCCTGCCGGCCGCGCAGGCCGATGTCCAGCCGCTCGTGTCCTTCGATCACGAGACCCGCCCGATTGACGAGTTCGGCGGAGACGGCGAGCTGCACGTCGTGCTCTTTGGCGAGGCCCTCCAAGCGGCTGGCGGTGTTGATCGTGTCGCCGACCGCCGTCAGCGACGTCGCCTGGCCATAGCCGATCTCACCGATGATGGCGGGGCCGGAGTGCAGCCCCATCGCGATGCGCAGCGGTTCGTCGAGTTCGCCGCGGAAGGTCTGGTTGAGCGTCTCGATGCCCTTGGAGATCCGCACGGCGGCGGCGAGCGACTGCCGGCAGGCCTCGGTGTAGGAACTCTTGAGGCCGAAGATCGCGAGTGCGCCATCGCCGATGAACTTGTCGATGACGCCGCCGGAATCCTCGACCGCTTCGCCGACCATCTCGAAGTAGCGGTTGAGCAGGAAGACGGTGTCGAAGGGCAGCTTGTGTTCGGCAATGCTGGTAAAACCGCGCATGTCGCAGAAGAGCACGGCAATCCGTCGCTCCCGGCCTTCGCCGCCCTCGCGTCCGATCTGTTTCTTGATGCCGAGGCTGTCGCTGTCGAGGATCGGCACGACCGTCACGTTGTGCACAGGGCGGAACTGGCAGGCGAGACGGACATTGTCGGGCGCGCCGATACGGGTCAGCGTCGCAAGCTCGGCGTCCTCAGGGGCAGGCTGGTCTTCCAAGCCCTGGATGACGCGGACGCGGCAGGTCGAGCAACGCCCGCGGCCGCCGCAGACCGAGACATGCGGGATACCGGCGGCGCGGCTTGCTTCCAGAACGCTGAAGCCGAGATTGACGGTCGCGGTCCGGCCATCGGGATAACGGACGCGAATGCGGCCACCCTTCGGCATGGCCCGCAGCAGGAAGGTGCCACCGATCAGCCCACCGAAACCGAGATAGAGGCCGAGGCGGATGTCCTCGAGAAGCGTGAGATCGACCGCCGGCTTGGTGTAGGCCCTGTCGCCGTAGCCACCGTGTTCTTCATAATTGCTCTCGATCGAGCGGGCGCCGCTGACGAAGCCGAGCAACGCGAAGATCGGCAAGAGGATTGCGACTGTGTAAAGCAGGATTTCATAGCGCGGAAACCAGGCGCGGCCGCGCATCCAGAACCAGGCGCCAAGGCAACCATGGCCCCAGACGAGCAAGAGGGCGACCGATTGCCTGATGGCGTTGACCGAGTTCGACCAGAGTATCCGGAGCATGTCCGGGTAATCCGTATCGACGCCTGTGAAGAGCGGTTCGACGCGCGCGGCGGTGACATGGCCGATCAGCAAAAACGGCAGGCTGAGACCGAAGATGATCTTCAGCGCTTCGCGCGCCGGCATTCTGAGCGTCTGCCGGCGGTAGATGCTTTCGAGCGCCATGGCGAAATGCACCAGCAGGGCGCCGTAGAGCAGCACCGTGCCGGGGACGCTATGCCAGATGAGATTGAAGGCCTTACGGGCGGTTTCCATCGCTTCGATGGAAATGAGACCGAGCGAATGGTTGAAGAAATGGGCCAGCACGAACGAACCGAGTATCGCCCCGGAGACGAGGTGCATTCGCTTGCGTCGGTTGGCCGAAATGATCGTCAAGCAAAAGTCCGGCTCTGCCGGAGCTTTGTCCGGCCGTAGTTTCAAAACCGTCGGAAGATGCGTCGCCGATCCCTGATCGAACGTCACGCACCCCGTGTGAGTTCTCCCTTATTATCCAGATCGCGCGGGCCGACAACTTACCATTTTTACACAATCTGTTTCGTTTTCGTGTCCTGTTCGTTATCGGCGGGGAACGCTATTCAGCGGGGTTCGGTGCCAGAGTTCGATCGGGTTGGCCTGCATGTCGAACTCCCCATGCTTTTGGCTTGTGATGGCAGCACCGGAAACAGCGGCTACCGCTTGCTTCATTCCATCATGGCCGGCAGGCGCGCCGCAAGGGTATCGATGAGCAGGCGCAACTTTGGCGGCATGTATTGGGTTTTCGGCCAGACGACGTAGGTGCCATAGGAGAGCGCCGGCGCATCGGCGAGAATCCGCACGAGCGAGCCTGAGGCGATGCGATTGCCCCCGAGCCAGCATGGCAGCCAGGCGATGCCGAAGCCGTCGGCTGCCGCGTCGGCGATTGAGGTCAGATCGTCGAGCCGCAGCCGCGCCGGCGGCGTGATGGTTCGCACCTGACCCGTCTTTACTGGAAAGGACCAGGCGAGCGGCTGTCCGCTGCGCCGATAGAGGATCGCCTGATGTGACATCAGGTCATCGATCGTTTCAGGCGTGCCGTTTGTTTCAAGATAGGCCGGTGAGGCGCACACGGTCATCCGCTGGTCGGCGATCTTTCGCGTCATCAACTCGGGTTCGCTGCGCAGTGGTCCGGTGCGGATGGCAAGATCGAAGCCGTCCTCGACCAGGTCGACGTTGCGGTCGCTGAAGTTGAGATCGAATTCCAGGTGCGGATGCAGCCGCAGCAGTTCCGACAGCAGCGGCATGATGCATTGGCGGCCGAAATGCACCGGCATCGACAGGCGAAGACGGCCCTGGATCTCCTGTTTCCCTGACTCCAGCAGCGCCTCGCCGGCCCTGATTTCGCTGAGCCCCCTCAGGCAGTTTTCGTAGAACAGCTGGCCTTCGTCGGTCAGGCTCTGGGTGCGGGTAGTGCGATGGAAGAGGCGAACGCCCAGCCTCTGTTCCAGCTTGGCGACCGTTTTGCCGACTGCCGAGCGCGATAGGTTGAGCCTTTCGGCCGCTGCAGAAAAGCCGCCGGCGTCGGCCGCTTCCACGAACACCGAAACTCCGTTCAGGTAGCTCATATTTGTATCCTTGGTGGAACCAATATGGCGAAATCATATCGCAACTGGAGAGATAAATTCAACGCTATGGTTTCTTCATCAGCTCAAACCGATGAAAGGAAAGACCATGGCAAGACTGATGAAGGAATGGACGATCGATACGTTCGGCGCCTCGAACCTGAAGGTCACGGAGCGGCGTGTTCCTGAGCCGGGTGCGGGCGAGGTGCTCGTTCGCACGACCGCCGTGTCGCTCAATTTCCGCGACAAGCTGGTGCTGGAAAACGGCATGGGTATGCCGCTTGCCTTCCCTTTCGTGCCGGGTTCCGACATGGCCGGCGTGGTCGAAGCGGTCGGCCGCGGCGTCACGCGGTTTAAGCCGGGCGATCGTGTGATTTCCGTCTTCGATCCGACCTGGATTGATGGTCAGAAGCCGGGGACCGCCCGTCATCCGACGTCGTTTGCGCTTGGGGGCCTCAACCCGGGTGTTGCCTCCGAATATGTCGCCTTCCCAGAAGGCTGGTTCGTGAAGGCACCTGAGAGCCTCGACGATGGCGAGGCGAGTACCTTGCCCTGCGCCGGTCTGACCGCCTGGTTCGCTCTGGTCGAGAGGGGACATCCGAAAGCCGGCGACCGCGTCGTCGTTCAGGGGACCGGCGGTGTTTCACTGTTCGGGCTGCAGATCGCCAAGGCGCACGGGGCCGAAGTGATCGTGACATCAGCCAGTCAGGAAAAGCTCGAACGTGCGCGCGCGCTTGGAGCCGATCATGGCGTAAACCGGCTGTCGGAAGACTGGGCGGAGCGTGTTCTCGAGATTACCGGCGATGATGGCGCTGACCATATCCTCGAGCTCGCCGGTGGCGCCAATCTCGGCAAGTCGTTGCAAGCGGTGGCCGTGCAGGGGCGGATCTCTATCATCGGCGTGCTCGAAGGCGGCGAGATCTCGGCGCCGGCGCCGTTTGTCCTGTTGAAGTCGCCGGTCATCCAGGGCATCGGCGTCGGCCATCGCCGGGCGCTGGAAGATCTGGTCGGCGCCATCGATCGGACCGGGATCAGGCCGGTCATCGATGCCCGCTACCGGTTCGCAGAGTTGCCCGAGGCGCTGGCGCATCTCGATCGCGGGCCGTTCGGCAAAGTCGTCGTCGAATTCCAGGGTTGAAAGACAAAGCCGCCGGATGGGTTTTCCGGCGGCTTTGCGCGATGCGATCGCGGGCGAACCCGCTTGGCCGCCCTTACTCCGCGGCCTCGCGGGCCATCGGATTGTTCGGGTGCGTCGTCCAGTTGGCGTAGTTCGGGTCGACCGGCTTGCCGGTGCGCTGGTCGATCGTGCCGGCCGGCAGTTCTTCCATGGTGATGCAGTTCTCGACCGGACAGACGCTGACGCAGAGGTTGCAGCCGACGCACTCGTCTTCCATTACCTCGAAGTGGCGCACGCCGTTGACGAACTGGGTGATCGCCTGGTGCGAGGTGTCCTCGCAGACGATGTGACAGCGGCCGCACTTGATGCAGGAATCCTGATCGATCTTGGCCTTGGCGATATAGTTGAGGTTGAGGTACTGCCAGTCAGTGACATTCGGCACGGCGCGGCCGGTGATGTCGTCGAGGTCGCGGTGACCCTTGGCATCCATCCAGTCGGAAAGGCCGGAGATCATTTCCTGGACAATCTTGAAGCCGTAGGTCATCGCCGCGGTGCAGACCTGCACGTTGCCGGCGCCAAGCACCAGGAATTCGGCCGCGTCGCGCCAGGTGGTTATGCCACCGATGCCGGAGATCGGCAGGCCATAGGTTTCGGGATCGCGGGCGATTTCGGCGACCATGTTGAGTGCGATCGGCTTGACCGCCGGGCCGCAATAGCCGCCATGAGTGCCCTTGCCGCCGACCGTCGGGTTCGGGGCGAAGTTGTCGAGATCGACTGACACGATCGAGTTGATCGTGTTGATCAGCGACACGGCGTCGGTGCCGCCGGCCTTGGCGGCGCGGGCAGGCTTGCGGATGTCGGTGATATTCGGCGTCAGCTTGGTGATGACAGGCATGCGCGTGTACTGCTTGCACCAGCGCACGACCATCTCGATATATTCCGGCACCTGGCCGACCGCAGCGCCCATACCGCGCTCGGACATGCCGTGCGGACAGCCGAAGTTGAGCTCGATGCCGTCGGCGCCGGTTTCTTCCACCAACGGCAGGATCGCCTTCCACGCCTCTTCCTCGCAGGGCACCATGATCGAGGCGATCAGGGCCCGGTCCGGCCAGTTCATCTTGACCTGCTTCATTTCGCGCAGGTTCACATAAAGGTCGCGGTCGGTGATGAGCTCGATATTGTTGAAGCCCAGCAGCCGGCGGTCGGCACCCCAGATCGCGCCGTAGCGCGGTCCGTTGACGTTGACGACCGGCGGTCCTTCTTCGCCGAGCGTTTTCCAGACGACGCCGCCCCAGCCCGCCTTGAAGGCGCGCTCGACGTTATAGGCCTTGTCCGTCGGCGGGGCGGATGCCAGCCAGAACGGGTTCGGGGATTTGATGCCGACGAAGTTATTGCGAAGATCAGCCATTGGTTTCTCCTCCCGATCCTTTAGGCAACTGCGCTCGCATGCGGCGCTGCCGCGGCGAGGGCCTGGTTGATCGATTCAGCCGCATCGCGGCCCATGGCGACGGCCGAGACGGTGAGGTCTTCGCCGCCGAGCACGCAGTCGCCACCGGCCCAGACGTTGTCGATCGAGGTTCGCCCTTCGGCATCGGTGACGATACGGCCGCCTTCAAGCTGCAGGGCGCCAAGGCCGCTTCCGAGGAAGCTCTGGCCGATTGCCTTGAAGATCTGATCGGCGGCAATGATACCCGTTTCGCCGGTCGCCGTCAGCTTTCCGTCTTCAAGCGTGGTGTATTCCAGCTCGATGCCTGCGACCTTGCCGTCCTTTTCGGCAATGCGCTTCGGCTGCAGCCAATGGCGGATGGTGACGCCCTTGGAGGTGGCGAGATCCTGCTCGAACTCGGAGGCGTTCATGTGCTCTTTGCCGCGGCGATAACAGATCGTTACCTCTTCGGCGCCGAGCAGCTTTGCCTGGACGGCGGCGTCGATCGCGGTCATGCCGCCGCCGAGGACGACGACACGGCGCCCGACGGGGATGTCGGCCTTCGTCTTCGACTGACGCAGCGCTGCGATGAAGTCGACGGCATCTTCGACGCCCTCGGCGTTCTCGCCTTCCATGCGCAGGGCATTGACGCCGACGAGGCCGAGACCGAGGAAGACGGCGTCATACTGCTCGGAAAGCTCGGCAAGGCTGAACTCCCGCCCGAGTGCCTGGCCGTTGCGAACCTCGATGCCGCCGATCGACAGCACGTAGTCGACTTCCTTTTGGGCGAAGTCGTCGACCGACTTGTAGGCGGCAATGCCGTATTCGTTGAGGCCGCCCGACTTCGGACGGGCGTCGTAGATCACGACGTCGTGGCCCTTGACGGCGAGCCGATGGGCCGCCGCCAGTCCCGCCGGTCCGGCGCCGACGACGGCGACCTTACGGCCGGAGCTTTCTGCGCGGGTGTAGAACTGCTTGTTTTCCATCATCGCCACGTCGGTCGCATAGCGCTGCAGGCGGCCGATCTCGACGGGCCGTTCCTCGGCGGTGTTGCGAACGCAGGCCTGTTCGCAGAGCGTTTCGGTGGGACAGACGCGGGCACACATGCCGCCCAGGATGTTCTGGTCGAAGATCGTCTTGGCCGATCCGATCGGGTTTCCAGTCGATATCTGCCGAATGAACAGCGGGATATCGATGGAGGTGGGACAGGCTGTCATGCACGGCGCGTCATGACAGAAATAACAGCGGTCGGAAGCGACGAGGGCCTCGTGCTTGTCGAGCGGCGGATGGAGGTCGGAGAAATTGCTCTCGTACTCCCCGAGCGGCAGGCGGCCGCCGAGGATCCCAGATTGTGTCGTTCCCATTTTTGGCTCCCAATGTTTTCTCAGGATGATGGAACGGTAACACGCTTTATTTTTTTATCAAACGGTAAAAGTTTGCGGTCGAAATCACCGGAAAGCCTTGTGATCCCGGGCTTTTCTGCCGGCGCGCCAAGCCATTGTTCTTGGCCGATGTTTGACAGGACAGGACAAATAGTGGCAGCAAATTAGAGCGGGATGAGGAATGGTGTTTGCGGTTTTTCGGCCGCTCCCCGCTCTAACTTAAGAGAATCGATCACGATGTCTTTGGGGAGTTCGACCCAAAATCATCGTCATTCGGGGGAACGGAGAACAGGCATGGCGCGCAGGGGCGAGGCGAACAACAGGCTTGATGATGCCGCCCGGGCGGGCTGGCTATACTATGTCGCCGGCCGCACCCAGGACGAGATCGCGACCGTCATGGGGATTTCGCGCCAATCGGCGCAGCGGCTCGTTTCTCTCGCCATGTCCGAGCGGCTGATCAAGGTTCGGCTCGACCATCCGATCGCCGCATGTCTGGAGGCGGCGGCGGGCCTGCGCGACAGATACGGGCTGAAGCATGTGGAGGTCGTGCCGAGCGATCCGGGGTCGACCTCGACGACCGTCGGCATTGCCGAGGCGGGTGCTGCCGAAATCGAGCGCTGGCTGAAGTTGCCGGAGCCGCAGGTGTTGGCGATCGGTACCGGACGCACGCTGAAGGCGGCGGTCGACCAGCTGCCGCCGATGGAATGTCCGCAGCACCGCATCGTTTCGCTCACCGGCAATATCGGCCTCGACGGCTCGGCCGCCTATTACAACGTCATCTTCAGCATGGCCGATGCGGTCAAGGCGCGGCATTTTCCGATGCCGCTGCCCGTGCTCGCCGCCTCGCCGGAGGAGAGGGAAGTGCTGCACAGCCAGAGCCTGGTTCAGGTGGCCCTGAAGCTCGGCGCAGAAGCCAATGTCGCCTTCGTCGGCGTCGGCGAGCTCGGCCCGGACGCGCCGCTTTGCCAGGACGGGTTCCTGGCGCAGGACGAGATGGCCGGTCTTACCAGAGCTGGCGCGGCCGGCGAAATCTGCGGCTGGATGTTCGACCATGACGGCGTATTGCTCTCCGGCAGCTTCAACGAACGCGTCGCTTCGGTGCCGCTTCCCTCGCGGGACAAGGCGTCGGTGATCGGCCTTGCCAAGGGGCGGCGCAAGTACGAAGCGCTGTGGGCGGCCGTGAAGGGTGGAATCATCAACGGTCTTATCACCGATGAGGCGACGGCGCGCTATCTGCTCAACGCCTGATCGCAAAGAGCGCGTCCGTTAAAAGGCCGGCCCAGCGCCGGCCTTTCGCATTTGCGTAAAGAAAAAATCGGCAATCAAAACAATCTTCTAATGTTTCTGTGTGCGGCGCAGCAACGATTGCGCATTGACAATTTGTCATGAGAAGTGAGTAATTGCTCATGAGCGAGGCAAATGCTCAATTCTTCTGGGAGGAAGTCGATGAACTTGAGAACTTTCCTGCTGGGCACGTGCTCGGCAGTCGCGCTGTCGGGTCTGGCCCAAGCAGAAACCCTGACGATCGCGACCGTGAACAACGGCGACATGATCCGGATGCAGAAGCTGGCGGATGAATTCACGTCCAAGAATCCGGACATTACGCTCGAGTGGGTGACGCTCGAGGAAAACGTGCTGCGCCAGCGTGTGACGACGGATATCGCCACCAAGGGCGGCCAGTACGACATCATGACGATCGGCACCTATGAAGTGCCGATCTGGGCGAAGCAGGGCTGGCTGATGCCGCTCGACAATCTCGGCGCCGACTACGACGTCGACGACCTCCTGCCGGCGATCCGCTCGGGCCTCACCATCGACGACAAGCTCTATGCTGCGCCGTTCTACGGCGAGAGCTCGATGGTGATGTACCGCAAGGACCTGTTCGAGAAGGCGGGGCTCACCATGCCCGACGCGCCGACCTGGGACTTCATTGCCGACGCGGCGCGCAAGATCACCGACAAGAACAACGAAATCTATGGCATCTGCCTGCGCGGCAAGGCCGGCTGGGGCGAGAACATGGCCTTCCTGACGGCAACCGCGAACGCCTTCGGCGCTCGCTGGTTCGACGAGAACTGGAAGCCGCAGTTCGATCAGCCGGAATGGAAGAACGCGCTCGACTTCTACGTCAAGCTGATGAACGACGCCGGACCGCCCGGCGCTTCCTCGAACGGCTTCAACGAAAACCTGTCTCTGTTCCAGACCGGCAAGTGCGGCATGTGGATCGATGCGACGGTTGCGGCCTCCTTCGTCACCAACCCGAAGGAATCGACCGTTGCCGACAAGGTCGGCTTCGCGCTCGCTCCGGACACCGGCCTCGGCAAGCGCGGCAACTGGCTCTGGGCCTGGAACCTCGCGATCCCCGCCGGCTCGCAGAAGGTCGCTTCGGCCGAGAAGTTCATCGCCTGGGCAACCGGCAAGGACTATCTGAAGCTCGTGGCTGACAAGGAAGGCTGGGCGAACGTACCTCCGGGCACGCGAACCTCGCTCTACGCCAACCCCGAGTACCAGAAGGCGGCGCCGTTCGCGAAGATGACGCTCGACTCGATCAACGCGGCCGATCCGAAGAACCCGGCCGTCAAGCCGGTGCCCTATGTCGGCGTGCAGTTCGTGGCGATCCCTGAATTCCAGGGTCTCGGCACGGCGGTCGGCCAGCAGTTCTCGGCGGCCCTTGCCGGTCAGATGAGCGTCGACGATGCGCTTGCCAGCGCCCAGAAGCTGACCGAACGCGAAATGACCAAGGCCGGTTACATCAAATAGCGCTCCCAAGGGCCCGGGGTGCCGGCCGCAAATGGCTGGCGCCCCGGTAATTCCCGGAGGCGGCCACTGGGCTCGTGCGGACAAACGCGCCGGCCCGGCCCGATCTCGAAACAGCATTGAATTCCTTCATTGGGGGGACGCCATGGCGACCTTGCACACCCGCTCCGCCGCGCGGCTGATGATCGCGCCTTCGGTGCTTCTGCTTCTGGCCTGGATGATCGTTCCGCTGGCCATGACCATCTACTTCTCGTTCCTGCGCTACAATCTGTTGATGCCGGGGATGGAGGAGTTCGCCGGCTTTTCGAACTACAGCTACTTCCTCACCGATCCCGCCTTCTTCCAGGCGATCTTCAACACGCTCGCGATCGTGCTCGGTGTGCTGTTCATCACCGTCGTCGGCGGCATCGCACTGGCGCTGTTGCTCGACCAGCCGATGTTCGGGCAGGGGATCGTGCGCATCTTGGTGATCGCGCCGTTCCTGATCATGCCGACGGTCGCCGCACTCGTCTGGAAGAACATGTTCATGAACCCGGTCAACGGGCTCTTCGCCTGGGTGGCCAAGCTCTTCGGGCTGCAGCCCTTCGACTTTCTCGCCAATGCACCGTTGATGTCGGTGATTCTGATCGTCGCCTGGCAGTGGCTGCCCTTTGCGACGCTCATCCTGCTGACGGCGCTGCAGTCGCTCGATGAAGAGCAGAAGGAAGCCGCGCAGATGGACGGCGCCGGCGCCTGGAGCCGCTTCATCTATCTGGTGCTGCCGCATCTCTCGCGCGCCATCACCGTGGTGATCCTGATCCAGACGATCTTCCTGCTCTCGGTCTTCGCCGAGATCCTGGTGACGACCAATGGCGGGCCGGGTACGCAGAGCACGAACCTGACCTTCCTCGTCTATGCGCAGGCACTGCTGCAATTCGACGTGGGCGGCGCATCCGCCGGCGGCATCATCGCGGTCATCCTCGCCAACATCGTCGCATTCTTCCTGATGCGCATGATCGGCAAGACGCTGGAGGCTTGAGAACCATGGCGCGCAACGTCTCCACCCAAAGAAAGATCGTCGTTACCGTCGTCGCCTGGACGATCGGCATCCTGATCTTCTTCCCGATCCTCTGGACGTTCCTGACGAGCTTCAAGACCGAGGCAGAGGCGATCGCCTCGCCGCCGTCGCTGTTGTTCTTCGACTGGACGACGGAGAACTATCATGAAGTCCAGAGCCGATCGAACTATTTCCTGCACTTCATGAACTCGGTCGTCATCTCCTTCGGCTCGACGCTGATCGGCCTGATCATCGCCATTCCGTCCGCCTGGGCGATGGCGTTCTCGCCGACCAAGCGCACCAAGGACGTCCTGATGTGGATGCTCTCCACCAAGATGATGCCGTCGGTCGGCGTGCTGGTGCCGATGTATCTGATGTTCCGCAACACCGGCCTGCTCGACACCCGTACCGGCCTCGTGATCGTGCTGACGCTGATCAACCTGCCGATCATCATCTGGATGCTCTACACCTACTTCAAGGAGATCCCCGGCGAAATCCTGGAGGCCGCCCGCATGGACGGCGCCTCGCTCTCCAAGGAGATCATCTATGTGCTGACGCCGATGGCGATCCCCGGCATCGCCTCGACGCTTCTGCTCAACATCATCCTCGCCTGGAACGAGGCGTTCTGGACGCTGAACCTCAGTGCCGCGAAAGCCGCGCCGCTGACTGCCTTCATCGCCTCATATTCGAGCCCCGAAGGCCTGTTCTACGCCAAGCTCTCGGCCGCCTCGACCATGGCGATCGCCCCCATCCTCATACTCGGCTGGTTCTCGCAGAAACAGCTCGTACGCGGCCTCACCTTCGGCGCGGTCAAATAAGGGATACGACAATGGGAAGCATTACACTCAGCAAGGTTTCGAAGGTCTTCGGCGCCCATGCCGTCATCCCCTCGATCGACCTCGACATCAACAATGGCGAGTTCGTCGTCTTCGTCGGCCCGTCCGGTTGCGGAAAGTCGACGCTGCTCAGGCTGATCGCCGGCCTGGAAGATGTCAGCGACGGCGACATCGTCATCGATGGCAAGAACGCCACCGAACTGCCGCCGGCACAGCGCGGCCTGTCGATGGTGTTCCAGTCCTACGCGCTCTATCCGCACATGAGCGTGCGCTCGAACATCGCCTTTCCGCTGAAGATGGCGGGCGAGGACAAGGCCGTCATCGACAAGAAGGTGTCGGATGCGGCCCGCGTGCTGAACCTTACCGATTATCTCGACCGCAAGCCGCGGCAGCTTTCCGGCGGTCAGCGCCAGCGCGTCGCGATCGGCCGGGCGATCGTGCGCCAGCCGAAGGCCTTCCTGTTCGACGAGCCGCTGTCGAACCTCGATGCGGCGCTGCGCGTCAACATGCGGCTGGAGATCAGCCAGCTGCACCAGGACCTGAAGACGACGATGATTTACGTCACCCACGATCAGGTGGAGGCCATGACCATGGCCGACAAGATCGTGGTGCTCAATCGCGGGCGCATCGAGCAGGTCGGCTCGCCGCTCGACCTCTACCACAAGCCGGACAATCTGTTCGTCGCGGGCTTCATCGGTTCGCCGCGCATGAATATCGTCACTGGTCCTGCGGCTTCTGCCTATCAGGCGCATACGATGGGCATCCGCCCCGAGCATCTGGCGCTCTCCAAAGATAGTGGCAGCTGGCGGGGCACGGTCGGCGTCGCCGAACACCTCGGCTCCGACACCTTCCTGCACGTCAATGTCGACGACGGCATCGGCACGGTGACGGCGCGCGTCAGCGGCGACTTTGCCGTCACCCACGGCGATCGCGTGTTCCTGACGCCGGACCCACAGCGCGTCCACAGGTTCGACGACAAGGGGTTGGCAGTGCGATGAGAAGGCTCGAAGGTAAAAGCGCGCTGATCACCGGGTCTGCGCGGGGGATCGGCCGTGCCTTCGCAGAGGCTTATATCCGCGAAGGCGCCACGGTCGCGATCGCCGACATCAATATCGAACGGGCACGGCAGACGGCCTCCGAGATCGGTGCCGGCGCCTACGCGGTCGAGATGGACGTGACGCAGCAGGCATCGATCGATGCTGCGATCGCAGCGGTCGTCAGGCAAGCGGGCGGCCTCGATATCCTCGTCAACAATGCAGCACTCTTCGACCTTGCGCCGATCGTCGAAATCACCCGCGAAAGCTATGACCGGCTGTTTTCGATCAATGTTGCCGGCACGCTGTTCGCGCTGCAGGCGGCCGCAAAGCAGATGATCGCCCAGGGCAGGGGCGGCAAGATCATCAACATGGCGAGCCAGGCGGGCCGCCGCGGCGAAGCGTTGGTCGCGATCTATTGCGCCACCAAGGCGGCGGTCATCAGCCTTACCCAGTCGGCCGGCCTCAACCTCATCAAGCACGGCATCAACGTCAACGCGATCGCGCCCGGTGTGGTCGACGGCGAGCACTGGGACGGCGTCGACGCGCTGTTTGCCAAATACGAAAACCGCCCGCTCGGCGAAAAGAAGAAGCTGGTTGGCGCGGAGGTGCCCTATGGGCGCATGGGAACGGCCGAAGACCTGACCGGAATGGCGATCTTCCTCGCCTCAGCCGAGAGCGACTACGTCGTCTCGCAGACCTACAACGTCGACGGCGGCAACTGGATGAGCTGAGCCTGCGCAGCCGGTGAAGCCTCGAAAGGATACGGGATCATGACGACCAAACTCTCACTTGCCGCCCTCGACACGATCAAGGCCAAGGCCGGCGTGCCGAACTACGACCGGTCGCAATTGACGGCGGGGATCGTGCATTTTGGCGTCGGCAACTTCCATAGGGCGCACCAGGCCGTCTATCTCGACGATCTCTTCAATGCCGGCCACGACCGGGATTGGGCCATCATCGGTGCCGGCGTACTTGCCTCCGATGCAACGATGCGGGCGAAACTCGCGGCGCAGGATTTCCTGACGACGGTCGTCGAGCAGGACAACAACCGCACCGGCGCCCATATCACCGGCGCGATGATCGACTATCTGGAACCAGGCGACATCCCGGCGATCATCGCGAGGCTGACCGATCCGGCGATCCGCATCGTGTCGCTGACGATCACCGAAGGCGGTTATTTCATCGATCCGGCGTCGGGTGTATTCAACCCGACCCATCCGGCAATCGTCGCCGACGCGCAGAACCCGGCTGCTCCGAAGACCGTGTTCGGACTGATCGTCGCCGGCCTGAAAGCGCGCCGCGACAAGAACGTTCCGCCCTTCACCGTGATGTCCTGCGACAACATTCCCGGCAATGGCGAGGTCACGCATGCCGCTGTTTCCGGCCTTGCTCGGCTCGTCGATGCTGATTTCGCTGACTGGATCGATGCCAATGTCGCTTTCCCGAACGGCATGGTGGACCGGATCACGCCGGCAACCGGCACACGTGAAATCGGCATTGTCGCCGACGATTACGGCATAGAGGACGCCTGGCCGGTTTTCTGCGAGGAATTCAAGCAATGGGTGCTTGAAGACCATTTCCCGCTCGGCCGTCCGGCGCTGGAGAAGGTCGGCGTCCAGTTCGTGCCCGACGTCGCGCCGTACGAACACATGAAGATCCGCATCCTCAACGGCGGCCATGCGGCGATCGCCTATCCGGCGGCTCTGCTCGACATTCATTTCGTGCATGAGGCGATGGAAGAGCCGCTGATCCGTGCCTTTCTTGCCAAGCTTGAACATGACGAGATCATTCCGGTCATTCCGCCCGTGCCGAACACCGATCTCGGCGATTACTACAAGCTGATCGAGACGCGCTTTGCCAATCCGAAGATCGGCGACACGATCCCGCGTCTGGCGCAGGACGGTTCCAACCGCCAGCCGAAATTCATCCTGCCGTCGACGGCCGATCGCCTAGCGCGCGGCGAAGATGTCGTCGGTCTGTCGCTGGTTTCGGCACTGTGGTGCCGCTACTTCGCCGGCACGTCCGACAGCGGCAAGGCGATCGTCTTCAACGACCAGAGCGCCGACCGGCTGAACAAGGCGGCGCTTGCTGCCAAGAACGATCCGGTGGCCTTCCTGGAGCTCGGCGATATCTTCGGCGATGTCGCGCGCTCCGATCTCTTCCGCCGCCGTTTCAGCCATGCATTGAAAACCCTCTGGGAAAGGGGTACGCGCGCTACGCTCCAGCTTTATCTGGACGACAAGCTCACCGCATAATTCCCTGGATCACATCGAACCAGGGACGAGATTATGCGCCAATTCAAAGCGTTACAGCGACCTTGGCGCCTTCTATCGCGCGTAGCTGTAAGGGGTAGGGTGCGATGGCGGACACAGCGTCCAGGCTGGTGATTTTCGATTGCGACGGCGTGCTTGTCGATAGCGAGCCGATCTCGCTGGAAGTGCTGGTGGACGTGCTCTCGGCCGCCGGCGTTCCGATGACCGCCGAAGAAGCGACGGAACGATTTCTCGGGCGCAGCCTGAAAAGCATGTCGGCGATCCTCCACGACGAATATGGCCTTGCCACCGACGATGCCTTCCTCGAGGGCATGCGCCTTCGTCTGTATCAGCGCTTCCGCACCGAATTGCAGCCGATTGCAGGTATCCGCGAAGCGGTCGAAGGGCTCGAGGGTGCGTGTTGCGTCGCCTCGTCCAGCCAGCCGGAACGCATCCGCCTGTCGCTGACCGTCACCGGGCTCATCGACCTCTTCGAGCCCAATATCTTCTCCGCCACCATGGTGAAACACGGCAAGCCGGCGCCTGATCTCTTCCTGCATGCGAGCCGCGAAATGGGTTTCGCGCCCAGGGATTGCGTCGTCGTCGAGGACAGTCCGGCGGGTATCGAAGCGGCGAAGGCGGCGGGCATGCGGGTCTTCGCCTTTGCCGGCGGCAGCCATGCCCGATCCGACCGGCACCGCCAAAGTCTCGCGAATCTCGGTCCCGACGTGCTGTTTGACGACATGGGCGAATTGTTACAGTTTGTCCGCCGATAGCAGGGACAAGAGGGGCGGGACTTTCATTGATGCGTGAATTCGTCGTTGCGGTCGATGTCGGCACCGGCAGTGCGCGCGCCGGTATCTTTGACCGGAAGGGCACGCTGCTCGCGCGTGCCGACCTGCCGATTGCCATGAACCGGCCGGAAGAAAACCACGCGGAACATGATTCCGAAGATATCTGGCGCGCCGTCTGTGGCGCGGTCCAGGCGGCCAAGAACAAGGCCGGGATCGCCGCTGAAAGCGTTGCCGCGATCGGCTTCGACGCCACCTGCTCGTTGGTGGTGCGCGACCGCGAAGGCGAGCCGCTATCCGTCAACCGCAAGGGCGAGGCGCGCTGGGACACGATCGTCTGGCTCGACCATCGGGCGCTCGCCGAGGCAGATTTCTGCACGGCGACCGGCCATCCGGTGCTCGACTTCTCCGGCCGCGTGATGTCGCCGGAAATGGAAATGCCGAAGCTGATGTGGCTGAAGCGCAATCTGCCGCAACAATGGCAGAAGGCGGGTTTCTTCTTCGATCTGGCCGACTATCTTTCCTGGCGGGCGACGGGCAGCGCTGCGCGTTCGCGCTGCACGCTGACGGCGAAGTGGAATTATCTGGCGCATGAGAAGCGCGGCTGGCAGCCGGACTATCTCGAAAAGATCGGGCTTGAAGATCTCATCGAACGCGGCGGGCTGCCGGAAGAAACACTGCCGATCGGAAGCTCGGTCGGTCATTTGAGCGCTGCGGCCGCCGCAGAGCTTGGGCTCGACGAAGCCTGCCAGGTGGCGCCGGGTCTGATCGACGCCTATGCCGGTGCGCTCGGCGTCGTCGGCGAGTTTATCGGGAAGCCGGAGAAGCTCGAAAAACAACTCGCGTTGATCGCCGGTACATCGAGCTGCATTGTCGCCTTTTCCAAGGATATGAAGCCGGGCTTCGGCATGTGGGGCCCCTATTACGAAGCGGTTCTTCCGGGCGCCTGGCTGATCGAGGGCGGGCAATCGGCGACAGGTGCGCTGCTCGACCATATCGTGCGGCTGCATGGCGGCGGCATTGAACCGACGGCAGAGACCCACGGCCGGATCATCGCCCGGGTGCAGGAACTGCGCGCCGAGCAGGGCGCCGCTTTTGCCGATCGCCTGCATGTGCTTCCCGATTTCCACGGCAACCGCTCTCCGCTCGCCGATCCGCATGGGCTCGGGGTTATCAGCGGCCTGCCCCTCGATTCCTCCTTCGATGCGCTCTGCCGTCTCTATTGGCGCAGCTGCGTTGCGATCGCGCTCGGCATCCGTCACATCCTGGAGATGATGCGCGAGGTCGGCTACCAGCTCGACACCCTGCACGTCACCGGCGGCCACGTGCGCAACACGCTTCTGATGGAGCTCTACTGCGATGTGACCGGCTGCCGTGTGGTTGCCCCGCAGGCACCGGACGCGGTGCTGCTCGGTACGGCGATGGCGGCTGCGGTTGCCGGCGGCATCCACCGGGATCTCGCCGCCGCAGGGGCGGAAATGGCGTCGGAGGGGCACGAGCGCCTGCCGAATACAAGTGCTCGCGGCACCTATGACCGCGATTACCGCCGCTTCCTGGCGCTCTACCGCCATCGTGACGAACTCGACAAGATGCAGTGAAGCGGTAGGCCGAAACGGTCAGGGCGGGTGCTTGGAACCTTTTGCCCCGTCGCGCATTCTGTTTGCGACCGGACGGTGGCGCGCATAGCCCCCAATGCCGCGCCGGAGGCAGACCGCCGGCCTACAACTCACACTCCCCGAGTGAGTTGCACATACCAGCCAGTGCCTTCCCTCGGCACTGGCTGTCGTGTTTCCGGGGTAAGCCAAAGAGATGCTGCGGGAAATGTGAAACGGCGGGGTGAGGCCGGCTGACATGAAGTCGCGCCGGCGAGTGTGCCTCCGCGCGAATATCGGGAAGTGGCGCAAATATCAGGAACGGCTGATTTCGGGAAAACCGGCCATTATTTCGCCGCTTCGACGAAACGGTAGAATGGACTACGGCGTCGCGGCCCTTTGTGACGCGCGACGCTGTAGCCCTTTGAATGACCTCCATGTTCTTGCCTTTGACCGTCTGCGATCAAAGGAAACATGCAGGTTGCACTCAGGCCGCCGCCTTGGTCGATTCGTTGAAGAACAACGCCTGGCTGATCAGTGCCTTGACCATATCCGGGTTGAACGGCTTGGTGACCAGGAAGGTCGGTTCCGGCCGCTCGCCGGTCAGGAGCCGTTCCGGGAAAGCGGTGATGAAGATCACCGGAATGGCGCTCGTCTTCAGGATGTCGTTGACCGCGTCGATGCCCGAGCTGCCGTCGGCGAGCTGGATATCGGCCAGCACCATGCTTGGCCGCGTCCTCTTGTAGAGGGCGATCGCTTCGTCGCGCGTCCGGGCGATGCCGGTGACCCGATGGCCGAGGCTCTCGACCATCTGTTCGATATCGATGGCGATCAGCGGTTCGTCCTCGATGATCATGATATCGGTCGCGACCTGGCGCGAGATTTCCTGCGAGGCGCGGTCGAGCAGGCTGCCGACCTTATCGGTGGACACGTCGAGAACCTCGGCGGCCTCCTCGGGACGGAAACCTTCGACCGAGACCAGCAGGAAGGCCTGGCGGGCAAGGGGCGAAACGGTTGCGAGATTGATCGATGCGCGCTGTTCCCAGGCAAAAGGCGAGATCGGTTCTGGCACAAGCACGGACGAGGAACCGAAAAGTGAGGTGAAGAGCCGGAACAGGCCAACGCGATCATTGCTCGCTTCCGGGAAAATCGACGTGTCGGCGATCAGCGCTTCGAGAACGGCAGCGACATAGGCGTCGCCTGATGTCTGCGAGCCGGTCAGCGCGCGCGAATAGCGGCGCAGATACGGCAGAAGCGGTGCTATCCGCGTGGACAATGTCATAGGGGAACTCCCTCGGGTATCTTTCTACGGTGACGTTGCGAGAACGCCGGACGTAAAAAAAGGTTCCGCGAGGGAACATTTCAATTTTCTGCTGCGTTATGGCGGCTATGGACACTCGAAGGCGACAGTTTGACAATGAAATATAAAACAGGGGCAGGGCGGACTACCGGCACGACCTTATGGACAGAAGACCCAAATGCGCAGATCGCAGCAAAGCTGAAAGCGCTTTATCAGTCCGTGCAGGAAGAGGCGATACCCGCGCGTTTTCTCGATCTTCTGGAAAAGCTCGACGCAGCCGAGCAGCAATCGGCGCTGCAGGGCAGGGAGTAAGTGCCAGAATGTTGTCCGAAAAAAATGATTTCAAGCGAGAGATGCTTGCCGCCTTGCCGAGCCTGCGTGCCTTCGCCATGTCGTTGATCGGTCGCCACGACCGTGCCGACGATCTGGTGCAGGACACGATCATGAAGGCCTGGGCGAAGCAGGACCATTTCGAGATGGGCACCAATATGAAGGCCTGGCTCTTCACGATCCTGCGCAACGAGCTCTACAGCCAGATGCGCAAGCGCGGGCGCGAGGTGCAGGACACCGACGGTCACTTCACCGAGTCGCTGGCCCATCATCCCGAGCAATACGGCTCGCTCGACCTGCAGGATTTCCGGCGCGCGCTCGAGATGCTGCCGCCGGACCAGCGCGAAGCGATCATCCTGGTCGGAGCTTCCGGCTTCTCCTACGAGGAGGCGGCGACGATCTGCGGCTGTGCCCTTGGCACGATCAAGAGCCGGGTCAACCGCGCGCGTCAGCGGCTGCAGGATATCCTGCAGGTGAAGGGTGAAAACGACTACGGGCCGGATGAAACCTCGGCTCCGATCACGTCGCGGGCCTTCATCTCCTGAGGGAAGAATTTCGGGCAGGACACCGTTGCAAAAGTGGCGGTGTCCTGCTTTCACTGGCGGCTTGAGCCCAAGGGGGACACGCCGTGACGGCTGGCATCGACTGACGAATGCGCAGTGATGACGATTTTGGGGCGAGACGCTCCAGAATCGAGCGGGATGCGGGTGGATCGCCAGGGCTTCCTCATCTCGTTCAGATTGAGAATTGAGACCGTATGCACGTGAGGACAGAGAAAACGGACCCGCCCGTGACGAAGCTGCTCGACGCGCCCGAGCGTCTTGGCGTTCTGCATGCGACCGTGCCCGACATGGCCATCCCGGATCGGGATTTCGACGGGATCGTCGAAATTGCTGCCGGGCTTTTCGACGCTCAGATCGCACTGGTGACGCTGATCGACCGCGAATGGCAGTGGTTCAAGGCGGCTGTCGGCACCGATGAGACCCGTGCCCCATCCGAAGACGCGTTTTGCCCGCATGTGACCGCTGCGGCCGACTCCAGCCTCGTCGTGCTCGACGCTTCGACCGATCCGCGGTTCGCGCGTCACCGACAGGTCAAGGGGCCGCCATTTCTGCGCTTCTATGCCGGTGCGCCGATCGTGCTCGACGGGCAGGCAGTGGGCACGGTTTGTGTGTTCGACGACAAGCCGCGCGCTGAGGTGTCGCAACCGCTCATCCACCAATTATGCCGGCTTGCCGCGCTCGCAGCCTCGCTCTTCAAGGTCAAGGACGAAGCCCGTCGGCGCGCTCTAAAGGAGGCGGCGTTGTCGCGCGAGGAGCAGCGGCACGCGATGGCGCTCGAAGCGGCCAACATCGGCAGCTGGCTTTGGGATATCCGCTCAGGTGCGATCGCCGGCAACAGCGCATTGAAACGCATGTTCGGACTTTCGGCCGAGCGTTCGGTTGGCGTCCGGGACATCTTCGGCGCGATCCACGTCGACGACCGCGGCGCGACTTTCGCCAAGCTTCGCCAGGCGATGAAGGCTGACGACGAATATGACGGCATGTTCCGCATTGGCGATACCGGTCGCTGGCTGCTTGGCCGCGGCCGCGTGCACGACCGGGACGGCAAGGGCAATCCGCTTACCTTCATCGGCGTGACGATCGATGTCACCGACCAGCAGGCTTCGGCGCAGCGCACTCGGCTCCTGCTCAAGGAGCTCAATCATCGGGTCAAGAACACACTGGCCATGCTGCAATCGCTTGCGCGCCAGACGCTTCGCCAGACGAGCGACCCGGCCGAATTCATGACCGCGTTTGCCGGCCGCTTGCAGGCGATCTCCGAGGCGCATGGTCTGCTCTCTGATCACGAGTGGGGCACCATCCGGCTTGCCGACCTGATCGCCAAGCAACTGCTGCCGCATGTGAGCGCCTATGCGGACCAGATCGAACTGCACAAGGACGAAGTGTCGCTTGGTCCCGACCAGGCCGTCGGCCTCGGGCTGGTCCTGCACGAGCTTGCAACCAACGCCGTGAAATACGGATCGCTGTCGGTGCCGAAAGGCAAGGTGGTATTGACGGCGCGAAACGTCGTCGAAGACGGCGACACCGTTCTTCATCTCACCTGGACCGAGGTCGGCGGGCCGCCGGTGCGCGAGCCAAAGCGGCGCGGCTTCGGCTCCATCCTCATCGAGCGCAGCCTCGACAAGGTGCTGGGCAGTTCGGTGAAGGTGGAGTACCTCCCCGCCGGGGTCACGGCGCTGATCCGGTTGCCGCTCTAACCGGACCTCACCCGCCATTGAGACGACTGGCATCAGTCGTTGTGTTTGCGTCGGCGTCGCTTGCCGGTGCCGAGAAGCGCGCCGATCGCAACAGCCGTCGCGACGGCGAGAAGCGGCTGTTTACGCAGGATGCCGGCGGCAGCGAGCAGGGTCAGATTGGTCTGCATTTGCGTGCGACGGCGGCGTTCTTCCTGGCGTCGTCGGTCACGGTTCTGCAGAGAGACGAGGACGCCCGTCAGCACCAGCGCGGTGACGACCAGAGCGCCGGCGATTGCAGCCGCGGCCGCGACCGGGGAATAGCGCGCGCTGAGATAAAGAAAGGCTGCGGCTAGCGCGAAGACATAGGCGGTGACGAGCAACAGCCCTATGACGCTCCATAGGGCTGCGTTGCGCTTCACACGAGAGGCGGCGGCGCTGATATCGGCGGCCAAGAGGCTGGCCAGGGCGGCCGTCAATGGTCCCATGCGTTACTCCCCGTCGTGATAGGGCCTCTTAGGCTAGGTCGGGATACGGGCGGAAAACCTAGATGCTTTTTCTCATCTCGTTCGAAACCGCGAGCCGTTGCCCGCGGGTCCGGTTCGACCGACTGCAAGTCAGCGCCGAAGCAGCGCCGCCACCGCGAGCCCAATCAGGGCGGCGGCGCCGAGCGTGGCGAGGGGATGCTCGCGAACTGCGTGGCGAACCTGTTTTTCCGTGCCGGCATAACGGTCGCGAAGTTCGGCCAACAGGTCTTCGCCGCTTGCCAGCAATTCGCTGATGCCGGCTTCGGCTTGTTCACGGGCGTCCTGCGCCTTGCCGCGTGCCTGCTTTGAGGCGGCCGCTCCACGATCGGCGAGCAATGCGACGAGCGTTGCCACATCACTACGCAACTCGCCGAGTTGTTCCTCGATGGAAATATCGGCGAGCTTGCCGTTGCTTTTTTTCGATCGCGAACTCGAGCCGGAGAAGAGGCTAGGCGTCATGATGGGTACTCCCTTTCACGCATGCGCCGGCCGCGAACGGTCGGCGCTGTCTGATGGAACCGGCGAGCACAACTAGAGGCCCTTGCCGGCGCTTCGGGAGAACAACGCACAAGTGCGGAAATTGTTTCGATAAATCTTGGTGTTGAGGCTTGAGAAATCCGGACGCCCCAACAGGCATCTACCGGATCCGCGGGCGTGGCGTCAGAGCGATGCTGTCTGCGGCAGGACGAACGGAACGTGCGGCGCCGGTGCGACACCCACCTGCATGCGGCAGCCGAAGACGGCTTCCATCGTCTCGTCGGTCAGGACCTCGCGGGGTGCACCGCTGGCGCGGACCTTGCCGGCCTTCATCATCACCATTCGGTCAGCGAACATGGCCGTCAGGTTGAGGTCGTGCATCACCGCGACGACCCCGCCGCCGCGCTCGCAGAACTTGCGGGCGAGCTGCATGATCCCGAGCTGGTGGCGGATATCGAGGCTCGACACCGGTTCGTCGAGCAGCAGGTAGCGCGGCTCGCCGTCGATGACCGGATCGGTGATCTGGCAGAGGACGCGGGCAAGCTGCACGCGCTGCTGCTCGCCGCCCGACAGTTCCTGGTAGAAGCGTCCGGCAAAGCCGGCCAGGTCCACCGCTTCCAACGCCCCGGCCGTGACCCGGTCGTGCACGGCGGGATCCGCATTGGCACCGGCGGCAAGACCCAGTCTCACGACCTCGCGCACGGTGAAGGGGAAGGAGATGACCGTCGACTGGGGCAGCACGCCGCGCATCAGCGCGAGCTCCCATGGCTTCAGCCCGCGCAGGTCGCGGCCATTGATGCGGATCGTTCCGCTCGACGGCGAAAGCTCCCCGGAGATCGCCTTCAGCGTCGTGGTCTTGCCGGAGCCGTTCGGGCCGACGATGGCGGTCAGTGCGCCGGGCAGCGCCTCGAGCGAGACGCCGTGGATGACGGGTCGCCCGCCAAGGCGGACGGAGAGATTGGAAACGTTGATCATGGCTTCGCTCAGAGTCCCATGTTCGAACGGCCGCGCAGCAGGATCCAGAGGAAGAACGGCGCGCCGATAAAGGCGGTAACGATGCCGATCGGCAGTTCCGCCGGAGAGACGATGGTGCGGGCGATCATGTCGGCGAGGATCAACAGCGTGCCGCCGAGCAACGCCGAGGCGGGCAGCAGATAGCGATGATCGGGGCCGATGACGAGCCGCAGCAGGTGCGGGACGACGATGCCGACGAAGCCGATGCCGCCGCTGACGGCGACGGACGCGCCGGTCGCCGCCGCGACGCTGACGATTGCGATGTTCTTCAGCCGCTGGACGGGAATGCCCATATGGAAGGCGGCCGCTTCGCCGAGCGTGATGGCATTCAGCCCGCGCGCCAGGAAAGGGGTAACGGCGAGCGAAGTGAGAATGATCGGCGAAGCGGCCAGGATCTTCGTCCAGTTGGCCCCCGCCAGCGAGCCGAGCCCCCAGAAGGTCAGGTCGCGCAATTGCTTGTCGTCGGCCCTGAAGACGAGAACGCCGGTGACCGCACCGGTCAGCGCGCCGAGCGCAATGCCGGCGAGCAGCAGCGTGGCAATCGACGTCTGGCCGCCGCGGGTGGCGATACGGTAGAGCAGCAGCGTCGTGACGAGGCCGCCGACGAAGGCTGCCACCGGCAACGCATAGAAGCCGAACAGCGCGAAGAGCGGCCCGAAGGCGGCGGTTCCGAGCACGATCAGCAGCACGGCGCCTAGGCTCGCGCCTGAGGACACGCCGACGAGGCCGGGATCGGCCAAGGGATTGCGGAAAAGGCCCTGCATGACGACGCCGGAAACCGCGAGCGAAGCGCCGACGAGCATGCCGAGCACGGCGCGCGGCAAGCGGATATCGAGAATGATGATGCGGTCGCGGATGCTCAGGGCCTGGTCGGCCTCACCCATCAGCCAGCGCCAGACGTTGGCGAGCGACGCGTCGGCGGCACCGGTCATGATCGAGCCGATGAAGGTCGCAACCGCAAGCGCGATGAGGGCGGCGATGACGAGACGCGCCAGCCGCGAGCGGTTGCCCGAGCGCCATTCGTTGCGGATATCGCCGGCAAAAGCGGTCAGGCGCATGCCGCGGGCCAATGCCTCACTGCGAGGCATTGGCCTTCTTCCCGTAGATTGCGGCATTCAGTTCGCGGATGGCGCTTGCGGTGCGCGGGCCGAAGCCGAGCAGATGCAGGCCGTCCATGCGGATCAGTGCCTTGTTCTTGGCGGCAGGCGTAAGGCTCAGCGCCGGCAGGGCGAAGAGTTCGGCCGCCTTGGCGGAATGCTCGCCGCCGCGGTCCATCATCAGGACGACATCGGGCTTGGCCTCGATGATCGCCTCGTCGGTCAGCGCCTTGTAGCCGGGGAAGGTGTCGACCGCATTGATGGCGCCTGATAGCTCGATGATGCCGTTGGCGGCGGTTCCCTGACCCGATGCCATGACCTTTCCGCCCTGCGTGCTCAGGATGAAGAGCACACGCTTGCGTTCGGCTTCCGGACGGGCGGCAATCTCGGAGACTGCCGCATCGAGATCGGCCTCGACGCTCTTTGCCAGGGTTTCGGCCTTTTCCTCGACACCGAGGAAGGTGCCGACGGCGCGGATCTTGGCGGGGATGCCGGCCTTGTCAAAGGCCTCGGGCACGCTGGTAAAGGCGATGTTCGCTTCCTTCAGCACCGCCAACGCCTCCGGCGGACCGCTGCCTTCGACGGCGATGATCGCGCTCGGGTTGGCGGCGATGATGCCTTCCGGTGCGAGCTGGCGCATGTAGCCGACATCCGGCAGCGCCTTTGCCGCCTCCGGATAGGTGCTGGTGGAATCGCGACCGACGAGGCGACCTTCCTCGCCGAGCGCATAGATGATCTCGGTGATCGCTCCGCCGACCGAAACGACGCGCGAGACGTCGACCTTCTGCATGTCCTCGGCCATCGCCGGCCGGATGAAGGAGGGGGCACTGGGTGCCACCGCCGGCAACAGGAAGGGAGCCGAAAGGGCGAAGGCGGCAAGCGCCAGTTCCCAGCGGCGAAGGCGTCGGAAGTCGAGACCCTTGATCATCTGAGTGTCCTATCCTGTCCTCAGGCGGCGACAGTCGTGTCGAGACGCGGCAGGTCTTCGACGATGGAGCGCCATTCCGGCCGTTCCGCGAGACCCTCTTTCCGCTTGCCGAAGAACTGGATGATCATCTCGCCCTTGGCGTCGAGCGCCTCGATCGAAGTGACATGGCCGTCGGCCGTCGGCTTGCGCACGGCCCAGAGTTCGGCGATGTGGTCGGTGCGCAGATGCAGATGGAAAGTCGGGTCCATGACGTTCAGCCAAGGGCCCATCGGCGCGATCTTGGCAATCGGACCGGAATGGATCTGGATCATGCCGCGGTTGCCGACAAAGCACATGATCGGCAGTTCGACTTCGGCGCTCTCGCGCATCATGGCTTCGATGCTGGAGGGGTCGAGCTGCCAGGCGAAATCCTCGCCGATGTTGCTGAGCGCCTGGCGCCGGCCGATCTTCAGCTTGCGCAGCATGCCGTGGAACTGGTGCGTGTCCGTCATCTTCGTCCAGCGGTCGCGCAGTTCGACGACATCGACCACGGTTTCCGGCTTGTCGTCGGCTGCCGGCACGCTCACGTCGGCGCTGAAGTCCTGCGCCTGGTCGGCAAGGCGGAAGTCCGCGACGATCTTGTCATAGGCGGCAACATTCGATTCCGGGCGCAGATGCACCTTGTGCACGGCGTTGCCCCACTTGTCGAAGAACTGCAGGCTCTTGCGGGCTTCACCCTGGTCGTCTGTCTTCGTCACGGCGAAAGCGTGTGCCCAGGCGCTCGGGAAGACCCGGAGGTCGATCTGCTCGCCGAGCACGATGCTCGCCATCTCGCCGGTGGTGATCTTCTCGTAAACGCCGATCTTCTCGTGGACCGCGCTTTCGTTGCGGGTCAGCGCCATGACTTCGCCCAGTTCCTCGACGCGCGAGAGGAAGCGGTTGGCGTCGGCATCGATGCGCACGGCGGTCAGCCCACATTCGGCAGCAACGAGAGCGGCTTCGGAAACACCGAGCTGGGCTGCGATATCACGCTCGCGCATCTTCGGGTTCTCGGCGCGGTAGGCGCGGATTTCGGAAGCAGTGGGGCGGAGGCTCTCGGTCATTTTCATCTGCCTATTTGTTCAGGATCAGTTTGCCTTGGCGGGTGATCTTCATGCGGTAGATCGCGCCGTCGTGGGAAATGAGGATCTCGTTTTCGCTGCCGAAAAGTTCGCGACTTTCGATAATCCGCTGCGCGCGCCCGGCCTGGATCGGCGGCTCGGAGGGGCGTGCAAGGTCACTGTCGTTGGTCACTGCGTTTGGCCGTTTCGAGAGGGCAGGCCGCGCTGTTGTTCCAGCATTTCCTGCCGTGCAATTCGTTTACTATCTTGACTTCATTACTCATATTTATTTATGGACGCAATACCGGACTTATGCACTCAAGTTAGTTGTTGCCGGCTTGTGGACAAGGGCGTGCGGGTCTCGTTCGGTGGTTCGCTGCAACCTTTGGGGTGATGTCGATATGAAGTTTTCCAGCCTTCCAATTGTTTCCGTTGCGCTTGCGGCCTTCATTGCTGCGGGCAGTGTCAACGCTCAGGAGGCTGTGCCCGCCCTCGGGCTGACGATCGAGTTGAACGACGTCGCGCCGTCGCAGAAGGGCTGCAAGCTCACCTTTGTCGCCGGCAACGCGCTTGCGCAGTCGCTGAGCAAGGTTTCCTTCGAGTTCGTGATCTTCGACCAGAAGGGCCTCGTCGAGCGCATGGCCGTGCTCGACTTCCGCGATCTGCCCGCCGGCAAGACCAAGGTTCGCCAGTTTGATCTCCCCGGCACCAACTGCGATGCGGTGAAGAGCCTGTTGATCAATGATGCGACGGCCTGCGTCGGCAACGGCGTGCAGCCCGGCGCCTGCATGAGCGGTATCAAGACCGGCTCGAAATCGGCGGTGGAACTCAAGGGCTAAGTGAGGCCGCTCCTTCGGAGCGTGAAGTTTGCGCCGCCCGGTGCGGCGAAGGTAAGGCTGTAATGAAGCGTATCGTCATCTGGGCTGGGGCCGCCATCATCTCGCTTGCAACGCATGGCGTCGTGCTTGCTACCTTGTTTGGCCCAAGGCCGCCGGAAAAAGAGCATGCCCTCATGCTCGGCGGAGAGGCGACCGAGGTCGCGATCCTTGGCGATGCCTTTGAAGAGACACTACAATCCGGCGATCCTGCGGAGATCGTCGAGCCGACCGAGGACGTTCCGGATGAGGTCAAGCCGGAGGAGATATCGCCCGTCGAAGATCTCACGTCGACAACTCAGGAAATCGTTGCCGAACAGCCGCATGATCTGGCCGCGACCGAGGCTGACGTGATTTTGCCGGCTGAAGAGATGCCGACCCTTCAGGTCGCCGAGGCCGTGGTGACGGCGAGTGTTGCGCCGGTCGAAACCGTGATGCCTGAAGAAAAACCCGAGATCGAAGAGCCCAAGAAGGAGAAGGTTGAAAAGCCGGAACCGAAGAAGGAGCCGGTCAAGAAAAAGAAAGTGACCCGCAAGAAGACGGGTGACAAGGGCGAGCAGGCGCAGAACCAAGTCAAGGGCAAGCAGGACGGCCAGGAAAGCGGCAGTGCCGCAGCCGCGACCGGCAACAGCCGCGCATCCGAGGTCGGCAATGCCAATATGGAAAATTATGACGGCAAGGTCCGCAGGAAGATCATGCGGAGATTCAAGGTGCCGTCTTCGGCAAGGCGCGAAGGCGTTTCCGGCACGGCGACCGTCCGCTTCACATTGACCGCCAACGGTGAGCTGACCCGGGTAAACGTCGCCGGCAGCTCAGGTTCTCCCGCCATCGACGACGCAGCCGTCGATGCCGTGCGCAATGCGGCGCCGTTCCCGGCCTTTCCTGCCGGGGGGCCGAGCTCCAAATCCTTCATCGTTCCGATGGTTGCCAGCGTCCGCTGAGGCGGGCGCCGTTCCGTATGCTCATTTGTGCGGGCCGGGATTTGGTTGAAAAAATATGATGAAAAAACTCATGTTTATACTTTACTCCGTTGATCAAGTTTAATAGGTTGCGCTCGTCACGCAGCCTAAGGGTGTGTGTCGAGATGATGTCCCGATGCGACCGGCTGCCCCTTGAAGGCCCTTGTCGCACGATCAGGCGGAGAGGATTGCATGCGCGGCAAGCGTCACCAGAATGCGGCGAAGAATGGCAAGGGTCGTTCGGGTTCAGAACCGACCGAAGCCCGCCAGGAGGCCGGCAAGGCAACGCTCGAAGGGCGCAGTTTTCTCTATGTCGGCGGCCGCGATTGTCAGGTGGCGCACTTACGCGAAATCGCCAGCTCGTTTGGCGCCGAGCTGCTTCACCATGATGGCGGCCTGCGCGAAGCCGTTTCCCGTATCGACCGGGTGCTGCCGTCGGTCGACTGCGTCTTCTGCCCGATCGACTGCATCAGCCATGACGCGTGTCTTCGCGTGAAGACCGGCTGCAAGAAGTGGGGCAAGGCCTTCGTGCCGCTGCGCAACGGCTCGAAATCGAGCCTGGAGCGGGCACTTCAGGACCTCACCGCCAGCCGCGACGAGCGGTAACCCTCCCAAGACAAGACGAGAGTTTGCAATGAACGAAGAACGTCCTGACCTGTGCATGATGATCGGTCTGCACAAGCTGGCGGCGCAGCATGGCGATGGCCTGGTGCCTGAACTCTACGAGATCCTGACGCGCCGCGCGCGCATGCTGGACGACGCCAACGTCGCCGAGTTTCCAACCTGGCAGACGCGCCCGCCGGTTCGCGACCCTCTCGGTCTTGCAGAGCCGAAGGAAGGAACTATTCTCGCCTTTCCGCGGGCTGCAAACGATGCCGCCCGCAAGAAGGAAAGCGCATAAGAGCAATTCCAGGAAAAGTGCGAAGCGGTTTTCCGTCCGGAGTTGCGCCTTTTAGTAAGAGAGCAATTCCAGGAAAAGTGCGAAGCGGTTTTCCGTCCGGAGTTGCGCCTTTCAGTAAGAGAGCAATTCCAGGAAAAGTGCGAAGCGGTTTTCCGTTCGGAATTATGCAGTAGTTCAAGGTCGCGGTAGGAGACCAAGATGTACGTTGCCATGAACCGTTTCCGTATCGCCATCGGCCATGAAGAGGCCTTCGAGGCCGTGTGGAAAGGGCGCGATTCCAGTCTTTCGGAAATGCCCGGCTTCGTTTCCTTCCACCTGCTGCGCGGCGACAGCGTGCCGGAGGAGGGCTATACGCTCTTCGTTTCGAATTCAGTCTGGAAGGACAGGGATTCGTTTTCAGCCTGGACGAAGTCTGAGAATTTTCGTGCGGCGCACAGGAATGCCGGGGACAATAAGGCGATGTATCTCGGTCCGCCGAAGTTCGAAGGTTTTTCGGCCGTCGAAGGCGCCTGATCAGGCGGCCCCGCGCACGATCGGCCGCGTAAATTTTTGATTTTATATGCCATTCACCTCCCAAATGGGTCCATTCGGGAGGTGATTTTTTTCTCAGGCTGTCTTTCGCGGCAGGAAGGCGCCGAGGGAAACGGCAAGCCAGCCCGCCATGATCGTCGTGCCGCCGAGCGGAGCGGACATCGGGAACAGGCCGTGACCCGAGATGTGGCGCATGGCGAGATCCGCCGAGAACAGCGCCGTTCCAACTGCAATCAGCAAGGCCGCAGCGGCCGCCGTGCGAAAGCTCGGCCAGGCTGCGTAGAGCGCGACCAAGGCCGGGGCATGCGCCAGGCACATCGCGGAAATGCCGGCGAGCAATCTTGGATTGTCGCCGTGCGAAGCGGCGGCCGCGCTGACAACGCCGGTCAGGCCCATCAAACCGGCAACAAAAAGCGTCGTTGCGCGAAATCCGCTGTGCGACATCACCGCTATTCCTTGTTCTGCATATGAAGGGCGAGGCGGGTGATCGGGTCGAGAATGATCTGCCTCAGCTTCGGATGGGCGATCGCTTCTTCAAGCGCTCGGGTAAAGCAGAGCAGCCATTCGTCACGCTCCTCGGGGCCGATCTCGGCGACGAAATGGCGGCGGCGCAGCATCGGATGGCCGCGCTTCTCGACATAAATAGGCGGTCCACCAAGCCAGCCGGTCAGGTACTCGTAGAATTTCTCTTCACTGCCCGAAAGGTCGGGCGGATGCACGGCGCGGCATCGTGCCGCTTCCGGCAGCGTGTCCATCAGCTCGTAGAAGCGGCGGGTCAGCGCGCGAACCGTCGGGTCGCCGCCGATCGCTTCGTAGAGGGTCGTGGTTTCCGTTTCCGCCATGCTCGCGTCCTTCATTCCCTGCGGTCCTAGCGTGCGGCGACGAGGCGGACAACGATTTTCAGAGTACCGGTTTGCGGCGTTTCATCGCGGTCGATCAAGGTCCCTCTTGACAAACCGTCCAGACGGTATCTTTATGAGGCATGACCGAAGCTCATCGCCGTAAGAAACAACCGGAACAGGTGCGCCAGCAATTGCTGGAGGTTGCTGCACGCCTTTCGCATGAGCAGGGGGTGGCAGGCATCACCCTCGATGCCGTGTCGCAGGCGGCGGGCGTCAGCAAGGGTGGGCTGCTGCACCACTTCCCGAACAAGCTCGCTTTGCTCGACGGCCTGTTCGACGACCTGGTGACGCGGTTCGATCGTGAGATCGAGGCGGCGATGGCGCACGATCCGGTGGCGAAGGGGCGCTTTACCCGTGCCTATATCGACGTCTGCTTCGCGCTCGACCCGGCGACCGACGTACCGGGCTGGCGCATGCTGACGATCGCCCTCATTGCCGAGCCGCATCTGAAGAGCCGCTGGCGCGACTGGGTCCGCCGGCGATCAACGGAGTTCGCAGAAACGGACGCCTCGACCGGCTGCGTGCTTGCCCGCTTTGCCTGCGACGGCGTCTGGCTGGCGGATCTGATGCAGAGCCACGATCTCGATGCGGCGGCGCGGGTCGGCCTTGTTGAAAACCTCAAAGCGCTTTCGGCGCAGTAACCCGGATGGAGTCCGTCATGAACCCCGCCATGCTCTACACCGTCCTGGTTGCAGCGATCGTCTTTGAAGTGCTCGGCACCTCGGCGATGCAGGCGGCCCAGCACTTCACCCGGCTGGGGCCGACGGTGATCATGGTCGTCTGCTACGCGATCGCCTTTTTCTTCCTGTCCTATACGCTGCGCTTCATCCCTGTTGGCATCGCCTATGCGGTCTGGAGCGGGCTCGGCATCGTCTTGATTTCGCTCGTCGGTTACTTCGCCTTTGGGCAGAAACTCGACCTGGCGGCGATCCTGGGGCTGGGCCTCATCATATCCGGCGTGGTTGTGCTCAACCTGTTCTCCAAGTCCACCTTCCATTGAGGCGGTCGGCGGCCAGTCCTCAGGCGCCCTCTGGCGGGGGTGCGGTCGATTCCCGCAGGATCAGTTCCACCGGCCAGAGTTCGTGAACCTCTTCGGTCGGCCTGCCTGAGAGAAGCTGCAGCACGAGATCGGCCGAGCGTGCGCCGGCCGCGCGCATCGAAGAGCGCGTCGCCGAGAGCGACGGCACCATGTTTTCCGCCGTCAGGTAGGGGAACACGTCATCATGGGCGATGACCGAGACTTCGCGACCGATTTCCAGGCCTATGGACCGCGCCGCCCGATAGATGCCGAGGGCCGTCATCATCGAGCCTGCGACGAAGGCCGTCGGCCGCGGCGTTTGTTCCAGGAAGGAGCGTGCGAAGCGGAAGCCGAGTTCGTCGGTGAAGTTGCCGTGGGCAACGAGGCGCGGATCGAACGGGAGCCCGCGCGCCTGGAGCGCGTCGCGGTAGCCCTTGTCGCGGTGAAGCGAGAAGGTGCGTCCTTGCCTGCCGTTGATCATGGCGATGCGGCGATGGCCGAGATCGATGAGATGCGAGGTCGCGCGGCGGATGGCGCCCTCATTGTCGATATCGAGCCACGCATGCGGCACGTCGATATCGGATCGACCGTGGACGAGAAAGGGCATGCCGAGCTTGTGCAGGAGTGCGATGCGTTCGTCGTTCGGCTCGGGAGAATGCACGATCACGGCGTCGACGCGGCCGCTGACGGCGAGCCGGCTGTAAAGCTGGATTTCGCCCGTAGGGTTCTTGTCATCCATCGGGCTGACGAGGATGTCGATGTCCTCGGTGCCGAGCCGCTCGGCCAGGCCGCCCATGAATTCGGAGAAATGGAATTCGCCGGAGCGCCCCATGACGACGCCGATCGCACCGGCGCGACCGGTAGCGAGCCTCACGGCATTGATGTTCGGACGATAGCCAAGGCGAGTTGCCTCTTCGGCCACGCGCTTGCGCGTCTTTTCGCTGACCTCGGGATAGCCGCTCAGCGCTCGGCTGACGGTGGTCGGCGAAAGGCCCAGTTGTTGTGCGAACTCCCTCAGTTTCATTCGGTATGCGTTTCCTCAGCCTAGCCCGGTCCCAGAAGTATACACCTTCGTTGCCGGTAACAATCGGTTTGTCGCGTGCATGCAGCGCCTCGAACCACGATGGAATTTTACCAAACCGTTTTAAATTAATGCAGTTCCCCTTTGATTTTATGGGGTTGTTGTTAGGTGCGGGTGAAATTTCTCCTCATCCGTTATAATATTGAAATAAAATAATTATTTTAAATGATTCACGGCCGAACGACTTTTTCTGATGTATGGATTGACAGTTTTTCCGTCTTCTGCCAACTTTTTTCAATCCAAACCGCTTTCGAATTTGCTGAGGAGCTTTCGTGCGGTGGAGGGGGAACAGGAGGAGTCGACCCAATGACAACCATGCTCAATGCCCTGAGTTTTTGTGCCGCAGTCGTTGCAGCCGGAACGGCCAGCGCCGCCGAGCTCTCGCTCGCCGCCAACACGACCGGCAAGAACGTCAATTTCATCCGCGAGCAGCTCGCCATCTTCGAGAAGCAGACGGGGCACAAGGTGAGCCTGGTCACCATGCCGCCGTCGAGCAGCGAGCAGTTCAGCCAGTACCGTCTATGGCTCGCCGCCGGAAACAAGGATGTGGACGTCTACCAGACCGACGTCGTCTGGGCGCCGCAGCTTGCCGACCAGTTCGTCGACTTGACGGAGGCGGCGAAGGATGTCGCCGGACAGCACTTCCCGTCGATCATCGCCTCGCAGACGGTCAACGGCCGTCTCGTGGCCCTGCCTGCTTTCACCGATGCGCCGGCGCTCTTCTATCGCAAAGACCTCTTGGAAAAGTACGGCAAGGCGCCGCCGAAGACCTGGGATGAACTGGCGACGACCGCCAAGGAAATCCAGGAGAAGGAACGCGCCGGCGGCCAGGCCGACCTCTGGGGCTACGTCTTCCAGGGCAACGCCTATGAAGGGCTGACCTGCAATGCGCTCGAATGGATCAAATCGTCCGGCGGCGGCCAGATCGTCGAGCCTGATGGCACGATCTCGATCAACAACGAGAAGGCGGCCGCAGCGATCGACCGCATCAAGGGGTGGGTCGGCACGATTTCGCCGCAGGGCGTGCTCGCCTATCAGGAAGAGGAATCACGCGGCGTCTGGCAGACGGGCAATGCCGTCTTCATGCGCAATTGGCCCTATGCCTATGCGCTCGGCAATGGCGACGACAGCGCGGTGAAAGGCAAGTTTGCCGTGACGCCGCTGCCGACGGCGACCGATGGCGATCAGCCGTCCTCGACGCTCGGCGGCTGGAACGTCGCCGTCTCCAAATATTCCGACGACCAGGAAGCAGCGATCGCGCTTGCCAAATTCCTCTCCTCGGCAGAGGTGCAGAAGCGCAGGGCGATCGAGCTCTCCAATCTGCCGACGATTGCCGCACTCTACGACGACGCGGAGGTCGCCAAGGCCCAGCCGTTCATGCCGGCATGGAAGCCGATCTTCGAGAGCGCCGTGCCGCGCCCGTCGGCGGTCACCAAGGTCAAGTACAACGAGGTTTCGGCCAAGTTCTGGAATGCGGTCCATAACTCGCTCTCCGGCAACGGCACGGCTGCGGAAAACCTGGAACTGCTCGAAGTCGAGCTCACCGAGATGAAGGGCGATAGCTGGTAATCCTCCCGGGGGCGAGGGGAGCGCCTCCGGGCCTTCCCTCGCTCCACCGAGCAATCGCCGACGACGCCCAGCGCTCTGAACAAGTGCTTTGAAAGCAAGCAATTCTGGATGGGAAAACGCTTCACACTTTCCTGGAATTGCCTGGTGGCGTCGTTCCTCTCGGGCCAACCGCTCGGCCGCGCGCCGAATGGCAAGAGTGAGCCAAGACAATGACCGATCTTTCACTCGCAGATCCCCCTTCCGTCCTCGGACAACAGGCAGGGATCCGTTCCGACCTCAACGCCAGCCGCATTCGCTCCGCATGGATCTTTCTCGCGCCGACCTTGCTGGTGCTCGCGCTCGTCGCCGGGTGGCCGCTCATACGCACCGTCTATTTCAGCTTCACCAACGCGTCGCTGACCAATCTCGAAGGTGCCGAGTTCGTCGGCTTCAAGAATTATCTGAGCTGGATCACGCTGAAGAGCGGGCGAACGGTCTATAACGGGCTGCTTGCCGATCCGGCCTGGTGGAATGCCGTCTGGAACACGCTGAAGTTTTCCGCCGTCTCCGTCACCATCGAGACGGTGCTCGGCCTGATCGTTGCTCTGGTGCTGAACGCCCATTTCCCGGGCCGCGGGCTGGTGCGCGCCGCGATCCTCATTCCCTGGGCAATCCCGACCATCGTTTCCGCCAAGATGTGGGCCTGGATGCTCAACGACCAGTTCGGCATTCTCAACGATCTTTTGCTCGGCCTCGGCCTGATCAGCCAGAAGATCGCCTGGACGGCCAATCCGGAGACCGCGATGGTCGCGGTGCTGATCGTCGACGTCTGGAAGACGACGCCGTTTATGGCGCTGCTCATCCTTGCCGGCCTGCAGATGGTGCCAACGGATATTTACGAGGCGGCCAAGATCGACGGCGTGCATCCGCTGAAGGTCTTCTGGCGGCTGACGCTGCCGTTGATCCGGCCAGCGCTGATGGTCGCCGTGATCTTCCGCATGCTTGATGCGCTGCGCATCTTCGATCTCATTTACGTGCTGACGCCCAACAACGCCCAGACCAAGACGATGTCGGTGCTGGCGCGCGAGAACCTGTTCGACTTCGACAAGTTCGCCTATGGCGCCACCGCCTCGACGATGCTGTTTCTGATCATTGCGGCGATCACCGTCGCCTACATGTGGTTCGGCCGCGTCAATCTTGAGGGAGAGCGCTGATGGTTGCCACCCTTGCCAAGCGCACGGCGTTCTACGCCCTTGTCGCTGCCATCATCATCATGGCCGTGTTCCCGTTCTACTACGCGGTGCTGACGAGCTTCAAATCCGGAACGGCATTGTTCCGGGTCGATTACTGGCCGACGGAAATATCCTTCGACAACTATGCAGGTATCGTCACGAGCAGCGGCTTCCTGCGCAACCTTGCCAATTCGCTGATGGTTGCGACTGTTGTCGTCGCGGTGTCGCTGCTGCTTGCGGTTACAGCCGCCTATGCCTTGGCGCGGGTGCGGTTCCGCGGCCGCGGATTGCTGCTTCTGACGATCCTGTCGGTGTCGATGTTTCCGCAGATTGCGGTGCTTGCCGGCCTGTTCGAGTTGATCCGCGCCGTCGGCATCTTCAACACCCCCCTGGCGCTGATTTTTTCCTACATGATCTTTACGCTGCCCTTCACGGTGTGGGTGCTAACCACCTTCATGCGCGACCTGCCGGTCGAGATCGAGGAAGCGGCGATCGTCGATGGTGCGACGCCCTGGGTGATCATCACGCGCGTGTTCATGCCGCTGATGTGGCCGGCACTGGTGACGACGGGGCTACTCGCCTTCATCGCCGCTTGGAACGAGTTCCTGTTCGCGCTGACCTTCACGTCATCAGACAGCCAGCGGACGGTACCGGTCGCGATCGCGCTGTTGTCCGGCAGCAGTGAGTACGAAGTCCCTTGGGGCAACATCATGGCCGCATCGATCATCGTCACCGTGCCACTGGTTATCCTCGTGCTGATCTTTCAGCGGCGGATCATATCCGGGCTCACGGCCGGCGGCGTCAAAGGATAAGGGGAAAAAACATGGCAGAGCTTCAATTGCGCAACATCCGCAAGTCCTTCGGTGCCTTCGAGGTGATCAAGGGCGTCAGCATGGATATCCGGGCCGGCGAATTCATGGTCTTCGTTGGGCCCTCCGGCTGCGGCAAGTCCACGCTGCTGCGCCTGATCGCCGGGCTTGAAGACATCTCTTCGGGTACGCTTTCCTTCGACGGACAGGTGGTCAACCAGCTGACTCCGTCGAAACGCGGAATCGCGATGGTGTTCCAGTCCTATGCGCTTTACCCGCATATGACCGTCTTCGAGAACATGTCCTTCGGCATGCAGCTCGCCGGCAAGGATAAGGAGCAGTGCAGGAAACGCGTCGAGGCGGCAGCGGAGATGCTGCAACTGACCCCCTATCTCCAGCGGCTGCCGCGGCAGCTCTCGGGTGGCCAGCGCCAGCGCGTCGCCATCGGTCGTGCGATCGTACGCGATCCCAAGGTCTTTCTCTTCGACGAGCCGCTCTCCAATCTCGATGCAGCGCTTAGGGTTGCGACCCGGATCGAGATCGCGAAACTGCATCGCAGCATGCACAACACGACGATGATCTATGTCACCCACGACCAGGTCGAGGCGATGACACTGGCTGATCGCATTTGCGTGCTACGAGATGGCCGGGTCGAACAGATTGGCACGCCGCTCGAACTCTACGAGAGCCCGAACTCGGTCTTCGTCGCCGGCTTCATCGGTTCGCCGAAGATGAACTTTCTGACCGGCGCGCTCGCCGCGCCCTATGATGCCCATACGATCGGCATCCGAGCCGAACATCTGGAGATCAGGGCAGGCGACGGCCGATGGTCGGGAACGGTGGTGCATTCCGAAATGCTCGGTTCCGACAGTTACATCTATCTCGACATCGGCGCCGCGGAACCGGTCATCGTGCGGGAGGGCGGCACCTCGCTTCACCGGCCGGGCGAGACAGTGCAGATTTCGCCGGTCGGCGACAATATCCACCGCTTCGATGCAGCGGGGCTTGCTCTGGGCCGGACGCCCTTGAAGGGGGCGGCCTGACACATCCTGACGAACACCGAAACGGTCTTCAAGCTTCGGGGTCGCCAATTTGTGGCGACCCCATCAATCGTAAGTCGACATGCCCGCAACGGGCGAACATGTAAGGAGAATGACCGTGCCTATCAGAACAGTCGTTTGGGGCGAGAATATCCACGAGCAGACCAATGAGGTGGTCCGCAGCATCTATCCGAACGGGATGCACAACACGATCGCGGCGGCGCTGAACACCGAAAGCGCGATCGAGGCGACGACGGCGACGCTGCAGGAGCCGGAGCATGGTTTGAGCGTCGAGCGCCTTGCCAATACCGACGTGCTTCTGTGGTGGGGACACAAGGACCATGGCGCCGTCAGCGACGAGATCGTCGAGCGGGTCGCCAAGCGCGTCTGGGAGGGCATGGGCCTGATCGTGCTGCATTCCGGCCACTTCTCCAAAATCTTCAAGCGCCTGATGGGAACGCCCTGCGCACTGAAGTGGCGCGAGGCCGGCGAACGCGAGCGCGTCTGGGCGATCAACCCGCGGCACCCGATCGCCGAAGGGCTCGACGAGAACTTCGTGCTTGAAAATGAGGAGATGTATGGCGAGCAGTTCTCGGTTCCCGAGCCGCTCGAAACCGTGTTCATCTCCTGGTTTGCCGGCGGCGAAGTGTTCCGTTCGGGGCTTACCTGGCGCCGTGGCGCCGGCAACATCTTCTATTTCCGCCCCGGTCATGAGACCTACCCGACCTATCACGACGCCAATGTCCAGAAGGTGCTGCGCAATTCGGTGAAGTGGGCCTACAACGCCGACAACCGCTACACGGCGATCCACGATGCGCCGAACGTGCCGGTCGAAAAGGCGCTGGAGCCGATCGTCGAGCGTGGCCCCCGGCTGCACCAGGCCGGCGAAGCAGGATACAGGTGAGCATCATGCATCTTCTTGTAGTTGGAACCGGCGGCATGGCGAACAGCCATGCCCAGGCCTTTGCCAAAATCGAAGGCGTCGAGATGGTCGGCGCGGTCGATGTCGACCCCAAGCGTGCGCGTGCCTTTGCCGACAAGAACGGCATTGCCGAGACCTTCTCCTCGCTCGACGAGGCGATCGCCTGGGGCAAGTTCGACGCGGCGACGAACGTGACGCCGGACAAGGCGCACCACCCGACGACGCTGGCATTGCTTGCCGCCGGCAAGCACGTGTTGTGCGAAAAGCCGCTCGCGGAAAATTACGCCAAGGCGGCGGAGATGGCCGACGCCGCCGAGCGCTCCGGCCTGGTGACGATGGTGAACCTCACCTATCGCAATGTCGCGCCGCTGCAGAAGGCACGGGCGATGGTGCTCGCCGGTGATGTCGGCCAGTTGCGCCATCTGGAGGCGTCGTACCTGCAGAGCTGGCTCGTCTCCAAGGCCTGGGGCGACTGGGCAACGGAATCGCAATGGCTGTGGCGACTTTCGACCAAGCACGGCTCGAACGGCGTTCTTGGCGATGTCGGCATCCACATTCTCGACTTCGCCGGCTACGGCGCCGGCACCGACGCGTCGCGGGTTTTCGCCCGACTGAAGACGTTTGACAAGGCGCCTGATAACCGCATCGGCGAGTATGATCTCGATGCCAATGACAGCTTCGTCATGACCGCGGAGTTCGGCAACGGCGCCATGGGCGTCGTCCATGCCAGTCGCTGGGCGACCGGGCACTTGAATGAACTACGGCTCCGGTTGCACGGTGACAAGGGCGCGCTCGAAGTGGTGCACACGCCCGATGGCTCGACACTCCGGGCCTGCCTCGGCGCCGATGTCGAGACCGCAACCTGGCGGGATGTCGACGCGGGCACCGTCCCGACGAACTATGAGCGCTTTGTCGCGGCAGTCCGCGAGGGCAAGACCGAAGAGCCCGGGTTCCGCCATGCGGCGAACCTTCAGAAGGTCCTGGACCTCGCGATGGCGACGGAAGCCGAGCGGCGCGAGCTGCCCGTCTAACGAGAGTGGCGGTCGGGAGAGCTGCTTTTAGCAGCTCCCCCGCTTTCCGGCGGTACCCAAGGGGTCACCGCCGAGCCGACGGTGTTTTCCATCGATTGACCCAGACGGCGCAGCTGCGCGTCGTAGTTCTTGCGGGTGTTGGGATCGAAGATCATGATCGGCGTCGAGACCGCGAGACTTGCGGCACTGCCGACGGTCTGCGTTGCGCCGAGCGTGACGGCGCCCAGACGTTCGCCGAGCCCGACATCGGAATCGGTCACGGTCTGGCCGGCGATCAGCCGGTTGCCAAGCAGGCGCACGACTTCCGGGCTTTCGGCGAACTTGCCATGGTTCAGCTTGTCGCCGCCCTTCAGCGCCGTCAGATCGATGACGCTGATACCTGCCTGTTCGAGTTGTGTGCGATAGGGCTCGGCGGTCGGATCGATCTGGCCAAGACGGTCGACATTGCCGGAAATGCGCCTGGAGAGCGTCAGCGCCCGGTCGTCGCGCGACACGAACAGCGTGAATTTCGGGCGCTTGTCGCCCATGGCGCGGATCTGCTGGCCGAAGACGTCGACGTCGAGATCGGGCGAGGCCAGGATGACGTCGGTGATCTTGGGCGCGATGCGTCCGTCGCGGATCGCCATCTGGCGCAGAGCTTCGACCGTCACCCATGAGCCCATCGAATGGGCCATGACGGTGATTTCGCCGACCTGAGGATTGCTCGACGCACGCCGAAGCAGTTCCTCCAGCGCGTCACGCGAATAGTTGGTGCTTTCCTTGTCGTAATTGTAGTCGAAGATGCTGGCCCGCGAGGGCCAGGTGAAGATGACGGGGGCGACGTCCGTGCCGCTATCGTGGACGATCTGGGCAAAGCGGTAGACCGCGTCCTCGTAGCGGTTGTTGAAACCGTGAACGAAGATCAGCACGCGCCGGCTCTTCGGCAGGTTACCCTTCAGCCAGCTTTGGACGTCGTTGCCCTCACGCAATGGCGTGACGCTGACCGTGGAGAAGTCGCGCTCCGGATTGGCCGGAAGCTTCTTCGGCCATTGCACCTGGCCGACTTGCCGGTTTTTCTCCGGCGGAATTGAAACGACGATTTCCGTCAGGGAAAGCTGGTCCGACCGTTCGCCGCTGAAAAGCACGCCCGGTTCCGCCGTGGGCGCGCGCGTTGTCGCGACCATCAGGTCGACCTGGGAGGCGCCACCCGTCGTGCCCGAAGGAACGAGCACGCCGACCGGCCGGCCGGCACAGGCCGCAAGGGTTACGGCGAGGAGGAGCGTGGCGGCGATGCGGCTCCAATGCCCTTGCGAACCTGCGAGTGAAAACGGACGCAGCAACCAAACCCCCAGTACCGCATCATGCGGTGCGACATCCCTGCGAGCGGGACCGAGCCAATTCCTTGCATTAGAAACGCCAGATTTTCATCCCTTGATCGGCATTGCACACCTGTCGCCGCTGTGTTTGACGGCGAGATTGCGACAATCATGCAACATTTCGCTACAGGCAGCCCTGGGTAAAACCCCCTGATATTCATTGAAAAGGCTTTGGCCTTTCACTAGCATCGCCACAACCTTTCCCCGGACGCGGCCGTAGGTGCTCCGTTCGATCTCCCTGAAATGATGAAGGAATTCAGGAATGCAGGCGGTTTTCGATGGCCATAACGACGTGCTTCTGCGCCTGTGGCAGAACGCCCGAAAGGGGGCTGACCCGGTCCGCGAATTCGTCGACGGTATCGGCGAGGGCCACATCGACGCGCCGCGCGCCAAAGCGGGCGGCCTCATCGGCGGCATTTCGGCGATCTACGTGCCCTCGGGCGATCTGGTCCTGCAGCCGCCGGATGAAAACGGCCATTACGAAACGCCGCTCTCCGCGCCCCTCGAACACTTGCCGTCGCTGGCGATCGCCATCGAGCTCGCCGACATCGCCGTTCGCCTCGACCGGGCAGGGGCCTGGAAGCTTTGCCGCTCGACCGCCGAAATCCGCGGAGCGGTCGAGAAAGGTGTCTTCGCCTCGGTGCTCCACATGGAAGGCTGCGAGGCGATTGGTGCGGATCTGTCGGCGCTCGAAACCTTCTATGCCGCCGGCCTGCGCTCGCTTGGGCCGGTCTGGAGCCGCCACAACGTCTTCGGCCATGGCGTGCCGTTCTCCTATCCGAAGTCGCCGGACACAGCGCCGGGGCTGACGGATGCGGGTTTCGAACTCGTGCGTGCCTGCAACCGGCTGGGCATCCTGATCGACCTCGCCCACATCACAGAGCAGGGCTTCTGGGACGTCGCGAAAACCACGGACCAGCCGCTGGTTGCCAGCCATTCGAACGCGCATGCGCTGACGCCGGTTGCGCGCAACCTGACGGACAAGCAGCTGGACGCCATCCGCGAAAGCAAGGGGCTCGTCGGGCTCAACTATGCGACAACGATGCTGCGCGCCGACGGCCAGGAAAATGCCGCGACGCCGCTTTCCGACATGGTTCGCCATGTCGACTACATGGTCGAGCGCATGGGCATCGAATGCGTGGCGCTCGGATCGGATTTCGATGGCGCAACGATCCCCGTGGGGATCGCTGACGCAGCCGGTAACCATGCGCTCGTTACTGCGTTGAGAGGCGCCGGATATGGTGACGCCGAACTGGCAAAGATATGCCGGGAGAACTGGTGGAGAGTTCTGGGGCAGGCTTGGCACGAGGCCGCCTGAACCCATGAAGAAGGGCCCAAAAGGGCGCAAACGAGGGAACTGCAAAAAATGATGCACAAGCTCAATGGACGTCTTCGTCTTCTGACCGCTTCTGCGGCGCTTGCCATGGTGATGGCCGCGACCGCACCGGCCTTTGCCGAAACGCCGAAGGACACGCTGGTCGAAGCCTTTGCGATCGACGACGTCATCTCCATGGATCCGGGCGAAGCCTTCGAGCTGACCGCGGCCGAAATCACCGGCAACACCTACAGCATGCTGGTGCGCCTCGACATCAACGACACAACCAAGGTCGTCGGCGACCTCGCCGACAGCTGGACCGTGTCCGATGACGGCCTGACCTATACGTTCAAGCTGAAGTCCGGCCTTAAGTTCGCCTCCGGCAACCCGGTAACCGCCGAGGACGTCGCCTGGTCGTTCGAGCGCGCCGTCAAGCTCGACAAGAGCCCCGCCTTTATCCTCACCCAGTTTGGCCTCAACGGCGACAACGTGACGGAAAAGGCCAAGGCTACCGACGAGACGACCTTCGTCTTTACCGTCGACCAGCCCTATGCTCCGAGCTTTGTTCTGAATTGCCTGACGGCGACCGTGGGCGCAGTCCTCGACAAGAAACTCGTTCTCGAACACGTCAAAGCGGTCACGCCGAGCGACGACTTCAAGTACGACAACGACTTCGGCAACGAATGGCTGAAGACCGGCTACGCCGGCTCCGGTCCGTTCAAGCTGCGCGAGTGGCGCGCCAACGAGGTTATCGTGCTCGAGCGCAACGACAACTACTATGGCGAACAGGCGAAGCTCGCCCGCGTCATCTATCGCCACATGAAGGAAAGCTCGGGCCAGCGCCTGGCGCTCGAAGCGGGCGATATCGACGTCGCACGCAACCTCGAGCCGGGCGATTACGACGCCGTTTCGAAGAACGCCGACCTCGCCACGACGAATGCGCCGAAGGGCACGGTCTACTACATCAGCCTCAACCAGAAGAACGCCAACCTCGCCAAGCCTGAAGTGCGTGAAGCCTTCAAGTATCTGGTCGACTATGATGCGATCGGCTCGACGCTCATCAAGGGCATCGGCGAGATCCACCAGAGCTTCCTGCCGAAGGGCGTTCTGGGTGCCCTCGACGAGAACCCCTACAAGCTCGACGTCGCCAAGGCGAAGGAACTGCTGACGAAGGCCGGCCTTGCCGACGGCTTCACCGTCACCATGGACGTTCGCAACGGCCAGCCGGTCACCGGTATTGCCGAATCCTTCCAGCAGACGCTAGGCCAGGCCGGGGTGAAGCTCGAAATCATCCCGGGCGACGGGAAGCAGACGCTGACGAAGTATCGTGCTCGTAACCACGACATGTATATCGGCCAGTGGGGCATGGACTATTTCGATCCGAACTCCAACGCTGAAACCTTCACCAGCAACCCTGACAATTCCGACGAAGGCAAGAACAAGACGCTTGCCTGGCGCAATGCCTGGGACGTTCCGGAGCTGACGAAGAAGACCAAGGACGCCCTGCTTGAGCGCGACAGCGCCAAGCGTGCCGAGACCTACAAGGAACTGCAGAAGACCGTTCTGGGCGAAAGCCCGTTCGTCATCATCTTCCAGCAGACCGAAGTCGCCGGCTACCGCGGCAACGTCAAGGGCCTGAAGCTCGGTCCGAGCTTCGACACCAACTTCGTCGCCGGCATCACCAAAGAATAAGCCGTCTCGAAGGAATAAACCGAAAGGATCGTTCCCTTGAGCATGAGCGCAACAGGGACAGTGGGCGGGCGCAAACGCGCCCGTCCCGGTAAGATCGTGGCAGCGGTGCTGCGCTTTCTTGTCGTTGTCGTCACCACCTATCTCGGCCTTCTGGCCGTCACCTTCTTCATCGGCCGGGTGATCCCGATCGACCCGGTTCTGGCCGTTCTCGGCGACCGGGCGCCGACGCACGTCGTCGAAAGGACGCGCGAGGCGATGGGGCTGAACCTGCCCCTCTACCAACAATTCTTCATCTATGTCCGCCAGGCGCTGACCGGCGATTTCGGCGTTTCGGTGCTGACCACGAACCCCGTCATGACCGACATCCGCCGCGTCTTCCCGGCGACGATGGAGCTTGCGACGCTCGGCACCCTGATCGGCGCCATCTTCGGCGTGCCACTCGGCGTTCTCGCCGCCGTCAAGCGGGGCAGCATCGCCGACCAGATCGTCCGCGTCATCGGCCTCGTCGGCTATTCCGTGCCGATCTTCTGGCTGGCGCTGCTGTCGCTGCTGGTCTTTTACGCGCGGCTGAAATGGGTCGCCTATCCCGGCCGTATCGATATCGTCTTCGAATATACGTTCACGCCGATCACCGGCTTCTACCTGTTCGACGCGCTCTGGCAGCGGCAGTGGGACGTGCTGTGGGACGTTTTCCGCCACATCATCCTGCCGGCGTCGCTGCTCGGTTACTTTTCGCTCGCCTATATCAGCCGCATGACGCGCAGCTTCATGCTCAATGAGCTGCAGCAGGAATATATCGTCGCCGCGCGCGCCAAGGGCCTTTCCGAGACCCGTATCATCTGGGGTCATGCGCTGCGAAACGCGGCGGTGCCGCTCGTGACCGTGATTGCGCTTTCCTATGCCGGCCTGCTCGAAGGCTCTGTGCTGACAGAAACCGTGTTCGCCTGGCCGGGCCTCGGCCTCTACATCACCAACTCGCTGCAGAATGCCGACATGAACGCCGTCCTTGGTGGCACCATCGTCATCGGTTCGGTCTTCATCGGCATCAATCTTTTGTCCGACCTTCTCTACCGGACGCTCGACCCGAGGACGCGCCAGCGATGAGCACCGTTACCGAAACACGTCCCCCGACACGCCCGATGACGCGGCGCGAATGGCTGCTGTCCGATCGCCCGCAGTCGCGCACCCAGGCCCGTCTCGGCCGCGCCTACATGACCTGGCAGCGCTTTGCCGCCAACAAGCTCGCCGTTCTCGGCCTCATCATCCTGTTGGCGCTGGTCTTCGTTGCGGCCTTCGCCGATGTCCTGGCGCCGCACTCGCCCTATATCGGCGATCTTGCCAACGCCCGGCTGCAGCCACCAGGAAGCCCCGGCTACCTGCTCGGCACCGACGATCTCGGTCGCGACATCCTTTCGCGGCTGATCCATGGTTCGCGGCTGACGCTTGCCGTCGTGCTGCTGGTCGCTGTTATCGCCGCGCCGATCGGCCTGATCGTCGGCGCGGTCGCCGGCTATGCCGGTGGCTGGGTCGATGCGGTGCTGATGCGCATCACCGATATCTTCCTTGCCTTCCCGAAGCTGGTGCTGGCGCTCGCCTTCGTCGCGGCGCTCGGACCGGGGATCGAAAACGCTGTCATCGCGATCGCGATCACCTCCTGGCCGCCCTATGCACGCATTGCTCGCGCCGAGACGCTGACGGTTCGCAACTCGGACTATATCTCGGCGGTGCAGCTCATGGGCGCGTCGCCGATCCGCATCGTCTTCCGGCACGTGATGCCGATGTGCATGTCGTCGCTGATCGTGCGCGTCACGCTCGACATGGCCGGCATCATTCTGACGGCCGCTGGCCTCGGCTTCCTCGGCCTCGGCGCCCAGCCGCCCTTGCCGGAATGGGGTGCGATGATCGCCTCGGGCCGCCGCTTCATCCTTGATCAGTGGTGGGTTGCAACGATGCCCGGCATTGCGATCCTGATCGTCAGCCTCGGCTTCAATCTGCTCGGCGACGGCCTGCGCGACGCGCTCGATCCCCGGGAGAGCGGCCAATGAGTACGCTGCTGACGGTAGAAGACCTCAAGGTCTCGTTCCCGACCCGTACCGGCCTCATCGAGGCGGTACGTGGCGTCTCCTTCACGCTCGGCCGCGAACGCCTCGGCATCGTCGGCGAAAGCGGCTCCGGCAAGTCGCAGACGGGCCGGGCGATCATGGGGTTGACGCCGGGCCATGCGCAGGTGACGGCCAAGCAACTGTCCTTCGACGGTATCGATTTGCTCTCGGCATCGCCAAAGGTCCGTCGGGACCTCCGGGGCAAGCGCATCGCGATGATCCTGCAGGACCCGAAATATTCGCTGAACCCGGTCATGAGCATCGGCCGGCAGATCGTCGAGACGCTCAGGCAGCATGAGAGTGTCAGCCGCGGCGAAGCCCGGGAGCGGGCGCTCGACATGCTCGCGGCCGTGCAGATCCGCGATCCGAAGCGTGTCTACGATCTCTACCCGCACGAGGTTTCGGGCGGTATGGGCCAGCGCGCGATGATCGCGATGATGCTGGTTGCCGGACCGGAACTGCTGATCGCCGACGAACCGACCTCGGCGCTTGACGTCACCGTGCAGCTCGAAGTGCTTGGTATCCTCGACAAGCTGGTTGCCGAGCGCGGCATGGGCCTGATTTTCGTCTCGCACGATCTCAGGCTCGTCTCGTCCTTCTGCGACCGGGTGATTGTCATGTATGCCGGCAGGATCGTCGAGGAACTGGCTGCGTCCGAACTCGCCAACGCCAAGCATCCCTATACGCAAGGTTTGCTGAACTGCATGCCGGCGATCGGATCCGATCGCCATCCCCTGCCGGTTCTCGACCGCAAGCCGGAGTGGGCTCAATGACATCAGCCGTTTCCGTTTCGAATCTCTCCGTCACCTATGACGAATTCAAGGCGCTGAACGACGTTAGCGTCGAGATTGCGCCGGGCGAATCCTTTGGTCTCGTCGGCGAGTCCGGATCGGGCAAGTCGACCTTGCTCCGGGCAATCGCCGGTCTTGCGCCTGTTACGGGCGGTACCATCCGCGTCCATGATCGGGTGCTCAAGGGTGCCAAGCGCGACAAGGCCTTCTATCGCGCCGTGCAGATGGTGTTCCAGGATCCCTACGGCTCGCTGCACCCGCGCCAGACGATCGACCGGCAACTGCTTGAGCCTTTGGCTATCCACGGCGTGGCGGACGGCGAACGCCGCATCCTCAAGGCGCTCGACGAAGTCGGTCTCGGGTCGGGGTTCCGCTTCCGCTATCCGCATCAGCTTTCTGGTGGGCAGCGCCAGCGTATCGCCATTGCCCGGGCGCTGATCCTCGAGCCCTCGACCCTGCTTCTCGACGAACCGACGTCGGCGCTCGACGCTTCGGTGCAGGCAGAGGTCCTGAACCTACTGGAGCAGGTCAGGCGCGACCGCAAGCTCACCTTCATCATGGTCAGCCATGACCTCGGCGTCGTCACCCATATGTGCGACCGGCTGGCGGTCATGCAGGGCGGGCGCGTCGTCGAGTACCTGTCTTCCGGCGATCTCGTCGCCGGGCGGATCGGCGAGGACTATACGCGCAGCCTGATGGTGGCGAGCAAGGGGTTCCAGCGCAAGGACGCTGCCGCGACCGCGTGACGGTACCAGCGCAAGCGGGACGAGCATCCCGCTTGCGTAACCCTTGTTGGGGGGAACCGCGCCCTACAGCGCCGCGCGTCTTATCAGACGCGCAAAGGTCGCTGTAGCACTTTGAAGTGCTGCATGTTTTTGTCCTTTAATCGGGTACGATTGAAGGAAACATGCAGTAGAGCCGGCACGTTTACGCGCTTTGCCGCCAGATCGAGGCCGAGTCGGTGATCACCTTCCGGATGCGGCGCTGTTCGCGCCATTCCCGTCCGATGTCCTTGATGACCGGGCGGGCCTCAGGCGAGAAGATGTAGTTCCGGCACCGGGCGACGTAGGTTTCCATTGCCGGATTTACGCCGGAATAGAACTGCTTCTCGGGGTCACGAGAAAAATCCATCAGCCCGGCGCAATGGCGCGCAAAGCCGCCGCGAAGGATGGAGGGAGACGTTGTGAATTTCGGGAAGGTGCGAAACAGCGGGATCTTGATCCCGAGGAAACGCGCATACTCGTTTCGCCGGTGGAAGTGACCCTTGCGGCGGATATCCCAGTTCTGGTCCGCCGTATGGAATGACACCTGGGTGATCGCCGGATCGGCAAAGGGTGCCAGCAATTCCTCTCCCATGTCCCTCAGGGCAATCCAGTCGTCTTCCAGATGGAAGACCCAGTCGGCGCTGGTCGACGACCAGAGTCTCGCGACAGCCGCGCAGAAGCCGGGGTTCTCCGGTTGGAAGACGGTGCCGTCGGGGAAGTGGCTGCGGAAGATCTCCACGCAAGTGCTGTGATCCTCGGGCGATCCGAAGATCGGATCAAGGTTGAGATAGGCGCCGCGCAGCTCGAGCCTGAGAAAGATCCTGTCCCGGAAGCTGGCCAGCGTCTGGGCAAGCAGGTCCGGTCGCCGGGTGGCGACAAGGCATAGGTCAATAGTGGACATTGCACCTCCTTAGGGTGCTAATTTGCAACTGTTGGAACCCACGCCATCGCCGAATTTCAATCTGAACACGTCAAATTTGGGGCAGACCAACCCCAGGCGATATACATTATGGATTTTCGCTGCTTGGTGTGGGGTCCGGGCGGAAGTATGTCCACATTTTCTCCGCCCGGCGCCGGGAATCAGAAGATTTTCAGCTCCGGAATTGCAACGACGAACTGTCCGTCCCAGTCGCGGATTGCGGCATTGTCCGCAACGATTTCCGTGGTCAGGTTCCACGGCAGGATGACGAGATAATCGGGCTTCGCAACCTGCAGGTGGGCCGGTGCGTGCACCGGGATATGGGTGCCCGGCAACAGCTTGCCCTGCTTCAGATCGTTGCGGTCGACCGCGAAGGCAATGTCGCCCGGCTTTACGCCGCAGACATTGAGGAAAGTGTTTCCCTTGGCGGCGGCGCCATAGGCGGCCACCGTCTTGCCTTTGGCCTTGGCACGCGCCAGGAACTCTTGAAATCCTTTGCAGACGGCGGCGATCCGGTCGTCGAAGGCAGCGTAGGTTTCCATCCGCATCAGGCCGGCTGCGGCTTCCTTCTCGCGGACAGCTGCTAGCCTTTCGGTCGCTTCGCGCGCACCGGAGGCCAGTTGAGCAAAGACCCGCAGCGAACCGCCGTGGGTCGCGAGTTCCTCGACGTCGAAGACCTTCAGGCCGGCGTTTGCGAAGATCCGTTCGACGGCGGCCAGCGACAGGTAGGAATAGTGTTCGTGGTAGATCGTGTCGAACTGCACGCCTTCCATGAGACGCAACAGATGCGGAAACTCGAACGTCGCCACGCCATCGGGTTTCAGCAGGATGGCGAAGCCGCCGACGAAATCCGCGATATCGGGCACATGGGCCAGCACGTTGTTGGCGGCGGTCAGGTCGGCGCGGATGCCGCGATTGACGAGCGCCGTCGCGGTTTCGCGGCCGAAGAAGGCCACCTCGGTCGGAACGTTGCGGTCTTCGGCGATCCGTGCCGCATTGGCGGCGGGCTCGACGCCGAGCACGGGCACGCCCTTGGCGACGAAATATTGCAGCAGGTAGCCGTCATTCGAGGCGATCTCAACCACCTGTGACGCGTTGCCGAGTCCGAAGCGCTCGGTCATGGTCTCGGCGTAACGGCGGGCGTGCTCCAGCCAACTGGTCGAGAACGACGAGAGATAGGCGTAACCGTCGGTGAAGATCTCGTCGGCCGGCACGGTCTCCGTTGTCTGCACCAGCAGGCATTCGGAGCAGACCATGGCCTTCAGAGGAAACGAGCGTTCGCGCGCGATTGCTTCCTCTGTCGGCTCCAGGAACGAATTCGACCAGGGCGTCGATCCCAGGTCGGCGACGACGGTCGTGAGCGGCGTCGAACAGAAACGGCAGTTGTGGGGCATCGAAGTCGTTAGCCTCTCATGAAAGCGTCGATTTGGCCGAGCGTCAGGTCGCGGGCGGAGCCGCCGCGACGCCAGCCGTCATACCAGTGCGCGGTCCAGGCGATCGCCTGATCCTGCGAGAGCCGCGCGGTCCAGGACAAGGCCTTCAGCGCAAGGGCCGGATCGAGGCCGAGCGTCTGCATTTCGCGGGGCCGATCCTCAGACGAACTGTCGCGCCATCCTGTCTGCAGACCCATGGCGATCTGGATTGCGCCGGCGACATCGCGCACGGGGATCTGCCGTTCTGCGGGGGAGGGGCCGAAATTCAGTGCTGCAACATCGGTTTGGCCCTCGTGCAGCGCTTCGGCATAGACGAAGTAACCGTTGAGGCAATCGAGCACGTGCTGCCAGGGCCGGGTCGCCATGGGGCTGCGGATATCGAGCATCTCGCCCGATAGTGCAGCTCGGACGATATCGGGGACCAATCGGTCGACGGAGAAGTCGCCACCGCCCAGCACATTGCCGCCGCGGGCGGTCGCGACCCGGATGCCGCGCTCGCGCAGGAACGAATCCCGCCAGGTCGAAACGACCAGTTCGCAGGCAGCCTTCGAGCCGGAGTAGGGGTCATGGCCGCCGAGTGCGGCCTCTTCCGGAAAATGCCGGCCGCTTTCGTCGTTGCGGTAGACCTTGTCGGTGGTCACGACGACGATCGTTCTGAGCGCGGGCGCCGTGCAGGCCGCCTCCAGCAGGCGCACCGTGCCCATGACGTTGACATCGAAGGTCTCGGCCGGTGTCCGGTAGCTTTCGCGCACCAGCGGCTGGGCCGCCATGTGCAGGATGATTTCCGGGTCGAACTGGCGGATGGCCGTCGCAAGCGTATCGCCGTCGCGGATATCGCTCAGATGTTCGCCTGCGGTTTCGCCTGGCCCGAGCAGGGCGTGCAGAGACGGCTCAGCGGCAGGCGGCAAGGCGTAGCCGGCAACGCGGGCGCCCATCTGCGCCAGCCAGAGCCGCGCCCAGCTTCCCTTGAAGCCGGTATGGCCCGTCAGAAGCACGCGTTTGCCGGCCCAGAAGGCGGGGTTGGCAAGCCGGCTCATGACCAGACTTTCCAGGGCGCCGAACCGTGTTGCCAGAGTTCTTCGAGCTGGTTCTTGTCGCGTAACGTGTCCATCGGTCGCCAGAAACCGTCATGCGGGAAGGCCATCAACTGGCCATCGCTGGCCAGGCCTTCGAGCGGCGTGGTTTCGAACGAGGTGTGGTCGCCCTCGATGCGGTCGAGCACGGAGCGGTTGAGGACGAAAAAGCCGCCATTGATGCGGTTGTTGTCGCCGGCGGGCTTCTCGATGAAACTCTGAACCCGCCCGTCGCTGACGGCAAGCGCGCCGTAACGCCCTGGCGGAACGACGCTGGTCACGGTCGCTTCGCGGCCGTGGCTGCGATGGAAATCGGTCAGGGCCTTGATGTTCACGTCGGCAACGCCATCACCGTAGGTGAGGCAGAAGGTATCGCCCAGGTGATCGGCGACGCGCTTCAGGCGCCCGCCGGTCATGGAGTCCGTGCCGGTGTCGACGAGCGTCACGCGCCACGGCTCGGCCTTGTTGGAATGGAACAGCGTCTCGCCGGTCGCCATGTCATAGGTGACGTCGGAAGAGTGCAGGATGTAGTTGGAGAAGTATTCCTTGATCATGTAGCCGCGGTAGCCGAGGCAGATCACGAAATCCGAAAAGCCATAGTGGCTGTAGATCTTCATGATGTGCCAGAGGATCGGCCGCCCGCCGATTTCGATCATCGGCTTGGGTCTCAGATGGCTCTCTTCCGAGATGCGCGTGCCGTAACCACCGGCGAGTATGACGACTTTCATGCAGCTACCTCACAGTGACGCGCGTACAGCGCGCGACGCATTCCTCCCGTTGAGATAACCCATGCTACCTTGCGCGTGGATCGCTCGTGCGATGTTGACAATCCAGGCGATCGAATTATCACAGCCGGAAACGCGACTTTCGGGGCGGACGCGCACGGTTCATTGCACGATTTGCCGGCTCAATCAATTGCCGGGTAGGACACGGAAATGGCGCGGGTGGGTATCGGGCTGCCAACGTATAACGGCGCGGATTTCATCGCCGAGTGCCTCGCCTGCCTTCGAGACCAAACGTTCGAGGATTTTGAGGTCTTCATCTCGGACAACGGATCGACCGACGGCACCTCCGATATCTGCGCCGATTTCGTGAAGACCGACCCACGCTTTCGGCATGTGTTCTACCGGGAGACGGTTTCGGCGACTGAGAACTTCCACAGAGCGCACGCTATGAGCAGCGCTCCTTATTTCTGCTGGCGTGCCGACGATGACCTTGCCGACCCGAACCACATTGCCGGCCTGGTCGCGGCGTTGGACCGGGAGCCGCATGCCTCGCTTGCCGTTTCGCCGGTGTTGAGGATAGTGGAGCTGCCGGAGCGGATCGAGCGACTTTACGGCCTGCCGTCTCAGCTATCGGGGGAGCGAGCGCTGCGCATTCGCGACATTCTTCTCGGCTGCCACCCGAGCTGGTTCTACGGCCTATGGCGCCGAGAGGCCACAGGCGTGGCGCTGCGGCGTCTTCCCGACTACGGGTTCGCGTGGGCTGCGGACCATCTTGCGCTGCTGCCTGCGATTTTCGACAATGCGGTCGCCCTGTCACCGGAAGGGCGGTTCATTCAGCGCATCAAGCGCCAGGCCGACTACCACCTGCCGCCGCTAGACTTGCTGGAAGCGCGCAGGCGCTACAAACGAATTGCACTTGAGATGATTGCAGAACGACAATGGTCGGCCGCCGAGCTGAAGGCGATGAAGCGCGCGCTTGAGCTGCACATGGACCGCCGGGTCGCCCCCTGGTTCAAGACGCACAAACGGGCGCTCAGGCAGAAGTTCCGATCTGCCTTATCGCTTCGCTGAGTTCGGCCATCAATGTGCTGCGCAGTCGCGCAGGACCTGCACGACCCGGCCGATCTCGTCAGACGTCATGTCGTGATAGCTCGGCAAATTGATCGCCCGGCCGGGAAGGTCATAGGCAACGGTGTTTGCCGACACACCTTCGAAGGGCGGCAGCGAGCTCAGCGGCCAGAAGAAGACGCGGGCGTCGATGTTTTCGGCGGCGAAAGCACCCTGAAGCTTCTCGCGCGTGACGTCGGTTTCCGGCGCGAAGACGACCGTCGGCATCCAGAAGCCGTTCTTCGTGTCTTCCGGTTCCGGATTCATGGAGATGGAGTTCACGCCCGCGAGCTGTTCCCTGTAGGCGTAGAAGATCTCGCGCTTGCGCTCGACCAGTTCGTTGACGCGTTCGATCTGCGCCAGGCCGACGGCCGCCTGAAGGTTCGACATCTTGTACTTGAACCCGACTTCGTCCGGCCAGAACTGTTTCTTTTGTCCGCGTGCCCGGCCGTGATTGGAAAGGGTCAGCACCTTTTCATAGAGCTTGCTGTCGCTGGTGACGAACATGCCGCCTTCGCCCGTCGTCATGGTCTTGGTGCCGTGGAAGGAAAATGCGCCGAAGGCGCCGAGCGAACCGGCCTTGCGTCCGCGCCATTCCGATCCGAGTGCTTCGGCTGCGTCTTCGACAACGGGGATGTTGTGCCGCGTGCCGATTTCGAGCAGGCGGTCCATGTCGCAGAGATTGCCGTAGATATGCACGGCCATGATCGCCTTGGTCTTCGGCGTGATGGCCGCTTCGGCCTTGTCAGGGTCGATGCACCAGCTGTCGGCGAGCACATCGACGAAGACCGGTTTTGCTCCGAGGTGGACGATCGGGGCGGCGGATGCGGTCCAGTTCGTGTCAGCCAGGATGACTTCATCACCCGGCCCGACGCCGAGAGCGGCAAGGCCCATGTGCAGCGCGCCGGTGCAGCTCGATGTCGAAATCGCATGGGTGACATCGAGATGTGCGGCAAAGGCAGACTCGAAGCGATTGATGTAATCGTAGCAGCGCTCGCCCCAGCCGTTCGCCGCTGCATCGGTGGCATAGGCGACTTCGCGTTCGGTGATTGAGGGCTTGGTGTAGAGAATGCGAGGTTTCGTCATGTGGGTCGCCTGTGCTCAAGCCGATCGGTCGTTGGTTGCGTCTGCGGCAACGATCTTGTCAATCCGGCCGCCGATCTGCGCGCCGAGATAGAGGTTTTCGTAAAAGCGCTCCGGGAAGCCCGCCTGCCGCATGTGGTGGGCCGTCCTGTCGATGTCGTAGGCGACACGGTGGAGTTCGATGCCTGCCGGCGAGAGCGTCGCAAAGGCGGCGCGCGGGTCGCCGTCGCGCGGTTGCCCGACCGAGCCGGGATTGCAGAAGACCTTGCCGCCGATCTCCAGGCGCACCTGCACATGGGTGTGTCCGGCAAAAAGCCGTTCGCAGCCGTCGGGAAACTGCGCCTCCGAAACCTTGTAGAGATATTCGTCGATCGGATCCTGCCAGCTGCCGTGAACGAAATAGGTCGATCCATCGACGACGTAGGTTTGCGATCCGGCGAGCCAGGCGCGTTGATCGGCCGAAATGATGCCTCTCTGGTACTCGATGATGTCATTGACCATCTTCGATCGCGGGCAGCCTTCTCCGCTGACGATGTAATAATCGTGATTGCCCAGGATGTTTGCGATGCCGCGTGCTTTCAGCACGTCTACGCACTCGCCCGGCTGAGCGTAGTATCCGACGACGTCACCCAGCGACAGGATCGAGCTGCAGCCGAGTTCGTCGATGCGTGCGAGCACCGCCTCGAGTGCGGGAAGGTTGCCATGAATATCGGAAATGATGGCGATCATAGAACCACCAGGTCCTCGGAGTAGCGCCAGGCCCGGCCCGTCTTGATCTCCGGTGCTTCGGGTTTTCTCCCGTAAACGTAGTAGTCGAGCGCCATCGCCGCCTCGTTGTAGCCGAAGGCGGCACGCAGTGAGGTACTGCTCGAGAAGCGAGGATTGATTTCGAGCAGGTAGGGGATCGTGCCTTCCAGCCGGAACTGATAGTTCGTCGGTCCGAGCGGCTTGAAGTGTTGCGATAGCCTGCGCACGGCCTCGGTCAGGAGCGGCTCGTCGACGACTTCGGCATATTGGGTGTTGCCGGCGACGGACAGCTTGCGCTTGAAGACGATCGGCGGCAGCGTCGTGCCATCACCAAATCCGAACGCGCCGACCGTGTATTCCTGGTCGTTGCTGCCCACAAATTTCTGGATGAGGAAATCGTCCGCGCTCTTCAGGGTCCAATAATCGAAATCGGCCGCGTCCCGCAGGAGTGCTATTCCCCGGGAGCCGTTGCCGCGAAGGGGCTTCAGCAGCAGCGGCAAGGGGCCGAGCTCGCGGGTGCAAGCTTCCAGGCTGCGGCTAAGCGTGCTCGGAATGGCCGGAAGGTCCGCTTGCAGCAGTGCCTCGCCCATGTCCCATTTGTCCTGCGCCAGCGCGATCAGCGGCGAGCTGTTCAAGACGACGCGCGTCTCGGTCGCCTCGAAGCGTGCACGGTTGTCATTGAAGAACAGGACATCGAGTTCCAGGCCGGGTAGCACCAGTGCGACGTTTTCTCGCCGAAGCAGTTCCAGCCAGAACTCCAGATATACGGGAGAGGTCTCATCGCATGATGGCTTGGCGACGAAGTCGTCGCAGAAGTGTCGACCGATGCCATTGGCATCACGATCGATGCCGATGATACGGATCGGTGCTTCCAATCGGCGGAGCGACGCGACGATACCCTGGCCGATGATTGCGCCTACCGCAGTCACCACGACCGTAATCGGCTGTTTCGATTGCTTTGTGTCGTCGTGCATTACTTGACGTCCATCGGGCCGAATGCTTCGGCGGTTCCGGCTGATTTGATCATGGCAATCCCGTCTCGCATCGTGATCAGAGGCGGCATGCCCAACTCGGCCAGTGTTTCCGCACCATCAGGAAAATTCACCTTCCGAAAGGGAGCCTTCTCCGCCGCGATCACGACATTGCCCCCGAGCCCGAAGGTTTCATAGGCGATTTCAGCGATCCTGTCGCAGGTCATCGCCTCCGTGTGAACCGCATTGCAAACACCGGATATGCCCGTTTCGGCCGCGCGGATCATCATATCTGCCGCGTCCTGCACGTGCAGGAAGTTGCGCACACCATGGGAAGCAGGCATGCGAAGGTCGAGCCCACGGGACGCGTAGGCGATGATACGCCCCATCCACGGCTGGTGGGCGCAGCAGCGGCCCTCCACGTCATAAAGCTGCGAGAAGCGAAGGCTGCAGAAGCGAAAGCCCAGTTTCTGCGAGCTCCATTCCAGCATTTGCTCTGCCAGTTGCTTGGTGAGTCCGTAGGATGTCAGGGGTGCCGCATCCAGCGTCGCGTCCGAGGAAAGCGATCCGGCGTATATGACCGCCCTGGTCTGCAGCCGTTTGGCGAGCTCGGCGACGTGAAGCGCGCTTGCGGCATTTGCCGCAAAGTTTTGCTGTATCCCCGATGGACCGTCGTCGGCGAAGCTCGCTGCACAATGGAACAGCACGTCCGCGGTCAGGCCATCCGGTGCCTTTGCCGAGCCGCCTTCGATGTCGAAGACGATGTCATCTGTCTTCGCCCGGCCGACACTGATGGTCTCGACGCCCATGTTCCGCAGGCGCGCGACAAGCTGGCCCCCCAACATCGAGCGCGTGCCGATGATGGCGGCGGTCTTCATGCCAATTCTGCTTCCATCAACAGGCCGACGCAAAGATCGGGGAACTCAATGCCGACCTTGAGCATGGCATGCAGATTGGCCTCGAAATCGGGCAGCGTCTGCAACACGGGCAATGGCAAAGGCTTCAGATAGATGCCTTCCTCGTGCACCACGCGGAAGCCATGATTTTCGAGTTCGGCGCGGAAAGTGTCCCGGCAATATTGGCGCTTGTGGCCGAGCGCCAGATCGTTGGCGTTCAGGCTGTAGATGTCGTCGATCTTGCCGAGTTCCACGCCCAGTCGTCTGTTCAACGACTTGGCATTCGGCACCGCGGCGAACAGACGGCCATTGGGTTTCAGGAAGCGCCGGAACCGGTCGAGGACGAGGCCCGGATCGTCGACATGCTCGAGAACGAAACCCATGATGATGACGTCGAAGCGCTCATCCGTTTCGAAGTCTTCGAAATAGGAGAAGACGATCTCGCCGGAAAAGTCCGGGCTGTTCTTCTTGAAAAGATCAATGACGAACTGCGAGCCTTCCACGATTACGTGGCGGTCGCAGACCTTGTTGAAAAGGTGAGGGGTGTAGCCGTGGCCAATTCCAAGATCGAGCAGCGATTGGCATTTGCCAAAGCGTTCGACCATGCGCTGCGGATACCAGTTGAGAATGAGATTGTTCTCGATCGATGTGACTGCGTTTGGAAGATATTCCGACGCCACGTTATCCAGGTTCTCGGATTTCACTTGGTAAACTCCCTCCAATCGACAGTTCCGGAATGCACGACACTTGCGCCCTTGGTACCGCAATTGGCGACGAGGTCCAATGCCGTCACATAAGGGGTGAACTCTCCGTGCATCTGCGGGTAGGGTGTACGTTCGTAGTTCATGTACTGAACCGATATTCCGTTGCGATTGAAGAGATCGTGATCGAGATAGTTCCGTGCGCCGTGGCCGGTGATGTAAACCGTCCCTTCGAGATGCGCAGTGATGTCGTATACTCTCTCGCTGCTCGCACCGCCAATGGTCAGCGTGTCCGACGAGACGAACTTCGGTCTGTCCAGATTGAAGTAGGCAGCAAGCGCGAGCATGGAATTGCGTGCAACATCCGCAATCGTCGATGCGTCCTTTGCGAACACATCGTCGACCAGTTCCAGCATATCCTTGGCGAAGGGGGCCTTCATATAGGCCTGCCGGAGGATATCGCGGTGGCGGGCCCGCCAGTCGTCTCGATTGTCGATCAGCACTTCATCGATCCGCTGCCCCATGCGAAGGTCTTTCAAGGGCACGGTCAGCCAGCGGACGCCGTTCTGGGTCTTGATCTGTACGCGGTTTGTGAAGCTGCCGCGCGAGAACTGCACATCGTCGTAGTGGACGAACACGTCCGCCAGTTTGATCTGCTCCAGCATCCCAACCCAAGGAAAGTACATGGATTGTGAGATGACAATATTCCGAGTCATCCGGTACTTGCCTAGTGTTCGTGTTTTCGCGATCGAGAGTTGGCGAGCGGCACGAAGGCCTGGTCGAGCCGCTCTTTTCGTGCCCCTACTTTTCGATGCAGCGAAGATAGCCGCGCGGCGAACTTGAAAGGACAAGCTTGCCGTTCAGGGCCTCATCGGTCTCGAAGCGGGTCGATTCTTCCATATACGCCTTGAGCGCCGCATAGGGCTCGTCGCCGGCGCGCCAGATTTTCGAGCGTTTGGTGGGTGTTTGCGATGAATCGGCCCATCCAAGGACCGTATCCGCCACCACCATGTACTGGCCTTCGGTGACCAGCGGGCCATAGGTGCGCAGTTCATCCAGCACGTGGTCGCGGCTGTGGTCGCTGTCGAGCACGACCATGACCGAGGCGCCCTCAGGAATTTCCGCCTTCACCTTCGCCAGCGTCTCGGCCGCCGTCGAGGGGCCTTCGATCAGTGTGATGCGCGACGACATCGGATGCTTTTCGATCGAATCCCGATTGTGCGCACGGATGTCGATATCGACGCCGATGACCTTGCCCTTGCCGATCAGTTGCAGCATCGCGGCCATGAAGATCACCGAACCGCCGCGGGCGACGCCCGTTTCGATGATGACGTCCGGCTTGCTGTTCCAGATCACTTCCTGGGTTGCCATGACATCGGCCGGCATCTGGATGATCGGCACGCCCATGAACGACCAGAGATAGGCATAGTCGTATTTGTCGAGCGTCACCAATGTCTCGAGCGACTGGCGAAAGGCGTCCTCGTCCTTGCCGAGCGCGAGCGACATTTCCTTCTTGTGAGCCTCGAATGCGAGACGATCGTCTGCTGCTGCCATAACTGCTACCCTTTATTCGGATACGCCGCAGGTCACGATTCGCGATCTTGCAGCCTCGTCGATTCGTAACGCTTTCCTGTGAACGCTTTCATGTCGACAATTGCAAATACGGTCAAGGCCGGTTTCTTAAGGGGGGAAAGCGGGGGCGCCTCGCTCACTCGTGGAAGTTTCAATGTCGCGTTTTGACCGTATTCCTACACCCCTGTCGGGTCTCGTTGTTGTCGAACGCCAGCGCTTTGGCGACGATCGCGGCTTCTTTTCACGTTTCTTCTGCCGCGAGGAACTCGCCGATTTTGGCGCCGGCGGCTCTATTGCCCAGATCAATCATACGCTTACGCGGGTGGCAGGCACGGTTCGCGGCATGCATTTCCAGCGCGCGCCGCATGACGAGACGAAATTTGTCTCCTGTCTCGCGGGCACAATCTTCGATGTCGCCGTCGACATGCGGCCGGACTCCCTGACCTATCTTCAGTGGCATGGCGAGGTCCTGAGCGCTGAAAACGGCCGGTCGATGATGATCCCCGGCGGTTTCGCGCACGGGTTCCAGACGCTTTCCGCTGATTGTGAGCTGATTTATTTGCACGACAAGCCCCATGCGCCCGATGCCGAGGGCGGGCTCAATGCCCTGGATCCGAGGCTCGCGATCGCCTGGCCGTTGCCGGTGGCCCAGATGTCGGCGCGTGACCAGGCCTTCGCGATGCTGAAGGACGAGCGCTGATCGTCGGTCCCGTCCGTCGTTGACTTCGTGGTGGATGGGAGGACAATAACCTTTCCGCGCCACCACGGAAGAAGGGGTGTCGACGATGACGATCGCCAGAAAACTACAAGACTATATCGATGGTGCGGGTGTCGCCTATGACACCGTCGCCCATCACCGCACAGCCACCACCAGCCAGACGGCGAGAGCGGCACATGTGCCCGGCAGCAGGCTTGCCAAGTCCGTGGTCGTTCACCACGAGATGGGGTACGTGCTTGCCGTTGTGCCGAGCACGCACCGGGTTGAGCTCTCCACCTTGCAGGACGTGATGGACCGGCGCCTCGGTCTCGCTTCGGAAGAGGAAGTCTGCAACCTCTTCGCCGATTGCGATATCGGCGCGGTGCCGCCGATCGGCTCGGCCTATGACGTGCCGGTGTTACTCGACGAAAGTCTGGGCGACGTAAACGACGTCTACTTCGAGGGCGGCGACCACAGGACGCTGGTGCACATGAGCGGATCGAACTTCCGCAACCTGATGAAGGGTGCGCAGATCGCCCGCTTCAGCCACCCGGCCTGACGGCCGCTCAGAGAATATGCCAAGCCGGCGGTTCGCCGGCGGCCGCCTTCGCGCGCCGTTCTCTTGGGTCGGAGATGACAGCCCACCTGCGGTCGAACATTGCCGAGTTCGAATGCAGCCTGTCGGGCTTGTCAAAGCGGGGGCTTGGCGTCACCATCCTTTTCGACGGACACCTTATCTATACCGGGTTGGGGGGATCGATGGTGCGCATACGCTCTACGAATATGTCCAAGTCTCTGACACTGCTGCTGGTTGCGGCCAGCGCTCCAGCTTTCGGATCCGTTGCCCTCGCGGAGGGCAATCTGTTCGATCAGTTTCCGTTCGCTGTCGCCTGCGAATACAAGGGCACGCAGCATGCCTTTTACCTGTCGAAGGTAACGGCCGATGGCACGGCGACCTACTTGGCCTCGGACAACTTCGCCGGGACGATTACCCTGGGCGGAGGGGCAAAGGCCGTGGGCACCGAACAGGGCGGAAGCTGCCTCGGCAAGACGGTCGAAGAGCTGAGAGAATCGGGCCAGGCGCGGGACATCAGGGCCAACTAAAGCGCGTCGCGATCTTTCAGATTCGCTCCTTGCGCTTTAAGTTTTTGATATTTCGCGTGTCGTTATCGCAAAACCGCTGCGCACTTTTGCGCGACAGGCTTTAGGACCGCGCTCGCCAACGAGCCTGTTGCAGGTGACCTGATCGACAACCGCTGCCTTGGTTCCCAAGATGCCGCGAGGGTATGTTCGCCCAATTGTCGTCACCCAATGTTGTGAAATTCGACAATAACCAATGTGCCATTGTTGCGACTACTGAGAAGAGCCAATCGATTATGGCGCTTCGCAAGCGTCACTTGCCGGTGTTGCTCACGGGGACGATCGATCCGGCGATAGACCCTATCCCCTAGACCTGCAGAGCAGGCAAAATCGCGTGATAGTCTGCAACTATCGGCGAAACGCTTCTTGCAAAACAGTCATTGAAAGAATCGGTGCCTGATAATTTTCCGTTGTGGCAAATGAAAAATCTGATTTACTGCGGCTCGCTGCTTGGCTTTTCGGGGGATATTGCCGATGGAATGCACCCGCAGGGATATTATGCTTGGTGGTTTGGCGCTGCTTAGCGCAGGCGCAGCCCAGAAACCGGCCTTCGCTGCCGCGGCGTCCTATTTTTCCGACCCCGCAGTCGATAATGGCGTGACCTACCGAAGCACGAATTTCGCCAAGATCGACAGGAAATGGCAGCGTCAGGTCGTCAAGTATTTCAGCACCGAGCCGATCGGCACGGTCGTCGTCGATACCCGGCACCATTTTCTCTACCTGATCATGGAGAACAAGACAGCTATCCGCTATGGCGTCGGCGTCGGGCGCGAGGGCTTCAAATGGTATGGCCGCGCTACGATCGACCGCAAATCGCTCTGGCCGCGCTGGACGCCGCCGCCGGAAATGCGCGAGCGTCACCCCGAACTGCCTGAGTTCGTCGAGGGAGGCTCGCCGAAGAACCCGCTTGGCCCGCGCGCCATGTACCTGCTTCGTGATGGCGTCGATACCGGCTATCGCTTCCACGGTACGCTGGAGCCGGGCAGCATCGGCAAGGATGCTTCCAGCGGCTGCATCCGCATGTTCAACGAGGACGCGATCGATCTTTATCAGCGGTGCCCCATCGGCACCGCCGTGCAAGTCCTGCCGCACATTGCCGACAAGGCCCCCGAGGTCAGCCAAGCAACCCCGGTCGCAACCCAGGTCGAATGAGGAATACCACCCCGATGCCCGCTACGCCCGGATATACGAGGCTGCTTTCTGCTGCGGCCATTCTGCTGACGCTGACCGCCTGCAACACCACCGAGATTGCCGCGGTCGAAGAACCGACCGTGGTGCCGATGACCGGAAAAACCGACGATCCGGCGCCCGGCTTCGAGACTGTCTCGGCCGGCAGCGAAGAGGATTTCATCCTCAATGTCGGCCGCCGGACCTATTTCACCCAGGACTCGGCCACGCTCGATCCCGTCGCCAAGGCAACCTTGGACAAGCAGGCCATCTGGCTCAACAGCAACCCGCGCTGGCTCGTCAAGCTGCAGGGCTTTTCCGACGACAGCGGCTCCGCATCGAAGATGGCGACGTTGTCGCAGCAGCGCGCCGATGCAGCGATGGCCTATCTCGCCTCGAAGGGCGTGGACCCCAACCGCATGTGGGCCAAGGGGTATGGAAACGACCGCGAGGTGCGCGACTGCACGGAGCGCTCCTGCAAGGTACAGAACCGCCGCGTCGTCTCCAATCTGCGCACGGAACGCGACGCAATTTGATTGCACGTCGCCAACAGCGCCGTCATTCGACGGCGCCCGCTTGACTGGTCCAGAGCGTATCAATCGAACGGAACGGCAGGCAGACATTATCCGGCCGATTGCTGCACCCTGTCGGCGGCCTCGCGGATCACCTCGTAGACGCGGCGGGGTTGAGACAGCATCGGGACGTGGCTAGAGGCCAGTTCCGTCACCTTTGCATTCATGCGCTTGGCGAGGAAGCGTTGCAGGTCGGGCTGAACTGTCCGGTCTTCGGTACCGACGATGTAGTATGTCGGCTTTGTTTTCCACGCCGCACCCGGAACGGGTTGATCGAACAGGTCTGCCAGTGGCCCCATCTGCGTGGCCCAGACGAGCCTCTGTTCTGCTTCAGGCAGATCGCCGGCGAATTCCGGGATCCCCGAAGGACGAAGAAACAGCCGGCCGTCCGCCACCTCGATATGCTGGAAGACGGGGGCCTGGGGGAATTTTGTCTGGTCGGCCGCCGTCGTTTCACCGTTCTCCGGCGCCAGCGCGCAGATATAGACGAGCGCCTTGACGCGATCATCGGTGCCCGAAGCGGTGATGACGGTACCTCCATAGGAATGTCCGACCAGAACAACCGGACCGCGCACACGGCCCAGCGACGTGCGAACTGCCGCGGCGTCGTCGGCGACGGTATTCAAGTGGTTTTGCGTCGCGATCACTTCGTAGCCGTCGGCAACCAGCAGTTCGATGACCTTGCTGAAACAGGATCCGTCGGCCCAGAGGCCATGTGCGAAGACAATGCTGGGTTTGTTGGGCATGCCACACCTCCAGGGGAAGCAACTTTCCCGAACGACATCCGTATGTTCGGCCGGCGGGTCAGGAAAGGGCGGACGAACTTCCTGCTGGAAGCTCGGTCGCCGAGTTTAAGCCGCTGCCGGTGTTTTTCAAACTTGCTATGTCGGGCGAAGCGCGTCTTTCGCCTGCGGCGGGCCCTACAGCGCCACGCGTCTTACTGACGCGCAAAGGTCGCTGTAGCACCTGTTCTATTCAAGGGCCTACTGCATGTTTCCTTTAATCGTAGCCGATTGAAGGACAAAAACATGCAGCAATTCAAAGTCGCTCAGGAAGAGCAGAGTAACGCCCTTCGCCGCCGAACATCGCCTTTCATGCGACAACGAATTTTGTCAGATGGCCTGCGCGTAGCCGATCGCGAGAAGTCGTAAATTCGGCAAAAATGGCGCACCCGACAGGATTCGAACCTGTGACCTTTGGAATCGGAATCCAACACTCTATCCAGCTGAGCTACGGGTGCATCCGTTGGCGGCAGGGCCGCCGAAGTAGGCTGTGAGCGGTTCATAGCTTAGCTTGCGCGCCGCATCAATGGTGAAAAGGCGGAGTTCGCAGGGGAATTTGCGGTTGTTGCTGAAAATGCAACTGCTTGCCCTGCTTCCGCCGGTCGACGAAAAGTGCTCGGCGGCGGGCGTGAGGCGCGCCGCCGAGTATTGGTTCACGCTACCTGCATGGCGCCGGGGCCGGGGATCGCCTTTGGCGGCACCTTGCCCATGATGATCATGCCGAGCACCTCGTCCTTGGTCACGTCCTCGGTGCGGGCCTGGCCGACGACCTGGCCATTCTTCATCACCGATACACGGTCGGCGAGGTCGAAGACGTCGTGGATGTCGTGGCTGATCAGGAAGATGCCGATTCCTTCGCGCTTCAGTTGCTTGATGAGGTCACCGACCTGGGCGGTTTCCTGTGGCCCGAGCGCTGCCGTCGGCTCGTCCATGATCAGGATGCGGGCATCGAAGAGGATCGCCCGCGCGATCGCCACCGATTGCCGCTGGCCGCCCGAGAGCGCCTTCACTGGTTCCTTGAAGCGCTGGAAGTTGGGGTTGAGACGCCCCATGACCTCGCGGGCCTTGGCCTCCATCGCCACGTCGTCGAGCGTGCCCCAAGGGGTGCGCAGCTCGCGGCCGAGATAGAGATTGGCGGCGGCATCGACATTGTCGGCAACGGCGAGCGTCTGGTAGATCGTCTCGATACCGTATTTCTTGGCGTCGCGCGGGTTGTTGATGTCCGCAGCCTCGCCATTGATCAGGATCTCGCCGGCATCGCGCTTGTAGGCGCCGGAGAGGATCTTGATCAGCGTCGACTTGCCGGCGCCGTTGTGGCCGAGCAGCGCCACGACCTCGCCGGGGTAGAGATCGACGGAGGCGTTGTCCACCGCGTGGATGCCGCCGAAGGAGATGGAAATGTTCTTCATTTCCACGAGCGGAGTGCGTTGGTCTTTCATGGATCGTACTCCTTACTTGGCGCGGGCGCGGTAGATGGTGTCGAGCCAGACGGCGACGACGAGAACCACGCCGACGACGATGCGCTGGAACGGACTGTCGATCCCCAGGAGCACCATGCCCGACTGTAGTGATTGCATGACGAGCGCGCCGATCATGGCGCCGGCGATCGTGCCGACGCCGCCGGCAAGCGAGGTGCCGCCGATGACCGCGGCGGCGATCGTGTAGAGCTCGTCGAGTTCCCCTTGCGCATTGGTCGCCGCATTGAGGCGGGCGGTCGAGATTGCCGCGGCAATGGCGCACAGAATGCCCATCAGCGTGAAGATCTTGACGGTGATCCAGCGCGTCTTGATGCCGGCAAGTTCGGCTGCTTCCGGGTTGCCGCCGAGCGCGAAGACGTAGCGGCCGAAGCGCAGCCGCGTGGCGATGAAGGTCATGACGATGCCGACGGCGATGGCGACGAGAACCGGAATGGCGATGCCGTGCGAGATCTGCAGTCCGCCGTCCGGCCAGGCAATGCCGTTGGCGTCGGCATATTTGCGGGCGATGTTGGTCGGCCAATAGTAGCTGTTGGCGACGGTGATTGCGCCCAGCACCAGGATACAGCCGAGGATCGCCAGGAAGTACTCCGCCCAGACCGGGCGCAGCGGGAAGCGGAAGCGCTTGCGCTGCTTTCGCGAATTGAGGATGGCAGCGACGATGGCAATGCAGGCGAGGATGCCGACGATCCAGCTTGCCGTTGCGCCGATCGAGCCTTCCGTGCCGCCGCCCATCAGGCGGAAGGTGGCGTTCATCGGCGCAACCGTCTGGCCGCTGGTCACGAACCAGGTGGCGCCGCGCCAGACGAGCAGGCCGCCGAGCGTGACGATGAAGGCGGGCACGTTGAGGAAGGCGACGATCGAGCCCTGGAGCGCGCCGATGGCAGCACCGACGGCGATGCCGCTCAACAGCGTGATGATCCAGATGGCCGGATGTTCGAGGCCGAGATACTGCGGCAGGAATTTTACCTGCATGACGCCCATGACCATACCGCAGAAGCCCAGCACGGAGCCGACGGAGAGGTCGATGTTGCGGGTGACGATGATCAGCACCATGCCGGTCGCCATCACGGCGACGGAAGACGTCTGAACCGTCAGGTTCCACAGGTTGCGCGGCGTCAGGAACAGGCCGCCGGTCATGATCTGAAAGCCGATCCAGATGATGACGAGCGCGCCGACCATGCCGAGCAGCCGGGTGTCGATTTCGGTGGCGCGGAAGAAGCGCTTCACCGGGTTTTCGTCCGCTGTGCGGGCGCGGTTTGCTTGTGCGCCCTGCGTATTGCCTTGTGTGATGTCGGCCATGGACGTGCCTTCCCCCACTTTTTGTGTTGATGTCGTCGCGTCAGGTGGCACCAAGAGGCGGGATCGACGCGACAAGTCCGGTGCGACGGCAGAGATCGAGCGTTTTCGTTGAGCTGCGCTGGTTGTGCATCTGGCATTGTCCGCCCGGCACGCACCTTGCGCAAGCGCCGCAACGGGTTGCGTTGCGGCGCTTGTCTGAAGTCAGCGCTCAGTTCTGCTGATGCGGTTTATTTGCAAGCTGCGACGTCGCCCTTGACGCCCTGGCAGGCTTCTTCCTTGGAGATCCAGCCTGCGTCGATCACGACGTTCAGGTTGTCCTTGGTGATCGGCAGCGGTGCGAGGAAGACCGACTGCATGGCCACACCCTTCGGTCCGCCGTTGAAGGTGGTGACGCCGGCGACTTCTTCCATCTTCTTGCCGCCGGCAAGTTCGACGGCGACTTCTGCGGCGCGCTTGCCGAGTTCACGGCTATCCTTCCAGACCGAAACGGTCTGCGTGCCCAAGGCAACGCGGTTCAGCGCCGCCTTGTCGGCGTCCTGGCCGGAGACCGGAACCGAGCCTGCGAGGCCCTGCGCATCGAGGGCTGCGATGGCGCCGCCGGCGGTGCCGTCGTTGGAGGCGACGACCGCATCGACCTTGTTGTCGTTGGCGGTCAGGAACTGCTCCATGTTCTTCTGGGCGTTTTCAGGCTTCCAGCCATCCGTGTAGGCTTCGCCGACATTCTTGATCTTGCCGGCATCGACGGCTTCCTTCAGCACTTCCATCTGTCCGGAGAAGAGGAAGTCGGCGTTCGGGTCAGCCGAAGAACCCTTGATGAAGACGTAGTTGCCTTCCGGCTTCACCTTGAACACTTCGCGGGCCTGCATGCGGCCGACTTCCTTGTTGTCGAAGGTGATGTAGAAGGCGGCCGGGTTTTCGATCAGGCGGTCGTAGCCGACGACCGGGATGCCTTCGGCAGCGGCCTTTTCGATTGCCGGGCCGATGGCGTCGCTGTCCTGGGCAAGCACGATCAGTGCATTGGCGCCCTGGGCGATCAGCGACTCGATGTCGGTCAGCTGCTTGGCGGCCGACGACTGTGCGTCAGCGGAGATGTACTTGTCGCCGGAGGCTTCGAGTGCGGCCTTGATCGCGGCTTCGTCGGTTTTCCAGCGCTCTTCCTGGAAGTTGGACCAGGAAACGCCGACGACCAGGTCTTTTGCCTGGGCCACGGAATGCAGGGAAACGATGACGGCAACACCTGCCATCAGCTTCAAAACGGATTTCATTTCATCCTCCCGAGTGAGGGCCAGCCGAGCGTGCGAACCTCCCGCACCATCCTCCGCCAGCCTTGGAACGCTGTCGTAGATCGTGCCGCTACACCGTGCGGAATTATTTTCTCGACAGTCGAGAAAATGAATGTCATGGATTTTTGAGGCTGTCAACACGGCGTGAATGCGGTGGTTGCGGCATCAACAAGGTGCTTAGCGAGCGGTCGCGTCCGTTGTTTCTCGGCCGCCGATAAAATCCGTGCCACAAGGCTGTCGACAAGGCGTCCGGCGCCTTGTCTTGCCGTTCAACAGATGCTTTGGGAGGGGCATGTGTTCGAAGGATCCGCCACTGACAGGGACGTCTCATGCTGACCAAGTCCAGCACTGAGCTCGTGCGTCAGCAAAACAGCGCGCTGGTCCTTGCGGCGCTCAGGCGCGCCGGCAATCTCTCCCATACGGAAATTTCTGCTGATACGGGGCTTGCCTCGGCGACCGTTTCCGCGATCACGGCGGAGTTGGAAAAGGCGGGGGTGCTCGCCAAGGCCGAGCACCAGGTGCAGGGTGGGCGAGGGCGGCCGCGTGTCCTCTTCACGCCGCGGCGCGACTACGGCCATCTCGTGGTCGTCAGGATCTCCTCCGACATCGTGCAATATTCGCTGATCGATTACGGCGGCACGCTTCTCGACCGCTTCGACGAATCGCGAAACCACGACGAGCGCGGCACGATCCCTTTCGCTCGCGCATTCGTGGACGCGCTCGAACGTCTGCTGCAGCGCTCAAGGCTGGAGCGGGATCGCGTGCTCGCCGTTTCGATCAGCAGCAAGGGGCTGGTCGACAGCGACACGGCGCGGCTTTTGTGGTCGCCGGTCTTCGGTCGGGAAGAGCTGGATTTCGCTGCACTGCTTGCGCCGCAATGGCGCGCGAAAGTCATGCTCAGCAATGAGACTCTGCTGGTCGCGCAGGCGCTTGCAGCACAAGCCGAACGCAAACCGGAAGGTGGGTTCAGGGCGCTTGCGGCGATCTCTCTCGGCCACAGCATCGGCCTTGGCGTTGCCCGCAAGAGCCAGAGCGGCGAGATGGATGTCAGCGCGCCGAATTTCGGCCACATGCTGCACGCGCCGTCAGCGGGCCTCTGCCGTTGCGGCGCCTATGGCTGCATCGAGGCGGCAGCCGGTTTCTATGGGATTCTGCGTGCCGCCTTCGAGGTGCCGGCGGATACCATCCCCGCCAAGTTCGTTCCCGTCGCCGAGCTCGACAAGATCGCGGCCAGCGCGCGGCAGGGACATCGCATGGCCGGCTACGCGTTCCGCCAGGCGGGCATTGCGCTCGGCAACGGCATCTCGCGCATGCTGAGCCTCTACGAGCGCATGCCTGTCCACGTCACCGGGCCCGGCATCCGATACTTCGATCTCATGCTGCCGGGGATCGAAGAAGGACTTGCCCAGTCCATGCAGGTCCGCCTTCAGGGCGCTCCCGAAATATCGGTCGCGCCCGACGAGCAACGCCTCGTCTTCGAGGGACATCTGGAGCGGGCGCTGGGCGCGATCGACGCCGATATTACCGCCACCGGCGTTTCCTGATGCACGGTTGAAGTGCATCGCCTGACGCAACCTTTTTTGGGGTTGTATCGAAGGTGAGCACCTCTAGTAATGCAATTTACAGTTATTTAGCGACTCCTTGTCAATGTGGCTGTGACGCGGGAGACACTCATGTTTTCAGTGATTGCATGCATACGTGATGACCATGACTGGCGCCTTATCGTGGCCGCCGCGATCGTCTGCCTGGCGGGCAGTGTCGCAACGATGTTGCTGCTGCTGCGCGCCCGGCGAAGCGAAGGTAGCCAGCGCAGCCTCTGGATCGCGGCCAGCGGTTTTGCCTGCGGTGTCGGTGTCTGGTCGACGCATTTCATCGCCATGCTGGCCTATGATGGTGGTGTGCCGGTTGCTTACGGCCTCTGGGGCACCGCTCTGTCGGTGGTCGTCGCCATAGCCGCGTCGTGGGTCGCCTTTGCAATCGGCCTCGGTGGTGGTTCACGTCTCTCGATGTCCTGCGGTGGCTTCGTGCTTGGCGCCGGCGTCGCGGCGATGCATTTCACCGGCATGCAGGCGATCGAGATCCACGGGCACATAAGCTACGATCCGCAAGCGACTGTTTCGGCGCTCGTCGTGGGAACGCTGCTGGCGGGTGCCGCGCTTCATGCTTTTCATGCCTTGCGCAGCATGCGGCGGCTGGTCGTCTCCTCCTTGCTGCTGGTGCTGGCAATCTGCACCATGCACTTCACGTCGATGAGCGGCGTGACGCTCATGCCGGAGGCCACTGTGGCTGTCGCCGGCACCATTCATCCCGCCTGGCTCGCCGGCGGGGTCATCGCAGCCTCCACGACATTGATCGTGCTCGCCTTCGGCGCCCTCTTCGTCGATCGGCAGCTGACCGATCTCAGAGGGCTCGCCAACGCCTCGCTCGAAGGCATGGCGATCGTTTTCGATGGCGTCATCGTCGAAGCCAACGAGCGCTTCTCCGGCCTCACCGGTCGGACGTTTTCCGATCTGTCCGGGCGCCGCCCGTCGGAGATCTTCGTCTTCGGCGAGGAAGGGCTCGAGGGACACAGGCGCGGGGATGGTCCCGGCGAGATCGATCTTCTCAACGCCGATGGGCGCACCATTCCGGTGGAATTCATGTGCCGGACGATCGAGTATCGTGGCCGCGAATGCGAAGTGATCTTCGTGCGCGACTTGAGGGCACGGAAGGAAGCCGAGCGCACGATCGAGCATCTGGCCAATCATGATGCGCTCACCGATTTGCCGAACCGCGCCTTCTTCGACCGCAGGCTGGCCCAGACGCTGGCGGCGGCCTCTGCGCGGGGCGAAGAGTTGGCAATCCTCTGCCTCGACCTCGACCGCTTCAAGGCAGTCAACGATATCTTCGGCCACGGCGAAGGCGACCGCATCCTGAAGAAGGTTGCCGATATCCTGCGCCAGGCTGCCGGAGAGCACGACACGGTCGCCCGGCTCGGCGGTGACGAGTTCGCAATCATCCACGTGGGCGGCAAGCGGCCGGCGGCGGCGCGCCAATTGACGGACCGCATCCTGGCGCTGTTTGCCGCGGAAATGGATACCAATCGCGATCCGACCGCCGTCGGCGTCAGCATTGGTGCTGCGCTCTATCCGGTCGACGGGCAGACGGCAGATCAGTTGCGCAACAATGCCGACACGGCACTCTACCGCGCCAAGCAGAGCGGCAAGGGCATCGCCTGCTTCTTCGACCGGGGAATGGATGAGGCGGTTCGCACCCGCCGGCAGATCGAGAACGACCTGCGCCATGCGGTGCTTCGCCGCCAGTTCTTTCTAGAATACCAGCCGCTGGTCGAAGTCCAGAGCGACAGGATCATCGGCTACGAGGCATTGCTGCGCTGGAACCATCCGCAGCGCGGGCTGATCGGCCCTGACGTGTTCATCCCGATCGCGGAGGAAAGCGGCTCGATCATCCAGATCGGCGAGTGGGTGCTGGAACAGGCCTGCACGGAAGCGGCAAAATGGAACGAGCCGCTGCCGATTTCCGTCAATATCTCGCCGGTCCAGTTCCTTCTGCCCAATCTCTTCGATCAGGTCGCGAGCATATTGCGTCGGACTGGCCTTGATCCCTGGCGGCTGGAGCTCGAAATCACCGAGGCGGCGCTGATGCACAATCGCGAGGATGTGCTGGCGGTGCTGGTTCGCCTGCGCGTCCTCGGCGTCCGGATCGTCATGGACGACTTCGGCACCGGACATTCTTCGCTGAGCAACCTGCAGACTTTCCCCTTCGACAAGCTGAAGATTGATTGCAGCTTCACCGCTGCCCTCGAAAAGGACCCTTCCGCACAGGCGATCGTCCGCGCCATCATCGCGCTCGGCCACAGCCTCAGGCTCGCGGTCGTGACCGAAGGCGTCGAAACCGAACGGCAGAGGCAGATCCTGGCGGAGGAGGGCTGCCTGCAGATCCAAGGCTATCTCTCCGGCCGACCGGGCGCTGCGCCCAGCACCGGCCGGGAAGCGCCGCGATGGGAGAAGATGCCGGTGTGCGCCGAGGGCTGAGGCACCTGCGCGGATGCCGGTTTGCCAGAGTGGTGGCATGAAAAAAGCCGGGCGTGTGGCGCCCGGCCTTTCCATTTGATGTGTTACCGGCGGCCGTAGCCTTAGGCGACGCTGATCTGACGCTTCTCGACAACCGACTTCACGGCGGCGTCGGCGAGCGCCAGTGCGGCGAGACCATCCTTGCCCGACGGCGTGATTTCCGCACCCTTTTCGATCGCGGCGATGAAGCTCTCGATCTCGTTGGCATAGGCTTCAGTGTAGCGGGTCATGAAGAAGTCGTGCAGCGGCGGGCGGGTGTAGCCTTCGCCATTGGCGATCTCGATCGAGACCGGACGCTGGTTTTCAGCCGAGACGACGCCCTTCGAGCCGTGCACCTCGATGCGCTGGTCGTAGCCATAGGTGGCGCGGCGGGAGTTGGAGATGATCGCCTGCTTGCCGGAAGCCGTCTGCAGGATGACCGAGACGCTGTCATAGTCGCCGGCTTCGCCGATCGCCTTGTCGACGAGAACGGCGGCGGTTGCCGTCACGGAGACCGGCTCCTCGCCGAGCAGGAAGCGGGCCATGTCGAAGTCATGGATCGTCATGTCGCGGAAGATACCGCCCGAACGCTTGATGTAATCGACCGGCGGGGCGCCCGGATCGCGCGAGGTGATGGTCACCATTTCCACGTCGCCGATCTTGCCGGCGTCGATCGCCTTTTTGACGGCCATGAAATGCGGGTCGAAGCGGCGGTTGAAGCCGACCATCAGCTTGGCCTTGGTCTCGTTGACAACCTTGAGGCAGGCCTTGACGCGCTCGGCATCCAGATCGACAGGCTTTTCGCAGAAGATCGCCTTGCCGGCGCGCGCGAAACGCTCGATCAGGTCGGCGTGGGTGTCGGTCGGGGTGCAGATGACGACGGCGTCGATGTCGTCAGCCTTTTCGATCGCCTCGATGGTGCGCACATCGCAGCCATATTGCTTGGCGATGGTTTCGGCGGCGGCAGGGAAGGCGTCGGCAACGGCGACGAGCACGGCATCCGGATTGCCGCTGACGGCTTTCGCGTGAACCTTGCCGATGCGTCCGGCGCCCAGAAGACCAAATCTGACTGTCATCTCAGTTTCTCTCGAATTCCGGCTCGCGACCGGGAAGGGGCGTGATGATCGGCGCTCATCGCGCAAAGGCGCCGCGGAACATTGATTCCGCGAATCGATCGGAGAATTGCCACGAAAAATCGCGTGTTGGAACGCTGCGCCGGCGCCTCTCCCTTGGTACCTCCGCACCCAGTCGGCCCGTCCATTCATTTGGAATGAAGTAGCCGACGCGGGTCATTTCGGAATTTTTATTCCATTTTAGTTGCGTCCGTCAAGGGGCGTGAGGACCGCTGGACTTGCTGTCTTCAATGAACATCCCGTAAATGGGGCGCACATGATAAGGCCACCAGAGGACAGAATGCTCAAGTTCATCGACCCGGACCACCCCTTTTACCGCCCGCTATGGGTCCGCCTGCTGATCGTGGCCTTCTGCGCCGTCTGGACGGTGGTCGAGTTCCTGGGCGAACAGGCGATGTGGGGCATGATCTTCCTGGCCATGACGGCCTATGCCTCGGCAGCGCTGCTGGTCTTCTATAAGCCGAGCGAGAAGAGCGTGGATAAAGCCGCGGACGAAGAGCAGGGCAAGAGCGACGGGGATGGCGCCGCGGGCTGACGATCACGCCGCCGGGTTGATTGCGCGTATCTGCTGCGAGGCTTCGTCGATCAGCATGTTGGCGAGTTTCATGCGCACGGTCGCATTGGCGCGGAAGGCGGCCGGCAGGCGGTCCGGATGGTTCAGGGCGGCGAAGGCACGCCGCTTTGCCGCGAGCGTCATTTGTGTTTCGCCGTCGGCAAGCGCCAGCTCCGCAGCAACCTCGGCAAGGCTGGTGCGATCGAGATAGTCGGGCATGACGGGCGGGGCAGGCGGCTCGACGAAAGCCGCATCGAGATAGGCGCGTTCGACCGCGCCAAAAGACGCCAGGCCAGCGCTTTCGACAGCGAACGCGCCGGCGAAGATCGGCGCGCGCGGCGTCGCCAGTCTGGCCTCGACCTCTTCATCGAACTCGCTTTCCTCTTCCGTTTTCAGCCGTTCGAGCACCGACTGAAACACCGACATTCCGAACATGACGCCTCCAATTGGAAGGAAACCATGACAGCCGGAGGTTATCCCGGGCTGATCACTTGATCATGCCGGGCTGATCACGCACGGCCCTGCTTCAGGATGAGATCGTAGAGCAGCTTGGCACTCGGCGGCAGTGCGCGTCCCTCGGCGGTGATCAGCCCATAGGGCTTGATGCGGATCGGGATCTCGGTCTTGAGGATGCGGATCTCACCGGCCGGTGTGCCGTTGCCGGCAATCAGGTTGGCGACGTCGAGCGCCACCGGCGCGATCGCATTGGTGTGGCGCACGATCGACAGCGTCAGAATGATCGAAGAGGTGTTGATGACGGTCGCCGGCAATCTCACGCCGGCCGCCACGAAACTATCCTCGACGGCGCGCCTTAGCAGCGTGCCCGGCGGCTGGAACACCCAGTCATAGGAGGGCAGGTCCTCGGCGCCGACCACGGGTTTGTCGAGCAGCGGATGGCCGTCGCGCACGATCAGGCAGACTTCTTCAAACCCGATCTCCACCATGTTGAAGAGCCGCGGCGGCTGGTCGTCGGGGATGCGCCCGATGATGAAATCGTGGCGCGCGGCAAGCAACTCCCTTGCCAGCACGTTGCTGTTTTCGATCTGGACGTTGATCTCGATGCCGGGATAGGCGGTGATCACCTGGCGAATGGCGGGGACGGCGAGATTGAGCGCCGGGCCCGTGACGGAACCCAGAGAGACCGAGCCGCCGCTGCCCGTCTTGAGCTCGTTGATCTCGCGCGAGGCTTCTCGAAGCTCCAGAAAGATCGTGCGCGCCCGCCGTGCCAGCGCTTCGCCGTAAGGCGTCAGTTCGACGCCACGGGCAATGCGTTCGCAGACCGGCGCCTTCAGCATCGTCTCGATTTCCGACAGCATACGCGAGGCTGCCGGCTGCGAAATCCCGAGGGCTTCCGCGGCGGCGCTGATGCGCCTGTGGTCGTCAATTGCAAGAATCAGCCGGAGGTGGCTGATCTTCAAGCCGGAGCGAAAGAGTGCTGAATCGAAGAGTTCGCCGGCCGTCCCGGTGGCGCTTGCCTTCTGGTCGCGCATTTCCAACCCCTGTGGTTTTTTTGGTTTTCAAATATTTTCAAAAATCACACTGTTCGCACGTGCTATAACAATTTTGGTATGCGTTCAAAGTAATATTGTATTTGACAGTTATATGTTTTGATTCCAGTTTTTGCTCATGTGCCAGCGCATGTAGGAGCATGCGAGGCGGGGAGGCCTCTCCTTCACCTTGATCCGCGGCCGGAGACGAGATCCCGGTCCGCGGATTGCTGCGCATAGACGGAAAGGCTCTGCCTGCCGGCTTCAACTTTTTTGGGAGAGAACTGATGAAATTGATGACTTCGCTTCTCGCAGCCGCTGCGATTTCGATCGCGTCCTTCGCTGCGCCCGTATTTGCGCAGGACAAGGGCACGGTCGGCATTTCCATGCCGACGAAGACGTCGACCCGCTGGATTTCCGACGGCGAGACGATGGAGAAGCTGTTCAAGGAAGCCGGCTACACCCCGGACCTGCAGTTCGCTGACGACGACATCCCGAACCAGCTCGCCCAGATCGAGAACATGGTGACCAAGGGTGCCAAGGTTCTGGTCATCGGCGCCATCGACGGCACGACGCTCTCCGACATCCTGCAGAAGGCCCATGACGCCGGCGTCAAGGTTATCGCCTATGACCGTCTGATCCGTGACTCTGGCAATGTCGACTACTACGCCACCTTCGACAACTTCCAGGTTGGCGTGCAGCAGGCGACGTCGCTGGTGCAGGGCCTCAAGCTCGATGGCGCAACCGAGCCCAAGAACATCGAGCTCTTCGGTGGTTCGCCTGACGACAACAACGCCTTCTTCTTCTACGACGGCGCGATGTCGGTTCTGCAGCCGCTGATCGACAGCGGCAAGATCGTCGTCAAGTCCGGCCAGAAGGGCATGGACCAGGTCGGCACGCTGCGTTGGGACGGTGCTGTCGCTCAGGCCCGCATGGAAAACCTGCTGTCGTCGAACTACACCGACGCCAAGGTCGATGGCGTGCTTTCGCCCTATGACGGCCTCTCGATCGGTATCATCTCGGCGCTGAAGGGCGTCGGCTACGGCTCGGGCGACATGCCGATGCCGGTTGTCACCGGCCAGGACGCCGAGCTGCCGTCGGTCAAGTCGATCCTTGCCGGCGAACAGTATTCGTCGATCTTCAAGGACACGCGCGAACTCGCCAAGGTAACGGTCGGCATGGTCAACGCGATCATGGAAGGCAAGGAGCCTGAGGTGAACGACACCAAGACCTATGAAAATGGCGTCAAGGTCGTTCCGTCCTACCTGCTGAAGCCGGTTGCCGTCGACAAGTCCAACGTCAAGGACGTGCTCGTCAGCTCGGGCTACTACACCGAAGACCAGATCAACAACTGATCTTTTTCAACGGGAAGGGCCCGTGCAGCCGCGCGGGCCCTTTTATCCAGAAGACGGAGCCGGTACTCTCTCGAAGACTGCCGCTGGAATGACTGAACATGGACAATATCATTCTTGAAATGCGGGGCATCACCAAGACGTTCCCGGGCGTCAAGGCGCTGGACAATGTCAGCTTCAAGGTTCGCGAAGGCGAGATCCACGCGCTCGTCGGCGAAAACGGCGCCGGCAAGTCGACGCTGATGAAGGTGTTGAGCGGCGTCTATCCCGCCGGCACCTATGAAGGCGAGATCCACTACGGTGGCGAAGCGCGTCGCTTCTCGACGATCTCCGACAGCGAAGACCTTGGCATCATCATCATCCACCAGGAACTGGCGCTGGTGCCGCTGCTGTCGATCGCCGAGAACATCTTCCTCGGCAACGAGATCGCCAGCAACGGCGTGATCCACTGGCCGCAGACCTTTGCCCGCACCCAGGAGCTCCTGAAGAAGGTGGGCCTCAGCGAGAGCCCGGCAACGCTCATCACCGACATCGGCGTCGGCAAGCAGCAACTGGTCGAGATCGCCAAGGCGCTTTCGAAGAAGGTGCGGCTCTTGATCCTCGACGAGCCGACCGCCTCGCTCAACGAAACCGATTCCGATGCGCTTTTGAAGCTCCTGATGGAGTTTCGCACGCAGGGCATGACCTCGATCATCATCTCGCACAAGCTGAACGAGATCCGCAAAGTCGCCGACCAGATCACCATCCTGCGCGATGGCGGAACCGTCGAAACGCTCGACTGTCAGACCGAAGATGTCGGCGAGGACCGGATTATCAAAGGCATGGTCGGCCGCGCCATGGAAGACCGCTACCCGCCGCGCGAGCCCAAGATCGGCGAGACGCTGCTGGAGGTGAAAAACTGGAATGTCTTTCACCAGCACCACCGCGACCGGCAGTTCCTGCACGACGTCAATTTCACCGTGCGCGCCGGCGAAGTGGTCGGCATTGCCGGGCTGATGGGGGCAGGGCGCACCGAGACGGCGATGAGCATCTTCGGCAAGTCCTGGGGCCACAAGATCACCGGCGACGTGACGATGCGCGGCAAGCCCGTCGATGTCAGCACGATTCCGCGGGCGATCGATGCGGGTCTCGCTTACGTCACCGAAGACCGCAAGCAGCTCGGCCTCGTGCTGATCAACAACATCAAGGAGAACACGACACTCTCCAACCTGAAGGCGGTTGCCGCGAACGGCGTCATCGACGACCGCAAGGAAGCGAAGGTCGCCTCCGACTATCGCTCGAAGCTGCGCATCCGTTCGCACTCGATCTATCAGGAAACGGTCAACCTCTCGGGCGGCAACCAGCAGAAGGTCGTGCTGTCCAAATGGCTGTTCACCAATCCGGAAGTTCTCATTCTCGACGAGCCGACACGCGGCATCGATATCGGCGCGAAGTATGAGATCTACACCATCATCAACCAGCTTGCCGCCGAGGGTAAAGGCATCCTGATGATCTCATCGGAAATGCCGGAGCTGCTTGGAACCTGCGATCGCATCTACGTCATGAACGAGGGCCGCATCGTCGCCGAGCTCTCGAAGGCGGAAGCGAGCCAGGAATCCATCATGCGTGCCATCATGCGTTCAGGGGAGAAACACTAATGGTCGCCGATACGAGCACCCAAAACAACAAGCCCTCGATCGGGGACTATCTCAAGAACAACATCCGCGAATACGGCCTGCTCGTCGCGCTCGTGGTGATCATGCTGTTCTTCCAGTTCGTGACCAACGGCGTGCTGTTCAAGCCGGTCAACATCACCAACCTGGTGCTGCAGAACTCGTTCATCGTCATCATGGCGCTCGGCATGCTCCTGATCATCGTCGCCGGCCATATCGACCTATCGGTCGGCTCGATCGTCGCCTTCATCGGCGCGATCTCGGCGATCATGCTGGTCAAATGGGGGCTGCCCGCCTTTGTCGTTATCCCGGCCTGTCTGATCGTCGGCGGCATCATGGGGGCGGCCCAGGGCTATTGGGTTGCGTACCAGAAGATTCCGTCCTTCATCGTCACGCTTGCCGGCATGCTGGTGTTCCGCGGGCTCACCTATGTGGTGCTCGGCGGACGTCCGATCGGCCCGTTCCCGAAGGAGTTCCAGCTGCTTTCGACGGGCTTCGTTCCGGATTTCCTCTATTTCCTCAACCCGGCGCCCGAGACCATTCAGAACATGGTGGCGCTCGTCGCCGTCATCGCTCTGGTCGGCTACGCGATCTATGCGGGCATTCGCGACCGCAAGATCAACGAACAGCACGGCACGGAGAACGAGCCGTTCGTCTTCTTCGCCGTACAGATGGCGGTCATTGCCGTCGTTGCGTTGTTCATCGGCTTCCAGCTCGCGACCTATCGCGGCCTGCCGAACGTGCTGATCGCCATGGCCGTGCTGATCGCGCTCTATACCTTCATCACAACGCGCTCGACCATCGGTCGCCGCATCTACGCCATGGGCGGCAACGTCAAGGCGACCAAGCTCTCGGGCATCAACACCGAACGGCTCACCTTCTACACTTTCGTCAATATGGGCGTGCTTGCGGCACTCGCCGGCATGATCATCACCGCCCGCCTCAATTCGGCAACGCCGAAGGCCGGCGTCGGCTTCGAACTCGACGTGATTGCGGCCTGCTTCATCGGCGGCGCCTCGGCGTCCGGTGGCGTCGGCAAGATCATCGGCGCGGTGATCGGGGCCTTCATCATGGGCGTGATGAACAACGGCATGTCGATCATGGGCATCGGCATCGATTACCAACAGCTGATCAAGGGCCTCGTGCTCCTCGCAGCCGTGTTCTTCGATGTCTACAACAAGAACAAGGGTTGAGCTGAAAGCCATAAGACCCGACGCGAACCAGTAACATTCACCGGCAGCCGCGGCTGCCAGGATCGGCGGATTGGCCCGCTGGAATTGGATGGCGAAAGCCAGCCACGGGAACGCTTTTGCCTTGAAAAGGCGAGGACCGCGACCCGAACGACGACAGGAAGGACAGGATCGTGCTGATTTCGCAGATCAGGAACGAAGACGGATCGATAACGGTTGCGGTGCGTTTGCCCGGTGAAACCGCGCATGCGGTCAATGGTGCTGCAAGCGTCTACGCTCTGGCGATGGAAGCGGCCAATGCCGGGCGCAGCCTGAAGGAGACGATCGAGACCAAGGGTCTTGGCGCCGCCGTCGACCTCGACAAGGCCTATGCGGAGGGACGTTTCCTGCCGCCGATTACCCATCCGGATCCGGCGCACCTGCACCTGACCGGCACGGGTCTCACCCATCTCGGTTCGGCCGCAACCCGCGACGCCATGCACAAGAAGACGAGCGAGGCGGCCGAGGAGACCCTGACGGACTCGATGAAGATGTTCCGCATGGGGCTCGAAGGCGGCAAGCCGAAGGCCGGCGAAACCGGTGTGCAGCCGGAGTGGTTCTACAAGGGCAACGGCACGTCAGCCGTGGCGCCAGGTGCGGCACTCGTTTCGCCAGCCTTTGCCGAGGATGGCGGCGAGGAGCCGGAAATGGCCGGCATCTACGTCATCTCCGACACGGGCGTTCCGTTCCGTATTGGTTTCGCCGTCGCCAACGAGTTCTCCGACCACAAGACCGAGCGGGTCAATTATCTCTGGCTGGCCCATTCGAAACTGCGTCAGGCGAGCTTCGGTCCGGAAATCCGTATCGGTGTTGCGCCCGAGGATATCCGCGGCATGTCGCGCATCCTGCGCGGCGGCAAGGTGCTGTGGGAGAAGCCGTTCCTGTCGGGTGAGGCCAACATGTCGCACAGCTTCGCCAATCTCGAGCATCACCATTTCAAGTACGGCCTGTTCCGCCAGCCGGGCGATGTCCACGTGCACATGTTCGGCACGGCGACGCTGTCCTTCGGCGACGGCATTCGCACAGAAGAAGGCGACGTGTTCGAGATCGAGGCTAATGGTTTCGGCCTTCCGCTCCGCAACACGCTAGCGATCGCTGCGGAAGAACAGGTCGCCATTCGCCAGCTCTGACACATCTCCTAAGCGCACCGTTCACGAGGGACGGTCATGCGCGTTTATGAAGGAGGCTCGAAGCCTATGACATTGCACCAGAACCTGATTGCCGGCGAATGGGTCGGCGGAGACGGGGTTGCCAACATCAATCCCTCGAACACCAACGACGTGGTGGGCGAATATGCCCGTGCGTCTGCCGACGATGCCCGCGCTGCGATCGCTGCTGCCAAGGCGGCGTTCCCGGCCTGGTCGCGCTCCGGCATCCTCGAGCGCCACGCGATCCTGCGCAAGACCGCCGACGAGATCCTCGCCCGCAAGGACGAGCTCGGAAAGTTGTTGTCGCGGGAGGAAGGCAAGACGCTCGCCGAAGGCATCGGCGAAACGGTGCGTGCCGGCCAGATCTTCGACTTCTTCGCCGGCGAGTGCCTGCGACTGGCCGGCGAGGTGCTGCCGTCGGCCCGGCCCAACATCGGCGTCGAGATCACCCGCGAGCCGGTCGGCGTCGTCGGCATCATCACACCCTGGAACTTCCCGATCGCCATTCCCGCCTGGAAGATCGCGCCGGCGCTCTGTTACGGCAACACCGTCGTCTTCAAGCCGGCCGAACTGGTGCCCGGCAGCTCCTGGGCCATCGTCGACATCCTGCATCGCGCCGGCCTGCCGAAGGGTGTCCTGAACCTCGTCATGGGCAAGGGCTCGGTCGTCGGCCAGGCGATGCTCGACAGCCCCGATGTGCACGCCATCACCTTCACCGGCTCGACCGGCACGGGAAAACGCGTCGCGTTGGCCTCCGTCGAGCACAATCGCAAATACCAGCTGGAGATGGGCGGCAAGAACCCCTTCGTCGTGCTCGACGATGCCGATCTGTCGGTGGCGGTCGAGGCGGCGGTCAATTCCGCCTTCTTCTCCACCGGCCAGCGCTGCACCGCCTCCTCGCGCATCATCGTCACCGAGGGCATCCACGATCGCTTCGTGGCCGCGATGGGCGAACGGATGAAGGGGCTGACGATCGACGACGCCTTGAAGGCCGGCACCCATATCGGTCCGGTGGTCGATCAAAGCCAGCTCAACCAGGACACCGACTACATCGCCATCGGCAAACAGGAGGGCGCCAAGCTCGCCTTCGGCGGCGAACTCCTGAAGCGCGACACGCCCGGCTTCTACCTGCAGCCAGCGCTGTTCACCGAGGCGACGAACGCGATGCGCATTTCTCGGGAAGAAATCTTCGGCCCGGTCGCATCCGTCATCCGCGTCAGGGATTACGATGAGGCACTCGCTGTGGCCAACGACACCCCCTTCGGCCTGTCATCGGGTATCGCCACCACCAGCCTCAAGCACGCGACCCATTTCAAGCGCAATGCCGAGGCCGGCATGGTGATGGTCAACCTGCCGACGGCCGGCGTCGATTTCCACGTGCCGTTCGGCGGCCGCAAGGGCTCGTCCCATGGCTCGCGCGAGCAGGGCCGCTACGCCGCCGAGTTCTACACAACCGTCAAGACGGCCTACACGCTCGCTTAACGGGCGCCGTCACAGGCCCGCGTGACTGCGCGGGCCGCCTAAGGAAGGATAAGATGAAGAAGAAAGCTGAATGGCCGCGCAAGCTGCGTTCGCAGGATTGGTTCGGCGGCACCGGCAAAAATGCCATCATGCACCGCTCCTGGATGAAGAACCAGGGCCTGCCGGCGGACACGTTCGATGGTCGACCGATCATCGGCATCTGTAACACCTGGTCGGAACTGACGCCGTGCAACGCGCATCTGCGCGACCTTGCCGAGCGGGTGAAGCGCGGTGTGTACGAGGCCGGCGGCTTCCCGGTCGAATTCCCGGTGTTCTCCGTTGGCGAAAGCACGCTTCGTCCGACGGCAATGATGTTCCGCAACCTTGCAGCGATGGACGTCGAAGAGGCGATCCGCGGCAACCCGGTCGATGGCGTCGTTCTGCTCGGCGGCTGCGACAAGACCACGCCGAGCCTGCTGATGGGGGCCGCCAGCGTCGATATCCCGGTCATCCTCGTCTCCGGCGGTCCGATGCTGAACGGCAAATGGCGCGGCAAGGATGTCGGCTCGGGCACGGCGATCTGGCAGTTCTCCGAGATGGTGAAGTCCGGCGAGATGTCGCTGGCGGAATTCATGGATGCGGAGCAGGGCATGGCCCGTTCGGCCGGAAGCTGCATGACCATGGGCACGGCTTCCACCATGGCCTCGATGGCCGAAGCGCTCGGCATGACGCTGCCCGGTAATGCCGCGATCCCCGCGGTCGACGCACGCCGGCGAGTGATCTCGCAGCTCTCCGGCCGCCGCATCGTCGACATGGTCAAGGAAGATCTGAAGCCGTCCGACATCCTGACGAAGCAGGCCTTCGAGAATGCCATCCGCGTCAACGGCGCCGTCGGCGGCTCGACCAATGCGGTGCTGCACCTCTTGGCGCTCGCCGGCCGCATCGGCGTCGATCTCAGCCTCGACGACTGGGATCGCCTCGGCCGTGACGTCCCGACGATCGTCAATCTGCAGCCGTCGGGCAAATACCTGATGGAGGAGTTCTACTACGCCGGCGGTCTCCCGGTCGTGATCAAGGCGGTCGGCGAAATGGGTCTCCTGCACAAGGATGCCTTGACCGTCACCGGCGACACGATCTGGAACGACGTCAAGGACGTCACCAACTACAATGACGACGTCATCGTGCCGCGCGAAAAGGCCTTGACGCAGTCGGGCGGCATCGCCGTGCTGCGCGGCAATCTGGCGCCCAAGGGCTGCGTGTTGAAGCCATCGGCCGCCTCGCCGCATCTGATGCAGCACAAGGGCCGCGCCGTGGTCTTCGAGAGCATCGAGGACTATCACGCCCGCATCAACCGCGACGATCTCGACATCGACGAGACCTGCGTGATGGTGCTGAAATATTGTGGCCCGAAGGGTTATCCGGGCATGGCCGAGGTCGGCAATATGGGCCTGCCGCCGAAGGTGCTGAAGAAGGGCATCACCGACATGATCCGCATTTCGGACGCGCGTATGTCCGGCACGGCCTATGGCACGGTCATCCTGCACACGGCACCGGAAGCGGCCGATGGTGGCCCGCTGGCGCTGGTCGAGAACGGCGACATGATCGCCGTCGACGTGCCGGCCCGCACCATTCACCTCGACATTTCGGACGAGGAACTCGCCCGTCGTCGTGCGGCCTGGGTGTCGCCGGTCAAGCCGCTTGCCGGCGGCTATGGCGGTCTCTACGTCAAGACGGTCATGCAGGCCGATACGGGGGCGGATCTCGACTTCCTCGTCGGCCCGCGCGGCTCGGAAATCCCGATGAACCGCGACAGCCACTGACTTTTCTGTTTGCTGGCGTGCAATGCCGCACCGCTCGTCGGTGCGGCATTTCCATTCGCGCTCCGGCCAATCGTTTCAAAAAGAAGCGCAATCTTTGCACGTCTTCGGTTTGTATTATCTACAACCTCCGAAACGTTTGGCTTCCGGTAGAGTCAGCGCAACCAGACTTGATCTTCCGACGTCTCCTCTAGCCTGGGTCATTCCGGCCCTAAGCTTGAGAAGGAGGACGATCATGCGGAAGAATGTGCTTGCGTTGTCGCTGGGTCTTCTTGCGACGGTGGCGTTATCCGCGCCGGCATTTGGCCAAAGCGCGGAGCGCGATGGTCTCGGTGTCGGGCTGTCCGTCGGCGCAGCGAACGGGCTGAACACCAGTGTGGGGCTCAGAGGATCGGACGGCGTGAATGCCGACGTCGATGCGTCGCTGGGCGGTGCCAACGGCGTCAACGCCGACGCCAATGCCACGGTCGGCGGTTCGCGCGGCGTCAACGCCGATGCGCAGGCGAGCGTCGGTGGCAGCAATGGCATCAACGCGGATGCCGATATCGGTCTCGGCGGTGACAACGGGCTCAACTCTTCCGTTGACGCCAGTGTTGGTGGCCGACGTGGCCTGACTGCCGGCCTCGACGTCAATACCGGCGGTGGCGGTGCAGGTGTTGGTTCCGGTGGCGCAGTTTCTCCAGGCGCCCCGCTCACAGCGTTCAACAAGCTGTCGAGCGCCGAACGGGTCAAGCTCATCAAGCGTTGCCGCGACGTGGTCAGTGGCGGCTATGACGGCGGACTGGTTTCGCTCTGCCGCATCCTGCAGGCGAGCGCCTCGCGCTAGAAATACAAACGACCGGGCGGGTGTCTGCGGCTTTCATGCCGGGAGATCCAGCTTTCGATAGGGCGTCGATGGCGCCCCATCGAAGAGGTTACTGGCGCAGAGGCTACTGGCTTTGTGACTGGCTCTGACTCTGGCTTTGCTGCTTTTGCTCGACGGTGACCGAAACTTTCAGCGTCTCCTTGGCCTCGCCATGGATCAGGCCGGAGATCGGCGCGGCGTCGCGGTAGCAAAGGCCGGAAGCAATGCGAACGTAGCGATCGTCGGGGCAGATCTTGTTGGCGGCGTCGAAGCCGACCCAGCCGAGCCCGTTCAGATGCACTTCGGCCCAGGCGTGGCTCGCCGTCTGATCCGGCTGGCCTTCCATCATCAGATAGCCCGAGATGTAGCGCGCCGGCAGGTCGAGCGAGCGCGACGCTGCGATCAGGATGTGGGCGTGGTCCTGGCAGACGCCGCTGCCGCTTTCGAGCGCATCCTCGGCCGTCGTCTCCGCGTGGGTTTCGCCGGGTTTGTATTCCACCGCCTTGTGGATTGTCTCCATCAGCGCATGCATGCGCGCAAGGTCGGTGTCGCCTTCGGCGGATTTTGCGAGTTCGCGGATCAGCTTGCCGGCCTTGGTCAAAGGCGTTTCGCGGGCATAGAGCCAGAGCGGCACGTAGGACTGGTGCGGCCCGAAGACGCCGGCGCGGTCCTCCGTATGGACCTCGCCGGAGGCGGTGATGCGGATCGCGTCGCGGTCGCCGTCGACGCTGACGAGATGAACCCGGTTGCCGAAGTGGTCGTCGTAGCTCACTTCGATTGCCGCGCCATCGACAAGGGTATCCCAGCCGAGAACGGTCTGGCCGGCCTGGGTCAATGGCGTCAACCGCAGGCGCTGCAGCGCGTATTGCACGGGTTCGTCATAGTGGTATTCGGTCGTGTGGCTGATCTTCAGGTGCATGCCATCCTCCCGAACTCAGTTGAACCGGTAACCGTCGGAGATTTCCTGTCCCAGACGGTTGTTGTGGCTGATGAAGTCTTCGAGATATTCGTGCAGGCCCACATCCATGATGTCCTTGATCGACTGGCTGCGCAGCGACGCGAGCGTGCGGTCGGCCGTGTCGTGGGCGGCGTGGCGCTCGCCATATTCTCGTTCGAGGTAACCGAGATTACTGGCGATCTTCTCGTAGCAATAGGCAAGCGAGCGGGGCATGCGGCCGTTGGAAATCAGGAAGTCGGCGATGTTGGCCGGGCGGAGCTCGGCATCATAGACCCAGCCATAGGCGCGGTGGGCCGAGACCGAGCGCAGGATCGATTCCCACTGCACATTGTCCATCGACGAGCCGACGGCGGCGACTGCCGGCAGGAGCACGTAGTATTTCACGTCGAGGATGCGGGCGGTGTTGTCGGCCCTTTCGATGAAGGTGCCGATGCGCGAGAAGTTGAAGATCTCGTTCCGGAGCATCGTGCCGTGGAAGGCACCACGGATGAGGCCGGCGCGACGCTTGATCGTATCGATGATCTCGGGCATGTCGGTCGGACGGGCCTTCCTGGAGAGGATCGTCTTCATTTCGAGGTAGCATTCGTTCGTCGCTTCCCAGGTCTCGCGCGTCAGCGCCGTGCGGACCATGCGCGCATTGTGGCGTCCCGCCTCGATGCACGACATCACGCTCGACGGATTGGCGCGGTCGCGCAAAAGGAAATCGATCGCGTCGATGCTCGTCAGCGTCTCGTGCACCTCGTCGTAGAGTTCGCGCACGCCCGCACTTTGCAGCACGCCGTCCCAGTCGCCCTCCGTCGCTTCGCTGCGGGTCAGCGCCATGCGCAGACCGGCATCGATCAGTCGGGCGCTGTTTTCGGCGCGTTCGATGTAGCGGAACATCCAGTAGAGACCGTTTGCAGTTCTTCCCAACATGGTCTCAGTCCTCCAGTACCCAGGTGTCCTTGGTCCCGCCACCCTGGCTGGAGTTCACGACGAGCGAACCCGCCTTGAGTGCCACGCGCGTCAGGCCGCCGGGAATGATCTGCACCTTGTCGGAGACGAGGACATAGGGGCGAAGGTCGACGTGCCGGGGCGCGATACCCTTGTTGACGAGGATCGGCACGGTGGAAAGCGAAAGCGTCGGCTGGGCGATGTAGTTGGTCGGGCGGCTCTTCAGCTTTTCGGCAAAGAAGGCGCGCTCCTTCTTGCTGGCGGTCGGGCCGACCAGCATGCCGTAACCGCCGGATCCGTGCACCTCCTTGACCACCAGCTCTTCCAGATGTTCGAGCACGTATTTCAGGCTCTGTGGCTCGGAACAGCGCCAGGTCGGCACGTTTTCAAGCAGTGGCTTGCGGCCGGTATAGAACTCGACGATCTCGGGCATATAGGAATAGATCGCCTTGTCGTCGGAAATCCCGGTGCCGGGCGCATTGGCAATTGTGATGTTGCCGGCGCGGTAGACATCCATGATGCCGGGAATGCCAAGCGCCGAATCCGGACGGAAGGTGAGCGGATCGAGGAAGTCGTCGTCGACGCGGCGGTAAAGCACGTCGATCGCCTCGTAGCCGCGGGTGGTGCGCATCTTCACCTTGCCGTCGATGACGCGCAGATCCGAACCCTCGACCAGTTCGACGCCCATCATGTCGGCGAGGAAGGCATGTTCATAGTAGGCGGAGTTGTAGATACCGGGCGTGAGCACGGCGACGCGCGGCTTGCCGCTGCAGCCGGGGGGTGCCAGCGACGCCAGGCTCTGGCGCAAGAGATTCGGGTAGTTCTCCACCGGGCGCACGCGGTTCTGATGGAAGAGTTCGGGGAACATCTGCATCATCGTCTCCCGGTTTTCCAGCATGTAGCTGACACCGGATGGCGTGCGCGCATTGTCCTCGAGCACGTAGAACTGATCTTCACCTGTTCTCACGATGTCGGTGCCGACGATATGGGTGTAGACGCCGCCCGGCGGCCTGAAGCCGATCATCTGCGGCAGGAAGGCGACGTTCTTCTCGATCAGCTCTCGCGGCACGCGTCCGGCGCGGATGATTTCCTGCTTGTGGTAGATGTCGTCGAGAAAGGCGTTGAGCGCGATGACCCGCTGTTCGATGCCTTGGGCGAGCTTGCGCCATTCGCGGCCGGAAATGATGCGGGGGATGAGGTCGAAGGGGATGAGCTTTTCGGATGAGTCTGCGTGTCCGTAGACCGCGAAGGTGATGCCGGTTTTCCGGAAGATGTTCTCGGCTTCCCTGGATTTGGCTATGAGCCGATTTTTGTCCTGGCTGGCATACCATTCATGATAGGTCGAATATGGCTGGCGCGGACTGCTGTCCGCATTCATCATTTCGTCAAATGCCAAAGGCGTGGTCCCCTTATTTTTGACCATTTGAGTACAACGCTGGTTGCAATGCAAGAAGCGTGCTCAGTCGCCGGAAAAGAAAATTGGCATCGATCCTCTCGCCCATTCACGGGGAAAACTGCCCAACAACCCGGCAGCGGGATCCGACCGCCGAAAGGTGTGGCGGCCGAGCGGCTGCAAAATATGCATATGCTCTAAATTTGGGCGCCGGTTTTCGGTGCTAGCCGAGGCCAAGGCAAGCGATCGCGAGCGCCGACAGGATGCAGAGCACGAGAAGCGAGAGCAGGGCAGCGGCACTGGCGCGCGGGCCGGCATTGGCGAGCGTGCGGATGTCGACCTCGAGGCCGAGAGCAACCATGGCGATGACGGTCAGCCAGGTGGAGACCTTCACGGCGCCTGTCGCGACCGGGTCGGGGACTACGCCGCTGTTGCGGGCAATGGCGACGGCCAGGAAACCGAGGATGAACCAGGGGACGAAGTGGGCGACAGCGGCGAGGCGCGATCCCACTGTGCGGCGTTCGCCCGGTGCGAGTTCAGGTTCAGCATCGCGGCCGCCGATCAGCGAGAAACAGAAGACGACGGGGCCGAGCATCAGCACGCGCACGAGCTTGACGAGCGTGCCGACCTGAACCGAGAGCGAACTGAAAGGGCTGGCAGCGGCGAGAACCTGCGGCACGGCATAGACGGTCATGCCGGCAAAGACACCGTAGCCCTGTGGCGTCATGCCGAGCCAGCCGCCGACGAAGGGCAGAGACAGGACGACGGCGATGCCGAGAATGGCGGTAAAGGAGATGGCGGCGGCAACCTCTTCGCCGCGGGCGCCGATTGCCGGAGCGACGGCGGCAATCGCCGAGTTGCCGCAGATGGCGTTGCCGCAGGCGATCAAGGTCGCGAGCCGCTTCGGCAGGCCGAGCAGTCGTGCGATCAGGTAACCGGTGGCGATCGACATGACAACGGTGGCGACGATGGTGACAAGCAGGGTCGGCCCGCTTTCGGCGATCGCGTCGAAGCTCAGCATGGCGCCGATCAGGACGATTGCGGTCTCCAGCAGAACCTTGGCGGAGAAGTGGATGCCGGAGAGGAAGCGGGCGCTGGGCGTCCAGATCGTGCGGACGATGGCGCCAAGCAGAATGGCAAGAACGAGGGCCTCCAGCCATGCGCGACCTGTCCAGCGCCACTCAATCCATTCAAGGCCGATGGCCGCGAGCGCGACGAGGCAGCAGAGGAAAAGGCCCGGAAGAATGCACGTCAGGCGGGAGGAGGCGGAGGAAAATGCGGAGCGAAATGTGGGATGCGATCTGGACATGGCGCGCAACCTACGCCGATCCATGAATCAGTCTAACGGATTATTCTTGTCATTCTGATCGATTTTTGCGATTGATTTGCCATGACACTCGATCAGCTTAGAATCTTCGTCGCGGTCGCCGAGCGGCTGCACATGACGAAAGCCGCCGAGGCGATGAACGTCACCCAGTCGGCCGCGAGTGCCGCGATCGCCGCGCTTGAAACCCAGCACGACGTGCGGTTGTTCGATCGTGTCGGCCGCGGTCTTACGCTGACCGATGCCGGCAAGGTCTTCCTGCCGGAGGCAAAAGCGGTTCTCGCCCGGGCGGCCGCGGCCACCGCCTGCCTCAACGATCTATCCCAGCTTCGCCGCGGCGAACTGTCGATCGCCGCCAGCCAGACGGTTGCGAGCTACTGGCTGCCGGCGCGTTTGGCGCGCTTCACCCACGACTATCCGCAGGTCGACGTGAAACTCACCGTGCGCAACACCGCCGTCGTTGCCGAGGCGGTAGAGGAGGGGACGGTGCAGCTCGGCTTCGTTGAAGGGCGGGTCGATGGTGCCAAGCTCGACCACCGCCGCGTCGCGGTCGATCGCATCGCGGTCTATGCTTCGCCCGCGCATCCGCTTGTCGGCGCCCCGGTCAATCTGGAGATGCTGCTTGCCGCGCGCTGGGTGCTGCGTGAAGAGGGCTCCGGCACGCGGGCAATGTTCCTGCAATCGATGGGGGATTATGGAGCGGAGCTTGACGGGTTGAAGATCGAGCTCGAGCTGCCTTCGAACGAAGCGGTACTGACGGCCGTCGAAAGCGGTCCTTTCGTCACGGCCGTGTCCCGGCTCGCCGCCCAGCCCTTCGTTGATAGCGGCCGGCTGGTCGAGTTGCCGTTTGAACTGGCGGAGCGCAATTTCGAACTCTTGACCCATCGCGAGAGGCAGTTTAGCCACGCGGCCCGCGCCTTCGTGGAACTGCTTTGAGGCAAATTCCGTTCTACTCCTGCGATTGGCCTTCGTGTGACAGGCCAAAAATTGCAGGACCTTCGTTTGATGAGGTGGTCATGGCGTTCGAAATCGTTGAAAGACCGGCCCAGCGCATAGCCGGCTCGTTTTGGGAAGGTACCTTTGGCGAGGCGGCCGAAGGGGCCGTGCGCCGACTGATCGCCGAGATGCAGGGGCACCACCAACACCTTCATCCCGGGGACCATGCAGCTCTCGTCGGTATTTCCTGGAACGATCGCCCTGACGGCTTCCGCTATCTTGTCGGTTATGTCGCCGACAAGGCCGAGACCTCGGTTCACCCTGGACACGTCGACCTGCCGGCCATGCGTTTCGTCACCGCCTTGCATCATCCGGAAAGCGGCGACGCCTTTGCTCATTACCAGAAAATGTTCGATTGGATGGCGGCCGAAGGACATGCGGCCGATACCGCCTTGCTGCACTATCGCGAGGAGTACGAGCCCGGCTTCGTTTCGCTGTCGCTTTCCTCGCTCCGGCTGATGGTTCCGATTGGCTGATGCTTGCCATCAGAAAAATTGCTTTGACCATCAGTGTGGTCGCGTCTACTTGCCTCAATGCCTAAATCGCAATGATTAGGCTCGAAATCATCCGGTAGATCAGAGTATTCAGCGACTTGAGGCCGCCTTCCGTTGAGCGGGCTGTACGCCGCCGCTCTGCCGCCGTTATCCGATAGGCCCATCATGCTCGCCCGCCTGGCTCCCGCCATCTTCGTTCTGCTCTGGTCGACCGGCTGGGTCGTCGCGAAATATGCGGCTGCCTACGCGGATCCGCTGACCTTTCTGGTTTTGCGTTACACGCTGGCGATCGCGCTCTTCATCCTGTTTTGCATCGTCACCGGCGCCCGGTGGCCAAAGTCCTGGTCGGTGGCCGGCCATGCCGTGGTGTCAGGCATGTTTTTGCACGGGCTCTATCTCGGCGCCGTCTGGTGGGCGATCGGTGAGGGTGTTCCCGCCGGTATCTCCGGCATCATTGCCGGCCTGCAGCCGTTGATGACTGCCGTCGCGGCGGCCTTCGTGATCGACGAAAAGCTGACGACCCAACAGAAGCTCGGACTGGTGCTCGGTTTCTTCGGCATTGCGCTAGCCGTGCTGCCGAAGGTGCTGGCGATAGATACCGGCGCGACGCCGATCCACCTCCTGCCTGTCATCGTCAACGTGCTCGGCATGGCCGCCGTCACCTATGGCACGCTCTATCAGAAGCGCCATCTCCAGAGCGGCGACATCCGCAGCATCGCAGCACTGCAATATCTCGGCGCGCTGATCGTGACGATCCCGCTGGCGCTGCTGCTGGAAGATCTGCACGTCACCTGGAACCTCCAGGTCGTGCTCGCACTCGCCTGGTCGGTCCTAGGGCTTTCGATGGGGGCGATTGCGCTGCTGCTCTATCTCATCCGCCGCGGCCAGGTGTCCCGCGCGGCGTCGCTGATCTATCTGGTTCCGCCGCTTGCCGCAGTGCAGGCGTGGCTCTTCTTCGGCGAAGCGCTGACGCTGCCGATGGTCATCGGAACGGTGATCGCCGTCGCGGGCGTTTATCTTACCAACCGCAAGCAGCGGGCATAAAAAAACGGCGGGTCGCTTAGGCCCGCCGTTCATTTCAGCGATTTTTAGAAATCAGCCCTGGTGGCCGCGGTTGCCGCCGTTGCCACGACGCTGGCCCTGGCCGCCTTCGCGACGCTCGCCACCACCACGGTTTTCGGTGCGGCCGCCATGGTTGCGGTCGCGACGGTCGCCCTGCTTCTGGCCGGGACGTCCGTGGTGCTTCTTGCCTTCGTGATTGCGGTTGCCTTCGCCACGGCCGTCGTTTTGCGGATGGCCATGATCGCGGCGCTCCTGACGCTGCGGACGGCGCTCGTCGCGCAGCAGGTCGTCACCGGTAAAGCCGCTGGTGGCGGCAACCGGCTCTCCGGCCGGACGCTCACGGCGTGGAGGACGGCCGCCGTTCTGGTGCTGGCCGCCGCCATTGCCCTTGCGGTGGCCGGCGCCGTTATTGCCGCGGCCGCTGCGGCTCTTGGAGGGGCGGGCCTGGTCGGCCGGCGCTTCGCCGCTGGCAACAGCAATGTTGATGCCCATCAGCTTCTCGATGTCGCGAAGCAGGCGGATTTCGTCCGGAGCGCAGAAGGCAATCGCGATGCCGTCGCGGCCGGCGCGCGCGGTGCGGCCGATGCGGTGAACATAGGCATCAGGCACTTCCGGCAGGTCGTAGTTGTAGACGTGGGTGACGCCGGGGATGTCGATGCCGCGGGCGGCGACGTCGGTGGCGACAAGCACGCGGATCTCGCCGTCACGGAAGGCCTTCAGTGCCCGCTCGCGCTGGCCCTGGCTCTTGTTGCCGTGGATCGAGGCGGCCTTGAAGCCCACGTGGTCGAGGTGCTTCATCAGCTTCTCGGCACCATGCTTGGTGCGGCTGAAGATCAGCGACAGGCCGTCCGGATTGTCGGTCAGCGTCTTCTTGAGGATGGTCGTCTTCAGGTCCTTGCCGGGAACGAAGTGAACATACTGTTCGACCTTGTCGGCGGCCTTGCCCGGAGGTGTGACTTCAACCTTGATCGGGTTGGTCAGGTACTCGCCGGCAAGCTCGGCAATCTGCTTCGGCATGGTGGCCGAGAACAGCAGCGTCTGGCGGTTCTTCGGCACGAGCTTGGAGATCTTGCGCAGGTCGTGGATGAAGCCGAGGTCGAGCATCTGGTCGGCTTCGTCGAGCACGAGGTAGCGCCCTTGCGTCAGCGTCACGGCCTTGCGGTTGACGAGATCGAGCAGGCGGCCCGGCGTTGCGACCAGGATGTCGACGCCGCGGGCGAGCTGTTCGGTCTGCTTGTTGATCGAGACGCCACCGACGACAACGCCGATCTTCAGCGGAGACTTCTTGACGAAGAGCTTGAGGTTGGCAGCGATCTGGTTGACCAGTTCGCGAGTCGGGGCCAGTACGAGGGCGCGGATGTTGCGCGGATCGGGGCGCTTGCCTTCGGCAACGAGCTTTTCGATCATCGGCAGGCCGAAGGCGGCCGTCTTGCCGGTGCCGGTCTGGGCGAGACCGATGAGATCGTTGCCCTTCAGCACCTGAGGAATTGCCTGCGCCTGGATCGGCGTCGGTTTTTCGAAGCCGTTGGCGGACAGGGTCTCCAGAATGTGCTCGGAGAGGCCGAGATCTTTAAAGGTGGACAAATGCATATACCTTTTGGGGGCGCCAAACGCATTCGCCGGAACCGCATCCTTGCTGTTCCGGTGTCGTTTGGCGTCAAGAACCCCGCGTGAATTGGGAACTTGTGGGTTAAGAAAAAAGTCGTCAAGCGCCTGTGCTGTCGCCGCTTACGGCGTATGGGTGCGCTTTTCCTTCTTCACGGCTTTCTGTGTTGCCGAGGGCGCGCTCACGCGGCGGCCTGAAGGTGACGCTGGGCACCATGTCGTCGTTTTGGGCGAAAAAGTCAAGGTGCATCTTTTCGCAGATGCGAAATGAGATCTACTCCAGCGCGAGATCAAAGCCGGCTTCAGCCGCTTCCTGGCCGTTGACGAGAATGACGACGCGGTGCGCGCCCGGATAGTAACGCCGGGTGGTGATCGGTCGGATCGCATGCCGTTTTTCGATCTCGATCGAGCCGCCGGGCTCAAGCGTCGCCGAGGTCCATTTGAACACTTTCGGCGATGTCGCGCCGTTCGCCTTGCGGTGATGCACGGCGTAATCGATCATCACCTTCTGGCTCGTCTCGGCGTCATGACTGACGGCCAGGCGCAGGCCGACGCTTTCGCCGAGCACGATCTCGGAGCGGTCGAGCGTGAACCTGGCATTGATGCCAGCCGGGGGCGCGAAGCCGAAATTGCCAAGCGCGTCCGGGTGGCCCTGCTTCAGGAGCGTGCGCGAGGCATGGCGCAGCAACTGGCGGCGCTCCGGTGATGCGTCGCCGATATGCCCCGCGACGAAAGCCACCACCAGATCCGCATGGTCCTTGGCGATGTCGTTGAGGCTGTTGGCAACCGAGCGGCGCACATAGTCCTCGGGGTCATCGATCAGGGCCGTCAGCATCGGCAGGATTGGCTTCGGATCGCGGATGAGTTTCGGCAGCCGCATGGCCCAGGGTAGGCGCGGGCGCGTGCCTTCGCTCGCCAGCCGGCGGACGTGATGGTTGGCGTCTTGGGTCCAGGAGCGGATCGTCGCAAGAGCGCGCTCCTGATCGCGATCGATGAAGACGCGAATGCCGAACTCGGCGGTGAAATGCGGCGTCAGTGCACGCAGCAGCGACAGCGACAGGTCGAACTCCCCAAGGCCACGCAAGGCAACGTACTGGCTGAGGGGGAGCAATGCCCAGCCGCTGAGACCGGGCGCATCGTCTCGGGGCAGGCAGGCCGCAAGAATGGCGGCCGCTTCAGGGAACGGCTGCGGCAGTGTTTCGACCAGCGCATCACGGATCTTGAGCGAACGCTGCATCAGTTCCAGCGTTTCGAGGCCGTCGCTTGCGAGCCGCAGGAATTTCTCCCGATCGAAGGCGCTGGTGCTGCGGGCGATCCGGTCGGCGATATCGGTGACGACGCCGGGGTGCAGCAGGTTCTTCAGTGGTTCGGCCATCGCTAGGCAGTCCTTCGCTCGTTTCTCTGGCCGCTCAGATCTTCTGGCCGTCGGTAAAATGCTGCACCAGCATTACCGCGCTGATCGTCGCCGCGTAAGGCGCAAACTCCGGATCGACCCGAACGCGCTCACCGGCCGATTGGGCGGCCTCAAGCGTCTCCCATTCGACCAGGTCCGCAAACATGCCCGAGGTCTCGCAGGAATCGACGGCGCGCCAGGAGACGAACCCGGGATAGCGGGAAACGGCCTGCATCGCCCGGCGGCGCGTGGCTGTCGCCGCGGGTTTGTCGAGAACGATGCAAACGGCAAGCTCAAGGATGTGGTCGCTGGTCATGTTCATGCTCCATGTCTGTTGGAGCTTGATTTAGCATAGGGCAACTGACAGCCTTATGGCCATAGTCGACACCGGCATGCTTGTGCCTGCCGGACGGTCGCTATAGCCCTTTCAAACGTGGGAGAGAATGGCGAAGGGAGACCACGGATGAGACCCGCCGACCGGCTGTTTCGCATTATCCAGCTCCTGCGCGCGACCGGCCGGGCGATGACGGCGCGGGAGATCGCCGAGAAGATGGAGGTCGCGCAGCGGACGATCTATCGCGACATGGAGCATCTGATCGCTTCCGGTGCGCCAATCGATGGCGAGCGTGGTGTCGGCTATCTGCTGCGCGGGGCCTTCGATGCGCCGCCGCTCGCCTTCACCTTCGAGCAGCTCGAAGCGCTCGCCTTCGGTGCCAGGGCCGTGCAGATGCTGGGCGACGGGCGACTTGCTCGATCGGCGCGCGAGGCGATGGAGAAGATCGCCCACGGCTTGCCTCCCGAACACCGGCAGCGGCTGATGGCGGCGCCACTTCGCGCCTTCCGCTCGGCGCTCCAGCCGGAACCGCCGGCACTGCTGGGCGATCTGCGCCAGGCGATCGCGGAGCGGCGCAAGCTTCGCCTCAGCTATGACAGCCTCAAGAACGAGCACTCCGAGCGGATCATCTGGCCGCTCGGTCTCAGCGTCTTCGGCCACTTCTGGCTGCTGACGGGCTGGTGCGAGCTGAGGTCGGATTTCCGCGATTTTCGCGTCGACAGGATCAGCTCCGTTCACGTCGAGCGCGAGCGTTACGAGGTGACAGCGGAGCGCAGCTTCGAGGCCTATGTCGCGCGGATGTAACCGCCGTTACAGGCCGAAACAATTGCTGCTGAGCGGCGTTTTGATGGAACCGAACCGAGCCTCGCGCGTTTCCTTCCAGGGCCTTTTCGGCCCGCCACGATCAACACCTTTCACTGGGAGACAATCGTGCAGAACCGGACATGGATACTGGTCGCGGACGGCAACACCGCGCGCATCGTCAAGGGCGTGAACCTGTTGAAGGAGGAACGCCAGCGGCCGGACGAGGAAACCTTTCACACCGAACCGAAACGCGTTCAGGACATCATGGCGGATAAGCCGGGCAGAGCGCACTCGTCCGACGGGCACGGCCGCTCCGCCATGGAATACAAGAGCGATCCCGTTCGCGAGGAGCAGCAGCGCTTCGTCGCCGACGTTGCTGAAAGGCTGGAAAGTTACGCGGCCGACCACGCTTTCGACAGCCTGGTGATCTGCGCCGCCCCAAGGACGCTCGGCGATTTCAGAAAACAGCTCTCCGCGCATGTGAGGGAGCGGACGGTCGCTGAGATTGACCGCAATTGTGTCGCTGCAACGACGGAGCAATTGATCGCCACGGCGCGGGCTGCCGTCTTTCCCTGAGCCCGGCTTGTAGGGCTCGCCTCCATACTAGCGGCTGCTCGTGCAATCAGCCAACGCGGCGCTCCGTCAGAAGTCCGTCGGGACGCCGCCCTCTGCCTTGCGTCTGGCGACAAAGGCATCAAGTTCCTCTTCGATCGCCGGATCGAGCGGCGGGCGCTCATATTCGTTGAGCTTCTGCTTGAAGATCCGGTTGGCATGATCGTAGGTGGTCGGCCGTCCGGCTTCTGTCCAGGTCTCGAAGTTGCGCCAGTCGGACAGGATAGGCGAATAGAAGGCGGTCTCGTAGCGCTGCAGCGTGTGCAGCGTCCCGAAGTAATGGCCGCCGGGGCCGACGCCGCGCACGGCGTCGAGGCCGAGGGCATCCTCGCTGACATCGAGCGGCGTCAAATATTCCGCCACCATCTGCAGCATGTCGACGTCGAGAATGAACTTCTCGAAGGAGGCCGTGAGCCCGCCCTCGGTCCAGCCGGCCGCGTGCATGACGAAGTTGCCGCCGCCCTGCGTCAGCGCCCAGAGCGACATGGCGGACTCGTAGGCGGCTTGCGCGTCGAGCGTGTTGGCGGCATTGGTGTTCGAGGTGCGGTAGGGGATGTTGTAGCGGCGGGCGAGCTGGCCGCCGGCGACCACCGCCTTCATGTATTCCGGCGTGCCGAAGGCGGGTGCGCCGGTCTTCATGTCGACGTTCGAGGTGAAACCGCCATACATGACGGGTGCGCCGCGCCTGACCATCTGGGTGAAGGCGATGCCGCACAGTGCCTCGGCGTTCTGCTGAACCAGTGCGCCGGCGATCGTCACCGGTGCCATCGCGCCGGCCAATGTAAAGGGCGTGACCACCACCACCTGATTGCGCGAGGACATCTCGATGATGCCCTGCAGCATCGGTCCGTCGAGGCGGAGCGGAGAGGAGGTGTTGATGATGGTGAACAGCGAAGGCTCGCGTTCCATCTGCTCCATGGAGATGCCGCGGCCGATGCGGGCGATCTCGATGCCGTCGGTGTTGCGCTGCTGCCCAAGCGAATAGGCGTGGAACACCTTGTCGGTGAGCTTTACCATATCGGAGAGGCAGTCGAGGTGGCGGACTGAGGCATGCAGATCGACCGGCTCGACCGGATAGCCGCCGGTCGTGTGCACGATGTCGTAGGACTGTGCGAGTTTCACCAGCTTGCGGAAGTCTTCGTGGTTGCCGGTGCGGCGACCGCCGTCACGATCGGCGACGAAGGGCGCGCTGGCGATCTGGGCGAAGACGAGATTGTTGCCGCCGATCGCGACGTTGCGCGCGGGGTTGCGGGCATGCATCGTGAAGGCCGGAGGCACGGAGGCGATCATGTCCATGATCAGCCCGCGGTCGAAGCGCACCCGGTCGGTGCCGGGCGTCACATCGGCGCCTGCGGCCTTCATCCGGTCGCGTGCTTCCGGCAGGATGATGTCCATGCCGATCTCTTCGAGGATGGTCAGCGACGCGTCATGGATCGCTTCGAGCGCATCTTCCGAAAGCACCGTGGACTTCGCCAGCGTATTGACAAGATTGAGGTATTTTCCGCCCGCGGACTTGCGGGACCGCTCGGCGCCGCGGCCGCCTGGCCTGCGTCGCCGCTCCAGCGGGGTCGAGGCCGCATCACCGGTTGCTGCATCGGGAAACTGATCGTCGTTCATGAAGGACCCACCGTGTTGCCGATGGGGTTGTGTCGCAGATCCGCAGGCGCGATGGCCCGCCATTTGCGACAGTTCAGTTCTCTTGTGGAGTAAATCGTTCCCGCTGACGCATTTTCGCAGTGCGATGGCGCAACCGTTCAAGACACGTTGAAATCGGGGGGAGCGCCTACAGCGCCGCGCGTCTTATCAGACGCGCAAAGGTCGCTGTAGCACTTTGATTTTCTGCATGTCTTTGTCTCCTTAAATCGAGGCCGATTTAAGGAGACATGCAGTAGGGGCGGTCGCCCCGCAGCATCTCGCGCTTACCGGCGAAACCCTTGCGTTTTTCGACGACGAAGCCGGCGGCCTGAAGATTGCGGCGGACGAAACCGGCGGCCGCATAGGTCGCGAAGCTACCGCTGGGCGCGGTTTTTTCGAAGACGTGCCGCATCAGCTCTTCCGACCACATGTCGGGATTGCGCGAGGGGGCGAAACCGTCGAGATACCAGGCGTCGAACGGATGTTCGGTGCGGGCGACACCTTCGAGCGCTGGACCGCAGACGACCGTGAGGGTGACGCCGTCGCCAAAGTCGATGCGGACGTCACCGTCGGGGTCTGCCGGCCAGCGGGAGACCAGGACCAGCCGTTCCGCATCGATTTCCGGCCAGTGGCTGAGCGCACGGGAAATCTCGTCGGCGGCCATGGGAAACCGCTCGAACGAGACGAACTGCAGGCGGTCGCCGGCTCCAGCGGTTGCCTTCCACTGGCACCATGTCTCGCAGAAATTGAGCCCAGTGCCGAAGCCCAGTTCGCCGATGCGGAAGGTGCCCGTACCGACCCAGCGATCCGGCAGGCCGTTGCCCGAAAGGAAGACGTGACCGCATTCCAGCCGCCCATCGGTGCGGCAATAAAAGTGATCGCCAAACTCCCGGGAATAGGGCATATCGCCCTCGTGCCAATCAAGGTTTTGGTGCGCTGGCGGGTCGATCGGGTCTGCTGGTCCTGTCATGGCAAAGGCGATAATCCGCCGGCCGGAGAAGGTCAATCGATGAGCGAGCTTTTGGTCGTCGGCGGCGGCATCATGGGGCTGTGGGCCGCCCTTTCCGCCGCGCGCAAGGGCATGATTGTGCGGCTCGTCGAGCAACAGGCCATCGGTGCCGGCGCGAGCGGCGGCCTGCTGGGCGCGCTCATGCCGCATATGCCCGACCGCTGGAACGCCAAGAAACAATTCCAGTTCGAAGCGCTGGTGTCGCTCGAACAGGAGATCGCGCAACTCGAAGCCGAGGCGGGGGTGTCGACCGGCTATCGCCGCACCGGGCGGCTGATGCCGCTCGCCAAGCCGCACTTACGCGACATTGCGCTCCGGCATGAGCAGGACGCGCGACAGCAATGGCGCGCGGGCGACCGGCAATTCTTCTGGCATGTCCAGGAGGGCGGCCCGGAGGGTTGGCCAGGCACGGAGGCAACGGCGCACGGCGTCGTTTTCGATACGCTGGCCGCGCGGGTGTCGCCGCGCCGCACGCTGTCAGCCCTGCGTGCCGCCTTGTTGCAGTGCCAGAATGTTCAGATCGATGAAGTCTCGGGCGTGCGCGCCATCCTTCCGGCGCACGGCAGGGCCGAGCGTGACGATGGCAGCCGCCTCAGCTTCGACCATTGCATCATCGCTGCCGGCATCGGCAGTTTCCCGCTGATCGATGCCGTGTCGGGGCCGCTGAAAGCGACGAGCGGCACTGCGGTCAAGGGCCAGGCCGCGCTCTTGAAGGCGGATGTCGATCCGGACCTGCCGGTTATTTTCACCGATGGCGTCTACATCATCGCTCATGACGATGGCCATGTGGCGATCGGCAGTACCAGCGAGAACAGCTTTACCGATCCACTGTCCACGGATGAACAGCTTGACGATCTCCTTCGGCGCGCCACGTTGCTGGCGCCGTGTCTGGCGGATGCGGAGGTGGTCGAGCGCTGGGCCGGGCTCAGGCCAAAGTCGGCGGGGCGCGAACCCATGGTCGGGCGGTACCCTGATCATTCGAACATTTCCGTGCTGACCGGCGGCTTCAAGGTGAGCTTCGGGATTGCGCATCGGTTGGCGCGCTTCGTTGTCGACGAGATCGCCGGTCTCCCGACGCTCGATCTGCCGGATTCCTTCCTGTGCCGGAACCACATCGCGGCGCTTCGCGAGAAGCATCTCTAGGCTTGGGCATGGGAAGGGCCCCGCCGCAGGCGGAGCCTCACATATTCGGACATTCGAAAGTTCGACCTTACATCCAGTAGGGTGGCACGCCGTAGTAGTCGTAGACGCGACGGCCGTTTTCCTCGTTCCAGTCGTATTCCTCGTTGCCGCGATATTTCGGCGCGCGCTCGACCTGATCGCGCGTAACGTCGGTGCGATAGCCGCCGAGGTTTTCGTCATAGGTCAACTTCGCCCAGGGCAGCGGATAGTGGTCTTCGCCAAGGCCAAGGAAGCCGCCGAAACCGAGCACGGCGTAGGCAACGCGACCGCTGCGTTTTTCGATGATCACGCGCTCGATCGAGCCGATGTGCTTGTTGTCGGAGCCATAGACCTTCGTGCCTTCAACCTTGTCGCTCGCGATCAGGTCATGGGTTTCCTTGATCCGGGCATCCTGCAGGTTTGCGTTGTGATAGCTCACGCTTCTTCTCCATCCTTGATTGTTACCTTGAGTGAACGGCCGTTGGGCCGGATGGTTCCGAAAATCTGGTGCGCAAACCGGTGGGATCGCGTGGTTTTGCACGATCCACTTCGTCAATCTGTCACGCAAATCACCTAAGACGCGGCCAATAGATCACGAAGATCCCGGGTCGGATCGATACTCATAAGCGTGATCGATCTCATTGGAGCGGGGCGGAAAACCGCAGGCACTTTTCCTCGTCCCGCTCGACACGGATAACCGGAGCCAGACATGCGCTACGCCATTTGTTTTACGCCGCCGATGGCCGACCCGCTTTCCGCGGTCGCCGCAAGCTGGCTTGGGCGCAACGTCTATTCCGGCGAACCGACGGAACTGCCTTCGGTTGCGGGCCTGAGTTCTGCCGACATCGCCTACCATACGGCCGTACCGCGCCGCTTCGGTTTCCATGCGGTGATGATGTCGCCGTTTCGTCTGCATCCGGATATGACGGAATCACAACTCCTGAAGGCGCTCATGCATTTTGCCGGCGCGCAGACACCGTTCGAAATCGATCGCCTGGAGGTCGCCCGCATCGGCCGGTGCTTCGGTCTGATGCCGCAGGTCCCGAGCACCGCGATGCATCTGCTGGCAGCCAATATCGTTCAGGAGTTCGATGCTTTTCGTGCGCCGCTCAGCGAAGACGAGATCGAGCGCTCCGATCCGGATCGGCTGACCGCACCGCAGTTTTCCAATTTGCACCGCTGGGGCGATCCTCATGTGATGGACGAGTACCGCTTCCACATGATGTTGACTGGCCCGCTCGCGTCGGACGCGATACGCCAGGTCGAGGCGCCGCTTCGCGAGCTGTTCGAGCCGTACCTGGCGACGCCGCTTGCCATCGGCAGTCTTGCCCTCTTCGTCGAGCAGGAGACCGGCGCGCCCCTGCGTGTGCATTCGCAGCACCCGCTCGGCAAGATCTCTACGAATGCGCGCGCCGAACGCGCCAAACGCGTTGCCGCCGATCCCTCTGTTGGTTCGGGATCGATCCGGCCCTTGCCGCTCATCGTCGCGGCATTGATGGCGCATCGCTAACGAGAGCGCAGAATTCAGCCTTCGTCTCATTCCGAGCTTGCCGCCCAGCGACCCTTCGCGGGCAGATTTCGGTATCGACAATCCGGTCGGCGGTGATACCGTTCTGGAAAAATCGAAGGGTGATTTGATGTCTGAGACTAAGTATCCGCGCGACCTCGTTGGCTACGGCCGCAATCCGCCGAAGGCAAACTGGCCGGGCGATGCGCGCATTGCCGTGCAGTTCGTGCTGAACTACGAGGAGGGCGGCGAGAGCTGCATTCTCGATGGCGACGCGGCGTCCGAATGTCTGCTGTCCGAGATCGTCGGCGCGCAGCCCTGGCAGGGTCAGCGCAATCTCAACATGGAATCGATCTACGAATATGGCGCGCGCTCCGGTTTCTGGCGGCTGTGGCGCATGTTCACGAGCCGTAACGTTCCGCTGACGGTCTACGGCGTGACGCTCGCCATGGCGCGCAATCCGGAAGCGGTTGCGGCCATGAAGGAAGCCGGATGGGAAATAGCCAGCCACGGGTTGCGCTGGCTGGAATACAAGGACTTCCCGGAGGAGGTCGAGCGCGAGCATATCCGCGAAGTCGTCCGTCTGCATACGGAGCTGACCGGCGAGCGCCCGCTCGGCATCTACCAGGGCAAGCCTTCGGCCAACACGCTGAAGCTGGTGCTGGAGGAGGGCGGCTTCCTCTATTCCTGCGACAGCTACGCCGACGAACTGCCCTATTGGGTGCCGGGGCTGCCGGCCGACAAGCCGCATCTCATCATCCCCTATACGCTCGATGCCAACGACATGCGTTTTGCCACCAACCAGGGCTTCAACTCCGGCGACCAGTTCTTCACCTATCTCAAGGACAGCTTCGACGTGCTCTATGAGGAAGGCCGCCAGGGCGATGCCAAGATGATGAATATCGGCCTGCACTGCCGGCTTGTCGGCCGCCCTGGCCGCGCCGCAGCCCTTGCCCGGTTCATCGATTACGTGATGTCGCACGATAAGGTCTGGGTGCCCAGGCGCATCGACATCGCCAACCACTGGTACCAGCACCACAAGCCGGAAGGGGCGCACTGATGTCCGACCGCGACGCCTTCGTCGCCCGTTTCGGCGGCGTGTTCGAGCATTCGCCCTGGGTGGCCGAACGCGCCTTCGATCGCGCCGCGGCGGCGGGTCTGATGGCGGGCAACGTGCATTCGGCACTCTGCCAGGCTTTTCGTGCGGCATTGCCGCGCGAAAAGCTGCAAGTGCTGCGCGCCCATCCCGATCTTGCCGGCAAGCTGGCGATTGCGGGCAAGCTCACGGCAGACTCGACCGCCGAGCAGGCGTCTGCCGGCCTCGATCGGTTGACGCCCGATGAGCATCAACGCTTCACGGCGCTGAACGATGCCTACACGAAGAAATTCGGCTTCCCCTTCATCATCGCCGTGAAGGGGCTCACCAAGGGCCAGATTCGCGCCTCCTTCGAAAGCCGCATTGACAATTCGCCCGAAGAGGAATTTGAAACCGCTTGCGCGCAGGTGGAAAAAATCGCCCGCCTGCGGCTGCAGTCGATGCTTCCTGGAGACGAAAATGCCTGACAAAACCGTTCGATACGCGTCCTCGCACAGGGGGGAGGCCATCGAACCGGACTTCGCAAGCGTACCGATGCATGGGGTCCACGCCTGATGTCGCGCCTGCTTAAGATCGAACCGCTGACGCGCGACGCCTTTGCACCCTTCGGAACCATCATCGAAGCCGATCCGGCGACGATGCGCTACATCAACGGCGGCAACACGGAACGTTTCCACGGACTGGCGCGTGCCGATGTGGTCGGCGACGGCGCCAATGTCATCATCAACATCTTCCGCGGTCAGCCGCGCGCGTTTCCCTATGCGGTGACGATGATGGAGCGCCACCCTCTCGGCAGCCAGAGCTTTTCACCGCTCGACGATCGCCCCTGGCTCGTCGTCGTTGCCGAAGACCGGGATGGCCGGCCGGGCACGCCTCGGGTATTCCAGGCGAGCGGCAAGCAAGGGGTCAATTACGGCCGCAACGTCTGGCATCACCCGTTGATGTCGATCGGCGCCGTCAGCGATTTCCTGATCGTCGATCGCGATGGGCCGGGCAACAACCTCGAAGAGTATTTCTACGACGAGTCCTTCGTCATTTCGAGCCCGGTCTAGCGGCATGATGAGAAGTGCGTGCGGTTCGCCGCGCGCATGTCGCCCTACAGCGCCGCGCGTCTTATCAGACGCGCAAAGGTCGCTGTAGCACTTTGATTCACTGCATGTTTTTGTCCTTTAATCGGCTACGATTAAAGGAAACATGCAGTAGCAGAAAAGAGGATACCATGAGCAGCACCGGCCGCCTGACGACCCATGTACTCGACACCGCGCTCGGCAAGCCGGCCGAAGGCCTGCGCATCGATCTCTATTGGCTGGAGGGCGAAGAGCGACAGCTGATCCGGACCGTCCACACCAACAGCGACGGCCGTGTCGACGGGCCGATGGTCGAAGGCGTCGGCTTCATGGCCGGCAATTACGAGCTGGTCTTCCACGCCGGCGACTACCTGCGCCGGTCAGGCACGACGCTGCCGGAACCGGCCTTCCTCGACCGAATCCCCTTGCGCTTCGGCATTGCCGATCCGGCGAGCCACTATCACGTGCCGCTGCTGCTTTCGCCCTATGGGTATTCGACCTATCGGGGGAGCTGAGCGCGCAGGGGTCTTGCGCTCGCTTCGCGTTTTGCCGGAAGGGCCACTCCAAGCTCCCTCATCCTCGCCCTTGTGGCGGGGATCCAGCGACCCGAAGTCTGTCGGGTCAAAAGACCTTTCAGCCCAAGGACTTGGGCTGGTCCCGCAGTTCCATCGGAACTGCTAGAGATTCCTGTGACAAGCACAGGAATGAGGGCGGGAGTGGCTGATGCCGTGGCCTATTCCGCCAGGATGCTGCGGTCGACGTCGTTGATGTTGCGTTTGCCGCAGAGCGCCATGGTGATGTCCATCTCCTTGCGGATGATTTCCAACGCCTTGGTCACCCCGTCCTTGCCCATGGCGCCGAGGCCATAGAGGAAGGGGCGGCCGATATAGGTGCCCTTGGCGCCCATGGCGACGGCCTTCAGCACATCCTGGCCGGAGCGGATGCCGCCGTCGAGATGCACTTCGATCTGGTGGCCAACCGCATCGACGATGCGCGGCAGCATGCTGATGGAGGAGTGGGCGCCGTCGAGCTGGCGGCCGCCATGGTTGGAGACGATAATCGCATCGGCACCGGTCGCCGCCGCCATCTTGGCGTCTTCGGGATCAAGAATGCCCTTGAGGATCAGCGGTCCGCCCCAACGCTCCTTGATCCACTCGACGTCCTTCCACGAAAGCTGCGGGTCGAACTGTTCCGCCGTCCAGGCGCCGAGCGAAGAAAGATCGGTAACGCTCTTTGCGTGGCCGACGATGTTGCGGAAGGTGCGGCGCTTGGTGCCGAGCATCTTCATGCACCAGCCGGGGCGCGTCGCCATCTGCCAGAGATGCTTCGGCGTCATCTTCGGCGGCGCGGAGAGGCCGTTGCGCAGGTCCTTGTGACGCTGGCCGAGGATCTGCAGGTCGAGCGTCAGCACCAGCGCCGAGCACTTCGCCGCCTTGGCGCGGTCGATAAGGTTCAGCACGAATTCGCGCTCGCGCATGACGTAAAGCTGGAACCAGAAGGGCTTGGTAGTGACCGAGGCGACGTCCTCGATCGAGCAGATGCTCATGGTCGAGAGCGTGAAGGGGACACCAAAGGCTTCGGCGGCCTGGGCCGCCAGCATCTCGCCGTCGGCGTGCTGCATGCCGGTGAGGCCGGTCGGGGCGAGCGCCACCGGCATCGACACCTTCTGGCCGATCATCGTCGTTTCCAGCGAGCGATCGGTCATGTCGACCAGCACCCGCTGGCGCAGCTTGACCTTGGCGAAATCCTCCTCGTTGGCGCGATAGGTGCCTTCGGTCCAGGCGCCGCTGTCGGCGTAGTCGAAGAAGAGCTTCGGCACGCGACGTTTGGCGAGCGCCTTGAGATCGCTGATTTCGAGGATTTGCGTCATGAAAACGGCCTTCGTCCAACGGAGATTGAACGAGCCATTACCATGTTTGCCGGAGGCTTGTTAATAGCCAGAACGCAGAGAGGTCAATTTTCTTGACCTCTCTGGATTTGCGCGGTCACGCGGCGGCGAGTGCCGATTTCGCCGGCTTGCCGGCGACATAGGTTTCGACGATCGCGCGGTCGTCGCCCATGGTCTGCAGCAGGAAAAGCTCGTCGGCGAGCGAATTGACCACTTCGGCCCGAAGCGCCATCGCCGGCGTCGCCGCCATGTCGAGCACGATGAAGTCGGCATCGGTTCCGGCTTCGAGCGTGCCGATCCTGTCGACGAGCGACAGCGCCTCGGCATTGCCGCGCGTCATCATGAAGAAGCTGTCGAAGGGGTTCAGCCGCTCGCCCTGCAGTTGCAGGATCTTGTAGGCCTCGTCGAGCGTTTTCAGCATCGAGTAGCTGGTGCCGCCGCCGATGTCGGAGGCGACCGAAGTGCGCACCGGCTTGTCGCGGCGGGTAAGCGCGCGCAGCGGAAAGAGACCGGAGCCGAGGAAGAGGTTGGAGGTCGGGCAGAAGACGGCGACCGAGCCGGTCTCGCTCATCGCATCCGCCTCGCGATCCGAAAGATGGATGCAGTGACCGAAGAGGCTTTTCGGTCCAAGCAACCCGTAGCGGGCGTAGACGTCGGTATAGTCCTTGGCTTCCGGATAGAGCTCGCAGGTAAAGGCGATCTCGTCGCGGTTTTCCGAAAGATGTGTCTGCACGTGTAAATCGGGGAACTCGTGCACCAGCGATTTGGCGACGTCCATCTGTTCCGGCGTCGAGGTGATGGCGAAGCGCGGGGTAATGGCCACATGGTTGCGGCCCTTGCCGTGCCAGTCGCGGATGACGGCGCGGGTTTCGTCATAGCCCATCTGCGGCGTGTCGAGCAGGCCTTGAGGGGCGTTGCGGTCCATCATCACCTTGCCGGCGACCATGCGCATGTCACGGCGCAGCGCTTCGGCGAAGAAAGCGTCGGCGGACGCCTTGTGCACCGAGCAATAGGCCGTCGCCGTCGTCGTGCCATGGCGGACCATCTCGTCGAAGAAGCGCTTCGCGATCCGCTCGGCATGGGCGGTTTCGACGAAGCGGCATTCCTCGGGGAAAGTGTAGGTGTTCAGCCATTCCAAGAGATTGGCGGCATAGGAGGCCATCACCTGCATCTGCGGGAAATGCAGGTGCGTGTCGATGAAGCCGGGCACGATCAGGTGCGGGCGATGATCGACTTCCGCGACATCTTCAGGCGCGCTTGTCTTCACCGCGGCGTAAGCGCCACTCGCAAGGATCTGGCCACCCTCGACCAGAAGCGCGCCATCGCTCTCGTAGCTATAGGCGGCGCTGTCGTCGATCGACGTGGGCGCGCGGTTATAGCTCAGCAGTCGGCCGCGGATGAGGGTGGTGGTCATTGTGTCTTGCCTTCCTCGACGGCGCTTTCGAACCAGGCTGTCAGCAACTGGCGCTCGTCCGTCGTCATGTCCGTTACATTTCCGGGCGGCATCGCATGGCTGCGCCCGGCCTGGATATAGATTTCGCGGGCATGTGCGGCAATCTCCGCGTCGCTTTCCAGCACAACGCCCTTCGGCGCCTGGGTGATGCCCTCATAAACCGGCTCGGCCGCATGGCACATGGAACAACGGGTCGAGACCGTGTCCTTGACGGCGGGGAAGTGCGCGTTCGCGGCGAAGCGCGAAAAGACCGGTGCGACCTCGGCCTTCTCGCCGCCGGTCAGCACCTTCGGCACGGTCGAAAGCCACATGATCAGGATGAAGAGAAGCGCAGTCACAAGCCAGGTCCAGGTTGGCTTGCCCTTGCGGGCATGGGTGGTGTTGAACCAGTGGCGAATAGTGACGCCCATCAGGAAGACGAGTGCGGCGATGATCCAGTTGAACGCCGTCGCGAAGGCCAGCGGATAGTGGTTCGATAGCATGAAGAAGATGACCGGCAGGGTCAGGTAGTTGTTGTGGAGCGAGCGCTGTTTCGCCTGGGCGCCGAGCTTCGGGTCCGGCGTGCGCCCGGCTATGAGGTCAGCGACGACGATCTTCTGGTTCGGAATGATGATAAAGAAGACGTTGGCCGACATGATCGTCGCGGTAAACGCGCCAAGATGCAGGAAGGCGGCGCGGCCGGTGAAGACCTGCGTGTAGCCCCAGGCCATGACGACCAGCGCCACATAGAGCAGCGCCATCAGCCCCCAGGTGTTGCCGCCGATCGGCGACTTGCAGAGCAGATCGTAGAAGATCCAGCCGATACCGAGCGAGGCGAGTGAGATCAGGATCGCTGTGGTTGCGGAGATATCGAGCACATGGCGGTCGATCAGGAAAAGATCGGCGCCGCCGTAATAGACGAGACAGAGCATGGCGAAGCCCGAGAGCCACGTCATGTAGGATTCCCATTTGAACCAGGTGAGATGCTCAGGCATCGAGGCCGGCGCCACCAGGTACTTCTGGATGTGATAGAAGCCGCCGCCATGCACCTGCCACTCCTCGCCATAGGCGCCGACCGGCAGGTGGTCGCGCTTCGTGAGGCCGAGGTCGAGGGCGATGAAATAGAAGGATGAGCCGATCCAGGCGATGGCCGTGATCACGTGCAGCCAGCGCACGGCAAAGGCCAGCCATTCCCAGGCAATGGCGAACTCGTACATTCAGATCCCCTTTTGTCTCTATCGCTGCACCTTGCGCAAAAACGACGGAGGGGAAAAGGGGCTTGTGAGTTCCTCAAGCCCTATTTGCTTGCAGGAACACCGGCGGGCAGAGTTCGCCGAGAATCCAGTCGCGGAAAATCCGGATCTTGGGCGTGTTGCGGCGTGCGTGCGGATAGGCAAGCCAGTAGTCGCAACCGTCGCTGCAGCGCAGATCGAACGGCTGGTAGAGCCGGCCGAGCGCCACGTCGTCGGGGTAAAATTCCGGCGTCAGAATGGCGACGCCCTGGCCGGCGACGGCGGCGCGCGCCTCGAAGGTCTGTGCGCCAAGCCGGCTGTGTGGCCGCCCTTCGAGATCGGGATCATCGACCCCGGCGGCCTTGAACCACATCGGCCACCAGGGATCGCCGGCATCGATGATGCGAAGCTTCAAGAGGTCGCGTGGTTCGTGTACGCCGCCGATGGTCTCGGCGAGCGCCGGGCTCAGCATCGGGCTGAACTCGACGCGCATCAGCGGATGGGTGTCGAGGCCGGGCCAGACGCCCCCGCCGGAGCGGATCGCGAGGTCAGCGGGCTCGCGGCTAAAATCGGTGAGCGAGTCGCTCGTCGTCAGCCGCACGGCAATGTTCGGATGGGCAAGCTGGAAGCTGCCGATGTTGCGGGCGAGCCATTGCGAGGCGAAGGTCGGGGTCGAACTGATGAGGAGCGCGCTGTCGATATCGCCGCGGGCATTGGAGACAGCTTCCTGCAGCATCTCGAAGGCTTCCGTCACACGCGGCGCCATGCGGTGGCCGACTTCCGTCAGCGAGATCTGGCGCGGCCGGCGCAGGAACAGTGGCTCGCCGACATTCTCCTCGATCAACTTCACCTGGTAGCTGACGGCTGTCTGGGTCATGCCCAGTTCTTCACCGGCCTTTGTAAAGCTGCCAAGCCTGGCGACCGCTTCGAAGACCCGCAGCGCATTCAGCGGAAACTGCTTCGACATCTTCATGGATAAGTTCTCTTGATGCATGCAGACGGATGTTCGATTGGATTTCGATCCTCCTCCACGGCATTCTCCAAGTCAACTTCCCAAGACGAACAGGTGCTGAAATGAGTTGCGACACATTCGAACGTACTGAAAGAAAACCATTTCTTTCAATCGAGCCGGTCATACGGCTCACGGCTGCCCTGTTCGGCGGCCTCGTTGCCCCCAAGCCGATGCTGGATGTCAACGCTCTCTCCGACCACATGAAGAGAGATATGGGTTTCATGGATGTCCATAGCCCGCATAGCGACGACGAGGAGGCGATGGCCAACGCCCGTCGCCTGCTCAGCATCAATGAGTTGCCGCGGATTTGAGGCAAATCTTGATGGCCGTCAGCGATCTCGCAGACGCTCGACGGCCATCAGCACACGCTCCGGTGTTGCCGGGGCATCGAGCCGCGGGCACTCGCGATAATCCGCGACACTGGCGACCGCCATGGAAAGCGCCTCCAGAACCGAGATCGGCAGCATGAAGGGCGGCTCTCCTACCGCCTTGGAGCGGCCGATGGTCTTCTCGGTATTGCTCGACCATTCGGCGAGCTTCACATTGAAGATCTTCGGCCGGTCGGAAGCGAGCGGGATCTTGTAGGTGGAGGGGGCATGGGTGCGAAGCCGGCCCTTGTCGTCCCACCACAGTTCCTCCGTCGTTAGCCAGCCCATCCCTTGCACGAAGCCGCCCTCGATCTGGCCGATGTCGATCGCCGGGTTCAACGAACGGCCGACATCGTGCAGCACGTCGACACAGTCGACCATGTATTCGCCGGTCAGCGTATCGACAGACACTTCCGAAACCGAAGCGCCATAGGCGAAATAGTAGAAGGGTGTGCCGCGGCCGCTGGCACGGTCCCAGTGGATCTTCGGCGTCTTGTAATAGCCGGCCGCCGACAGCTGGATGCGGCCCATATAGGCCTGCTTGATGAATTCGGGGAAAGGCACCAGCTCTTCACCGATCTTCACGTGGTTGGGCACGAAGCTGACATGATCAGGCGTCGTCTGCCAGCGCTCGCAGGCGAAGGCGACCAGCCGTTCCTTGATCTGGCGCGCGGCGTCATGAGCCGCCATGCCGTTCAAGTCAGAGCCTGAGGAGGCGGCGGTCGCAGAGGTGTTCGGCACCTTGCCGGTGGTCGTCGCGGTGATGCGCACCCGGTCGAGGTCGACCTGGAAACTGTCGGCAATCACCTGCGCAACCTTGATGTAAAGGCCCTGGCCCATCTCGGTGCCGCCATGGTTCAGGTGGATCGAGCCGTCCTGGTAGATGTGCACCAGAGCACCCGCCTGGTTGAAGGCGGTCATGGTGAAGGAGATGCCGAATTTCACCGGCGTCAGCGCGATGCCCTTGCGGATGATGCGGCTCGTTTTGTTGAAGTCGAGGATCGCCTGGCGACGCGCCTGATAGTCGGCGCTCTCCTCAAGCTCGGCGACGATGCGGGCAATGATGTTGTCTTCGACCTTCTGGTGGTAGGGCGTGAGGTCCCGGCCCGAGCCGTTCTCGCCATAGAAGTTCAGCTTGCGGATCTCGAGCGGATCCTTGCCGAGCTGGTAGGCGATCTCCTCGATGATGCGCTCGCCGCCGACCATGCCCTGTGGACCGCCGAAGCCGCGATAGGCGGTGTTGGATACCGTGTTGGTCTTCAGCGGCTGCGAGGTCAGCTTCACATGTGGGTAGAAATAGGAGCTGTCGGCATGGAAGAGTGCCCGGTCGGTCACCGGGCCGGAGAGATCCGACGAAAAGCCGCAGCGCGCCGCATAGTTGGCGTGGACCGCGTGGATGCGGCCCTCGTCGTCGTAGCCGACGTCGTAGTCGACGAGGAAGTCATGGCGCTTGCCGGTTGCCGTCATATCCTCGTCCCGGTCGGGGCGGAATTTGACGGCGCGGTTGAGCTTCTTTGCCGCAACCGCGGCAAGGGCGGCGAACTGGTTGCCCTGCGTTTCCTTGCCGCCGAAGCCGCCGCCCATGCGGCGGACGTTCACCGTCACCGCATTGGAGGGCACGCCGAGCACATGCGAGACCATGTGCTGGATCTCGCTCGGATGCTGGGTCGAGGACCAGACGGTGACCTCGTCGTCCTCGCCGGGAATGGCGAGCGCGATATGGCCTTCGAGGTAGAAGTGCTCCTGGCCGCCGATGCGCATTTGCCCTTTGAGCCGGCGTGGGGCCTTTTCCAGCTCCGCCTCGGCGTCGCCGCGCTGCAGGGTCAGCGGCTGGGTGACCAGCTCGCCGCCATGGGCGACCGAGTCGAGGATGTCGGTGAAATGCGGAAGGTCGCGATAGGTGATATTCGCCAGCCGTGCGGCCCGGCGGGCGATGTCGCGGGTCTCGGCGATCACCGCAAAGGCGGGTTGCCCATGAAACTGCACGAGACCATCGGCAAGCACTGGCTCGTCATGCAGGTGGCTCGGGCTGATGTCGTTGGAATGCGGCATGTCCCTGGCGGTGAGCACGCAGACGACTCCGGGTACGGCGGCGACGGCCGAGAGGTCCATCGCGGTGATCTCCGCATGCGCCCGGTCCGTCATGCCAAGTGCGCCATGCAACGTGCCCACGGGTTCCGGCATGTCGTCGATATAGTCGGCGGTGCCGGCGACATGCTTGTGGGCGCTGTCGTGGCGCTGCGCCGCGTGCATCTCGCCCCGGATTGCCTTGCGTTCCTCGAAGGTGGACTTGTCCATGATCATCTGTCTCCCGCGGCGTAGCGCACCAGTTGCGCGGGCTCGCCACCGCTTTCCAGGAAGAAACGCATCAAGAGGTTTTTCGCCGCTAGCATGCGGTAGTCGCTTGTCGCCCGCCAGTCGGTGAGCGGCTGGTAGTCGGTCTCGAAGGCGACTTGTGCTGCGCGAACCGTCTCCTCGGTCCAGGGCTTGCCGATCAGCGCCGTTTCCACATTCGTGGCGCGCTTCGGCGTGCCGGCCATGCCGCCGAAGGCGATGCGGGCGGAGCGGACCACTCCGCCGTCTACCGACAGGCGGAAGGCGCCGAGCAGGGCGGAAATGTCCTCGTCGCGGCGTTTTGAGATCTTGTAGGCGGCAAAGAGATCGCCGGCCGGAAGACTTGGCACGAAGATGCTTTCGACGAATTCGCCCGGCTTACGGTCCTGTTTGCCATAGGCGATGAAGAATTCTTCGAGCGGCAGCGTCCGGCGACCCTCCGTCGAGCGCAGCGTCACGGTGGCGTCGAGCACGATCAAGGGCGGCGGGCTGTCGCCGATCGGCGAGCCGTTGGCGATGTTGCCGCCGATCGTGCCCATGTTGCGCACCTGCTCGCCGCCGATCCGGTCGATCAGCGGGCCGAGGCCGGGAAAGGCTTTGCCGAGCGCGGCATAGGCCATCGTGTAGCTAACGCCGGCACCGATCGTCAGACCCGGCTCCGTCTCCTCGATGCGCTGCAGCTCGGCAATGCCGTTGATGAAGATGGCCGGGTTGATCGGCCGCATCTGCTTGGTCACCCAGAGGCCGACATCGGTGGAACCGCCAACCACGGTCGCCCCCGGATTGTCGGCAAGCGCTGTCGCCAGGCCGTCGCCGTCCGCAGGCACGATCAGACAGGTGTCGCCCTGGCGAATGGTGATCGTCTCGGTCGGTGCCAGCGCCTTCAGCCGGGCGGTGATCGTTTCGCGTTCTCGCGTGATCGGGTCGAAGATTTCGGAGGGGCGCGCCTTTGCCGCCGCTTCCGCGGCGCGCACGATCGGCTCATAGCCGGTGCAACGACAGAGGTTGCCTTGCAGCGCCTTTTCGATATCGGCGCGGCTGGGATCGTCATTTGCTAGCCACAGACCATAAAGCGACATGACGAAGCCGGGCGTGCAGAAGCCGCATTGCGAGCCGTGGAAATCGACCATCGCCTGCTGCACCGGATGCAGCGTCCCGTCCTGGCCGGCAAGATGCTCGACGGTGACGACATGGGTTGCCTGCAGCGAGCCGAGGAAACGGATGCACGCGTTGACGGCTTCATAGACGAGCCTGTCGCCGGCAAGCCTTCCGACGAGCACGGTGCAAGCGCCGCAGTCGCCCTCAGCACAGCCTTCCTTGGTGCCGGTCAGCCGACGCTCCAACCTCAGGTAATCGAGCAGGGTCGCGGCCGGTGCGACGTCGGAAAGCGCGACCTCGCGATCGTTGAGGATGAAGCTGATGCTTCCGTTCGGCTGGGGCATGCCACTCGTTCCCTGCTGCTGCATATTACCTGAAATCACTTTGATCTTAGGTGGTTATGCAGAAAAGCAAAGGGCCGTGGAAATTTTTGGCTGTGTCCGTGCGTGTGGCTACTGTGCCGTCCAGCCGCCGTCCATCGACACATGCGTGCCGGTGATCTGGGCGGCATCGTCGCCGGCGAGATAGATGGCGAGCGAAGCCACCTGTTCGACGGTGATGAACTTCTTGGTCGGCTGGCCCTTCAGCATCACGTCGTTGATGACCTGCTGTTCGGTGATGCCGCGGGTGCGTGCCTGATCGGGGATCTGCTTTTCGACGAGCGGCGTCAGCACGTAGCCTGGGCAGATCGAGTTCGCGGTGATGCCGTTTTCGGCGACTTCGAGAGCGACGGTCTTGGTCAGGCCGAGGACGCCGTGCTTGGCGGCGACATAGGCCGCCTTGAATGGCGAAGCGACGAGGCCATGGGCGGAAGCGATGTTGATGATGCGGCCCCAGCCTTTCGCCTTCATGCCGGGAATGGCGGCGCGGATCGTGTGGAAGGAGGAGGAAAGGTTGATCGCGATAATACGATCCCATTGCTCGATCGGAAAATCCTCGACCTTCTCGACATATTGGATGCCGGCATTGTTGACGAGGATATCGACGCTGCCGAAGTGCTCGGTTGCTGTCGCGATCAGATCAGCGATCTCGGCGGGCTTCGTCATGTCGGCGCCGTGATAAAGCACCGTTCCGCTCGTCAGCGCGCTGACGTCGTCCGTCGCTTGTCTGATCTCATCCGGGCTGCCGAAGCCGTTCAGCACGATGTTGGCACCGCCCTTGGCGAAAGCCTTGGCGATCGCAAGCCCGATTCCGCTCGTCGAACCGGTGATGACCGCTGTTTTCGTCATTGTTGCTCTCTCCCTTCGTGGCGCTACGGGCTGCTTTGTTGCGGCGCAACAGCGCCAGCCTACGCGTAAAACGGGCGCACTGACAATTGTGTTTTTGAGATCCGAGCCGCAGAGTTGCTGCGGGGGCCAGCGAAGCCGATCGGTTGCGTTTTGTTTTCGTTTGACATTCGTTTTGCCATCGTATTGAAGTTTTCGAAATGAGATCCCGCCCTTGAGGACGGGTGAATAAACATGCGTGTGGCCGGGGAGGGGCATATGGGCGGATACATTCTCGCGATCGATCAGGGTACGACCTCAAGCCGGGCGATCGTCTTCGACGGTCAGCAGCAGATCGCCGGCGCCGGCCAGAAGGAATTCAAGCAGCACTTCCCCAAATCCGGCTGGGTCGAGCACGATCCCGAGGAAATCTGGCAGACGGTCCTTTCGACGGTCCAGGAAGCGATCGCCAAGGCGGGCATCACCGCCGGCGACCTTGACGGCATAGGCATCACCAATCAGCGCGAGACGGTCGTCGTATGGGATCGCGAAACCGGCAATCCGATCCACAATGCCATCGTCTGGCAGGACCGCCGCACCGCGTCCTATTGCGACAGGCTGAAGAAGCAGGGGCTGGAAAAGACCTTCACCAGGAAGACCGGCCTGCTGCTCGATCCCTATTTCTCCGGCACCAAGCTCAACTGGCTGCTCACCAACGTCGACAGGGCCCAGGCGCGCGCTTCCAAGGGTGAGCTCTGCTTCGGCACGATCGACACCTTTCTCATCTGGCGGCTGACCGGCGGCAAGTCCTTCGTGACCGATGCCACCAACGCCTCGCGCACGCTCCTCTACAACATCTCGGAGAATGCCTGGGACGACGAACTGCTGAAGATCCTGAAAGTGCCGCGCGCCATGCTGCCGGAGGTCAAGGACTGCGCCGCCGATTTCGGCGTCACCGACCCGGCAATCTTCGGCGCCGCCATCCCGATCCTTGGCGTTGCCGGCGACCAGCAGGCGGCGACGATCGGCCAGGCCTGCTTCAAGCCGGGCATGCTGAAATCCACCTATGGCACCGGCTGCTTCGCGCTGCTCAACACGGGGAAGGACATGGTGCGGTCGAAGAACCGGCTGCTCACCACCATTGCCTATAGGCTCGACGGCGAAACGACCTATGCGCTCGAAGGTTCGATCTTCGTTGCCGGTGCTGCCGTGCAATGGCTGCGCGACGGCCTGAAGGTGATCAAGGCGGCACCCGATACCGGGACGCTCGCCGAGAGCGCCGATCCGACGCAGGAAGTCTACCTGGTGCCGGCCTTCACAGGGCTTGGCGCGCCGCACTGGGATCCGGATGCGCGCGGCGCGATCTTCGGCATGACCCGCAACACCGGCCCGGCCGAGTTTGCCCGCGCCGCGCTCGAAGCCGTCTGCTACCAGACGCGCGACCTGCTCGAGGCGATGCACAAGGACTGGCGCAACAACGGCAAGGAAACGGTGCTGCGCGTCGATGGCGGCATGGTCGCCTCCGACTGGACGATGCAGCGGCTGTCCGATCTGCTCGACGCGCCGGTCGACCGGCCCGTCATTCTCGAGACCACCGCGCTCGGCGTCGCCTGGCTTGCCGGCAGCCGTGCTGGCGTCTGGCCGAAGCAGGAGGCGTTCGCCCAGTCCTGGGCGCGTGACCATCGCTTCGAGCCGGCCATGGACGAGAAGACGCGCAAGGCCAAGCTCAGGGGCTGGCGCAACGCCGTCAAGCGCACGCTGAGCTGAGAACCAGGACGGGGCGGTTTTCGCCCGCATCATCCGGTTCCTGCCAATTATCCGACACAGGCTCCATTCATGCTCATCCGGGAAACACAGCGTTTCCCGGATGAGCATTTGCTGCCCACGCGCGCGGCAACTATCTGTTGTCACAACAGAAATAGGACGGGCATCATGGAACTCGGGCTTTATACATTTGCGGATGTCGATCCGAATGCGGCAGACAAGGGCAAAGAGGGGCAGCGGCGCCTCAAGAACCTTCTCGAAGAGATCGAGCTTGCCGATCAGGTCGGCCTCGACGTTTTCGGTCTTGGCGAACATCACCGCCCTGACTATGCGGCCTCGGTACCCTCGGTCATTCTGGCCGCTGCCGCCGCCAAGACGAAAACCATCCGGCTGACCAGCGCCGTGACGGTGCTGAGCTCGGACGATCCGGTGCGCGTCTTCCAGCAGTTTTCGACGCTGGATCTGATCTCCAATGGCCGCGCCGAGATCATGGCCGGTCGCGGCTCCTTCATCGAATCCTTCCCGCTCTTCGGTCAGTCTCTCGACGATTACGACCAGCTCTTTGCCGAGAAGCTCGATCTGCTGATGGCGCTGCGCGACAGCGAGAAGGTCACCTGGTCGGGCGAGATGCGGCCGGCGATCCATGATCGCGGCGTCTATCCGCGGCCGCTGCAGGGGGTGCTGCCGCTCTGGATCGCCGTTGGCGGCACGCCGCAATCGGTGGCGCGGGCAGGAGCGCTCGGCCTGCCGGTGGCGCTCGCCATCATCGGCGGCGAGCCGCGCCGGTTTGCGCCGCTGTTCGATCTCTACCGCGAGGCCGCGCGCCGGGCCGGCCAGGATGCGGCCAAGCTCAAGACCAGCATCAACGTGCACGGCTTCATCGCCGACTCGACCGATATCGCCGCCGACCAGTTTTACGGGCCGCAGGCCGAGGTGATGAACCGGATCGGCCGCGAGCGCGGCTGGGGGCCGACGAACCGGGCGCATTTCGACCAGGCACGCAGCCCGAACGGGAACCTCTTCCTTGGCGACCCGGAGACGGTGGCGGAAAAGATCGTCGAGAACTGGAAGCTGTTCCGCAACGATCGTTTCCTGCTGCAGATGGCGATCGGGCCGATGCCGCATGACCAGATCATGCGCGGCATCGAGCTCTACGGCACCAGGGTGGCGCCGCTGGTGCGCACGGCGCTGGCGGAAGAGAAGGCGGCGGCGCGGGCCGCCGTCTGACCTCAAACGCCGGGTTCAGTGTTCGATTGCCGACCGTCCCGTTCGGTGCTGGCATAACGTATAGCGACACGCTACATGTGAGCGCGAAAGCGAGACACGGATGACCCTCAACAACGAAGAAGATCTGCTGCGGCTGAAGGAAATCGGCCGCATCTGCGCCAACGCGCTGCAGGCGATGGGCGAGGCGCTGGAGCCCGGCATCACCACGGCGGAACTGGACTCGATCGGTCGCAAGGTGCTGGAAGAGGCCGGCGCGCGCTCGGCGCCCGAGCTCTGCTACAAGTTTCCCGGCGCCACCTGCATCAGCGTCAACGAGGAAATCGCCCACGGCATTCCCGGCAGCCGGGTGATCCAGGCGGGCGACCTCGTCAACATCGACGTCTCGGCCGAGAAGGACGGCATCTTCGCCGATACCGGCGCCTCCTTCCCGGTGCCGCCGGTCACGGCCGCGATCGACCGGCTTTGCCGCGACGGCAAGCGGGCGATGTGGGTGGGCCTCAAGCAGGTGCGTCCCGACCAGCCACTGGCGGCCATCGGCAACGCGATCGGCGACTTCGCCCGCAAGAACCGCTATTCGCTCGTCACCAATCTCGCCAGCCACGGCATCGGCCGTTCGCTGCACGAGGAGCCGACCGAGATCGCCACCTGGCCTGATCCACGCGAACGGCGCCGGATGACGGACGGCATGGTCTTCACCGTCGAACCCTTCCTGTCGATGGGCGCGCAATGGGCCGAAGGCGGCAACGACGATTGGACGCTCTACAGCGATCCAAGGGCGCCAACGGTGCAATACGAGCACACCGTCGTCGTCACGCGCGGCGGGCCGTTGGTCGTGACGCTGCCCGGCTAGATCAGGGATGCGATTGCGGGCCGCGGCCGTCATCGCTCCTCTAACCCATTGAAATCGGCGATCGTTCGATTTCTTCAATAGGTCCTTCAATTATTGTCGTTTGTGGCGCGTCGTGTTGCGGTGCAATAAACTGACATGACCACGCTCGACAGACCGCTTCAGGCCAATATCTCCGCCACGGCAACCGCCGGCGCCATTGCCATGGCCGTCGCCATGGGGTTCGGCCGATTCTCGTACACGCCGATCCTGCCGGCGATGATGGCCGATCTGGGCTTGTCGCCCGGCGATGCCGGCCTCATCGCCTCGGCAAATTTCGTCGGATATCTCGCAGGCGCGATCCTTGCAGCCTATGGCTGGGCGCACGGACATGAACGGCGTATCGGCCTTATGGCGCTCGTCGCCACGACGGTGCTGCTTGCGGCCATGGGGCTCTCGTCCTCTGTCGCCGCGCTGGCGCTCATCCGGTTCCTGGCCGGCCTTGCCAGCGCCTTTGCGATGATCTTCATCTCCGGCATCGTGCTTGGCCATGGCCTGCTTGCACGATCGGAGCATGTGCCGGCCGTCCATTTCGGCGGCGTCGGCCTCGGCATCGCATTTTCGTCGCTCTGCGTCTGGGCAAACCCGCTTGCGGGCCATGCCGGCCTGACGACCTCCATGGGCGACTGGTTCACCGGGGCTCTGGTTGGATTGATCGGGACCATTGTCGTCGCCGCACTTCTGCCAGGCGTTCCGTCGACCGGTGCGGGCACGGTGCGCGAGAAGCCGCTTCGCTGGACGCGACCGCTGACGGTGGTGACGTTCACCTACGCACTCTTCGGTTTCGGTTACGTGATCACGGCCACCTTCCTCGTCGCCATGGCGCGTGACCCGACCGGCGGCCACGGCATCGAGTTTCTCGCCTGGTTGCTGACAGGTCTTGCCGCCGCACTGTCCGTCTATCTCTGGCGCTTTGCCGTGCCGCGCTTCGGCCTTGCCGGCGTCTACGCAATCGGCCTTCTGGTCGAGGCGGTCGGCCTGGTTCTGACGGTCAGCCTGCCCTTGCCCTATGCGCCGCTTGCCGGCGGGCTGATGCTTGGGGCTACCTTCATGATGATCACGGCTTACGGCCTGCAGATCGGCCGGCAACTTGCGCCGGACAGTCCGCGCAAGGCGCTGGCGCTGATGACCGCCGCCTTCGGCATCGGTCAGATTATCGGTCCTCTGGTCGCCGGTTGGCTGGCGGACCGCACCGGCAGCTTCTCCGCGCCAACCTTGATTGCGGCAGCCGTGCTCTTCCTCTGCGGCGGCGTTATCCTCGTCGAGTTGAAGCGGATTTCGGCAGCGTTGAGGGCGTGACAGGCACCGGACGGGTTCCTTCGGTGCCGTCCTCCGCCCGGATGAAATAACAGTAACGTTTACATTACCCGATTGTTGATAGCGGCGCTTTGCCCTAGTTTCGGCGCTTCGGGGGGCGTATCTCGCGTCATCCAAAGAGAGTCGAACGTGACGGTCTTCAAGAAACGTCACGATCAATAAAACGAAAGCGCCGCACCTTGCTCGAATCGTTCTTTCCCAAGCCGAAGCTGTTTTTCCTTTCCGTCGCTCTCTGGTCGCTCGTCGTCGTCGCCTTTTGGTATGCTACCGGCGAACAGCTCGGTGCGGCCCTCGGCCTGCCGCCCGTGGGCGAAGCGCCCATCGGCCTCGGGCATTTTGCAACGACGGCGTCGATCTGGTTCTACATCTATTTCATCCTCAGCATGGTGCTGTTCTGCCTGTTCTGGCAGCTTTACGCGGTCGATTGCCCGTGGCGGAAATGGTCCGTCTGGGGGTCGGCGTTCATCGTATTCACCGTTTATTTTTCTGTCGACATCAGCGTTGCGCTTAACAATTGGCGCCGCCCTACGTTCGATAGGATCGTTGAGGCGCTGAAGGCACCGAACACCGTCCAGGCCTCGGAAATATACGGGTACGCCCTGATATTCTTCGAACTGGCGTCGGTTTACATCGTTTCGGCCGTTCTCATCAGCTTCTTCACCAGCCACTATCTGTTCCGCTGGCGAAACGCGATGAACGACTACTACTATGCGAAGTGGTCGAAGGTCCGTCACATCGAGGGTGCCTCCCAGCGTATCCAGGAAGACACCATGCGGTTTGCAACGACGGTGGAAGGATTGGGGGTCCGCCTAATCGATTCGCTGATGACGCTGATCGCCTTCCTGCCGGTGTTGCACGCACTTTCAGCCAACGTGAAAGAACTGCCGATCGTCGGATCGATACCCTATCCGTTGGTCCTGGCGGCGATTTTCTGGTCGCTTTTCGGTACGGTGCTACTTGCTGTCGTCGGCGTGAAGCTGCCGGGCCTCGAATTCCGTAACCAGCGCGTCGAGGCGGCATACCGCAAGGAACTCGTCTATGGCGAGGACCACGCCGACCGTGCTTTGCCCCCGACCGTTACGGAGCTGTTCAGCAATGTGCGCAAGAACTATTTCCGCCTGTACTTCCACTACATGTATTTCAATGTTGCCCGGTACTTTTACCTGCAAACGGATAACATCTTCGCCCTTTTCCTGATGGTTCCGTCGATCGTCGGGGCAACGATCACCTACGGGCTCTTCCAGCAGATCCAGGGCGCGTTCTCGCAGGTGACGAGTTCGTTCCAGTATCTGGTTAATTCCTGGCCGACGGTGATCGAGCTCATTTCCATCTACAAGCGCCTGCGTGCGTTCGAAGCGGCAATCGAAGAGCAACCATTGCCGAACATCGATCAGCAGTTCATCGAAGCGGGCGGAAGGGAAGAGTTGGCGCTATGATAGAGCTTGCCACGCGTCGCGCACATCTGCTGCGCGACGCGCCAGGAAATGATCTAACTCTCTGAAATGACGCAATTCCGCACGGAAGACCCTTTCACGCTTTTCTAGGAATGCGCTACCCGTCCTGGGCTGTGGACGGTTGAATTCAGAAGGCGGAGCGACCCGCCTTCTTTTTTGCCTGCTCGATGACAGGCAAGGCCTGGGCATAGCTGACACAGGCAACGTCGGGTTTTCCGCAGACTTCCGAGAGCAGTCGATCGAGCGCACGCCAGTAGGCGCCGCCGTTCATTTCGACGAAGTGGAAGCCGAGCTGCAGGGGAATGCGGTCGCCGCCATATTCGCGGTCGAAGGCTTTCCGGTAGGCCTCGTAGGTGCGCTCCTCGAAGCGGGCGCTGTCCTTCTTGTTCTCGACACCCATCGAGTGGCGGACGAAGAGATTGTAGTCCATGCCGATGACAGGGCGCTGCGACGGTCCCTCGGGGATCAACGGCAAGCCGAAGCGCGGCAGACCGTCCTTCGTCGTCGGCCAGCCCGGTCCTTTGGTGACCAGGCTTGCGTCATAGGTGAAGTTGTCCGCCTTCAGCGCCGGCAGCAGGCCGTCGCTCAGCGATAGATAGGGGGCACGGAAGCCTTTGACGCCGGTCTTGGCGAACTCAGCCCAGCCCTGGGGCTCCGCTTCTGGCTTGCCCGCCTTCTTCCAGGCGTCGGCGAGCGCGGTATTGAAGGTCGAGAATTCGCTCTGCCAGTCGGCCTTGCTCCAGCCCTTGCCGTCGAAATGACCGCAGGCGTGGCTGGCGATGTCGTGACCATCAAGATGGGCCTGCCAGATATGGCCGGCACGTGCTGCAATCTCCTCGCGGCTCTGGGCGAAGCCGACATTGGAGCGGCCGGGCTTCTGGCCCGGCGGCCTGTAGATCTCCTTGCCGTCGGCCCTGGTCATCAGGAAGGTGCAGGACAGGAAATAGGTGAAATGCGCGCCGGTGCGCTTGGCCATCGCCAGGCTCTTTTCCCAAAGCGCGTTGTCATGCGCACCGTCGAAGGAGACGATGACCAGCTGCCGGTCAGCGGCGGGGACGGTGGCCGGCGTCGCCGGTTCGGCCAGCGCAAGCGCCGGAACCAGGGCAAGGGAAAAGGCGAGAAATGTTCGGATCATGATCAACTGCAGCGATGAATTTTTGTCGCAAATGGTTCGAAATTGCGGCAATCCTTTGATCGGGCTGGAAAAAAGACGCCATCAAGGCTACTCCATAGCAACCTGGACTGGAATCAGTCCAAGGGCGAATGGCATAGAAAATCAAAGAGCTACAGCGACTCAAGCGCGCCAGATTCGGCACGCGACGCTATCTCCGATATCTCGAACAAAGCGGTGGCCCCATGGCGATACTCGTTCTCGGCATCATCATCTTTCTCGGCATGCATCTCATCCGCGTGGTTGCGCCCGGCTTTCGCGCCGGCATCATCGAGAGTCGCGGTAAGGGCACCTGGATGGGGATCTATGCGATCCTCAGCCTCATCGGCCTCTGTCTGATCATCTATGGTTTCGGCCAGGCGCGCGGCGAAACGGGCATGCTCTACAATCCGCCGGTGTTCCTGCGCCACATAGCGCTGCTCCTGATGCTCTTCGCCTTCGTCTTCCTTGCTGCAGGCTTCCTGCCGGCGGGCCGCATTGCGGTGGCGGTCAAGCATCCGCAGATCCTGTCGATCAAGACCTGGGCTTTGGCGCACCTGCTGGCGAACGGCGAGACATCCTCGGTCCTGCTTTTCGGATCGTTTCTCGCCTGGGCGGTGATCCTGCGCATCTCGCTGAAGCGTCGCGAGCGGGCAGGGGAGCGCGTGCTGCCGGTGTTCAAGTCATCGACGAACGACGTGCTGGCCATCGTCATCGGTCTCGTCGCCTACGGGCTCTTCGTCTGGAAGCTTCACGAGTGGTTGATCGGGGTTGCCCCGGTGGTGATGGGCTAAGGCAATTCCAGCAAAAGTGCGCAGCGGTTTTGCGTCCCGACTTGCGTGTAACAAAAAATTTAGAGCGACGGAGGTGACTTCGTGTCGACCCTAGGCGCTCTAAATAACGTCGGCCCCCTTACAAGCGCCGCAAAATCGGGTAGAAGGCGCAAAATCCATGAGAGCGCGATGCGTGCGCTAGAACGCGTCGTGCATGCTCGAACAGTTTGAGATTGTGCGCTGTTCCCGTCGATGACGGTCGGAATGGCGTACCAGTGGGCAGGCAAGGCCGGGGCAGTAGATGGCGAACCAAGACGACAGCTTTATCCGCGAGGTCAATGAGGAACTGCGTTCCGACCAGATGAAGAGCATCTGGGCTCGTTTCGGCGGTCTCATCGCGGCGATCGCCGTGCTTATCGTTCTCGGCACTATCGGCAAGGTCGGGTTCGAGTACTGGCAGGAGGGGGCCTCCTCGAAGTCGGGCGACGCCTTCCTGCAGGCGCTCAATCTGGCGAAGGAAAACAAGACGGACGAGGCGCTCGCTGCCTTGAACGCGCTTGAGAAAGACGGCTACGGCGCCTATCCGGTGCTGGCTCGTCTGCGCGCGGCGACGCTTCAGGCCCAGAAGGGCGACACCGATGCGGCGGTGAAGGCATTCTCCGCCATCGGCAAGGACGGCAGCGTTCCGGCTGCCATTCAGGAAGCGGCGCGACTGCGTGCGGCCTATCTGCTCGTCGATACCGGCAGCTACGATCAGGTTTCGGCTGAAGTCGAGCAGCTTGCGACGCCGCAGAACAACATGCGCCACTCGGCGCGCGAAGCGCTTGGTCTCTCGGCCTACAAGGCCGGCGACTACGCCAAGGCGAAGACCTGGTTCCAGCAGATCGTCGACGACACGCAGAGCCCGCGCAACATCACCGGTCGCGCCCAGATGCTGCTCGACGTGATCACGGCCAGCGGCAAGGCCTAAGGTTTCCACCCATTCCACGTGGATGGGCACAGGGTGCACGACCCTTTCGAATCAGCGCATGATCCCAAAATCGATCTCGATCTTGGGGTTGTGCGCTAAAGCATTTAAAGCAGTTCCAGCAAAAGTGCGTAGCGGTTTTGCGTCCGGGACTGCGAAAGACAGACAGGCAGTTCCAGCAAAAGTGCGCAGCGGTTTTGCGTTCGGGGACAGCGTGAACAAGAGCAGTTCCCCAGAGGAAACGCTCGCGAGCCGCCTGAATGCGGCAGAGAACGAAATTACGAGCGCGGCCCGCCCATCGGCTGCCGCGCTCCAAGCGGAAACGGATAGATCCATGAGCTTCACCGTCGCCATCGTCGGGCGTCCCAATGTCGGCAAGTCCACCTTGTTCAATCGTCTGGTCGGCAAGAAGCTGGCACTCGTCGACGATACGCCGGGTGTCACCCGCGACCGTCGTCCGGGCGATGCCAAGCTCATCGACCTGCGCTTCCGCATCATCGACACGGCCGGCCTCGAGCAATCGGGTCCGGACACACTGCAAGGCCGCATGTGGGCGCAGACGGAGGCCGCGATCGACGAGGCGGATCTTTCGCTGTTCCTGGTCGACGCCAAGGGCGGCCTGACGCCGGCCGACGAGACCTTGGCCGAAATGCTGCGCCGTCGCGGCAAGCCGGTGGTGCTGGTCGCCAACAAGTCCGAGGCGCGCGGCTCCGACGGCGGCTTCTACGATGCCTTCACGCTCGGCCTCGGCGAACCTTGCCCGATCTCGGCCGAACACGGCCAGGGCATGCTGGACCTGCGCGACGCGATCGTCGCTGCGATCGGCGAAGAGCGGGCCTATCCGCCGGAAGACGACGTGGCCGAGACCGATATCGATCTGCGCCCGACGTTCAAAGACGAAGAGGGCGAAGAGGAAGAGGCGGAGACAGCCTATGACGAGACCAAGCCATTGCGCGTGGCGATCGTCGGCCGCCCGAACGCCGGCAAGTCGACGCTGATCAACCGCTTCCTCGGCGAAGATCGCCTGCTGACCGGCCCGGAAGCCGGCATCACCCGCGATTCCATCTCGGTCGAATGGGACTGGCGCGGCCGTACCATCAAGATGTTCGACACCGCCGGCATGCGCCGCAAGGCGAAGGTGCAGGAGAAGCTGGAAAAGCTCTCGGTCGCCGACGCGCTGCGCGCCATTCGCTTTGCCGAAACGGTTGTCATCGTCTTCGACGCGACCATTCCGTTCGAGAAGCAGGACCTGCAGATCGTCGATCTCGTCTTGCGTGAGGGCCGCGCGGCGGTGCTCGCCTTCAACAAGTGGGATCTGGTCGAAGACTGGCAGGCGGTGCTCGCCGACCTCCGCGAAAAGACCGAGCGGCTCCTGCCGCAGGCCCGCGGCATCCGCGCCGTGCCGATTTCCGGCCACACCGGCTACGGCCTCGATCGGCTGATGCAGGCGATCATCGAAACGGACAAGACCTGGAACCGCCGCATCTCGACCGCGCGGCTCAACCGCTGGCTGGAATCGCAGACGGTGCAGCATCCGCCACCGGCCGTGTCCGGTCGCCGCCTGAAGCTCAAGTACATGACGCAGGTGAAGGCTCGCCCGCCGGGCTTCATGATCTCCTGCACGCGTCCCGACGCGCTGCCGGAATCCTACGTGCGCTACCTGATCAACGGCCTGCGCAACGATTTCGACCTGCCGGGCGTGCCGATCCGCATGCATTTCCGCGCGGGCGATAATCCCTACGAGTCCAAGGCGAAGAAGCGCCGCTAGGCGCTTCCCAGACTGCTACAAACCTTGAAGATGGTTTTCTGGCGATAGCGCGACCCCAATCTCCCCTCATCCTCGCCCCCCGTGGCGGGGATCCAGCGACCCGACGTTCGTCGGCTCAGAGATCCTTCAGCCCAAGGACTTGGGATGGTCCCGCAGTTCCAGCGGAACCGCTAGAGGTTCCTGTGACAAGCACAGGAATGACGGAGATTTTGGCTGGCGCAAAGGTTTTTCCGGCAAGCTTACAACTATCAGAAATATCTTAATCAGCAGCCTGAGAAGCGTCGTTAGGCCCTTTCTTCTGCCACCTACGCCGCAGGTAGCCTCTCCCTGGCGACCAGCGCACCGTGATGGCCGATGACGCCGGCAGCGACGCTTGCCGCAAAGGCTGCGGCCTTAGCCGGTTGATCACCGGCGACAAGGCGGGCGACGAAAGCGCCATTGAAGCTGTCGCCGGCGCTGGTGGTGTCGACGACGCGTTCGACTGGTGTTGCCGGTACGTGCTCAATCGGCGCATCGCCGAAGGCGAGCGTCACGCCCTTCTCGCCATCTTTGACGACGACATTGGTGGCGCCAAGGCCCCTGTAACGCGCGATCGTCGCCTCGATGGAGGCGTCGCCGAAATGCGTGACCTCGTCGTCGAAGCTCGGCATGACGAGGGTTGCGGCGCGGGCGCCATCGGTCAGCGTCCGGCGCATGCGCTCGGCGTCGTCCCAAAGGCGCGGGCGGATGTTCGGGTCGAAGACCACTTGGCTGCCGGCTGCTTTCGCGCGGCGCAGTTCCGACAGCAGCGTTTCGACCGCGACGGGTGCAAGGATCGCCAGCGTGATGCCGGAATAGAGGATCAGGTCGGAGCCCTCGATCGCGCGCCTGAGATGATCGGCATCGTCGGCGAGCAGCTTGGCTGCCGAGTGCGAGCGCCAGTAGGAGAAGCTGCGCTCGCCGTCCTTCAAATGGATCATGTAGAGCCCGGCCGAGCGGCTCTCTATCCGGCGCACGGCTGACGTGTCGATCGCTTTTTCCGTCATGAAGGCCAGCATCTCGTCGGAGACCGTGTCTGTGCCGACCGCGGAGCAATAGCCGACGGTCCAGTCATCAGGCATGAACAGCCGCGCGTAGTAGGCGGCGTTGAAGGTGTCGCCGGCATAGCCCTTGCGCAGCAGTCCGCCTTCCGCCTGCATGAGCTCGACCATGCACTCCCCGATCGCAAGCATCTTCCCGGCCAACGACTTTCCTCCTCACAAGATTTCGCCTGAGACGGGATAAGGGGCTCAGCCGATCTCGGCAAGAGATTGTTTCTGGTGAAGGGCTTGCGGTGGACCGAGAGGAAGGAACGGCGTTTACTCCCGCGCCGGGCAGCGATACACCTTGGCTCCTCATCATCCCGCTCTGGCGTGGAGCATCGTCTTCAAGGGGCATTTCATGACGTCTCGGCAGGTATCGAGTGACGATTGGTGGCGCGGCGCGGTGATCTACCAGGTCTATCCGCGCTCCTTCCAGGACACCGACGGCGACGGCATCGGCGATCTCAAGGGCGTTACCCGGCGGCTGTCGCATATCGCCTCGCTTGGCGTCGACGCGATCTGGCTGTCGCCGTTCTTCACCTCGCCGCAGGCCGACATGGGCTATGACGTATCGGACTATTGCGACGTCGACCCGATGTTCGGCACGCTCGCGGATTTCGACGAGATGCTTGGTGAGGCCCACCGTCTCGGCCTCAAGGTGATCATCGACCAGGTGATTTCGCACACGTCGGATCGCCATCCCTGGTTCGCCGAGAGCCGCTCAAGCCGGACGAACGGGAAGGCCGACTGGTATGTCTGGGCCGATCCGAAGCCGGATGGCACTGCGCCCAACAACTGGCTGTCGATCTTCGGCGGCCCCGCCTGGGAGTGGGACGGGGTGCGCAAGCAGTACTACATGCACAATTTCCTCGGCTCGCAGCCGGACCTCAACTTCCACAATCCGGCGGTACAGGACGCGGTGCTCGATGCCGCCCGCTTCTGGCTCGATCGCGGCGTCGACGGGTTCCGCCTCGACACGGTGAACTTCTATTTTCACGACCGGTATCTGCGCGACAACCCGCCGCTCGTTCCCGATCCGGACGCCACCAGCAACGACGCTCCCGACGTCAACCCCTATGGCATGCAGGACCATCTCTACGACAAGAGCCAGCCGGAAAACATCGCTTTCCTGAGGCGGTTCCGGGCGCTGCTCGACCGCTACGAGGGCCGCATGACGGTCGGCGAGGTGGGCGACGGCGCCCGCTCGTTGAAGACCGTGGCTACCTATACCGGCGGCGGCGACAAGCTCAACATGTGCTACACCTTCGACCTGCTCGGTCCGGACTTCACCGCGGCCCATATCCGCCGCTGCGTCGAGAATTTCCAGAAGGCCGTCACCGACGGCTGGGTCTGCTGGGCTTTCTCCAACCACGACGTGACGCGCCACGTCAGCCGCTTCGCTCGGAACGAAGTAGAGCGGGAGAGGGTGGCGCGGCTCGCCATCACGCTGCTTTCGAGCCTACGCGGGTCGATCTGTCTCTATCAGGGCGAGGAGCTAGGACTTCCGGAGGCGGAACTCGCCTTCGAGGACCTGCGCGACCCCTATGGCATCCGCTTCTGGCCCTCGTTCAAGGGGCGGGACGGTTGCCGGACGCCGATGGTCTGGGAAGAGGCGGCGGCCAATGCCGGCTTTACCGGCGGCAAGCCTTGGCTGCCGGTGCCGGCTGAACACCGCCGCCTGGCCGTGGATGCCATGGCCGAAGGCGCGGGGACGGTGCTTGACCACTATCGGGCGACGCTCGCCTTCCGCAATGCGCAACCGGTATTGCGCGATGGCGCGATGCGTTTCCTCGACAGCAACAGCGACCTCCTGGCCTTTGTTCGCGAAAAGGATGGCGAGCGCTTGCTCTTCGTCTTCAATCTCACCCGCGAACCGCAGGCGTTTCTGGCCCCCGCTCTCGTCGAGCCCCTGGATTTGCCCGGATATCCGGCGCGCCTTGAAGCGGGTAGCATCCAGGTTGACGGATTGTCGGCCTTCTGCGGGAAGCTTTGATGCGCGTATTGTTGATGAATGGCGAAACCATCGGCCGCTGGGTCGAGATGCGTCTGGCGCTCTGGCCGGATACGCCGGAAGCGGAGCATCGCGCCGAGGTCGAAACCTCTCTTGCCGAGACTGATCGCTATGCGTCGTTCCTCTGCGAGGACGAGGCTGGTGTTGCCGCTGGTTTTGCCGAGGCGTCGATCCGCCGCGACTATGTCAACGGCTGCGAAACCTCGCCCGTGGCCTTTCTCGAAGGGATTTATGTGTTGCCCGGATATCGTCGTCGCGGCGTCGCGCGTGCGCTGATCACGGCGGTGGAACGCTGGGCAACATCGCAAGGATGCCAGGAACTCGCCTCCGACACGGCGACCGACAATCTCAGGAGCCAGAGCCTGCACATGGCGCTTGGTTTCGAGGAGACGGAGCGCGTCGTCTATTTCCGCAAGGAACTGTCGCCGGCCGTGGCAGACAATTGAGGATCCCGCGGGCAGGGATGGAACTCACCCGATCAGCATGAACTTGTCGACATCGACCAGTCCGCGGTCGGAGATTTTCAGGTGCGGGATGACCGGCAGCGGCAGGAAGGCGAGTTGCAGGAAGGGTTCCTCCAGCGTCGAGCCAAGGGCGAAAGCGGCGTGGCGCAGGTGATGCAGCGTATCGCGGACGGACTCGTAAGGTTCGAGGCTCATCAGACCCGCGACCGGAAGCGCGATCTCTCCGGTCACCTTGCCGTCCTCGACCACCACGAAGCCGCCCTTGATCTCGCCGAGCCGGTTGGCGGCGATCGCCATGTCCTCGTCATTGACGCCGACGACGCAGATGTTGTGGCTGTCATGACCGACGGTCGAGGCGATCGCGCCCTTCTTCAGCCCAAAACCCTGGACGAAACCGTTGGCGTGGTTGCCGTTGACGCCGTGGCGCTCGATCACCGCGACCTTGATGATATCGCGGCCGAGGTCGAGGCCGGTCTGGTTGCCGACGGCCGGCAGGCGGTAGCGGCGGTGTTCGGTGATGATCTTGCCGGGGAGCACGCCGATGACCGACGTATCGCCATCCGAGACGGGGATGCCGAAGGCACTGGCATGGACATGGCCGGCTTTGACGCTGTCGAGGCCGACGGGCTCAACCGGGTTTCGGGTCGCAAACAGCGCATCGGTCACCCGGCGGCCGCCGGAAAACACCGTCTCGGCCTTGCAGTTCTTCAATGTGTCGATCACCACGAGGTCGGCGCGCCAGCCGGGCGCGACCAGCCCGCGGTCGCGCAGCCCGAAAGCGCGGGCGGCCGAGATCGAGGCGGCGCGGTAGATCGCCAACGGCTCGACGCCGGCGGCGATCGCCGTGCGGATCATGTGGTCGAGATGGCCCTGTTCGGCGATATCAAGGGGATTGCGGTCGTCGGTGCAGAGCGCCAGATAGGGCGACAGGCGCTCGGTGATGATGGGCATGAGCGCATGCAGGTCCTTCGAGACCGAGCCTTCGCGCACCAGAATATGCATGCCCTTACGGATCTTCTCCATTGCCTCTTCGGCGCTCGTGCATTCGTGATCGGTGCGGATGCCGGCGGCGAGGTAGCCGTTCAGGTCCTTGCCTGACAGCAGCGGCGCGTGGCCGTCGATATGCGCGCCCTGAAAGGCGTCGAGCTTGGCGAGGCAGACCGGGTCCTTGTGCACGACGCCGGGGAAATTCATGAACTCGGCGAGGCCGATGACCTTCGGATGATGGCGGAAAGGCAGAAGCCTTTCGATCGGCAGATCGGCGCCCGACGTCTCCAGATGCGTCGCCGGCACGCAGGACGAGAGCTGGACGCGGATGTCCATGATCGTTTCGAGCGCCGAATCCAGGAAGAACTGGATGCCTTCGGTACCGAGCACGTTGGCGATCTCGTGTGGGTCGCAGACGACGGTCGTGATGCCGAGCGGCAGGACGCAGCGGTCGAATTCATGCGGTGTCACGAGCGAAGATTCGATGTGCAGATGTGTGTCGATGAAGCCGGGCACGACGATGCGGCCGGAAATGTCGACTTCCTCGCGTCCCTCGTAGTCGCCGAAGGTGCCGACGATGCGGTCGCCCGAGATCGCGATGTCGGAGGCGACGAGTTCGCCGGTCACGAGGTCGAAGAAGCGCCCGCCCTTCAACACGATGTCGGCGGGTTCGCGTCCGACGCCCTGATCGATGTAACGTTCCAGCGCTTCGGACATGAGGCAACTCCAGTTTTCTTTGGCACCCGGTGCGGTCGGTGTGATTGCGCCCAGGTTCGATGTGGCAGATAAGAGTAACCCTTCCCCCGTCGCCGGGGAAAGGGTCAAGATCGTTGGCGGTTGGCCTGCTCAGATGTTGCTGTTGAGAACGGCGCGCAGCTTGCCGAAGAGTTCGTCGATCTGCGCCTTGGTGATGATCAGCGGCGGCGACAGCGCGATGATGTCGCCGGTGGTGCGGATCAAGAGGCCGCTTTCATAGGCCTTGAGGAAAGCCGAGAAGGCGCGCTTGGTCGGTTCGCCGGCGATCGGCTGCAGTTCGATCGCGCCGATCAGGCCGAGATTGCGAATGTCGATGACATTCGGGCAGTCCTTCAGAGAGTGCAGGCCCTCTTCCCAGTACGGGGCGAGTTCGGCGGCGCGGGTGAGCAGGCCTTCTTCCTTGTAGGTGTCGAGCGTGCCAAGCGCGGCGGCGCAGGCGATCGGGTTGCCGGAGTAGGTGTAGCCGTGGAAGAACTCGATCATGTGCTCCGGGCCATTCATGAAGGCATCATGGATCTCGGAGGTGACGAAGACGGCGCCCATCGGGATGACGCCGTTGGTGAGGCCCTTGGCCGTGGTGATGATGTCGGGCTTGACGTCGAAATACTGCGCGGCAAACGGCGTGCCGAGGCGGCCGAACCCGGTGATGACTTCATCGAAGATCAACAGGATGCCGTGTTTGGTGCAGATGTCGCGGAGTTTCTGCAGGTAGCCCTTCGGCGGGATCAGCACGCCGGTGGAGCCGGCCACCGGTTCGACGATGACGGCGGCGATGGTCGAGGCGTCGTGCAGCGTGACGATGCGTTCGAGCTCGGTCGCGAGATCGCCGCCATGTTCCGGTTCGCCGCGGGTAAAGGCGTTCTGCGCCGGCAGGTGCGTGTGCGGCATGTGGTCGACGCCGGTCAGAAGCGTGCCGAACATCTTGCGGTTGGAGACGATGCCGCCGACCGAGATGCCGCCGAAGTTGACGCCGTGATAGCCGCGCTCGCGGCCGATCAGGCGGAAGCGCGAGCCGTCGCCCTTGGCGCGGTGGTAGGCGAGCGCGACCTTCAGCGCCGTATCGACCGATTCCGAACCGGAGTTGGTATAGAGAACATGGTTCATGCCTTCGGGCGCGATATCCACCAGGCGGTTTGCGAGCTCGAAGGCCTTGGGGTGGCCGAGCTGGAAGGCCGGCGCATAGTCGAGCTCGCCCGCCTGCTCGCGGATCGCCTCGGTGATCTTCGGGCGACAATGGCCGGCGTTGACGCACCACAGACCTGCCGTTCCGTCCAGAACTGTCCGACCGTCATGTGTCGTGTAGTACATGTCCTTGGCGCCGACGAACAGGCGCGGTTCCTTCTTGAACTGCCGGTTGGCGGTGAACGGCATCCAGAAGGCGCGCAGATCATTCGGAGTGTTGAGACGGTTCGACATTGCAGTTCTCCTCGGTCAGTTCTTCGTCAGGCGCTCGCCGCCCGCATTTTTTACCCTTTGGTCAAACTATCAGCGCCCCGGGACGCGTCAAGCCTCGGAAGCCCCGCACAGGGAGCCTGTGGGGTGGCGAATTTTTGTCTTCTGACTCGAAATTTTCTCTAGCTTAACTTGTTTGCGGCAACGCTGCGTTGCCATGCCTTGCCGGGTCCATGGCCGCCTGTGAATGGGCACCCGCGCCCCGCGGCCCGGCCTGACCAATCGGGAGCTGGGACGTGTCGAGGTTCGGGATAGTACACGCGGCAATTGCTGCGCTCTTCCTGCCAGGTCCGGCAGTCGCTACCGAACTGATCGCCGACGGTCGCTTTGAAAAGGGGCAGGACACGTTCTGGGCGAGCGACGGGCTGACCCTCGAGCGGGAAAACGGGCGGCTCTGCGTGGAGGTCCACGGCGGTGGAGAAGTCTGGAGCCAGATCGTCGGCGTCAATGGTTTGACGCTGGTGCCCGGGCGCATCTATCGCCTGTCGCTGAGGATTGCCGCCAAGCCGGCGCGCTCGATCGCTGTCAGGGTGCAGCGGGCCGCAGATCCCTGGACCGCCATTGCCGAGTTTACGACGGTGGGGTCGCCGGGCGGCAGTCCGTTCTCCGTGGAGTTTGAGGCAACCGAACCGGATGAGGCGCAACTGGTGCTGCCGCTCGGGGGTGCGGAGGCCGGTCGCATCTGTCTTGACGATGTATCGCTGGTCGCGACCGGTGCGGTGTCGCAGGCGGCGAAGCGGGCCACCGAGGGGCCCGTCATTCGAGCAAACCAGCTCGGCTACTTCACCGACGGTCCGAAGCGCGCGACCTTCATTGCCGATGTGAAGCGCCCCATCGATTTCCAGCTGCTCGACGCCAAGGACAAGGTCGTCGGCAAGGGCAAGACGCAACCAAGCGGTTTCGATCCGACGGCGGGCGTCGAAACGCAGGTCGCGGATTTCTCATCCTTCGCGACGGCCGGCGATGGCTATCGCCTTGTGTCCGGCGATTGGGCGAGTGACCGCTTCTCGATCGGCGACAATCTCTATGACCGTCTGCGTGTCGATGCGCTTTCCTGGTTCTATCCCCAGCGCAGCGGCATCGAGATCAAGGCAGCGATCGCCGGCAAGGCCTACGCCCGGTCCGCAGGCCATGTCGGCGTGGCGCCGAACCAGGGCGATACGGCAGTCCCATGCCTCGACAGCAAGCAGGCCGTGGCGCTTTACGGTGGCTGGTCCTGTTCCTATCGACTGGACGTTTCCGGCGGCTGGTACGACGCAGGCGACCACGGCAAATACGCGGTGACCGGCGCCCTGTCCGCCGCGCAACTGCTTGCCGCCTACGAACGCGGGCGTGTCTACGCCGCGGGTTCGCCGGTGACGCGCGACGGTCTCTCTCGCATTCCCGAAAACGGCAACGGCATGCCCGACATTCTCGACGAGGCGCGGTGGGAGCTCGAGTTCCTGTTGCGCATGATGGTTCCGGATGGCGAGCCGCTCGCCGGCATGGTGCACCACAAGGTCCACGACACCACCTGGACCGCGCCGCCGATGCTGCCGAGCGACGATCCGCAGCCGCGGGCGCTTTACCGTCCGTCGACTGCCGCAACGCTCGATGTCGCAGCCGTCGCGGCTCAAGGCGCCCGGCTTTTCGCCGATCAGAATCCGACGTTCTCGGCACGTCTGCTCGCGGCTGCGCGCAAGGCCTGGATGGCCGCCAATGCCAATCCCGCACTCCTTGCGCCGAAGTCGGACGGACTTGGCGGTGGTGGCGACTACGACGACGACAGCATTTCGGACGAACTCTTCTGGGCGGCGACCGAGCTCTATCTGACGACCGGTGACGAGGCCTATCTCGACGTGCTGCGGGCGTCGCCGCTCTGGGCGGCGGATACGCTGTCTCCCGCCGGCGCCTTCGATTGGCGCAACGTCGCAGGCTTCGCGCGGCTGCAACTGGCCCTTTATGGTACGGGCTTGCCGGACGACGAGCGTGAACTGATCCGAAACGCGGTGCTTGCGGCAGCGCGGCATTTCCTGTCGGTGCAGCAAACAGAGCCCTTCGGGCTCGTCTACCGACCCGAGGGCAGACGCTACGACTGGGGATCGAACCAGCTGATGCTGCAGAACATCATCGTGTTGTCGGCCGCTTTCGATCTCTCCGGCGAGAAGAGCTTTCTCGATGGTGCGCGCGAGGGCATGGATTACATTCTCGGCCGCAATGCCATGGCGCTGTCCTATGTCACCGGCTATGGCACCCGCGCGCCCAAGAACCAGCACAGTCGCTGGTATGCGCACCAGCGGGACCCGCAACTGCCGAACCCGCCGGTTGGCTCTCTTGCCGGCGGTCCGAATTCCACCTTCGTCGACGACGTCGCACGGCAACACCTGAAGGGATGTGCGCCGCAGACGTGTTATGCCGACGACATCGAAGCCTATGGATCCAATGAAATCGCCATCAACTGGAATGCGCCGCTCGTCTATGTCGCCTCGTTCCTTGCCGATGCGCGCTAGAGTATTTCACTGTTTGAAATTACGCGATTCCGGACGGAAAACCGTTTCACACTTTTCCTGGAATTGCGCTAGGAGACTGAAAGCGTGACCGGAATAGCCTTTGTCGGAACCGGCTTCGTCGCCGACTATTACATGACGACGCTTGCCAACCATCCGCAGCTCCGGCTCGCCGGCGTCTGGGATCGCGACGCGGAGCGTCTCGACGCCTTTGCGCGCTACTGGAAGGTTTCGCCCTATGCCTCGCTGGATGCGGTGCTCGCCGATCCTACCGTCTCGATCGTCGTCAATCTGACGACGCCGGAAAGCCATTACGCGGTCAACCGCGCCGCTCTCACCGTCGGCAAGCACGTCTATTGCGAGAAGCCGCTGGCGATGACGGTGGAGGAGGCGAGCGAACTGGTGGCGCTTGCCCGCGAGCGTGCTCTGGTGCTTGCCGGCGCGCCGGCCAATGGCCTTAGCGATGCGCAGGCGCTTTGTGCGAGCCTGCTTGCGGCTGGGACTATCGGCACGCCACGTCTGGTTTATGCCGAGATGGAGGATGGCCCGGTCTTCAAGGCGAACTGGCGCGCCTGGCGCAGCCGCTCGGGCGCCCGCTGGCCGGGCGTGCACGAGTTCGAGGTTGGCTGCACGCTCGAGCACGCGGGCTATGCCGCAAGCTGGCTCGTCTCGCTCTTCGGGCCGGTCGCCGAGGTCAGCGCCATTTCAGCCTTGACCTTTCCGGACAAGGGCCCGGGAACCGAGACGCTAACGCTCGGCCCTGATTTCTCGGTGGGTTGCCTGACGTTCCGCTCGGGCGTGACGGCGCGCGTCACCTGTGGTCTGGCCGCGCCGCGCGACCGGTCGCTGACTGTTATCGGCGACAGAGGAACGATCGTCGTTCGCGATCTCTGGGACAATCGCTCGCCCATTCATGTCGAAGCGTTCGGCGCCAAGCGATCGTTGACACATCGCGGTCTCGACTGGCTGGAATGGAAGATGGGGCGCAAGCTGCCCATCCGGCTCTATCCCGGAACGAAGGCACGTTATCCCAAGGTCTCGTCCGGGCCTGCCCTTCCGGCCTTTCCGTCGCAGATCGATTTCGTGCGTGGCATTGCCATTCAGGCCGATGCGATCAACCGCGGCGAAACGCCATTCTTCTCCGGCGCGACGGCGCGGCATCTGACCGAGATCGTGCTCGCGCTCAACAGTGGCTGGCGAGACTATCGTCCGCTTGATCTCTAGGAGTTTCCGAAGGCGCTGCCCGCGTAGGGGCAGGCGTTCAGGCCACTGGTGCCTTGGCGCGGATCGCCTCGATAATTTCCAGAGCTTCGATGCTGCGCGACAGCGGCATCAGCGCATGCTCGCGCCGGCCGTCCAGGATGGCCGCGCTGGCGGCCTCGATCTCGAATTGCAGGCCGTTGCCGGGAAACGCATGGTCGAAGCGTTTGAGACCGGGCAGGGGGATCCGCCGCGCAGCCCTGAAAAACGCTTCCCCCGTCGATGTCAGCAGGTTGCGTGCCGGGGCGCTGGTGGCGACGAACAGGCGGCTTGCCTTCAGGAACGGCGCGTCGATGACGAGCGTACCGCGATCGCCGTCGATGACGAAGCGATTGTGGCCGTTTCGATCGAAACCGCACCTCAGGTCAGCATCAAAGCCGTCATAGGCCAGCCTGGCGTCTGCCGAGACATCGACGCCGGTGGGGGCGCTTCTCCAAGTGCCGCCAATGGACTTCGGCTGGCCGAAGAGGTTCAGGCAAAGTGCGATCGGATAGATGCCGAGATCGAGCAGGGAACCGCCGCCCAGGGCCGGATCGAAGAAGCGGCTGTTCGCGTCGAACGGTTTCTCATAGGCAAGTTCCGCCCGGACATGGCGGATGGTTCCGAGCCTCCCTGCACGCAGGAGTGCGCGAACCTCGGCGATTGCCGGCAGGAAGCAGGTCCACAGCGCTTCCATCGCGAAGGTGCCGCTGATGGCGGCTGCGTCTTCAAGGGCGCGCGCGTCGGCGACCGATGTCGTCAGCGGCTTCTCGACCAGCACCGCCTTGCCGGCCGCGAGGAAGAGGGCGGCATGGTCGCGATGGAGCGCATTGGGCGAGGCGATGTAGACCGCGTCGATGTCGGGGGCGGCGGCGAGCGCGCCGATATCGTGAGAGCTGCGGATTCCGCCGAAGCGTGTGGCGAAAGCAGCGGCGTTCGAAGCGCTGCGGGATGAGACCGCGACAAGCGTCGCATTACCCGCGAAGCGGAAATCCGATGCAAAACTGTTTGCGATTGTGCCGGTTCCGGCAATACCCCAACGGACCTTGTCACGCATTCCCTTGTGTCCGTTGCTCCGGCCGACCCTGCTGCGGCGCATGGTGCCGCCGAAGTCTCAAGGCCCGGTAAACGGCCGAGGCGCGGCTGACGCCTTTGCTTGTTGCCGATGCCCCGGAAAAGAATAAGCCCCGCGCGATTTCTCGTGTGGGGCTGTTCGAACGGGTCCGCAGAGCGAACCGAATATCAGGCCGACTTGCGGACCGGAGTCTTTTCTGCGGTGACGATCTGTTCGTCGCCGTAGATTTGGTTGAGCGTGCCTAGAATCCGCATGACTGCGTCGGATGAGCTCGAATAATAGATCGTCTGCGCATCGCGGCGGGTGCTGACGAGATTCTGGGCACGGAGCTTCGAAAGATGCTGGGAGAGAGCCGACTGGCTCAGCCCAACCTTGTTGGCCAATGCGCCGACTGCCATCTCTTCCTTGACGAGGGAATCGAGGATGAGAAGGCGCTTAGGGTTTGCCATGGCCGAGAGGAAACCGGCTGCTACCTCGGCTTCATCGTGTTTTTCAGGCGAAAGTGGCTGCATTGCGTGCTCCATGCGAAAAGTACATCACACGTAGTTATGGTTGACGAAGCACGATAATTAGTCGTGATGCATAAAAGGGCAACCACCCACTGCAAGAAATGGGGGTAGCTATCCCGCGATTAACCGTAAAGTTCACGCAAAATTGCCCGTAAATTGGAACTGTCTTCGATAGGTGCCGGGAATTCAAGGCGCTTCAGCCGATCGCCATCTGCAAGATCGAGGCCGGCGGCGTCGATCCCGACGATCTTCCAATTGCCTTCCGGCGCATTGCAAAGCTTGACCGCATAGTGCTGCACGGCGTCCGAATGATCCGCGTTCATGTGCTCGATTGCGCTGGCTTCCGTGGCGGCGAGCGAAGCGATGGCGGGCGTGTCGATCAGGAGATCTTCCGCGGTCAAGACATAGGCGCGACCGAAACCGCCGTTGAGGCTGGCGCGCAAGGGCTTCAGCCGGAAGAAGCCGAAATCGGGGAAATCGACGTAGAGTTTCGACTTGGGGTGACGGCGAACGAATCGCTCGCGGATGCGCACATGGGTTTCACTGTCGCGAGCGACCTGTTCGGCGGTGCATTGCACCGTGAGGCGGGGATGGGCGAGCGGATCGCCCTTGCCGGGCTCGCCGGTCAGCAACGAGGCCCTGACATCGGCAAGCAGCGCCTGGGTGTGAGTCGAGAGCCTGGAGATCAGGATAACAGGCACGCCGTCGACATCCATGCCGACGAGGACGCGGCTGACGAAGGGAAAGCCGCCACTGTCAGGCTCGATCGCGGCGAGCGAGCCGCTGCGCGCGCCGCGCAGCAGCGTGCGGGCTAGCGTGCGGGCTTCGTCATCGGTGTCGCGCAATACGCTCGGCTTGTCGCTCATGTCTTTGAACCTTTCCTGCCATGCCATCAATGCCTACAGCGCCGCGTCTTATCAGACGCGCAAAGGTCGCCGTAGCACTTTGAATGGCTGCATGTTTTTATCCTGAAATCGGCTACGTTTTAAGGAAACATGCTGTGACGAAAAAAGCCCGGAACGACGCTCCGGGCTTTTATTGGCTTGATGAGCGGCTTCGTCAACTTTTGTTGCGGTGCCGCGTCAATCCCTGAACGATGTCCTGGGCGTCGATGGTGCCGACGACGGAGCCGTTGTCGACGACCCCGATGCTGCCCGGCTGGCGAGACATGGCGTCGAGAATGTCGACGAGCGGTGTCGTCGGCTTGGCCGTGGCGGTAACGCCGGCAACGGTCGCGCCGCGCTGCACGCCGGTCTGCATCACGTCCTTCGCCATCAGCATGGTGATCGGGTTCATGTGCTGAACGAAATCCGCGACATACTGGTTGGCTGGATTCTTGACGATATCCTGCGGCGTGCCGCACTGGATGATGCGTCCGCCTTCCATGATGGCAATGCGGTTGCCGATGCGGAACGCCTCGTCGAGGTCGTGGCTGACGAAGATGATGGTCTTCTTCAGTCGCCGCTGGAACTCGAGCAGTTCGTCCTGCAGTCGCGTGCGGATCAGCGGGTCGAGCGCCGAGAACGGCTCGTCCATCAACAGGATCGGTGCGCCGGTGGCAAAGGCGCGGGCGAGGCCGACGCGCTGTTGCATGCCGCCCGAAAGCTCATTGACCTTGCGCCCCGCCCATTTCGTCAGGTTGACGAGGTCGAGCTGTTCGCCGACACGCGCCTTGCGCTCGGCGTCCGGCATGCCGGCAAGCTCGAGGCCGAAGCCGACATTGTCGGCAACGGTGCGCCAGGGAAGGAGCGCAAACTGCTGGAACACCATCGAGACCGTGTGCATGCGGAAGTCGCGCAGCGATTTCGCATTGGTCCGGTAGGGATTGAGCGGCCCGTTCGAGGTCTTCACCTCGACGTCGCCGCGCACCACCGGCGCAAGGCCGTTGACGGCGCGAAGCAAGGTCGACTTGCCGGAGCCCGAAAGCCCCATCAGCACCAGGATCTCGCCCTCGGTGATTTCGAGCGAGGCGCCTGCGACGCCGAGCACGAGGCCGGTTTCGGCACCGATCTCGTCGCGGGTCTTGCCCTGGTCGACCATCTGCAGCGCGATCTGCGGGTTGTTGCCGAAGATGATATCGACGTTCTTGAATACGACGGCGGTGGTCATGCGCCTTCTCCTTCGTCGGACGAGCGGAAAAGGCGGTCGAGGATGATCGCCAGGATGACGATGCAGAGGCCGGCTTCGAAGCCCTTGGCGACATTCACCGAGTTCAGGGCTCGCAAGACCGGAACGCCAAGGCCGTTGGCGCCGACGAGGGCGGCAATCACCACCATCGACAGCGACAGCATGATCGTCTGGGTCAGGCCGGCCATGATCTGAGGCATGGCGAAGGGCAGTTCCACCTTGCGCAGCACCTGGCCGGGCGTTGCGCCGAAGGCCTGGGCGGCCTCGACCAGCGACGGCGGCGTCGAGATGATGCCGAGGCGGGTCAGGCGGATCGGCGCAGGGATCGCGAAGATCACGGTGGCGATAAGGCCGGGAACCATGCCGAGACCGAAGAGGATCAGCGCAGGGATCAGATAAACGAAGGTCGGGATCGTCTGCATCAGGTCGAGGATCGGCCGCATGATGGCATAGATCCAGGCGCGACGGGCGGCGGCAATGCCGAGCGGAACGCCGACGGCCATGCTGACGAAGCTGGCGGCGAGCACCAGAGCCAACGTTTCCGTCGTTTCCTTCCAGTAGCCCTGGTTGATGATCAGCAGCAGGCCAAGGCCGGTGAACAGCGTTACGCCGATCGAGCGACGGAACCACCAGGCAGCCGCCGTGATCACGGCAACGACGATCAGCGGGTGCGGGGTCTGGAGAATCCAGAGCAGCACGGCGACAACGCCGGAGAGGAAGCGAGCGAGCTGGTCGAAGAACAGCTCGAAATTCGTCGTCAGCCAGTCGACGAATGCCTTGGCCCAGCCGCCAATGGGGATGCGGTTATCGGTCAGATATTCCACGAAGGTAAATCCGTCTCGTCAGGTCAAAAGGAGCGCATGACGCGGTGAAAAAAGGCGGGGTTTTTCCCCGCCTCGATGCCGATCAGAGGCCAAGAGCGGCCTTGACCGCGGCCAGGCCATCGCCGCCGTCCTTGGCGGTCACACCGGCAAGCCACGGATCGACGACCGTCGGATTGGCCTTCAGCCATTCCTCGGCAGCCTTGTCAGGCTCCTGCCCGTCGTTCAGGATCTTGCCCATGATCTCGTTTTCCATCTGGAGCGAGAACTTGAGGTTGGTGAGCAGCTTGCCGACGTTCGGGCACTCGGTAGTGTAGCCGGCGCGCACGTTGGTGAAGACTTCCGCGCCGCCAAAGTTGGCGCCGAAGATGTCGTCGCCGCCCGAAAGATAGGTCAGCTTGAAGTTGGCGTTCATCGGATGCGGTTCCCATCCGAGGAAGACGATCGGCGCGCCATCCTTTTCGGCGCGGGACACCTGCGCCAGCATGCCCTGTTCGGAGGATTCGACCACCTCGAAGCCCTTGAGGCCGAAGGTGTCCTTGTCGACCATGTCGATGATCAGGCGGTTGCCGTCATTGCCGGGCTCGATGCCGTAGATCTTGCCTTCAAGCGCGTCCTTCTTGGTGGCGATATCCTTGAAATCCTTGATGCCGAGCTCAGCGCCCTTGGCGTTGGTCGCCAGCGTGTACTTGGCGCCGACCAGGTTCGGCCCGAAGGATTCGACCGACTTGTCGTCGAGATAGGGGCGAACGTCGTTTTCCTGGGTCGGCATCCAGTTGCCGAGGAAGACGTCGATGTCCTTGTTCTTGAGCGAGGTGTAGGTGACCGGAACCGAGAGAACCTTGATGTCGGTCTGGTAGCCGAGGCCCTTGAGGACGGTGGAAACGGTCGCGGTGGTTGCAGTGATGTCCGTCCAACCGACGTCGGAGAAACGGACGGTACCACAGCTTTCCGGCTCGGCAGCTGCAGCCTGTCCAGCGGCGAGGGCGACGACCGAAACGGCGCCCGCCAGCATCAGTTTGAGAGAGAGTCGTTTTTTCATCGTTGTCGTTCCCCTGCCTCTATTATTGTTTTAGCCAAACACCATTGGATAGCGAATTCAAGCGCTTTGATGTCGAAGGAAGTGTATTGCGTCAATATGCTGAGGGGGTGCACGATGCGACGCTGAATGTCGCATTGTCCACGAAATGGTCTAGTCCGGCGAAAAACTGTGGGTGCCGCAAACACGCTCTGGCCTTCCGGGACAAGGCTCGTCATTACCCGGGAGACGGAAACCGGACGCGGTGAAGATGGCCAAACTCTATTTCAGCTATGCGACGATGAACGCGGGCAAGAGCACGATGCTGTTGCAGGCCTCCTACAACTACCAGGAGCGCGGCATGCGTGTGGTGATGCTGATCGCTGCGCATGACGACCGGGCAGGGGTAGGCCGCATCTCCTCGCGCATCGGTCTTGCCTCCGACGCCATTCCGTTCCATGGCGATGACGACATCTATACGCTGATCGAAACGCTTCATTCCGATGGTGCCGGCGAGATCGCCTGCGTCTTCGTCGACGAGGCGCAGTTCCTCAACGAGGCGCAGGTCTGGCAACTCGCGCGCGTCGCCGACCGGATCGGCATTCCGGTCATGGCCTATGGCCTACGTACGGATTTTCAGGGCAAGTTGTTTCCGGGCTCGATGGCGCTGCTGGCGCTCGCCGACGAGTTGCGCGAGGTGCGCACCATCTGCCATTGCGGCCGCAAGGCGACGATGGTCGTGCGTCTCGATGGTACGGGCAAGGTGGTGCGCGAGGGTGCCCAGGTCGATGTCGGCGGCAACGAGAAATACGTCTCCTATTGCCGGCGCCATTGGGACGACCTGATGCGTTGCGAGTGAGTGCGACCGACTGGCCGCTTGCGGCCGCCTTGGTCGCGGTGCCATTCTCGTCGGGTCCTGTCAGCAAGAGGTTTTCGATGCGGCGCCTGCTTTCCAGTCTTTTCCTCTGTCTTGGTGTCGCAGCTCCGGCTGCCCACGCCGGCGGCGACGCGACGGCGGGTGCCGCGGTGTTCCGCAAGTGCGCGGCCTGTCACACCACCAGCGAGCCGGTCAATCGCGTCGGCCCGAGCCTGATGGGCGTGGTCGGCCGGCCGGTGGCGTCGGTTGCCGACTACAACTATTCCGAGGCGATGAAGACCTTCGGCGCCGAGGGGCACGTTTGGGACGAGGCGACGCTGAGCGAATATCTCTTGAGCCCCAAGGCGATGGTCGGCGGCACCAAGATGACTTTTCCCGGTCTCAAGAAACCTCAGGACATTGCCGACGTGATCGCCTATCTCAAGGCGCCGCCGGCCGCCAAATAGGCAATGCCTTCGATATCTCAAGCACTTCGCTGCAACGCTTGATCGAAAAAAGCCGCTGCGGCAGGCTTGTTCTCTTTCCATAAACACCCTTTATATAACTGCAATCGAAGGCTGAATAATTCGGCTGGGCTGGCGGATCGCGCCACGGTGGATCGAGGGGCAGGACATGGCGACTCTTCAGAATTTTGACGCGGAGATCGAGAAGACCAAAGGCGTCGTCGAACAGATGCGCGGCAAGCTCGAGCAATCCGGTGTGGTGCTGGAGCAATTCGCCAAGGCCGAGACCAAGCTCGGCGACGTCAACTTCGACATCGAGAACGCCCGCATCCAGGACGTGATCAACCAGCAGAAAGTGATGGAAGCCAACATTGCCGACCTGATCATCGGCCTCGAGGATGCGACCAATGTCTTCGGCTCCGAATTCGAGAGCATGAAGAACTATACCGGCTATGAGAAGTTCATCGGCATCTTCTCCAAGCAGAAGATGCAGCGCATGCGCACCGACCGCGTGCGCAACATGTCGCTTGCCGGCAACCTGCAGGAGCTGCTGTCGAAGTCCGACATGATCGTCGGCATCCTCAAGGAGCAGAAGTCGGTCCTCGACCAGCGCTACAAGACCTCGGAGCAGAGCCTGATCCAGGTGATCGAGCGCCGCAAGGGTACGATGGCGAACCTCGAAGAGGTGCAGAAGCGCATCGAGGAACTGAACCCCCTGCTGCTCGACATCGAAAACCGCATTGCCGCCTCCACGGAGCAGAAGGTCCGCACCGAGCTCGAAGGCGAACGCTCGGCGCTTGCCACCGAATACAACGAGAAGCAGGCCAAGGAACAGGAGCTGCTCGCCGAGAGCCAGACGCTCGAACGCTACACCGCGATGTTCCAGACCTTCGTCGATTCGCTCAACAACCAGATCGCCGCGCAGAACACGCTGATCAACAAGCTGACGATCGATACCGAACAGCGCATCGTGCTCTACAAGGCGCTGGAAGACTCCTTGAAGACGGCTGCCCAGCAGGATGTCGCCCACAAGATCAACACGCTCGGCAGCCAGGTCGACACCGCCGCCGAAGAGACGATGGCCGGCATCGGTGCCGCTGCGCAGCGCCATATCGGCGATCTCCTCGAAATGCATGAAAAGAACATGCTTTCGACGCAGGATATCCAGCGCCGCAAGAAGCTGGCGGACGACGCCTTTGCCCGTCGCTTCCAGGCTGTCATGGACAAGCACAACACTGCCAACTACGTGAAGCAGTGATCGGCAGGCGAATGATCGGAACCGAGTTTGCCGTCTGGCACGCGCCACGGGGATTTGCATGAAAGTCGCGGCTTCATCCGCTGTCGCACAATATTTCGCGTCGATCCACGCCGCACTCGCCGGGCTCGAACTCTTTCTCGGCGACCGCAACTCGCCGCTCTATCGCAACACCGTCGTCGGCGAAGTGATCGTCCCCTATCTCGGCCGGTTGAAGGCGTCGATCGACTGCTGGGAGAACCGCATCGGCTTCGTCGATCAGTTCCGGATCTCGCGCGCCGAAAGCGGTTTTCCGGTGTTCCAGAACGTGCTGGAACTGGAGAACGATCGCCAGACGGCGGCAAAGCGCCTCGCCGACATTCCCACGGCCGATGCGCTGAGGGACGAGATGGTCGATTTCATCCTCCGTCAGAAGGCCTTTCCCGAGGCGTTGCAGACGCGCATGGCCGAGCGGCTCTATCTGGAGCAGATCGGCAAGGGTGAGATCTTCTCGCCCTTTATCTTGCCGGAGACCATCCGCGTCGCCGTCAATTCCAAGACGATGCGTCCCTATTACATCGTGAGCTGGGGCGCCTTCGACGGCGCCAATACCCTGCCGATGGTCTACATGGCGACGATCGAGGATTCCTCCGAGAAGATCGTCGAGATGCTGGTGACCGAGGACGGCAAGCTCAATCCGCAGGTCGAGATCCCGTTGCCGGTTGGTGGTCTGCTCAATCCGGAGCTCGCCAGCCGCTTCGACGATTTCGCCTCCAAGAACAGCAGCTATTCGCTGACCCCGGTGACGATCGCCACCAATCTCGACAAGGATTTTGACGAGCTGCACCCGAAGCAGCTGCGCCGCATCGTGCTCGGCCCGTTCTATTCTGCAGGGATCACCGAGAACAATGCGCGCATCAACGACATCCTCTCCAAGGTGCGAAAGACCGAGAATGCCTGGCTTCTGACTTGGACCGTGCAGGAGGTCTTCTCCAAGGCCGAAAGGCCCGCCAAACGCGGCTTCTGGTCATCGACGCCGGCGCAGGAGGAGTTCCACATCGATACCGCCAATCTGGAGGCGGCGCGCATGGGTGTCTCCTCCTACGAGAAGCACGCGCTGGTGCCGCACGACGCCTATCAGGCACTCTATGCCGCCGGCGAGGCCGAACAGGTGTTCGGCGACTACAAGGTCCACGTCATTTCCGGCAACCAGGTCGTGAGCGAGGTTTGACGATGACACTCAATACGGGGCTGACGACGCTGCACGAGGACGACATCGCCAAGCATCAGGCGGTGGCGCAGGGGCTGGTGACGAAGCTCATCATTCTGGAGCGCGAGGATGCATCCGCCGGGACGACGCTTGCCGGCACCGGCCGCCGCTTCGTCTCGACGGTTTCGACCGGTGGCCAGCGGCGCACACGCGAAGTCGAGCTGACCAAGACCATTCAGTCAGTGCGCCAAGGCGATCCGATGTTGTCGCCGGCCCAGCACGCCGTGCTTTATCGCACACGCCGCGGTATTCAGGTGGCGCTCGCCGTGGCCGACGTCTTTGCGCGGCAGACAAACCTCGAGCAACTGCAGGCGAAAAACGCCACATCGCCGCTCGGAGGAGATGAGGCCAACCAGTTCAAGGCGCTGCTTTCGGCGTCTGCCTATGTCGCCGCGTTTACGCTTGCCGCCTATCTCGGCTCGACGCTTTCAGGTGAGGGCGAGCCGGTGGACGATGCGGTCGAGCCCGACTTTCTGTTCGACACGCCGCAGGACGCATTGAAGAGCCTCATCTCGGCGCTCGACCGCGGCATTGCCGGGGCGCCTGACGATCTGGCGCTGACCGCCCGGGCGCGCGCCTTTTCGCGCGTGGCAGTCGAGGGGTTGATCGCGCGCAAGGCGCGGTTCACTGGACTGCAGAGCTTCGAGACCGTGCATATCCGGCTCGACCAGGACGATTTCACGCTGAACGGCTTCGATGTCGCACCGGGCCAGAAGCGCAAGCCGCTGGTGATGACCTTCAAGAAGCCCGAGGAGATCATCGGCAACCACATTGCCAAGTACCAGGCGTTGAAGCTTGCCAAGATGCTGATGGCCTATGACTTCGACCGGCAGATGAACCCCTTCGTCGAGCTTGGCGGCTTCCTCTTCACCTTCATCGGCGACGGCATGCCGGGCACCGGCAAGACGATCCTGATCCAGATGCTCGCCGGCATGCTCAACGAATATTGCGAGATTGCCGGCTACGCCTTCCATTACGAGAATTTCGGCGTTGACCAGATCTCCTCCTATCAGGGCAAATCGGGCCAGAACTGCAAGGAGTTCGTCAACAACGTCATCAACCCGCGCGCGATCGGCTTCGGCACGATCGACGATGTCGACCAGGTGGCGGCGAAGCGCTCCGATGATCGCGCTTCCGCCGGCCAGCATGAGGTGACGGCGGTGCTGATGGAGAGCTTCGCCGGAGCTTCGACGGTGGTGCGCGGCAACTGCACCTTCGGCATGTTCTCCAACTATCCCGAGAATGTCGACGATGCGCTGCGCCAGCGCGCCGGCGCCCGTTGGCTGGTCGACGGGCCGCAGACGGAAGACGACTATGTCGACATCTTCGCGCTGCTCGTTGGCAAGAACCACAAGATCCCGCTCGGCGAACACCAATTGTTCGAGGGGCAGGAGATCAAGCGGGCCGTGTCGCAATCCTATGCCGAGCACGCGCGGCCGAAGGAGGATGGCCTCATCGCCGTCTGGGAGCGTTACCAGAAGGAACGGGGCGCGCTCGCCTCGCTCGCCGATGTCGGCGCCTATCTGCACATGATCAAGGAGGCCGAGCCGCGCTTTACCGGCCGCGCGATCAAGAACATCACCGACGCGATCAAGCTGCGCGCCATGGATGTCGAGCTGCCGGATGACTGGTTCAGGGATGCCGGCTCGTTCATGCACAAGAGCTACGACGAGAAGAAAGCGATGATCGAGGCGCTACGCGGCCCGATCACCATCGACATGGTGCTGCAGGAGATCAACCGCTACGCCGACAGCGAATTCCGCTACACCGACAAATCCGACGATGCCGCCGTCACCGACATCATCCGCCGCGAGCGCCAGCGCGAAAAGGCGATCCGCGAGATCGAGGCGATGAAGCGCGACGGCCGGTGGCAGGGGTTATGATGGGAAGAGCTGACCGATGAAACGCTTGCTCGAAGCCGAGCTCATCTATGGACGGCTGCTCGATGTCTCCGAGCCGCACCTGATCGCGCGTTACAACAAGGCACTCGAAGGCTTCGGCCTGCGCCCGACGGCGTTGACGGCGTTCAGCATCGACATGACCGGGTTTTCGCCCGAAATCGCTGACGAACTGGGTGACCGTGATTATCTCGATCCGAACCGGGTCAACCGCCGGTTCATCATCATGACACCGGATCAGGCGGAGCTGCCGGTCGTGCATACGAGCTTCTCCAATACGGCGGCGCTGATGCACGAATTCTTCAACGCCAACGGCCGCGCGATCAATGCGATCACGATCAAGGACGCGCTCTACGGCGAGATCGAGGATTCGGTTTCGGTCGTCGACGACATCGACGACCTGCTGTCGATCAACGAGGTGCGTTTCCGGGTGCTGTCGGCCGAGGACATGCTCGGCAAGGCCGCCGAACTCAGGGGCCTCGTCGACCGGCTGAAGAAAGTGCCGACGGCCTGGGCCGACGACGAGATGCTGAACCGCATGGTCGAGCTTGCCAAGCTCACCGGCGATATCCGCCAGAATGCGCTGGTGCCGGACCAGCTCGTCTTCCGCCACGAAGCCTTCTGGGCCAATCATTTCGGGGGCGTCTATGTCTTTCTCGACGACAAGACGACGACCGTGATCTGCGACCCCTCGGTCCCCGGCTTCCGCCGCTCGCGGCCATGGCAGGTCAGCTATATCGCCATCAACGATCATGCCCGGATCTACGACTTCCTCGCCTCGACCAAGCGGCTGCAATTGCCACAGGCGTCCTGGGTGGAGGAGTCGGGGCTCTATCAGCACCGGGCCGACATGATCGTGCGCGGGCTGATCGACGAAATTGACCCGACGGCCGATCTCGCCAATGCCGACCGGATCTGGCTGCAGACCTGGATGCACCGCAATGCGGCTGTCGTCGCGAGGGACGGGGCCTATCCGTTCCTGCAGGAGATGATCCGCATGGTTGCCGCGACCGGCACGATCAAGATGCAGGACGTTGCGCCGGCGAACCGCTTCATGCTGGTGCGCGCAGCACCCACCCATCCCGACCAGTGGCTGGTCAACCGACTGATTTCCCAGCTCGTGCCCCGCGATTTCGTCTCGCGCTTCGTCTTCGACAAGCAGGGTTTCTACGACGCCTACGAGCGCTATGGCGAAAGCTTCAAGGCCTATGTTGTGGCGACGCTGACGGGTTCATATCTCAAGGACAAGGCGGCCTTCCGCCACAAGCTTTACGGCCTCAGAGAGGAATAGGACATGTTCGATCCGATCGTAGCGTTTTTCCAGCGGGTCTTTACCGCGATCGGCCGCGGCATAGGTCTCGCCGTTGCCTGGCTGCTCTGGCCGTTCGTCGCGGCCGGTAACTGGTATCGGCAGCGGAGCTGGATCATCAAAGGACCAATCGGCATCGTTCTGCTCGGCCTCATCTTCCTCTACGGCTATTTCATCTGGCAGACGCAGGCCTGGACGAACTTCGATCCTGACTATGTCGAGCGTTACAAGCTGGCCGAGCACAAGGTGCCGGCGGGCTCGCCGAAGAGCGGCCCGGGCGCGACGACCGGCCAATCGACGACCGGTGCGGCGGCAACCAACCTTGCGGCGGCGGCTGCACCGCAGACCGAATCGACACCGGAGGCGCTGGCGGTGGTGCAATTGCCTGCCGGTACCGTGTGCCAGACCTCGGCAATCGTCGATGTCGCCGCCGACCTTATCGATTACAATGTCAACGAGAATGCGTGGATATCGTCGATGCTGCTCTACAAGCTCGGTTTCTTCGGGCTTGACTGGGACGACACGCCCTGGCTCGACAACAAGGCGTCGTTCCAGCGCGGCATCAACCAGGCGGTGCGCCGCACCTCGGTCGAACTGGTCGATTCGCTTGGTCGCGTGCGCGGCACGTCCGGCATCAACAGCGACCTGCAGAGTGCGCGCGGCAATATCCAGTTCGATGAGGAGACCTGGTATTTCGGCCTGAACCCGTTTGGCCCGAAGACGCCGACGCCGAGCTTCTACCGGGCGGCGATGAAGGACCTCAGGGCCTTCAACATCTCGCTCGGCAAATGCGAAGCGATCTTCGACGGCCGCTCCGACAACCTCGTCGAATTCCTCGACCGTGTTGCCAACGATCTCGGCAACACCTCGGCGATCATTCGCGAACGGTCGGAAAACCACAATGGCGGCTGGTTCGACACGCGCGCCGACGACCGCTTCTGGTTCGCCTATGGCCAGCTCTACGGTTATTACGGCATTCTGTCGGCCGCCGGCGCCGACTTCGACAACGTCGTTGCCCAGCGCGGCCTGACGCCGATCTGGACGGAAACGATCAAGCAACTGCGCGCCGCATTGCGCATCCAGCCGCTGATCATCTCCAACGGCGAGGAGGCCGGCTGGATCATGCCGACGCATCTGGCGACGATGGGCTTCTATACGCTGAGGGTACGCTCGAACATCGTCGAAATGCGCGATATCCTCGCCCGATAGGGCGGAACGGCAAGGTGGCGCCTGAACTTCCGGGCGCTGCCGCAGACCTTACTTGAGTTAAAGCGGGATGCGGGCCGAAAGCCGCAGACACGTTTCCTCATTCCGCTCCGGCATCGCGAACTGCGCCTTGAAAGGCGTGGATGAAAACGAGACCCTGGGGAGGGGACATGTCATGACCGAGGTTAAGTCCGATATCGAGATTGCGCGTGCGGCGAAGAAAAAGCCGATCCAGGAGATCGGGGCGGCACTCGGCATTCCAGCGGAAGATCTGCTGCCCTACGGCCACGACAAGGCGAAGATCGGTGCCGATTTCATCGCCCGGCAGCGCGAAAAGAAGAACGGCCACCTGATCCTGGTGACGGCGATCAATCCGACGCCGGCCGGCGAAGGCAAGACGACGACGACGGTCGGCCTCGGCGACGGGCTCAACCGCATCGGCAAGAAGGCGATCGTCTGCATCCGCGAAGCGTCGCTCGGCCCCTGCTTCGGTATCAAGGGCGGAGCCGCCGGCGGCGGTTACGCACAGGTGGTGCCCATGGAGGACATGAACCTCCATTTCACCGGCGATTTCCACGCCATTACTTCAGCGCACAATCTGCTCGCGGCGCTGCTCGACAATCACATCTACTGGGGCAACGAGCAGAACGTCGACATCCGCCGCATCGCCTGGCGTCGCGTTATGGACATGAACGACCGGGCACTGCGCAGCATAGTCGGGCCGCTCGGTGGTGTCGCGAATGGTTATCCGCGCGAGACCGGTTTCGACATCACCGTTGCCTCCGAGGTCATGGCCATCCTCTGCCTGGCAACCGATCTGAAGGATCTCGAGAAGCGCCTCGGCAATATCATCGTCGGCAACCGACGCGACAAGAGCCCGGTGTTTGCGCGCGACATCAAGGCCGATGGCGCGATGGCGGTGCTGCTCAAGGACGCGATGCAGCCGAACCTGGTGCAGACATTGGAAAACAATCCGGCCTTCGTGCATGGCGGTCCCTTCGCCAATATCGCCCATGGCTGCAATTCGGTGATCGCGACGACGACGGCGCTGAAGCTCGCCGACTATGTCGTGACGGAAGCCGGCTTCGGCGCCGATCTCGGTGCAGAAAAATTCTTCGACATCAAGTGCCGCAAGGCGGGGCTGAAGCCCGATGCCGCGGTGATCGTCGCCACCGTCCGAGCGATCAAGATGAATGGCGGCGTGAAGAAGGACGATCTCGGCAAGGAAAACCTGGAGGCCCTGCGCAAGGGCTGTGCCAACCTCGGGCGCCATGTGCAGAACGTTAAGAAGTTCGGCGTTCCCGCGATCGTCGCGATCAACCACTTCACCTCCGACACCGAGGCCGAGATTCAGGCGATCAAGGACTATGTGGCGACACTCGGTGCCGACGCCGTGCTCTGCCGGCATTGGGCCGAGGGGTCGGCGGGAATCGAAGAACTGGCGCGCAAGGTGGCGGATCTGGCCGAGGGCGGCCATTCGCAGTTCTCGCCGCTCTATCCGGATGACATGCCGCTCTTCCACAAGATCGAGACAATCGCCAAGGACATCTATCATGCGAGCGAAGTGATCGCCGACAAGTCGGTGCGCGATCAACTGCACACCTGGGAGAACCAGGGCTATGGCCACCTGCCGATCTGCATGGCCAAGACACAATATTCCTTCTCGACCGACCCGAACCTGCGCGGCGCGCCGAGCGGCCATGCGGTGCCGATCCGCGAGGTGCGACTTGCGGCCGGCGCCGGTTTTATCGTGGTCATCACCGGCGAGATCATGACCATGCCCGGCCTTCCCAAAGTGCCGTCGTCGGAGAAGATCTTCCTGAACGAGCGGGGTTACATCGAGGGGCTGTTCTAGAGCGACCGACTGGCCTGATCGAAACAACGCCGCGCGTCCTTCGGGATGCGCGGCGTTGTCGTGTTTTGCATTCCTTTATCTTCGCTTCCAGAATGGAAGTTAGGCAGTGAGGCTGAGGAAGTCGGCCTTGCCGATCGAGACGCCCTTGTGACGCAGGATGTCGTAGGCCGTCGTCAGGTGGAAATAGAAGTTTGGCAGAACGAATCTCAGCAGATACTCTTCGCCCGTGAGCGTCACTTTCAGGGTCGGGAAGTTGAGGACGACCTCGCGGCTGCCGCTATCCTCCAGGTCGACGGGGCGCACAATTTCAAGAAAAGCAACCGTGTTGGCGATGCGCTGACGCAGTTCGTCCAGGGTCTTTTCCTCGTCCGGAAAACGGGGAACCTCGATCGAAGTCAGGCGCCCGACCAGACCCTTGCTCGTGTCGCTCACTCGCTGCACCTGGCCGGCAAGCGTCAGCATGTCCGGCGTCAGCCGGGCAATGACGAGATCATCAGGGGAGATGCCGTTGTCGCGCGCATGAGCCTCGGCCTTGTCGAGCAGTTTGGTGAGCACACCAAGACCGCGAATGAATGCGGGAATGGAGAGCTGGTAGATCGTCAATGCCATGACACATTTCCTTGAGACTGGGCGCAAAACGGGTGGATTTTCCTCATGCCTGTATTTGGGAGCCGGGGTGCGGTCCTGCAAGGCGCGCCGACCGGTATCTTTGTGGTTATGAGGCTGGCGAGAGGCGACTGAACGCGGGCCTGCGGCACTGGCCAGGACATGGGGTCTCGTGCATTGATCGGGGGCGACCTTGCGCGACACGCAAGGCGTACGCCGCTGTAGCAGACACATGGACACCGCAATGACGCCCCAGGATTTGCAGACCTATCTTCACGCCCATATCCCGCTTTCGGCGGCGATGCAGGTTCAGGTAGAGGACATAGCGGAAGATCATGTCCTGCTTTCCGCGCCTCTGGCACCCAACATCAATCATCGCGAGACGGTGTTCGGCGGCAGCGCCTCGGCGCTATCGATCCTGTCGGCCTGGTCGCTCCTGCATGTGCGGTTGCGCAAAAGCGGCGTGGCTGCGCGCCTGGTGATCCAGAGCAACCGCATGGACTATCTAAAGCCGGTGGCCGGCGCCTTTTCGGCTCGCTCGTCGTTCGCGAATGCCGGGCAGTGGCCGAGCTTTCTGCGATTGCTCGAACGGCGGGGCAGGGCGCGGGCCGTGGTCGTTGCCGACCTGCTTGACGGCGACGCGGTGGCCGGGCGTTTCGAGGGCGAGTTTGTCGCCCTCGGCTATAGCAATGACTGAGTTGCGGCGACCGGGCCAGGTGATCCCCGCCTAGCGGCAATAGCGATAGTCATTGCGCCGATCGATCACGTCGAGATGCAGGTGGGTTTCGTGGGCGGCGTCGCTGCCGGGATCGAGCACAGTCTTGAAATACAGGCAGGCGGAGGCGGTGACCGCGCGCTGGAAGGCGCCGTCTATCGTGCCGTCCTCGTCGCGCGGCTGGATGGCGATCGTCGTTCCGTCGCTCAAGCGGAAGGACGCGATGTCGACGGCGTTGCCGTGGGCATGTTCGGAGATCTTGCCTGACGTTGCATTGTTGCGCAGGCGGCAGATATAGGTCGACGCCTGGTTCAGCGCCTTGATCTTGATGTTCTTGTCGAAGGCGACCTCGGCAGCCGGCTGGGCGGCTTCCTTTGTCCAGCGTGCCAGCGCCAGCGCCGTTTCGCACCGCATCACTCCCTTGGGCGCGAGCGTAACGTCGGGCAGAATGCTGGTGACCTCCAGTGGCTTGTCGATGCCGCAGCCCTTGCCGTCGTCGATGCGCTTGGCTTCGACAAACGTCGCGCCAACCGCTTTCAGGTCGGTAAGGCACTTGGCATATTCGGCAGCATTCTCCGTCTCGACCGGTGGATAGACGATTGGCGCCGGCGCTGGCTCGGCATCCTTCTTCTCGTCCGCGCGCTGGTCCTTTTCGTCCGCCGGCGGCTTCTTGTCCTTTGTCGATTGCTCGTCTCCATCCGCCTGCTTCGGCTGCGGAACGGGCTGTTCGCCGTTGGCTGCCGTCGGCCCTTTCTCCGTCGCGCCCTTGCCGTCGTCCGCCGGTGCCGCCGGCTTCTTGTCGGGTGTGGGAACAGCCTCTTCCGCTCCTGCATCCGTCGGCGGCTTTTCTATCGGGATGGGGCCGTGTTTCGGCAGGCTGGCGCCCGTCAGGATCAGGAGTGACAGCAGGATCAAGGGGAAAGAGCGACGCATCCAGTACCTTTCTCACTGCCCGCGCGGCGGGCTTTGAGCGGAGGGAACGCGCAGAACCGGATCTGGTTTCATGAGATCGCGATGTTTTGGTTGGAATCGACCAAATCATAAACGTGACCGATTCCAATAAATTAGAGCGGGATGCGGGCGGAAGGCCGCATGCACTTTTCCTCGTCCGCTCCAACTCTCCGGCAAAAGCGTTGCAGTTCGGCAACGCCTCGAATTGGCACGACCCCACAAATTGTGGGGAGTATCTTTATATGTTGACAAATAGACTCATGTTTTTTATGCGGCATAAATGAGGCGACGACATGTCGCAACGCCCAGAACGCGCCCAGCCAGCCCCTTGAGTTTGCCGCTCAACAGCAAGCCCGGCCTCGAACCTCAAAGGATTGGTCCATGCTCACCCGGCATCGTCGCCAGGCCCTGTTGGCTTGCACGACAACTCTTGCAATTTCAGTCGCCACCGTCGCATTCGCCCAGAGCCCGACAACCCAGGCAAAGCCGGAAGAGAAAAAGGCTGAGGAGACCAAGAAGGGCGAAACCTATCTGTCGCCGATCGTTGCCAAGGGCTCGCGCACCGCTGACCCCTATGCCAAGGCCGGCCCGGTCAGCGTCGTCACGTCCGACCAGATCGACCTGCAATCCGGTCTCGAGACCGACGACCTGCTGCGCGGCGTTCCCGGCACGTCGACCGCCAACAACCCGCAGAACCCGGGCGTCGCTGTCAACATCCGCGGCTTCGAGGGTTCCGGCCGCGTCAACATGATGATCGACGGTGTGCGCCAGAACTTCCGCTTCACCGGCCATGAAGCCCAGGGCTTTGCCTATTTCGATCCGGCATTCCTGTCCGAGATCGATGTCACCCGCGGTGCCGTCACCGGTGTCGGCGGCGGCGCGCTGGCCGGTTCGGTCAACTTCAAGACCTACGACGTCGAAGACCTGATCCAGGACGGCAAGAACTACGGCGGCATCGCTTCTGCCACCTACGGCAGCAACGAGGCCGGCTGGTCGGAATCTTTGATCGGTGCCTATCGTTTCAACGACGTCTTCTCGGTGCTCGGCGGCATCAGCAAGGCTGATCCCGGCAACTACGACAACGGCAACGGCGTAACGGTGCCTTACACCGAGGAAGACCTGCTTTCCGGCCTGTTGAAGTTCGAGGTGACTCCGGAACAGGACCACACCTTCAAGCTCACCGGCATCACCTATGACAACGACTTCTTCGCGAACTCCTACTTCCAGAACGTGAAGAACCAGACCGTTTCGGCCAGCTATTCCTATACGCCGGACAACGAACTCATCGATTTCCGGGCGAACGCCTATTGGAACCGGCTGAAGATGAAGTATGACACCGATATTCGCGGTGGCGGCACGGCGGCCGGTCGTCGCATCACCGACACGGGCAAGGGCTTCGATATCTCGAACACCTCGCTGTTCGATCTCGGTGAGGTTGCCGTCCGGGCGAACTACGGCGTCGAATACTTCCGCGACGACTATGACGTCATCAACAGCACGGCGCGCCCGTCTGGCGGCGTCAACGGCAGCGGCACTAATGCCACGACCGGCGTCTTCAGCAACACGACCTTCACCTATGGCATCGTCGACCTGACGGCCGGCCTGCGGTGGGATCACTTCAGCCTCGATGGCTCCGGCGCCGTGGTGCGAGGCAACCCGATCGGCCTGCCGGCGGGTCCCTACACGGTCGACAAGTCCGACGGCCGTCTCAATCCGAGCGTCACGGTCGCGCTCAACCCGACGGACTGGATCCAGCCCTACGTGACCTACGCCGAGACCTCGCGCTCGCCGACTGTCAACGAAACCTTTGCAGGTGGCACGCACCCCGGTACGAGCGGCCAGTCGTTCTTCCCCAATCCGTTCCTCGAGCCTGAAATCTCGAAGGGCTGGGAAATCGGTGCGAACTTCACCTTCGACGGGCTGCTCGATCCCAGCGACAGCCTGCGTGTGAAGGCGAACTACTTTCACAACCGCATCGACAACTACATCACCGCAGCGCTGCTGGGTGGCGGTCGCCAGATCTTCTTCGTCAACAATCCCGGCACGTCGACGGTGCAGGGCTTCGAACTCCAGGCGGCCTATGATGCCGGCTATGTCTTCGGTGATCTCGCCTACACCTACACCGACAGCAATTTGCCTTCGCAGGTCAATGGATTCGGTGTCCAGAGCTATCTGCCCGACAACATCATCAGCGCAACGCTCGGTGCGCGCTTCCTCGAAGACCAGCGCCTGACGGTCGGCACGCGGCTCTATGCCGTGTCGAACGCATTCGTCGGCGAGATCAACCGCACGCCGCCGAACGTTCCGGGCTATGGCCTCGTCGACCTCTTCGCGAACTACAAGTTCGAGAACGGCTTCGAGGTGACGGCGACGGTGACGAACCTGTTCGACAAGACCTACACGCCGTCGTCGAGCACGATTGCAGGCAGCACGATCGATACGGGCCGCGGTCGCACCTTCCTGGTTACGGCGAAGGCGAAGTTCTGATAGGATCAGATCAACTCCAGTCGGGCGGCTCGCAAGAGCCGCCTCTTTTTTTGATCGATCCGTGATATCCGGCGCGGCTTTCCCGCTTGCGCAAGGCATCAACCCACGCTAACACTTTCGCCCATGGAAAATGCACGCAACATTTCGACCTGGTGGTGGGCTCGCTGAAGCGGCCTTGACCAGTCATGCGTGATTGAGAGATGAAGCCGCCCGGAGATTTCGAGGCGGCTTTTTTCATGTTGGGCCGCTCAAGGACCGGGCTTTTACGGAGCGAGGCGAATGGCAACGGTAATTCTCGAGGGCGGAGCGGAGAGCTACACCACCAAAGGCGGCATCGTGGTGACGCGCAGGCGACGCGAAGCCTCCTATACGCAGGCGATCGCGAGCTATGTGGACAAGCTCGATGAACGCCGCGGCGCGGTGTTTTCCTCCAACTATGAATATCCCGGCCGCTACACCCGTTGGGACACGGCCGTCGTCGATCCGCCGCTCGGCATTTCCTCGTTCGGCCGCGCGCTCTGGATCGAAGCCTATAACGACCGTGGCGAAGTGCTGCTGTCGATCATCGCCGAGCACCTGAAGACAGTAGCGGACATCACCCTCGGCGCCTCGACCAGCCGCCGCCTCGATCTGACGATCAATCAGCCTGACCGCGTCTTCACCGAGGAAGAGCGCTCGAAGATGCCGACGGTGTTCAGCGTGCTGCGCGCCGTCACCAATCTCTTCCATTCGGCCGAGGACGCGAGCCTCGGCCTTTATGGCGCCTTCGGCTACGATCTCGCCTTCCAGTTCGACGCGATCGACCTGAAGCTCAAGCGTCCCGACGACCAGCGCGACATGGTGCTGTTCCTGCCGGACGAGATCCTCGTCGTCGACCACTATGCCGCCAAGGCCTGGATCGACCGCTACGATTTCGCCAAGGATGGCAAGACGACCGAAGGCAAGGCGGACGAGATCGCGAGCGAACCATTCCAGACAGTCGACAGCATCCCGCCGCATGGCGACCATCGCCCCGGCGAATATGCCGAGCTCGTCGTCAAGGCGAAGGAGAGCTTCCGCCGTGGCGATCTGTTCGAAGTGGTGCCCGGCCAGAAGTTCTTCGAGCGCTGCGAGAGCAAGCCTTCGGAAATCTCCAATCGGCTGAAGGCGATCAATCCGTCGCCCTATTCCTTCTTCATCAATCTCGGAAACCAGGAATATCTCGTCGGCGCTTCGCCGGAAATGTTCGTTCGCGTTTCCGGCCGCCGCATCGAGACCTGCCCGATCTCGGGTACGATCAAGCGCGGCGACGACCCGATCGCCGACAGCGAGCAGATTCTGAAGCTCTTGAATTCCAAGAAGGACGAATCCGAGCTCACCATGTGCTCGGACGTCGACCGCAACGACAAGAGCCGCGTCTGCGTGCCCGGCTCGGTCAAGGTCATCGGCCGCCGCCAGATCGAGATGTATTCGCGGCTGATCCACACGGTCGACCATATCGAAGGACGCCTGCGCGACGACATGGATGCCTTCGACGGCTTCCTGAGCCATGCCTGGGCGGTGACGGTCACCGGTGCGCCGAAGCTCTGGGCCATGCGCTTCATCGAAAGCCATGAGAAGAGCCCGCGCGCATGGTATGGTGGCGCGATCGGCATGGTCGGCTTCAACGGCGACATGAACACGGGCCTGACGCTGCGCACGATCCGCATCAAGGACGGCATCGCCGAGGTCAGGGCAGGGGCGACGCTGCTCTACGATTCAAACCCGGAAGAAGAAGAAGCCGAAACCGAACTGAAGGCCTCCGCCATGATCGCTGCCATTCGCGACGCGAAATCCGCCAACGCCGGCAAGGCAAGCCGCGACGTTGCGGCGGTCGGCGCCGGCGTCAACATCCTGCTCGTCGATCACGAAGACAGCTTCGTTCATACGCTGGCGAACTATTTCCGCCAGACGGGGGCAACCGTCACGACGGTGCGCACGCCGGTGGCGGAAGAGATCTTCGATCGCGTCAGGCCGGATCTCGTCGTGCTTTCACCCGGGCCTGGCAATCCGAAAGATTTCGACTGCAGGGCAACGATCAAGAAGGCGCGGGCCCGCGACCTGCCGATCTTCGGCGTCTGCCTTGGCCTGCAGGCGCTTGCCGAAGCCTATGGCGGGGACCTGCGCCAACTCGCGATCCCGATGCACGGCAAGCCGTCGCGCATCCGCGTGCTGGAACCGGGCATCGTCTTCTCCGGTCTCGGCAAGGAAGTGACCGTCGGGCGCTACCACTCGATCTTCGCCGATCCGTCGAGCTTGCCTAACGACTTCATGATTACAGCTGAAAGCGAAGACGGCACGATCATGGGTATCGAGCACACCAAGGAACCGGTGGCTGCAGTGCAGTTCCATCCGGAATCGATCATGACGCTTGGCGGCGACGCCGGCATGCGTATGATCGAGAACGTCGTGGCGCATCTTGCCAAGCGCGCCAAGATCAAGGCCGCCTGAGCATTCCCGCATTCGGGCGATGCTGACGTTGGGAAGATCTTGACGATATTGAAGAACCAAGGGGCCGCTTCCGTCATGGAGGTGGCCCTTTTTATTCCTACCGTGTCGCCTGAATGGCTGGCGCGCGCTCGCAGCGATCGGCAAAAAGCCGTTCGCTCAGGAAATCGACGAACACACGCACCTTTGGCGATAGATGGCGGTTTGACGGCCAGAGGAGGTGAAACTGTCCGGGAGCGTCAAGATAAGCGTCAAGCACCGTGCGGAGCCGGCCGTCACTGAGCGGCTGGCGCGCGAGGAAATCCGGCAGGCAGCCGACGCCAAGCCCGCTGAGGACGGCGCCGCTGAGCGCCTCCATGTTGTTGCTGTAGAGCACGGTCTTGATTTGCGGTCCGGGTCCGTCTGAGGGCATGGCGATCGGCCATTCCTGCAGCTTCCGGCTGTTGGGAAAACGGAAGCGGATCGCATGGTGCCCGTCGAGGTCACGCGGGCATTCGGGTGTGCCGTGCCGATCGAGATAGGCGGGGGCGGCGCAGAGCAGAAGCTGGAACGGTCGCAGCGCCCGGGTCATCAGCCGGGAATCCGGCAGGACGCCGCTGCGGATGGCGACGTCGACTTCCTCGTCGATCAGATCGACGATGCGGTCGTTGAAGTCGAGGTCGAGCTCGATTTCGGGATGGCGCCGCACGAACTCCGGCAGCACCGGTAACAGCAGATGGTAGCTGACGATCGGCACGCTGACACGCAGCCGTCCGCGCGGAACGGCCACCGCCTCGGCCAATGAGGCTTCTGCATCGTCGAGGTCGTCGAGAATGCGGCGGCAGCGCTCGTGAAAGAGGCGTCCCTCCTCGGTCAGCCGGATACTACGGGTCGAGCGCTGCAGCAGGCGCACTCCGAGCTGCTTTTCGAGAGCAGTGACTGCCTTGCCGACCGCGGAGGCGGACAGGCCGAGCACGCGCCCGGCGGCGACGAAGCTGCCGAGATCGGCGGTGCGCACGAAGGCGGTCAATCCACTCAGGCGATCCATTGCTGACTTCCTATTCGAGCGTTCTGTTCCGGTATGCCTGTCCTCTCGGCGCAATACTCAACAGATTATGGCGAAACTATCCTGCATTCGTCAATCGATACCCAAGCGGCGGACGTCCAGCTGCAGGTTTCCAGGAAGTCTGTGTGGGTATCTCCTTTGCTCCAACGGATGGACGATATGAGAGAAAAGTTCAAAGACGGGCGCGGACGCCGGTTCGTGCTCCTCGCGGTTTGCTGCGCGGCGGCCGCGATGCCGCTCACCTTCACGGGACCAGCCGTGGCGTTGCCTTCGATCAGCCGCAGCCTCGGCGCCGATCCGATCGCGCTCAATTGGGTCACCAATGCCTTCATGCTGACCTTCGGCAGCTCGCTGATGGCGGCAGGGGCCGTTGCCGACAGTTTCGGTCGCAAGCGCGTCTTCCTCGGCGGTCTTGCTGCCTTCCTGCTGTTCTCGGCTGCTCTGGCATTCGCCGGCAACATCGTCTGGTTCGACGTGTTGCGAGCGCTTCAAGGGATCGGGGCAGCCGCCGCCTTCTCCGGCGGCATGGCCTCGCTCGCCCAGGAATTCGAAGGAAACGAGCGGCTGAGAGCCTTCAGTCTCGTTGGCGCCAGCTTCGGCGTCGGCCTCGCCTTCGGGCCAATCGCCTCCGGCCTCATGGTCGAGGCCTTCGGGTGGCCCGCGATCTTCCTGCTCGTCGTTGCTCTCGCTGGCCTGGCGCTGGCGCTCGGAGCGGTTTTCATGCGGGAGACGCGGGATCCGGATGCCACGGGCCTCGACTGGAAGGGAGCTGCGAGTTTCACCGCGGCGCTGACTGCGCTCACCTTCGGCATTTTGCAGGCACCGGAAAGCGGCTGGAGCCACCCGCTCGTGGTCGCCATGTTCGCGGCCTCCGTACTTTTCTTTCTGGCCTTCTGGCGGATCGAGCGGTCGGTCGCGCGGCCCATGCTCGATCTGACGCTTTTTCGCTATCCACGCTTCGTCGGCGTGCAATTGCTTGCGGCAGCTCCCGCCTATGGCTTCGTCGTCCTACTCATCCTGCTTCCCGTGCGTTTCATCGGTATCGAGGGCATGAGCGCGGTCTCAGGTGGCCAGATGATGATCGCGATGTCTGCGCCGCTTCTGATCCTGCCAATTGCCGCAGGCCCGTTGACGCGCTGGTTCACGCCGGCAGCGATCTGTGGAGCGGGCTTGCTGTTCTCGGCGGCAGGGCTCTTCTGGCTAAGCAGGTTTCCGGTGGGTTCCGAGCCGACCGTGCTGCTCGCACCTCTGCTGTTGATAGGACTTGGCATCAGCCTGCCCTGGGGGCTGATGGACGGGCTTGCCGTCAGCGTCGTGCCGAAGGAGCGCGCGGGCATGGCGACGGGGATCTTCAGCACCACGCGTGTTGCAGGCGAGGGGGTGGCGCTCGCAATCGTGACCGCAGTTCTCTCGGCGCTCACCGCCTCGAAGCTGGGGCCGGTGGCCGGCGCAAATGCGGCCGCGATGGCGCAGCGCATCGTGACTGGCAACCTCGCGGAAGCAGCGTTGCTCGCACCGGGGACACCTCAGGCCACGCTGCTGCAGGCCTATGGCGATGCGTTCAATGCCCTGCTTTGGCTGCTGACTGGCATCACGGTTGCGACCGCAGCCGTCGTGTTCTTCTTCATTGGCCGGGGTAGCAAGGTTGCCGACGGCGACGAAATCGAAGCCAAGCTGTTGGCCCTCGAGGTCATTGCCTGCGGAGAAACCGGAGCCAGCCGAACCAAGCTTTGACAAGCGGGGCCCAATCGCTCATATGCTTAGCGATAGACCGCCTGCGCGAAATTCGCGCGGGCGGTTTTGCGTTTCAATGGGCTTGCGTTTGCAACTCGTTTGCATCTGCATAGGGAATGATAAAAATGTCTGCGTCCGACAACAGAACCGTCCTGCGGCTTGCCTTTTGGGGCATTCCGCTGTCTCTGGCCGTGCTGGGGCTGAAGCTTCTTGCCTGGTGGCTCACCGGCTCGGTGGCCCTTTTGTCCGATGGTCTCGAATCCACGGTCAACGTGATCGCTGCAGTGATCGCCTATCTGATGATCGGTTATGCTTCCAAGCCGGCGGATGCCGGCCATCCCTTTGGCCACCATAAGGCGGAGTATTTTTCAGCCGTCATCGAAGGCGTGCTGATCGTCGTTGCAGCTCTTTTGATCGTCTGGGAAGCGGTGCCGGCGATCATGGCGCCGGTGGTGATGGAAGCGCCGGCTCTGGGCCTGGCGATCAACTTCGCCGCGGGTGTCGTCAACGCCATCTGGGCCTATGTGCTGATCACAGCCGGCCGCAACCATCGCTCACCGGCGCTGAGTGCCGATGGTCACCATATCCTGTCGGATGTCGTCACCTCGATCGGCGTTCTCGTCGGCCTCGTGCTTGCCATCGCGACCGGCTACGCGATCCTCGACCCCCTGCTCGCCGTCGTCGTCGCCTGCAACATCCTCTTCCAGGGCTGGATGGTGATCTCGCGTTCGATCGATGGATTGATGGACCGGGCGGTTTCGGGGGAAGAGGAAGAGGCGATCAAGCAGGCGATCGCCGCCAATGCCGCGGGGTCGCTCGGCGTGCACGATCTCAAGACCCGTCAGGCCGGTCCGGCCATCTTTGTGGACTTCCACATGGTCGTGCCGGAAGCGATGCCGGTCGGCGAGGCGCACGATATCTGCGACCGGATCGAGGATGCGATCCGTGTGGTGCATCCGGGCGCCAGGATAGCGATCCATGTGGAGCCGGAGGGCGAGAAGGCGCACGGCGTGCGCGTCAAGACGACGTCAGCGCGCCATTGAAAACACAAACGGCCGATATCGCTTGAACTGCGAGAAGATTTCCTTCTTAAGGCAGTTCTGATTTAAGGGCCGCAAACGGGGCGGGTCGGCGAGGGCGCAAGCCGGTATCGACCGAACCCACGCGCGGATGTTCTCACGGAGCAACAGGCAAATGAGCAAGACTGACGTATCTGGCCTCTCGCAATTGGGCGCGAAGGTCGACCTGCCGCAAAGCCCGGAAGAGGCGGTGCTGGAGCGGGTGCCGAGCGGCAACAAGGGCAAGGACTATCTGGTGCGCTTCACCGCGCCGGAGTTCACCTCGCTCTGCCCGATGACCGGGCAGCCGGATTTCGCCCATATCGTCATCGACTATGTGCCGGATGAGTGGCTGGTGGAATCGAAGTCGCTGAAACTGTTCCTGCATTCCTTCCGCAACCACGGCGCCTTCCACGAGGATTGCACGATCGAGATCGCCCAGCGGCTCGTCTCGCTGCTTTCGCCGCGCTGGTTGCGTATCGGCGCCTATTGGTACCCGCGTGGCGGCATCCCGATCGATGTCTTCTGGCAGACCGGCAAGCCGCCGGAGGGTCTGTGGCTGCCCGATCAGGGCGTGCCGACCTATCGCGGTCGCGGGTAAGGGAAAAAGCGGGGTCTCCGCTACGGCTTGAAAGCCCGGCGTTGGCGCCAGGCATCAGCGATGCGCGCGGCAACCTGATCGGTTGGTTCGTGCGTATCCACTTCGAGGTCGTAGTTGCAGTGGGCATGCGTCTTGAGGTGAAAACGGGCTTCACCGATCGTGCGATCGCCGCGCTCGCGACGCTCAAGGTCTTCGATAGGCGCATGAACGCCGATCCAGAAGACGCCCAGATGTGCTGTCAGTTTTCTGATCTCGTCGGACCAGCTTTTCTCCTCGACGATATGCTCGACGATCAGATCGTTGCCGGCCTCGGCGAAAGCCGCAATCGAGCGGTGAAATCCGTCGAAGAACCTGTTGCGTTCGCCGCGCATCCCATGGTGCATGCCACGCTTGAGCACCCCAAAGCCGGCGTCGGCAAGCTGATCTGACGCATAGTAGCAGAAGGGCTCCGGGAGGATTTCCCGGAGCGCCTTTGCCAGCGTGGATTTTCCGGAACTGGACGTGCCGTTCAGAAAGATAATACGTCCGTGCTGCACGTTTCCTGATCTCAGCCGAAGATCAGGGCTGCACCCGCAACTGCCGTCAGCCCGCCGAGGATACGTGCCAGCACGTTGCCGCCGGAAAGGCGCTGAAGGGCGATGCCGAGACCGATGCCGGCTACATGAAGCGCTGCGGTCGCGCCAATGAAGCCGACCGAGAAGGCGAGCGCCCCGGCGCTGCCAAGCTCACCGCCATGGGCGTGGCCGTGGAAGAGGGCAAAGACGCCGACGATGGCCGCCGATGCAGCGGTGTCGAGGCGCACCGCCATGGCGACGAGCAGGCCGAGTGCGACCACAGAGGCCAAGATCGCCGGCTCGACGAAGGGCAGTCCGACGCCGGCCGTGGCGAGCGCGAAGCCCGCCGCCATCATGGAGACGAAGGCCGTCGGCACGATCCACAGTGCCCGGCCGCCAATCTGGGCGGCCCAGAGGCCGACGGCAACCATGACGAGGATATGGTCGAGGCCGAAGAGCGGATGCGAGAAGCCGGCCGCAAACGAGCCGTTTTCTTCCGGGTTGAGGTGGGCGAAGGCCGGGGCGGCGGAAGCGATCAGTGCCGCGGCAGCAATCAGGATGCGTCTGTTCATGCGTGTCCCCATGGATCGGCGAGGCCTGGGAGGATGGCCCCGTTCTGAATGTTTGGCGCGGTTGATTTTATTGGCCTTTGTCCACCTGTCTATACGGCATTTGGCGGTAGGTGTTTTTACCATAAGCGAAGTGCGCCTTGCCGCTTTGTCGCCGCTTCGGTTTGTTGCATTGTCTTCGGCGTCGAGTCGCATTATCTGACTTTGACTGAAGACTTCATGAGACGCCGGAGAAACACGGATGTACGACAACGACGACGAGGACGACAAGAAGACCGAATTGCCGCTCGGCAAGGAAACGGAGGCGAACCTTTTCAAGTCGCGTTCGATTTTCATCTACGGCACGATCACCCAGGAACTGGCGCAGAAAGTGTGCTCGCAGCTCGTGGCGCTTGCGTCGGCCAGCGATGAGGACATCCGTCTCTTCGTCAGTTCGCCGGGCGGCCACGTTGAATCCGGCGACAGCATTCACGACATGATCAAGTTCGTGAAGCCGAAGGTCTGGACGATCGGCACCGGCTGGGTCGCATCCGCCGGCGCGCTGATTTATGTCGGCGTTCCCAAGGAGCGTCGCCTTTGCCTGCCGAACACCCGCTTCCTGCTTCACCAACCGTCGGGCGGCACCCGCGGCATGGCTTCGGACATCGAGATCCAGGCACGCGAAATCATCAAGATGAACGAGCGCCTCAACAAGATCTTCTCCGAAGCGACCGGCCAGACGGTCGAAAAGATCGCCAAGGACACCGAGCGCGATTACTGGCTGTCGGCTGAAGAGGCCAAGAGCTATGGTCTCGTGTCGCGCATCATCACCTCGGCTGCGGACATCTGAGTTCGCTTCAGCCGAACGGATATGAAGGGCACCGGCATCGCGGCGGTGCCCTTTTCTTTTGCAGCGACCTGCGCGCATTGTGCCGCTTGCTCCGGTTCGGCAAGCCGTGTATAGGCTTTGACCATGACCAAGGCTGACGCATATCGGATCGCCTCGATCCCCGCCGGACACGATGACAATCGTGCGCCGTCGCGCGCCTTCGCATCGCTTCTTCTTCTCGGCCTTACTCGCGGTTGCCGGGTTCGCTGAGGAGCGCCCGGCGGCCGAAAAGCCACGCCGGCGGATGCTCCTCGACCCCCATAGAGTTTTAGGACAAAGGCGCGCCCGCCGCGGCATTTGCCATCGCAATCCGGTCCCCGATCGGTTATGGCAATGCTGCCAGAGCGCTCAGTGATGAAGAGAAGCTGCAATGATCCAGAAGTCCCATTCCATCAAGAACGGCATGCCGGAAGCGTCGGTGAAGTATCAGCCTTACCCGCAGATCGCACTCACCGACCGCACCTGGCCGTCGAAGACGATCACCAAGGCGCCGATCTGGTGCTCGGTTGACCTGCGCGACGGTAACCAGTCGCTGATCGACCCGATGGGTCACGATCGCAAGGCCCGCATGTTCCAGCTGCTGCTCGACATGGGCTTCAAGGAAATCGAGATCGGCTTCCCCTCGGCCTCGCAGACCGACTTCGACTTTGCCCGCTGGTGCATCGAGGAGGGCAACGTCGCCAAGGACGTGTCGCTGCAGGTGCTGGTGCAGTGCCGGCCCGAGTTGATCACCCGCACCTTCGAAGCGCTCGAGGGCGCCCACCAGCCGATCGTGCATTTCTACAATTCCACCAGTGAATTGCAGCGCCGCGTGGTGTTTGCCAAGGATGTCGCCGGCATCAAGCAGATTGCCACCGACGCTGCCAAGATGATCACCGACATGGCGGCCAAGGCCGGTGGCGGCTACCGCTTCGAGTATTCGCCCGAGAGCTTTACCGGCACCGAACTCGAAGTGGCGCTGGAGATCTGCAATGCGGTCACCGAAATCGTCAAGCCGACTCCCGAAAACAAGCTGATCCTGAACCTGCCCTCGACCGTCGAGATGGCGACGCCGAACATCTATGCCGACCAGATCGAATGGATGTGCCGCAACCTCGACAACCGCGAAAACCTGATCATCTCGCTGCACCCGCACAACGACCGCGGCACCGGCATTGCCGCCACCGAGCTCGGCCTGATGGCTGGCGCCGACCGCGTCGAAGGCACGCTGTTCGGCAATGGCGAGCGCACCGGCAACGTCGACGTCGTCACCCTGGCGCTGAACATGTTCACGCAAGGCGTCGACCCGCAGCTCGACTGCTCGGACATCGAGCGGATCAAGGAAGTCTACGAATACTCCAACCAGATGGTCATTCCGGAGCGCCATCCATACGTCGGCGAGCTGGTCTATACGGCCTTCTCTGGTTCGCACCAGGACGCGATCAACAAAGGCATGAAGGCGATCAAGACGGCCAACAAGCCGCTCTGGGAAGTGCCGTATCTGCCAATTGATCCGCGCGACGTCGGCCGTTCCTACGAGGCGATCATCCGCATCAACTCGCAGTCGGGCAAGGGCGGCATCGCCTACATCCTGCAGGAGGATTACGGCATCAACCTGCCGCGCAACCTCCAGGTCGAGTTCCGCGAAGACATCCAGCGCATTACCGACGAGGAAGGCAAGGAGGTGCCCTCCAGGCGCATCCACGAGCGCTTCATCGAGCGCTATGTCGAGCAGCCGGGCGCGCGCATCAAGTTCGTCGATCACCACACCTATCCGGTCGGCGAGCACAAGGGCGTGCGCGTGGTGGCCGCCGAGATCACCGACAATGGCGAGGTGAAGCGCATCGAAGGCAAGGGCACCGGCCCGATCGACGGCTTCATCAACGCGCTGTCGATCTACCTCGGCATCGATCTTTCGGTCGCTGACTATTCCGAGCACTCACTGCAGCACGGCTCCAACGCGGCGGCCATTGCCTATGTCGAGATGGAGCATCCGGGCGGAAAACTGTTCGGTGCCGGTATCAACACCAATATCGTGGCCGCTTCGCTCGAAGCGATCGTTTCGGCTGCCAACCGCGTTCTGGAAATGAAGCGCGGCTGATCATAAAAAAACGCCGCGCGCCCTCAACGGACGCGCGGCGTTTTCGATCAATCTTTGAGGCAGCGCCCAGTTGCAGCCTGGCATGGCGGCGCCATGCCGGCGCGCTGGCCGTAAGTTGCCTTTATGCCTGTCGCGCCTTGCGGTTGGCGTAGCGCCGGTCGCGTTCGGCCTTGCGCGCAGCCTCGTCCTCGATCACGCGCGAAATGCGGTTCTTCTCAGCGGCCTCGCGTGCTTCGATTTCGGCTCTGGCAGCGGCTGTAACTGCGGCCTCGCGCTCTGCCGCCTCGGCTTCCAAACGCTCGCGCTCCTCGGCCTTCGCCCGTTCGCGACCAGCGCGCCGTTCCTCGCGGGCGGCAGCGACTGCCTGACGCTCGGCCTGGCGGGCGAGCTGGGTCGGTTCTGCGGCTTCCTTTGCCGCGCGGTAGGCTTCAAGAAGCGCTTTCTTCGCATCGGCAGCGGCGCTGCGACGGTCGGTGAGTTCACTGTTTCTGATGTTTCTCAAGTCTCTCTTCCAGTTGAGGTGTCACCCTGACTGAAGGTCAGGTTTTTCTGACGCGTTTCGAAATGGGGGCGGCAGCACCCGCCAGACGATCTTGCAATTCCTTCGCCAGGCGTGCTTCGCGCAGGCGCGAGGTCTTCTCTTCGCGTGCCTGGACGATGGCGTCGAGTTCCTCGACTGCGCTGCCTCGAGCAAAGAATTGCGATTGCTCCTTGGCAAAGGCAATCTCGGCCCGCTGGCGCGATTTGGTGTGGGTCTCTGTCATGGGGGATCCCGATCTTACAGGCGCGTCGACGGCAGTCACGTCATTCCCGATGTGCAACGCAGTCGCGGGAACGTGCATTCGATGCGCGGAAATAAAAAAGGCCAGGCATATTGCCTGACCTTGATGGGTATCATGCTCTCGGCAGTGCCAGTACATCCGTGGTCAAGGGAGAGCCGATACCGATTCAGGCCGCCTGAAGATTGCAGGCCGACATCTTGCCCGACTTGTTGTCGCGCTCCATGTCGTAGGAGACCTTCTGGCCTTCGACGATTTCGCGCATGCCAGCGCGTTCGACGGCGGAGATGTGGACGAAGGCGTCCGGGCCGCCGTTGTCAGGCTGAATGAAGCCGAAGCCCTTGGTGGAATTAAACCATTTAACTGTGCCGGTGGTCATGATGAACCCTCTCATAGCATATTGAACGACCGCGACGCGGGAGCGCTGCGGATGGTGATAGCGATTTTTGAAAGGAAGGTTCGTTCAGGGCGCAGTTGCTAGATGCGCGGTAACCAAAGCTTAGCAAGCAAATATCGATTTGCCAGAGATAGAGGTAAAGTATTGCAATGTCAACCTTTGGTTTTTTCTTGCTGATTTTTGCCAATTTTGCGGGAGCTGTGACGCTGCAATTCGGACTCAATATTTGGCCATCGCGGTAGTGTATTTTGCGACGTGGTCGCAGGTGTAACCGTTTGGTTGCCTACACAAATTTCTGCTTGCTCCAAATATGGGCGCAGGAATTATGCTTTCTGCCGACCGCGGCCGATGTCTGCTTTTCATGGCAGCGAAATCCGCCTTGGCAACTGGTGTTGCCAAGGGGGCGGCTCCAGAATTTTCGTGTTGGTTGCGGCAAAGCCAAGCTTTGAAGGCGTGAACTCAGATCGTCGCGGCGGCGGCCTCGGCGATATCCTGCATCCCGACATGGGCGGAAGGGCCGACGAGCACGAAGGAGGCGCCACCTCTCTGCCAGGAGACCATGCCGAGATCATCGCGGATGCTCTCGTCAAAATCGTTCGACTGCGGGCCGGTGGTATTCTTGAGGAAGCAGATCGCGAAGATCTCGCCCTCAGTGCTGCGGTAAACGAGCTGTGCCACGGGTTTGCCGTTCGCCACCAGCAGGCGGGCGCCTGCGAAGGTCAGGCCCTTGCCGCCAAGCTGCGGAATCTTGAAGGGAACGCCGACGCTGGACGCAAGCCAGGTCTCGATCTTGGGAGCCTCGGAGGCGGGAACCTCGACGAGATGCTCTTTCTGGCGCGAATAGATGCGGTGGTAGTCGGCGATATCGTCCAGCCAGCCGCGCGCCGCTGCCACTTCGGCCGGTTCGCCCACATTGTTTGCCGTGCCGATGACGAAGCCGGCCGAACCGCCGAGCAGCATCAGTGCAACCGATGCGGCAAGCACGCGCGGCCAGATGCGCACGTTTCTGACGTTGGCGGCTGTCGCCGTCACGCGTTCGGTTTTGGGGCTGACACCGGGACCCTGCTTGATCTGTCGCACCAGGGCCAGCGGCACGGGATCGTGCAGAAAATCCTCAAAAGCCGTATCGCCGAAGCTGCTGCCGGCTTTCAGCTTTTCGAACAAAGCCTTGGCGTCGTCGTCGCGGGCGAGAAGCGCGTCGAGTTCATTTCGTTCCGCTTCGCCGATCTCGCCGTCGATATAGGCGGATAGGCGAACTTCGAGTGCGTGACCCTTTGTCTGTTGCAACGGTCAGGCCCTCCTTTCGGTATTCTCGGAGATCATGGCGGCAAGCCTGAGGCGCGCCGTCGACAGCCTGCTCATGACAGTGCCGATCGGAATGCCGAGGATGTCGGCCGTCTCGCGGTAGCTATGGCCTTCGACGTTGACCAGCAGGAACACGCTCGCCAGGCCTTCGGGCATCGACAGGATCATCTTCTGCAATTGGTTGGCGTAGACGGCCTTTTCGGCCGAAGCCTCGATGCTGAGCTCGTCCTGGCCGAGCGCATCGACCGTGCCGCTGCCGGCGCGGACCTTGCGCTTGCGAATCTCGTCGACCCAGAGGTTGCGCGTCATCGCATAGACCCAGCTTTCCAGCCGGCCTTCTCCGTTCCACAGGTGGCTGCGCGTGATCGCGCGCTCGCAGGCTTCCTGGACCAGGTCGTCGGCATCATTGGCGTTGCGCGTCAGCGTCATCGCGAACCGACGCAATTTGGGCAGGAGACTGACCAAGTCGCGTCTGAAGTCCTTCGTTTCTGCCGCTGGACGCATTGCTCTTCCAAATGAAACGTGCCGGATCGTGCATTTATTCGCGGTGCGAGGCACGAGCCGGATGATATGAAACATTTGCCCCTTAGTCTGCAAGGGAAGTGCCGGAACGGGAAGCAAATTCTGCTGCTTCATAGCGTCTTTTCCCAAAAAGCTTTTGCTTGCTGGCGGCCGTTAACCGAGGACTTCGTTACCGTAAACTGCACCCGTGCCCCGAGATCGCGTCAAAGTTCGGCCCGAATCTGGCCGGACCTCATCGCACAACTGCAAGTCGATGTCGGGGACACGCCAATGAACACACAGCATCGTAGCAAGAGAATGAATGCCGCCCGGATCGGGGGCGGCCGATGGGGCCGAGCCCAGCTTCGACGAGGAGCCATGGCTATGCGCATTGGTGCGGTGGTTCCGCTGCTTGCGGGGCTTGCCGCATGCCAGAGCGCTCAGGTCATGGAAACCGGATCGCTATCGTCCTACAAGGATTTCGTCGCCAGCGACGGGATGGTGACCAAGACGAAGTATCGGGTGGATGCCGCCTCGACCAAGAACGTGAAGACGGTGCACGTGATCCCGACGACCTTCGCTTCCAATGCCGATCTCGACAAGCTTGGAGATCCGCAGAAGAAACTGGTGGCGACGGCGATCGACCGGTCGCTCTGCGAAGCACTGAGTGCGCAATTCGATATCGTGCCGATATCGAAGCCGGCGGATATGGCCGTGCGCTCCGTGATCAGCAAGGTCAAATCGACAAATGCCGTTGTTGCGGGCGTGTCGACCGTCACCTCGGCGGTCGCTCCCGTTCCGGTTCCGCGCATTCCGATCGGTCTCGGAAGTCTCGCAGTCGAGGCGGAGGCTTTCGACGCGCGGGGCAAGCAGATCGCCGGGCTGACATGGGCGCGCGGTGCCAACATCCTCACCAATGGTTCCCGCGCATCGACGGCTGCCGACGCCTTTGAGCTTGCCGGAGATTTTTCAGGCGATTTCAGTGCGTTGCTGGAAAAATCGGGTGACCCGATGAAATCCGACTTCGAACTGCCTTCGATGAAGAACGTCAAGAACAGCGTCGCCTATGCGGTGACCGGCAAACCCTCCGATCCCGATTGTGCTGTTTTCGGCAAAGGATCCGGTCTCGGCGGCATCGCTGGCGGCGCGCTCGGTCTGCCGCCGGAATGGTCGGAGAAGAAGAACGAGAGCGCGCCCATTGCAAGCGGCAGCAGCGGGGGCGCAAAGAAGGGCTAGATGCTGGCGCGTCTCTTGCGCGCTCGGCGCTCTGTCGTTTGGCGCTGCGATCGAGGCGGCGCCGGGCGCCGTCCGTGCTCCCGTCGGGTCAGTACTGGCGGACGCCGCCAAGCGACTGCAACAGTGCGCGGTAGGCCCAGGTGTTTTCGCCGCCGCGATCGCGGATCTCGACGAGCTGCACGCGTGCTTCCTCGACGTGTCCCTGTTCGATCAGCGCCTGGCCCATGTAGGAGCGCGCGAGAATGTAGTTCTCGTCGGCCTGGAGCGCGCGCTTGTAGTACTGCATGCCGAGTTCCATGCGGCCGGCCTTGCGGTTGGCATAGCCGAGATAGTTGAGAACGCGGGCGCTCTTCTGGTCCTTGACCGCGCCCAGCACCTTGATGGAATTTTCATACTGGCCGGCATAGGCGAGCTCGCGGGCAGCCTGGAACAGGATATCGTCGCTGAGGTCGCTTTTCTTGGCGTTGACGCAGGCATTCTTCTTTGCGTCCCACACCTTGCCATCCGTGCATTCGCTGGTCGTCTTGGTCTTCTTGGGCGGTTCGCTGGTGTCTTCGCCGGCTGCCATCACGGCCTGCGCCATGAAGCTGGTTGCGCCGGCCACAATCAGGGCGCCAAGCAGGCTCTTCCGGTACATCATGCCATCTCCCGTTCCTTGCGCATGCCCTCGAAAGCCCGCGCGTCGTTTCAAAATGATCGCGTGTCCTTGACGCTCCGAAAGGAGGTGAGCCGCCGTCGGGCGGCTTCAGCGGCGAAGCATGCCAGAAGACAGTGCACACCACCAGCAGGCGGCGCACGACTGGGGTATGACGCATGAATGCGGGAAATTATTCGCCGGGCGATGAATATTCTGCGAAGTGGGCCCGCCTGACGACTTCAGAAACGCGTCGTTTCGGCGAGTGTCACCGTCGTTGCGTCACCGTTCAGCGCATAGCGTTCGCGCGTCAGCTGCCAATTGCCCGGCTCGCCGGTGATGGTGAAGAGGTTATACGCTGCTGGCGGCTTGTGGCCGCCCGGGCCTTGCGAGGCCGAGGCGATGCCAACGACCGGGACCGGTGCATTCTGGCCCTTCAGCCAGTAGACGGTGTTGAGATGGGTGTGGCCATGGATCACGAGCTCCGCACCGCCCGAGGAAATCGTCGCGGCGAAACGGCGGATGCCGATCATGCGCTTGTGCATCGAGGCCGCGCCGCGGATCGGCGGGTGGTGGATCATGACGATGCGAAAGAGGCCCGCTTCGCCGGCGGCCCGCAGCATGTTGACGGTCGCGCGTGCCTGCCGCTGGCCGAAATAGCCGCTTGCGGCAAAGGGGGGCGTTGCGACAGCGGTCGAGCAGCCGATCAGCGCGACCGGTCCGCGCACCCGCATATAGGGAAAGCAACGGTGCCGGTCGTGCCAATGAGCCGGCGCATCGTCGCCCCGCATGTAGGGATACCAGGCACGGGTGGTCTTTTCGTAGGCGCCCGGCACATAGGCGTCATGGTTGCCCGGAACGATGGAAATGTTCTCCGGCTTGCCGGCATCCGTCAGCCATTCGGTCACTGCCTTGATCTCAAGCGAAGACGCGAGGTTCACGAGATCGCCTGTCATCGCCAGATGGTCAGGATCCTTCTTCTCGATATCCGCCAGCAGGGTGTCGAGCGTGCCGGTAAAGAGATGCCGGCTGCGGTTGCGGTGCCAGTTGACGAAACCGGTGATGCGCTTCGACGCGAGCTCCCTTAAGGACAATTCGGGCAGGGGCCCGAGATGGACATCGGAGATATGGGCAAGTTTGAACATCGCCCCCGTCTAGCGCATATTCCGGCCGAGGGGAATCAGGTCGCCCGATGAATCGCGTGCGGCCGAAAACATGGGAAGGACGGGACGACTGAACGAGCAACGGCCACCGGAGATGCGGCGCTGGTATCTCCGGCTCCTGATGTGGCTCGCGCATGGCTATTACGCCCTTGCGCGCGGCATGACGATCGGCGTGCGCGCTGCCTGTTTCGATGACGAGGGCCGGGTTTTTCTCGTGCGCCATTCCTATCTGCCGGGCTGGCACCTGCCGGGTGGGGGGCTCGATCGCGACGAAGCCTCGATCAACGGGTTGCTCAGGGAGCTGCGCGAAGAGGGAAACCTGGAGGCAACGGCGCCGCCGGTGCTCATCCAGGTCTACTACAACAGGCGCACGAGCCGCCGCGACCATGTCGTCTTCTACCGCTGCGACGGTGTCAGGCAGACCGCGCCGAAGACGCCGGATCTGGAGATCGCCGCAAGCGGCTTCTTCGCGCTCGATGCGCTGCCGGAGGATACCACGCCGGCGACGCGTCGCCGGCTTGCGGAACTCGCCGGCAGCGCTGCCTTCGACATTCACTGGTAGAGGCGGTCCAGCCGCTCGAACAATCGGTCTACAGCCTCTCGCGTCCGTGCGGGGAGGTGAGGTCGAGCACCGGACCCACTGGCACGACGCCGGTCGGGTTGATGGTCGTGTGGCTGCGGTAGTAGTGCTCCTTGATGTGGCGCATATCGACGGTCTCGGCCACGCCCGGGACCTGGTAAAGCTCCCGGAGGTAACCTTGCAGGTTCGGATAGTCGGCGATCCGGCGGATGTTGCACTTGAAGTGGCCGACATAGACCGGATCGAAACGCACCAGCGTGGTGAACAGGCGCCAGTCGGCCTCGGTGAGGCGGCTGCCGGTCAGATAGCGATGCGACACGAGGCGTTCTTCCAGCTTGTCGAGCCGGGAAAAGAGCGCGGTGACGCTCTCCTCGTAGGCGGCCTGCGTGGTGGCAAAGCCCGCCTTGTAAACCCCGTTGTTGACGTCGTTGTAGACGTCGGCATTCAACCCATCGATTTCGGCGCGCAGTTCTTCCGGGTAGAAGTCGGTCGTCGAGCCGGTCAGCCCGTCGAAGGCGGAATTGAACATGCGGATGATCTCGGAGGATTCGTTCGAGACGATGGTGTTTTGCTGCTTGTCCCAGAGGACGGGCACGGTCACGCGGCCGGAATAGTGGGCATCGGCGCGGGTGTAGATCTGCCACAGCGCCTTCGATCCGAAGAGATGGTCGCCGGTACCGATGCCGCCATCCTTGAACTCCCAGCCCTGGGCAAGCATCAGCGGATCGACGACTGAAACCGAGATGAGGTCCTCCAGCTTCTTCAGCTTGCGGAAGATCAGCGTGCGGTGCGCCCAGGGGCAGGCGAGCGAGACATAGAGATGATAGCGGCCGGCCTCCGCCTTGAAGCCGCCGTCGCCGCTCGGGCCCGCGGACCCGTCTGCCGTCACCCAGTTGCGAAACTGCGAAGCGCTGCGCTTGAAATGGCCGTTCGTTGCCACGGTATCGTACCAGACGTCCTGCCAGACGCCGTCCACCAACCTGCCCATATTGAAATCTCCTTCGTGATCCTTGCGCTCATAGATAGCGCTTCCAGCGGCGTCCGATAGATGGCGAAATCCGAACAGTGCGTTTTAGACTTTGACAGCGGGCATTTTTCTGATATCGGCGATCTCACAACTTTTTTCGTGTTGGAAGAAACCGCACTGATGATGTTCTCGGGAAACCTGCGACGACGCTGATGCTGCCAACGCCCGGTTTGGGCGAAGCCATCCCTATGTCTGTTCGCATGCCTGGTTTCTCGATCCCATGAAAAAGCACGATCTCGTCTACCTGACCGAAGACGCGTCCCATGACGCAGCCATCGAAATCATCAATGAAGAAGCCTTCGGCCCCGGCCGGTTTGCCCGGGCGGCCGCGCGCATCCGCGAGCAAGGGCCGCATGATCGGTCGCTGTCCTTCATCTGTGCCGACAACGGCGAGACCATCGCTTCGGTCAGGATGACGCCTGTGTTTGCGGGCACTGTCAGAGGCCATCTGCTCGGGCCGCTCGCTGTCCGGCCGTCGCACAAGAACATGGGTATCGGCCGGGAGCTGGTGCGCATCGCGGTCGAGGCGGCGCGGCGGCAGGGTTCGGAGGCGGTGATCCTCGTCGGTGACCCGCCCTATTATCAGCCGCTCGGTTTCGAGAAGGTGCGCTACGGTGCGCTCGAATTTCCGGGACCGGTCGATCCCGCCCGGGTGCTCGTCGTGCCGATGGCCGAGGGCGTGCATGCCGGCCTTGCCGGTATCATCGGCTGGCGGGACGATGCGGCGGCGTCCGCCGTGCCGCTCGAGCTGCAGCTCGCGGTCTGAGGCTAGAGCGTCCTTTGTGCGTTCAATTGAACGCACCGCGCTCTAGCCGGAGACGAGCGATTTCTTCAGGAAGACCCGGGTGCGGCCGATCGGGAAATCCGGCAATTCGCCGAAGGCCCGGTAACCCTGGCGTTCGTAGGCGCGCCGGGCCTGCGGGTTGAAGGTGTCGATCCAGGCACTGTGGCAGCCGCGGCGTCGCGCTTCGTCTTCCGCCGCCTGAAGCAGCTTGCCGGCAAGGCCCCGCCCACGAAGATCCTCCGGCAGCCACAGCCATTGCACGAAGAGCCAGCCCCAGCCGGTGTAGCCGTTCAAGCCGCCGCGTTGCCCCTTCGCCTCGGGACCGCCGACGAGCACGGCGAGCGGTCGCCGCTCCGACGGGCCGACATCGGCAGCATTGAAGGCTGTGAGGCCATTGCCGATCGCTTCCAGCGTCTCGGTCGGAGGCGCGTCCGTTACCTCGAACATCGAAAACCTTTCAGGTGCGGCGCATGCTGAAGACGTCGAGGCGATCCTCGCCCACGTCCTGTTCATCGAGCCGCCAGCCGAGGCGCTCGTAGAAGGCGCGCTTGCCAGGAAGGGCGCAGAGATGCACGGCCTCCGCGCCGGAATCGAGCGCCGCACGGGCGGCCTTCAGCACGATGTCGCCGCCGATGCCGGTGCCGCGGAACGGCGGGTCGACCCAGACGGCCGCCACCCAGGGGGTGAGATCCGGTCGCTCCTCGAGGTCCGAAGCAATTACCGAGGCGGTGCCGACGAAGCGATCCCCGTCATGCGCCACCAGGCAAAGGGATTCTGCGTCTTCGGCGAGGCTCGCCTGGAGCAGGCCGGTAATATGGCTCAGAGGAAACCCCTGCTGTTCCCACCAGGCGCGCCAGATGCGATCGGCCACGGCATCGAAGAAATGCGGTGTGTCGCGAAGGTTGCTGACGACGACGGTCCGTTCGGTCATCGTCCCTCGCGATACCAGGTGGCGGAGATCAGGAAGAGCAGTGCCGCAAGCCCGAGGAGGCCCGTAAACAGCGGCAGCGAGTTGATGCCCTTCAGCACGGTTTCGTCGGTCATGCGGATCGAGAGGCGCTGGTCGTCGGCCGAACGTATCGAGCCCCTGACCGGCAGGACCGTGGGCAGATCGAGCGGCCCGTCGGCGCTTGCGAGACGCCGCACCAGTCCCTTGGTCTTCTCCGCCCACGGGCGCAACTTGTCCTCGGTCGAGATCGCCGCCTTGAACTCGGGCGCATTGGGATCGCCGACATGGGCAAGGGCCGTGAGTTCACCATTGGCCATCTCGAACAGACCGGTCTCGGTCGTGGCGAGTTCTGCCGAATAGAGACCCGGCTGGCGCTCCGTCAACTTCACGTCCTGCTTTTGACCCGAGGGTGAGACGAGCGAAACGGGACCCGGGTCGCCGTCGATCGTCTGACGGGTGATTTCCAGCGTGCGGCCCCGGGCGCGTGCCGTCAGCGCCTCTTCCTCGAGCGAGGGCTCCTGCATCAACCAATGGGCGGTGCGGCGATAGAGCGAGACATGCGGACCGCCGCCTTCAAAGCCGCGGGCCCAAAGCCAACCCTGGTCGGAGAGCAGCATGGCGACGCGGCCCTTGCCGACGCGGTTGAGCACGAGCAGCGGCTTGCCGTCGGCCGCTTCCATCACCGTATTGCCCTCAGGCCTGTCGACATCGACCGTGCGGAACCAACGGCCCCAGTGCGGCGGCTCGCTGTCGGAGCCTTCGAGGCCGCGGGTTACCGGATGTTTCTTCCCTTCCTCCGACAGGCGGGGGAAGAAGGCCTTCTCGTTCATCACACCCGTGGGTGCGGCCGGCAGCACGGCCGAGAGCGGCGTTGCGGCGATCGAATCGTCGCCGGCGTGTTCCGGCCCGGCGGCAATCAGAAGCGCGCCGCCGTTCTCCACATATTGCGCGATGTTGTCGTAGTAGAGGATCGGCAGCAGGCCACGATGCTGGTAGCGATCGAGGATGATCAGGTCGAACTCGTTGATCTTGTCGACGAACAGTTCACGCGTCGGGAACGCGATCAGCGACAGTTCGTTGATCGGCGTACCATCCTGCTTTTCCTGCGGGCGCAGAATGGTGAAGTGCACGAGATCGACCGCGGCGTCGGATTTCAGGAGATTACGCCAGGCACGCTCACCGGCATGAGGCTCGCCGGACACAAGCAGCACGCGCAGATTTTCGCGAATGCCGTCGAGCACGTGAACCGCACGGTTGTTGGTCGTGGTCACTTCGCCCGGAACCGCATCCACCGCAAATTCGAGCACGTTGTTGCCGCCGCGCGTAACCTTGAAGCTGAAGGGAACGTCGGTGCCCGGCTCGGCCCGTTCCCGGGCGATTTCGTTGCCGTTGAGGCGGATGCTGACTTCCGCGGTCCCGCCGGGCGCGGCGCCGTCGTCGACAACCCGGAACGAGAGCTTCTGCTCTTCGCCGACGATGCCGAAACGCGGCGGGTTGATGAGCTCGACGCGCCGGTCGAACTCATCAGGCTTGCCGGTGATCAGGCCATGAACCGGGGCGTCGAAACCCAGTTTGCGGCTGACGTCGGGCACGTCGTGGATCTGGCCATCGGTCACAAAGATGGCGCCGCCGATGCGCGCTGGCGGAACATCGGAGAGCGCTGTCGTAAGTGTGGTGAAGAGGTTGGTCGCCGGCGAGACGCTCGCCGGATCGGACCTGGCCTCGACGATGCGCGGCTCGATGAGCGGTATCGCCGCCAGCCGCGCCTTCAGGCCCTCGACCGCACGATCGGTCTGCTCGGTGCGGTCGCCATTCTGCTGGCTCTGGCTGCGGTCAACCACGATCGCGACGATCGTCGAGAGCGGGTCACGCAGTTCGACGAAGATGGAAGGATTGGCGATCGCCAGGGCGAGTGCGGCCAAGGCGAGGGCGCGCAGCCAGGCGCCGCGTATCTTTCGCCATAGGCCGTAGCCGATGAACAGCGCCGCGACGACCAGAAGCGGCACGAAGAACATCAGTGGAAGCAGCGGAGCAAAACCATAAGTCATCGATCAGCCCTCACTGCCCAAGCCTCTGGAGGAGGTCCGGCACATGAACCTGATCGGACTTGTAGTTGCCGGTCAGCATGTACATCATGATGTTGACGCCCGCCCGATAGGCATATTCGCGCTGCATTTCGTCCGGCGGTACCGTCGGCAGAAGCGGCGCGCCGTTGGCGTCGACAGCCCAGGCGCCGGCAAAGTCGTTGCCGGTGATCATGATCGGCGTGACGCCATCGCCGCCGCGCACCGGTCGGTTGCTCTGCTCCTCGGCGTCATGGGGGGCGGCTTCCACCCACAACTGGCTCTCGGTGTAACGCCCGGGAAAATTCGAAAGCAGGTAGAAGGCCTTTGTGAGCACGTGGTCGGAGGGCACCGGTTCCAGCGGCGGAATGTCGAGGCCGTTCAGCATCTCCTGCAGGCGCTGCACATTGGGGCTGTCGCCCGCCGCCGAAGGCGTGAGCGAGGAGAACTGGTCGCGCGTGTCGAAGAGCACGGTCCCGCCATTGCGCATATAGGCGTCGATCCGGCTCATCACTCTGCTGCTCGGCATCGGCGCCGTGGCGGATACCGGCCAATAGATGATCGGGTAGAACGCCAGCTCGTCCTGTTCCAGATCGACGCCAACGGGGGCGCCCGGTTCCAGAGCCGTGCGATAGGTCAGGTAGTTGCTGAGGCCGAGCAGGCCCTGTTCCGACAATCGATCGACCTCGGCCTCGCCGGTGATGACATAGGCGAGGTGGGTCGTGTCGAGGCGTTGCAGTGTCTGCGCGTCGCTTGGCTGGCTATCTTGCGCGTGAACAATCGTGGGTGCCAGGGCAGCAAGACCAAGGGTGGCAAGGCCAAGGGTTGCAAGCACGGCTGCCGTGGCGGCGCCACCGGCAGCGCGGCGGCGCAATCCTGAGAGGCCGCCCACCATATAAAGCACGATCAACGTGTCGATCAGGAAAAGCATCAGCGCGAGCCCGAAGAGATAGGGCCGGATCGAGAATGGGCGCACGCCTTCCAGCCCTTCCGCGCGTTCGCTGACGAGGTTGCCTCTGATCGGAGCGATGCTGCCGCCGTCGGGGAGAAGATTGTTGGCAACGAAACCCTCTTCCGAGCCGTAGAGGCCGGGCGGTGTGTCTGCGGAAACAATCGGCGCAACTCCGGGGGCGATCTCAAGCGGCCGGGCGCTGCCCGTCTCGGTGGTCAGTTCGCCCCTAGCGTTTACCAGGCGATAGGGCGGCAGGGTCTGCGCCTTGCTTGTCTGGTCACCGGCAATGCCGCCGGCACGTGAAAGCTGGATGGACCGGCGCAGCATGTCGACGAAGGAGCCTGAAATCGGCAGGTTCGACCAGCCTGGGTCGGCGCTCACGTGGAAGAGCACGATGCGTCCACGTCCGCGTTCGGCTGTGGTGACCAGCGGCGTGCCATCGGCGAGGTTGGCCCAGGTCCGTTCGGCAAGGTCCGGTGTCGGCTGCGCCAGAACCTGGCGTTTGACAAGGACATCGCGCGGATGCTCGAGACCGGCAAAGGGGCTGGAAGATGGGTAGTCGGCAAGCGGCTGCGGCTCTGACCAGGAGAGCGCGCCGTCGAGGGACCGTTCGCCCTGCCTGAGCATGACGGGGACGAGCGGGTCGTCGGCAGGCGCACCGGCCAGCCTCGGGCCGGCAAAGCGAACGAGCATGCCGCCATTCTCCAGCCAGCGCGTCACCAGTGGATAGCTTTCGTCCGGCAGCCGGCCGACGTCGGCCATGACCAGGATCGACGGATTTTGAGCGAGAAGTTCGGCAATCGCCTTGCCGATCGCTTCCTCTCGCGGCTCGATCAGGTCGGCGTGCGGTTCGAGCGCCCGCTTGATGTAATAGAGCGGTGAAAGCAGCGGCTGCGACTGATGCACCTCGCCGCTCAGCAAGGCCACGCGACGACGGCGATTGCCATCGTCGAGCAGGTGGATGCCGCCGGCTGTCGCCTGGCCCTCGATCGTCAGACGTGCGAAATCGTTGCGCAGCTCGAAGGGGGCCCTCAACAGGGCATTCGCTGCCGTGGCGCCAGAAGCGAAGCGGAGTTCTCCTTCGGCAATGGCGGTGCCGCGCGCGTCGCGGGCAAAGACGTAATAGGCGCGTGGCTCGCCAAGCGGCAGCCGCGATGCCGTGACCCGCATGCCTTCGTTTTCGTTGGTCGCGGACGTCAACGCGATGGCGCTTTCCGCATTGCCTTCGATCCGGCGGACGTTGGCCGCGCCGATCTCCGCGACTTGGCGCATCGTCTGACCGTCCCCAGCCTCGATCCCGTCACTGAGGAACGCAAGCGTGCCAGGCGGCGAGTTCGCGAGGGCGGCTTTCATGGCGGCAAGCGCCCGATCGCGCGCGGCCGGCAGCGGTTGCGGCTGCGCCGCGGCCAGCCGGTCTCGCGCGGTGGTGGCGGAAGCCGGGGTCGCATCGTGCTGTCGATCGGTCGTGAAGACGATCGAAACCGGCAGATCCTTCGCCTCCGCATCGTCGATGAGCGCATTGGCGGCCTCGACCCGCCGATCCCAATCGGAGACCGTCGCCCAGCTGTTGTCGATGACGAGCGCCAGCGGGCCAGCGGAGGAAAGCGTGTTCTGCCGCGGGTTGAACACCGGATCGGCGATCGCCAGGATCACCGCCGCGGCCATCAGCATGCGCAGCAGCGTCAGCCACCAGGGGCTTTGCGCCGGGGTTTCCTCGCGCTTCATCACGGACGCCAGGATGCGCAGCGGCGGGAAGACTTCGGCCGCGGGCCTTGGCGGCGTCATGCGCAGCAGCCACCAGATGACGGGCAGGGCAACGAGGGCGGCGAGGATGGCGGGATTGGTGAACAGGAAGGGCAAGCTGCTCATAGCTGGCCCCCGTGCGTCGCGCGTCCCGGCATGCCGGAGAGATAGGTATGCACGGCGACGAGCGCCTCCGAGGCGGGCCGGTCGGTTCTGTGCGGGGTGAAGGTCCAGCCGAGGTGGCGGAGCGTCACGCCCAGGCTGTCGCGGCGGCCGACATAGGCGCGCTGATAGTCCTCGCGCAGCACTTCGGCGCGGCCGGCCGTCAACTTCTCGCCGGTCTCCGGGTCGGTGAATTCGGTGCGGCCGCTATAGGGAAACACCTCTTCCGCAGGGTCGGCGATCTCGACCACATGGCCGCGCAAACCCCGGCGTGCCAGCGGGCCGAGGCGGTCCATGATCTTTTCCGCCGGATCGAGAAAATCGCCGATCAGCACGAGATCGCTGGCGCTGCGGATCATCCCGGTATTGGGGAGGCCTTCCGCAAGCGGGCTCAGCATGATTGCGGTCGCCAGCCGTTCGGCGGCATTGCGGGCCGAGATCGGCTCCATGATGCCGGGGCAGCCGATGCGTTCGCCAGAGCGCGCGAGGATCTCGGCGAGCGCCAGCATCAGCACGAGCGCGCGGCTCTCCTTGGAGACGGCGCCGAGCCTCGACTTGTACATCATCGACGGGGAAAGATCCGCCCACAGCCAGATGGTGTGCGCGGCCTCCCATTCGCGGTCGCGGACATAGGTGTGGTCGTCGCGCGCCGAGCGGCGCCAGTCGATGCGCGACAGGCTCTCGCCGTCGCTGTAGGGCCGGAACTGCCAGAAATTCTCGCCAATGCCGCGCTTGCGCCGGCCATGCCAGCCGGAAATCACGGTATTGGCGATCCGCCGTGCTTCGACCAGGCAATCGGGAACGAGCATGGCGCGCTGTTGCGCGCGGGAAAGTACTTCACCAGCAGGAGTACGCGAGACTATGTGCCCGACGGTGGCCATTCGTCAGCCTCTGGCCTGTTTCACCAGATCGGCGATGACGTCGCGCACGGTCATGCCTTCGGCGCGGGCAGCGAAAGTGAGCGCCATGCGGTGCTGAAGCACGGGCTCGGCAAGCGCCAGGATGTCGTCGATCGACGGCGCCAGGCGCCCGTCGTAAAGCGCGCGGGCGCGGGCGCAGAGCATCAGCGCCTGGCCGGCACGGGGCCCGGGACCCCAAGCAACGTTCTTGTCGGTCGCGGCATTGCCGTTGCCCGGACGGGCGGAGCGCACGAGCGACAGGATCGCGTCGACCACCTTTTCCCCGATCGGCATCTGTCGGATCAGGGCCTGGATCTGCTGCAGCCGCGCTGCATCGATGACCGGGTGAGCGGTTGCTTCGCTGACACCTGTGGTCTCGAGCAGAATCTGCCGCTCGGCCGCAAGGTCGGGATAGCCGACATCGACCTGCATCAGAAAGCGGTCGAGCTGCGCCTCGGGCAGGGGATAGGTGCCCTCCTGCTCCAGCGGGTTCTGGGTGGCAAGCACGTGGAAGGGCGCCGGCAGGTCCTTGCGGGCGCCGGCCACGGTGATGTGATACTCCTGCATCGCCTGCAGCAGCGCCGATTGCGTGCGCGGCGAGGCGCGGTTGATTTCGTCGGCCATCAGCAATTGCGTGAAGATCGGGCCGGGAATGAAGCGGAACGAGCGATGGCCGGCCGCATCCTGGTCCATGACTTCCGAGCCGAGGATGTCGGAGGGCATCAGGTCGGGCGTGAACTGCACGCGGCTGGAATCAAGGCCGAGGACCGTGCCGAGCGTGGCGACGAGCTTCGTCTTGGCAAGACCGGGAACGCCGACGAGCAGGGCATGGCCGCCGGAGAGAACGGCGAGCAGGGTCTGCTCGACAACGCTTTCCTGGCCGAAAATAACCTTGCCGACTTCCGCACGCACCCGGGCGATTTCGCCGAGTGCGCTTTCGGCCGCGGCGACAATCGTCTTCTCGTCGATCGCGTCGGCCGCGCCCTTCATGACAGTCATGGTCGTACTCCCCGGTCGCCCGTTGTTAAACCGAATCGCCCTATACCGGGATTTCAGTTGCCAAATTCCAATTTAGACCCTGCCGGACGGCTGACAAGTCGGCGCCGACGCACTATCTCGTGACATATCAAAGGTCTCGATCTGAAAATCGGGGTCAAACGGGACGGAACAATGGCAGAAGCCGAAATTCAGCAAACCGGCGATGCCGCCGGACTGGCGGCACTGATTGCGCGTGCTGCGGGGCAGACCGGCGAAAAGGCGCGCGGCCTGCCGCCGGTGGACCGCTGGAATCCGCCGTTCTGCGGCGACATCGACATGGAGATCCGCGCCGACGGCACCTGGTTCTATCTCGGCACACCGATCGGCCGGCAGCCCTTGGTCAGGCTGTTTTCCACCGTTTTGCGCAAGGACGAGGATGGGCGCACCTATCTCGTGACCCCTGTGGAAAAGGTCGGCATCCGCATCGTCGATGCGCCGTTCGTGGCCGTCGAAATGAGCATGACCGAGGGAGAACAGGGCCAGGTCCTGACCTTCCGCACCAATGTCGGCGATGTGGTCGAAGCCGGGCCGGAGCATCCGCTGCGCTTCGTCATCCACGGCGAGAACCGGGAGCTGAAACCATATCTGCATGTGCGCGGGCGCCTGGAGGCGCTGGTCTCCCGGCCCGTCATGTACGACATCGTCGAACTCGGTGAGACGCAGCAAGTCGATGGCACCGAGATGTTCTGCGTGCGCTCGGGCGGCGCCGTCTTCCCGATCATGCCGGCGGCAGAGCTGGAAGCGCTGTCGCGATGAACCGGCATCTCTTCTCCGCTGACGAATTCCGTCGACGTGCGCTGACCCAGATGGGCGGACCGGTGGAAACCTCCTGGCGCGACCATGGCGATTTCCTGCTCAATCCGGGCATCGTGCCCTATCTGGAGACGCTGCATCTGAAGGATGCCGCAGTCCTCGTGCCCGTCGTCGACGATGGCGACGATGCCAGCGTCATCCTGACCCAGCGTACGGCGAGCCTGCGCAAGCATTCCGGCCAGGTCGCCTTTCCCGGTGGGGCCGTCGATCCCGAGGACCGGTCCGTCGAAGTGGCGGCACTGCGCGAAGCGCAGGAGGAGATCGGTCTCGATCCGCGCTTCGTCGAGACCATCGGCCGGCTGCCGCATTACATGGCCATGTCCGGTTTTCGCATCACCCCGGTGCTGGCGGTGGTGAAGCCCGGCTTCGAGCTGATCGCCAATCCGGACGAGGTCGAAAGCGTCTTCGAGGTGCCGCTGTCCTTCCTGATGAACCCCAGCAATCACACCCGCGGTCGCGGGCATTGGCAGGGTGAGGAACGGCATTTCTATCGAATGCCCTATGGCGACCACAACATCTGGGGTATCACCGCCGGCATCCTCCGCATGCTTTATGAAAGGCTTTACGCATGACTTCCGTTGCCGGCGAAGGCTGGTTTTCATCGCCCTCTCTCCGCCGTGTTTTCGAGGTCCTGAACGTCGAGGGCGGCGAGGTCCGGGTCGTCGGCGGCGCGGTGCGCAACAGCCTGATGGGTCTGCCGGCCGGCGACATCGACATGGCGACCACCTGGCGTCCGGACGAAGTGTCCGAGCGGGCGAAGGCGGCAGGCATCAAGGTGGTGCCGACAGGCATCGATCATGGCACCGTAACGCTCGTCATCGACGGAACGCCCTATGAAGTCACGACGCTCCGGCGTGACGTTTCGACCGATGGCCGCCGCGCGGAAGTCGCTTTCGGCACCGACTGGAAGGCGGATGCCGAACGGCGGGATTTCACCATCAACGCACTTTACGCGAACGACCGCGGCGACGTGTTCGACGATGTCGGCGGGCTCTCGGACATCGAGACGCGCACGCTGCGTTTCATCGGCGATGCTTCAGAGCGGGTTGCCGAGGACTATCTGCGCATTCTGCGTTTCTTCCGCTTCTTCGCCCACTACGGCAGCGGCAGGCCGGATGCCGAGGGCCTGCGCGCCTGTGCCAGGGCGCGCTCGAAGCTTGCAACGCTTTCGGCCGAGCGGGTCTGGGCCGAAACAAAGAAGTTGCTTTCCGCCGCCGATCCCGGCCGCGCGCTGCTGTGGATGCGCCAAGCCGGTGTGCTCACCGAAATTCTGCCGGAAACGGAAAAATGGGGCATCGACGCGATCCCGGATATCGTTGCCGCCGAGCGCGCCTTTGGCTGGGCACCGGATCCGCTTCTGCGCCTGGCCGCGATCGTACCGCCGGACGAAGAGCGCCTGGAGGCAATGGCGGAGCGTCTGCGTCTGTCGAAAGCGGAAGCTGCCTATTTCAACCGCTGGGCCAAGGCGCCGGCGGTCCCCGCGACCACCGTCGATACGGCCTTCGATCGGTTGCTCTATCGTCATGGCGTGGAGGGGATTGTCATAGGGCTGCGGCTGGCGCTGGCGACGGCACGGCGCAAGTCGGAAGGCGACCCGGCGCTTTTGTCCGAGACCGCGTCACTGCGCCGGCTGCTGGCACGCGCCGAGGCCTGGAAGCGGCCGAGCTTCCCGCTGAATGGCGGCGACGTGCTGAAGGCCGGCGTTGCGGCCGGCCCGCGCGTGGGCGAAATCCTCGGGGAGCTCGAAAATCTCTGGATCGAGCGCAACTTCAGTCTCGACCGGGCAAACCTCATCGCCCGGCTCGAAGCCATGGTGAAGCCGGACTAATCGGACGGCTAGCGCCGCCTTGAGGACGGCTACCCCGCCTTGGCCGGACGGCTTTACGCCGCCTTGGCCGGACGGCTACGCCGCCTTGGATTCGTCGGTGATCCGGGCCTTGATGTTGTCGATCATGTTTTCGCGAATAACCGTCTCGCCGTGCGTTTCGCGCATGTGCTCGACGGCGCGGCGCACGATTTCGGCATCGTTGTCGGCGCGCGTGTGCCATTCGCAACCCGGGACGAGGGAACCGCATTCAAACAGGCGCATGGTGCTTCCTTCCCTGTCTAAAGTTTGATGCGAGAGCGCGGCGCGCCGGTCGGGCGACCGCACGATTAGAGTAGCATCAACCCCCAAGGGCGGCCAATTGTTCCCGCCGACGACGCGAGAAGAAACCGTTATAGACAAAGAGGCCGATGGTGTTATGGGTTTGCGGTAACAAGAGACGCAAAGGCCCTTTTGCCCATGACCACCGTTCAATCGGAACTGATCTCCGCCATCCGGAACATTCCTGATTATCCGAAGCCGGGCGTGATGTTTCGCGATATCACCACGCTGCTCGGCAATCCGCGCGCATTCCGCCGCGCGATCGATGAACTGGTTCATCCCTACGCCGGTACCAAGATCGACAAGATCGCCGGCATCGAAGCGCGCGGTTTCATCCTCGGTGGCGCGATTGCACACCAGCTTTCTTCCGGCTTCGTGCCGATCCGCAAGAAGGGCAAGTTGCCGCACGACACCGTGCGCATCGCCTACAGCCTGGAATACGGCGTCGACGAAATGGAAATGCACAAGGACGCGATCAAGCCGGGCGAGAAGGTGATCCTCGTCGACGATCTGATTGCGACCGGCGGGACGGCGGAAGCGGCCACCAAGCTTCTGAAGCAGATGGGCGCCGATATCGTCGCCGCCTGCTTCGTCATCGATCTCCCCGATCTCGGTGGGCGCAAGAAGCTCGAAGCGCTTGGCGTCAATGTCCGCACGCTGATCGAATTCGAAGGTCACTGATCCTGATGGGCGATAGCGGCATCGCGGATCGAAATCCGCGCTGCCGTTCCGCACCGGATCATTTTCGATCGCTTCAGAGGCGATTGATCGTCCGCAACATCAGCTGAACTTCACGCTGTGTGGCGGGTGGCAGTGTCTCTACTTCCTTTTGCCAAAACTGTTCGGCTTCCGGAGGCTCGTCTTCCCAACTTCTGACGGATGTCTCGTTATCGTCGATCACGACACGGCGATGGCCGCCAAGACGCAGATAGGCGTCCGCAAGTTCACAGACATGGGTTTTTTCCATGGCCAACACTCCCGTTTCCTTGATGCAAGGCGGGCATCCCGCACGGGGTAAGTGACAGGCGGCACCGCGCTTTGTCTGGTGCTGATTTTACGCGCAAACCGCGCTGGAATTAAGATGTCTCTGGAGGTGCGTCGCCCGAAGGCGGCGCTCGTTGTTACACGAACTCGATCACCTTGCTCTCGAAGCGGATCACCGCCTCGCCGTGCTGGTTGTCGCCTTCGCACAGGATCGTGTTGATCCGCCAGCCGGGTTTCGAGGTGAGCGAGCGGCTTTCGAGGAAGGTCACGAAATAGGTGACCGTGTCTCCGGCATAGACCGGCTTCAACCATTTGAGATCGCGAAAGCCGGGCGAGGGGCCGAGGTTCGGCGCACGCAGACCCTCTGCGGCAAGCCGGCGCTGCTCGTTTCTCCAGAAGCGGACGAAGCATTGCATCCATCCGGCGCTGGTATGCCAGCCCGATGCGCAAAGCCCGCCGAACAGCGAATGCCGCGCCGCTTCCTCATCGAGATGAAAAGGCTGCGGGTCGAAGTCGCGGGCGAAGCGGATGATGTCTTCGGCCGTGAAGGTCAGGCTGCCGATGGCGGTCCTGGCCCTGGCGGCGTAAAATTCTTCCATCGTCATCATCAGGCTTGCCCCTTCTCGCGGCAGCGAAAGAGAACGGTGCATTCGGAGACCGCCACGGGCTCACCCGCCTGGTTGGTGATTTCGTTGCGGAATTTGACGATGCCGAGATCGGGCTTCGAATTCGACCGCCGCGCCTCGAGCACGAGGCTGAAGCCGTTGAGGATATCGCCGGCAATGACCGGCTTCCTCCAGTCCATGAAGTCGATGCCGGGCGAGCCTTGAGACGTCGAATTGCCCATGAAGGCGTCGAGCATCATGCGCATGCCGACGGCGCTGGTGTGCCAACCGGACGCGGCAAGGCCGCCAAGAATGCTGCGTTTTCCCGCTTCCTCATCGAGATGCATCGGCTGCTGGTCGAACTCACTGGCGAAGGCGATCATCTCCGCCGGCTTCATCTCGACCGGCGTGTAGTCGAAACGGCGCCCTTCGGAAAAATCCTCGAAATACAGCATGCTTGAGTTGTCCCGTCTGATTTGCTGCCGTCTACCTACTGCATAATTTATCGAAGCGGAATCCATTTGAGCGGATCTGTTGCGAGGCAGCGCGGGCTGATTTTCCAGGTTGCGCATGCCGGACGTTCATGCAACCACCTGTCTGGCTGCCGCATCCGCCGGCGCTTGATCGAGGAGCATTCGTGACCGAACTGAACAGAGCGCTCGCAGGCGCTGCCGAAAAAGGGATCATCTCAGCAAACCAGGTGAGAGATCTGGAAGCCTATCTTGCCGACCGCGGCATGATCTTCGGGCCGACGGCGCCGGATGCCGCCGCGGAGCGACATGACGCTGCGCTTGATGCGCGTGCAGCCGAAGACAGCGAGCAGCCGCGGTTCGTGCGGGGATTTCACGATATCCTGATCACTATCGGCGTCATTGTCGTGCTGATCGGCCTTTGGGGTCTGGGTGGTCCGTTCGCAACGCTGCCGGTCATTCTCATCCTTGCCGAAATCCTGGTGCGGCGCCAGCGGCTGGCACTGCCGTCGGTGGCGCTGACGGTCGCGCTCGTGCACTGGGTCGGGACGACGTCACTGTTGTTCGTGAGCGAGCATGACGATGCCTGGAAGCCGCTTGTCTTTGCACTCGCCTACCTATCGGCGTTCCCGATCCCGCTGGGCCTGTTCTACTGGCGCTATCGTGTACCACTGGCGCTGGCCGGGTTGATGGTATCGATCGCACTCATCTGCGTGGTCGCGATCCTTCTTGCCCTCGAGAAGATCTTGGGGATCGACCTTGCCAGCGAAGACCATTTCATGCTTCTCGCGCTCACCGTTCTTGTTGGAGCCCTGGGCCTTTTTGCGGCCGCTATGCGCTACGACGTTTCCGATCCACAGCGTGAGACCGCGCGCTCGGATACGGCATTCTGGCTGCACCTGGCCGCAGCACCTGCATTGCTCTACGCACTGATGGGCCTGGTTTTTCTGTCGAACGGTGGCAGCACCTGGTGGGACGGTCAGGCCGGCTTCGGCCAGGCGGTTGCCGCGATCCTGATCGTCGCCCTGTTCATGCTGGTCGGGCTCATTATCGACCGCCGCGCCTTCGTCACATCCGGGCTGGTGTCGCTGGGTGGCGCGATCTGGACGATGCTGAGCCAGACCGGCGCTTCGCTCGACAGCTACGTCTTCGTCGCCTTCGCGGTTGTCGGCGTGACCGTGCTCTTCATCGGCATCTTCTGGCAGCGGTTGCGCCGCATGGTCATGGACCTGCTACCGCAAACGATAACGGCGCGGTTGCATACCGCGCCGTGATACCGAGTTCTCTGCGTGCGCTGCACCGTTGCAGCACGCCTTGTCTCTTTGATCTTGCGCCTGCCACGCAAGATTGCCGCGCCACGTCTTACGTGTTGAAGCGGAAGTGGATGACGTCGCCGTCCTGGACGACGTATTCCTTGCCTTCGTCGCGCGCCTTGCCGGCTTCCTTGGCGCCCACTTCGCCGCCGAGCGTGATGTAATCCTCGTAGGCGATCGTGTTGGCGCGGATGAAGCCGCGCTCGAAGTCGGTGTGGATGACGCCGGCGGCCTGCGGCGCCTTGGTGCCGCGCTGGATCGTCCAGGCGCGGGTTTCCTTGGGGCCGACGGTGAAGTAGGTGATGAGGTCGAGCAGCTTGTAGCCGGCGCGGATCAGACGGTCGAGACCGGCTTCTTCGAGGCCGAGCGCGCTCAGGAACTCCTTGGATTCTTCTTCCGGCAGCTGTGCCACTTCGGATTCGATCGCCGCCGAGATCACGACGCTTTCGGCCCCCTGCGCCTTGGCCATTTCGGCAACCGCGCGGGTGTGTTCGTTGCCGTCGACCGCATCGCTTTCCGCGACGTTGCAGACGTAGAGCACCGGATGGGCGGTCAGGAGGTTGAGGCTCTGCAGAATGCGCAGTTCTTCGGCATCGAGCTTGGCAAGCAGCGTGCGTACCGGCTTGCCGTCCTGCAGCAGCTTCAGCGAGGCTTCCATGATCGGAAGCTGCGCCATGGAGTCCTTGTCCTTGCCGCCGGCGCGCTTGCGGGTCTGCTCGGTGCGGCGCTCAAGGCTGTCGAGGTCGGCGAGCATCAGCTCGGTCTCGATCGTCTCGGCATCTGCGACCGGGTGGATGCGGCCTTCGACGTGGGTGATGTCATCATCCTCGAAGCAGCGCAGCACATGCACGACCGCATCCACTTCGCGGATGTTGGCGAGGAACTGATTGCCGAGGCCTTCGCCCTTCGACGCGCCACGCACGAGGCCGGCGATGTCGACGAAGGAGATGCGCGTCGGGATGATTTCCTTCGACTTGGCAATGTCGGCAAGCTTGCGCATGCGCGGGTCCGGCACCGCCACTTCGCCGGTGTTCGGCTCGATGGTGCAGAAGGGATAGTTGGCCGCCTGGGCGGCCGCCGTCTTGGTGAGTGCGTTGAAGAGCGTGGACTTGCCGACGTTCGGCAGCCCGACAATACCGCATTTGAAGCCCATGGGGTCTCGTCCGTATCCTTAAATTCCGTTGGCGTGGCTATGCGGGAAGGGCGCTTGCTGGTCAAGGGTGGACACCCCGTTCACGGTAAATAAGGGGCCTGCGCCGTTGAACGCGCGGTATTTGGGCCGCATATGCCCTCAGAAATCCGCCGGTCCCGTCGCGGCGAAAAATCTGAGGAGCCCACATTGATCGATCAGAAATTCATGTTCCCGCGCGTGCCGGTGGCCGTCGTCGATATCGGCGACACGCTCGAAGCCCTGCTGATCCGTTCCATGCTGGAGAGCCTTGGCGCCGTCGTCACGCTGCATCTGCCGGGACACCCGGGGACTTCCTGACCTTGATCGCCGGCGGCGAGTTCGTGCATCAGCATCTGGTCATCTGCGGTCACGGCGACAAAAATGGTTTCGTCTTCGGCGAGTATTGCGAAGGCATCGACACATCGAGGCTGGTCGACGGTAGCCTGCCGCCTTCAGTTGTTGCCGAGCATGCCAGGCTCGACGGCAAGATCGTTCTCAGCACCTGCTGCGAGACCGGCGGAAAGGCATATGGCGATGCCTTTGTCGGGACGGGTGGCGCAGCCCTCTACGTCGCCCCAGATGGTTCGCCCGAAGGGGCCGATGCGCCGCTCTTCGTACATTGCTTCTATCACGCGCTTCTTGCTAGGCAGCAGCCGCCCGAGGCGGCACTGGAGCACGCCCGCTCCTACGACGAGGCGGCGTCGATGTTCGTCGGCCACTGGCCGGCCAGCTGACCGACGGTGACCGCCGCCCCTGCTTTTGCTTGATCGGTGCGCCCGCCCGTAGGATAGTGCGTGCGCATACGGCGCCGCACGTCTCTTGAGACGCACTAAGGTCGCTGTAACATTTAGATCTGTTTCACGATTTTGTCCCTAAATCGGTTCTGGTTTAAGGAATTTCCGTTCTTTCTGTCATCAACGGGGTGGTTCCGATGAGTGACAACGAGGTTGCCAGAAAAGTCAAAGTGAAGGTCAGGCCGAAGCTCGAACGGCCGAAGCTTTACAAGGTCATGTTGCTCAATGACGATTACACGCCGCGCGAGTTCGTCGTCGGCGTGCTCAAGGCCGTGTTCCATATGAGCGAGGAGGCCGGCTACCGCGTGATGATGACGGCGCACAAGATGGGCACTTCGGTGGTCGTCGTCTGTGTGCGCGACATTGCGGAAACCAAGGCCAAAGCGGCGACCGATCTTGCCAAGGAAGCGGGTTTTCCGCTGCTCTTCACCACCGAACCCGAGGAATAGCGGTCGGCACGAAGGATGGCGGGGGTCGCCGGTTCGCTTTATGCTTTCTTATGTAGACGAAGCGGCTTGCTTGCTTCCCGCTTGATCGTACCCTTGGCTTCGAGATCGAGCTGAACCGCCTTCAGCCACCAGCCGGCCTTTGCACCCTCGGGGAAAAGGTCCTGCGGCAACAACGGCAATAGCCGCTCCTTCGCTTCCGCGACGGTCAGCCCCGGTGCGGCCGGCGGAAGGACCGCGAGCAGGGCTTCGCGCATTGCCTCGTATTTTACCCGGTCGACACGGTATTTATGGCCGGGAGAGACGATGTTTTCGATCTCGATCTTCTCAGCCTGAGATGCCATTGGCCTCACCTTTCACATAGTCGATCCTGGGCGCCTTGAATCCCATGGCCGCCCAGGCGGTCAAAAGCCGCCACATGAAGCGGCCCGAATGCGTCTTGTAGCTCGGCAGTGTGTCGTTGAACTCGACGCCTGCCTTGCGATCTTTCGTCATGGTCCGCATTTCGAGCGGCGGCTGTTCGTCCGGGGCGAAACGCTGATTGTAGACGCTCAGCCAGTGGCCGCCTTTGAATTCGAGGAACATGGCGGCGTTGCAGCAACTCGCAATCACCCTTCGCGTCGGCGCCTCGGGCGTCAACCGATGCTCGCGCAAAAGCTCGCTGCCCCGGATGCAGCGGATCCTGTCCTTCCGGTAGAGCGCGAAGCGCGTCGAGCCGTCGGCTTCCAGCACAGGCGACGCTTCGGGCAGGGCCTCGAAGCGCTCGCCGGCGGTGCGGCAACTGGTGCAATAGCAGGCGGCGCCGACAATCGGCTCGCCGACGGCTTCAAAGGCAACCTGACCGCAGCGACAGGCGGCAATCCGAATTCTTGCTTGTGGTTTCACCATGGCCCTCTCCCGATATCGTCTCACTAACTAGACTGTACCGTCCAGTTTGATTTGTCAATCCGACTGGCCTATTGTGTGGGGCAGATGATTTGTGACGTGCAGCAAGGCGGAGGGGCAGAATTGAGCAACGGCGCAAAGACGCGCATGGAGCGTACCCGCAAGGGGATCGTGGCGGCGGCAAGCGATCTCTTCCTGAAACACGGCTTTCTCGGCACGAACATGGATGAGATCGCGGCGACCGCGGAAGTATCGAAGCAAACCGTCTATTCCCATTTCCAGAGCAAGGAGGCGTTGTTTCTGGAGGTCGTGCGCAGCATGACGGGCGGCGCCGGCGATGAGTTCCAGGAGCAGGTCGCCGACCCGGATGGCGATGAGCCGATCGAAGAATTTCTGCTCGACTATGCCACCCAGCTGCTGGCGATCGTGATGACGCCGCGGCTGATGCAGGTGCGGCGCCTGGTGATTGCCGAGGTCGAGCGCTTTCCGCAGCTTGGCGAAGCCCTGCACGAGCGCGGGCCGATGCGCTCGATCAGGCGGCTTGCCGTCGCCTTCAAGCGCTATAGCGAGAAGGGCGACATCCGGGTGAGGGATGTGCAGGTCGCTGGCGGCTTCTTCAACTGGCTCGTCATGGGTGGACCGGTAAATGATGCCATGCTGCTCGGCGACGGCGCCATTCCGGCGCCGGAGGTTCTGCAGGCCCATGCGGCCGAGGCGGTGCGGATTTTTCTGGCAGCGCATAGGGCCGCCTAGGCGTTCGGGTCTCTTTCTGGTTCGCGGCTATCCGTTTGATGCGGAAGACGTCGGTGCGCCTTGCTCACCGGTGAGGACGCATTCCACCATTTGAGCACGCGCATCGCCTTGAGTGTCACCCACCGCGACGGTACGTCGGCTCCGTCGTCGACATCGAACCACACCCGTCCGGCGGGGCTCCAGTCGAGCGGCCAGGTGCCGTTGTCCAGGCGTCGCGCAGAAAGGTGATCGATCGCTTCGCCGAGGCGCGGGTCGGGCGCGGCGGCGGTCCGGAGCACCGATTGCCGGAAATAGTCGAGTGCGCGCAGGATGTCGTAGTGCCAGCGGTTCGGGTGGCAGAGGCAAAGAAACCGATTGCTCGCCGGTTCGCCGGTGCTCAGGCGGCGGAAGAGGTGGCGCTTGAGGAGATAGTCCTCACCACCCTCCCGCGCCGCCTTGGACTGCGGTGTGCCGCCGGTCGCCCTTTCGAACTCCAGCAATCCTTCGAGCACATTGATGGTGCTTGCAAAGGAAGAGCAAACTGAACCGTTCGCCCGCTCGCAGTTCCAGCCACCATCGGGCTGCCGTTCGCCAACGAGCCTTTCGACGATGGGTGCGATGTCGACGCCGAAATAGGCGCCGTCAGCCACGGTTCGCCCGTTGATGCACTCCTCGACCTCGCCTTGCCAATAGGGCTGGCCGCCTTCGTCCCAGCGGGCGTTGGCGCCGATCAGTTCAACGGTTCGCCTGGCCCGATCCGATGATGGGTCGAGGCCGAATTCCCGGAGCTGCGACAGCGAAAAGCACGTGGCCGTCCAGGGCTGACCGCGCTCGGACCACTCGCGCGCGTCAAAACCAGCCGGAATAAAGGCGCCGCCCGCCCATTGGCCGTCGTCGTCCTGATGCGAAAGCAGTCTGGCGCCCCAGCCTTCGGTCTCCACCTTGGCTCGCTCGGCCCTCCACACAGGTTCCGGGGCATCCAGCAGGTCACGCATCACTTGCCAGCGGATCGAAGGATCCGAAGCGAGAAGCCAGTCAATCACCCGGTGGCTCATAGGGCGTGCTCCAGGCCGGTCTTCAAAGCCGACCTGAGCGAAAACTAGCGCTCGCTCCGGAAACGGGAAGCTAGTCGCCCTTCGAACCGAACATCTTCTTCAGCATGTCGGCCATCGGGCCGGTTGCCGGCAGCTTCTTTGGCTGGGCGGAATTGCGCGCCTGGTGGATGTGCGATTGCGCGCCCTGCTTCTTTGGGGTTTCGGGCTTGTCCGCTTCCGGCTTGCCGCCGGTCGCGAGCGCGATCTTGTTCAGAAGCTGGGAATCCTCGCCGCGCACCAGCATGTCGGCATTGTCGGCGATGGCGTCGAGCAGCGGTATCAGCCAGGCTTGGTCGGCCTTGGCGAAATCGCCGAGAACGTGGGCGTGAACGAGGTCCTTGACGCCGGGATGGCCGATGCCCAGGCGCAGGCGGCGATACTCCTTGCCGCAATGGGCATCGATCGACTTGATGCCGTTGTGGCCGCCATGGCCGCCGCCGACCTTGAGCCGCGCCTTGGCGGCCGGCAGGTCGAGTTCGTCATAGATGACGGTGATGTCCTTTGGCTGCAGCTTGTAGAAGCGCATGGCCTCGCCGACCGCTTCGCCTGAGAGGTTCATGAAGGTCTGCGGCTTCATCAGGAGCACGCGTTCGCCGGCAATCTCGCCTTCGGCGATCTCGGCCTTGAACTTCTTCGACCAGGAAGAAAAGCCGTGCCGGCGGTGAATGACGTCGACCGCCATGAAGCCGATATTGTGCCGGTTGGTGGCGTATTTCGAACCTGGATTGCCAAGCCCTACGATGATCAGCATGTCGTCACGCGTCGATGATTTCGGGGTGGGGCCATCCAAAATCATCGTGCCCGGGGGAAGTCAACGCTTATTTCTCGGCGCGCAGGCTGGCATTCGGCGTGAGGCCGTAGTGCTTGAAGATTTCGTCCTGGGTGCCGTTGCCGACCAACCGGTCCAGTTCGCGCTGCATCGCGGCGACGGTTGCCCGCGATACATCGCGGTGGCAGGCGACGCCGTAGAGCTTGCCTTCAAGCACCAGCGCCGCCTCGACCGGTTTGCCCTCGGCCCGCATGCTCTGGAAGGTTTTCTCTGACGTCATCAGCAGATCGACGCGTCCGGCGATCAGCTTCTTCACGCTCGAATCGAGGTTTGCGGCATAGTCGATCTTCGGAAAGTCGTGGTCCCTGAGATAGGTTGCGGAAAAATCCTCGCGCTGGGTGCCTACGGTGTACTGACGTGCTGCTTCCAGCGAAGCCGGTGCTATGTTTGAGCCGGCGTGGCGAACCATAACCATATGATCGACCAGCAGAGGTTCGACCCATAGAAACTTCTTGTCGCGTTCGGCGTCGTGGCCGGTGGTGAAAACGCAATAGGCAGGATCGGTTTCGGCCAGCATGAAGGCCCGCGCCCAGGGCAGAACCTCCATCGTGTAAGGCTGTTTCAGCCGCTCCATGATCCGCTTGACCTGGTCTACCGCAGCACCGCTCGGACCGTTCTCGGTCGAAAAATTGTAAGGGGGGTACTCCTCGGTGACGAACTTGATCGTCTGTGCCTCAGCGGTCGTGAAGAGACCGAGGAAAAATATTGGAACCAGCGCCTTCACGTGCTTTCCTCCTTTTGCTGCATGCCTTGCGGTATCCGTGCGGTGCTGCCGCGTCCCGAACCTCCATGGGAGAGCGCGACCGCTGGCAGCGAACATCATGCCCGCCTGTCTGCCACCGCCGCCGTCTTTGCCTCCGAGTCGCTTTCCAGCATCTTCAGCATGCTGTCGATCTGCATCGGCCGGCTGAAGAGATAGCCCTGGCCGCAATCGACACCCAGCTTGCGCAGCAGCTGCCACTGCTCCTTCGTCTCGATGCCTTCGGCAACGACGGTGCAGCCCATCTGGTGCGAGATCGTGCGGATGCCCTTGATCAGCATGCGGCTCTTGCGCCGGATGTCGGCGGTGCCGGAACTCAGCGAACGGGTGAAGGACTGGTCGACCTTGACGATATCGACCGGGAAACGGTTGAGGTAGCTCAGCGATGAATAGCCGGTGCCGAAATCGTCGAGCGCGATGCGGCAGCCGAATTCGTTGAGTTGCTTCAGCACCGCGTGCACTTCCGGATTGTCGAGCATGAGGACGGCTTCGGTGATCTCGACGACGATCCGGCTTGGCGAAATATGGTGCTTCAGGAGCAGGGCGGCGAGCTTGTGCGGTAGCGTCAGCTCGAATTGCAGCGGCGAGAAATTGACGGCCAGATAGGTGTTCTGCGTGCCGTCCAGCTCGGAGATCGCAGCCAGATGGCGGATCGCCTTTTCGAGGATGTGGTCGCCGATGCGGGCGATCGTGCCGGTTTCCTCGGCAATGCCGATGATCTTGCCGGGCGGCATCAGGCCCTTTTCCGGGTGGTTGAGGCGCATCAGCGCCTCGAAGCCGGCGATCTGCCCGTCGGCAAGGCTGACGATCGGCTGCAGCCAGGCCTCGAAGTGGTCGTCCTTCAGCCCAGCCTCGATGCACTGTTCGATCTCATGGCGCTCGCGGGAAGCGTCGAGCATGCTGGCATCAAAGAGCTGCAGGCCGTTCTTGCCATCGTGCTTGCGCGCATACATGGCCATATCCGCCTTGAGCAAGAGGTCGGAGGCGTTTTCCGCATGGGCCGGGTAGACCGAGATGCCGACACTGGCACTGACGAGGAGTTCGTTGCCGGCAATCGGCATCGGCTCGCGCAGGGCCGAAACGATGCGTTCGCCGATCTCGCTTGCGAGCGCAGCCGCATCCCGGTCGGAAATCAGGATGGCGAATTCGTCGCCGCCGAGGCGGGCCATGATGTCGCCGGGGCGCAGCGCGTCATGGATGAGCTCGACCGTGTGGCGCAATACTTCGTCGCCGGCCGCGTGGCCGAAATTGTCGTTGATCCACTTGAAGCGGTCGAGATCGATGAACAGGCAGCCAAGCTGCATGCCGCATTCGTCGGCCTGCCGGATCGCGTCATCGAGTGCCCCTTCGAACCCCTGGCGGTTGAGCAGGCCGGTGAGGTGGTCGGTGATCGCCTGGGTGTGGTTGCGGCTTTCCGCCTGCTTCAGCGCCGTGACATCGGTCATGACGGAGAGCGACAGGCTGCCTTCACCGGTCGCCTTCGTCTCCTGGATCAGCACCGTCATCAGCTCGCTATCCGTCTTGCGGAAAGGAACGGTGACCTCCCGGATCTCATGGTCGCCGACCGCGATCGTTTTGGCATGGCTGCGATAGGTTTCGTGCCAGTGCTGATCGATGAAATCGACGAAGTCGCGGCCGATGACGTCGTCCCGATCGTAACCGGTCGCCAGCAGCCAGTAGTCGCTGACGGCGAGCAGGCGTCCGTCGACGTCGAGCGAGAACAGCATCGCGGGCGTCAGGTTGTAGATATCGGTGACGCGTTCGTGCGCATTCTTCAGTTCGGTCTCTTCGCGCTCGAGCCGGTCCTGCATCTCGTTGAAATTGGCGGCAAGCGCGCCCATTTCGTCGTCGGAGGTCCAGTCGACCCGGTGGCGTGAGCCGAGCCGGCGCGTCGCCTCGATCGCCGCTGTCAGGCGCATCAGCGGGCGCATCACCGTGAAGCGATTGCCGACGAGGGCTGCGGCGAAGACGATTGCGACGGCGAAGAGCAGGATGGCGAGGATCGCCAGCTCGTCCTTGCTGAATTGCGACAGAAGGCCGGGCGTCGGCACTCTCACCTCGATGCGACCGATCTCCTTCATCCCATCCATGGACTGATAGGAAATGGGCAGGCTGAGGATCCGGTCCTTGGTGCCGGGCACAGCGCCGCCGAGCGGCATCTGGGCGAGGATCGAGCCGGTCTGGTCGCGGACGGTGACAGAGAGGATATCGGTGCCGTTTATCAGCGATCGGGCGATGTGCTTTATGCCGTCGCTGTCGAAGTCCCAGATGGGTTTGCCCAGCGCCTCGGCGCTTGCGGCCATCAGCAGTTCGATGTTGTGAATCCGCTCGCGTGCGATGCGGTCGCTGGATATACTCAGGAAGAGAACGAGCAGAGGGGCAATGAAAACGAGCATTGCGCCACAGACAATCGCAATAAATCGGTTCTCCACGGAATGCATCATCGGATGCACGCCTTGGAAGGTGCTGCCACGCATTTCATTTCGGATTCTCTTCAGTCTGAGCCCCAGTTTCCCCGACAGAAGAACATCATCAAAACCTTAAATGTTGCTGAAATCGCTTCGTGATAAATGATGAGACGCGATGCCGGCGCTGTGTGGCGAGAGGCCTGTGGACCAATGCAAAAAGCCCGCCCCAAACGAATGGGACGGGCTCTCGATGAAGTGCAGCGGGACTGGCTTTTCGCCAGTCACCCAAAAGCCAATCAGGCTTCTGCTTCGCCTTCGGCTTCTTCCTTCACGCCACCGGCCGGAGCAACGATCGTTGCAATGGTGAAGTCGCGGTCGGTGATAACCGGGGTCGCGCCCTTCGGCAGCTTGATGTTGGAAATGTGAACGGCGTCGCCGACCTTGAGGCCGGAGAGATCGACGCTCAGGAATTCCGGAATGTCGTTGGCCGAAACGTTGAGTTCGACTTCGTGGCGAACGATGTTCAGAACGCCGCCAGCCTTCAGGCCCGGGGACTTCTCTTCGTTTTCGAAGTGAACCGGAACTTCAACGGTAACCTGGCTGTCCTTGGAGACGCGCAGGAAGTCGACATGCATGGTGAAGTCACGGACCGGATCCAGCTGGTAGTCCTTCGGCAGGACGCGGATCTTTTCGCCGTTGACGTCGATGACCGCGACGGTGGTCATGAAACCGCCGGCGTGGATCTTCATCGTCACTTCCTTGGTGGAGAGTGCGATGGAAACGGGGGCCTGCTTGTCACCGTAGATGACAGCCGGGATAAGACCGTTGCGACGAAGTTCACGGGAGGACCCCTTACCAACCCGTTCGCGCGTCTCGGCCTTGAGCTCGTAAGTTGCGTGGCTCATGGGTAGACCTTTCTATGTCTAAATCTGGAGAGCTCATCCGACATGGCGGATGAACCGAAGCCACATGGGCTTCATCCGCGTTGCCTCCAAGGGTGTCTACGCGGACGGGGCGGTGCATAGACGAGATCGGCTTGAAATGCAAGCTTTGCCGCGGGTTCAGGCCTTTTTCTGGGTAAGACGCGCAAGCGCCAGCATCAGCCCACCGGCAATCAGACCCCAGAAGGCCCCGGAAACACCGGCGAAACTGACGCCCGATGCCGTCACCAGAAAGGTGATGGCGGCCGCCTCGCGTGTCTTTGCCTCGGTGAAGGCGGCCATGGCGGAACTGGCGAAGGCGCCGACGAGCGCGAGGCCGGCCACCGCCTCGATCAGGATGGAAGGCGCAAGGCTGACGAAGGTGGTGACGGCGCCGGCAAGCAGCCCGAAGAGAATGTAGAAGGCGCCGGCATTGATCGCCGACCAGTAGCGTCGGTTGCGATCGGGATGAGAATCGCTGCCGGCGCACATGGCGGCGGTGATCGCCGCCAGATTGACCGCGTGGCCGCCGAACGGCGCGCTCAGCATGGAAAAGAGGCCGGTGGTCGCAAACAGCGGCCCGGGGGCGGGGTGATAGTCGTTGACCTTCAACACCGCGATGCCGGGGATGTTCTGCGAGGCCATGGTGACGATGAAGAGCGGCAGCGCAATGCTGACCATGGCTGCGACATTGAACTGTGGGGTCACGAACTCGACGGTCGGCACCAGCGCCGAGGACAGGGTAGAGAAGGCGCCCGCCGGGACTTCGACGCCGAAGGCGATGACGAGTACGAAAGCGACGAGCGCGGCCGGCACCGCATAGAGCTTGTTGACGCTGCCGACGACCGCCCAGGCGATGAGGATCGGCAAGCCGAGAAGCGGATTGAAGGCGATCGCCTTGACCGGCGCGAAGCAGAGGCTGAGCAACACCCCCGCGAGCATGGCATTGGCGAGCGGGGCAGGAATGCCCGAAACCAGGCGGCCGAGCGGTTTCCAGAGGCCGGCGACGACGACGAGCAGCCCACAGACGAGGAAGGCGCCGACGGCAGCGTTGAAGCCGCCTTCGACGACGCCGGCGCTCGCGAGCAGTGCGGCACCCGGCGTCGACCAGGCGATGCTGACCGGCAGCCGCGTAATGGCGCTGATGACAATCGCGCAGACGCCCATGGAGATCGACAACGCCATCAGCCCGGAGGCAGCCTGTGCTTCGCTGGCGCCGACTCCGGTCAGGCCGTGCAACACGACGGCGAAGGAACTGGCGAAGCCGACGAAGGCGATCAGCAGGCCCATGAAGAGGCTCTGGGGCGAGAAGTCACGAAACATGGCGGCAACCGGCTGTTGTGGGGGTGAGTCGCGGCGATCTGATCCTTTCGCGTATCACATTCGGGCGCGCTGTCGATATCGGCCGCGTGATGCACCGATCAAACTCGCTGAGGGGGGCTGACCCTCGAACCTTCGTCTGGCTGGACCTTTGCGGAGATCGTTGGCTATAGTGCCGCCCAAGCAGGTGCGCCGTTTGGGAGATCGGTCGCATCCGCCTTCCGCCGGTCGACGCTTTCAGGGAGGAAGCCGATGCCTGCCGTCAGGGATCATTCGGAACTTGTCTATCGGGTCGCGCACCAGTCTTCGGCGGCGGCGAGCTCATCGGTGGCCGCGTCGTGGCGGCGCTGCATGACCCTGCATAAGCTTGCTCCGGAGGAAGCCCGTACGCCGCTTCGGCTGTCGGACAGCGAGTTTCGCTCCGTCCGCGAGCGCTCCGGTGAGCTGCTGGCGGAGGCCGGCATCGAACTCGACCGGTTGTTTGCGACCGTCGGCAGGGCTGGCTGCTGCCTGCTCCTCACCGACAATGACGGCGTGGCGCTCGAGCGGCGCGGAGCGGTCGGCGACGACGCTGAATTTCGCGGCGTCGGGCTCTGGTCGGGAACGGTCTGGAGCGAGGCGAATGTGGGCACCAACGGCATCGGCACGGCGATCGCCGATGAGCGCGCCGTCGTCATCCAGCGCGATCAGCATTTCCTGAGCAGCAATATCGGCTTGAGCTGCGCGACCGCGCCGATCCGCGATCATCGCGGGCGATTGGCGGCGGCCATCGACATTTCAACCTGCCGTGACGATGCCTCCGAGATCACCATGTCGATCCTGTCGCAGGCGGTTCGTGACGCCGCCGCGCGCATCGAGGCCGGCCTCTTCCGTCGTGCCTTCGCCGGTGCGCGCATCGTGCTGGTGCCAGTGGATCGAGCCGGGCCGGCGCTCCTTGCTGTCGACCGCGACGACCTCGTGCTCGGCGCGACGCGTGCCGCACGGCAATGGCTCGACCTCGACGACCGGCGCATCGCCGCCGGGGTTCCGGCCTCCGACCTTCTTGGAGAGGACACGTCAGGCGATGCCGCCGAGCTTCCCGATGCGGAGCGCGCGGCGCTCCGGCGTGTTCTTTCCCGTGCCAGCGGCAACGTCTCCATGGCGGCCGAGCTGCTCGGCATCAGCCGCGCCACCCTTTACCGCAAGATGAAGCGGCTCCAGGTCAACTGATCTTTCATAGGGAAAGATGCCCCGCGGGCGGGGAGAGGGGACGTGGCCCCGCGCGGTCGTTACGATTGTAGTGGCCCTGATCCTTGGGGAAGGGGGAGCATACCGCTTGCTTCCTTCTCCCCGTTATTACGGGGAGAAGGTCCCGGCAGGGGGATGAGGGGCAGACACTGATGCCTACTTTCTTTTGATTGCTGCGTTGCAGCACGATGACCCGAGCCAAGCTGTCTCAAATGTGAAACAGATCACCTTGCAGGCGATCTCGCCTCACTATCGAAGACGCACATTCAGTCGCACCTTCCTTCTCACAGCCCCGTTGCTGGTTCTCAGGGAGGAAAGACCATGTTGCATCAGAAGATCGTCGAAAGCCCGTTCAAGCAGAAATACGGCAACTTCATCGGCGGCGAATGGCGCGAGCCGGTGGCCGGACGCTATTTCGACAATACGACGCCGGTGACCGGGGGCGTGCTTTGCCAGGTGGCGCGCTCGGACGCCGCCGATATCGAACTGGCGCTCGACGCCGCCCACGCCGTCCGAGAGAAATGGGGCCGGACGTCTGCCGCCGAGCGCTCCAACATCCTGATGAAGATCGCGGGCCGCATGGAGGACAATCTCGAACTGCTCGCGCGCGCCGAGACCTTCGACAACGGCAAGCCGATCCGCGAGACCATGGCGGCCGACATTCCGCTTGCCATCGACCATTTCCGCTACTTCGCCGCCTGCATTCGTGCCCAGGAAGGCACGATCGGCGAGATCGACCACGACACGGTCGCCTATCATTTCCATGAGCCGCTCGGCGTCGTCGGGCAGATCATTCCCTGGAATTTCCCGATCCTGATGGCCGCGTGGAAACTGGCACCGGCGCTGGCCGCCGGCAATTGCGTCGTCCTCAAGCCGGCCGAACAGACGCCGGCCTCGATCCTCGTCTGGGCGGAGCTGATCGGCGATCTTCTGCCGGCGGGCGTGCTCAACATCGTCAACGGCTTCGGTCTTGAAGCCGGCAAGCCGCTCGCCACCAGCCCGCGCATCGCCAAGATCGCCTTTACCGGCGAAACGACGACCGGCCGGCTGATCATGCAATATGCCAGCCAGAACCTCATTCCGGTGACGCTGGAACTCGGCGGCAAGTCGCCGAACATCTTCTTTGCCGACGTTTTGGCCGAGGATGACGATTACTTCGACAAGGCGCTCGAAGGCTTTGCCATGTTCGCGCTGAACCAGGGCGAGGTCTGCACCTGCCCGAGCCGTGCGCTGGTTCAGGAGAGCATCTATGACCGCTTCATGGAGCGGGCGGTGAAACGTGTCGAGGCGATCCGGCAGGGCAACCCGCTCGACAGCGCCACGATGATCGGCGCACAGGCTTCGAGCGAGCAGCTCGAGAAGATCCTCTCCTATATCGATATCGGCAAACAGGAAGGCGCGGAGGTCTTGACAGGCGGCGGCCGCAACGTGCTCGAAGGTGAGCTCTCGGAAGGCTTCTACGTCAAGCCGACGGTTTTCCGCGGGCACAACAAGATGCGGGTCTTCCAGGAGGAGATCTTCGGGCCCGTGGTTTCGGTCACCACCTTCAAGACCGAGGCGGAAGCGCTGGAGATCGCCAACGATACGCTCTATGGCCTCGGTGCCGGCGTCTGGAGCCGTGATGCCAACCGTTGCTATCGCTTTGGCCGCGAGATCCAGGCCGGTCGCGTCTGGACCAATTGCTATCACGCCTATCCGGCGCATGCGGCCTTCGGCGGCTACAAGCAGTCCGGCATCGGCCGCGAGACGCACAAGATGATGCTCGATCATTATCAGCAGACGAAGAACATGCTGGTGAGCTACAGCCCGAAGGCGCTCGGTTTCTTCTGATCGGAACCTGCCTTCCCGCCGCCGGGGAAGGCAACAGGAGCCGGAGGGAAGGCAATCTCCACCTTTCCTCTGGCTTGTGCGGCGGCTGAGGTGTGCTCTCCACCCACGCCTCAGCCGACCAATGCCCGTTGGAGCAGGGAGGCTCGTGATGTCCATTGAAATGACCGGGACCACCGAAACCAACGAACCGCGCGTGCTTGCGACGGACGCAGCGCTCGATTTCATTGCCGAAATCCGGCGCGACCATCCGGATATCCTGTTTCACCAGTCCGGCGGCTGCTGCGATGGCTCGTCGCCGATGTGCTACCCGGCGGATGATTACATCGTCGGCGACAACGACGTGAAGCTCGGCGAGATCGGCGGCGTGCCCGTCTATATCAGCGCCAGCCAGTTTGAGGTCTGGAAGCACACGCAACTGATCATCGACGTGGTGCCGGGGCGGGGCGGCATGTTCTCGCTCGATAACGGGCGGGAAAAGCGATTTCTCACGCGGTCACGGCTGTTCAGCGGCGGCGAGGCTTGCGTCGTGGTCTTTCGCGGGCGCTGACGCGACCTACTTCCGCTCCCGCACGATCTTTGCCGCCAGATCGAGAAGCGCCCGCAATTTCGGCTGGGTCTGGGCCTTGGCGGGGAAATAGATGAAGAGGCCCGGCGACCTCGGCAGGTAGGCTTCGAGTACCCGTTCAAGGCGCCCGGTTGCGACAGCGTCGCGCACCGAAAGGTCCGGCAGGTAGGCGAGCCCGGTGCCGGCTTCCGCCATCTCCACGAGCATCTGGAAGTCGTTGACGGTCAGCCCGCCGGGTACGTCGACGGAGAAGTCGCGTCCCTCCCGCTCGAACTCCCAGCGGTAGATCGTGCCGGATGCCGGGTAGCGATAGCGGATCGCCTCGTGGCGTGTCAGCTCTTCGGGCGTTTGCGGCCGCCCTCGTTTCACGAAGTAGGACGGCGAGCCGACCACCGTCCAGGTGATGTCTGGCGTCAGCCGGACCGCAATCATATCCCGTTCGACCGCTTCGCCGATGCGAATGCCGGCATCGAAGCCGCGCTCGGTGATATCGACGGCGGCATCGTCGATCGAGATTTCCACCGAAACGTCCGGATAGGCCTGGCGGAAGCGCGGCAAAAGCGGCGTCAGCACCAGCGGGATCGCCATGCGCGGCACGGTCAGCCGCAGGTTGCCCATGGGCCGGTCGCGAAAGTCTCCGAGCAGCTCATAGGCATCGGCGATCTCGGAGGCGGCGGGGCGCACGCGCTTCAGGAAGGCGCTACCGGCCTCGGTCAGAGCGACGCGCCGCGTGGTGCGGACGAAGAGCTGGAGGCCGAGACGGGCTTCGAGCGCCCTGATCGTCTGGCTGACGGCATTGGGCGTAACGCCGAGCGTCGCTGACGCCGCGGTGAAGCTGCTGCTCTCGGCAACCGCCAGGAATTCTCTTAGCCCGTTGAATGGATCGCGTGTCATCGCCATTATGAAGTTCTGCTTCCGAAGCCTTAAAGATAACAGCTATTTTTCATCGCAATCAACTTTGGCATGGTCTCCTCACACCACTTCCTTCGAGCAATGGAGAACGACATGCAATACACGACGCTTGGAAACACCGGTCTCGTGGTCTCGCGCCTTGCCTTCGGCGCGATGACCTTCACCGCCGGCGATCGCAGCCTCGGCGCCGTCTACAAGACCGATGCCGAAGCGGCCGATGCCCTTGTGGGACAGGCGCTGGATGCCGGCATCAACTTCTTCGATACGGCCGACGCTTATGCCTCCGGGCAGTCGGAACGGATCCTCGGCGAAACCTTACGCGCCCGCCGTGATGAAGTCGTGATCGCCACGAAAGTGGGCTTTCGCACCGGAGCGCCACTGAGCCAGGCCGGCCTTTCGCGCCGCCACATCCTCTGGTCGGTTGATCAGAGCCTGAAGCGTCTCGGCACCGACTGGATCGACGCCTACATCGTTCACAAGGAAGATCCGCACACGCCGCTCGAGGAAACGCTTCTCGCGCTCGATGCGGTCGTTCGCTCCGGCAAGGTGCGCTACATTGGCTTTTCCAACTGGTCGGCCTGGAAGGTGGCGGCCGCGCTTGAGATCCAGAAGGCCAACGGACTAGCGCCTTTCACCCATGGCCAGATGCATTATTCCTTGCTCGGCCGCGACGTGGAGCGTGACGTCATCCCGATGATGCAGCGCTACGGGCTGGGGCTGACTGTCTGGAGCCCCCTCGCGTCGGGCTTTCTTTCGGGCAAGTACACGCGCGAAAATCTTGGCGACCCCGACAACCGCTATTCCGGTTTCGACATCCTGCCCTTCGACAAGGAACAGGGCTTCAAGCTGGTCGAGCGCATGCGCGGGATCGCCGATCATCACGGGGCGAGCGTGGCGCAGGTGGCGATCGCCTGGCTGCTTTCGAAGAAGGCGGTGACGAGCGTGCTGCTCGGAGCCTCCAAGCCGCACCAGCTCAAGGACAATCTCGGTTCAGCCAATCTCGTTCTGACGCAGGCGGAAATCTCAGCGCTCGATGCCGAGACGGTGCCGGCGCCGGTTTATCCGAACTGGTTCATCGACAATCTCGTTGACGAGCCGATGACGCAGGCTCTCGGGAAATAGCTGTGTCTCCGCAACGAAAAACGCCGGCGCTTCGGCGCCGGCGTTGTTTTCAGAAATTCGCGTGCTCGCAACGATCTCAGTCGAAGAGGCTCGAAACCGATTCTTCCTGGCTGGTGCGGCTGATGGCTTCGCCAAGCAGGCCAGCGGTGGTGATCACGCGGATGTTGTGGGCGGACTGGACGGCCGTGGTCGGCTGGATCGAGTCGGTGATGACCAGTTCCTTCAGCATCGACGAAGTGACGCGGGCGACCGCGCCGCCGGAGAGAACGCCGTGGGTGATGTAGGCCGTGACGCTGGTTGCGCCGTTCTTTAGGAGCGCTTCGGCCGCGTTGCAGAGCGTGCCACCCGAGTCGACGATGTCGTCGATCAGCAGGCAGTCCTTGCCCTTCACGTCGCCGATGACGTTCATGACTTCGGATTCACCCGGACGGTCGCGGCGCTTGTCGACGATTGCCAGCAGACAGTCGAGACGCTTAGCAAGCGCGCGGGCGCGCACCACGCCGCCGACGTCGGGCGAAACGACCATGACGTTCTTGAGGTCGTAGTTTTCCTTGACGTCGCGCGCCAGGATCGGGATCGCATAAAGGTTATCGGTCGGGATGTCGAAGAAGCCCTGGATCTGCCCGGCGTGAAGATCAAGCGTCAGCACGCGGTCGGCGCCGGCTTCGGTGATGAGGTTGGCGACGAGTTTGGCAGAGATCGGCGTGCGCGGACCGGCTTTGCGATCCTGGCGGGCATAGCCGAAATAGGGAAGCACTGCGGTGATGCGGCGAGCGGAAGAGCGGCGCACCGCGTCGATCATGATGAGCAGTTCCATCAGGTGATCGTTGGTGGGGAAAGAGGTCGACTGGATGATGAACACATCCTCGCCGCGCACGTTTTCGCCGATCTCGACGAAGATTTCCTGATCGGCGAACCGGCGTACCGCCGCTTTGCCGAGAGGCAGGTTGAGATAGTTGCAGATCGCTTCGGCCAGCAGCCGGTTCGAATTGCCTGCGAAAACCTTCATTGACGGACCGCCTTGAGCTGGCGCGGTCACCGTCCGGTACTTTTCCGGGAGCGGTGTGTTCCGCGCAGATTCCGAGAGCCATTCCAATCGCGGACATTCTTTGCGGATGGCCGCCGTTCAGAGCTGATCGGCCGCTTTTTAGCGAGACTGAACTTGAATGCAAGGGGAATGCTGCGCCGCGAAGGCCAATATCCTAAAAACTTTGCATCAACCGGCCTGAGATTGCCGCCATTCGAGGTAGGCGTTGATGGTTTTGGTCGCGATTCCCTGCATGGTTGCCGCCGGCACGCCGCTCCACAAGTCGGCGCCGCCGCCGGGAACCGAGTCCTGTCCCTGGATGCGGTGCAGGCGGTTGCCGCTGCCATCGAGTACATCCCAGACATAGACGACGGTGGTCTTGTCGCCGTCCTTCAGCGTCGAGAAGTAGCCCTTGAGGATATGTTCGCTGCTGGCATCGCCAGAGCCCTTGATCGTCAGGCCGTGTGCGCGCGCTTCGGCTCCAAGCTGCTTGGAGAGCGGCGTGACCGCCTGGACCGGCGCGCCGATGATCGGCAGGAAGCGGATCGTGCCGCTGGCGGCGGCACTTGCCTTCGGCAGCGAAGCGACGCTCGGCTGGTCCTGGATCTCTTCGGCAGCGGCCGCCGTCTGTTGCACCGGCGTCTGTTGTACCGGGGCCGGCTGGTTCTGGATCGTGTTCTGGACGGGTGCGGAACCGGCGGCAAGCCGGCTTGCCTGGGCCTCGAACGTGCCGGCCGGATCGGTATAGGTCGCATCGCCGCTGGCATAGGCCGTCGGCGTGTTCGAAGCGACGGGCTGAGGAGAGTAGGCGGTGGTCTGGCTGACGGGTTCGCGCTGCACCGGGGCGACTGCGGTCTGGTTCGACATGGCGTCGAGGTCGGATTGCGTCACCGGCGGCGAGCGAAAGGTTCCGGCGCCGACGTCGACCTGCGGCGTCAGCATGTCGGTGCTGTTGCAGCCGGCCAGGGCGACGAGGAGTCCGAGGCCAACGATAGGCGTGGTGAGCTTTCGCATGTTCAAACCGTCCGTTTTCTTCGCGGCAGTTTTTGAAACGTCTCCTGTCGTCTGCCAGTTCAAAGCAATTCTAGGCGGATTTCCCTAAGCAGAAATGAAGTCCAGGCCATAGCGCGACAGCGGGCGCGGAGTATCCGTGGTGGTGAGGTAGGTCTGGCCGAGGGTCATGGCGGTGCCGCTGTCGGAATCCATGATGATCATGTGCACGAACAGCGACATGTTCGGCTCGATCTCCTGCGGGTTGCCGAGATGGAACATCTGGTGCTCCATCCAGGAGGGCGAGAAGCGGGCGCCGAGCGAATAGCCGCAGGCGTTGAGGCGGTGACGGGCGAGGCCGCGCTCGTCCATGATCTTGGCATGCATGTCGAAGACGGTGCCGAAGGTGTTGCCGGGACGAAGGACCATCTCGATCGCCTGGATGGTTTCGCGGCAGGCGCTGTAGAGTTCGCGGTGACGGTTGGTCGGTTCGCCGATGACGACGGTGCGCATCATCGCCGCATGATAGTGGGCGCTGACGCCGGCCCATTCGAGGGTGAGCTGGTCCTGGCTGTCAAGCACGCGGCGCCCGGACTTGTAGCGGCAGAGCAGCGCGTCGGCGCCGGAGCCGATGATGAATTCGTTGGCCGGATAGTCGCCGCCGCCGGCCAGAATCTTGCCCTGCATCGCGGCGAGGATGTCGGCTTCGTTGCCGCCGGGACGGATCAGCGGCAGCGCGGCATCGAGCGCATCGTCGGCCAGGCTTGCCGCCTTCTCGACATAGGCGATCTCGGCGTCGCTCTTGATAAGCCGCAGACGGCTGACGAGGTACGAGGCGTCGATTATCTCGCCGAAGGTCTGGATCTGGCGGTCGAGCAGGCGGGCGACGCGGCCGGTCATGCCGTGCGTATCGTATTCGACGCCGATGCGGCAGCCGAGCAGGTCGAGTTCGCTCAAGAGGTTCTTGAGATCCAGGGTCGGATCGGCATTGGCCCGGTCCACCCAGATCTCGATGCGTTCGATATTGGAGGTGTGGCGTGCCTGGCGCAGGTCGGCCGAGCGCGTCAGCAAGACCATCGAGCCGTCTTTCTTCACAACCAGCGTCTGGAAGAAGCAGTAGCCGAAGGTGTCGTAGCCCGTCAGCCAGTACATGCTCTCCTGGGCGAAGAGCAGCACGGCATCGAGCTTCTCCTCGCGCATCTTCTCCGTCAGCCGATCGAGGCGGCTTGCATATTCTTCCTGGGCAAATTGAAGCGCCATGTCAGGTCCCCCGTATGCAAATGGCGGAAATCTGCCGGCCGTAGTCCGGTTCCTGCCTGTGTGTCGTCCGACGGTAGGAGAAGAAGCGCTCCTCGTCGGCATAGGTGCAGATATCGAGATTTTCGGCTGCTACGCCTGCTTCGGTCAACCGCTTGATCGTGAGACCCGGCAGGTCGAACATTGCGTGGCCGTCGCGGTCTGACGGCCTGAAATAGGTTGCGTAGCTGTCGTTCGCCGAGACGAAGCGCTCGACGAATTCGGCACCGACTTCGTAGTTGCGATGGCTGATCGACGGGCCGAGGCAGGCGACGATGCGATCGCGCCGGGCGCCGAGCGAGACCATCGCGTCGATGGTGCTCTCGAGCACGCCGCCAAGCGCGCCCTTCCAGCCGGCATGGGCGGCGCCGATGATATTGGTTTCTGCGTCGGCAAAGAGGATCGGGCCGCAATCGGCCGATAGCACGCCGAGCACGATACCGGGCGTCGCCGTCACCAGCGCATCAGCCTCAGGGCGGCTACCGTCATAGCTTTCGTCGACCACGATGGCGTTGGGGGAATGGACCTGATGAACCGTCGCCAGCCGTTCCAGCGGCGCGCCGAACCAGCCCGCGACGCGGGTGCGGTTCTCGTTGACATGGGCTCTTTCGTCCTTCGAACCGAGGCCGACATTGAGGCCGCGATAGAGCCCTTCGGAAACGCCGCCCTGGCGGGTGAAATAACCGTGGGCGATTGCCGGCCCGGCCTTCTCGCCGAAAAGCGAGCTCTGCACGGGAGAAAGCGCGGCGTCATGCTGCATCGGTATATTTGCCTTTGCTTTATGAATAAATTCAATGGGTTTGGGGGCGCGCTCCGGCCCGGCGACTGGCGGCTGATTTGCCGGCGCGATGTTGACCCGCGATGGCTGGGCTGTCAATTCCCGAACGATAGGGGGAGCCAGCGGCCTGTGATTTCGAGGGGCAGTCATCGCTCGGCCACCGCCGCTACGCGCTGACGAAAACGCCTTCCTTCGACGCCCGCATCTGCACGAGGCCCGTGGAAAAACAAGAGGTCGGGATGGCGCCTTACCTGCAGGCTTTTGAGCGACGCTGCGTGCAATCTTTGCGTGGGGCTCTGCATAAGAGTATTATCTAATATAGCAAGAAATGCTTGTGCCTTCGGGAGGAGCATATGAAGCGAAGAACCCATATCGAGGGACGGATTTCGCGTCGCAAATTCCTGGGCGGTGCGGCAATAGCGGGGGTCGCAACGGTCGCCGCGCCTAGCGTTGTCAAGGCGCAGGGGCCGATCAGCATGCGCTGGCAAAGCACCTGGCCATCCAAGGACATCTTTCACGAATTCGCGCTCGACTTCGCCAGGAAGGTCAATGATATGACCGGTGGCGATTTGAAGATAGAAGTGCTGCCCGCTGGTGCCGTGGTGCCGGCCTTCGGCCTGCTCGACGCCGTATCGCAAGGAACGTTGGACGGCGGTCACGGCGTCCTCGTCTACCATTACGGCAAGCAGGCGGCGCTCGCGCTATGGGGCTCTGGCCCGGGTTTCGCCATGGATGCCAACATGCTGCTCGCCTGGCACAAATACGGCGGCGGCAAGGAACTACTCGCAAAACTGTATGAATCCATTGGCGCCAACGTGGTCTCGTTCCCCTATGGGCCGATGCCGACCCAGCCGCTTGGCTGGTTCAAGAAGCCAGTCGCAAAGCCCGAGGATCTTCAGGGCCTGAAGTTCCGTACCGTGGGCATCTCGATCGATGTCTTCACCGGCCTCGGCGCGGCGGTCAACGCGCTGCCGGCCGGCGAAATCGTTGCGGCGCTCGATCGAGGCCTGATCGACGCGGCCGAGTTCAACAACGCCTCGTCCGACCGGGTGCTCGGTTTCCCGGATGTATCGAAGATTTGCATGCTGCAGAGCTACCACCAGAATGGCGAGCAGTTCGAAGTGATGTTCAACAAGCCGAAGTACGACGGTCTACCTGATCAGATGAAGGCGATCATCACCAACGCCGTCGAGGCGGCATCTCAGGATATGGCCTGGAAGGCGATCGATCGCTATTCCACGGACTACCGGGAGATGCAGACCGTCGACAAGGTCAAGTTCTACAGGACCCCGGAGGCAATTCTCAAGAAGCAACTGGAGGTCTACGACGAGGTGGTGAAGAAGAAGGCAGCGGAAAACCCGCTGTTCAAGGAAGTGCTCCAGTCCCAGCTCGTTTTTGCCGAGCGGGCCACGCGCTGGGAACAGGACACCGTCGTCAGTCGGCGGCTGGCATTCGACCACTACTTCGGACAGGAAGGCGTGGCGAAGGATCTCTAAGGCACGGCCGCTTCGCGTCAATCAGACGGGATTCAGGCGGAAGACCGGCTCATCTCATTTCGCACATCGGAGACAGTCGAAGGATCACACTATTCGATAAATCAAAGCGTTACAGCGAACTCTGTGCGTTCTTGAAAGGCGCGCCGCTGTAGCGCCCCTCTTGCAGCGGGGGGCATGCGTGAACGTTCAGCATTTTCTGCTCAGGGTCGATGCGACCAGCGTGTGGATCGGCAAAGCCGCAGCCTGGCTGATTATCGGGCTGATGACGATGGTCTGCGTAGAGGTCGTCAAACGCTACATCCTGAACATGCCGACGGCCTGGATATTCGATGCCAGCAACATGTTCTATGGCTCGCTGTTCATGCTCGCGGGGGCATACGCCTTGGCGCAGAATGCTCATGTACGCGGCGACTTCCTCTACAGCTCCATGAGGCCGCGCACGCAAGCCGCCCTCGATCTGGTCCTCTACGTCCTCTTCTTCCTGCCCGGCGTCGCCGCGCTCGTTTACGCCGGCTACGATTATGCAGCACTTTCCTGGCGGATCGGCGAGCATTCGACCGTGACGGCGGAGGGGCCGCCTATCTACTATTTCAAAACCGTCATTCCGGTCGCTGGCGGCTTCGTCCTGCTTCAGGGGCTGGCCGAGATCACGCGCTGCATCGTTTGCCTGCGGACCGGCGAATGGCCAAGTCGGCTCAAGGATGTGGAGGAGCTCGACGTCGTCGCCGAGCAACTCGAGCACAGCGAGCATGTCGACGCGGAAACGCGCGAGGCTGCGATCGAGCGTGCGCAGGCGATCGACAGGGCGGCGCGGCAACGGGGAATGGGGGGAGACGGCGAGACGTGAGCGATCCACTCCTCGGACTGACGATGCTGATGCTCATCGTGGTGGTCATCATGATGGGGTTTCCGACGGCGTTTACCCTGATGGGGCTTGGCATGCTCTTCGGCTTCTACGCCTTCTACAATCCGGCCGAGCACTGGATCGACAATCGCGTCTTCGACCTGATGGTGCAGCGTACCTATGGGGCGATGACCAATGACGTTCTCATCTCGATCCCGTTGTTCGTGCTCATGGGCTACGTGATGGAGCGGGGTGCGCTGGTCGACAAAATGTTCTACAGCATTCAGCTCGCATTCAAGCGGGTGCCTGCGTCGCTCGCCGTCGCTACCCTCATCGTCTGTACCTTCTGGGGCATCGCCAGCGGCCTCGTCGGTGCGGTGGTCGTGCTGATGGGCGTGATTGCGTTCAATCCGATGTTACGCGCCGGCTATGACGTGAAGCTTGCCTCGGGTGTGATCACGGCGGGCGGTACCCTCGGCATTCTGATCCCGCCCTCGGTGATGATCATCGTCTATGCCGCAGTCGCGGGACAATCCGTTGTCAAGCTCTACGCCGCTGCCATGTTCCCCGGGTTTTTCCTCGCGCTGCTCTACCTCGCCTATATTCTCGGCTGGGCGCTCATCAGCCCCAAGATCGCTCCGCCGCTGCCTGCGGAGCAGACCAAAGTGCCCGTCAGCGCGTGGATGCGGGGCCTGCAAGCGTCGTACTCGCACAACATGCTGGCCGGGCTCTCTCGCGCACTAGTCTCACCGGCAAGGGCGCTGGCTCTCGAAACCGAGGAGGGGTCTCTCACCTATTGGGCTCTCGTCAAGAATTTCTGCGCTGCCTTGGTCCCGCTAGCACTGACGGCTTTTACGATGGCGCTCGTATGGTGGTATGTCGTCATCCATCCGCAGGCATCGGCGGAGGCGGAGGCGCCGGAAGGGCTGGAACAGCTCGGGGCACCGGCGGCGGATGCCGCGCCGACCGCGATCAACGGGCCGGCGACAAGCTTCTACGTGTCCTTCTGGTTGATTGCCACGATCGCTGCGGTGGTGCTCGTCCGCTACTACCGCAATATGAGTGCGGAGCGGCTGCAGGTGGTGAAGCTTTTGATCTCCTCCGTCATGCCGCTCGCCATCCTCACCATAGTCGTGCTCGGCGTAATCCTCTTCGGGATCACCACGGCGACCGAGTCTGCGGCCGTCGGCGCGGCGGGGGCTTTCCTGCTCGCATTCCAGGCCCGGACGCTCAACTGGAAGCGCACAAAGGAAGCGGTGTTCCTGACGGCGAAGACAACGGCCATGGTGTGCTGGCTCTTCGTGGGCTCGGCCTTGTTTTCTGCCGTCTTCGCCATACTTGGCGGCCAGGCGCTGATCGAGCAATGGGTGCTATCGCTCGATCTGACGCCGGTACAATTCATGATTCTTTCGCAGGCGATCATCTTCCTGCTCGGCTGGCCGCTCGAGTGGACCGAGATCATCATCATCTTTGTGCCGATTTTTCTGCCGCTGCTAAAGCACTTCGACATCGATCCGGTGATTTGGGGCGTTCTCGTCTTCGTCAACCTGCAGGCGGCATTTCTGTCGCCCCCAGTCGCGATGTCAGCTTTTTATCTGAAGGGTGTCGCGCCGCCGCATGTGACGATCAACCAGATCTTCGCCGGCATGATGCCCTATATGCTGATCGTCGTGCTCTGCATGGTCATCATGTATCTCTGGCCCGGGATAACTCTCTGGCTCCCGAACTATCTTTACGGCTGAACCGTGCGCTACTGCATATTTCCTTAAATCCTAGCCGATTTAAGGATAAAAACATGCAACAACTCAAAGTGCTACAGCGACCTTTGCGCGTCCGATAAGACGCGCGGCGCTGTAGGCTGTGCGCTCAGGGCTTCGGCTTGCGGAAGGGCGACAGCGGCACCGGAGGGCTGCTCACGGCGAGAACCTTGAACAATTCCCCCATTTTTCCGACACCGGCGCCGGCGAGCCTTTCCACGTCCTGGCGAATGCCCTCTTGGGTGAGCGCATCCTTGTCGCGACCGAGTGCCGCGGCGCGGTCCAGCAGACCGAGACCGACCAGGAAATCGCCCTGGTGCGCAAGGCCGTTGATCTGCACGTCGTCGGTCTCGGCGCGGCGGGCGAGCTGCTCGAAATCGACATGGCTGGTGAGATCGGCCCGGCCCGGATTGGCGAGTGGCGGATCATATTCGTGATCGCGAACGGCCTGCAGCGTATCGCCATAGCCGGTGGCAAGATGGCCGTAATCGATGATCACGGCGGTGCCGCCGCTGATCTTCAGCCGCTCGCAAAGGGCGGACATGACAGCATCGCGGGCAGGGGCGATCTCGAAGATCGTGCCTTCGGCCAAACCCTGCGCCGGCGTCGGCAAGAGGCCCGGATCGATGCCGGCGACGCCGGCAGCAAAGGTCAGTTGGTCATCGGCATCAAGCCCGACCATGCGCTCGCGGAACCCTTGCGCGGTGCGCACGAATTGCCGGATCGGAATGGCATCGAACAGCTCGTTGGCGGCAAGCAGCAGGAAGCCATCGGGCAAAGTCTCGAAGCTTGCATGCCACTCGACCTTGTTGCCATGGGCGACCAGGGTTTCGGACTGGATCTTGCGCAGGCGCTCGCTGGTCTCGACGAGATGCACGCTGGCGGAGGCATAGAGCTCGGGTGCGAGGCGACGCACCACGCGCAGCATGTCGGCCATCATCGTGCCGCGGCCGGGGCCGATCTCGGCGATCACCGCGCCTTCGGGCTTGCCGTGTTGCTGCCAGGCGTGGACGAGAAAGACGCCGATCATCTCTCCGAAGAGCTGGCTGATCTCCGGCGCCGTGGTGAAATCGCCCTCTTTGCCGAAGGGTTCATGAACCCGGTAGTAGCCGTGTTCAGGATCCGCGAGGCAAAGCGAGAAGTAATCGGTGACGCTGATCGGCCCGTGAGCCTTGATCAGCGCCTTGATCTTGTCCGCAAGTGGTGTCGTCATGCCTTCGTCCAGTTAGCGGGAGGCGGCCGGAAGCCGCACGCCCTTGCCTTATCCGCTCTCAGGCGGCTGCGCGCCGCGCCCGGGTTATCGCCCAGATGCCGGCGAGCGCCATCGGCAGCGAAAGCACCATGCCCATCGTCAGCCAGCCACCGACAAGATAGCCGATCTGCGCGTCCGGTTCGCGGAAGAATTCGACGAAAATGCGGCTCAAGGCATAGCCAAGCACGAAGATGCCGGTGACGAGGCCCGGGGATTTCAACGCCTGGCGACGGTAGATGAACCAGGAAAGCAGGCCGAGCAGCACGAGGCCCTCGAGGGCTGCTTCATAAAGCTGGCTCGGGTGACGGGCAAAGGGCCCGCCGGTCGGGAAGACGATTGCCCAGGGCATCGAAGAGAGACGGCCCCAGAGTTCGCCATTGATGAAATTGGCAATGCGGCCGAAAAACAGGCCGATCGGGACGACGGCCGCGACGATGTCGAACAGGCTCCAGAGAACGATGCCGTTGCGCCGCGCGAAGATGATCATGGCGAGCGTCGTGCCGAGAAAGCCGCCATGGAACGACATACCGCCGTTCCAGATCTCAATGGCGCGGATCGGATTGGCGAGAACGGAGCCGAGGTCGTAGAAGAGGATGTAGCCGATGCGGCCGCCGAGCACGATACCGCCGGCGGCCCAGAGCAGGAAGTCGTCGAGTTGCTGCAGCGTGACCGCCGGCGTCTCGTTGCGCCAGAGCGCGTTGTTCATCGCCAGGCGGCGCGCATAGAACCAGCCGATCAGGATGCCCGCGACATAGGCGAGCCCGTACCAGTGGACGGCGAGAGGCCCGATCTGGAAGATGACGGGGTCGATTTCGGGGAAGGGAAGGATGGCGAGACGGGTCGCTAGAGTTTCCAAGATATGTTCTCGTGCCTATTTCTCGTGCAGGGGCCGGTCGTTTCGGCGGAACATGGCGAGCGATTTCCGCCGGGTCAAGGCGCCGATGGGGGCGCTTCGGACACAGCGGCGTGATTTGGCACGTGATTTTCCTTGCATCCGCTCGCCGCTGACCCTACCTGAAATTCATGACCGCATCGCAATGCGAGGCGATGGCTGAAATGGAGATCGCGACGATGAGCACAGGCGCTAACCGCATTCTGGATGACTTTGCCAAGATCATGACCGATGCCGCAGGTGCCGCCCAGGGCGTGCGCCGCGAGGTCGAGACCGCCTTCCGCGCACAGGCCGAACGCGCACTGAACTCGCTCGACGTGGTCAAGCGCGAGGAGTTCGAGATGGTCAAGGAAATGGCGATCAAGGCGCGCGAGGAAAACGATGCGCTGCTCGCCCGCATTGAGGCTTTGGAAGCGCGTCTCGCCGAGGCCGGCAAGTAACGCGATTCCGCCGAAATAACGGTATTTTGGCGTTTTTACTTCGCCCGCGAACTGGTTTCGCGGGCGTTTTGCTGTCGTTAATCCTGAATCGATTGAAACGGCGTTAAGGCTGGTTAATAAAACCTGAAAAGTTTTCCACCTGTGGACACTGCCAAAAAACCCTTATGGCAGAGTCAGTTAAGCTCTCGCGCTTCATCCAAATGACAACGTGGACGCGATTCATCCCGGCTATTTTTCGGCCCGGGGGCTGGCAGCCTGACTCCGCCATTATACACTGATTTTAAATGATGATTCGAAACGAACCACGCAAGCTCCGGGCAGGGTAAGTCAGCCAGGATGGATGTGAGTTCAGCAATCATAGTGTGTTTGTAATCGGTGTTGGGTTTGCAGCGTTGCGTCTTGTGAGCGTGATGATGCACGTCTGCGCCACACCTATACAGGGTGATGCATGAGCCTTTTGGAAATGGAAGTCGAGCGCCAATCCAACCCGGTCGATATGATCGAGTTCGTGGCCGCAAATAACGACTGGTCGTTCGAGCGATCCGGCGAAGACGAAATCGCCATGACGGTCGAAGGCAAGTGGGCAGACTACCACGTTTCCTTCTCCTGGATGGAGGAGTTCGAGGCTCTGCACCTTGCCTGCGCCTTCGACATCAAGGTTCCGGAAAGCCGGGTCAACGAAGTCATCCGCCTGCTCTCCCATATCAACGGGCAGGTGCTGATGGGCCACTTCGACCTGTGGCGCCAGGAGGAAGTGGTGATCTTCCGCCAGTCGCTGCTGCTTGCCGGCGGTGCCGAGCCGACCAATCAACAGGTCGAAGTTCTGCTTTCGAGCGCACTCGACGCTTGCGAATCCTATTATCAGGCGTTTCAATTCGTCGTCTGGTCCGGCATGGACGCGCAGCGCGCCGTCGATGCGGTCCTGTTCGAAACGGTTGGAGAGGCTTGATCATGGCGAATGCCGCTTCCGGTCCCATCGTCCTCGTCGGCGCCGGCAATATGGGCGGCGCCATGCTTTCCGGCTGGTTGAAGAGCGGCGTTAGGGGTGCCGACGTGCTCGTCGTCGATCCCGGCCCGCCACCGGCCATGGCCAAACTCATTGCCGACAACGGCGTGACACATGCGACCTCGGCGCCATCCGGTGTTCAGGCCGGCGTGATCTTCCTCGCGGTCAAGCCGCAGGTGATGGACCCCGTGCTGCCGCCGTTGAAGCCGCTCGTCGGTGCGGATACCGTCATTGTCTCGGTTGCCGCCGGCAAGACGCTCGCCTTCATCGAGACGCACCTGGGTGCTGCCGCCACGGTTCGCGCCATGCCGAACACGCCGGCGATGATCGGCCGCGGCGTTACCGGTGCTTTTGCCAATGCGCGCGTCAGCGAGGCGCAGCGCAGCCAGGTTCACGATCTGCTGAAGGTCAGCGGGCCCGTCGAATGGGTCCGGACCGAAGCCGAAATCGATGCGGTAACCGCGGTTTCGGGCAGCGGTCCGGCCTACGTCTTCTACCTCGTCGAGTGCATGGCGGAGGCGGGCCGCAAGGCCGGCCTCGAGGCGGACCTCGCCATGCGGCTCGCGCGGGAAACCGTCGCGGGGGCTGGCGAATTGTTGCATCAGTCCCCCGACGAGGCGGCACGGCTGCGCCAGAACGTGACCTCGCCCGGCGGTACGACAGCGGCAGCGCTCTCCGTGCTGATGGCCGACGACGGCATGCAGCCGCTTTTCGACAAGGCGATCGCCGCAGCACGCAAACGGGCGGAAGAGCTGGCGGGCTGAGCTCACGAAACGCTGGTGCCGTAATGGCGCCGGCGTGAGGGTTGCTCTACGGCGCGCGGGGGGCAGCGCCTGCGCCTTGTCCAGGGCCTGTACGCCGGTCGAACAGGCACCTCCAGATCGCGCCCATTGCCCGGCGACACATGTCGCGGATCGCGGCGTTGCGCTGACGTCGCGCCCAGGAATGTAGCTGGTAGCTCGCCGGCATATCCTTTCGCTGCTCATCCATTTCCGTCACCCCGCGGGCTCCGCTGTCTGAGTTCCAGGTCCAAGCTACAGCCTATCGTCGGCCGCGATAATCCATGTTAAGTTCCGTTCATCTGTGACGAAATGGAATAGATGCAATGGACCGGCAGGGAGCCATGGCGGTGTTTCTCGCCGTCGTCGAGGAGGGGGATTTCTCGGCGGCGGCGCGGCGGCTGCGCATGACACCATCGGCCGTCAGCAAGATCATCGGCCGACTGGAGGCGCGCCTCGGCGTGCGGCTGCTGCAGCGATCGACGCGCAGCATCAGCCTCACCAGCGAAGGCAGCGCCTATGCGGAGTCGGCCCGTCGCATCCTCGGCGATATCGAGGATGCTGAGTTTGCGATCCAGCCGGGCGCCGAGCCGCGCGGCCGCCTGCGGGTCAGCCTGCCGAGCGCCTTCGGTCATCGCCTGATCGTGCCCATGCTGCCGGCCTTCATCGAGCGGTTCCCGGCGATCGATCTGGAGCTCGATTTCAGCGACGCGATCGTCGATCTCATGAACGGTGACGCGGATGTCGCCATACGGGTTGCGGCGCAAAGCGACAGTACGCTGGTGACGCGGCGCCTGGCATCGAACCGTCGTGTCATCTGTGCGGCGCCGGGATACCTCGAAAGGCACGGTGTTCCCAAGACGCCTGATGACCTGCAACGGCACGTCTGCCTTGCCATTACCGCCCATGGCCGCCTCAACGTCTGGGAGTTCCAGGATGGCAACGGCCGGCATGCGATCCGTGTTCGTGGTTCCGTCGAAGCCAACAGCACGGAAGCGCTGAGGCACCTCGCGCTCGCCGGCATCGGGATCGTGCGGCTCTCCGAAATTCTTGTCGGTGGAGATATCCGGGCGGGCTTGCTGGTGCCGCTTCTGACCGATTGCAATTACGCCGAGGCGGAACCGATCACCGTGGTCTACCCGCACCGGCGTTTCCTGCCGCCGCGTGTGCGCGTCTTCGTCGATTTCCTTGCCGAGCAGTTCGCGCGCCGCCCCTGGGAAGAGGCAAGATTTCACGGGGAGCCTGCCGATACCGGTGCGCTTCCGGAATCTCGCCCGATGCTTTAAGCCCGGCGACTGAGTACTTTTCACAAAGGGAATTGCCGTGACTGAAACGATTGAATTTGCTGATTTCGAGCGTGTCGACATTCGCGTGGGCACGATCGTCGAAGCCGAACCCTTTCCGGAAGCGCGCAAGCCGGCCTTCAAGCTGAAAATCGATTTCGGGCCAGAGATCGGCATTAAAAAGTCATCGGCGCAAATCACGGTGCATTATCGTCCGGAAGATCTCGTCGGGCGGCAGGTGCTGGGCGTGGTCAATTTTCCGCCGCGCCAGATCGGGCCGGTTCGCTCCGAAGTGCTGACGCTGGGTTTTGCCGATGAGGCCGGCGCGATCGTGCTGGCTGCCACCGAACGGCCGGTTCCCAACGGCAAAAAATTGATGTGATCCCAATGACCATTGCCTTCGAAGTGATCCCCGAGCGCGTCAAGGTATCCTGCCTGTGGCGCGCTGCCGATGCCGCGCGCGACTGGCGCGCAAGCCATGTGCTGTCGTTGCTCGACCCGGAACTGCCCGACGCCAACGTGCCCGTCATTGCCGATGCGAACCACCGGGTGGTGCGCATGCGCGACCAGGAAAACCCGACCGCCACGCAGCACTTCCCGGATCTGGTCCTCGAGGTGTTCGAGGCGATGCGGCCGGCGGCGGAGGATGCTTCGAGCCGCATTCTCGTGCATTGCCACGCCGGCGTCAGCCGCTCCACGGCTTTTGCCTATGGGCTGATTGCCCATCAACTTGGCGCGGGCCGCGAGGATGAAGCCTTCCGGGCGCTACTGACGATCACGCGCAAGCCCTGGCCGAACCGGCGGATCATCGAGATCCTCGACAAAGCCCTCGGTCGTAAGGGCCGACTGCTCGCGCCGCTCGATGTCATGCGCGCCCGCCATCCGCGCCGCATCGACGCCTGGCATCGCTTCAACGAACGCCGTGGCCTGACGTCGATCTATCAGCGCTAGCGCTTACGCGTCTGCCAGCAACGCGTCAGCGTAGCGTTTGAGCGACCGGTTGTAGCGGGGGAGGTGGCGCGAGAGGCTGCCAAGCGCAAGCGCTGCTGCTTCTTTCGCATGCCCCGCGTCGACCAGACACAGGGCCAGGAATGCGGCGACCGCATCGTCGAGCTCGTCTGACGGCTTGGTCTGCTCCGCGGTGAGCAGGGCGACGCCTTCGCCAGCGCGGCCGAGATTGCGGAGCGTGCTGGCGAGCTGGATGGTGGCGCGGCGCCGGCGAATTCCCGTGAGACCGTTTTCCAATGCCTGCCGATAGAGAGGTTCGGCTTCCGTCTCATGGCCGGTCGAATCCTGCGCTGACGCTTGTTCGAACAGGCCTATGGCGTGTCCCGCCGGCAATTCGGCTGCAAGCGCCTCGATACGCGCGATGAAGGTTTTGGCGTCCACGGTGTCGAAGGCAGCCCATAGTTCGGCCAGCCGTCGTTCCCAGTCGTTCCAATCGACAACGTTCGACACAGCTCTCTCCCTCGGTCCCAATTCCCGGGCGAGCAGTGGCCCGTCAATACGTGAAGGTCAAGCCGGTACGCGCACCGTTGCCCTCAGGCCGCCGAGCGGGCTGTCGCCAAGGGTGACGTTGCCGCCGTGGCTGCGGGCGATGTCGCGGGCGATCGCAAGGCCAAGGCCGGTGCCGGAGCTGTCGAGATTGCGCGCCTCGTCGAGACGGAAGAACGGCTTGAACACGTCCTCGCGCGATCGCTCAGGGATGCCCGGACCGTCATCGTCGACGGTGATGGTGACCCATTTGGCGCTGTGGCGCGCATCGATGTTGACCGTGTTGGCGTAGCGATAGGCGTTCGAAGCGAGATTGGCGACGAGGCGGGTAAAGGCGTTTGGCCTGACCCGAACCTCATCTTCGCCCTCGACCGAGGTGGTCAGTGTCTTCCCGAGCAGTTCGGCCTCCGCCGCAAGCCGAGTCATCAGGTCGCTGAGTTTCAGCTGGCCGACATCTTCCTCGGCTTCGCTGCGGGCGAAGGCGAGGTAGCCCTCCAGCATGTTCTGCATGTCCTCGACATCCTGGTTCAGGCTTTCGAGATCCGGATTGTTGCCGGCGAGCGCCAGCTGCAGCTTGAAGCGGGTGAGGATGGTTCTGAGGTCGTGGCTGACACCGGTCAGCATCGCGGTGCGCTGTTCGATCTGGCGCTCGATGCGTTCGCGCATCAGGATGAAGGCAAGGCCGGCGCGGCGGATCTCGTCGGCCCCGCGCGGCGCGAAGTCGTCGATCTTCTGGCCCTTGCCGAAGCTTTCGGCCGCCTTGGTCAGCGCCAGGATCGGCCGGATCTGGCCGCGCAGGAACAGGATTGCGATCGCCAGCAGCACCAGCGATGCGGCCACCATCCAGACGAGGAAGATGTGGGTGTTGGAGGCATAGGCCTGGTTTCGCCGAGCATAGACCCGCAGGATGCGGCCGTCATCGAGCTTGATGCGGATCTCGACGAGCTTGGAGTTGCCGACCGTATCGATCCAGAAGGGGCGGCGGACCTGGTTGGAAATCTCCTCGCCGAGGATCTGGTCGAGGATTTCGAAGAAGGGACTAGGCCTGGGTGGTGGCAGCTCGCCGGGCGGGTCGACGGAGATGCTGAGATCAAGCTGATCCCGCGCGATGCGGATGATCTCGCTGATGTCGCGGTCAGCGGGGAAGGTGTCGATGAGGTCGACGATTGCGGCGATATCGCTGGTGACGGCGGCTGACAGGCGCTGCGTCACCAGCTGCCAGTGGCGCTCCATGAAGATGAAGGCGACGACCGACTGCAAGAGCACCATCGGAATGATGACGATCAGCAGCGAACGGGCGTATAGCCCCATCGGCAGGCGGCGGCGCAACCAACGGGTAAAGCGCCTCCAGGCGTTGTCGCTCGATCCGGTTGCCCCGTGCTCTATGCCGTCAAAGCTTGCCATGGTTTGCCGCGCTCATCGGAAGGCCCGCCATTTCAGTCCACGCTCAACCGGTAGCCGATGCCGCGCACCGTCTGCAGCCAGACCGGATTGGACGGATCATCCTCGATCTTGCGCCGGAGGCGATTGATCTGCACGTCGATCGTGCGCTCGCCGACCTCTGCATCGTCGCCGATCAGTTCGTGGCGCGGGATGGTCTCGCCGGCGCGCTGCGAAAACAGCGTCATGATCTCCTGCTCGCGATCGGTGAGCCGGATGTGATCGGCGCCGCGCCTCAGTTCCTTGCGCACCACCGAGAAGGTGTAGGGGCCGAAGATCACCTGGTCGACCTTGGGCGCTTGGGCCGGCTGGTTGCGGCGCAGGATATTGTTGATGCGCAGCACCAGTTCGCGCGGTTCGAAGGGCTTCGACAGATAGTCGTCGGCGCCGGCCTCGAGGCCCTCGATGCGGGAGTTCGATTCCGCCAGCGCCGTCAGCATCAGGATCGGCACGGTCTTGATCTGGCGCAGGCTATTCGTCAGCGAGATGCCGCTTTCGCCCGGCATCATCACATCGACGATCAGAAGATCGAAGTCGAGGCCGACCAGCTTGCGCCGTGCTTCGTCCGCGTCGGACGCGGTCGTCACGCGAAATCCCTGCTCGACCAGATAGCGGTTGAGGAGATCGCGGATGCGCCGGTCGTCGTCGACGACCAGAAGGTGAGCCGCATCGTCCGAGACAGTCGCTTTTGTCGTCATTCCACGCTTCCCTGGTTCCAGGCTCCCGAGCCGTCTGCCGGCGGCGAGCCTCGTGTCAGTCTGCGGCGTTCTTCATTCCGGCGAGAAAGCGTTTGACCGTCTCCCGCGCGCCCGGACCCGTCCTTGCCAATGCATCGGCTATGCGGCGGGACTGTGGCTCGGCCAGCGCACGCGCCAGCGCCTTGCCTTCCTCTGTCGTATAGAGCATGCGCTGGCGTCGGTCTTCAGGGCCGGTCTCCTGGCGGATATAGCCGGAATCGATCAGTTGCTTGAGCACGCGGGCGAGGCTCTGCTTGGTGATCTTCAGCGTGTCCAAGAGGTCGGCGACGGTCATGCCGGGCTCGCGGTCGACGAAGTGGACGACCCGGTGATGCGCCCGCCCGAAGCCGCTCTTCTCGAGGATCGCATCCGGGTCGGAGGTGAAGTCGCGATAGGCAAAGAAGAGCAACTCGATGATCTCGAAATCGATCGTGTCATCATCGGCGGCGGCATCGGTGAGATACCGGGTGTTCTCTTTGGATTGGCCGGCCACGCGGTCATTTCCTTTCAGCCAGATTGCAACTTGCGAAACATTCGGAAAAATACGTCAGCTTTATTGACATATTTTTACCGCATCGTTAGCGTCCTTGCTCGGTAAGCGAGACATTTGGCGTTGGCAACACCTCGCTGCATGTTCCCTTAAATCGTAGCCGATTTAAGGGAACATGCAGCAATTCAAAGTGCTACAGCGACCTTTGCGCGTCTCGTAAGACGCGCGGCGCTGTAGGAGGATATGCCGCGCCGTTCCGATCGCAAATCCAAAATCACGAAATTGAATTTTCCCTCAATCAGTTTGCCGATAAACTGAAAGCAGGACGATAATCAACTAAGAATGGCGCATATGCGCCGGAGGATGACACCATGGCAGCGGTTCCTTTTGATCAGTTGGACGGAGAGATCTGGTTCAACGGCGAATTCGTCGCATGGAAGGACGCCAAGGTACATGTGCTGACCCACGGCCTGCACTATGCCAGCGCGGTCTTCGAGGGCGAGCGCGCCTATGGCGGACGTATCTTCAAGCTGAGCGAGCACAACCAGCGCCTTCATAACTCGGCTGACATTCTTGGCTTCAAGATTCCCTATTCGGTGGAAGAGCTGGACGCCGCAAGCGTGGAGCTTCTGAAGCGCCAAGGCTTCTCCGAGGCCTATGTGCGGCCGATCGCCTGGCGCGGCAGCGAAAGCATGGGCGTTTCGGCCCAGAACAACCGCATCAACGTCGCCATCGCCATCTGGCAGTGGGGCAGCTACTTCAACCCGGCGGAGAAACTGAAGGGCATTCGCCTCGACATCGCCGAGTATCGCCGCCCGGATCCACAGACGGCACCTTCCAAGTCCAAGGCGGCCGGTCTCTATATGATCTGCACCATCTCCAAGCATGCGGCGGAAGCCAAGGGCTATGCGGATGCGATGATGCTCGACTATCGCGGCCGGGTGGCCGAAGCGACGGGCGCCAACATCTTTTTCGTCAAGGACGGTGTCATCCACACGCCGGTGCCGGATTGCTTCCTCGACGGCATCACCCGCCGCACGGTCATCGAGCTTGCCAAGCGCCGCGGCTACGAGGTCGTCGAGCGGGCGATCATGCCGGAGGAACTGTCCAGCTTCAGCGAGTGCTTCCTCACGGGGTCCGCTGCCGAAGTGACGCCGGTTTCCGAAATCGGTCCCCATCGCTTCACGCCGGCGACGATCTGCGAAACGCTGATGAACGACTACATGAAGGAAGTCTACCCGGTTGCCGCGGCCGCCGAGTAACGGCATCCGCAATCGGTTCGAATGCAGAAAAGGCGGCCATTGGCCGCCTTTTGTCTTACTACGGAGATAATCGCAGTTCAGGCCGTCTTGCCGGGGAATTGCCCGACGATACCACTGAGCACGCCGCCGCCGACGAGGCCGCCGATGGCCTGCATGGCAAGGCCTGTCGCGGCTGCTTCGCCGCCGAGCATCTGAATGAGGAAACCTCCGCCCAGGCCGCCGATCGCGCCGACGATGGTCCGTGCGACGACACCGAATGCCTGCTGCTTCAACACTGCGCTGGCCGCGTTGCCGCCGGCCGCCCCCGCGATCAATTGGGTAATGATAGGCATTAATGCTTCCATTGATCCCTCCGTGTCGTGGCTCGTCGTGGACGGGCCACTAAAGCCGATGATCCGGCACCGATAGGTTGAAGCCGAATCTGGATTATTGTCAATTTGAATGAAATGACCGCCCCGGTGGCCGGATCCTAGCCCATTGAAATGGTTTGATTTCAGCTGGAAGCGGCGTTTCGTGGCGCCAGACAGAGAAGCTTGCGCCGGCGTCGAGAAGGATCGGTTTCAGTCTTCGCACAATGAAGCGGATGATTCGTGCATGCGCCGTAGGCTCCGGCGACCGCTCGGTCGCCGGAGAAACAAATGCCTATCGATAGACGTAGACGATGCGTCGCGTCGCCGGCTCGACCAGCACGGGCTGGCCGTTGATGCTGACATAGTCGTAGTTATAGTCAGGCACGCGGCGGACCGCGACGGTCTGCGGCAGCGCGGCGCCGACCACGACTTCGCCGTCGAGATAGACGGTCTCGCCAGGGTTCGCCGTGACGTAGGTGCGTACGGTGTCCGGTGGCACGATCGGATCGATCTCTTCGACCGGGCCGATCAACTCATCGCCGCTGCTGACGATCACCGGATCGTTCGGCTGCGCCTCATAGGTGACGGCGGGAATGGCGAGGTCGGCGCGACGTTCCTGAACCACGACGGCCGAACCGCCAAAGTCAGTCGTCAGATATTGCGCATAGACCCAGCCGCGCACGCCATTGATGTCGATGCGGCACCATTTGCTGCCTTCGATGCAGCCGTCGATGACCGCGGTGCTACCGCGGGCCGCAAGCCCGACTGTCGGATACTGAGGGCCCGGACCCGTGCGGATGTTGAGGTCCGTGACTGTCGTTGCTGTCATGGCGGCAAAGGCGGCCGGTATGCCGAGCGTCAGCACAAAACCCGCGGCCGCAGTGGCTCGCAGCAGGGGGCGGGTAAGTTTCAACATTATCTTTCTCCTTTAGTGGTGAGGGCGAAACGCCTCCGCGCGCGCGGATGTTCCCCCGGGAACGTCACGAAATGTGACGCCGTGACATTCTTCCTCTGCGGCCCAAGGCCCGAAGAAACAAGCAGCGGGAGAGGCGACGAAGATGCAGGACATTCAGCCGGATCAGAACAATTTCACTGCCCGCAGCCTCAAGCCGGTGGTCAGGATCGTCGTCGCCGCGGAACTGGCAATTTCGGCGCTGCTGATGACCACAGTGCAATGGCCCGCACCGCAACCGGCCACCAGCCAGGTCGCCGTTCTGCGCTGATTGGCGCTGTCACCGGCGCCAATTGCCGCTATAGGAGAGTTACGACAGCGTCGCGCGTCCTGCCGGGCGCGCTAAGATCGCTGTAGAACTTTGAAGTGCTGCATGGGTTGTCCCTCAATCGGCGACGATGCAAGGAAACATGCAGCAGATCCCATAGAGGCAGGCGCACATGTTACAGGCGGGCATCATTCCGGTTACCCATTTCGAGCAGAATTGTACGGTGCTGTTCGACAGCGAGACCAAGGAAGGCGTGATCGTCGATCCCGGTGGCGATGTCGACCTCATCCTGCAGACGGTCCGCGAGAACGGCATCACGCTGAAGGCGATCTGGATCACCCATGGCCATATCGACCACGCCGGCGGCGCCAAGGAATTGAAGGATGCGCTCGGGCTTGAAATCATCGGCCCGCACAAGGACGATCTGCCGCTGCTCGAAAGGCTCGAGAGCCAGGCCGAGCGTTTTGGGCTGGCGATGAAGGTCCAGAACGTCATTCCGGATCGTTGGCTCGAAGAGGGCGATACCGTTTCGTTCGGCGACCATGTTTTCGAGGTCCTGCATTGCCCCGGCCACGCACCCGGCCATGTCGTCTATTTCAACCGGGCACAGAACTTCGCCCATGTCGGCGACGTCCTCTTCCACGGTTCGATCGGGCGCACCGACCTGCCGGGCGGCAATCACCAGCAATTGCTCGATTCCATCCGCGACAAGATTCTGCCGCTCGGTGACACTGTCGGCTTCATCTGCGGCCACGGTCCAGGCGGGCAGATCGGCGAGGAGCGCCGCACCAATCCCTATCTGCGCGGGCTCTGAAGAAGGACGGCTTGCCGTTGTAATCACGAAAAAAGCCCATGCCTTGATCGAGGCATGGGCTTTTTGATTCCGTATGCTCTGCGCCGATCAGCCGGCGGTGCAGAAGTAGCTGCGGCCGTCGTAACCGCGGAAGGTGCCGTTGTCCGGGTTGAACGAACGGTAGCGCTGCGAGCAGTAACGGTACCAGGACGGCGTCCAGGGCTCGAGCGAGCGGTAACCGCCGCCATAGCTGCCGCCGCCGTAGTTATCGACGACAACGGGACGGGCCTGATAGACGGGGCGAGGGCGATAGACCGGGCGCGGCTCGTAGTAATCGTATTCCGGTTCCGGATCGATATAGACGCGCTCGCCGTAGCCGCTGTTGTAACGCGGCTGCGAGGCGATCGCGCCGCCGATCAGCGCGCCAGCGGCGAGGCCCGCTGCGCCTGCCACCCATGCATCGTCATTGTTGTGGTGATGGCGATGGTCTGCCAGCGCGGCGCCGGAGGTCGGGACGATCATGGCGATTGCGGCGACCGAAAGAACGGCGGCTTTGATGAACGTGTTCATGGGCTTCAAATCCTATCGCATGGACCGGATCAATCCGGATTTCATGAGAGGACGTTAATGCCGCCACTGTGAACCGAGCCTGAACAAAAAAAACCCGGCAAGCCTGCCGGGCTTCAACTTTGAATCTGTCAGCGGATGTCGGCGTTAGCCGGCGATCTGCAGGTTGACCGCCTTCGGGCCTTTGCCGCGGCGATCCGGTTCGGTGTCGAAGCTCACCTTCTGGTTTTCCGTCAGACCGTTCAGGCCGGAGGCCTGGACTGCGGAAATGTGTACGAAGATATCTGCACCACCGTTGTCAGGCTTGATGAAACCAAAGCCCTTGTCGGTGTTGAAGAATTTTACAGTGCCAGTTTCGGCCATGCGTCAGGTCCTTTTCTCTCCACCCGTTTGACGGACGGGCAGCATTGCAGTTTTGCCCGAATGGGCGTTGGCAGGCAGTTCTCGACGTTTGAGGAAAGGGTCCTGTTACCGCAGCCAGCCATCGGAGAAGTTGCATTTTCATGCGTCTTCCCGGTCTGGCCGCCCGGAGTTTTGCGTCTCCGGCCCGCTTTTATTTCAAGATCTTCCCGTGTTCGCAGATTGCCCGAACAGAGTAAGAGTGATGGGTTTATTTTGAATTGGCAAGCAAAACTTTTCGAGCGTGGTATTGCGTCTTGTCATTGCTCAAAAATCGGTCATTTCCGCAGCTGTTGCCCCTTCTTCAAGATATATCGCAAGCTGTTGAAATCACAGCTTTTTGAAAATGAACGCCGCAAAATTGAGTGGGTTTTTGCTGTTTTTCGATGCAGCCGCAAGGAGGCCAGTCGAATGCCGGCGCCGTCCGGTATTCGCAACTCTCTGATATGTTTGATGCTTCTCGCGTCGTACGTTTCTTACGTACGATTCTTGCAGAAAACCTACAGGTATTGAATTGGACCGGTCGATTGCGCCCGCTTCGCGCCTGGCGGCGAAGCAACGATTTGATGGCCCGGTACAATAGCAAGTAAAGCGCCAGTCCGGCGTTTGGACCGGTCGCTGATATAGTTCATGGCGCAGTGTCGGTTGCGCTCGCAGAGGCCAGTTCAGGCCGCAGCTTCCGCGCGCCGATTTTTGGTCAGTTCGGGAATGATCTCGACGGCAAGCATTGCCGCGAAGATGATCGCGCAGCCGGCATAGCCGATCGGGGTGATGATCTCGCCGAGCAACAGGACACCGAAGAGGGCAGCAAAGAGCGCCTCGCTCGACAGGAAGATGGCGGCCTGCGGCGCCGTGGTATAGCGCTGGCCCACCACCTGCAGGATGAAGGCGAGGCCGCTCGAGAAGATGCCGGCATAGAGGATTTCGAAGAGAGCGCCTTCGACAGCCGCAAAGCTCAGCGGCTCCATCTTCACTGCGAAAAGCAAGCCGAGCACTGCGCAGACGGCGAACTGCGTCATCGACAGCAACATCGGCCGGCCGCTGCTGGGCGCGAAAAGGCCAACGAGCAGCATTTGCACCGCCCAGAACAGGGCGCACAGGATCGTCAGGTAGTCACCGCCGGTCAGCGCCGACAAGGTGCCGCCGCTCAAAAGGAAGATGCCGAAGAGAGCCATCAGCGCACCGGGCCAGATGACCCAATGCGGCTTGCGGCGCAGGAAGATGACCGTCAGCACGGGCACGAAGACGACATAGAGCCCGGTGAGGAAGCCGGAATTGGTGACGCTGGTGTCGAGCAGGCCGAACTGCTGGGTCGCTGCGCCGGCAAAGAGTGCCAGGCCGATGAAGATGAAATTACGCACGGTCGTCAGCTTGAGCGGTTCGGCCGCCCGCTTCGTTTCCATGATGGCCAAGGGCATGGCAACCAGCGTCGCGATCGCAAATCTGAGCGTGATGAACCACAGCGGGCTGATCGCATCCATGGCCGTCGACTGTGCAACGAAGCCGGCGCCCCAGATCGCGCCTGAAATCAACAGCAGCAGATTGGCCTGAATGCGGGGCATGTCGGTTCTCCTCGGACAGGCGCCGTCTAGCAGTTGCGTTCTGGGCGGGCAAGGCTCATCGTCAGCGTCTCGGCGCTCGGAGATGGTGATGAATGACAGCGGATATTCCGGCACGCCGCTTGCCCGCAAGCTGGGTTTGAAGGACGGGCAGGCGGCGCTGCTTCTCGGCGTTCCGCCCAGCCTCAGCGAAATCACGGACTTTTCCGGCTTCTCGACTTGCGAAATCGTGCTCGGTCCGGCCGGCGGGCGCAGCTACGACTATGTCCATGTGTTCGAGACGCAGAGGTCCGTATTGGACGGGCTCGCGCCGGAGGTTGCCGCCCGGCTCAGGCCTGACGGCATGCTCTGGATTTCCTGGCCGAAGAAGGCGTCGAAGGTGGCGACGACGCTGAGCGAGGACGTGCTGCGCGATATCTTCCTGCCGCTTGGCCTCGTCGACGTGAAGGTTTGCGCCGTCGATGCCGTCTGGTCGGGACTGAAGTTCATGTTCCGCAAGGAGTTCCGCGGCCAGCTGTCGTGAGGCGGCAGCGACGGGCTCAATTGCTATTGCGTCGCGCCCTTGGAGACGCGGAGAACGGCGCCGTTTTCCTCGTCGGTCACCATCAGCAATGCGCCATCTGGCGCGACGACGACGTCGCGGATGCGGCCGAACTCGCCATCGAACAGCCGTTCTTCGGCGCCGATGGCACCGTTGTCGTCACGCTCCAACCGCGCGAGAAGCTGGTACTTCAACGCGGCGACCAGCAGGTCTCCGTCCCACTCGGGAAACATCTTGCCGCGATAGATGGCGAGCGCGCCGGGGGCGATCGACGGATCCCAATAGAAGAGGGGCTGATCGAGGCCGTCCTTTGCCGTGCCTTCGCCGATCTCGGCGCCGGAATAGTCCTTGCCGTAGGTGATGACCGGCCAACCGTAGTTGTGGCCGGCCTGCGGATTGTTGACCTCGTCGCCGCCGCGCGCGCCGTGCTCGACCGTCAAAAGCGTGCCGTCCTTCGGGTCGAAGGCGATCCCTTGCGGATTGCGGTGACCCTTCGACCAGATCTCCGCCAGGCCGCCGGTGCCGCCGCGATAGGGGTTCGATCCGGGAGCGCTGCCATCGGCGTTGATGTGCAGGATGGCGCCGGCATGATCGCGCGGGTCCTGGGCCCGATCGCGTTCACCGCGGTCGCCGATGCCGAAGAACAGGCTGCCGTCGGGCGCGATCGCAATGCGCGAACCGAAATGCTGTCCCTTGCCGGTGAACTTGCTCATCCGGAAGAGTTCCTTGACCTCGGCAAGACCGCTCTCGTTTTCGGCAAGTTTCGCGCGCACGACGGCGGTGCCGTAGCCGCCTTTGCCATTGGCGGCCAATGTCAGATAGAGCGTCCTGTTCTTTGCGAAACCAGGGTCAAGTGCGATGTCGAGCAGGCCGCCCTGGCCACGTTCAGCGACCTTGGGCACCCCCTTCAGCGGCTTCGACACCTTGCCGTCGCGCACGATCCTCAGCCGGCCGGGACGTTCACTGACGATCAGCCCTCCATCGGGTAGCGCTTCGACGGACCAGGGGTGTTCGAGGCCGGCCGCCAGGGTTTCGACGCGCAGGGTGCCGTGCTGGCTCGGGAATTCGCGCGTCTCTTCGGCGTGAGCGCCCAAGGGGGCGGCCATCGTGGCCAAAGCGACGAGCACCGCGAGCGATCGGGTGTGCCGCCGCGTGCCTACCTGTTTCGACACTGCTGCATCCGCTCGCGGCATTGCGCTTCTCCGGCCGATTCGTTCAACTGGCAAGCTGGAGCGGGAGACGGAGCGGTTCAAGTCACATCCGATCAAAAGCGGTTTATTTCGAGATCGATCCTGTCGTCAGCGGCACTGGCCGTTGTTCGCCGATGAGTTCGGCATTGACGATATAGCGCATCGGCCCCTGTTCGATCGCATCGAAGGGCCAGCAGGTGGCAAGCGCCAGATGGTGGCCGGTGGCCGATGCGTTGATGCCGCTTTCGTCCCAGCGGGCGACGCGGCTTTCGCCGGCCCGGAACAGGAAGCGGCGACCGTCCTTGCGCGTCAGCACCAGGAGGTCGCCGGGATTGACGTCCTTCAGCCAACGGAAATGCGTGTCGCGGTGCGCGGCGATGACGGAGGTGCCTTCGTCGCCGGGCAAGGGCGTCGTCGTCAGCCAGGCGGGGCCGAAGGCGAGCGCTTCGCCGCTCGCGCCTTCGAGCACGACCGCAGAGCGATTGATCCGGGGCGCCGAGATTTCTGCCGCCGTCTGGAAGTCAGCCCAGGGCCAGGGCCTGCCATCCGGGTTGCCGTGCAATTGCGCCTCGAAAGTGCGTTTCAGAAGCACCTGCGAGACCTCGGCCTTGGCCTTCATGTAGAAACCCTTGCCAATCAGCAGGAGACCGGCAAGGGCAATGAGCGCGATGATCGCGAGCACGATCGTCTCGACCGCCGAGAGGCGGGCGAGAAAGCCCGGGCCTGGCTCGGGCCTTTCGTTGTCAGCGGCCACGGCGGCGCACTCCCGCAAGCACGACGGCGGCGATCGGCGCGCGCCAGAAGACGAAGGTCGTGCCTGCGAGCAGGGCGAAGGCGAGGAGCATCAGGCCGACCAGGATCTGCTTGTCCGCTTCCGTTGCCGTCTGCGGCAGGGTCACTTGGTTGTTGGCCTCGGCGATCATGCCTGCCGCCCGTGCGGTTGGTGCCGCCAGCATGCGGTCCGCCGTCACCATGGCAAGCTTGGTCCGGCTCTCGACCGCAGCGTCGCGTTCGTCGACCTTCCCGGGGGCGCTCTCAGCGGGCGTTTCACCAAAGACCTTGCCGAAGTCCCAGCCGGCCGGAAGGTTGAGCGGCAGCTTCGTTTCGGCCTGTGGCTCGCCGGCCGGACGCGACGGCGTCGCGTCGACGGCGACGAGGCTGGTGACGCGGGAGACGAGGTGATGGGCGAGCGCCACGGTCTCGATCCGCTTGTCGAGCGTGGCGGGATCGGCAATTGCAGCGGCACTTGCCTCGAGATCATCGATCTTGCGCCGCGCCCAGAGCTTGGCGATACCCTGGCCGGTGGAGGCCTTGGCGATGTCCATCTCGACCCGCCAGGGCTGGTCGCCGGCTTTGCCGAGGATCTGCAGCTTGCCTTTGGGTGCGGTGCCATCGAGTTCGGCGGTCAGCACCACCGGCTCGCCGCGATAGAGATCGGGCATGGGGTTTGGGGTGATGTCGCTTGCCGATGCGGCCTCGAAGCTCGCGGAGATATCGGTCATCGCGGGGCTTTCGAGCTTGGTGAAGAGCTCGCCCATGCGTGTCGCCACCTGGCTCTCGGAGCCGATCAGCGTGAAGGTGCCGCGGCCGTATTCGGCAGCCTTGGTCATGAAATGGCTGTTGGGGGCGGAGCCGATGCCGACGGTGAAGACGCGGGCGTCGCCGCGGTTTTTCTGGATCTCGTCGAAGAGCTGCGCCTCATTGCCGATCGCGCCATCGGTCAGGAAGACCACCTGGCGAAGCGCGCCGGCCTGAACTGGACCCTGCGTGCGCAATGCAGCTTCCAGCGCGGGCAGCATTTCCGTGCCGCCATCGGCCGTCAGGCCGCGGACATAGGCGATCGCATCCTCGCGCTTGTCCGGCGTTGCCTCGACGAGATCAGGAAAATGCACCGACATGGTGTCGTCGAAGCGGATGACGTTGAAGCGGTCTTCGGGCTTCAGCCTGGAGATCGCCAGCGCCAGGCTCTCCTTCGCCTGTTCCATCGAGGGGCCGGCCATGGAACCGGAATTGTCGATGACAAAGACGATCTCGCGTCTGACCGGCTTGGCATCGGTCTCGCTTGCGGCAGCCGGTGGCGTGACGAAGGAGAGCAGGTAGGTCTTGTTCCCGACTGTCTCCCGGAAGAGGCCGGCATAGGGGCTCTTCCCCTCGATCGCGTTCCAGGTGAGCTCGAAGTCGCGGTCGGCCGGCACGCTGTCGCCCTTCAGCGTCACGCGGCGGCTGAGATCGTCGAGGTTGGCGATATCGACGTCATGGTAGCCGGATTTCACCTCGCCGAGCGGGAAGCCTGCCTTCAGGTTCACCGTCAGCGTGACGGGGTTGACCTTAGCGTTTTGCTTGGGGTCGAGAATCGGCGCTTCGACTTTTTCACGGTCGGGAACCGGATCGTTGACGGCATAGCCGGTGCGGCTGTCGAGGTCGACGGTCTGAACGATCGGCTGCGGATTATAGCGGGGCGCGACCACCATCGGGAAACGGAGAGAATAAAGGCCGTTCGATTGGCGGACCGCGCTCTGATACTCGATCTGTATGACGACCGTTTCGCCGGGGCCGATATTGGCGACCTGGTTGGTGAAGATGTTCGGGCGCTGTTGCTCGAGCAGTGCCGCCTTCTTGCCCTCGGCCTTCGCCTGCTCGTAGATCTCCTTGGCTTCCTGGCGCGGCTTTATCTGGCCCTCGATGAAGCGGTCGCCGATCTGCATCTTCAGCGTATCGACCGCCGAATCCTCGGGCAGGGGGAAGACATAGGTGCCTTCGACCCAGCCCTTGCTGGGGTTCTCGAAACGCTGGGTCACGCGGGTGCGCATGATCGGGCCGTTGACGTCGATCGTTACGTCCGTCGCCAGCCGCGGCGCCTCGACGAAATAGCCGGGTTCCTTCGACGGGAAGAGCAGGGCGCCCGCGCCGATATCGTTGGGGCGAACATAACCTGCCATCTGCTGAGGCTTGGCGGCCACCGTTTCGGCGGCAGCCTGGGTCATCAGGCCGATGATCATCAGGATGCAGGCGGCGAGCGCTGCGATCGCCAGATACATGCCCCAGCGCGCTTCGTTCTGCCCGGTTTTCAATGAGGCGATTTCGTCGTCGAGAAACATTGCATAACCCCCGTAATGCGAATGTGTTCGGATGATCGAAGAAAAGGCCCGGAAACCGGCTGTTGCAGGACGGAATTGCGGCGGACCGCGACAGTTGTGATGGCCAAATTATGGCATTTCAAAAAATGCCGAACGCCGCTGATTTTTTTGAATAAATCGCGATCAAGAACCGTTTCCGACTGATACGTTTCGTGGCCGTTCAAACGACCGCCATAATTCCTTTTTTCGGCGCTGGACTTGTGGGCGAGGATCGCCTCGGGATCGCGACTGGCGATCGACAACGCTGATCGCACTCATGAAACTTTGTCATGGTGACGCTTTTTGCCCGCGTTTCCGGCGTTTTTGCCGTTCCGGCGCTTGCAAGACCGGGCGTCTTTCGACATAGACCTAACCGCTATGGAGCCTGGCTTTTTACGTTCCGTAGCGATCACCTCGTCTCGAAACGATCAGGACCTTCACCCATGGCCTTCCTTGCCGATGCCCTCTCCCGTGTAAAGCCTTCCGCCACTATCGCCGTTTCGCAGAAAGCCCGTGAGCTGAAAGCGAAAGGTCGTGATGTGATCGGCCTCGGCGCCGGGGAGCCGGACTTCGATACGCCCGACAATATCAAGAAGGCGGCGATCGACGCCATCAACCGCGGCGAGACGAAGTACACGCCGGTCTCCGGCATTCCGGAACTGCGCGAAGCGATCGCCAAGAAGTTCAAGCGCGAGAACAACCTTGATTACACCGCCGCCCAGACGATCGTCGGCACCGGCGGAAAGCAGATTCTTTTCAACGCGTTCATGGCGACCCTGAACGCGGGCGATGAAGTCGTCATCCCGGCGCCCTACTGGGTCTCCTATCCGGAAATGGTGGCGCTGTGCGGCGGCACGCCGGTATTCGTCTCGGCCACGCAGGAAAACAACTTCAAGCTTACCGCCGAAGACCTGGACAAGGCGATCACGCCGAAGACCAAGTGGTTCGTCTTCAACTCGCCGTCCAACCCGTCGGGCGCTGCCTATAGCCATGCCGAACTGAAGGCGCTGACGGACGTGCTGATGAAGCATCCGCATGTCTGGGTGCTGACCGACGACATGTACGAGCACCTGACCTATGGCGACTTCAAGTTCGCGACCCCGGTCGAAGTCGAGCCCGGCCTTTATGACCGCACGCTGACGATGAACGGCGTCTCCAAGGCCTATGCCATGACCGGCTGGCGCATCGGCTACGCTGCCGGTCCGCTGCAACTCATCAAGGCCATGGACATGATCCAGGGTCAGCAGACCTCGGGCGCCACCTCGATCGCGCAGTGGGCTGCCGTCGAGGCGCTGAACGGCACGCAGGACTTCATCCCCGAGAACAAGAAGATCTTCGAAGGCCGCCGCGATCTGGTGGTGTCGATGCTGAACCAGGCCAAGGGCATTGCGTGCCCGACGCCGGAAGGCGCCTTCTACGTCTATCCGTCCTGCGCCGGCCTGATCGGCAAGACCGCGCCATCGGGCAAGGTCATCGAGACGGACGAAGACTTCGTGTCCGAGCTGCTCGAAACCGAAGGCGTTGCCGTCGTGCACGGTTCGGCCTTCGGTCTCGGCCCGAACTTCCGCATTTCTTACGCAACCTCGGAGGCTCAGCTTGAAGAGGCTTGCCGCCGCATCCAGCGTTTCTGCGCCGCCTGCAAGTAAGCGCTGGCAATCGCATCACAAAAAGCCCGCCGGCAACGGCGGGCTTTTTTGTTCGCAGATCGATTCAAGCAGGGGCCAATCTTATTCAGGCAGATCGGCCAAGGCGTTGAAATATTGTCAGAAATTCACGCGCCGGGAACCTCGTCGTCGCCGACGACGCCACCCTCGCTTTCCAGGATCGAGAGGCGCCGAGCCTCGGAGCGCGTGAACTTCAGCTGCACGCCGATGCCGCGTTCGCCTTCCGGCAGAAACACCGCGCCGGCATTTTCGAGCGCGTGCTTCAGCGACAGGATCACCTCGTCGCCGGGCGTCTCGAGCTTGCGTTCGAACCTGAGGATCGTGTCTTCGTCGACACCTGAAAAGGTTGCCAGCATCTCGCGCGAGATTTCGATCAGCGCCCGGGCGGCGCGGCACTGTGGACCTGTAATCATCGTCACCTCCAGTTGCAGGGGAGGATGCGCGAAGCCCGGCGAAGGGTCAACCGCAAGTCACGTCCGTGACCTCATCCGTGCCGGCAGCGGGTCAGGATTGCGAAGGGGGCTCGGCCTCTCCCTGGATGTTCGGTTTCAATGCGGGGAGATGAATTTGTGGACGGTCTTTTGAAAATTGGCCAAATACGGACATGTCATCCATAGGCGTGGACATCGGGAGCCGCGATGCGCAATCTCAACGACTTCATCATCTTCGCCCATGTGGTCGACCATAGGGGGTTTGCGCCGGCCGCGCGCGTGCTCAACGTGCCGAAATCGACGCTCAGCAAGCGCGTGGCGGAGCTTGAGAAGACGCTTGGCGTCCGGCTCATCAATCGGACGTCCCGCCGCTTCATGGTGACCGAGATCGGCGAGGACTTCTATCGCCATGCGGCCGCGATGCTGATCGAGGCGGAAGCCGCGGAGGCGGTGGTCATGGGCAGGCTCGCAGAGCCGAGCGGAACCGTGCGCATCACCGCTTCGGTGCCGACGGCGCAGATGACGCTTTCGGGGCTGCTGCCTCAACTGGCGCTAGCCTATCCGAAGATGCGGGTGGTGCTGCATGCGACCGACCGCTTCGTCGATCTGATCCAGGAAGGCTTCGATATCGCCGTGCGCGATCATTTCGCGCCCTTGCCCGATTCCGGTCTCGTCCAGCGGCGGGTCGCCTCCGAAGTGATCTGGCTGGTGGCAGCACCCGGCTACCTCGCGCGGCGCGGCACGCCTGCCGAGCCGGATGAACTCAAGGACCACGATGGCCTGCTCACGTCGCTCGCAAGCGATGGCTGGACGCTTCGCCGGGAGGACGACGTTCCGGTCTCTGTGCGCCCCGAGCCGCGCTTTGTCGCGGACGAGTCCCGCGTTCTCCTCGAGGCGGCGCTTTCCGGGCTCGGCATCACCGCGCTGCCGCGCAAGCTCTGCCATGCCGAGATCGACAATGGCAGCCTCGTGCGGGTGCTGCCCGACTGGCAGGCGGGGTTGGTCACGACGACGCTTTTGATGCCGCATCGCCGCGGCCAGCTCCCGTCGGTCCGGGCGGTTGTCGACTTCATCGCCGAGCGTCTCGCCATCGGCTGACAGACAAAAACGACGAGCTGTACTCCCACTTGGGCGGGCAAGTCGGCGCTAGCGGCCGATGCCCTGTCGCCAAAGAAAAGGCCCGCGCGAGGCGGGCCTTTTGTCCGAATGTTTGTTGCGCTTAGCGCTCGGCCAATGCCGGCTCGCCCTTCTTCTCGCGCACCAGGTTCATGAAGCGGCGGAAGAGGTAGTGGCTGTCCTGCGGGCCGGGCGAGGCTTCCGGGTGGTGCTGGACCGAGAACACCGGCTTGCCGGCGACGCGCAGGCCGCAGTTCGTGCCGTCGAAGAGCGAAATGTGAGTCTCTTCAACGCCTTCCGGCAGCGACTTCGAATCGACCGCGAAGCCGTGGTTCATCGAGACGATCTCGACCTTGCCTGTCGTGTGATCCTTGACCGGGTGGTTGGCGCCGTGGTGGCCCTGGTGCATCTTCTCGGTCTTGCCGCCGAGGGCAAGCGCCAGCATCTGGTGGCCGAGGCAGATGCCGAAGACCGGGATATCGCTCTTCAGCAGGTTCTGGATGACCGGCACGGCATATTCGCCGGTTGCCGCCGGGTCGCCCGGGCCGTTGGACAGGAAGATGCCATCCGGCTTCTGCGCCAGAACTTCGTCGGCGCTGGTCGAAGCCGGCATGATGGTGACGCGGGCGTTGAGGCCGGCGAAGAGGCGCAGAATGTTGCGCTTCACGCCATAGTCGAGCGCGACGATATGGTAGGCGGCATCGGTTTCGCCGAGCGTCGAATAGCCCTCGTCCCAGACCCAGGGCTTCTCGTCCCAGCGCGAGGACTGGCCCGAGGTCGCGACCTTGGCGAGGTCGAGGCCTTCAAGCCCGCTCCAGGCCTTGGCTTCGGCCTTCAGCGTGTCGATGTCGAAGACGCCCTGGGGGTCATGGGCGATGACGGCGTTCGGCATGCCGTTCTCACGGATCCAGGCGGTGAGCGCGCGGGTGTCGATGCCGCAGAGGCCGATGATGCCGCGGGCCTTCAGCCAGGCGTCGAGGTGCTTGACGGCGCGGTAGTTCGACGGCTCGGTGATGTCGGCCTTGAAGATGACGCCGACCGCGCCGTGGCGTGCTGCCGGCGTCAGGTCTTCGATGTCTTCGTCATTGGCGCCGATATTGCCGATGTGCGGGAAGGTGAAGGTGACGATCTGGCCGAGATAGGAGGGGTCCGTCAGGATTTCCTGATAGCCCGTCAGCGCCGTGTTGAAGCAGACTTCCGCCTGCACCTTGCCGGTCGCGCCGATGCCCTTGCCTTCGATCACGGTGCCGTCGGCCAGAACGAGCAGTGCGGTTGGTTTTTCAGTGGTCCATGCGGGTGTCGCGGTCATCGTTCCTATCCCGTTGCGGCGTGAAGCGGGGCTTGAAAGCCCGGCGGTCGATCGCCATTTCATGTGCTCAGGCATGGACGCGCGGAATCCCCGCGGAAAGTGCTCTCATGCCGATGTCGTGCAGGTGCGGGAAAATAGCCAAAGCGCTGATCCGGGTCAACCGGCCGCTGCGAATTGTCAGGAAATAAAATTCCTTTTAATTCAAGCGGTTGCGTATTCCGTTTGATTGCGCCTGTCACACTGGTTTAAGACGACGACAACAATGATGGTTTCGAGCCGGTTCCGGGCAGAGCACCGCGGGCCGGTTTCGACATGGAGTATGGACATGCGCGACCAGTTCGCTGACGCACTGAAGGAAGCCCTGAAAGCCAAGGACACACGGCGTACCTCGACCGTGCGGCTGATCCAGGCGGCGATCAAGGACCGGGACATCGCCAATCGCGGCCTGGGCAAGGACCCGGTCAGCGACGACGACATCCTGCAGATCCTCGCCAAGATGATCAAGCAGCGCGAAGAGTCGGCCCGCATCTATGACGAGGGCGGCCGGCCGGAGCTTGCCGAGCAGGAGCGCCAGGAAATCGTGATCATCAACCAGTTCCTTCCGGCCCAGCTTCCGGAAGAGACGGTGCGTGAACTCTGCGCCTCGGTGATCCAGGAAACCGGCGCGCAAGGCTTGCGCGACATGGGCAAGTGCATGAACGTGCTCAAGGAGCGCTATCCGGGCCAGATGGACTTCGCCAAGGCGTCCGGTCTCGTGAAGGAACTGCTCAAGTAAGAGCTCGTTCAAGTAACTGCGCACGCCCGGCCATAGGTGACGGGCGTCGCCTCCTCGGCGTTCGCAAGGATTTCGTTTTCGAACGCGCGATCGATCCGCGGTGTTGCGGCTGGCGATATCGTTGGCGACGACATAGTTGATGAAACGACCGCTATAGAGGCCGCTCGACAGATCTTGGGGATCGCGGTCGTGATGGAGGGCAGGGCCGGATTGGGCCATCAGCCAGCGTTGCTGCGAGGCAAAGATCGAAGCGAGGCGCGGGTTGTCCCCATACATGGAGACCATGCCGCGGGCGTAATCCAGCACGGTGCTGAAGAAGACGGGACTGGACGCGAGCGCTTCGACGGCGATGGCCATGATGGGTGTTCCAGTTCGGGACGCCGAATTGATGCCATTCACCTTCGGCGAGTCAAGCTCTACTTTTGGTCCTTGGAAGATCTCAATTGCGTCTTTTGGTTGTGGAAGCGGGCGTGAATCCCGTTTCCGTCCTGTGAATAGCGGGCAAGCCGGATCACTGTTGTGGCGTCCAGCGGCCTTGCCGCCTATATGGAAGATCGACCAGAGGTTTTCATGCGCTTTTCACCATCCTTTCTCGACGAGATACGCGATCGCGTGCCGATTTCGGACGTGATCGCCAAACGCGTCACCTGGGATCGGCGCAAGACCAATGTCTCGCGCGGCGACTATTGGGCCTGCTGCCCCTTCCATGGGGAGAAGTCGCCGAGCTTCCACTGCGAGGATCGCAAGGGCCGGTACCATTGTTTCGGCTGCGGCGTCTCCGGCGACCATTTTCGCTTCCTGACCGATCTCGAAGGCTTGAGCTTCCCGGAGGCCGTGCAGCAGATCGCCGACATGGCGGGCGTTGCCATGCCGCAGCCCGACCCGCAGGCCGAGCGGCGCGAGAAAGAGCGCACCAGCCTTCTCGACGTCATGGAGCTGGCGACCGCGTTTTTTGAGGATCAGCTCCAGACCGCGGGCGGCGCCAAGGCCCGCGCCTATCTGCGCGAACGCGGCCTGACAGGCCGCACGATCGAGACCTTCCGCCTAGGCTTTGCGCCCGACAGCCGCAACGCGCTCAAGGAATTTCTCGCTGGCAAGGGTATCGGCAAGGAGCAGATCGAAGCCTGCGGTCTCGTCGTGCACGGGCCCGATGTGCCGGTTTCCTACGACCGTTTCCGCGACCGCATCATGTTCCCGATCCTGTCGTCACGCGAAAAGGTCATCGCCTTCGGCGGTCGCGCGATGTCTCCGGATGCGCCGGCGAAATATCTGAACTCCAACGAGACCGAGCTCTTCCACAAGGGCAACGTGCTCTACAATTTCGCCCGCGCCCGCCGGGCCTCGCAAGGGGCCGCCCGCCTGGGTGACGCCGGGCCGGACGATGCCGCCGGAACGATCATCGCCGTCGAAGGCTACATGGACGTGATCGCGCTGCACCAGGCGGGCGTCGAGAACGCGGTTGCGCCGCTCGGCACGGCATTGACCGAAAACCAGCTCGACCTTCTCTGGAAGATGACGTCGCAGCCGGTGCTCTGCTTCGACGGCGATGGCGCCGGCATCCGTGCCGCCAATCGTGGCGTCGACCTGGCGTTGCCGCACCTGAAGCCTGGCCGCTCGGTGCGTTTCGCGATGCTGCCTGACGGCAAGGATCCGGACGATCTGGTGCGCCACGAGGGTCGCGCGCCCTTCGACAAGGTGCTCGCCAATGCGCGATCCCTTGCCGACATGGTCTGGCAGCGCGAGATCCAGGGTGGATCGTTCGACACGCCTGAGAAACGCGCCGAGCTCGAAGCGCGGCTGAAGCAGGTCACTTCCGTCATCGCCGACGAAAGCGTGCGCCGCCACTACGGCCAGGACATGCGCGACCGGCTGAACGCCTTCCTGCAATCGTCGGGATCGGGGCGGGGGGGCGAGCGTCGCCCATTCGAGCGTGGCGGCGGCCGCGTAGGGGGCAAACGGTCGATGCAGCCCGCGGACGCGTTGAAGGGCGCTATTGTCGAGGCGGGGACTGCTGCCAGTTCGAAGCTTAATCAGTTGTTGAAAGCTGACCGCTCAACGAGGCCGCCAGAGTTACGCGAAAGCGTGCTGGCGTTCACCATCGTCAACCACCCGCAGCTGCTGTTCGACGAGTATGACGAAATCTCGACGATCGAGTTCGACCATCGCGACCTGCAGCGCTGCTGGGCGGCGGTGCTGAATGCTGCTGCCGCGCAGGGGCCGCGCCTGACGCGCGAAGGCCTGATCGAGCAACTGGATGGGGAAGGCTTCGGCGCACTGCTCGCCGCGATCGACCAGCAGATCCGCTATGCGCGGCTCTGGACCGCGACGACGGCTGCAGCCCCCGAGGATGCGCGCGAAGGTTATCTGCAGGCTCTGGCTTTGCACCAGCGGTCCAAGGCGCTGCACTGGCAGCGGCGTGAACTCGAGCGCGAGCTTGCGCATGCGACGGAGGAAGGCGACCTCGAAGCGGTGCCGCATCTGCTGCGCACGCTTCAGGAAGTGCAGCTCGAAGTGACTCGTCTTGAGAACCAGGAGGCGATCATCGAGGGTTTCGGGGTGCTTTCCGGTCGCGTGAAGGGGCCGGCGGCGCGTTAATCTAAAAACTTACGCTGCCACGCTGAAATCCTGCCCGATCTTAACAGAACGCCGACTATTCGCGCCAATGTTCGGCCACCCATGGAGCAGGGCGGATATAGTGGCGCAGGTAGCGGAACGGGTTCTTCTCACGGCGGTCGCCGTTGAACAGGCGTCGAATATGTCCAAGCGGCGTGTCGACGCGTCCGCGATAGCCATATTGCCCGTCGATCGCATGTTGCGGCAGCAGGCTGCGCGGGAAAAGCACCACACGCGCATCGGCCGGCAGGCGCGGTGTGAAGAAATAGTTGAGCGGGAAGGTCCAATGGCAGTCCTGCCGGTAATGTAGGACCCAGCGCCTTGGGAAGAGCTTCACGCCACCGGGCGCATTGCGCGTGACGAAACGCTGCTCGAAACGGTATTCATCCGCGATCGCCTGAGGATTGGCGCCAAATTTTTGCTGCAGGGGCACGAGCTTGCCCACCGGGAAGCGGAACAGCGAGGTCTGGCCGAGGCGCTCGAAGGGCGTTGTCTGATTTCTGGCGAGGATCACGTCGTCGGGTTCGCCGACCTCGAAGAAGGAATCGAGCGACCCGACGATGACGATGTCGAGGTCGAGAAAGAGGACCGGGCCCTGGAGATTAGCGAGCTTCGGTCCCCAGAGCCGCGACTTCTGCCAGATGCCCGGCGTGTTCGTGGGCATGTCCGCGATGTTGAGCGGCGGCAGGTCCTCGCAGAGAATTTCCGGACGCAGTCCTTCGAAATTGTCGGTGAAGCAGGTGAAGGTGAAGGGCGGGGTGATGTTGCGCGCCACCATGGCATAAAGCCGGTTGATGAACGGAGCGCCGTACTTCGTACCCCAGTTGATGCAGATGATCTGCTTGACGCCGCCGCTCGCCGCTAAAATGTTCGCCATGATGACTTCCTGATTTTTGGGAGCCACTAAAGTACTGCTGCGTTGGCAAGGTCAAGCTGGCAAAAGCTCAATCCCCGACCTTGAAAAGCCTGCTGATCACGCGGGATTATCTCTGCGTTCTCTTCATTTGCCCTGACGGCTATGGCATTGCGGTCGCATCTTGCGATGATTGCAGGCAGTGATTCCCGTGAAGGAGACGTGATGGAGTTTGTCGAAAGGGCGAAGCGCGGCGCAAGCGCTGCCAGCCATCTCTTCGACGACGCCGGCCCGGCGCCGCTCGATGTGCTGAAGCGCGTCTATGGCTATTCCGCCTTTCGCGGCAGACAACAGGAAGTGGTCGAGCACGTGACCGGTGGCGGCGATGCCGTCGTTCTCTTTCCGACCGGCGCCGGGAAATCGCTCTGCTTCCAGATCCCGGCGCTCTGCCGTCCCGGGCTTGGCGTGGTCGTGTCGCCTCTGATTGCGCTGATGCGCGACCAGGTGGAGGCGTTGAAGCAGCTCGGCGTCAATGCCGCGGCCCTCAACTCGTCGCTGACCCGCGAGGAAGCGATCGCCGTGCGGCGACAGATCTATGACGGCACGCTCGACCTTCTCTATGTGACGCCGGAGCGGATCGTCACGGATGGTTTCGCCGATCTCCTCGGCGATGCCCGCATCGCGCTCTTCGCCATCGACGAGGCGCATTGCGTTTCGCAATGGGGCCATGATTTTCGCCCGGAGTACCGCGCGCTCGGGTTGCTGGCGGAGCGTTATCCAGGCGTGCCGCGCATCGCGCTGACAGCCACTGCCGATCCGCATACACGCGACGATATCGTCGAGCGGCTGGCGCTGACCAATGCCAAGGTCTTCACGACCAGCTTCGATAGGCCGAACATCGCCTATGAAATCGTCGAGCGCGACCAGCCGCGCCAGCAATTGCTGCGCTTCCTTTCGCGCTTCAAGGGTTCGTCCGGTATCGTCTATTGCCTGTCGCGTGCGAAGGTCGAGGATACGGCCGAATGGCTGAACGCGCAGGGGATCCGGGCGCTGCCCTATCACGCGGGCATGGACCGGACGCTCAGAGACAAGCATCAGGACGCGTTTCTTAAGGAAGAGAGCCTCTGCCTTGTCGCGACCGTCGCCTTCGGCATGGGCATCGACAAGCCCGACGTGCGCTACGTCGCCCATCTCGATCTGCCGGGATCGGTGGAGGCCTATTACCAGGAAACCGGGCGTGCCGGCCGTGACGGCCAACCGTCGGAGGTCTGGATGGCCTATGGCATGGCCGACGTGCTGCAGCGCCGCCGGATGATCGACGAGGGCGGGGCGGCGGACGACATCAAGCGCATCGAGCGCGGCAAGCTCAACGCGCTCTTGGCGATCTGCGAGACCGCCGGCTGCCGCCGCCAGGCGATCCTCGCGCATTTCGGCGAAGCCCATCCCGGGCGCTGCGGCCATTGCGACACCTGCCTGAAACCGGTCGAAACCTGGGATGGCACGGAAGCGGCGATCAAGGCGCTTGCCGCCGTTTATCGCACCGGCGAGCGCTTCGGCACCGGCCATGTGGTCGATGTGCTGATGGGGACGGTCAACGAAAAGACCGAGCGTTTCGGCCATGTCGAGATGCCCGTCTTCGGCGCCGGCAAGGATCTTCCTGCCCGTACCTGGCAATCGGTGTTTCGGCAGTTGCTGGCGGCGGGGCTGATCAGCGTCGATCATGCTGCCTTCGGGGCGATGAAGCTGGAGCCGGACGCGCGCGCCGTCTTCAAGCGCGAACGCCAGGTGTTCTTCCGCAAGGATCGTCCGACGTCGGGCAAGGCCGCGCGCGGCGCAAAGTCGGGCTCGCAGCGCGAGCGCGCCGATCTCGCCGGCTCGGACCTCGAACTGTTCGAGCTCTTGCGCGCAGAGCGTTTCTCGATCGCCAAGGACCTGAACGTCCCGCCCTATGTCGTCTTCCCCGACGCGACCCTGATCGCGCTCGCCAAGGAGCGCCCGCGGGACTTCGACAAACTGCTCGACATCCCCGGCATCGGAGAAAGCAAACGCGAGCGCTACGGCGAAGCGTTCCTGGCGGTGATTGATGGATATGTGGAAGGGTGAGTTCGCGCACGGCGGGTGCTGACGCGGCGAAGGAATATGTCCGTGAGCGCGCCTGCGGCGACACAATATATCCCTCACGCCATCTCGCCGTGAAATGCCCTGTCGTTTTTGCGCCGGCCTCCTCGGCGCGCTGGAATTTGCTGCAAGTCGAAAGCCGTCATGATACTCGTCAGGAACGCGATGTTTTCTGTGAGCGAGAGCGCCATGACTTCAGCCTTTCTGTCCCATCTTCGTTCTGAACTCGAGGGCCTGAAGACGGCCGGGCTGTACAAGTCGGAGCGTGTCATCACCTCGAAGCAGGCGGGCGCGATCGAGGTCGCCTCGGGCGACCGCGTGCTCAACTTCTGCGCCAACAACTATCTCGGCCTTGCCGACAACGAAGAACTGGCCGAGG